>Ga0335081_10000002_pt1 | contig 751083 bp, 737 predicted proteins | sample Lox_Sample_35_FD_206713 | JGI IMG/M metagenome (GOLD analysis project Ga0335081, IMG submission 206713) | Soil microbial communities from Loxahatchee National Wildlife Refuge, Florida, United States - Lox_Sample_3.5 | ecosystem: Environmental > Terrestrial > Soil > Wetlands | place: USA... | reverse complement strand
GCAGGCCATCCCCGCCGTCGACTACCTGATGAGCAAGGACGGCGGCTCGGTGAAGCGCTGGGTGCTGGAAGGCACCGACTACGTCTATCCGCGCACCACCAACAAGATCCTCGAGGCCTATCTCAAGCTGAAAGGCGTCAAGGATGAAGACATCATGATCAATTATACGCCGTTCGGCTTCTCCGACTGGCAGACCGAGGTGTCGAAGATCAAGGCCTTCGGCTCGGCCGGCAAGAAGACCGCGGTGGTCTCCACCATCAACGGCGACGCCAACGTTCCCTTCTACAAGGAGCTCGGCAACCAGGGCATCAAGGCGACCGACATCCCGGTGGTGGCGTTCTCGGTCGGCGAAGAGGAGCTCGCCGGTCTCGACACCAAGCCGCTGGTCGGCCATCTCGCCGCCTGGAACTATTTCGAGTCGATCAAGACTCCCGCGAACGCGGCCTTCATCAAGGAGTGGCATGCGTTCACCAAGAACGACAAGCGCACCACCAATGACCCGATGGAAGCGCACTACATCGGCTTTAATATGTGGGTGAAGGCGGTCGAGAAAGTCGGCACCACCGACGCCGACAAGGTGATCGATGCGCTGCCCGGCACCAAACAGGCGAACCTGACCGGCGGCGTCTCGACGATGCTGCCGAACCACCACATCACCAAGCCGGTGTTCATCGGTGAAATCCGCCCGGACGGCCAATTCGACGTCGTCTGGAAAACCAAGGATCTGGTCCCAGGCGCCGCATGGTCGCCCTATCTGCCCGGCTCCAAGGACCTCATCGCCGACTGGGTGACCTTGAAGTGCGGCAACTACAACAAGATCACCAAGAAGTGCGGCGGCTCGGGCTCGTGAGCGCGATCCACTGACGTCAATCAATGGGAGGCGGCGGCGGTCGCCGCCTCCTGACTGCCAAGCCGGGGAAAGACGAAATGCGTAGGTTCTGCGACCGCATCATCGCGTTCGTATTCGTGCTCGGCCTGTTGATCGCCGCAGCGCCGCCGGTCCATGCCGGGCCCTACGAAGACGCTCTCGCCAAATTCACCACCGACGAATTCGACGACACCATCGACGGCATCAATGCCGTGGCGGCAAGCGGCAACCCGCTCGCCGCGACGCTCATCCAGGCGCTCCAGGACGGCCGGCTGCTCTACAGCGCCGCCGAGAAGAAGGTCTATATCAAGACCACCGACGACAAAGTGCTCGACGCCGAAACCGGCAAGCCGATTGCCGGCAAGCTGCCGGACGACGCCGACAATGTGCGTCTCAACAACCGCCTGCGCAATGTGATCGATGCCGCGCTCGGCAGCTTGACGCTGATGGCGCCCGACGCCGACAAACGCTACGACGCGGCGCAAGCGGTGTTCAAATCGCGCGATGCGAGCGCGCTGCCGGCGCTGGAGAAGGCGCTCGCCGCCGAAAAAGATACGCGGGTGAAGAAGGCGCTGGCCGAGGCACGCGCCGCCAGCGTGCTTTATTCAGCCGAGGCGAGCGTCGTCGACAAGGTTGCCGCCATCGCCGTCATTCGCGACCGCGGCGACCAGGATGCCCTCGGCACGCTCGATGGCATGCCTGGCAATCAGCCGCCGGAAGTCGCCAAGGCGGCGGCGGCGGCGAAAAGCACGATCCAGACTCGCTTGGCGATGTGGAACTCCGTGCAGAATGCCTGGTATGGGCTGTCGCTCGGCTCAGTGTTGCTTCTGGCGGCGATCGGACTTGCCATCACCTTCGGCGTCATGGGCGTCATCAACATGGCGCATGGCGAGATGGTGATGCTCGGCGCCTATACCACCTTCGTGGTGCAGCAGATCATCCGCACGCGATATCCCGCCCTGTTCGACGCCTCGCTGTTCATCGCGGTACCGCTTGCCTTCCTCGTCTCCGGCGCCGCCGGCGTCATCATCGAGCGCACCATCATCCGTTTCCTCTATGGTCGGCCGCTGGAGACGCTGCTCGCCACCTGGGGTCTGTCGCTTATCCTGCAACAAGCCGTGCGCACCATCTTCGGCCCGACCAACAAGGATGTCGGCAATCCAAGCTGGATGAGCGGCGCCTTCGATCTCGGCGGCATTACCATCACCTATAACCGGCTGTGGATCATCGTGTTCACGCTGATGGTGTTTGTCGCTCTGCTGGCGATGCTGCGCTTCACTCGGCTCGGCCTTGAGATGCGTGCGGTCACCCAGAATCGCGCCATGGCCGCCGCCATGGGCATCCGTACCGCGCGTATCGATGCGCTGACCTTCGGCCTTGGCTCCGGCATCGCCGGCATCGCTGGCGTCGCCCTGTCGCAGATCGACAATGTTTCGCCCAATCTCGGCCAGGGCTACATCATCGACAGTTTCATGGTGGTGGTGTTCGGCGGCGTCGGCAATCTATGGGGCACGCTGGTCGGCGCCTTCACGCTCGGCATCGCCAACAAATTCCTCGAGCCTTACGCCGGCGCCGTGCTTGGCAAGATCGCCATTCTGGTGTTCATCATTCTATTCATCCAGAAGCGCCCGCGCGGCATGTTCGCGCTGAAGGGCAGGGCAGTGGAGGCGTGATGGGCGCCTTTCCGCTCACCCGCCTGATCGACCGCGCCGCCGCGGTTTTTCTGGTGCTGCTCGGCGCCTTTGCGATTGCGATCCCGGTGCTCAACCTGATCGTACCACCGGCCTCGGCCTTCCATGTCTCGACCTATCTCGTCGCGCTGTTCGGAAAATACGTGTGTTACGCGCTGCTTGCGCTCTCGATCGACCTCATCTGGGGCTATGCCGGCATTCTCTCGCTCGGCCACGGCGCCTTCTTCGCGCTCGGCGGCTACGCCATGGGCATGTATCTGATGCGGCAAATCGGCACCCGCGGCGTCTATGCCAATCCGATCTTGCCCGACTTCATGGTGTTTCTGAACTGGGATCATCTGCCGTTTTACTGGTACGGCTTCAATTGGTTCATCTACGCGCTGTTGATGATTTTTCTGGTACCGGGTCTGCTCGCCTTCGTGTTCGGCTGGTTTGCCTTCAGAAGCCGCGTCACCGGCGTCTATCTCTCGATCATTACGCAGGCCATGACCTATGCGCTGATGCTTGGCTTCTTCCGCAACAATTTCGGCTTTGGCGGCAATAATGGGCTGACCGACTTCAAGGATATTCTCGGCTTTCCCGTGCAAGCGGAGACGACGCGCAATGCGCTTCTTATGATCTCCTGCCTCGCGCTCGCCCTCGGCTTCCTCATTTGCCGCGCCGTCGTCACCTCCAAGTTCGGCAAGGTGCTGATCGCCATCCGCGACGCCGAGTCGCGAACGCGCTTCATCGGCTACCGGGTCGAGAACTACAAATTGTTCGTATTCACGCTGTCGGCCTGCATGGCGGGTGTCGCCGGCGCGCTCTACGTGCCGCAGGTCGGCATCATCAATCCCAGCGAATTCCAGCCCGGCAATTCGATCGAGGCGGTGATTTGGGTCGCGGTCGGTGGGCGAGGCACGCTGACCGGCGCGGTGCTCGGCGCCTTCGTCGTCAACTATGCCAAGACCTATTTCACCTCCGGCCCGCTCGCGCCGTACTGGCTGTTCATGCTCGGCGCGCTGTTCGTCGCGGTGACGCTCGCGCTGCCGCGCGGCGTCGTCGGCACCCTGATCTGGGGCCTCGACAAGCGCGCCGCCGCCAAGTCGGCGGCGGCGGAAGAGGGCGCCGATGCCGAGCCGACGGCGGTGCCGGCGGAAGGCGCCGCGCCGCAGCCCTCGGCGGCGGAGTAGCAAGCCATGGCCGAGCCGAGGACCACCTCCGCGCTGCTCTATCTCGACGGCATCACCGTGTCGTTCGACGGTTTCAAGGCGCTCAACGAACTCTCGTTCACCATCGAGCCCGGCGAGATGCGCGCGATCATCGGCCCCAACGGCGCCGGCAAGACGACGATGATGGATGTAGTCACCGGTAAGACGCGGCCCGATTCCGGCGACGTCTATTTCCAGCAGGGCGGCTACGATCTTTCTAAGCTCGACGAGACCGAAATCGCGGAGCTCGGCATCGGCCGCAAATTCCAGAAGCCGACCGTGTTCGAGATGCACACGGTCGAGGACAATCTGCTCTTGGCCCTGAAGAACCCGCGCGGGGTGCGCGCGGCGTTGTTGTGGGAAAGTTCGGCCGAGCAGGCGGCGCGCATCGACGCGTTGCTCGACCGCGTGCGCCTCAAGCATTTGCGCTCGCGCATCGCCGGCAGCCTATCGCACGGGCAGAAGCAATGGCTGGAAATCGCCATGCTGCTCGCGCAGGATCCCAAATTGCTCTTGGTCGACGAGCCGGTCGCCGGCATGACCGACGCCGAAACCATGCAGACCGCGACGCTGCTCAAGGAAATCAATCGCACCCACACGGTGGTGGTGGTCGAGCATGACATGGCCTTCGTGCGCGAGCTCGGCGTCAAAGTTACATGTCTGCACGAGGGCTCGGTGCTGGCCGAAGGCACCATCGACCAAGTATCGCAAGACGAGCGCGTCGTTGAGGTTTACTTGGGACGCTAGCGCATGCTCGAAGTGACCAACATTGATTTGCATTACGGCGCGGCGCAGGCGCTGCGCAAAATCTCGCTCAAGGCCGAGCCGGGCAAGGTCACCTGCGTGCTCGGGCGCAACGGCGTCGGCAAGACCAGCCTGTTGCGCGCGATCGTCGGCCAACACCCGGTGAGTGCCGGCTCGATCGTGCTCGGCGGCGCCGACATCACCAAAATGCCGACGGTCGCGCGCGCGCGTACCGGCGTCGCCATCGTGCCGCAGGGGCGCGAGATTTTCCCGCTGCTCACCGTCGAGGAAAATTTGGAAACCGGCTTTGCGCCGTTGCCGCGCGACAAGCGGTCGGTGCCGGACGACGTGTTCTCGCTGTTCCCGGTGCTGCGCGACATGCTGCGCCGGCGCGGCGGCGACCTCTCCGGCGGCCAGCAGCAGCAACTGGCGATTGGCCGCGCGCTGGTGATGCGGCCGCGGCTCCTGCTGCTCGACGAGCCGACCGAGGGCATTCAGCCGTCGATCATCAAGGACATCGGCCGCGCCATTTCCTATTTGCGCTCGCTCAAGGAAATGGCGATCGTTCTGGTCGAGCAATATCTCGATTTCGCGCAGGAGCTGGGCGACCACTTGGTGGTGATGGACCGCGGCGCGATCGTCTATGCTTGCGACCGCGCCACGATGGACGAAGGCGCGCTCAAGCGTGCGCTGGCGATTTGACGCGGCGCGATTTACGCTACGGGGGATCGAAAGACTGTGTCCGTGGCTGTCGCCTGTCACCCCGACATTTTTGCCGCGAACCGCGCGAGCGGGCGCATTACGCTCGATGCGAAGGCGTCCGGCGGCGTGACCCGCCGCGCCCGTGTGCACGAGGCCGGCTCGCTGCGCGTGCGTTTTCCCAATGTCGCCGACGGCGCGCTTGAAGCCGTGATCGTCAATACCGGCGGCGGCATGACCGGCGGCGACCGTTTTTCCATTGGCATTGCGGTTGACGAGGATGCGCGGCTGGTTGCCGGTACCGCCGCGGCGGAGAAGATCTACCGTTCCACCGGGCGGGACGCCGAGGTGGATATCTCCATCAAAATCGGTGCTGGCGGGCGGCTGGCCTGGCTGCCGCAGGAGACCATTCTGTTCGATCGCGCACGGCTGTCGCGCCGCATCACTGTCGATCTCGCTGCGAATGCGTCGCTGCTGATGGCGGAAGCGGTCGTTTTCGGGCGTACGGCCATGGGCGAGGCGATGCAGGCGGGACACTGGAGCGATCATTGGCGCGTGCGCCGTGGCGGCAAACTTGTGTTCGCGGAAAACGCGCGGCTCGATGGCGCCGTCGCCGATCGGTTGCGGGCAAGCGCCGTCGCCAATGACGGCATCGCGCTCGCGACCGTGCTGATCGCACCGGGCGATGAGAAGACGGCTGCCGCGCTGCGCGTTCTTGCCTTGCAAGGCGAGGCTGGCGCTTCCTCCTGGAATGGCATCGCAGTCGCGCGCCTCATTGCGCGCGACGGCTTGACTTTGCGCCGCGATCTCACAGCGCTGATTGCGGCGCTCGACCAACCGCTGCCGCGGCTGTGGCTGCAGTGAGGACCGAATGAACCTGACTCCGCGCGAAAAGGACAAGCTGTTGATCGCGGTCGCCGCCATGGTGGCGCGCAAGCGGCTCGAACGCGGCGTCAAGCTCAATCATCCCGAGTCGGTGGCGCTGATCAGCGACTTCATCATGGAGGGCGCACGCGACGGCAAGAGCGTCGCCGCGCTGATGGAGGAAGGCGCCCATGTCGTCACGCGCGGCCAGGTGATGGACGGCATCGCCGAGATGATCCCTGAAATCCAGGTGGAAGCGACATTTCCCGACGGCACCAAGCTCGTGACCGTGCACAATCCGATCCGTTGAGAGGACAGAAGCCATGCTTGCCAATGTTTTCGATGACGCCGCCGACAGGACGCGAGCCAAGGTCGTCGGCATGTATGCGGTGCTGATCGTGTTCAATGTCAGCGTATGGCTTTGGGCGCTAATTGAATTCCATGGCAGCCCGTTGCTGCTGGGCACGGCGTTTCTCGCCTACAGCTTCGGGCTGCGCCATGCCTTCGACGCCGACCACATTGCCGCGATCGACAATGTCACGCGCAAGCTGATGCAGGAAGGCCGGCGGCCAATTGCGGTCGGCTTTTTCTTTTCTCTTGGCCATTCCACCATCGTCGTCGCGCTGGCGGTCGCCATCGCACTCACCACCACCGCGCTTCAAGACCGGTTCGAGACCTTCAAGAACGTCGGCGGGATTATCGGGACCTCCGTTTCGGCGCTATTCCTCTTCGCGATCGCCGCGGCCAATATCGTGGTGCTGCTTCAGGTCTACCGCGCATTCCAGGCAGTGAGGAAAGGCGGCCGACTGGTCGAGGAGGACATCGACCTGCTGCTGTCGAAGCGCGGCTTCCTCGGCCGCTTGTTTCGCTCGCTGTTCACATTGATCGAACGCAGCTGGCACATGTACCCTCTCGGCGTCCTGTTCGGTCTCGGCTTCGACACGGCAACCGAGGTCGGGTTGCTCGGCATCTCGGCGGCGCAGGCCTCGCAGGGCATGTCGGTCTGGTCGATCCTCGTGTTCCCGGGGCTTTTCGCCGCCGGCATGTCATTGATGGATACGACCGACTCGACGCTGATGGTCGGCGCCTATGGTTGGGCCTTCGTCAAGCCGATCCGCAAGCTCTACTACAACATGACGATCACGCTGGTCTCGGTGATCGCGGCGCTCGCCATCGGCGGCCTCGAGGCATTGAACCTGATCGGGGACAAGCTCGGCTTGCAGGGTTCATTCTGGGAGTTCGTCGGCGCGCTGAACGACAATTTCGGCCTCGTCGGCTACGGCATCGTCGCTTTCTTTATCGCCAGTTGGTTCGTCTCGTTCCTGATCTACAAGGCGGCCGGCTACGACAATCTGGGGACCGCGGCATGATTCCCGGCGAAATGTTCATCCAGGACGGCGAGATCGAGCTCAACAAGGGCCGCAAAACGGTGACGCTTGCCGTCGCCAACAGCGGCGACCGGCCGATCCAGGTCGGCTCACACTACCATTTCTTCGAAACCAATCCGGCGCTCAAATTCGACCGCAAAAAGGCGCGCGGCATGCGGCTCGACATCGCCGCCGGCACCGCGGTGCGCTTCGAGCCGGGGCAGACGCGCGAGGTCACGCTGGTTGCGCTTGCCGGCAAGCGCACGATCTACGGCTTTCGTCAGGACGTGATGGGGAAGCTGTGATGCTCACGAAAAAACGATCCCTAAAAGCCATAACGGGCAGACCGTCGTCTGCCCGTCGCAAGCTCTCGGATCCTTTCCCCGGCACGAACTTGCGTCCGCCGCGCGGGGACCAGCTACTGGGAGCCCGGGTCGGCAAACATGGACCACGACTGCGGCGAACCGCCGTCACGTCCCATGCCCGCTCCGGCCATGGCGGCCATCCGTGTTCGGCGCAGCCGAAGATGGGTGACCTGAGGGGAAGCGTAGCGCCGTGAGCGGACGTGGCAAGGGTTTCGCGAACCCTGTTGATAACACTGAGGACGAAATATGACGGTCACAATGAAGCGCGCGGCCTATGCCGACATGTTCGGTCCGACCACCGGCGATCGCGTGCGCTTGGCGGACACCGATCTGATCATCGAGGTCGAGAAGGATTTCACCGTCTACGGCGAAGAGGTGAAATTCGGCGGCGGCAAGGTGATCCGCGACGGCATGGGGCAGTCGCAGGCGACCAACAAGCAGGGCGCGGTCGACACCGTCATCACCAACGCGCTGATTCTCGATCACTGGGGCATCGTGAAGGCGGATGTCGGCTTGAAGGACGGCCGCATCGCCGGCATCGGCAAGGCCGGCAATCCCGACATCCAGCCGTCCGTCAGCATCGTCATCGGCCCCGGCACCGAGGTGATCGCCGGCGAAGGAAAAATCCTCACCGCCGGCGGATTCGATACGCACATCCATTTCATCTGCCCGCAGCAGGTCGACGAGGCGCTGATGTCCGGCGTCACCTCCATGCTCGGTGGCGGCACCGGCCCGGCGGCGGGCACCAACGCCACGACCTGCACGCCGGGGCCGTTTCATCTCGCGCGCATGATCCAGGCGGCCGATGCCTTTTCGGTCAATCTCGGCTTCGCCGGCAAGGGCAACGCCTCGCGTCCGGCGGCGCTGGAAGAAATGATCGAGGCCGGCGCTTGTGCGCTCAAATTGCACGAGGACTGGGGCACGACGCCCGCCGCCATCGACTGCTGCCTGTCGGTCGCCGACGACTACGACATCCAGGTGATGATCCACACCGATACACTCAACGAGTCGGGCTTCGTCGAGGACACCATCAAGGCGTTCAAGGGCCGCACCATCCACGCCTTCCACACCGAGGGCGCCGGCGGCGGCCACGCGCCCGACATCATCAAGGTGGCGGGCCTGAAGAACGTGCTGCCGTCCTCGACCAACCCGACGCGGCCGTTCACCAGGAACACCATCGACGAGCATCTCGACATGCTGATGGTGTGCCACCATCTCGACCCGTCGATTCCCGAGGACCTGGCCTTTGCCGAAAGCCGCATCCGCAAGGAGACGATCGCGGCGGAAGACATCCTGCATGACCTCGGCGCGTTGTCGATGATGTCGTCGGACAGCCAAGCCATGGGCCGCTTGGGCGAGGTCATCATCCGCACTTGGCAGACCGCGGACAAGATGAAGAGGCAGCGCGGGCGGCTGCCGCAGGAGAAGGGCGACAACGACAATGCGCGGGTCAAGCGCTATGTCGCCAAATACACGATCAACCCGGCAATCGCGCACGGCGTCGCCAAGCACATCGGCTCGGTGGAGAAGGGCAAGCTCGCCGATCTGGTGCTCTGGTCGCCGGCCTTCTTCGGGGTCAAGCCGGACATGATCATCAAGGGCGGCTCGATCGTGGCCGCGCAGATGGGCGATCCCAACGCTTCGATCCCGACGCCGCAGCCGGTGCATTACCGGCCGATGTTTGGCGCGTTCGGCAAGGCGCTCACGGCTTCGTCGCTGGTCTTCGTCTCGAAAGCGGCGGCCAAGAGCAACTTGCGTTCGCGTCTCGGCGTCGAGAAAGAGTTCGTCGCGGTGGAGAAGACGCGCACCATCGGCAAGAAGAACATGATCCACAACGACGGCACGCCCGACATCGAGGTCGATGCGGAGACCTACGAGGTGCGCGCCGACGGCGAGTTGCTCACCTGCGCACCGGCCGAAGTGCTGCCCATGGCGCAACGGTATTTTTTGTTTTGAGGCATCGCCATCGTTCTCGCAAAGGCGGGGACCCATGCGCCGGACTCCCTCAGTCGTCATGCCCGGCCTTGTGCCGGGCATCCACGTCTTGCTTGACTGCAATACAATAAGACGTGGATGGCCGGGACAAGCCCGGCCATGACGGAGTAAAAACCCTCGTGCACCGCGTCACATCGATCAAACCTGGCGGCGATTGGGACGCGTCGTCCGCGCGCGACCGCGTCGTGCTCGACGTCGGTGACCGCAATCGGCGGCGCATCGTGCTGACGGCCGAGAAGGGCGCCGAACTGCTGCTCGATTTCTCGCAGCCTGTCCGTCTGCGCGACGGTGATGGGCTGGTGCTCGACGATGGCTCGCTCGTGCTGGTCGCCGGCAGCCCGGAGGCGCTGGTCGAGGTCTGCGCGCACAACGCGCGCGACACCGTGCGGCTCGCTTGGCATCTCGGCAACCGCCATACCGAGGTGCAGATCGTCGGCGACCATATTCGCATCCGCCGCGATCACGTGTTGGAGGAGATGCTGCGCGGTCTCGGCGCGCATCTGTCCCCGCTCGACGCGCCGTTCGATCCGGAGCCGAGCGGGCCAAGCCATGAGCATGAGCATGGCGCGTAGGAAGAAACCTGCGCCCTTGCTCCGTTCGTCCCCGCGCAAGCGGGGACCCAGGGCCCCGCGCACGGAAGACAAGAACGAGCTGGGTTCCCGCTTGCGCGGGAACGAACGGAGTGAACTGCAAGGCACAGCGCTCTACCGCCTGCTCGCCTGGCTGTCGCCGGCCTATCCGGTCGGCGCCTTCTCCTATTCCAGCGGTATCGAATGGGCGGTGGAGGCGGGTGATATCAAGGATGTCGAGACCCTGCGCGCCTGGCTTGCCGTCATGCTGGCCGAGGGCGGCGGCTTCTGCGACGCCGTGCTGTTCGCGCAGGCCCATCGTGCGGTGGAGGCGAATGACGACAAGGCGCTGCGCGATATCGCCGAATTCGCCGCCGCACTGGCGCCGTCGAAGGAACGTCACCTGGAGACGACTGCGCAGGGCAACGCCTTCGTCGAGGCGACGCGCGCGGCCTGGCCCTGCGCCGCGCTCGACCGCCTAAAAAAAATCTGGGATGGCCCTGTCGCCTATCCGGTGGCGGTCGCCGTCGCCGCCGCCGGCCACCGGATCGGCTTGGAGGCTGCGCTTGCGGCCTATCTGCAAAGCGTTGTTTCCAATTGGGTGTCTGCCGGAGTGCGGCTCATTCCGCTGGGCCAGACCGACGGCCAGCGCGTCATCGCTGCACTCGAGCCGGTGCTGGCGGCGACAACGGCGCGCGCGCTCGATACGCCGCTCGATGCCATCGGCTCCTCCGCCTTCCGCGCCGATCTCGCCAGCGCTAAACATGAGACGCAATACACGCGACTGTTTCGGTCATAGCTTTTCGTCATGGCCGGGCTTGTCCCGGCCATCCACGTCTTGTTTATGTCGGCCAAGAAGACGTGGATGCCCGGCACGAGGCCGCGCATGACGGTCGAGAGACAACGAATGACCAACCCCCACGGCCCCCTGCGCGTCGGCGTCGGCGGCCCAGTCGGCTCCGGCAAGACCGCGCTGATGGACGCGCTGTGCAAGCGCCTGCGCGACCGCTTTGAGATCGCCGCCATCACCAACGACATCTACACCAAATGGGACGCCGAATATCTGGTACGCTCGGGTGCGCTCGCGCCCGAACGCATCGCCGGCGTGGAGACCGGCGGCTGCCCGCACACCGCGATCCGCGAGGACGCCTCGATCAATCTCGCCGCGGTCGCCGAGATGCGTGCAAAGTTTCCCGATCTCGACCTGGTGCTGATCGAATCGGGCGGCGACAATCTCGCCGCCACCTTCTCACCCGAGCTCGCCGATCTCACCATCTACGTCATCGACGTCGCCGCCGGCGACAAAATCCCGTCCAAGGGCGGCCCCGGCATCACCCGCTCGGATCTGCTGGTGATCAACAAGATCGATCTAGCGCCCTACGTCGGCGCTTCGCTCGAGGTGATGGAGCGCGACGCCAAGAAGATGCGCGGCCAGCGGCCGTTCGTGTTCACCAATCTGCGCGAGGGCAAAGGCGTCGACGAGGTCGTGCGCTTCATCGAGCAAAAGGGCGGGCTCGGCGCATGAACGCCCGCGGAAGGCTTGAGGCGGCGCTCGCCCGCATCGCCGATGCGGCCGGCGAGGGCAAACGTACCTGCCTCTCCGTCTATCGCGAGGCGGCGCGCGCTGCGGCAGACGCCGCCGACGCGCGCGCCATGGCCGGCATCTCGCTCAGCCCGCTCGACGGTACGCTCGTCACGCTCAAGGACCTGTTCGATGTTGCTGGCGAAGTGACCCGCGCCGGCTCGAAGGTGCTAGCCGAGGAAAATGCGCCGGCTGCCGCCGATGCACCGGTCGTGCAGCGGTTGCGCGCGGCGGGCGCCGTCATCGTCGCCAAGACCAACATGTCGGAATTCGCCTTTACCGCGGTCGGCGCTAATCCGCATTTCGGCACGCCGCGCAATCCGGCTGACCGCGCCCGCGCGCCGGGCGGCTCTTCCTCGGGCGCAGCGGTCGCGGTTGCCGACGGCTTCTGCGAGATCGCCATCGGCAGCGACACCGGCGGCTCGGTGCGCATCCCGTCGTCGCTCTGCGGCGTCGCCGGCTTCAAGCCGAGCCGCCAGCGCGTGCCGACCGACGGCGCCTATCCCTTGTCCTACACGCTCGATTCGATCGGCCCCTTGGCCATGTGCGTTGCCGACTGCGCCAAGGCTGACGCGGTGATGGCGGGCGAGGCGCCGTGGACGCTGGAACCGGCACCGCTCGGCGGCTTACGGCTCGGCGTCGCCCAGGGCATGCCGCTCGAGGCGCTCGACGATACCGTCGGCAAACGCTTCCCCTTTGCGCTCGACCGGCTGGAGAAGGCGGGCGCGCGGCTCTCGCACGAGAAGCTGCCGCTGCTCGAGGAGATGGCGGCGGCGCTGTCGCGCGCCAGCATCCTCGTCGCCGAGGTTTATTCGATCCACGGCGAACGGCTGGCGCGGCGCGGCGACGAGGTCGACCCGATTGTGCGTGCGCGCATCGAGAAAGGCCGCGAGATCTCCGCCGCCGCCTACATCACCGTGTTGCGCGAGCGCGCGCGGCTCATCCGCGCCATGGATGCGCGGCTCGCCGATCTCGACGCGCTGGTGATGCCGACCACGCCGATCGTGGCGCCGCGCCTCGATGAAGTGGCTGAGCCCAAGAGCTTCATGCAGCGCAACGCGCTGCTGTTGCGCAACACGACGATCGGCAATTTCTTCGATCTTTGCGCGGTATCACTGCCCATCCCGCGCGAGGGTGGCTTGCCTTGCGGCCTGATGCTGCTCGCGCGCAACGGCCGCGACCACCGCCTGTTGCGCATCGCCGCGGCGGTCGAGGGGGTGTTTACGGCTTAAAATTCCTTCAACGCCTCGAGCAGCATGCGATAGCGCTCGGCGCCGAGGCGCTTGGCGACGCCCGCCTCGTGCTGGTCCGACAGCGCCTTGGCGCGCGCCAGCACGCGTTGGCCCTCGCGCGTCAGCCGCAGCGCATGGCGGCGGCCGTCGGCTGAAGAGGGCAGGCGCCGGATCAGGGCGCGCCGCTCGAGCCGGTGCAACAGCCGCACCAGCCGCGCCCGCTCGATGCCGAGTGTGGCGGCGAGCTCCGCCTGCGACAGGCCTTCATTGGCGCTGACCACGACCAACACCGAGAACTGCGCCGGGCTGATGTCGATTGCCGCGAGGCGGCTGATGAAGTCCTGGAAGATCCACACCTGCAGCCGCCGCGCGAAATAGCCGAGCCGCTGGTTGAGCACATCGAGATCCACCAGCCGCGCGCTGCGTCGCCGCTGCGGTGTCTTGCGCAGCGCCAGTGTCCTGCGTGCTCGCTTTGTGCCGGCCATTGGTGTCGCCCTGCAAGCCCCGCCGGGGGCGCTTTTCCGCACCATAATGCAGTTGACGAAATTTGTTGTCCACGTCAACAATAAGCCCAATCGAGCGCATGGGCGCGGGGCTCGCGCGATGCGATCGGTGCTTTTCGCGCTTGTTAGGACCGGAGCAAATCCGGCATCATCGGCGCAAAGCCGCAAGGCTCAAAGGGAGGACTCCATGACCCGCAGGACAAAATCGCAGACCGCGCGGCTTACCCGCCGCAGCTTCAGCGCCGGCCTTTCCGCCGCCGGCATCGTCGTCGGCACGGCGCCGTTCAACATCGTGCGCGCTGCCGGCCCGCTCAAGGTCGGCGTGCTGTTGCCGCGCTCGGGCGTGCAGGCCGGCATCGGCCAGGACTGCCAGCGTGGCGTTGAGATCACCAACGGCGTCCTCAAGGAGCTCGGCTTGCCGCAACTGGAGATCATGAACGCCGACACCGAGACCAACGTCGACGTCGCCCGCTCGCGCGCCGAGAAGCTGATCGCCGACGGCGCCCAGCTGCTGGTCGGCGCCTTCGACTCCGGCCAGACCACCGCCATTGCCCAGGTCGCCGAGCAGAAGGGCACTCCGCTGGTGATCAACATTGCCGCGGCGCCGCCGATCACCGAGCAGGGCTACAAGTTCGTGTTCCGCAATTTCCCGACCGGGCCGATGATCATCCGCGACGCCCTGCTCAACCAGAAAGAAATCTTCCAGATCGTCGGGTCGGCGCCGAAGACGGCGGTGATGATGCACGTCAACGACACCTACGGCATGGCGATCAAGGGCGGCATGGGCGCGATGTTCCCGAAGTTCGACATGCCCTACCAGATCGTCGAGCAGATCGCCTACGATCCGGCGGCGCGCGACCTGTCGGTCGAGGTCGCCAAAGCCAAGGCCACCGGCGCCGAGGTGCTGATCGCGGTCAGCCGGCTCAACGACGCGATCCTGACCACGCGCGAGCTGGTCAAGCAGCGCTGGTCGCCGACGGCGATCCTGAGCATCGGACCCGGCTGGTACGAGGATCAATATCTCAAGACCCTCGGCAAACTGTCCAACGGCCCGATCAGCTTGGTGCCGTGGTACGACCCGAACAAGAAAGTGTCCAAGATGCTGGAGGAGGCGCTCGCCAAGGCCTATCCCGGCGTCGGCATGTCGACCAACCACGTCTACACCTTCGAGGCGCTGCTCGTCGCCTCGGATGCCTTCAAGCGCGCCGGCAGCGTGGATCCGAAGGCGCTCGCCGACGCGATCCGCGCGACCCACATCACCGACAATGTCAGCCCCGGTCCCGGCATCATGTTCGACGCCAAAGGGCAAAACGACAAGCTCAAGTGCTCGGCGATTCAAAACCGCGGCGGCAAACTGGTGACCATCGCGCCGAAGGACGCCGCCAACGCCAAGCCGGAATGGCCGCTGACGCCGTACGACAAGCGCGCCTGAGGCGCGTATTCTAATCCTGTCATTGCCGGGCCGCCGCGGCAGCGGCGAGGCCCGGTAATCCATCAATGAGAGAAAAAGAATGGATGCGCGGGTCAACCCCGCGCATGACGGAGGAGGGGAACCCGTGCCGGCAGACATCTATTTCAACGTTGCCATCGGCGGGGTTCTGACCGGGCTCGTCTACGGGCTGATGGCGCTCGGCCTGTCGGTGATCTTCGGCGTGGTGCGCGTCGTCAACTTCGCGCACGGCGAGATGATGACCATCGCCATGTATCTCGCGGTGACGCTGTTCACCGTCCTCCATCTCGACCCGCTGCTGATGCTGGTGCCGATCGCGGCGGTGATGTTCGTCTTCGGCTATCTGCTGCAGGCCGGCGTCATCAACCTGTTCATCGCGCGGCCGGAGCACAGCCAGTTCCTGTTGATGGTCGCGATCGCCACCATCATCGTCAACGTGCTGCTCATCCTGTTCGGCCCGGACTCGCAGAACGTGCAGGTCGCGTACGCTTTCGACAGCTTTCAGCTCGGGCGGCTGATCATCGATGCGACCAAGCTTTATGCCGGCATCGGGGCGATCGTGGTGGCGGCGGCGCTGTTTGCCTTCTTCCAATATACCCAGCTCGGCACCTCGATCAGGGCCTGCGCCGACAACTACACCGGTGCGCTGGTGGTCGGTCTCGATGTGAAACGGCTCTACGCGCTGACCTTCGGCTTGGGCGCGGCCTGCGTCGGCGCCGCCGGCTGCATGCTGCTCCTCATCTTCGACGTCACGCCGACCGTCGGGCCGTCCTACACGCTGCTCGCCTTCGTCATCGTCATTACCGGCGGGCTCGGCTCGATGCCCGGCGCGCTGATCGGCGGCGTGCTGATTGGGCTGACCGAGGCGATGGCCGGGCTGCTGTTCACGCCGTCGGCGAAAAGCATGTTCGCTTTCGCCATCTTGGTGTTGGTGCTGCTGTTCCGCCCGCAGGGCATCATGGGCAAGAGGGCGGCATGACCGCGCGCCTTTTTGTCGGCCTGTCGGGCCGGGCGCTGCTCTTGCTCGGTCTGCTGCTGGCGCTGATGCTGATCGCGCCGCTGTTCGCCGGCGATTACCTGCTCACCGTGCTGATCCTCATCCTCTACTTCGCCTATACCGGCCAGGCCTGGAACATCATGATGGGCTTTGCCGGGCAATTGTCGCTCGGGCACGCGCTTTATGTTGGCCTCGGCGCCTACACCGCGGCGGCGCTCTATGTGCGTTTCGGCGTTGGGCCGTGGATCGGCCTCCTCGTCGTCGTACCGATCGCCGCGCTCGCCGGCGCCTTCATCGGTTATCTCGCCTTTCGCTTCCGTGTCGGCGGCGTCTATTTCGCCATCCTCACCATCGCCGTCGCCGAATTCGCCCGCGTCGGCTTCGATCATCTGGGCTGGACCAACGCTTCGGCCGGCCTGTTCCTGCCTGTGGCGCAATATACCCACAACGATCTCTGGCATCTGCGCGGCCACCCGGTGATGTTCTATTATCTGCTGCTGGCCGCGACGGCGCTTGCCTTCATCGGCTGTCGCGCGCTGCTCAACAGCCGGATCGGCTATTTCTGGCTGGCGATCCGCGAAGACGAAGATGCTGCGCGCTCGCTCGGCATCGATACCTTCCATTACAAGATGGTGGCGGTGGTGATCTCGGCCGCGATGACCTCGTTCGCCGGCGTGGTCTATGCCTTCTACTACAACAACCTGTTCCCGGAGCAGGTCTTCCATGTCTCTCGTTCGATCGAGATCATTCTCGGGCCGATCGTCGGCGGCATCGGCACGCTGTTCGGCCCGATCCTTGGCGCCTTCGTGCTCACCGGCCTCGCCGAGACGCTGACCGGCATCTTGGCGACCATTGGCATCGACATCCCGGGCGCCAAGCAGGTCTTCTACGGCATCTGCCTGCTCATGGTGATCGTCGCGCTGCCGGAGGGCATCTGGCCCTGGTTGTCGCGGCGGCTCGGGCTCGATGGAGCGCGACGATGAGCGCGTTGCTCGAGGTCGAAGGCGTCAGCAAGCGCTTTCGCGGCTTGCTGGCGGTCGACCGCGTCAGCTTCGCGGTGCCGTCAGGCGCAATTTATGCCGTGATCGGACCGAACGGCGCCGGCAAGACCACGCTGTTCAACGTGATCGCCGGCGTTTTTCCGCCCAATGACGGCAGCGTCAGCTTTGCCGGCGAGCGTATCGACGGCTTGACTCCCGATAAGATCTGCCGGCGCGGCATTGCCCGCACCTTTCAGATCGTGCGGCCGTTCCCGGCGCTGACGGTGGAAGAGAATGTCACGGTCGGGGCGTTGCTGCATCGCCGCCACACGGCGGACGCCCGCGATCATGCGCATGAGGTGCTGCGCCGGCTCGATCTCTACGACAAGCGTGGACAGCGCGCCTCCGCGCTCACCTTGCCCGACCGCAAGCGGCTGGAAATGGCGCGCGCGCTCGCCACCGAACCGAAATTGCTGCTGCTCGACGAGGTGATGGCGGGTTTGCGGCCGACCGAGACCGATCGCATGGTGGCGATCCTCAAGCAGCTCAACCGCGAAACCGGTCTCACCATCCTCCTGATCGAACACGTGATGCGCGTGGTGATGGCGCTCGCCGAGCGCATCGTGGTGCTGCATCACGGCGCCGAGATCGCGCAAGGGACCCCGCAAGACGTGGTGCGCGACCCGGCGGTGATCCACTCTTATCTCGGGGCGGAGGCGCTCGCGTGATGCCTCACATGCACCGTTCATTCTCGCGCAAGCGGGAATCCAGCGCAGCGTTCGCGGACGCCGGAAGATTTGACGCTGGGTCCCCGCTTTCGCGGGGACGGGCGGGATTGGTCGCCTGATGCTCAAGATCGAGAACCTCGACGTCTTCCATGGCGATGCGCAGGCCCTCGACGGCGTCTCGCTCGAGATCGAGGAGGGCGCGATCGCGGCGATCGTCGGCGCCAATGGCGCCGGGAAGACATCGCTCATTCGCACCATCGCCGGCATGCACAAGCCGGCGCGCGGGCACGTCTATTTCCGCGGGCTCAATATCGCCGGTTGGCCGAGCCACAAGGTCTGCGATCTCGGCATCGGGCAGGTCGCCGAAGGTCGTCAGGTGTTTCCCTCGCTGTCGGTGGCCGAGAATCTGGCGATGGGCGCCATGCTGCCGCGCGCGCGCGCCGAACAGACCGCCAATCTCGACAAGGTCTATGGGCTGTTCCCAGTGCTCGCCGAACGCCGCCAGCAACCCGCCGGTACGCTCTCGGGCGGCGAGCAGCAGATGCTCGCCATCGGCCGCTGCCTGATGGGGGCGCCGGAACTGGTGATGTTCGACGAGCCGTCGCTCGGGCTGGCGCCGGCCATCGTGCAGACGGTGCTGCAATGCGTGCGCGACCTGAACCGCGAGGGTCTGACCTGCGTGTTGGTCGAGCAAAACGTGGCGGTCTCGCTCAAGCTCGCCAGCCATGCCTATGTGCTGGAGAACGGCCGCATTACGCTCTCCGGCACGGGCGAAGCGCTGCTCGGCGACGACCGGGTGCGGCAGGCTTATTTGGGGCTCTAGCGTTATTTCAGCGGCGGGCCGATGCTGACCCTCAGCTTGCCCACGCCCTCGACCTCGCACTCGATCTTGTCGCCGGCGACGACGGCAGCGACGCCTGAGGGCGTGCCGGTCATGATTACGTCGCCGGCTTCCAGCGCCACCATCTCCGACAGCTTGGCAATGATTTCCGGCACGTTCCAGATCATCTGATTGAGATCGCCGTCCTGGCGCGTTTGACCGTTCACCTTGAGGGTGATCCGGCCCTTCACCGGATGGCCGATCTTGCTGGCCGGCGTGAGCGGCCCGCAGGGTGCCGAATGGTCGAATGCCTTGCCGATTTCCCACGGCCGCTTGACGTCGCGCGAGGCGATCTGCAGGTCGCGCCGCGTCAGGTCGATGCCGACCGCGTAGCCCCAGATGCAATCGTTGGCTTTCGCGACCGGGATGTTGCGGCCGCCGTTTTTCAGCGCCACCACCAGTTCCACTTCGTGATGCATGTCCTTGGTCAACGACGGGTAGGGGATAGTGCCGCCGTCCGGCACGACGGCATCGGCCGGCTTGGCGAAGAAGAACGGCGGGGCACGCTCGTCCTGGCCCATTTCACGGATGTGCTCGATGTAATTGCGGCCAACGCACCAGATGCGGCGCACCGGAAAGAGCTGGTCGGATCCGGCCACCGCGATCGCGGCTTGCGGGGCGGGCGGAATAACGTAACGGCTGGCGTCGCTCATGCTGATCGGCCGTGTTGCTGCGGTTGATGGGCGGGTGGGCTGGCGCTGTGCGTTATCAGCAGGGACGCCTCGCGGTCAACGCCGGCAACTGGCTTGCGCTTGTCTGGGCCCGCAAAACTCGCTATTCCCGCGCCGTTTGGGAGTGGTTATCGATGCTACGGCTGTTCGCACCGCAATTGGTCGTGCTGTACGCGTTCGCGGCGGCCGCCGGTTACGTCCATTTCCGCGGCCACGAGCGGCTGCGCTTCGGGCGGCAGGTTTTCGATCATTCGACCTTCATCGCGCCCTATAATGTACTGATGTACGCCTTCTCCGGGGTGCCGAACAAACCGGTGCTGCCGGTCGAGCAATTCCCCGAGCTGAAGACACTCAGCGACAACTGGCAGACGATCCGCGACGAGGGCTTGCGGCTGTTCGACGATGGTTTCCTGCGCGACGCGGTGAAGAACAACGACTGGGGTTTCTACTCGTTCTTCAAGAGCGGCTGGAAGCGCTTCTATCTGAAATGGTACGAGGACTTCCTGCCCTCGGCGCAACAGCTTTGCCCGAAGACCGTCGCGCTGTTGCAGTCGATCCCGACCATCCACGGCGCCATGTTCACCATGTTGCCGGCGGGCGCCAAGCTCGGCGCCCACCGCGATCCGTTCGCCGGCTCGCTGCGCTACCATCTCGGTCTGCGCACGCCGAACTCGGAGAACTGCCATATCTTCGTCGACGGCGTGAAATGCGTCTGGCGCGACGGCGAGGCGCTGGTGTTCGACGAGACCTTCATCCATCACGCCTACAACCACACCGGCATGGACCGCCTGATCCTGTTCTGCGACGTCGAGCGGCCGATGAAGAACCGCGTCATGACCGCGCTCAACCGCTGGGTCAGCGAGCACATCGTCAAGGCCTCGGCGACGCAGAACGTCGAGGGCGAAAAGGTCGGCGCGCTGAACAAGGCCTTCAGCTATTTGTTCGAAGTCCACACCCTTGGCCGGCGCATGAAGAACTGGAACCGCACCGCCTACTACGCGACGAAATATGCGCTGATCGCTGGGGTCGCGGGCCTGGTCATCTGGTCGGCGGTGCGCTGAGCCGCTACGCCGGCTTTTCTCGTCATGGCCGGGCGCGTCCCGGCCATCCACGTCTTTGGCCTTCGGAGGGCCCTATGACGTTGATGCCCGCGCCAAGCGCTGGCGTGACGCGTGAATCCAAGGTCACCCTGCGCTAGCCCGCCGACGACAGCGCGATCACCTGCTCAGCGATTTCCTGCTTCTTGAACTGCATGCGGTAGAACGAGGTGTAGCGGCCGCCGCGTCGCAGCAGCTCGTCATGGTGGCCGGACTCGACCGCCACGCCGTTCTCGATGACATAAATGCGGTCGGCGTGGGTAACGGTGTGCAGCCGGTGCGCGATCACGATCGTGGTGCGGCCGTGCATCAGATGCGCCAGCGCTTCTTGCACGACCCGCTCGGATTCGGAATCGAGCGCGGCGGTCGCCTCGTCGAGCAGGATGATGGGCGCGTTCTTGATCAAGGCGCGCGCGATGGCGATGCGTTGGCGCTCGCCGCCCGACAATTGCAACCCGTGCTCGCCGACCGGTGTGTCGTAGCCGCGCGGCGAGGCCGTGATGAAATCGTGCGCGTAAGCAGCCTTCGCCGCCGCCACGATTTCCTCCTCGCTCGCCCCCGGCTTGCCGAGCGCGATGTTGTCGCGGACCGAGCCGCGAAACAGGAATACGTTCTGCCCGACATAGGCGATGGCGTGACGCAGCGAGTGGCGCGAGACTTCGGCGATGTCTTGCCCGTCGATGGAGATGGTGCCGGCATCGACCTCATAAAAGCGCAACAGCAGATTGAGAATGGTTGACTTGCCGCCGCCGGAGGGACCGACCAAGGCGGTTACCTTGCCTGGCGCAGCCGAGAGCATCAGTCCGCGCAGCACCGGCTCGCCGGGCCGATAGGCGAACCGCACATCGGCATAGTCGATGGCGGCGCGGTGCACAGTGAGCGGCGGCTTGTGCTCCTCGAGCGGCTCGGTCGCCGGCGCGTCGATGATGTCGAACAGCGCGCGCACGTTTACCAGCGCGCCGTGCAACTCGATGTTCAGCCGGGCCAGGCGTTTGGCCGGCTCGTTGGCGAGCAGAAACGCCGTGATGAAGGAGATGAATTCGCCCGGCGTCGCGCCGGCGATCAAGGTGCGGTAGCCGCCGTAGACGAGCGCGAGCGAGATGGCGATGCCGCCGAGCGAGTCCATGAGGGGGCTCGCGCGGCTCTGCACCCGCGCCATCTTGTTGGCTTCGTGCTCGACCTCGGCGACGTTTTGCTCGAAGCGCCGGCGCACCTGCTCCTCGAGCGTGAAGGCCTTGACCACGCCGATGCCCTGCACGGTTTCCTGCAAGGTTTCGAGCACGCGGGTGCCGCCGGTGAATTGCGCCTTGGCCACCGCGCGAATGCGGCGGACCATCTTGCGCAAGAGCAGCATCGCCGGCGGGAAAACGATGAAGCAGACCAGCGACAGCACCGGATCCTGCACGAACATCACGATGACGAGGCCGACGAGCGTGAGGAAGTCGCGGCCGAACGCGGTGACGATCTGGTTGATCACCTGGTTGGCGGCGAAGGCGCCCGCCGTCAGCCGCGCCGCGAATTCGGAGGAATGACGTTCGGCGAAGAAGCTCAAGCGCTCGGTCAGCAGCTTGGCAAACAGCCGCCGCTGGTTGTCGGCGACGATGCGGTTACCGATGCGCGACAGGATGAGCATGTGGCCGTAGGTCGCGAGCCCCTTGACCAGGTAGAGGACCATGACCACGGCCGCGATGATCACGACCATCTGGAAATTGTGATTGAGGTACGCCTGATTGACGAAATCGCGGATGAGATAGGCTGGCACCGCGGTGCAGGCCGCCACGATACCCATCAGCGTGAAGGCAAGCGCATAGCGCGGCCAGTGCGCGAAACCTTGTTCGGTGATCAGCCGCCGGGTGAGGGCGAGCGCGCCGTAGCGTTCCGTATCAATCGCTGTCTTGTCCGTCATCCCGCCTCGAATGGCGCCCGCGCGCCCCTTCCTTGCCCCTCCCGGGCGCGTTTTTCAAGCGCAAATCCCGCTCGGCGCGCCCGAAAAAACGTTCTGCCGCCAATACGTTAACCGGTGGCGGCTTGGCGCTTGGCAAGCCGTCGCTCCCACGACAGCGCGTGCCGCACGATGGTGTCGAGATCGGCATATTGCGGCTGCCAGTCGAGGGTCGCCTTGATACGGGTGACGTCGGCGACCAGAGCAGCCGGGTCGCCGTCGCGACGGCCGGCTGTCTCGACCAGGAAATCGTGCCCGACCGCGCGGCGCACCGCGGCGATCACCTCGCGCACCGAGGCGCCGTGGCCATAGCCGCAATTGAAGGTCGCGCTGGCGCCGCCATTGCGCAGATAGGCAAGCGCCACGGAATGCGCGCGCACCAGATCGCTGACGTGGACGTAGTCGCGGATACAGGTGCCGTCCGGCGTCGGATAATCGGTGCCGAAGACCTCGAGTTTGGCGCGGCGGCCGAGCGCGACCTCGCACGCCACCTTGATGAGGTGCGTTGCCGCCGGCGTCGCCTGCCCCGTGCGTCCGAACGGATCGGCGCCGGCGACGTTGAAATAGCGCAGCACGACGAAGCGCAGGCCATGCGCGCGCGCCGTGTCGTGCAGGATGATCTCCGACATTAGCTTGGAGGTGCCGTAGGGCGAGATCGGCAGCGTCGGTGCTTCCTCGGCGACCGGCACCTGCGCCGGATTGCCGTACACCGCGGCTGTCGAGGAGAAGATGAAATGCTTGACGCCGGTGGCGACCGCGGCGTCGAGCAGCATGGTCGTGTTCATGGTGTTGTTGCGGTAATAGCCGAGTGGATCGCGCAGCGACTCCGGCACCACAATCGAAGCGGCGAAGTGAACGATCGCCGTGACGCGGTGTTCGCGGATCAGCCCCACCACCAGGTCGCGGTCGCCGGTATTGCCCAGCACGAAGGGCACCTCGGCGGGGATCAGGAAACGGAAGCCGCTCGACAGATTGTCGAGCACGACCACCGGCTCGCGCGCCTCGGCGAGCTCGTGCACCATGTGGCTGCCGATATAGCCGGCGCCGCCCGTCACCAGGACCGTCATGCGTGTTCCTCAAAACCGCTCAAATCATCAACCCCAAGGGATAAAGCGATTATTGACGGCCGAATCTTGGATGCCGCTATTGTGCCATGAATAACAGCGCGTGTAACACCGCGGAACCCATGGCCGATATCCTGTTTATCAAGACCTCTTCGCTCGGCGACGTGATCCATCACATGCCGGCGGTGACCGAAGCGCGCCGGGCGCTGCCGCAAGCGCGCTTTACCTGGTTGGTCGAGGAGGCCTTCGCGCCGCTGGTCGAGCTGCACCCGGCGATCGCCGAGGTCATTCCCGTTGCTTGGCGGCGCTGGCGGCGCTCGCTCTACGCGCCGGCGACGCTCGCCGAGATCGCGGCCAGTCTGCACACGATCCGCGCGCAGCGCTATGACGAGATCGTCGACAGCCAGGGGCTGGTGCGCTCGGCCGTGATCGCGCGGCTCGCGCATGGGCGGCGGCACGGCTACGACGCGGCGAGCATCCGCGAGCCGCTGGCGGCGCGCTTCTACGACCGGCGTTACGCCGTCAGCCGCGACCAGCACGCGGTCGCGCGCAACCGCATCTTGAGCGGGCTCGCGCTCGGCTACACGCCGCGCGGCGCGCCGGATTTCGGCCTCGAGCGCGCGCGCTTTGCGCGTCCGAGCAAACGTTACGCCGTGCTGCTGCACGCGACGGCGCGACCCGAGAAACAGTGGCCGGAGGCGAGCTGGCTCGCGCTCGGCCGCGCGCTCACGGGGCTTCACCTCGTTTTGCCGTGGGGCGCCGAGGACGAGCGGGCGCGCAGCGAGTGCATCGCGGCGGCGCTGCCCAACGCGCGCGTGCCCCAGCGTATGCCGCTCGACGCGGTCGCCGGCCTCATCGCTGGCGCGCAAATCGTCATCGGCGTCGACACCGGCCTGCTGCATCTCGCCGCCGCCTTGAGCGTGCCGCTGGTCGCGATCTTCACCGGCGGCAGCGCGCCGGGACTGACCGGTCCGGTCGGCGCCGGGCCGATCACCGTGCTCGGCAGCGACGGCGCGCCGCCGCCGGTGGAGGCGGTCGCGAAGGCGGCGAAGGATCTGTTGCCGCGTAACTAGGCCGCGCCCGCGCGCAACAGATCGTGCACATGCACGATGCCGACAGGCCTGCTGGCCTCGACCACGAAGAGCGCGGTGACCTTGGTCGAGTTCAACAGCTCCAACGTCTCGCTGATGAGCTGGGTCGGGCGCACGCTTTTCGGCGCCCGCGTCATCACCGCGTCGACCGTAGCGTCGAGCAGATCGGCGCGCATGTGCCGGCGCAAGTCGCCGTCGGTGATGATGCCGACCAGGGCGCCATCGACAGCGACGATGCCGACGCAGCCGAAGCCCTTGGTGGTCATCTCGATGATCGCCTCCGACATGCGCGCGCCGAGCGGCGCGAGCGGCACGGCGGCGCCCTCGTGCATGATGTCGCCGACCTGCTTGAGCAACGAGCCGAGCTTGCCGCCCGGATGCAGTAGGCCGAAATCGATTGCGGTGAAGCCGCGGCTTTCCAGCAGCGCGATGGCGAGCGCATCGCCGAGCGCAAGCTGCATGAGCGAGGAGGTGGTGGGCGCAAGATTGTGCGGGCAGGCTTCGCGCGCCGCCGGCAGCGGCAGCACCACGTCGGCGGCCTTGGCGATGGTCGACTCGGTGTTGGCGGTGACGGCGATGAGGCCGATGCGGAAGCGGCGCGAGTAATCGGTGAGGTCTTTGAGCTCGGCGGTCTCGCCCGACCACGACAGCGCGATGATGACGTCGCCGCTCGCGATCATGCCGAGGTCGCCGTGGCTTGCTTCACCAGGATGCACGAACAGCGCCGGCGTTCCGGTCGAGGCGAAGGTCGAGGCGATCTTGCGGCCGACATGGCCGGACTTGCCCATGCCGCTGACGATGACGCGGCCGGAGCTTGCGGCGATGAGCTCGATTGCCGCCGCGAAGGCGGCGCCCAGCCCGTCGCGCAGCGCAGCGGCGAGCGCCTCGATGCCGGAGCCTTCGGCATCGAGCGTGCGCAGCGCGGAATCGATCGCGGCTTGCGCGCGCTCGCGGCTTTTGTCGGCGGGTTGCGCTCTGGCCATGCGGAGGATCCCCTGCGTTCAATAGCACGGATTGCGCGCCGCGTCAGGCTCGAAAACGTCAACGGTTTCTGAACCTTAGCGCGCCTGTGCTAAGGCTTTGCGCACCGCCGCCAAGACCGTCTGCACGGCGACATCGGCGGTACGGCGATGCTTGACCGCATCGTTGCCTTCACGGCGCGCGCGCTCGCGCGCGGGTTCGTCGCCGGGCGGCTCCAACACGGCGGCCAGCGGATTGAGCGGCTGCCAGTGCCAAGGGCTGGTCGGTCCGAAAATGGCGATGGTCGGTGTGCCGAGCGCGGCGGAGACGTGCATCAGCCCGGAATCGTTGGTGACCGAAACGTCGGCGCCGGCGAGGGCGAGGATGGCGTTACGCAGGTCGTTACTCGTCAGATCGCGCGCGCGTCCGCCGGCGAGCGCAATGATCTCGGCGGCGATCGACGTCTCATTCGGTCCGCCCAGAATCCAAACCGACGCACCTTCATTGGCGAGCGCACGGGCGAGGACCGCGTAGTGCTCGGGCGGCCAGGCCTTGCCTTCGCCGACCGCGCCGGGCGACAGCGTGACAATGGGGCGCGTGTCGGCGGCGAGCGCGTGCCGGTCGCGCCAGCGCGCGACTTCGTCGGGCGGCACTTGCAGTTCCGGCAGCGGCCACTGCGCCGGCGGCGCTTCGCCCGTCGGCAAAGCCAGCGCGCCCATCTGATCGATCATGCGCGGCAGCGTGCGCTCGCCGGAGCGCACATCGTTGATCAGGGCGAAGCGCGCCTCGCCGATAAAACCGGTGCGCCGGGGAATGCCGGCAAGGAACGGTGCGAGCGCCGCCTTCCATTTGCGCGACATGATGAGCGCCTGCCCGTAGTGCGTCCGCCGCAGCCGCGCGGCGAGGCCGAATTGCTGCCGCAGGCCCAGCTGCCGACGTGGCAGATCGGCGATGATCGCTTGCCGCAAGCCCGGCATGTAGTCGGCGAGCGGTGCGCACAGCGTGCTCGACACCATGTCGACCGGACGCGCGGCATCTTGCGCCCGCAGGATCTTCACCACGGAATGGACGCGGACGAAGTCCCCGATCCAGACATAAGGAACGATCAGGACCGGCGTTGGCGTCACGTTCTCGCTATCCCCGTTTGGCGCCAGCCGTTAGCGCGCACGGCCCGACCCTGTCCAGCCGCGATTTTTACCGAATTCTGAGGCATTTAGCACCGCCTGCATTGCGCGACACGGCCGCTTGGGGCAAAGCTTGGCGCATGTTCCTGGTCACCGGCGGGGCCGGCTTTATCGGTTCGAATATCGTGGCAAGCCTCAACGAGGCCGGCGCCTATGACGTTGCGGTCAGCGATTCGCTCGGCCACGGCGATGCCAAATGGCGCAACCTTGCCAAGCGGCGCATCGCCGATCTGGTGCCACCGCCCGAGCTCGCGCGCTGGCTCGAGAGCCGCAAGATCGAGGCCATCATTCACATGGGCGCGATCTCCGATACCACGGCGACCGACGCCGACTTGGTGATGGAGAATAATTTCCGCCTGTCGCTGCGCCTGCTCGACTGGTGCACCGTCAATCGCACGCCCTTCATCTATGCCTCCTCGGCGGCGACCTATGGCGACGGCGGCCAGGGCTTCGTCGACGACTGGTCGCCGCAGGCGCTGGAGAAGCTCACGCCGTTGAATCTCTACGGCTGGAGCAAGCACACGTTCGATCAGGCGGTCGCCGAGCGCTATGCGAAGAAAGAGAAACTGCCGCCGCATTGGGCCGGTTTGAAATTTTTCAACGTCTACGGTCCCAACGAATATCACAAGCGCCACATGGCGAGCGTGCTGTCGAAAGTGTTCGACGACGCCAAGGCCGGCAAGCCGATCCGCCTGTTCAAGTCGCACCGCGAGGGTATCGGCGACGGCGAGCAGCGGCGCGACTTCATCTATGTCGACGACGCCGTGGCGGTGACCCGGTGGCTCATGGATGCAACGGCGGTCAACGGCATATTCAATGTCGGCACCGGCAAGGCCGAAAGCTTCCGCGACATGATTGGCGCTTTGTTCAAAGCGCTCGAACGGCCGTCCAACATCGAATACATCGACATGCCGGACGCGATCCGCGGCCAGTACCAGTATTTCACGCAAGCCAGCGTCGAGAATCTGCGCCGCGCCGGCTACAATGCCGGCTTCATGCCGCTCGAAACCGCGGTCGCCGAATATGTGAGTTATTTGGACCGCGATGACCGTTACCGATAATGATTTGCCTGTCGCACCTGCATTCTCCGTTCGTCCCCGCGAAAACGGCGACCCAGGGGCAACGTGTCGCGGCGCCTATTGGTGTGGCTCTGGATTCCCGCTTTCGCGGGAATGATCGGTGTTGAATGTTCGACTTCGACAAGCATCTCGCCGCGCTCGCCGATCAGGCGGTGCTCTGCGTCGGCGACCTGATGCTCGACGAGTTCGTCTATGGCGAGGTCTCGCGCATCTCGCCGGAGGCGCCGGCGCCGGTGCTCGCGGTCAAGCGCACCGAGGTGATGATCGGCGGCGCCGGCAATGTCGCGCGCAACCTGGTCGCGCTCGGCGCGCGCTGTGTCTTCGTCGGCGTGGTCGGCGACGACAATGCCGGCCGCGCGCTCGCCGACGCGCTCGGCGATCATCCGTTGATCGACTTCCACCTGGTGGTCGACAGCGCGCGGCAGACGACGCGCAAGGTGCGCTTTGTTTCCGAACACTTCTCGACGCATCTGTTGCGCGCCGACTGGGAAGTCGCCGCGCCGGTCGATCGGGCGAGCGAGGACGCGCTCATCGGCCACGTGATCGAGGCGCTGCCCGATGTCGGCGCCGTGGTGCTCTCCGATTACGCCAAGGGCGCGCTCACTGCGCGCGTCGTCCGCGCGGTGATCGAGGCCGCCAATGCGGCCGGCAGGCCGGTGGTGGTCGATCCGAAGGCCCGCGACTACAGCATCTATCGGGGCGCGACGCTGATCACGCCCAACCGGCAGGAGCTCGCCGAGGCCACGCATCGCGCCGCCAACAGCGACGATGAGATCGCTGCCGCCGCGGCCGCGCTCGGCAATGCGCTCGGCGCGCAAGCCGTGCTGGTCACCCGCAGCGAGCACGGCATGACCCTGGTCGGCGGGGGCGGCGCCGTGCATGTGCCGGCGTATCCGGTGCGGGTGCGCGACGTTTCCGGCGCCGGCGACACGGTGGTGGCGGTGCTCGCCGCCATGCTGGCGATGGGCGCCGATTTCGAATCGGCGACGCGTGCGGCCAATGCCGCCGCCGCCGTGGTGGTCGGCAAGCCGGGTACCGCGACGCTTACGGCCGCCGAGCTGCGCGCGCGCATTCTGCCGGCAGCCTCGCTCGCTCCCGAAGAGAAGATCGTGTTCGACTGGGCGCTGCTCGACGAGCATCTGGTCGAATGGCGGCGGCAGGGCCTGCGCGTCGGCTTCACCAATGGCTGCTTCGACTTGCTGCACCCAGGGCATGTGCGCCTTTTGGCCGGCGCCCGCGCCGCCTGCGACCGGCTGGTGGTGGGTTTAAACGGCGATGCCTCGGTCACGCGGCTCAAGGGGGCCGGGCGCCCGGTGCAGCCGGTCAAGGCGCGCGCCGAAGTATTGGCGGCGCTCGAAGCGGTCGATCTGGTCGCGGTGTTCGACGAGGATACGCCCGAGCGGCTGATCGCGTGCGTCAAGCCGACGGTGCTGGTCAAAGGCGCCGATTACAGCCGCGAGCAGGTGGTCGGCCGCGAGCTGGTCGAGGCGCTCGGCGGCGAGGTGATCCTCATCGACCTCGTGCCCGGCTATTCGACCAGCGCGATGGTGGAGAACGCGCGCGGCAAATAATCGTCATGACCGGGCTTGTCCCGGCCATCCACGTCTTTCTTTGATGAAGAGGCCTACAGACGCGGATGCCCGGCACAAGCTTGCAGCCGGGCCGGCCAAAGGCCGGACCCGGTTGGCCGGGAATGACGGCGGATGGAACCGCGCCCCGCTTATTCCCGCCGCAGCGGCTTGCTCTCCGGCTCCTGCCAGTCCTGCGTCTCCTCGTAGTGCTTGGCGTAGCGGTAGAACGTGCCCTCGAAATTGCCGAGCGCGATGACGAAGCCGGCCCAGCCGTCGATGAAGCCGAGCTTGAAAACATAGTGCTTGAGGAAGGCCCAGCTGGCGTGGCCGAGCGCGTCCGCCATGCCGACGCGCCGACCGGCGAGCTTCGCCGCGCCGAGCGTCGAATAACGGTTCATCTTGCGGATGACTTCGTCCAGGTTGCGGAAGGGGATTTGCCAGATCGCATTCCGCAGGGCGCCGACCGAGCGCCCGCCGACCACCTCGAAGCCCTCGTGCACCGGCTCGAGCGTGTAGCGAATGCTGCCTTTGCGAAAGAGCTGCGGCTGGCGGAAATTCGGATACCAGCCGGAGCCTTTGATCCAGCGGCCCATCATGTAGCTGCGCCGTGGCACTCTATAGATGTCATAGGGCGGCGTGCTGGCGAGCAGCGACAGGATCTCGTCGCGCACCGCCTCGGTACAGCGCTCGTCGGCGTCGAGACTAAAAATCCAATCATGCGTACAGGCCTCGACGGCGCGGTTGCGCAGCTCGCCGAAGCCGTTGAACGGCACTTGCACGACGCGGGCGCCGAGCGCGGTGGCGATCTCAGGCGTACGGTCGGTGGAAAAGCTGTCGACCACGATCACCTCGTCGGTCCACAGCACGCTGTTGACCGCGGCCCTGATCTTGTCCGCCTCGTTGAAGGTGAGGATATAGGCCGAGACTTTGAGCGCCATCAGGTCCAGTCCGCCGGCGCGCCGGACAGGCGCATCAGCGCCTCGCGATTGGAATTGGCGCGGCGATAGTTGCGCACCTCGCGGTGGTCGCGCCAGATACGCGCAAGCCCGCCCCGCAGCAGGCCGGCGTCGCGGAAGGCGCGCCAATCGGCGGCGAGCGTGGTCAGGTCGCCGCGCCGCAGATCCGATACCAGAATCTTGCTGGCGAGATAGCTGCCGATCTTGCGGAAACGCGTCGTCAATTCGGGCCGCTGCCGGGCATAGTCGAGGAGGTCGCGGCCGGCACCGCGCCATTCGTTCGACAGGCTGTCCGTGCTCCAGCCCTTGGCCCAGTCGATCTCGGGCAACAGCCGCGCGGCGCCGCGCGGCGCCAGGCGAATGAGGAATTCGCGATCCTCGGTGCGGCTCTTGTCGAAGAAGCCGCCGATGGCGCGCGCCGCTTCGGTGCGCACCGTGATGCTCGAGCCGTCGATGCCGATCAGGTCGCTGTACAGCGCCCATTCGAACGCCGCCGGGCCGAGCTTGACGTCGGGCAGCGAGCTCGGCCGCATCGCGTCGCGCACCTCCTTGGTGGCCGACGACAATGTGCACACAAGATCGGGCTCGCGGTCGAGCGCTTCGAGCGCGCGGCTCAAACGCCGCGGCATGTACCAGTCGTCGGAATCGAGAAACGCGACGGCGGCTGCGCGTGCGGCCATGATGCCGACATTGCGTGCGGCGCCGACGCCGCGCCGCTGCTGCGGCCGCAGCACCCTGATACGCGGGTCGGTCAGGCGCGCCAGCCATTGCGGCGTCGCGTCGGTCGAATCGTCGACGACGATGATTTCGAAATCGGCCATGTCCTGCGCCAGCACGCTGTCGATGGCGCGCGGCAGGACCGACAAACGATTGTAGGTCGGAAGGACGACGGAACAGCGCAAAGGACGACTCGAAGGTTCGCGTGCGAGGCCGCTAAAGACGGAGCGGAAACTAGCATGGCGGCATGGCCGAGCACAGGGGAAAAGGCAAAATGCGTAAATCCGTCATGGGCTTGCGGCGCTCTTGCGGTCGCCCGGCAATCCGTGGTTTGTGCCCGTCATGGTCAGCGGGATGATCTCCGTCATCGTCACCACTTACAATCGCGAGGACGCGCTCGAGGCGGTCTTGCGCTCGCTCAGCCGCCAGACCGACCAGGATTTCGAGGTGGTCATCGCCGATGACGGCTCGCAGCGCGCGACGGGCGATCTGATCGCGCGCTGGCAGGCGACGTTCGGCCGTCGGCTCGACCACGTCTGGCACGAGCATCGTGGCTTCCGCGCCGCCGAGATCCGCAATCGCGCCATCCTCGCGGCGCGCGGCACCTATTGCATTTTCCTTGACGGCGACTGCATCGCGCGGCCGGATTTCGTCGCCGCGCATCGCCGGCTCGCCGAGCGCGGCTGCTTCGTCACCGGCAATCGCATCCTGCTGTCGCCCGCACTGACCGCCCGGGTGCTGCGCGAAAAACTCGCGCCGGAAACCTGGAGCTTCGGGCGGTGGCTGGCGCAGCGCGCGGGCGGCGGGGTCAACCGCTTGTCGGCGCTGTTGCGACTGCCGCTCGGGCCGCTGCGCCGGTTGCGCCGCCACGCCTGGCGCGGCGCGCGCTCCTGCAATCTCGCGGTCTGGCTTGCCGACCTTGACGTCGTTGACGGCTTTGACGCCGACTACACCGGCTGGGGAAAGGAGGATTCCGACATCATTGTGCGTCTGCTGCACGCGGGCGCGCGCCGCAAGGACGGCGTCTTTGCGACCGGCGTGCTGCATCTCTGGCATGCCGAGGCCGACCGCGGATGCCTCGCCGAGAATGAGCGCAAGCTCGCCGACAGCCTCGCCGGCGACCGCGTGCGCGCGCGGCGCGGCCTTTCGGCGCTGCAGGCAGCGGCGCCGGCCATGGCGGTGGGCTGAAGTCATGGCGCTGACCTCCGTGATGCGGCCGGTCGATCATGTGCGCTTCACCGTGGTCGCCGATTGGCTCGCCGTCGCGACTGCAATCGCGCTGCCTTGGTCGACCTCGGCCACGGCGATCCTGATCGTGCTGCTGCTGCTCGCGCTCATTCCCACCCTGGATTGGGCGGATGTGCGGCGCGAGTTGTTCACGGCCGCGGGCGGCCTGCCGGTATTGCTGGTCGCGCTCGGTGTCCTCGGCATGGCCTGGGCCGATGTGAGCTGGCACGAGCGCTGGGACGGGCTCACGTCGTTCTTCCGGCTGTTGCTGATCCCGCTGCTGTTTGCGCAATTCCGCCGCTCCGAGCGCGGCTATTGGGTGTTCGCCGGCTATGTTGTCTCCCTCATCGTGCTGCTGCCGCTGACCTCCTTTATTCACCAGCCCGGCAAAAACGAATTTGTCATCGTCAAAAATGGCGCCACGCAGAGCGGCGAGTTCGTGCTCTGCATGTTCGGTATGCTGCCGCTCGCCGTCGAATGGCTCGAACAGCGGCGCTGGTGGCTGGTTGCCGGCTTTGCAGCGATGAGTCTAGGCATGCTCGCCAATATGTTTTTCGTCGCCACTGGGCGTACCGCGCTGGTCATCATTCCGGCGCTGCTCGCCGTGTTTGCGCTGAAGAAGCTGAGCGGCAAGGGCATTGCGATCTTGCTCGCCGGCGTGGTGGCGCTCAGTGCCGCCGGCTGGTTCTCCTCGCCCTATTTGCGCGACCGCACCACCGACCTGTGGACCGGCTATCGGCAATATATGCAATCGAACGCGCTGACCTCCTCGGGGCAGCGCGTCTCGTTTTATCTGACCTCGCTCGGCTTCGTCCGCGAGGCGCCGGTCATCGGCCACGGCACCGGGACGATCGGCGCATTGTTCGCCGAGGCCGTGCACGACAAGGTGCCAACTGCCGAATGGGTGTCTAACAACCCGCACAACCAGACTCTGGCGATTGCCATCCAACTCGGCTTGGTCGGCGCGGCGGTACTGTGGGCGATGTGGATCGCGCATCTCTGGCTCTTTCGTGGCGACAGTTTTGTGGCATGGGTCGGCCTCGTCATCGTCGTGCAGAACATGGTTGGCTCGCTGTTCAACTCGCATCTGTTCGATTTCGACCAGGGCTGGACCTATGTGTTGGGCGTCGGCGTCGCCGGCGGCATGGTGCTGAAGCAGCGTGCCGCGCAGCGAACCACCCCATCATGAACGCCGCGCGCGTGGAATTGCCCGCCCGCCCGCGCATCCTGGTCATCGCGCTGCGTCGGCTGGGTGACGTGCTCTTGACCACGCCGTTGATCCGCAGTTTACGCCGCGCATGGCCGGACGCGGCGATTGAGGCGCTGGTATTTGCCGACACCGCCGGCATTCTCGACGGCAACCCCGATCTTTCCGGCGTCATCGCCATGCCGCCGCGCCCGAGCGTAGGGCAAAGTCTCGCGCTCGTGACGCGGTTGTGGCGTCGCTATGACCTGGTGGTTTCGACGCAGACCGGCGACCGCCCGACCTTCTTTGCCTGGGTGGCCGGGAGGAAACGCGTCGGCCTTGCGCACGACACTGGACTGAAAAGCGCCGCCCTGCATCACGGCGTCAGCCCGAGCAAGGGCGTGCACCGGGTCGAGCAAATCCTGCGCCTCGCCGATGCGCTTGGCATTGCGCGCGTGCCGGACCTGGTGGCGCCGAACGCGCGCGCCATAGATACGCTCGGCGGCGGCGATTATGCGGTGATCCATGCCGCGCCGATGTTCCGCTATAAGCAATGGACGATCGCCGGCTGGCGTGTGCTCGCGGCTGTGCTTGCCGCGCGCGGACTGAAGGTGGTTGCGACCGGCGGGCCGGCCGCGGCCGAGAGGGCCTATCTGGATGAGGTATGGACCGACGGCCCGGTGCAGCGCCTCGACGGCCGGCTCGATTGGCCGCAACTTGCCGGCCTGCTCGGCAAGGCACGCGTCTTCGTCGGCCCGGACACCTCGGTCACCCATCTCGCCGCCGCCGCCGGCTGCCCGACCGTTGCGTTGTACGGGCCGACCGATGCGCGGCTGTGGGGGCCGTGGCCAGTCGGCGGCTTAACCAGCATGTGGGCGGCAACCGGCGCCATCCAGCGCCGCGGCAATGTCTGGCTGGTGCAGCACGCCTTTCCCTGCACGCCATGCCAGCTCGAGGGCTGCGAGCGCCGCCTCGACAGCGACAGCCAGTGCCTGATCGAACTGGCGCCGCGCCAGGTGATCGAGGCGGTCGATCAAGCCTTGACCGTGAAGCGATAAAGCAACGTGCCGACGAGGGTACAGCCCAACAGTAGCGCGACCGCGTGCATGAGATGCGATGGCGTCAGCAAGGTCGTAAAAGCGAGCGCCGCCAGCGCGATGTTGAGCAAAAAGACGCGGGCGACGATCTGCATGACGCTGAATTTGTTGTCGAGCGCGCGCTGGTAGAAATGGCTGCGGTGCGCCTGTGTGATCCGTTCGCCGCGCGCAAGTCGACGCAGCAGCGTGATCGTCGCATCGGCGAGATAATAAAGCGGCAAGAGCAGCGCGGCGGCGATATGGCCGCGGCCGGCGAGCAGGATCAACAGCCAGGCGAGCAACAGGCCGATCGGCAGGCTGCCGACGTCGCCGAGAAACACCCGCGCCACCGGCCTATTGAACGGCGCGAATCCGATCAGGGCGCCGCAGAGCGCAAGCGCAACGAGGGCGGCATCGCCGGGCAGGGCGCCCCACAAAGCGAACGCCGTCAGCGCCGCCGTCGCCGGCACCGTTTCGGCGGCGATGATCCAGTCGATGCCATCCATGAAGTTCGTGAGATTCACGAACCACAGCGTCGCGAGGAAGAGCAGCGCGCGCTCGATCCACCACGGCAGGAACGGCACCACACGCAGCGCCGCCGGCAGCGCGGCCAGCATGACGATGACGGCGACCGTCTGCAGCAGAAGGCGCGGCGCCACGCGCATCGGCTTGATGTCGTCGATGGCGCCGATAGCTGCAAGCAGAACCGCGCTCGCGCACACATAGATGAGTTGGGCGCGGTCGGCGAAGGGGTGCAGCGCGAGTACGGCAACGCCGACGGTTACGAAAACCGCGGCGAGCACGGCGATGCCGCCGCCCTGCGGCGTCGGCTTGCGGTGCGAGGAGCGCGCGTTCGGCTTCGCCAGCGCGTAGCGCGCAAGCCACGGCATCAGCAACTTAAGCAGGCCGGCGCTGATCAGGGCGCTTGCGGCAAACAGCACGATCAACTCAAGCGCCGCGCGCGGCTCAATCATCATACGTCCCAGCGCTCGCACCACCCCGAAAGAGTGCGTGAGGGCGGGACTGTTTAACCCCGGCGTGCTATTTCGACAACCGCCAGGGCAACGACATGCACGAAGCGGCACCATCACTGCGGCCAATGAGCAAGGCGCGCGCGAAGCCCCTGCTGGCCTATCTGGTGACGGAGGATTGGTATTTCCTCTCGCACCGGCTGCCGATGGCGCGCGCAGCGCTTGCCGCCGGTCATGACGTGCACGTCGTCACCAATGTCGACCAAGGCGGCGCGGCGATTGCGGCCGAGGGATTTCAGTTGCATCCGGTACCGTGGCGGCGCGGCAGCTTCAATCCGTTTGCGTTCCTTTCAAGCATCTTCGCAGTGCGTCGCATTTACCGCAGGCTTGATCCCGATCTCGTGCATCATGTCGCGCTGCAGCCGACCATTGTCGGCTCGCTCGCCGCAACCGGCCTGCGCTGTATGCGCTTGAATGCCATCGCCGGACTGGGCTTTGTGTTTACCTCCGCGACGCTGAAAGCACGACTGCTCAGACCCTTCCTCCGTGCCCTGTTGCGCGGGGTGCTCGGGCACCCACGCGCTGCCGTGCTGGTGCAAAACAGCGACGATCAGGCGGCGGTGCAAAGTCTCGGCATCAATCGCCAACATATTTTTGTGATTGCCGGCTCGGGCGTCGAAACCGACAAGCTAACGCCGCTACCGGAGCCGGACGGACCCGTCACCATGGCGTTCGTCGGCCGTCTGCTCGACGACAAGGGCTTGCGTTGCTTGGTGCGCGCCCACGACATCCTCGAGCAGCGACGCCAAGCTGTGCGTCTGCTGATTGCAGGCGACACCGATCCGCTCAACCCCGTCTCGATCCCGGTGGATGAGATCGCCGCATGGGGGCGCCATCCGGGCATCGAACTGCTCGGCCACGTCCCCGATATCCGCGAGGTTTGGCGGGCCGCGCATATCGCCGTGCTGCCGTCGCGGCGCGAGGGATTGCCCAAGAGCCTGCTCGAAGCTGCCGCGTGCGGGCGTCCCATCGTCGCGACGGATGTACCAGGCTGTCGCGAGATCGCTCGCGCCGGTCTCAACGCGCTGCTGGTGCCGCCGGACGATGCGGTTGCGCTGGCCGACGCCATCGCCAAGCTCGCCGCGGATCCCGCATTGCGCCGCAGCTTCGGCGAGGCAGGGCGCCGCTTGGTGGAGAACGAATTCTCGGCGGGCCAAGTTGGCCGCGAAATCTGCGTGCTCTATGAGCGATTGCTCAGCCGTCCGGTCCCCGGCTAAACAGACCGGCAAGGAGAGCGATGTGGCGGGGCACGGACGAAAAATCGCGGTCATCGGGCTGGGCTATGTCGGCCTTCCTGTTGCGGTCGCTTTTGCGCGCACCGGCGTGCCGGTGGTCGGCTTCGATATCAGCCTGGAGCGCATTGCCGAATTGCGCGCCGGCCACGACCGCACGCGTGAAGTTGAACCGGACGAACTCGCGCAATCCAAGCTCTGCCTGCAGGCCGACCCGAAGGCGCTTGCTGCAGCCGATTTCTACATCGTGACAGTGCCGACGCCCGTCGACCGTGGGCAGCGTCCCGATCTCGGTGCGCTTACCGCGGCGTCGGAAACCATCGGCGCTGTGCTCAAGCGCGGCGATATCGTTGTTTATGAGTCGACCGTCTACCCCGGCGCAATCGAGGAGGATTGTCTGCCCATTCTCGCCCGCAATTCCGGCCTCATCGGCGGGCGCGATTTCACGGTCGGCTATTCGCCTGAGCGCATCAATCCGGGCGACAAGGCGCATCGGTTCGAAACCATCGCCAAGGTGGTCGCCGCGCAAGACGAACGTACGCTCGACATCGTCGCCAGCGTCTACGGTTCAGTGGTCAAGGCCGGCATCCATCGCGCGCCCTCGATCAAGGTGGCGGAAGCCGCCAAGGTGATCGAAAACACGCAACGCGATCTCAACATCGCTTTTGTCAACGAGCTTTCGGAGATTTTCGCTCGGCTCGGCATCGATACCGGCGATGTCCTGGCGGCAGCCTCGACCAAATGGAATTTTCTGCAGTTCCAGCCGGGATTGGTTGGCGGCCACTGTATCGGGGTCGATCCGTATTACTTGACCTACCGCGCGGAGAAGGCCGGCTATCATCCACAGATCATCCTTGCCGGCCGACGCATCAATGATGGCGTCGGCCAGCGCGTGGCGCGCGAATGCGTGCGACGCCTCGGCGGACGCCACAGCCCTTTGGTGACCGTGCTTGGGCTCACCTTCAAGGAAAACGTGCCGGACATCCGCAACTCCAAGGTGGTCGATGTTCTGCGTGAATTGGAACTGTCGGGGGTGCGCACGCAGGTGCACGATCCGCTGGCGTCGGCCAGCGAGGCCAAAGACGAATACGGAATTGCGCTCACGCCGTTGCAGGCATTGCGGCCGTCCGATGCGGTGATCTTGGCGGTCGCGCACGGCGACTATGTCGCCGAAGGCTGGAGCCTGATGACACGCCTGTTGGGGAACGGCGGCGGTCTCGTCATTGACATCAAGGGCAAGCTCGATCGCGCGCAAAAACCGCAGGGGATTGAATTGTGGCGTCTCTAGAGCCTGTCCTCGTCACCGGCGCCGCCGGCTTTATCGGCTTTCACGTTGCGCGCCGGTTGTCGAGCGAGGGCCGCGCGGTTGTCGGCCTCGACAATATCAATGCCTATTACGATCCGAAATTGAAAAAGGCGCGCCTTGCCGAGCTCGGCAAGCTCTCCGCCTTCCGCTTCGTCAATTGCGATGTCGCCGACCGCGCGGCAATGGCGAAGCTGTTCGCCGAGCACCGCTTCCCTTACGTCGTGCATCTCGCGGCGCAGGCCGGCGTGCGTCATTCGCTGACCGACCCGCATGCCTATGTCGACGCCAACTTGGTCGGCTTCGTCAACATCTTGGAAGGCTGTCGTCATCACGGCTGCCGGCATCTCATCTACGCATCATCGTCGTCGGTTTATGGCGCCAATACGCATATGCCGTTTTCCGTGCACGACAATGTCGATCATCCGCTGAGCCTGTACGGCGCGACCAAGAAAGCGAACGAGCTGATGGCGCATGCCTACGCGCATCTGTTTCGCCTGCCGGCGACCGGCTTGCGCTTCTTCACGGTCTATGGGCCGTGGGGCCGGCCGGACATGGCCATGTGGCTATTCACCGCCGCGATTCTTGCGGGCCGGCCGATCAAGCTGTTCAACAACGGCAAGATGCGGCGCGATTTCACCTATGTTGACGACGTGGTCGAAGCAATGGTGCGACTCGTCGAGCGCGCGCCGGCGGCCGATCCGCGATGGTCGAGCGACGAGCCCGATGCCGGTTCAAGCAACGCGCCGTGGCGGGTCTACAACATCGGCAACAACAAGCCGGTCGAGCTCATGGAAGTCGTGCGCCTGCTCGAGGCCGCGCTCGGCAAAAAGGCCGAGCGCGAACTCTTGCCGATGCAGCCGGGCGACGTCCCGGCGACTTTCGCCGATATCGACGACCTCACGCGTGAGATCGGCTTTGCACCCGCGACCCCGATCGCCGAGGGTATCGAGCGCTTCGTCGCGTGGTACAACGACTATCATCGCGGCCGCGGCTAGGCTTGGACACCATGCGCAAGGCGGTTCTCATCCCCTGCTACAACGAAGCGGGCACGATCGCCAAAGTCGTGGGTGATTTCCGCGCCGCGCTGCCCGACGCCACGATCTACGTCTACGACAACAACTCGACCGACGACACCACCGATCGCGCGCGGGAGGCCGGTGCCTTGGTCGGGCGCGAGACTCAGCAGGGCAAGGGCCATGTCGTGCGCCGCATGTTCCGCGATATCGATGCCGACGTCTTCGTATTGGTCGACGGCGACGCGACTTATGACGCGGCGAGTGCGGCCGCGTTAATCGCCGAGCTTACCGATGGCGGCGCCGATATGGTGGTCGGCGCGCGTGTCGGCCAGCAGGCGGCCTACCGTCGCGGCCACCAGTTCGGCAACCGCACGCTCACCGGCTTCGTCGCGGCGGTGTTCGGCAAGAAGCTGCGCGACATGCTGTCGGGCTATCGGGTGCTGTCGCGCCGTTTCGTCAAATCTTTCCCGGCGCTGTCGACCGGCTTCGAGATCGAAACCGAGCTCACCGTTCATGCGCTCGAACTTGATCTGCCGATCGCCGAGATCGATACGCCCTATTATGCGCGCCCGGCTGGCTCGCTCTCCAAGCTCAATACCTGGGGCGACGGTGTGCGCATCTTGCTGACGATTCTTCGCCTCTACCGGTCGGAGCGCCCGCTCGCCTTTTTCGGCCTCGTCGGACTGCTGCTCGCCGCGGCTTCACTCGTGCTCGCGGTCCCGGTATTTGTGACTTATCTCGAAACCGGTCTGGTGCCGCGCTTACCGACGGCGGTTTTGTCGACCGGCCTGATGATTCTGGCTTTTCTCTCGTCCGCGATCGGCTTGGTGCTCGACACGGTTTCGCGCGGGCGCCGTGAGATGAAGCTGCTCGCCTACCTTGCCCAGGAGCCGCTCAAACGCACGCACGGCTCGACCGGTTGAGCCTCACTCGTTTTCGACCGCGGCCGGCACGATGCGCGGCTCGCCGCGTTTGCCGGTGACGATCCAGACGCCGCCGCCGACGATGCCGAGCAGCAGTGCGCCGGCGCCGAACAGAAGCGATATGATCAGACCATCGCTTTGCGATAGTCCGGCATAAGTGAAGGCCGCGACCATCGCGCTTTCGCGCACGCCCCAGCCGGCAATCGATATCGGCACGACCAGGATCAACATCACCGGCAGCACCAGCAACAGCACATCGAGCAAAGTGAGATTGGCGCCGGCGGCGCGCGCCGCGCACCAGGCCGCGACCACGGTCATCAGGTGGACGACGAGCGATTGCATGCCGATCGGCAGCAGGGCGTCGGGCGAGCGCAGGATTTGCCAGGCGACGGTGGCGGTGGCGGCAAGATGGCGCGTCGGCGACCAGCGTTGCAGGATGCCGAAGCCCTCCCAGGCGAGTCCGACAAAGACCGCGGCGGCGCCGAGGCTGCCAAGACCTAAAACCAGTAAAGCGGAGCGCCCGACGGGATCCGTCACCAGCTGCAGACTCCACGGCAAACAGACCACGACTAATGCGGCCAGCATAACCAGGCCGGCCAGGCGGTCGAGAAACACCGAATAGGTGGCGACGCGCCAATTGGTGTCCTTGCCGACCAGCCAAATCCGCATCGCATCGCCGCCGACGCTCGAAGGCAGCGTCTGGTTGAAGAAGTTCGCAATCATGGCGAATCGAATCATGCGCGAGGCGGGAAGATCGGCGCCGCACCGGTTGAGAATTCGGCGCCAGCGCAAGCCGACCAAGAAAGTCTGCGCCAAGAGGACCAGTACGCCGAGTGCGCACCACGCCGGATCGATCCGGCTGAGGCGCCCGGCGACCGTTCCGAGATTGACGAGGTTCAGCGCGAAATAGAGCAGCAGGCCGGAGACCGCCAGCTTGAGCAGCAGGAGAATCGCCTTGCGCATAAAGGGGTCCGGAGGTTCCCTGTGGAAGCGGAACGATCACCGTGTCGTCGCATTGGCCGGTACGGGTGCACGGCTTATAATGCCGTAACGACGGCGACAAGACGATTGAAGGACTCCCGATGGTGGTTCCGACACTGACGACGCTCAAGGTCAAGCTGTTTACCGATGGCGCCGACAAGGCCCAGATCGTCGAGATGGCAAAGCAGCCATGGATTGCCGGGTTCACCACCAATCCCTCGCTGCTGAAAAAGGCGGGCGTTTCCGACTATGCCGCCTATGCGCGGCAGCTCGTCGCCGCGGTGCCCGACCGGCATATCTCATTCGAGGTGTTTTCCGACGACATACCAGAGATGGTGGCGCAAGCGCGCGTCATCGCCGGCTGGGGCAAGAACGTCTACGTCAAGCTGCCCGTGACGACGACGCGCGGCGAGCCGCTGTTCGAGGCGGTCAAGGCGCTCTCGCATGAAGGCGTCAAGATCAACATGACGGCGATCTTCACCGCCGAGCAGGTCGAAAGGGCGGTGGCCGCGCTCGATGGCGGCGCGCCTTCCTGCGTCTCGGTGTTTGCCGGGCGGCTCGCCGATTTCGGCATCGACTACCGGCCGCTGATGCAGGACGCGGTGAAGCGCGCGCGCGGCACGCCCAACGTCCAGATCATCTGGGCCTCGACGCGCGAGGTGTTCAACGTCGTCGAGGCGCATGACATCGGCTGCCACATCATCACGGCGCCGGCCGACGTGCTGAAGAAGCTGGCGGCGCTCGGCAGCAAGAGCGCGGCGGAGTTATCGTTGAACGCCGTGCAGGCCTTCCGCGACGACGCCATTGCGGCCGGCCTGCACCTGGCAATGCCCGCTTCGCGGGCGGCGGAGTAAGAACGGCCGGCCTCCGGCTCGGGGTGCGACCCTCTGTAACGCTTTGAATCAAAACGTGTTCAGCGCGATTATGACGGATGATCGCCAGTCGCCTTTGGCCATGCTAGGGGATGGCGGGACGCGGCTTTAAGCCGCAAGGGGAAGTTTTCCGGGCATGACGCAGGCCACACATCCTGGCGCGGAGCAGCCGATGCGCATTGGCGTGATCGGCGTCGGCGTCATGGGCAGCAACCACGCGCGCGTGCTCTCCGGCTTGCCGGGCGCCGAGCTTGTCGCCGTCGCCGACCCCGACCGCAAGCAGGCCGAATTCGTCGCGCGCACCTTAAACTGCGCCGCCGTGCCCGGCGTCGACGAGCTGCTCGATCTGAAGATCGACGCCGCCACCATTGCCGCACCCACGCACCTGCATCACGACATTGCACTCGCCTGCATCGCGCACGGCGTCCATGTGCTGGTGGAAAAGCCGATCGCCTCGTCGATCGAAGAGGGCCGTGACATCATCGCGGCGGCGCGCCGCGCCAAGGTCACCTTGATGGTCGGCCATGTCGAGCGCTTCAACCCGGCGGTCGAGGCGATCAAGGAGGCTATCCGCAACGAGGATATTCTCTCCATTGCCATCACCCGGGTTGGCCCGTTTCCGCCGCGCATGTCGAATGTCGGCGTGGTCATCGATCTTGCCGTGCACGACATCGATCTGATCCGCTGGTTCACCGACAGCGACATCGTCGAGGTGCAGCCGCAACTTTCCAGCGCGGTCGCCGAGCGCGAGGACATCGCGCTGTTGCAGTTCCGCACCGCGTCGGGTGTGCTTGCGCACATCAACACCAACTGGCTGACCCCCTTCAAGGCGCGCAGCGTCACCGTGGCGACGCGCGGCAAATACATCATGGGCGACCTCCTCACCCGCCAAGTCACCGAATGCTTCGGCTTTCAGCCCGACGGCAGCTATTCCATGCGTCATCTCTCGGTCGGGCACGCCGAGCCGTTGCGCTCCGAATTGATGGCCTTCCTGCGCGCCGTACGCTCCGGTGCGCCGGCCGCGGTCAACGGTGAGGAGGGTGTAGCGAGTCTGGAAATCGCGACCCGCTGCCTCGCAGGGCGCCCCGCAGTCGCGCCGGTCGGCCGCCCGGCGCCGCGCGTGGTCGTCGGCTGAATCTGGAATCGCGCGCCTTGATGAACCGCCGCACCCCGCCGCCGCCGATTCCGTTTATCGACGTCGCTGCCCAGCGCCGCCGTCTCGGCAAGGCGGTCGACAATGCGATCGCGCGCGTTCTCGACCACTGCCAGTTCATGCTTGGACCGGAGGTGCGCGCCTTCGAGGAGGAGCTTGCCGCCTTTTGCGGCGCCGGTCACGTCGTGAGCTGCGCGAGCGGCACCGACGCGCTGGTGCTGGCGCTGCGCGCCAAGGGCATCGGTCCGGGCGACGCGGTGTTCTGCCCGTCCTTCACGTTTTGCGCGACCGCCGAGGTGGCGGCGCTGGTCGGCGCGACGCCGGTCTTCGTCGATGTCGAGGAGGCGACCTTCAACGTCGACGCCAAGGGTTTCGCCGCAGCCATTCGCACCGTCAAGCGGCTTGGACTCAGGCCCAAGGCGGTGATCCCGGTCGATCTGTTCGGCCTGCCGGCCGACCATCATGCCATCGCTGCCGTCGCCGAGGCGGAGGGTCTGTTCGTACTCGACGACGCCGCGCAGGCGTTTGGCGCGGCGATCGGCGGGCGCAAGCTCGGTACCTTCGGCGACATGACTGCGACAAGCTTTTTCCCGGCCAAGCCGCTCGGCTGCTACGGCGACGGCGGTGCGGTTTTGACCGACGATGCCGCGGTTGCCGACACGCTGCGATCCTTGCGCATGCACGGGCAGGGCGCCGACCGCTACGACAATGTGCGCATCGGGCTCGCCTCGCGCCTCGATACCATTCAGGCCGCAGTGCTGCGCGAGAAACTCAAGATCTTCCCGGAAGAGATCGCAACGCGTAACGCGGTTGCCCGCCGCTACAACGAGGAACTGGATGGCCTGGTGACGGTGCCGCGCGTGCCGGACGGGTACACCTCGGTATGGGCGCAGTACACAATCCGCGTCGGCTATGGCCGACGCGATGCGCTGGCCGCGGCATTAAAGGCCGAAGGCGTCCCGACCGCGATCTATTATCCGATCCCGCTGCACCGCCAGCAGGCCTACAAACATTATCCGGTGGGCGAGGGCGGTGTTGCGGTGAGCGAACGCTTGGCGCGCGAAGTGATCAGCCTGCCGATGCATGCCTATCTCGATGCGCCGACGCAGGATAGGATCGTTGGGACTGTGCGCCGCGCGCTCAAACAGCTAACCTGAGAATCAGCCGGTATCATCTGCCACCAGGCGCGAGGACTACGTGCACCGAAAAATTCTCGTCATGGGCCTGCCGGGCGCCGGGAAAACCACCCTTGCCAATGCGATTGCGCCGCTGTTGAGCGCGGTCGTGTTCAATGCCGATGCCGTGCGCACCAATATTTCGCGCGATCTGGGCTTCAGCCTCGAGGATCGAATCGAGCATGCCCGCCGCATGGGTTGGCTCTGCGACCGCGTGGTAGAAGGCGGCGGCACCGTCATCGCCGACTTCATCTGCCCAACGCCGCAGACGCGCGCCGCGTTCGGCGACGCCTTCACGATCTGGGTCAACCGCATCGCGGCGGGTCGTTTCGAAGACACCAACCAGATGTTCATAGCGCCGGAACGCTACGATCTCGCGATTCCCCCGCAAGGGACGCCGCAATATTGGGCCGAGCAAGTTGTGGCGCGGCTTCGCCCCTCCGCCGCCAGAATCCGCGGCCTCGCTGCTGCGCCGCGATCGTGAAGTCCTCAGCTGCGCTTATAAATGTCGTCTAGGCGCACGATATCGTCCTCGCCGAAATAGCTGCCGGTCTGCACTTCGATCAGTTCGAGCGGGATTTTGCCCTGGTTGGCGAGGCGGTGCACGCTGCCGATCGGAATGTAGATCGACTCATTCTCGTGCACGGCGCGGATTGTGTCGTTGATGGTTACCTCGGCGGTGCCCTTCACCACTACCCAGTGCTCGGCGCGGTGGCGATGCTTCTGCAGCGACAGCATGCCGCCCGGATTGACCACAATACGCTTGACCTGGAAGCGCTCGCCCATGTCGATCGACTCGTAATAACCCCAGGGCCGATGCACGCGCTTATGCTCGACCGCTTCAGATCGCTTGTCAGCCTTGAGCTTGGCCACCAGATCACGCACGTCCTGCGAGCGCGCGCGGGGCACCACCATGACCGCATCCGAGGTTGATACCACCACGAGATCGTTCACCCCGACCACGGCGGCGAGGCGGCCGTCGGAATGCACGATGCAGCCATGGGCGTCCATGGTCACCGCCGGGCCATGAATGACGTTGGTATCCGCGTTGTGCGGGGCGATGTCGAACAGCGCGTCCCAGCTACCGATGTCGGACCAGCGGAAATCGCCGGCGATGACCGCGGCTCGTTCCGTCTTCTCCATAACCGCGTAGTCGATCGACTTTTGTGGAGCGCCGGCAAACGCTTCGGGATCTAGCCGCATGAAGCCGAGATCGGCGCTCGCCTTGGCAACCGCGTCATCCACGGCTTGCGCCATCTCGGGCTCGAGCCGGGCGAGCTCGGATAGCAGGACGTCGGCGCGGAACAGGAAGTTGCCGGAATTCCACAGATAGCCTTCCCGGACATAGCGCGCCGCGGTCGCGGCATCCGGCTTCTCGACAAAACGCTCGACCTTGCGCACGGCCTCGCCCTCGACCATCTCGCCCGGCAGGATGTAGCCGTAGCTGGTCTTGGGCTCACTCGGCTTGACGCCGAAGGTGACAATCGCCCCGGCTTCGGCTGCGCAGCGGCCGGCAACGCAAACGGCGCGGAATTGCGGCGCATCGAGAATGATGTGATCGGCGGCAAGCGCGAGCACCACCGCTTCTGGGTCGCGCTGGCGCGCAACTGCGGTCGCGGCGGCGATCGCAGGACCGGAATCGCGTCGCAATGGTTCGATCACGACGGTTGCGTCGATGCCGATTTCCTCGGCTTGGCGCTTGGCGAAGAAATGGAAATTCGGCCCGGTGATGACGATCGGGGCGGCAAACATCGGGTCGCGAACCCGCAGCAGCGTCTCCTGATAGGTCGACCGGTCGCCGACCAGAGGCAGGAATTGCTTGGGTAGGGCATCGCGCGACACTGGCCACAATCGGGTTCCGGCGCCGCCGGCGAGCAAAATGGGGGTGATCGGGAAGGGCATGGCTCTCGGTGGGTTTTTTGGGGCCTATGTTTGGCCCGGGAATCGTCCTAAACGCAATTTGTCCATCTAACTATCGGTATCGTTGCACCGGGTCCAGGTCTCTTCCAGCGGTGGTCCGGCCGCGATTGGTTGGCGATGATTGAACGCATCCTTACGGTCGGCGGCTTCACGCTGCTCTCGCGTATAACCGGCTTCATCCGCGACATCATCCTCGCGGCGGTGCTGGGCGCCGGCCCGGTCGCCGACGCGTTCTTCGTCGCTTTCCGCCTGCCCAATCATTTCCGCGCGATCTTTGCCGAGGGGGCTTTCAACGCCGCCTTCGTGCCGGCCTATGCGCGCATTCGCGAGCAGGGCGGCGCGCACCGCGCCCAGGTCTTCGCTGACCATATCTTCACGCTGCTACTGGCCAGCCAGGTTGTGTTGCTCGCCATCGCGCTCGTCTTCACCCCGGCGGTGATCGACGTGCTGGCGCCCGGCTTCCGCAATGATCCCGGACGTTTCGCGCTCGCTGTCGATCTCACGCGCATCACCTTTCCCTATCTCCTGCTGATCACTCTGGTGACGCTCTATGGCGGTATCCTCAATGCCTTGCAGCGTTTTGCGGCGGCGGCGGCAGCATCGATCTTCCTCAACCTCGCGATGATCGCGACGCTGACGCTCGTTGTGTTCTTCCCGACCGCCGGCCACGCCGCCGCCTGGGGCGTGTTGATCTCCGGCGTGTTGCAGGCGCTGTTGGTCGGCGGCGACGCCTGGCGCGCCGGCGCCATGACGGCGTTGCGCTGGCCGGAGCTCGACGCCGACGTCAGGCAATTCTTCCGCGCGCTCGGGCCGGCGACCGTGGGCTCCATGGGCGTGCAGCTCGCATTGTTCGTCGACACGATCATCGGCAGCTTCCTGGCGACCGGTGCGATCTCGGCGCTTTATTACGCCGACCGCATCGACCAGTTGCCGATCGGCGTCATCGGCATCGCCGCCGGCACGGTAGTGCTGCCGGAAATGTCGCGACGGCTCGCCGCCGGCGACGCTGCCGGCGCCGCGCACGCGCAGAACCGCGCGGTCGAGTTCACGCTGCTGTTGTCGATCCCGTGCCTGGTCGCCTTCGTGGTGGTGCCGGAATTGATCATGCGCGCGCTGTTCATGCACGGCGCCTTTACCGCGGCCGACGCGACGGCTGCCGGGCGCACGCTCGCCGCCTATGCCGTCGGCCTATTGCCCTTCGTGCTGATCCGCAGCGCGGTCGCGACCTTCTTCGCCCGCGGCGACACCGCGACGCCGGTCAAGGCCGCGCTCATCGCGGCGGCGATCAACATCGCGTTCAAGTTCCTGCTCATGGGGCCGTTGGCGCAAGTCGGCCTTGCGCTCGCAACCTCGATCGGCGCCTGGATCAATCTCGGCCTGGTCATGTATTTCGCGCACCGCGCCGACCATGTGCGCATCGACGAGCGGCTGCGGCAATCGACCGTCAAGCTTGTCATTGCGGGGGTGGTTTTGGCCGCGGTGTTGTGGATTACCGAGGCGCCGGTCGCGCATCGGCTCGCGGACTGGCGCGGTTTGCAGGATATCGCCACCCTCGCCGTGCTTTTTATTCTGGGAAGCGTGGTTTACGGCGGCATGATTCTGATGTTTTTCGGCCAAAGTTGGCTTGCCACATTTCGCGCCAGGCGGCGGGCCTGAAACGAAATTGCCCATCCTCTATTGCTCCGCGGCAAAGTGGACATAGCTGTTACCGAACGCTATGGGGTCGGCCGGGCGACCCCCGTTTAACCGTCTCAGGCGCTTGATGATTTCTACCATTGCCAGCCTTTCCCGGCCGCCGCTGCGCGCGCTGCGCCTGATCGTCCTGCCATTTGCGCTTGCGACTTTGGTCGCAGCCTGCGGGCAAAATCAGCAGCAGCAGGCCGGCCCGCCGCCGGCAGGCGTGACCGTCGCCAAGCCGGTGCAGCGGCAAGTCACCGACCACGACGAATATGTCGGGCGCTTTACCGCAGTCGACTCGGTGGAGGTGCGCGCGCGCGTGTCCGGCTCGCTCGACGCGGTGCATTTCAAGGACGGGCAGATCGTCAAGCAGGGCGATCTCCTGTTCACCATCGACAAGCGGCCGTTCCAGAACGCGCTCGACCAGGCGCGTGCGACGCTGGCGCAGGCGCGCTCCAATCTGATTTTTGCGGAAGCCGACCTGCAGCGCGGTCAACAACTGGTGAAAGAAAAGACCATCACCGACCAGACCTTCGAGCAGCGCGCGCAGGCCGCGCGCAACGCGCAGGCCGCCGTGAGCGGCGCCGAAGCCGCGCTGCGCCAGGCCGAGCTCAATCTCGGCTTCACCGAATTGCGCGCGCCGATCGAAGGACGCATCGGCGACCGCCGCGTCTCGCCCGGCAACCTGGTCGTCGGCGGCGACACCGGCAACACCACGCTCTTGGCGACCATCGTGTCGACCAATCCGATCCACTTCGAGTTCACCTTCGACGAGGCCTCCTTCCTGCGCTACGAGCGCATGGCGGCGAGCGGCGATCACGACGTCGCCAGCCGCCGCGCCGGCGTTACCGTCGCGCTGAAGCTGATCGACGAGAAGGACTTCATGCATCAGGGCCGCATGGACTTCGTCGACAACGTCATCGACCGCTCGACCGGCACCATCCGGGGTCGCGCGGTGTTCGACAATCCGAACGGCATTTTCACGCCCGGTATGTTCGCCCGCGTCAGCGTTCCGGCCTCGCCGCCCTACACGGCGTTGCTCGTGCCGGACGTCGCCATCGGCAGCGAGCAGGCGCGTAAATACGTGCTGACAGTCAATAAGGACAATGTCGCCGTGCCGAAATACGTCACGCTCGGTCCGCTGGTCGGCGACCTGCGCGTGATCAAGAACGGCGTCGCGGCCGACGACGACGTCATTGTCGACGGCGTGGCGCGCGTGCGTCCCGGCCAGAAAGTGGCGCCGCACGAGGCCAAGCCCGGCGCGTCGCCCGCCTCGGCCAACGTCGCGCCGCCGACCAAGACCGATTGAGCCCGACGCCTTATGCGGATCTCGCATTTCTTCATCGATCGCCCGATCTTCGCTTCGGTGGTGTCGATCGTGTTCGTGATTCTGGGCGGCGTTGCCTTCCTGCGCCTGCCGGTCGCGCAATATCCTGAGATCGCGCCGCCGATCATCAACATCACCGGGCAATATTCCGGCGCCAGCGCGGAGACCGTGGCCGAAACCGTGGTCGCCCCGATCGAGCAATCGGTCAACGGCGTCGAGGGCATGCTCTACATTTCCTCGAACTCGACCGCCGACGGCAAATTCTCCATCTCGGTCACCTTCGACGTCGGCACCAATCTCGATATCGCTCAGGTGCAGGTACAGAACCGCGTCTCCAGCGTCACGCCCCGGCTGCCGCAGGCGGTGCAGCAGGTCGGCGTCACGGTGGCAAAAAGCTCGCCCGACATCTTGATGGTCGTGAACCTGTTCTCGCCCGACAATTCGCGCGACTCGCTGTTCATGACCAACTACGCCAATCTGCAGATCACCGACACGCTGGCGCGCGTCGACGGCGTCGGCTCGCTGGTGATCTTCGGCGCCCGCGACTACGCCATGCAGGTCTGGCTCGACCCCGACCGCCTGCAATCGCTCGATCTGACCGCCTCCGACGTGGTCAACGCGCTGCAGGGCCAGAACGTGCAGGTCGCCTCCGGCGAATTGAACGACCCGCCGGTGCCGCATCAGCTCGCCTTCCAGGTCGCGGTGCGCACGCTCGGGCGTCTCGACACTCCGGAAGAGTTCGGCAACATCGTCATCAAGCAGACCGCGACCGCGGTGGTGAAGCTGAAGGACGTGGCGCGGGTCGAGCTCACGGCGCAGAACTACGCCTCCAACTCCTACCTCGACAACAATCCCTCGGTCGCCATCGCCGTGTTCCAGCGCCCCGGCTCCAACGCGCTGGCGACCGGCGACAATATCCGTAAGGCCATGGCCGAGCTCGCCAAAAGTTTCCCGGCCGGCCTGCAATACACGATGATCTACGACCCCACCATGTTCATCCGCCAGTCGGTGCAGGCGGTGCTGGAAACCATCCTGGAAGCGATGGTGCTGGTGGTGTTGGTCGTCATCCTGTTTCTGCAAACCTGGCGCGCCGCCGTCATTCCGATCTTGGCGATCCCGATCTCGCTCATTGGCACCTTCTTCGTGATGAGCCTGTTCGGCTTCACCCTCAACAATCTCTCGCTGTTCGGCCTGGTGTTGGCGATCGGCATCGTCGTCGACGACGCAATCGTCGTGGTGGAAAACGTCGAGCGCAACATCGCCGCAGGCCTTGCCCCGCGCGAGGCGGCGATCAAGAGCATGGACGAAGTGGGCTCGGCGCTGATCGCGATCGCGCTGGTCTTGACCGCCGTGTTCGTGCCGTCCGCCTTCATCACCGGCATTTCCGGGCAGTTCTACCGGCAGTTCGCGCTGACCATCGCCGGCTCGACCGCGATTTCGCTGACCGTCTCACTGACACTGTCGCCGGCGATGTGCGCGCTGCTGCTCAAGCCGCACCGGCCGCAGCATCTCGAACGCTGGTACGAGAAGCCAATCCGCGGCTTCTTCCGCCTGTTCAACCGCGGCTTCGACTGGGTGCGCGAGTCCTACGGCAAGCTGGCGTCGCACGTGGTGCGGCTCGCCGTCATCATGCTGGTGCTCTACGCCGCCGTCATCGCCTTCGGCCTCAACGAGTTCCGCAAGACGCCGCAGGGTTTCATCCCGCAGCAGGACCGCGGCTTCCTCATCCTGGCGGCGCAGCTACCGCCCGGCGCTTCGCTGGCGCGCACCGACGCGGTGATGAAGCGCGCCTGGGACATTGCGCAGACCGTGCCCGGCGTCGCCCACGCCATCCGCATCGTCGGCTTCTCCGGCGCCACCTTCACCAACGCGCCGAACGCCGGCGCCATCTTCCTGGTGCTCGACGATTTCGCCAAGCGCGCGAGGGATCCACGCCAGTCGGTGACGGCGATCCAGGGCGCGCTGTTCGGCAAGCTCGCCGCGATCGAGGGCGCCTTCATCGTCGTGGTGCAGCCACCCTCGGTGCAGGGCATCGGCAATGCCGGTGGCTTCCGCATGATGGTCGAGGACCGGGGCGGCGCCGGCCCCGCCGCCTTGCAGGGCGCGGTCTACGCGATGATGGGCGCGGCGGCCAAGGTGCCGCAGCTGCAGCAGGTGTTCTCGCTGTTCGAGACGGCGACGCCGCAACTTTACCTCGACATCGACCGCACCAAGGCGCAGCTGCTCGGCATCAAGATGCCCGACGTGTTCAACGCGCTGCAGTTCTATATCGGCTCGGTCTATGTCAACGACTTCAACCTGTTCGGGCGCACCTTCCGGGTGCAGGCGCAGGCCGACGCGCCCTACCGGCTGCAGCCGAAGGACGTGTTGAATCTACGCGTGCGCAATTCTTCCGGCGAAACCGTGCCGCTCGGCTCCTTCACCACGGTGCGCGACATTTCCGGGCCCTACCGATTGCCACGCTACAATCTCTATCCCGCCGCCGAGCTCGACGGCTCGCCGGCACCCGGGATCAGCCAGGGGCAGGCGATCGACATCATGCAGAAGCTCGCCGCGCAGGTGCTGCCGTCCGGCTTCTCCTATGAGTGGACGACGCTCGCCTTCCAGCAGCTGCGCGCCGGCAATACCTCGATCTTCGCCTTTGCCTTGGGCGTGGTGTTCGTGTTCCTGGTACTGGCGGCGCAATTCGAGAGCCTGACGCTGCCGCTCGCGGTCATCCTGATCGTGCCGATGTGCCTGGTCGCCTCGATCGTCGGCGTGATTCTTGCCGGGCAGGACAACAACATCCTCACGCAAGTCGGCTTCATCGTACTGATCGGCTTGGCGGCGAAGAACGCCATCCTGATCGTCGAATTCGCCAAGCAGCTCGAGGACCGCGGCGAGGAGCGCCACGACGCCGCGCGGCACGCCGCGGGCTTGCGGCTGCGGCCGATCCTGATGACGAGCTTCGCCTTCATCCTCGGCGTGACGCCGCTGGTGTGGGGCACCGGCGCCGGCGCCGAGCTCAGGCAGGTGCTCGGCACCACGGTGTTCTCGGGTATGATCGGCGTGACGCTGTTTGGTCTGATCTTCACGCCGGCCTTCTATGTGGTGTCGCGCTGGCTGGCCCTGCGCTTCTCGCGCCGCCCGACGACACCTGACGGGCATCCGATCGTCGAGCGATGAAATTCGGTTTTGGCCAGGCGCTCACGCGCAAGGAAGACGCACCCCTGTTGCGCGGGCAGGGACGTTACATCGCCGACGTCGCGCCGCCGGGCTGCCTGCACGCGGTGGTGGTGCGCTCGCCGCACGCGCATGCGCGTTTCGCCATCCACGGTCTCGATCGCGTGCGTGCCATGCCGGGCGTGCGCCTGGTGCTGACCGCGGCGGACGTTAAGGGCCTGGCGCCGCTGCCCTGTCCTGGCACCATCCCCGATGTGCCGATCGAGGTGCCGCCCTATCCGGTGCTCGCCGCGGAGGTGGTGCGCCATGTGGGTGACGCCGTCGCCGTTGTGGTCGCCGATACGCTGGCGCAGGCCAAGGATGCGGCCGAGGCGATGAGCATCGATTGGCAGGAGCTGCCGCACGTGGTCGAGGCCGCGGCGGCGCTGGCGCCCGCCGCGGCCAAGGTCTGGCCCAACGGCAATCTCGCCTTCGCCACCGCGGTCGGCGATGCCGCCGCCACCAAGGCGATCTTCGCGCAGGCCGCACACACCGTGTCGCTGACGCTGGTCAATCAGCGCCTGGTGGCGAACTATCTCGACACCCGCGGCGCCATCGGCGAATACGACGGCGACCGCTACACCTTGACCGTCAGCAGCCAGGGCAGTCACGCCGTCCGCGACATCATCGGCGGCATGGTGATGGGGCTTAAGCCGGAGCAGATGCGCGTCATCACCAACGATGTCGGCGGCGGCTTCGGTACCAAGCTGTTCCCCTATCGCGAATACGCGCTCGCCGCGGTTGCTGCCGAGAAGCTGCGCCGGCCGGTGAAATGGGTCGCCGACCGCACCGAGCATTTCCTCGCCGACACGCATGGCCGCGCCAACCTGTCGACCGCCAAGCTCGCGCTCGACGACAAGGGCAAGTTCCTCGCGCTCGACATCGACATCCTCGCCGACATGGGCTCGTACCTGTCGGCCTTCGCGCCGTTCATTCCCTGGCTTGGCGTCGGCATGGCGACCGGCGTCTACGACATTCCGGTCGCGCATATCCGCCTGCGTGGCGCCTACACCAACACGGTGCCGGTCGACGCCTATCGCGGCGCCGGGCGCCCCGAGGCCGCTTATCTGATCGAGCGGCTGGTCGATGTCGCCGCGCGCCAGCTCGATATCGCGCCCGATGTGCTGCGCCGCCGCAACTTCATTAAGCCAAAGGCGATGCCCTATACGACGCCGACCGGCAAGGTCTACGATTCCGGCGATTTCGCCGCGGTGCTGGCGCGCGCACAGGAGATCGCCGACTGGCAAGGCTTCAACAAGCGCGCGGCGGCGTCGAAGCGCGCCGGCAAGCTGCGCGGCATCGGTATCTCCACTTACATCGAAGCCTGCGGCAACAACGGCCCGGAAACGGCGACGCTCACGCTCGACCGCGACGGCGGCGTCACCGTGCTGATCGGCTCGCAATCGAGTGGGCAGGGGCATGCCACCGCTTATGCGCAGCTTATCGCCGAGCACCTCGGCCTGCCGCCCGAGAAGGTGCGCATGCTGCAGGGCGACACCGACCGCATCAAGACCGGCGCCGGCACCGGCGGCTCATCCTCGATTCCGATCGGCGGCGTCGCTGTCGACCGCTCGGCCAAGAAGCTCGCCGTGCAGATCAAGGACATCGCCGCCGAGGCGCTGGAGGCTTCCGTCGACGACCTCGAGATCGCCGACGGCGTCGTGCGCATCGCCGGCACCGACCGCGCCATCTCGTTTGCCGACATCGCCGCGCATCCGCGCGCAACGCCCGAGCGGCTGACCGCGGCCAACGAGTTCGCCAACGAGCCGCCGACGTTCCCGAACGGCGCCCACATCGCCGAGGTCGAAGTCGATGCGCAGACCGGCGCGGTCGCCGTGCTCAACTATGTCGTGGTCGACGATTTCGGCGCCGCGCTCAATCCGCTGCTGTTGGAAGGCCAGGTGCACGGCGGCAGCGTGCAGGGGCTGGGACAGGCGCTGATGGAAAACACCGTGTACGATGCGAGCTCCGGCCAGTTGCTCAGCGCCTCGCTGATGGACTACGCGCTGCCGCGCGCGGCCGATGCGCCGAGCTTCACCTTCGCGACGCACAACGTGCCGTGCAAGACCAATCCGCTCGGCGTCAAGGGCGCGGGCGAGGCGGGCGCCATCGGCTCCTGTCCGGCGCTGATCAACGCGGTGTGCGATGCGCTCTGGCGCGCCTACAAGATCCGCCACATCGACATGCCGGCAACGCCGCCGCGCATTTGGGCGGCGATGCAGGCGGCGCGGGCTTAGGCCGCTTTAGACCGGATTCCTGCCCGAAATAACCCAGGAAGACGAATCCATCATGATGCCGTCGGCGTCTTTCCTCTGCGCATTAATGGCTTCGGCCAGGGCGGCGACGATTTGTGTCCGTTTCGCCTCGGCTTCTGCGCCCGCTTCTCTGTACACTTCGCCCGCAGGGCCGATGGCGAGCTGAAAATTCACGGCGTCCTCGACTGTCTTGCCGACAAGAACCGGGGCATCGACCCGCTTGAAGGCGACATCGGTGTAGCCCGCGATCTCCATCATCTTGGCGACGGTCGCCTCGTCCGCCATGGAAAATGGACCTGGACCACAGGTGAGGGCGTCTTCGCCCGGCGGCGGCAAGTAGCGCAAGACGACTTCCTTCGCCATGTTGAGCCAGGGATTGTCGTTGCGCGTGCGCCAAACGATGTGGGTGGTGATGCCGCCGGGCTTCAACGCTTTCCGCATGTTTCTCAGTCCCGCGACGGGGTTGGCGAAAAACATGGTACCGAAGCGCGAAAAGACGAAATCATATTCGGGTTTGAAGGGATAAAGCAGAACGTCGCCGTCGACGAACGAAACGTTGCGCAACCCAAGCCTTGCGGCGTCGTTTCGGCCAAAATCGAGGAACGCTTCGCAGCAATCCATTCCCACAACATGCCCGCTCTGGCCCACTCGTTTTGCCAGCTTGATGGCGGTATCGCCAAAGCCGCAGCCAACATCGAGAACTCTGTCACCCTCCTTGACGGGCAAGGTCGGAAAAATCGCTTCGCTGTGGTGGGTCAGGCCGTCGACCAGGACGTGCTTATATTTGATGAATTTCGGAACGAGGACGTCATTCCAAAAATCCACGTATTGGGCGCTCTGGACGTTGGTTTCGACGGCGCTCACGGCCTTCCTCCTGGAATGATTCATGCCGTAGTTCAGCGATTGCAGCGGCTGGATAAAGCTGTTCCAAATACTATTAAAACCCATGCTCTCCGACTAGGGCATGTGCGCCGCAAACGCGGCGCAGCCGCCCGATCGCGTCAGTTCGCCTTCGCCTTCTTCTTCACACCGGTCGGCATCGGTGGCAGCGATTTGAGATAGGTCGCGATCGCCGCACGATCCTCGGGGCGCAAGCGGCTGGTGCTGTTCTTGACCACCTCGCCCATTTCCTCGCCGAGGGTGCCGCCCTGCGGCAGCGTGCCGTCGGTCAGCGCATCGACGATGTCGTCCTTGCTCCAATCGGCAAGGCCGCTCTTATCCGGCGTGAGATTGGGTGCGACGAGGTCGCCGGTCGGCATGCGCGCGCCGGTCAGCCATTGCGAGCGTTCGATCCCGCCGAGAAAGTTGCGCGGCGTGTGGCATTCTCCGCAATGCACGACCGCCTCGACGAGATAGGCGCCACGGTTCCACGCCGCGTCGTGCGCGGGGTCCGGCTTGTATTCTCCAGCGGTGAAGAACAGCCATTTCCACGGCGTCAGGCCCACGCGCATGGAGAAAGGCCACGTTACCTCGTGCGCCTTGCTCGGCTGCGGCGAGGGCGGGATGGTCGCGAGATAGGCGCGCAGATCGATGAGGTCCTGCGTCGTCATCTTGGTGTAGGACGAGTAGGGGAAGACGGGAAAGAGATTGCCGCCGCTTGGCGAGATGCCCTCGCGCAGCGCGCGGATGAAGTCGGCGTCCGACCAGTTGCCGATGCCGTGCTCGCGGTCGGGGGTGACATTCGGCGCATAGAAAGTGCCGAACGGCGTTGGCAGCGGCGGGCCGCCCGCCATCGCCGCGCCGTGCGGCGTGGTATGACAGCCGTAACAGCCGGCGGCGTCGAAGATATATTTGCCGCGCTCGGCCGACCCGGTTTGCGCCGCGGCTTGCGAGGCGAGCGCGAGCGCCGCCGTGGCACAGACAATGCCAAGCCGGCGGCGCTTCACCTGGTGCCGCACTGGCCGGGGCGGTCGCGTGCTAGTCTTCTTCCTCAAAGCGGAATTCGCCGCCGGCTTTCTTCGGGCCGCCGTGGCAGCCGCCGCAGGCTTTCGCCGCGTCTTGCCACTCGGCCTTGACCTTATTCACGTCGCCGGCTTTGGCGGCGTCGCCCAAGGCATTCGTCGCATCGATCAGCGCCTTGAACTTGCCGTCGAACTCCGCCCGTTTCGTCCACACCTCGGGCTTGGCGCGCGTTTTCGGCACGACATCGCGTCCGGTCCCGGGCGGAAAGAGCTGCTCGAGTTTTTTCAGGTGATCGCTCGCGCCCGCCGCGTTGGTCGCGATGAGCGCCAAGTCCGGCTTGTCCGAGCGCAGCGTCTGCGCGATGGCGCGGAAATAATCGGTCCAATTCTTCTCCATGCCTTCCTGTCGTTCCTTGACGATGTCGGCCGGTGCGGTCTGCGCGAACGATAGTTGGCTCGCGGACAGGAAGAGGCTCGCGCCAAGCGCGAGAGCGGGAACGAAGCGGATCATCAAACGGACCTCCAATTGAATTTGTGCACCCAGCCGAGCAGCGAAAAATCTAGTCCGGGGCCGCGGCTCTGTCTAACACCTTAGCGTGCGACTTTATTCGTCGCCACGCTTCGCCCCGCGTGGCGATTAGGTGAACGCCTTAAAAGTGATGATCGTATAAGTATCTCTGATACCGGGGATCGTCTGCACCTTCTCGTTCACGAAATGCCCGATGTCGGCTTCCGCGTCGACATAGAATTTCACCAAAAGGTCATAGTCGCCGGCGGTGGAATAAATCTCGGAGGCGATCTCGGCTTCGGCGAGCGCGTTCGCCACCTCATAGGATTTGCCGAGATCGCATTTGATCTGCACGAAGAAGGGGGTCATTGCGCCGCTCCCGATTTCCGCTCATTCCCGCGCAAGCGGGAATCCAGAGCCACGGCCACAGAAGATGTGCATTGACGCCCTGGGTCCCCGCTGGCGCGGGGGCGAGCAGCCAAATGCCAATCTGCACAATACAAAGCGAATGCAATCCAGCAAAATCGGTCGCGGCTGGCAAGGCGCCCTTGCTTTGCCGTCGCCCGCCCGTTACTAGCAAACCGCAATCTCGTGGGGTGTCCGGCACATGTCGGGCTGAGAGGCTTTAAAGCCAACCCAACGAACCTGATCCGGGTCATGCCGGCGGAGGGATTGAGAATGCGCCACCCGAAGAATCTCGATCTGCGGCTCTATGTGCTGCTCGACCCGGCGGTCGCCGGCGGCCACACGCTCTCCGAGCTCGCGCACGCCGTCGCCGGCCAGGCGACGCTGGTGCAGCTGCGCGACAAGATGGGGGGTACGCGCGCCATGGTCGAGGAGGCGCGCGCCCTGCGCGCGATCCTGGAGCCGGCCGGCGTGCCGTTCCTCGTCAACGATCGCGTCGATGTGGCGCTCGCCGCTAAAGCCGACGGCGTGCATATCGGCCAAGACGACATGGCGCCGCGCGACGCGCGCCTCCTGCTCGGCAGCCGCGCCGTCATCGGCCTCAGCGTGAAGACGGTGGCGGAGGCGGCGGCCGCGCCGCTCGAGCTCATCGATTACGTCGCCATCGGCGGCGTCTATGCCACGACCTCGAAGGCCGACGCATCAGCGCCGATCGGTCTCGACGGCTTGCGCGCGGTGGCGCAGGCCGTGCGCGCGCGCCAGCACGATTTCCTGATGGGGGCGATCGGCGGCATCAACGAGCGCAACGCCGGCAACGCCGTCATCGCCGGCGCCGACGGCGTCGCCGTGATCTCGGCGATCTCGCTCGCCGCCGACCCCGGCCGCGCGGCAAAGGCGCTGCGCGCCGCCGTCGACGACGCGCGCAAGCGGCGCAGCCCATGACCGCGGTCGTGCTCACCATCGCCGGTTCCGATTCCGGCGGCGGCGCCGGCATCCAGGCCGATCTGAAAACCTTCGCCGCGCTCGGCGTCTACGGCGTCTCCGCGCTGACCGCGGTGACCGCGCAGAACACGCAAACCGTCGCCGCCATCCACCCGCTGCCCGCCGACGTCGTCGCCGCGCAGCTCGACGCGCTGTTCGCCGACTTTTCCATCGGCGCGGTGAAGATCGGCATGCTGGCGACCGCCGAGGTCGTCGAGGCGGTGGCGCGCGCGCTCACCCGCCACCAGGCGCCGCCCTTCGTGCTCGACCCGGTGATGGCGGCAAGCTCCGGCGAGGCGCTGCTCGCGCGCGACGCGCTCGGCGCGCTGCGCCGCATGTTGATCCCGCGCGCGCTCGTGGTCACGCCCAACCTCGCCGAGGCGGCGCTGCTCGGCGGCGGCGCGCCGGCAACGAGCGAAGCGGAGATGCTGGCGCAGGCGCGCGTCGTGCTCGCGCTCGGCGCCCGCAGCGTGCTGATCAAGGGCGGCCACGGCGCAGGCGAAGAGAGCGTCGATCTCCTGGTCGCGCCCAACGCGGTGCATCGCTTTGCGGCAAAGCGCATCGCCACCAAGAACACGCACGGCAGCGGCTGCACGCTGGCCGCGGCGATCGCCGCCGGCCTCGCCCAGGGCCTCGATCTCCTCGCCGCCTGCGGCGCGGCCAAGGACTACGTCACCGCGGCGCTCGCCGGTGCCGACCGCTTGCAGGTCGGGCACGGCCGCGGCCCGCTCGATCATTTCTGGCAATGGCGGTGATGATGAAACGACCGGCGCAGCCAAGTGCCGTCTTTACCCTCCCCTGGAGGGGGAGGGTCGGCTCACATCGCGCGCAGCGCGAGGTGGGCCGGGGTGGGGTGAGCGGTTTCACCCATGCCTCGCAGCGTAGCGCCGTCCTTCACCCCACCCCGACCGCTTTCGCTGCGCTCAAGCGGTCGACCCTCCCCCTCCAGGGGAGGGTGACAGGAGAGGCACGTGCGAAACCTCACCCGCAGAACGCTCGTTGCCGCCGCCGACCGCTTGCAGGTCGGCCACGGCCGCGGCCCGCTCGATCATTTTCACCGATGGTGGTGATGCCCGATGAGACGGCCGCAATGCGAGCCGCTGGCGCGGTTACCCTCCCCTGGAGGGGGAGGGTCGGCTCACATCGCGCGCAGCGCGAGGTGAGCCGGGGTGGGGTGAGCGGTTTCACCCATGCCTCGCAGCGTTGCGCCGTCCTTCACCCTACCCCGACCGCTTTCGCTGCGCTCAAGCGGTCGACCCTCCCCCTCCAGGGGAGGGTGAAAGGAGGAGAGTCATGACCACACGCCGCAAATTCCTCGGCGCCGCTGCGGGTACCGCCGCCGCCGCCGCCGCGCTCGCCGCGCCTACGGTCGCGCGCGCAGAAACGCACAAATGGCGCATGGTCACCTCCTGGCCGCAGCGCCTGCCGGGGCCGGGCATGTCGGCCGAGCGCGTCGCCGAGCGCATCCGCCGCCTCTCCGCCGGCCGCATCGACATCAGCGTCAACGCCGCCGGCGAAGTGGTGCCGGCCTTCGGCGTGCTCGAAGCGGTCGGCAACGGCGTCGCCGAGATGGGGCACTCGGCCGCGTTCTACTGGCAGGGCAAGATGCCGGCCGCCGCCTTCTTCACCACGGTGCCGTTCGGGCTGACGCCTTCCGAGCACGTCGCCTGGATCGATGCCGGCGGCGGGCAGCAATTGTGGGACGAGCTCTACCGGCCGTTCGCCGTCAAGCCGTTCATGGGCGGCAATACCGGCGTGTGCATGGGCGGCTGGTTCCGCCGCGACGTGCGCGCGCGCGCCGATCTCGCCGGCGTCAAGATCCGCGCGCTCGGCCTCGGCGGCGAGGTCTATCGCCGGCTCGGCGCCACGCCGCAGACCACGCCGCCCGCGGAAATCTTGACGTCGCTGCAATCCGGCGTGCTCGACGCCGCCGAGTTCGTCGGCCCTGGCTCCGACATCGCGCTCGGCCTCTATCGCGTGGCGCCGTTCTACTATTACCCCGGTTTCAACAAGCCGAACGGCACCGGCGAAGCGATCGTCGCGCTCAAGGCCTGGGAGGCGCTTGCACCCGACCTGCAGGCGATCGTCGCGCATGCTTGCGCGGCGGAGGCGGCTTATGCGCTGGCCGAGATGGAGCGGCTCAACGCCGAGGCGCTGAAGGCGCTTGTCGGCGAGCACGGCGTCAAGCTCACGGCGTTTCCGCGCGATCTCGTCGAGGCCGCGCGCAGAGAGGCGCGCGACGTGCTCGGCGAACTCGCCGCGCGCGACGCGGCGACGGCCAAGGTGCACGCGTCCTACGTCGCATTCCGCGAACGCACGGCGCCGTGGTCACGGGTGTCGATCGAGGCGGTCTTGGGGGCGCGGGGGTAACCCTCGCCCCGCTTGCGGGGAGAGGGTGGCGAGCGCGCCGGAGCGCGTGAGCGCGAAGGCGGGCGAGCCGGGTGAGGGGGCCTTTCGATAAGGCAGACTCGCGGATGCGCCCTTTGTGACGGAGGCCAGGTCACGCGGCCTTTAGCCGCTCCATCTCGGTGTCGAACTCGAACCGCAGTTGGCGGGCTTCCTCCTCCGGCAGCCAACCGGCCATCTGAGGAAAGATGGTCCGGTACACCAGAAGCCTGTCCCGATCCCAAGGAAGCTTTTCCGCAGCCCGCGCTTCGGCCAGAATTTTGTGCAACCGCTCGCGGACCTTGTCCGGATCGGGCCGGTAGGCGGGAGGGGCTGCGTCCGGCTCGAACAATTCGGCCTGCGAGTCGGTGCCGAATAGGTCTTCTTGGGTTGAACGTGCCATGGCCTACCGTGGTTCGACCGGTTAATTTCGATATCGTAGATAGATCGAATAGTTAGCATGAGTCGCGACGCAAGCTCCGTTATCAACCAAATTCGCTGCCTGTGGACAGGTTGACGGGATCAATTGGCGGAAAATCGAGGAAACGTTGACCGATAATCCGCGCACCCGCGAGCTCTTGCGTCACCTCGCCACCCGTCCCGGCCACGATGAGGTGAAGTCCGACTTTCGCCAACTCCTGGTGGAGGAATTTGGCGTCGAGCTTGGCGCGCTCGATTTCGAGCGCCGCGTCCCCGAAGTCAAAGGCCGTCTCGACGCCCTGATCGGGCGGACCGTGTTCGAAGCCAAGCGGAACCTCGATCTGGAGTGGGATGACGTGGTTCGGCGTATGCCGGACTATCTCGCCGATCGCGAGCGCGAAGAGGGCGAGCGCTTCGTCGGCATCGCATCCGACGGCCTCAAGTGGGTGGTCTTCGAGAGGGTTGGCGATCAACTCGCCAAGCTCAAAGACGCGATCCTCGATCCCGACAAGCCGGAGGTTTTCCTCGCCTGGCTTGATGGCGCGGTTGCGCTCAAGAGCGCGCTTCCGCCGGACCCGATCACCGTACGACTTGAGCTTGGTCAGGACTCGGTGGCGTTTCGCCGCGCCAATGATGGGCTTCGGGTGCTTTGGGACAAGCTGAGAGACGATCCGGCTGTCGTGTTGAAACGGCAGCTCTGGGCGCAATTGTTGAAACTGGTCTACGGCCGCGAGGTCGAAAGCGACGCGCTGTTTTTCCAGCACACTTTTCTGGTGATCGTCGCCAAGGCCATCGCGCTAGCAGTTCTCGGCTTGCGCGACGACAATCCGCGACACGTCCTTTCGGGCGCTGCCTTCGAGGCGGCGGGCATCTTCGGGGCGGCGGAGAGTGACTTCTTCGATTGGGTGGTCGCCGAGCCCGACGGCGAAGCGCTCGTCCGGCGAATTCTGACCCATGTCCGCCGCTTCCGCCTCGATCAGGTCGAGAGCGACGTCCTCAAGATTCTCTATGAATCGTTGATCGACCCGAAGGAGCGCCATGACCTGGGCGAGTACTACACGCCGGATTGGCTGGCCGCCAAGATCGTGCGTCATGCTGTCGAGCGGCCGATCGAGCAACGCGTGCTCGATCCGGCCTGCGGCTCGGGCACCTTCCTGTTTCACGCCATACGCAACTTTATCAAAGAGGCCGCAGAAGCCGGGCTTGAAGAAAGCCTACGAGCACAAGAGGCTACCAACCACATCGCCGGAATGGACATCCATCCGGTTGCCGTGATCATCGCCCGTGTGACCTATTTGCTGGCGTTGGCGCCGGTCGTCGCCAAGCGCGCCGGCGCGCTCTCGATCCCGGTCTATCTCGGCGACTCGCTGCAGTTGTCGACGGCCACGACCTTGCATCTGAAGGAGCTGGTCATCCGGGTGCCGCCGCCGCCGGAGGGTACCGACCTCAAATTTCCGGAAATGTTCTGCAAGGAAATCCACCTGTTCGACAAACTCGTCGCGCGCATGCGGCAGGGCTCGGAACAGAAGATGACCGCGCGGCAGATCGAGCCTGCTTTCAAGCTCGAAGTGGAGCGGCATTACAAGCGCGATATGACCAAGGCGGAAGCCGAGGGCGTGCGTGAAATGGTCGCGACTTATGTGACCTTCGACGAGCTTTACCGGCAGGGCCGCGATTCGGTTTGGACTTACGTTGCGCGTAACCTGTCGCGGCCATTGGCGCTGTCCTTCGGCGCCGGTTGGGCGAATGTGGTGGTCGGCAATCCGCCATGGCTCGCCTTCCGATATATGAGTGCCGACCTGCAAAAGCGCTTTCGTGAGCTGGCGAAAGGCGAGCGGGTCTATGTGGGCGGCAAATTCGCCACCCAAAGCGACCTTTCGGCTTTGTTTACGGTGCGCGCAGCGTCACTTTATCTTCGCTCCGGCGGTCGCATTGCCTTCGTGCTGCCGCTCGCGGCGCTGACGCGCGGACAATTCGAAAAACTCCGCAAGGGGTCTTTCACCGGCGCAAAGATCGCGTGGGATGAAGCGTGGACGATGGACGATGAGGTGCAGCCGCTGTTTCCGGTTCCGTCCTGCGTTGCGTTCGGCCGTCGCCGCGCCACGCCCAAAGCGCTGCCCGACACCGTGAGGGCCTATTCCGGACAACTGCCCTTGCGCGACGCGTCGGAGACTGTCGCCGATGCGACATTGACCGTTGAGGACAACGCGCCGAAGCCGGCCGAAGGTCGGTTCACGGGCGGGTCGGCCTACCGGAAAGCGTTTCGCCAGGGCGCAACGCTCGTTCCCCGTATGCTGTGCCTGGTCGAGCGCAAAAGCTTGGGACGCCTAGGCGGCGACCCGACCGCACCATTCGTGGTGAGTCGCCGCAATAACCAGGAAAAACAACCATGGAAATCTCTGGCCGGCGTCGAGCATCGGGTTGAAGCGGAGTTTTTGCATCCGGTGCTGCTGGGCGAGAGCATTTTGCCGTATCGTGTGTGGCAACCGTTCGAGGGTGTCGTGCCGGTGACGGCGCAAGGGGCGGTATTGGACGCGGAAGCGGCGGCCAACAGAGGGTATAGCGGCTTGCACGGCTGGATGTCTGCTGCGGAGGCAATTTGGAATGGCAATGCAGAAAGCGGATCGATGAAACTCATCGAGCGCTGGAACTATCACAATGAATTAGGGGCGCAGTTCCCGTTGCGCCGAGCTAGAGTGATATATGCGGCGTCGGGCACAATTCCTGCTGCCTGTCTGCTGAGACGATCAGCAGCAGTAATCGAACACGGAATTTATTGGGCCGAGGTATCGAACGAAAACGAGGGGCTATATTTGACGGCTCTAATGAACAGCGAAACATCTCGCGCCCGGGTCGCTGCCCTTCAAGCGCGGGGCCAATTTGGCGCGCGGCATTTCGACAAAGTGATGTTCACGCTGCCAATTCCGCGCTTCGACGCTTCCCAACCTCTTCACAACGACCTTGCCGCCGCTGCCGCCGAGGCCGAACGTATCGCTGGCGCCTTCGAGCTGCCCGAGAGCGTCAAGTTTCAGCGCGCGCGCAAGCTCATCCGCGACGCCCTGACCGAGTCAGGCGTCGCCCCGCACATCGATGACTTGGTTGCTCGGCTGCTGGACCAGTCTGCCGCCGTCGAGAACCCGAACGACGACTAATCCAGTCACCTATCGCGCCCTGGTCGCGGGGGTCGATCGCGGCGATGCTGCGGGCGCGGGACGTCCCGCTTCGGCGTGAGATTTCGCCAAAGAGGGGTTCAAGATTTTTCGCAAGCAGGCCATAATCGGGCAGGCGCAGTTCGACGTCATTGCCGAATGCCGTGTGAGATGCAGGGAGGAAAGTCATGGCCGAATCCGTCTATAAAGTCATCGAATTGGTCGGCACCAGTACCGAATCCTGGGAGAAGGCCGCAAAGGCGGCAGTCGACAGAGCCGCCAAGACTTTGCGCGACCTTCGCGTTGCCGAGGTCGTGCAGCAGGACATGCAGCTCAAGAATGGAAAAGTCGAAGCCTATCGGGCGAAGGTGAAGGTCTCGTTCAAGTTTGAGGGTAAGGGCTAGCGCCATCAACGTTGGCCGCGCGCGACGCGGCGACGGCGAAGGTGCACGCGTCTTATGTGGCGTTCCGTTCGCGCACCGAACCGTGGTCGCGGGTGTCGATCGAGGCGGCGCTGGGGGCGCGGGGGGTGTGAGCCTCGGCACCGGATTGCGGTTTGCCGAGTTTGCGATCAACCTGAGGATGTCAAATGCTGGGGGGTCGATGGGAAACAATGACGAGCGGCGCGGCGGCTCCGACCGGCGCGGCGGGCCTGATCGGCGATCCGGTGTCGATACACGATCCGAGGACGAAAAACGCCGCCACGGCGAGCGGCGGACCGGCGCCGATCGGCGCTTGGGCAAGGATCGTCGCGACGAACCGGACAAGCCGCGCCCGCGCTGAGCTCTTGACCGTTTGTAGCCCATAGGCTACATTGCCTCGCATGATCGAAGTTCGCCAGACGGCGGAATTCGTTCGCTGGTTGCGTCGGCTGCGCGACGCCAATGCCGTAGCGCGCATCGTCGCCCGCATCCGCCGCATGGAGCTCGGCAATCCCGGCGACGCCCGCAGCGTCGGGCAAGGCGTCATGGAGATGCGGATCGACTATGGGCCCGGCTACCGCGTCTATTACGTGCAGCGCGGGGCGGCGATCGTGATGCTGCTGTGCGGCGGCGACAAACGCAGTCAAGGCGACGACATCGCGCATGCGCAAGCCTTGGCGGAGACATTGTGATGGCGAAGAAAACGGCAAAGAAGACGACACGGTTCGACGCCGCCGATTACCTCGACAGCGAGGAGCGGCAGGGCGCTTATATCGCGGCGGCGCTGGAAACCGGCGACGCCGATTTCGTCCGCGACGCGCTCGGGCTGGTCGCGCGCGCGCGCGGCATGGGCGAAATCGCGCGCCATGCCGGACTCAATCGCGAGAGCCTCTACAAGGCGCTCGGCAAAGCCGGCAATCCCGAATTCGCCACGGTCATGCGCATTGTCGGCGCCTTGGGCCTGACGCTATCGGCGCGGCCCACCGAGAGCGGCAAAAAGCGCCGCGCGGCGTGAGGCCGCTTGAGGAACAAAATCCTTGACAGCGCGCCGCTGCTGAGGGCATCATGCGGCACGGTCGGCGAGGCGCGTCAGCGCCGCCGGCCTTTTTCATTCCCGCAAAGCCAACCAACATGGAGCCTCGCCATGGCGAGCCGAACCCGCGCGCCCGCGCGGCCAAGCCGCGCAACGAAAACAGCGCGGCCACGCCGCGCAACGCAACACGCGCACAAGCAGCGTGCGCGCAAATCCGCGCCCAAGCCGCCGGCGCCGCGGCGCTTGACCTGTGCGCCGGAGCTGCTGGCGGTCGCCCGCGACCGTTTCGAGTCCGGCAAAGATTCGGTTCCCGCCATCGCCGCCGACCTCGGCTGCACGCACCAGACCGTCTACAACATCGCCAAGCGCGAAGGCTGGGTGCGCCAGGCGCCGCCGCCGCGCGCCCTGCCGCGCGGGCTGCAATTGCTGGCGCAGGCCGAGGCGCTGGAACGGCGGATGGCGGGATGTTCTGCCGCGTCGGGAGCGCCCCCCGCGCCCGACCCCTGCCCACCAGGCGCTGCGCGCGCGGGCGGAGCGGAGGCGTCGGCGCCCGACGACCTCGCCGCGGGGATCGATCAGCTCCTGCACGCCGTGCTGGCGGAGATCGGCAAGGTCAAGGCGCTGTGCGCGGAGCGCGGGGCGACCACGCCGACCGCCGCCATCCAGACCTCGCGCGCGCTGGCGACGCTCACCCAGGCCATGCACAAGCTGCAGCAGATGCAGAGCCGCGTGGCGCAACCCGGGCTCTATGACGATGACGACGACATCCCCGAGGACATCGATGCGTTCCGTGAGGCGCTTGCGCGCAGGATTGAGGCTTTCATGGAAAGCCGGCCGGACGAGGACTTTGTTGAAGAGCCTACCGCTCCGCCTCCAGATCGAACTGGAGCGTGACTTCATCGCCCTCGCCCATCGCCATCAGGAGCCGCCGGTTGCCGCCAACAATGGCGGGCCCTGGACCACCTGGCTGATGCTCGGCGGGCGCGGCGCCGGCAAGACGCGTCTCGGCGCCGAATGGGTGCGCGCGCTCGCCGCCGGCGCCGGCCCTTACGCCGCCGGCCGCTCGCTCAACATCGCGCTGGTCGGGCAGACCGAGCAGGACGTGCGCGAGGTGATGATCGAGGGCCCGGCCGGCCTCATGCGCGCCTCGCCGCGCGCCGAGCGCCCGTCGTGGATCTCCTCGCGCGGGCGGCTCGAATGGCCGAACGGCGCCGTCGGCTACGCCTTCTCCGCCGAGGAGCCGGAACAGTTGCGCGGGCCGCAGTTCGACGCCGCCTGGTGCGACGAGCTCGCCAAATGGCTCTATCCCGACGCCGCCTTCGACAATCTGCAATTCGCGCTGCGCCTGGGCACCTTTCCGCGCCAGCTCGTCACCACGACGCCGCGGCCGATCGCGCTGATCAAGCGCCTCCTCGCCGATCCGCGCACCGCGCTGACGCGCGCCTCGACGCACGCCAACAAGGCGTGGCTGGCGCCGGCCTTCTTCGCGGCGGTGATCGCCCGCTATGAGGGCACCCGGCTCGGCCGCCAGGAGATCGACGGCGAGATCATCGAGGAGCGCGAGGACGCGCTGTGGACGCGCGCGCTGATCGAGCAAGCGCGCGTCGGCAAAGCGCCGCCGCTCGCGCGCATCGTCGTCGGCATCGATCCGCCGGCTTCCGCGCGCGAGGGTTCGGACGGCTGCGGCATTATCGGCGCCGGCATCGCCGCGGACGGCACCGTCTATGTGCTCGCCGACGCGAGCGTTGCCGGCGCCTCACCCGAGCGCTGGGCCGGTGCGGCGGTCGCGCTCTACCGGCGGCTGCAAGCCGACGCGCTCGTCGCCGAGGTCAACCAGGGCGGCGACATGGTGGCGGCGGTCTTGCGCCAGCTCGACCCCAATTTGCCGGTGCGCTCTGTCCGGGCAACCCGAGGAAAATTCGTGCGCGCCGAGCCGGTCGCGCTCATGTACCAGCAGGGCAAGGTCAAGCATGTCGACCCGCCGCTGCCGGCGCTCGAGGACGAGCTGTGCGATTTTTCCTTCGACGGCTTGGCGTCAGGGCGCTCGCCCGACCGCGTCGACGCGCTGGTGTGGGCGGTCACCGAGCTGCTGGAGCGCGGGAAATGGCAGGGGCCGCGGATTACGTTCATCTAATGTGGGCGGCTTGCCCGCCGTAGCGCGTCAGCGCGAAGGCGGGTGGCGGGGGCCGCGGGTTACGTTCATCTAATGCGGGCGGCTTGCCCGCCGTAGCGCGTCAGCGCGAAGGCGGGTGGCAGGGGCCGACGATTATATTTAGGCAGGTGCGGCGGCTTGAACCGCGCTGGGACGGGACTCTCGGCACGATTTTTCTCTAAATCTCGTATGCTACGCTAGGTTGAGGCGGAGATGCGAGGTTGACATAAATGTCAACTATAACTATTTTGGCCTCACATGAAGCTGCGGCGCCACCACGATTGGTAAGGTTCAAGCCTACCTTCGTTGGCCGTCAGCGGGAGATTCGCCATGTCAGTATGTTGGCGCAAATCCACAATTGGCTGCACTCTCCTACTAAATCGCGACGAATTTCGGAACTCAAAGCCGCCGCTCGCGCGCACTTCGCCGAGTTTGTCATCGAAAATCCGATCGATGACTGTCAATATATGAAACAAGTTGAGGAAAGAAGAGGAGAGCGAGATTTGGGCATGGCGTTTGGTCGTTCAGGCCGAGGTTTGAACCGCAGCACAGATTTTTTGGAGTTTTCGCCTGCCCGGATTGGTTTCTGCTGCTGAATAAGCAGACGAGGAGCAATTTAAGCAACGATGCCCGGTGGCATGCAGAACTCGATAAGACGCTACGCATATGGGACAAACTTTTTCCAGGAATGCGTGTGTATACAGGAACAGAACTCCGCCACTATGTAACAAATAACGCGAGCCACTGCGATGAACGCTGGTACTAAACCCAAGATGATTTCAAAGAGCCGCCTTTTGGATGATTACTACGCGAACCTGCATGTCGCATATAACGCTATGCAGGACGCCTTCCGTATGCGCGCTCAATCCGGCCTAACTCAAGATCATCTGGCATCCAAGCTTGGAGTAGACAAGGGATTGATTTCGAAAAGACTGAATGGCGTTGAGAATCTGACCCTTCGCACGCTGAGCAATATGGGCACGGCGATGGAATGCCGCGTGAATGTGTCATTTGAGCCATATGAACAAATCGGTCTTTCAAATTTCTATGTACCAACTCCATCTGCAATAGGGCCGAATGAAGTCACCGCATTGGCAGCGGGCCCGATTATCGAGAACGTAAATGGCCCATGATTTTTCAATTAAAGCAGCAATAATATGTGACGACGGTCGACAAGAAATCGGCGGAAAGCCGTTCCTCATTGGAGTTTATGCGAGCTCGATTTTGGTCAATCGATTTCCCGTAGTGCTTCCGACTTTTGCCGTTTACATTGAAGTCCAGCCCCAGAAAGAAAAGTACAACAACGCGTTTGCGACCATTAAACACCCAAACGGCCAAATTCTCAAAAGTGCGGAGGGGCCGGCAAGCTTTCCTTATCCGGCATTTCCCGGCTTGCTTCTTTTCAAGTACTTGAATGTAGCTTTTCCAATCGAAGGCAAGTATGAAATATATTTGCAAATGGATTCTGATCCAGTTTTGGCGACGACTTTTGTTGTTTTAACCAGAGATCACATAGCCACGTTTGCACCGAGTTAGATTGCGGTTGAGGAGCCGCCGATGTGACGGCGCGTTTCCATGTCTTGGGGCGGCGGACTATCCACGCACGTCGGCGCACGCGCCGAGTAACGCGCGTGTAAAAAACGCGGGGTAAAGACGAAAATTGGCGTCGCGTGGGGCGAACAATTACCGCCCCGGACCGCTCGCTCGCTCGGGCGTCCGCGCAGCGCTCAATCGCTGCGCGTGAGCTGATGCTCCTCCGCGGTTCGTTCGAAGGATTCGGCCACGCTCTTGATGCGGTAGATCAGTTTGTTGTCGCGCTCGACCGGGAGCTGACGCATGACCTTGTACTGGCCACGCGCGCCCGGCGTCATCATGCCGCCGTCAAAGTAGACGTTCGCGCCGATGGCGAATTTATGCGGCATGATGGGCTCCCGTTTCGAATAGGTGCGCCGCGACGTCGCGGGCGTGCCGAACCGTCAGCGCGGCTGCGCTCAGGCGTTCTGCAGATTGCCCGCCGCCTGCTTGCCGCGCTCGGTGACGACGTCGTAGGTGAGGCGCTGGCCCTCGTTCAAGGTGGTCATGCCGGCGCGTTCGACGGCGCTGATGTGCACGAACACGTCGCGCGAGCCGTCGCTCGGGGTGATGAAGCCGAAGCCCTTCTGGTTGTTGAAGAACTTCACGGTACCTGTAGCCATGGTGAGATCCTTGCTGTTGGCTGCATTGGGGTAATGCGCCGAAGCGAATTCCCGCTTCGACGATCGAAACATCCGGATTTTCGGGGTGTCTTGTTGGCGGCCCCGAGGGGACAGCGCGGCAAGGCAAAGCGAAAAACTTAGTTTCAACGCGGGCTGCATACACGCATTTGCCGCGGGGGTCAACGCGCTCGTCGCCGCTTGGTGCCCGGCGAGACGGCGACCCGCCGCATGCGCGATTTTGCGCGCGCGTGATTGCCTCAGCCGAGAATTCGGCCTCGCTCAGCGAAAGAGCGTATAGACCACCAGCACGATGACGAAGAGATAGATCGCGGCGGCGAAGGCCTCGCCGATGATCTTGCCGGCGCGCTCGGGGCCGGCCTCGGTGTCGTTCATACGCGCCTCCTTGAAGCTCTAACGCAGCAGCGCCGCGACAAAGAATGCGAGCCCGAGCGTGAAGCAGGCGAGATAGGCCATCCAATAGAGATCGATGGCGCCGTGCCCGGCGAGCAGCGGCCGGCCGGATTTCAGCCGCGCCCACTCGTAACCCGCCATGGCGGCGCCGATGGCGGTGAAAGCAAATGCAGCGCCGATACGCCCGAGGGTGTCCATGTCTTGGCGCGGCGACTATCGGCGCGCGCGGGCGCGCCCGTCGAGTAACGCGCGCGTAAAAAAGCACGGGGTGAAGACGAAATTCGGCGTCGCGCGCGGGGCGGCCTCATGCTGCGGAGCGCGTAAATCAAATCCGTTCGTCGCCGCGCACGCGGGGACCTAGGACCACACCAGTGAGAGCTGGGTCCCCGCTTTCGCGGGGACGAACGGATGTGGGTGGCGGCGCAACGATCGCCTCGGCCGTGGCGGCGGTGCGCAAGGCCGGCGCCAAAGTCGAGCGCATCGAGCTCGATCCCTTGGTCAGCCTGGCGGATATGGCGGCGCGCGCCGGCATGACCCGCGCGGCGATGAGCAACTACTTCAAGGGCAAACGCGGCAAGGATCTTCCGCCGCCGGTTGCCAAGGTGACGTCGGAAAGCCCGCTGTGGGATTGGGCGACGGTGGCACGCTGGATGTTTGCGAACGACAGGCTCGACCGCGCGACGGCGATCGACGCCGAGGTCGTCAAGCAGGCCAATGCGGCGGTGGGCAACGGCGAAAGGAATCTCAGCGCGCGGTTGCGGAAGACGGCGCGGGACTATGCGGCGGAGTTGGATGCGGCGTGAGTGATGCGCCTAACCCATCATCCGCCGCGCTTCCTCGATCGTGATCATCAGCGTCATCGGCTCGACCGGCGAAGGGCGGAAGCCGTGCTTCCGGTAGAAGGCTTTCGCCGCGTCCGAGATCGCGTGCACGAGGATCGCGCGCACGCCGACCGTCTCGGCGGCGGCCACGATGCGCAGCACGGCGTCGCGCAAGAGATCGGCGCCGACGCCGCGGCCGCGCCAGGCGCGATCGACGGCAAGGCGCCCGATCAGCACCGCCGGCACCGGCTCGGGCATGTTGCGGCGAATTTGGCCGGTGGCGGCCTCACGCAGGACCGACGCCGCCGCCAGGCTGTAATAGCCGACGACGCGCGTGCCGACGCAACAAATGAAGGTGCGCGAGGCGCCTTCCGCCTCGTTGCGGCGGGCGCGGCGCTTGAGCCATTCGTCGAGTGCGGCGACGCCTGAGACGAACGCCTCAAGCTCATGCGCGGGAGCAAGCGGCGCGGGCGCGCGCGGCGTATCGTTGGCGCGGCTCATCATAAGCCGACGTCATTCCGGGGCGCGGGCATTAGCCCGCGAACCCGGAATCGATAACCACCAGCGCTGCGGAGTATGGATTCCGGGTCCGGCCCTTCGGGCCGTCCCGGAATGACCGGATAGATATGTCACGCCTTCCACTGCGGCTTGCGCGCGAGCAGCTTGCGCAAGCGCGGATTGTTTTTGGGCGGCTTGGCGAGCGCGGCCATGAATTTGTCCCAGCTCCTGGCGTCGAGCTGGAACACGCGGCGGTCGGCCAGCGCGTCGAATGCGGCGTTAAGCCCGGTGTCGAGCAGAAATTCGGTCAGCGTCTTGTTCCTGACCGCCGCCGCCTGCTGCAACGTGCGCTTGGCGGCCGGCGTCATGCGCAGATCGACGCGCTCGGAGCGGGATTCGGCCATGTCGGTCATCGGGCTTCTCCTCGCCCGTTATATAGCAACCGTACATTGTCAGGACAAGGTGAACTCGCGGTGCTCCGTTCGTCCCCGCGCAAGCGGCGACCCAGCTCTTTCTTCCCTGAGCAAGCGGCCCTGGGTCCCCGTTTACACGGGGACGAACGGAAAAGTCACTTCCCCCGCACCACCTTCTGCCTCTGCTCCCCCAGCCCCTCGATGCCCAGCGACACCACGTCGCCCTCGTGCAGGAACGTCGGCGGCTTCATGCCCAGCCCGACGCCCGGCGGCGTGCCGGTGATGATGATGTCGCCCGGCTCCATGACGAAGAACTGCGAGCAGTACCAGACCAGATGCTCGCAATCGAAGATCATGGTCCGCGTGTTGCCGCGCTGGCGCTTCTCGCCGTTGACGTCGAGCCACATGCCGAGCGCCTGCGGGTCCTTGAGCTCGTCCTTGGTGACCAACCACGGCCCAATCGGCCCGAACGTCTCGCAGCTTTTGCCCTTGTTCCACTGCCCGCCCGAGCGCTCGATCTGGAACACACGCTCGGAGACGTCGTTGGCCAGGAAATAGCCGGCGATCGCGTCCTTGGCCTTGGCGCGGTCGAGATAGCGCGCGCGCTTGCCGATGACGATGCCGAGCTCGACCTCCCAGTCGAGCTTGCCGGACTCGCGCGGGATGATGGTGTCGTCGTTGGCGCCGCAAATGCAGGAGGGCGCCTTGTTGAAGATGATCGGCTCCTTGGGGATCGGCATGCCGGCTTCGGCGGCGTGGTCGGAGTAGTTCAAGCCGATGGCGATGAAGTTGCCGACATGGCCGACGCAAGGCCCGAGCCGCGGCTTGCCGGCGACCGGCTTCATGCGTTTCAGGTTGAGTTTCTTGAGCTTCGCCAGGCCGCCTTGGCTGAGCATCGCGCCGTCAATGTCTTTGACCACGCGCGAGACGTCGCGGATTTTTCCGTCGTCGCCGATGATCCCCGGCTTCTCGCGGCCGGGCGCGCCATAGCGGACGAGCTTCATCATGTTTCTCCCTGAATTTTCGTTGCGGCGGATGGCTGCAAAGGGATGGGTCGGGGCGGATCATGCGACGGCGGCCGGGCGCCGGCAACCCACCTCGCATCCGGGTTGCGGCACGGGCGGCCAACTCCGTTCGTCCCCTGTCAACGGGGACCCAGGGCACATGGTCAGAAAGAAAGAACTGGGTCCCCGCTTTCGCGGGGACGAACGGGGAAGGTTGCCGCTCACGCGTCCTCGCCCCAACCGAGAGAGAGGCGCGCCCCGGCTTGGTGAACGATCGGTAAAGGCGGCGGCGCCGTACCCCCGCGGCCTTAACACTCGGGTGAGGTTGCCGCGCTAGCGTCGGCTCAAGGGATTGCGGAGGCGCCGGCGATGACCATGCAACGGGCGGATGAGCGGCCATTCGGCGCGCTGGCGCGGGCGCCGCTTTCGCGCCGCGTCATCGCCTTCGATCTCGCCGAGCGCTTGATCGTCACCGCGGTGTTCGTGAGCTTCGTCTACCGCATGGTGACCTCGGACACCTTCGGCGCGCTGTCGCTGTTGCTGTGCGTCGCCGAGGCCTTGCCGTTCATCTATATCGTGCTGCGCGCGCCCTCGGCCTCGCTGTCGCAGCAGCCGCTCGACTGGGCTTTCGGCGTCGCCGGCACGCTGATGCCGCTGATGATCAAGCCGCTGCCGGCCGAACCGCTGGCGCCGCTCGCGCTGTGTCTGACGTTGATGATCGGCGGCATCCTCGTGCAGATTTCCGCAAAAATCGTGCTCGGACGCGCCTTCGGCATCATCGCCGCCAACCGCGGCGTCAAGATCATCGGTCCTTATCGTTTTGTGCGGCATCCGATGTATGCCGGTTACACCATGACGCATATCGGCTTCCTGCTGTCGATGCCGCTCGCCATCAACGCGCTCTATTACGGCTCGGCGCTGGCGCTGCAGATCGTGCGCATCTATCGCGAGGAAAAAGTGCTGATGCAGGACGCGAGCTATCGCGCCTTCGCCGCGCGCGTGCGCTACCGCTTGTTGCCGGGCGTTTTCTGATCACGCGCGCCGGCGCGCCACCGATGGTAAATCAATCGTAAACGGGCGTCCTTCGCGGGCGCCAATTGGTTGCGGGCGGCCTGGTTAGCAAAGCGCTCACGTTGAGCACAGATTTCGACGCACAGTTTTACGATCGCATAAATCGCTTTGTGTATTATCGCTTGCGTTGACGACCCGTCATCGGCTGGCGCGCGAAGGACGCCGAGCTCGACGGAGGATGGCCATGGACGATACACACGACGACAGACGCAAACTTCCCCGCCACCGCACCTTCAAGGCGGGCAGCATTGCCTTCAACCGCGCCGGCACCATCGACTGCCGCGTGCGCAACTTGTCGGCCATCGGCGCCTGCCTGGAAGTGGCAAGCCAGATCGGCATTCCCGACCACTTCATCCTGCTGGTCGAGAGCGAGGAGCTGAAGCAGCATTGCCACGTCGTCTGGCGCACGGAAACGCGGCTCGGGGTCGCCTTCACGGGCACAGCCGAAGAGCACAGTGAAGCCCCGCTCGCCGAGATTGCGCCTTAGCCGGCTCCGCCGCCGGCCCCTGTCGCTAACGACTTGATTCGTTGGCTTTTTTTGCAGCTGCGCTGGCCGCCGGCGAAATGACCGCCCTGTGTCATTGCCGCAACAACTCGCCTGATTTTGCCGGAAAACGCGCCACATCCGGGCATTTGGCCACAGCAGCCATTGTCGAGTCGCCGCCCGTCCGTCACCATAGAGAAAATCATATCGGTCGCCGCGCCTGCGCGGCCGACAAGAGGGGCGGGGACATGGCTCTACGACTTGGTGCTTGCTTGCGCGCCGGCGGCGCGTTCGTGCTTCTGACCATCGCAACCGGAGCGGCCAATGCCGGCGGCTTCGCCATTCGCGAGCAGAGCGCTTATTTCCAGGGCATGAGTTTTGCCGGCGCGGCGGCCGGCGGCGACCTGTCCGGCATGTTCTGGAATCCGGCGGTGATGACGCAATTCGCCGGCATGCAGAGCGCCTCGACCTACAGCGGCATTTTCGGCTACACCAACCAGGACGTCTTGCCGGGCAGCACGCTCGGCGCCCTCGGCGGCGTCGGTAACAGCGCCGACTATGCGCTCGTTCCCAGCAGCTACATGTCGTACCAGCTCAATCCGAATCTGTGGATCGGCTTGTCGATCAACGCGCCGTTCGGCCTGTCAGTGTCGTTTCCCGATATCTGGGCCGGCCGCAATTATGCCGGCAACACGACGCTGTCCACTTATAATGCGACGCCCTCCGTCGCCTATCGCCTCAACGACTGGATCAGTGTCGGCGCAGGCTTGCAAATCGAATATGGGCGCGCCGACTTGGCGACAGGCCTTCCCGTCAACGGCACCGGCGGGACCGGCCTCGCGGCCTTGGGCAATCAGCTCGACATCTACGGCAACGGCTGGGGAATTGGATTCACCGCCGGCGTGACCTTAACTCCAACGCCGATGACGATGATCGGGCTCGGTTACCGGTCGGCCATCAATCAGAAGATCGATGGCACGCTGGTGCTGCCGCCCGGCCCCCTCTTCACGCCTGCCTTTGGATCGACGCCCGGCTCCGTCAGCACCACGCTTAATCTGCCTGACATCGTCTCGCTTGGCATTCGCCAGCGACTTGACCCGCAATGGACCGTGCTCGGCACTGTCGAATGGACGAACTGGAGCCGCATCGGCACCGCGACCATCAGCCAGGGAAGCGGCGCGCCGGCGACTTTGTTGGGCAATCCGATAACGCTTCCATTCCAATACCAAGACGGCTGGTTCTTCGCCCTTGGCGCCGAATACCAAGCGAGCCAGCGGCTCACCTTGCGCGGCGGCGTGGCCTACGAGATTTCGCCGATCACCGACCAGGTCCGCACGCCACGCCTGCCCGACAACGACCGTTTCTGGACGTCGGTTGGCGCGACCTGGGTGATCGCGCCGGGCTTCTCCGCCGACCTCGCCTATACCCACATCTTCGTGCAAGACACGTCGATCAACGTCGTGGCGGGCAATCCGTGGTACATCACCGGTCTCGCCTATGTCGGCAGTTCCAATCCGAGCGTCGACATCTTCTCCATCGGCATGAAAATCAACTGGGACGTGTTGCTTAACCCAAAGTCGTGGCCGAAGGGATAATTCGCTCAGCGATCGTTACGAAGGCCGGCGGCGACGCCGGCCTTCGCCATTTGCGCCGCGCCTAGAACGCGCCGTTGAAGACGCCGCCGTCGATCAGCAAATTCTGCCCGGTGATGTAGCCGGCCTGCGCCGAGCACAAAAACGCGCAAGCGGCGCCGAACTCGTCCGGCTCGCCGAAGCGGCGCGCCGGAATGGTGGCGATGCGCGCCTTGGCGGCGTCCTCTTCGCTCACGCCGGTCTTGTGCGCGTTGGACTTCAAGTTCGAGCGCAGCCGGTCGGTGTCGAACGAGCCGGGCAGGATGTTGTTGATGGTGACGTTGTTCGCCGCCACGGTGCGCGCGACGCCGGCCAAGAACGCGGTCAAGCCGGCACGCGCGCCGGACGACAGATCGAGCCCGGCGAGCGGCATCTTCACCGAGCCGGAGGTGATGTTGACGATGCGGCCGAATTTGCGCTCGCTCATGGGGCCGACCACTTTCTGGATCAGCTCGATGGCCACGATCATGTTGGCGATGACGCCGTCGAGCATCTGCTGACGGGTGAGCTCGCGGAAATCGCGGAACGGTGGGCCGGCATTGTTGTTGACCAGGATGTCGGGCGCCGGGCAGGCGGCGAACAGCGCCTTCTGCCCGTCCGGCGTCGCCACGTCGGCGGCGACCGCAATGACTTTCGCCCCGGCGGTGGCGGCAAGCTCGGCGGCGGTCGCCGCCAGCGTCTTGGCGTCGCGGCCGTTGATCACCACCTCGCAGCCGGCCTCCGCCAGCGCCTTGGCGCAGGCCTTGCCGAGCCCGCGGCTCGAGGCGCAGACGATGGCCTTGCGGCCGGCGATTCCGAGATTCATGGGGGCCTCATTTCTGGCCTTCACCCTCCCCTGGAGGGGGAGGGTCGGCGCGCGCAGCGCGCCGGGGTGGGGTGAGCGTTTGTCGAATGTATCGTCGGTGCTTCAACGTTTGAGGCGCGGCACCACTTGACCCGTACAGGCTTGCATAGATCACTTCCATCACGCCACGAATGTTTTGTGTGATATCGTTGTTCCAAAACCGAAGGACTCTGTAGCCCTCGGATTCCAACCATCGCGTTCGTCTTAAGTCGCGCCGCTCGTTTCGGTCTTCGCCATGTTGCGAGCCATCCACTTCGACCACGAGACGCGCTGCTGGGCAGGCAAAATCGACGACGAAATCTCCAATAGGCATCTGGCGACGAAAATGAGTGCCACGTATCTCAAGGTTCTTGAGATGGCGCCATAGTCGAGCTTCGGCATCTGTCGCACGCTGGCGCAGACGTTTTGCGGTAGTGCGCTTAAAGCGATCAACTGCAGATGCGTTCACGCTGACTCACCCCACCCCGCCGCCTGCGGCGGCGACCCTCCCCCTCCAGGGGAGGGTAGAGCATCTCACCGGCGCTGTCGCCTCATTGTCGCAGAGCCTTGATACTCGGACGCGAAGAATCTCGAGTGATTCGCGAGGGGAACGATGCTGCGCGATCCCGACCGCCAGGTGATGGAGAAGGCCTATGCGCGCTGGGCGCCGGTCTATGACGCGCTGTGCGGGCCGATCTTCCTCAACGGCCGGCGCGCCGCCGCGCAAGCCGCGCGCGAAGTCGGCGGGCAGATCCTCGAGATCGGCGTCGGCACCGGCCTGTCCTTCGACGACTACGACCGCTCGACCGAGATCACCGGCATCGACATTTCCGAGCCGATGATCGCGCGCGCCCGCGAGCGCGCGGCGAGCGGCCGCTATCCCTTCGTCAAGGGCCTCTCGGTGATGGACGCGCATCATTTGCGCTTCGACGATGCCAGCTTCGACTGCGTGGTCGGGCAATTCGTCATCACGCTGGTGGAAAATCCCGAGCGCGTCTTGTCGGAATGCGCGCGCGTCGCGCGCCCCGGCGGGCAGATCATCCTGGTCAACCACCTCTATTCGGAGCGCGGGCTCGCCGCCGCCATCGAGCGGCTCTTGGCGCAGAAGGCGCGGGCCTTGGGGCTGCGGCCCGAATTCCCGTTCCAGCGGCTCGCCGCATGGGCGCATAGCCACGGCGGCACCGAGCTGATCGAGCGGCGCAAGGTTGCGCCCTTCGGCCTCTATACCTTGGTGCGTTTCCGCCGTGCGCTTGCCCAGGCGGCCGCCTAACCCCCTCAAAGTCTTAACAAAAACCTAACCGCAATGTCACACGCCCGAAATGCCGGATTGCTATTGGATTCCCATGTTCTGCAGCAAGACGATACCGACGACGTGACGGAACCGGCAGCGAAACGGTATCGCGCTCTCTTCATCTCGGACGTGCATCTCGGCACGCGCGGCTGCCAGGCCGACAAGCTGCTCGATTTCTTGCGCCATCACGACGCCGATACGCTCTACCTCGTCGGCGACATCGTCGACGGCTGGGCGCTGCGCTCGTCCTGGTACTGGCCGCAGGCGCACAACGACGTGGTGCAGAAGCTGTTGCGGGCGGCGCGCAAGGGCGCGCGGCTGATCTACATCCCGGGCAATCACGACGAATTCCTGCGCGGCTATTACGGCACGCATTTCGGCGGCATCGAGGTGATGGAGAACGCCGTGCACGAGGCCGCCGACGGCCGCCGCTACCTCATCGTGCACGGCGACATTTTCGATCTGGTGGTGACGCAGGCGCGCTGGCTGGCGCTGCTCGGCGACAAGGCCTACGACTTCGCGCTCACCGTCAACCGCATTTTCAACGGCCTGCGCCGCGTGCTCGGTGCGCCCTATTGGTCGCTGTCGAAATGGGCGAAGCTGAAGGTGAAGAACGCGGTCAACTATATCGGCGCCTTCGAGAAGGCGCTCGCCACCGAGGCGAAGAAGCATCACGTCGACGGCGTCATCTGCGGCCACATCCACACCGCCGCCATGCACGAGGATTTCGGCCTGCGCTACATCAACTGCGGCGACTGGGTGGAAAGCTGCACGGCGGTCGCCGAGCGCCACGACGGCACCTTCGAGATCATCGACTGGAGCCGCGCGCGCCGCGACCGCGAGCCGGCGCCGGCGCTGGCGCGGCAGGCGGCGTGAGGGACTTGTTCAGCCGAGCATCACACTCGGCGTCATCCCCGGGCTTGACCCGAGCGTCCATGAAGCCGCTGTCACACGGAAAGTCATTGCGCCCTGGCGATGCTGCATGGATTGCCGGGTCGAGCCCGGCAATGACCGTGTGGAGGGGTGATCGCGCATGAAAATCCTCGTCGCCACCGACGCCTGGCATCCGCAGGTCAACGGCGTGGTGCGCACGCTCGGGCAGGTCGCGCGCGAGGCGCGCGCGTTCGGCGTCGACGTCGAGTTCCTGGCGCCGGATGCGTTCTTCACGCTGCCGCTGCCGAACTATCCGGAGATCCGCCTGGCGCTGATCGGCCCCGGCGCCGCCGCCCGCCGGGTGGCGCGGGCAAAGCCCGACGCCATCCATATCGCCACCGAAGGGCCGCTCGGCCATGCCATGCGCCGGCTCTGCGTCAGGCGCGGGTTGCCGTTCACCACCAGCTTCCATACCCGTTTTCCAGACTATGTCGCCGAGCGGCTGTCGCTGGCGCCGCGCCTCACCAGCGATCTCACCTGGGCCTGGCTCAAGCGCTTTCATGCGCCGGCCGCCGCGACCCTGGCGGCGACGCCCTCGCTTGTGGCGGAATTGTCGGGGCGCGGCTTCCGCAACGTCAAACTGTGGCCGCGCGGCGTCGACGCAAACCTGTTTCGCCCGCGGCCGGTATCGCTCGATCTGCCGCGGCCGATCTTCCTGACGGTCGGCCGGCTGGCGGTGGAAAAGAACCTCGAGGCTTTCCTCGCGCTCGACCTGCCGGGGACCAAAGTCGTGGTGGGCGATGGCCCGGCGCGCGCAAGCCTGGCGCGGCAATACCCGCAGGCGGTGTTTCTCGGCGCACGCCACGGCGAGGCGCTGGCGGAAATTTACGCGGCGGCCGATGTCTTCGTGTTCCCGAGCCGCACCGATACGTTCGGTCTCGTGCTGCTGGAAGCGCTGGCGAGCGGCGTGCCGGTCGCAGCCTTCCCGGCGCCGGCGCCGCGCGACGTGATCGGCGAGGCGCCGGTCGGCGTCATCGACGAGGACTTGCGCCGCGCCTGTCTGGAGGCGCTGGAACTCAAGCGCGCCGACTGCCGCGATTTCGCCGAGCGCATGAGTTGGTCGGAAAGCGCGCGGATATTCCTCGAACACGTGGCGGAAGCCAACAACACCACCGTGCCGAAGAAAGTGAAACGCATCACCCGGCTGAGGCAACGCTTCAAGCGGGGGAAGAAGGCGGCGCGTTACCCTCCCCTGGAAGCGGAGGATCGCCTGACAAGCGAAGCGCAGTCAGGCGGGGTGGGGTGAGATGAGGCGCCTTGCTAGCGCCTGGATTGCGGCGCTAGCCTTCGCGCATGGGCGCCGTCGACACGCGAAGCCTGCCCACCGCCGCCGATATCGACGCCGCGGCTGCGCGCTTGGCCGGCGTCGCCGTGCGCACGCCGCTGATCAACGCGCCGGTGCTCGACGAGCGGCTCTCCGCGCGCGTGTTCCTCAAAGCCGAGACGCTGCAGCGCACCGGCTCGTTCAAATTTCGCGGCGCCTACAACAAGATTTCGCAAATCCCGCCGGAGAAGCGCGGCGCCGGCGTGGTTGCTTATTCCTCCGGCAATCACGCGCAGGGCGTGGCGGCGGCGGCGCGCTTGTTGGGCATGCGCGCAACCATCGTGATGCCGGCGGACGCGCCGCGCTTGAAGCGGGCGCGCACCGAAGCGCTCGGCGCCGAGGTCATCGCCTATGATCGTAACCGGCAGGACCGCGCCGCCATCGCCGGCAAAATCGTGACCGAACGCGGCGCCACCTTGGTGCCGCCTTACGACGATCCGCTGATCATTGCCGGGCAGGGCACCATCGGCCGCGAGATCGTCGAGGATCTTGCCGCACGCGGCCTCACCCCCGACATCGTCGTGATCGGCGCCTCCGGCGGCGGGCTTGCCGCCGGCATTTCGCTCGGCGTCAAGGCGCGCGTGCCGCAGGCGAAATTCTACACGGTCGAACCGGAAGGCTTCGACGACACCGCGCGCTCTTTCGCCAGCGGCCAGCGCGAGCACAACGAGCGCCTTTCCGGCACCATCTGCGACGCCTTGATGAGCAACACGCCGGGCGAGCTCACCTTCCCGATCACGCGGGAATTGATCGGGCAGGGGCTCGCCGCCTCCGACGCCGAGGTCGCGCGCGCGGTGCGCTACGCCTTCGAGGAGCTCAAGCTGGTGGTTGAGCCGGGCGGCGCCATCGGCCTTGCCGCGCTGCTCGCCGGCAAGCTCGACGTCAATGGCAAGGTCGTGGTCGGGGTTCTCTCCGGCGGCAATGTCGACGCCGAACTGTTCGCGAAATTGATCGCAGCCTAGCTGAACAGCGCCAGCCGCTCCTCCTCGCTGAGCGCCGACAGCGCGACAAACGGCGCCCGCGCTTGCGCGGTGCGCGAGGGCGCGTCGCGGGCCTCCTGCGGCGCCGGCTCCAACAGCTCGACCAGATGCACCAGCGCTTTCGGCGGCCGCTCGATTGCTTCCGGCGCCATCAGTTCGCCGAGCCGCTCGTCCATCTCAGTGAGCGCGTTGCGCAGCGTCTCGGCTTCGGCGAGCCGGCTGCGCCGGGCATATTCGGCGAGGAAGGCGCGGCCGCGCGCGGTCGCCGACAAGAGCGAGAGCAGCGCCTGGTAGTCGTGCTCGCTCGGCTCCGGCTCGGTGAAAATCTGCGCCTGTGCTTCCTGCGCCATGGGCAACCCGTTGCCGACCGTTTATCAATCAGCCGGCTTGATTCGGCTAGATGGGCCATGCGAATTCGGGCGGGTTTTGCGACGCGGCTTTCGGCCCTCTATGCCGCGCTGTTCGTGCTGTCGGGCGTGCAATTGCCGTTTTTTCCGGTCTGGCTCGCCGCCAAGGGCTTCGATGCCGACCTGATCGGCTTGACCTTGGCGGTGCCGATGGCGGTGCGCATCGCCGCGGTCCCACTCGCCACCCACGCCGCCGATCGGCGCGACGCGCTGCGCGCTGCCCTCCTCGTCACGACCGCCGGCAGCGTCCTCGGTTACGCGCTGGTCGGCCTCGCGCAAAGCGCGCCGGCGATTCTGGCCGCCTATGGGCTCGCCTCGCTCGCCTTCACGCCGGTGATGCCGCTGACCGACGCCTATGCCTTGAAGGGGCTTACCGCGCGCGGCCGCGCCTATGGGCCGGTGCGGCTGTGGGGCTCCGCCGCTTTCATTCTCGGCACTTTTGCCGCCGGCTTCGCCACCGACATTTTCGCCGCGCGCGATCTGATCTGGCTGATCGTCGGCGCCGCCGTGTTGACGACGCTCGCCGCGCTGTGGCTGCCGGCGCTCGCGACCGCCGCGGTCTCGGCGCAAGACTTGCGTTCAGCGCGGCCGTTGCTGCGCGACGGCTCCTTCCTCGCGATGCTTGTTGCGGCGAGCCTGATCCAGGCGAGCCACGCCGTTTATTACGGGTTCTCGGCGCTCGCCTGGCGCGGCCAAGGGCTCGACGGCGCGAGCATCGCCGCGCTGTGGGCGCTGGGCGTGATCGCGGAGATCGTGCTGTTCGCGCTGCAGGCGCGCCTGCCGCCGTGGGCAACGCCGACCGCGCTGCTGCTGATCGGCGCACTCGGCGGCGCGCTGCGCTGGACGGCGATGGCGTTCGATCCGGCGGCCGCGACATTGCCCGCGCTGCAGCTTCTGCATGCCGCGAGCTTTGGCGCGAGCCATCTTGGCGTCTTGTCATTCATCGCGCGCCGCGCGCCACCCGGGCAGATCGCGACCGCGCAGGGCTATTACGCCATCCTCGCCGGCATGGCGATGGCGGCCGCGGCCGCACTGTCGGGTGAGCTCTACGGCCGTTTCGGCGCCGCTGCTTATGCCGCGATGGCCTTAATGGCTGTCGCTGGCGGCGCTTGCATTCTCGTCGCCCAAATGTTCGCGCGTGCGCTGCCGTTGCGCTGAACGGTCATTGGTGCGCGCTTCGATGCGGTTGCAGCTCGGCACGAAGGCATAAAGCGCGCGGCCTTGCAGATAGATCATGTGGCGCGACAAGCCGCCGTGGCGCGTGATCCAGCGCCGTATCGAACTTGGATAGACGCTCCACAGCGCGCGCGTGCCCAAGGTGCTGGTGACCGGGCGGCCATCGGGATCCGGCATCCAGGCGGCGTGGAAGCCGAGCCGCGCGCGCGGTGTCGCGCACACTTGCTCGCGCGGGATGATGCCGAGCAGCAAGGTACAGGCCGACAAACAATTACCGTCGATGATCACGCGCTCGCCCGAGGAGCGCAGCAGCGCGAAAGTCTCCAAGTATTGGCCGATCTGCCCGCCGCGATCGTCGGAGATTCGCATGGTCGCCGAGGCCGACGCATGCATGGACGCCAGCAGCGCCGCCGCCAGCACAAATCCGCCAATTCGCATCGGCCCACCCCGAACAGCAAAGCCCCCGAGCGGGGCATTTGAGCAAAGTCTAAGCCAAGGGTGGGCGTGGCGAAAAGCATTATGTGGCGGAACTCACCGACGTCGCCCGCGTCAACGGACCCGGGGCGCGCTGCCGTCCCTCGGGAACCGGACGCGCAGCCGGCGCAAGGCGCTCAGCCGCCAGGAGGCAGTCCTCGGCAAGCTTGGTGAGGGTGACCGCGGCCTCTTCGTTCCAGGTCGCGACAGCAATATGCCGGCAAAGCCGCGCATGCGCGCGCAGCCGGTGCGCCATGCGGGTGCTCGAAGAGTTGATGATGGCCGACATGCCTGCGAGATAGCTACAATCACGCGTAGCCGCATTGATTGAGATCAACCAGTAATGGAGTACCTCTCAGCCCCACAGCTCCGGTTTCGGCGGATAAACGTGGCTGCCCCGGTAACGCAGGCCCTCCGGCCGGTCCTTGGCGAGCAAGAGCGGGCCGTCGAGATCGACGTAATCCGCCAATTGCGCGAGCAGCACGGCCGGCGCCATGGCGAGCGAGGTTGCCACCATGCAGCCGACCATGATGGAAAAGCCGAGCCGCTTGGCCTCCGCCATCATGGCGAGCCCCTCGGTCAAACCACCGGTCTTGTCGAGCTTGATGTTGACCGCGTCGTATTTGCCGACGAGAGCGGCGAGCGAGCGCCGGTCGTGAACGCTTTCGTCGGCGCAGATCGGGACCGTGCGCTTGAGCTTGGCCAGCGCGGCATCGCGGCCGGCGGGCAGGGGCTGCTCGATCAGCTTGACGCCGGCTTTGGCGCAGGCGGCAAGATTGGCCGACAGGTTGCGCTCGTCCCAGCCTTCATTGGCGTCGACGATCAGCGTGGCCGCGGGGGCGGCCCGGCGCACCGCAGCGATACGCTCAGGGTCGCTCGGTGCGCCGAGTTTGACCTTGAGCAGCCTGCGTCCGGCCGCCTTGGCCGCCGCCGCCGCCATGGCCTTTGGCTCGGCCAGCGAAATCGTCAAAGCGGTGATCAGCGGGCGCGGAGCCGGCAGTCCGGCCAGCACATAGGCCCGCTGTCCGCGCTTCTTGGCGTTGAGGTCCCAGAAGGCGCAGTCGAGCGCATTGCGCGCGGCGCCGGCCGGCATGGCGCTCTGCAGCGCCCGGCGGTCGAAGCCGCCCGCAAGCGCCGGCCGCAAGGCCTTGATCTGAGTCATGACGCCGTCGACGGTTTCGCCATAGCGAGCGTAGGGAACGCATTCGCCGCGCCCGCGCGCCTTGCCGTCGCCCAATTCGACGACCACCACCACGGCTTCGGTCTTGGCGCCGCGGCTGATGGCGAAGGAACCGGCAATCGGCCAGTGCTCGGCGGCAAGGGCGATGGTTAAGGGCATTTTGAGGGTTAAAAACTACGGTTTGCGGACGTGCGAGGCCGCCGGCGACGGCGAGCCTCGACAGTTTCATGGGCCCGGGTCAAGCATGGTACCGCGTAGAAGGCCGAGCGCCGCAGATCTGTCAGCCAAATCAACGGCTTGCTCCAATGGCTGAGCTGCTGCAAGGGCGCGGCGACGGCGACCGGCTGCTGCTCGCCGGCGGTGGTGCGTGGACCGCCGAGAACGCCCACGCGCTTGAAACGATGGTTAATTTGGCTTCCCAGCGCAGCGGAGCGGTGCGCCGCGTGGACATCGACATGCGCGCCGTCGAGCGCATCGACACCTTCGGCGCTTGGCTGCTGGAGCGGCTGCGGCGAAGCTTCACCGAGCACGGCGCCGAAACCAGGGTCACCGGTCTCAAGGAGGACTATCGCGCGCTGATCGAGGAGCTGCACGCGGTCAAGCCGGAAACCGCGTTGCGGCCGCGCGGTAACCGTATCGGCCTATTGCTTGCCGCGATCGGCCACAGCATGGCGGCGCTCGCCGACTATTTCGGCAATTTCATCAATATGCTGGGCGCGCTGGCGGTGGCGCTGGGGCGGCTCGCCGTCAACCCGCGCCGGTTCCGCCTCACCTCGATGGTGCATCAGCTCGATAATGTGGGCTGGCGCGCGGTGCCGATCATCCTGCTCATCACCTTCCTCATCGGCTGCATCATCGCGCAGCAGGGCATCTTCCATTTCCGCAAATTCGGCGCCGACATCTACGTCGTCGACATGGTCGGCATCCTGGTGCTGCGCGAGATCGGCGTGCTCTTGGTGTCCATCATGGTCGCCGGCCGCTCCGGCAGCGCCTATACCGCCGAGCTCGGCGCCATGAAGATGCGCGAGGAGATCGATGCGCTGCAGACCATGGGCTTCGACGCGGTCGAGGTGCTGGTGGTGCCGCGCGTCATCGCGCTCGTCATCGGCGTGCCGATCCTGACGTTTCTCGGCTCGATGGCCGCACTCTATGGCGGCGGGCTGGTGGCTTGGCTCTACGGCGGCATCGATCCCGATATTTTCCTCAGCCGACTGCGCGAGGCAATTTCGCTCGAGACTTTCGAGGTCGGCATGATCAAGGCGCCGTTTATGGCGCTGGTGATCGGCGTGGTCTCCTGCGTCGCGGGGTTGAAGGTGAAGGGCAGCGCCGAATCGCTCGGCCTGCAGACCACCGCCTCGGTGGTCGAATCGATCTTCCTGGTCATCGTGCTCGATGGTCTGTTCGCCATTTTTTTCGCCTCGATCGGGATGTGAGCGATGGCGGGCAACGGGCAGCGCGGCGACGTCGTTATCGAAGTGCGCGGGGTCACCGTCGGCTTCGGCGACAACCTCGTGCTCGACGCGGTCGACCTCGACGTCTATCGCGGCGAGATTCTCGGCTTCGTCGGCGGTTCGGGCGCCGGCAAATCGGTGCTGCTGCGCACCATCGTCGGTCTGCTGCCGAAGCGGGCCGGCAGCATCAAGGTGTTCGGCGTCGACATGGCGACGGCGAACGACGCCGAGCGGCAGGCGGTCGAGCGGCGCTGGGGCGTGCTGTTCCAGCAGGGCGCGCTGTTCTCCTCGCTGACGGTCAAGGAAAATCTGCAATTCCCGGTCCGCGAAAATCTGCAGGTCTCGCAGCGGCTGATGGACGAGCTTGCCGTCGCCAAGCTGGAAATGGTCGGGCTCGACGCCGGCGTGCTGCAGCAATATCCGTCCGAATTGTCCGGCGGCATGACCAAGCGCGTGGCGCTCGCGCGCGCGCTGTCGCTCGATCCCGACATCGTCTTTCTCGACGAGCCGACCTCCGGCCTCGATCCGATCGGCGCGGCGGAATTCGACACCCTGATCGCCACCTTGCAACGCACGCTGGGCTTGACCGTCTACATGGTCACCCACGACCTCGACAGCCTGCACACGGTCTGCGACCGCATCGCCGTGCTCGCCGACCACAAGATCATCGCCACCGGCACCATGGATGTCATGCTGGCGTCAACCCACCCTTGGCTGAGGGCTTATTTCCACGGCAAGCGATCGCGCGCGGCCGAGCCGCCGTCGCAACCGCTGCAGCCGTTCTAGTTAGGAGTTCGCGATGGAAACCAAGGCGAATTATTCTCTGATCGGATTGTTCACGCTGGTGGTCGTCTTCGCCGTGTTTGCCTTCGTCTATTGGTTTCAAAACATCGGCGGCACCGGCGAGCGCACGTATTACCAGATCGTCTTCGACGGCTCGGTCTCCGGCCTGCGCACCGGCGCCTCGGTGCTCTACAACGGCATCCGCGTCGGCGAGGTCACCGGCCTCAAGCTCGATCCGGACAAGCCCAAGCAGGTGATCGCCACCATTTCCGTCGACAAAACGGTCGCCATCCGCTCCGACACCGAGATCGCCCTCGAGTTTCAAGGGCTCACCGGCATCGCGTCGATCGCGCTCAAGGGCGTCGGCACCGACAAGCCCATATTGCTCGGCAGCAAGGAAAATCCGCCGGTGCTGGTCGCGCCGCCCAACGCCACCGCCGACATCACGACCGCCGCGCGCGAAACGCTGCGCAAGCTGGACGTCTTCCTGGTCGACAACCAGGAGGCCTTTCACGCCGCCGTCGCCAACATCGACAAATTCAGCGCGTCGCTTGCCCGCAACTCGGAGCGCATCGACAAGATCACCGCCGGCCTGCAGGATCTGACCGGCGGTGAAGACGGCAAAAGTGGCGAGATTAACGCAACGGTGCGCTCGATTCACGCGCTGGCCGACAATCTCGACAAGCGCACCGAGGAAATCAGCAAGGGCATCAATCTGTTCACGGCCGCCGGCACCAAGCAGATCAACGCCATCGGCGCCGACGCTCACCGCACCCTGGCGCAGGTCGAGGTGACGTTCAAAAATCTCGACAAGAATCCAAGCCGCCTGATCTTCGGCGGTCCACCGCAAGGTGCCGCCAGGCGCTGAGGCATCGAGCTTCCGGCTGAGCCAGGCTGGATTTCCAGGTCAGCTCACTGCATGGTGCCGAGCGCGCCGCTGCCGGCCGCCGCCGGGCCGAGCGCGGCCGCGTCCATTTCCACGATCTCGGTTATGCCGGCTTCGACCTTGCGCCGGTAAGTCAGCCAGTAGCCGATGATGACGAGCACCGGCACGCAGGCCGCCGAGGCGATGGTGTAATTGGGTACAAACAGCGCGACCAGGGCCGCGGCGGCGATCGCCGCGCGGAAGGCATAGTCGACAGTCTTGGTCTCCGAGTAGCGCGCCTGGATGCTGAACGAGATGCCGATGGTCGCGATGCCGCACAAGAGCGCGGCGCCGATCTGTTCTAGGCCCGGCTTCACAACCAGCTCCGGATGCACGAACACCGCCACCATCAGCGTGAACAGGGAGATGCAGATCTGCAGCGCGCGGTTGAGCACCGAGTAGAAATTGGCGTCGGCGATCTTGGCGGTGACGGCGGCGACGAGCGAGGTCGGCGGGGTCAACTCGCCGAAACAGGCGAGGAAGAAGGCGAAGAAGTGCACGACCCAAGGGTTGACGCCGACGCTGATCATCGGCGGCGCGATCACGATCGCCACCAGGATGTAGGTCGGCGCCGGCGGCAGGCCGGTGCCCAGCACCACGCCGAAGATGAAGGCCATCAACACCATGGCGGCGAGGTTGACGCCGCCGGCGGCGATCAGCAGCGCGCCGAGCTTGGTCGGAACGCCGGTGATCACCAGCGCGCCGGTCATGATCGATAGCGTCGCCAGCAAGAGCGCGAGGTCGCAGATCATGTCCATGTAGGCGTCGAGGAAGCTGCGCAACGGCGCGATCAAGCTCCCCAATGTCCATCGCCGCGAGATTGCGAGATCCACGACGTGGATCGTCATCATGATCGCGCCGACGACGCAGAACACGTAGAGCGCCGAATAAGTCGGCGACATGTAGAACGCCGCCATCAGGAAAACGAGGCCGCCGACGGTCCCGGCGAATGCGAGCAGGTTGACGAAGTCGCGCCAGGTGAGCCCGTCGAGATGCGTGATCACGATGCGCGTGTGGAATTTGATCGCCAGCAGATACACCGAAGTGGCGACCGTCCCATAGTAGATCAACGCCGGCACCCAGCCGCGCGCGACCACCTCGAAATAGTCGACGCCGAGGAACTCGGCCATCAGGAAGGCGGCGATGCCCATCACCGGCGGCATCAGTTGGCCGCCGAGCGAGGAGGCCGATTCGATCGCGGCCGCGGTCGCCGGCGGAATATTGGAGGCGATCATCGCCGGGATGGTGGCCGAGCCGATGGTGATGGCGTTGGCGGCGCCCGAGCCGCTCACCATGCCGACGCACATCGAGCCGACCACCGCCGACTGCGGAATGGCGTGCGGCGAGCGTACGGCGATGCGCTTGGTCGCGCGCAACAGCGACTGAATGCAGCCGAAGCCGCGCAGCAGGCTCAAGACCAGCAGGAACGAGCCGACGATGGTGAGCGCGATTTGCGGCAGGCTGGAGAAAATGCCGGTCGCGATCTCGACGCTGCTCGCGGTGATCACGCGCTCCCAGGTGACGCCGGCATGGTAGAACATGCCGGGCACCAAGTAGCCGTAAACGGCGTAAACGATGAGGATGATGTTGAGAATGAACAGCGGCATGTGGCGCTTACGCGCGTATTCCATGATCAGCAGCGTCATGCCGCCGCCCATGATCATGTCGGCGTTGTTCCACGCACCGGCGCGCTCGAGGCCGAGGGCCAGGTAGTTGGTGTTCATGTAATAGGCGCAATAGAGCGAAAAGGCGCAATAGACGAACGCGATCGCGTAATTGGCGATCGGCGGCAGCGTCGGATAAAGCTCGTTTTCGCGCAAAGCCTGCAGCGTAAACAGGGCGAAGATGATCGGGATCAGCGTCATCGCCAGCAATGTCGGTCCGCCCATGTCGGTCCAGTAGTAGACGAAGATCGACAGGAACAACCCGATCGACCCCATGTAGTAGATGGCGTCGATGATGAGGGGCCGGTGCTGCTTGCTATCGGTCATGGCGAGCCCATGCTGCGCGGGACAAATTCAAGAGAGCGAGTGCGTCAGGGGCGAGTGCGTCGCCGCACCCGCCCCGATTTCAATCGCATCGCATGTCGGACTACATCGAGGCGACTTTGGAATCCCACTTCGGATTCCACTTGCCTTTTTCCTTCAGGAACTTGGCAAGGCCCGGATGGATCGGGATCAAATCCCAAGTCTGTTCCAGCGCCTTCACTTGGAAATCGGCGAGCTTGCCGCCGGCGATCTGTTCGAAGTCGCCGTCGAGCTTGGCGAGGTTGTCGGCATTCTTGTCGACGATGGTCAGCATTCTGTAGACGTCGTCCGCCGACATGTTCATGCCGATGTCAAAGCCCCAATAAAACGGGCTCAGCGTCAGTTGCTTGACGTGGACGTCGTTCTTGCTGAGCTTGGCGGCGTCGACGTCCTCCGTCGCGATGCCCTTGGCTTTCAACGTCGCGCGTTCCTCCGCGCTCGGATTGAGACCGGCCCAATCCACCGCCAGCGATGCTTCGGTGAGCCACGGCGCCGGCACTACGCCGCCAGTGTAGTAGACGATCATGGCGTCGATCGTGCCGGATTGCAGCGCCGAGCCGGCATTCGAGAGGTCGACCTGCGTGTAGATGTGCTTCACGCCAAGAGCGGCGAGCGCGTTTTCGAGGTGCAGGCGGGTGTCGAACGGTAACGGGCCGGTGAACACCCGCTTGCCGGTGAGGTCGCCCCACTTCTTAATCTTGTCGGCGTTGCTTGCTTTGATCGCCAGCCCGGTATCGAGCGTGAAGATCCACATCGATTGCACCGGCTGACGTTTTTGCGTCGCCTTGAAGCCCTTGAAGCGGCCGCTATCGGCGGCGTATTCGCGCAGCGCGTCGTCGGAGCCGTAGAAGGCGTCGATCTGTTCGGTGGCGTAGCCTTTCACCGTCATCACCGCGCCGGGCATCGGCAGCACGGTGATGCGATATTCCGGCATCTCCTTGTTGAGAAGGTCGGCGAGGACAACGAGCGCCTTATGGCCAACCGAGCCGACCGGGCCGGTCCCCCAGCGGATGTCCTTGGGCTCAGACCAGGCGGTTGTCGCCGAGAGTCCGATCAGGGCAAATGTGAGCGCCGCAAACACCGCGGCGGCGGACACACGCACAAAAAAGGCGCGTGCCGGCAGATGGCGCTTCAGCATGGCTTTTTCCTCCCAGAGTAGCCGTGTTTTCATTTTGGCGTTGGCTAACGCCGCAGTAACACCTCCGCGCCGTTTTTTATTCGGCGGAGCCGTCCCCTCGTGCCGCTTATCGCGGCATCGCCCCGACTGACGAAACCGTACTATCGGTCAGTCGTCCGCCGCTGGCAATTGCATTTCGTCCAAGGCGCGCGGTCGCGGTGCGCCTTAATTTTCGGCAGCGCCCCGCCGTCAATCGAACTTACCCGCGGCATGCGCCAGCATGGTGTAGACCTTGCCGGTATCCGAGCTCAGATAGCTGCGCGCCGCAGTCTGGCTGCGGTCGTCGCGCGAAACTTCGTCGAGTAGGCCCTCGAATTCGCCGATGTAGCGGTCGACGGTCTGGCGGAACTCGCGGTCGGTGCGGTACTTGCGCCGGATCTCCTCGAACGTGTTCTGGCCCTGCATGGTGTAGAGCTGGCGCGTGAAGACATTGCGTTCGCCGCGCTTGTAGCGGTCCCAAAGATCGGCGGCGGCTTCGTGGTCGATCATGCGCGCAATGTCCACCGAGAGCGAGTCGAGCGACTCGATGGTGTGGCGCGGCGTGCGCTCCTCGGCGCCACGCGCCGGCTCGCGGTTGAACTCGGGCTCGTCCTCCTCATCGCGCGAGGCGCGGCTCAACAGCTCGGTGAGCCAGCCGCGGGTCAACTCCGTGGGCGGCGGCATCGGCGCCGACGCTTCCGCGCGGCGCGGCGGCGCGCTCGACGGCGGCGGCGGCGGCGGCGGCGCGAAGCTCTGATCCTGCCGCGGCGGGCTCGGGCGCGGGATCGGCTCGAGGCGCGGCGGCGGCTCGAACCGCGGCGGCGGGGGTGGCGGCACCTCGCTGCGGTGCGTTTCGTTGCGTCCGCCGGCGAGCGCCAGCGCCGGCTCGCGCCGCACCGGTTCGGCCGCATCGAGGTTGCGGCCGTGGCGGGCGACGATACGATTGAGCTCGGCCAGCGCTTGGATCTGGTCGACGATGACCCGGCGCATCTGCGCCGCGCTCTCGGCGGTCTCCTGCGGCAGCTCGAAAATACCGCGGCGCAGCTCGGCGCGCGTGGTTTCGAGTTCGTTGCGCATTTCGGCGGCCATTTGCTTCAAGCCGGCCATCACATCGGTGAAGCGGTCGGTTGCGCCGCTGAAAATATCGGCGGTGTCGCTGCTGGCCTGCGCGAAGGTCGCCTGCATCGCCTCGCTGGTGCGCCGGCGCTCCTCCTCGGCGGTTTCGCGCACGCGTGCGTATTGCTCGGTGATCACGCGCACGCCGTCGGCGCTCGACTCCGACACCAGGCGGGCGACGTCGCGGGCGCGCACAGCGGCTGCCTGCAAGGACTCGTCCAGCAAACGCGTGAAGCGGGTCAACCGCTCCTCCATGTCCTGGCTGCGGGCGTCGAGCGTGGCAACCATCTGCTCGATCTGGCTGCGGCGGTCGCTGACGAACTGCTCGCTGCGGGTGTTGCTGCGCTCGATCAGCGTGATCGCCTGGCCGAGCTCGCGGCCATGCGCGTCGAATTGCAGCGCCAACTGACCGAGATCGCCGACCAGGCGCGCGGTGACGTCGCGGAAATTGGCGACGTTGGTTTCCACCCGGTTGGTGACGTCGTTGCTCGAAGCGGTCACCTCGCTCATCGCGGCGACGAATTCGGAAACCCGCTGCATCAGGTTGGTTTCCAGCGTGCTCATGTTCTCGTGGGTGCCGGAGAGCACCTCCTGCAGGAGGATGTTGGCCTCGCGCATGCGCTCGAACAGCGCCATGGTGTCGCCGGTGAGCATGCTGTGGGTTTCCAGCATGTTCTTGACGGTGGCGTTGGCGCTCGCCTGCGCGCGCTCGATGGCCTCGACGGCGGTCGACTGCACCTCGTTGGCGGCATGCGTCAGCGTGCTCTGGGCGTTCTCGCTGGCGCTGTTGATCATGTTGGTGATCTCGGCGCTGCGGTCGAACACCGCACGGCTGAACGACAGGCCCTTGTCGCCGATCTCGCGGATGGCGGTATCGGTGGCGACGATGATGTCGCTGGCGAACTGCCGCCCTTTCTCGCCGATGGCATCGAGCACGCCGCCGCTTCTTGCCGACAACACCGTGCTGATCTGCTCGGTGTGGCGCGTCAGCGTGCCGGCGACTTCCGCCGCCTTGTCGGACAGGTCGCGGGCGACGTCGCGGCTCAGGCCGGACAAATTGCGCGCGACATGCTCGCTCAGGCCGGTGATGTTGCGGCTGACCTCGGCGCTCGTGCCGGTAAGCTTTTGCTCGGCGTCCGATAGCGCCGCGCTGATCTGACCGGTTTGCCGGTTGAGCGTGTCGGCGACCTCCGTCGCCTTTTCCGACAGGTTACGGGCAACCTCCTCGCTGACGCCGGCGATGTTGCGGCTGACCTCGCCGCTGACGCCGCTGAGCTTGCGTTCGGCCTCGCCGGCCGACAGCCGAATGGCGTCGGAGACCGAGGTCGCCAGGGTGCCAAGCGCGCGCTCGGCGTCCCCGGTATTGACCTTGATGCTCTGGCTCAATTCCTCCATGCGCGCGTTGAGCGCGTCGGCGGCCGACTTGGTGCGGAACTCGATCTGCGCGGTGACATTCTCGGCGCGGCCGATCAATAGCTCCTCGAAACGCCCGATGCGGCTGTCGAGATTGTCGGCGACGTCCTGGGCGCGGCGGCCGAGGGTCTGGTCGATCGTGCTCGCCCGCGCCTCGAGCGAATCGGCGGTAATCCTGGCGCGCCTTTCGATCTCCGCGCCGACCGCCTCGGTGCGCCCGACCAGCAATCCCTCGATGCGGTTGATGCGGCCGTCGAGATTGTCGGCGACCTCCTGGGTGCGGCGGCCGAGCGTCTCGTCGATGGCGGTCGCCTTGGAGTTGATCGCGTCGGCGGCCGCATTGGTGCGCAATTCGATCAGGTTGGAGACCTCGCCCAAACGCTTGTCGAGCGTGCCGGCCATCGCCTCGCCGCCGGTGATGATCGCCTGGTTGATGGCGGTGACGCGGCCGCCCAGCATGGTGTCGAAGCGCGCCATGCGCTCGTCGATCGCGGTCGACAGTTCGCCGGTACGACCGCTGACGCGCTGGTCGAAGGCGTCGACATACGCACGCATCGCCTCGGCCACCTCCTGCGTGCGGGTACCCAGCCGCTCGACCAATTCGCCGCCATAGGTCTTTACGGTGCGGTCGAACTTGGCGATCTGCCGGGTGACCAGGTTGCCGAGCGTGGAGGCGTCGCGCGAGATTTTCTCGGTGAGCGCGGTGCCGCCCTGCTGGAAGATGTCGTTGAAGGCCTTGAGGTGGTCGGCCAGCATTTCCCGGACCGAATCGCCGCGGTCGCTGATGGCGTTGAGGATCAGCTCGGCGGTCTGGCGGAAATGGTCGGAAACCGCGTTGCTGCGCTCGAGCATGACGGTGCTGATGCGCAAGCCGGTCTCGTCCATCTGGCTGACCACGTTGTCGACGCGCTGCGACAGATCGCGCGCGAGGCTCTCGCCGGTCGTGCGCAGATTGGCATTGGCCTCCTCGGCGCGCGCGGCGATCGACTCCGCCATGGCGGTGCCGGTCTGCGTCAGCGCTTCGGTGAAGGCCTGCGAGCGCGCCGCCATGGTCTCGACCGTGCCGTTGGCGCGCTGGGCGAAGTTCTTGGCCACATCGTCGAGCCGCGTCGCCATCATCTGCTGCAAACGGTCCGCCATGGTGGCGAACTCGTTGTGGATGGTCTCGGTCTTGTAGGTGAGGCTGTCGCTCAGCCGGTCGGAGGCCGCGACGATGGCATTGGTCGTGCGCGTGCCGGTCGTCTCCATGCCTTCGAGCAAGGTGTTGCAGCGGTCGCTCAGGGTTTCGATCATCGAATCGCTGGCATGCCCAAGCGCGAAAACGATGCTCTCGCCCTTTTCGCCGAGGGTGCGGGTGACGTGCTGGGCGACGTCGTTGACCTTGTCGGAGACGAGCTCGCCGACCGCGCTGATGTCGTGGGCGAGGTCGAGGTGCACGCTGGAAATGGCGTTGCGCACCTGCTCGGCCTGCGTCACCAGCATCTCGCGCTGGCTGCTAAGTTCGTTCAACAGGTCGCGGATGCGCACTTCGTTGCTGCTGTAGGCGCGCTCGAGGGCGGAAATCTCATTGTGCACCAGCGTCTCGAGCTCGGCGGCGCGCGCGAGCGTGCGCTCAACACCGTCGCCCATGGCCGTCACTTCGCGCCGGATGGCTTGACCGACCGAGACGATCTGGTCGCGCGCGGTCTGCTCCGGTTGGGTCAGCCGCACGGCGATTTCCGCCATCGACTGCGCGATGCGTCGCAGGTCCTGGGTGCGGCGGAACATATGGGCGAGCACGTAGAAGAAAAATACCGGCAGCACGATCGCGCCGAGGAATCCGGCGATGGCGGCGGTGGCCAAGCCGGGCGTGGCGAAGAGCGTGCGCAGGTCGCCGTAGGCGAAGGTGATGGCGATAGTGGCGGCTACCCAGATAACCGAGGCGCCGCCGGCCAAGATGTAGGGCGTGCGGTCAGCCGGCCGTCGCAAAGTCTGCAAAATTTCGCCGACGCTCGGGCGATCATCATTGGCGGCGCGGCGCGACGCGATCTCCTCCGCCACTCTGGCGGGCCGCGTTTCCGGAAACAGGTCGGGGGCAGGCGCGGTCGCTGCGGCAGCCTCGAGCTCCGGAACGGAAGCCTCAGCGATGCTGGCCGGAGGCTCGGCTTCGACGTGCTCGCTCGCTTCCCGCAATGCAGCAATGGCCTCGTCAGTGGCCTGTTGAGGATTGTTCGCCATTACGGTCGTCGCCTCGCATTGCGCCGGATGGTCTTGGCATACCCGAAACGCCGCTCACAGCCGCCGCAAGTAGCGGGGGCGGGGCCAGCGGCTGCCGCAAATGGGCGCTCATTGGCGGCTTTCGGCCACCGGCGCCCCATCCTATCCATCTGGCAACGCGAATGAAACCTCGCCGCGCAAGAAATACAGTTATTGTTAACTCCCCTCTTTAACCATATTCGGTACCTCCGCACCGCGCGGCGGCCATCCCGGCGGATTTCGCCATGCAAAAGCGCGGCCCCCGAATGGGAGGCCGCGCTTGATCGTGGTTTCTTGACCCGGCGATTCGCGATCGCCGGGTCGATGATCGGCTACTCGGAAATCGCGCGCAGCTTCGGTGGCGAGCTCGCAGCGGGTGCTGCTTCGTTTTGGATTTCCTTGCCGTTGCCGTTGGTCGTGCCGTTGGAGGTTCGCGACAACGCGTCGAGCAATTGCCGATTGGAGCCTTCGAGGTTGCCGATATGGTCGAGGTGCCGGCGCAGATCCTCGCGCAGCCGCTGGATCTCGCGGTTGAGGAAATCGCTCTTCGAGTTCATGCCCGAGATTTTGACCTGCAGATCGTAGATCTGCTTGTCTTTCGAGGCGACGCTCTCCGCAGCGCGGCGCTCCTGCTCTTCGACTTCGCGGGAATGCGCCGCGTTGTCTTTCTTGAGCGCGAGCAGCTCCGACTTCATCGTCTCGAGCATCGCCTGCGTGCGCTTGTGCTCGTCCATCTCGGCGCCGAGCCGCGCGACGAGCTCCGAGGTTTCCTTCTTGGCGCTCTCCAGATCGCAGGTCACGGTCATCAATTCGGACTTCAGCTGGGCGCTTTCCCGCATCAGCGTCTGGATCGACAGGTCGCTTTCGCTCAACTTCTGCGAATAGGCTTGGTGCTCTTCCGCGACGCGTCGGCCGACCGCCTCGGCGGTGGCGAGCTTCTGGAACAGATCGTTGAAAGCCCCTTGCGACTTGGCAAATTCGGCTTCGAGCGTGCCGATATGGCGGGCGCCTTCCTCGAGCTGGCTCTTGGCGGAGCGCAGATCTTCGTCGAGCTGGATCGCGAGCGGGCGATAATGGAACAGCTGCCGCTCGGCGTCGGCGAGCCGCTTCTTGTACTGGTCGTTCGAAAGCATGAGCCGGTCAACTTCGCGTTGGCGGTCCTTGGCGAGGTCAACGGCCTTATTGAGCAGCGGCTCCAGGGTGGCGATGCGGCTGGTCAAAACGTTAAGACCCAGGGTCCATTCCGAGGCGGCCTTGGTGTGCTGACAACGGAAGTCGACCGCCTGGCTTTTGACGGTGGCCATCAGCGATTGAATCTGCTCGAAACCTTCCCACGAATCTGCCACGGTGGTGCTCACCGGCTCGGAAGCGGCGATTTCGGAGGCCGGGTCCTCGTCCAAATTCGTTTGTTTGATGTCGAACACGGGTTGATCAGTCGAGTCTCCTTCTCGCTGAAACAAGGATCGCAATTTCATCGCAGTCTCCCCAGATTTGTCCGACTCGTACCTGCGCGTCAGCGCCTGCAATTTGGACCTAGCGGCTCAGTTTGGCAAGCCTGAAGCATAGGCGTGCGTGACCGCGGCCGAGGCATCTTGCAACCTGGGACTTGCCGGTGAAGCCCGCGGCATTTTGTCAGCGGGATGAGTCAATGCCGTGACACGGCGCGCTCGTTTCGCGTGTTTGTTGTTCGCGTTGCCGGCAACTGCCGTTCTCTGCGTCGGCGTGGCGGAATGCAGGCGAAAATTGGTTAATTGTTCGGCCGGTTGCCGAATCGGCGTTAGCAAATCGTTAACCATGATTGTGGTTGCTTGCGTAAAGGCCGGCGCCCGCCGGCAGCGCAGGGAGATTGCCATGGCCCAATTGGCCGCTTTGAGCCGCAAGCCAATGTTAAGGGTGATTTCGACCGTTTCGGCGATCGATCGCAACCATCTCGCGCGGATGACCTTCGGCGACCGCCATCTGGAACGCGAACTGATGCGGTTGTTCGCCCGCCAAGCCTATCTGCTCATCGAGCGGATGCGCGAGAGCGAACCCTATGCCATGGCAAGCCTCGCGCACACCCTGAAGGGGTCGGCCGCCGGCATCGGCGCAACCGAAGTGGCCGCGGCGGCCGCCGCGGTCGAAAAAGCGGCCACAACCGGCATGGTCGGCTCGCGCGCCGCATTCGCACGGCTGGTCCTCGCCCTCGACGAGGCGTGCGCCGCAATCGAGGAAATGCTGCAGCCGGACTGACGGCTCGTTTCGCGTCCTGCGGCGTTGCCGGCCGGCAGCCGAGGATGGCGCGCCTCGCGGAATGACTATATAGAGCGCGCGGCGCTTTTCCGGCGCCCCGCCTCCCGCCATCCGAGCCGATGCCCAAGATCACCTATATCGATTCTGACGGAACCGCGCGCACGGTCGAAGCCGAACTCGGCTCGACGGTGATGGAAACCGCAATCCGCAACAATATTCCGGGCATCGAGGCGGAATGCGGCGGCGCCTGCGCCTGCGCCACCTGCCATGTTTATGTCGACGAGGCCTGGCGCGCGAAAACCGGCGAGCCGTCGCCGATGGAAGAGGACATGCTCGATTTCGGCTACGACGTACGGCCGAATTCGCGGCTGTCCTGCCAGATCAAGGTGACCGAGGATCTCGACGGCCTCGTGGTGACGACGCCGGAGAAACAGGCGTAATCGAACCATGAGTTCCCGCTTTCCGCCTTCGCGCTTCGACGGACAACCCGCCGAAAACTCGCGAAGCGAGCGAAGGCCGGGCCGCGGCGACGCGCAAGAGTTGCGCTAGGGCTTCATGCCCGCCGGCGCGACCTGCGACGATTTCAATCCCATATCGTCGAGCGCGCGGCGCACCAGCCCTGCGGCTTTCGCCGCCTCGATGAAGTCGCTGACATAAGCAAGCGCCACCGGCCGGCCCTTGGGCACGCAGACGGCGGTCGAGGAATTGAGGAAGGCGTCGTCGAGCACGCGCGCCCCTGGAATTTTGCCGACCAGTCCGGCGAGCGACTCGCGCGACAGCGCGATCGCCTCGATGCGGCCCTCGTTGAGGGCGGCCGTGGCGGCATCGACGCCGGCGAATTCGACATGGGTTGAGTTCGGCGTCGCCTTCTTGGCGGCGCGAAACGTCGCGGTATTGGCGACGCCGCCGATGCCGATGCCTTTGGCATCCGCGTCTTGCACCGAGGCAATCTTGGAGGCGGGCGCCACCAGGAAGGTGCTTTGCAGCAGGTGATAGGCATTGCCGAAGTCGACGAATTTCTTGCGCTCCTCGTCGACCGGCAGGAAGGCGACGTCCCATGTATTGTCGGCCGCGGAGTTCTGGATCTCGCCCGAGGCCTGGTGCGGCACGATCGCCGCCGGCACGCCGAGCTTTTTTGCAAGCGCCAAGCCGAGCGTCACGGCGACGCCCTTAAAGCCGTCGCCGTCCTTGATGGCGAACTGCGCCGACGGGGAGGGCGCGACCGCAATGGCGATGCGCAGCGTTCCGGTGGGGGCCAGTTGCTGCAAGACGGCGGTATCGGCCATCGGAGGTTCTTTCGGCACGCGGGGCGTCACCTCGTACCACGCCGGCTCCGGCTTTTCATGGGGGGTGCCGGCGTAGTCCGCACACCGCTATCGCCAATGCGAAAAACGCGAGCGGCACCATGCGGCTCTGGTAGCGATCGACCGCATGCGAGAACACGGCGCAGATCGTGGCGTTGATGACGAGCGCGAACAGCACGCCGACGCACAACACGCGCACCTTCGCCGACAGCATGAGCCAGCGCTGCATCAGCAGGACGGCAACGACGCCGGCGATCGCCAACGCGCCGGCCGGCACGTGGATGCGGTTGAACGGCGCGATGTCGAAGCGCTCGGCTTGCTGGCGCGCCCGGTTGAGCTGCGGCATCAGCTCGGGCGCATAATCGCGAATGCCGTTGTAGGCCGGTTCATTGTCGTCGATGCTGACTTCGGTCTGGAAGCCGGTGAACTGGCGATAGATGTCGTTAATCGCCGTGGTCAGATGCGATAGCGGATAGCGCTTGATGCTATCGAGGATGATGCGCGTCGCTTCCGGGCTGAAGCCCTGCCAGCCACCGAGTTTGTAGAAGGCGGTGTCGTTCTTCCACAGCCAGTCGTCGGCGGTGTCGGGAATGTTATTGGCGTAGGCGCACAGCCGCAGGCTCGGGTCCGGACAGCTCTCATACGCATACCGCCGGACGATGCCGTCCTCGACCAGCCGGCCGAACAGGAAACTGATGCCGCCGGGCGTGAAGGCGAAGTTGCCGGTGATGGCGAGATTGGAGAACAGGCAAAGCGCGATGCCGGCGCCGGCCGCGCCGGCGGCAAGTCCGAGCCGCGGACGCGGCAGGGCGAACGGTTTGACGAGGGAGATGAGCCACAGCGCGGCGATGAGGCCGATGCACAGGGCGAGCGCCGCCATGTGGCAGGCGATGGCGACCGCAATCAGCGCGACCAGCGCCAAGCGCTCCAGCGGCTTCAGCGCGTGCAAGCGGAACATGAGCAAATGCAGCGCCAGCACCGCGAGCGGGAACAGGATATCGGGGATCAGCTGCGTGGCGACCCAGGCGAGACTCGTCACCATCGACAGCGCCACGGTCACGCCGAGCGCCAGCCAAGGCCGGCCGCCGAGGTCATGACAGCGCAAGGTGAGCGCGATGATCCAGGCGGTGACGGCGGCTTGCGCCACGATGACCGGCCAGAAGGCGAGGTGGAGGCCGGCGTAGAGAAACCAGCCGTAAAGCGCCGAGCGGCCCATGCCGAGCGTGCCTTCGATCGGCCGCATCAAATAGCCGCCGGTGTCGGGGAAAACGATGGGGAAGCCGTTCCACAAAGCCGGCGCCATGAGCACGAGCAGCATGGCGGCTGCCGCCAAAGCCCAAGCCAAACGCCCCGATCGCAGGCCGGCGGCGGCCGCGCTGCGCCTGCCGCGCGTCGTCGCAACGCTTATTGCCACCTCAGCCATCACCAGTCCCGTGTGCGCCGAGACAATAACATGAGCACCGGCCCCGGGTTCAATTCGATGCTTGGTTCAAGGGGCTGGCTTGACGGCGGCGGGGCGGCGAGCGGATTGTGCCGCCGATGTTCGTCACCTTCTTCCAGGAGCTGAAAGCGGCCGGCGTGCCGGTGACGCTGCGCGAGTATCTCACGCTGATGCAGGCGATGGAGGCCGATCTCGCCTCGCGCAAGGTCGACGACTTCTATTATTTGTCACGCGCGGCGCTGGTGAAGGACGAGCGCAATCTCGACAAATTCGATCGCGTCTTCGGACATGTGTTCAAGGGCCTCGAATTCATCGCCGACGGCGTCGAGGCGCAGATCCCGGCGGAATGGCTGAAGAAGCTCGCCGAGAAATACCTGACGGAAGAAGAAAAGAAACAGATCGAGGCCCTAGGCGGGCTCGACAAGCTCTTGGAGACCTTGCGCCAGCGGCTTGCCGAGCAGAAGGGCCGCCACCAGGGCGGCTCGAAATGGATCGGCACCGCCGGCACCTCGCCGTTCGGCGCCTATGGCTACAATCCGGAAGGCGTGCGCATCGGCCAGGACGAGAGCCGCCACAAGCGTGCGGTCAAGGTCTGGGACAAGCGCGAGTTCAAGGATCTCGACGATGCGGTCGAGCTCGGCACCCGCAACATCAAGCTGGCGCTGCGCCGCCTGCGCAAATTCGCGCGCACCGGCTTAGCCGAGGAGCTCGATCTTCCCGGCACCATCAAGGGCACCGCGCACAAAGGTTATCTCGACATCCTGATGCGGCCGGAGCGGCACAACGCCGTGAAGGTGCTGTTGTTCTTCGACATCGGCGGCTCGATGGACTGGCACGTCAAGGCGACCGAGGAATTGTTTTCGGCGGCGCGCTCCGAGTTCAAGCACATGGCGCATTTCTATTTCCACAATTGCCTGTACGAGCGGGTGTGGAAGGAGAACCGCCGCCGCTACCAGGAGACGACGCCGACCTGGGACGTGCTGCACACTTACCCGCACGACTACAAGGTGGTGTTCGTCGGCGATGCCGCGATGTCGCCTTACGAAATCGCCGCGCCCGGCGGCTCGGTCGAGCATTTCAACGAGGAGCCGGGCGCGCTGTGGCTGGAGCGCGTGGCGCGCACCTATCCGGCGGCGGTGTGGCTCAACCCGGTGCCGGAGAAGGAATGGGGCTACACGCAGTCGATCAAGATGGTGCGGCAGTTGATGGGCGACCGCATGTATCCGCTGACGCTGGAGGGTTTGGATCGCGCGATGCGGGAGCTGGTCCGGTGATAAATAGCGGCGAAGACGATTTAGGTCGTCTTTATGCGAGAGCAGAGCGGGGTATGAGCGTTCAAGAATTTCTTCAATCACATTCTGCAATATTTACCTTCATTGAAGCTGCAAATCTCATCGAGGATTACCGTCTTGCAAAAAGTCGTCTTAAGCGGCTTCGTGACGAGCTTACTCCTGCCGCGCGCTTCTTTCGTCTTCACGCTGCGAATCACGATCAAGTTCAATTTCCTCTTGATAGTAGCGTTCCCGATTGCAATTGGCGACCAGTGACCGGCGGTCATATCAAAATAGAAATTACGGTTCTCCAAGCGAGGGAACGATTGAATCTTATGACTGAACTAAATGAAACAGGCGAGGGCCGCGGGTTCATCGGCATCAATGATGATCAGCCGACAGCAGACTTTACTGATGCAATGAAACAAGAACGTCGAATGTACTCAACCGACGAGGCTAAAGAGAAGCTTACAAAGGCTGTTTCACTTTGTGTCAACAATAAGCTCCATAGTCGTGGAGATCTGCTTTTGATTGACAGCCCATTAGACTGGCTTCAATCGATCCGTTGGATGGAGATAGTGCCCCAACTGCAAGAATTGGTCCGGCCCCTGTCGTATTCGGGCATTTATTTGGTTGGTGAACAGCATGGTGGCGACTTGTGCTTGCAAATAAGATAGCGTGTGCCTCCTCCTACTCCAACTCCACCCGCAAATTCCTTCCTACCGCACTCGCCGCCCGCCGCAGCGTCGCCAGCGTCACCGACGTATTGGCTGGGTCGAGCAACCGGTCGAGTTGTCGGCGGCTCGTCTTCATGCGCGCGGCCATGGCGGTCTTGGTCAGATTCTGTTTGTCCATCGCGATCCTGATTTGATCGGCGATGATCTCCTTGATCGCCGACTCCTCGGTCTCTGCAAGCAGGCCATCTTTGGCCAGAAACTCGTCGAACGTTTCGCTTTGGTCGATGTAGCCTTTTTTTCTCTTCTTCTTCATCCTTCGATCTCCTGTCGACGCCTGATCGCAAGGTCGATTTCGTGTGCCGGGGTCTTCCGAGTCGTCTTTTCGAAACCGTGCAACAGAACCATTTCGCTGTCCCTGATCGAGAAAATAACCCGCGCGATACGCCCGCCGCTCAGGTTGCCGCGCACCTCCCAAAGCCGACGTCCAAGCGGCCGGCAATACGGCATCGCGATCGGCCAACCAAACTCAACCTTCTGGATGCAGTGGCCGATGACGCGTCGATCTTCCTTCGCGAGTGACATCAGCCAGTCGCGTACTGGCCGGCGGCCGAGCGCCGTCACATAAAACTTCGCTGTGATCTTCTTCGAGCGATCAATCATAGCAATCAGATTGTGTCAAAATTGGCACGGTCGTACAACTAGAAGTTATGCCAACGAATCGAGGTCGACTGAAAGAACGCTAAGGCATATCCGCGATCGGCACTTCGTCGACCTTGTGGCCGTGCGCGTCGACGATGCGCACGAACCAGCCGTCCCAGTTCCAGCCCGGCATCTTCTCGTGGCGCAGATCGCGGGCGAGATCGGCGGCGTCCTCGCGCGCGGCGGCGTTGCCGGGCAGGTCGATGCCCTTGTGGTTGTTGAGGACGGTCTTGCCGTCGGTGAGATGGAAGAAATAGCGCGGCATGGCGTGCTTTCGCGTGAGGATTGGCTTTCGGCAAAGTCCTATCATCCCCGCCGCGCCACGTCACCACGGCGCGGCGTCACACCGCCGCCGAATGGCGCTTTTGCCCGGCGGCGAGATAGGCGTCGAACGCGGCGGCGGCGACGCGCAGATACGGCCGTCCGTGCTCCGTCACCGTGATCCGCGCGCCCTCGATGCGCAGGCAGTCGTGATCGGCAAGGTCGCGCAGCGCCGCAAGCTCGCCGGCAAAGCGCGCCGCGCCGCCGAATGCGTCGAGGTCGACTTCGAGATCGCACATCAGCCGCTCGATGATGCGCGCGCGCAGGCGGTCGTCGTCGCGGAGCGCCATGCCCTTCACCGTGGCGAAGCGGCCGGCGGCGACCGCGCGCGAATAGCCGGCGACGTCCGATGCGTTCTGCACGAAGCCTTGCGGCAGTCGGCCGATGGCGGAGGCGCCGAGACCGATCAGCGCGTCGGCTGCGTCGCTGGTATAGCCTTGGAAATTGCGGTGCAGTCGTTTGTCGCGCGCGGCGACCGCGAGCGCGTCATCCGGCAGCGCAAAGTGATCGAGCCCGACCGCCCGATAGCCGAGCCCGGTCAGCGTCTCGGCGACGACGCGCGCCTGTTCGAGCCTTTCGCTCAGGCCGGGCAGGGCGGCCTCGTCGATCAACCGCTGCTGCGGCTTGAACCAGGGCACGTGCGCGTAGCCGAACAGCGCCAGGCGCTGGGGGCCAAGCGAGGCGGCGAGTTCGGCGCTGCGCGCCACATCGCGCGCGCTCTGCGCGGGCAGGCCGTACATGAGGTCGATATTGAGGTCCTTGATGCCGACCTCGCGCAGCGAGGCGGCGGCGCGCTCCACCAGGTCGAACGGCTGCACACGGCCGATGGCGCGTTGCACGTGCGGCGAGGCATCCTGCATGCCGAGGCTCGCGCGGGTGACGCCGATGGTGGCCAGTGTCTTCACCAGCGGCCGGTCGAGCCGGCGCGGATCGAGCTCGATGGCGTGCTCCTGAAGCGCCGACAAGTCGAACAGCGAGGCGACGGCGGCGGCGATCGTCTCCAGCCATTGCGGGCCGAGGATCGACGGCGTGCCGCCGCCCCAGTGCAGGTGGGTGAGCTTGCGGCCACGCAAGGCGCCGAACAGCGCGATCTCGTCGATGAGACGCGCGGCGTAGGTTTCGACCGGCTCGCGCCGGCGCACCGCGCGGGTGTTGCAGCCGCAGTAGAAACACAGCTCGGTGCAGAACGGGACGTGGATATAGAGCGAGAGCGTCGCCGGGCCGGGCAGGCTCGCCAGCCAATCGGCGTAAGCCCGCGGCCCGACGGCGGCGGAGAAATGCGGCGCGGTCGGGTAGGAGGTGTAGCGGGGCACATTGCGCTCGGCGAGCGCGAGGCCAGCCTCGCCGAGCGACCGCTCGGGGCGATCAGCCATCGCGCGGAACCCAGTCGCCGTCGGCCTTGACGTAACTGCGTTTCACCGCCGCCCAGGCGATCATATGCGAGCGCCGCTCGCGGTCGGCTTCGCCGGCATGGGCCGCATAGGCATGGTTGAAGGTCTCGCGATAGATATCCTGCGCGTGGTCGGGCAGGTGATGGCGCACCGAGGGCGGTAAATCGACGTTACTGTTATACGGCATTGAGCGCTCTAGTCTGATTTAGACGGCATCGGCCCCCGCCGGGTCTGGTAAGCCACCCTTGCTCTTCAGGCGCGGCGATGCTTTGCGCTGAATCAAATCGTCGGCTGCCCCTTTGGTTGCGCCCGGCGCGACGGGCCGGCTATTCTGCCGGGGCTCGCCCGCGCAATCTCTTCGCGGGAAGGCAACCGACCGAGGACAAGAGCGTTATAGGTCGGGACTATCGCGACCGCCTTGAGCGGCTGGCGTCGCACCGGGATGCGGAGGTTGGGAATGGCCCCTAAGATCGCCGTCATCGCCGCCGCCATGGCGGCCTTCGTCCTGGGCATGCAGGGGGCGCAGGCGCAGGGCCGCCACCACACCGATCCACGTCTGACGGCGGTCGAAATTGGCGTTGGGACGGGTTCGACCGCCGCCTATTTCGGCATCAATCACTGGAACTGGAAATGGGACCGCGCCGCCGCCGGCATTGCACAGGGCGGCGCGCTCGCGCTGACCACGGTCGGCTGCATGGCGCTGTCGCCGATTCTCGGCACCATCGTGCTCAATCGGCCACTCACCATGCGCGAGGCTCACGTTCTCGCGGTGTCCTGCGTCATTCCGATCGTCGGCGGCTGGCTGGTCAATGCCGCCTATGACGCGCATCCGGAATGGGAGGCGGCCGAGCAGCCCGCCGTGGTCCGCCATCGCAGGAAGCACATGTAAGGCGCTACTTGCGCCGGGCGATGAAGAGTCCCTCGCAGAGGCGGAACGTCAAATCGTCATCCGCGCCTTGCGGCTCCAGCACCGCTTTGACCGCGGGCGTCACCTGCGTGAGCATGCCGCGCAGCAGCGCTTTCATGATGTCGTCGTAGCGCGCGGCCCAGCTCTTGAACTCCATGGCTTTGTAGATCTGTTCCTCGTGCGTCGGCGGTAGATCGGCGGCCTGCAACGCCGCGCGCCATTCGTCCATGGTCCAGGCGCGCAGGTGGCTCGGGTCGCGCAGCCGCTCGAAGGCGTTGATGTAATCGCCGACGCTGCCCGCCGGCACCACATTGTCGACCAGCGCCAACAGTCCGCCGACTTTCAGCACGCGGTGCACCTCGGAGAGGAATTGCGGGATCGAATCGAAATGATGCGGCGCGATGCGGCAGGTGACGAGGTCGAAACTCTCATCCTCGAACGGCAGCGCCTCGGCCTTGGCGTAGGTGATGCGGACGTCGGCGAAGCCGCGTTTCGCCGCTTCCGCTTTTGCCTGATCGAGCATCTCCTGCGTGATGTCGGTCGCCCAAACCCGGGCGACATGCGGTGCAAAGGCATAAGCGACGTGGCCGCCGCCGGTCGCGACGTCGAGCACACGCCAATGTTTTTGCGGCTCGGTCAGCTCGACCATCCGCTCGAGGCTCTTGCCTTTGGCGTGCGGCGTGCTGGTCAAGTAATGCGCGGCGGTCTTGCCAAACTGCTCCTGGACGAGTGTCTTGCTCATTGACTTTGTCCGATCCCCCGACGGTCGCATTGATAGCGCCTTCTCTGCGGGCGCGATACAGGGTCTGCCCGCGGGACAGCTTTTCCAAAATTGCGATCGAGATCAGCGCTGGTTGCGGTCGCCGCCGGAGAGATCGTCGTAGCCGTGACGGCTGGAATAGAACACCAACGCCATCAGGCCGCCGCCCACCAGCAGGGAGAAGATGACGCCGCCGGCGATGGCCACGTAGCCATAGAGCGGAATGGCGTCGCCGCCGAGCCGCTCCCAGGCGACGCCGGCGAACCAGATGGCCGCCGCCAGCAGCGCGAACAGCGGGATCGTCCAAAGCCAACGCATGGGCGACAATATAAGCAAGGCCGGACGGGATCGCACGCCCGGCGGAAAAGCGGCGCCCGGCCGCAACCGGGCGCCGCCGCGTCTCCACCAGGGATTGGCTAACGGTTCATGCCCTTGGCGGGCGCCGTGGTCGAGGGAGCCGTGCGCGAGGTATCCTCGCCGGTCGTGCTCGAGCCATTGGCCTGATAGAACGCAAACTTCGGCGCGTTCTGCAGCTCCTGCTTGTTGTAGCTCACCGTGATCTTGTCGATGGTGGCCGAGTTCGCTTTGCGCGTCACGTTCAGCGCCTGGAACGGGATGGCGACGTTCTTTTCGCCGACGCCGAGGAAGCCGCCGACGCCGACCACCACCGCCTTCACGCTGCCGTCGCTCGCCAGGATCACGTCGTTGATGGCGCCGATCGACTTGTTGTCGGGACCGTAGACGCTTGCCCCGATCACCTTGGACGCGCGCCATTCACTCGCGCTCTGATTTTGCACGAAGCCGGCCTGCTGGTCGGTCTTCATGGCGGAACTCGAATTCATATGCGTTGCGTCATTGGACTGATTCATGGGCGCATTTTGCGCCAAAGCCGGCCCTGCCAGGACCGCGGCCAGCGCGGCGGCGGTCAAGGTTTTCTTCAACATAGATGCCTCCTTGGGGTTGATTCGCGAACGCGCGCATGATCGCGCGGCGTCCCGAATAAAACGCCGGCCTCTCGCCGGCGTTCCCAGGGTGACGAAAAGTTCAGGTTCCGGCTGCGCGCCGCGCGAGCATCAGCTGCGCACGACCAACACCGAACACTTGGCGTAGCGCACCACATGACCGGCGTTGGAACCGAGGAAGTAGGTGCGCATCGCCGGCCGGTGCGAGCTCATCACGATGAGATCGGCGGAGATCGCTTTCGCTTCCTCGAGTACCTCGTGATAGATGCCGCCCTGACGCACCGCATAGGAAACGCGCGCGGCGTCGAGACCGCACTCGCGCGCGATGATAGCCAGCGCTTCCTCCGCCGATTTGCGTTGCTGCACGTCGAAATCGGGCGGCACATATTCCGCCAGCATCACCGGCGTCATCGCCAGCACGTTCAGCAAACGCACCGAGCCGCCCGAACTCTTGGCCATCGACACCGCGGCCGCGACGGCGGGCTTCGCCAGATTGGTATCGGCGAGATCGACCGGGACCAAGATGTTCTTGTACATGACAGCGCCCCACAATTCGCTGGCAAGGCGGCGATCATGGCACGGTTTGCCGGAATGCGTATAGCGCTTTAGTGGGCGCCGGTTTCCAGCGACTTCGGGCTGACAAAACGCTCGAGTCGGCCGCAATGCGGATGCAGCTTGCGCCAGTCGTCGAAGGCGAAGTCGATGATGACGAGCCCCGAGGTGGGCAGCTTCTCGCGCAAATGCTCGCGCGCATCGACGTCGCCCGCGGCGATCAGCATGAGCGCGAATTCATGCAAGCCCGGATTGTGGCCGACGACCAGCAACGAATGCGCGGCCGCCGGTGCGTCCTTGATCACCGCAAAGATCGTGTGCTCGCTGGCGTCGTAGAGCTTGTCGACCGAAATTGCCGGCGGCGCCGGTTTGAAGGCGCCGGCCGCGGCCTGCCAAGTCTGCTGGCAGCGCGCCGCCGGCGAAACCAGCACGCGGTCGGGCTTGAGCGCATGGCCCGCCATATAGGCGCCGATTTTGGCGGCATCCTTGCGCCCGCGCTCGATCAGCGCACGCTCGCGGTCACCGGCGCCGGGCAACGAGCGTTCGGCTTTGGAATGACGCAGCAACAGGAGACGGCGCATCGTCGTTCGCTTTCGTGACCGCGGCATTTTAGCATGTTAGTCGTGGCCCGCGAGACACAACTAATGAACGCGACGAACGCAACCTGGTATGAGTCGACGCGGAGCGACCGTGAGCTGCGGCCGCATCTCAACTACGAGCTCGATGCCGACGTCTGCGTGATTGGCGGCGGGCTCGCCGGACTGAGCATCGCGCGCAAGATCGCGCGGCGCGGCTGGTCGGTGGTGCTGCTTGAGGCCAAACGTCTCGCCGGGGCGGCGTCGGGCCGCAACACCGGCTTTGTCATTCCCGGCTACAGCGAAACGACCGACGCCATGATCGAGCGCATCGGCCTCGATCACACGAAACAGCTCTGGGCGCTGTCGGAGCAGGGGCTCGCCGATGTCCGCCATATGATCGAGGAGACCGGCATGGCCGGCGTCGATCCGGTGCCCGGCTGGCTGCATGTCTCGAAGACCGACGACGGCGAGCGCAATCGCGTGCGCGTCGAGCGGCTGCGTTGGATCGGCGCCGAGGTCGAGTTCTGGCCGACCGAGCGGGTGCGCGCCGAGCTCGCCAATCCGCGCTACTACAGCGCCGTGCATTTCCCGACCGCCTTCCACATCAATCCGCTCAATTACGCCCTTGGTCTTGCGCGCGCGGCCGAGCAGGCCGGCGTGCGGATTTTCGAGAATACGCCGGCGGTCGAGCTTGATCCGACCGGCGTGCGCAAACGCATCTCGACGCCGGAGGGGCACTTGCGCGCCGGCCATATCGTGCTTGCCGGCGGTCTCGATATCCGCGCGCTGATGCCGCGGCTGGCGGCGACGTTGCTGCCGGTGTCGACCTATGTGCTGGTGACCGAGCCGCTCGGGCCCGCCGTGCACGAATTGATCCGCTATCGCGGCGCGGTGAGCGATACCAATCGCGCCGACAATCACTATCGCATCGTCGACGGCGCAAATCCTTCCGGAGCAAGGCTGCAATGGTCGGGGCGCATGCGCACTTGGGCTGCCAATCCGCGCTTTGCCGCGCGCGGCTTGGTCAACGACATCCGGCGCAATTATCCCGCGCTGGAGAAAATCGAAATCGCGCATCTGTGGCGCGGCACGCTCGGCCGCCCGCTGCACCGCATGCCGCAGCTCGGCGAACTGGACCCGGGCCTGTGGGTGGCGAGCGGTTTCGGCGGCCACGGGCTCAACACCACGGCGATGGCCGGTGAGCTGATCGCGCGGGCGATCATCGATCGCGACGAAACCTGGCGATTGTTCGCGCCCTATGAATTGGTGTGGGCGGGCGGCTTTGCCGGCCGGGCGCTGGCGCAAGCGATCTATTGGGGCTCGCGGCCGGTCGATCGCGCCGCGGCCTGGCTGGCGCAGAAGCGCGAGCAGGAGCAGAAACGCAAGGCGGCCCGGCGCGCGGCCGCTGCTGCGGCCAAGGCCGCGGAGTAATTACCGGCCCTCGCGTCGCGTCATGAAGGCCAGCCGCTCGAACAAATGCACGTCCTGCTCGTTCTTGATGAGCGCGCCATGCAAGGGCAGGATCAGCTTCTTCGGATCGCGCTCGCGCAGCAGTTCGGGGCCGATGTCCTCGACCATCAGCAATTTCAGCCAATCGAGCAGCTCGGAGGTCGAGGGCTTCTTCTTCATCCCCGGCACGTCGCGGATTTCGTAGAACAGCTTGAGCGCCTCCGCCACCAGCCGCTGCTTGATGCCGGGGAAGTGCACCTCGATGATCGCGCGCATGGTGTCGGCGTCGGGAAAGCGGATGTAGTGGAAGAAGCAGCGGCGCAGGAAGGCGTCGGGCAATTCCTTCTCGTTGTTGGAGGTGATGACGACGATCGGGCGGCGCCGCGCCTTCACGGTCTCGCTCGTCTCGTAGACGAAGAACTCCATGCGGTCGAGCTCGAGCAACAGATCGTTGGGGAACTCGATGTCGGCCTTGTCGATCTCGTCGATCAGCAGCACCGGGCGCTCGTCGGCGACGAAGGCGTCCCACAATTTGCCGCGCTTGATGTAGTTGCGGATGTCTTTGACGCGCGCGTCGCCGAGCTGGCTGTCGCGCAGGCGGGAGACGGCGTCGTATTCATAGAGGCCCTGCAGCGCCTTGGTGGTCGACTTGATGTGCCACTCGATCAGCGGGCTGCCTAACGCCTTGGCGATCTCCAGCGCCAGCACGGTCTTGCCGGTGCCCGGCTCGCCCTTGACCAGCAGTGGCCGCTCCAGCGTGATCGCCGCGTTGACCGCGACCTTGAGGTCGTCGGTCGCCACATAGCCGGCGGTGCCTTCGAAACGCATGTTTCTACCTGTCATGGCCGGGCCCGTCCCGGCCATCCACGTCTTTCTGCTTGCATAAAAGACGTGGACGCCCGGCACAAGCTTGCAGCCGGGCCGGCCAATGGCCGGACCCGGTTGGCCGGGCATGACGCCAAAGGTCTGCCGCGAACGTGAAGCCGCCGTGATAGCAAATTGAATAGCGCCGACGGGCGCAGGGTTTATCTGTGGCGCATTCCGCGAGGCCAATTCCTAGGAGAAGCTGCTATGCTTGATCGGCGCGCTCTTTTGAAGACCGGCGTGGCACTCTCCGCGCTTGCGCTGATGCGCACACCTGGCGAGGCAGAACCGATGACCACGACCGACACCATTGACTGGCGCAAGCTCAGCGACGCCGAGTGGCGCAAGCGCCTGTCGCCCGAGGCCTATATGGTTCTGCGCCGGCACGGCACCGAGCGCGCCGGCTCGAGCCCGCTCGACCACGAGAAACGCAAAGGCACCTTCGCCTGCGCCGGCTGCGACCTGCCGCTGTTTTCCTCCGACACCAAGTTCGACAGCGGCACCGGCTGGCCGAGCTTCTATCAGCCGCTGGCCAACGCGGTCGGCACGACGACCGACCGTTCCTTCTTCATGACGCGCACCGAGGTGCATTGCGCGCGCTGCCTCGGCCATCTCGGCCACGTGTTCGACGATGGCCCGCCGCCGACCGGTCTGCGCTACTGCATGAACGGCGTGGCGCTGAAATTCGCGCCGGCCGCCGCTTCGTCGAGCTGAGCGGCGCGCCGTTCGCCCGGCCCCTCGGCGGACGGCGAGAAGTCATTGGGCTGTCATCTAAATCGGCTGAATCCGGAACCCGCAGACGCATATTGTCTGCGCTGCAGCGCGTGTATATAAGCCTGCCGCAACGGGGGGGTGACTTCTCGCGTCCAACAATAAGAAGACAGGGAGTCTGTGGGAATGTTGGTCAAGACGAAAGCCTATCGGCCATCCGACAAAGAGCCGTTTATGAATGAGCGCCAGCGCGAATATTTTCGCGCCAAGCTGCTCGCCTGGCGCGAGGACATCCTCAAGGAGGCCAAGGACACGCTGCAGCACCTGCAAGAGGAAAACCAGAATCACCCCGATCTTGCCGACCGCGCCTCATCCGAAACCGATCGTGCCATCGAGCTTCGGGCGCGCGACCGCCAGCGCAAACTGATCGCCAAGATCGACGAAGCGTTGCTGCGCATCGACGACGGCACCTACGGCTATTGCGAGGAAACCGGCGAGCCGATCTCGCTGCGCCGGCTGGAGGCGCGCCCGATTGCGACGCTGTCGGTCGAAGCTCAGGAGCGGCACGAGCGACGCGAGAAGATTTACCGGGAAGATTGACCGGGCGGTCGCTGCCTAAATAACAGTCAGAAAATGCAGATTGTATGCAATTCGGCCGCCAGCCTTGGCGGCGCGAGACGGCGAGATTCGACCGCGACGCCAGCGCCTTAGACCGGTTTGCCACCGGCCGCGCGTCTGGCACGACCTTTGCGGATTGCCCTCCGGAAGCGATTTGCATCGGGAGGTGTTCATGACGCGAAGTGGAATGCGGCGCCGGGAATTCTTGAAATCTGCCACGGCTCTGGTGGCGGCCAGCGCCTTCAGTACGCCGGCAATCTGGGGCGCTGCCGCGCAGTCGCGCAAAGAGACGCTGCTGCTCGTCACCGAGAACGGGCCCAACAATCTCGACATCCATGGCGTCGGCACCAATCGCCCCGGCTACGAGGCGTCGTGGAATTGCTACGATCGTCTGATCACGCACGGCAAGAAGACGCTGGCCGACGGCTCAACTTCCTACGATCGCGACAAATTCGAGCCCGAGCTCGCCGAGGACATGAACATCGGCGACATGGCGGTAACCTTCAAACTGAAAAAGGGCGCCAAATTCCAGGACGGCGCGCCGGTGACCGCCAAGGACGTGAAATGGTCGTTCGACCGCGCCGTCTCGGTTGGCGGCTTTCCGACCGTGCAGATGAAAGCCGGTTCGTTGGTCAACAAGGAGCAGTTCGTCGCTGTCGACGACGCCACCTTTCGCGTCGACTTCGTTAAGAAAGACCGTCTCACCATTCCCGATCTCGCGGTCATCGTCCCCGGCGTCTACAATTCCGAACTGTTGAAAAGCAAAGCCACCGAAAAAGATCCGTGGGCGCTCGAATACACCAAGAGCAACACGGCAGGCTCCGGCGCCTTCAAGGTCACAAGCTGGAAACCCGGCGTCGAGACCGTCTATGAGCGTAACGACGCCTGGCTCGGCGGCAAGCTGCCCGAGCTGAAGAAAGTCATCTGGCGCACCATTCCGTCCGCCGGCAACCGCCGCGCGCTGATGGAGCGCGGCGACGCCGACATCTCCTTCGATCTGCCCGCCAAGGATTTCGCCGAGATGAGGAAGGAGGGCAAGCTCAAGATGATCTCCAATCCGATCGGCAACGGCATGTACAGTCTCGAATTGAACGTGGTGAAACCTCCGTTCAATAACGAGAAGGTCCGCCAGGCCGTCGCTTACGCGCTGCCCTACGAGAAGATCGTCGCCGACGCGATGTTCGGCATCGCCAACCCACTCTTCGGCGGTCCTTCCAACGACGTGACATCGATCAATTGGCCGCAACCGACCGGTTACAAGACCGACATGGCCAAGGCCAAAGCGCTGATGGCGGAGTCCGGTGCAGGCCCGATCGACACCACGATCTCCTTCGACCTCGGCGATGGCGTCAACTCCGAACCGATCGCGGTGCTGATCCAGGAGAGCCTCGCCGAAATCGGCATCAAGACCACCATCAACAAGGTGCCGGGTTCGAACTGGCGCAGCGAGATGGCGAAGAAGTCGATGCCGATGATGGTCAACTTCTTTTCCGGCTGGCTCGACTATCCGGAATATTTCTTCTTCTGGTGCTATTCCGGGCAGAACGCGATCTTCAACACGCCAAGCTACGTCAACAAGGACATGGATGCGTTCATCGACGGCGCGCGCGCTGCGGCGGCGGTGAAAGACACGGGCAAGTACGAGACCGACGTGAAGGGCTTCATCTCCAAGGCCTACCACGAGGTGCCGCGCGTGCCGATGTTCCAGCCTTATCTGAACGTCGCCATGCAGAAGAACATCTCCGGCTACAGCTACTGGTTCCACCGTCAGGTGGACTATCGCTCGATCATCAAGGCGTGAGCGCGAAGGCGGGGAGGTGAGCGATGCTCGCGACCCTCGGCAAACGGCTGCTGACGGTGATCCCGACGCTGATCGGCGTCATCATCGTCACCTTCCTGCTCACCCGCGTGCTGCCCGGCGATCCGGCGATCTATTTTGCCGGACCGGCGGCAACGCCCGACTCGATCGCGCAGATCCGTAAGCAGCTTGGGCTCGATCGGCCGAAGGTCGAGCAATTCGTGCATTACGTGTCCGACCTCGCGCACGGCAATCTCGGCAACTCGCTGTCGACCGGCCAACCGGTGGTGAAGGAAATCACCAGCAGACTCCCGGCCTCAGCCGAGCTCACGCTCACCGGCCTCATCATTTCGCTGTTGATCGCGGTGCCGCTCGGCATCTTGGCGGCGGTGCGGCAAGGCTCGTGGATCGACCATATGTGTCGCATCGTGGCCACCGCCGGCGTCTCGTTGCCGGTATTCTTCACCGGCCTGCTCCTGGTTTACCTGTTCTACTTCAAGCTCGGCTGGGCGCCGGCGCCGATCGGACGGCTCGACGCCTTCTCCACCGCGCCGCCGCAGATCACCGGCTTCTATTTGATCGACAGCCTCGTCACCGGCAATTTCGACACCTTTCTGACCGCAGCAGGCCAGCTCATTCTGCCGGCGCTGACGCTCGCCGTCTTCTCGCTGGCGCCGATCGCGCGCATGACGCGCGCCTCGATGCTGGCGGTGCTCGCCTCCGACTTCGTGCGCACCGCGCGCGCGAGCGGGCTCACCGACCGGACGGTGATCCTCACTTACGCGTTCCGCAACGCCATGCTGCCGGTCGTCACCACGCTCGGCATGGTGTTCTCCTTCCTGCTCGGCGCCAACGTTCTGGTCGAGAAGGTGTTTGCCTGGCCGGGCATCGGCTCCTACGCGGTCGAGGCCTTGATCGCCAGCGACTTCGCGCCGGTGCAGGGCTTCGTGCTGGCGATGGCGGTGCTCTATGTCGTGCTCAACCTGGCGATCGACATTCTCTACGGCATCATCGATCCGCGCGTGAGGCTGGAAGGATGACCGACACCGCGGTCCACGCGACCCCCGCCGCGGCCAAGCCGGCCGGCAATTCCATGCTGCGCCACGCCCGCTACGTCGTTGCGGAAAATCCGGTGACCGGGCTTTCGTTCGGGCTGTTCCTGCTGATCGCGCTGTGCGCGGTGATCGGCCCCTATCTCGTGCCCTACGATCCGCTCGCCAGCGGGCCGGCGCCGCTGTCGCCGCCGAGCTGGCAGCATTGGTTCGGCACCGACCAAACCGGCCGCGATATTTTCAGCCGGGTCGTGGTGGCGACGCGGCTCGACGTCATCATCGCGCTGTTCTCGGTGGCGCTGGTCTTCGCCATGGGCGGGCTCGCCGGCATCGCCGCCGGCTATTTCGGCGGCTGGACCGACCGCATCGTGTCGCGCGTCGCCGACACGATCATGGCCTTTCCGCTGTTCGTGCTCGCTATGGGCATCGTCGCCGCGCTCGGCAACACCGTGACCAACATCATTCTCGCCACCGCCATCATCAATTTTCCGCTCTACGCGCGTGTCGCCCGCGCCGAAGCCAATGTCCGTCGCGACGCCGGCTTCGTGCAGGCGGCGCGGCTCTCCGGCAACGGCGAATTCCGTATCCTGCTCACGCAGATTCTGCCCAACATCATGCCGATCATGATGGTGCAGATCTCGCTCACCATGGGTTATGCCATTCTCAACGCCGCCGGCCTGTCCTTCATCGGCCTCGGCGTCAAGCCGCCGACGCCCGAGTGGGGGATCATGGTGGCCGAGGGCGCTGCCAACATCATTTCCGGCGAATGGTGGATCGCGCTGTTTCCGGGCGCGGCGCTGATGATCGCGGTGTTCTGCTTCAACCTGCTCGGCGACGGCTTGCGCGATCTGGTCGATCCGCAGCGGAGGACGTGATGCGCGCTCCTTTGCCGCAAATCGAAGCGGATGCCGGCATCCCGCAGCCGCTGCTCGAGGTGCGCGATTTGACCGTCGAATTCCACACCCGGCGCGGCACCGTGCGCGCCGTCGAGCATATCAGCGTCAGCGTCGCCAAGGGCGAGACCGTCGGCATCGTCGGCGAATCCGGTTCCGGCAAATCGGTGACGTCCTACGCGGTGATGCGCATCCTCGACCGCGCCGGCAAGATCGCCGAGGGTGCGGTGATGTTCTCCGGCCTCGACCTGCGCGCTATTCCGGAAGCCGAGATGCGCGACCTGCGCGGGCGCGAAATGTCGATGATCTTCCAGTCGCCGCGGCTTGCGCTCAACCCGATCCGCAAGGTCGGCAAGCAGATCGAGGACGTGCTGCGCCAGCACGCGCAGGTGGACAGCGATTCTCTTGCCGCGAAGGCGGTGGAGATGCTCGAGCAGGTGCGTATCGCCCGGCCGCGCGAGCGCTATCACGCCTATCCGTTCGAACTGTCCGGCGGCATGTGCCAGCGCGTGGTGATCGCGCTCGCGCTCGCCTGTCGCCCGCAATTGCTCATCGCCGACGAGCCGACCACCGGCCTCGACGTCACCACGCAAAAGGCCGTGATGGATCTCGCGGTCGAGCTGACGCGCGAGCGCGGCATGGCGATGATCCTCATCACCCACGACCTCGGGCTTGCCGCCGCTTATTGCGACCGCGTTGTGGTGATGGAGAAGGGCCATGTCGTGGAGGCCGCGAGCTCGGAGGCGATTTTCAAGGCGCCGTCGCACGCCTATACCCGCAAATTGATGCGGGCGACGCCACGTCCGGGCATTACGCTGCGCGATCTGTTGCCGGAAGGCGAGGCGACACCCGTTCTGACTCCGGCGACAACAGTGAAGGCAAGCGAGGCCCCACTTCTCGCCGTCGAGAAGTTGGTCAAGGAATATCCGCGGCAGGGTCAGGGCGGCTCGCTCGCGAAATTGTTCTCCGCCAACAAGCCGGTGCCGGAAAGCCAGGTGTTTCGTGCCGTCGATGGCATCAGCTTTTCGGTCGCGCGCGGCGAAAGCGTCGGCCTGGTCGGTGAGTCGGGCTGCGGCAAATCGACCACCTCGATGATGGTGATGCGGCTGATCGACAAGACCTCGGGATCAATCGTGTTCGGCGGCGAGGACATTGGCGCCATTCCGGCGCGCCAATTCGCCACGCTGCCGCTACGCAGGCGCATTCAGATGGTGTTCCAAGACCCGACCGACAGCCTCAATCCGCGTTTCACCGCAGCGCGCGCCATTGCCGATCCGCTGCTGCGGCTTGGCGGCATGTCGCGCCGCGACGTGCGCGCACGCTGCGAGGAGCTCGCGCGGCAGGTCGGGCTACCGGTCGAATTACTCGACCGTTTTCCGCATCAGCTTTCCGGCGGACAGAAGGCGCGCGTCGGCATTGCGCGGGCGATCGCACTCAAGCCCGACCTCATCATTCTCGACGAGCCGACCGCCGCGCTCGACGTCTCGGTGCAGGCGGTCGTGCTCAACCTGTTGCAGGACCTGAAAGATTCGCTTGGTATGAGCTATCTTTTCGTGTCGCATGACCTCAATGTCGTGCGTCTGTTATGCGACCGGGTGATCGTGATGCGCGCCGGCGCCATCGTGGAGCAGGGGCCGACCGAACAAGTGCTGGTCGATCCGGCGGCGGACTACACCCGCGATCTCCTGACCGCCATACCGCATCCGCCGCTGTAGCAGGGACCGTCATGGACGATGCTTCGCTCGACACCTTGATCGATGCCAGCGCACGCTCACTTGGCCTGCCGTTGCAGCCGGCCTGGAAGCCGGCGGTGAAGGCCAATCTCGAGGTCACGCTCAAATTCGCAAACCTGGTCGCCCAATTCGAGCTGCCGGACGAGGCTGAGCCGGCGCCGGTGTTCAGGGCGTGAAACGATGACAGGCGCCGGGGCAGAGGCGAGCGCGGCCGAAATTGCACGCGCTGTCGGCGCCGGCAAGCTCAGCGCCGCGGCCATCGTCGATGCCGCGCTCGCGCGCATCGCCCGGCTCAACCCGACGCTCAACGCCTTCACCGCGGTCACCGCTGCGCGGGCGCAGCGTCGGGCGCGCGCGATTGACGCCACCGCGGACAAGTCGGACCTACCGCTCGCTGGCGTGCCCTTCGCGGTCAAGAACCTGTTCGATGTCGAAGGGCTGCCGACGCTTGCCGGTTCCAAGATCAACCGCGAGCGGGCGCCGGAGCAGAAGGACTCGCCGCTGATCGAGCGGCTGGAAGCGGCCGGCGCCGTGCTGGTCGGGGCGCTCAACATGGGCGAATACGCCTACGACTTCACCGGCGAGAACGTACACGACGGACCCTCGCGCAATCCACACGATGTGACGCGCATGAGCGGCGGTTCCTCGGGCGGCTCCGGCAGCGCAGTCGGCGGCGCCCTGGTGCCGCTCGCGCTCGGCTCCGACACCAACGGCTCGATTCGCGTACCGTCCTCACTGTGCGGCATCTTCGGGCTGAAGCCGACTTACGGGCGGCTGTCGCGCGCACGCTCATTTCCTTTCGTCGCCAGCCTCGATCATCTCGGACCATTCGCGCGCACCACGCTCGACCTCGCGTTGTCCTACGATGTGATGCAGGGCGCGGATGCCGACGATCCGGCCTGCGCGCAGCGCGGCCATGAGTTCGCCACGCCCGAGCTCGAGCGCGGTCTCGACGGGCTGCGCATCGCGGCCGCCGGCGGCTATTTCAAGACGGGCGCCTTCCCGGAGGCGCTCGAAGCCTTGGCCCATGTCGCCAAGGCAGCCGGCGCCAGGGACGAAGTCGAAATTCCGCAAGCGCAGCGCGCCCGCGCCGCGGCCTATGTCATCACCGCGACGGAAGGCGCGGCGCTGCATCTTGATCGCTTGCGCCATCGGGCGGACGACTTCGATCCGGCGGTGCGCGACCGCCTCATCGCCGGCGCCATGGTGCCGGCCTCGCTGGTCGTCAAGGCGCAGATCTTCCGCCGCTGGTATCGCGAGCAAGTGTTGAAACTGTTCGAGCGCTGCGACGCGATCCTGGCGCCGGCGACGCCCTGCACGGCGCCCAAGATCGGTCAGCAGACCTTCACGCTCGACGGCGTCGAATTGCCGGTGCGGCCGAACATGGGCCTCTACACGCAACCAATCTCCTTCATCGGTTTGCCGGTCGTCGCGGTGCCGGTGCCGCTCAAGCCGCTGCCGATCGGTGTGCAGATCATCGCCGCGCCGTGGCGCGAGGACGTGGCGCTGCGCGTCGCCTATGCGCTCGAACAGATGGGGGCGGTCGTCGCGCCCAAACCAAATCTCTAGGGGGACGGCATGGACATCGACCTGCCGGAGGTCGTGGCCGAAGTGCGCGAGGCCTTCGAACGCTACGAGAAGGCGCTGGTCGACAACGACGTGTCGGCGCTCAATGCGCTATTCCACGACGATCCGCGCACCGTGCGTTACGGCGCGACCGAAAATCTCTACGGCTATGCCGAGATCAAGGCCTTTCGCGCGGCGCGCTCGCCGCTGGGGCTTGGGCGCTCGCTGTCGCGCACGGTCATCACCACGTTCGGCCGCGAATTCGCCGTTGCCTCGACGCTTTATGAGCGGCCTTCGCTGCCGGGCAAAATCGGCCGACAGATGCAGAGCTGGGTGAAATTCGCCGTGGGTTGGCGGGTCGTGGCCGCGCATGTCAGCCTGATCGATCCGCCGCGCGAGGCGCGCCCATGACGGTTGCCTGGTCAGCCCCCGAAGCGCCTGGCGAGCCGTGGCGCCGCCGCACGCGCGCGGAGGAGCTGCGGCTGCAACTTGCCGACGACATCGTGCGCGGCACGCTGGCGCCCGGCGCGAAACTCGACGAGAACGAGTTGGCGCGCCGCTTTTCGGTGTCGCGGACGCCGGTGCGCGAGGCGATTCGTATGCTGGCGGCGAGCGGGCTGGTGCAGGTGCGCGCCCACCGCGCCGCGGTGGTGGCGCGCCCGAGCGCGCAAGATCTGGCCGGCATGTTCGAGGTGATGGCCGAGCTTGAATCGCTCTGTGCCGGCCTTGCCGCCGAGCGCATGAGCGGCGCCGAGCGCAACAAGTTGGAAGCCGCGCACGAGAAACTGCGCGCGCTGATCCACAGCGGCGATCCGCAGCGCTATCACGAAGTCAACGAGGCGTTTCACGCGACCATCTACGCTGGCGCGCACAACGCCTACCTTGCCGAACTCACGCTGGCGACCCGCGTGCGCGTGCAGCCGTTCCGGCGCGCCCAGTTCCGCCTGCTTGGGCGGCTCGCCAAGTCGCATGTCGAGCACGACCGCGTGGTGCAAGCGATCCAGCGCGGCGAGCGCACGCGGGCGGCGCAGACCATGTACGCGCACATCATCATGGTGCGCGACGAATACGAGCACTACACCGAATCGCTATAGCGCGGCTACGCCGGCTGCGGCTCTTTCAACGCGCCGAGTGGCAACCGGGTGTCGGCATGGAAGGCGCGGCCGATCGTCGCCAACCTCGCGTCGTTTCCGCCGGGGGCCAAGAGCGTGATGCCGAAGGGAATGCCGGCTTCGGTGATGGTCGCCGGCACGGCGAGGCCGCAGAGGTCAAGCAAATTGACGAAATTGGTGTAGGTGCCGAGTCGGCTATTCAACTGAATCGGATCGGCGTTGACTTGTGCGACCGTATAGATCGTCGGCGCCGTCGGCAGCGCCAGCGCATCGATCGAGCGGAAGGTCGCGTCGGCGACGCGGCGCAACTCCTCGAGCCGGTAGAAAGCGGTGAAGGCATCGATGGCGCTCGGCCGCAAGCCGGACAGAATAATCTCACGCGTCACCGGATGGATGGCCTCGGGAGCGGAGGCGAGCAGGGAGCGCACCGTGATCGTGCGCTCGGCGACCCACGGGCCGTCGTAGAGCAGCCGCGCCGTTTCGTAGAACGGCTCAATGTCGATCTCGACGATCGTGCAGCCGAGGTGCCCGAGCCGTGCGATCGCCATGGCGTAGCCGCGCTCGAATTGGCGATCGCCAAAAAAAAGGCGCTGGCCGGGGCGCGGCACCCCGATCTTTGCCTTCGGCGGCGCGCCAAGCGAGCCGAGCGGCCGGTTGCGCGAGTAGGGGTCTTTGTTGTCCGCACCGGCGATCGCCTGCAGCGCGGTCCAGCAATCGTCCACCGTCAAACCGAACAGCGACACGCAGTCGAGCGTGCGGCATGCCGGCACCACGCCGTAGGTCGAGACCAGCCCGAGGCTGGGCTTGAGGCCGACGATATTGTTGAAGCCGGCTGGCACGCGGCCGGAACCGGCGGTGTCGGTGCCGAGCGACAGCGGCACGATGCCGGCGGCGACCGCGACCGCGGAGCCCGAGCTCGAACCGCCCGGGATCAAAGCGGGATTGAACAGATTGCGCGGCGCGCCATAAGGCGTGCGCAGGCCGACGAGGCCGGTGGCGAACTGATCGAGATTGGTCTTGCCGATGACGATCGCGCCCGCCGCGCGCAGCCGCGCGACGGCGCCGGCGTCACGATGCGCGTCGTAGGCAAAAGCGGGACAGGCAGCGGTGGTCGGCAGACCCGCGACGTCGATATTATCCTTGACTGCCACCGGCACGCCGTAGAGCGGCAAGCCGGCGCCGTCCTTGGGAAGCGCCCGCGCTTCAGCCAGCGCCTCGGCTTCGGGCTTCAGGCTGATGAAGATCGCCGGATCGTCGTGCGCGCGCAGCCGCGCATAGCAACGGGTGACCGTCTGTTCCGGCGTGAGCGTGCCGGCACGATGGGCGGCGACGATCTCGGCGACGGTTTCGGGCAATCAATCCCCCAAGCGAAACGGCGCGCCCTGTGTCAAGGCGCGCCGCTTCTTGTGCGAGAATTCGCTCGTGCGTGCAACAGCCCGCAGTTGCCCCTTATTCGGCGGGCACTGCGCCGGGCATAGCCACCATGGCCGGCTTGCGGCTGAGCGCGAACAGGAAGCCGGCGACGACGAGATAGGCGAGCGCCACCGCGGGCGTCACGCCGAGCCCATGGCCGACGCCGACCGCAGGTCCGTGCATGAAGCCGAAATAGGTGAGCACCGCGCCGGCAAGCGCAAAGGCCGAGGCCTTCGTAAACTCGCGCTCGATCACGAAAGTCGCGATCGCGGCGAGCACCAGACCGGTCAGGATCGAGCCTGAGCCGAGGATGTCGAGCCCTTGGTAGAGTACGCCTTGCGTCGCCATTTTGTCGAAACCGACGGCGGCGGCGGTGGTGCCGGCGGCGCCAAGGGCGCCGTCCATCAGCGTCTTCGCCCAGGCTGCGGCGTGTGGCGTCAACGCCAGCGCAATCGCCGGCGCGTGGCTGCGTGGCGTAGTTTGGAAGGCCTGCGCGCCGATCAGCATGCCGATGTACAAGAGGATCGGCGAGATCGCGACCACCGGGATGACGGCGAGCATGAGCGAGATGACGCCGAACCAGGACAACACGATCACCATGCAGCCGGTCGCGGCCGAATAGCCGATGCGGCCGCCCATCGCCTTCCAGCCGGGATGGCCGATATAGACCGCGTTGATGAACGGGTTGCCCATCAGGCAGCCGATCAGGCTGACCACGCCGTCGGCGGTCAGAACGCGCGTGGTCGGATAGTGGTCGCCGGCGGCCTCCGCGCTTTCCACGTTGTCCATGGCCTCGACCAGGTCATAGATGCCGAATGGGATGGCGGTGACCAGGATCACGCCGAGATATTCAAAGCCCGAGAACACGTGGTCGACCGCCGGCAGCGGCACCGAGAAGCCGAAGCTCGAGAACGCGGCCTTGACGCCGGCGACGCTGACGCCGCCGAGGCCGAGACCGAACAGGTTCGAGCCCCAGGCGATCAGCATGCCGACGGCGATGGCGACAAGGCCGGCCGGGATGCCCTTGGGATATTTCACGCCGCCGAACCAGCTCACCATGATGATGGCGAAGCAGACGAGGCCGATCTGCGGCGTCATGAACATTTCCAGCGCCGGGCGCATGGAGATGAAGGTGATCGACACGCCGGCGAGCGTGCCGAGCAGGGCGGCGCGCGGCGTCACCTTGCGGATGTAAGGCGCGATGAAGCCGCCGATCATGAGGATGAAACTCTGGAAGAACACCCAGACCAGACCCGCTTCCCAGCCTTTGATCGGATCCTTGGTGGTGAGCGCGATCGGCAGCATGATGACGAAGGTGACGATGAACATGTGCGGCACGGAAACGCCCGAGGGCATGGCGCAGACATCGCTGCGGCCGGTCTTCTGCGCCAGGCGATAGGCGAGCCAGGCGTAGTAGAAGGTCGACAGGCACATCATCAGGCCGAGCGCCGGCAGGATGCGGCCGAACACGATCGCGTCCGGCATTTTCAGCACGAAGCGCAAGAGGCCGGTGAGCACCAGCATGTTGACCAGGATGTTGGTGCCGAAGCCGAAGAAGGCATTCCAGTCGCCCGGCGTCCACAGGGTCGGTTTGAAGCTTGTCGTCGTCGCGCTGCTCATTGACGGCTCCCCAATGTCAAGCGTTGCGTCGTTCTTTGCTCGCGCGCGCGAGCGCGGCGAGCGCGTTTTTCGAATCGGAAACCCAGCCGAAGATGCCGCCTTGCGCCTTGATCATCTTCAGGCCCATCTCGTGGAATTCGGGAAAATACGAAGCGCAGCAGTCGGCGAGCACGATGCAGCGATAGCCGCGGTCGTTGGCCTCGCGCACCGTGGTGTTGACGCAGACTTCGGTGGTGACGCCGGCGACCAGCAGATTGTCGATCGCGCAATTGCGCAGCATCGATTCCAGGTCGGTCTGGTAGAAGGCGCCCTTGCCCGGCTTGTCGATCACCGGCTCGCCGGCGATCGGATAGAGCGTGGGCACGATGTCATGGCCCGGTTCGCCGCGGATCAAGATGCGTCCCATCGGGCCCTTGTCGCCGATGCGCTTGGAGGGTGCGCCGCGCTCGACCTTGGCGGGCGGCGCGTCGGACAGATCGGGGCGATGGCCCTCGCGGGTGTGGATCACCAGCAAGCCGGCGGCGCGCGCCGCCGCGAGCACGGCTTGCAGCGGTTTGACCGCCGCCTGCAGGCGGGTGACGTCGTTGCCCAGCGTCTCGCCGAAGCCGCCGGGCTCCAGGAAGTCGCGCTGCATGTCGATGATGATGAGCGCGGTGCGCTCGCTGTCGACGATGATCGGCTGCGGCTCGGCGACGATCTGGATCTTCACCTGCAACCTCACATGCGCGCCTTCGCGCGCGCCCTGGGGCCGGCCAAACGTGAATTGTATGCAATGGCTACTCTCGCAAGCGCTGTGCCAGCCGCGCGCGGGCCTGCGGAGCTGGGGAAACCCTCATGGTTTTCCCCTCGCGATCAATGGGTTGCCGTCAACGGCCAACCTTCCGGGCGAGGCCGGCTCAGGGTACTTCGTTGCTTAAATTAAAGGCATCGGCGCTTGCGCCGGAGGCTTTCAAATGCGCCGCGCTCACAGCGCCGCCACCGCCTGCACCTCGATGAGCAGGGGTTCCTGCACCAGCCGGTCGATCATCAGCAGCGTGTTGGGCGGGTAGGCGCCGTTGGCAAACATTTTGGGGAACTCGCGCAGCCGCCAGGCCATGAATTTCGGGATGTCCTGCGAGTGCACGAGGTAAGTCGTGAACTGCACGATATTGGCCCAGCCGGCGCCGCAGGATTTGAGCGCCGCCTCGATGTTGGCGAAGGTCTGCGTGCACTGCGCCGCGAACTCGCCGCCCGCGAGCTTGCCATCCTTGTCGACGCCGACCTGGCCGGCGATGAAGAGGAACTCCGACGCCTTCACCCGCGTGAGCTGCGAGTATTGACCGAGCGGTTTGCCGAGCGCGGCGGGGTTTTCGATTTTGATCTCAGGCATGATGTGTTTCCTGTCATTCCGGAGGGCGCGAAGCGCCGGACTCGGAATCCATACGCCGCAGCGTCAGTGGTTATGGATTCCGGGCTCGCTCGCTGCGCTCGCGCCCCGGAATGACATAGAAGCTCAACCCAGCTCCACCACGTCTTCCGGAAATTGATGCAGGCGGTCGCCGGGGCCGTTACCGCCGATCAAGTAATTGTCGCACAGCCAGTTGAGATAGCCGCCGTGCACATAGGTGGGGTGCACGACGATGTTCATGTCCTTCTCGATGGTCCACGGCTCGTCGTGGCGCACCAGCGGCCGCTCGACCAGGTCGTAGCCTTGGCCGTGGCAATAGAGCCGCGCCTCGGTCGGCCGCCCGTTCTTGCGCATGAAGTCGTTGAAGGCGTCCCAGATGTCCTTGCAGGGCGTGCCGGGCTTCAAGAGATCGAGCGTGAGTTTGCGCGAGGCCTTGCAGAATTCGAGCTCGTCCTTCATCGCCTGCGGCACCTTGGCGCCGACGACGCAGGAGCGCCCGAGCTCGGTGTACATGCCGCCCGGCCCGTTGTCCTCGACCAGCAGCGCGACCTGGTCGCCCTTCTGGATGACGCGGTTCTGCAGATGCTTGTTGGCGAATTTCGACGGCTGGCCGAGCGGCATGGAAGCGCAGAGATAGATGCCATTCTCGCTGCCATGCGACACACTGTATTGTTGCGCGACGGCGGCGACCTCGGTGTCGCGCATGCCGGGTTTAACCGCGGCGAAGGCGGCGCGCATGGCGCCGTCCTGCATCGCTGCGGCGCGTTTCACCAGCTCCATCTCCTCGGCGCTCTTGATCACCTTGATGCGGTCGACGAGCTCTGAGGCGTCGATGAAGCGCGCCTTGGGGAACGCGCGCTTGATGTAGTCGAGCATCGCGTAGGACATCTGATAAGTGCCGACGTAGCCGATGCAGCCGTTGGCGTGAGGCTTGAGTGCGGTCGCGGCGAGCTCGGGGTCGTAATCCTTGGTGTAGTGCGCCGAGGCATAGCTCGGCGTGGTCAGAATCTTCTTGACCCCGCGCCAGCTGACGTCGCCTTGCGCCGTGGTTTCGCCGCCGCCGAACGGGCCCTGGCACACCACCGACATTTCATCGTCGCGCGGAAAGATCACCGTGTTGGGATAGCCGTTGGTCGCCGGCATGTCGGTGAACCAGCGCACATAGCCGCCCATGTGGTCGTTGTTGTTCTGCATCAGCAGCGCGTCGACGTTCTCGCGCGCCATGGCGGAGCGCACCGCCTTCCAGCGGCGCTCGAGCTCGGCGGTCGAGATCGGCGTGTTCAGGCGTTCCGACAAAGTCATGTCAGTCTCCCCAGGAGGCGGGCTTGCGCACGATATTGACCATGCTTTTCAAGTCGCCGGCAAAGAATTTGCGCATGTTGGCTTCGATGGTCGGCATGGCGCGCTCTTCGTAACCTTCCGAATAGCCGCCCTGATGCGGGAAGCATTGCAGGTTCTTGGTCTTCCACAACGGGCTGTCGGCCGGCAGCGGCTCCTGCGCGTAGACGTCAAGCGCGGCGCCGGCAATCTGACCGCTGTCCAGCGCCCGCATTAAGGCTCTCTCGTCGACGACGCCGCCGCGCGCCATGTTGATCAGATAGGCGTTCGGCTTCATGGCGGCGAGCAGCTTTTCGCCGATGATGTCGCGCGTGTCGGCGGCGAGCGGAATGAGCACGATCAGGTAGTCGAGTTCGCCCGCGACCTTGATGAGGTCGTCGCGATGCACCATGCGGTCGAAGCCCTTTACCGCGCGCGGGCCAGAGGTGATGCCGATCACCGTCATGTTGAAGGCCTTGAGCATAGGGGCGAGATGCTCGGCGATGACGCCGACGCCGAGAATGCCGACCGTCTTGTCGGCCATGAGCGCCGCCGGCCAGCGCTCCCAGGTGCGCGTGTCCTGTAAATGGACGACGCGTGGCATCTCGCGCGTGAGCGACAGCATGTAGGCGATAGTCGCCTCCGACATCGGCGCGCCATGAATGCCGCGGATATTGGTGACCAGCACTTCCGGGTCGAGCGAGGGCAGGTCGACGATGTTGTCGACGCCGGTGCCGAGCGCCTGGATCCATGTGAGCTTCTCGGCGTCGCGCACCACGTGGTCGGCCATCGGCGGCGAGAAGCAGAGCAGGATGTCGGTGTCGGCGATGAAGGGATCGACCAGACTGTGGTGGCCGACGACGTTGACGGTGAGTTCCGGGAATAGCTCGAGGAGCCGCTGCTTGTAGCGGGCCCGCATCGATTCCTGAACTTCGGTGAGGATGAGAACGTTGGGCATGCACTGGAGTCCGGCAGGGCGCGCAGATATAGCGCGCGGCACGGGACGGGGCGATGGCTTTTCGCCGGGGTGACCGGCATGGCGCCCCTGCGCTAAAGTGGGCAGGGGCTATGCGAGGAGGAGATCATGGACGTTCTTGCACAGATCCATCTGGAAACGGTGGACTGGGCCTATGTATCCGTGCTGGCGGTGCTGGCGTTTTTGGCGACGCTGATCGGCACGCTGATATCCTTCCGGCACGTTTTCCTCGGCGCCTTCCTGTCGGCGCTGTTGTTTGCCGTGGGCTTTGTGTTCTGGACCTATTACCCGCACGGCTTGCCGCTGCCGACCATGATCGCCATGCCCAAGCCGGCGGCGCCAACGGCGCCATCTGCCCCAGCCGCGCCGGTACGGCCGGCCAATCCGGTCACCACGATTTCGCCGCCGCCCGCCGCCCCGGCCGCGCCCGAGCCGACCAAGCCCTAGGCTTGCATCGGGCCGGCGGAATGATGTTTCCTTGATCGGCGTCGCCGGGCGCACGGTAGGTCACCACATGTCGGCAGTCGAGACGACAGAAAAACCCCTGTGGCGCCCAAGCGCGGAGCGCGTTGCCAAAAGTCAGGTGATGGCTGTCATCGCCGAGGCCAACCGTCGGCATGGTCTCAAGCTCGGGAACTATCGCGAGCTGCATGCGTGGTCGGTCACCCAGAGCGCCGATTTCTGGGATCTGATCTGGGATTATTGCGCGGTCGTCGGCGAGAAGGGCGAGCGGCGCCTGATCGACGGCCACAAGATGCCGGGCGCCCAGTTCTTTCCCGACGCCAGGCTCAATTTCGCCGAGAACCTGCTGAAGGCGCCGGGCAGGGGCGACGCGCTGATCTTCCGCGGCGAAGATAAGGTCTCTTACCGGCTCACCTGGGACGAGCTGAACGCGCTGGTTTCACGACTGCAGCAAGCCTTAGGCGCGGCGGGCGTCGGCAAGGGCGACCGCGTCGCCGCGATGATGCCGAACCTGCCGGAGACGGTCGCGCTGATGCTCGCGGTCACCGCGCTCGGCGCCATCTTCTCCTCGTGCTCGCCCGATTTCGGCGAGCGCGGCGTGCTCGACCGCTTCGGCCAGATCGAGCCGAAGGTATTCGTGACCGTCGACGGCTATTGGTACAACGGCAAGCCGCTGTCGATCACCGAGAAGGTCGCTGCCGTCGTCAAACAGCTCACCTCCGCAGCGACGGTGGTGATCGTGCCTTATCTCGGCGATGCCGCCAAAGCCGCGGCGCAAGTTCCGCGCGCGCACACGCTTGAGGATTTTCTCAAGCCTTACGCATCGAAACCGCTCACTTTCGAGCGGCTACCGTTCAATCACCCGGTCTACATCCTTTATTCCTCGGGCACGACCGGCGTGCCGAAGTGCATCGTGCACGGCGCCGGCGGCACCTTGCTGCAGCACATGAAGGAACATCGCCTGCAATGCGACCTGCGCGCCGGCGAGCGGCTGTTCTATTTCACCACCTGCGGCTGGATGATGTGGAACTGGCTGGTCTCCGGCATCGCCTCCGGCGCGACGCTGGTGCTGTTCGACGGCTCGCCGTTTGCGCCGCAGGCTGTCCTCTGGGATTTGGCGCAAGACGAGCGCATCAACGTCTTCGGCACCTCGGCGAAATATATCGACGCCTGCAAGAAGGCGGGGCTGGCGCCCGCGCGCACGCACGACCTTTCTTCGGTGCGGCTGATCACCTCGACCGGCTCGCCGCTCGCCGCCGAAAGCTTCGATTACGTCTATGCCGACATCAAGACCGACGTGCATCTCGCTTCGATCTCCGGCGGCACCGATATCGTGTCCTGCTTCGTACTCGGCGATCCGACCGCGCCGGTCTGGCGCGGCGAGATTCAAGCGCCCGGCCTCGGCATGGCGGTCGACGTCTGGTCCGAGGAGGGCAAACCGGTGCGTCAGCAGAAGGGCGAGCTCGTCTGCACCAAGCCGTTCCCATCGATGCCGGTGATGTTCTGGAACGATCCGGACGGCAAGAAGTATCGCGCCGCCTATTTCGAACGCTTTCCCAATGTTTGGTGCCATGGCGACTTCGCCGAATGGACCATGCACGGCGGCATCGTCATCCATGGCCGCTCCGATGCGACGCTCAACCCGGGCGGTGTGCGCATCGGCACCGCGGAAATCTACGCACAGGTCGAGCAGATCCCGGAAGTGCTTGAGGCGATCGCCATCGGCCAGGATTGGGACAATGACGTGCGCGTCATCCTGTTTGTCCGGCTTGCCGAAGGCGCCACCTGCGATGTCGCTCTACAGGACAAGATCCGCAAGAAAATCCGCAGCGGCGCGAGCCCGCGTCACGTGCCGGCGAAAATCATCCCGATCGCCGATATTCCGCGCACCAAATCCGGCAAAATCACCGAGCTCGCGGTGCGTGATATGGTACACGGCCGGCCGGTCAAGAACACCGAGGCGCTGGCCAATCCGGAAGCGCTCGATTTCTATCGCGACCTGCCCGAGCTGCGCAGTTGACGCGCCAACCCCCGGATCGAACGCCCTCTCATGCCCTGCGCTCACGTCACGCTTTGCTTTTCTCGCCGGAGCCGGTAGAGGATCGCCTGATAAGAAACTGCGGGGGAAACCATGCTCTCCGACGCCGAGCGCAAAAAGGCCGCCGACATCCTGATGCAGGCGGCCAAAGACCGCAAACAGGCGACGCAACTCCACGTCACCTTTCCCGCCATCACCATCGAGGACAGTTATGCCATCTCGACCGAGGTGATGCGCAGGCGCTGCGCGCAGGAGGGCCGCACGGTGATCGGCCACAAGGTCGGCCTGACTTCCAAGGCGATGCAGCGCTCGTCGATGATCGACGAGCCGGACTACGGCTACATCCTCGACGACCAGATGATCGGCGACGGCGCCAAGGTGGCGCATGCGAATTACTGCAAGCCGCGCGTCGAGGTCGAGCTTGCCTTCGTTCTCGGCCAGCGGCTGACGGGCCCGGGCGTCGGCCTGACCGATGTGCTGCGCGCCACCGAATACGTCGTGCCGGCGATGGAGATCGTCGACGCGCGGCTTATCGACCCGCGCAAGATCGTCGACACGGTGGCCGATAACGGCGCCGCCGCCGGCATCGCCATGGGCGGACGGCCGGTGCGGCCGCTGGATGTCGACCTGCGTTGGGTCGGCGGCATCATGTACAAGAATTCGGAGATCGAGGAGACCGGGCTTGCTGCCGGCGTGCTCGGTCACCCGGCGCTCGGCGTCGCCTGGCTCGCCAACAAGCTCGGCCAGCACGGTGCCGCGCTCGAACCGGGCCACATCGTGCTTGCCGGCTCGTTCACGCGCGTCGTGTTCGCGCAGAAGGGCGACACCATCCACGCCGACTATGGCCCGCTCGGCGGCATCGCCATCCAGTTTGTGTAGCGCATGATCCCGAAAAGTGGGAACCGGTTTTTGGACACGATCATGCGCAAGAAATAAGAGTCTCCCATGACCTTCGAATTGCAACGCAACGCCTTCAAGCACGCGCTTGCCGCCGGCAAGCTGCAGATCGGCCTGTGGTCGAGCCTGTGTTCCAACATCGCGACCGAGATCATCGCCGACTCGGGCTTCGACTGGATCTTGCTCGACACCGAGCATTCGCCGAACGAGATCCCCGGCCTCCTGTCGCAATTGCAGGCGATCGGCCGCGGCGGCTCGACGCCGATCATTCGCCCGGCCTGGAATGACGCTGTGCTTGCCAAGCGCTGCCTCGACATCGGCGCGCAGACGCTGCTCTTTCCCTATGTGCAGAACGCGGAGGAGGCGAGGCGCGCGGTCGCCTCCACGCGCTATCCGCCCGAAGGCATCCGTGGCGTCGCCGTGGCCGCGCGCGCTAGCCGCTATGGCCGCACGCCCGGCTATCTCACCAAGGCCAATAGCGAGATGTGCGTGCTGGTGCAGGTGGAAACCCGCACCGCCCTCGACCAGCTGGAGGCGATCGCCAAAGTCGAGGGCGTGGATGGAATCTTCATCGGACCGTCCGATCTGTCGGCCTCGCTCGGCCATCTCGGCAATCCGCTCCATGGCGAGCCGCAGGCGGCGATGAAGGAGGCGGTGACGCGGCTCAAAGCGCTCGGCAAGCCGGCGGGCATTCTGAGCGGCAATGAGGACGACATTCGCCGCTACATCGACTGGGGCTATCAGTTCGTCGCGGTCGGCGCCGATGTCGGCCTGCTCGCCCGCCACGCCGACGCTTTGGCGAAGAAATTCAAACCGTAGTTGTCATTCCGGGGCGCGAGCATAGCGAGCGAACCCGGAATCCATAACCTGCGGCGCTGCGGCGTATGGATTCCGGGCCCGCCGCTTCGCGGCGTCCCGGAATGACGCTTTCTTTGCGCTAAATCAAATGCGGCCTCCGACTCCGGCGTAATAGTTGCGCGGGAAACCATGGGAGGCTTGCCATGTCAGCGCAAGCGGAGCCGATTCACGACATCGCGCATTTGGGCAGCGTCGAACTGTTCACGCCCCAGCCGGACAAGAGCCTGTGGTATTTCCGCGATTTGCTCGGCATGGAGCCCGTGCATGAGGCCGGCCCCTCCGTCTATCTGCGCGGCTACGGCGACTACGCCACCTCGACCCTGAAACTGACCGCCGCATCGACGAACGGGGTCGGCTGCATCTCCTGGCGCGCGGCGAGCCCGCAGGCGCTCGAGCGCCGCGCCAAGGCGATCGGCGATGCCGGTCTCGGCCTTGGCTGGACCAACGGCGATTTCGGGCGCGGGCGCTCGTTCCGCTTCCGCGATCCCGACGGCCACGTCATGGAAATCTACTACGAAGAGCAAAAATACGTCGCGCCGCCGCAGCTGCATTCGAACCTCAAGAACCTGCCGCAGAAATTCACCGGCCGCGGGGCGAGCGTGCGCCGCATCGACCATCTGGCGCTGCTTGCCGAGAACGTCGCGGCCAACCGCAAATTCGCCACCGAGGTGCTCGGCTTCCAATTACGAGAACAAGTGCGCTTCGACCAAGGCAAGACCGAGATCGGCTCCTGGATGAGCCCGACCGCGATCCATCACCAGCTCGCTTACGTGGTCGACGTGAAGGGCGCGCACGGCCGCCTGCATCACTTCTCGATGTGGGTCGATAATCGCGACGACGTCATGCGCGCCGCCGACATCCTCACCGAGAACGGCATCTTCATCGAGGCCGGCCCCTCCAAGCACAACAACTCGCAGGGTTTTTATCTCTACAGCTACGAGCCCGGCGGCAACCGCGTCGAGATCTATTCCTCGAGCTTCCTGGTGGTGGCACCCGACTGGGAACCGGTGACCTGGAACGAGGAGGAGCGCGGCACCGGAACCTATTGGGGCGCAAGGCTCCCGGATAGCTTCATCGAATACGCCACACCCAACGTGCAAAGCAAGACCGGGGCGCCAATCCCCGAAATTCTCAAGGACGCGATTGCATCCTTGTCATGACGAAGGCGTCGCCGCGGAGCAGTCCAAACGCCGAAATGCTCGGGATTTTTCGAGGAGATTAAGGTCATGGCACTGCCTCCCCGCATCGACGCCCACGCCGTACGCGAGCGCATCGGTGCTTACGCCGACGAGACGGCGACGCTGGAGACGCGCACCGCCATTTATCGCGAGCTGATCGGCTTTGTGCCGCCGCGCATCGAGGCGCGCATGGCGGTGACCGGCGCGCTCGATCCGGTGCTGCTCGATCTGCAGGAGAAGATGCGCGAGCGCGCGATGTATCCGAAGTGCTTCGACGTCAAGACCGCACAGCTCATGCTGTTCGGCATGTTGCTGATGGACATGAGCGACGCGGCGCAATTGCACGCGATTGCCGCGCGCCGCGCCGGCGCCAGCTGGGAAGAATTGCAGGCGGTGGTGAGCCTGTGCTTCCTGTTCCGCGGCTTGCCGGCCGCGAATCGCGGCGCCGAGATCTTGGCCAACCTGGCCAAGCGGGAAAACGACGCGATCTGATTCTCACTCGCGAATCAGTGGCTTGCTGTGCATCATGCGTTTTGATGCCTCGAAAGAAATCGGCCAAGCGCGCCAAGACAGCCGACGCCGGCAAGTCCGCCAAGCCTGCAGAAACCGTCACCAAGAGTTTGACGGAACGCTGGCATGACTTGGCCAAACGGCGGCTGTTGTCCTACGTCGATCTTTATCATAGCGGCCGCTGGACGCTTTATTACGAGAACCCCGACCAGTTTGCCGTGCGCTTGGTCGAGGTGATCGCCACCGAGAAGACCTGGGCGACGCTCGCCGGCGTATCGCCAGCGACCGACGACGATCTGCATCCGGCGGCGGCATGAGCAGAGCTTTGGCAATTCTGGCCGCGGGCCTCTTGTCCATCGCAGCCACCATCCCGGCGATCGCGGCGCCCGATCTCAAGCGCGGCGAGGAGCTGCTCACCAAAAACTGCGCCTCCTGTCACGCGGTCGGCCGCAGCGGCGCGAGCCCGCATAAGGATGCGCCGGCATTCCGCACGCTCGGTCAACGATATCCGATCGAATCATTGGAAGAGGCGCTGGCCGAGGGCATCGTATCCGGTCACCCTGACATGCCGGAATTCTCCTTTGACGCCGATGACGTCGGTGCCATCATCGCGTATCTGAAGTCCATCCAGACGCGCTGAGCCTTCGGCGCCACCTTCAAATCCGCGGTCCGCAATGAGCAGTCTGCTGTTCTCGCCGATCAAGCTCGCCGGTCTCGAGCTTGCCAACCGGCTCGTCGTCTCGCCAATGTGCCAGTATTCCGCCGACGACGGCTGCGCCAACGACTGGCATCTGATGCATCTCGGCATGCTGGCGAATTCCGGCGCGGCGCTGGTGATCGTCGAGGCCACGCATGTCGAGCGCGCCGGTCGTATCACCCATGGCTGCCTCGGTTTGTATAACGACGACTGCGAGGCGGCGCTGGCGCGCGTGCTGCACGCGGCGCGCCGCGCCGGCACCGCCAAGTTCGGCATCCAGATCGCACATGCCGGGCGCAAAGCCTCGGCGCAGCGGCCCTGGGAAGGCGCCGGTCCGCTCAAAGACGGCGCCGATCCGTGGCCGACCATGGCGGCTTCGCCCATTCCCTGGGGCACGAACTGGCACACACCGCGCGAGGTGACGGACGCCGACATGGAGCGCATCCGCGGCGCCTTCGTCTCGGCCGCGCAGCGCGCGCTACGCATCGGCTTCGACGAGATCGAACTGCACATGGCGCACGGCTATCTCGCGCACGGCTTCATGTCGCCGGTCTCCAACAAACGCGCCGATCAATACGGCGGCTCGTTCGAAAACCGCATGCGCTTTCCGCTGTCGATCGCCAAAGCCGTGCGCGCGGTGGTGCCGAAAGAGGTGCCTCTCGGCGCCCGCATCACCGGCAGCGACTGGCGGCCGGATGGTCTCACACCCGATGATGCGGCCGCCATTGCCAAGGCGCTCAAGGGCGAGGGTATCGACTTCATCTGCATCTCTTCGGGCGGCGTCACCGCCGATATCCGCAATCCGACCACGCCGGGGTACAACGTGCCGATCGCCGCGCGCGTCAAGAAGGAAGCCGGCATTCTCACGCGCACGGTTGGCCTCATCCTCACGCCCGAGCAGGCGGAAGACATCGTGGCGAAGGGGGAGGCGGATCAAGTTTCGCTGGCGCGCGGCTTCCTCGACGATCCGCATTGGGGCTGGCACGCCGCCAAGGCGCTCGGCGCCGAGGTCGAGCGGCCTGTGCAATATCAGCGCGCCGGTCCGAAATTATGGGCGCCGGCGGCGGCGAAGACTTAGAAGCGAAGCCGGGCCGGCAGCTTTGGAAAATTTTGTCTTCCTTGCCGTGCTGTTCGCCGCGCTGTGTCACGCCGGCTGGAACGCGCTGATCAAGGTCGGACTCGATCCGCTTTCCACCACGGCGCTGATCTCGCTTGGCTCGGGCGCGGTCGCGCTCGTGGTCTTGCCCTTCATCGGCATGCCGGCGCTCGCGGCCTGGCCGTGGATTGTCGCCTCGACGGTCATTCATCTCTTTTATTTCGCGGCACTTGCCGAAAGCTATCGCACCGGCGATCTCGGCCAGGTCTATCCGATCGCGCGCGGCTCGGCGCCGCTGATGACGGCGGTGGCGAGCCTCATCTTCGTCGGCGAGCAGCTGAGCGCGTGGAGTTGGATCGGCATCGCGACGCTGGCTTTCGGGGTCCTGCTCTTGTCCGCGCGCGGCGGGCGCGCGTTCGCGCATGTCGACAAGCGCGCGGTCGGCTTCGCGTCGCTGACCGCACTTACCATCTGCACCTATTCGGTGGTCGACGGCGTCGGCGCCCGGGTTTCGCTCAACCCGCAAGGCTACGTGCTGTGGCTCTTCGTCGGCTTTGCCGTCGTGCTACCGCCATATGCGCTGTGGCGCGACGGCGGCGCCGTTATGTCGGCGATGCGACGTTATTGGCTGCGCGGGCTCGCCGGTGGCGCCCTACAGGTGCTCTCATACGGCATCGTGCTGTGGGCGATGACGCTCGCGCCCATCGCCATCGTCGCCACGCTGCGCGAGACCGGCGTTCTGTTCGGCGCCATCATCGCGGTCGCCGTATTGAAAGAGCCGCTGCGCGCGGTGCGCATCGGCGCGGCGCTGCTGATCCTCTGTGGGCTGGTGCTGATCCGCTGGCAGTAGCCGCTCAGCTCACTTGATTGCCGGCGATCTTGAGCTGCGGATAGCGCTCGGCGCCGGCAAGCGCGAGGTCGCCGGTCACCGGCGTGCTGAACTCCATGCCGACGATGGCGCCGCGCTTGACGGCGGAGAACATGTTGCCGGTGACGGCGGCGCCGCCGGCGCCGTCAACGACCGATACGCCGACGCCGATGCCAACGGCGCGCACCACATTGCCGGCGACCGTCACGTTGCGCAGATATCTGCCGGCGCCGACGCTGATGCCCATGAACGGCGCGTTCTCGATCATGTTGCCGGTCACCGCGGTGTCGGCCTCGACGCCGATACCGACGCCGGCGAAATCGGCGCCGCCCTGCGGCCGATGCGCCGCGAGATTGCGGATGATGTTGCCCTGGACGACGGCAAGCCGGCCGCCGACGTTGAAATTGGTCACCGCCACGCCGAGCGCGGCGCCGTCGACGACGTTGTCGGCGATCACGGCGCCCTCGAAATCGAACTCGGCATAGATGGCGACCTCGTCGAGCTCCGCGCAATTGTTGCCGAGGACCTGCATGTCGGAGGCGGCATTGCCGCGGATCGCCGAAAACGCCGCCTTGCGGATCACGTTGTTGCGCACGATCACATTGGCGGCGCGATAGACGTTGATGGCGTTGCCGTTCTGTCCGGTGCCGCCGCCGCGCGCCGCGGTCTCCTCGATGCGGTTGTCGGCGATGATGCTGCCGTCGCGGCGCTTCTCGCTCTGCCAGACGCGGATGCCGCCATTGCCGGAGCCGCGGATGGCATTGGCGGCGATGACAAGCCCGCGGCTGTCATTGGCGAACAGAGCGGTGTCGGCGGCGCCGTCGATTAAGCAGCGGGCGACCGCGCCGTCGCACTGTTCGAGCGTGAGCGCATTGCCGCCGGCGCGCAGGATGTCGCAGTCGCGGATACGCAGCTTGGTGGCGTCGAGGAGGTAAACGAGGCCGCGCTGTTCGGAGAGCGGAATGCCGCCGCCGTCGAGCGTCAGGCCGCTGAGCGAGATGGTTTCGGCGTGCTCCGCCGCCAGCAGCGAGGGTCCTTGCGTGAAGACGAGCCGCGTCGCGCCGCGCACGCCGTGAAGCTGCGCGCCGGCGGGTAGTGTAACGCCGCCGGCCCGATAGACGCCGGGCGCAAGCCATAGCGGTGCGCGCGTCTTCGCGGCCTCGTCGATGGCGCGCTGCAGGCGCGCGCTCTGGTCGTCGGGCGCGCCGGGGTTGAGGCCGAACTGCGTGGCATCGAGCCCGCGCGCCGACATCGAAGCGGCCTTGGCCGGCGCGGCGAGCGCCATGCCCGCGAGCGAGCCGAGCAGCAGACTGCGGCGACTGATTGTCATGGCGCCACTATGCGTCAAACGAGCATCGAGTGTGTTAACGGCGCACGGCGGCGCTCATCGTTAACAGCAGGCGCGTTCCGGCGCGGGCAAGCTCGTCCAACGAAAACCGCGACTTAGCGCCGCGTGGCCGCGGCACTTGCCGGACCTGAGGGACGTGGACGAAGGCGGCGAAGCGCGGGCCGCCGGGCTTGGCCGCCGTCTCGGCGGCCCGCCAACACAGATAATTGCAGAGGTAGCGGCCGGCGTCGTGCGACAGCATGACCGGCATGCGAGCGCCACGAGCAGCGGTCAGCAATCTGATGAGCGGGGCAGGTAAGCGACGCGCGGCCGGGCCGTCGAGCGCGAGCTTGGCGCGGTGCAACGCGTTCCCGCTTGCATCGGGCAACAGCGTCAGTGCGTTGCGGGCGCGCGTCTCGATGCGCAGCGTCTTGGCGCGCGGCGCGAGACCGAACATCAGCAGGGCATCGGGCTTGTGGCGGGAAATGAGCTTCGGCAAATCGCGATCGACCGCCGCATAGCTGGTCGGGAAAACATGGGCGACGATTTTCGTGTCCGCCAAAGCCGGCCGCCGCATACGGGCAAGCCGCTCGACCAAGGGCCCGGTCGGATTGAACGGCGCGCCGGGAAAAGGACCGAAGCCGGTGAGGAGGAGGGTGGGCATATTTCGATCGTCATTCCGGGGCGCGAGCGAAAGCGAGCGAACCCGGAATCCATAACCCGCAGTGCTGCGGCGTATGGATTCCGGGCCCGCGCCTTCGGCGCGTCCCGGAATGACGGACACAATGCATGGTCACACCCCGAGCAACGCGGCGATCTCCTCCACGGCGAGCGTCGGCGCGAGCTTGCCGGCGGCGACCTGCGCTTCGGCCTGGCGCAGCTTGGCGCGCACCGCGGGATCGCCGCGTAGCTTGGCGGTCAATCGCTCCTCCAGCATGGTCCACATCCACTTCACCTGCTGGGCGCGGCGGCGCGCGGCGAGCTCGCCGGAGGCCGTCATCTTCTCCTTGTGCTCGAGCACCTTGCCCCACAGCGCGGCGATGCCGCTACCGGTCACCGCCGAATAGGTGATCACCGGCGGCGACCAGGTCGGCGACTGCGGCTGCAGGATATTGAGCGCGGCGCGGTAGTCGGCGGCGGCGAGCTTGGCGCGCTCGATATTGTCGCCGTCGGCCTTGTTGACCGCGAGCATGTCGGCAAGCTCGACGATGCCTTTCTTCAGCCCCTGCAATTCGTCGCCGGCGCCCGGCAGCATGATCACCAGAAAGAAGTCGGTCATGTCGGCGACCGCGGTCTCCGACTGGCCGATGCCGACGGTCTCCACCAGCACCACGTCGTAGCCCGCGGCCTCGCACACCAGCATGGTCTCGCGCGTCTTGGCGGCGACGCCGCCGAGCGTGCCGGAGGAGGGCGAGGGGCGCACGAAGGCGTTGGCATCGACGGCGAGCCGCGCCATGCGCGTCTTGTCGCCGAGGATCGAGCCGCCGGTGCGCGTGGAGGACGGGTCGACCGCCAGCACGGCGACCTTCTGGCCGTGCCCGGTGAGAAAGGTGCCGAGCGCGTCGATGGTCGTCGACTTGCCGGCGCCGGGCGCGCCGGTGATGCCGAGCCGCACCGCTTTGCCGGTCAGCGGCAGCAGTTGCTGCACCAGCCGGTGCGCCTGCGCGCGGTGGTCGGCACGCTTGCTCTCGATCAGCGTGATCGCGCGCGCGAGCTTGGCCCGCTCGCCGGCGCGGATGCCGGCGGCGAGCTTGGCGATCGGGTCGGGCGATTCGCGGGAAATGGGCGCAGCCATTGCGCCCATTTACACCGAAGCCCGCTGGCGGGCGAGAGGCCCGCGAGCGGACGCGCCGCCTCAGGCGGTGGGCTTGCCGGCGGCGCTTGCCTCTTTCACTTCGTTGAGCTTGCCGGTCTTCACGTCGTAGATGAAGCCGTAGATCGGGATATTGCCGGGCACCAGCGGATGGCTGCGGATGCGCTTGACGTCCTCGACCACGCTTTTCGGCAGATCGGCGATCGTGTGCCAGTTGATGAAGTGGCCGTGCACCGAGCCGCCGCCGTGCTGGGGATTGGACCAGGCCTTGCCGTCGAAGCTCGCGGTCGAAAGGTTGTCGTCGAGCAGATTGCTCATGACCTCGTTGGTGAACGTCTCCATGCCGCAATTGGTGTGGTGGATGACGAACCATTCATTGGTGCCGAGCAGCTTGTGCGAGATCACCAGCGAACGGATGGCGTCGTCGCTGGCGCGGCCGCCGGCGTTGCGGATGACATGCGCGTCGCCTTCGGCGAGACCGGCATATTTGGCCGGATCGAGCCGCGCGTCCATGCAGGTAAGAATGGCGAAACGCCGCGCCGGCGGCATGGCGAGCTTGCCCTTGTCGCCGAAATTGGCGGTATATTTGCCGTTGGCTTGCACAACGGAATCGTAGGTCGCCGTCATCTTCATCCTCCCACGCGCTGTCTAAATATTGCAGCGTACGTGCACGATAGATCGTGCCGCCTGGTGGGTAAAGTCAATGAAATCGGTTTATTTTTTCGAGCGTTGCGCGGTGCGGAAATTTCGCCGTTGTTGCACGGCGCAGAATACAACGTCTCGCGGCCGCGGCGGTTATCCCGACTAGCGTGAGCTCTCCGAGAATCGGATCGCCAAGCCGCCTGCGTCTTTGTGCTTCGCGGCGGTGGCGCGCGCGAAGGCAAATAATTGCTCACTCGTTTCGATGCGGCAGGAGAACGTCGACGATTGCACGCAGCTCGCCGTGCGGGTTGCTTCGTCGGCGTCCGTCTCGTCGATAGCGACGAGGTAATACACGCCGTCGGCGAGCGGGTGCATGAGCGCGTACTCGCTGCGGCGGGAACGCTCGGACGGCACCGTCTGCACGATGAAATCGCCGCCCGCGAACGGATGCAACGTGAAATCGCTCAAGTCGGAGGTGCCGGCGGCCCTCGCGTAATGCGTGCCGTTCCAGACGTAAGCGGCTTGCTCAGGGTCCGAGGCAAGCCCTTTGCGCAGGCTGTAGAGCTGTAGATTGAGCTGCGGCCCGAGCAACGGCTTGGCGTCGGACAAGATGGGTGCCGACGATTGGATGCAGCCGGCGAGCACGGCGCAACAAGCAGCCAGCATGGCGCCGACGACGACGCGTGTCACTCGGCCGCCTCTTGGCCGTGGCCGAGCCGCTTGTTGAGCGTCTTCAGCAGTTTCTCGGCGGCCTCGGCGATCACCGTGCCGGGCGGGAAGATCGCCTCGGCGCCGGCTTGCATCAACGCGTCGTAATCCTGCGGCGGCACCACGCCGCCGACCACAATCATAATGTCGTCGCGGCCCTGCTTTGCCAGCTCCGCTTTCAATTCCGGAACGAGAGTGAGATGCGCGGCGGCGAGCGAGGAGACACCGAGAATATGTACGTCGTTTTCGACCGCCTGGCGGGCGGCCTCCGCCGGCGTCGCAAACAGCGGGCCGATATCGACGTCGAAACCGAGATCGGCGAAAGCGGAAGCGATCACCTTCTGCCCGCGGTCGTGGCCGTCCTGGCCGATCTTGGCGACTAAGAGGCGCGGGCGGCGGCCTTCCGCCTGCTCGAAGGTCTCGACCTGCTCGCGCACCCGCTCGACGGCGCCGGTCATGTTGCCTCCTTTGCCGACCTCCCGCTTATAGACGCCGGTGATCGCGCGGATCTCGGCGCGGTGGCGTCCGTACACCTTTTCCAGCGCCGAGGAAATCTCCCCGACCGTCGCTTTGGCGCGGGCGGCGTCGATGGCCAGCGCCAAAAGATTGCCGTTGCCGCGATCGGCGGCGCGGGTCAGCGCGTCGAGCGCTTCCTTCAGCGCCGCCGGATCACGCTCGGCCTTGAGACGCTTGAGCTTGTCGATCTGCATCGCGCGCACGGCGGAATTGTCGACCTTGAGCACGTCGATCGGCGTCTCGGCGGTCGGTTGGTATTTGTTGACGCCGATCACCGACTGCACGCCGGCGTCGATGCGCGCCTGCGTCTTGGCGGCGGCTTCCTCGATGCGCAGCTTGGGGATGCCGGCCTCGATCGCTTTGGCCATGCCGCCCAAGCCCTCGACTTCTTCGATGTGGCCCCAGGCTTTCTTCGCCAGTTCGTAAGTGAGCCGCTCGACATAATAGGAGCCGCCCCAGGGATCGACGATGCGGGTGGCGCCCGCCTCCTGCTGCAGCACGATCTGCGTGTTGCGCGCGATGCGGGCGGAGAAATCGGTCGGCAGCGCCAAGGCCTCGTCGAGCGCATTGGTGTGCAGCGACTGCGTCTGCCCTTGCGTTGCCGCCATCGCCTCGATCATGGTGCGCGCGACATTGTTGAACACGTCCTGCGCCGCCAGCGACCAGCCCGAAGTCTGGCAATGCGTGCGCAGGGAGAGCGAGCGCTCGTCCAGCGGCGCGAACGGCTTCATCAGCTTCGCCCACAGCATGCGGGCGGCGCGCAGCTTGGCGATCTCCATGAAATAGTTCATGCCGATCGCCCAGAAGAACGACACGCGCGGCGCGAACTGGTCAACGGTGAGGCCCGCCTTGATGCCGGCGCGCACATATTCGACGCCGTCGGCGAGCGTATAGGCGAGCTCGAGGTCCTGCGTCGCGCCGGCTTCCTGCATGTGATAGCCGGACACCGAGATCGAATTGAATTTCGGCATCTCGGCCGAGGTATAGGCGAAGATGTCGGAAATGATGCGCAACGACGGCGCGGGCGGGTAGATATAGGTGTTGCGCACCATGAATTCTTTGAGGATGTCGTTCTGGATCGTGCCCGAGAGCTTTTCGTGCGGCACGCCCTGTTCCTCGGCGGCGACGATGTAGAGCGCGAGCACCGGCAGCACCGCGCCGTTCATGGTCATCGACACGCTCATTAAGTCGAGCGGGATGCCGGAAAACAGCGTGCGCATGTCGTAGATCGAATCGATCGCCACGCCCGCCATGCCGACGTCGCCGGCGACGCGCGGATGATCCGAATCGTAGCCGCGGTGGGTGGCGAGATCGAAAGCGATGGAGAGGCCCTTCTGCCCGGCGGCGAGGTTGCGCCGGTAGAAGGCGTTGGAATCTTCCGCCGTGGAGAAGCCGGCATATTGCCGGATGGTCCAGGGCTGCGCGGCGTACATCGCCGGGTAGGGGCCGCGCAGGTAGGGCGGCTTGCCGGGGAAGGTGTTGAGGAAATCGAGACCGGCCACGTCCGCTTCGCCGTAGACCGGCTTCACCGCGATGCCTTCCGGCGTCTGCCACGGCGCGACGCCGTCGCCTGGCGCCACCGGCGTTTCGCTAAAGTCGATCTTGGCGAAGTTCGGAATCTGGCTCATGCGGCGCCTAGACTAGCATGCGCTGCCTGCAAGGTCGAAAGAACGTCGCAGCCCGCATAGATAAAACTTTTCACGCCGGCCTGTCGCCAAGGCGCCTCATGCTCGCCTGGCCGGCCGGCGAGGTGGACGATGGCGCCGGCACCAGTCAATGCCTTGGCCGCGTCCGCCGCTTCTTTTTCATATCCTTTGTCGGACGAACACAGGCAGGCGAGCCTGGCGCCCGAGGTCTTGAACGCCGCCACCAGCGCGTTGAGGTTTTTGAAGCCGTCATTGCCGAGCGCCGCGATGCCGCCGGCCTCGTAGAAATTCTTGGCGTAGGTCGCGCGCGCGGTGAAATCCGAGAGCTTGCCGAGATTGGCGAGGAACACCCGTGGGCGCTTGCCGGTCTTGGCCAGCAGCGCATCCGACTTGTCACGCAGCGCCTCGAACGGCTCGGCGAGCCGCATCGACGGAAACGCCTCGAAGCTCGCCGCCGCGGGCAGCGGCGGTACGCTCGCGCGCGGCACCTCGAGCACTTTGACCGGCAACTCGTCGAGATTCGGATAGTCGCTCACGCCGGTGAGCGCATCCTTGCGCCGCGCGACATTGACTTGCCGCGCCGCGCGGGAGGCGGCGACCTTCTTCTGCATCACGCCGTGTTCGAGGGCGGCGGCTGCGCCGCCCGCGGCCTCGATCTCCTGGAACATTGTCCAAGCAGCCTTGGCAATCTCGCCGGTGACGGCCTCGATGGCGCCGGAGCCGGCGGATGGATCGGCGACACGGTAGAGGTTCGACTCTTCGAGCAAGACGAGCTGCGTGTTGCGCGCGACACGCCGCGCGAAGCGATCGGGCAGGCCGAGCGCGATGGTGAAGGGCAGGGCGGTGACGCTATCTGCGCCGCCGAGGCCGGCGGCGGTCACCGCGATGGTGGTGCGCAACATGTTCACGTAAGGGTCGCGCGCGCTCATCATGCGCCACGCGGTCTCGGCCGAAACGAAGGCGGGCTTGGGCGCAAGGCCGCTCGCCTGTTCGACGCGTGCCCACAATTTTCGCAGCGCGCGATATTTGGCGATGGTGAGGAATTCATCGGCGCCGGCGGCGGTCAGGAACGAAATGCGCCGCCGTGCCTCCTCGAGTGCAAAGCCGCTGGCCTCGAGCAGACGCAGATAGGTGACGGCGGCGGCGAGCACGAAGGCGAGCTCCTGCGCCTCGGTGCCGCCGGCCTCGTGCACGGCGCGGCCATCGGCGCGCAGCAGGCGCGCCTTAGCGAAGCCCTTGTCGCGCAAATCCTTGGCCGTCGCGGCCGCGCGCTGCGACAATTCCGGCCAAGGCAACAACGCGCGGCCGGTGCGCGCCATGTCGCCGAGCGGATCGAGACCGAAATCGATCGCCAGCGTCGCCGGATCGAGCTTCCGTCGCCGCACCAGTTCCGTCATCAGAGTGGCGACAGGCCGGCCGGCGAACGGCGCGGTCTCGAGCCGCAGCGAAACGATGTCGAGCATCACCCCGGCAAGCGTGCGCTCGAGCTCATCGGCATTGTTGACGACGACGCCATAGCCGCGCGCAGCCGGCGCCCCGGCAAAGAGAAGGGCCAAGCCGGTCGCGCCGTTTTCCAGATCATGCAGCGCTTCGGCATTGGCCGCTTGCGGATCGGGATGATCGATGCGCTGGACGATTTGCCACGGCACGGCGCCGCGGCCGGCGACCACGGCTGCGCCGGCCGCGCGCGGGTAGAGTGGTCGCACGCGATAGCCGTCGTAGGTCTGGCTCACTAGCCGCTTATCGAAGTCGGCGCCCTTGAGCGCCGCCTCGACCAGTCTGCGCCATGCGGCCTCGTCGGTCGGCGGAAATTCGGCGGCGAGGGAAAGGTCGTCACTCATGTCGGGCAAACTGCCATAGCCGGCGCGCTGCCGCCATTCCAAGCAAATTACGTGCCCGCGCCGGCGTGCTGAGGCGCGAGCCGCTCGATGCCGGTCGCGTCGACCGCGCTGACGGCGTCGGCCACCCGCCGGCCGGCGATGACCGCCTCGGGCGCGATCTCGGCGAGCGGCACCAGCACGAAGGCGCGCTCGAACAGGCGCGGATGCGGCAGAGTGAGGTTCGGCGTGTGCATGGTGAGATCGTCATAAGCGATGATGTCGATATCGGCGGTGCGCGGGCCGTTGCGTTTCTCGTGCGCGCGGTCGCGACCGAGCTGAAGTTCGACGGCCTGCGCGCGCGCCAACAACTCGCGCGCCGTGAGCGTGGTTTCGACCGCGATGCAAAGATTGACGAAAGGCGGCTGGTACTTGAAGCCCCAGGGTGGCGTCAGATAGTCGGAGGAGCGCGCGGTCAGCCGCACGTCTTTTCCGTCGCAGAGCAAGCGCACGGCGCGGTCAAGGATCGCCCGGCTGTTACCGACATTGCCGCCGAGCGCCAGCAGCGCGCGGGTCATTTTTGACCGCCGCGGCCGCGTAGCAAGGTGACGCCGACATCCGCGAAGGTCGCGGCGATCGGCGCATGCGGCTTGTGAATGGTCACCTTGACCGAGGTCACGCGCGGGAAGGTCGTCAGGATCGCATCCGCCACGCGCCCGGCGGCGGCTTCGAGCAGCCGGAAGCGTTGTCCGGCAAAAGCCTGCGACGCGCAGTCGACCACTTTGTCATAGGACACCGTATCCGCCACCTTGTCGCTGCGGGTAGCGGCAGCGAGGTCGACGGCGAGCTCAAGATCGATGGCGAAGGTCTGCCCGACCTTGCCTTCATGGGGCATGACACCGTGATAAGCATGCAGCGACAGCCCCTCAACGAAGATGCGGTCGCTCATCGGGCGGCCTCGATCGCGGTGGCGACGCGCAGCGCCTGCACCGTCTCCGCGACGTCATGCACGCGCAAAATGGCGGCTCCGTTTGTAGCCGCCATGAGATGTGCGGCGATCGAGCCACCCAGGCGCTCGTTCGGCGCGGACGGCGAGACCGCGTTAATGAAGCGCTTGCGTGAGGCGCCGACCAAAATGGGTAGGCCGAAGCGCTTGAGCTCGGCAAGCCGTGCCAGGCAAATGATGCTCTGTTCCGGGGTCTTGCCGAAGCCGATGCCGGGGTCGAGCGCGATCTGCTCGCGGGCGATGCCGGCGCGGGCGGCGATGTCCAGTGAGCGGGTGAAAAAATCGGCCATATCGGCCATGATGTCGAGGTGCGGATCGGCCTGGTCGCGATTGTGCATCATGATGATCGGACAGCCGCGTCTGGCGACGAGCGGCGCCATGTCCGGATCGCGCTGCAGACCCCAGACATCATTGACGATCGCGCTCCCCTGGTCGAGCGCCCAGGCCGCGATCCTGGCTTTGATGGTGTCGATCGACACCGGCAGGCCGAGCTTGATGACGGCCGGCAGCACCGGCTTGAGGCGCGCCAGTTCCTCTTCGGCCGAAACCGGCTTTTGCCCGCCATAGGGACGGGTCGACTCGGCGCCGACATCGATAATGTCGGCGCCTTGTTCCGCCATCATGCGTGCGTGGGCGATCGCCGTGTCCGCCTCGATGAACGCGCCGCCGTCCGAAAAGGAGTCCGGCGTGACATTGAGGATGCCCATGACAAGCGGACGACCGCGTCCAAGAAGCGCGGCGAGTACGCTTATTTTTTGCTTGGTTCCCGGTTTGTCTGCGATGGATACGCCCATGGCTCGCCGCTTTGCGCGGTTGGCAACAGGCTGTCAAGCGCAGGCCGGCTTCCCGGCGGGCTTAAACCGCTCTAGCCTTCTGTCGCTCGATTTCATCGCATTCAGCCAAACCCAGAAGAGGAGCCCGATCCGTGAGAAGCACGGCTTTGCTCTTTTGTGCCACCCTGTTGCTGGCCGCGCAGCCAGCTGTCGCCGAAACTATTGACGTTTCAGATAGTCACGGCGGATCGGTTGCCGCCTATGATGCGCGCTGGGCGGGTCTCGCCAGACGCGGCGTCAGCGTGCGGATCGTCGGCCCCTGCCAATCCGCGTGCACCGTGCTGCTTGGCCACATTCCCCACGGCCGGATCTGCGTCACGCCGGAGGCGAGCTTTGGCTTTCACCTAGCGCATCTGCCGCAGGCGACTGCAACGCTTTGGCGGTCCTATTCGCCCGCGATCAAGGCTTGGATCAACGCGCATGGTGGGCTCACCCACGAATTCATCTGGATGCGCGCGCCTGACACTTATCGCTATTTCCACAAATGCTGAGGCGGCGGGGTATTGCCAGGCGCAGGCGGGCGAGGGCTGCGCAAGGCCTCAGTAGGAGATCTTCAGCGGAAGCTTCCTGGCGTGCTCGATCCAGCGTCCCACTACCTTTTCCGATGGCAACAGACGCACCAGTTTGCGCTGTTTGTTCGCGGCCGCCATGCGGGCGGCGAGTTTGGCCGGGTTACGGTGCTTGAGTTCGCGCACCGTATCGACCCCCGCCGCCTGCAAAAGCTCGGCATACTCCTTGCTTACGCCCTTGACCCGCATACGGTCGGCGACGTTGGCCCAGCAGAGCAGCTGTTTGGCATCGATGCCCGTCCGATCCGAGAGAAGCTTGCGCCCCTTTAGCGTCCCGGCCGCGTCGAGCAGACGCCCGGTCGACCTGATCTGTGCCGATTTCAGGAGCGCGGCCGCTTCGCTGTCGATTCCCTCAATGTCGGTGATGGGATAGGACATTTCCCCGTCTCCTCGTCCGGCTTATCGCGGCCTGGCGGCCGCCACCGGTTCAAACGAACTGGCTCAAGCCCGGAATGGCGCCGACGATCTCGCCGATGGCATCTTCACCGGCTCGTTCGCGCGCGAAGGCAATGACTTCCTTGGTGACGCCCTGTACTTGTCCCATGGACAGCCCAGCCGCCATCATCGCAGTGCCGGCACCCATGAGGCCGCCCATGCCGAACATGCCGCCGCCCACGTCGGCTTGATGTGTCTGCATGAACTGCTGTGCGCCGGGCAACTGCGCCATTAGAGCTTCGACCTTATCGGCGGGACCTTCCTTGCGCAGGAAGTCGAAGATGATAGCGACGGCCTTCTCAGCTGCCGTCTGGTCGACGCCGACATTGGCGACGAGACGCGCGATCAGCTCATCCATAGCCCCTCACGCCCCACGCTTGCGGCGGGTTCGTTTCATATAGGACGCGCACAGCGGCGATGACAAGCGCAATGCGTCGCTGTGTTGTGTTCGTCGCGCACGGCGCCAGCCACAACAGAGCGTGTGGAGTCAAGCGACCGAATGCGCTGGAATGAAAAAGAGTTCGTGTGTGTCCGCAGCGCCACCGTGGTCCGCGGCAAGACGGAGCGAGCATCACAGGCGTCGGCGCGGTGCGCTCGTGCCCGCAGGCATCGCGGGAAGACCGCATCCGTAGAATTGCGATCAGTAGTTTTTCTCAATTCCACGCTCGGACGAGGGACTATGCTTGATAAATTTCAAAAGAAAACCGGAAAACGCGAGGAATCCGCCAAAGCTGCCAAGCTGCTCGCATGTCTTGCGGTTGCGTTAGGGGTTGCGTTGTGAGGTCGCTTCGGCACGCTCATCTGGCGGTAATCGCGGACAGCGAGGATGCGCTCTTGCTGGCGGCACGGCTCGCCGAGCAGGCGGCGATTGCGGTAACCGCTGTCGTCAATATCGACGCGGCAGAGCAGTTGTGCCGGACCGGGCAGGTGGCCGCCTGTCTGGTCGCCTATCACGAGCCCATGCCCGACGCGCTGTCCGCTCCGCAACCGGCGGCGCCTGGGCAGGGCTGCGGCGTCGTGTCGTTGCTGATCGTGCCGGCGCTGACAGCCTACTTCCGTACATATGCCCGTCGCGCCGGCTACCGTGCGGCGGTGCCTATGGGAATCGCGCCGCGCCTGCTCTATCGGCGGATCGGCGCCATGTTGCAGCGCGGCCGGGCTGCCGATCGTCGCCGCCGGCGTTTACCCGCCTCGCTCACGCCGCTGCCGGCGCGCCGGCCGGCCATCGGCAGGCCGACATTGCACTGAGCGCCGCTTTTCAGTCCCCATTCGCGTTGATAGGTTGCCGCTCCCGTCCGAAAGGAGCCCAACATGAGCGCACTCGACGCGGTTTTGCGCCGCATCGATCAGGACATCGACCAGTGCCTGGAACGGCTATTCGCCCTCCTGCGCATCGCCTCTGTATCGACCGATCCGGCCTACAAGGAACAATGCCGCACCGCTGCCGAGCGTGTGGCGGCCGACCTGCGCTCGATCGGCTTTGAAGCATCGTTGCGCGCAACCGAGGGTCATCCGGTGGTCGTCGGCAAGTCGAACGGCGCCTCCGGTCCGCACGTGCTGTTCTACGGACATTATGACGTGCAGCCGGTCGATCCATTAAACTTATGGAAGACGCCGCCCTTCGAGCCGCGCATCGAGACACTGCCGGACGGCCGCAAGATCATCGTCGCGCGCGGCGCCTGCGACGACAAAGGCCAGGCCATGACCTTCATCGAGGCCTGCCGCGCCTACAAGGCAGTGACCGGCAAGCTGCCGCTCAATATCACCACCATGATCGAGGGCGAGGAGGAGTGCGGCTCGCAGCACCTGTTCAAGTTCGTGCGCGACAATGCCGCCGAGTTCAAGCTCGATCTAGCGCTGGTCTGCGACACCGCCATGTGGAACCAGGAGACGCCGGCGGTCACTACCTCGCTGCGCGGGCTGGTTTACGAGGAGGTCACGATCACTTGCGCCGACCGGGACCTGCATTCCGGCCTGTTCGGCGGTGCCGCACAAAATCCGCTGCGGCTGCTGGCGAAAATCCTGGGCGCGATGTGGGGCGATGACGGCCGCGTCGTCATCCCCGGCTTTTACGACGGGGTGAAGGAGCTACCGGCCGATATCAAGGCCGATCTCGCGGCGCTCAATCTGACGCCCGAGGAGTTCCTTGGGCCGATCGGCCTCAAACAGCCGGCCGGCGAGAAAGGTCGCTTGCTGCTCGAACAGATCACCACGCGGCCGACCGCCGAGATCAACGGTATGGTCGGCGGCTACACGGGCGAGGGCGCCAAGACCGTCATCCCCGGCCAGGCGTCAGCCAAAGTCTCGTTCCGGCTGGTTGGCGAACAGGAGCCGGAGAAGATCCGCGACAATTTCCGCGCCTTCGTACGCGCACGCTTGCCTGCGGACTGCAAAGTCGAATTCGCCAATTTCGGCCTGGCGCCGGCGCTGCAACTCTCCTTCGACAATCCGGCGCTGACCAAGGCGCGCACGGTGCTGGCGCAGGAATGGGGCCGCAAAGCGGTGGCGGTGGGCGCTGGCGGCTCGATCCCGATCGTCGCCGACTTCAAGCACGTGCTCGGCATGGATTCGTTGTTGGTCGGCTTCGCCCTCGACGACGACCGCGTGCATTCGCCGAACGAGAAGTTCGACCTCAAATGCTTCCACAAGGGCATCCGCAGCTGGGCGCGGATCCTCGACGCGCTGGCGCAATAGACTAGTTCTTCAGCTTGTAGCCGACCCGGAACATCCACCAAACGACGGCCAAGCAAATGGCGAGGAAAAGCAGCGTCATGCCGATGCTGATCGCCGGGTCGACGTCGGCGATCTCGAAGAAGCTCCAGCGGAAGCCGCTGATCAGATAGACCACCGGATTGGCGAGCGTGATCTTCTGCCATAGCGGCGGCAGCACGTGGGTGGAATAGAAGGTGCCGCCGAGGAAGGTGAGCGGCGTGATGATCAAGAGCGGCACGATCTGCAGCTTCTCGAAACCGTCGGCCCAAATGCCGATGATGAAGCCGAGCAGACTGAAGGTCGCCGCCGTCAACAATAGGAAGGTCAGCATCCAGAACGGATGGGCGATGCGCAAAGGCACGAACAGCCATGAGGTGGCCAAAATAATGATCCCGAGGATGATCGATTTGGTGGCCGCCGCACCGACATAGCCGAGCGCGATCTCAAGCCCGGAGATCGGCGCCGAGAGAATCTCATAGATGGTGCCGACGAAGCGCGGGAAATAGATACCGAACGAAGCGTTCATCGTGCTCTGCGTCAGCAGCGTCAGCATGATGAGGCCTGGCACGATGAAGGCGCCGTAGGAGACGCCCTGGATCTCGGTAATGCGCGAGCCGATGGCGGCGCCGAACACGACGAAATAAAGCGAAGTCGACAGCACCGGCGAAACGATGCTCTGCCAGATGGTGCGCCCGGTGCGCGCCATTTCGAAACGATAGATCGCGCCGATCGCCCGGAAGTTCATCATTTGCGGTCGCTCACCAGTCCGACGAAAATCTCTTCCAGCGAGCTCTGCACGGTGTGCAGGTCGTTGAAGCGAATGTCCGCCCGTTGCAGTTCGTCGAGCAGCGCGGTGACGCCGGTGCGCTCGGCCTGCGTGTCGTAGGTGAAGACGAGCTCGCTGCCGCCGTCGCCGAGCGCGAGATTGTGGGCGGCGAGCGCCGGCGGCACGGCATCGAGCTTCCGCTGCAAATGCAACACCAGCTGCTTGCGGCCGAGTTTGCGCATCAATTCGTCCTTCTGCTCGGTGACGATGATCTCGCCCTTGTTGATGACGCCGACGCGGTCGGCCATCTCCTCAGCTTCCTCGATGTAATGCGTGGTGAGGATGATGGTGACGCCGGAGGCGCGTAAGTTCCGCACCACCTCCCACATGTCTTGGCGCAACTCGACATCGACGCCGGCAGTCGGCTCGTCGAGGAACAGGATTTGCGGCTCGTGCGACAGCGCCTTGGCGATCATCACCCGCCGCTTCATGCCGCCGGACAGCGTCATGATCTTGGCGTCCTTCTTGTCCCAGAGCGACAGCGCCTTGAGCACCTTTTCGACATGCGCCGGGTTGCGCGGCTTGTTGAACAGGCCGCGGCTGAAAGACACCGTGCCCCACACGCTTTCGAAGGCATCAGTGTGCAGTTCCTGCGGCACCAGGCCGATCATGGAGCGTGCGGCCCGATAGTCACGGACAATGTCGTGCCCGCCGACGGTCACCGTGCCAGTCGTTGGATTGACGATGCCGCAGACGATGCCGATCAGCGTGGTCTTGCCGGCGCCGTTCGGTCCAAGCAGCGCAAAAATCTCGCCGCGCTCGATGGCGAGGTTGATGCCTTTGAGCGCTTGGAACCCGCTGGCATAGGTCTTCGACAGATTTTTAATGGAGATGATAGTCGGCATCGCGAACGATATAGGCGACGAAGGCGGCGGCGGCCAGACCCTGAACTCAAGCGGCGGCTGCGAGCGCGCTCAGATCGGCGACGACCTGCGCCGGTGGGAAGTCCGAATATTCATCCGGCGCCTTGCTGCGGTTGACCCAGATCGCGCGGAAGCCGACCGATGTGCCGGCCATCACGTCCCAGCGGTTGGAGGAGACGAAGGTCACCTCCGCCGGCTTGCATCTGTAATGATCGGTGACCAGCGCATAGACCTCGGGCCGCGGCTTGAACATGCGGACCGCGTCGACCGAGAGCACGGCATCGAGATCCTCGCCGATGCCGGCGGCACCGACCGCGCCCTGGAGCATGTCCGGCGAGCCATTCGACAAGATGCCGGTCTTGTGCCCCTTGGCTTTGAGCGCGCGCAGCGCCGCGCGCGCGTCGGCAAAGGCGTCGAGCTGGAAATAGGCGGCGAGCAGCCTCGGCTTCAGCGCTTTGTCGATGGTGCCGACTCGCGCCAGCGCAAAATCGAGCGCGCGCTCGGTCAGCGTCCAGAAATCCACGTAGTGGCCGGCGAGCGTCAGCGTCCAGGTGTATTCGAGCTGCTTCGTCCGCCAGATTTCAGACATGCGCTCGGCTTCCGGCCCGGCTTCGCTGCGAAAACGCGCCATCGCCGCGTGCACGTCGAACAGCGTGCCGTAGGCGTCGAAAACGAAGATCGAAGGCATCGGACTCTCCTGGTCTTGAGGCAGGCTTGCAAAGCACGACGGGCCGCGCAAAGAAAGTCCCTCCGGAGGAGCCAATGGCGGCAGATCAGGCCTGGTCGACAACCTGGACCTTTTTCGACGGCGGCTGGCACGAGGGCAATGTGCCGTTGTGGGGCGCGCGCACGCACGCCATCTGGCTTGGCTCCTCGGTGTTCGATGGCGCACGCGTGTTCGAGGGCGTCGCGCCCGATCTCGACCTGCATTGCGCACGCGTCAATGCCTCGGCCAAGACCATGTACTTGAAGCCGACCGTGTCGGCGGACGAATGGCTCGGGCTGGCGCGCGAGGGGATGAAGAAATTTCCGGCCGACACCACGCTCTATGTGCGCCCGATGTATTGGGCCGAGCGTGCCGGCCCGCAGGCGCTGCCGCCGGATCCCGAGTCCACGCGCTTTGCGCTCACGCTTTACGATGCGCCGATGCGCAAGCCGGAGGGCTTTTCGCTCACGCTGTCGCCGTTCCGTCGGCCGACCTGGGAGACGGCGCCGGTCGACGCCAAGGCCGGCTGCCTCTACCCGAATAATGCACGCGCGCTGTTCGAGGCGAAATCGCGCGGCTTCGACAATTGCATCGTCTGCGACGTCGCCGGCAATGTCGCCGAGCTCGCCAATTCCAACGTGTTCATGGCCAAGGACGGCGTGGTGTTCACGCCGATCCCGAACGGCACCTTCCTTGCCGGTATCACGCGTATGCGGGTGATCGGTCTGTTGCGTGCGGCCGGAATTCAGGTGGTCGAGGCGGTGATGCGCTACCCCGACTTCGAGACCGCCGACGAAATCTTCGCAACCGGCAACGCCTCCAAGGTGCTGCCCGTCACTTGCATCGGCGAACGCTCCTTGCAGCCGGGCCCGCTTTACCGCAACGCGCGCGAATTGTACTGGGCCTACGCGCATTCCTGAGGGTCGAGCGCGCGGGCTAAGTCGTTTTCTTGGCCAGCAAGCTCTGCAACAGGTCGACCGGCACCGGGAACACGATGGTCGAGTTTTTCTCGCCGGCGATATCCTGCAGGGTCGTGAGATAACGCAGCTGCATCGACTCCGGCTGCGCCGCCAGCATCTTGCCGGCCTCGACCAGCTTCTCGGCCGCCTGCTGCTCGGCTTCGGCGCTGATGATGCGGGCGCGCCGGTAGCGTTCGGCCTCGGCCTGGCGCGCGATCGCGCGGATCATGCTCTCGTCGATATCGACATGCTTGATCTCGACATTGGCGACCTTGATGCCCCAGGCGTCGGTCTGTGAGTCGAGAATGTGCTGAATGTCGTGATTGAGCTTGTCGCGCTCGGCCAGCATTTCGTCGAGCTCATGCTTGCCGAGCACCGAGCGCAGCGTGGTCTGCGCCAGTTGGCTGGTCGCGGCGAAGAAATTCTCGACCTGGATCACCGCCTTGTCGGGGTCGACCACGCGGAAATACACGACGGCGTTGACCTTCACCGAGACATTGTCGCGCGAGATGACGTCCTGGCTCGGCACGTCGTGCACGATGGTGCGCAGATCGACGCGCACCATCTGCTGCACGACCGGGATCATGATGATGAGGCCCGGCCCGCGCACGCCGGAGTAGCGGCCGAGCGTAAACATCACGGCGCGTTCGTATTCCCGTAGGATGCGGATACCCGAATAAAGGAAAATGACGACGATCGCCGCGATGACCGCGTAGAAAACGCCGTTGGTCAGCATGTCGAACATGAGCTGCTCCTTGCGGATTTAGGGCGACGCGCCGGGTTCTGGCTCGATGAGCAATGTGAGATCGCGGCGGCCGAGGACGCGCACGCGCTGGCCCGCGGACAGCGGTGCGGCCGAGGTCGCATGCCAGCGTTCGCCACGCACCTGCACCTCGCCTTCGTGGTCGGCCCAACGCAGCACCTGGCCGGCGCTGCCGACAAGCGCTGGATCGCCGGTCGTGACCACGCGCCGGTGCGAACGCCAGACCGCCGCGAAGATGACGATGAGCAGGCCCGCGCTGGCGAGCGTCGCCGCCGCCACCACGGACCAGGACAATTGGAAGCCGGGCACCTCGCCACTGAACAGAAACAGCGAACCAAATGCAAAGGCGACGATGCCGCCGACCGCGAGCGCGCCGGAAGGTGCAAAAGCCTCGCCCACCATCATGGCGACGCCGAGCAGCAACAAACCAACGCCGGCGTAATTGATCGGCAGCAGATTGAGCGCGTAGGCGGCGATCAGAATGGAAATGCCGCCGATTACCCCTGGCAGCACCATGCCGGGGCTGAAGAACTCGAACAGAATGCCATAGATGCCGGCGAGCAGCAGCAGATAGGCAATGTTGGGATCGGTGATGGTGGCGAGGATCTGGTTGCGCCAGTCGGGCGCGATGGTCACCAGGTTGAGCCCGCGCGTGTGCAACGTCATGTTCTGAGTGCCGAGCTTGACGGTGCGGCCATCGGCCTGCGCCAGCAGGTCGGTCATGCTGTCGGCGATGATCTCGATGACGTGCTGCTCTTTGGCTTCGCTGTCGGTCAAGGTGGCGGCCTCGCGCACTGCTTTCTCGGCCCATTCGGTGTTGCGCCCGCGCAATTGCGCGAGTGAACGAATATAGGCAACCGCGTCGTTGACCGCCTTGGCTTCTTCCGGCGTGGACGGCGTCTTAGCGTCCTTCTTTTGCTCTTTATCGCCGCCGCCGAACAGGCCGCCGCCAAGTTGCACCGGCGTGGCTGCGCCGAGGTGCGTCGACGGCGCCATGGCGGCGAGATGGCTGGCGTAGAGGATATAAGTGCCGGCGCTTGCTGCGCGCGCGCCGCTCGGCGCCACATAGACGATCACCGGGACCGGCGCATCCAGAATGTCATGGATGATTTCGCGCATCGACGACGACAAGCCGCCCGGCGTGTCAAGCTCGAGCACCACGACGAGGGCGCCGCGGCGCCGCGCTTGCAACAATCCGTCATGAACATATTCGGCGCTTGCGGGACCGATGGCGCCGTTAATGTTGAGGACGACGGCAACGTTGGAGACGTCTTGCGCCCCTGACGTCGCACAGGCGAACGCGAGCAGGATTGCGGCAATGAGACCGGAAATGAAGCGTGCCATTCAAGGTCCTCAAGCGCGCCGAAAATCGATCCTGCCATACCGGAGGAGAGGTGGAAACCTTGGCCGGTTTGCGGCCGCTGAACCTCAGGGCGGCGGCACCGTCAGCAGGTCCGGCTTGGCGCGGCCGCGCAGATCGTAAGCCCGAGCATAGCTCACGCCTTCGCGCGTGATGTCGGCAATGATCGGCGCGCTTAGGTGCCGGCAATAGAAGGTGCCGAGCGCGAGCGCGAAATCGGATTTCTTCTGATCGAAGGTGGTTTCGAACTGTGGCCCGAGCTCCACCTTGGCCGCTGCCTGCGGCCCGCAAATCGCCACCACCCAGCGGCGTCCGTTGGGCGCTTGCAATGTGTTGGCGGCGACCCAATCGCGCAACGCCTCGGCGGCCTGTTTGAAAGCCAACCCCCAATAATCAAGCATGTAGCGATCTTCGGCGCCACGCACGCCGCCGGCGAGCGAATTGAAATAGGTGTACTCGTAGGGATGCAGACGCGCCATGCCGACGACCGGCAGCGCGAGTCCGATGACGAAGAGCGCAATGATGCCGGCAAGCGCAGCGCGGCCATGGGGACGAAGGCGCTCGATGAGCCAGTGCGCGGCGAGTCCGCCGAGGACTGCGAACGGCGGCACCACAAAAATGAAGTGCCGCACCCCATTGTAGAGAGCGGGCCGCGTCACCATGGCGATGGCGATTGGCAGGTAAACCGCGAGCAGCAAGGCGAGCAGACCGGCACGGCGACCCGGCGCAGTGCCGCGGCGCGCCAGCACGATCAGCGCGCCGATGCTGCCGAGAAAGCCGAGCGCCAGCATCAGTTCGGGCAGCTTCAAAACGAAAAGGTGCGGCAGGTAGCTCGCCGGCATGTCCGGCACCGAGATCAATCGTCCCTCGTAAAGTTCCTGCCACGGCTTCTCGAAAAACTTGTCGAAATATTCGAGTGCGCGAAACGGATTGAGCGGCGCCAGCACGCCCCACGGCCAGAGCAGCCCCATGATCAGATAAGCGAGGACGAAGCCCGGTAGCAGTGTCCATAGAAATTGTCCGCTGCGGACGACAGCGGCACGCCAGCCCAGCGTCTTGCCTTCGACGGCCGTCAGCAGCCCTAGACCGGCTGCGATCTCCGGCGCGCCCAGACCGGCAAGCACGCGCGATCCGAAAGCGGCGCCAAGACCGATACCGAACAGCGCGATCGTGCGTGCGCTCGGCTGCGGATATTCCTCCAAGGCGCGCACAGCCCCGAGCATGAGCACGATCATGGCGACGGCGAACGGCGCATCCTTCGCGTTGATGAACATGTGACCTTGGTAGAGCGGACAGGCGGCAAGCAGCGCCAGCGCACTCAACCCGGCGACAGGTCCGCCGAGCCGCCGCGCCAAGCGCCAACTGGCGGCAAGTCCAATGATGCCGATGGCGGCGCCGACCAGACGGCGGGTTTCGAACAGGTCAAATGGCAAGACTTTGCCGGCGAGCGCTGCCGCCATGTCAAAACCGCCGCCGTATTTGTAGAGATTGACGAAGGAGAGCGCGCGCACATCGGCGAAGCCCGAGCCGTAGAGCTCGAGCAACAGATTGCCGTATTGCGAGTGGGTGTAGTCGTCCCAGCCCAGGCCGTAGTCGCGAAAGGTGAAGGCGGCGGCGATCGTCACCGCTGCCAGGATCAGCACAGCAAGACGGTCGGCCAGGTCCGGCGCCGGCCGAGAACCCTGCATGATCTGTCCGCGGATTCTATTTGCTGGCGCCGACGAACAGCTCTTCGACGTAATCCCAGTTCACCAGATGATCGAGGAAGGCCTTGAGATAATCGGGTCGGCGGTTGCGATAGTCGATGTAATAGGAGTGTTCCCACACATCGCAGCCGAGGATCGGTGTGCCCCCATGCACGAGCGGATTCTCACCGTTCGCCGTCTTGGTGATGGCGAGCTTGCCGTTCTGCACGGCGATCCAGCACCAGCCCGAGCCGAACTGAGTGACGCCGGCCTGGGCAAAATCTGCCTTCATCTTCTCGACGCCGCCAAGGTCGCTGTCGATCTTGGCCTTCAGCTTAGCCGGGATTTTGTCGCCGCCACCGCCAGGTTTCATCCACTTCCAGAAATGGATGTGATTGAAATGCTGACCGGCATTGTTGAAGAGACCTTGGTTTTTGCCGAAGGAGCCTTTGACGACCTCTTCTAGCGATTTGCCCTCGAGACCACTGCCTTCAAGCAGTTTGTTGCCGTTGTCGACATAGGCCTTGTGATGCTTGTCGTGATGATATTCGAGCGTTTCCCGCGACATATACGGCGCCAGCGCATCGTAGCTGTAGGGCAGGTCCGGCAGCTTGAACGACATTTTTGCTCCTCCTCGGTCCACAATCGATTTCAGGATTAACTGGGTCTCCAGGAAACCAGCACATCGTCAGCCAAGTTCCCTCAAATCGTGTAATTAGGGCTTGGCGCGGACGGGGGCAACGCCTTGACCGCCGGTGACGGGAGCCGCGAGCCTGGCGATGCGAATGCTGGGTGAGACGGAGTTTCGATTTAGCGGTTGCTGCGGGGCGTGGAAAAAGCGAGAATTCTCCATTACTAGAAGCGGTTAGCGACTCGCCCCTGGGCGAATGTCGGGAGGAATGTGGCGTCCATGTCGCGGGTCTTATTCATTGTCGGCGGCCTCACCCTGATTGCGGGCGTGGGCATGATCGGATTCGGCATTCCGATCAATGAGTTCAGTTTTGGCAACACGCTGATCCTGGCGGGCACCACGGCCGCTGTCGGCGGCCTAATCATCCTCGGGCTCGGCGCAGTGGTCGCGCAGCTACGCCAATTGGCCGAAGGTCTGAACATCCAGGCCCCAACGAAGCCTAGTCCGGCTCTGTTCGAGGCGCCGCCAATTTCGCAGTCGCTGCCGGAGGCGGGGACCCCATTTGCGGAGAAAACCACCGCTGCGCCAGCCGCCATCGAGCCATCGCTGCCCGCGCCGATCGCTGCATCAGGATTGGCCAGCGAACTCTCAATGCCGGCGCCGGCTCTGCGCAATCCAGAAATTGCAGACGAGCAAACGCCGCCAAAGCCGCGCCCTTTCGTTCCGCCGCCAGTTAGCGAAGAGCGGCGGCCTTGGCGGCTGACCGCCACGGCCGAGGCCTTGCCGGAACGTGGGCGGGCATTTGAAGTCGCTTGGCCGGCAGCGGAAGCGAAAGCCGCCAAGCCGCTCATTGCCGAGGAGGCAAAGCCGGAGCCCAAATTGGAACGGCCACGCGAGGAGCCGCCCGTGCGCAAGCCGGATGTCATGCCGCCGCCGCGCCCCAGCGAGCCGCGGGCTGCGGCAATCCTCAAATCCGGCATCGTCGACGGCATGGGCTATACGCTTTACGTCGATGGATCGATCGAAGCGGAGCTGCCGCAGGGCACGCTGCGTTTCGCCTCGATCAACGAGCTGCGCGCTTACCTGGAAAAGAATCACTGAGCGCACGCCGCTTCGCCGGCGCCAGCCGTCAGAGCGACGCGGAAGTCTCATTGACGTCGTCCATGGTTTTTCTTGCCGTTACTGAAACGCGATAGTAGATTTTAAATATTCGAGTCTTTTGTTTGCGTGTTCCGCGCCTTAGTCGAAGTATGCCAGGGGCCACGCGGGGGTTGTCTTCCATGAGCGACGCGGCCAATTTCATCGAGCTGACGGCGGAGATCGTCTCCGCCTATGTCAGCAACAATACCGTACCGGCCGGTGATATCCCCGCGCTGATCAATCAGGTGCACGCGGCGCTGACGCGGGTGTCGTCCAGCAAGAGCGAGGCGCCGGCCGAGCCGCTCAAACCGGCAGTATCGGTGAAAAAGTCGATCACGCCGGAACACATCGTCTGCCTCGAGGACGGCAAAAAGTTCAAGTCGCTCAAGCGTCACTTACGCACCCAGTACAACATGACGCCGGAGCAATACCGGGACAAATGGAGCTTGCCGGCGGACTATCCGATGGTGGCGCCCAACTATGCGGCCGCCCGCTCGCAGCTGGCGAAACAGATGGGCCTCGGCCAGCAGCGCCGGCGGCGGGCCAAATAGTGGAATAATTCCTAGCTAGGCAATATTTTCCTTGTAAGGGCTGCCGCGATCTTGTAGGCAAGTAGTCCCAATTATGGACTTGACTCCACAAGCTACTTAGGCTAGTATTTCCTCATCAAATTGAGGAAATCAGCCATGTCTAACGCCTTTGTCGCCCCCCATTTCCAGACCCCGGAATCGGCCCGGGAATGGCTGGAAAAGACCCGCTGGCCTGAGGGGCCTATTTGCTCCCATTGCGGGGCCTTCAACCACGCCTACAGGACGAAAAAGCCGGGCTGGTATCGCTGCGCCGAGCCGGAGTGCCGCAAGGATTTCACGGTCACCACCGGCACCGTCATGGAGCGCAGCCATATCGCCCTGAATAAGTGGCTGATGGGCTTCTACATGATGTCGGCCAGCAAGAAGGGCGTCAGTGCCCATCAGCTGCATCGCGCTTTGAACCTCGATTACAAGTCGGCCTGGTTCATGTGCCATCGCATCCGCGAGGCCATGCGCGACGATGATCCGGCCAAGGGCGGCCCGCTCGGCGGCTCCGGCAAAGTCGTGGAAGCCGACGAAACCTATTTCGGTCAAGTCGAGGAACGTCGCGCGTCGCCGCAGCGTAAGGGCAGGCCCTTTACGAAGAGCGGTCGCTCGGGTCCGGGCGGTAAGCGCGCAGTTATCTCGCTAGTCGAGCGCGGCGGGCGCGTCCGCTCTTTCCATCCTGCCGTTGCCGATGCGGACACGGTTGTCGGCATCGTTATGAACAATATCGACCGCGAGACGCGACTCCACACCGACGAAAGCAAGCTCTACACGTTTGTCGGCTCTCAGTTTGCCACGCATGAAACGGTGAAGCACACCGCCAAGGAATACGTGCGCGGCGACGTTCATACCAATTCCGTTGAAGGCTATTTCTCGATCTTTAAGCGCGGCATGAAAGGCGTGTACCAGCACTGCAAGGAAAAGCACTTGCATCGTTATCTCGCCGAGTTTGACTTTCGCTACAACAACCGCATGGCACTCGGCGTTGGCGATATTGACCGCACCATCGCGGCGGTGAAAGGCGCGGAAGGCAAGCGCCTAATGTACCGGCAACCTCACTAAGCCGGATTTTAGCCGACACGCGCGGCGCTTCCTGCGCTGGCGCAAGAAGCAGCGCCACAATCCGAGACAGCTTGAATTGCCGTTCAAGTGAGCGGGGCCGGACTATGCCGCCCGGCCCCGCCATCGCTATCCTAGTAGCTGCCAAGCCGAACTAGGAGCGCGAAAAAAATGATCGAGTCAGGGGAAACAAATGAGCAAATGTTTGAACGATTAGGTCTGGAAAAAGTGAGATGGCTCGTAAGCACGGGCAATATGGCATCTCAATTTGTGGTACCAGCGATAGAATGGCTATCTCAGCGCGACAAAGAAGAGCGCTCAGACTTAGAAGATAATCGTGAATTACAAATGCGCACAGCACGAAGCGCCAAGATTGCTGCACAGATTGCGGCTATCGCTGCAATAATTACGCTGATATGGGAAATTGTATCGAAGATTTGGAAGTAAGACATGACAAACGCCTCCGGTGCGCGTATAAGAGTTACGCGCGACGGAAGCACGGGTGCGCCATTAAGATCGCTTCGGCTCGGACTGCCATCCGAGCCGATTCCATTTTATAAATCGTTTTGGTTGCCGCAGCCATTACCCGTTTACTCCACAAAGGCACGCATAGTGCGATTGCTGACACTGATATTGATTTTAATGTTTACGGTCGGCGCTCACGCCGAGCGCATAAATGTGACGTTTGATATTCCTTCGCGCTTTCCAGAGCCAATTGTGACCGGCCGCACAAATTTGCCGGATGGCACAGAATTGTTGATCACGATTCAAAGGCCGTTCACGAGTCAAAAGCCCCCGCCATGTGTACCTATTTGCATGGCGCAATCAAAAGCAGTTGTGCGAAATGGTCAATTTCACAGCGAGCGATTTGGTATCGGCCTGGGGACTTTCATGCTCGATATTACTACCGGTGCCGGATCTTCGCAGCCGCCAGATATTCGAGCCATAATAGGCGACCGCAGCGAAAATCTGACAGGCCCCTATCTCAGACCGCAGCGACGAAATGCCCTTTCGGCCTCACCAAGCCTTTCGCCGGAGCTTAATGCTCAGTTTGGACCGATGATCCAATACGATTCAACAATAGTATTTGACCACGACTAAGCGGCGCGGCGTTTTCTTTTTTGCCGTTTCTTCGATTGCGACGGCATCCCCTTAGGCCCCATACTCTTGAGAGGTTTCGGGGGCGTGTTCAGCGCGCGCCGCACTAGCTTCTCGAAGCGTTGTTGCGCCTCGCGATCACTGTATTGATCAGGCTGCTTTAGCGTCATGGCATGGTCCCCATGTCCGGGTTCGATGAACTTAAAGGAATTACGCCACGACAGCTAGATGAGTTGGCTGCGCCACTTTACGAAGGTCTAGGGCGCTCGCTAGCAAAATGGCAATACGTCGAAACCAGCATGTTCATCTTAGCCCACGCGATCATGCGATGCGAATATAAGTATTCTTCAACCGCCTTTTATCTTCTCCGAGGGGCCGACATTAAACTCCAGCTTCTCAATAGACTTTGTGAGGCTCATTTCAGCAAGGAGCTACTGAAACGGGAGTGGGAACCGACATACAAGGACCTTTCAAACGCGATCAAATTTCGTAATGGATTGGCTCATTTTGAGGTGAACTATTTCAAAGACCCGGAGCGAAAGTATCTGAAAGAAGGCGATCCCCCGGTAGTCTTATCGCCTCATCACACCGACGTTCGGGAATCCGGCAAGCCCATGGTCAAGGGGGCGATGCTCCACAATCTAAACGAAGCCGCGGCCCTTCATGTCATTTTAGCGCAGCGTCTCGTTTCTCTTGTTCGGCGGCATTTCTCACCTGAAGAGCTGCGCGCAACACAGCTTCCACATCAATGGCTGCGGCTGTTGTGGAATACTGAAGATAATCCTCAATCAGCTCAGTCGCCGCCCTCACCATCTCGTCGGTGACCTCAATCTCGGGCGCGCCAGCGTTAGGACTGTTTCCCTTGCACATGAGGCCATCTCTTATGGCAAATCGCCGAAATCTCCAAAACGCCCATGAACACTAGCCATAGTGGTTTGGGGAGTCAAGTCCATAATTGGGCAAGTAGTCCTACAAGGAGCCGTCGCATGTCCAACCGTTCCGCCATCCAGCGCAAAGCATCGCCCGGCCGGGCGGACCCGCCGCAACCTACGATCGATCCCTTTCGCGCTCGCCATCTCGCCTTGGAGCAGCGCCAGATCGTCACCGACAGCGGCCGCGCCAGCGTCACCGTCGACGAGGCCGAGAGCCCGCTTGCCTGGCTCGCGCGCCGGCGCGGACGTCATGGGCAGAGCTTGATCGCGCCGCATCAGCTGCAAGCGGGCGAGCGCCTGCGCACCGACTTCACGCATGCCCATCTGATGCCGCGCACGACCTCGAACTGGTCAAGCCCGGTGGCCGACGGGCGCCGCGGTGCCGGCCACGCCGGCGCCTTCACGGAGACGATGATCGCCGCGCGCCAGCGCGTGCATCAGGCGCTCGATGCCGTGGGTCCGGAGTTCTCCGGATTATTGCTCGATGTCTGCTGCTTTCTGAAAGGCCTGGAGGACGTGGAGCGCGAGCGCGCCTGGCCGCATCGCACCGCCAAGATCGTGCTGCAACTCGCGCTTGATCGCCTCGCCCGTCATTACGGTTATGCGGCGGAGCTGCGCGGAGCCGAGCGCGGCCGGCTGCAGACTTGGCTTGCCGACGATGCGGCTTTCAGCGTCGAAAGCTAGGCGACCGTAGCAAGCGCCGCCTTGGCCTCGGCGCGAATGCGCTCGACCATCGCACGCAGGCCGTTCGAGCGTTGCGGCGTCAGATTCTCGCGCAGCCCGATGCGGTCGAAGATCTCGAGGGCATCGATCGCCAGGATATCGCGCGCGCCTCTACCCGAGTAGAGCGCGAACAGGATGGCGATCAGCCCGCGCACGATGTGGGCGTCGCTGTCACCGTCGAAGCTCAAGGTCGGGCCGGCGACGCCGTCCGGCTTCACATGTGTGACGAGCCAGACCTGGCTTGCGCAACCGCGCACCTTGTTGGCCTCGTTATGCGCGGCGTCCGGCAGAGGCGCCAGGGTGCGGCCGAGCTCGATGACGTAACGATAGCGGTCGTCCCACTCATCGAGCAGGCCGAAATTCTCAACGATTTCGTCGATCGTGGGCATGCGCGGCGTGGACGCCTGGTTCGATTGCATTCGAACAATATATAGACCGATCCGCGCTGTGGCCAAAGGCAAGGAGGGCAGGGGCAATCGAGAGCCCCCCGCGCAACCAGCAAAGATGTGCGTATTGCTAGACGTCCGGTCGGCGCGGCGGCATTGGAACCGAAGTCCGCCAAGCCGGCTGCAAATCGGCCTTTGACAAAGTCCCCGTGCGATCGGCCACGGGCACCGCTTCGGCCGCCGTCTTTGCGGCGGGGTCGGACGTCTCGCCAAGCTTGGCGGTGATGAACTGGTAAAGCACGCGCGCGCCAGCCTCGGCTTTACGGCCGAGTGCGACCACGAGCTTGCCGCCGATCAGGCAGGCATTGGGCTGGCGCTCACAAAAGCCGCGCATGTCGCTCACCGTGGCGCTGGCGAGGGTGACGGCTTCGGTTGCGTTGATCTGCGCATCCGGAGAGGTCGGCGGCGCGCTGCCGCTCGGCAGCAGCACGCAGACGACGGCCAGCCAAAACGCAATGCGCAACAGAAAGAACATGACCCTGCCCAACGATCCCCACGGCTCTTTAGCCGCCTTTGAACCAAACCCTAGCATTAAGGCTTGAAGTCCGCGTTGGCGCTGGCGCGATGTTTTTGGGCAAAGTCGACGCGAATGCGCCACGACTTTTGCTCAAATTTGAGATGGCACAATTCGCCTAAAATCTTAAGCGTTGCCCAGGCTCGCGCTTGAGGGCGCGGGTCTCGCGCTCGGGCATGGTTAGCGCCGCGCTAACCATCCGCACCCGGGCGCGGCGCGGCAACCGAAATTTCACCATGCGCGTCGAATGAGGGCGGCCAACGCGCCGGAATGCACCCGCAAACATGCCGCAGGACCCGGCACCTTAGCGTTCGTTTAAGCGGCCTTCTCTAGATTCGCCGCGCAAAAGGGGACGCGTCTGTTCAACAAGACGTGCGACAGGAACCGTGAGTTTCCTCACGCCGGTGCGTAATTTTGTCCACGCCTTGGTGCATCCGGCTCCACAACGGGATGCACTCACGGCGGCGCGCCACCGCGCCTTCATCGCGCCGCGCCTGCTCGGCAGTCTGGTCGCGCTCACCGCCTTTCCGATCTATCTGGTGTTCCGCGGCGCCCCGAGCCCGCTCGAGATCGGCGTCTTTGTCTGGCTGGTGGCGCCGATACTGATCGCCTATTTTCTCTCGCGCACCGGCCGCTATGACAGCGCCCATGTATTGTCGTCGCTTTCCCTCACCGGCATGGTGACGACGGTCGCCTGGTGCACCGGAGGCATCGGCTCGTTTGCCGCGATCTGGCTGGTGGTCGTGCCGCTCGAGGCATCGTTGTCGGCTTCGCGCCGCGTCGTGGCGCTGGCCTCGACCTTTGCGCTTGCGGCCGCCGGGCTGCTCTTGCTGCTGAGCGCCTCGTCGCTGCTGCCGCCTCCTCAGGCATTGGCCAACGAACATGGCGCGCTGGCGGCGCTCGGCATTATCTCCGCCTCGCTTTATGCGACCGGCCTTGCGCTCGGCACCGAAGCGTTGGCGCGCACCAGTTTTTGGCTGCATTACGCCGAGGAGGACCGCTATCGTCTGCTTGCGCGCAATATGACCGACGTGATCACGCGCCACAGCCGCAACGGCGGGGTATTGTTCGTATCACCGGCCGCCGAGCAACTGTTCGGGGCGCGGGTCGACCAGCTGATGGGACACGGCCTGTTCGAACGCGTGCATGTGGCGGATCGGCCTGCCTATCTGAGCGCGCTCAATGATGCCGCCGCGCGCGGCGAAGGGCGCGCGGTCGAATTTCGTGTCCGACGCGACGATAAGCCACCGGGCCATTTCCTCTGGGTGGAGATGCGCTGCCGCCCGCTCGACCAAGCGACCGAAGGGGCGGCGGCGGACGCCCACGAAGTGGTGGCGGTGCTGCGCGATGTCAGCGACCGCAAGCAGCAGGAGGCGGAGCTGGAACGCGCGCGCGCCGAAACCGAACAGGCCAATGCCGCCAAGGGCCGGTTCCTCGCCACCATGAGCCATGAACTGCGCACGCCGCTTAACGCGATTATCGGCTTCTCCGATATGCTAACCAATGACACGCTCAATTTCGATGCGGCGCGTAAGGCTGAGTATGCGCGGCTGATCAACGAATCCGGCCGGCACCTTCTGGCTGTGGTCAATGGCATTCTCGACATGTCGAAAATGGAAACCGGCAACTTCCAGATCACGCCGGAGCCGTTCGCGCCGGCGCAGGTCATCGCCAATTGCTCCGATCTTTTGGCGCTGAAAGCGCAAGACGCCGGGGTCGCGCTCAAGAGCCGCGTGGCGGCCGACCTGCCGGAAATGGTCGCAGACCGCCGCGCGCTCAGTCAGATCCTGATCAATCTGATTTCCAATGCGATTAAGTTCACGCCACGCGAAGGCACGGTCACCGTCGGCGCTTTCGCGGACGGAAGCAAGATCGCGATCACGGTCGAGGACACTGGCGTGGGCATCGGCGCGGACGATCTGCCGCGGCTGGGGGAGGCCTTCTTCCAAGCGCGCGCCTCCTATGACCGGCGGCACGATGGCGCCGGCCTCGGCTTGTCGATCGTCAAGGGCCTCGTGCGCCTGCACGGTGGCGACATGGAGATCATGAGCCGGCTTGGCGAGGGCACCTGCATTACGGTCCGCCTGCCGATAGATTGCGAGCGCGCACGGCCGGCCGAGCCGATCAGCTTGCTGCCGCAGAATTCGCAGCCCGCGCCTCCGGTCGCCGCGACGGCAGTGAGGAAAAGTGCGTAAGCGCAGCCGCACCGCGGAGCGCGACGGTATCGCGCTTGTGGCCTTGCGCTATCGGCGCGAGATCGTTGGCGCTGCGCTCGCAGCTGCTGCGACGCTGACGATTTTCGCCAATGCCTTGTTTCTACAGCACGGCCCGCACCCGGCACCGATCTTCGCGACTCGCGCCCCGCTCAAACAGCCCGCTGTGCCGCTTCCCTTGCCGGTGCCGAAGAACGCGGCCGAAAACGCGCAACAGCAAGTGATTGCCGATATTCAGCGCGAGCTCTCCCGCCGTGGCTTCTATAACGGCGTTGCCGACGGCGTCTGGGGGGCCAAGACCGATGCGGCGCTGCGCGACTTCCTACAGGCGGCAAATCTATACATCAACAGCGAACCGAACGAGGCGCTGTTGCGTACGATCACCGCATCGACGGTCAAGGCGCCCGCTCCCCGCGCTCAACCGCAGGAGGCGCGGCGCGACGATCCGATCGCGCAATTGCTGGCGCCCTCCCAGCGGGTGCTGGCGATCCAGCGTGCGCTTGCCGATTTCGGCTACGGCCAAGTCAAGCCGACCGGGGTCTATGATCCTGAGACGCATGCCGCGATCGAGCGCTTCCAGCGCGAGCGGCGCCTGCCGGTGAACGGCGTCGTCTCGGACGATTTCGTGCGCGAGCTTTCCGCTGTCACGGGGCGTCCGCTGGAGTGAATGGCGTCACCGTCGCACGCCGTGCTAAGCACGTCCATGCGGCTGAAATCCGGAATCTGGGTGGCGGCCTATCTGCGCCGCTGCAATGTCGAAGGCGTGTTCGCGGCGGTGCGTCGGCGCGGCGCCGAGGAAGCCGGCGCCATATTCATTTTGGTCAACCGACTCGACGGCAGTGTGACCCTGTACGGGCCGGCACCGCAGGCTTTGTTCGACGAGGCACAGCCATCGGATCGGATGTTTAGCGCCGTGCTCGGCGGCAAGGGAGGTGTTTCAGTGGATGAGGCCGAAGCGCGCATCGCGCGCGAGGTGAAGTTCGATCCCGATGTATGGGTGATCGAGGTCGAAGAGCGAGCCGGGCGGCATTTCCTCGACCACGTGGTTGGCTGACTGCTAGCGACCGCCGGACCTGATTTTCGCCGACTGGCCGCCGCGGTCGCGCGCTAGACGGCGGGGCGCCGGGTTGGCTAGTGAACGGGCGCTGCGCTGTTCATCGTCCCAATAGAGCGGTGCGTGGGCCGTCCGCTGGCGTGCGCTCTCCCCGTGCCAGATCGAAACCATACGCGCCGCTGCGCCTGGCGTGACTTCATCATAAAGCTGCGCGAGTCTGTGGACGCGTTCGACCGATTGTCCAATCGCCGGGTTGAGAAACATCGCGATGCGTTGGAACACATGATCGGGCACGCCCAGCGCTTTGCTCGCGACGACGAGCGGTTCGCCGGAACTATCGCTGACAATGCGGCCAGCAAGGTCGTGGCCGATGCCCAGCGCGCGTTCAAGTAGGCGACCGAACTCCATTGCGTTGCGCGTGAGCGCCGCGCGTTCCAGTTGCTGGACGGTTTCCGAAGATGCAGGCGTTGGACGCGCCGCCAGCGGATCGGCTGCGACGTCGAGATTGGCCAGGATCAGGCAGCGCTCCTGAGGGTCAGCGGCAAAGAAAGATGCGGTCAGATCTTCCGCGAGCGCGGTCGACGGTGTGTCGTCAATCCCGGTCAGAACACCGAGCTTTTCCAGTTTGCGTAGTACGGCGGCGGGTGCGCGCCGATAGACCGAAAGTCGGGCGGCGACCGTCGCGCGGGTCGCCTCATCGACCGTGTCGATGAGACCGAGCGCCAGCTCGACATATTGAGTTGCCTCGGCGCTGCTGTGCGCGGACTTCTGTACGTAGAGATCGGTGAGCACGCGAAGCAGTGTCGGCCGGATATCGACACCGTTGCGGCAGGCAAGATCGAACAGACTGTCCAAACACGGTGGAGAGACGGCTCTGAGCATGGCGTTACGCAATACAAACTCGGGACGTCTCACATTAATCGGATCACGTTAGCGGAGCGTTAACCTTGCAGCGCCTTTAATTGCTTTTAGGAGCGCCGATCCGGCAAGTCGCGCATGGTCCCTGAAAAGCAGGAACCAGTTTTCAAAAAGGAGCATGCGTCGCTCGCGCTGGAACGGAAGGGGGACTGCAATGGGTGATGTGATCCGCTTTCCCGACGAGGTCGGCTGTCGGCGCGGCGGCAGATGCGTCGATCCGGATCAACCGGCGACGGTCATTATTCTTCCGGTGATCCGCATCGAGCGCAATCCGGATGGTTTCAGCAGCAAACCGCAATCCGGCAGCCCGGTTGGCCGCCGCCGCCGCCGCGCGCGCTGATCAATCGGACGGGTTGGGCGCAGCAACTTTTGTGCATTGCGCGGTCACGATGGCTTTTTCCGCCATCGGCATCATCTCCGGCGACAGCGCCAGCGCGCGGATCACAATCAGTCCGGTCGGGCTTGGCGACTCGACGATCAAGCGGTCGGCGGCGGTGATTTCCTCATCCTCAGGCAACTGACTGTGCTGCTCGGCTGTCATCAAATCGAGCTCGATGGCCCGCCCGCCCGCCGCTCGGTCATTGATAGCGTAGTAGGCGATGTCCCGGTTGGTGTAGAACGAGACAGACGTATAAGCGGAGTTCACGGGCACGGTGAGCTTGATCGGCCCCTGCGCCAGATCGTAGCGGCAAACCGTGCTGGCGAAAGCCGGGTCCATGAACGGCATGGCCGCCTTCTCGGGAGTCGGCAAGGGGAGAGCGACCACTTTGTCGAGCGGTACTGTCGCCGTCAGCCGCGAATAAGCATCTTGCGTGGCGGTAAGCGGCAAGATGAAGACGGTACCGAGATGCACAATGCCGCCGAGCAGCACGCCGCCGAGCAAGAACAGCGTCCACCGGATCATGGGCAGCTCCTCACGGTCAGCGCCGGCAGTGGAACTTCGCGGCCCTCCTTCGTCGAGACCCCGACCGGGGTGTCGTATAAACGCAGCATCAGCACATAACGCTCGATGCCGCCGGTCGGCAGCCAGTTGCCTGGACTGGCGCGCGGGGCGATTGTGATCTGGAAACTGCCGTTGGCGCGGCGAACGATCTCCTGACTAGTGAAGCCGTAGCGATTGACCGAGTTGGCGACCAGCCCGCCGCGCGGCGTGTAAAGCGACAATGTCCAATAGCGGGCGGCGGGAGTCGTGCCGGACAGCGTGATGTCGCATCGCCCGTCCAGCGGGCGGCCCTGATCATCGCTGCGCGCCAAAAATTCCACGCCGTCACCGAGGGCAACCGGAAGCCGGCCCATGCGCGCGATCGCCGCTTGCGCATAAGGATCGATGTCGGTGGTGCCGGATTTGGGCCAAGCGGTCCAGCTGCCGATGTTCAAGGCGCCGAAGGCGACGCCGTGAGTCAGCGCGGAATAGGTGGTGCCAAGCCCAACGATCGCCGCGACGAGCAATGTAAACAGGGTTCCGATAAGCAGCCGCACGGTCGATCCGCTGGGTGGAGCGTTGATATGCGCCAGAGACTACGCCGGGTCGGCGTTGTAGCGCCAATCAGTTTCGCTCGAACGCCCGACCCTCCAAGGTTGAGGCAAGCGCGTCGCCGGTCTTCGGAATCGCGGCTTGGTTCTTTTTGTCGGCTGAAACGGTCGAGGGCGGCGGTCCCATCGCGCGATTGGCGTCGTCCATCATGTGCTCAAGGCGAACAAGAATTTCAGCGCCGCGTTTGGTCAGCATAGCAGGCCGTGGCGGCGGCGCGGGCTCATCGGCGGGCGGCTTGGCTTCGGCCACCAAAGACGGCTGCCGCTCACGCGGCACCGGAATGCCCGGGAGCTGTTTGATCTCGATGCCCTGATGCGCATAGGTCATGATCTCGTGCCAGGTCATCGCTGGTAAGGCGCCGCCGGTCATCCGGTTGGTCGATTCGTAATTGTCGTTGCCGAACCAGACGCCGCACACAAAATTGCCCGTATAGCCCATGAACCAAGCGTCGCGGTAAGCATTGGTCGTGCCGGTCTTGCCGGCGGCGGCGATGTTGTCGAGGCGTGCGCGACGGCCGGTGCCGTTTTCGACCACGCTGTTCATCATGGTGATCATGTCCTGCGCGACACGCGGTGGCAGCACTTGCTTCGGTTTTGGGCCGTCGCGGTCATAACGCCAGATCAGCTTGCCGTTGCCGGTACGCACTTCCAGGATCGCGTGCGGCGCGACTTTCTTGCCGAGATTGGGGAAGGTCGCGTAAGCGCCGGTATGCTCCAAAAGGTTGACGGCGTCGGCGCCGATCGGCAACGACGGCGTGTCGGGAAGCGGCGTAGTGATGCCCATGTCCTGCGCGGTCTTGATGATGCGCGCGCGACCGAGTTTGGCATTTCCGTTGCCGATCGAGACTGACAATCGCACCGCCACGGTGTTGATCGAATGCGTGAGCGCCGTGATCAGCGTCATCGCGCCGCGATAACCGTTGCCGTAATTGTGCGGACACCAGTTGCCGAGGCAGATCGGCGCATCAACGACGGTGGACGTCGGTTTAAAGCCGTGCTCGAGCGCCGTGGCGTAGACATAAGGCTTGAACGAGGAGCCCGGTTGGCGCATGGCGTCGGTGGCGCGATTGAACTGGCTGGCGCCGTAGTCGCGTCCGCCGACCATGGCGCGCACCGCGCCGTCGACGTCCATCAGGACCGCGGCGGCTTGGTGAGCGTTGTATTCGTTGCCGTATTGCCGCAGCGAATTTTCCACCGCCAGATCCGTCGCCCGTTGCAGGTTGGGATCGATCGCGGTGCGCACGACGAAGACGCGTTCGCTCATCGACTTGGGGAAGGTGTCGACCAGCTTCTTCATTTCATCGAAGGCGTAGTCGAGATAATAGTTGGGCGCGCGATCATCGCGGCGATCGACGGGGGTGGCGGGATGTTTGCGGGCGCCGAACACCTGCCCCTCGGTCATGAATCCGGCCTCGACCAGATTGTCGAGCACGACGTTCGCCCGCGCGCGCGCCGCCGGCAGGTTGACGTTGGGCGAGAACTTGGTCGGCGCCTTGAACAGGCCGGCGAGCATCGCCGCCTCCGGCAGATCGACGTCGCGCGCCGACTTGTTGAAATAATAGCGCGCCGCCGCGTCGACGCCGAAGGCGCCGCCGCCCATATAGGCGCGGTCGAGATACAATTTGAGAATCTCGTTCTTGGTCAGCCGCGCCTCCAGCCACAGCGCCAGGAACGCCTCCTTGATCTTGCGGTCGAGCGTGCGCTCGTTGTTGAGGAACAGGTTCTTGGCGAGCTGCTGGGTGATCGAGGAGCCGCCCTGCACCACGCCGCCGGCGCGCGCGTTGGTGACCAGCGCGCGGAAGATGCCGCCGACGTCGATGCCGAAATGGTCGTAGAAGCGGCGGTCCTCGGTCGCCAGCACCGCCTTGATCAGATGGTCGGGGAACTGGTCGAGCGGGATCGAATCGTTGTGGCGGATGCCGCGCGTGCCGATCTCGTTGCCGTAGCGGTCGAGAAAGGTGACGGCGAGGTCCGACTTCTTCAGCCATTCGTCGTCGGAGGTCTCCTGGAAGGCGGGCATGGCGAGCGCCAGCATCAACAGGATGCCGGCGGTGCCGAGCGTCGCGCCCTCGGAGACGAGCTCGGCGAGGAGCCGCCGCCAGCCGGCGACGTGGAAGCGGTCCATGAAGGTGGAGTAGCGCTCGTAGCTCTCGCGCGCGCCCTTGAAGCTCGCAAACAGCGAGAAGTCGATCCAGGCGTCGAGCCCGAGCGCCAGGCGCTTGAGGCGGACGATCCAGTCCTCGGGGATCAGGTTGCGCAACGACATGGCTCTTGCGGCGCGTTCCGGACGGCTTTTGCCCCTGCGGTTTTACCCGATCGGGCGGCTTGGCGCCAATGGCGGCGGGTGGACGATCGACGCAAGGTGAAGGGAAAATGCGGTGAAAAAGCGGGCGGTTCCCTGTGCTTGAACGCAAAGCCGGGCCGCGGCGCGCTCCCTCCCCCCTTGTGGGGGGAGGGTTGGGGAGGGGGGTGGTCCTTGCATCCGCGCGCCACGCGCCTTACCCCCCTCCCTGTCCCTCCCCCACAAGGGGGGAGGGAACGATAGAGCCGCACCGCTCGCATGGCCGATAAGTCCAACGACAACGAACTCCCCTTCTGGCGCCGCAAGACGCTCGCCGAGATGAGCGCCCGGGAGTGGGAGAGCCTGTGCGACGGCTGCGGCCGCTGCTGCCTCAACAAGCTGACCGACGCCGACACCGGCGCAACCGTGTTCACCTCGGTCGGCTGCAAGCTGCTCGACACGCACGCCTGCCGCTGCACCGACTATGCGCATCGGCTGACGCGGGTGAAGGACTGCGTGCGGTTGACGGCGCGCAACGTCAAGCGGCTCTCCTGGCTGCCGCCGACCTGCGCCTACCGCATCATGGCGAACGGCGGCGACCTCGCCTGGTGGCACCATCTCGTCTCCGGCTCGCGCGACACCGTGCACGAAGCCGGCGTCTCGGTGCGCGGGCGCGTGGCGGCGAGCGAGAAGGACGTGCCGGACGAGAAGCTGGAGGATTATGTGGTCGCCTGGCCGGGGAAGTGGCCGCGAGGCGCCAAGCGCGCCGTCAGGGGAAAATGAGGGCGAGGGGAAGAGAGCGGCTGTAGGACCTTGATTTCAACCTTTCCGTGTATAGAACAAATAGCGAACACGGAGTGAGTGAATGGCGCACACGTTTGGCGGCGTGTGGACCGAGCGCAAGCTTTCGGTCGTTGGCACCTATTTGAAGATGTTTGCGCAGGCGCTGAAGAACCAGCCGTTCCAGCGCATCTATATTGACGCGTTCGCCGGCACTGGCGACCGCACCGACAAGCGGCGAGAAAACTTGCCGCTGCTTGATCTTCCCGAGTTCGAAGAGGTAGCGAAAGGGTCAGCCCGGCTGGCACTCGAAGTTGAACCTCCATTTCATCGATATGTTTTTATTGAGCGCGTATCGCGCCGAGCGAGTGAACTTGCGGCGCTCAAATCTGATTTTCCGAGCCGCTCAATCGAAATCATCAACGCCGACGCGAATGATGCGATCGCGGCGTTGTGCAAGGTAACCAGCTGGCGCGAGACTCGCGGCATCGTCTTTCTCGACCCTTACGGGCTGCAGGTGACTTGGGATACGCTCGTTGCGATCGCAGGTACCAAGGCTCTCGATGTCTGGGTTCTGTTTCCGTCCGGCATGGGCCTGAATCGTCTGTTAACGAAATCAGGCGACATTCCGCAGGAATGGCAGGAGACTTTGGATCGAAGCCTCGGCACGAGGGAATGGCGCTCGAACTTTTACCGAAGCGTACAAGAGCCCGATCTTTTTGAGGGACCGCGCAGCAGGAAAGTCAAAGATGCCGACCCGATGAAGCTTGAACAGTTTTATCTTGATAGGCTTCGAGAGATTTTCCCGACCGTGATGACCAAATGCGTTCGTCTGACCAACAGCAAAGACCAGACCATGTATCTTTTATGCTTCGCTTGCGCCAATCCATCGCCAAAGGCGAAAGCGCTTGTGACGAAGCTGGCTGGCTCAGCCGCAAAGGCATAATTCAATGGCCGCCTCCGACATCGAATGGACCGAAGCGACGTGGAATCCGATCGCCGGCTGCACTATCGTCTCGCCCGGCTGCACCAATTGCTACGCCATGCGCATGGCGGCGCGGCTGCAAGCGATAGGCATGGCGAAATATGCCGAAACCACACGCAAGTCGGGCAAACGGCACGTCTGGACCGGCCGCGTGAATGTCGATGAGGCGGCACTGACTGCGCCGCTCGCCTGGAAGAAGCCGCAGCGCATTTTCGTCAACTCGATGTCGGACTTATTTCAGGAGAGGGCGGACGAGCCGTTCATTCGGCTAATCTGGCGTGTGATGCAGAAGGCGAATTGGCATTCGTTCCAAGTGCTGACCAAACGCCCCGACCGCATGTTGGCAATATTGTCAAAGTCCGAATTTCCGATGTTGGACAATGTCTGGCTCGGCGCCTCGGTGGAAAGCGAAGATTATCTCGACCGCATCGACTTGCTGCGACAGGTGCCGGCGCGCATCCGCTTCATCTCATTTGAGCCGTTGCTCGGACCGATCATTGCGCCCGACCTGCGCGGCATCCATTGGGCGATCGTCGGCGGCGAATCCGGCCCGCGCGCGCGGCCGATGCAGGAATGGTGGGTGGAGCAGCTACACGAGGCCTGCGAGCGGCAGGGCGTGGCGTTCTTTTTCAAACAGTGGGGCGGGAAACGAAAGAAAAAGATGGGGCGCCTGTTTAAGCAGCGCACCTGGGACGAATATCCAATAGGTGCCGGCCGCGAGACGAAACGCGCATCACACGACGGAATGGGCATTTCAGAATTTATTCCTTGACAGCGCACCGCTGCCCGCCTAGCCTTCCGGCATCGTCCCACAACTGAATCCGCCTCCATGTCCCGCCGCACCTCGCTGCGCGCGCTGGCGCAGACGCGCTATCGCGAGAAGCTCGCCGCCAAAGCGCAGAGTCCAGACATAGCGACCCCCCTCCCTAACCCTCCCCCACATCCGCCTTCGCCCGACGGGCTACGGCGGACAAGCGGGGGAGGGGAGAGCAAGCTCCTCGCCTTGCTGCGCGCGCTCTATGAGGGCGCCGCCGTGCCGGTCGCGGAGATCGCGCGGGTTGCCGGCATCACCGAGCGCACGATCTACAAATATGCCGCCAAGGGAAACTGGCAGCCGCGCTATGCCTGGACCGCGGACGGCCGCCGTCCGCGCGGCAAACGCCGCAAGCGCGGGGCACGCTGGCTGCCGCGTGCGGAGTTTGCGCCGGTGAAGGGCGCCGGCGGCCGCTTTCGCCGCCGCGCCGATCGGGGCAAGCGCTTCGCGAAAGGCTTGCACGCGACCGATGCGCGGGTCGCCGCGCGCGCCGCGGCCGATTGCGCCGAGGCCGACGCGCTCGCCCGGCAAGCGGAAACGGAGGCCGCGCGCGAGCATTGGTTCAACGAGCGCATGCGCGCCTGGGGGCTCATCAACCGCACGCTCGGCAAGATCACCGACTATGAGGAGGAATACCGCAAGACGCATGGCGGGCAGAAAGTGCCGGCGGACGACAAGCTGCGTTGGGCGATGGGCTGCGCGCTCAGGGGAGCCATGAATTGGCTCGAGGCGATCAAGCAGGAGGAGGCGAAGCTGGGCGGGTAAGCTTGCCCTCCCCACGCTCATTTCACCTCCCCCTGGAGGGGGGAGGTCGGCGCGCCTGCGCGCGCCGGGAGGGGGTGAATTCTTTCGACGCTGTCACCCCACCCCGATGCGCTTCGCTCACCCTCCCCCTCCAGGGGAGGGTGAGCGTGCTCGTCGCTTCGCCCCTCGTTCCGCGCAGCGCGGCGGCGCTCATGCCAGCTCCGCATTTCCCTGCATTGCATTCGCCGCCGTGAAGCGGCATTTACAGCCCGCCCATGGACGCCAGGACTCACGAGAAAAGCCGTCACGCCCACGTAACGACGAGCGCGCACGCCGCCGCGCGGCCGCACTTCGCCCATGCCGAGATCCGTTCGATCATGCTCGGCCTCATGCTGGCGATGTTCCTCGGCGCCCTCGACCAGACGATCGTCGCGACCGCCTTGCCGACTATCGGCCGCCATTTCGGCGACCTCGGCGATCTCTCCTGGGTGGTCACCGCGTATCTGTTGACCGGCACGGCGGTGACGCCGCTCTACGGCAAGCTCGCCGACATTCATGGCCGGCGCGTCACGCTGTTGTCGGCGATCGCGATCTTCATGCTCGGTTCGCTCGCCTGCGCGCTTGCCGCCTCGATGACGGCGCTGATCTTCGCCAGAGCGCTGCAGGGGCTCGGCGGCGGCGGCTTGATGGCGCTGGCGCAAACCATCATCGCCGACATCGTCTCGCCGCGCGAGCGCGGCCGCTACCAGGGCTATATCTCGGGGGTGTTTGCGCTGTCCTCGGTCGGTGGGCCGGTGCTCGGCGGCTTCCTCACCGAGCACATCGACTGGTCGCTGATCTTCTGGATCAACCTGCCGCTCGGCCTCGCCGCGCTCGGCATGACCTCGAACGTGCTGCGCCGCGTGCCGTTTCAGGCGCGCCAGCGCCGCCTCGATTTGATCGGCGCCGCGCTGATGATGGCGGCGGCGGTGGCGCTGTTGCTCACGCTCTCCTGGGGCGGGCGCCTGTTCGACTGGATCTCGGCGCCGACCGGCGCGCTGCTCGCAACCTCCGCCGTGCTCTGGGGCCTGTTCGCCTGGCGGCTCACCGCGACGCGCGATCCGTTCCTGCCCTTGACCGTGCTCGCCAATCCGGTGGTGCGCACGGCCGCGCTCGCCGGCGCCTGTTGCATGGCGACGCTGGTCGGCATGACCATCTTCGTGCCGCTCTATTTCGAAGTGGTGCTGCATCTGTCGGCGAGCCAATCGGGCCTGGCGCTCATCCCGCTGATGAGCGCAACCGTCACCTTCTCCACCATCAGCGGGCGCCTCATGGTGCATGTCGAGCGCTATAAGCGCATGGCGCTCATCGGCCTGACCGTCGCCATCCTCGCGCTCGCCGCGCTCGCCATCTGGCCGGCGGCGCTGCCGACCTCCGGCGTGCTGGCGCTGCTCGCGGTGATCGGGTCCGGCATCGGCAGCGTGTTCCCGATCTCCACCGTCTGCCTGCAGAACGCCGTCGCCCATCACCAGATGGGCATCGCCACCGGCGCCGCCAATTTCTTCCGCGCGCTCGCCTCGGCGCTGATGGTGGCGCTGCTCGGCGCGATCGTGCTCGGCGGCCTCGGCGGCGTCACCGGCATGTCGGTCGAGATGCTGGCGCGCGCGGCGTCCGCGCCCGAGCTCGCCTTCGCCTTCCGTTTCGTCTTCCTCGCCTGCGCGCTGGTGCTCGCCTTCGCCATGGCCTTCGTCATCGCCATGGAGGAGCGCCCGCTGCGCGGCCCGGCCAAGCATTCGCCCGAGGCCGGGGCGCCGACCGCGCCGGCAACGCCGATTCCCTCGGAATAAAAAAACCCCGGCCGTGCGGCCGGGGTTCTTCGTCGTCTTAAAGCTTGCCTCAGTCGAGCCCGGGCGGGTCGCGCTCGAGCTGGAAGCGGATGTTCGGATCCGGGTCGGTGCCGACGTCGCGGCCGTACGCATGCACGTCGGGCTCCGCCTGCATCGCTTCAGCGCGCACGCCGCGCAGATCGCGCGACGGCTCGTAGGCAAACGCGCGATGGGCGGCCGGCGCAACGAGCCCGTTGTTTTGCGGCAGATAGGACGGCGGCGGCAGGATCGAATTGCCGGTGCCGTAGCCGGGATTGTAGGCCTGGGCCATGGCCGGCGCTGCGAGCAGCGTCAGCAAGGCCGCGCTAGCGAGAAGCTTTCTCATTGCTTGTTTCTCCATCTTGGTTCGGCGGCGCCGCGCCTCGCGGCGACGGCGCTGTCCGTGCGCGCAACATGGAGACGGTGGACGCGCGCGACTTGCGCGAAGTTGCTGCCGTCGATGCGCTCTTGCGCAAATCATGTGGAACTCGCGTTGCGAAAGTTAATGCAAGGCTCGCATGCATTTCGCGAATGCATATATCCAATGCATAAATTCACCGGAGTGTGACCGAGTATGACTTGCCGCGCGCGCGCGTGTTGTCGATATGAGAACGCGCGACGGCAATAAGCTTGTTCGACGAGCGATGATGGCGACAAGCACGGGCGGGACCTCTCAAGGAGCGGCGATCACATGAGGAGATCGCATGCAGTCCTTGCTTACAACGCCACAAGACCGCGTCGACATCGCCCCGGCCGACGTCATCGAGCGGCAGAGCGTCGAATGGCGCGGGCTCCGCGCCGAGATCGTCACCGCCAAACGGCAACAGCCGTTCGACTACCGCTTCAAATCGCCGCACCATTTGCTGATCGCCGCCGAACGCGCCGAGCGGGACGACGGCGAGACTCTGCTCGAAGGCTTGCCGGCATCGCGGCTGCGCCGCTTCAGCGGGCGCATGACCTTCGTGCCGGCCGGGCACGAATTCTACGGCTGGCAGCAGCCGCGCGTGCTCTTGCGCACGAGCTTCTTCTACATCGATCCGCGCTCGTCGCTATTCGACGAAGACCTGCGCTTCGCCGAGATTGCGTTTCAACCGCGCCTGTTCTTCACCGATCCCGAGCTCTGGCGCATCGCCGAGCGGCTGAAGGAAGCGGCGCAGCACGCCGCGCGCCTGCCGCATTACGGCGAAGCACTCGGCGTGCTGCTCGGCCACGAGTTGGTGCGGCTCAATGACGGCGGCCAAACGCAAGCGTTGGCGCGCGGCGGCTTGAGCGGCCGCCAGCGCAGGCTGGTGATCGATTTCATCGAGGAGCATCTCGGCGAGGAACTGCGGCTGTCGGCGCTCGCCGGGCTGGTCGATCTCAGCGCCTATCATTTCGCCCGCGCCTTCAAGCAGAGCGTCGGCATGCCGCCGCACCGCTACCACATCGGCCGCCGTATCGAGCGCGCCAAGGCCCTGTTGGCGGAACCGGCAAGCTCGGTCACCGCGGTTGCGCGCCAGCTCGGCTTTGCCGAGACGAGCTCGTTCTCGGCGACCTTCCGCAAGCTGATCGGCGTCTCCCCGCGCGACTATCGCCGCGGCCGCGACTAGGAGACCCGGGCGCGGTCGTCGCTTTCCCTCTGAATAAGTTCCGCCACCTCCGTTTGATACTGATCAAGGAACGCGCCCGCGCCGCGGCTTAATTTTATTAAGAAAGTTTCTGTCCATTAAAATCGGCGATGAAACAACGGGCTGGAATGAAATCCGTGAACCCAATAAGGGCCGGCCTTGTCCTTGGCGCAATCGGAGCCGGTTATCATCTTATCCGCGTCGGGCTCGTCCTGCTTGGCCGCGCACAGCCGCATACGATAGGGTCGCTCAATTTTCCGCAGACCGCGGCCATCATCGTCGCCGGCACCGCGATCGCCGGCTTCATTGTCGGTGTTGTGGCCGGCCTTATCTGGAATCGATTGTGCAAACTGCCACCAAAGGCGCGCCTGTCCTGGGCGGCGGCGCTGGTTATGGCCATCGCGGCGATCGGCTTTGGCGTTTGGAGAACATGGCTTAGCCCGCTGGCCGTTCGGGTCGCGCGCGGCGAACAGGACGTAGCCGTTCAGGTCTTCGGGCTAGGCACCGTCGAGGCGCGAGTGACTTCCAAGATCGGCTTCAAAATCTCCGGCGTGTTGGTCGACCTGCGGGCCGATGTTGGCGACCGGGTTGCCAAAGGCACGGTGCTCGCGCGTCTGGACGATCGTGAACAGCGGGCGCGCGTTGCTCGCGCCAAAGCGGCAATCGAACAGGCGCAGGCCAATCTGCAAAAGGCCGACGCCGGCCTCGAAAAAGCGCAGGCGAATTTCACCAATGCAAAGAGCATCAGCGAACGCCGGCAAAAACTGGTGCAGTCGAGTGTCGCCTCGGTCGAAACTGCGGAAACCGCAAAAGCTGCGGAAGATGCAGCGCGCGCCGATGTGGGGCTCGCCACCAGCGACGTGACGGTGGCGCAAGCGGCGATCAGCGATACCCAGGCGCAACTGCAGCAGGAAAGTGCAACCCTCGACTTCCACACTCTGACGGCGCCTTACGACGCCATGATCACCGCGCGCTCAAAAGAGCTCGGCTCGGCGCTCGCCGCCGGCGAGCCGGTGTTCACGCTGATCGATCCGCAGTCGGTTTGGGTCTTGGCCTTTATCGACGAGAGCAAGGCCGGTGAGATTAAGGTCGGAGAGCCAGCGCAGATCGTCCTGCGCTCGCGTCCGAGCCAGCGCCTATCTGGGCGGGTCGTTCGCATCGAACCCGAGAGCGACCGTGTCAATGAAGAACGCAAGGTGGAGGTCGGCTTCGACCATTTGCCGGACGATTTCAATCTCGGCGAGCAGGCCGAAGTCTACATTACGACGCGGCACTTGGCGCAGGCGACCTTGGTGCCAGAGGCTGCGATCATCGCGCCCACCAAAGATCATGGCGCGGTTTGGACGGTCGAGAATGGATATCTGCAACAGCGTCAAGTAGCGCTCGGCGACCGCCTGCTGGACGGTCGTTATGAAGTCACCGGCGGGCTGCCGGCGGATGCACAAGCGATCATCCAATTGCGCAGCGGAATGCGCGTCGGGCGCGCGGCCGCGATCGCCGATGAGCCAAAACGATGAATCTCGCTTATCGCGATATTCGGCACAATCTGCTGCGCTTCGTGCTGACCAATTTCGGTCTGAGCCTGCTGCTCGGCATCGTCATCGTGATCACCGGCGTCTACGGCGGTCTGATTGACGATGCCTTGCGGCAGGCGCGTGCGGCGAACGCCGATCTTTGGGTAGTCGAGGCGGGGACCAATGGGCCGTTTGCCGAGGCTTCTCGCATCCCGGGTGATACCAGAGATCTTGTTGCTCGTGTTTATGGAGTCGACCGCGCCGGCGCCGTCACCTACCAATCGGTGCAGACCGAACTCGATGGCAAGCCGCTGCGGCTCTACCTAATCGGTTACGAACTGGGCCGCCCGGGCGGTCCGCACCAGCTCGTGGCCGGCCGTGATATCATCCGCAGTCACTACGAAATGGTCGTCGATCGCTCCGCCGGCCTCGCGCTTGGCGAGGAGGTGCCGCTCGGCACGCATAGCCACCACTTCACCGTGGTCGGCTTGATGCGCAACGAGGTCACCTCGTCGGGCGATCCGGTCGGCTACGTCACCTTGCATGATGCGCAGGCGCTGCAGTTCGAACTCGCGCCGCCGGCCGAGCGGCGTGAAGCTGCGCGCGGGACCGGGACGGAGACGACCAACCAGATCAATGCCGTCATCGCCAAGGTTTCACCCTATGTGCGGGTCAGCGACGTTGCTGCGGCGTTGTCGCGCTGGAAACATCTCACCACGCTGACACAAGCACAGCAGGAAAAACTGTTGACCAAAGATGTGATCGAGAAATCGCGCAGGCAGCAGCTTCTGGTCATGGTACTCCTGATTATCGTATCGGCGGTCATCATCGCGTTGATCATCTACACACTGACGATGGACAAGGCACGTTCCATCGCCACGCTCAAATTCGTCGGCGCTCCGGATCGGACCATCGTCGGTCTGATTTTGCAGCAAGCGCTGTCGATGGGCGTCATGAGCTACAGCATAGGTCTGAGCCTTGTGCTCATCTTTCAACCTTACTTCCCAAGGCGGCTGGTGCTCGATTTCGAGAGTGTCGCGGTCGTGTTCGCCATCGCCATCGTAATGTGTTTGGCGGCGAGCACGCTTGGTATTCGGCTTGCGCTTAAGATCGATCCGGCGGAAGCGCTGGCGGCGGCGGGGTAGCATCATGGCCGACAAAAAGCCGGTCGTGCAGGTGGAGCATTTGTCCAAGCATTTCGGCTCAGGAAGTGCGCGAGTCGACGCGCTGCGCGACATCGATATGCAAGTCTTTCCCGGCCAGATCGTCGGCCTGATGGGCCCGAGCGGATCGGGCAAGACCACGCTGCTCAATTGCATTGCCTGCATTCTGGAACCGAGCGGTGGCCGCCTGACGCTCGACGGCGAAGTAGTTTACGATGATCGCTGGCTGCGGGCCGACTTGCGGCGGCTGCGGCTCGACAAAATCGGTTTCATTTTCCAGTTTCCCAACCTGCTGCCGTTTCTCGACGGCAGCGACAATGTGGCCGTGGTGCTGCAATTGGCCGGGTTCAATGCTGCCGCAGCAAGCGTGCGCGCAACGGAACTCCTCGACTATCTCGGAGTTGCCCACCGCAAGCACGCCATGCCGGCGCAGCTTTCCGGCGGCGAGGCGCAGCGCGTCGCGATCGCGCGGGCGCTGGCTAACCGGCCACGCATTATCCTCGCCGATGAGCCGACCGCGCCGCTCGACTCGGCGCGCGGGCGGATCGTGATTGATCTGTTGCGCCGAATCGCCATCGAGCAAGATGCCGCGATTATCGTCGTCACCCACGACGAAATGATCCTCGACCGCTTTGATCACATCTTTCGGCTGCGTGATGGACGACTCGAAAGCGAACCATTCGATCGACCCTCACATTCAGCGGAGTTGAGTGGTTCGATTGCGTCGAACTAGACCTTGATCGGACCCGCCGCGGCCGCGACTAGGAGACCCGGGCGCACTTGGCCTTGTCGAGATTGTCGCGGATCGCTTCACCGAGCGCGGCAAGCTGATAGGGCTTGCGTAGAATCGGCAGGCCGTGGCGGCCGGCGAGCGCCTTGGCGTAGCCGCTGGTGAGCAGCACCGGCACATGCGGGTAGCGCTCGTTCACCGCGCGCGCCAACGCCAGCCCGTCGGTGTCGCCCGGCAGCATCACGTCGGTGAAAACGAGATGCACGGGCATGCCGGATGCGAGCACGTTGAGCGCTTCGCGCGCCGAGGTGACGGCATGGGTGCGATAGTTGAGCTGCTCGAGCAGCGCGGTGGCAACCGCCTTCACGTCGGGATTGTCTTCGACCACCAAGATGGTTTCGCCGCCGCCGTTGCTTTGCGCCGGCTGCACGGCGGCCGGCGCGGCGATGACCGGCGCGTCGCTGCGTGGCAGATAGATCGTGACCGCGGTGCCGCGGCCGACTTCGCTCGTCACCGTGACCGCGCCGCCGGATTGTTGGGTGAAACCGTAGACCTGCGACAGGCCGAGGCCGGTGCCCTTGCCCGGCGTCTTGGTGGTGAAGAACGGCTCGAACACGCGCCCGAGAATATCGGACGGAATGCCGGCACCACTATCGGCGACGGTGAGCGCGACGAAGTCGCCCTTGAGACCCTCCGGCGTCTCGTCGCCTCTGAGCGCGAGATTGCCGACGGTCAGGTCGATGATGCCGCCGTCGGCCATGGCGTCGCGCGCGTTCACCACCAAGTTGACCAGCGCCAGCTCGAACTCGGCGATGTCGATGGCGATCGGCCAGGTGTCGGGCGGCACGTCGATGTTGAGCGAGACATTACCGCGCACCGAGCTTTCCAGCACATCGCGGAACGCGGCAACCGTCTCGACCAGCGACACGGTGCGCGGATTGAGCGGCTGACGGCGCGCAAAGGTGAGCAATTGCCGGGTGAGCGCCTCGCCGCGCGAGGAGGCGGCGAGAATCGCTTCCAGCGCCCGCATGTCCTTGTCGTCGGTCAAGCGGCGCATCAGCGCCTGTGCCTGGCCGCTTACCACCATTAGCAGATTGTTGAAATCGTGGGCGACGCCGCCGGTCAGTTGGCCGAGCGCTTCCATCTTCTGCGCCTGCGCCAGTTGCGCCTGCGCGCGCTCGAGCGCTTCCTGCGCGCTGCGCCGCTCGGTGATGTCGCGCGTGATCTTGGCAAAGCCGATCAATTCGCCGTGCTCGTCACGAATCGCGTCGATCACGACGTTGGCGAAGAATTGCGAGCCGTCCTTGCGCACGCGCCAGGCCTCCACCTCGAACTTGCCGGTGTTGGCGGCGATCGCGAGCGAGCGCCGGGGCAGGCCGCTCGCACGGTCGGCTTCGGTGTAGAACTGCGAGAAATGCCGGCCGACGATTTCCTCGGCGCTGTAGCCCTTGATGCGTTGGGCGCCGGGATTCCAGCTGGTCACGATGCCTTCGGGGTCGAGCATGATGAAGGCGTAGTCGACCACGCCGGTCAGCAACGAGCGCAATTGTTGCTCGCTGGCGCGCAGCCGCTCGGCGGCCTCCTTCTCGGCGGTGATGTGGCGGCCGGCGACGTAGATCAAGCCGTTGTCGAGCGTCATGGTCCAGGAGAGCCAGCGCCAGGAGCCGTCGCGATGGCGGAAGCGGTTCTCCATGCGCACGGTCGGCACGCCGGCGGCAAGCTGCGCGCGGCCGGCGATGGCCGCCGGCGCATCGTCAGGATGCCGCAGCTCGCTCACATGCATCGCCTTGATTTCGTCCTCGCTCCAGCCGAGCAGATTGTTCCAGGCCGGATTGATGCTGGTGAAGTAGCCGTCGAAGTTGGAGACGCCGAGCAGGTCCTCGGACACCTGCCAGATGCGGTCGCGCTCGCGGATGCGCTGCTGCACCTCGGCTTCGAGCTGCGTGGTGAGCACGCGCAAAGTGTTTTCCTTGCGCACGCGCTCGGTAGTTTCGAAGGCGGTGGTGAGCAGGCCGCCGATGCCATTCGGCGCCGTGGGGTCGGGGATCGGGCTATAGCTGATGGTGAAGCGCGCATCCTCGGACACCCCGTAACGCCGGATCTGCCAAAGGTGATCCACCTCGAAGAAGCTGGCGCGCTCGCCGCGCAGAATTTCCTCGCTCAGCGGCCCCAGGCGGTCCCAGATTTCCGGCCAAACCTCGCGGCTCGGTCGGCCAAAGACGCGTGGGTGACGCTCTCCGAGCAACGGCACATAGGCGTCGTTGTAGATGGTGATGAATTCCGGCCCCCAGCGCAGGGCCATGGGAAAGCCGCTGTTGAGGATCAGCTCAACGGCCCATTGCAGTGCGGTAGACCATTGGTTGCGCGGCCCGAGCGGAGTCGCCGCCCAATCGAAATCGCGCAAGCGCTCCCGCATGTCGCGGCCAACGCCCGCCTGCCGGCGCTCGTAACTATCGTTTCTCACCCCGTGCATGAAGCACGTTCCCCCTGGCCGAACAAACGAAAACGGTCCGGGGGACAAAAAGTTCCGTAGGCGAGAAAGCGAGGACCGCTAACCGCGGATGAAGGTGCCGCTGCGCAGCTCGCTGACCGCCTGTCGCAGTTCGGCCTGCGTGTTCATCACGATCGGCCCATACCAGGCGACGGGCTCCTTGATCGGCTTGCCGGAGACCAGGAGGAAGCGGATGCCTTGGTCGCCCGCCTGCACGGTGACCTCGTCGCCGGCATCGAACAGCACCAGCGAGCGATTGCCGACGGTTTCGCGCCGCATGATCTCTTCGCCGTCGACCTGTTTCTCGGTGAGGACGCCGAACGGCCGCGAGGCGGCGCGAAACGAGCCGTCGCCCTCGAACACGTAGACGAAGGCGTGGCGCTCGATCTCGACCTTCAGCGTCTTGCGTTTGCCGGCGGGGACGAAGACATCGAGATAGCGCGGATCGGCGGCGACGCCCTCGACTGGGCCGCGCTTGCCCCAGAACTCGCCGCAGACCACGCGCACGCGCGTGCCGTCGTCGTCGGTGACCTCCGGAATCTCGGCCGCCTTGACGTCCTGATAGCGCGGCGCCGTCATCTTGAGCGAAGAGGGCAGGTTGGCCCAGAGCTGGAAGCCGTGCATGCGCCCCAGCGCGTCGCCCTGCGGCATTTCCTGGTGCATGATGCCGCGCCCGGCCGTCATCCACTGGACATCGCCGGAGCCGAGCAAGCCGCGATTGCCGAGGCTGTCGCCGTGCTCGACGGTGCCGGAAAGCACATAGGTGATGGTCTCGATGCCGCGATGCGGATGCCAAGGGAAGCCGGCGAGATAATCGCTCGGGCGGTCGTTGCGGAAATCGTCGAGCAGCAGGAACGGATCGGTTTCGGCGGTGTCGCCGAAGCCGAAGGCGCGGCGCAGATGTACGCCGGCGCCTTCCAGCGTCGGCTTCGACTGCACGATGCGCTTGATGGGGCGGATCGACATGGCTGTTGCCTTTCGGGTCTCGTCATGCCAGGGGCGCGCGAAAGCGCGGCCCAGAATGACAGGTGAGTTTATGCCGCCGCAGCGGTGACGCGCTCAGCAAAACGCGTGGCGAAGACTGCGAACTTGTCCATGAACTCACCGAGGAACTTGCGCACGCTCTCGTCGGCGACGTTTGCTTGCGCGTCGATCAGGTCTGGCTTGAATTGAATATAGGCTTCGCCGCCCATGACGTGCATGGCGGCGCCAAGCATGGCCCGGAGATGCTGCTGAGCGACCGCCGTCGAGATTGCCCCGCCCGAAGTTCCGATGATGGCGGCCGGCTTGCCGGTCCAGGAGCTCTTGCCGTACGGCCGTGCGCCCCAGTCGATCGCGTTTTTTAGCACCGCGGGGATCGAGCGAGTGTGCTCGGGGGTGACGAAGAGCAGGGCATCGGAAGCCTCGACCTCGGCCTTGAAGCGCGCCACGGGCGCCGGCAGCGGCTGTTCGTGGTCCTGGTTGTACATCGGCAAATCGTCGATCTGGATGAATTTGGCCGCGAAGGCGTCGGCGCCGAGGCGGGCGAGCGCCGCGGCGAGCTTGCGGTTGATCGAGTCGCGCCGGTTTGAACCGACCACGATGCCGAGCTTGAGTTTGCTCATGAGAACCTCTATTTAGTTAGTTACGAATTGATACCGAGGATAAATAGATGACTAGGCGGACGGCGCAAGAAGGCACATGGGTGACACCGGGTAACCTGCATGAGCCCGGCGATTGCCGGGCGATCAGCGAAGTGCTCGCCCGCGTCGGCGACAAATGGACGGTGCTGGTGGTGTCGACGCTCGGCGACGGCCCCAAGCGCTTCAACGAATTGCGCCGCGCGCTCGGCTCGATCTCGCAGCGCATGCTGACGCTGACGCTCCGCGCGCTCGAGCGCGACGGCTTGATGACGCGCACCGTTTACCCGACCATCCCGCCGCGGGTCGACTACGCGCTGACCAAACTTGGCCGCTCGCTGCTTGAGCCGGTCAACGGGCTGAGCGCCTGGGCGCGCAAGAACCGCGCCGCGATCGACGCCGCGCGCCAGCGCTTTGACACAGCACAGACCCGCCTTGCGCCCGTCTCGCGGCGCCTCGCGCAATAGGCTAGAGTGCCGCCCATGCGTGTGCGCGTGCCGCTCCTCGCCGGGTTGCTGCTGCTGGGGTTGTCGCTCGCCGGCTGCACGCATTGCGGCTGGATTTGGCAGGATTGGACGCATGCCTGCCGCGACGTGGCCGCGCCGAAATAGCCCAATCGATCAAGGAATTGCGGGCACGGGCGGCGGGCTCGACATTTTCTCGAAAATAGTCCTAGGAAGATATTGACAGCGCACCGCTGCTCTGCTAGAGAAGGCGCACGCTCCCGATTTGCATCCGAATAGACGGCGGCCGCCGGAACAGTTGGCGGCCGTTCGCGTTGGTATCCGGCTACGCCACCCATCACGCGGGAGTTGTGCTATGGCCAAGCGCGAAGGCGATCGCATCGTCGAGACGCCGACCGAGGCTCGCGCAGGCGTAACCGGCCACAACGCTCGTTACGTGCTGCTCGTGGGAACGATCGGGGTCATCGTCCTGTTCGCCATCGCCTACATTTACTACCTCGTTTGAACCGCCGGACGGAGCGTGAATGGCCGAACAGGGTGACTGGCAAAAGCCCAACGGCCCCAGCGCGGACCGCTTCGCCTGGCTGCCGGTGGCGCTGATTCTCGGCGCCATTCTGGTGCTGATCGCGATTGGCGCGATCATGAGCGCGCACTGAGCGGGTGGCGACATCGGGAACGCCGGTTTGCCGGCGCCTTTGATCTTATCGGCGCTTCTTGCGCTTGGCGGCCTTCGCTCTTGTTTTCTTGGCCGCCGGCTTGGACGCCGCCAATCTGACCACGGCCTCGCCGGAGACCGGATCGGTCACGCCGAGACCGCCGCCGAGGTCTTCGAGATCGTCGCGGAAGGTGTCGAGCAGGGCGATCATCTGCGGGCGGGCGTCGGCCAGTTTCTGGAAGCTAGCCCACTCACCGATGATGCAGAATGTTTGCTCGCCGGTCCGCACCAGCGTGCCGCCGCGGAAGCCCTTGAAGGCTGGCTTTGCGGTGCGATGCGCCGCGATGAAATGCTCCTGGCGGCCGGGTTTGACGCGAAACCGTACGACGTTGAACGCAGTCATGTCGCCCTCCCATCCGTGAGGGCGCAAAGGCTGCGCCGAATTTTAGCCGCCGGCAAGATGGACTGGCCCCACGCGACGACAACAGGAAAATGAATGTTTGACCGATTGAAATCGTTGCTTCGCCCGCCCGAGGCGAAAGCCTCGCGCACCGGGCGCATCATCGCTTTCGATGCCGGCGGCCGCGCGCGCTGGACGCCGCGCGACTACGCGGCGCTCGCGCGCGAGGGCTATGCGGCAAACGCCATCGTCTATCGCGCGGTGCGGCTGATCGCGGAAGCGGTCGGCGCGCTCTCGTTCGTGCTTTACGAGGGGGAGCGCGAACTGACGACGCATCCACTGCTCGATCTCATCAAGCACCCGAACCCGCGCCAGGATGGCGCTGCGTTCTTCGACAGCATCGCCGCTTATCTGCTGCTCGCCGGCAACGCCTATATCGAGGCGGTGAGTCTGCCGGGCGAGGGAGTGCGCGAGCTTTATGCGCTGCGGCCGGACCGCATGAAGGTGGTGCCGGGGCCTGACGGCTGGCCGCAGGCCTTCGACTACACGGTCAACGGCGCCTCCGTGCGTTTCGACCAGAGCGCGCCGCAGCCGCCGATCCTGCATTTGACGCTGTTCAATCCGCTCGACGACTACTACGGGCAGAGCCCGCTCGAAGCCGCGGCCACCGCGGTCGATACCCACAACGCCGCGGCGAAGTGGAACAAGGCGCTGCTCGACAATGCCGCGCGCCCGTCCGGCGCGTTGGTTTATGACGGGCCGGACAAGCACATCCTCTCCGACCAGCAATACGAGCGGCTCAAGCGCGAGCTCGACCGCCAATTTCAGGGCAGTGCCAATGCCGGCCGCCCCATGGTGCTGGAGGGCGGGCTCGACTGGAAGGCGATGTCGCTTAGCCCCAAGGACATGGACTTCATGGAGGCCAAGCACGCCGCCGCGCGCGAGATCGCGCTCGCCTTCGGCGTGCCGCCGATGTTGCTCGCCATTCCCGGCGACAACACCTATTCGAATTACCAGGAAGCCAACCGCGTGTTCTGGCGGCAGTCCGTGCTGCCGCTCGGCGGCCGCATTGCCGCGGCGCTGACGCAGTGGCTGGCGCCGAGCTACGGCGCCGGGCTTGCGCTGGTTGCCGACACCGACAAGATCGAGGCCCTGAGCGGCGACCGCGCCGCGCTGTGGGAGCGCGTCAGCAAGGCGCCGTTCCTAACCGTCAACGAGAAACGCGCCGCCACCGGCTACGGTGCGGTGCAGGGTGGCGACGTCTTCGCGGCCTCGGCCTGAGGATACGGGCCTAGTGCGCAACGGTGGTGTCCTTGGGCAAGGGGCCGTCGACGTCGCCGCTGTCGAGACAGCCGGCGATCACCGCCGAATAGACGGCGCCGCCGGAGCGGATGTCGCTCATGCAGGTGTCCGGCTTGTAATTGACCTTGAAGCTGAAATCTCCGGCGCCGTCGCTCTCGGTCTTGTATTTGTCGTCGAGGGTGACAGTTTGGTTGGGCGCGGTCTCGCCGGTCACGATCAGTTGGCCGTCGGCGTAACGCGATTGCTCGATACGGATATCGGCGCGCGCCGCGCTCACGCCGGCGAGCAGTACGAGAATGCTGGCGAACCAGCGCATCGTCATCTCCCACGATGAGCGTCGCCCGCGATCCTTAAATTAAAGCGCCGGCGCCTGCGCCGCAAGTTCCGTCATGAACGACCTGATCGCGACCTTCAGCGAGCGCGGCGATCTCGCGCATCTCGCGCTGTTCTTGTGGGCGAGCTCGGCGAGCGCGCTCGCCTGGTTCGCCTTGCGCGAGCTCGCCGCCGCGAGCCGGCGCTTCGACGATTTCGTGCGCGAGCTCGCGCGCTTCAACAAGCATTTCGGAGGCAAATGATGGATACGCTGCATTCGGTGCTGCGCTCGATCCGCGGCGAAACCAAGTCGCGCCGCGATCATCTCGACGTGTTCCGTGAATTCCTCGACCACCTCGACCGCGCCGCCCGCCGCCGCGTGCCGCCGCGCGTGACCAAGGCGGTGAAAAGCAGGGGAAAGCGCGGCCGTAAGTAATTAATCGCCTGTCGACATGTCGTCCCCGCGAAAGCGGGGACCCGGTAACCCCGGTCCGTTCCATCATGACGGCGGGGTCACTGGGTCCCGGCTCGCGCGTCGCTGCGCGGCGCCATAGCGCGTCGAAGACGCGCGTAAACGCGCTTATCGCCGGGACGACAGGAAAGCCTGTCATGCTCGCCCCCAATCTCGAACCGACGGTCGCCTCGGTGTTCGCACCGAAGACGCGCATCGAGGCCGACGGCACGGTCGAAGGCTACGCCTCGCTGTTCGGCGAGATCGACGCCGCGCGCGACATGGTGCTGCGCGGCGCCTTCGCCGACACGCTGCGGCTGCGCACGGTGCAGCGCGTGCCGATGCTGTTCCAGCACGATCCGGCCGAGCCGATCGGCATCTGGCTCGAGCTGCGCGAAGACCATCGTGGCCTTTATGCGCGCGGACGGTTGATCCCGGAAGTCGCCCGCGCGCGCGAATTGCTGTCGCTATTGCGCGCCGGCGCGGTCGACGGGTTGTCGATCGGCTTCCGCACGGTCAAGGGCAATATCGATCCACGCACGCGCGTGCGGCGGCTCGCCGCCGTCGACCTCTGGGAAATTTCCATCGTCACCTTCCCGCTGCTCGCGGGGGCGCGCGTGCGCGCGGTGAAGCAGGCGACCTCCCGGCCCTCGCTGTCACACGCACGCACGCGCGCCGAGCGGGCGTGGGGAAGGCTTGCCGGGGCGGCGGACGTACCCGCTCCGGCGAGCCTTACGCCGCGCCGGCGCGCACGGGCGCCGTCGCACGAGCACCGCCGGAGCGATGGCTCCTATGTCAGCGGACGGCTGCGCGGATGGCGCAGCGCATAACGCCGGGCCTGCCTTATTTGCGAGTCAGAGTGGCAGCAGGAGCACAAATGAGCGACTGGCGGAGCTTGATACCCTGTCGCTCTTGGCTCAAGAAGGTGCTAAAAATGGCAAGATGCGTCGGCAAGGCGTTCGGGCGGGCAACAGGGTCATGACAGCTGAGAAGCTAGGCGTTATCGAAGGAGGCGCGGGAATGGCTGCGCCCGTTGCGCCAGCTGTGTCGATTCCGAAAAAGTATCGTGCGACGATCCACGCAAAAAATGAGATCGATCCCGGTTTCGCAGAACTGATCGCCGAGCTAGAGAAATACTTGGAGCGAAAGCTTTGGGTGCTTGTGAACCACGGGCGAGATGAGCGCGATCCATGGGATGACATTAGCGGGGCCGTCTACTGCGGATTCCGAAATCAAAAAGCTGATATCGTGCCTGACGAAAAGGTTGGCCTTCTGATCCACTCGCCAGGCGGGCAAGCTCGTGCTGCATACGAGATTGTGCGTCTTTTCCAGCGCAGAACGCGCGAATTTGTTACCGCTGTACCGCTCTATGCGAAGAGCGCCGCGACGCTCCTCTCTGTCGGGGGCTACCCCATCCACATCGGCTCAGAAGCTGAGTTGGGTCCTCTCGACGTCCAGATGTACGATGAGGACCACGACGAGTGGGAATCTGCATTGAATGCGGTTCAATCATTCGAGCGTCTGAATGCCTATGCACTCACCGCCTACGATCAGGCCATGCAGCTATTTGTAGCACGCACTGGCAAAAAGCCGCAGACACTAATGCCACTAGCATTGCAATACGCGACTAGCATAGTTGGGCCTATGGCCGATAAGATCGACACTTTCGAGGTAACGAGCAAATCGCGCGAGCTCAAGGTTGCAGAGGATTACGCGGTCAGAATAATGCGGCTCAACTACCCAGAAAACGTGGCGCGGTCCATTGCGCGCCAATTGGTTGAGCGCTATTCCACCCATGGATTCGTGATTGATCGAGCTGAGGCCGCGCCTGGTCTTGATGGTCGCGCCGGTCCATTCAACCTTGGCCTTAATGTCGCGGAAATGTCATCGGAACTTGAAGGGATTTTTACACGTTTGGTACCATATTTGGAGAAGCCGGGTCCGGTTATCGGGCGCATCGTGGAGGCGAACCTATGAGCGATAGGAAAGCGGGTAGATCCTTTGAGGGAACTGCCGGCTCTCGGGAGGCAGTGGAAGCCGCGATTGAGAAGTCGAAAGATGGACGCCACGCAAGTTGGGAGAAGCCGACGCTGACGCTGCCCAAGTGGGGCGAGGCGGAACGGCAGCCCATAGCTACCCGATCACCGGAGCGCGTGAACCCAAACTAACCAATTTCCCTCGAAATATCGACGCTTCAATCGCCGGCCCTTGGGCCGGCGATTTCGTTTTGGGCGACACCCACACATTTTCCACAAGGAGAACCTCAATGGATACCGATACCGAACTGGAAACCAAGGCGGGCATTCCGCACGACGCCGTGGTCACGCATGGCGAGCTGATACGCGCCTTCGACGCCTTCAAGGCGGCAAACGATGAGCGCCTCGACCGGCGCGACACCGACGTCGTGCTGGAGGAGAAGCTCGCGCGTATCGATCGCGCCATCGACGCGCAGGCCAAGCGCCTCGACGAGATCACGCTGAAGTCGGCGCGCCCGGCGATCGGCTTCGACCGTTCCGCCGCGCGCGGCGCCGCCGCGCTCGAGCACAAGGCCGCCTTCGAGGCTTATGTACGGTCCGGCGAAGCCGCCGGATTGCGTGCGCTGGAAGTGAAGGCGCTGTCCGCCGGCTCCAACCCGGACGGCGGCTACCTGGTGCCGCCCGAAGTGGAGACGCAGATCGGCGAGCGGCTCAAGGCGATCTCGCCGATCCGTTCGATCGCCGGCGTGCGCACCATCTCCGGTAACGTCTACAAGAAGCCGTTCATGACCGCCGGCCCGGCGGTCGGCTGGGTGGGCGAGACCGACGCGCGGCCGCAGACCGGCACGCCGACGCTCGACGAATTGTCGTTCCCGGCGATGGAGCTCTACGCCATGCCGGCGGCCACCGCGACGCTGCTCGAAGACGCCGCCGTCAACATCGACCAGTGGATCGCGCAGGAGGTCGAGCAGGTCTTCGCCGCGCAGGAGGGCACCGCCTTTGTCACCGGCGATGGCGCCAACAAGCCGAAGGGCTTCCTCGCCTACACGACGGTCGACAATGCGTCGTGGAGCTGGGGCAATATCGGCACTGTCGCCTCGGGCGCGGCCGGCGCCTTCCCGTCGAGCAATCCCTCGGACGTGCTGGTCGACTTGATCTACGCGGTCAACGCCGGCTACCGGCAGAACGGCGCCTTCGTCATGAACCGGCGCACGCAGAGCGTGATCCGCAAGTTCAAGGACACGACCGGCGGCTATCTGTGGCAGCCGCCGGCGACTGCGGGCGGCAAGGCGACGCTGATGACCTTCCCGGTCATCGAGGCCGAGGACATGCCGGACATCGCGGCGGGTTCGCTGTCGATCGCCTTCGGCGATTTCGCCCGCGGCTATCTCATCGTCGACCGCGCGGGGGTGTCGGTGCTGCGCGACCCCTATACGGCGAAGCCCTATGTGCTGTTCTACACGACCAAGCGCGTCGGCGGCGGCGTACAGGACTTCGACGCCATCAAGCTGATGAAGTTCGCGGCGAGCTGACGATTAAGCGAGCGCCAGCTCGCGCGCTCCTCATCACCGGGCCGGGCGACTTGTCCGCCGTAGCGGCGCAAGCCGCGAAGGCGGAAGCGCCGCGCCCCGGTGATCTCATTCACCAACGCAACATCTTGCCAGTCAAATTGCCGAATTGGCTTCGGCAGTAAAGCGCTTCCGCGCGCTCATCAATCCAGTCATCTTCCATGTCTCGCATCGATCCAGTCTACCTGGAGCATGAGCGCAAGCGCTTCATGCGTCCGGATGCACATCGCTTCGTCCGCCCCGACTGGCGGCGATACGTGGCGCCTGACTCCGATGTTGCTGCCCTTTATGCCGGTTACGAGCGCAAATATAGCCCCGATCAGCCTCGTGTGCCGGCCGGTAGTCGCGAGGGCGGGCGGTGGACGAGTGGATCAGACGATATCGGTTCAATGCTTGCAGGCGCAAAACGTCTTGCCGCGAGAGGTTACTCGAACGACTACCTACGATGTTTGGATTTTTGTTCTCCAATCCTTGAGAGACCACAGCCCCCGGGCGTAGATTATAACCAGTGGGATTTCCGTAAGTGCATGAATGCATGCTTGCAGAGGAATCATTAGGGGAACGGCATGGATAAGGAGCTCGCACGCGAGGTTGTTAGAGCTGCATTCAAAAGCGGCTTTGAATTGGAAAAATTGCTTGGCGTCCTAAAGACACGCTGTAGTCCAGAGGATTTCAAAATTTATGCCCGCCAAGTAGGTACGGCAATCGATGGCATCAACGCCGCGCTCCTAAACAAGGTGCTTTCTCAGTTTCCTGAACTTGAGGGTGAGATAGACTCGAATCTGACGCGTACCGGACGGGCAATGCCATAGCAAGGATGTCACGCTATGGTCCGACCTGCGAATTCAACTTCGCCGCCGTCTCCACGATCCAGGCGCGGTAGGCGACGAGCGGCGTCAGGCCGGTCAGGCCGCCGCAGCCGTCTTCGTCGTGCGGGGCGGTCGTCCAGCTGATGATGCCGATCACCTCGGGCTTGTCGCCGTCGAAGGCGGGGCCGCCGCTGTCGCCGACGCAGGCGCCGAGGCCGGCGCGCGTGTCGCGCGTCGCCGGATCATAGAGGCGGATCTGCAAGGAGCCCGGCTTGCCGGTGACGGCGAGCTTGGCCATGCGCGCGACACCGAGCCCGCGCGGCGTGCGGTCGGCGACGCTGCCGAAGCCGGCGATGATGAGCTGCTCGCCCGGGAGGACGCGGCGCGCCGGCGCCACCTTTGCCGGCACGACGCCGTCGGGCAATGGCGCGGCGAGCTTGATCAGCGCGACGTCGGCGGTGGCGCGGCTCGCCGCATAGCTTGCGAGATCGAAGTCGGGATGACGGGCGATTGCGCGCACGCCGATCGGCTTGTTCGCCAGTGACGCTTTGACCTCGTAACGCAGCGGCCGCGCCACGCAATGCGCCGCGGTGAGCACGAAATCGCGCGCGAGCGCGGTGCCGGTGCACAGGTCGCCCTTGGTATCGACGATCATCACGATGGCGCGGGCGGCCCAGTCCGCCGCCGGCGGCGCATCGCCGGTGACGGCGAAGGCGGACGTGCTGAGTGACAGGCAGGCGAGGGCGGCGAGGCTGCAACGCATCGCGCCGATGAGCCTCGGCAGCAGAATTTTGTCAACGAGTCATTCCGGGACGGCGCTCCGCGCCGGACCCGGAATCCAGAGACAGGCGCAACGCCTCTGGATTCCGGGTTCGCGCCTTCGGCGCGCCCCGGAATGACGGAGGAACCAGGATGCCCTCCATCCTTCTCACCGCGCCTGCGGTCGAGCCGCTCGCGCTCGACGAGGCGAAAGCCTTTTTGCGGGTCGAGACCAATGACGACGAAGTGATCGCCGCGCTGATCGCCGGTGCGCGCATTCACGTCGAAGCGCAAACGCGGCGCGCGCTGATCACGCAGACGTGGCGCCTGGTGCTCGATTGCTGGCCCGCAGACGGCCGCATCAACGTGCTGCCGGCGCTGCTGCGCGCACTCAGCGCGACGCGCGTCTATGACGAGAGCAACGTGGCGCACGCCGTCGATGTGCAGGCGTTCGTCGTCGATGCCGCCGGCTCGGCGCTTGCCTTCGCCCCCTGGGCGCTGCCGATGCCGGGGCGCAGCGCCGCCGGGATCGAGCTTGACGTTAGCTGCGGCTATGGCGATGCCGCCATCGACGTGCCGGAGCCGCTGCGCCAGGCGATCCGCCTGCTCGTTGCGCATTGGTACGACAACCGCGGCGTCGTCGCCATCGGCCACGAGACCGCGGTGCTGCCGGAGACGGTTGCGGCGCTGATCGCGCCCTACCGGGTGCTGTCGCTGTGACCGCGCCCGGTGAATTGAACCGCCGGCTGACGCTGCAGGCGCCGGTCGAGAGCGACGACGGCGCCGGCGGCGTGGTGCGCACTTATCAGACCGTCGCCACGCTTTGGGCGCAGGTGACGCCGCTGTCGATGCGCGCCGACGTCGAAGCCGACGCACTCGGCGGCATGCGCCGCTACGCAATCGTCATTCGCATGCGCGATGACGTCACTACGCGCCACCGCTTCAGCGAGGGCACGCGCCTCTACCGCGTCCTTGCCACGCGCGCGAGCGCCGATCGCCGTTTCCTCGAGATCGAAGCCGAGGAGCGGGAGGACTAGCCGCCCTTTGACCCTCCCCTGGAGGGGGAGGGTCGACTGTCTGAGCGAAGCGAAGACAGTCGGGGTGGGGTGAACTGCGCACAGCACCCCACCCCGGCTCGCTTCGCTCGCCGACCCTCCCCCTCCAGGGGAGGGTGAAGAAAGACGCAAACCATGCCCACCGCCGCCTCCGCCGCGTTGCGTGCCGCCGTGCACGACGCGCTCACCGCCAATGCCGCGCTCACCACGCTGCTGGGCGGACCGAAAGTGTACGACGAGCCGCCGCGCGCCGCTGCGTTTCCTTATGTCACGCTCGGCGAGACGCGCATCGCCGATTTTTCGACCGGCAGCGAGTCCGGCGCGGAGCACCAGATGGTGCTGCACGCCTGGTCGCGGCAGGGCGGGCACAAGGAGGCGCATCTCATCGCCGGCACGCTGTTACAGGCGCTCGACGACGCGCCGCTCGCGCTCGCCGACCACCATCTGGTCAATCTGCGTTTCGCCGTCGCCGACGTGCGGCGCGAGGCCGACGGCCGCACCTATCACGCGCTGGTGCGCTTCCGCGCCGTCACCGAACCCGCTTAACGAGGACACCATGACCGCCCAGAAAGGCAAGGACCTGCTCGTCAAGATCGCCGACGGCGCAAGCTTCACCACCATCGCCGGCTTGCGTACGCGAAGGCTCGCCTTCAACGCCGAAACCGTCGACATCACCCATGCCGAAAGCGCCAATCGCTGGCGTGAATTGCTCGACGGCGCCGGCGTCAAGCGCGCTTCGGTGTCGGGCCGCGGCCTGTTCAAGGATGCCTCGTCCGACGCGCTGATGCGGCAAACCTTCTTCGACGGCACCGTGGGGAGCTACCAGATCGTCATTCCCGATTTCGGCACCGTGCAGGGGCCGTTCCAGATTTCAAGCCTCGAATTCGCGGGTGAGCATAATGGCGAGGTCACCTACGACGTCGCCTTCGAGTCGGCCGGCGAGCTGACGTTCACGGCGATGTAGTTCTTATCCCTCCCCGCCTTCGGGGAGGGTGGACGCGAGCGAAGCGAGCGGCTGGGTGGGGACCAACGCGCCGCTGACCCCACCCCGGCGCTTCGCGCCGGACCCTCCCCTTGCAGGGGAGGGATAAGGACAAATTCATGGCCAACAAGCATCGCGGTGAGATCGAGGCCGAGATCGGCGGCGCCCGGCGCAAGCTCGTGCTCACGCTCGGCGCGCTCGCCGAGCTCGAAGCCGCCTTCGGCGCCGACGATCTCGTCGCGCTCACCGAGCGCTTCGGCTCCGGGCGGCTGAAAGCGCGCGACCTGACGCGCATCATCGGCGCCGGCCTGCGCGGCGCCGGCGAAGCGGTCAGCGACGAGGACGTCGCGGCGATGGTGGTCGACGGTGGCGCGCAAGGCTATCTGCGCATCGCGGCATCGCTCGTCCAAGCGACGTTCGGCGAATGATGCGGCCGTTTCCCTGGAAAGAGGCGATCGGTTTCGGCCTCGGCGTGCTCAAGCTTGCGCCCGACGAATTCTGGCGCATGACGCCGCGCGAACTGGCTTATGCGGTCGAGGCGGTGCGCGGGCGCGGCGCGCCGCTTTCCCGCGCGCGCTTCGACGAGCTGATGACGAGGTATCCGGATGTCCATTGTTGACTCAGACGCCGACGGCATCAGCGACGGCGGCGACCTCGCCGCCACCGTCGAGGGGCTGCAAAGCAGCACCAACGCGCTGGGTCTCAGCGCGACGTCGTTCGCCAACGCCATGAGCAAAGCTTTCGCGCAGGCGGTGACCGGCGGCAAGCAGCTCGACGACGTCTTGAAATCGCTGGCGCTGCGGCTGTCGAACCTGGCCGTGCAGCAGGCCTTCAAATCGCTGTTCAAGGATCTGGCCGGCGGGCTCAACGATATCTTCAAGGACATCTTCGCGGGGCAGGGCAGCGGCAATCTCGGCGGCCTGTCGCTGTTCGCCAATGGCGGCGTGATCGGTGCGCCCGCCTATTTTCCAATGGCCAATGGCGGCCTCGGCCTTGCCGGCGAAGCTGGGCCGGAGGCGATCATGCCGCTCGCGCGCGCGAGCGACGGCAGCCTTGGCGTCGCCATCGCTGGCCCGGCCGCGCCGGCCAACGTCACCGTGCAGATCGTGACACCGGACGTCGGCAATTTCCGCCGCTCGGAGGCCTACCTCACCGGCCAGATCGCGCGTGCGGTCGCGCGCGGGCAACGCAGCTTCTGATTCACCCTTTAGCTGGGGGTGACACGAGACGAGCATGTCCTTGGGTTTTCACGAAATTTTATTTCCGCTCGATATTGCGTTGAAAAGCGCGGGCGGGCCGCAGCGGCGCACCGACGTAGTCGTGCTCGGCTCCGGCGCCGAGGAGCGCAATGCGCGCTGGGCGCATTCGCGACGGCGTTACGATGCCGGCTACGGCGTGAAGACCTTCGACGCGCTGTCGCAGGTCATCGCGTTCTTCGAGGAACGGCGCGGGCGGCTCTACGGTTTCCGTTGGCGCGACCGGCTCGATCATTCCTCGGCCGCGCTGGACGCCGCCGTCACCGCCACCGATCAGCCGATTGGTGTTGGCGATGGCGCAACCGCAAGCTTCGCGCTCAGCAAGACTTACGGTTCGCTCTACGCGCCCTACCAGCGGCCGATCGCCAAGCCGGTCGCCGGCAGCGTGCGCGTGACGGTCGCCGGCGTTGAGGTGGAGGAGGGCAGCGCCTTTACGATCGACACGACGGCCGGCACGGTGACGTTTCTTGCCGGCCACATTCCCGCCGTTGGCGCGGTGGTGACCGCCGGCTTCTTGTTCGACGTGCCGGTGCGTTTCGATACCGACTATCTCGAGGTCGATCTTTCCGCTTTCGCCGCCGGCGCCATCCCGAAAATCCCCCTGGTGGAGATCAAGCCGTGAGGTTTTCGCTCACACTAAGAGGTCGAGAGGCACGTTGAGCACCTTGGCAATTCGCTTCCATACCTCAGCGGTACCTTTTCTTCTGCCATTTTCGAGATCGGACAGATAACCCTGACCGATGTCGGTTTTGAAAGAGAGGTAAAGCTGTGGCACATCGCGCCACTCGCGCAGCACCCGCAGTGCGTTTTCGCCGCGAGCGATGCGGTCGACGACTTGCTTCGGAATGAGCGGCGCGCCTGCCGCGATCTCTTTGCGCGCGCGCGCGACCAAGCGCGCCGTGCCGATATCTTCTTCGGCTTCCGCAGCCTTGGCGACCAGCGTCTCATACTCTTTACGGGGCAGAATGGCGATTTCGCCTTTGTCGGTTTTCTTGAAACGCACGTTCATGGCGCAGTCTCTCAATCGTAGATGTTGTTACGATTTCTAACGGCAACGATAGTGATTGCAGCCGTTTCCTCGATAAAGATTACACGCCAATCTCCGACACGGAGCCGGCAACCGGCGCGGCCTTTGAGTCGCCTCACATCGCCCGACCCGTTCGTCGCATAGATCGTCAGTTTGACGTCGATGCGTCGCCGCACCTGCGGAGACAACCGCAACCATTGCCGCATGGCGGCTGCGGTGAAGGCGATTTCCTTCATAACGTTACTATCGCATATCGCGATATTAAGTCAAGTCCATTATCGCATAAAGCGATAGCAGGGGGAGGCGCCATGCGCACGATTCCGCCAGCCTTGCAGGCCAAGCTCGACAGCGGCGTCACCACCTTGTGCCGCTGTTGGCTGATCGCGCGCAATGACGGCGTCACCCAAGGCTTCACCGATCACGACGAGGACATCCTGCTCGGCGGCGCCACCTGTAAAGCCGGTAGCGGGCTCTCGGCCAGTGAGGCGACGCAGACGCTGGGGCTTGCAGTCGACGGCTCGGAGTTTTCCGGCGCGCTTGCCGACGATACGCTCAACGAAGCCGATCTTGCGGCCGGCCGCTATGATGCGGCGGAGGTCGAGCTCTGGCTTGTCGATTGGAGCGAACCGGATCTGCGTGTGTTACTTGCCAAAGGGACGCTGGGCGAGGTCAAACGCGCCGGCGCGGCCTTCACCGCCGAAGTGCGGGGGCTGACGCAAGCTCTCGCGCAGGATACCGGCCGGCTCTACACCACGACCTGTGCGGCCGATCTCGGCGATGCGCGCTGCAAAGTCGACCTCGGCGATCCGGCCTACCGCGGTAGCGGCACGGTCGCCGCGCTCAGCGGCACCTCGTCGTTTCACGCCGGCGGCCTCGATGCGTTCGACGACGGCTGGTTCACCGCTGGCAGGCTTACCTTCACCAGCGGCGCCAATGCATGGCTTGCGGTCGAAGTGAAAAGCCATCGCAACGGGGACGGCGTTATCCTTGATCTGTGGCAGGCGATGCCGGAGCCGATCGCCGAAGGCGATGCCTTCACCGTCACCGCCGGCTGCGACAAGCGCTTTCAAACCTGTCACGACAGGTTCGCCAATGTCGTGAACTTCCGCGGCTTCCCGCACATCCCGGGCAATGACTTCGTCATCAGCTATCCGCTCGCCGGCGAGCCGGGCAACGACGGCACGAGCCTGCAGTCATGACTTTGAGACGCGCGGACATCGTCGCCGAGGCGCGGTCGTGGATCGGCACGCCGTATCGCCATCAGGCCTCGCTCAAGGGCGTCGGCTGCGATTGCCTCGGGCTGGTGCGCGGGGTATGGCGCGAGCTGATCGGTGCCGAGCCCGAACGCGCGCCGCCTTACGCGCCCGACTGGGCGGAGGCGAGCGGCGACGAAAGTCTCGCTGCCGCGGCTGCGCGCCATCTTGTCGCCGTGCCGCTCGCTTCATTTACTCCCGGTGATGTGCTGCTGTTCCGCTGGCGGGCGCACTTGCCGGCCAAGCACGCCGCGATCATCACGGGACCAGCGCTGATGGTGCACGCGCATGACGGCGCCGCCGTCGCCGAGGTGGCGCTGGCGCCTTGGTGGCGGCGGCGGCTGGCTTATGCGTTTCGCTTTCCGGGCGCAGCCTGAAACAAAAACCCCGGCGTTACGCCGGGGCTCTTGCATCAGATTGGACAGCTCATCAGAACCGATAGTTCAGACCCAGACGAACGACGCTGAATTTCGCATCGGTCGAGCAATTCAGCCCGGTGCAGGCGAAATTGGCATTGGTGTCGTTTGTCCACTGGTAGCTGTCGAAAGCCATGTAAATCCACTCGAGCTTGGCGCTCCAATGCGGGGCGAAGCCATATTCCACGCCGGCGCCCGCGGCCCAGCCGGTCCGCCAGTTGGTGACGGTGCCGTTGTTGAGGTTCGATTCGATGCTCGCGAAAGCGAGACCGCCGGTGCCGTAGATGAGGATGTTGCTCCAGGTGAAGCCGAGGCGTCCGCGCAGCGTGCCGAAGGAGGTCACGGTCGTGGCGCAGATCGCACCGCAGTTGTAAGTGGCCGTCGATGGACCGCTGCCGTTGATATGGGAGCCCGAGTAGTCGGCCTCGATGCCGAGGACGAATTGCTGGATTTGCCAGTTGTATCCAAGGGTACCGCCGGCCACCCACCCGTTGATGTCAAAGCGGTCAATCGAGCCACCGCCTAAGTTCGTGAAGAATTGCACCGAACTGCCCCAGGCGTAGCCGCCCTGCACGCCGAGATACAAACCGGTCCAATTGTAGGGCGCCACGACCGGCGCCATCGGCGCCTTGACCGGCATGTCCGCGGCGTTCGCGCTGCCGACGAAGCCAAATGCGGCCATTGCCGCAAGGAAAACTACCCTTTTCATCGCACCACCCGACCGACTGAAACACCAGTGTCGAATCATACGATGCAAACAACGCGCTACGGGTGGCATTTTTGCCACACGGGCGCGGAAACGCCTTGATTGTGGAAACTGCCCGATATCACCATGGCCGCTCTTCTTCTTTCCATCGCCGGCGGCGCGGCCGGCGGCTCGCTGTTCGGCTCGGCTGGCGCTATCGCCGGGCGATTGGTCGGCGCGCTTGCCGGCAACGCGATCGATCAAGCGCTATTCGGCGGCCGCACCATTTCGGTCGAGGGCCCGCGCCTCTCCGATCTCGACGTGATGGCCTCGACCGCCGGCGCGCCGATCCCGCGCCTCTACGGCCGCGCGCGCCTGTCCGGGCAGGTGATCTGGGCGACGCATCTGGAGGAGGTCGTCTCCACCGATAGCCAAAGCTCAGGTGGCAAGGGCATGGGCGGCAGGGTCACCACCGACACGACGACTTATTCCTATTTCGCCAATCTGGCCGTCGGCCTGTGCGAGGGGCCGATCGGCACCGTGCTGCGCGTCTGGGCCGACGGCAAGCCGCTCGATCTCGACGGCATTACCATGCGCATCTACGCGGGCGACGAGGCACAGATGCCCGACCCGCTCATCGTCGCCAAGGAGGGCGAGGCGCCGGCCTATCGCGGGCTCGCTTATGTCGTGTTCGAGAGGCTGCCGCTCGCCGATTTCGGCAACCGCATTCCGCAATTGGCATTCGAGGTGATGCGGCCGGTCGGCAAGCTCGAACAGATGATCCGCGCCGTGACGCTGATCCCGGGCGCAACCGAATTCGGTTATGAGCCGGCAACCGTGGTTCGGCAGATCGGAACGGGCCAGTCGGCGCCGGAAAACCGGCATGTGACTTATGCGCCATCCGATGTCGTCGCCTCGCTCGACGAACTGCAGGCGCTGGCTCCCAATCTCGAACGCGTCGCCGTCGTGGTGACGTGGTTCGGCACCGATTTGCGCTGCGGCGAGTGCCGCGTCACGCCGGCCGTCGACAATGCGATCAAACAGACGGTCGGCGCCACCTGGTCGGTTGCCGGCGTCGATCGTTCGAGCGCACGGCTGGTGTCGCAGATCGACGGCCGGCCCGCCTTCGGCGGCACGCCAGCGGACGACAGCGTACGTCACCTGATCGCCGAACTGAAGGCGCGCGGCCTCAAGGTCACACTCTATCCGTTCCTGATGATGGACATTCCCGCCGGCAACGTACTGCCCGATCCCTGGAGCGGCGCCGCCTCGCAGCCCGCCTATCCTTGGCGCGGGCGTCTCACTTGCGACCCGGCGCCGGGGCGGGTGGGCTCGCCGGACGGCACGGGCGCCGCGGCCGACCAGGTGAACGCCTTCTTCGGCGGCGGTGCGGACGAATGGAATTACCGCACCATGATTCTGCATTACGCCTCGCTCGCCGCGGACGCCGGCGGTGTGGATGCGTTTCTCATCGGCTCCGAGCTCAAATCGCTGACGCGCGTGCGCTTCGCCTCCGGCGCCTATCCGGCGGTCGACGCGCTCGTCGCGCTGGCCGGCGAGGTGAAGGCGATCGTCGGCACAGGTTGCGTCGTCAGCTACGGCGCCGACTGGACCGAATATGGAGCGCACGTCGTCGATGTTAGCGAAGTGCGCTTTCCACTCGATCCGCTGTGGGCGTCATCGGCGATCGACGCTATCGGCATCGACTATTACGCGCCGCTCGCCGATTGGCGTGACGATGCCGTCGCGCTCGACCGCGCGCTCAGCGACAGTCCGTACCGGCAAAGTTACCTCGCCGGCAATCTGGCGCGCGGTGAAGGCTATGACTGGTACTACGCGGACGCGGCCGCGCGTGCGGCACAGACGCGGACGCCGATCAGCGACGGCCTCGGCAAGCCTTGGGTGTTCCGGCAGAAGGACATCTGGAATTTCTGGGCGCAGCCGCATTACGAGCGCGTCGGCGGCGTCGAGCTCGGCACAGCGACCGCATGGGTCCCCCAATCGAAGCCGATCTGGCTCACCGAGCTCGGCTGCCCTGCCGTCGACAAGGGCGCCAACCAGCCAAGTATCTTTCCCGACGCAAAGTCTTCGGAATCGGGCTTGCCCTATTTCTCCGACGGCACGCGCGACGATCTGATGCAGCGCCGCTTCCTCGAGGCCGTGCTCGGCGCCTTCGATCCGGCCTTCGGCGACGCTAGCCTCAATCCGTTGTCTCCTCTCTATGGCGGGCGCATGGTCGCGCCCGACGCCGTTCATCTGTGGACCTGGGATGCGCGGCCTTATCCGGCTTTTCCCGCGGCGACCGACGTGTGGAGCGACGGCGCCAATTGGACGACCGGGCATTGGCTCAGCGGTCGGCTCGGCGCGGCGCCGCTCGACGCGCTGGTGGCGACCATTCTCGCCGACAGCGGCATGGCGGATGCGGATACGAGCGAGTTGGGCGAGGGGCCGGACGGCTATGTCGTCGACCGGCCGATGGCGCCGCGCGCCATGCTCGATCCGCTCGCGCTCGCCTTCGCCTTCGACGCCGCCGAAGAGGATGGTGTGCTGCGTTTCCGTCAGCGCGGCGGCGCGCCGGTCCTCGACATTGAAGAGGATGCGCTCGTTCTGCCCGACGAGACGCCGCCGGCGCAGATGACACGCGCGCAGGAAAGCGACCTGCCGCGCGAAGTCTCCATCGGCTTCACCGACATCGGCGCCGACTATCAGCGCGCGGCCGCGTCGTCGCGCCGTTTGGTCGTGCGCTCGAGCCGCAGCGCGCATGCCGATCTCGCCATGGTCAGCAATGACGGCGAGGCCAAGCGGCGCGCCGAAATCTGGCTGCAGGATCTGTGGGCCGGGCGCGAAACCGCCGACTTCGCGTTGCCGCCGTCACGCCTTGCGCTGACGCCGGGCGACGTGGTGGGCCTCACCGTGAATGATCGCCGGCGGCTCATCGAGCTGCGGCAGATCACCGATACCGAAAGCCGTGCGCTCAAGGCGCAATCGATCGATCCCGAGGTGTTCGACCTGCCGCTCGCGCCATCCAAGCTGCGCGTGCCGTCGATCCCGCCAGCGCTGGGGCCCGCGCACGCGCTGGTGCTCGATTTGCCGACGCTGACGTCGGAGCAACCGCCGGTTTTGGCTCGGCTTGCCGTGTTCGCCGATCCCTGGCCGGGGCCGGTCGCGGTTTGGGGCTCGACCGATGGTTTAAGCTTTTCGCGCGTCGCCATGGCGCTTGCGCCGGCAACCGTCGGGGAGACGCTCGACGAGTTGCCGGTGGGACCGAGTGCGCGCTGGCACAACGCAAGTTTCCGCGTACAGCTTTATGGCGGCGCGCTGTCCTCGGTCAGCGACCTTGCGCTGTTCTCTGGCGCCAATGCAGCGGCAATGCAGGGGCCGGACGGGACTTGGGAGGTCATCCAGTTTGCCGATGCCGAGCTGGTCGGCGCCAAGTCTTACCGATTGTCGCGGCTCTTGCGCGGTCAGGCTGGCAGCGAATGGGCGATGGCTGCGCCGCTGCCGGCGGGCGCGCCTTTCGTGTTGCTCGACGACAGTTTGATCACCATCGCCAGCGGGCTCGACGCGCTGGAGCGCACCATGCAATTGCGCGTCGTCGCGGCCAGCCGTGATATTGGCGATCCCAGCACCCTCGCGCTTGAGGTAACGCCGCAGGCGACCGCGCTCAAGCCTCTCGCTCCAGTGCATCTGAAAGCGGCGCGCAACACGGACGGCGTGACGTTCACCTGGATCCGCCGCACGCGCATCGATGGCGATAGCTGGGTGGGCGAAGTACCGCTCGGCGAGGAAAGCGAGCAATACGCGCTCGATATCATGTCCGGCGCGGCAGTCGTGCGCACGCTGACTACGACGACGCCGAGCGTGCTCTACGCTTCGGCCGACGAGCTTGCCGATTTAGGCGGGCCGCTGACAAGCCTCGCTGTGCAAGTCGCGCAGCTCTCGGCCACGGTCGGGCGCGGCTTTGCCGCGACCGCTACTCTTACTCCTTGAGCCCGGAACAGCATGACCGACACCGTCAATCTCGGCCTGCCTTGCATCGAAGGCAGCCAAGCGCAGAAGCACGTCACCCACAATGACGCTTTGCGCATCCTCGACACGCTGGTGCAGCTCGCGGTCGCCGACCGCGACCTGACCGCGCCGCCCGCCGCGCCGACGGAAGGCCAGCGCTGGATCGTCAAAGCCGGTGCGACTGGCGCCTGGGGCGGACATGACAATGCCATCGCGGCCTGGCAGGACGGCGCCTGGCAATTCTCGATGCCGCAACCGGGTTGGATCGCCTTCGTCGTCGACGAGGGCACGCTCGTCACCTGGAACGGCACCGCCTGGGGCGATTTCTTCTCGACCGTCACGTCGATCCAGAATTTGGCGCTGCTCGGCGTCGGCACGACCGCCGACAGCACCAATCGGCTGAGCGTCAAACTCAACAACGCGCTGTTTACCGCGAAGACCGTGGCGGAAGGCGGCGACGGCAATCTGCGCTACAAGCTCAGCAAGGAGAGCGTGGGCAAGACGCTGTCGTTTCTCTTTCAGGACAACTATGCCGGCCGCGCCGAGATCGGGCTCACGGGCGACGATGATTTCCATTTCAAGGTTAGCCCGGATGGATCCGCTTGGTTCGAGGCGATCAAGATCGCGGGGGCGACCGGAAAGGTTTCGTTCTCGGCGAGCGGCGGACCGCGTGAAATGCTTAGCGCCAACCGCACTTATTACGTGCGTGCCGACGGCAGCGATACCAATAACGGCCTGACCAACAGCACAGGCGGCGCTTTCGCCACGCTGCAACATGCCTATGACGTGATCGCCGCAACGCTCGATCTTGGCGGCAAGACGGTGACGATCCAGCAAGGCACAGCCGGCACGCTGTCGGCCGGTTTGACGATCAACACGCCGCCGACCGGCGGGCAAAACATCGTCATCGATCTGGGCTCCGGCACGCTCAACGCCGGCATTAGCGCCGGCGCCCCGATCGCGCTGACCGTGCAAAACGGCACCTATAAAAATCCCGCTGGGCACGTTCTTGCGGTTACCGCCGCCGGCGCAATGATCACCATCGGCGTTTCGGTCACCTTCGGCGCGGCCAACAATGGTCATGTCTACGCGTCATCGGGCGGCAAGATTGTCGCCAACAGCGGCTACAGCGTAAACGGTGGGGCGCAAGCGCACTATTGGGCGGAAATCGGCGGCAAGATCATCACCAGCGGTGTGACCTGCACGCTCTCCGGCACGCTCGGTTTTTCGCTGGCCTTTGCTTATGCCAATATCATGGGATTGGTCAGCTCATTTCCCGGCAGCTTTACGGGTGGCACGATCAGCGGACAACGGTATCTCTCGCAGCTCAATTCGGTCATCGACGTGTGGGGCGGCGGCGCCAACTATTTCCCCGGCAGTAGCGCGGGGTCAACGGCAACCGGAGGGCAATATACGTAGGGCGTGCGAGGCAGAGCCAGCAAGCTCGTGGTTAGCTGCAACGAGGTCTGATCAACTGGTCATCTGTCTTCAAGGCTGTTACCATTGTGACAGCGAGCTAACTTTCTCACAGATTTGCGAGGCGCCTGAAGTGGTATGGATGATTTGCGAAGCAATGTAGGGCAATCGGCGGACGAAGAAGAGAACTGTCGGTTCGTACGTATTGCTATCCCGGCAAGCGTCGAGTTCAGCGTGAATGTGGCCGGGTCGGACGATCCGTATCAAAATTTCCTGGTAAACGGCCTGTTGTTTGACGATGGCTGGCGCCTCGTCCAAGCCCTGATTCGGCCGCGCGACGTGTTCTTTGACTGCGGGGCCAATATCGGCGCCTTCAGCATTCCGGCCGCTTGGAGGGGCGCGGAGGTCCATGCGTTCGAGCTTTTGCAGGCGAACGTACAGCACCTCAGACGCGCAGCAGCGAAGAATCGGCTGAACAGCATTTTTATTGTCGAGGGTGCGGTGTCCGACAGCGATGGAACCGTGGGCGCTGTCGGCTATAGCGCTTGGGGGGTTGCCCAGAAAGGCGCCGGCACGATCCCGAGCATTGCGCTCGATACTTATGTGCGCGAGCAGGGCATCGGACACGTCGATTTGGTCAAAATTGATATCGAGGGGTCGGAAAAGGATGCGCTTCAGGGCATGCGGCGCTTATTGACGCGCGACCACCCGGACCTCGTGATAGAAGCAAACGTGCTCACCTGCGGAAATAAGGGTTATGCCTACCGCGAGCTCCTTTCGATCCTCGCCAGGTTCGGCTACCAGCTTTACCGGATCGATGGGTGCAAGCTTCGGCCATGGGGCTTGACGTCTACCCAGGAAATAATTTGTACCGATTACTACGCGACAATAAAATCAGCGCAGGAGATTTCAGCTCGGACCGGTTGGCCGATTGTCCCTCTGACTGGCGAGGAGGTAATCGATAACATTATGAGGCAAGATCGGTGCGGCGATGTTCACAAGCAATATATTTTGGCTGTGGAAAATCTCTTGCCGCGGGAAATCGTGAGAGACGAAAGAATAGCCGAGAAAATCGCGAAATGGCGGCCGCTTCATAACGATGAAGTGTCAAGGGTGTTGACGATTGGGGTTGGCTCGCCCGAATTGGCGCCCAAGCCATGAAGGGAGAGCGTCAGCGCGCGGACAGCAGATAGTGGCTTAAAGCCTTGCATATTGTTGCATCGCGTCGGGGACGCCGCGCCCAGGTTCCGGACATCGTCATGGCCGCTGGCACCTTTAATGAGGTTCGGATGTCTCCGCCAGTTCGCGCTTCAGCGCGTCCTTGAGATGGCGGATGTCTTTTCGAATTCTTGAATCCGAAATCTGCGGTAAGGCCTCGCGCAAGAGATATTCCTTAACGTTACGGTGAGGGACTTGAGACCATGCCTTGCATTTCTCCAGCAGTTCGTGCGGCGTCCAAATCCAGACAATCCGGTCTTTCCATCGCGGCAGCTGCGCCTCCGGCAGCGCGAGCATATCGACCCAAGCCTCAGGTTGCGGTTGATCGGGCGGCGCATAAATCCAACGCTCGCCCTCGATGCGAAAGACCTTATATCCGATCGCCTCGAGCGCGGAGCGCAGCTCGCGGATATTCGAGTTCGCTCGGCTTGCGGTCATCGGATTGCTTTCGAACAGAATCGTCGGCTGATCTGCGGCCAGGAAGTGCCGGCCAGAGGTGACCGCATCAAGCTCAGCCCCCTCGATGTCCATTTTCAGAAAGGACACTTTGCCCGCGCCGAATTCTCTTGCAATGCGGTCGAGCGGCAGTCCAGGCACAACCGGCCCGGCTGAAACGGCCTCGACGCCGGAGCGCTGGCGCGCGGGCAGTAATGCACGCAGAAATTCGAGCGCGCCTTTGAGAATGCCTTTTTTCTTTGAATTGCTCGGCGGCGTGCAGAAACCAAACAGTCCGAAATCGTTAAACGAAACCGGCCCTTCGGTTGCGGCGACGGCGCAAAATCGCGTTTTTAAGAGCTGAAGACCATTGGCGGCCCGCGACCGTTCAACAAGATCGATGTGCAATCGATTGGCGTCGACTGCAAGGACCTGCCTGCCGAGCGCGGCAGCGCTGACACAGAAAGTTCCCACATGGCAACCGAGGTCGATAACCGCATCGCCGGGGGATGTGAATTCGCAAAGCAAGCGCAGCATGTAATCATTTGGCTGCTCGCCGCGCTTATACGCGGCGACGATCGGATCGTCGCTGACGGCCGGCAGTGCCAAGGCGACCTTTAAGCCGCCAGGAAGCGGCATATCGACGAGAATTATCTCCGGCATCGATGACACGAGATTGATCTGCGAGAGTTGCAAGACTTATTGAGGTCAATCAGTCGCTTATTGTCTCATGAAAAACATAGAGCCAATCGAAATGCAACCATCTCCTCATAAGGCAGGAATTCAAAATTTGAGACCATAGATCTGCTTTGGACGTGGTTCGTTCGTTTGAAAGAAGAGCAGCAACACGCGGGTCACAGCTAGCGGCTCAAAGCAGAGCATAGGTCGCGCCCCGACGCCGTGCGCCTCTAACCGGACACCCTCATGACCGCTTCCTCCTACGAGGCCGCGCTCGCGCGCCTGCTCGCGCACGAGGGCGGCTATACCAACGATGTCGCGGATCCCGGTGGACCGACCAATTTCGGCATCACCATCTACGACTATCGAAAATACGTGAAGCCGGGCGCGACGGCGGCCGATGTGCGCGCGATGAAAGTCTGCGAAGCGAAGGCGATCTACCGCAGCAAATATTGGAACGCGCAGCGTTGCGACGAATTGCCGGCCGGCGTCGACTATGCGGTGTTCGACTACGGCGTCAATTCCGGCATCGGGCGCAGCGGCAAGGTCCTGCGTCGCTGCCTCAAGCTTGCCGACCGCTCGAACCTGGTCACCGACGAAGTCATTGCCGCGGCAAAGGCCGCCGACGCCAGGGCCTTGATCGTGGCGATCTGCGACGAGCGGCTGCGCTTCCTGCAATCGCTGAAGACCTGGGGCGTGTTCGGCAAGGGCTGGGGCCGCCGTGTCGCCGAAGTCAAAACCACGGCGCTGGCGATGGCGGCCGGGACAACCGTTGCCGATGTGCCCGCGGTGCCGGCACCAGGCCGTGCGGTAGTTCCGGTCGCGAGAGGCGCACAGCAGGGAACGGCCGGCGTCGTCATCGCCGCCGGCGCCGCAGCGGCACAACAGGCGCATCAATCCGGCGCGCGACCGATCATTGTCATGGCCATCGTCGGTGCTGCGATCGCCGCTGCGATCGCCGCCTGGCTGTTCTGGCAGTGGCGGCAACAGCGTCGGCAAGAGGCATAACGGAGACAATCGACATGTGGGACAAAATCAAAGCCTGGTTCAAACATTCGGTGACGATTCTGTGGGCGCGCATCGTTGCACTCGCCGGCCTGCTGCTGGCGACCTTGCAAGGTCTCATCGCCAACCCGGACATCAACAACGCAGTGCAGCAGGCGCTGCAGCCGAAGTTCATTCCCTATTACGTCATTGCCATCGGGCTCATCACCGAACTCTGCCGCCGGCGCACGGTGAGCAATGGAACCGACGCCAATAATCGCGTCGCCGCGAACTAAAATGTTCGACATCCTGCATCGTCTGCGCCACCGCGCCTTCGACGCCAACTGTCCGCAATGCGGGGCGAGCCTGCGCGCCGAGGAGTATCTCGCCCAAGCGCAAACTGAGATCGAGCGCTTGCGACGCCGGCTGAACGAGCAGCAAGCGGCACAAGCGCGCGCGCAATAGGAATGAGCGAGATGTTTGCCACTATCTTATCGTGGCTCGGCAATCTGCTCGGCGGCCCTTTCGCCAAGGCGGCAGTCGACGCCTACAAGGCCAAGCTCTCAGCGGAAAACACGTCCGAGAAGATCGCCGCCGATCTGGCCGCGCGCGAACTCGCCGTCGAAGCCCGCGAGCGCGAGCTGGCGACGCAAACCGTGATCGCCGAGCAAGGCCGCTGGTACACGGCGCTGCCGCGGCCGCTGTTCGCCGCAGCCTTCATTATTTACGCCTGGAAGGTTGTGGTCTGGGACAAGGTGCTGGGCCTCGGCTCGACCGACCCCTTGTCCGCCGACATGGGACAATGGGCGATGGTCGTGCTCACCGCCTATTTCGGCGGCCGCAGCCTGGAGAAGGTGGCGAAGATTCTGGGGAGGAAGTAAGGTCCCGCGCTTTTTTCGCGGAGCCTTCTCATGGACGTCTTCGAAGCCGTCGCCTCGCGCTATTCCTGCCGCGCTTTCCTGCCGACGCCGGTGCCCGAGGCGACCGTGCGGGACATCGTCGAGGCTGCTGCGCGCGCGCCCTCGGCCGGCAACATGCAGCCATGGCGGGTCTATGCGCTCGCCGGAGAGCGCGTCGAGGAGCTGCGCGCATTGATGGCGCCGCGCATGGCGGGCGAATTGCCGAAAGGCGAGGGCACCGATTACACCATCTATCCCGAGCCGCTCGGCGAGCCTTACAAATCGCGCCGCTTCAAGGTCGGCGAGCTGCTCTATCAGTCCATTCACATTCCGCGCGAGGACAAGCCGGCGCGTTACCGGCAATACGCGCGCAACTATCAATTCTTCGGCGCGCCGGTCGCTTTATTCTTCGCCCGCGAGACGGCGCATGGTCCGGCGCAATGGGCCGACATCGGCGGCTTTCTGCAGACGGTCTGTCTCATCGCGCGCGGACACGGGCTGCACACTTGCCCGCAGCAAGCCTGGGTGTCGTTTCATCGTACCGTGCGTGCCTTCCTCAAGCTTCCCGATCACCTGATGATTTATTCCGGCATGGCGCTCGGCTATGCCGATGATAAAGCCGCCATAAATTTGTGGCGCTCGCCGCGAGCGCCGCTTGAAGATTTTGCTTCTTTTGACGGCTTCTAAGTCTGCGGAACAAGACGTTCCGTTCAGCCCGCGTTCACCGGCGCGCGCCCATCATCCCGCCTTATGCCGGTACCCCGCTCGTTGCCGCTCATTCTGGTGCTCGGCCTCGCCGCTGCGCCGCTTGCTCCGGCGTCCGCTGCCGACGCGCCCCGCATGGCCTGCCTGAGCAAGGCCGAACAGCGTGCCGCCGTCGCCTCGCATAAGGCCGTGCCTCTTGCCAAGGCCTTGAAAGCGCCACGCGAGCATGGTCGCCATGCCGAAGCGGTCCGCGCCAGGCTTTGCCGCCACGGCGACAAGCTGGTCTATGTGCTGACTCTGCTCGGCCGCAGTGGCAAAGTATTCACCGCGACCGTTGACGCCGCCAGTGGCGAGCCCGTCAGCGCCCGCTGAGCGGAGACTTCTCACTTGCGCCTGCTTGTCGTCGAAGACGACCCCGACCTCAATCGCCAGCTCACCACCGCGCTGACCGACGCCGGCTATGTGGTCGACCGCGCCTATGACGGCGAGGAGGGCCACTATCTCGGCGAGAGCGAGCCTTACGACGCGGTCATCCTCGACATCGGCCTGCCCAAGATGGACGGCATCTCGGTGCTGGAGGCCTGGCGGCGCGCCGGGCGCGCCATGCCGGTGCTGATGCTGACCGCGCGCGACCGCTGGAGCGACAAGGTGCAAGGCTTCGACGCCGGCGCCGACGATTATGTCGCCAAGCCTTTCCATCTCGAAGAGGTGCTGGCGCGGTTGCGTGCGCTGCTGCGCCGTTCCGCCGGGCACGCCAAGAGCGAATTCACCTGCGGCCCGGTGCGGCTCGACGCTCGCATAGGCCGCGTCTCGGTCGACGGCAATCCGGTCAAGCTCACCAGCCACGAATACCGGCTGCTTACCTACCTGATGCATCACGCCGGCCGCGTGGTCTCGCGCACCGAGCTGGTCGAGCATCTCTACGACCAGGACTTCGACCGCGACTCGAACACCATCGAGGTCTTCGTCGGCCGCATCCGCAAGAAGCTCGGCGTCGACATCATCCAGACCGTGCGCGGGCTTGGCTACCTGCTGTCGGCGCCCGAGGCGCGCGCTTAAGCGATGCGCACCAACTCGCTCGCGCTGCGTCTATTTCTCTGGGCCACCGCGGCGACAGTGATTATCCTGCTCGTCACCGGCATTGTGCTGTCATCTTTTTACCGACAGGCGGTCGAGCGCTCCTTCGACCGCAGGCTCGGCGTCTATTTGCGCACCCTGGTCGCCGAGCTTGCCGCGCCGGAAGAGCCCGGCGAGCAATTCGCCCAGTCACTCGGCGAGCCGCTGTTCCAATTGCCGCTGTCCGGCTGGTACTGGCAGGTGACGCGGCTCGATCCCGACAAGCATGACGTCCGCTCTTCGCGCTCGCTGTGGGATGGCGGCTTGCCGCATCTGCAGGACCTCGGCGTGCCGGCCGACGCCAGCGGCTCGCGGCAGGGCTACGTCGCCGGACCGGAGGACCAGCAGCTGCGCCTGGTCGAGCGCAACATCGATCTGGGCGACGACGGCCACTATCTGGTCGCGGTCGCCGGCGACGCCGCCGAGATCGCCGGCGAGGTGCGCTCCTTCGATCAGGCCCTCATCATTACCTTTGCGCTTCTGGCGGCGGTGCTGCTCTTGACCACCATGTTCCAGGTGCGGTTCGGCCTGGCGCCGCTCAAGCGTATCACCGACAGCCTTGCCGCCATTCGCGCCGGCACCGCCGAGCGCCTCGCCGGCCAATTCCCCGAGGAAATCGCGCCGCTCGCGCGCGAGACCAATGCGCTGATCGACGCCAACAGGGAGATCGTCGAACGCGCCCGCACCCATGTCGGCAATCTGGCGCACGCGCTGAAGACGCCGCTGTCGGTGATGGTCAACGAGGCGACCGCGCGCCCGAGCGATCCACTCGCCGCCAAGGTGCTGGAGCAAGCCGACATCATGCGCGATCAGGTCGCCCGCCATCTCGAGCGCGCTCGCCTCGCCGCGCGCACGAGCATGATCGGCTCGGTCACCGAGGTCGCGCCGGTCGTCACCTCGCTCGCCCGCACCATGCAAAAGATCCACCATGACCGCGGCATCGCGGTCGACGTGCGCGCCGACGATGCCGCGCGCTTCCGCGGCGAGCGCCCCGATCTCGAGGAGATGATCGGCAACCTCGTGGACAACGCCTGTAAATGGGCGGCCTCGCGGGTGGCGATCGAGGTCGCCCGCGAACCAGCCGACGTGGCGAGCGACGGCAAGCTGCGCATCGTCGTCGACGACGACGGCCGCGGGCTGTCAGTCGCCGAGCGCGAGCAGGTGGCGACGCGCGGGCGTAGGCTCGACGAGACCAAGCCGGGCTCGGGTCTCGGCCTCTCGATCGTGACCGAGCTTGCGAGTCTTTATGGTGGCGGGCTCAAGCTTGGCGCCGCGCCGCTTGGCGGTCTGCGCGCCGAGCTGGTCTTGCCGGCAGGGTGAGGGCGCCGGAGTTTTGCCCGAATTGTCCTTCTCGTTGCGAAATCCGCCGCGCGGCGGCTTGTTCGATTCGATTTCCGGGGCCGCAATGTCAGCATCCAAACTGGTCGCGGTACTCGCGTTGGGGCTGACGCTCGGCGCTTGTGCCGGCAGCGGCGAGCCCGACGGCCCCGGCTCGAAAGAGAAAACCGGCACCGTGCTCGGTGCCTTGGGTGGTGCCATCATCGGCTCGCAGATCGGCAGGGGTGCGACCGCTCATGTGACCGGCGCGCTGGTGGGCGCCGGGCTCGGCGCGCTCATCGGCAACCGCATCGGCGCCGCCATGGACGATGAGGACAAGCGCCGCGCCTATGCCGCGCAGGTGCAGGCTTTGGATGCCGGGACGCCGGGGGCGCCGATTTCTTGGCGTAACCCTGACTCCGGCCGGTACGGCATGGTGGTGCCGGGGCCGACCTATGAGGAGCAGGGGCGGCAATGCCGCTCGTACACCCACACCATCTATATTGACGGTAGGCCGGAGACGGCCCGTGGCACCGCCTGCCGCAATTCCGACGGCAGCTGGACCCCGCTCGCTTGACGAGCGCACGCGGCGCAACGGCCGAAAAGCTCTATTTTTCAGGCGTTAAGTTCTTTTGTCTTGCTCATTGCCGCCACGATTGCGCCTAATGTGTGCGGGTCACGCGGGGAGAGCGGATAGAGCCGGGTCATGACCTTGTGGTTGGTGTTTGCGCTGATGACGGCGGCGGCGGTGTTTGCCGTGTTGTGGCCGCTCTCCCGGCGTGCGTCGGCCGCGGCTGGCGGCAGCGACGTCGCGGTCTATCGCGACCAGCTCGACGAAATCGCCCGCGACCGTGCGGCGGGCTTGATCGGCGCGGCCGAAGCGGAGGCCGCCAAGATCGAAGTGTCACGCCGGCTGATCGCCGCCGCCGATGTTGCGAAGCCGCGCGGTACCGAGATTACAACGGCGGTTTGGCATCGCCGCGCCACCGCAGTCGCGGCTCTGCTGCTCATACCCATCGGCGCCGCGGCGCTCTACCTTTCGCTCGGCTCGCCGCAGTTACCGGGCGAGCCGCTGGCGGCCCGTATCGCCGCCGTTCACGACGATGCGCCGATTGTAAAGCTCATCGCGCAGGTCGAGGCGCATCTGGAGAAGAATCCGAACGATGCACGCGGCTACGCCGTGTTGGCTCCGGTCTATCTGCGTCTGGGCCGCTTCGCCGATGCGGTCAGCGCCAACCGTAAGGTGATCGCGCTGGCCGGCGAGACTGCGGCGCGGCAAGCCGATTTGGGGGAGGCGTTGACTGCCGCCGCGAATGGCGTCGTCACCACCGAGGCCAAGGCTGCGTTCGAACGTGCCGCTGCGCTCGATCAGAGCGAGCCCAAGGCCAATTTCTTCCTCGGCGTCGCCGCGCAGCAGGACGGCGACCGCAACAAGGCCGCGGAGATCTGGCGCGCGATGCTTGCCAAGGCGCCGCCCGGCGCGCCGTGGGCGGAAACGGTCCAGCACGCGCTGGCCAGCATCGGCGAGCCGGTTGCTCCGGCTGAGGCTAAGGCGCCCGGTCCGAGCGCCACCGACGTCGCCGCCGCCGCGACCATGAGCGAGAAGGATCGCACCGACATGATCCGCGGCATGGTCGCGCGGCTCGCCGACCGCCTCAAGCAGAATGGCAACGACGTCGAAGGATGGCAGCGCCTGCTGCGCGCCTATATGGTGCTGGGCGATCGTGACAAGGCGCAGGCTGCCGCCGTCGATGCGCGCAAGGCGTTGGCCGGCGATCCCGACAAGCTTCGGCAGATCGAGGACGTGATCAAGACGCTCGGGGTCGAAGGGTAAGCGATGACACGCAAACAGCGGCGTTTGAGCTTGATTGGCGCCAGCGGCTTCGTATTGGCGGTGGCGCTGGCGCTGGTGCTCAGCGCCATGCGCGACTCGATTGTGTTCTTCCGCTCGCCGAGCGAAATCGCCGAGCAGCATCCGGCCGCCGGAACGCGCCTGCGCATCGGCGGGCTGGTAAAGTCCGGCAGCGTTACGCGCGGCGAAAATCTGAACATCAGCTTCGTTGTAACGGATGGCAAGAACGACGTTCCGGTGCATTATCAAGGCATCGTGCCGGATCTGTTCCGCGAAGGGCAGGGCGTGGTGGCGGAAGGCAAGCTTACTGCTGAGGGCACCTTGCTGGCGGACACGGTGCTCGCCAAGCACGACGAGCGTTATATGCCGCGCGAAGTGGTCGATGCCTTGAAGAAGGCCGGCCGTTGGCAGGAAGGCGAAGCAACGCCGGGAGGAACCCAGCGATGATCCCCGAGCTTGGTCATTACGCTCTGGTGCTCGCGCTCGCGCTCGGGCTCGTGCAATCGGTTGCGCCGGTGATCGGCGCGCGCCGGCGCGACGGCACGCTGATGCGGCTCGCCAATTCCACCGCGCTGATGCAATTCGTTTTTGTCGCGCTTTCCTTCGCAGCGCTGGCCGCTTGCTACGTGACCTCCGACTTCTCGGTGTTGACGGTCTACGAGAATTCCCATTCGCAAATGCCGCTGATCTACAAGTTCACCAGCGTCTGGGGCAATCACGAAGGCTCTATGCTGCTGTGGGTGCTGATCCTGGCGTTGTTCGGCGCACTGGTCGCCGCTTTCGGCAACAATCTGCCGGCGACGTTGAAGGCGCTGGTGCTCGCCGTGCAGTCGTGGATCGCAAGCGCGTTCTATCTGTTCATCCTGCTGACCTCGAACCCGTTCCTGCGGCTTGCGCCGGCGCCGTTCGAGGGCCGCGATCTCAATCCGATCCTGCAGGACCCCGGCCTCGCCATCCATCCGCCGCTGCTCTATCTCGGCTATGTCGGCTTCTCCATCGCCTTCTCCTTCGCCATTGCCGCGCTGATCGAGGGCCGCATCGACGCCGCCTGGGCGCGTTGGGTCAGGCCATGGACGCTCACCGCTTGGATGTTTCTCACGCTCGGCATCGCCATGGGCTCGTACTGGGCCTATTACACACTCGGCTGGGGCGGCTTCTGGTTCTGGGATCCGGTGGAGAATGCCTCGCTGATGCCTTGGCTCGCCGGCACCGCATTGCTGCATTCCGCGGTCGTGATGGAGAAGCGCAACGCGCTCAAGATCTGGACCATCTTGCTCGCCATTCTTACCTTCTCGCTGTCTTTGATCGGCACCTTCCTGGTGCGCTCCGGCGTGCTTACCTCGGTGCATTCCTTTGCCAACGATCCGCGCCGCGGCATTTTTATCCTCGCCATTCTGGTGCTGTTCATCGGCGGCGGGCTGATGTTATTCGCCGCCCGCGCCTCCGTGCTCAAGCAGGGCGGGCTGTTCGCGCCGGTGTCACGCGAGGGCGCGCTGGTGCTTAACAACCTGTTCCTCACCACCGCCTGCCTGACCGTGCTCACCGGCACGCTGTATCCCTTGGCGCTCGAAGCCTTGACCGGCGCCAAGATCACGGTGGGCGGCCCGTTCTTCAATCTGACCTTCGGGCCATTGATGATGGCGCTGATGTTTGCCATCCCGTTCGGCCCACTGCTCGCCTGGAAGCGAGGCGATCTCTTGGGCGCGGCGCAGCGGCTGATGGCGGCGTTCGGCGTCGGACTCGCCGCGGTCGCGGCCGTCTTCGCGCTCGAAGGCGGCAATTCGGTGCTGGCTCCTTTCGGTGTCGGGCTTGCCTTCTACGTCATGGCCGGCGCGCTGGTCGATCTCGTCGAACGCACCGGCCTGTTTCGCCTGCCGCTTGCGACGGTCCGCACACGCGCCGCCGGCCTGCCGCGTTCGGCTTGGGGCTCGGCGATCGCGCATTTCGGCATCGCCTTGTCGATGCTCGGCATTATCTCTGCCGCGACCTGGGGCGCCGAGCGCATCGTCGAGGTGAAACCGTCGCAAACCGTTTCGCTGTCCGGCTATGACCTGACCTTCGAGGGTCTGCGGCAAAGCCGCGGACCGAATTACAGCGCACTGGTCGGTACGTTCACCGTGCGCAAGGGCAACTCGATCATCGGCGTGATGCAGCCGTCGAAACGCAGCTTCGCCACCCGCAGCATGACCACCAATGAAGCAGCGCTGATGATTCGTGGCGCCGGCCAGCTCTACCTCTCGCTCGGCGACAGCAACGACGACGGCTCGACCGCGATCAGGCTGTATTACAAACCGATGGTGATGCTGATCTGGCTCGGCGCGGTGGTGATGATGCTGGGCGGCGCGCTTTCGCTCTCCGACCGGCGCTTGCGCGTCGGCGCGCCCAAGCCGGCGGCGAAATCGGCGCTGGCCCCGGCGGAGTAATGCCATGCGGAAGCTTGCGTTGATTGCTGTGTTGCTGGCGCTCTCCGCGTCGGCCCACGCCGTGACGCCCGATGAGATGCTGAAAGATCCGGGTCTGGAGGCGCGCGCGCGCGACCTGTCGCAGGAATTGCGCTGCATGGTCTGCCAGAACCAGTCGATCGACGATTCGGAAGCTCCGCTCGCGCACGACTTGCGCGTGCTGGTGCGTCAGCGCATCGAGGCCGGCGACAGCGATAGGCAGGTGCTCGACTATCTGGTGTCGCGCTACGGCGAGTTTGTGCTGCTCAAGCCGCGCTTTGAGCTGCACACATTGTTATTGTGGGGACTGCCGCCGGCGGCGCTGCTCGCCGGCGTCATTGCATTATTTTTCACGGCGCGGCGCCGACCGGCCGTTGAAGCCACGGCGCTCAGTCCCGAGGAGCAACGCAAGCTCGCGGTTCTGGTCGACGGCGGCAACGACTGAATGCCAATCGCGCTGACGTCAAGGCGCCGACCGACCTTACCGATTTTTAATCCCCCCGACAGGACGCTGTAAGGCTCAATTCTCCATCTTCGGCGTTGAAACAGCGCGTAAACCGCGCCTCGCCCGTATCCCGATGGAGCTGCCGTTATGACTTCGAGCGTCTCCCCCGCTCCCGAAAATTCGCAAAATCCGAAGAAGCCACGCGTACTGACTGCCCGCCGCGCCGCGCTGCTTGCCACCACTGTCGTCGGCCTTGGTGTCGCCGCGCTCGTCGTGGCGCCTGCCTTGAATCTGCCGGGCGGCTATCCCAGCGCACTGGCGCAGAACTTGAGCGAGCAGGCGCACAAGCTCGCGGCGCCAGTCGGCTTTGCCGACATCGTCGAGAAGGTCAAGCCGGCAGTGATCTCGGTCCGCGTCAAGGTCGATGATGGATCGGCGACCACCGGCGAGGACCAGGTGCCACCGGGCTTGCGGGAATTCTTCCGCCGCTTCGGCATGCCCGGCTTCCCAGAAGATATGCGCCCGGGCGGCCGTCACATCATTATGGGGCAGGGCTCCGGTTTCTTTATTTCGGCCGACGGCTATGCCGTGACCAACAATCACGTGGTGGACAAGGCTGAAAGCGTGCAAGTCACCACCGATGACGGCAAAACTCACGAAGCTAAAGTCATCGGCACCGATCCGCGCACGGATCTTGCGCTTATCAAAGTCGACGGCGGCCCGTTCCCCTTCGTGAAGCTCTCCGACAAGACGCCGCGCATCGGCGACTGGGTGCTTGCAGTCGGCAATCCGTTTGGTCTCGGCGGCACCGTGACCGCCGGCATCGTTTCGGCGCGTGGCCGCGACATCGGCGCCAGCGCCTATGACGACTTCATTCAGATCGACGCGCCGGTGAACAAGGGCAATTCCGGTGGTCCGACCTTCGACACCGAGGGCAACGTCATCGGCGTCAATACCGCGATCTTCTCGCCCTCCGGCGGTTCGGTCGGCATCGCCTTTGCGATCCCCGCCGACACCGTCAAGACGGTGATCACCCAGCTCAAGGAGCACGGCGTGGTGACGCGGGGTTGGATCGGCGTGCAGATCCAGCCGGTCAGTCAAGACATTGCCGACAGCCTCGGCTTGAAGAAGGCGCAAGGCGCGCTGGTTGCCGAGCCGCAAACTGACGGCCCGGCCAGCAAGGCTGGCATCATCGCCGGCGACGTGATCACCGAGGTCAATGGCGAAGAGGTCAAGGACGCCCGCGACCTTGCCAAAAAGATCGGCGCGATGGCGCCCGGCAGCACCGCGAAACTCACCATCCTGCACAAGGGATCGGAGAAGGCGGTGTCGGTGACACTCGCCACCATGCCGAAGAATCTCGAAGCCAATAACGTCAACCCCGACAATGGCCGCGAGAATGACAACGGCAGCATCGACCTCGGCAAGCTCGGGTTGACGCTGGCGCCCGCGAGCCGCGTCGCCGGCGCCGGGAACGAGGGCGTCGTCGTTACTGGCGTCGACTCCTCAGGCGTCGCCGCCGAACACGGCTTCTCGACCGGCGATGTAATCCTCGAAGTTGCGGGCAAGACCGTTTCCAGTCCGGCCGATGTGCGCGGCGCGATCGCCAGCGTGCGCGCGGAAGGCAAGCGCACCGTACTGATGCGGGTGAAGAAGGGGGAGGCCACCCGTTTCGTGGCGCTGCCGGTCGGCAACGGCTGACGCGCATGATTCCGACAAGTGGGAGCCGGTTTTCGGAAGAGATCATGCGCGGAATGAAATGAGAGCTTGGGGGCGTTCCGCCGGCATCCGTCGCCCCCGCCGGTGGAATGGCCTCAACGGGACGGGCGTGCGCGCCCGTCCCGCCCAATTCCGGCGCCGAGCGAAAGGCTCGGCGCGGACTGTAACTCCAACCCCGGCATCCGTCGCCCCCGCTGGGGTGGGGTCGTTGAGGGGGTGGCGGTCAATCCGCCACCCCCTCGCGTACGCGGAAAGGGTGACAGGCGAGAGACACGCGAGACACACGGATGGAGGGGGCGGCGACGGCGGGATTGACCCGCCTTGGATTTCACTGAAATTGGTGCGACCGATGCCCACATATACGGACAATTGCGGGCAGCGCGCAGTCGGCCGCACGGTCGATGCGCAACCGGATCGAACCAGTATGCGCATTCTCGTGATTGAAGACGACCGCGACGCCGCCGACTACCTGGTGAAGGCTTTCAACGAAGTCGGTCATGTGGCGGACGCCGCATTCAACGGCGAGGACGGCCTCGCCATGGCGCTCGACGGCCAATACGACATCCTGATTGTCGATCGCATGTTGCCGAAAAAGGACGGGCTTTCCGTGATCGGCGCTCTGCGCGAAAAGGGTATCGAAACCCCGGCGCTCATTCTCTCGGCGCTCGGCCAGGTCGACGACCGGGTCAAGGGTTTGCGCGCCGGCGGCGACGACTATCTGCCTAAGCCCTACTCGTTTAGCGAGCTGTTGGCGCGGGTCGAGGTGCTGGCCCGGCGCCGTGGCGGCCGCAACGAGGAAACCGTATTGCGGGTCGGCGACCTCGAGCTCGACCGGCTGTCGCATCTGGTGCGCCGCGGCAGCGACGAAATTACGCTGCAACCGCGCGAATTTCGTCTGCTCGAATATCTCATGAAGCACGCCGGCAAGGTGGTGACCCGCACCATGCTCCTGGAGAATGTCTGGGACTACCATTTCGATCCGCAGACCAATGTGATCGACGTGCACATCTCGCGTTTGCGCTCGAAAATCGATAAAGGATTTTCCCAGCCGCTTTTGCATACGATCCGCGGCGCGGGATACATGATCCGTGACGGCGCTCGGTAAGCTATTTCGCACCACCACCTTCAAGCTGACGCTGGTCTATTTGACCGTGTTCGCGCTGTTTGCGGGCTTTTTGCTCGCGTATTTCGCGCTCAACACGCGGCGGCTGATCGACGAGCAGATCACCGATACCGTCAACGCGGAGATCACCGGCTTGGCCGAGCAATACCGGCTCGGTGGCCTCGGCAGGCTGGTCGTGGTCATCGACGCGCGCGCGCGCCGGCCGGGCTCCAGTCTCTATCTGGTGACCAACTTCCAGGGGCAACCGCTCGCCGGCAACGTCACCGCCCTGGAACCAGGCACCCTCGACCACCCCGGTTGGACTGAAACCGACTATCGACGGCTGGATGAAAGCGAGGCGGCGAGCCAAAGCCGTCCCGAGCACCGCGCGCTGGTGCGCGTGTTCGAGCTGCCTGGCAAATTCCGGCTGCTGGTCGGCCGCGACCTCGATGAGCGCGAACGGCTCTATCACATCGTGCTCGCCGCCGGCCGTTGGTCGGTCGCCATCGTCATCGTATTGGGCCTCGCCGGCGGCCTGTTCGTCACGCGCCGGGTGCTGCGTCGGGTCGATGCCATGACCGAGACGACGCGTACCATCATGGCGGGCGATCTGGGCGAGCGCCTGCCGGTGGCCGGTGTCGGCGACGAAATCGACCGCCTCGCCGAAAATCTCAATCAGATGCTGGAACGCATCGAGGCGCTGATGCATGGCCTCAAGGAGGTCTCCGACAATATCGCGCACGATCTGAAGACGCCGCTGACGCGGCTGCGTAATCGTGCCGAGCAAGCGCTGCGCGTGTCCGGCAGCGAAAACGAGTATCGCGCTGCCCTGGAAGGCATCATCGAGGAATCCGACGCGCTGATTTCCACGTTCAACGCGCTGTTGATGATCGCGCGAGCGGAGTCCGGCCAGGCGCGCGACGATATGAAGGAGTTCGATGCCGCCGAGATCGCCCAGGACGTCGGCGAACTGTACGAGCCGTTGGCGGAGGAAAAGGGGCTTGCGCTGAAAGTTGAGGCGGACGCGCCGGCTCCGGTCAAGGGCAACCGCGAGCTGGTTTCCCAGGCGCTCGCCAATCTCGTCGACAACGCCATTAAATATGCCCAGCCGAACGGCAAGGCCGCCAACGGCAGCGCTGCGGAAATCGTGGTGCGCGCGCTCAGTGCCGGTGACCGTATCATGTTGACCGTGGCCGACCATGGGCCCGGCATTCCGGAAGTCGACCGCGGGCGGGCGGTGGAACGCTTTGTGCGGCTGGAGCAGAGCCGATCGCAACCGGGCTCCGGTCTGGGTTTGAGCCTCGCCGCAGCAGTCGCCCGCCTGCATGGCGGCGAGCTGACGCTTGAGGATAATCAACCAGGCTTGAAGACCAGTATTGCCTTGCCAAAGGGAGGGCCGGGACAGGGCGCGGGGTAAGACTGAGTATCAAATTCCCCGCGGGAAGTGATCGCTTTATCAATCAAGATAGGCGTCGTCCCCTTGGACGATCGACCGCGCATTGTCGCATCTGTCCAGCTGCGTTCACTTCGAGCATATAAAAAAGATGTAAATACTGGCGGGATCGCTCGATCACATTAGAATATTGGTTTGCAGTCATTGTGGCATTGAACCACTGTCCTTGTGGCAGCGACCGAATGACTGCGGCAGCGCAACAGCCGCCGGTCCACTGGGGGGAACTCAGATGAGTAAGCATTTAGCACTTTTGCTCTTAGCTATCGCGGTGGGCATTCCCACTGCAGCCTTCGCGGGCAGGGTCGCAGTGAGTGGAACCCATAGCGAACAAGAAATCATGCAAGCGTGCAAAAATGCAAAGGGTGGCGTGCCTTTTACCGACGACAATGGCACCTATGGCTGCCAGGCCGACGGTGGCAGCATCAAATGCACGAACGGCAAATGCATCGGCGAATGTAGTAACTGCGGACCGGCGATCGCGCGCGGAAAAAATCCAGTCTTTGGTGTTTTGTCTGGTACGACACTGAAGACCCTCCGTAATTCCACGATTAAAACCACCGTCCACCCGGTCCATATCAAGACTCCGGTCGCTGACACCAACAACGACGTTCATCAAAAGAAGAAGTGAGTCGCCAAGCATCGACTTGGCGCTTTGAAACGGGATTTGCAACGGTCCGGCAACACGGGAGGCGACCATGATAAACCTCACGCTTCGAACGGCATTTCGCGGTCTCACGGCTGCCGCTATCATCTTGATTGCATTCGCCGCATGGAACTTGTCCGTCGGCGCGGCCTTCGCTGGCAAGGTGGTGCTCAGCGGCACATATTCTCCGAGTCAGATTAAGGCGGCCTGCGGAGCCGACTTCGTCGCTGACGGCGCCGCTTATGGTTGCGAAAAAACAGCAAGCGACGGCACCAAAACCAGCGTGACCTGCAATTGGGACGGCCAATGCCAGGGCTCATGCAAAAGTTGTGGGCCGGCTATCGCCCACCGAAAGAATCCGATTTTCGGCATTTTGTCTGGCAACACGCTGAAGGCCGTAAATATTGTCCGCCCGGGGCCCGGTTCAAAGTCAACCCACGACCCAATCGTTCGCCACCAGGATAAAGCGATCGGTGACATTTCTCATTCCAACAAGAAAAATTGACGCCAGGAGCCGGCGTAGCCGGAAAGGCCGCCCATCCGCCACCGGCGGACCCCGACGAATAGCGCTGCGCTGAGTCACGGCTCAAGAGCGTCATTGCCTTGGCGCCTGGAGGATCGGTACAGACAGCGGGATGAGTCCACCCGCCCGCCCCCGAGCGACAGGGCAAGGAATTGCGCTCGCCGAGCGTATCGTCGCCGCGCCGCAGCTTGTCGAGGCCCGGCAAGCGAAAGCGCTGGTCGCCGAGTGGCTGGCTGGTTTGCCAGCCGCCGAGGCGGCGCCGTTGCAGGCGCTGTTCGGCGCGCATGCCGTCGTCCTCACATTGCTGGAAAGCCTGTGCGAGAGCTCGCCCTATCTATGGGAGTTGGCGAGCCACGAGCCGGATCGCCTGCTGCGCCTGTTGAACGCCGATGCGGATCAGCATTTCGCGGCGCTGCTCGCCGGGCACGGGCGCGCGGTCGCCACGAGCACGGACGAAACGGAAGCCATGCGGCTCTTGCGTCGCATGAAGGCGGAGGCGGCGTTGCTCATCGCGCTCGCCGATATCGGCGGCGTATGGCCGGTGATGCGGGCGGCGCGCGCGCTGAGTGAGCTCGCCGACACGGCGGTCACCGCCGCCACGCGCTTCGTCTTGGCGGAGGCGGCGCGCGCCGGACGCTTGGCGTGCAAGGATCCGGCGCAGCCGGAACTCGGCAGCGGCTACATCGTCGTGGCGATGGGCAAGATGGGTGCCTGCGAGCTCAACTATTCGAGCGACATTGATCTCATCGTCTTCTACGACAAGGATGCCGCTGCCTTGCGGAGCGGCATTGAGCCGGCGCCCTTCTTCGTGCGTGTCACGCAACGGCTGGTGAAGCTGCTGCAGGAACGCACCGCCGACGGCTATGTATTCCGCACCGATCTGCGACTACGGCCCGATCCCGCCTCGACTGCGATCGCGATCTCGACGGATGCGGCGCTCGCCTATTACGAGAGCGTTGGGCAGAACTGGGAGCGCGCCGCCATGATCAAGGCGCGCGTCTGCGCCGGTGACGCCGCCGCCGGCGAAACGCTGCTCAATCACCTTTCGCCCTTCGTGTGGCGCAAATATCTCGACTACGCCGCGCTCGCGGATGTGCATGCCATGAAACGGCAGATCAATGCCTATCGCGGGCACGGCGAGATCGCGGTCGAGGGTCATAACATCAAGCTCGGCCGCGGCGGCATTCGCGAAATCGAATTCTTCGCGCAGACCCAGCAATTGATCGCCGGCGGGCGCGATCCGCGTCTGCGCGACCGCGATACCCTGACCACGCTCGGCAAGCTGGCGGACGGGCATTGGATCGAACCGCAGGCGCGCGACGACATGACTGCCGCTTACTGCTTCCTGCGCACGGTCGAGCACCGGCTGCAAATGGTCAATGACGAGCAGACGCAGGTGCTGCCGGCGGAACGTGAAGAGCTCGGGCGTTTTGCCCGCTTTCTTGGGTTTTTCGATCGCGATGCCTTTGCCGCCGAGCTTCTCGGCCATCTCGGCAAGGTGCAGGACCATTACGCGCGCTTGTTCGAGAAGGAGTCCGCAGCCGAAGCGCCGACCCTGCAGTTCCCGCCGCAGGAAGACGACAAGAAGACGCTCGATCGGCTCGGTGCGCTCGGCTTCAAGGCGCCGCTTGAGGCTTCCGCAATCGTCCGCAACTGGCTTGCCGACGGACGTCGGTCGCTGAAGGGGGAGCTGACGCAGGCGCATTTGCGCGACTTGGTACCCACGCTGATGGAGCAGCTGGGGCGCACCGACGATCCGGGTGCAGCGCTGGTGCGCTTTGATCATTTCCTCGCCAATCTGCATGTGCCGGCGCGGCTGCTGTCGTTGCTGCAGCAGAATCCCGCTCTGATCGCGCTGATCACGTTGGTGCTCGGCACCGCGCCGCGGCTCGGCGATACCGTGGCGCGCTATCCGCAAGTGATGGACGCGCTGGTCGATCCGAGTTTCTTCGGCGCATTGCCCGACGATGCAGAGCTCGAGCGCCGCTTGGAAGCGGCGCTGGGACAGTCGCGTTACGCCGAGGATCTGCTCGAGCGCATCCGCATGTTCGGCTTGGAATACATGCTCCTTATCGGCGTGCGCATCCTGTCCGGTACGGTGACGGCGCGGCAGGCCGGTGAAGCCTTCGCGCGGCTCGCCGACGCCGTGATCCGCGCGGTACACCACGCGATCGCCGAGAATTTCGCCGCGGCTTACGGCCATCTGCGCGGCGAGCAGGCCGCGGTGCTCGCTATGGGCAAGCTCGGCGGTCGCGAAATGACCGCAACCTCCGATCTCGACCTCATCCTGGTCTATGATTTCGATGCGGAGCATCCAGAATCGGACGGCAAGCGGCCGCTCTACGGCGGGCAATATTTTGCGCGGCTGACTCAGCGGCTGATCAACGCGCTGACGGCGCAGACCAATTACGGCGCGCTCTATCATGTCGACATGCGACTGCGTCCGTCCGGGCGCGCCGGACCGCTGGCGACGCAGATCGACGGCTTCATCGACTATCAGGAGACCGAGGCCTGGACCTGGGAGCACATGGCATTGACGCGGGCGCGTGTGGTATCGGCGCCGTCGGCGTTCAAAGCGCGGGTCGAGGGCGCCATCGCAGATATTCTGCGGCGGCCGCGCGATGCCGCGCTAGTCGCGGGCGACGTTGTGGAAATGCGCGCCGCCATCGCCAAAGAGAAGGGCGATCAAAATCGCTGGGACTTGAAATATGTCGCCGGCGGATTGATCGATATCGAGTTCATTGCGCAGTACCTGCAACTGGTGCACGCGCACGAACAGCCGGACGTCCTCGATACCTCGACCGCGCGCGTGCTCGACAAGGCTTGGGGCTTGAGGATTTTGCCGGTGGAAGATGCCGAGGTGCTGCGCCCGGCGGTGCAGCTCTACCATGATTTGACGCAGATCCTGCGGCTGTGTCTCGCCGGGCCGTTCGAGCCGAAAGCCGCCGGCGCCGGCTTGTTGCAACTGCTCGCGCGCGCCGCCGACGTGCCCGATTTTGCTACCCTCGACGCGACGCTGATCGAGACGCAAGCCAAGGTGCGCGCGAGCTTCGTGCGCATCTTGGGTCGGGCGCCGTGATTTGATGCGGCTACGCCGCTTCCTCTTTCGGCAACGCGCATTGCGGCTGAAGCGGCAGCCGCACCACCACCACGGTGCCGCGGCCGAGCGTTGAGCGGATCGCCATGCGGCCGCCATGCAGCTCGACCAGCGACTTCGAGATCGCCAGCCCCAGCCCCGAGCCTTGGTGGCTCTTGGTGAGCTGGCTCTCCACCTGCTCGAACGGCCGCCCGAGCCGGGCCAGCGCGTCTTGCGCGATACCGATGCCGGTATCGGCGATCGCGAGCACGATGCAGTTCTCGCTCGCGCGCGCCCGCACCGTGACGCTGCCGCCGGCCGGGGTAAATTTGACCGCATTGGACAGGAGATTGAGCGCGATCTGCATGATGGCGCGCCGGTCGGCGCGCAGATGCAACTCCGGCGCAATGCGGGCTTTGAGCGCGAGCTCCTTGTCTTGTGCGCGCGCGGCGACGACGCGCATCGCCTCGTTGAGCAGGGCGTCGAGGTCAAGATCTTCGAAGTCGAGCCGGATGCGGCCGGCCTCGATCTTGGCCATGTCGAGAATATCGTTGATGACTTCGAGCAAGTATTGGCCGCTCGAGTGGATGTCGCTGCAATATTCCAGATATTTCTTGGCGCCGAGCGGCCCGAACATGCCCGATTGCATGATTTCGGAAAAACCGATGATGGCGTTGAGCGGCGTGCGCAGCTCGTGGCTCATATTGGCGAGGAATTTCGATTTGGCCTGATTGGCCTCCTCGGCGCGATCCTTCTCGGCGGCAAATTGTTCGGCGAGTTCGGCCGTGCGCTGCTGTGAGGCGCGCAGATCGGCGACGCTCGCCATCAGCCGCTTCTCGCTGTCGATCAGCTTCTCCTCGTGGGTCTTGAGTGCGGTGATATCGGTGCCGACCGAGACATAGCCGCCGTCCTTGGTGCGCCGCTCGCTGATGTGCAGCCAGCGGCCATCCTCAAGCTGCGCCTCGAAAGTGTGAGCGCCCGGAATCGCCGGCCCGCCGGTGACGATCTTGTTGCGCACCACCGGCTTGCGCCCGGCGGCCAATACCGATTCGTAGGAGGCACCGACGGTGATCGCCTCGTCGGGCAGGTCGTGCAGCTCCTGGAAATTGGAATTGCACAGCACCAGTCGGTTGTCGGCGTCCCACAGCACGAAGGCTTCCGGGATGGTTTCGATGGCGTCGCGCAGCCGCATGTCGGCGGCCATCGTCTTCTCTACGAGGCTTTTCTGCTCGGTGACGTCGACTGCGATGCCGATTAAATGCGGGCCCGGATCGCCCGGCTGTGCCACCAGTTCACAACGCGCGCGCAACCAGATCCAGTGACCGTTGGCGTGACGCATGCGGAAGGCATGGTCGATGGCGGCGGACTTGGCATCGGCAAGCTCACTCGCGATCTCGTAGAGCTTGACGTCGTCGGGATGCACGAGTGCGCTGACGTCGCCGAACGAGAGCAAATCCTGCTTGGCCTCGAGCCCGAGGATGTCGAACATCGATTGCGACCAGAAAATGCGGCCGCGCGCCAGGTCCCAATCCCACAAGCCGCAGCGGCCGCGGTTGAGCGCGGTATCGATGCGGCTGCGCACGGTCTCGTAGATGATGTCCGCCTCGCGCGCGCGCGTCGCCTGCCAATGAAAGGCGAAGCCGAGGATCAGCACGACGAAGCCGGTGGTCGCCGAGAGGGTGACGGTGAGCGTGGTCAGCGAGCGCCAGGCGGCGAGCGCCGCCTGGTGCGATTGTACGACCGCGATCTGCCCGAGCGGGGGTTTCAAGGTGCGCACGGTCGCCAGTGCGCGGCTGCCATCGGGCAGGACGATGTCCTTGACCCCGGCGCCGGCGCCGAACGTGGTGAGCGGCTGGTCTGGCCCGAGCACGTCGAGCAAGGGGTGGCCGGTAGTGGCAGCAACAGCCGGCAGTTCGGCCAAGATGGTGCCGTCGGCATTGGTCAAGAAAAAGCGCCGGCCACTAACCGTCGCCCAGACCGGCAGCGTCTGCGCCAGCGCTTCTTGCGCCCGGCCGGCGTCGGCGGCCTCATCGAGGCGGGCGGCGGCGAGGTCGGCGACCGCATCCATCGCCAGCATCATGTCGGTGAGGCTCTCGCGGCGATGGTCGAGCATCTGCACCGCGGCGCCGACACAAATGGTCAGAAGAAAAGCGATAATAAGAACGGGGACCGCGCGGCGCAGCAGCGGTTCGGCCGTCAGGAGGCGCCGATAGGCTGGCTTGGCGATCGATTGCGCCAACCCTTTGATCGAATCGCTACTCGCAGACGCACTCGCCATATCGGCGCGCGCCATCGACGGCCTCCGTTCGGAATTGCCCCTATCACCCGCGAACCGGAAGGATGTGCCGCATCGCTTTCCGAATCAGTGGTGATTGGAATCGATGGCTCGCGATTTGTCGAGAGTCCGAGAGTCAATTATTAAAAAATTATTACCCACAGCATAGCGTCGGCCTGTGTCGCCGGATCAGGCGGGTGCCAAGGCGCGCTCGGCGATATCGGCAAGGTCGCGTGACAGGCCGGGTGCCGCCATGATGCGCTGGAGCGCCGCTTCCGCCTTGGCACGCCGCCCTGACTCCAGCGTGCGCCAGCTGCGGAACGCGGTCGCCAACCGTGCCGCTACTTGCGGATTCTTGCGATCGAGCGCGAGGACGGTATCGGCGACGAAGTTGTAACCGGCGCCGTCGGCGCGGTTGAACTGGGTCGGATTGGCTTGCGCGAAAGCGCCGATGAGCGCGCGCACGCGGTTCGGATTCGCTAGCGCGAAGGCAGGATGCGCGGTGAGGCGGCGCACTTTGTCGAGCGTGTCGGCTTGCGGGATCATCGCCTGCAGCGACAGCCATTTGTCCACCACCAGTGCGTCGGCGGCATAGCGCTGGAAGAAATCGGCGAACGCCGCCTCACGCTCCGGCACCGCATGCAGCGACAAGGTCGAAAGCGCCGCAATCCGGTCAGTCATGTTGTCGGCGGCGCGATACTGGAAAGCGGCGCGGGCAATCGCTTCGGGTGCTGCGCGCGCCGCCATCAGATCGAGCGCGACGTTGCGCAGGGCGCGTCGACCGGCGCTCGCGGCGTCCGGCGAATAGCCGCCCGTCACCGTGAGACGCTCGTAAAGCGTCGAGAGGGCAGGGGTCAGCCGCTCGCCGATCTCCGCGCGTAAGCCGGCGCGGGCGCGGTGAATCGCGTCGGGGTCGATGTCGTCGCCGATCTCGCGTGCGATGTCGCTTTCGCCCGGCGCCTGCAGCGCGAGCGCCACGAAGGCCGGCTCGAGGGCGCTGCCCTCCAGCAGCGCCGCGAGCGCCAGCATCAGACTGTCGTCGCTGCGTGGGGCCCTACCGGCGCGCAAAGCGGCCACATTGTCGATCAACAGCTGCGTCGAGATCGTCTGCAATGCCTGCCAGCGATTGAACGGATCGCGATCGTGCGCGGCGAGGAAGGCGAGATCGTCGTCGGAAAGATCGGTGACCAGCTTGATCGGCCCGGAAAAATTGCGGTTGATCGACAGCGCCGGCCGTTCAGCGATGCCGGCAAATTCGATCGTTCGCTCCGGCCGGTCAAGCACGAGCACGCCGCGCTCGATTTTCTGGCCGTCGGCAGGCGCGAGTGGCAGATCCTGTCCATTCGACCCGACAAGCCCAAGCGCCAGCGGAATCACCATCGGCTCTTTGTTCGGCTGACCGGGCGTCGGCGGCACTTGCTGCTTGACCGTGAGCGCATAAGTTTTGCGCGCGACATCGAAGCGGCCACTCGCGGTCACCTCCGGTGTGCCAGCCTGGCTGTACCAGCGCATGAATTGCGTGAAATCGCGGCCGCTCGCGTCGGCGAAGCATTGGATAAATTGCTCGACGGTCGCGGCTTCGCCGTCATGACGCGCGAAATAGAGGTCCATACCGGCGCGGAATTTTTCCGGGCCGATCAAGATTTGCACCATGCGCACCACTTCGGCGCCCTTCTCATAGACGGTGCTGGTATAGAAGTTATTGATTTCCTTGTAGATTTCTGGCCGCACCGGATGCGCCAAGGGGCCGGCATCCTCGATGAACTGAGTCGCACGCAGCATGCGCACATCGACGATGCGCTTGACCGGACGCGAACGCATGTCGGAGGAGAACTCCTGATCGCGAAAGACGGTGAGCCCTTCCTTCAAGCAGAGCTGAAACCAATCGCGGCAAGTGATGCGGTTGCCGGTCCAATTGTGGAAATACTCATGCGCGATCACCGCCTCGATGTGGGCGAAGTCGGCATCGGTCGCGGTCTCGGCCGAGGCGAGCACGTATTTGTCATTGAAGATATTGAGTCCTTTGTTCTCCATCGCGCCCATGTTGAAGTCGGACACGGCGACGACCATGAAAATATCGAGATCGTACTCGCGACCGAAGGCTTTCTCGTCCCAGCGCATGGCGCGCTTGAGCGAATCCATGGCGTAGCCACAGCGGCTTTGTTTGCCGTGCTCGACATAGATGCGGAGCGCAACATCGCGGCCGGACATGGTGCGGAAGCGGTCCTCCACGCAGGCGAGATCGCCGCCGACCAGCGCGAACAGATAAGACGGCTTGGGATGTGGATCGTGCCAGACCACGAAGTGCCGGCCGTTGGGCAACTCGCCGCTCTCCACGAGGTTGCCGTTGGCGAGCAGAACCGGCGCTTCTTTCTTGTCGGCCTCAATGCGCGTGGTGTAGATCGCCATGACGTCGGGGCGGTCGGGGAAGTAAGTGATGCGGCGAAAGCCTTCCGCCTCGCATTGCGTGCAATAAGTGGCGCTGGATCGATACAAGCCGGAAAGCTGGGTATTGGCGGACGGATCGACCAAGGTCTCAATTTCGAGCGTGAACGGCCCGTTCGGCGGCTGCGGAATGGTGAGCTGATCCGGCGTGACCAGATAGCTGTCGGGCCCGGGATCGGCACCATCGAGCTTTAGCGACACCAAGGACAGCCCATCGCCGTCGAGCACCAGCGGCGCCGCCGCATTTTGCGGATTGGGCCTGAGCCGGAGCGCAGCGCGCACTTTGGTCTGCGTCGGATGCAACGCGACGTCGAGTGATACGGTTTCCACCAGCCAATCGGGCGGGCGGTAGTCTTTGAGACGGATCGGCTGGGCGATATCGGTGCGCATGGATATTTGCTCTAGAATGCCGGCGGGCGAATTGAAAGGCGCAAAGTATGGCGAATATGCGCGCCATGGTGCTGGAACAGCCACGCACGCCGCTCGTGCTGTGCGAGCGGCCAGTGCCGTCGCCCGGCGCGGGCGAAGTTCTGATCAGCATCTCCGCCTGCGGCGTCTGCCGCACTGACCTGCATGTCGTGGATGGGGAACTGGACCATCCGAAACTGCCGATCGTGCCCGGCCACGAGATCGTCGGCCGGGTCGCCGCGCTGGGCACGGGCGTTTCCGATTGCACGTTGGGCGAACGTGTCGGTGTACCTTGGCTGGGCGCAACCTGTGGAGTCTGTCCTTATTGCCGCAGCGGGCGCGAGAACCTGTGCGACGCACCGCTGTTCACCGGCTATACCCGCGACGGCGGCTTTGCCACGCATACGGTTGCCGATGCGCGCTATTGCTTTCCACTCGGCGCGGCCGGCGATGACGCCGAGATCGCGCCCTGGCTGTGCGCCGGCCTGATCGGCTGGCGCAGCTATCGCATGGCGGGCGAGGGCACCGCGCTCGGCATTTATGGCTTTGGCGCAGCCGCCCACATTTTGGCCCAGGTGGCGAAATGGCAGGGAAGGCGCGTCTATGCTTTCACGCGCGCAGGCGACACTGCAGCGCAGGATTTCGCGCGCTCGCTCGGCGCGGTGTGGGCGGGCGCCTCGGAGGCGACGCCCCCCGAGCCGCTCGATGCCGCGATCATCTTCGCGCCGGTCGGCGCCTTGGTGCCGATGGCGCTCAAGGCGGTGAAGAAAGGCGGCCGCGTCGTCTGCGGCGGCATTCATATGTCGGATATCCCAAGCTTTCCTTATGCGCTGCTGTGGGAGGAGCGTCAGATAATGTCGGTTGCCAATCTCACGCGCGCGGATGCCCGCGAATTCTTCGCCATCGCGCCGAAGGCCGGCGTCCACGCGGAAGTGACGCGCTATCCGTTGGCACAGGCGAACCGAGCGCTCTCCGACCTGCGCGAGGGGCGCCTGCAAGGCGCAGCAGTGTTGATTCCGTAACGTCAGCGCATCGGCTCGGCGTGGCCTATGACGCGCTTGATCGAGGGGGCGCGCTCGCGCAGGGCGCGCTCCAGCGTGTCGACCTTTTCATGGACCGCCCGGACGGTGAGCGAAGGGTCGACGCGGCAGTGGAAATTGACGATCTCGCCTTCCTCAGTTTCGCGGACTCGCACATCGTGTACATCGCGCAGCACTTTGCCCTCGGCGGCGAGTTCCGCGAGCGCAATTGTAACTGCCTTAATTCGTTCGGACGGTGCCTCGCGCCCGGCGGCGCGATGCGGCTGCAACGGCTCGATGTGGGTGTCGATCTCGACCTTGGCGCCGAGCTCGGCGGCAACGTCCTCTTCCAGGGCGTCAGCCATGGCGTGCGCTTCGCGCAGCGATTTCTTGCCGTCCACTTCCAGGTCGAGCGAGATTGCCAGGCGGCCCTTGATGTCATGCACCGTCACGTGGTGCACGGCGAGCGCGCGATTGCGCGCGATTACCATGACGCGGTCGAGCACGGTTTCATTGTCGAGCGCGACCGGGTCGGCGGTGACCGTGATCTCCGCTCCCTCAATCTGGTTGCGGACTGCGGCGGCAGCGGCGTCCTTGATCGCGGTAACACGGTCGAGGGCCAGCGTGCGGCTGACCGCCAAGGTCAAGTCGACAAAGGTCTTTTCGCCGGCGCTCCGCGCCCGCACCTGCTCGACCGCAACAACGCCGGGAACTTTGACAACAGCGGCGGTGATTTTTTCGGTGGCCCCCTTGGGAGCAACGTCGGTCAACGCGTCGATCGTCCGCCGCCCAAGCCGCCAACCCGCCACGCATACCAGCACCGCCACAACCAGCGCGGCCGCCGAATCCGCCCAAGGCAGGCCAAATCGGATGCCGATCAGCCCGAGCAACACCGCGAAGGACGACGCAAGGTCGGATGAGAAGTGCAAAGCATCGGCTTCGAGCGCGTGGCTTTTGGTCGCTCTCGCGGTATGCGACAGCGCACGCGCGCGAAAGAAATCGACGACCATGGAACCGCTGATGACGGCGAAGGCCCAGATCGTCGCCTCGACCGCGGGCCCTTCGTGCAAAACCAGGCGCTTGATCGCCTCCCAGATCACCACGCCGGACAGAAGGAAGAGCAACGCCGTTTCCGCCAAGGCCGAAACCGACTCGAACTTCGCATGCCCGTATTGATGCTCCCGGTCGGCGGGCTTGCCGGAGACACGCACGGCTGCGTAAGTCATGACGGTGGCGCCAAGGTCGATCAAGGAGTGGCCGGCTTCCGACAAAATTCCGAGCGAGCCGGTGGCGACGCCGACCACGGCCTTCAGGATAGCGAGCGCGGCCGATGCGGCGACCGAGCCCAGGGCCACTTGTTCCTTCTCGCGTTGCATCCGGCGGCTTCTAGCGTATCGGCGGCGCGATGGCGACTGCGGTTAAGGGAACCGGGATGCCGCAGCGCGGCTTTCCGACGCTTGGCACCGGAAACTCTCTGCAAACGAGCGATTGGCTTTAATGAGGCGAGCACGATCAAGCGCCGTCAGCCGATCAGGCCAGCACTCATCAAGCATTAGGCTCGCATGATCACGCTCGGCGCCCCGCTTACGACCTCGCCGATAATCCTGGCACGAGGATAACCGGCGGCGACAACGGTCGCGACCAACGCATGGGCGCGCTCCGGCGCGCAGGCAATCAGCAGGCCGCCGGAAGTCTGTGGATCGCAATAAAGCTGCCGCTGCCACTCCGGAGTGCCGTCGGCGAGCATGACGCTTGCATCATAGCTTTTCCAATTCCGTCCCGACGCCCCGGTGATGAAGCCCTTTTGCGCCAGCGCCGCCGCCTCTTTCAGAAGGGGCAGCTCCGACGAATTGATCATGATCGTCTTGTTCGATCCCTGCGCCATTTCCAGCGCATGGCCGAGCAGACCGAAGCCGGTGACGTCGGTCATGGCGTGAACGGCCGCTTCCTTCGCGAGCACCGTGCCGACGCGGTTAAGCAACGTCGTCGTCGCGATGAACTCGTCATAGGCCTCACGCGACAGCGCGCCCTTCTTGAACGCGGCGGAATAGATGCCGACGCCAAGCGCTTTCGTCAGGATCAATTTGTCGCCGGTCCTTGCACCGCCATTGCGCCGGATGTTGTCCTTCGTTCCGGTGCCGATCACCGCGAGACCGTAGATCGGCTCCGGCGAATCGATGGAATGGCCGCCGGCGACCGGGATTCCGGCCGCTTCGCACACCGATGCGCCGCCTTCCAAGATCCGGCGCACCATTTCGATCGGGATCTTGTCGACCGGCATGCCGAGGATCGCCAACGCCATGATTGGCGTGCCGCCCATCGCATAGATGTCGGAGATCGCGTTGGTCGCGGCGATACGGCCGAAATCGTGCGGATCGTCGACCATGGGCATGAAGAAATCGGTGGTGGCGATGACACAGGTGCCGTTGTCGAGCTCCCACACAGCCGCATCGTCGCCGGTTTCGACGCCGACAAGCAGCCGGCCATAGGGCTTCGCCGCCGGATGGCTCGACAGCAATTGCTGCAAGACCGAAGGCGCGAGCTTACAGCCGCATCCGCCGCCATGCGACATGTGACTGAGACGGATCGGCTGTATGACGTTCATGAGGATGACTCCGGCCTCAACTCGCGGCGCGCGCAGGCGCTTGTTGGCGCAGCGCACGCCACGTCGTGGCAAGACTCGCGGCGGCGGCCTCGACGTCGTCGAGTGTCGTCATACGTCCGAGCGAAAGACGAACGGCGCCGAGTGCCGCTTCGCGCGGGATCCCAATCGCGAGCAGGATCGCCGATGGTTCTTCCCTTTCCGCATGGCAAGCCGAGCCGTTCGAGGCAATTACGCGCGGGCAATTGGCCAAGAGCTGGCGGCCCGACACCTCCGGAAAGAGCACATTCAGCGTGTTGGGGAGCCGGTCGGCCGGGTCGCCGACGACGATAATATCGGGAATAGCTTGCGCCAACTTCGCTCTAAAACAATCGGCAAGCGCCGCGATGCGCTCGCTTGTTTCTTCGAGCGCAATGGCAGCGAGACGGCAGGCCTCGCCTAGCGCGACGATGTAAGGCACATTCTCCGTCCCCGGCCGACGGCCGAGTTCCTGTCCGGCGCCGACCATCAACGGGGGCAATTTTACACCGCGACGCAGATACAACGCACCGATCCCCTTCGGGGCATAGAGCTTGTGGCCGGCGATCGAAAGGAGATCGACATTGAGCGCGTTCACGTCGACGGGCACCTTGCCGATCGATTGCGCCGCATCGGTGTGAACGAGCGCACCGGCCGCACGTGCGATCTTTGCGATCGCCGCGATCGGCTGCAGGGTGCCGATCTCGTTCTGTGCGTGGATAACGCTGACGAGCGCCGTGTCGTCGAGCAGCGCGACCTGCACGCCTGCAAGCTCAACGATCCCATTGCGCCCAGCCGCCACGCGACGGAGCGGATGCCCCTCGCGCTCGAGCAGCGCGCAGCACGCGTCCGTCGCTGGATGTTCAATGTTGGACGTCACGACGGCGCACCGGTCCGGCTGCATCTTTGCCGCGCCGCGGATTGCCATGTTGCTTGCTTCGGTACCGCCACTGGTGAAGACGATTTCGTCGGAGGAGGCTCCGATCAGCGCCGCGACTTCTTCACGCGCCCCTTCGACCGCGTCGCGGGCGCGCTGCCCAAGCGCGTGCCCCGACGACGGATTGCCGAAGTCCTCGCGCAGATAAGGCAGCATCGCGCTGAGCACGACGGGATCGACCGGCGTCGTCGCGTTATAGTCGAGGTAGATTGAATTCATGGCGCGACCGCTCAATGCCGCCTGAACTCGCCATAGCGGCAAAGCTGCGCGCTTGCCAGCCGACCCCGCCGGAGTCCGGCACGTCCAAGTGAAATGATTGCGAGCGTTACTCGGGCGTCTTGTTGTTGGGGAAGCGCATGGGCGGGCCTTTGAGATCGAGGCCGGTCGCCATTTCCGGCCCGAGCGGTCCGTCGGAGAGTCCCACGTTTGCCGGATTGCCCGGGGAAGGGGCCTTGCCCGTGGTTTCGCTCGGCACGCGACTGCCGCCGTTCCAACCGGTGATGCCCTTGTCCTGCTCCGCGCTGTTCTGCGCGAAGGCCACTGCGCAAGTCAGAGCAATGATTGCTGCCGCCGCTGTGATCGTTTTCATCGCGGCCTCCTAATCGAGTCGCGATGAAGAAACCCGTACAACGTCGGAAAGTTCCGGCAGCATCGCCTGGCCCCACCGGACGCAGCATGCGCGGCGCCCGGCGGCCTTCATGAGCCCACGACACGTTCATCGTCACGATGACGTGATCTCTTTCGCGGTGATCGTGTATTTGAAATTGTCCGGATCGAGACAATCGAGACGCGATGGTCCGCACTCCGCTTGCGGATACATCAAGAAGCCGAGCCTGGGACCCTTCGCACCGGGGAGTTCGATATCATGCGCGAAGTTGTAGGCCAGCCAGTTTCCTTCCCACGCGCCGAACAAGGTCTTGCGCGCATCGACCACTTTCGGATCGTCGATGGCGAGATTGCCTGGCGGTTCCTCAAGCACGACCTTGCGCACGTCGGCGGGATCGGTGGCGATCCAGCCGTGCCCGGCGATGAAGGTTTCGGCGCGGCAGTGCTGCGCCTTGGTGATCACCGCCGAGCCAGCACCAAGGCTCTTGTAGCCGAAACGCGATGGCGCAACGCGAATGCCATAGACATCGCGCGCCGGGATATTCTGCGCGCGGACCAAGCCGACATATAAAGCGTTGAGATCGGCGCATTTGCCGCCAAGATTGCCGGTCTTGAGCATGGAGGCGATATCGCCGATGCCGCAGCCGCGCACCTTGCCGTCGCGGTAGGTGTTGGTGACGATCCATTCATAGATCGCGCGAACCTTCTCCAGGTCGGTCGTAGCGTCTTTAACGATCTTGTCCGACGTTTGCTTGACGATGCCGTCGACAGGGATGAGGTTCGTGCCTTCGGTATAGAACTTATGGTCGACCGCCGAGAGCGGCTTCGCCTGGCCTGGCTTCGACAGATCGATCGCCCGATCGCGCGTCGAAATCTTGCTGGTCACCTCGATCACGGGATTTGATTCGCCGTCTTTCCACTCGACGTGCACCAACTCCGCCCGGTATTTCGCGTCGCGCACCAACGCGGCTTTGCCATTGCTGGTCCACTCGCTGCCGAGTGACTTAAACCAATCCACCTCGTTGACCGAAGGGGCCGGCACCCAGGCTTGCGTCTGGCCGGCGGGCTTGGCGATTTCGAGCTTGGTGACGATCTCAAAGCTGCGCCACGGGCCCGGTTGCGGATTGAACGCGCCATAGGCCGAAGCCAGACGCGGGAGCCCCGCGGTCAGCGAAATGGCTGCGCTGGCCTTCAACAGTGTGCGGCGATCGAGTTGCATGTGCTCCTCCTCAACTGTGTGCAAATGGGTCCTTGAGATCGAGCGAGCCGCGGAGCCGCTCGCCGGTGGTGCATTCCTCGATCAGCGTCCGCGGATCGATCGTGTCCCAGGCATAGTCGGTTTCGACGATGAGCCTCGCCTTGAGGTTCGCGTCGAGAACGATCGTTGTCGGCAAAGTCGACACACTCCAAGATTTTGCCGTTGCCCGGTCGGGATCGAGCAGCACCGGGAACTTCAGGGGCATGGTTTCGAGAAACCGGCGCACCCGCATGCCAGGCTCGGCGACGGAAATCGCCAGAATCTTGATTGCTGCGCCGCTGCGCTCGTTCAGCCGGTCGAGTGCCGACAGCTCCTCGCGGCAAGGTTCGCACCACGTGGCAAAGAAATGCACGATGGTGACGGTGCCCTGCGCCGAATCGAGCGCGATCTTTCCGCCGTTGCTGTCGTGCAAAGTAAAGTGAGGGGGCTCGGCCGCCGTCCAATGTTGCAGCCGCGCAGCGTCAGCGGTCACGTCCAGACATGACAACACGCCGACGGCAACCATCGCCATGGCAAAAAGCGACGCCGATGGTTTTAAAAATCGCGCGCCCCGAGCCTCGGGAGCCGTTCGATAAAGCACGAAAAGATATTGCGGCCGGCAACCAATGCCAGTCAATGCAGAATGTTCGCTTGGGACACGCTGCACTACACATTGTTTTGATGACGGCTAGTCGATAGCCGGCGGCTACAGGGGCAAAAAAGCGACGAATCCGCTGTTCGCACTTGCAGCATATTGCATGCAAATTCCTGTGATATCTGCGGTCTTGTTTGACTCTATTCCAAATCAAAAATAGTTTTTGCTTATACGCGAATTCGCGCGTGGCGGGTCCGGCCGGGAGGGTTGGCACCCGGGCCCGAGGCGTCCCCCGTAGGGGGCAAACGCTCTCAAAGGAGGGCACTCAATGAACATGGAGCTCTCGCGGCGCACATTCCTAAAAGGCGCCAGCGTAGGGATTGTCGGGACAAGTCTCGGCGCGTTGGGCTTCGGCGACATCGAAACCGCCTATGCCGCTACGATCAGGCCTTGGAAGCTCGCCAACCTGACCGAGACCCGCAACACCTGCACCTATTGCTCGGTTGCCTGCGGCATCATCATGTATTCGCAGGGCGATCTGAAGAAGGGCGAAAAGGCCAAGATCCTTCACATCGAAGGCGATCCCGATCATCCCACCAACCGCGGCACGCTGTGTCCGAAAGGCGCAGCGCTGCTCGACATGGTCAATGCCAAGACGCGGACGCTTTATCCGCAGATCCGCAAACCCGGCTCCGACAAATGGGAGCGCTTATCCTGGGACGTGGCGCTCGACCGTATCGCGCGGCTGATGAAGGACGACCGCGACAAGAATTTCGTCGCCAAGAACAACGACGGCACGACGGTCAATCGCTGGCTGACCACCGGCTTCCTCGCCGCGTCGGCAACAACCAACGAGACGGCTTGGGCGACCTATAAGGTGGTGCGCTCGACCGGCATATTGGCGTTCGATAACCAAGCAAGAGTTTGACACGGACCGACGGTGGCCAGTCTGGCCCCAACATTCGGTCGCGGTGCGATGACGAACTCTTGGACGGATATCAAGAACACCGATCTCGTCGTCATTATGGGTGGTAACGCCGCCGAGGCGCACCCGTGCGGATTCAAGTGGGTCACGGAGGCGAAAGCCAACCGCGGCGCCAAGCTGATCGTGGTCGATCCGCGTTTCACCCGCTCGGCCTCGGTCGCCGACTTCTATGCGCCGATCCGCCAAGGCACCGACATCGCGTTCCTCTACGGCGTGATGAAGTACTGCATCGACAACAACAAGGTGCAGTGGGACTACGTCAAGGCGTTTACCAACGCCCCCTACATCATCAAAGAAGGCTTCGACTTCCACGAGGGCCTGTTCACCGGCTATGACGAGGTCAAGCGCGACTACAACAAGTCGACCTGGGATTACGAGCTTGGGGCCGACGGTTATGTGCAGGCGGACAACACGCTGGAAAACCCACGTTGCGTCTGGAGTTTGCTGAAGAAGCACATCGCGCCATACACCCCGGAAATGGTCGAGCGCATCTGTGGCACGCCCAAGGACAAGTTCCTCAAAGTGGCGCAGATGATCTCGGAGTGCTCGACGCCCACCAAGACTATGACGTCGATGTATGCGCTCGGCTGGACCCAGCATGCCAAGGGGTCGCAGAACATTCGCACCATGGCGATGCTCCAGCTGATCCTGGGCAACATCGGCGTGCGCGGCGGCGGCATGAACGCGTTGCGCGGTCACTCCAACATCCAGGGACTGACCGACCTTGGCCTGATGTCCAACCTGATCCCGGGCTACCTGACCATCCCGACGGAGAAGGAAGCGACGCTCGACGTCTACATGTCGACCCGCGGCTTCAAGCCGTTGCGGCCGAACCAGATGAGCTATTGGCAGAACTACAAGAAGTTCATGGTGAGCTTCTTGAAGTCGATGTGGGGCGACGCGGCGACGGCGCAGAACCAGTTCGCCTATGACTGGCTGCCGAAGCTCGACGTGCCGGCCTACGACGTGTTGCGCGCCTTCGAATTGATGCATGAAGGCAAAATGAATGGCTACTTCTGCCAGGGCTTCAATCCCCTGCTGTCGTTCCCCAATCGCAAGAAGCTCACGGCGGCGCTCTCCAAGCTCAAGTTCCTCGTCGTCATGGATCCGTTGCAGACCGAGACGGCGCGGTTCTGGGAGAACCACGGCGAGTACAACGACGTCGATTCCTCGACGATTCAGACCGAAGTGATCGAACTGCCGACGACGTGCTTCGCCGAAGACGAGGGCTCGCTGACCAATTCCGGCCGCTGGCTGCAGTGGCACTGGGCCGGCGGCTCGCATCCGGCCGAGGGCAAGAACGACGCCTGGATCATGGCGCAAATCTATCTGCGTCTAAAGGCGCTCTATCAGAAAGAGGGCGGCGCGGTTCCCGAGCCGATCCTCAATCTCGATTGGCGCTACAAGGATCCCGGCGATCCGACCCCGGTGGAGCTGGCCAAGGAGATGAACGGCTCGGCGGTCGAAGACATCGCCGATCCGAACGATCCGACCAAGGTCGTGCTCGCCAAGGGCAAACAGGTCGTCTCCTTCGCCGCGCTGCGCGACGACGGCAAGACCGCCTGCGGCTGCTGGATCTATTCCGGCTGCTACAATGAGGCGGGCAACAACATGGCTCGCCGCAACAACAACGACCCGGATTCAACTGGGGCATTTCCGACATGGTCGTGGTCGTGGCCGGTCAATCGCCGCATCCTCTACAACCGCGCATCGTCCGACATCAACGGCAACCCGTGGGATCCGTCGCGCAAATTGCTGTGGTGGGACGGTAGCAAATGGACCGGCTACGACATTCCGGACATCGCGCCGAATGCGAAGCCGGACGTGGTCGGCCCCTTCATTATGAATCCGGAAGGCACCGGACGGCTATTCACCCGCGGGATGATGCGCGACGGGCCGTTCCCGGCGCATTATGAGCCGTTCGAGTCGCCCGTGGTCAACGTGTTGGCGCCCAAGATCCGCGGTAACCCGGTCGCCCGCGTGTTCAAAGGCGACATGGAGCAGTTCGGCGATGCGAAGGAGTTCCCCTATGCGGCGACCTCCTACCGGCTCACCGAGCACTTCCACTTCTGGACCAAGCATGAGCACAACCCTGCGGTGATGCAGCCGGAATTCTTCGTCGAGATCAGCGAGCAGCTGGCGGCGGAGAAGAACATCAAGTCCGGCGGCTGGGCCCGCATCTGGTCGAAGCGCGGCTCGGTCAAGGCCAAAGTGGTCGTGACCAAGCGCGTACAGCCGCTCACCTGCGACGGCAAGACGGTGCACATCGTCGGCATACCACTGCATTGGGGCTTCATGGGTGAAACGAAGAAAGGCTTCGGCCCGAATTCGCTCACGCCTTATGTCGGCGACGCCAACATCGAAACGCCCGAGTACAAGGCATTTCTGGTCGATATCGAGTCGATCCCCGGTCCGGTGGCATAGGGGAGGCAGCGATGGCATTATTCGAATTCGAACTTCCTCCTGCTCCGACCACCAACGTCAAGCCGACCTTTAGCGAAGCCGATCTGGTACGGCGGTCCGCCTCGAATGTGCCGCCGCCGGCCAAGAAACTGACCGAGGTCGCCAAGCTCATCGACGTGTCGAAATGTATCGGCTGCAAGGCCTGCGAGGTCGCCTGCCTCGAGTGGAACGACCTGCACCACGAGGTCGGCATCAACCGCGGCGTTTATGACAATCCGCCCGACCTCGACCCGAACATTTTCACGGTGATGCGCTACACCGAATGGGTCAATCCAGAAACCAACAATCTGGAATGGCTCATTCGCAAGGACGGCTGCATGCACTGCGAGAACCCGGGCTGCCTCAAGGCTTGCCCGGCGCCCGGCGCCATCGTGCAGTACTCCAACGGCATCGTGGACTTCGACCACGAGAAATGCATTGGCTGCGGCTACTGCGTGCGCGGATGTCCGTTCAACATCCCGCGCATCTCGGTCAACGCGGAGAAGCCGAAGGCCTACAAGTGCACGCTGTGCTCCGACCGCGTCGCGGTAGGACAGGGCCCGGCCTGCGCTAAGGCGTGCCCGACGCATGCCATCGTCTTCGGCACCAAGGACGAAATGAAGCAGCATGCCGCCGAACGCATCAAAGATCTGAAGTCGCGCGGCTACGCCAACGCCGGCCTCTACGATCCGCCGGGCGTCGACGGTACCCACGTGATGTATGTCCTGCATCACGCCGACAAGCCGGAGATTTATGCCAACCTGCCCAAGGACCCGAAGATCAGCACGGTTGTCGAGATTTGGAAGGGCTTGTTCAAATACGCCGGCTTTATCGCCGTTGGCGGCTTGGTGGCGGTCAGCTTCCTGCACCAGGTCATCGCCGGCGCCAACCGCGTGTCGCGCACCGATGAGGAGAACGCCAAGCGGCTAGCCGAGAGTGAGAAGCAATGACGACGACCACCCCCTACGACGTGCAACCCGGCGACAAGGTCCATCGCGGCGATCCGGTCACTGTGGATCGTCACACCCCGTTCGTCCGCATCAATCATTGGACGGCCGTGATCACGATGCTGTTGCTGTGGCTGTCCGGCTTCGCGCTGTTCCACCCCAGCCTGTACTTCTTCAGCGATCTGTTCGGCGGCGGTGAGAACACGCGGGCCATCCATCCTTGGCTCGGCGTCGTCTTGTTCGTTGCGTTCTACGGCCTGTTCTTCCGCTTCTGGCGGGCCTGCCTGTTTGCCGGTGGCGACGGCGGCTGGCTCACCGGTCTGCCCCAGGTGATGGCGGGGGGCGAAGAGGAGAAACTGCCGGAAATCGGGCGCTTCAATCCCGGTCAGAAGATGTTCTTCTGGGCCATGGCCATCATGCTCATCATCATGCTGGTGTCGGGACTGGCGATGTGGGACGAGTATTTCTTCAGCTACACGACGATCGAGCAGAAGCGCATCCTCGTCCTCGCCCACTCGGTGGTCGCCATTCTGGTGGTTTGCGGTGTGATCGTCCACGTATCCATGGTAATCTGGGAACGTGGGACGCTGCAGGCGATGACCCGCGGTTATGTCACCGGCGGCTGGGCCTGGAAGCATCACCGCAAGTGGTTGCGCGAGCTGGTGACCGGCCATCGCGTAGGAGCGTAACGATACGGCCTTCCGTTGAACGAGCGCCGTATGCAAAAATCCGAGTAACCACGTGGCCCGGAGGGTTCGTGCGCAATGAGTTCCATCGGCGTCCCTCGGCATGATCCGGTCCCGATCGGAGAGGTCGCCGAACCTCCTTTTGCGCGTCTGCCCGATCCGACGACGCTGTTCTCGGCGCGCGCCGAGCGGTTGCGCGCGCTGGCGAACGGCCATGCACTCGCGCCCTACCTGCAATTCCTCGCGAGCCTGAGCGACGTCCAGCACAGCTTGCAGGAGGGCCTCGCCGCGCCCGATATGCCGGCGGAGGATGCGGTCGAACGCGCGCGCGAATTCGCGATGCCGCCGCTCGACCGCGGCGGTTTTACGGCCGATGCCGCATTCGATGCGACGCTCGAACGGCTGCTCTCGCTTGCCGAAAGCATCGACGTGCCGGAGCAGGCGCGGGCCGCGCTGGCGCGCACGCGCAGCGCCGATGCCGGTGCTCGTGACGCCATGGTGCGCGCCGTGCTGGCCGATGCAATTCCAGTCGAAGCCCTGGCCGATCACTTATTAGTTGCCGCCGCGTTGCAGGTGCATTTCGCACGGCAGGCGGCGCGGCTTGAGGCGAAGCGGTTGGTGCCGGTCGGCGACGGCGCCTGCCCGGTGTGTGGCGGACCGCCGGTTGCCTCTATGGTGGTGGGGTGGAGCGGCGCGCATAACACGCGCTTTTGCGCCTGCTCGCTGTGTGCGACGCAGTGGAATTATGTGCGCATTAAGTGCACGCTTTGCGGCTCGACCGAGGCCATCGGCTACAGGCAGATCGAGAAAGACAGCGGCGACGTGCGCGCCGAAGTCTGCGACAAATGCCACGGCTACGTGAAGATCATGCAGCAGGTGCGCAATCCGGCGCTCGACCCGGTCGCCGACGATGTGGCAAGCCTTGCCCTCGATCTTTTGGTGCGCGAGCAGGGCTACCGGCGCGGCGCCGTCAATCCCTTCCTGCTGGGTTATTGAGATGGCGAAAGCCGCAACCGCCGCCCTGCGCCAACTGCCCTCGGTCGACGAGGTGATGCGCGGCCCCGCCATGGCCGCCGCGGTCGAACGTTACGGCCGCCCGGCGACGGTCACGGCGGTGCGCCGTGTGCTCGGCGAGGCGCGCGCTGCGCGCGACGTGACGGCCGACATCGCGCAGGATGCGGTGATGCTCCTGGACGCCGAGGCGCGGCCGCATTTGCGGCCGGTGTTCAACCTCACCGGCACCGTACTGCACACCAATCTCGGGCGCGCCTTGCTGGCGGAGGCTGCGGTCGAAGCCGCAACCGTCGCCATGCGCAACGCGGTCGCCCTCGAATTCGATCTCGGCGGCGGTAAGCGCGGCGAGCGCGATGACCTCGTGCGCGATCTGCTGTGTGAACTGACCGGGGCCGAGGATGCAACGGTCGTCAACAACAACGCTGCCGCCGTGTTGTTGGTGCTCAACACGCTTGCGCGTGGCAAGGAAGCTATTGTCTCGCGTGGCGAGCTGATCGAGATCGGCGGCGCCTTCCGCATGCCGGAGATTATGAGTCGCGCCGGCGCCAAGCTCAAGGAGATCGGCACCACCAACCGTACGCACAAGAAGGACTATGTGGCGGCGCTCGGGCCGAAGACCGGGCTGATCCTCAAGGTGCATACGTCGAACTACCGCATCCAAGGCTTCACCAAAGAGGTGCCGGCGCGCGAACTGGCGGCGCTCGCGCACGCGCACGAGGTGCCGCTGGTTAACGACCTTGGCTCCGGCACGCTCGTCGACCTGGCGCGTTTCGGCCTGGCGCACGAGCCGACAGTCAAAGAGACAGTCGCCGAGGGCGCCGATCTCGTCACTTTCTCGGGCGACAAGCTGCTTGGCGGGCCGCAGACCGGCTTAATCGTCGGTCGCAAGGCGCTGGTCGAGCAGCTCAACAGGAATCCGCTCAAACGTGCGCTGCGCATCGACAAGATCAGGCTGGCGGCGCTGGAGGCGACCTTGCGCCTCTACCGCGACCCCGGTCGGTTGGCGCAGACATTGCCGACCTATCGCTTGCTCGCGCGTACGCCGAAGGAGATTGAAGCAGTGGCGCGCCGCCTGCTGCCGGTCGTGCAGGGCAAGCTCGGAAAGGCATTCGCCGCCAAAATCGCGCCATGCACCAGCCAGATCGGCTCAGGCGCCTTGCCGGTCGAAACCATCAAGAGCACCGGCATTGCCATCGCGCCGACATCGACGCGCGGCGGGGGCTTGGTCAACGCCTTGTCACTGGCGCTGCGCCGGCTGCCGGTGCCGGTTGTCGGCCGCATCGAGGCGGGCGCACTATGGCTCGATCTGCGCTGCCTCGAGGATGTGGACGGCTTCCTGACCAATCTCGCAACGCTCAAGCCGCCGGAGGGCTCCCATGGGGTTGCTTGATGCGCTCGCAAAAGAACCGGCGGCGCCGACGGTTGCGGAGCGGATGGCAGCGGCCCACGACGCTGCCGGGCGCGGCGATTACCTCACCGCGCTCGACATCTGGTCGCCGCTTGCGCATGCCGGTGTTGCGCGTGCGCAAAACAATATTGGTGCCTGTTTCGCGGAAGGTCTCGGCATCGAGCGCGATGCCACGCTCGCCGAACGTTGGCTCACGCTCGCTGCAGACGCCGGCGATCGAGTCGGCCAGCGCAATCTCGCCGCGCTCTACTTCAAGGGCGAGGGGGTCGCGCAGGATAATGCGCGCGCCCGCGAGCTCTATCGTGCGGCGGCCCTGCAGGGCGATGCGCCGGCGCAGGACATGCTGAGCTGGATGTTGTTGGAAGGCGAGGGCGCCGATTACGTCGAGGCCAAACGCTGGGCCGAAGCGGCCGCCGCCCAAGGCGTCGCCTCGTCGATGACGCGGCTGGGTATGATCTTCCACAATGCGCTCGGCGTTGAACGCGACGCCACGCAAGCGGTCACGTGGTGGCGACGCGGCGCCGATGGCGGCGATGCCGACGGCGAGGCCATGCTTGGCGCCGCACTGCACCTTGGCGCCGGCGTCAAGCGCGATCCGGTCGAAGCCTTGGCGTGGCTCGTCCGCGCGCGTGCCGGCGGCAGCGCCCTGGCCGAGCGTTATCACGCCGCGGTGCGCGCGGCGCTGTCGGCGGCGGAGATCGCCGAGGCCGAGCGCCGTGCCGCTCTGCCGCTGGAGCCGGCGCCATGATCATCGGCACTGCAGGCCACATCGACCACGGCAAGACCGCGCTGGTGCGCGCGCTCACCGGCGTCGACACCGACCGCCTGAAGGAAGAGAAAGCGCGCGGCATTTCGATCGACCTCGGCTTCGCCTATCTGCCGGCGCCGGATGGCGGCGCGCTCGGCTTCATCGACGTGCCGGGCCACGAGAAATTCGTGCACAACATGCTGGCCGGCGCGACCGGTATCGATTTCGTGCTGCTGGCGGTCGCCGCCGATGACGGCGTGATGCCGCAGACGCGCGAGCATCTCGCCATCGTCGATCTGCTCGGCATCGGACGCGGTATCGTCGTGCTCACCAAAGCCGATCTGGCGTCGGCGGAGCGGCGTGCGCAGGTGGCGGACGAGATCCGCGCGACCTTGTACGACACCGCGCTTGCCGATGTCGAAATCCTGCCGGTGTCGACGGTGACCGGCGAAGGCATCGACGCCTTGCGGGCGAGGCTGTTCGCGGCCGCCGAAGCCGTCCACGCTCATTCCACACAGGGGCGCTTCCGTCTCGCGGTCGACCGCTCGTTCACGTTGGCGGGCGCCGGCACGGTGGTGACCGGAACGGTGCTATCGGGGTCGGTCGCAGTCGGCGACCGTGCGACGATCAGTCCATCGGGCCTTTCCGCGCGCGTGCGCTCGATCCACGCGCAAAACCGGCCGGCCGAGCGCGGCGTCGCCGGGGAACGCTGCGCGCTCAATCTCGCCGGCGACGGCATCAGCAAGGACGCGATCACGCGTGGCGATATGGTTCTCGATCCGAGCCTGCACGCGCCGACCGAGCGTATCGACGTCCGCTTCAAGCTGCTGGCGGGCGAAGCGAGGCCAGTGACGCAGTGGATGCCGGCGCGCCTCCATCATGCGGCGGCCGAAGTCGGCGCGCGCATCGTCCTGCTTGGCGAAACGCCGATTGCGCCCGGCGCCGAGGCGTTCATCCAGCTTGTCTTGGAGCATCCGATCGCGGCGGCGGCCGGCGACCGTTTCGTCCTGCGTGACACCACCGGCCAGCGCACCATCGGCGGCGGCAGGTTCCTCGATCTGCGTGCGCCGGCGCGCAAGCGGCGGACGCCGGAACGGTTGGCGCAGCTTGCCGCACACGCGCTCGCCGACCCAAGCGAGGCGCTCGCCGCGCTCTTGGATCGGCCGCCATATTTCGTCGATCTTGCAGCATTCGCACGCGATCGCGCGCTCGCCGAGGACGACATCGCCGTGCTGGTCGAACTGTGCGACGCGGGCAAAGTGACGGCTCCCTCGATGACTCTCGCATTGTCGACGGCGAACTTGCTTCGACTCAAACGCGCGCTGCTGTCGACGTTGGAGAAATTTCACGCCGAGCATCCCGATCTCGCGGGAATTGGCCTCGAGCCGCTACGCATGCAGCTCACGCCCCGCCTGCCGGCCCCGGGATTTATTGCGTTCATTCAATGGCTTACCAAGAGCGGCGAACTCGGCTTGGACGGCGCCTGGGTGCGCCTTGCCGGCCATACGGTCCGGCTGACGGCGGATGACGAAAAGCTGTGGGCCAAGACCGCGAAGATGCTGGGCGGCGGCGAACGTTTTCGTCCGCCGCGCGTGCGCGACATCGCCAACGCGCTGGCGGTGCGCGAGGCCGAGGTGCGGCGCGTGCTGAAGCTCGTCGGGCGCATGGGCAAGGTTGACGAAGTCGCGCACGATCATTTTTTCCTGCGCGGCACCGTGGCCGAGATGGTCGAGATCATTGTCGGACTTTCCACGCAGGCATCGGACGGCCAATTCACCGCGGCGCAACTGCGCGACCGGCTCGACAATGGCCGCAAGGTGGCGATTCAGATTTTGGAGTTCTTCGATCGCCACGGCGTCACGTTGCGCCGCGGCGATTTGCGCCGCATCAACAAACATCGCCTCGACCTGTTTCGTCGCGGCGAAGCGGTGGCCCGTTCAGTTTCAGGAAGAGAATCGTCCCCGGTGGGGCGTCCGGACTTCAAATCCGGGAGGGGCCGCGAGCCGGTCCTTGGTGGGTTCGACTCCCTCTCTCTTCCGCCACGTCCCGGAGCGCTCAGATGACGCCGCTGCCGTCGTTTCTCGACGCACTCAAGCTTGCCGCCGCTGAGGCGGAGCAAGTGGAAGAGGCATTTCGCCGTCAGCTCGCCGAACGAATGAAGGCGCTGGAACAGGAGCGCATCTTTGCCTACCGGCGTCTCAATCTCATGCGTCCTATTGCTGAGGCGGTCGCCGGCGCTGAAACCGAGGAGATCGCGGTGGCGGCGGCGCGTGCAGCGCTGAGCTCGCGGCTTGGTTGGGCCGCCGCCGAGAGCGAGGCGCGCAGCGAGGTCCTCGCGCGCTTCGAACCCGTCACGCGTCAGGTCTTTGCCAGCCTCGGACAACCTGCGGCCGAGACTGCGGACGTGGTTGGTGCGCTCAAAGAATTTGAGATCTGGTACGCCGAAAACCATCCCAATCCGTTCTGGATGCTGTTCGAGGTCTATCTGCCGGAGACGCCGCGTGTCGACTTCTGAGCGCGCAGAGAGCGATTTCGATCGCTGGATCATACGGGAATTCGCGACGACCGGCGCCTTCACCGCGCTGGTGGTGTTGGTTTCGATAGAGGGCGTCAAAGTCACGGCGCTTGCCTCCACTTATTTCAACGTCATCGGCGACGAGGTCGACTGGTCGGAGATGACCGTGCTGTTTGCCGGCGCCGGTGCACAGTGGAATGGTGCCGCCTTTTTTCCGATCACTGCACCGGACGGCGGGCCTGTCGACAATCCGAGTGCGCGACTCGCGCTGCGACAGCTTGAGGAGCGGCTCGATGAAAGCCGACTGATCCTTAACGAGGGTCACTTTTTCGACGCCTGGGGCCGCCGGCTCAAGATTGAGGAAACAGAATTGCAATGAGGGCGACCATCGGCATCGACGTCCCGGGGACCTGATCTATGACCCAGATAAGGGGACACGATTTTCCCGACGAGCTCTTTTACGATGTCGACAACCAAATCTGGTACGCACCGCTGCCGGATGGCACGTTGCGCGTAGGCTTCACCTCCTGGGCCACCGCGCTCATGGGCGAGGTCCTCGTCTTCACGCCAAAGCGAATTGGCCACACCTTTGAGAAGAACCGCTGGTTGGCGATGGTGGAGAGCGGAAAATGGATCGGCGCGGCGCGCGCCGCCTTTGACGGCACCGTGCTCGCGCACAATCAGACGCTGGTGGACCGGCCTGGATTGTTGACAAGGGATCCTTTCGGCGAGGGCTGGATGTTGATTGTGCGGCCGACCGGCGAGGATTGGCGCGCGGCATTAGTTACCGGCGACGGCGTCGGCGAAGCGGTCGAACGTTGGATTGCCGCCGGTTCATACAAAGACCGCGGCGATTGAACTGCGATCGGCCGACGCGGTCCTTGAAGTGGTGGGCTGGTGGTCGAGAGCGATCGACGCTAAATGACTTAAGCCCGCAAAGGTTTAAAATGACGAAAGTTTTTAGGCGCTTCAGCATCGCTCCGATGATGGAATGGACCGACCGGCACTGCCGGTTTTTCCATCGCCTGCTCACGCGCCGCGCGCTGCTCTACACCGAGATGCTGACCACCGGCGCGGTACTGCGCGGCGACCGTACGCGCCTCATGGCCTTCGAAGCGTTCGAGCATCCGGTCGCGTTGCAGCTCGGCGGTTGTGATGCGGTCGCGCTCAGCGCATCGGCGCGCATCGGCGAAGATTTCGGCTATGACGAGATCAATCTGAATGTCGGCTGTCCTTCCGACCGGGTGCAAGAGGGCCGTTTCGGCGCCTGCCTAATGGCAGAGCCGAACTTGGTCGCCGACTGCGTGGCCGCGATGAAGCGGGCGGTCCGCGTCCCGGTGACGGTGAAATGCCGCATCGGCATCGACGAGCAAGATCCGAACGAGGCGCTGTTTCCCTTCGCCACCGCCGTCAAAGCGGCGGGCGCCGATGCGCTGGTTGTGCATGCGCGCAAGGCTTGGCTGAAAGGATTGTCGCCGCGGGAAAACCGCGAGCTGCCGCCGCTTGACTACGATTGTGTGCGCCGGCTGAAAGCTGCGTACCCCGATTTCGATATCGTGCTGAATGGGGGCATCGCCAGCCTTGAGCAGGCCGAACGCGAGCTTGCGCATGTCGACGGCGTGATGATGGGCCGCGCCGCCTATCAGGAGCCCTGGCGTTTGCTGGCGGTCGATCCGCTGCTGTTTGGCGAACCAGCGCCATTTCGCTCCGCCAAAGAAGGGGCGCGGGCGCTCATTCCCTATATCGAAAACGAGCTCGCCAACGGCGTGCGACTGCACGCGATCACCCGCCATGTGCTCGGCCTGTTCCGCGCGGTGCCGGGAGCGCGCGCCTTTCGCCGACATCTCGCCACCGAGGCGGTGAAGCCCGGCGCCGGCGCCGATGTCATGGCTGATGCGCTGGCGCTGGTACTGGACAGCAAGGCGGAAGTGGCGCACATCGCCGCCTGATATTTTTCAAGCCTGTCTCTCGTCTCCCGGGACACTGGATGCTGGGGTATCCGCTCACCGAGCTCGTCTGGCTCGCGCTTTGGATCGTCGTTGCCGGCGTTCTGGTCGGCGTCCTTGCGGGGCTGTTCGGCATCGGCGGCGGCGCCATCATCGTGCCGGCGCTCTACGAAGTCTTTCGCGTGCTCGAAGTGCCGGAGACGGTGCGCATGCAACTCTGCATCGGCACCTCGCTCGCGATCATCGTGCCGACGACGGTGCGCTCCTACCTCGCCCACAAGAAGAAAGGCGCCGTGATCCCCGATGTGGTGCGCATCTGGGCGCTGCCGGCGATCGGCGGCGTCGCTGTCGGCTCGGTGGTTGCTGCGTTTGCGCCAGCGCCGGTGTTCAAGATCGCATTCGTGATATTCGCAGCCTTCATCGGCACCAAGATGCTGTTCAGCCAGGAACGGTGGAATCTCGGCAGCGAATTGCCGAGCCGGCCGGTGCTCGCCATCTTCGGCTTCATCACCGGCCTGTTCTCCTCGCTGGTCGGCGTCAGCGGCGGCTCGATCTCGAACGCGGTAGTGACGCTCTATGGCCAGCCGATGCAGCGGGCGGTCGCGACCTCCGCCGGCGTCGGCGTGCCGATCACCATTGCCGGCACGATCGGCTACATGCTGGCCGGCTGGCCACACCGGGCCGAACTGCCCCCGTTATCAATCGGCTTTGTCTCGTTGATCGGCTTGGTATTGATGGCGCCGGTATCAGCCTACACCGCAGTGTTTGGGGTGCGGCTGGCGCATTGGCTGCCGAGGCGGACACTGGAGGTCGCCTTTGGGGTTTTCGTCTATACCGTCGGCCTGCGCCTACTGCTCACCATGGTTTGAGCGCGGCGCGCATTCAGGGATAGCCGCGCATGCGCAGCCGATCGCCGCGCACTTCCCAGCTTTCCAGCCGATTGAGGAAACTCATGCCGAGCAGATTGTTTTTCAAATCTGCCGACTGCACGACCAGCGCCGGCACGCTGCGTTCGACCAAGCCGCCGAGGGCGAGGCGGTCGAGCGTCACCGGGGCCGCCCGGGTCCGGCCGTTGGCCGTGTCGACATTGACCGAGTAATTGAGCACCTCGATCGGCAGGCCCGCCGCTTTGGCCGCGCTTTGCGTCAGCACCACCGAACTCGCACCGGTATCGAGCACCATCGCCACCTTGGCGCCGTTGATATGTGCGGCGAGCGCGAAGTCGCCGGTTTGCCCGCGTACCACTTCGACATGCGTGCCGTAGGTGGCGACATAGCCGGGCACCAACTCAGCCGCCATGCGTTCGGTCGCGTCGCGCAGCTCGAAGCGGTAGCTGTATCCCAGCAGCAAGAGCAGCGCGACCAGAGCCCAAAACGCCAACTTTTCGAGCACGTGGGAGAAATGCTCGCGAAACAGGCTGAGCAAAAGGCCGCTGACGCACACCGCGAGCGCGACTTTGAGCGTGAACGAGCCCATGTCGTGGCGCAGCAGGCCGGCGATCGGATCGGCGTCGCTGCTGGCAATCAAAGCGGCGAGCGCGAGCACGGCGCCGAACAGCAGCGACCAGGTCAGGCGGCGGCTCATCATCTTATTGCGTTCCAGCCGCGGCCTGATTTGCTCGGTCGATAAGCCGCGCCGGCAACTCCGCCATCACGCGGCCACGCTCGGCCGCGCTCATGTTGCTCCAGCGCGCGATCTCGTCGATGGTGCGGCCGCAGCCCAGGCACAGGCCGAAATGGGCATCCAGCGTGCAAATTTTGACGCAAGGGCTTTCGATCATACGCGGGTCTGCGAGTGACTGGTGCGCGCACCATAGCTGCAAGCGGGTCGGGCGCAATCATTACGGAGGTGATCCCGCTCACGTCCCGGCCCGGAACAGGGGTCGCCGGCTGAGCCGCCGCCTTTCCTCCGGCGTGAGGATCGGCTCGCCGGGCGCTGGCGCGATCGGCGGGGCGGGTTCGCGCACCGGCGCCATGGCGGTGACCACGCGCTCGGGCGGGAAGGTGACGATCACCTCCGTGCCGATGCGCAGCTTGGACTTCAGGGTGAAGGTGCCTCCGTGCAGATCGACCAGGCTCTTGGCGATGGGCAGTCCAAGCCCGGCGCCTTGCTCCGCCGATTTGATCGAATTCGAACCCTGGCCGAACGACGCAAGCACCACCGGGATTTCTTCGTCGGGAATGCCAGGCCCCGTATCCTTCGCGCTCATGTATTGGCCGCCGGACGCGGTCCATCCGACCTTCAGCCAGATCTCGCCACCGCGGGGGGTGAATTTGATCGCGTTCGACAAAAGGTTGAGGCAGATCTGCCGCAGGGCGCGCTCGTCTGCCCAGAGGCGGGGCAAATCGGGCTCGAAGACGCCATGGATCGTGATGTCACGATTGCTGGCGCGCAGCTTGAGCAGATGGTGGCAATCGTCGACGATCGCCGCGAGCGAAACCGACTCCTCGTTGAGCTCATAACGGCCGGCCTCGATGCGCGAGAGGTCGAGGATCTCATTGATCAGCCCAAGCAGATGCACGCCGGAATTATGGATGTCGGCTGAATACTCCTTGTAAGCGGCGATCGAATGCTCGCCGAAGACTTCGGTCTTCATGACCTCGGAGAAGCCGAGAATGGCGTTGAGCGGGGTGCGCAATTCGTGACTCATCTGGGCGAGGAAACGCGACTTGGCAATATTGGCGGCTTCCGCGCGCCGGCGCGCCTCATCGGAGATCGCTTTGGCTTGTTCGAGTTCGCCGATCAGCGCGTCCTTTTCCGCGCGCGCTTCCAACGTCGCCAACGTCGTCGAATAAAGCCGATAGGCGAGCAGCGCAAAGTAGCCCTGCGCGGTGATCGCCATGATGCCTAGGATGGTGTCGCGCAGGGTGCCGAGCAGCGCAAAGTCGAGTGCGATCGCTGCGGTAACCGGAAAGGTCGCGGCAAACACTGCCATCGGCAAGGTCGAGGCCAGCATGCTGGAAACCGCGACCACCAGGAGCATAACGAACAGCATGAAGGTGCCGGAATTCTCCTGCACGCCGAGCGGGTGGATGAGGATGAACATCCAGGCGAGGCCGTAGAACAGGTCGAGCAGAATGAAGCGCATCCGCCACGTGCGGTAGACGACCTCGGCGGGCGGTAGGCTGAGAAACTGCCGGCAATTGCTGATGATGACGGCGTGGATCACCAGCACCGCCGTCGTCCAGGCGCCCGCGGTCATCGCGCCAGTCCAGAAGCTCGAGAGGAAGCCGACTGTGGCGACCAAGAGCAGGATCACCAGCGAGGCGGACAGCCGATTCTGCGCATATTGGCGCAGCAGCTCGTAGTCGAAGGCCGGCCGTGTGCCGCTCGAGGAAGTCAGGCGGTCGCGGGCATCGCGCACGTATTGTGCGGCCAGGCGGCGCTTAACCGGCGAGGATTCCGGCGGGAGCGCGGTCAGGTCGGGCTGTTCGCCAGGAATCGGCATGGAAAGACGCTTGGTACACTGAAACTGAGATTCGAACCTCGCGCATAATCCTTAAGACCAAGCTTAAGGGCTGGCTAAAAACTCTGGTTAACGAATATTAACCAAATCTTTGACTTGCCGCTTGGTGCGTGATCGGCTCGCCCGACTCTAAGGAGAAGGATCGGTCGACCATGAAACTCTACGACAGCAAGCTCGCGCCCAATCCGCGCCGCACGCGCATTTTCCTTGCGGAGAAGGGCATTTCGATCCCGACCGAGCAGGTCGACATGATGAAGATGGAGCACCGGACGCCGGAATACACCGCCATCAATCCGCTTCAACGCATGCCGGCTTTGGTGCTGGACGACGGAACGATCATCACGGAGTCGATCGCCATTTGCCGCTATTTTGAAGTGTTGCAGCCGGAGCCGCCGTTGTTCGGGGTGGGGGCCAAAGAGGTCGCGCTGGTCGAGATGTGGAACAGGCGCTGCGAGATCAATTTCTTTGCCAACGTGGCGGCGGTGTTTCGTCATCTGCACCCTGCGATGAAGGAGCTCGAAGTGCCGCAAATCCCGGCCTATGCCGAGGCCATGCGGCCGCACGCGCTGCGCTTTCTCGAGCTGATGGACAAGGAATTGGCCCAACGCGCATTCGTCGCCAGCGAGAGTTTCTCGGTTGCCGACATTACCCTGTTGGTTGCCGTCGACTTCATGAAGCCGGCGCGCATCGCAATTCCGGAGGGCGCCAGTAACGTGAAGCGCTGGCACGCCGGGGTCTCGGCGCGGCCAAGCGCGCGGGCCTGATCAAAATTGACTAGTAGCCGCCTTTTCCAGGCCATGCCGGAGGCAGACTTTTGAATGAAGCTGACCATCGCAGGATCGGGTGACGCCTTCGGCTCGGGCGGCAGGCTCAACACCTGTTTCTTTCTGGAGACAGCCAAGGCCGCTTTGCTTGTCGATTGCGGCGCTTCCGCGATGCCGGCGCTGAAAGCGCAGGGCATCGATCCGAATCGCATCGATGCCGTCGTCCTGTCGCACCTCCATGGCGACCATTTCGGCGGCTTGCCGTTTTTGCTCCTCGACGCACAGTTCTCGAGCCGGCGCGAGACGCCGCTGACAGTCACCGGCCCGCCGGGCACACGCGCCCGCCTCGATGCCGCGCTGGAGGTCTTCTTCCCCAAATCAACCGGGTCGAAATGGCGCTTTGCCTGGGAGGTCGTGGAAATCCCGGTGGGCGTCGCAACCGACGTGCGCGGCAATTCGCTGCTCACGGCGGAGGTCATCCATCAATCAGGTGCACCGTCGATGGCACTGCGCCTGTCCGATGGCGATAGGGTATTCGCTTATTCGGGCGACACGGAATGGACCGAGGTACTGTTGCCGATTGCGAACGGCGCCGATCTTTTCGTCTGCGAATGCTACGGTTATGCCGGCAAGATCACCGGTCACATCACCTGGGAAATTCTCAAGCCGCGGCTTGCGGATCTGCGCGCCGAGCGGATCATGCTCACACACATGAACCAGACCATGCTGGCACGGCTCGACGAGATCGAAGCTGCCGGCGTGCTGCTCGCGCGCGATGGTATTACCGTGGAATTTTAGCGCTCAAGCCGAGCCAACAAACTCGACGTGTCCCAGCGCTTGCCGCCCATCGCCTGCACTTCAGCGTAGAACTGATCGACCAGCGCGGTCACCGGCAAGCGCGCGCCGTTCTTGCGCGCCTCGCCGAGGCAAATGGCGAGATCCTTGCGCATCCAATCGACGGCAAAACCGTGGTCGAATTTGCTGGCGACCATGGTCTTGTAGCGGTTCTCCATCTGCCAGCTTTGCGCCGCGCCCTTGGAGATGGTGGCGATCAGCTTCTCGATGTCGAGTCCGGCCTTCTTGGCGAAGTGCAGACCTTCGGACAGGCCCTGCACTAGTCCGGCAATGCAGATCTGGTTCACCATCTTGGCAAGCTGGCCAGAGCCGGGTGCGCCCATCAGGTTGCAGGCGCGCGCATAGGCATCGATCACCGGCTTTGCTTTCGCGAAGGTCGTCTCATCGCCGCCGCACATTACCGTGAGCACGCCATTCTCGGCGCCGGCCTGGCCGCCCGACACCGGCGCATCGACAAAGCCGAAACCAGCTTTGGTCGCCGCGGCATGAAGCTCGCGCGCGATTTCCGCCGACGCGGTCGTATGATCGACAAAAATCGTTCCTTTGCCCATCCCCTGGAACGCCCCGTCTTTGCCCATCGTCACTTCGCGTAAATCATTGTCGTTGCCGACGCAGGCCATGACAAAGTTCTGGCCTTGTGCTGCGGCCTGCGGCGTCGGCGCCGACTTGCCACCGAACTGGGCGACCCACTTTTCGGCCTTGGCGGCGGTTCGGTTATAAACTGTCACCTCGTGGCCGCCTTTGGTCTTGAGGTGTCCGGCCATGGGGTAGCCCATGACGCCCAGGCCCACAAACGCCACCTTCGCCATCGTTGTCCTCCCTTTGCCTTGGCCGGCGCGCGGCCGCCGCCTATCTGCAATAGGTCATCGCGGGGGCCGGGGCGTCAACCCGTGGGTCGCATTGACCGGCGCGCCGACGTGCCTATGGTGGCGACGCTTGAACTTCAGGTGGACGGCATGATCGTTGGCAAAGATCAGGTCTTGGCGGCTTTGGCGAGGGTGCCGGCACCCGGCGGAACCGCGCTCGCCAATGCCGGCGTGCTCTCTGACATTGTGGTCAGCGACGGCAAGGTATTCTTCTCGATCAGCGTCGACGCCGCGGCGGTGAAAGCCTGGGAGCCCGTACGTAAGGCTGCCGAGGACGCCGTGCGCGCCATCCCCGGCGTGCAATCGGCGCTGGTCGCCCTGACCGCCGAACGCGCCGCGGGACAGGGTCCGCACCCGACGCCGCCCGCAGCGCAAGCGCGGCGCGGCGCCCATCCCGCCGACCATGTCCCGCCGGGTATCCCCGGCGTCAACGCCGTAATCGCCGTCGCCTCCGGCAAAGGCGGCGTCGGCAAATCGACCACCGCGGTCAACCTCGCGCTTGGCTTGCGCGATCTCGGGATGCAAGTCGGCATGCTCGACGCCGACATTTACGGCCCCTCGCTGCCCAAGCTGCTCGCCATCAAGGAGAAGCCGGAAACCATCGGCGGCACGCGCCTGAAGCCGATCAGTCGCTACGGGCTGACCGTGATGTCAATCGGCTTTCTGATCGACGAAGAGACGCCGATGATCTGGCGCGGGCCGATGGTGATGTCGGCGATCACGCAGATGCTGCGCGAGGTGGAATGGGGCAAGCTCGACGTCATGGTGGTCGACATGCCGCCCGGCACTGGCGATGCGCAACTCACCATGGCGCAGCAAGTGCCGCTCAAAGGCGCGGTCATCGTCTCGACGCCGCAGGATCTGGCGCTGATCGACGCGCGGCGTGGCATCGCCATGTTCAAGCGCGTCAACGTGCCAGTGCTCGGCCTGGTCGAAAATATGAGCTATTTCCTCTGCCCGCATTGCGGCGGGCGCTCGGATATTTTCAGCCATGGCGGCGCGCACAAGGAAGCCGAGCGCCTCGGCGTGCCCTTCCTCGGCGAGGTGCCGCTGCACATGACCATCCGCGAGAAATCCGACAGCGGGCTGCCGGTGGTCGCGACCGAGCCGGGGGGCGAGCATGCCCGCATCTATCGGGCGATTGCCACTAAGGTGCGCGATCAGCTCATCAGCGGCGCGAGCGGGAGGCCACCGCCCAAGATCGTAATCGAGGCCTAGGCCGGCCCGCGGCAAGGATCGTTGCAGCCCGCCCAATTATCGACTTGCGCTGTCGAAAGCTCGGACGCATTGTGACGCCTCAAAATGCCGGGCAGGGGCGACGTGCGCTGCTGATTTAAGGAATAGATGCCTGGACCAAGATTCCCACGGAGGACAAAAGATGAAACGCCGACAATTCCTTACCGCGCTTGGCGCCGGCGCTGCGGCCGCCGCCATCGCCAAGCCGGCGATCGCGCAGTCGATGCCCGAGCTCAAGTGGCGCATGACCGCAAGCTGGCCGAAGTCGCTCGATACGCTGTTCGGCTCGTGCACGACTGTTGCCAAATACGTCGCCGACGCGACCGACAACAAATTCCAGATCCAAACCTTCGCCGCCGGCGAGATCGTGCCGGCGCTGCAGGTGCTCGACGCCGTGCAGAACGGCACCGTCGAGATGGGCCATACCGCGACATACTACTATATCGGCAAGGATCCGACCTGGGCGCTGTTCTGCGCCTTTCCATTCGGCCTCAATGCCCGCCAGCAGAACGCCTGGTTCTACGAGGGCGACGGTCAGAAGCTGATCGATGAGTTCGGCGCCAAGTACAATTCAAAATGCTTGCTCGCCGGTAACACCGGCACGCAGATGGGCGGCTGGTTCCGCAAAGAGATCAACACCGTCGACGACCTCAAAGGCCTCAAATTCCGCATCGGCGGCTGGGCCGGCAAGACCATCGCCAAGCTCGGCGGGGTGCCGCAGCTGATCGGCGGTCCCGACATCTATCCGGCGCTGGAAAAGGGCGTCATCGACGCGGCCGAATGGGTCGGCCCCTACGACGACGAGAAGCTCGGCTTCTACAAGGTCGCCAAGTACTACTACTATCCGGGCTGGTGGGAAGGCGGCACCACCAACCACATGCTGATCAACCTCGCCAAGTGGAACGAGCTGCCGAAGGCCTATCAGTCCCTCCTCGAGGCGGCCTGCGGCGCCGCCAATGTCGAACAGCAGGGCCGTTACGACGCGCGCAACCCGCAGGCACTCAAGCGCCTGGTGGCCGGCGGCACGCTGCTGCGGCCGTTCTCGCAGGCGATCATGGAAGCCTGCCTGAAGGCCTCGAACGAGGTAAACGCGGAGGAGTCGGCGAAGAACCCGAACTACAAGAAGGTGCTCGACTCGATCGCGGTCTTCCGCAACGACGAGAACCTGTGGTGGCAGGTCGCCGAATACACCTTCGAGAGCTTCATGATCCGCAGCCGCGCCAAAGGCTGACAATCGTCCAAGGCACGAGGGGGCCGGTGCGCGCGCCGGCCCTTTCTTTTTCGCGCTCGCTGGCGGCAAAGACCTACTGACAAGTTCACCGGAACCGGTGCAGACTAAGGCCGCTGGAAAGCCTCCAGCCGCGCCACCCCAGAGGGTCGATCCGGCGCGGGCGAGCGGAAAGTCGCCGCCAAGAACAGAAAACAAGGGAGGAACAAGGGATGAAACGTCGACAATTCTTGAAAGCCGCGGGCCTCGGCGTTGCGGCGAGCGCGGTGGCCGCGCCCGCGATCGCGCAATCGATGCCCGAGCTGAAATGGCGCCTGACCGCCAGCTGGCCGAAGTCACTCGATACGTTGTGGGGCGGTTGCGTAGATTTGTCCGAAGCATGTGCGGCCGCCACCGACGGCAAATTCCAGATCCAGACCTTCGCCGCCGGCGAAGTCGTGCCGGCGCTGCAGGCGCTCGATGCCGCCTCGAATGCAACAGTCGAGATCGGACACACGGCGTCCTATTATTACTTCGGCAAAGACCCGACCTTTGCCTATGGCACCTCGGTGGCCTTCGGCCCCAACCAGCGTCTGAACCAGGGCTGGTACTACGAAGGCGGCGGCAAAGAGGTGCTCAACGAGTTCTACAAGAAGTACAACGTGATGATGCTGGTCGGCGGCAATACCGGCTGTCAGATGGGCGGCTGGTTCCGCAAGGAGATCAACACCGTCGACGACCTCAAGGGCCTGAAATTCCGCATCGGCGGTTTCCCCGGCCGCGTCATCCAGAAGCTCGGCGGCGTGCCGCAGCTGCTTGGCGCGCCCGACATCTACCCGGCGCTGGAGAAAGGCGTGATCGACGCGGCCGAATGGGTCGGCCCCTATGACGATGAGAAGCTCGGCTTCTATAAGGTGGCGAAGAACTACTACACGCCGGGCTGGTGGGAAGGCGGCTCAATGATCGGCGTCTTCATCAACCTCGACAAATGGAATTCGTTGCCGAAGAACTATCAGGCGATCTTGCAGCAGGCAGCGGCCTGGGCCAACGACCGCATGATCGCCAAATACGACAAGCTTAACCCGCCGGCGTTGAAGCGTCTCATCGCCAACGGCACCAAGCTGCATGCCTTCTCGCCGGCGATCATGGAAGCTTGCTGGAACGCGGCGCAGGAGCTGCACGCCGAAATCGCCAAGACCAACGAAAGCTTCCGCAAGGTCAAGGAGTCGATGGAAGCCTTCCAGGGGGCGGCCTATCCGTGGTTCCGGGTGGCCGAGCTGAATTACGACTCGTTCATGATCCGTAAGCTCAGCTGACCGCATTCCGCGCAAACAGGAGCCCCGGAGTTTCGCGCTCCGGGGCTTTTTTTATTTGATGTTCGGCGGCTGATTGAAATCGATCGGCGGCGGCAGATCGACCTGCGGCAGCTCGATCTTCACCTTGTTCGGGTCGATGGTCGACAGGCCCGCCTTGTAGTGCATCACCATTGCCGGGAACAGAATGACCAGCAGCACCATGATGACCTGGATGATCACGAAGGGCGCCGCCCCCCAGTAGATTTGTCCGGTGGTTACCCCTTCGGTCAGCTTGCCGGAAACGCGGTCGATGAATCGCTCGCGTGGCGCGACCGAGCGCAAATAGAACAGCGCAAATCCGAACGGCGGGTGCATGAACGAGGTCTGCATGTTGACGCCGAGGATGACGCCGAACCAGATGAGATCGATACCGAGATGTTCGGCGGCCGGCCCGAGCAGCGGGATGACGATGAAGGCAAGCTCGAAGAAGTCGAGGAAGAAGGCGAGCACGAACACGAAGGCGTTGACGAAGACCAGGAAGCCGACCTGTCCGCCCGGCAGCGAGGTCAACATGTTCTCCACCCAAATGTGGCCGCTGACGCCGTAGAAGGTCAGCGAGAACACACGGGCGCCGATCAGGATGAAGACCACGAAGGCGGAAAGCTTGGCCGTCGACTCCGTGGCTTGCCGGATCAAGTCCCAAGACAGCCGTCGTTTGGCGGCGCCGAGCAGCAGCGCGCCGGTCGCTCCCATGGCGCCACCCTCAGTCGGCGTGGCGACACCGATGAAGATGGTGCCAAGGACCAGGAAGATCAGGGCGAGCGGCGGCACCATGACAAAGATGACTTGCTCGGCGAGCGTCGAGATAAAACGGAAGCCGGTCGCGCGTTCGATCAAAGCGGCGACGAGCGCATAGGCAGCGCCGGCGAACAGCGTGGTGGCCAGCAGCGCCCAGTTCTCGTGTCCGCTGCCATTGAGAAAATACCAAGCGCCGCCCAGCAACGCCGCAACGACCGCCGTCAGGTGGACATTCTTGGGTCCGAAATAGCGATTGAGCACAGCACAGGTGAAAGCGGCCGAAATCGCGACGCCCATGGTCAGGACGACGAAGTCCGCGCCGGCCTTTACGCTCGTCTGCTCGATGACGTGATAACCGACGATTCCGGAGAACACGACAAGGAGTCCGAGCTGCCAGACGCCGCGGCTGCCGCTCTTTTCGCGAAATCCGACCGCCTCCGCCGGCAGGCCGGGCGCCGCTTTCGGCCAGGCAACCGTGACGATGAATGTGTACAACGCATAAAGCGCAGCCAGCACGAGCCCGGGAATGAAGGCGCCCTCGTACATGTCGCCGACCGAGCGGCCGAGCTGGTCGGCCATCACGATCAGCACCAGCGACGGCGGAATGATCTGCGCCAGCGTGCCCGAGGCCGCGATGACGCCTGACGCCATCCGCCGGTCGTAGCCGTAACGCAACATGATCGGCAGCGAGATCAGGCCCATCGAGATGACCGAGGCGGCCACCACGCCGGTGGTGGCCGCGAGCAGCGCGCCGACAAAGATCACCGCATAGGCAAGCCCGCCGCGGATCGTGCCGAACAATTGTCCGATGGTGTCGAGCAGGTCTTCGGCCATCCCTGACCGCTCGAGCACCAAGCCCATAAAGGTGAAGAACGGAATCGCGAGCAGCGTGTCGTTACTCATCACGCCGTAGATGCGATCGGGCAAGGCTTGCAAGAAATCGGGGGCGAATTGGCCGAGCTCGATTCCGATCAGGCCGAAGATGAGTCCGACGGCGCCGAGCGAAAAGGCCGCCGGATAGCCGAGCAACAGGAAGATGACCAAGGCTCCGAACATGATCGGGGCCATGTTAGCGATGAAGAAAGCTTCCATGGTGACGGCGATCCCCTCGGGCCGGTGGATTAATGCTTTTCCATTGCGCCGATGAGCTCTTCAGCCTCGGCCTCGAGGGAGCTCTTTTGACCCTCGTGCGGATCGGGGATAAGGCCGCGCATTACCGCAAGCCGCTTCACCAACTCGGACAGCCCCTGCAGGAACAGCAAAATGAACGCGATCATGATCAGTCCCTTCGACGGCCATTGCGGCAGTCCGCCGGCGTTCAACGACTGTTCGTTTTGCTCGTAGGAGACGACGAAGAAGGGAACGCTGGTCAGGATCATGACGATCGTAAGCGGCAGTAAGAAGAACGCGTGACCGACCGCGTCAATGGTGTTGCGCAGCCAGCGCGGCAGCATGTTGTTCACGATGTCGATGCGGATGTGCTCATTGGCGAGCAGCGTCCACGGCGAGCACAGCAGGAAGACGATGCTGAACAGCACCCATTGCAATTCGAGAAAGGCGTTGGATGACGTGTCGAAGATCTTGCGAACTGTGGCGTTGACCGCGGACACCAGCACCGCTGCGATGATGAGCCATGAGAGACGCTTGCCGAGCCAACTCGTGGCCGCGTCGATCACGCGCGACACCGGCAGAAACGCACGCAGAATTGCGTCGAGTCCGCTCACTTGGACCTCCCCTCTGTCCAGCCGGCAGGCTGGCCGCTCGCCTCTATTTTTGCTTTTGCTCCCACAGCTTGGGTGCAACCTAATCCGATGCCCGTGGCAGCCGTCAATGGATAACTTGCAGGGGGAGCGCCGGATTTCGCCCGCGGGCCGGGGCGAGCCGCGGTGGCCTCGTCCCATGTCCTTTCGGTGCGCAAACCACAGCAGCAGCCCGATCAGCCGCCGGTCACACTCATATGGCGGCTCACCGCAGGGGCGCGTTGCCGGCGGTCAATCACGAAATCGTGGCCCTTCGGTTTGCGGCTGATCGCCTCGTCGATCGCCGCACAGAGGGGCTCGTCGCTGGCGGAGGCGCGCAGGGGAGCGCGCAAATCGGCAGCGTCCTCCTGGCCAAGGCACATATAGAGGGTGCCGGTACAGGTGACGCGCACGCGATTGCACGACTCGCAGAAATTGTGCGTGAGCGGCGTGATGAAGCCGAGCCGGCCGCCGGTTTCCTCGACTTGCACGTAGCGCGCCGGCCCGCCGGTGCGATAAGCGATGTCGGTCAGCGTGAAGCGCTCGCCGAGCCGCGCTCGCACCATCGACAAGGGTAGATATTGCGCGAGCCGCGAGTGGTCGATGTCACCGAGCGGCATCACCTCGATCACGGTGAGATCCATGCCGCGCCCATGCGCCCACGCCAGCAGCGTTTCGATTTCGTCCTCGTTGACGCCCTTCAGCGCAACGGTGTTGATTTTCACCTTGAGGCCCGCCGCCTGCGCGGCGTCGATGCCCGCAAGGACCTTGTCGATCTCGCCCCAGCGCGTGATGCCACGGAATTTGTCGGCATCGAGCGTATCCAGTGAGACGTTGATGCGCTCGACACCGTGCGCTTTGAGTTCGCCGGCGTATTTTTCCAGCTGTGAGCCGTTGGTGGTAAGCGTCAGCTCCTTGAGCGCGCCGGAAGAAAGATGTCGCGACAAGGATGCGACCAGGGTCATGATGCCGCGCCGGACCAGCGGCTCGCCGCCGGTCAGCCGCAGCTTGGTTACGCCCTTGGCGATGAAGGCGCTGCACAGCCGATCGAGTTCTTCCAGGCTGAGCAGGTCCGCCTTGGGCAGGAACGTCATGTGTTCCGACATGCAATAGACGCAACGGAAGTCGCAGCGGTCGGTTACCGAGACGCGCAGATAAGTGATGGCCCGCGCAAATGGATCAACGAGCGCGTGCGATGCCGTACCAGTGCGGTTGAGCTCGAGTGCGGATGTACCGGAACTCATCATCCATCCCTGCGCCGCGGTTTCTGCCGCCCGCCTGCGCCATCATATAGGCAGTGTGGCCAATAATGGCGAGCGGGTCCAGCAGCGGGTTCCGGCGTAAATGGCGCCGTGCAACGCCGCGTCGCGCCGCCGCCGTATGCCGAACGCTACGCCGTTATCGCTGCTGCGCCGGCGGCCAAGGCGAGGGCGCCGCGGGCTGCGGCGGCGGGGCGGCTGCCGTCGGCGGCGGCGCTGCCATTTTCGGTTTGGCCGGCTTTTTGGCCACCGGCTTCCTGCGCACCGGCGGCTTCTTGGGCTTCGGAGGCGGCGCCGCCGGCGTTAATTCGACCGACACCGGGTTGGGACGCAAATGCGCCGTTCCATCGCCCATCTGCACCAGTTCGAGCGTCTCGCTGGTCGGCGTATAACCGTTGAGCGTGAAGGTGACGGTGTAGCCGGTGCTTGCCTGCAGCGCCAGTGCGCACGGTGTGCGGCAGGTCTGTCCGGTGGACACTTTGGCCTCGGCGCCGGGCGGCTCGGATTCGAACTGCACCGTATCCATAACCGGCGCCGGCTTGAGGAAATCGAGATTGATTGAAGAGCAAGCCGCGAGTGCCAATGCGCCGCTCGCGAGCGCAATGATTCGATAGATCATTAGGCTAACCGTCCACCAGAGCGACAGGATTATCGCTTCCCCAGTTTCAGAATACGTTTACCGATGTAAGGGCGCAACCATTGCCATTTGGTTAACGGGGGTTAACCATATTTAGGCCATCAAATCCTTCATTCCGGGAACGAAATCGTCGCAATCGCGGCCGGCAATTGCTGGAAATGGCTGATTATCCGATCCGGCGCCAATTCCGATACCGGCCGTTCGCTGTAGCCGAAGTCGACCGCTATGACCGGAACGTCGGCGGCGCGAGCCGTGCTGACGTCGGTGGCCGAATCACCGACCATGATGGAGCGGCTTGGACTGCCGCCGGCGGCCGCAATGGTGCGCCGCAAGATATCCGGATCGGGCTTCTGAATGCCGAACGTATCTTGGCCGCAGATCGTGGCGAACCGATCCGAGAGACTGAGCGCGTCGAGCAGCTGCCGCGATAGCGATTCGAGCTTGTTGGTACAGACGGCAAAGCGGCAGCCGTCCGCGGCAAGCTGATCGAGGGCCTGGATCAGCCCCGGGAACGGGCGCGAGCGGTCGGCGATATGCGCGGAATAATACGCGATGAAATCCGCGAACATGCGCTCGAGCCGTGCCGGCGCGACCGTCGCGCCATCGGCTGCAATTCCCCGCGCGATCATCGCCTTGGCGCCGCCGCCAATGAGATTGCGCGCCGTGTCGTAGGGCACCGGCGGCAACCCCTCGCGCGCGAACAACACGTTGAGCGTGTCGACCAAATCGGGCGCGGTGTCGATTAGCGTGCCGTCGAGGTCGAAGACGATGGTAGGCGCTGACATGGGTTGGATCGCTACCGGGCGCGCCGCGCCTATGCAAGGCTCAACATGGCCCGCCACGGTGGCTTTTTCGGCTATCCCGGCGGAAGGATCGAGGGTAGATAGGCCTGTTTTCTAATTCGTTCCCGCGATCAGAAGCCGATGGATCTCGACTCGCAAAAACGCGCTGCTGCCGCCGGCGCCCTGGAATTTGTGCGCGCCGGTATGCGGCTTGGTCTCGGCACCGGCTCGACCGCACGACATTTTGTCGAGCTGCTCGGCGAGCGCGTGCGCGGCGGACTGGATGTCGTCGCGGTGCCGACATCGCGCGCGACCAAGGCCGATGCGGAGCGGTGCGGCATTCCGCTCAGCACACTCGATGAGACGCCGGAGCTCGATTTGACGGTCGACGGTGCCGACGAGGTGGCGCCCGACCTCAGCCTGATCAAGGGCGGCGGCGGCGCATTGCTGGGTGAAAAGATCGTGGCGGGGGCCTCCGCACGCATGATCGTCATTGCCGATGCGAGCAAATGCGTCGAGGCGCTCGGCCGCTTTCCGCTGCCCGTTGAAGTCGCCCCGTTCGGCTTTGAGGCGACCCGGCGCGCAATGCAACGGGCGCTTGCCGGGGTTCAGCCGCCGTGTCCGCTCACGCTGCGGCGAAACCAGGACGGCCATGCTTTTGTCACGGACGGCGGCCACTGGATCATCGACGCGGCATTCGGTCGAATTGCCGACGCCCGGGCGGTGGCGCAAGCGCTTGCAACCGTTCCGGGGGTCATGGAGCACGGCCTGTTCATTGGCCTTGCCGAGATGGCTATCATTGCCGGGCCGGACGGCATCAGAACGTTCGAGCGGCCGTGATGACACGCGCCGGACTGGCTTACCAATCCTCGATCCAAGCGGAGTTACGGATGATCGCCCCCATGCTGAAATACGCAGCCCGGCTGGCCCTGTTCGTGGTCGCGCTGACCATGCTGGTCCCGTCCGCCCATGCCCAGCCCAAGCCGTCTGCGGAAGCGATGGCGACCGCCAACGAGTTGATCAAGGTCACCGGCGCGATCAACCTGTTCGATCCTTTGATCCCAGGGGTGATCGAGCAGGCGAAAATTCCCTTCCTGCAGCAGGACCCTTCTCTTGCCAAGGATCTGAACGAGATTGCGGCGCAACTGCGCACGGAACTGACGCCGCGTTTTGCCGAACTCGGCGACGAAATCGCCACGCTTTATGCGACCCGCTTCACCGAACCGGAGCTGAAGGCGATTCTGGCCTTTTACCAGTCGGACGTGGGCAAGAAGCTGCTCGCCCAGCAGCCGCAAATTATCGATACCAGTATGAAATTCGCGCAGAGCTGGGCCAGCAAACTTTCCGATCAGGTGATCGAAAGAATGCGCCAAGAGTTGAAGAAGCGCGGCCATCCGATGTGAGGCTTCCTAGCCGCCGCGTAAGGGAGGCTGCCAATAATGGCCGACCAAGACGTCGATCTCTTTGTCATTGGCGCCGGCTCCGGTGGTGTGCGTGCCGCGCGTGTGGCCGCTGGGCACGGCGCCCGCGTCATGATCGCCGAGGAGTACCGGGTCGGCGGCACCTGCGTCATCCGTGGCTGCGTGCCGAAGAAGCTATTGGTCTACGCCTCGCGCTTTTCCGATGAATTCGCGGATGCCGCCGGCTACGGCTGGACGGTGCCGGAGCCGACCTTTCGCTGGCCGACATTGGTGGAAAACGTCGCGCGGGAGGTTTCGCGCCTGGAGGCCGCTTACACTACGACGCTCGAGCGCTTCAACGTCGGACTGGTGAAAAGCCGCGCCGTGCTCGAGGATGCCCATACCGTGCGCCTGCTGGCGACCGGCGCGCGCATCAGGGCCGAAACCATCCTGATCGCCACCGGCGCCTGGCCCCACTACGGGCCGAAGATTCCGGGCCTCGACCAGGTGATCTCCTCGAACGAGGCGTTTCACCTGCATGAGCTGCCACGGCGCATCGTCGTCCAGGGCGGCGGCTATATCGCGGTCGAATTTGCCTGCATCTTCGCCGGGCTCGGCAGCAAGGTGACGCTCATCTATCGCGGCGAGAATATTCTGCGTGGCTTCGATGACGACGTACGCGAGCATCTGCGCAACGAGATGCGCTCCCGCGGCATCACCGTGACTTGCGGCCACACCGTCGTCGCGGTGGAAAAGTCCGCAGACGAGCTCATCACCCGGCTGTCCGACGGGCAGGCTCTCGCCGCCGACGAGGTGATGTTCGCTATCGGCCGCCGGCCGAACGTCATGGGTCTGGGTCTCGAAACCGTGCCGCTCAAGATCCACGAGCACGGCGGCATCGCGGTCGACGAATTCTCGCGCAGCTCCGTTCCCAACATCTACGCCATCGGCGACGTCACCAACCGCGTCAACCTGACGCCGGTGGCGATCCGCGAGGGTCATGCCTTCGCCGACACGGTCTTTGGCGGTGCGCCGACTCCGGTCGACCACAGCAATGTGCCAACCGCGGTCTTCTCGGAGCCGGAGGTCGGCGTCATCGGGTTAACCGAAGCGCAGGCGCGTCAACGGCTCGCCAAGCTCGACGTCTACAAGACCAGCTTCCGCCCGATGAAGGCGACGCTGTCCGGCCGCGCCACACGCTCATTCATGAAGCTTCTGGTCGACGGCATCACCGGGCAAGTGGTCGGCTGCCATCTCATCGGCCCGGACGCCAGCGAGATGATCCAGCTCATCGGCGTGGCGGTGAAGATGGGAGCAAGCAAGGCCGACTTCGACGCCGTCATGGCGGTGCACCCGACCGCCGCCGAGGAACTGGTGACGATGCGCGAGAAGGCGGTGAGTTACGGCCGCGCCGCCGCGGAATAGCGCTCTATAGACCGCCCCTGCAAACACTGGCTCCCCATGGCCGCTCTCGTGTATAAGGCCGGCCAATTGCTGGAGTATTCGTAATGCCCGAACGTTGGACGCCGGATAGCTGGCGCAAGAAGGCGGCCGAGCAGATGCCGCTTTATCCGGATCAGCAGGCCTTGGCCGAGGTCGAAAAACAGCTTGCGACCTTTCCGCCGTTGGTCTTCGCCGGCGAGGCACGCAATCTCAAGAAGGCGCTCGGGCGGGTCGCCGCTGGCGAGGCTTTCCTGCTGCAGGGCGGCGACTGCGCCGAAAGCTTCGCCGAGCATGGCGCCAACAACATCCGCGACTTCTTCCGCGTCTTCCTGCAGATGGCGATTGTGCTCACCTATGCCGGCGCCTCGCCGGTGGTCAAAGTCGGCCGCATCGCCGGCCAATTCGCCAAACCGCGTTCCTCCTCGACCGAAAAGCGCGACGGCAAGGAGCTGCCGAGCTATCGCGGCGACATCATCAACGACATCGCCTTTACCGAGGAAGCGCGCCGCCCCGACCCGCGCCGGCAGATCGAGGCCTATCGTCAGTCGGCGGCGACGCTCAACCTGCTGCGCGCCTTCGCCAAAGGCGGCTACGCCAGCGTCGAGAACGTGCATCAATGGATGCTGCAATCGGTCGCCGGCTCGCCGCAGTCCAAGGCTTATGCCGATCTCGCCGACCGCGTCTCCGGCGCGCTCGATTTCATGCGCGCCTGCGGCTTGACTTTCGCGGTCGACTCGACGCTTGGCACCACCGATTTCTACACCAGTCACGAGGCGCTGCTGCTCGGCTACGAGCAGGCCATGACACGCATCGATTCGACGACCGGCGACTGGTACGCGACCTCCGGCCACATGCTATGGATCGGCGACCGCACGCGCCAGCACGACCACGCCCACGTCGAATACGCGCGCGGCATCAAGAATCCGATCGGGCTCAAATGCGGCCCGACGCTCAAAGCGGATGACCTGCTGCGGCTGATCGATATCCTCAATCCCGACAACGAGCCGGGCCGCCTGACGTTGATCGGGCGCTTCGGCGCCGAGAAAGTCGGCGAGCACCTGCCGGCATTGATCCGCGCGGTCAAGCGCGAGGGCAGGGTGGTGGTCTGGTCGTGCGATCCGATGCATGGCAATACCATCACCTCCGCCACCGGCTACAAGACGCGGCCGTTTGATCTGATCCTGAAAGAGGTGCGCGGCTTCTTCGAGGTGCATCAGGCAGAAGGCACTTATGCCGGCGGCGTGCATCTGGAGATGACCGGGCAAAACGTCACCGAGTGCACCGGCGGCGCGCGCGCCATCACCGAGGCCGACCTCAACGACCGCTATCACACGGTCTGCGATCCGCGGCTCAACGCCGACCAGGCGATCGACCTCGCCTTTCTCTCGGCCGAGTTGCTGCGCAAGGAGCGGGCCGGGCGGACGGCGCCGATGCCGGCTGCGGCTGGCCTTTAGCGTCAGCGCGCATCGCGGTTATTCCGCCGTCCGCGATTGCGGCTGGCCAGGTCAGGCGCTAGATGTGAACGCATGAGCACTCGTCCGGCCGATCAGCTTGCGATCGCCATCGCGCAGCTCAATCCGACTGTCGGCGATGTCGGCGGCAATGCCGAGAAAGCGCGCCGCGCACGTGGCGCAGCGGCAGAACATGGCGCCGACCTCGTCGTCTTTCCCGAATTGTTCATCGCCGGCTATCCGCCCGAGGATCTGGTGCTCAAGCCGGCTTTTCAGGCGGCCTGCCGCGCCGCCGTCGAACAGCTCGCGCGCGAAACCGCGGACGGCGGGCCCGCTCTGTTGGTCGGCACGCCCTGGCTTGACGGCGGCAAGCTCTATAACGCGGTGGCGCTGCTCGACGGCGGACGCATCGCGGCGCTGCGCTTCAAGGTCAACCTGCCGAACTACGGCGTCTTCGACGAGCGCCGCGTCTTTGCGCCCGGACCGCTGCCGGGCCCGGTGAATTTCCGCGGCGTGCGCCTCGGCCTGCCGATCTGCGAGGACATCTGGACGGAGTGGGGCGACTACGAGAACGTGATCGAGTGTCTGGCGGAAACCGGCGCGGAACTGCTGATCGTGCCCAACGGCTCGCCCTATTGGCGCGAGAAGGGCGAGGTCCGGCTCAACGTCGCGGTGGCGCGCGTCGCCGAGCAGAAACTGCCGATGATCTACGTCAACCAGGTCGGCGGCCAGGACGAGCTGGTGTTCGACGGCGTCTCCTTCGGCCTGCAGGCGGATTGCTCGCTGGCGTTCGAGCTCACGGCGTTCCACGAGGCGCTCGTCACCACGCGCTGGCGCCGCCAAAACGGAGCGTGGCGTTGCACGGACGGTCCCAAGGTCGCCGCGCTCGAAGGCGATCAGGCCGACTATACCGCCTGCATGCTGGGCCTGCGCGACTACGTCAACAAGAACGGCTTCCCCGGCGTGGTGCTCGGTCTTTCCGGCGGCATCGACTCCGCGCTCTGCGCGGCGCTCGCGGTCGACGCGCTGGGGCCCGAGCGCGTGCGCTGCCTGATGCTGCCCTACAAGTACACCGTGCAGCGCTCGCTCGACGATGCCGCCGCCTGCGCCAAGGCGCTGGGCGTGCATTACGAGACCCTGCCGATCGCGCCGGCGGTCGAGGGCTTCGAACGCCAGCTCAAGGCGGCCTTCGACGCTCTGCCGCGCGACGTCGCCGAGGAAAATCTGCAGGCGCGCGCGCGCGGCACGACGCTGATGGCGGTCTCCAATAAGTTCAACCTGATGCTGGTCACCACCGGCAACAAGTCGGAAATGTCGGTCGGCTATGCCACGCTCTACGGCGACATGAACGGCGGCTTCAATCCGATCAAGGACCTCTACAAGATCGAAGTGTTCCGCCTGGCGCGGCTGCGCAATGCGTGGAAGCCGGCGGGCGCGCTGGGGCCGAGCGGCGTCGTCATCCCCGAGGACATTCTGGTGCGGCCGCCGACCGCCGAGCTGCGCGAGAATCAGAAGGACGAGGATTCGCTGCCGCCTTACGCCGTGCTCGATCCGATCCTGGAGCGGCTGGTCGAGCGCGAAGAGCCGGTCGCCGCGATCGTCGCCGCCGGCTTCGACCGCGATATCGTCATGCGCGTCGAGCGCATGCTCAACATCGCCGAGTATAAGCGGCGTCAGGCGGCGCCGGGCGTCAAGGTCACGCTGAAGAATTTCGGTCGCGACCGCCGCTATCCGATCACCAACCGCTTCCGCGATCCAGGCACGCCGGTTGCCGCGCCGGATGCATCACTGGTTGCCGGCAAGCCGATGAAGTCCGAACCTGTCGATTTTTGACGGAGGGCGGCTCGAACCGCGCTCACTGCTGCGGCAAAAACGTCGGGCCGACGCTACGCACCTTGCGCTTTTCCGTGTCGGTCTTGCCCGGCGCCTCGGCGAGCGCCGGTGCCGCGGGTGCCGGTGCCGCGGTCTTGTCCTTCGCCGGCTGGTCGTAGCGGATCGGCTTGCCGTCCGGACCAATGCGCGGGGCCGACAGCTGCTTGGCGTTCTGTTCGGTCACCACGACGTCGCCAGGCGCGACAGTCAGATCGGGCCCCTTGAGCGCATCGAGCCAGCTCTCGCCGGGCCGCCGGCAGCTGCAGGCCGGGTTCACCGCCTTGCGATATTCGAAGGCGGTCGGCAATTCGGTGTAGAGCCGGCCGGAGAGCGACACCGCCTGCGCAATCTCCTCGCCGGGATTGTGATAGCTATAGAGCTGCACATCCGCCGCCGGGCACATGCGCTGACAGGCGGCCTCGTCTTCGCGGAAGTGGTCGGGCGACGTCGCGTAGGAAATCGGAAAGTAATATCCGTCGCAGCTGCGCACGCAAACCGTGCGGTAGGTGCCGCCCATCGGCGCGCTCGGCCCTGGCGAGAACACGCCGTTGTTGCCGAACAGACGGTCGAAGAAACCGCCGCGCTCGCCCTGCAAGGCCGCGGAGCGATATTGCGGCCCGCAGCCGTTGTTGCCGAGCGCGATCAGCAGTGCCTGGCGCTGGGCGGCGCGCTCGGTGGTGCCGCCGCTCAGGCGCTCGCGCTCGTTCTGCAAGCGCTCGAGCGTCGAGCGTTGCTGGTCGATCTGCCGCGTGAGCGATCCGCATTGCGGCGGCGGATTGCTGAAGATCGAAAACAGACCGGAGCTTTCGCAACCGAGACGGCGCGATTGCGCGACCAGGCGGTTGACCTCGATCTGTTGGCGGTTCACCGCGTCGTCCGCTTGGCTGATCTGTTGCGCGCGCGCGGGATCGTCGTTGCCGCGGTCGAGCGCGGTCAGCTGCGCCTCCAGCCGCTGGCAGGCCGGGCTCGCCGGCGGCGGGGCCTGCGCAAAAGCGCCCGCGCCAGCGGTCAGAGCGACGGCGGCGAGCGCGCCGCGCGGCAGGACAAATCGCATCATGCCCGGCACTTTAGCCTCTAAATTATGGCGGTGCGAGGATGCCCATTAGCGGGTTCGGCGGCTTTCGGCGCGCAGGTTCCAGAGCACGCCGGCAACGATGATCGAAGCGCCGAGCAGCACGAACATGTCGAGCCTCTCGCCGTAAAGCGCCCAGCCCACCACCGCGATCAACGGAATGCGCATGAAGTCGAGCGGTACGACCAGCGTGGCGTCGCCGGCGCGGAAGGCGTTGCTGAGACAATAATGCGAGGTCAGCCCGGCGATCGCCAGACCGAGCAAAGGCAGGATATCGTGCGCGGTGAACCGCGATAGCACATCGAGGTGGCTGCCGGCGAGCGAGAGCGGAAACTGGATGACCGCCATCCAGAACACGATGCCGAAGGTAGTTTCGGTCATGGTCAGCTTCTTGGTGGCGATCATGGTGATGGCGTAGCCGAAGGCCGCAAGCAGCACCAGGATGGCCGCTGGGTTGAAGCTCGCAAGTCCCGGCCGCAGAATGACCAGCACGCCGATCAAGCCGAGAACGACGACGCCGATGCGGCTCGGCGTCAGCCGCTCGCCCAGAAACCAGACCGCCAGCATGGCGGTCCACGCCGGCATGGTAAACTCGAGCGCAAACACGGTGGCGAGCGGCAGCAAGGTGATCGCCAGCGACCAGGCGTATTGCGAGGCGTAATGGATGGTGTTGCGGGTGAGGTTGAGGCCCATTCGGCGCGGCAGCGCGTAGGGGCGCAGGTCGGCGCGGACCGCCAGCAGTGCGAACAGGATGAGCAGCGAGCCGCCGCTGCGGATCGCCAGAATCTCGAAGATGTTGAGGCCCGCATTCGCCAACTCGCGGATGGAAACCGCCATGGTCGAAAACGAGAGCAGGGCGCCGCCCATCCACAGCACGACGCGCAAGATGTTGCGGTTGGCAAGGCGGCGGTCTGCGGGCTGCTCGACCACGACGGCGGACGCTGACGCGGTCTTGTCGGCGAGCGTCATTATTCCGCGTCCGGCTGGTTTTCCGGCCGCGCCTTGTCGAAAGCCGCGAGCGCAAGGCAGGCGGCCTCAACGGCGAGAATCTTCGGGAAGGCTTCGAGCGGAACCTTGAAGCGCCGGGCGTTGAAGACTTGCGGCACCAGGCAGATATCGGCAAGCGTCACCTGCGAGCCGCAGGCGTACGGGGCCGGCGCGATCATCGCTTCAATGGCTTTGAAGCCTTCGCCGATCCAGTGCCAGTACCAGGCGTCGACCTCCGGCTGCTCGTGCTTGAGCGTGTTCCGGAGATATTGCAGCACCACGAGATTATTGATCGGGTGGATGTCGCAGGCGACGATTTGCGCAAGCGCGCGCACCTTGGCGCGGGTGAGCGCATCCACCGGCAGCAAAGGCGGGTCCGGCTGGATCTCGTCGAGATATTCGATGATCGCCAGCGATTGCGTGAGCACATCGCCACTGGACAAAGCGAGCGCCGGCACCCGCATCAGCGGATTGATGGCGATGTAGTCCGGCTTGCGCTGGTGGCCGCCGTCCCTGGTGAGGTGAATAAAGGCCGTCTCATAGGGCAGATTCTTGAGATTGAGCGCGATGCGCACGCGGTAGGCGGCCGACGAGCGGAAATAGCTGTAGAGCTTCACGGAAAATTCCGGCTGGCGAGACGAAGACGCGTCAATTTATATGGCGCCGCGGCCATTGGCGAGGTCGGCGACGAGCTGGGCGGAGCGCTCGGTCAGTTTTTTCAAGGCGCGATCGAGCGCCGCGCGGTCGCTGGGCTCGACCGTGTCCATCAGCTGGCGGGCGAAGGCGAGCGCCATCGGCGCGAGGTCGTCATAGATCGCGCGGCCGGCGGGGGTGAGCGAGAGGAACGCCTCGCGCAGGTCGGCGCGGTTGGCGCGCCGCGCCACCAGCTTGCGCCGCTCGAGCAGCGCCACCGCGCGCGACACCTTGGTCTTGTGCATATGACTGTGCAAGCCGACCGCCTTGGCCGTCATGGCGCCGAACTGGCCGAGCGTGACCAAGATGCGCCATTCCGGCACGCCGATCTTGTAGCGTTCGGCATAAATGCGCGACAGCGCCTGCGACACGAGCGTCGCGCAGACGTTCAGACGATAGGGGAGAAACTCCTCGAGCTTGAGCGGCGCTCGACCCATGTCGTGCACCGGCGCTCGTTGCAGGGTTTGATCGTTCATCTCGGTGCTGCCGCATTGCCCGCGGGCGTTGTGGACTTTGGCCGAACTTACGGGCCGGCGCAACGAGTTTGGAACGATTCTAAGCGCGAAAGCGTGACGGCGATTTCGAGCGGACTCTGTTCCGCCGATGTGAAATGATTGCTAGCGGCCCGAGGCGACAAGGGGGCGCGGAGCGGCACCCGCGCGGCGTCGTCAGCGAGTGCAGAGAATAGCGACGAGGTCCTCGCATCTGCCGCTGCGGCAGCCGGCGGGCCCGGTCGGGATCGCGCCGGTGATGTCGTCGCGGTCGACCTTGCGGTAGGAGGTCGCCGCGGCGAACTGATGGTTCCGGCAATAGGCGTCGGCCGCCGCAGCGCCGCACTTGTCGCCGGAGGCAAGGCAACGGTCGACGCCATAGCCGTCCCCGTCATTGGCGATGATGAACATGCGCTGCTCGGCCGCCGCCGCGGCGGCGCCGACGCAGAGAATGACCGAAAGACCAAAAACCGCGAGACGCATCGCACGCCCAGAGCAATCCGACAGGCGCCGCAAGCGCGCCCCCGGCAAACAATGTGCGTGAAATATTAAGGGCCGATTAACCCTGCCGCAGCCCGCGACGTCCGTGCGACGTCCGGTTTTTGCCCACATTTCCCGGGGTTTCGCGCAGACCTTGACGGCCCACGCAAAAGCCAGCACATATGCCGGCCATGCACGGCTTTAACCAAACTCACGGCATTTGCCGGGAGATTATCGGCTAGCGCACGAACGCTGGCTGCGGCCGTCTTTTCTCAAGTCTCGAGATAGCAGGACGCCCGGCCAGCGGGAGCCGACGGGTGTCTTATGGAGCTCAAGCTCTACGATACGCTGACGCGCGAGAAGCGGGTGTTCACCCCGCTCGATCGCGCGAACGTGCGCATGTATGTGTGCGGGCCGACGGTCTACGACTTCGCCCATATCGGCAATGCGCGGCCGGTGATCGTGTTCGACGTGCTCTTCCGCCTGCTGCGCCACATCTACGGCGCGGAGCACGTCACCTATGTGCGCAACGTCACCGACGTCGACGACAAGATCAACGCGCGCGCCGCCGAGCGCGGCGTCTCGATCCGCGATTTGACCGAAGAGACCTACCGGAATTTCCAGCGGGACGTGGCCGCGCTCGGCTGCTTACCGCCGACGGTCGAGCCGCGGGCGACCGAACACATTGCGCAGATGAAGGAGCTGATCGAGCGGCTGATTGCGCACGGCTGCGCCTATGTGGCGGAAGACAACGTGCTGTTCCACGTCGCCGCGATGAAGGACTACGGCACGCTGGCGAAGCGCTCGCTCGACGAGATGATCGCCGGCGCCCGCGTCGAGGTCGCGCCCTACAAGAAAGACCCGATGGACTTCGTGCTGTGGAAGCCGTCGAAGCCGGGCGAGCCGGCCTGGCCGTCACCCTGCGGCATCGCGACGCCCGGCCGCCCCGGCTGGCACATCGAATGCTCGGCCATGGCCGACTATTGGCTGTGGGAAAAAGCGCAGCCGAATCTTTCGTCGGCGGGCCTTTCGCATCCGCATCAATTCGACATCCACGGCGGCGGCATCGATCTCGTCTTTCCGCACCATGAGAACGAGATCGCGCAGACGCGCTGCGCCTTCCATACCAAGGTGATGGCGAATTTCTGGATGCACAACGGCTTCCTGCAGGTCGAAGGCGAGAAGATGTCGAAGTCACTCGGCAACTTTGTAACGATCCATGAGTTGCTGAAGGATTGGCCGGGCGAGACCATTCGCTTTGCGATGCTGCAGACGCATTACCGGCAGCCGGTCAATTGGACGCTGGCTGGCCTGCGCGAGGCGCATAAGGCACTCGATCATTGGTACGAACTGACCGGCGACTTGGCGGCGGGCTATCTTTGCGCCGACGCCCTCAATGCGCTGGCGGACGATCTCAACACGCCGAAGGCGTTTGCGGCCTTGCACGAGCTGCGCTCTGAAGCGGCCAAAGCGAAGGCGGCGGCCGCCTGCCTGAAGGCGAGCGCGCAACTGCTCGGCCTGCTGCAGGCAGGCGCCGCGCAATGGGCGGCGTTCCGCCCAGCCTCGCTTGCCATCGACGAGAGCAAAGTGGTTAGCCTGATCGAGGCGCGCGCCGCCGCCCGCAAAAGCAAGGACTTCAAGGAATCCGACCGCATCCGCGACGAGCTCGCGGCCATGGGCGTCGTGCTCAAGGACTCCAAGGACGGCACCACATGGGAGATCGCACGATGACCGGCAGCCGTCATGGCCGGGCTTGTCCCGGCCATCCACGTCTTGCTTCGCCGGGCCTCCACCAAGGCGTGGATGCCCGCGACAAGCGCGGGCATGACAGCGTGCATAGGGGCGCCCGATGAGCGCGCAGGCGCATCCGCGGCTCGGCTTGCGGCCGTTCCTGCCGAGCGATGTGCCGCTGCTCGCGGAAATCTTCCGTGCGGCGATCGCCGATCTGACCGGCGACGATTACACCGAGGCGCAGCAGGAAGCCTGGGCGGCGGTCGCCGACGAGACGGAGAACTTCCGCGACGATCTCGCCAAGGAGCTGACACTGGTCGCCACCATGGAGGGCTCAGCCGTCGGCTTCGCCACCCTCGAGGGCAAGGACAAGATCGGCATGCTCTATGTGCATCCGGCGGCAGTCGGGCAGGGCGTCGCCGCCATGCTCATCGACGCGCTGGAGAAGCTCGCCGGTGGCCGCGGCGCGACCGCGCTCAAGGTCGATGCCAGCGACACCGCCTACGGCTTCTTTCAGCGGCGCGGCTATGTCGCCCAGCAGCGCAACAGCGTCGCGGCGGGCGGTGAATGGCTCGCCAACACCACCATGCAGAAAGAACTCGCCAAGCGGGAGGCCTCATGAAAAAACCCGACACGCCGTTTCCGCGCCATTGGCTCTATTACATCGTGCTCAAATACGCGGTGATCGTCGCTGCGGTTGTGCTCGCTTTCTATCTTGCCTATCGGCTGGTGTGAGATGCCCCGCGAACGCCTGTATCTCTTCGACACCACGCTGCGCGACGGCGCGCAGACCAACGGCGTCGACTTCACGCTCGCCGACAAGCTCGCCATCGCCGGCATGCTGGACGAGCTCGGCATCGACTATGTCGAGGGCGGCTATCCCGGCGCCAATCCGACCGACACCGAGCTGTTCGGTAAGAGCCACGACCTGCGCACGACCTTCACCGCTTTCGGCATGACGCGGCGGCCGGGCCGCTCGACCTCCAACGATCCCGGCCTCGCGGCGCTGTTGGCAGCGCAGGCCGACGCCATCTGCTTTGTCGCCAAGGCCTGGGACTATCACGTCAAGGTGGCGCTGGAGACGACCAACGAGGAGAACCTCGCCTCGATCCGCGACAGCGTGCGCGCGGCGAAGGCGAAGGGCAGGGAGGTGTTGCTCGACTGCGAGCATTTCTTCGACGGCTACAAGGCCAATCCGCAATACGCGATGGCCTGCGCCAAGGCGGCCTACGACGAGGGCGCGCGCTGGGTCGTGCTCTGCGACACCAATGGCGGCACGCTGCCGCACGAGGTCGAGGAGATCGTCGGCGCCGTGTGCAAGGTCATCCCCGGCGACCATGTCGGCATCCACGCCCACAACGACACCGAGCAGGCGGTGGCCAATTCCTTCGCCGCGGTGCGCGCCGGCGCGCGGCAAATCCAGGGCACTTTGAACGGCCTCGGCGAACGCTGCGGCAATGCCAATCTCGTCTCCATCATTCCGACGCTGAAGCTCAAGCGCGAGTTCGCCGACCGCTTCGACATCGGCGTATCCGACGAGGCGTTGCATAAGCTCCCTCACGTGTCGCACGCGCTCGACGAGCGGCTCAATCGGGCGCCCGACCGCCACGCGCCGTATGTCGGCGAGAGCGCCTTCGCCACCAAGGCCGGCATCCACGCCTCCGCCATTTTGAAAGAGCCGGCAACTTACGAGCATGTCGCGCCGGAGACGGTCGGCAACAGGCGCAAGGTGCTGGTGTCCGAACAGGCCGGCAAGTCCAACGTGCTCGCCGAGCTCGAGCGTATCGGGCTCAAGGTCGACAAGGACGATCCGCGCATCGCGCGGCTCTTGGAGATCGTCAAGGAGCGCGAAACCGTCGGTTACGCCTATGAGGCGGCCGACGCCTCGTTCGAGCTGCTGGCGCGGCGCACCCTCGGCACGGTGCCGAATTATTTCGACGTCACGCAATTCGACGTCAACGTCGAGCAGCGCGACAATGCCGTCGGACAACGCGTGACCGCGACCATCGCCGTGGTGAAAGTCCGCATCGGCAATGAGAATCTGATCTCGGCGGCGGAAGGCAACGGTCCGGTCAATGCGCTCGATCAGGCATTGCGCAAGGATCTCGGCAAGTACCAGAAATATATCGAGAGGCTGAAGCTGACCGACTATCGCGTGCGCATCCTCAACACCGGCACTGCCGCGGTCACCCGCGTGCTCATCGAGAGCGAGGACGAGAAAGGCGAGCGCTGGACCACGGTCGGCGTCTCACCCAACATCATCGACGCCTCGTTCCAGGCGCTCATGGATTCGATCGTCTACAAGCTGGTGAAATCGAAAGCACCGGCGTGAGTTTTGTCGTCGCGGGCGAGCGCAGCGAGACCCGGAACCCATAGCCCCGGCTATTATTATGCGGACGCACAGGGGTTATGGGTCCCCGCCTTCGCGGGGACGACTCGAGGGTCAACATGATCGACCACGTCTCGGTCGCGGTACGCGATCTTGCGGCCTCGACGCGGTTCTACGAAGCCGTGCTGACGACGCTTGGCTTTGACAAGCTCGAAGCGCGGCCGGCGACCGTCGGCTTCGGCAAGGCCTACCCGGAATTCTGGATCAATCTGCGCAGCGATGCGATGCCGGCGCCGGCCAGGGGCGGCGCGCATGTCTGCTTCCGCGCGCGCACGACCGACATGGTCGACGCCTTCCACGCCGCAGCGCTTGCCCATGGTGGCGCCGATGATGGCAAGCCGGGTTTTCGGCCGCAGCACGGCGAGGGTTACTACGCCGCCTTCATCCGCGATCCCGATGGCAACCGCATCGAGGCGGTGACATTCGTCACGCGCCCGTAAACGATCACAGACGCTCGGCGTCGACCCCAATCATCTTTTTTGCGGGCTCGGGCACGGCTTCCGCCGCCTTCTGCAAGGCTGGCAGGATGTCGTCGACTTTGTCCACGACCAGCAGGTCGAAGGAAAGATCGCCGCGGATGAATTGCAGCGCCTTCATGTGATCGAGCAGCGCGCAGAGCGGCTCCCAGAACCCCTCGATATTGGCGAGCAGGATCGGCTTCTTGTGGCGGCCGAGCTGCGCCCAGGTCATTTGCTCGACGATTTCCTCCAGCGTGCCGACGCCGCCAGGCAGCGCGACGAAAGCGTCGGCCTGCTCGAACATCTTGCGTTTGCGCTCATGCATGTCGCGGGTGACGATCAGGCCATGGTCGCCGCGCAGCGCGTGTTCGCGCGCCATGAGGAATTCAGGGATGATGCCGGTGGTTTCGCCGCCGTGCGCAAGCACGGCAGCTGCGATTTCTCCCATCATGCCGACGTGGCCGCCGCCATAGACGAGCCCGACGCCGTTTTCGGCGAGGATTTTGCCGAAGCCGCGCGCGGCCCTGACGAAAGCCGGGTCATTGCCCGGACCGGAGCCGCAGTAGACGCAGATTTTCCGGATTTTGCTGATTTTTTCGATTTTGTTCATGCGCCAGCATGTGCGCTGCGTCGCCGCCCGCGTCAAGGCGTCGGCGGAAATCCCCCGTGAAAACGGCCGTTTATGCTGGAACCGGGGTGATTACCGAGCGGAATCCGCCTATATGAAACCCGCGACGGCCCGGCAGGCCCGTCGATTCCGGGCCCTGGATGAGCGACCATCACCACCACCGCCGATCCGCCGACCAGCCGCAGCGCGTCGCCGACAGCCGCGGGGCGTTGATCGCAACGATCGTCCATCTCTGGCCTTATATCTGGCCGTCCGAGCGGCGCGATCTGAAATGGCGGGTCGTCCTCGCCACGCTCCTGCTGCTCGCCGCCAAGCTCGCCACCATCGCGGTTCCCTTTACCTACAAATGGGCGACCGACGCGCTCGCCGGCACCGGCTCGGCGCCGGTTGCGCCGTCCGATTGGCTGATCTGGCTGATCGCCGCGCCGATCGCCATGACCATCGCCTATGGCGGCATGCGCATGCTGATGGCGGCGCTGACGCAATTGCGCGACGGCGTCTTCGCCAAGGTCGCCATGCACGCGGTGCGCCGGCTCGCCTACCGCACCTTCGTGCACATGCACGAATTGTCGCTGCGCTTCCATCTCGAGCGCAAGACCGGCGGCCTGACGCGCGTACTCGAGCGCGGGCGCAACGCCATCGAAACCATCGTGCGCATGGTCATCCTGCAGCTGGCGCCGACCATCATCGAGGTGTCGCTCGTCGCCGCCGTCCTGATGTGGCAGTTCGACTGGCGCTACGTGGCGGTGATCGTGCTGACGGTCACCGCCTATATGCTTTACACCTATCGCGCCACCGAATGGCGCATCGGCATCCGCCGCAAGATGAACGACAGCGATACCGACGCCAACGTCAAGGCGATCGACTCGCTGCTCAATTACGAAACGGTCAAATATTTCTCCGCCGAGGAGCGCGAAGCCGCGCGTTACGACCGCGCCATGGCGCGCTACGAGGACGCCAGCGTCTCCGCCTATACCTCGCTCGCCGTGCTCAATGCCGGGCAGGCGATCATCTTTACGCTCGGGCTTGCCGGCGCCATGGTGATGTGCGCCTTCGAGATCAAGGCCGGCTCCAAGACGCTCGGTGACTTCGTGCTCATCAACTCGATGATGATCCAGCTCTACCAGCCGCTCAACTTCATGGGCATGGTCTATCGCGAGATCAAGCAGGCGCTGATCGACATCGAAAACATGTTCACCATTCTCTCGCGCGAGCCGGAAATCAAGGACGCACCCGGCGCGGCTGCGCTTCAAGTGACGAGCGGCAGCGTCGCATTCGAGAACGTCGCCTTCGCCTACGAGCCGGAACGCCGCATCCTCAAGGGCGTTTCCTTCGCGGTACCGGCCGGCAAGACCGTGGCGGTGGTCGGCCCCTCCGGCGCCGGTAAATCGACCATTTCGCGGCTCCTGTTCCGCTTCTACGATCTCTCCGGCGGCCGCATTTTGATCGACGGCCAGGACATCGCCAAAGTGACGCAGAAATCGCTGCGCCAAGCGATCGGCATCGTGCCGCAGGACACCGTGCTGTTCAACGACACCATCCGCTACAACATCCGCTACGGCCGCTGGGAGGCGAGCGATGCCGAGGTCGAGGAAGCGGCATCGCTGGCGCAAATCGATAATTTCATCCGCCTCGCGCCGCACGGTTACGACACCGAAGTCGGCGAGCGTGGCTTGAAGCTGTCCGGCGGCGAGAAGCAGCGCGTCGCCATTGCCCGCACCATTCTCAAAGGGCCGCCGATTCTGCTGCTCGACGAGGCGACCTCGGCGCTCGACAGCCACACCGAAAAGGAGATCCAGGATGCGCTCGAACGCGTCTCCACCGGGCGCACCACGCTGGTGATCGCGCATCGGCTCTCCACCATCGTCGGCGCCGATGAGATCATCGTGCTCGACCAGGGCGAGATCGTCGAGCGCGGCACGCATTACGCGCTGCTCGCGCAGAACGGACTCTATGCCAGCATGTGGAACCGACAGCGCGAGGCGGAGGAGGCGCGCGAGAAGCTGGCGCTGGCGGGCGAGGAGCAGGGCGCCCCCAACCGCAATCCGCCGGCGGTTGCCGAGGATCTCGCGGCGCCCGCCGCCGTGCCGCTCGACCTGGCGGCCGACGCCGCAGAGTAGCACGCCATGAGCATCATGAGCTCCATCCGCGCCCAGATGGTGCCGATCACCCCGGAGGGTTATCCCTTCATCGGCGCCTGTGTGCTCATCACCCTGATCCTGTTCTGGCTGTGGCTGCCGCTCGGTTGGCTCGGTGTGGCGCTCACCATCTGGTGCGTCTTCTTCTTCCGCGATCCGCCGCGCGTGACGCCCGTGCGCGAAGGCTTGGTCGTCGCGCCGGCCGACGGCCGCGTGAGCCAGGTCACCACGGCGCCGCCGCCGCCGGAGCTGGGCTTGGGCGAAACGCCGCTGCCGCGGGTGTCGATCTTCATGAGCGTGTTCGACTGCCACATCAACCGCAGCCCGATCGCCGGCCGGGTCGAGAAAATCGTTTACCAGCCGGGCAAGTTCTTCAACGCCGATCTCGACAAGGCGAGCGCCGACAACGAGCGCAATTCCTTGCTCATCGACGCCGGACGCGCGCGAATCGCGGTGGTGCAGATTGCCGGGCTGGTCGCACGCCGCATCGTCTGTTTTGTGCGCGAGGGCCAGCCGGTTGGCGCGGGCGAACGCTTCGGCATGATCCGTTTCGGCTCGCGGCTCGACGTTTACCTGCCCGAGCACACGCCGTCGTTGGTCGCGGTGGGGCAGACCGCGCTCGCCGGCGAAACCGTGCTCGCCGATCTCCTGGGAAGCGACGGCGGGCGCGCCTTCCGCAGCGGCTAACCCCGGCGGCAGGCAAGCGCGCCGACAGGGCTTCGTTACACCGTGGCGCGCAAGGCCGCAAAGACCTATATTGGCGCCATGGTCTTTCAACCGATCGATCCTTCGCCGCCGCCGTTCCGGCATCGCTTCAAGCCGATCCCGGTGCGTACGCTGCTGCCCAATCTGATCACGCTGCTCGCGCTGTGCGCCGGGCTGACCGCGATCCGCCTCGCCGTCGAGAACAATATCCAGCTTGCCCTGGCCGCCATCGTCTTTGCCGCGCTGCTCGACGGCGTCGACGGGCGCCTGGCGCGCATGCTCAAGGGCACTTCGCGCTTCGGCGCGGAGCTCGACAGTCTCGCCGACTTCGTCAATTTCGGCGTGGCGCCGGCGCTGATCCTCTATTTTTGGGGACTGCACGAATTGCAATCCGCCGGCTGGATCGTCGCCATGGTGTTTGCGATTTGCGCGGGCCTTCGGCTGGCGCGCTTCAATGTGATGATCGACGACCCGAGCCGGCCAGCCTGGGCCGGCAACTTCTTCACCGGCATTCCTGCGCCAGCGGGGGCGATTACCGTGCTGCTGCCGATCTATCTCAATCTGCTCGGCATCTCGGCCGGCCTGATCACGGTCTGGCTCACATTCTTCTACACGCTGACGATCGCGCTGTTGATGGTGTCGCGGCTGCCGGTGTATTCCGGCAAGGACGTCGGCAAACGCGTGCCGCCGGAAATGGTATTGCCGGTGTTCGTCTTGGTGGTGGCGTTTGCTGCGGTGCTGATCGCCTATCCATGGCAAGTGCTTACAGTCGGCACCGTCGCCTACCTCGCTTGTCTGCCGCTCGGCGTGTGGTCCTATCGCGAATACAAGCGCAAGGATGCCGCAGCCGCCGTCGCGGCGGCTACGCCAGCGGCGACGTTACAGCCCGGCACGAGCGATGCCGAGGGCGAACGTCCGGCGCGGCTGAACTGAGACAGCATGCCGCGTGCAATTCGCGTTCTGAAGCAGGCTGATCGCGCTGGCCGGCCGCTCGCCGACACCCTGATTCTCAATTACGCCCAACGCAGCGCGCAGCGTGTGTCCGTAACCGGCGTGAAAGGCGGCGCCTATGAGATCGCGCTGCGTGAGCCGACGCGCCTACTGACCGACGATCTTGTGGAGATGGATGACGGGCGCTTGGTGGAAATCGTGGCCGCGCCGGAACCGGTGATTGAGGTGCGCGCCGCCGATTTAGCCGGACTGGCGCGTCTGGCTTGGCAGCTCGGCGACCGCCACGTGCCGGTGCAGGTGCTGGCGAATCGCATTCGCGTCCAGCGCGATAAAACAGTCGAAACCTTGCTCAATTCCCTCGGAGCGAAAGTGACGATGATCGAAGCGCCCTTCGATCCGGAAGGCGGCGCCTACGCATCATCGCACGTGCACGAGCATTCTCACGCGCATGACCATAGCCACGATCATGGCCATGCGCACCGCCATCATCACGAGCGCTGATTGCGAAAGCCCTGTGTGCCGAACGGGTAACCGGGCATCAGATCGTAAGGGTGACCCCAGCGGGGCAGCGCTTTTACCCGATCGAGCCAGGCGCCGATCGCCGGATGGTCCTTGGCGATATCGAAACCAAATTCCTCCGGCGGGTAATAGAGGTAAGCGCACATGGAGATGTCGGCGATGGTCGGTTTATCGCCGACGAGGAATTGCCGACCGGTCAACCGCTTGTTGACGATCGCGAGGGCGCCCTCGATGCGTCCCTTCATGAATGCCATGACGGCAGGGTCGGCGGGCTGCTTGGCGAAGTTTTTGAAGAACCGAAACGGGCCGAGAAACCCATTGACCTTCTGGTTGTCGAAGATCATCCAGCGCAGAGCTTCCAGCCTCTCGTCCTCGCCTTGCGGCTTGTACTTGCCGGTCAGGTCGGAAAGGTAAGTGAGAATTACACCGGATTGCGACAGCTTCCTGTTGCGCTTGCTGTCGACGAGCACCGGCGCTTCGCCCATCTCGTTGATGGTTTCGCGAAACTCGGGCGTGAGTTGCGGCTTTGTGCCGAAGAAGTCGTACCACAGGGGCTCCCAGTCGGCGCCGATCAGATTGAGCATCAGCGCAGCACGATAGGAGTTGCCGGACTGCGCAAAGCAGTAGAGCCGGTAATCGGTCATCCGCTGTCGTCACTTCATCGTCGGGACCACGAATTCGGCGCCCGACTTGATGCCGGAAGGCCAACGCGAGGTCACCGTCTTGGTCTTGGTGTAAAAGCGGATCGAATCCGGCCCGTGCTGGTTGAGGTCGCCGAAGCCGGAACGCTTCCAGCCGCCGAAGGTGTAATAGGAGAGCGGCACCGGAATCGCGAAATTCACACCCACCATGCCGACATTGACGCGCTGAGTGAAGTCGCGCGCGGCATCGCCGTCGCGGGTGAAGATGGCGACCCCGTTGCCATACTCATGCTCGGAGGGCAACCGCACTGCTTCCTCATAGTCCTTGGCGCGCACCACCGACAGCACCGGCCCGAAGATTTCTTCCTTGTAGATTTTCATCTCCGGCCTGACTTCGTCGAATAGACAGCCGCCGATGAAATTGCCGTTCTCGTAACCCTGCAATTTGAAGCCGCGGCCGTCGACCACCAGCTTGGCGCCTTCCTTGACCCCCGCGTCGATGTAGCCGCGCACCTTGTTGAGGAGCTCGCGCGTGACCATGGGGCCGTAATCGGCCTTGTCATCGGTCGAGGGACCGATCTTCAGACCCTCGACGCGCGGTACCAGCTTCTCGACCAGAGTGTCGGCGGTCTTCTTGCCGACCGGCACGGCCACCGACACCGCCATGCAACGTTCGCCCGCCGAGCCGTAACCGGCTCCAATCAAGGCGTCGACCGCCTGATCCATGTCGGCATCAGGCATCACGATCATGTGGTTTTTGGCGCCGCCGAAGCATTGCACGCGTTTGCCGTTGGCGCAGCCGGTGGCGTAGATGTACTCGGCGATCGCCGAGGAGCCGACGAAGCCGATCGCCTTGACGCGGCGGTCGTTGAGCAGTGTGTCGACCGCTTCCTTATCGCCATTGACGACGTTGAGGATGCCCGGCGGCAGACCTGCCTCGAGAAACAGTTCGGCGATGCGCATCGGCACCGACGGGTCGCGTTCCGATGGCTTCAAGATGAAGGCATTGCCGCAGGCGATCGCCGGCGCAGACTTCCACAATGGAATCATCGCTGGGAAATTGAACGGTGTGATGCCGGCGACCACGCCGAGCGGCTGGCGCATGGAATAGAGATCGATCCCGGGCCCTGCGTCCTCGGTGTATTCGCCCTTCATCAGGTGCGGGATGCCGCAGGCGAATTCGACCACTTCGAGGCCGCGCTGGATGTCGCCGCGCGCGTCGCCGACGACTTTGCCGTGCTCGGCGGACAAGAGCTTGGCGAGATTTTCGAATTCCTTGGCGATCAGGTCGAGGAACTTGAACATCACGCGGGCGCGCCGCTGCGGATTGGTGGCAGCCCAAGCCGGCTGCGCGGCCTCGGCATTGGCGATCGCGTGCTCGACCTCGGAATGCTTGGCGAGCGCAACCTTCGCCTGCACCTCACCGGTATTGGGATTGAACACATCGCCGAAGCGGCCGGAAATGCCCTTGACCTCCTTGCCGCCGATGAAGTGGCCGATCTCGCGCATGAAAATTTCCTCCCAAGCTCACGCATGGCGACTTTAATGGTTGAGTGTAGGCTTAGCGCCCCCGGCCGCCGGCAGTCTAGAGGGCCAGCGCGTTTCAACTGTAGCGGCACATTGCTCTGGATTTGATCAGGATCATTTACTCGAGCCGGGCGTTGGTATCGTTTGACGAAAGGGTATATAAGCCGCGCCTTCGAGCGCCGAGGCGGATTCAACCATCGCGATGACTGACAGAGCACATGTGCACCCGACGTCGGGTGATGCCGCTGGCGCGGAAGCTGCACCGACATTCCTGGGCTTGGCGCTCGGCACAATCGGTGTGGTCTACGGCGATATCGGCACCAGCCCGCTCTATGCCGTGCGCGAATCGGTGCTGGCGGCGGGCGGCGCCAGCGCGGCGGCGAGCGAACCGGTCGTGCTCGGGATCCTGTCGCTCATCATCTGGGCCCTGCTCATCGTCGTCACTGCGAAGTATGTGCTCATCCTGCTGCGCGCCGACAACAACGGCGAGGGCGGTACACTTGCCTTGATGGCGCTTGCCTCACGCGCACTCTATCGCGGTCGCAATGTCATCATCCTGCTCGGTATCATCAGCGGCGCGTTGTTCTATGGGGACGCCATGATCACGCCGGCGCTTTCGGTGTTGTCGGCGATAGAAGGCCTCAAGGTCGTAACGCCGGCATTCGACGAATACGTCGTGCCGATCACGGTGCTGATCTTGATCGCCCTTTTCTCCGCGCAGTCGCGCGGCACCGCCAAGGTGGCGGCGCTGTTTGGGCCGATCATGTTGGTTTGGTTCGTGGTGATCGCAGCCGCCGGACTCTGGCACATCGCGCGCAATCCCGTCGTGCTGTTCGCCTTCAATCCCTGGTACGGCATCAGCTTTCTCACCCATCACGGCATCATCGGTCTGTTCACGCTCGGTGCCGTGTTCCTCGTGGTGACTGGTTCGGAAGCGCTTTATGCCGATCTCGGGCATTTCGGTCGTGGGCCGATCCGTGTTGCCTGGCTCACAGTGGTCTTGCCGGCGCTGACGGTGAATTATCTCGGACAAGGCGCGCTGGTGCTCGCCGATGCAAAGGCGATCGCCAATCCGTTTTTTCTGCTCTATCCGCAATGGGCGCTGCTGCCGATGGTCGTGCTCGCCGCCATCGCCACCGTCATTGCCAGCCAGGCCGTGATCAGCGGCGCCTACTCACTCACCCGCCAGGCGATCCAACTGGGCCTGCTGCCGCGCCTCGAAATCCGCCATACCTCGGAAGCGCTGTTCGGCCAAATCTACATGCCGCGCGTCAATACGTTGTTGTTGGTCGGGGTGCTGCTGCTGGTCGCGCTATTTCGTTCCTCGGGCGCGCTTGCGTCCGCCTACGGCATTGCGGTGACCGGCACCATGGTGGTCACCGCCATGATGGCCTATGTCGTGATCTGGCGCGTGTGGCGTTGGCCGCTATGGGCCGCTGCGGCGCTGATGGCGCCGTTCTTGTTCATCGATTTGACCTTCCTGTCCGCCAATCTGCTCAAGGTCATCGAGGGCGGCTGGGTGCCGCTCGCGCTCGGCGGCGTAGTGATGACGGTGATGTACACTTGGCGACGCGGCACACGGCTCCTGTTCGAGAAGACGCGCAAGCAGGAAACACCGCTCGAATTCCTGGTCACCAAGCTCGAAAAGAAGCCGCCGCAGCGGGTCCCGGGCACTGCCGTGTTCCTGACCAGCGATCCGGAATTCGCTCCGACCGCGCTGCTGCACAGCCTCAAGCATTACAAAGTCCTGCACGAGCACAACGTCATCCTGACCGTCGAAACCGCCGATATGCCGCGCGTCAATCCGGCCGAGCGCGTGCGCATCGAGCCGGTGGGCGAAACTTTCTCACGCGTCCGCTTGCGCTTCGGCTTCATGGAGACGCCGAATGTGCCGAAGGCGCTGGCCATTGCGCGCAAGCTCGGTTGGCAATTCGACATCATGTCGACTTCGTTCTTCCTGTCACGCCGGCTCCTCAAGCTCGCCGCGAAATCCGACATGCCGCGCTGGCAGGATCGGCTGTTTATCGCGTTGACCCGCCAGGCCAATGACGCCACCGATTATTTCCAGATCCCGACCGGCCGGGTGGTGGAGGTGGGTACTCAGGTGGCGCTTTAATCGGTTATTGTGCGAAACTGGTCCAGGCAAAGGCGGGCGGTGCAGAAGATAATTTGCTCAAATGTTGCGCGCAAACGAGGTGAACAATCTGACCGTCGATGAGGTCGCAGACGGCCTAGCTGCGGGTCGCATGCTGTTGGTCGATGTGCGCGAGCCGAACGAGACTACGGCCGAAAGCTTTCCCGACGCGGTGGCTATGCCGCTGTCGCGCTTCGATCCGGCCCTCATCCCACAAGGCAAGCAGGTGGTGTTCGTCTGCCGCTCTGGCCGCCGCTCGGTCACCGCCTCGCTCGCGGCGCAGCACGCTGGCTATGCTTATAAGTCGCATCTTGCTGGCGGAATCCTGGCCTGGAAAGCAGCGGGGCTACCGACCAAAACTGGCGAGAGGAGATAGCGGCACATGACTTTGCGGTTGTTCTTTGCACGCTGGGGGCTGTTCGCCATTTGCGTCCTGACAGCGCCCGCGGCCTTGGCAGCGGAAGACGATGCAACCTGGGCGCTGCTCAAGCAGCGCGGCCATGTCTTGCTGCTGCGCCATTCGAACGCCCCCGGCTCGACGCCCGAGCCCTACGGCATCAACCTCAGGGATTGCAGCATTCAGCGCGGTCTCGACGACGGCGGCCGCGCACAGGCCCGCCGCATCGGCGACGCTTTCCGCAAACACGGCATTAAAAGCGTGCGGCTCTACTCGAGCCAGTTCTGCCGCGCGCTCGAAACCGCCAAGCTGACCGACCTTGGCCCGGTGCGCGAATTGCCGGCCCTGAATCAGGTTTTCTTAGCCGATCTCGGGCGTCTCGGCGAGGCCTCGGCCAAGGTCAAAGCCTTCATGAAAGCGTTACCGGCTAAACAACTGACCATGCTCGTGTCGCACGTCTCGAATATTCAGGGAATTACCGGCGTCGAGCTGTCGTCGGGCGAGATCGTCGTGGTTCACCTCGACAAAACCGGCGACGTCGCAGTCGACGGCCGCATCAAGGTGCCGTGACGTTTCAGGAGTCCCGCGCGAGCGTGGCGTTGTAATAGCGCTTGTCGTCGGTCACTTCCTCCCCGAGCCAGGAGGGCCGCTCGAACGAAGCCTGCGCACTCGGCAGCTCAATCTCGGCGATGACCAGGCCTTTATGCGCGCCGCCGAACACGTCGATCTCCCAGGTCGCCTTGCCATTGACGACGGTGTAGCGGCGCTTTTCGATCATGCCCCCGCCGCGTAATTGCATGAGCTGACGCGCGTCCTCGAGCGGAATGTCGTATTCGAATTCGGCGCGAGTGGTGCCGGGTACCGCGCTCTTGATGCTGAGGACAGCTTCGGCGTCATCCCTGATGCGGACACGCACAGAGGCCTTGTCGGTAGTCGCGAGGTAGGCTTGCCGAATGTCGGTTGACTCGCCCGCTTGAGCTTTCCAGCCGTCGCCAGCGACGAGGAATTTGCGCTCGATCTCCGCCGCCATGGACCACCTCCCGGAGCGTCAGGCGGCGATGGCCGCCTCGACCGCCGGCCGCTCGTTTTGCCACGTCTGCCAATAGCCGCGCCAGCGTCCGCGGCAAACGCGTTTCAATTATCACGCAAGCGGCTGCAAGTCTTGTAACGGTCAGCGCCAGCGTCTGTGCTGCCAGAGCCATTGCTCCGGATGCTCGCGGATCCAGCCTTCGACCACGCTGGTGATGATCTGCATGGTGCCGGCGACGTCGACCTTGCCCTCGGCGTCGCGCGCGGGCGCGATCGCCTCGGTGATCTCGCCGGTGAACCGGTTGCCCGGCAGGCGGATGATGCGCACGCCGTAAATCGGGCAATCGAAATGCTGGGCGAGACGAGCGAGCAACGGGTTGGCCATGGTGCGTCGGCCGAAAAAGGTCACGGGAACGCCGCGCACGTAATATTGGTCGACCAGCATGCCGACATGCGCGCCGCGCCGTAACGCCATGCCGAGCTTGATCGGCGCGTCGAGACTCGTCGAGATCAATTCGCCCATGAGCGCTCCGCGCGTCTCCGCGATCCAGCGGTCGAGCCGCGGAATGTTCGGCCGGCGGTATAGCACCGCAGTGTCGAGTTTGTATTTCGCTGCGGAGATGCCCGGCATCTCCCAGTTGGCGAGATGGGCGGCGAAGATGAGCGCCGGCTTGCCGTCATTGGCGAGACGGTTGAAGCGCTCCAATCCGATCGCCGGAATATCGAAACGGCCCCGCCGTTCGGGGTGCGCCGGATCGTAATCCCACAGCCGGTCGAGATGGGCGAATTCGGCGCCCATGCGCCCGAGATTGTCCCAGCTGCCGCGCAAGATCGTCGCAACCTCGGCGGCGGATTTCTCCGGGAAGGCGGCCTTGATGTTGTCCCAGGCCACGCGGTTCTCCGGCAGCAGCGGGCCGATATGTCGCATCAACCAGCCGCCCATATCGGCGAGGCGGTCGGGATCGACGCGCCGCATCAGCTTGAGCAGCGCAACGGCAACAACGCCGATCACAGTATCGCTCACGCCTTTGATGCCGCGACGCAAGCGCCGGCTCATCCGGTTCGTCATGGCGCTTATCTAGAACAAAACGACGACTTTGCCGAACGCTTGCCGGCTCTCGAGCCGCGCCAGGCCCTTGTCGAAATCAGCGAGCGCAAATTCGGTGTCGATGACCGGCGTCAACCCGGCCGCCATCTTCGACAGGCTGTCGCGGATATTGCGCAGCGTGCAGCCGAACGAGCCGAAGATTTTGTATTGCTGCTGAAAGAGCTGCATCAGATTGAGGGTCACCGTCGGTCCGGCGGTCGAGCCGCAGGTGACGAGGCGGCCGCCGCGCTTGAGGCAGAGCAGGGAGGCGTTGAAGCCCTCGCCGCCGACGTGCTCGAACACGACGTCGACGCCTTTCTTGGCTGTGAGTTTGCGGGTGACGCCCTCGAAGCGCTCGCTCTTATAGTTGATGACGTGATCGGCGCCGAGCGCCCTGGCCTTCTCGGCCTTGGCCCCATCGCCGACGGTGGTAATCACGGTGCAGCCGAGCGCTTTTGCCATCTTGATCGCCACCGAGCCGATGCCGGAGCCGCCGGCGTGGACCAGAATGGTCTCTCCTGGCTTGAGCTTGGCATTGTCGAACAGCATGTGCTCGACCGTGCCAAAGGCGATCGGCGCGCACGCGGCATCGCGTAGCGAAACGCCGGCGGGCACAGGCACGAGCAGCCGCGACGGCATGTTGAGGAGATCGCGGGCAAAGCCGTCGATATGGAAACCCATGATGCCGCCGACATTCTCGCAGAGATTGTCGCGGCCGTCATGGCAGGCGGGGCAGACGCCACAGGTCTTGCCGCCGTACATGACGACCTTGTCGCCCGGCTTGAAGCCGGCGACATCCGCGCCGACCGCGGTAATTTCACCGGACGCCTCGGCGCCGACCACCAACGGCAATTGCCGCTTGGCGAAAGCCATGCCGCGGTAGCCCCACAGGTCGAGATGATTGAGCGCGACCGCCTTGATCCGCACCTGCGCCTCGCCCGCGCTGGGCGGCGGGGGATCAAGCACGTCGGCTAGGTCGAGCTTGCGGTCGGCGACGAGACGAAGCGCGCGCATTTAAGCCGGCTCGAGCCCCATCACCAGCGAGACGTTCTGTCCGCCGAAGCCAAACGAGTTGGAGATGGCGTGCCGCATCTTGGCGTCGCGCGCCTTGTCCGGCACCACGTCGAGCGGGATCGCCGGATCCGGCACGCTGTAATTGATCGTCGGCGGAATGCGCTGATGTTGCAGCGTAAGCAGAGTGAACACCGCCTCGACGGCGCCGGCGGCCGACAGCGTGTGGCCGATCATCGATTTGTTGGAGGAGACGGGCAGGCTCTTGGTGCGCTCACCGAAGACTGCGGCGACGCCGATATATTCCATCTTGTCGTTTTCCGGCGTGCCGGTGCCGTGCGGGTTGACGTAATCGATCTCGTCCGGCGAAAGCCCGGCGTCTTTCAGCGCGTTGGCGATGGCGCCGATGATCGGCTTACCATCCGGGCTCGAGCGGGTGCGGTGGAACGAGTCGGCCATCTCCCCGCAGCCCTCGAGCACGCCGAGGATTTTCGCGCCACGCGCCTTGGCGTGCGCGTAGCTCTCAAGCACCAGCGCCCCGGCGCCTTCCGCCATGACGAAACCGTCGCGATTCTTGGAGAACGGCTTGGCCGCGCCGTGCGGCGGCTCGTTGCTGGTCGACAACGCCGACAGCAGCGAGAAGCGGATCAATGCCTCCGGGCTGATCGAGCCGTCGGCGCCGATGCACAGGGCCGCCTCGCTTTCGCCGCGGCGGATCGCCTCAACGCCGAGCTGGATCGCGCTGGCACCAGAAGCGCAGGCGGTCGACAGCGAAATCGGCGAGCCCTTGGCGCCGAATTTGTCAGCGAGGTGATCGGCGACCGAGCCGATCAGGAAGCGCTCGTGATAGGCGGGATAGGCGGTGCAGGCGCGCAGAAGATCGTTGTAGCTCACTTTATCGTTAGCGCCGGACTTGGCGGCGATTTCGATGCGTTGGGGCCACTCGACCTCGATCGGCGGCACCGCCAGAAACAGCGGGCCCGGGAAATCGCCCGCGTCGATGCCGGACTCGGCAATCGCTTCCTCGGCGGCCAGCACGGCGAAGCTTTCGGTGAGATCGGCGGTCGCCTCTTTCGCCGGGAGATAGTCAATGGTGCCGGCGATGCGGGTCTTGAGACCTTCGGTCGGGAAACGGGTGATGGCACGGATGCCGGATTCGCCGGCGGTGAGCTTCGCCCAATTGTCGGTCTTGCCAGCACCGAGCGAGGTGATCACGCCGAGCCCGGTCACGACGACGATCGGACGTCCTTGTTTGTCCTGCGGCATCGTCACCTCCTTCAGGTCCGCTCGACGAGCGCGAGGCCTTCGCCTCGCCAATGGCCGACACCCGTGACCACGACCTGGCTCAGCTCGCCCTCCATTGGCCGCTCGCATCCCGTCGCATCACAAGGCGGAAACAATCTAGCATGACCGAGCGCCACGGCCGCCAGCGCCACATTCATGATGAATTGCGGCTCCGCCCCGTGCCCGAGATAAGAGCCGGTGGCGCGCGCGGCAAGATCGGGGTGGGCCGCCAGAAACGCGCGCTCTTCGCCTGTAGCCGGCTCGGCGCCGCTCGCGCCGGAGAGCACAGCGGCGTGACCGCTGGAAACCGTGGCCTTGATCTTGTCCCACATCGCGGTCAGCGATGCGGTGACGTTGCCGGGGGCCCGCTTACATCGCTCGGAAAGAACGGCCGTGATCCGCGCCAGCACCCTGCCGCCGCGGGCCTCGGCGTGCGCACGCGCCTCGATTACCAGGAAGGCGCCGAGCGAGCCAATCGCGACGCCGCCTTTGTCACCGCGTTCCCAGACCGGCGCATAGCGCTCCTTGAGCGCGTTTTGGTCGAACTCATAGAGCATCAACAGATCAGGCCGCTCGCCATTGTAGGAGCCGCCGACCAGCGCGATGTCACTTTGTCCGGCCACGATGCGGGCGACCGCGATGCGCAGAGCATCGACGCCTGAGGATTCTTCACCCATGAAGGTGCGCGAGGAGCCAGTCACGCCATGTACGATCGAGATATTGCCGGCGAGCAAATTGGACAACTGCGCGAGAAAAAGCGTGGGGCGCAAGTCGCTCATCAACCGTTCGTTGAGAAACGCGTCCGGGTTGCTGACACTGCGCAAGCCACTGAGGATCGCGGCATCGACGGCGAGATCGCGTTCGCCGCCGCCCGCCGCCACGATCATGTCCATGCGCGAGAGAATATCCGGCTTGCCTTTCACGCCAGCGGAGTCGAGTGCCAGGCCCGCGGCATAGACGCCAATGCGCTGCCAGGCCTCCATCTGGCGCTGATCGCCTTTCTTGGGAATCTGCGCGTCGAAGTTCATCGGTGCCAACGGATGCACCACAAAAGGCGCAAATGTCGTCGCGTCGGCGCTCGGATGCGCCTCCATTAACTTTTGCCAATGAACGTCGGGTCCTTCGCCTAGGCAGGAGACGATGCCGATCCCAGTGATGCAGGCCTCGCGCGCCGCCTCAGCCATCGGCGAGCGCCTCATTCATAGGCAGGCCGATCGCGGCGGCGCGCGCACGCATTTCGGTGGCAAAATTGGCATTGGGAAATTCGGCGATGCGAAACGTAATGGACGCATCGCACACGGCTTTGCCATCGCAAGAAATGCGCGCGTCTGTCATCGCGTAGCCGGAGCCGTCATGCGTCAGCTTCGCCTCGCCAAGCAACCGTTGCCCCGGCGTGACGAACGTGCGCAGCTTGGCCTCCTTAATCGCGGCAAGAAAAGGCATGCGCCGGAAATTATGCTTGGCCACCAGCATCCAGCCCGAGGTCTGCGCCATGGTTTCGATCAACAGCACGCCCGGCATCAGCGGATAAGTCGGGAAGTGCCCCTCGAAGATCGTGCTCTCGTTCGGCACCGTTGCCTCACAGACGATCTCGCCGGCGGCAAGGTCGAGGCTGACGACGCGGTCGATCAGCAGAAAATATTCGAGCCGCATTGGCCTAAGCGGTCGCGCCCTTGGCGGCGACGAGCTGGTCGATCCGCTCGCTCAAATTCTTCAGCACGAAATACTGATCCGTGGTCGCCTTGCCTTCGTTGACTTCCTGCGTCCATTGCTCGAGCGGCAGCTTGATGCCGAAGGCCTTGTCGATGGCAAAAGCGATGTCGAGAAAATCCAGGCTGTCGATGCCCAGATCGTTAATAGCGTGGCTCTCCGGCTTGATCGTATCGCGCGGAATATCGCAGGTCTCGGCGATAATATTGGCAATCGTATCGAACGTCGTGGACATCCTAACTCTCTGGTGAATTTAAGTTTCTGGCGACCCCATGCCCGGCGGGCCGAGCGCGCTTGGCCCGCCGCCCGTATAGCGAAGGGGAGGGGCAAGTTCAATGCCAGCCGCTTCGGCGATTGCTCTGTCACCAGCGCTGGCGATTGTACTCGACCGGCGTGCAGCCGCGCCGGCCCGACAGCACACAATCCTCATTCTTACGCATCGCGGCCATGGTGTCGGCGAGCCACAAGCCCGCGCCGATCAGCGCCATCACGAACAGAAAAACTAAAGCGTTTACGATCATGCGGTGGTGGTAATCGTCGGCGCCGTCGGCGTTTTGGTATTCGCTCAAGTCGGAGGCCGGCGGGCCCTGCGGCGTCGGCGCGCCGGCTCCGCCGCGGCGGAAACGCAAGACACGGCGTTCGGAGTCGGACATGGGCGGGTCGCTGGCCATTCACGAAATCTAGCACGCCGGCTGTGGCGGTTCGACGGCATCGCGTGCCGTTGACGCCAATGGACGCGGCCGAAAACGCGGCGTAGATTGCCATTATTCATGAACGCAGCGGCACCAAGACCCGTTATCGCGCTAATTGCGGCCTATGTGCTTGCGCTGCAAGCGCTGCTGCTGCCGCTGTCGGTTGCCGCCGCGCCTTTCGCCGGTGGGCTCTGCGCCGCGGCGCAAACCAACGATGGCGTCCCCGGTCACACAACCGGCTGTCCCTGTGCAGCCGGTTGCGGCACGCACTGTTGCGGTGCCGCGCTGACCATGCCACCCGCCGATGGTGTGCGGCTTATCGTCACGTCATTTAAGGCAGCACGGCCGGCGCCTATTTTTATCCCGGCGGCCCGCGCATTTCGCCGCAGCCCGCAGATTCCGCGTGCGCCGCCTGCCGTCTAACGGCGTCGGTCTTCCTTTCCATCATCAACATGCGTGGACCGCAACTGCGCGCCGCGCCATTTCTGTCAGGAGTTAGAGACATGATCCGTATCGCCGTGATCGCTGCCATTGGCCTATTGGCCGCATCGATGGCCTATGCCGCCGACGTCACCGTTGGCAGCTTGAAAATCTCCGCGCCGTGGACGCGCGCCACCCCGAAAGGCGCCAGCGTCGGCGCCGGTTACATGAAAATCACCAATACCGGCACAACGCCCGACCGCCTGATCGGCGGATCAAGCGAGGTTTCGAGCCGTTTCGAGGTTCATTCCATGACCATGGAGAACGGCGTCATGAAAATGCGGCCCGTCGCCGGCGGGCTCGAAATCAAGCCGGGCGAAACCGTCGAGTTGAAGCCGGATGGCTACCACGTCATGTTTGAGGGGCTGAAAGCGCCGCTGGTCCAGGGCCATCCGATCAAGGTGACGCTGGAGTTCGAGAAGGCCGGCAAAGTCGAGGTCGAGTTTCCGGTCGAGGGCATCGGCGCCATGCACAGCCAGCAAGACATGCCGGGCATGCAGATGCACGGCGATCACGACATGCCGGGCATGCAGATGAAGCACTAGGGGCTTCGTCTGCTCACTTCCAGGTCGGCTCGGCGAAGGCCAGGGTGGCGTCTTCCGGCGGCGGCATGCGGAAGACGTTGAGGGTCATCGCCACCAGGGCGTAGTAGCCGAGCAGGCCGGTGAGCTCGACCATCGCGGCGTCGCCGAGCATTGCGTGGAGGCGCTTATAGATGCGGTCGCTCACGCGCCGCGTCTTATAAAGCTCCTGCACGTAGGCATAGATCGCGCGCTCGTCCTTGGGCGCTGATGTCGGCGCGCGTCCGACGCGCAGCTCCGCAATGGTCTTCGCCTTGACGCCGGCGCGCTCGGCGATCGGGGCGTGCGCGAACCACTCATATTGCGCGCGCCAGGCGCGCGCCGTGCACAGAATGGCGAATTCCGACAGGCGCGGTTCGAGGCCGCTGTTGTAGCGGCAATGCGCGCCTAATGCTTGCGCCAAAACCGCGAAATCCGGGGCATGCATCCAGGCGGCGAACGGCCCGCGCAGCGTGATCGACTGGCCGCGCGGCCCGGCACGCAATGCCGTGAGGAGATTGTGCTGTGGCTGGCTCAATTTGTCTTCGTCAAGGACGGGGAGGCGTGGCGCCGGGCGCTCGGACGGCATGGCTCATATCCTGGGGTAATCGGGCGGGCGTCCTCTTAATACAGAGCCAAACGCACCCAGGCCAGCCGGCCTACTCGACCGAAGCAACTACGCGAGTGAGGCCGCTAAAGTGCAGCGCCTGCGCGGCGGCCTTCGACAGGTCGAGCACGCGCCCGCGCACAAAGGGGCCGCGGTCGTTGATTACCACGGTCACGCTTTTGTGGTTGCGCAGATTGGTGACGCGCACGCGCGTGCCGAACGGCAACGTGCGATGCGCCGCGGTGAACTTGCCGGGATCGTAGCGTTCGCCGCGCGCGGTGCGGCCGTGATAGTGGTTGCCGTAGAAGGAGGCGATGCCGGAGAATGTCTTGCGCCCTTCCGCCTGCGCGGCCCCGCTCACCAGCAGGCAAGCAAGCGCTCCGCCAACGATCCGTCCAGCCCAAGTCATCAGTCGTGTCGCCCGTCCTGTGGCACCAGCGCCACCTCTTCGCTCGCGGGGGTGGCGATTCCAGGGCAGCTGTCGGCCCGAAATGCGGAATTCCCGCGACTCAGTTCGAATAATCGCGGAGAGGAACGAAAGTTCCGGTTAGCGGCGGGGAGTGAAAAAAATTCGGCGTATCACGCGCGGGCGGGGCGCCGATTCCCATCCGTTCTGCGTGCAGTTTCGCGTTCCGACGCGTTACGGCGCTGCTCGATGTGGCGCAGCGTCATTTCCGCTCGGTTGCGGCATTCATTGTGCAGCTCTTCCAACTCCTTGTCGCTGAGATCCTCGATGGCGGCGAACTTGTTCTCAGCGCCTTCCATTGCCAGCACCAGCTCGGACAATTTGAGCTGCACCGTCAGAATGTCGCGGTTCTGCGTGTTCTGAATGAGAAAGACCATCAGAAATGTGATGATGGTGGTGCCGGTATTGATGACCAGTTGCCAAGTGTCGCTGTAATTGAAGATCGGGCCGGTCACCACCCAGACGGCCACCACCAGCACGGCGGCCAGGAATGCAATCGGGTGTCCGGCCCAGCCCGCCGTCGCCTGAGCGAAGCGCGAGAAGCGGTCTGAGATTGTCGTCGCGGTTGGCCGCGCCCCATGACGTTGATGATTTGTCCGGCTCATAGAACCCTCGCGGTCGATCGCTGGCCGCGTGCTTCAAACGTTTGGGTATGCGACCGAGTTCCATCGCCGTGATGGTGCCTGCAAAATTCAACAGGAACCGAAATTCTCCCCGCACGTTCGAGGGAGAACGTGCCGCCGGCACGTCGAGGCCCAACCCGAAACGTGGAGGACGCGTCGATGAAGACGATGGAAGAACTCTTTTACGCGTTGTTGCAGGACGTCTATTACGCCGAAAAAGAGCTGACGAAGGCCCTGCCGAAAATGGCCAAGGAGGCCGACGACGCGCAGCTCAAAAAGGCCTTTACCGATCATTTGACGGAAACCGAAGGCCACGTCGAGCGTCTGGAGAAAGCCTTCGAGATGGTCGGTAAAGCCGCGCGCGGCAAGAAATGCGACGCCATTGTCGGCATCATCGCGGAAGGCAAGGAGGTTATCGACGAAGTGGACGACCCGCAAACCCTCGATGCCGGTCTGATCGCTTCCGGCCAGGCGGCCGAGCATTACGAGATCGCGCGCTACGGCACACTCTGCTCTTGGGCCAAGCTCATCGGCAAGCCGCAGATCGCGCGGCTCCTGCACGAGACGCTGCAGGAGGAGAAACACGCCGACGAGCTTTTGACCAAAATCGCCGACCGCTCGGTCAACAAACACGCGGCAGCATAAGGCGTTATCGGCGCGAAAGGGCCCGCCATTGGCGGGCCCTTTCATTTGAATTTCGGCAGCGCCTGCCGGCAGCGCCCGATTTCCGCCCAGGGGTCCTTGCGCAATTTCGATAGCCGCTTCACGGCGTTCTCAACCGTATAGTGATCGGCGCTCGTCAGACTGCCGAGCTCCGACCATGCGACCGGCATGGACACCGCCGCGCCTGGCCGGGCGCGCGTGGAGTAGGGGGCGACCGCAGTCGCCTCGCGGCTGTTGCGCAGATAGTCGATGAAGATGCGGCCAGTGCGCCGGCTCTTGGCGGCGGTCGAGACGTAGCGGTCGGGCTCGTCCATCTCCATGCTCTCGGCCACCGCGCGGCAGAACTCCTTCACCGTCTCCCACGGCTCCGGCTTGATCGGCAGCACCACATGCAGACCCTTGCCGCCGGAGGTTTTCACAAATGTCTCGAGCTTGATGCCGGCAAGGCGCGTACGCACCTCGCGCGCCGCCTCGACCACGTCCGCCCATGTCGTGCCCGGACCCGGATCGAGGTCGAACACCAGCCGGTCGCCGCGTTCGCGATCCGCAATGGTGGTGCCGCGGGTGTGGATCTCGAGCACGCCGCCCTGCACCAAGGCGTAGAGGCCGTCCAGATCGTCAATGGCGATGATCTTGTCGCCCTTCTCGGACACCAGACGCAGAAATTCACCGGGGATGCCGGTATGCGCGTGCTTCTGAAAAAAGCAATGACCTTGGATGCCGTCGGGACAGCGCACCAGCGCCAGCGGACGGCCGACGACGTGCGGCTGCATCCATTTCCAGACCTTGGTGTAGTAGTCGGCGAGATCGCGCTTGGTGATGCCGACATCCTCCCAGTAGACGCGGTCGGGATGCGTCAGCTTCACCTGGCCGGCGGTTGCGGCGTTGCGCGTCGTGAGGATCGCGCTACGCACGATGGTCGCCGGGGCCGCCGCGGCAACCGTGGTTCCCGCCTTGACCTCGCGCACTACGTCCTTGGCCGGCTTGTCCTCGCGCAAGCCCTGGAACGAGGCCTGCCGCACGCGCTCGCCATGGGTCCAGCCGCGGAAATCAACCTCCGCCACCAGTTTCGGCTCGACCCAGATGGGGGCGTGTTTGCCGCGCTCCTCCTTCGGCACCGGCGCAATCGGCGAGTTCTTCTGCCTCAGCGTGGCGAGCCGGCGATAGAGCGCGTGCGCGGTATCGCGCGTGAAGCCGGTGCCGGTACGCCCGGCATAGCGTAGCTTGCCGTGGTCGTAGACGCCGAGCACCAGCGCGCCCACCGCGCGCGCATCGGCGCTCGAGGGCGCAAAGCCCGCCACCACGAATTCCTGCCGGTCTGAACACTTGGCTTTAAGCCATTCATGGCCGCGGCCGGAGCGATAGGGTGCCTCGGCGAGCTTGGAGACAATGCCTTCAAGGCCCATCGCGCAGGCGTGGTCGAAGAGGCTCGGCCCGGGCTCGGTCAACGATTCGCTGAAGCGCAGCGCCTCCCGCCTCTTGCCGAGCAGCTTTTCCAGCGCCGCCTTGCGCGCGGTCAGCGGCAGCGGCCGCAAATCGTGGCCGTCGAGATGCAACAGATCAAAGGCATAGAGCACCATGCGATCATGGCGGCTTTCCTTGAGGTCCTGCTGCAGCAAGGAGAAGCGCGAAATGCCGTCTTTGTCTTCCGATACCAGTTCGCCGTCGATCAGCGCCGCCATGGCCGGAAGCTTGGCAACCGCCGCCGCCACGGTCGGAAATTTTTTCGTCCAGTCGAGCCCCTTGCGTGTGAGCAGCTTGATTTTGCCGCGATCGAGCCGCGCCTGAATGCGATACCCGTCGAATTTGATCTCGTGGATCCAGCGGTCGCCGCTCGGCACTTTCTCGACCAGCGTGGCGAGCGCAGGCGGAACGAAGGCGGGGAGGGCGCCTTTGCGCGCGCCCGCAAAACTCGCGTCATTGGTTGCCGACGTGCCGGTCTTGACGAAAGCGCTCGGCTTGACCGAATTTTTCGCGCGGTCGCTGTGCCAGACTTTGCGCGAGCGGTTGGCGATCTCGTCCATGCTGCGGCCGCTCGCAACCGAAAGCGGCTGCTCCTCGAGAATGTCCTTGGCGCGGGCGGACCGTTCGGCCTCGTCATGCTGCTTGATCAACAGCCAGTTGTCGCGCTTCTCGCCCGGGCGGCGGTGCATGCGCACGAGATGCCAGCCGCCCTTGAGCTTGTTGCCGTGGAGGACGAAATCGAGGTGGCCCTTGGCGAGACCTTTATGCGGATCGTTTTGCGGCTCCCAACTGCCGCGATCCCAGATCATCACCGTGCCGCCACCATATTCGCCCTTGGGGATCGTGCCTTCGAAAGTATTGTACTCAACCGGGTGATCCTCGACCTGCACGGCGAGGCGCTTCTCGCCCGGCACCAGGCTTGGCCCGCGCGTCACCGCCCAACTCTTCATGACGCCGTCGAGCTCGAGCCGCAAATCGTAGTGCAGCCGCGTGGCGTCGTGCTTCTGGATGACGTAGGCGTGGCCGCGCCTGCGCACGACCTTGCCTTTCGGCTCGGCGGTGACGCCGAAGTGGCGTTTCTTATGGTAGGTGGCTAACCCGGCCTTGCCTGCCATTAGCTCGCCTTGCGAACCTTCTTGCGACTGGCCGGCTTCTTGCGCGTGTTGTTTTTGCGCGGGGTCGCCGTGCGGCCGCCGCGGTCGCCGCGGGCGCTACGCCTTAGTGCGTCCATGAGATTGATGACGTTGCTCGGCCGCTCTTCGCTGATCACCGGCGGCGCCTTGCCGGCGCGCTTGGCCTTGATCAGTTCCATCAGCGCATCCTCGTAGCGGTCCTCGAACTTTTCGGGACTGAAGTGTCCCTTCTTGCTTTCGAGAATCTGCACCGCCAGCTTGAGCATGTCGGCGGGGATTTTGAAGTCCTTGATATCGTCGAAATAGGTTTTCTCGTCGCGCACCTCGGTCTTGTAACGCAACGCGGTCGCCATCAGGCCCTTGCCGCGCGGGGCGAGCAACAACAGATGCTCGCGCCGATAAATAACGACGCGCGCGAGGCCGACCAGATCGTCTTTGCGCATCGCTTCGCGGATGACCGCGAAGGCCTCCTGCGCCATTTCGTCCTGCGGCACCAGGTAAAACGACTCGTCGAGATAGATGCGGTCGACCTCCGACATCGGCACGAATTGCTCGATGTCGATGGTGTGCGTGCTCTCGAGCGCCACGTTGTCGAGCTCCTCCTCCTCGACCAGCACGTACTGCCCCTTCTCGAACTGATAGCCCTTGACGCGGTCTTCCTGCTCGACCGGCTCGCCGGTCTCGGCGTCGACGATTTCGTTGCGGATGCGGTTGCCGGTCTTGCGGTTCAAGATGTTGAAGCGGATGCGCTGGCTCGTGGAAGTCGCCGGATAAAGCGCGACCGCGCAGGAAACCAGCGACAATTTGAGGAAGCCCTTCCAGTTCGGCCGCGGTGCCATAACGCAACTCCTGACGATGCGGAGCGCGCGCCCCGCGGAAAGCAAACTCTAGCAAATTACATCGGTTCCGCGGACGGGGACGCCCAAATTGAAGCTAAGACACTGAAATCGTGAGGCTTTTCTAAGTCGTGGAAACGCGCTGCGGAACGTTTGCCGCAGGCGCGGCGTTGTCCAGCCGAAAAGCGGTTTTGGCGCAGCGATCGAACGGAGACGTGCCTTGTTGGGTTGGGTTGTCACATTCCTCGTCATCGCGTTGATTGCCGCTGCGCTCGGCTTCGGCGGCGTGGCCGGCGTTGCCGTGGAAACGGCTAAGATCGTGTTTTTCGTAGCGGTTATTCTGTTTGCAGTCTCTGCAATCGTTGGCTTGGCGCGCGGACGTACTCCGACTGTCCCGTAAGCGTTGCGTTCGGCGTTGCGTGACAAGGCGTATTGGCCCCGCCCGGCACACGCCGTGCGGGGCTCGTTTGGACGGGCCGATAACCAGCCCTTGGCGGACGCCGGGAACCCTCCTATCTGTTCGGGGAACCGTGACGCTCCCGCCTCGTTGACCGCGAGGCCGCCACGGCTTGAGGTCGCCCCATGACAACGACAAAGAAGCGTCTCGTCATCGTCGGCGTCGTCGCCGCCACGCTGGTTGCGGTTCCGCTGGCGGTCGCGCTGGGAGCCCGCAGCGGGCCCTCGGCCAATGATCTTGCCTTGATCAATGGCGTCATCCAGTTGGTGCAGCGCGATTATGTGCATTCTGTTGATGCCCACACGCTCACCACCGACGCGCTCAAAGGTATGCTGAGCCGCCTCGATCCTCACTCTGACTACATGGACGAGCAGGAGTTCAAGGAGTCGCAGTCCGATATTTCCGGCAAGTTCGGCGGCCTTGGCATCGAGATTTCGCAGCAGGGCGGATTCCCGAAAGTGATCGCGCCGATCGACGGCACGCCGGCCGCGCGCGCCGGCCTGCAGCCGGGCGACCTGATCGTCGCGGTCGATGGCGAGAGCGTGCAAGACGTCACCCTCGACAAGGTCGTGCGCATCCTGCGGGGTGTTCCGGGCACCAGCGTGAAGCTGACGATTACGCGCGGTGATAAGGCGCCGTTCGACGTCACCATTACCCGCAGCATCATCCAGGTGCAGACGGTGAAGGCGAAGCTCGAGCCGAACGGCTTCGGCTACGTGCGCATTACCGAATTCTCCGAAGAGAGCCCCAAGGACCTCAAGAAAGCGCTCGACGAGCTCAAGAGCCAAGCCGGCGGCTCGCTCAAGGGGTTGGTGCTCGATCTGCGCAACGATCCGGGCGGGCTATTGAGTGCCGCAGTCGAAGTTGCTGGCGATTTTCTCAACGGCGGCAGCGTGGTCACCATCAAGGGCCGGCGCAGCGAGGACAACCAGGCCTATAACGCGATGGCCAACGGTGCGGTGCTGCCCGACGCGCCGATGGTGGTTCTGATCAACGGCGCCTCGGCTTCGGCCTCCGAGATCGTCGCCGGCGCGCTGCAGGACCGCAAGCGTGCGACCATCATAGGCACGCAGAGCTTCGGCAAAGGCTCGGTGCAGACCATCATCCCGCTTGCCGGCCACGGCGCGCTGCGGCTGACCACGGCGCTCTATTACACCCCTGCCGGGCGCTCGATTCAGGGTAAGGGCATCGCGCCGGACATCGTGGTGGAGGCGCCGAAAGACCAACAGATCAGCGGCATCCTGCTTCCGCGTGAGAGCGCGCTGCGCGGCGCCTTCCGCAATCCCGGCACGCTCAGCGGCAAGCCGGTGGTCAAGCAAGATGAGGGCGCAGCGAAAATGTCGCCGCCGATCAAGGCCGACTTGATCGGCACCGACGAGGACGCCCAGCTCAAGGCGGCGCTTGACTATCTCGCAGGCAAGACCATCGGCGACAACAAGGGCTGAAGGCGACGGGTTCTACGATCGCTCGCCGCCGGCAAGCACCGCGCGGGTCTGCTCGTCCGGACCAAACTCGTCGGCGCTATTGATCGCCAACAACTCGGCAAGCCGTGTGCGCGCGCGGTTGACGCGCGACTTGATGGTGCCGACGGCGCAGCCACAAATATTGGCGGCCTCCTCGTAGGAGAAACCCGAAGCTCCGACCAGCACCAGCGCCTCGCGCTGGTCCGACGGCAGCTGTGCCAGCGCCTCGCGGAATTCACGGAATTCGATCTGGCCGTGCTGCTCGGGCTGTGTCTTTAGCGTCTCCGCGTAACGGCCTTCGCTGTCCTCCACCTCGCGGCGGCGCTTGCGATACTCCGAGCGGAAATGGTTACGCAGGATGGTGAACAACCATGCCGACATGTTGGTGCCGGGCTGGAATGAGTTGATGTTGGCGAGGGCGCGCAGCAGCGTCTCCTGCACCAGATCGTCTGCCCGATCGACATTTCCGCAGAGCGAAATTGCGAAGGCGCGGAGACTGGGTACCGCGGCAAGTACGGCTTTGCGGACCGACTCGTCCATGGCCATTACTGCTTGTCCTTGCTGCCATTGCCATCGATACGGTTCACCAAATCAGCAAACCGATCCGGCACGCCCTGATTCACAACGTCGTCGTGCATGGCGCGTAGCTGCTGCCCGAGTCTTGTCAGCACCTCACGCGTGAGCTTCGGCGGTTTCGTCGTCGGCCTCTTGCTACGGGTTGCCGCGCTGTCCATCTGCTGTTGCCCTGGCGGCTTGTTGCGCTCGTTCATCGTTCTATCCCTGCCCGCACCGTGCGTTTCGCCTCGGCTTTGGGCCCCCGTCTCTGGTGCATCCGAAACCCGTGACATGGCATAAGGTTCCTGTCGTTTGGAACTTTTTTGGGAAGACCGCGTTGATTGGGCTAGTCTGCGCTTCGCGGCCTTGCGAAGCGGCCCGGACGGGGTCCGGGGGGACGCAAATCGGACCGATTCGGGAGGATTCTTGTCTACATCTCAAGCAGTTGCCCAACATTTACCCTATCTGCGCCGCTACGCCCGCGCGCTTTCTGGCAGTCAGGCCTCGGGCGATGCCTATGTGGCAGCTACGCTGGAAGCGCTGATCGAGGACCCCAGCCTGTTGGAGACGGGCGCTTCAACGCGTGTCGCGCTCTACACGCTGTTCAGCAAAATATGGAATTCGGTCGGCACCAATGTTGGCGAATCTGCAGGTGCGGTGGAGCCGGGTCTGCCCGTTGAACGTCATCTCGCGCAGATAGCCCCGATGCCGCGGCAGGCATTCCTGCTGGTCGCGCTCGAAGGCCTGTCGGAAGACGACGCCGCCAAGGTGCTGGACGTGGATGTGCCGACCCTGCGCGCGCTGGTCGAGGATTCCGGACGCGAGCTCGCGCAGGAGATCGCAACCGATGTGCTGATCATCGAGGACGAGGCCTTCATCGCGCTCGACCTCGAAGGCCTGGTGGAGAGTTTGGGCCACCGGGTGCTCGGCGTTGCCCGCACGCACAAGGAGGCGGTTGCGCTCGCGAATGCCAAACGGCCGGGGATCATCCTCGCCGATATTCAGCTCGCTGACGGTTCTTCGGGCCTCGACGCAGTCAACGAGATGCTGCGCACTTTCGAGGCGCCGGTGATCTTCATCACCGCCTATCCGGAGCGCTTCCTGACCGGCGAGCGGCCTGAGCCGGCCTTCCTTATCGCCAAGCCGTTCCAGCCGACTACCGTGGCGGCGGTGTTGAGCCAGGCGCTGTTCTTCGAGCGTAACGCACGACCGCGCGAGCGGCGGGCAAGCTAGTTGTCAGGCTTATGCGGCCCGCCTTCCTCGCTGCGCCAACGTATAGCCGACCATCACTGCTTCGACGAGCATGGCCAGTTGGAGCTCACGCACTTGCGTATCAACCGGGGTGGCAGACGTGACGGTTTTGCCACGCATCGCATACCACGTGATAAACATGATTAGCGTCAGCGCTGCGAAGATGCCGCCCAAGATCAGGCGTGCCGTCAGCTCGCCGAATTGCGCAGCCAGGGACATTTCTCCCGCACCCGCGAAATAGTAGAGCGCGATCAAGGCGAACACGAACACCATCGCCGCCACCAGCAGCCGCCGTACGAGCCGGCCGAGCAGATATTCGACCACCGCGGCGGCGATTTGCTCGATGCGCATGGCGCTAGCGGCGATTTGCCAAGCCGGCCAGAAATCCAATCCCGGCCGCGATCCCGAGCATGAGCAACGGACGGTGCTCGACCTCATCGACGAGCTTCTTGATCGTTTCAGTGCCCAGGCGCGAAGCTTCATCGCCGACGGACTGGCCCATATTGGCAGCGCTTTCGCGCACGCGCGCCGTGATCTTGGCGAGTGCTTCGTGAACGAAATCGCCGACGTCGTCCGAGGCTCCGGCAGCTTCGCGCCGTGCGGCGCTGGAGAGGCGTTGCAGTCGTTTTTCGAGATCGCTTACCAGTTCTTCGATGGCCGCGACCTCCTCGGCCGCGCCTGCCTTAGCCGTGCGCGTGGTCATGATTTCCTCGTCCGCTTCGATGGAACTTCGCTGCCCAGACAACGTAAGGGGGAAAGGAAGGTTCCGGCGCCTGCGAGCGCTTCGCGTGAAGTCGGACTATGAAACAGATTTTCGCCGCCCGCGTTAATCCGTTCTCAGATCAGCAGAAACTCTCGATCCGCAGCTTGCGCGAAGTCAGGAGGATGAATGGTTGTATTGATTGACAGCACGGCAAGCGAGCGTGTTCATTGCAAAGCCGTAGGGGCATCGGCCGCACCGAAAGTCCATCGAATGAGGTCGACGCGCAAACAACAAGAGCCGTGACGCGGTGTGAGCGCGCCAATGTCGCAAGCGGAAGCAGCAGAGATCGTCAGGTTACAGGCTGAATGCCGGCGGCTGCAAGCACAGGTCGAGGCACAAGCAGCTGAACTGAGCATCTTGCAGGGTCGTTTCGCGCGCTATGGGAGCGCGCTTCGCGGCTCTCAAGTCGTTGTCTGCACCCAGGATCCGAACTTACGTTATACCGCGATCAGCAATGCAATGCTGGGCCGTCCGGTTGAGGATATTCTTGGCCGCACCGATGACGAGATTTTGCCGCCCGAGGCCCGCGACGGCATTATCGCCTTAAAGCGCGAGGCCCTCGCGAGCGGCCAAGCCAGGCGTACGGAAGTCGCGATCGAAGATGGCCAAGACGTCCGCTGGCATGATCTGCACATCACACCGGTGTGCGACGAGGCGGGCGCCGTGGTCGGGCTGTCCTGCGCCACGATCGATGTCACTGAACGCAAGGAGAGCGAGGCGCATCTGCGGCTTTTGCTGCGCGAATTGACTCATCGCTCGAAGAACCTGCTTGCGGTCATTCAGGCGATGGCACGACAGACCGCGCGTCATGCCGGCTCAACCGATACTTTTCTCAGCCAGTTTGGCGCCCGATTGCAGGCGCTTGCAGCTTCGCATGATCTTTTGGTGCAGGAAAGCTGGCATGGGGCCTCGATCGGCGAGCTCATCCGTTCGCAACTCGCCGGCCATATTGACCGCGACAACTCGGCCGTTGCGATCGAGGGCCCCGCGGTGGCTTTGAAGCCGGAGGCCGCGCAGAATCTAGGACTCGCCTTGCACGAGCTCACCATCAATGCCGCCAAATTCGGCGCGCTGTCGGTGCCCAATGGCCGTTTATCCATCACGTGGAAGCCCTGCGATGATGGCCTTGGGCTCGAGCTTGATTGGCGCGAGGCGCACGGTCCTAAAGTGAAGCCGCGGCGCAAGCGAGGCTTCGGCAGCATGGTCATCGAGCGCAACCTCGCGCGCGCTCTCGAGGCCAAGGTAACCATGAATTTCGAGCCGGATGGGCTGCACTGCCACGTCGTCATTCCGGCAAATCAGATTCTGGCCGTCCGCTAACGTAAACCCAGGTGCGGGGATGTGGCCTGGCAACACGGAACTTTGTCGTGGTCCCCAGCGTTGCAGTCGAGCATCCATCACCATGGGAGAATGAAATATGCATAGGCCATTGAGCGCTATTGCCGCGATTGCGGTGGCCGCGGCGTTGATCGCTCCGGCGGGAGCGGCACCGCCCGAGCGGACCAAGGTCGGCACATTAACCTGCGATATCTCGGCCGGCATCGGCATGATCATCGCATCGAAGAAAAACGTGACCTGCATGTTCACGCCCTCGCAGCCGGGACCGCGTGAGGTCTACACCGGCTCGATCAGCAAATTCGGACTTGACCTTGGTGCCACCGCGGGCGGCGAGATGATTTGGGCGGTTTACGCACCGACCAACCGCCGCTTCGGCGCGTTGGCCGGGCATTACACCGGCGCCAGCGGAGAGGCGACGGTTGGCGCCGGGCTGGGCGCCAATGTCCTGATTGGTGGCTCGAACCGCACCGTCACCTTGCAGCCGGTTTCGATCCAGGGCCAGGCCGGCATCAACCTCGCGGTGGGCGTCGCAGAGCTCAACCTGCGGCCGGCGCGATAACCTCTGTGGTCGGAAACTCAATGGCCGCCCCCTCGGGGCGGCCATTGCATATTGTCTTGCTCGGGTAATTGCGCACCGAAGGCAAAGCGGCTTTGCGTATTTGTACCTAGCGTTTGGACGCTTCCCCTTTCATTCAAAATATACCCAGCGCCCGTTAGCGTTCGAGCGATCGGGGCGCCAATCGGCATTCCATTCCGTATCGCGTTGCGAATATGCGTGGCTGGATCAACGAAGCATTCGACCGCGCCGAGCAGCCGGCTCGCGCGCGGCCGCGCGGCGAGCGTGCAGCACAAGAGCTGTTTAAACTTGCAGTCGAAGCCTGCCCGAGCGGTATGATGGTGGTCGATCGCGACGGCCGCGTCGTAATGGCCAATAGCGAGATCGAGCATCTCTTCGGCCATGACCGCCATGCGCTGATCGGCCAGCCGGTCGAAATCTTGCTGCCGGCGGCGATGCGAGCAAGCCTTGATGCGTTGCGTGCCGAATTTGTCAAAAATCCGCAGGTTCGTCGCACGGGGACGCGCAGAGAACTGGTCGGTCTGCATGGTGACGGCAGCGAATTCCCGATCGAGGTCGGCCTCTATCCCATCCGCGTGCGCGACAGTCTGCTGGTTCTGGCGGTCATCACCGATATCAGCGAGCGCAAGAAAAACGAGCGGCTGAAGGACGAATTCGTCTCAACCGTCAGCCACGAATTGCGCACGCCGCTGACGTCGATTACGGCGTCGCTGGCGCTGTTGTCGACGGGCGGCGCGGGACCGCTGCCGCCGGCGGCAGCGCGTCTCATCGGCATCGCGCACAGCAACGGCCAGCGCCTGGTGCGGCTGATCAACGATATCCTGGACATCGAGAAGATCGAATCCGGCCAGATGATCTTTCATTTGGAGCCGGTAAATATGCGCGGCCTCGTCGAGCAGGCAGTCGAGACGAGCCGTGCTTACGCCGACACGTTGGGCGTCAAAGTGCGTCTCAATATTCAATCGCCAGCGGTCGAGGTCTACGCCGATACCGACCGCTTGACGCAGGTCGTCAGCAATCTTTTGTCCAACGCCATCAAATTCTCTCCCCGGGAGGAAGAGGTTATCGTCGGTATTACGCAAAGGGGCGACATCGTTCGACTGACCGTGCGCGATCACGGGCCCGGCATCCCCGAGGACTTCAAAGCGCGCGTGTTCGACAAGTTCGCACAAGCCGATTCGAGCGACACCCGCCAGAAAGGCGGCACCGGCCTCGGCTTGAGTATTGTCAAACAGATCGTGAGGCGGCTGGGCGGCGAAGTTGGCTTCCGCAGCGAGATTGGAGCCGGCGCGCTGTTCTTTGTCGAACTGCCGCGCTGGCACGAGAACGCACGGTCGCGGGTGTCCGCCCGCGGCAAGGAGGTGGCATGACAAACCTACGTATTCTTCACGTCGATGATGAACCGGACATCCGCGAACTTGTGCAGATGTCGCTGTCGCTGGACTCCGATGTAACAGTGAAGAGTTGCTCCTGCGGCAGCGAGGCATTGATCGAGGCGGCGGAATGGACGCCCCATGTCATCTTGATGGATGTGATGATGCCGACCATGGATGGGCCGAGGACGTTGCAACACTTGCGTGAGAACGGGGCAACCGCCAAAATTCCGGTAGTGTTCATGACGGCGCGCGCGCAAACGCGCGAGCTTACCCATTTTCTGTCGCTCGGGGCCGCCGGCGTGATACCCAAGCCCTTCGATCCGATGACCCTCGCCGGCGCGGTTCGCAGCTACGCGCCGCCGCTTACTGGGTGACGCGCGCCGGCGCTCGCAATTCCAATTGCGCGGCGGCGCGCAGGCATTCGAGCTTACCGCGCAACTGGCACGATTCCTCCGCGGTCAACGGCCGCTTGCGGTCGGCAGGCTCGCGCAGCACCGTTTCGGCGGCCCGCGCGGCTTTGCCAACGGCCGGATAACCGATGCTGGGCGCGATACCGCACATCTCATGCAGCTTGCGGTGAATGACGATCAGCGTCTCGACGGCGCCGGCCGTGGTTAGATGGGGCAGCGCGCAGACGCTGTCGTCGATGCGCTGGGGAAGCGCGGCGGCAAAGCGCTGACGTAACGATTCCAGCCGGTCGTTGAATTCGTGCCGGTCCACGTCTGCGACCTCCGGGTCCGCAGCCCAAATACACGGCGCCGGCGAACGCCGCCATTCGCAATCTCACCTAGCGGGAATTCCGTACGGCGTCTGCTCAGGCGAAGGTAAAAGCGTCATGATAGGCGCCTTGTACACTGCCGCCCGGCACAGGGCCGCCGCCCGGCACATGCACCATGTTGCCGATGACCGCGCAGGTTGAGCCGTGCAGACCGTGGCGCGGGATGGCCATCGGCGTGAGCGCTTCCCAACTGTCGGATTTGGGATCGTAGGCTTCATTGGTGCCGAACACCTTGCCGGTCGCTTCACCGCCGAATACCACGATCTTGCCGTTGATGTAGGCACAGGACGGCCCCGAACGCGGCGTCGGCAGCGGCGCGCGGAAGGACCAGGTGTCGGTCTTGGGGTCATAAACCGCGTTCAGGCCGGTATTGAAATCGTAGGAATCCATGCGCCCGGCGATCGCATGAATTTTTCCATCAACCACCGCAACACCCATATGGTCGCGCTGGCCGACGAAAGGCTGCGTGCCGGTCGAGCCGCGCATGCCGGCGCGGTCCGAATATTTGTCGCTGGCCGGGTCGTAGACCTCGTGCCATTCGACCGAGCGCACGTCGCGTCCGCCGAGCAAGTGAATCTTACCGTCCAGCACGATCGCCGACATGGCGCCGCGCGGCCGCGAGATGGAGGCGACGGGCGCCCAGTGGTCCGTCGTAGTGTCGTAGACAAAACACTTGGAATGCGGGCAACGGTTCTGCTCGACAAAGCCGCCGAACGTGTAGATCTTCGACCCCACGGAGACGCCGGCCACGTGGTTGCACGGATGCGGGAAGGGCGCCTTCAACGACCAGCTCTTGCTCGCCGGATCGTACACCTGGTGGAAATTCTGGTCGACGCGGTGCTTGGCGTAGCCGGCGATCGAATGAATCTTCCCCTGACATTCGATCACCGCGTGCTCACCGGTCGGGACCGGCATGCGCGGCTGTTCGACCCATTTGCCGGGATTGGCGGCCTTCACGGCAACGCTCGTCATATAACGCTGCTTCTCGACGGTCGTCGGGATCTCAGTGATCGATTTGTCGTTCAAGCCGAGAAAGAGGGGAAGTTCGTCTGCCATGATCAATCCTCAACTCAGATAGCCTGGAACGGCTTCGCGCAATAGTTGGCGACTCAACTCGACGCCCTCGCGCGCAACCTCATAGGGCGAGCGCGCCCACAGCTCGGGATTCGGCGCCTCGTAGCTGAGATAACCGGTGTAGCCTTTCGCGGCCAAGAGCCCGAGCACCTCGCGCCATTTCACCACACCCTTGCCAGGAGCGAGACGATCGGTCGGGCGGCGCACACCGGTGACCGGATTGGGCGACACGTCGCTGTACTGGAAGCAATAGATCTTGTCGGCTGGCAGCATGTCGAAGCTCGCGCCGCCGGCACCCGAGCGCTCGAAATGATAGGCGTCGATCAGATAGCCGCAATTGTCCTTGTCCGCACGTTCGATCAGCTCGCGCAGCACGAAAAGCTTGTTGAGCACGTCATGCTGCGAATTGAATTCGATGGCGAGCTTGAGTCTGTATTCGGCAGCGATGTCACCGGCCTCCTTGAGATATTGGATCGCGTCTCTGATTGGTCCATTGACCTGGCCCGGCGCACTCATCAGCATTTTGCAATTGAGCGCCACCGCGTTTTCGCAGGATTCGCGGAACACGGCGAACAGGCGTTTGCTTTCAGCGCCAGTGGCGAACAGCCAGCCATATTCGACACCGAGCACGCCGACCGGGATGCCGCTTGCCTTGATGAGGTCGAGCACGCGCGCATTGCTCATGCCGGCATCGTAACAGCGCTTGAAGTCGGTGCGGCGTAGTTCGACCGCGTCAAAGCCGGCGCGCTTGGCGGCATCGAGCGCGGTGGCGAGCGGCGTCGTATCGACCGTCCATGTGTGCAGCGCGAGACGTCCGAATTTTTCTGCCATCTCGTCACGCACCTTCATACTGCAGGATATAAAGCCCGGCATTGGTGTCCGTCATATACATGACGCCGTTCAAATCGACGAATACGCCGCAGGACTGAATCGCTTTGGTGGCTCCGGGTCGGAAGTCGACCAGCGTCTCCGGCGGCGGCGGCACGAAGAAGCCGACTTGCTTGGGCTCGAAGGCATTGCCGATGTCATACACGCGCAGGCCGGCATTGTGGTAGGTGGCAAAAATCAATTGCGAGCTCTGATAGGAACCCGGCCGGTTCTCGTGCAGGTTATGCGGGCCAAACTTGCCGCCCTTGGCGCAGTAGTCATCCTCGCGTGGGCTCGGCAGCGTGGCGACGCTGACTGGGTTCTCCGGCGCGCGCACGTCGAGCACCCAAGTATACGCGATGCCGGCGGCGCAATTGCTCGAGGTTGCCTCGTCGGCGACGACGAGCAGATTGCGGTCGGGCAAGGGGAGCGGCGTATGTGTGCCGCCGGCGAAAGGCGGCGACCAATTCACATGGCTGACGAGCTTGGCATCCGCGGGATCGCTGATGTCGTGCACGGTTAGGCCACCATCGCGCCACGCGCCATAGGCAAGATTGCCGGCAACGATGGCGTGGTGGGCGGCATAACGTTTGCCCTTCCATGAGGGGTGTTCGCCCCCGGCCTCCCACATGCCGGGCAACCACCAATGGCCGGCAAGCCGCGGACGGCTTGGCTGCGAGATGTCGATCGCCGCCATGATGTGGTCGGTGAATCCCGCGATGTGCGCTGAAACATAGGCATAGCGACCGCCGACCCACCAGATGCGATGTAGGCCGAGCCCCGGAATTGCGAGGAAGCTGATCTCGCGTAGTTCGCCCGGCCGAGTGACGTCGTAGACGCGCAGGCCCGCGGCGAAGCTCTTGCTCGGCTCCTTCAACGAGTCGGTCAACGAGCTGGTGAAATAGTCCTTCTGCTCGGCAAACTTCGCTAATGCCCAGACATTGGCGCCATTGACCGCCAGCAGGATGTCGTCGTGCACCTGGATATGATGCGAACGCGTGTTCGGCGGATTGGCGACATAGGCGATGGGTTTTGGACGGCGCGGATCGCGCACATCGATGGCCGTGATGCCATCGCTGAACATATGGCCAATATAGGCGCGGCCCTTGTGCACCATGATTTGCGTGCCGTCGGGGCGCCCGCCCTGATCGCTGCGCGCCAGAAAGCGAATATTGGCGGAAGAAGCCGCGCCTTGCTCGCTCGGTGTCATTAATGCGCACTCAAAAGAGCGGCGGAGCCCGGCGTACGCCGGGCCCCGCGATCACATCGGCGATGCTCAGCCGGTGGGCGGAGCGATCTCGTCGAGTCCCTTCTGCCGCGCCTCAGGTCCGAGCTGAGTGACCGAGATAGCGGCGATCACTAACACGATGGCGAGACAGACGAAGACCGCCGTGAGGCCGTAGCCGATCTGAATCCACAAGATGGTCGGGATGATGAAGGCGGTGGCCAGCCGGCCGACACCCGCCGCCCAGCCGAAGCCCGATGCCCGCGCGTTGGTGGGAAACACCTCCGACGCAAAGATCTGCATTGAGTTGCCGGCGACTTGAACGAAGAAGATCATGATGAAACCGGCAACGATCAGCTGTGTCGCCGTCGCGGCGTTGGCGAACACGATCGCCATCAGGCCGGCGCCCACAAAGGCGCAAACCGACGTGACTTTGCGGCCCCATTTGTCGAGCGCGTACATCATGAAGAGGCTCGCGCAGGGCACGGCGAAGTTCATGGCAAGCGTATATTGCAGCGACTTGGTGATGCTGAAGCCCTTCGCGTTCATGATGCCGGGCAGCCAGGCGCCGAGTCCGATAGCGACGCCGAAGAACGCCGTGAAGCAGATCATGCCGGCAATGACGCGGATCGGAAACATGCTGAACACAACGGCGAACGGATCGCTCTTGGTATTGCTGGCGGCGTCGCTCGAAAGCGGTTCCGTTGGTGCGGCGATGCCGAGCCGTCCAAGCACGTCGAGCGCTTCCTTGCCTCGGCCATGCGTTGCCAAATAACGCGGCGATTCCGGCAACGTGAAGCGGAACACCCACACGATCAAGGCGCCAATGCCGATCAGCAGCCAGACTAAGCGCCAGACATAGTCGGGGTCGGTGATGAAGCTGCCGAACCACAACACCAGCGCCGTACCGAGCGGCCACACGCAGGCGCCGCCGATGAAGTGAACGATCGCCAGCACGCGTCCGCGGATGCGCTTGGGCGAATATTCTCCAGCATAGGCGAAGGCCAAAGGTTGTTCGGCGCCGAGTCCGAGCCCGGCGATGAAGCGACAGATGATCAGCAGTGTGACGCTGGTCGACAGCGCGCCGAGGATGGTAAAGACGCCGAATAGCAGCAGATTGAACTGGTAGATAAACCGGCGCCCGAAGCGGTCGCTGAATTCGCCTTGACCGGCAGTGCCCAGAAACATGCCGAAAACGGCGGCACTGCCAATGAGCGCGAATTCCGCCGGAGTCGCGAACGACTTGGTCAGGTACGGATTGAGCGAGCCAAGCACCGTAAAGTCGATGACATCGAAGAAATATCCTGCGGCGATCAGCGCGATAACCCTACGATGCAGAGGCGATATTTTGGCTTCGTCGAGCGCGGTGCCGACGAAGCCCTCGATGGTTTGAGCCACGGCGTTTCTCCCTGTCCCCAGTAAAATCGGCGCTTGTTTTGCTTTGCGATGCGCCAGCGCACAGGATGGTCCACAATTCTTTGCTTGGCTAGCCGGTCAGCGCCGCGCCGCGTGGAGATGTCGTTTTGCGACGCTGCGCGCGCCGGACTCATCTTTTCTTCAAGAACTCCGCGCAAAAGGCGGCGTCGAACTCGCGGTAATCGTTGGTGATTTCTTCGCCCCTGCGGATATTGCGGCGGGCGATGGCATAGCCGTTGCGCAGATAGGTGTTGGCGTCGTCCGAATGATTCATGTGGTGGTCGTGGTCCATGGTCAAAAGGATTTCGCCGTCGACGCGGTAGCCGTGTTGCCTGATGTAGTCGCGCGCGGGTTTGGGCAGTCTGGCGAATTGCTTGGGCGAGTAGGCGCGGTCGAAGCCGTCGACGAAGCGCCAGATCTTCGTGCCCTTGCGGACGAATTGACCGGCGAAAACGCCGACGCCGTGGATGCGGCTTTTGGCAAGATAGGTTTTGACGAACAGCATGAGCTTGGCTGGGGAACTAGGATTCGAACCTAGATTCTCGGAGTCAGAGTCCGATGTTCTACCGTTGAACTATTCCCCAAAAGGACGCAGCGCTGCGAGGAATGAGAGGAAAATGCGTCTTCGCTGCGCGTCTGGCGGCCAATGACATGGGGCAATCCAGTCGATTTGACAAGACCCGGCAATCGTTCAGGCGTCCCGGCGTGGCCGCGCGATGACGGTGACGACGGCAAGCAGCGTGAAGGCGGCAACGACGAGAAACACGAGCCGCGGACTGCCGTGGTCCATGATCGCGCCAAAGACGAGCGGCGAGATGATGCCGCCGATGTTGAACCCGGTGGTGACAAAGCCGAACACCTTGCCGAACGAGCCGGCCGGCGTCACCTCGCGCACAATCATGTCGCGCGAGGGCATGATGATGCCCGAGAAAAAGCCGGTCGCCGTCATGACCGCGATCAATAATCCGCTGCCGAGATCGACCTCGGCGAGCAACGCCGTCAGCAGCGCCATGACGGCAAGGCCAATCGCCGCCACGGTGCCGTGATAGTTGGTCCGTGTGACCAAGAGACCGCCGGCGAGCACGCCCAGCGCCGACAGTAAGAGATAACCGGTCAGCGCAGCATTGGCCACGGTGACCGGTGTGCCGTAGAGCGCGCCCAGCGCCACCACCGAGTAGTTATAGGTGCCGCCGCTGATCATCGCGAGCAGCACGAAGAAGAAAAGATTGAGCAGGATCGGCGCCGACAGCAGCAGCGTCCAGCCGGCGGCGTCTTTCTCGGTGCCGGCGCTGGCCGCTGCAACGGCCTTCGGCGCGACCCGCTCCTCGCGGATTGCCAACAGGATCGCAGCCGCCACAAAGCCGATGATACCGGCGCCGATGAAAGCACCGCGCCAGCCCCATAGGCTTTGCATCAGCAAGAGGCTCGCCGGCGCAACCGCCGAACCCAGCATACCGGCGAAGGTGTGTACCGAAAAGGCTTGGCCAATGCGCTCGCTCGGCACGTGATGCGAGAGCAGCGCATAGTCGGCTGGGTGATAGACGGTGTTGCCAACGCCGGCGAGCGCAAACATCGCGACCAGTAGCCAATAGGAGTGGGTGAGGCCAACGACGACAAAGGCGGCAGCGCCGACGATGAGCCCTACGATCAAGAGGATGCGCGCACCCAGCCAATCGACCAGGAAGCCGGCCGGCGTCTGCAAGGCGGCCGAGACAATGTTGAAGGCGGCGAAAGCAAAGCCGATCTCGGTATAGGTGACGCCATAGTCCGCACGCACGAAGGGCAAGAGCGGCGCCAGGATGATGATGTAATAATGCGAGACGAAGTGCGCTGCGCTTACCGCGCCGACCACGCGGATGTGCGGAGCGCGGGGAACGCGCAGGATCTCGGTCGCCTCGCTCATATTCGGAAAGCCCAGCAGCGGCGCACTATGCCCTAGCGCGGAATCGCGATCCAGCGCGTTTTCGGCAAGTTGGTTATGCGTGTGTTACGCGGCCGAAGCGTGCAGGGCACGTGGATAGCGCAAGAGGTCGAAATCGCGCTGATAGCTACGATAAACCAAATCGGCAAGCGTCGGTGAATAGTAATCGGGCCAGGGGCGGTGTTGCGACGCGTTGAGCCGCAAACTCGCGCTCAGCAATAACTCGGGACCATGGCCAACGTGCTCCAGGACAGGACTGAAATCGCGGTTGAACGATTCCACCTTACCGATGTGGTCAAGTGTGATCCCCGGCATGGTGAGAAGATCCTGCTGCTCTTGCCAATGCGCATCGATACGGCAGAGCGCACTAGCCGTGGCGAACATCACGAATTGGCCGAAGGACAGCGTTTGCTCTCCGCCGGCCGGTAAGCTTGCGTCGATGTCGGCCCGGTGCGCGAGATATTTCTCAATGAAGGAGTCGCCGCGGACTAGCGGCTTATTCTGGAACTTGTCGGCCCAGGCGGAAACCAGCCGCGCATAGGGGTTGCGTACAAAGGCGAATCTCAGAGTCGCTGGACTTGTGGCCAATCGATGGAAGGCCGACAGGCCGATCCGGCTCGGCGCCCGCAGTCCGGTATGTCGTCGGTTATGGATCTTGTCGGGCGCGATCGGCCCGCGCACAGTGAGCCGGCTCAATGCGGTTTTAATTGTGGTTGAAGCGCATTTCGGCACGCAGACATAGATGAGCCGGTGTTGCGGCAGCACATCGATATGCGCGTCCGGATCGTAGCCGCCGGCCGCCAAGGCTTCAAAGAACTGTGTGGCGCCCGGATCCAAGACCCGGTCACGCCAATTAGCCAGGCGAGCGCAGGCGCCAGCCAGGACGTGTTGCCCGCGTCGGCAAAATAAAGGCGCGGAGCTGTGTCGCAAAGCGAGCTCGAATCAGTCCAGTCGCCCCGTTTATTTGTATCGCCATGTCGCTCGAGGTCACAGTAAATGCCGCATAAATGTCCTGAATTTAATGTCGCAGGTATCTCAATGCTGCCGCGTTGCCTGCCGAATCGCCTGCCAGATGCGCGAGGGCGTCGCCGGCATTTCGATGTGGCGGATGCCGTACTCCGATAAGGCGTCGACCAGAGCATTCATCACCGTCGGCAGTCCGCCCGAACAGCCGGCTTCACCGCAACCCTTGGCGCCGACCGGATTGGTCTTGGTCGGCACGCCGCGATTGAACACGGCGATATTGGGCGCGTCGTGCGCGCGCGGCATGGCGTAGTCCATGAACGAGCCGGTGAGGAACTGGCCTTCGGCATCGTAGACCGCGCCCTCCAAGAGCGCCTGACCGAGGCCCTGCACCACGCCACCCTGGATCTGGCCCTCGACCAGCATCGGATTGAGCACCGTGCCGAAGTCGTTGACGGCGGTGTATTTGACCACCTTGGCGTCGCCGGTTTCCGGATCGACCTCGACCTCCGCAACATGCACACCGTTCGGATAGGTGCCCGGCACCGGGTCGGTCACATGCGTCACGTCGAGCGTTGCGGACGCGGCCCCCGGCAGTTTGATTTCACGCGCGCGCTGCGCCAACTCCATGATTCCGATTGCACGGTCGGTGCCGACGATGGCGAAATTGCCATTTTGGAATTCGATGTCGCCGCTGGACGCTTCCAGCACATGGGCGGCGAGCTCCTTGCCCTGCGCGATCACCTTGTCGGCGGCCTGCATGACGGCGGTGCCGGAGAGCATGGCCGAGCGCGAGCCGCCGGTACCGCCACCGGTGACGAGCTGATCGCTGTCGCCCTGCAGCAGCTTGATGCGCTCGAATGGCACGCCGAGTTTCTCAGTGAGTACTTGTGCGAAGGTGGCGGCATGACCTTGTCCGTAGTCGAGCGTGCCGGTAACGATGGTCACGGTGCCGTCGTCGTTGAAGCGGATACCGCCCATCTCCTGTGTGCCAGCGGCGGTCGTTTCGACGTAGCAGCCGACGCCGATCCCGCGCAGCAGCCCGCGCTTCTTGCTCTCGCGCTTGCGCTGCTTGAAGCCGGCGACATCGGCGCGCGCCAGCGTCTCGTCGAACAGACCAGGGAAGTCGCCGCAGTCATAGACCATTCCGGAGGCGGACTCGAACGGCATTTCCTTGGCGCGGATGAAATTGCGCTTACGCAGCTGGAAACGGTCGATGCCGAGCGCGGCCGCCGCATAGTCCATGGTGCGCTCCATATTGAGCGCGCCTTCGGGGCGCCCGGCGCCGCGATAGGCCGACACCAAGGTGGTGTTGGTGTAGACGCACTTGGTCGCCACCTCCATCAGCGGGGTGCGGTACATGCTGACGCTGTTCTTGGCGACATTGAGCGTCGGCAAGAGCGGGCCAAAAGCCGCGCAATAGCCGCCGAGATTGCCGTAGCCGGTGAGGCGGACGGCCTGGATCAATCCCTTGGCGTCAAAGGCAACTTCCATGGTCATGTCAAAGTCGCGGCCGTGGTGGTCGGAGACGAAGCTGCCCGAGCGCTCGTCGGTCCATTTCACCGGCCGGCCAAGCAGTTTGGCCGCGTGCAGGATGCAGACGTATTCCGGATAGACGGCGGCCTTCATGCCGAAGGAGCCGCCGACATTGCCGGTCAAGACGCGCATCTTGTCGGGTGCGGCGCCGAGAATATCGCGCAGCATGTTCTTTAACCCGAAGACGCCCTGGCTGCAGGAGTGCAGCGTCCACTTCTCGGTCTTGCCATCGAACTCGCCGATCGCCGAACGCGGCTCGATCGAAGCGACCACCAGGCGCTGATTGATGACCGGCAGTTTCACCACATGGGCGGCTTTGGCGAACGCCTCGGCCACCTTGGCGCTGTCGCCGTAATGATAGTCGAGCGCGACGTTGTCGGGCACTTCGTCCCAAACCACGGGCGCGCCCGGTTGCGCCGCGTCGCGCGCGCTGATCACCGCCGGCAACGGCTCAATGTCGAGCGCGACCGCTTCGGCGGCGTCCTTGGCTTGCGCGACGGTATCGGCAACGACGCATGCCACCGGATCGCCGACGAAACGCACCTTGTCCGCCGCCAGTGCCGGGCGCGGCTTGTAGCGGATCGGCGAGCCGTCGCGGTTCTTCAGCGGCAGATTGCATTTGAGCCCGCCATAGCCGGGAAGATCCGCGCCAGTGAGCACGGCGCGCACCCCAGGCATTGCTTTGGCCGCGGCGGTATCGATCGCGCGGATGATGCCGTGCGGCACCGTCGATCGCACCATCACCGCATGGAGCTGGCTGGCGAGGTTGATGTCGTCGGTGTAGTGGCCTTCGCCGCGCACCAGTTTGGGGTCCTCGGTGCGGCGCACCGGCTGCCCAATGCCGAATTTGGTCAGCGCCAACGCGGCTTCCGTCGTTCTGTCGTCCATGCGCGGCTTTACAGGCTTGTGGGGTCAAGGATGCAGATAAAGCAGGCCCCTGGGTTCCACAAGGTTGCGCGGCGCGGGGGCGCTGTTACACTTTCGCCGATCTTAAGGAACAAGGCCGCGATGGCGTGGCGCCGAACGAGGCGCGCCAGGGGGCGGCAGGAAGGCTTGGTATGGCAAGCGGCGAGGCCGGGGACGGCCTCGACCCCGCGTTCGATCGGGAGCCGCAACCCCGGCCTCGACGGCGCCGGCGGTCGCCTGGACGACGTTTTGGAAATTTCGGCGGCGACCGCGGCGGGGCGACCTATGCCGCGCTCGACCTCGGCACCAATAATTGTCGGCTGCTGGTGGCGCGCCCGACTTATGACGGCTTCCGCGTCGTCGACGCCTTCTCGCGCATTATTCGGCTGGGCGAGGGCGTGACCGCTTCGCGTCGGCTGAGCGAGCCAGCGATGGAGCGCGCACTTGAGGCGCTCGTGATCTGCCGTAACAAGATGCGCAACAAGGGCGTCACCCGCGCGCGGCTGATTGCGACCGAAGCCTGCCGCGCGGCCGAGAACGGCCAGGAATTTTGTGTCCGTGTCGCCGCCGAACTCGGCATCGAGCTTGAAGTGATCGATCGCGGGACCGAGGCGGAGTTGGCCGCGACCGGCTGCGTGCCACTGATCGATCCACAGGCCGAAGGCGTCGTGCTGTTCGACATCGGCGGCGGCTCCTCGGAACTGGTGTGGCTCGGCCGTTCGCAACCGGCGCGACACGGACCGGCGCTGCCGCAAATCCGCGGCTGGATCTCACTGTCCCACGGCGTCGTGACGCTCGCCGAGCGCCACGGTGGCGTCACCGTCACATACGAGATTTACGAGCGCATGATTGCGGAGGTGGCGGAAGCGATAGCACCTTTCGCGCGCGAGCATGGCGGCACGCGCGGAATTCATCTGCTTGGCACCTCAGGCACCGTGACCACCATTGCCGGCGTCCATCTCGAACTCAAACGTTACGATCGCAACCGCGTTGACGGGTGTTGGATGAATGTGCAGGAAGTCAATGCGGTCATCCAGCGGCTGTTGGGCATGAGCTACCAGGAGCGTGTCGACAGTCCGTGCATCGGTGCCGAGCGCGCTGACCTCGTACTCGCCGGCTGTGCCATCTTGGAGGCGATCCGCCGCGCCTTTCCCAGTCAGCGGCTGCGTGTCGCCGACCGCGGTCTGCGCGAAGGCATGCTGGTGCAGATGATGCGCGCAGACGACGTCTGGGGCGCCGGGCAGGTGGCGGCCCAGTGATGAAGCGCGGCAAGAGCGCGCAAGCGCGCGGGCTGAAGGTACGGCTGAAGAGCAAGGGTCACTCGCTGTCATCACGGCGTTGGCTCGAGCGGCAGCTCAATGACCCTTATGTCGCGCGCGCCAAGCGCGAAGGCTATCGCTCGCGCGCCGCCTTCAAGCTCGCCGAGATCGACGACAAGGCGCACATCCTCAAACCCGGCGCGCGCGTGGTCGATCTTGGCGCCGCGCCCGGCGGTTGGAGCCAGGCCGCGGCCAAGCGTATCGGCGAGCGCGGCCGGATCATGGCGATCGACATATTGACCATGGAACCACTCGCCGGCGTCGAATTCATGCAACTCGATTTCCTCGATCCTACCGCGCCCGACAAGCTCAAGGCCCTGTTGGGCGGTCCCGCCGATGTCGTGCTCTCCGATATGGCGGCGAACGCCACCGGTCACGCCAAGACCGACCATTTGAAGATCATGGCGCTGGTCGAGGCCGCCGCCGATTTTGCGCGTGAAGTGCTCAGACCCGGCGGCGCCTTTCTCGCTAAGGTGCTGCAGGGCGGCACGGAAGCCTCATTGTTGGCAGCGCTCAAGCGTGACTACCAGAGCGTCAAGCATGTCAAGCCGCCGGCGAGCCGCGCCGAATCCGCCGAACTTTATCTCCTGGCCACCGGCTTTCGCGGCACTCAGCCGATGCGCTGATCCGAAGGCTCGGTCGGGGCCGGCGTGCGGTCGGCGAGCTCGGCACCGGCCTCCGGTGGAAGCCGCATAAAAATCAAGATCGACGACGCCGAAACCGCGCCGACCGCAAGAAAGGCCGGCTGAAAATCCGCGGCCTGCAAAGCGCCGCCCCCGCGCAGCCGCAGCACGGTTTCGACTGCGAGCGCCCCGAAGGCGACGCCCGAGGAGATAGCCAGTTGCTGGGCGACGCTGACCAGCGAGGTGGCGCGGCTGATGCGCGCAGCGTCGACGTCGGCATAGGCAAGCGTGTTGATGCTGGTGAACTGCAGCGAGCGGAAAAATCCGCCGACCAGCAACAACGCGACCATCACGGCGACCGGCGTCGTTTGCGTGAAAGTCGCGCATACGGCAAGAAAGCCGGCGCTGACGATGGCATTGGTCATCAGGATGGTGCGGAAGCCGAAACGGCGCAGGATGGTCGCCGCCGCCACCTTCATGGTCATGGCGCCCATGGCCGATGCGAAGGTGATGAGGCCGGACTGAAACGGTGTCATGCCGAAGCCGATCTGGAGCATCAGCGGTAAGAGGAACGGGAGCGCGCCGATGCCGACGCGGAAAACGAAGCCGCCGGTGACGCTTGCCCGGAAAGTCGGTAGTCGAAACAGCGTCAAATCGAGGGCTGGACGCGGCGTGCGTCTCGCATGCACAAGGTAAGCAGCCATGAAGGCGGCGCCGCCGGCGATCAGACTCGCCACGATCCACCACGGCAAGAAGTTCAATCCAAGCACCGAAAAGCCGAAGGCAATACCAGCGATGCCGAGGCCGGCGAGCGCCATGCCGAGCATGTCGAAGCGCTCATGATGTTCGGCACGCAGCTCGTCAATAAAGCGGGTGGCGAGCACTATGCCGATGAGGCCGATCGGTACGTTGATCAGGAAGATCCAATGCCAGGTCGCGTAGGTGGTGATAAAGCCGCCGACCGGCGGCCCGAGCACCGGGCCGACCAGGGCCGGCGTGGTCACCCAAGCCATGGCGCCGACCAACTCGCGCCTGGGAATTGAACGCACCAGCACGAGCCGTCCGACAGGCGTCATCATGGCGCCGCCCATGCCCTGAACGATGCGGGCGACGACGAAATCGGTGAGCGAGCTCGACAGCGCGCAACCGATCGACCCGAGCACGAACACGGTGATCGCCGCGCGAAACACGGCGCGCGCGCCAAAACGGTCGGCGGTCCAGCCGCTCGCGGGAATGAACACCGCGAGAGAGAGCAGGTAGGACGTCACGGCGAGCTTGAGCGCCAGCGGATTGGTGCCGATATCGGCGGCGATCGCCGGCAGCGAGGTGGCGATGACGGTCGAGTCCATGTTCTCCATGAACAAGGCGACCGCAATGATGAGCGGGACAACACGGTCTGGTCGCACGTATCAAGATTCCGGCAGGCGGCATCGCCCTGGTCCTTAAAGCCGTAAACGAGGGGCGAGGGAAAGGCCGGGCGCGCCCGTAGCAATTCATAACAGGCATCGCGATTAGCTCTAGGAATCGGCGTAGTCCCGTGCTAGGGACCCACGCCAACCCAAAAGCGGGCCGTGACGCGGGCGAGGAAACCCCTCGCAGCGGGCTTATTTTAAGCCGGGCACGGCTCCAAGCCCTTTTGGGCGGACGGAGTTGGCGATGCCGGCGAACAATGGAAGCCCACGCGAGGCGCTCACCTTCGACGACGTGCTGATCAAGCCTGGTTTGTCGGAGGTTATGCCGGCCGATGTCGACATCCGCTCGCGCGTCACCAGGTCGATCCTGCTCAATATTCCGATCCTCGCCTCGGCCATGGACACGGTGACCGAAGCCGCTATGGCGATCGCCATGGCGCAGGCAGGCGGCATCGGCGTCATCCATCGCAACCTCGAGCCGGAACAGCAGGCGGCCCAAGTCCGCCAAGTGAAGAAGTTCGAATCCGGCATGGTGGTCAATCCGCTCACCATCGATCCCAATGCTACCTTGCAAGACGCGCTCGACATGATGGGCGCAAACCGCATCTCCGGCATCCCGGTGGTGGAGGGCGGCGGCAGCGGCCCTGGCAAGCTGGTCGGCATCTTGACCAATCGCGACGTGCGTTTCGCCACCAATCCGCAGCAAAAGGTTTCCGAGCTGATGACCCAGGACAAATTGGTCACCGTGCGCGAGGGTGTCAGTCAGGCTGAGGCGAAACGCCTCCTGCATCAGCACCGCATCGAGAAGCTGTTGGTCGTCGACGATAAGTATCGCTGCGTCGGTTTGATCACCGTGAAGGACATTGAGAAGGCGGTCGCCAATCCCAACGCCTGCAAGGACGAGCAGGGCCGCCTGCGCGTTGCTGCCGCCACTACGGTCGGCGACCGTGGTTTCGCCCGCACCGAGGTGTTGGTCGCGGCCGGCGTCGATCTGATCGTCGTCGACACGGCGCATGGTCACTCGCGCCACGTGCTGGAGGCGGTGAACCGCATCAAGAAACTGTCGAACGCCGTGCAGGTGGTTGCCGGCAATGTCGCCACCACCGAAGGCGCCAAGGCGCTGATCGACTCCGGCGCCGACGCCATCAAGGTCGGCATCGGCCCGGGCTCGATCTGCACCACGCGGGTGGTGGCGGGTGTTGGCGTGCCGCAGCTCACCGCCATCATGGATTGCGTTGCGGCGGCAAAGGCCAGCAACACGCCGGTGATTGCCGATGGCGGCATCAAATATTCCGGCGATCTTGCCAAGGCGATCTCCGCCGGCGCCGATTGCGCCATGGTCGGGTCGCTGCTCGCCGGCACCGACGAGACGCCGGGCGAGGTGTTCCTCTATCAAGGCCGCTCGTACAAGACCTATCGCGGCATGGGTTCGGTCGCCGCGATGTCGCGCGGCTCGGCCGACCGCTATTTCCAGCAGGACATCAAGGATTCGCTAAAGCTCGTGCCGGAAGGCGTCGAGGGGCAGGTCCCCTACAAAGGCTCAGCGGCGACCGTGCTGCATCAGCTGAACGGCGGTTTGCGCGCCGCCATGGGTTATGTCGGCGCTAAGAACCTCGCGGAGATGCACGCCAAGGCCGAGTTCGTGCGGATTACCGGGGCGGGCTTGCGCGAAAGCCATGTGCACGACGTAGTGATCACGCGCGAGAGCCCGAATTATCCGACTCGGGTGTAGTTTTTCAGCGGCGTCTGCCGGCGAGGCGTTCGATGTCGACTCCATCCATTCTTTTGCCGCTGTTCGTCCAGGTCGCGCTGACCCTGGTTCTCGGGCTCTGGCTTGCCTATTTGCGCGGGCGCGATCTGCGCAGCGGCGCAGTACATCCCTCGAAAATCGCATTGCGCGAACCGAATTGGCCGCTGAAAACGCAACTGGTCGGTTTTTGCTTCAGCAACCAGTTTGAACTGCCGGTGCTGTTCTATGTGTTGACGATCCTGGAACTCGTCACCCGGCAGGCTGATCTCATCTTCTTGGTTCTGGCCTGGGTTTTCGTGTTGACGCGCGTCATGCACGCCATGGTGCACACGACGACGAACCGCATCCGCTTTCGCGGCGCTTGGTACGGTTTCGGTGCGGTGGCGCTGCTAATCGCCTGGACCATGTATATCGGTCGCATACTGTTTGTCCTGCCATGACTCCCGGCGCGCGTCTCGCCGCTGCAATTGAGGTCCTCGGCAGCATCGAAACGGAACGCCGTCCGGCAGCCGACGCGCTCAAGGCCTGGGGCCTGACGCATCGTTTTGCCGGCTCCGGCGATCGGGCGGCCATTGCCGGACTCGTCTACGACGCGCTGCGCCGGCGCGCCTCGAGCGCCTTCTTGATGAGTGCCGATACGCCACGCGCAATCCTCATCGGCATGTTGAAGCTTGAGCGTGGCCTCGATGCGGACGACATCGCTCGCCTCGCCGACGGCTCGCGCTACGCGCCGCAGCCTTTGAGCGAGACCGAGCGCGCGCGACTCGATACGGCGAGCTTGCAAGGCGCGCCCGCTTCTATCGCCGGCGATTATCCGGAGTGGCTCGACCCGCACTTCGCGCGCGTGTTTGGCGATGACCGTGCGGAGGAGGGTGCGGCGCTTGCCTCGCGGGCGCCGCTCGATCTGCGGGTCAACGCACTCAAAGGCGAGCGGGACGAGGCCGCGGCGATGCTCTCCGACCTTAAGCCCGCGCCCACGCGCTGGTCGCCGTGGGGCCTGCGTATCACATTAACTTCTGGCGCCAAGGCGCCGTCGATCCACGCTGAGCCCGCCTTTCTTAAAGGTCTGGTGGAAGTTCAGGACGAAGGCTCGCAGCTTGCCACGCTGTTGAGCGCCGCGCAGCCGGGCGAACAAACCGTCGATCTGTGCGCGGGAGCCGGCGGCAAGACACTCGCGCTCGCGGCGATGATGCAGAACAAGGGGCAGATTTACGCGACCGATGACGACAAGCGGCGACTGGCGCCTATCCACGAGCGGCTGCAACGCTCCGGCGCGCGCAACGTGCAGGTGCGCACGCCGAAGTCGATCGGCGGCGAATTAGACGATCTCAAGAGCCGCATCGACCTCGTGCTGATCGACGCGCCCTGTACGGGGACCGGCGCTTGGCGGCGCAATCCGGATGCCAAATGGCGGGTGCGGCCGGGCGCGCTTGAGCAACGCGTCAAGGAGCAGGCAGAAGTGTTGGATCGCGCCGTACCGCTACTGAAGCCGGGCGGTCGTATTGCTTATGTCACCTGCTCGGTGCTCGACGAAGAGAATGGCATGCAGATACGCGCCTTTCTCACGCGCCATCCGCGGTTTTCGCTGCGGCCAGCCCCGGAGATTGTACGGCTGTTGGGCGGGCATGCGGACGATTTCAGTCGGGCAGCGCGGCTCTTGCATGAAGGAATTTTAATGACCCCGCGCACGACGGAAACCGACGGCTTTTACGTTGCGGTCCTTGACCGGGTGGATGCGTAAATCCCGCGTTTACGGCAATTCCCCCTTTGCGCCCCAATGCGGGCCAAAAATCTCCCCGATGATTTCGTGATTGGCGAGCGTGATCTTCTGCGAGGAGAGCGAAATGCTGGTTGCGCGGCGCGATCCCATCCTGGATGTTGAGGCGGACGATCGGCCGGTAACGTACGGCCCCCAGGCATCCCCAGGTCGCTTCAAGCGCTTAATGGGCACCTTGCAAATGGCGGGTACCGTGCTCGGCATCCCGGTTGCGCTCGCCAGCGGTTATTCGATCTACCATGCGAATTTTTCGCCGGAAGTGAGTTGCCAGGGCCTGCGCACCAACATCATCGCTATGCTCGACAAAAATGCCGACGCCTCGACGTTGCGCACCTTGGTGCTTCGCGACGTCGCGGCCTTCGAGCAGAATTGCGGAAGGGTCGATCCCGACGCCGTGGCGGCGTTTAAGACTCTGCTCGCCGCTCCGGTGCAGCCGCCGCTCGCCAAGACTGTGCCCCCGGCGCAGGTGAAGGCGAAGCTGGCCGCACGGGAGCCTGCGCAAGCAGACGAGAAAGGCACAACTCGCGAGCCGGCGCCGCAGGTGGAGGCGGCAAAACCGCCGGTCCCGGTCAAGCCTGTGGCCGTTGAAAGCGACGCCACCACGCGCGCGCGGGAGGTGTCGGATGCGAACTGGCTGGCTGCAGTCCGCAGCGCGCTGGTCCTGCATGACCCTGAGCAACGCACGCAGGCCAATGCGCCCGTCGTGCTTGGGACTCCACCACAGTCTCTCGCTGCGCCGGCTATGCGCGAAGCGCACGCTGCCGTGCCGGCGCCCGCCGCGACCGCGCCGGCGTTGCCGCCGGCACAAGCTGTGCCATCTGCACCCGCGCCGTCCGCCGAGGATCATCCGGTGCCGCCCGGATCGATTCCCGACGCGACTTCGGTTTCGGAAGCTACGCCCGCACCGCGCGGAGAGCATCGCCGCTGGCGGCTGCGCTCATTGCTGGCGCACCTACCGGTGCTGCGACACGTCGTGATCGACGACGACGACCAGAATTAAGCCGGTTGCCAGTCTGCCACGGTGGCGAGGCTCGCCTCGGTCTGCCAGCGCCCAGTCTTGCCGGGCCGCTGCGTAGCCTCGGTGAGCCGCGCGAGAAATTCGCGGCGCGGGACGTCGCGGAAGCCCATGTCGTGCGTGGTCGGCGTCATCAGTTTGCCGTCGTTGAAGGCGAAGCCCCAATGCGCGAGGTGCCAGTTGAGCAAGGTGAAGCCGATCTTCGAGGTGTTGGGCTCGTGCGAGAACTGCGACTCGGTGGCGAAAGCGCCGCCGACGGCAACGCCATAGCCGCCGCCGGCCAGTTCGCCTTTTGCGTTCCACACCTCGAAGGAGTGCACGTAGCCGGCGTCGAACAGCTCGGTATAGGCGCGCATCACTTTTGGCGTGATCCAAGTCAAATTGAGATGCGAGTGGCGATGCGCACAGGATGCGATCACGCCCTCGAAGTCGCGATCGAAGCTCACGCTGTAGTGTTCTTGTCGCATCTGCCGGCGTAGCCGCTTGGCGATGTGCAGCTCGGGGAAGAACAGGAGCGAGCGCTGCGGCGGCGACCACCACTTCATCGGGCCCGCGTGCGCCAGTGGATAAAGCCCGCGCCGATAGGCAGCGACGAGCGTCGGCATCGAAATATCGTGTGCGATGCCGGCAAGGCCCGGCGGTTGCGCAAACGCTCGCTCCGGATCGGGCAGGGCATGGTCGGGCGCGAGCAGTTCGCGCAGGCACAGCTTGAGTAGGTTGGGTACGCCGGCGACGCGCTTGGGCATTAGGCCCCAAGCGACGGCCAACGCCCAGCGCTCGGCAGCGGCCAGCGCGCCTTCGCGGAAGAGCGCGGCGCGGCGATCCGCGGCCGGCCCTTGCGTGGCGGCAAAGCGCACCTGATCTGCGTGGTAGGCCAAAGACGTCCCCAAACGTGTGGAAATGCCGGGATATCCGCCCTTTCTGTCTCATGCGTGGGCTAATGGAGGGTTATCTGGAAAGCTCGAAATTGGGATTAGTTAACCGGAGCCTGCCGCCGCCTTGACCCAAAGCGCGGTCAATCCCACAAAGCCGGCTCGAAACGGCCCGATTCCGGCGCCGTTTCTGACCCTGCGGCCCATGCACGACAAAGTCCTCATCGTCGATTTCGGCTCCCAGGTCACCCAGCTTATCGCGCGCCGGGTGCGGGAGGAGAAGGTCTATTGCGAGATCGTGCCGTTCCAGAAGGCGGAGCAAGCCTTCCGCACGATGCAGCCGAAGGCGGTGATCCTCTCCGGCGGGCCGGCCTCGGTGCTCGACAAGGACGCGCCGCTCGCGCCCAAGGCGATCTACGACGCCGGCGTTCCGGTGCTCGGCATCTGCTATGGCGAGCAGGCGATGGCACAGCAGTTGGGCGGCAAGGTCGAAGGCGGCCACACCCGCGAATTCGGCCGCGCCGAGGTCGAGGTCGTTGCCGACAGCCCGCTATTCGACGGCGTGTGGGCGAAGGGCGAGAAATATCCGGTGTGGATGAGCCACGGCGACCGCGTCACCGCGCTGCCGGAGGGCTTCAAGGTCCTCGGCAGCGCGCCGGGCTCGCCGATCTCGATTATCGGCGATGACGCGCGCAAATTCTACGCGACGCAGTTCCATCTCGAGGTGGTGCACACGCCGCACGGCGCCGCGCTGTTGCGCAATTTCGTGCGCAGAATTGCGGGCTGCACCGGCGATTGGACCATGCGCACCTTCAAGGACGAGGCAATCGATAAGATCCGCGCCCAGGTGGGCAAGGGCCGAGTGATTTGCGGCCTCTCCGGAGGCGTCGACTCGGCGGTCGCCGCCGTACTGATCCACGAGGCGATCGGCGATCAGCTCACCTGTGTCTTCGTCGATCACGGCTTGCTGCGGCTCGGCGAGGCGCAGAAGGTCATCACGCTGTTCCGCGAGAGCTATAACATCCCGCTGGTGCACGTGAACGCGGAAGGCATGTTCCTCGAGGCGCTCGCCGGCGTCGAGGACCCCGAGCAAAAGCGCAAGACCATCGGCAAATTGTTCATCGATGTGTTCGAGGTGGAGGCAAAGAAGATCGGCGGCGCGCAATTCTTGGCGCAAGGCACGCTTTATCCGGATGTGATCGAGAGCGTCTCCTTCACCGGCGGGCCGTCGGTGACCATCAAGTCACACCACAATGTCGGCGGCTTGCCCGAGCGCATGCACATGAGGCTGGTCGAGCCGCTGCGCGAGCTGTTCAAGGACGAAGTGCGCGCGCTCGGCCGCGAGCTTGGTTTGCCCGAAGCTTTTGTCGGCCGCCATCCGTTCCCGGGGCCGGGCCTCGCCATTCGCTGCCCCGGCGCAATTACGAAGGATAAGCTCGATATATTGCGGCTCGCCGACGAGATCTACATCGAGGAGATCCGCCGCTGCGGCCTCTACGACGAGATCTGGCAGGCTTTCGCCGTGCTGCTGCCGGTGAAGACCGTCGGCGTCATGGGCGACTGCCGCACCTACGAATACGTGGTCGGCCTGCGCGCGGTGACCTCGACCGACGGTATGACCGCCGACTTCTATCCGTTCGACATGAAATTTTTGGGGATGGTGGCGACGCGGATCATCAACGAGGTCAAGGGCGTCAACCGCGTGGTTTATGACGTGACCTCGAAGCCGCCGGGCACGATTGAGTGGGAGTAAGCGGCGCGCGCTCTACCGCGCCGCCAGCTGCGACTGCGTGCTGACGCTGACTGCTGCGGCCGCGCTCTTCTTGGTCATGCGGCGGAAGCGCAGCCGCGCGCTCGCATATTTCCAGGCCCAGCGCGGACGCGCGTAGTATTCGCCGTAGGCCTCACCCAACAGTTCGCGGATGTCCTGCGCCGTCAGCTTGTTGTGGCGGAAGACGAGATGCCAGAGCGTGAAGTCTTCCATGCGATTGGTATTGAGCAGGTCCTCGAATTCGCGGAAGGCCGGCGTTCCCGGCAGCGGCGTGAAGACGCTGAATTGCGCGAAGGCCGTGTTCAAGCGCTTGGCATAGTCGATCGTCGCGCGGCAGCTCTCGCGCGTATCGGTCGGGAAGCCGAGAATGAACATGCAGGTGACGCCGATGCCGAGCGATTCCATCAGGCGAATGCGCTTTCGCTGCTCGTCGATGGGAATCGAGAAGCGCTTGGCTGCCTGCATCACGTCGAGGTCGACGGATTCGACGCCGACCTTCACCATGACGAGGCCCGCGGCCGCGAGCCGCCGCGCGACTTCCTCGTCGAGGTTGTTGAGATGCGTTTCGACGATGAAGGAGAACTTGCGCCCGCTCTTGGCGATTTCGTCGCAAAGCGCAAGCGTATGCCGCCGGTCGACGGAGAACACCGGGTCGCGGAAGATGAAGCAGGAAATGCCGAGCGTGTCCTGCCAATGCGCCATCTCGGCGACGATGGCCGCGGGCTCGCGCTTGCGCACCTTGCGCCCCTGCTGCAGCGGATAGACGCAATAATGGAAGCAGGAATAGGGGCAGCCGCGCGTGGCGGCGATGGGCAGCACCGCCTTGTTGCCGAGCAGGGCGAATTTCGGCGGATAGGTGCGGTAGATGAGATCCCAGGCCGGATAGGGCAGTTCGTCGAGCTCCGCGTTTTTGGCGGCAACCACGCCGGCCAATTTGGCGACGCTGTCCTTGTCGACCTCGGTCTTGAGGAAGAACATTTCCGGCTCGCCGGCGATGACGAAGGCGCCGGCGTCGACATAGGCGGCCGGCTTGGTCGCCGCGAAGGGACCGATGGCGCCGACGACGCAATCCTGGCGGCACAATTGGCGGATGGTGTCGATTTCGCTTTCGTGCGCGACGATCGAGCTCACCAGCAGGCACAGATCGGCGCCGCACGCACGCGCCGGATCGCGCGAGTATTCGACCTCGTGCCCTTTGTCGCGCAGAACGCTCGCCGTGTAGGCGGCAAAGAGCGGCGGCCAGTCGATGTTGCGCGCGATCAACCAGCGCAAGGTGCGGGCGACAAACGAGTCGCCGTAGTCGTTGCCGGTCCCGAATCCGCCATTGGTGTCCTTGCAAATCCGGTAAGGACGCTTCGGGTAGACATCCAATACGACAACTTTCACGGTCCGCCCCGTGTCAAAACGCGCGAGGCAGCCCCCGGGCGAATGGTTAAACAACTCTATATAATCCGGGCAGGCAAGTCACCAGTTGGCGCTGCCACGCGGCTTTTAATTGCCCAGCATTCTAAATAGCTTAGGGCGCCGGCGCGGGCGGAGTCGACGTTGGCCCAGCCGCAATGAGGTCTTGGCAACGATGGCGATCGTGATCTACGGCATCAAGAACTGCGACACCATGAAGAAGGCGCGCGCCTGGCTCGACCAGCACAAGGTCAAATACGCCTTCCACGATTACAAGACCGCCGGCATCGCACGCGAGAAGCTGGAAGGTTGGGCGAAGAAGGTCGGCTGGGAAACGCTCATCAACCGCGCCGGCACGACATTCAGAAAATTGCCTGACAAGGACAAGGAGAAGTTCACCGCGGCGAAGGCGATCGCGCTGATGCTCAAGCAGCCGTCGATGATCAAGCGGCCGGTACTCGAGCTGCCCGGCGGCAAGCTCTTGGTCGGCTTCGAGCCGGAGCAATACGCTGCAGCGGTGAAGTGACGAGCGGCCAACTTGCTCACTTTCGCGGGGGACGAGCGGTGAGAGGGACGTGGGATGAAAACTTACAAGAAGCAGGATTTTCCTGTCGCCGAAATCCGCCGCTTTCTCGAGCCGGGGCCGGTGGTGCTTGTCAGCTCCGCGCATAACGGCGAACGCAACGTCATGACCATGGGCTGGCACACAGTGATGGAGTTCACGCCGGCGTTGGTCGGCTGCATTATCGCCGAGAGCAATCACAGCTACGCCCTGGTGAGCCGCAGCCGCGAATGTGTGATCAACGTGCCGACTCTCGAGCTGGCCGCAATCGTCGCCAAAGTCGGCAACTGCTCGGGCATGCAAGTCGACAAGTTCGCCAAGTTCAAGCTGACGCCGGTGACGGCTGAGAAGGTTAAGGCGCCGTTGATCGGCGAATGCTTCGCCAATCTAGAATGCAGGCTGGTCGACGACAGCCTGTGCGGCAAATACAACTTCTTCATCTTCGAGGTGGTGAAGGCGCACGCAGCCGCCGCGCCGAAGTACCCCAAGACCATCCACTACCGTGGCAACGGCATGTTCATGGTTTCCGGCCGCTCGCTCAACCTGCGCCGCTATTTCCGCCCAGGGATGCTGTAGAAGCTCTTGATTCCGCGCCCCTTGCCTGCCACATGCGCCCTCATGAACAAGCCGCTTTCTGCCGCCGATTCGCTCGCCGCGACGCCGCTTGCACGCGAGGTCGAGCGTCGGCGCACCTTTGCCATCATCTCGCACCCGGACGCCGGCAAGACCACGCTGACCGAGAAACTTCTTCTGTTCGGCGGCGCCATCAATCTCGCCGGCCAGGTGAAAGCCAAGCGCGACCGCCGCGCCACCCGCTCGGACTGGATGGCGATCGAGCGCGAGCGCGGCATCTCGGTAGTCACCTCGGTGATGACCTTCGACTATGACGGCCGCGTGTTCAATCTGCTCGACACACCCGGCCACGAGGACTTTTCCGAGGACACCTATCGCACGCTCACCGCCGTCGACTCGGCGGTGATGGTGATCGACGCCGCCAAGGGCATCGAGGCGCGTACGCGCAAGCTGTTCGAGGTCTGCCGGCTGCGCGACATTCCGATCGTCACCTTCATCAACAAGATGGACCGCGAAAGCCGCGATCCGTTCGAACTGCTCGACGAAATCGAGAAGGCGCTGGCGCTCGACACCGCGCCAATGACCTGGCCGATCGGGCGCGGCCGCGATTTTGCCGGCACCTATGACATTGCGAGCGGCGAGATGCGGCTCGTCTCCGAGGACGGCAAGACGGTCGAGCGCGAGCCGCTCGACCTTGCCGCCCTCGCCGCCAAGAACCCGATGCTCGACGCGAACGCGATCGGCGAAGAGCTGACGCTGGCGAAAGAAGCCTGCCGCAAGTTCGACTTCACCGCCTTTCGCGAAGGCCATCTGACGCCGGTGTTCTTCGGCTCGGCCTTGAAGAATTTCGGCGTCAAGGATCTGCTCGACGCGCTGGCGAGCTTCGCGCCGGCGCCGCGCGCGCAGACCTCAAACACGCGCACCATCGACGCACACGAGCCGGGCATGACCGCCTTCGTCTTCAAGATCCAGGCCAACATGGACCCGAACCACCGCGACCGCATCGCCTTCGCGCGGCTTTGCTCGGGCAAGCTCAACCGCGGCATGAAGGCGAAGCTCACCCGCACCGGCAAGCCGATCACGCTGTCGGCGCCGCAATTCTTCTTCGCGCAGGACCGCGCGCTCGCCGACGAGGCCTATGCCGGCGACGTGGTCGGCATCCCCAACCACGGCACGCTGCGCATCGGCGACACGCTGACCGAAGGTGAGGACATTTCGTTTGTCGGCGTGCCGAATTTTGCGCCTGAAATCCTGCGCCGCATTAAGCTCGGCGATCCGATGAAGGCGAAGAAGCTGAAGGAGGCGCTGCAGCAGATGGCGGAGGAGGGCGTGGTGCAAGTGTTTCGCCCGCTCGACGGGGCGCCGGCGATGGTTGGGGTGGTCGGCCCGCTGCAGCTCGACGTGCTCAAGGTGCGGCTCAAGGAAGAATACGATCTCGACATCAATTTCGAGCAGCCGGAATTCCAGCTCGCGCGCTGGATCGCGAGCGCTGACCGCCGCAAGCTGGATGACTTCGTGCAGGCCAATTATTCGAGCTGCGCCGAGGATCTCGACGGCGACAAGGTATTCATGGCGCGCAACCAGTTCATCCTCGATTACACGCGCGAGCGTGCCCCGGGCGTTGCCTTCACCGATATCAAGGATGTGAAGGAGGCGGCCTAGTTCACCTTGACATGCGCGGCTTCGATGACCGGCGCCCAGCGCGCGATCTCGCCGTCGATACGGGCGCGGAATTCCTGCGGAGTTGACCCCACCGGCTCCATCAATTGCGTCGCCAGCTTCTCGCGCACCTCCGGACGCTTGATGATCGCCACGACGTCGCGGTTGATCGCCTCAATGATCGCGCTGGGCGTGCCGCCCGGCGCGATCAAGCCGTTCCAAGCGTCGGCGTCGATGTCGATGCCGCTTTCTTTGAGCGTCGGCACATCCGGCAGGTAGGGCGAGCGCTTGGCGGTGGAGACGGCGAGCATTTTCACCTTGCCGTCCTTGGCCAGCGGCAGCACCGAAATCGCCGGCAGGCAGGCCATCTGCGCGTCGCCGCGGATCACCGCCAGCATCGCTTGCGGCGACGAATTGTACGGAACGTGCACGATGGCGGTGCCCGATTTGAGCGCCAGGGCCTCCATGGCGAGATGCGACAGCGAGCCGTTGCCGATCGAGGCGAAATTGTATTTGCCCGGATTGTCCTTCAGCAGCTTGATCAATGCCGCGACGTTGTCGACGCCGAGCGACGGCGCGACCGCGAGTACGCTCGGCTGCGTCACCAGTTGCGTGATCGGCGCGATGTCGGTCTTCGGGTCGTAAGGCAGCTTGGCGAACAACAGCGTGTTGATGGCCAGCGGCCCGCCGATGCTGATGCCGATCACTGAGCCATCGGGTTTGGCCTTGGCGACCGCATCGGTGCCGAGATTGCCGCTGGCGCCCGGCTTGTTTTCCACCACGAAGGCGCTCGCCGGATATTGCTTGCCGAGCGCGTCGGCGATGACCCGCGCGATGGTATCGGGTGTCGAGCCGGCGCCGAAGGGCACGACGATGTGGACGGTTTTTGCCGGCCAGGTCTGCGCAGCCGCCGGCGCGACGCCCAGCAGAAACGCCAGGGCGAGACAGACGAGGAGGCGGCCTCCAGCAAACACGGCCATGGCGGATTCTCCATACGGTGGGCGGGCTTGCATTGCCGGCCACGATCCTCTACTGCGGCCCCGCACCGTCGGCAATGCATGATGCGAGTGAAGTATGGGTCTTGCCATCCTCATCCTCGGGCTGGCCGTTTTTCTCGGCGCCCACATCTTCGTGACCTTTCGCGAGCAGCGCAGCGCGCTGATTGCGCGGCTCGGCCACGGCTATCGCGCGCTGTTCGCACTAATAGTGATTGTCAGCCTTGCACTGATTGTCTGGGGCTATGGTCGCTATCGCACTGAGGGCGCAATCCCGCTCTGGTCGCCGCCGGACTTTTTGCGCCATGTCACCGTCGGCTTGATGCTGTTCGCTTCGCTTTTCATCACCGCGGCCTTCGTCCCCAGCCACATCAAGACCAAGCTCAAGCATCCGATGCTGGCGAGCGTGAAGACCTGGGCCTTCGCGCATCTTTTGTCCAACGGTGATCTCGGCTCCATCCTGCTGTTTGGATCGTTTCTCGCTTGGGGAGTCTATGCGCGCATCGCCGCCAAGCGGCGCGGCGATCTCGGGCCGGAAATCGCGCCGGCGGGTTGGACCAATGACATCCTGGTCGTCGTCATCGGTATCATCGTTTTCCTGGCGCTCGGCTTTGCTTTCCATCCGATCGTGATCGGCGTGCCAGTATTCGGGCGATAACCCATGTCGTTGCAAAACGAAGTCCGCCGGCTGACCGCTCCCGACATCCGCGCGCGCAAGGGCGGCGAACCCATCGTCTGCCTGACCTCTTATCATGCGCACACGGCGCGCCTGGTTGATGCGCATTGCGACGTGATCTTGGTCGGCGACTCGCTCGGCATGGTGATGCACGGGCTGGAGACCACCGTGCCGGTCACCCTCGACATGATGATCCTGCAGGGCCACGCGGTGATGCGCGGCTCCAAGCACGCGCTTGTCGTCATCGACATGCCGTTTGGTTCTTACGAGGCCTCCAAGGAGCAAGCGTTCATGAACGCCGCCCGCGTGCTCAAGGAGACCGGCTGCGGCGCGATCAAGGTCGAGGGAGGCCGGCGCATGGCGGAGACGATCCGCTTCATGGTCGAGCGCGGCATTCCGGTCATGGGCCATGTCGGCTTGACGCCGCAGTCGATCAACACTATCGGCGCCTTTCGCGCGCAGGGGCGTGAGGAGGCCGACTGGGGCCGCATCGAGGGCGATACGCTGGCGGTATCGGAGGCCGGCGCCTTCTCCGTGGTTGTCGAAGCCGTGGCCGAGCCCCTGGCGCGCAAACTTACCGGCCTGGTGCCGATCCCGACCATCGGCATCGGCGCCAGCGTCGCCTGCGATGGCCAGGTGCTGGTGCTGGAGGACATGCTTGGCCTGTCGCCGCGCGTGCCGAAATTCGTCAAGCGCTACGGCGATCTCGGTCCGGGAATCGAAAGGGCGATCGCCAACTATGCCGCGGAGGTGCGCGCACGCACCTTCCCCGGCCCCGAGCACACCTATCCGATGAAGGGCAAGAAGCCCTGAATCGTTGACATGGTGACGATTCGCAAGCTTTGCCTTGGCGCCGCCACATGGCTAGTTTACCGCGCCGTTTGCCGCCCGGGTGAGGGCACGTGGAGATCGCTGGAGCTGTTCGTGGCCGATATTTTTCATGAAGTCGACGAGGAAGTCCGGCGCGAACGGCTGCAGAAGCTGTGGGAACGCTACAGCATCTATATCATCGGCGCCGCCGTCCTCATCGTTGCCGCCATCGCGGCGTGGCGCGGCTACGAATGGTGGCTCAACAAGCAGGCCGCCGCCGCCGGCGCCCAGTTCGAAGCTGCCGTCACGCTGAGCGAAACAGGTAAGTCGGCGGAAGCGGAGGAGGCCTTCGCCAAGCTCGCCGCGGAATCGCCGGCCGGCTATCGGACGCTCGCTCGCTTCCGCGCTGCCGCCGAGCTCGTCAAGAGCAAACCCGATGAGGCGGCTAAGGCCTATGATGCACTTGCCGTCGATGGCGCGCTTGGCGCGACCTTACAGGATCTGGCGATGGTGCGCGCCGCCATGCTGCGGCTCGACACCACCTCCTTTGCCGACATGCAAAAGGAGCTCGCGCCGCTCGCCGAGCCCGGCCGCGTCTTCCGCCACAGCGCGCGTGAACTGCTGGCGCTGTCGGCTTGGCGCGCGCATGACTTTGCCGGGGCCCGCAAATATGTCGACATGATTATCGTCGATCCGGAAAGCCCGCCGCTGATGCGTCAGCGCGCCGAAATGCTGTCGGCGCTGATCACCGCCGCGGGTAAGAGCTGATGCCCATGCGCCGCATCCATCGTATCGTGCTGCTGATGGCGCTGATCGGGGCTGCGCCCGTGCTCGCCGGGTGCGAGAATTTCGATCTCGACAAGCTCGACGTCTTCAACTTGAACGAAAAGAAGAAGCTGCCGGGCGAACGCAAGCCGCTGTTTCCCAACGGCGTGCCCGGAGTCAGTCAGGGCATCCCGCCCGAATATCTGCAAGGCAATCTGCAGGAGCAGCCCGGCGCCGCCATTGCCGATCCAACGCTGCCGCCGGCGGCCCCCGCCGCAACCGAGGAGAAAAAGACCGCTGCGGTCGCGCCGGCCGAACCGGTGAAACCTGCCGTGAAGGAAAAGCCCAAGAAGAAAGCCAAGGCCAAACCGAAAACGAAGGTCGCCGCGCCGACGCCAACGCCGCAGCCCGCCGCGCAGCAGCAGGATCAGAAGATGCCGCCGTGGCCTGATCAGACGCAGCCGCAGGGCAGCGCGGCGCCATGGCCGACGCAACAGAACGAAGCCACCTGGCCCTCGGCGCCGCCGCCCGGCACCTTCTCGCGCTGATTGGCCGCTCGCGCTAAGAGAGCGGTTGCGCGAGCAAATCATGAGCTTCACCATCGCCATTGTCGGCCGGCCCAATGTCGGCAAATCGACATTGTTCAACCGGCTGGTCGGCCGGCGGCTGGCCTTGGTCGACGACCGGCCGGGCGTGACGCGCGACCGCCGCGAGGGCGAGGCGCGCCTCGGCGACTTGCGCTTCACCGTCATCGATACGGCCGGGCTGGAAGAGGCGGCGCCGGAAACGCTGTCGGGGCGCATGCGCGCGCAGACCGAGACCGCGATTGCGTCTGCCGATGCGGTGTTCTTCATGATCGACGCGCGCGCCGGTGCGACGCCGGTTGATCGCGCCATTGCCGAGGTCGTGCGCAAGTCCGCCAAGCCGACCATCGTCGTCGCCAACAAGAGCGAGGGGACGGCGGGCGAGGCGGGGCGGCTGGAAGCCTTCGCGCTCGGGCTCGGCGAGCCGATCGCGATCTCGGCCGAACACAACGAGGGCCTGGTCGATCTTTACGATGCGTTGCGCGTGGCCTTGCCCGAACAAACCGGGGAGCAAGAACCGGCAGCCGCCGAGGAAGCAGCACACAGCATCCGCGTCGCCATTGTCGGCCGTCCCAATGCCGGCAAGTCGACGCTGATCAACCGGCTGATCGGGGCCGAGCGCCTGCTCACCGGGCCGGAGGCCGGCATCACCCGCGACGCCATCGCGGTCGAGCATAGCTGGCAGGACCGCCGTTTTCAGATCTACGACACCGCTGGATTGCGCCGCCGCTCGCGCGTCGCGGAGAAGCTGGAGAAGCTGTCGGTCGCCGATGCGCTCAACGCCGTGCGCTTTGCCGAAGTCGTGGTCGTGCTGATCGACGCTGAGCATCCGTTCGAGGAGCAGGACCAGCGCATCGCCGATCTCGCCGAGCGGGAAGGGCGCGCCATCGTCCTTGCCGTCTCCAAATGGGACCTCACCGACAAGAAGCCGGGCGCGATCGGCAAGCTGCGCAAAGAGGCCGAGGAAAAACTCACTCAGCTCAAAGGTGTGCCGCTGGTGGCGGTGTCCGGCCTGACCGGCGAGGGCCTCGACCGGCTGATGCAGGCGATCGTCGACGCCTACGAAACCTGGAACAAACGCGTGCCGACCGCCGCCCTCAATCGCTGGTTCGAGCAGGCGGTGTCCGCGCATCCGCCGCCGGCGGTGTCCGGCCGCGGCCTGCGGCTCAACTACATCACCCAGGCCAAGGCGCGGCCGCCGAGTTTCGTTCTGTTCTGCACGCGCGCCGAGGCGGTGCCCGACGCCTACAAGCGCTATCTGGTCAATTCGCTGCGCGAAACCTTCGATCTGCCCGGCACGCCGATCCGCCTGACGCTGCGCGAGAAGGCCAATCCATTTCGCGGGCGCGCGAAGCGGAAGCATTGAATTGTCGTCATCAGCCCGCGATGAAAGATCAAGAGGGCGGACGAAACTCCAAGAACTTGCCGTCACGGAAACTGTAGACCTTGCCGCTGTCCGTGCAGCTCGGCAGGCACAGCGGCACGATCGTCTGCGCCACGTCTTCCGCCGGCGGCAGCGTTTCCGGATCGACGCCGGGAAAGGCGGTCGCCATCATGCGCGTGCGCGTCTGCCCCGGGCTGAACAAGTTCACTCGCACCTTGCTGTTTGCGCTCTCGGCGGCATAAGTGCGCACCAGCTCGTCGAGCGCGGCCTTCGACGCGGCGTAGTGGGAAAAATAGGGCCGCGCCATCCAGGCAAGCCCGGAGGTGATGAACACCGCGCGTCCGGCCGCGGAGGCCTTGAGCAGCGCGTCGCACGCGCGCAGCAAATGCCAGTTGGCGGTGACGTTGACGGCGAAGATGTCGTCCCAGGCCTTGGGCTCGATGTGAGCGACCGGCGAGGGTGTAGTCAGCATGCCGGCATTGCCGACGAGCACGTCGAGGCGGCCGTAGCGTTCGTTGAGCGCGAGCGCCAGCCGCGCAATGCCGGCGAAGTCCTTCATGTCGAGCGGCACCAGCGTCGCGCTCGAGCCGGCGGCCTCGATCTTGTCGTCGAGCTCCTCCAGCCCGCCGACGGTGCGGGCGACCGCGACGATGTGTGCGCCGGCCTCCGCCAGCGCGAGCGCAATCGCCGCGCCGATGCCACGCGAGGCGCCGGTGACCAAAGCGATCCGATCGGCGAGGGGTTTGTCGGTCATTAATGACCCGTCATGCCCGGCCTTGTGTCGGGCATCCACGTCTTCTGTCTTGGCAGCCTTGTAAAGGCGTGGATGGCCGGGACAAGTGCCACGACCGGGCCGGCCTTCGGCCGGACCCGGTTGCCTGGCCGTGACGATCGCCTCAAATCGCTTCCGCCAAGAGCGACAATTGCCGCGGGCTTGCTTCCTGGGCGCCGAGGTCGGTGAGCGGCGTCGGATAGTCGCCGGTGAAGCAATGATCGGTGAATTGCGGGCGCAGCGGGTCGCGCTTCTCGTAGCCCATGGCGCGATAAATACCGTCGACCGAGAGGAAGGCGAGCGAATCTGCGCCGATGAAATGCCGCATGCCGTCGAGATCGTGGGTGGCGGCGAGCAGCTTGTCCCGCTCCGGCGTGTCGATGCCGTAGTAATCCGGATGCGTGATCGGCGGCGAGGCGATGCGGAAATGGACCTCGCGCGCGCCGGCATCGCGCATCATCTGCACGATCTTGCGCGAGGTGGTGCCGCGCACGATCGAATCGTCGACCAGCACGATGCGCTTGCCGTTGACCACGGCGCGGTTGGCGGAATGCTTCAAGCGCACGCCCTGATCGCGGATCGCCTGCGTCGGCTGGATGAAGGTGCGGCCGACATAGTGGTTACGGATGATGCCGTGCTCATAGGGGATGCCGGATTCCTGGGCGTAGCCGAGCGCCGCCGGTACGCCTGAGTCCGGCACCGGCACGATGACGTCGGCTTTGGCTGGCGCCTCGCGCGCGAGCTCGGCGCCCATGCCCTTGCGCACGTCGTAAACGTTGCGGCCGCCGACGATCGAGTCTGGCCGCGAGAAATAGATGTATTCGAAGATGCACGGGCGCGGCGCCATCGGCAGGAACGGCTTGTGCGATTGCGCGCCGTCCTCGTCGAAGATCACCACCTCGCCGTTGTCGATGTCGCGCACATATTTGGCGCCGATGATGTCGAGGGCACAGGTTTCCGAGGCGAGGATCGGACAGCCGTCGAGCATGCCGTAGACCAGCGGCCGAATGCCGAGCGGGTCGCGGGCGCCGACCAGCTTCTTGTTGGTCAAGCCGACGAAGGCGTAGGCACCTTCGAGCTGGCGCAATCCCTCGACGAAGCGGTCGACGAAGCGGTTGCGGCGGGCGCGCGCGACCAGATGCAGGATCACCTCGGTGTCCGTGGTCGACTGCATCATGGCGCCTTCGTGCACCAGTTGGCGGCGCAGCGCGATGCCGTTGGTCAGATTGCCGTTATGGCCGATGGCGAAGCCGCCGCCTTCGAGCTCGGCGAACAGCGGTTGCACGTTGCGCAGGATGGTCTCGCCGGTGGTCGAGTAGCGAACATGGCCGATCGCGGATGTGCCGGGCAAACGGTCGATCACTTCGCGGCGGGCGAACGTATCGCCGACGAGGCCGAGGCGGCGCTCGGAATGGAAGCGCTTGCCGTCGAAGGAGACAATGCCGGCGGCCTCCTGGCCGCGATGCTGGAGCGCGTGCAAGCCGAGGGCAGTGATGGCGGCGGCGTCCGGGTGACCGAATATGCCGAATACGCCGCACTCCTCGCGCAGGCGGTCGGCGTCGAGGTTGGAGTCTGGGACCGGGTCTTGGCTCATCGCTATCCTGGAATCGTCCGCAGACGCAGGTCGGACCGCTGGTTATCCGGCTGGTCTTCATCGGGCTTGCGCTTCAGCCTCTTCAAGATGGTGCTTTCGGGGTCTTCCGGCAACATCGACTTAAGCCAATCCCCGGTTCCTTGCAGCACCACGCGCGATTTGGCGTTCTGCACCCAGCCAGGCTGCGCCTTGAAGGGCACAAGCCAGGCAAAGAACAGGAAGGCGACCACCACGATGATCAGGCCGCGGCCGAGCCCGAAGAGGAAGCCGAGGGTGCGGTCGAGCGCGCCGATTCGGCTGTCGAGCACAACGTCGGAAATGCGCACGGTGACCACCGACACGATCAGCAGCGTCAGCAGGAAGATGCCGCCGACGGTGATGCCGGTCGCCAGGATGTCGTTGCTGAAATACTGCTTCGCCATCGGCAGCACGCGCGGATAGGAATAGAGCGTGGTGAGCGCGGCGATGATCCAGGCGGCGATCGAGAGCACCTCGCGCATGAAGCCGCGAATCATGGCGAGCAGTCCGGAGATCAGCATCACCAGCAGCAGAATGATGTCGAGCAGTGTGATCGGCATCGGCTCATCGGCTCCCGGCGTTCGGCGCGGGCGGGTCTGGCCAAGCCGGGAGCACGCAGGCGGCTCCCGAAGCGCGCGGCGATATCGGGCCTAAGTGCTTAATCTTAAAAGTCCATTTCTACGCCACAGGCGGCGCGCCCCCAGCCGCCGAAGATGCATCGGCGGGGCAGTGTATAGCGGGGCGCCTCCGCTGCGTCACCCCTCGTCCAGGCCTTTTTACGCGCGTGATATTTCCGAGCAGCCGCTACCCGGTATTCACGATCACGCTTTAGGCGGCGCGGCACTTTCCACGGGCCACGATATCGGCAACGAGCGCGGCGAGGCTCGCCACGTCGGAGAGTTTCATCACATCGCCGGCCTCGGCATGGGCCGCCTCCGGCACGAAGGCATGGGCAAAGCCGAGCTTGGCGGCTTCCTTGAGCCGCGCCGGGGCTTGCGCCACCGGCCGTACCGCTCCGGAGAGCGACACCTCGCCGAAATAGACGGCGTCGGCCGGCAAGGCTGCGCCGGCAAGCGAGGAGACGAGCGCGGCGGCGGCGGCGAGATCGGCGGCCGGCTCCTGGATGCGCAGGCCGCCGGCGACGTTGAGGTAGACATCGTAGCCGGCGAGGCGCACGCCGCAATGTGCCTCCAGCACGGCCAGCACCATGGAGAGCCGGCTCGGGTCCCAGCCGACCACGGCGCGGCGCGGCGTGCCGAGCGCGCTCGGGGCAACCAGTGCCTGCATTTCGACGAGAAGCGGCCGCGTGCCCTCGATGCCGGCGAATACGGCGGTGCCGGGCTGGCCGAGGTCGCGCTCGGAGAGGAACAGCTCGGACGGGTTGGCGACCTCGCGTAGCCCCGCGCCGGTCATCTCGAACACGCCGATCTCGTCGGTCGGGCCGAAACGGTTCTTCACCGCGCGCAAGATGCGGAACTGGTGCGAGCCCTCGCCCTCGAACGAGAGCACGGCATCGACCATGTGTTCGACCACGCGGGGGCCGGCGATCTGCCCGTCCTTGGTGACGTGGCCGACCAGGATGATCGTTGTGCCCGACTTTTTGGCATAGCGGATTAGCGCCTGCGCCGAGCCGCGCACCTGCGTCACCGTGCCCGGCGCGGCTTCGACCAGGTCGGTCCACATGGTCTGGATCGAGTCGATGACGACCAGACGCGGGGGCTTGCCCGCGGAGAGAGTGGCGACGATATCCTCAACCGCGGTTTCGGCGGCGAGCTCGACCGGTGCCCGATGCAGGCCGAGCCGCTCCGCGCGCAGGCGGATCTGGGCGATCGCTTCCTCGCCGGAAATATAGACGGCGCGTTCGCCGCGCTTGGCCAGTGCCGCGGCGGTCTGGATGAGAAGCGTCGATTTGCCGATGCCGGGATCGCCGCCGAGCAACAGCACCGAGCCGCGGACGAAACCGCCGCCGGTGACGCGGTCGAATTCCGCGATGCCCGAGGCGAGCCGGGGGGCGTCCTGCGCGTCGCCGGCGAGCGGCTCGAGCGCGAACAGCCGCCCCTTGGCCGACCTGCGGCCGGGCGCGGCCGGGCGCTCGGCGCCTTCTTCGGCCAGCGTATTCCACTCGCCGCAGCCTTCGCATTTGCCCTGCCAGCGGCCGTGCGCCGCCCCGCAGTTCTGGCAGATGAAGGTCAAATGGCGCTTGGACATAGAATCGGCCACAAATGCTCTCCGAGACGCTAATGCGCCCATGAGAACATTACAAGAACATTTATTGCCGGCCGGTAAATTCCGGGATCATCGCGGTTATTTTGTCCGATAGACGCGGTGATAGCGCTGTCCGAGCCGGGTGAGCACCTCATAGCCGATGGTGCCCGCCCTCTCGGCGACCGCATCGACGTCGATCCCTTCGCCGATCAGCGTCACCAGCTCGCCGCGGCGGCCGACGCCCGGCGGCAATGCGGTGATGTCGATGGCCAAGAGATCCATGGAAACGCGCCCCGCGAGCGGACAACGCACGCCGCCGACGATCGCCTCGGCGCCCGGCCGCTCGTCGGTTGCCGAGAGCGCGCGCGGGAAGCCGTCGGCATAGCCGACGCCCACGACCGCCACACGCGCTGCGCGCTTGGCGGTCCAGGTCGCGTCGTAGCCGACCGTTTCGCCCTTGGCGACGTGGCGCACATTGAGGATATGCGCCTGCAAATGGACGACCGGCCGCATCGGATTGGGCTTTCCCGGCGTCGGGTTGACGCCATAAAGCGCGGCGCCCGGGCGCACCATGTCGCAATGCGCCGCGGTGCTGAGAAAGATGCCTGACGAGTTGGCGAGCGATGACAAGATGCCGCGATAGAGAATGCGCACGTCGCGGAACAGCTTGAGCTGCTTCTCATTGAGCGGATGATCCGGCCGCTCGGCGCAGGCGAGGTGACTCATCACCAGGCTGATGCCGTGGTGCTCCAGACGCAAACGCGTAGCGAGCGCCGCCGCTTCCTCGATCGAAACGCCGAGCCTATTCATGCCGGTATCGACATGCAGCGCCGCGCCGCCGCGCCAGCCGCTGGTCGCGCAGAAAGCGTCCCATTCGGCGAGCTCGACCACGCTGCCGATCACCGGCCGTGCCTTGATCTCGGCATAGGCCGGCGCAGCGCTGGGCATCAGGCCGTTGAGGACATAGAGCGCCGGCTCCGGCGCCACGGCGCGCACGCGCCGCGCTTCCGCAAGGTCGGCGACGAAGAGCGTCTTGCAGCCGGCGCGGGCGAGCGCGCGTGCAACCGGCTCGATGCCGCAGCCATAGCCGTCGGCCTTGACCACGGCGGCACATTCGACCGGCAGGGTATGCGCCGAGAGCGCCCGCCAATTGGCGACGATCGCCGAAAGATCGATTGTCAGAACGCCGCCGACTTCTGCCTCCGGCGGGCCGGCGGTGATAGGCGGCTCGACGGCTAAGGGCTCCGGCGGGGTCACCTCGGGGGCGGGCAGGGGCTGGGCCATGGCGGGCATGGTCATAGCCACACCGGCCACCCTCCGTCCATCGGGGTCGGCTACATCCGCTCGGGCAAACGCTCGGTGCGGGCGAGCGAGGAGAAGCGGGTCACCGCCGAGTCGAACTGCAATTCGACCGTGCCGGTCGGCCCGTGGCGCTGCTTGCCGATGATGACCTCGGCGCGCCCATGCACCTTCTCGCTGTCCGCCAGCCATTCGGCGAATTTGTCGCGGTTCGTCTCCAGCGGCTTGCGCATGAGGTGGTAATATTCCTCGCGATAGACGAACAGCACCACGTCGGCGTCCTGCTCGATCGAGCCGGACTCGCGCAGGTCGGACAGTTGCGGGCGCTTGTCGTCGCGGCTCTCGACTTGGCGCGACAGCTGCGACAGCGCCAGGATCGGCACGTTGAGTTCCTTCGCCAAGGCCTTGAGCTTGGTGGTGATCTCGGTGATTTCCTGCACGCGGTTGTCCTGCGAGCGCCGGGTCGAGCCCTGCAGCAATTGCAGATAGTCGACGATCATCAGATCCATGCCGCGCTGGCGCTTGAGCCTTCGCGCGCGGGCGGCCAGTTGCGCGACCGAGAGGCCGCCGGTCTCGTCGACGAACAGCGGCAGGTGCTGCAGCTCGATCGAATAGTCCTTGATGCGCTCGAAGTCGGCCTCGCTGATGTTGCCGCGCCGGATCTGGTTGGACGGGATGCCGGTCTGCTCGGCGATGATGCGGGTCGCCAATTGCTCGGCCGACATTTCCAGCGAGAAGAAGCCGACGATACCGCCGTTGACGGTGATCTGGTGGCCGTCGGGCTTGACCTCGCCGCGCCACGCCTTGGCGACGTTGTAGCCGACATTGGTGGCGAGCGCGGTCTTGCCCATGCCGGGTCGGCCGGCGAGGATGATCAGGTCTGAGGGCTGCATACCGCCCATCATGCGGTCGAGATCGTCGAGGCCGGTAGCCAGCCCTGACAGCTTGCCGTCGCGGCTGTAGGCGTGGGCAGCCATGTCGACCGCGGTGGTGAGCGCCTGCGCGAAGCGCTGGAAGCCGCCGTCATAGCGGCCGGTCTCGGCGAGCTCGTAGAGCTTGCGCTCGGCCTCCTCGATCTGCTCGCGCGGCGAGGAGTGGACCGGTGCATCGAAGGCCTCGTTGACCAAGGTTTCGCCCACGCCGATCAGCGCGCGGCGGATGGCAAGGTCATAAACGGTGCGCCCGTAATCCTCGGCATTGATGATGGTGGTGGCCTCGGCGGCGAGGCGGGCGAGGTATTGGTTCAGGTTGAGGCCGCCGATGTCGATATTGGCATCGAGGAACGTCTTCAGCGTAACCGGCGTCGCCACCTTGCCCGCGCGCACCAAGTCGCGCGCGATCTGGAAGATGTTTTGATGGATCGGCTCGAAGAAATGCGCCGGCTCGAGGAAGTCGGAAACGCGATAGAGCGCCTCGTTGTTGACCAGGATGGCGCCCAACAGCGCCTGCTCCGCTTCGATATTGTGCGGCGCGGCACGATAGAGCGGCGTCGGCTGTTCCGCGGCTTTGCGGGCGACTGATTCGACTGGGGCCATGCTGACTGCTGTTGCGTCAATTTGACGAAACTGTGTTCGCATGGATTAGCCAATGAAAGCGGACGAGGCGACGGCAAGGCGCGCGTGATCGCCGCTTTCCCCAGAAGTCACCGAGGATGAAAATAGCGTTGCATCGTCGCGTCAGACGCTTGACGACAGCGCACTGTGGTGGTCTTGCGCTTATTCCCCGGCGAGCCGCAGCGGCGCCGCCTGCTTGGCCTCGGCCGCGCGCAGGTGCTGCTCGGTGTGCGCAATATAATCGCGGGTCATCGGCGTGACGCCCTGCCGCTTGGTGATCTGGATCTGGAAATTCATCATTGCCTGCTGACGGAACGATTGCTCCGAGGCCGCCAGATAGAACTCCCACATGCGCACAAAGCGGCGGTCGTAAACGCGCTCGACCTCATCGCGATGAGCGAGGAAACGCTCGCGCCAGTTCCTCAGCGTCTCGGCGTAATGCAGCCGCAGGATCTCGATGTCGGTGACCAAAAGCCCCGCCTTTTCGATCTGGGGCAGCACTTCCGAGAGCGCGGGGATATAGCCGCCGGGGAAAATATACTTGGCGATCCAGGGGTTAGTGATGCCGGGTCCCTCCGAGCGGCCGATCGAATGCAACAGCATCACGCCGTCGTCGGCGAGCAGGTCGGCGCACTTGCGGAAGAAGGTCTCGTAATGATTGACGCCGACATGCTCGAACATGCCGACGGAGACGATGCGATCGAAGGGGCCTTGCGCGTCGCGATAGTCCCGCAACAGGAAGCTCGCTCGCTCGCTCAGACCCTTTTCGGCGGCGCGTTCGTTGGCGATGGCGTGCTGTTCCTGCGACAGCGTGACGCCGGTCACCTCGGCGCCAGCAAGCTCGGCGAGGTAGAGCCCCAGTCCGCCCCAGCCGCAGCCTATGTCGAGCACGCGCTGGTCCGGCTTTAGCAGTAATTTGGCGGCGAGGTGGCGCTTCTTGGCGAGCTGAGCGTCGTCGAGCGTCTGCTCCGGGCCTTCAAAGTAGGCGCAGCTATATTGCCGATCGGCGTCGAGGAAGAGCGAATAGAGGCGGCCGTCGAGATCGTAATGATGCGCGGCATTGCGGCGCGCGCGCGGACGCGGATTAAACTGGGCGAGCCGCCGGCCGAGATAGCGGGCGAGCCATTGCGGGCGCGCCCATTCCGGCAGTTCCGAGGGCTGCCCGAGCAGGAGGGCGAGCGCCTCGCTGATGCTGCCTTCCTCCACCACGAAACTGCCGTCCATATAGGCCTCACCGAGCTTAAGCTCGGGGTCGAGCACTAGGCCCCATTCCGCGGCGCGGCTGGTCAGGCGCACTGCGACCGAGGGCTCGGTGCCGTCGCCTACGGTAAAGGTCGAGCCGCGCGCGGTGGTGAGCCGGAAGGTACCCCGCCGGATAAAGGTCTTGAGCAGATAATGAAGCAACCGGTCCATCGGCCGCCTCCGCCACGCCAAACTTGCCGCCCACCCTGGTGCCAACGTCGGCAACGGGAAAAGCGTTCAACCGTAGGCATTTAATCTAAGTTCCGGCGACTCGGCAATGCTCGACTGCGCCAGCTATGCAATCCTGGCGGTGGCCGCAATCCCAGGGTAATAGAACGCATTGCGGACGGGGAGGGGAACGGGGTCTTGGGCACAATGAAACTTGCAAGTTGCGGCTTCGGCGCGGCCATTGCCATCTTGGCTATCGCGGGCACGACGCTGGCCCAGGAGAACCTGGAGAAGGGCAAGACGCCGGAGCAGCTTTACGCCGCCGACTGCGCCATCTGTCACAAGAGCCCGAACGGACTGACTCGTTCAGTCGGTATCATGGGTGTCGAGAATTTCCTGCGCGAGCATTACACCGCGAGCCGCGAAGCGGCGGCCGCCATCGCCAGCTACCTGAAGTCCGTCGACCAGGCCGCGCCGCCCGAGCGCAAGCGCCGAGGCAAGCCTACAGTCACCGAGAGTGACAAGAACAAGCCGGTTGAGAAGAAGTCGGCGAAGCGCGAGCCAAAGCCGGGTGACATCAAAACTGACGAAAACAAGCCCGGCGCGAAGGCCGACAAAGATGCCGGCAAACACAAGAAGCCGGCGATGGCTAGGTTGCCCAAATCGAAACCGGCCGAAGGGATGACAAGCGAGCCGGGTGACAAGCCGCAACCAAAATCGGATGACGCTAAACCGGCGGACGCTGCGCCCAAAGCGGACGCGACCGACACAAAGCCGGATGCCTCCGCCACCAACAACAAGAAGCCCAACTAGCGGCTAGGCCTTGCCTTCGCCGGGCTCGGTCTCGACCGCCTCCGGCTCGCTTTCTTCCGCGCTGCGGGCGCCCGGCTCGAAGAAGGATTCCGCGGTCGCTGCCGCGGCTGCTGCTTCCTCCTCGGCCTCGGTGCGGCGAACCGTCACGTCCTCGCCGCGCTTGATGCGCTCGGCTTCGTCTTCGCTGCGCGCGACGATCACGGTGACGGTGGTTTCGACTTCGGGATGCAGCGCCAGCGGCACCTTGAATTGGCCGATCGCCTTGATCGGCGCATTGAGCGCGACCTGCGAGCGGTTGACCGTCGCGCCGCCCTGATTGAGCAGGCCGGCGATGTCTCGGGTCGACACCGAGCCGTAGAGCTGACCGGTTTCGGATGCCTGCCGCAGCACGGTGATCGTCTTGCCGTTGAGCGTGCCGGCAAGCGCCTCGGCGCCGCTTTTCAGCTCCAAATTGCGCGCCTGCAGCTCCACCTTCATTTCTTCGAAGCGCTTCTTGTTTTCGGCGGTCGCACGTAAGGCCTTGCCGCGCGGCAAGAGGAAATTGCGGGCAAAGCCGTCTTTCACGCGCACGACCTCGCCCATTTGGCCGAGCTTGCCGACGCGCTCGAGCAGAATAACGTCCATGGTTTGTCTCCTTATCCTAATTACGTTGATGGTCCGAGATCGCACGTGCGCGTTTGCGCGCGATCCGTGCGCGCAAGTCGAAGATGGTGTCGATGAACCCAAGCAAGGCAAGCGCCAAAATCGGCCAGCCGAGCACGAAAACCGCCGCATAGGCGCCGCCGAGCAGAAAGCCGCGAGCCTGCATCCCTTGCGTAACCGCGTGGAGAACCGCAAAGCCGAGGAGGCCGAAGGCCATCAGCAGGCTCGCGCCAACGATGCCGGCCGCCAGCCCGACGAGGCCGCCGACAAAACTCAACACGACGGCGATGACGAGCGCTGCCGCCGCCGGGCGCGGGACCCGCATGTCGGCGAGCACCGGCCAAGGTCGCCTCAGCCGCCCGGAAAACGTCACAACCCGCGCGGCAAGCCAAAGATTGGTGGCATTGGTGATGGTCGCAATGACGGCCGCCGTTGGCGGGATGGCGTTTGCCAGAAAATCGATCAGCTGCGCGGGATCGGACACACCCGGCAGTGTGAGCGGCGCCCCGGCGATCGTTCCGGTTTGCGTCCGCAAGAGATCGGTCAGTTTCTCGCTCAGCGCCGCGTGGAAGGTCTCCGCGGTCAGCCCGAGCGCCGGAATCGCGATCACCACCATCCCGGCGGCGAGCAAAGCGGCCCACAGCAGCAAGCGACCGGGCGGGTACCATTCAAGCGACGTGCCGGGCGGCGCAGCGACGCTGCCAGCCACCGCCGGTCGCGCCAGCATGGCGAGATAGCTGAGCCACCACGCCGGCAGGCCGGCGCTGGTGAGGAACGCCAGGAAAAACACCGAGCTGAAGGCGGCGCCGAGCGCGAGCGCCCCCGACAGCGCCGCAATCAAGGCCGCCCAATGACTCCAGCCGATGCCGGCAATCATTATCGGCAGCGGTGCAAGATAAAACAACGCCACCGACAGCCATGAGCCCGAGCTCATCGAGGCAAACAACAGCGCCGCGGCCGCGCCGGCACCAATACCAATGAAAGCGATCTGCATCATCGCGAGCTGTCCCGCTCCCCTCATCGAGCGGTTAGAGACGGATCACGTCCGCCCCAACCATGAGCCCGCGGGTGTCCCCGCGGGCCTGTTGATCACTGTATCACATACGGCAGCAGGCCGAGAAAGCGCGCACGCTTGATCGCCTGCGCGAGTTCGCGCTGTTTCTTGGCCGACACCGCGGTAATGCGGCTTGGCACGATCTTGCCGCGCTCTGAGACATAGCGCTGCAATAGTTTGACGTCCTTGTAGTCGATCTTCGGCGCATTGGCGCCAGAGAACGGGCAGGTCTTGCGACGGCGAAAGAACGGGCGGCGGGCGCCGCCTTGCGGTGAAAAAGCCATGGCCTATTCCTCCGCGGGGGCCGCTTCCGCGGGCTCTTCTTCGCCTTCTTCGCGGCGGCGCTCGCGCCGCGGCCGGTCGCCGCGCTCTTCGCGGTCGCGATCCGACTTGCGCATCATCGCGGAGGGGCCGTCCTCGTGCACTTCGACGCGGATCGTGAGATAGCGCAGCACGTCTTCGTTGAGCCGCTCCTGGCGTTCGATCTCGTTGAGTGCGGCCGGCGGCGCCTCGACGTTGAGCAGCGTCATATGCGCCTTGCGGTTCTTACGGATGCGGTAGGTGAGGGACTTCAGTCCCCAATATTCGTTCTTGCTCACCTTGCCGCCCATCTGCCCGATGACGCCGGACAATTGCGCGGTCAATTCCTCGACCTGCTGGGCGCTCAAATCCTGGCGCGCCAGATAAACGTGTTCGTAAAGCGGCATGCAGTGCCTTTCCCTTGTTGACCCATGGCATCGCTCTCGGCGCCAAGCCCCTCGAGCCCTTCGGGAAAGGCTCGAATGCTCTGAAGGCGGGAACACGGGACGCCGGGTCGACCGACCCAACCGCTTTCGCTGAAAAACGGCCGTCCGTTCAGCTCCCAACCGGGATCGACGAAGCTCGCGGTTTATATGGATTTTTTCCGGAAATGCAAGGCGGCGCCGCGGCCGAGGCTAGCGATCGCGGCTGACGACATAGAGCGGCATTTCCAGGATGAACTGCCGGTGCGGCGAAGGCGGAACCTCGCGCAGCGCGCTCAGCCCCTCGAGCAGGGCCGCGCCTGCGAACTGGCGTGCCGCCTTGCGGGCGAATTCCACGCTGCCGTGGACGAGCATCCGCTCGTAGATCCAGGCAAGCTCGGGCGCTGTCCTGGCGGTCCGGCGTTTGCCCAGTAAGCGCACAAGTTTTTGCCGCTCGCGCGCGCCGCACGCATTGAGCAGGTGAATCAACATCAAGGTCCGTTTACCCTCCGCGAGGTCGCCCGCCCGCTCCTTGCCATAGGCGGCAAACTCCCCAGTCAAATTCAGGATGTCGTCCTGGATCTGGAACGCGGCTCCGATATACCAGCCGAAGCGGCCAAAGCGATAACGCGCCGGGCTTGCTCCTTCGGCGACGACCGCGCCGATCTGCATCGGATAGACAAAGGAATACCACGAGGTCTTTTTCAAACACATTTGCAGATAATCGGACGGCGCCAGCCGGCACTCATTGTCCTTGATCCAACCGAGCTCGATCGCCTGGCCTTCCAACGACAGGCGCATCATGCGTTCGGTTTCCTGCGCAATGACCCAGCTCGCCTTCGGCCCCAGGCCGCGACGGCAATTGATGACGTATTGCAGGGCGAGAAGGTTGGTCGCGTTGCCCACATTAATGGCGATGCTGTTGCCGTAAGCGCGGTGCAGGGTGGGCCCGCCGCGGCGGGACAGGCTTTCGTCCTGCACGTCGTCGTGGATAAGAAATGCATTGTGAAACAGCTCGGCGGCGACCGCCATGTCGAGCGCGCGCTTCTGGCTGCCGCCAAGCGCCGCGCAGGTCGCCAGGCAAAGCGCAGCGCGCAAGCCTTTGCCGGGCCGACGCGGATAGTCTGCGACCAAGTTGTAGAGATATTGCGGTCCGCCTTCAGGAATACCTTCGAACAAGGCATCCATCGTCAGGTCGCGGTAACGTGCCAGTGCCTGCTCGAATGAGGCGGTAACCCGGTTCGCGCGCGGTTGGGCTGCTGCCGCGCTAGCGCGACCGTTGGCGGCGTCCGGCATCGCGTTTGGCCAGGTTAGCCTGAATCAATTGGTTGGCGATCTCGGCTCCGGTGCCGACCAGATCACTTAGCAGATCGAGAAGTTCATGAGTGCTGTCGACGAAACGCAGCGCGAGTTCGGCATCCTTCTTGGAAAGCATGGTGCCGACCTGTTGGCCCAATTGGTCGACGACCGCATGGGCATTCGCCTGGAAGCGGTCCAACGTCGGCTTGAAATCTACGGGGTCGATGCGGCGCTCGCTGCGCAGGCGCTTCTGCATCGCCCTTGCGGCAACGATGCCTGCCGACATCTCCTCGTCGAGCAGACTGGCGGCTTGCCTTACGATCTCAGCACCTGCATTGCCGATGCGATCGATCTGCGCCCGCCGTTTGCCGGCGTCGGCCCTTCCAGCCTTCTTCGCCATCCGGTAGCCCCCTAGCGACCGAAAAATTATAGCACGGAAGGTGCGGCGCACAACGCATAGACGCAGCCCGAAGCTGGGGTGCGAGGTCCCGAAAGCTTGACATCGAGGAACCCGGAGTGTCTTTCGGCGCGACCGAAAGGGTGGCGAATGGCGGCGGCATTTGTATTTCCAGGGCAGGGCAGCCAAAGCGTCGGCATGGGCAAAGTGTTGGCTGACCAATTTGCGCCGGCCCACGCCGTCTTCGATGAAGTCGATGCTGCGCTCGGCGAAAAGTTGTCGACCATCATCTTCACGGGGCCTGTCGACACGCTGACGCTCACCGAGAATGCTCAGCCGGCGTTGATGGCGGTTTCGCTTGCCGTGATACGTGTGCTGCAGATGGAAGCCGGCCTCGATCTTGCGCGGGACGCGCAATTCGTCGCCGGCCATTCGCTCGGTGAATATTCGGCGCTGGCGGCCGCCGGAACGTTCTCGATCGCCGACGCCGCGCGCCTGTTGCGCATCCGCGGCCAGGCGATGCAGAAAGCCGTGCCGGTCGGCGTCGGCGCCATGGCGGCGCTGCTTGGGCTCGACTTCGAGGCCGCGGCCGCCGTGGCGGCGGAGGCCGCGCAAGGACAAATCTGTCAGGCCGCCAATGACAATGGCGGCGGCCAGGTCGTGGTGTCGGGCGACAAGGCCGCGGTCGAGCGCGCGGTTGAGCTCGCGAAAGCCAAAGGCGCCCGCCGCGCCATGCTGCTGCCGGTATCCGCACCCTTCCATTGCGCGTTGATGCAACCGGCGGCGGATGCCATGGCTGAAGCATTGGCCAAAATCAGCGTCAAACCGCCGATGGTGCCGGTTGTCGCCAATGTTCTTGCCAGACCGATCCGGGAACCGGCCGATATCGTGCAAGCGCTGATCGCGCAGGTCACCGGTACGGTGCGCTGGCGCGAATCGGTCGCCGCCATGGCACAAGCGGGCGTCACGCAATTCTACGAGGTCGGCGCCGGCAAGGTGCTGTCGGGCCTCATCAAGCGGATAGCCGAATCCGCGAGCGTGAGTGCGATCGGGGTGCCCGAGGATGTCGCCGCGTTCAAAGCGGGGAGAGCGAAATGATGTTCGACCTGACGGGCAAGACCGCGCTGGTGACGGGTGCGACCGGCGCCATTGGCGGCGCGATCGCGCGCGCTTTGCACGCGCAAGGCGCAAGCGTCGCGATCTCGGGCACGCGCCGCGACGCGCTCGATTTGCTCGCCGGCGAGCTCAAAGAGCGCGTGCAGGTGCTGCCCTGCGATCTTGCCGATGCCGCCGCGGTCGAAGCGCTGGTGCCCTCCGTCGAGGAGAAGATGCAGAAGCTCGACATCCTCGTCGCCAATGCCGGTATCAACCGCGACAATCTGTTCGTGCAATTGCGCGACGAGGATTGGGACAAGGTGATCGCGGTGAACCTGACCGCGACGTTCCGCCTCGCGCGCGCGGCGGTGAAAGCGATGATGCGCCGCCGCTTCGGTCGCATCATCGGCATATCCTCGGTAGTCGGCTTTACCGGCAATCCCGGTCAGGGCAACTATGCCGCCGCGAAGGCCGGCATGGTCGGTATGATAAAATCGGTGGCGGCCGAATACGCCAAGCGCAACGTCACTGCCAATTGCATCGCGCCGGGCATCATCATCTCGGCGATGACCGACCGCCTCAATGACAAACAGCGCGAGTCGATCCTAACGCGTGTGCCCATGGGCCGGCTCGGCACGCCGCAAGATGTGGCCGCCGCAGCGGTCTATTTGGCCTCTGATGAGGCCGCTTATGTCACCGGACAGACCATCCATGTCAACGGCGGCATGGCCATGATCTGAACAGGAAAAGCTTGGCATTTCAGTGGGTCGGCGGCTAAGCTCTCGCTGCTAGTCAACGCATTTGAAGTGTGGTAACCGAAATTTGGCCCGGCTGGGGCGGCCGACTGCAAACAAATCTCCGCGGTCGGGATTCGTCTCACCCAGCGTCACCACGACGAGGCCATGCCGCGATGGCTGCGTTCCGATCAGGATCGCCGCCCAATCTAAAAAAGCGCGAGGTTGGAACGATGAGCGATATTGGCGAGCGGGTGAAAAAGATCGTGGTGGAGCATCTTGGGGTCGAGCCCGACAAGGTGACGGATCAGGCGAGCTTCATCGACGATCTTGGCGCCGACAGTCTCGACACCGTTGAGCTCGTGATGGCATTTGAGGAGGAGTTCGGCTGTGAGATCCCGGACGATGCCGCCGAAACGATTCTGACCGTGGGTGACGCGGTCAAGTTTCTCGAAAAGAACGCCAAAAGCTGAATTAACGCCGGCGCGTCAGCTCGCTAGCTGCCTTCCGCGTTTTCGCTGACGAGCTATGCCCGGCTCGACGGAGCTAGGGAGCAGGCAATTTGGCGCCAGAGCAGGCCATGAAACGAGTCGTCGTCACCGGCATGGGCATGGTGACGCCGCTCGGCTGCGGCGTGGAGCCGACATGGTCGCGTCTCGTCAAGGGCGAAAGCGGCGCCCGCAAAGTCGAGAATTTCGACGTTTCCGATCTCACCTGTAAGATCGCCTGCCGGATTCCGCGCGGCGACGGCTCCGCCGGCACCTACAATCCCGACCAGTGGATGGAGCCCAAGGAGCAGCGTAAGGTCGATGAATTCATCGTCTTCGCCATGTGCGCCGCGCGTCAGGCACTCGACGACGCCGGCTGGCATCCGCACAGCTATGACGAGCAGACCCGCACCGGCGTGCTAATCGGTTCCGGCATCGGCGGCATCGAGGGCATTGCCGATGTCGCCATCATCCTGAAGGAGAAGGGCCCGCGCCGGGTGACGCCGTTCTTCATTCCCGGCCGCATCATCAATCTTGCCTCCGGCTACACGTCGATCGAATTCGGCCTCAAGGGGCCGAACCACGCGGTGGTCACCGCCTGCTCGACCGGCGCCCATGCGATCGGCGACGCCGCGCGTCTGGTAGCGCTGGGTGATGCCGACGTAATGCTGGCGGGCGGCACGGAGTCCCCCGTCAACCGCATTTCGCTTACCGGCTTTGCCGCGCTGCGCGCGCTGTCGACCGGCTTCAACGACCAGCCGACGCGCGCCTCGCGTCCCTACGACAAGGATCGCGACGGCTTCGTCATGGGCGAAGGCGCGGGCGTCGTGGTGCTGGAATCGCTCGAGCACGCCAAGGCCCGCGGCGCCAAGATCTATGCCGAGCTGATCGGCTATGGCCTCTCCGGCGATGCCTATCACATCACCGCGCCATCGCCCGACGGGGACGGCGCCTTCCGCTGCATGCAGGCCGCCATCAAGCGCGCCGGCCTCACGCCGGGCGATATCGACTATATCAACGCGCACGGCACCTCGACTCCGCTCGGCGACGAGATCGAGCTTGCCGCGGTGCAGCGCCTGGTCGGCAACGCCGCTGGTCGCATCTCCATGTCGTCGACAAAATCCTGCATCGGCCACATGCTGGGTGCCGCCGGCGCGGTCGAAGCGATCTTCTCGATCCTCGCGATCCGCGACCGCGTGGCTCCGCCGACGATTAATCTCGACAATCCGTCGGTCGAGACGCCGATCGATCTCGTGCCGCACAATGCGCGCCGGCGGGAGATCGACACCGCGTTGTCGAATTCGTTCGGTTTCGGCGGCACCAATGCCTCGCTGATCTTCCGCCGCTATACCGAACAATGACGGCGCGGCCGATGACAGCCCTCGCTTTCGCCACAATCCTTCCTAACCTGCATATTGGGCTGAGGTTTTCTTCACGCTTTGCGCGTGATTTGCCGGGTGTTTGAGAGTGGGAAGGCGCGTGTGAGTTCCAATCCATCCGCCGCTGACCAAGCTTCGCCGCCTGCGGCTGCGTCGGCGTTGCCTTCCGCCGACAAGCGCTGGTCGCCGCGCTCGCCGCGGATCGCGCTCGAACCAGAGCGGGTGCCGCTGCCCAACCGCCGCTCCCGGCGCGTGCGACATCCGCTCGTGATCATCGGCAACGCGATCTTCACCGCACTGGTGCTCGTGACCATCGGGCTCGGCGCCGCGGTGTTCATCGGCAAGCAGCGTTTCGACGCGCCGGGTCCGCTGGCCGAGGACAAGGTGGTCGACATCCCGCGCGGCCTCGGTCCGCGCTCGATCGCCGAGCTGCTCGAACGCGAGGGCGTCGTCAACCAGCCCTGGGTCTTTCTCGGCGGGGTGATCGCGCTGAGGGCTCGCGGCGATCTCAAGCACGGCGAATACAAATTTGCGCAGCACGCCAGCATCGCCGACGTGGTCGAGGCCATGGTCGAGGGCCGTGTCGTGCAACACAGCTTCACCGTGCCGGAGGGCCTCACCTCCGAGCAGGTGGTGGCGCGGTTGATGAGCGAGGATGCGCTGACCGGGCCGGTCAAGGAGATCCCGGCCGAAGGCACGCTGTTGCCGGAGACTTACAGGTTCACGCGGGGCATGAGCCGCGAACAGGTCCTGCATCGCATGGAGCAGGAACGTCAACGTGTGCTGGAGGAGACCTGGGCGCATCGCGCGCCCGATCTGCCGCTCAAGACGCCGGATGAACTCGTGACACTCGCGTCCATTGTAGAGAAGGAGACCGGACGCGCGGATGAGCGCTCGCGTGTTGCCGCCGTGTTCATTAACCGGCTCAAGCACAAGATGCGTCTGCAATCCGATCCGACCATCATCTACGGGTTGGCCCGCGGCAAGGGTACGCTCGGCCATGCGCTGACCAAGAGCGAGATGGAGCAGTCGACTCCCTACAACACCTATACGATCGACGGCCTGCCGCCCGGGCCGATCGCCAATCCCGGCCGCGCATCGCTCGACGCGGTGGCCAACCCGGCACGCACCAAGGATTTGTATTTCGTCTCCGATGGCAACGGCGGCCATGTCTTCTCGGAGAATTATGAGCAGCATTTAAAGAATGTCGCCAAGTTGCGCAGCGTGGAGCAGGGCAGGGAGGCACCGGCTGCTGCCCCGCCGCAACCCGCGGCGACCGACAAAACCAACGCCACGAAGCCGTAATCAGCGCGCCGGCCTTGTGACCGGCAAGAGCCGCCGCTAAGGTCGCGCCGTCTTTTATCGCCGAATGAGATTGAGACTTCATGGCCCTGTCGAGCATGACCGGATTTGCTCGCGGCCATGGCGCCGCCGGCGCCTATGCCTGGAGTTGGGAGATCAAATCGGTCAATGCCAAGGGCCTTGATTTGCGCTTCCGCCTGACGCCGGGTTGGGATGCGGTCGAACTACCCGCTCGTGCGCGCGCCGCTGCGGCCCTCACTCGCGGCACCGTTTACGCCAATCTCACGGTCGAGCGCAAAGGCGCAGCGCCAGCGATCAAGATCAATGATGAGGTGCTGGCAGCGGTTCTTGCGGCGCTCAAGGGCTTAGCTGGCAAGGTCGAGGCTGCACCGCCGACGCTCGACGGCATCTTGTCGCTCAAGGGCGTGCTGGAGGTCGGCGACGTCGATGAGAGCGAGGAAGACCGCCAGGCGGCGGAGGCGGCGATCGTCGACAGCTTCGCCGAGACGCTTGCAGCGCTGATCACCAACCGTGGCGCCGAGGGCGAAACGCTCGGCCGGCTGCTGGCGACCCGCCTCAATGAAATCGCCACGCTGGCCGCGCGCGCCGAGGCGGCGCCCGGCCGCAAGCCAGAGGCGATCAAGGCGCGGCTTGCCGAGCAGGTGGCGACGCTGCTTGCCGCCTCCGAGCGTTTCGACAAGGACCGGCTGCATCAGGAAGCAATCCTGATCGCCAGCAAAGCCGATATCCGCGAGGAGCTCGACCGGCTCGCCGCCCATGCCGCGCAGGCGCGGAAGCTTCTCGCCGCAGGCGGCGCCATCGGGCGCAGGCTCGATTTCCTGGCGCAGGAACTGCACCGCGAATCGAATACGCTGACGGCCAAGTCGAACGACGTCGAACTCACCACTATCGGACTTGAGCTGAAGACCGTGGTCGAGCAATTCCGCGAGCAGGTGCAGAACTTGGAATGAGCGAGCCAGGCGACATAACCCGGCGTGGCATCATGCTGGTTCTGTCGTCGCCCTCGGGCGCCGGCAAGACCACGCTCACCCGCAATCTACTCGAGCAGGAGGAAAACGTCGCCTTGTCGGTTTCGGTGACGACGCGCGAGCGTCGTCCGAGCGAGATCGACAAGGTCCACTATCATTTCGTGTCGAAGCGTCGTTTCGAAGCGATGCGCGACGGCGGCGAATTGCTCGAATGGGCCGAGGTGCACGGCAATTTCTACGGCACGCCGCGCGAGCCGGTGGAGGCCGCGCTCGCCCAGGGCCGCGACGTTCTGTTCGACATCGACTGGCAAGGTACGCGCCAGCTCATCGAGAAAATGCGCGACGACGTGGTGACCGTGTTCGTGCTGCCACCCTCGGCCAACGAATTGAAGGCGCGGCTAGAGCGGCGCGCCGAGGACAGCCAGCGCATCATTGCGCAGCGCCTGCAGAACGCGGTCGAGGAAATCTCGCACTGGCGCGAATACGATTACATCCTGGTCAACCGCGATCTCGACAAAAGCTTCGCGCGTCTGCGCGCGATTCTGACCGCCGAGCGCCTCAAGCGCGTGAAGATGCTCGATCTTGAACGCTGGGTCGGCCAATTGCTGGCGGATTTAAAGAAGCTCACGACCTGACGAAGGCACTCGCCAGCGCGACGAAACCTTCGACCGGTATGTCTTCGGCCCGCGCCGTCGGCTCGAGGCCGGCTGTTTCGAGCAGGGCGTTGCAGTCGACGCCTAATGTCTTCAGACTCTGCCGCAGCATCTTGCGGCGCTGGCCAAAGGCCGCCTCGGTCACGCGCTGCAAGACCACGGCGTCGCAGGCAAGCAGCGTGGCGCGTGGGACGAGCCGCACGACCGACGAGGTGACTCTCGGCCGTGGCACGAAAGCCGCTGGCGCCACGTCGAATAAAATCTTCGCTTGCGTGCGCCAGCCAGCCAGCACCGATAGTCGCCCGTAATTCTTGCTGCCGGGTGCCGCGACGATGCGCTCGGCCACTTCGCGCTGGAACATGAGCACCAGCGCGTCGTACCAGGGCGGCCAGGGCTCGACGGTGAGCCAGTCAATGAGCAGCGCAGTCGCGATATTGTAGGGCAGATTGGCGATAACGCGCGCCGTGCCGCCATCGAGATAGGGCCGCGCATCGAAGGCGAGCGCATCGCCTTGCACGATGGTGAGCCGCCCCGGATAGCGCGCGGCTATCTCCTCGAGCGCAGCAATGGCGCGGGCGTCGCGCTCCACCGCGATCACGCGCCTGGCGCCCTCTTTGAGCAGCGCCCGCGTCAGCCCGCCTGGTCCAGGGCCGATCTCGACCACGGTCACGCCATCGAGCGTACCGCCGGCGCGCGCGATGCGCGCGGTTAAATTGAGATCGAGCAGGAAATTCTGCCCGAGCGATTTCTTCGCCGTCAAATCATGCCGGCGAATAACTTCGCGCAGTGGCGGCAAATCGTCGATTTGCATCATTTTTGTTTCCGCATGATCTTTCCCGAAAACCGGTTCCCACTTTTCGGGATCATGCGGGACTACTTCGCGGGGACGAGCGCCGGCACATTGGCAGTGAGCCGCGCTGCCAGCCGCAGCGCCGCCAACAGGCTCGTGGGGTCGCCGCGCCCGGTGCCGGCGATGTCGAAAGCCGTGCCGTGATCGGGCGAGGTGCGCACGAAGGGCAGGCCGAGCGTCACGTTGACGGCGTGGTCGAAGGCAAGCGTCTTGATCGGAATCAGCGCCTGGTCGTGATACATGCAGAGAGCGACGTCGTAACTCGCGCGCGCCGCCGCATGAAACAGCGTGTCGGCCGGCAACGGTCCACGCACGTCGATGCCCTCCGCCTTGAGCCGCTGAACCGCCGGCGCAACGATAGTCAGGTCCTCGTCGCCAAGCGCGCCGTCTTCGCCGGCATGCGGATTGAGTCCTGCCACGACCAAGCGCGGATGCGCGATACGAAAGCGCACGGTGAGATCGCGCGCGACGATGCGGCCGGTCTCCGCCACCAGATCGGTCGATAAATGGGCCGCCACCTTGCGCAGCGGCAGATGGATGGTCACCGGCACCACCGCGAGTTCAGCCGACCACAGCATCATGACCGGGCGCCTGCGTTGGCCGGTCGCTTGCTCGGCGAGCTTGGCCAAGAATTCGGTATGCCCCGGTTCGGCGAACCCGGAGCGATACAACACATTCTTGGCGACCGGATTGGTCACGATGCCGGCGGCGCGGCCGGCGAGCACGTCGGCGACCGCGTGCCGGATCGAAGCGATCGCGGCCGGCGCGCTGGCAGCGTCCGGCTTGCCCGGCGGCGCGGTGACCGGAAGGTTGAGCGGCACCACCGGCAGCGCGCGCGGGAACGCCTCGCCCGCCTCACCTGGCGTCACCGCGGCCAGTGCAACCTCGAGCCCGAGCACACGGGCACGCGCGCGCAGGAATTCGACATCGCCGATCAGGTAGAAGGCCGGCAGATCGAACTCGGCGCGCCGGCGCCATAAGGCGAGTGTCAGATCAGGGCCGATGCCGGCCGCCTCGCCGAGCGTTAGGGCGAGAGGAAGGCCGGCGCTCATTTGTATTCGATCATCGCCGACTTGCGGATCTCTTCAAGAAAGCGCTTCGACTCGGTATCAAATCGTTTGGCGAAGATCTCGTCGCGCACTTGATGCTTGAGCGGGGATTCCTCTTTCGTCTGCTTCTTGTCGCAGAGCGCAAACATCTGCAGGCCTTGCGCGGTTACGTCCGGCGTCGTCAGGTGGCCGACCTCCAGATTGCCGAGCAGGTCGCGCGTTTGCTGCGGCAAATCGCCGGAAGAGCGGGTGATCGGGTCGCGCACCGCGACATCACGCAAGGCGCGCGCGAGCGCGAGCCCTTCCTTGCAATTGGTAAAGCGGCTGCGCAGGTTCTCGGCTTCCTGCCGCTTGGCCTCGATGACGGAAGCCGCCGACCCGCTCGGCACCACCACCGTCACCGGATAAAGGGTGTAAATGTAGCCGACGATGCCGGTGTCAGCCTCGTTGCGGTCGCGCAACGCATTGGCGATGTCGGCGTCGCCGATCTTGAGCGATGCGGAATAGCGGCCGCGCACCAGCTCGCTCCAGGTCAACTCGGCCTTGATGCGTGCCTTGACAGCGCTCGCAGCGACGCCAGCGCGTTCGAGAAATTGATTGAATTGTGCGACCGAAAGACCCTGCCGTCTGGCCATGGTCTCAAAGGCCTGATCGACCTGCTCATTGGTGATCTCCATGCCAAAGGTCTTGGCCTTGGCGATCTTGAGCCGATCGTCGATCAGCTCATTGATGACATCCTGCCGGTTTGGCTGCTTGTGGGTGGCGGAGGTCATCAGCTTTGTGCGCTGCTGGATGTCGAATTCGGTGATCGGCGAGCCATTGGCCACCACCACGACCTGCGCGCGCGCCACCGGCGCCGCCAGCAACGTGGCTGCCAAGGCCGCCCCAGCCAACGACCGACGCAGGCGACGAAGATTCAAATTCGAGTCCGGCATAAGCGCTGTCCACTGCCCTTGCGCGGCGTGCGCCAGGCGTTAGAGCCCGCCCAGGCTGCCGACGCTCTGGCTCACCGACGTATCCCCCAGGGTGCGCAGGGTCAACTGCAGCATAATCTGGTGATTATTGGGGTCCGGATTGCCGCTATAGGTGTAGCTAGTAATGTAATTCACGGCTAAGATGAGGCAATCGTCGATATAGCCGAGACCAAGCGTGGTCTGCACGAATTGCTTCGCCTCAAAATCATACAGGGCGCCGGCGGTCAGCACCCAGTTTGAGTCGAGCTTGATCTGGGTGGTTGGACCGAACCCCTGGCGGCGTGTGAGATAGCCGATTTCCGGCTGCGGAGCATAATCCCCGTACAGCACGCTCAGGTTCCAGCGGTCGAAGTTGGCGCGGCCCTCCAGCTCTAGTCGCTTGACCTCGAAGTCGTCGCTGTCGAAGCGGAAGCGCGAGCTGAAGGTATATACGCTGTTGGGTTGATAGGATAAGCGCGCCACATAGTCCGAGCGGGTCTTATCCAGACCGCTGTCGAGGCCGGTATTAGTGGTATCGCCCACTGCGTATGAGTTCTGTCCGAACAGCTGGTAGGACTGCCCGAACAGAGCGTTGATGAAGCCGCCGCGGTTAAACTGCAAAGTATATTGTACGCCGTAATTGGCGCGGCCGCCGCCTTCGACGCGGTCCCAGCCCGAGAACTTGTTGATGCGGAACAGATTGCTGTCGTCGAAGATCAAGGTTTGCGCGTCTTCGTTCGGCCAGCGTCCCACCTGGGGCTCGTTCGGTCGCGCAATCACCTGCACGATGGGCTCGAACGTCTGCGTTCCCCACGATGCCACGCTGATGAACGGATAGCGGTATTCCAACCCGACCGCCGGCATCGCGCGCACCAACTCACTGTCCCCGGTCGGAAGGTAGTTGGAAACGCTAGGATCGTCGGTGATCTGCATGGCGCCGGCATCGGCCCGCAGCAACGCAAACGGCGTCCACTGCTGGCCGAGCGGATCGGTGAAGGTGCGCCGCCATTGCGCTTCGGTCGAAAAGCGGCTGTAGGTGCCGGGCGCCCCGCGCAGCAGGCAGTTCATAGACGTCTTAATCGAAGGGTCGGCGGTCGAGCACATGTTGCTCAACGATGCGGCCTGTGTGATCGCGTCGAAATTGGCCTCGACGCGCGTGAGACTGGTGAAATTCATCTTGAAGCCGAGCTCGCCGCCGAGCACGGGGTGATCGAATGTGTACTTGTAGTCGATCACCGGATGGATGACCGGAATCTGGGTCTGCACGTCGCTTTCGGAGAAGCCGAGATAATAGATCGAACGGGCTTCGAAATAGCTGCGGTCGCCCTTGCCGACGAGGAAGAGCTGCGAGATGCCTTCCGACGGCAGGATCTGCAGCGCATTATTGATGCGGTAGGACGACAGCCGGGGGTTATAGTCTTGCAGGAAGGTCTTGTCGGACAGCAGAACCGCGTCCCAGCCCCAAACCCATTTGGAATTGATGTCGAATACGCCGGAACTCTCCAGGCTGCCGCGCCAATCGCGGTCGCCTGGCGTCGGCGTGCCGTCGCTATGGACGAAATAATCGGGTTGCGCTTGCCGAATGCCCGCGGCGCGAATGTCGTAGGCGCCGTTGATTAGACGCTGGCGGAATTCACCTTCCAGCAGCAGCCCCTGATTGGTGGTGATCATAGGGGCAAAGGTGAGGTCATAATCCGGCGCCAGCGCCCAGTAGTAAGGCACTTCAACCGCGACGCCATACGCAGAGCTCGACTCGATGCTCGGCGTCAAAAAACCCGTCTTGCGTTTGACCGTCGGATCGGGGGCCGAGAAATAAGGCATCCACGCAAGCGGCGTACCGAAGAATTCGAGTTGCGCATTCTCGAAATAGAGCATCTTTTCTTTTTGGTCGTGAATGATGCGCACGGCCTTGACCTGCCATTGCGGCGGTTTGCGCGGGTCGTCCTTGCACGGGGCGCAGGCGGTATAGACGCCATTCTGGAACACCGTGAAATTGCCGGCGCTGCGCTCAGCGCGCGCGGCGGCAAAACGAGTCTGATCGGGCGCGTCCAGCCGCAGCGAATCCACGAATCCGTTTCTGTAGTCGTCCGACAGGTCCATAATGGTGCCATGGGTGACGTTTCTATCCTGATCGGTGAGGGTAACGTTGCCTTCGGCGTGCAAGCGCTTGGTTGTCTGGTCATAGATGACGCGGTCAGCCTCTAGACGGGAGCCTTTGTAGTAAATCTGTACGTTGCCGACGGCCGAGACGCGATGATTGGCATAGTCGTAATCGATCTCGTTCGCTTGAACGAGCATCTGCTGCTGACCGGGCGGCTGCACGACGGTTTTCTCCGGCGGCCGTTTGGGCACCGGGGGGAAGCTCAGGGTCTGGGCCAGCGCGGGAGTAAGCGCCAAGAAGGCCTCGCCGACCAAGACGGTCAGGACAGCCAGAACGAAGATCAGGCGGTGATAGCGGGACGGGGCCGCCGGCGGAGGCGCGTGAGGAGCCATCACCCGTCCTCCTGGTACAACAACGCCACGAAGCCAGTGAGCCCCCCGGCGAAGACCGGAAGCCAAGCCGCTATCACTGGGTGCATGAGATCGGCCTTACTCAGGTCGTCGGTCACTTTGCCTAGAACATACAGCAAAAACCCACCGGCGACGCCACCCAAAACCATCTTTTGCACCCCGCCAAAGCGGAAGAACCGCAAACTGACGGCTGCGGCGAGCAGGACCATGGCGGCGAGCAAAAAGGGCCGTGCCAAAAGTGTCTGGAATTGCAGCCGGTAGCCGGCGGCGACCAGCCCGGCATGCTCGGCGATTGTGATGTATTTGCGCAACTCCCAGAACGGCACGGTTTCTGGCGTGGCAAAGCTTTCGCGGACCTGCTCGGGCGTGAGCCCGGTCGGCAATCGATAAACCGGCTCGTCGAGCGGCGGCGTGCCCGGCCGATAGATGCGCGCGTCCATTAGCCGCCAAACGCCTGGATCGAGCACAGCCGCGCGCGCCTCGACCCGCTCCTTGAACTGGTTGGCGTTGTCGAATGCGAAGACCGTAACGCCGGTCAAGGAGACGCCTTGGTCGCGGCTCGATTTGGCATTGATGATTGCAATTTCATCGGCATTGCGCTGGCTCGCCCAGAAGGTGACGCCGTTCCCGCCGAGGCCCGCCAAAGCGCGGCCGAACAGTTCGGCCTCGTAGCGCTTGGATTGTTCTTGCAGGAGCGCCGAGGCAGGGTTGTAGATCGTGGTGGCGAACACGCCGATCAGAAAGGCAGCGAGCACCGCCGGCGCCACGAATTGCCAAGCCGAAACCCCGGCGGCGCGCGCCACCACCAGTTCAAGCCGCCGCGACAAATTGAGAAAGCTCGCCATCGCGCCGATCAGCACGCAGAAAGGCATAATGCGCTCGAGCAATTGGGGGACACGGAAGAACGAAGTCTTGGCCACCAGCAACGCCGAGACATTCGGGATGTCGCTCGCCCGACGCATGAGCTCGATGTAGTCGAGCAGCGCCACAAGCGCGAAGATGCCGAAGAACACCATCGCGACCGCACTGACGAAGCGCAGGCCAAAATAACGCGTGAGTGTCTTGCCCGCCAGACGCATGGGATCGGCTCACGAGGTGGCAAATCGCCGAGTGAAGCGCTCGGCGAGTGCGGCGACCGTATTGGTGATGAAAGCTGGCGGCTCGATAATCAATCCGCGGCGGATGATGTGAAGGCCAAAGCCGAAGGCGAGCGCGAGCGCGAGATATTGCAACGACAAGAACCACGGAATGGTGGCCCCGAGCACGGTCGCGACAAAGCCAGTCAAGCGCACCAGTGTCACGCCGGCGATTGCCCCAACCATCGACATGGTGCGGCTTTGTCGGTTGGTACGCGGCGCGCCGAGAAAGGCGTATGCAATCACCACAAAAGCGAGCGGGTAAAGCGGCGCGGCCAATCGGTCATGCAATTCGGCGCGAAATTGATCGGGCTGCTCGATGTACAAATCATCTTTCGGATCGGGAAACAGCAATTGCCACAGATATCGTTCACGGATCGAATATGTACTTGACCGCGGCCCGACGGAAAATTGCGAAAGGTCGAAGGCATAGCGATCAAACCGAACGATCGCCGGGTCGCGCCGCCCGGCCTGATAGCGCTGCACGTCGCCTCTTTGCAGGATCAGGAAGCTCCCCTTGTCATTCTCGATCACCTCACCGGTTTCGGCCAGCACGGTGATACGCTCCGCTGGATTGCGCTGGTCGTCGATGAAGATGCCGAGTAATCGCCCGTCGGGCCGGCGCTCGCGCATATAAAAGGTCACACCCTGCTGAAGTCCGACGAAGCGGCCCGGTTGCACGATATTGGTCATCACATTGGCTTGCACGGCGGTGAGCCAGTCACGCAGCATGCGCAGGCCCTTGGGCGCGAAATAAGCGGAAAGCGCGGTGACGCCGATGGAAACGATGATGGCAACGGTCAGAAAGCCGCGGAACAGCAGCCAGGGCGACATGCCGGAGGCGTTCATCACGATAATTTCGGAGTCGGTCGACAGCTTGTTGAGGACGTGTGCGACTGCAATCACCAGAGCAATTGGCGCGATAATCAGCACCAAGAGGGGAATGATTAAGCCGGTCAACCCGATGAAGACCAGGATGGTCTGGCCTTGGCTGGTCATCAGGTCGATGTCGCGCAGCGCCTGGGTGATCCAGATGATTGCGGTCAGTGTCACCAACACGACCAGGAATGCGCCGAGCGTGCTGCGGACGATATATCGGTTGATAGACCCCATCCGCGGCGTCGTTCCCCAACAATACGCCCAAATCGCCAGCGGCGGCCCCGGTCCATTCGCAGACCCCGCGCCCCTGACCCTGGCCCGGGTCAGGCTTATCTTGATCCGTTCACAAAGTGGCTCCGCAAAGGCAAAGCCGTTGAACATGAAGAATAAAACGTTAAGCCAGGACCTCCCGTCGCACCAGTGGCGCTCCTGCAGGGAGCCTCGCGTTCTGGGATAAAAGCGACCGCGCGAGGATCGATTCGGTAACCGTTTCAATTAGATAGTTGGAGCCGGAGTGAAGAGCAGCCTTGACTGGTTCAGTCGGGTGAAAATGCCATAAGGATGGCGGGTTTTGGCCTTTGCAGCCTTGACGCCCATGCGTCATATGAGGCCCGGCTTTTCGCTCTTGATCACCCCTTCGCAAGGAACTCGCCGCAATGCCGGACGTCCTTAAACTCGACTTTGGCCCAATCGCTGTTCCGTCGCAGGGTGTCCTCATCGTCTTCTGTGGCGAGCGCCTCAAATTCGGCCCCGCCACCGCCAAAGCAATCGCTCCTGCGGCGGCGCTCATCAAACGCGCGGCCGATGCCGAGCGGTTTAACGGCAAGAGCGGCGCTGCTCTTGAGCTGATCGTGCCCGAGGGCTTGCCGGTTTCTCGCCTGGTCGTGATCGGCGTCGGCAAGGGAAGCGGTCTAGGCCAGAAGGATTTTGTGAAGTTCGGCGGCATGGCCCTGGGCAAGCTGCCGACTGCCGCGGGTGCGGCGACCATCTTTGCCGATATGCCTGGCGGCGCCCTGCGCGCTGAGCAGGCCGCCGATCTGGCACAAGGCGCGCGCCTACGCGCCTACGTCTTCGACCGCTACAAGACCAAGCGCAAAGACGACGAGACGCCGCCGCCGGTCCGCAACGTCACCATCGCAACGCGCGACTCTGCAGCGGCGGGCAAAGCCTATGCGGCACGCGCGGCGGTCGCCGAGGGTGTGGTGTTGGCGCGCGATCTGGTCAACGAGCCGGCCAACGTTCTTTATCCGGAGGAATTTGCCCGGCGCATTTCTGCGCTGAAGAGGCTGGGCGTTGCCGTCGAAGTGCTCGATATCCCGGCAATGCAGAAGCTTGGCATGAATGCGCTGCTCGGCGTTGGTCAGGGCTCAGCGCATGAAAGCCGTGTCGTGGTCATGCGTTGGAGCGGCGGCCGCAAAAGCGAAGCGCCGGTCGCGTTCATCGGCAAGGGTGTCTGCTTCGATACCGGCGGCGTCTCCATTAAGCCGGCCGCGGGCATGGAAGATATGAAGGGCGACATGGCGGGTGCCGCTTGCGTCACCGGCCTCATGCAGGCCCTCGCCACGCGCAAAGCGCGGGTCAACGCGGTTGGCGTCATCGGTCTGGTCGAGAACATGCCGGACGGCAAGGCGCAGCGTCCGGGCGATATCGTCAAGTCGATGTCGGGGCAGACCATCGAGATCATCAACACCGACGCCGAGGGTCGCCTCGTGCTCGGCGACGTGATTTGGTACGCGGCGCAGCGCTTCAAGCCGAAGTTCATCATCGACCTGGCGACGCTGACCGGCGCCATTCTCGTTGCGCTCGGCCACGAATACGCCGGCATGTTCGCCAACAATGATCAGCTCGCCGAACGCATCAGCAGGGCCGGCGAGGCGACCGGTGAAACCGTATGGCGCATGCCGCTCGGGCCGGAATACGACAAGATGATCGATTCCAAATTCGCCGACATGAAGAATACCGGCGGCTCGCGTCATGCTGGTGCCATCACCGCCGCGCAGTTCATCAAGCGCTTTGTCGACGATAAGATGCCGTGGGTCCATCTCGACATCGCCGGCACTGGTTTCGATAGTCGCCAGACCGAGACCAACAGGAGCTGGGGCTCCGGCTGGGGCGTGCGGCTGTTGGATCGGCTGGTGAAAGACTATTACGAGCGTTAGCTGCCGAGGCTGGGGTGGAGCAGTGACCGAAATTCTCTTTTACCATCTGCAAGGCCAGAAGCTCGAAGGTGTGCTGCCGGCGCTGCTCGAGAAATCACTTCAACGCGGCTGGCGCGTCATCGTGCAGGGCTCTTCGGAAGAGCGCATCGATGCGCTCGATGCGCTCTTGTGGACCTACCGCGACGACGGCTTCCTGCCGCACGGCACTTGGCGCGAGGCGGAGGCCGCCGCGCAGCCAGTATTGCTCACCGTCAATGAGGGCAATCCGAATGCGGCGAGCGTGCGGTTCTTGATCGAAGGTGCCACCGTGCCGGCCGATGTCGACGCCTATCAGCGCATTGTTCTTCTCTTCGACGGTGAAGATGAGGATGCGGTCGCCGCCGCGCGGGCGCATTGGAGCGCCGCCAAGGACAGGGGCTTTGACGTGACTTATTGGCAGTCGGACGAATCCGGGCGCTGGGTGAAAAAGGCCGGGTCGGCCACCGGCTGATCGGTTAGGATCGAGCGCTAAGCTCTTGACCGGCAAAGCCTTGTCGGGCGCCATCGTGATGACGCAAAATCCGGCTTCAGGGACAAGCGAATAGCTTTACTGGGGTGATTTCTTGCCGCGCTTTTTCATCAATCTTGGCCTTGCTTGCGCAGCCGCGCTTGCTACCGCCGCCTGTTCGAGTTCGCTGTTCGAAAGCGACTCCTACAACAATTTCATGTCCAAGCCGCTGCGGGCATTCGACAGACCGGAATGGGCAACCGACACCAAAAGCAGCCGGAATTTCAACCTCGGCCCCAGCGGTCCCGTCGCGCCGGAGGACATGGTGTCGGGGGACGGCCGTTGCGCGGAGCCAGCGCCGCCGGCAGCGGTTGCCGCCGCGCCAGCGGCGGCGCCGGCCGCTCCCGCTCAGCCAGCTGCGCCTGCGCCGCCGTCCGACCGTCTCGAGCCTGAGGTCGCGCCGGGCGGGCCCCCGCCAGCGCCGGCGCTGACCGGCGGTGTCACGCTCGGCATGAGCGAATGCCAAGTGGTGCGCCGCATCGGCACGCCCAACAATGTCAGCATCGGCGACGAGAAGGGTGAGCGCAAAGTCGTGCTCAGCTATCTCGAGGGCAATTGGCCCGGCATCTACCAGTTCCAGGCCGGCCGCTTGAAAGCGGTCGACGCCGCCCCGGTGCCGGACAAGCCGGCCAAGCCCGCGCCAAAGAAGAAGGCCAAGAAAAAGCCGGCGCATGACAAGGCCGCTCGCCGCGAGATCGAGCGCGGCTACGTGCAGTGAGCGCTAGCGCATACCGGCGCCGGTTTCGCGCTGATAAATGATGAGGTCGAAGCTCGGCGTTGCGTCGTTGCCGACCACCGCGCTCAGCAAGGCATGGGCTTGGCCGCGGTGATGGGTCTGGTGATTGAAGAAATGATCGAGCGCCGGCGCCAAGGGCTGCTCGATCTCGGCCGGACGCACGAATGTGCGGTAGCAGATGGTACCGGCGAGATCGGCTTCGCTTAACGATGCGATGTAACAGCTGATGCGCGCGTCTTCCACGCTGCGCGCGGCGCGCAGTTGCGCGAAGTCGTCATAGAGGATGGCATCGAGACTTTTGGGGATTTCGCCTGCGCAGGTGAAGCGGCGCATCCAAATGCGGTCGCCGACCAGGAGGTGGTTGAGCGTGCCGTGCAGCGATTTGAAGAAGGCGCCGCGATCGGCGCGGTAATCGGCATCGCTCAACGGCGCCACCGCGTCATAAAGCCGTGTATTGCACCAGGCATTGTAGCCGGCGAACATGAGGTAGCGTGAGATCATGACGCGCTCCGCTTGCCGGGGCAAAAGCCCCCCGCTATAAGCCGCGCGACCGAAACATTCCAATCAATCTCGGTCATTCCTCCGATCAAGCTCAGTGAAGGACATTATGGCGGTCGAGCGTACCTTTTCCATCATCAAGCCCGATGCCACCGCGCGCAACCTGACCGGGGCGATCAACGCCATGATCGAGCAGGCGGGCCTGCGCATTGTCGCGCAGAAACGCGTGCGCATCACCCGCGAGCAGGCGGAGAAGTTCTACGCCGTGCACAAGTCGCGGCCGTTCTTCGGCGAGCTCGTCGACTTCATGATCTCCGGCCCGGTGGTGGTGCAGGTGCTGGAAGGCGAGAACGCGATCGCCAAATACCGCGAGGTCATGGGCGCGACCGATCCGGCCAAGGCCGCGCCAAACACCATCCGCAAGGTGCATGCGAAGTCGATCGGCGAGAACTCGGTGCACGGTTCCGACGCGCCCGAAACCGCGATCAAAGAGATCGCGCAGTTCTTCTCCGACAACGAAATCGTCGGCTAGGCTTTCGATCATCCGCCCCCGATGAAATGAAGGGCGGACTAATAACGGCCTCAGGCTCGCCGGTGGGGAAGGGCGACGCGTGAATTCGATTCTGCAAGCCATCGATCCGTCCACTCTGTGGGCCATGATCAGCTCAGGCTGGAGCGAGATGGGTTACGGCGAGTTCTGGCTCGCACTCGCCAAGATCATGTGGATCAACATTTTGTTGTCGGGAGACAACGCGGTGGTGATCGCGATGGCCTGCCGCGGGTTGCCGCACCGGCAACGCATCTGGGGCATGACCCTCGGTGCCGGCGTCGCCGTGGTGCTGCGCATCGTCTTCACCGGCCTCGTCGCCTCGTTGATGCTGCTGCCTTACCTGAAGATCGTCGGCGGCTTGGCGCTGTTCTACATCGCCGCCAAGCTGTTGCTGCCGGAAAAACCCGATCGTAGCGAGAGCGAAGCGGTCGAGCATCTTTGGCGCGCGGTCGGTATCGTCGCCGTGGCCGACATCGTCATGAGCCTCGACAATGTGATCGCGATCGCGGCGGCCGCCGGCGGCAACATGGCGCTGCTGGTGCTGGGATTGGCCATCAGTATTCCCTTGGTCGTCGCGGGCGCCGCGGCGATCTCGGCCTTGCTTGACCGCTACCCGGTCCTCATTTGGGCTGGCGCCGCGCTGCTTGGTTGGATCGTCGGTGAGGTGGTGGCCACCGATCCGGCGGTGACGATTTTTCTTGAGGAGCAGTACGGCGCCGCGACCGCGCATCGGGCGGCTTATGTTTCGGCTATTGTCGGAACCGTGCTGGTGCTGATAGTCGGCCGACTGTGGCGGCGCTGGCGTCGGCCGGACGCAAGCGAAGTCTAGGAATCTGCGCTATAGTCGCGCCACGATGAATCAAGCGGTCCGCTTCCCCGGCGCAAAGACGATCGGCTTTTCCGCCTGCCCGCACGATTGCCCCTCGACCTGCGCGCTCGAGGTCGAGCTGATCGACGAACGCACCATCGGGCGGGTGCGCGGCTCGAAAGATAACGACTACACCGCCGGCGTCATCTGCGCCAAGGTGGCACGCTACGCCGAGCGCGAGCATCATCCTGGCCGCTTGCTGCATCCGCTGCAGCGCGTCGGCGAGAAAGGCGCGGGCGAATTCCGGCAGATTTCCTGGGACGATGCGCTCGACCTTGTGGCGGAGCGGCTGCTGCAAGCTGAGCGGCGCCATGGCGCCGAGACCGTTTGGCCCTATTTCTATGCCGGCACGATGGGCCTGGTGATGCGCGACGGTATCAACCGCCTGCGCCACGTGAAGAAATATTCCGGCTTCCACTCCACGATCTGCGTTAACCCGGCTTATGCCGGCTTTGCCGCCGGCGTCGGCCAAATTGCCGGCGTTGATCCGCGCGAAATGGCGAAAGCGGATCTGGTGGTGATCTGGGGGACCAATGCGGTCAACACCCAGGTCAACGTGATGCGGCACGCCGTGCGCGCGCGCAAAGAACGCGGCGCCAAGATCGCGGCGGTCGACATCTACGTGAACGGCACCATGGAGCAAGCCGATCTGCCGGTGCTGGTCAAACCCGGCACCGACGGCGCGCTCGCCTGCGCGGTGATGCATTGTCTGTTTCGCGACGGCAAAGCCGACTGGGATTACTTGGCGAAATACACCGACGCGCCGCGCGAGCTCGAATCGCATCTGCGCAGCCGCGATCCCGCCTGGGCCGCGGCGATCACCGGCACGCCGGTCGAAACCATCGAAGAATTCGCCCGTCTGATCGGCGAGCGCAAACGCGCCTTCTTCCGCCTCGGCTACGGCTTCTCGCGCTCGCGTAACGGCGCCGCCAATATGCATGCGGCAAGCTGCATCCCGGCGGTGACCGGCGCCTGGCAATGGGAAGGCGGCGGCGCCTTCCACATCAATGCCGACATCTACAAGCTCGACAAGACGCTGATCGAGGGCCTCGATGTCTGGGATCGCTCAGTGCGCATGCTCGACCAATCGCGCATCGGCGAGATTCTCTGCGGCGAGCGTGACGCATTGCTCGGCGGACCACCGGTCTCCGCGCTGTTCATCCAGAACACTAACCCGGCTTCGGTCGCGCCCGATCAGAACACGGTCAAGCGCGGCTTTGCACGCGCGGATCTGTTCACTTGCGTGCACGAGCAGTTTATGACCGAGACCGCAAAAATGGCGGATGTCGTGCTGCCGGCGACGACCTTTCTTGAGCACGATGACATTTATCGCGGCGGCGGCCACCAATATCTGATCTTCGGTCCCAAGCTGGTCGAGCCGCCGGGCGAAGCCCGCAACAATCACGAGGTTACCGCCGCCTTAGCGAAACGGCTTGGCGCCGAGCATCGCGGCTTCGCCATGAGCCCGCGCGAGTTGATCGACCAAATGCTACGTGTTTCCAAGCGCGGCACGCTCGCCGAGTTCGAGGCGGCACGCTGGATCGACTGCCAGCCGCCGTTCCGCGCCTCTCACTACCTCGACGGCTTCCATTGGCCGGACGGCAAGTTTCGCTTCAAGCCGGACTGGGACAACGTGCCGTTCCGCAGCCCCTATAAAAGCGGGCCGATCGCGGCCATGCCGCCGCTGCCCGACCATTGGGCCGCGATCGAGGAGCAGGACGGCGCGCATCCGTTCCGCCTCGCCACCTCGCCGGCGCGCGGCTTCCTCAACTCGACCTTCAACGAGACGCCGACCTCGCTGGCGCAGGAAGAACGGCCGACGGTGCTGGTCCATCCGCGGGATGCTGCGGAGCACGGCATTGCCGACGGCGACGAGGTCGTGCTCGGCAATGCGCGCGGCGAGGTGCGCCTGCACGCGCGCCTGTTTCCCGGCGTGCGCCGCGGCGTGCTGATCGCAGAATCGATCTGGCCGAATGCAGCCTATCCCGACGGTTGCGGGATCAACAGCCTCACGGGTGCCGATCCGATTGCGCCGTATGGCGGCGCCGCCTTCCACGACAACAAAGTGTGGATCAGGCGGCGCGCGCCCTGAGCGTTCAGCTCTTGCCGGCGAGCATATTGTCGATGCTGAAGCGACCGCCGCCGCTCACGAACATCACCAACAGGCCACCGGCAATGGCGAGGTCTTTGCTGAGGAACACGTATTGCAGGCCCTGCGCCGCCTGAGGGAATTCCCAGTAGCGGTGCGCCGTTACGAAAGCGATTACGACGAAAGCCAGGCCTAGCAAAGCGCCGTAACGCGTACCGACACCGAGGATGAGGGAGATGACCACGATCCACTCGACGATATGCGCGAGCACACTCATGAAGTCAGGCGCCGGGTAGTGGAGGGTCTGCAGATAAGCGGTAGCCGGACCGCCGGTCCACACCGTCATCAGGAACACGAGCGCGATCAGCACGCGGCCAATCAGGAGCCACAAGTCGCTCATGCCTGTGGCGATGCCGTCGGTGCATGACAACAGCGGATGCGATGACGGATTGGATTGCATTGTGTTTCCCCCGGTCTTGTCGTGTTGGGTGATAGTCTTTCAGCTTGGCTTGTCGTGCAAGCCGTGGGCAGCGCCCCATTCGAGCCGAACCGGATGTTGCCGCCGCAGGTACTGAACACCGCGCGCGAGGGGACTATTCACTTCGCACTGCGGCAAATCACGCTGAGGAGACTGTCGCGGCGCTATAGGGCGCTGGCACGCCATCGACGAGGCAGCGGCCGTTTTCGACGCGCACGCGGCCTTCCGCCACCAGCTTGAGCGCCTGCGGATAGATGCGGTGCTCGACCGTGAGCACGCGGGCGGCGAGCGTTTGTTCGGTATCGCCGGCATGCACCGGCACCGCACCTTGCAGGATGATCGGGCCGGAATCCATCTCCGGTACGACGAAATGCACGGTGGCGCCGTGCAGCTTCGCGCTGGCTGCGAGCGCGCGCTTGTGCGTGTCGAGGCCCTTGAACGCAGGCAACAGCGCCGGGTGAATATTGAGCAGACGGCCCTGCCAGCGGCTGACAAAGTCGGCGCTCAAGAGGCGCATGAAGCCGGCGAGGCAGACGATGTCAATGCGACGCTCCCGTAGGATTTCCTGTAGGGCACGCTCGAAGGCAGCGCGGTCTTTGCCAAAAACCGTGTGATCGATGACGTGCGTGTGAATTCCGGCGGCGCGCGCGAGTTCCAAACCGCCGGCATCCGGCCGGTTCGACAAGACGAGCGCGATCTCCGCCGGGTAGCTCTTATCTTTCGCGGCCTCGATCAGCGCCGCCATGTTGGAGCCGCGGCCGGAAATCAGGACGGCAACGCGTTTGCGGCTCATGCCTCACCCGAGATCAAGCTTGCCGTCATAGCTGACGCGCGCTTCACCCGCTCGCACCAGCTTGCCGATGACGCTTGCGTGGTCGCCGCCGCGCGCAAAAACCTGTACGACCGCGTCAACCTTGTCAGGTGCGGCGATTGCGATCATGCCAATGCCGCAATTGAAGGTGCGCAGCATTTCGTTCTGCGCGATGCCGCCTTGTTGCGCAAGCCAGCGAAATACCGGCTTCACTGGTACCGTGCTCAAGTCGAGGTGCGCGCCGAGCCCATCGGGAAGCACGCGCGGGATGTTGTCGGGAAAGCCGCCGCCGGTGATATGCGCCAGCGCCTTCACCGCCTTGGTCTCGCGGATCGCCGCGAGGCACGACTTCACATAGATGCGCGTCGGCGTGAGCAGTGCGTCGCCCAGCGTTTCGCTCGGCGCGAAAGGGGCGGGCGCGCTCCAGGCAATTCGGCTTTTCTCCACCACCTTGCGCACCAGCGAATAGCCATTGGAATGCACGCCCGAAGAGGCAAGGCCGATGACGACGTCGCCTTCCGCGATATCGGCGCGCGGCAACAGCGCGCCGCGCTCGGCGGCCCCGACGGCAAAGCCGGCGAGGTCGTAGTCCTCGCCGCGATAGAGGCCGGGCATTTCCGCGGTCTCGCCGCCGATCAGGGCACAACTCGCCTCGCGGCAGCCGGCCGCGACACCGGCGACAACGGCCGCGCCGATTTCCGGCGACAATTGTCCACAGGCAAAGTAGTCGAGGAAGAACAGCGGCTCGGCGCCTTGCACGACGAGATCGTTGACGCTCATCGCCACGAGATCGATGCCGATGGTATCGTGGCGGCCGGTTTCGATCGCGATCTTGACCTTGGTGCCGACGCCGTCGGTTGCGGCGACCAGCACGGGATCGCTAAAGCCCGCGCGCTTCAAGTCGAACAACCCAGCGAAGCCGCCGATTTCCGCGTCGGCGCCGGGCCGCGCGGTCGCGCGCACCAATGGCTTGATCAGGTCGACCATCCGATTGCCGGCGTCGATGTCGACGCCGGCTTGCGCGTACGTGAAGCCGCGCGGTTTTTCTGCCATGATGCTTCCTTACTCGCGTCGTGTCCTAGGTGGGAATCGCAAGTCGCGCAATGGTCAAGGCACCGTTATATTCCGCCCAGAGAAGGCATACGCTTCCGCCGGTGAGAGGTGGAACGCGTGCAGAGACTGGAACTGCCTTGAGTATTCCAAACCTCATCACTCTGGGACGCATTCTGCTGGTGCCGATCGTGGTCTGGGCGATCGCTTCGGGCGCCATGTGGATCGCGTTCGTGCTGTTCGTCGCTGCCGGCGTCAGCGACGCGGTCGACGGCTATCTTGCCAAGCGCTTCAAAATGACCAGCGTGCTCGGCGCCTATCTCGACCCGCTCGCCGACAAGGCGCTGATCGTGTCGATCTATCTGACACTCGGCATCAACAATCTGATCCCGCGTTTTTTGGTCATCCTGGTCGTTTCGCGCGACATCCTGATCGTCGGTGGCATCATGCTGTCCTGGGTGATCGGCAACCCGCTCAAGATCAGGCCGCTGCTTGTCTCCAAACTCAATACCGTGGCGCAAATCTTGTTTGCCTGCGTCGTGCTCGGCTCGCTCGGCTTTCACATCGAGGCCGAACGGATCGAATTCGTGCTCATGGGCTTGGTCGCCGCGTTGTCGCTACTGTCGGTCGCCGCTTATGTGCGGGAGTGGGTGCGGCACATGAATTCGGCGGCCGCCCGTTGAGCGCGCGCGCCAAATCGCCGCTTCATCCCGCGCCGGCACCGGCGCCCGGCGGCATGCCCATCCAGCGCCAGGTCATGTTTTGGCTGGCGGCGTTGGCGGTCGTCATCGTGCTGTTGTGGCTGCTGAGCGCGATCCTGCTGCCTTTCGTTGCCGGCCTTGCCATCGCCTATCTGCTCACGCCGCTGACCGACCGCATCGAGCGGTTCGGCCTCAATCGCCTGCTCGCGGCGCTGCTAATCATCACGCTGGTGGTGCTCGCCTTCGTTTATCTGATCCTGCTGGTGGCGCCGATCCTCGGTACTCAGCTTTCGTCCTTCATCGAAAGCGTGCCGGGCTACGTCACCAAATTGCAGACCTTGCTCACCGATCCGAACCGGCCCTGGCTGCAGAAGTTGGTGGGCGCCGCGGGCCTCAACGCCGACAAGACGCTCGGCGATCTGGTCACGCAGGGTGTCGGCTGGCTCACCGCCTTCCTGAAATCGCTGTGGTCGGGCGGCCGCGCGCTGATCTCGCTGTTCTCGCTGGTGGTGGTGACGCCGGTGGTGGCGTTCTATCTGATCTACGACTGGCATCGCATGATCCGCGCCGTCGACGGTTGGGTGCCGGTGCAGCAGCGCGAAACCGTGCGCGCGCTTGCGCGCGAGATCGACGCCGCCATTGCCGGTTTTCTGCGCGGGCAGACCGCGGTGTGCCTGATCCTCGGCTCCTTCTATGCGGTTGCGCTGACTCTCTCCGGGCTCAATTTCGGCCTGCTCATCGGCCTCATCTCCGGCATCATCACGTTCGTGCCCTATGTCGGCTCGATGACCGGGCTCGTGCTCGGTCTTGGAGTCGCAGTTGCGCAATTCTGGCCGGACTACACCTCGATTCTGACCGTGCTCGCGATCTTCCTTGTCGGCCAGTTCCTCGAAGGCAATCTATTGTCGCCCAAGCTTGTCGGCGAGAGCGTTGGCCTGCATCCGGTCTGGGTGATCTTCGCGCTGCTCGCCTTCGGCTATCTGTTCGGCTTTGTCGGCCTGTTGGTGGCGGTGCCGCTCGCTGCGACCATGGGCGTGCTTGCCCGCTTTGCACTGCGGCGCTATCTGAAAAGCGCGCTCTATACCGGCCAGGCAGTGGAATAGCGCGATGTCGCTCGCGCCGCGTCAGCTCGTACTCGCGCTCGACCATCGGGAAAGCTTCGCGCGCGAGGATTTTCTCGCCGGCCCCCCCAATGCCGCGGCCCTCGCGCTAATCGAGCGCTGGCCGGATTGGCCTTCGCTGATGATGGCCCTCGTCGGCCCGGAAGGATCGGGCAAGACCCATCTCGCTTCGATCTGGGCGAGGATCTCCGGCGCGCGGGTGTTGTCCGCTAAGCTCCTCGGGCAAACCGACCTGCCGGCCGCGCTGGCAACCGGCGCGCTGGTGGTCGAAGATCTGGCGCCACGGAGCCTCGACGAGCGCGCGCTTTTCCACCTGCTCAATCTGGCGCGTGAGGAGGGCGCGTTCCTACTGCTGACGGCGCGGAGCGCGCCAGCTGCGTTCCCGGTTGGCCTCCGTGACCTTGCCTCGCGCTTGCGCAGCATTCCGGTGGTGACGCTGGCTGCTCCCGACGACGCGTTATTGCGCGCGCTGATCGTCAAACTTGCCGCCGACCGTCAGCTCGCGGTCGATGAGCCGCTGGTGAGCTTCCTCGCCAACCGCATCGAGCGGTCCTTTGCCGCCGCCAAAGACGCGGTTGAACGGATCGATCGCGAGGGGATGCGGCTGCATCGGCCGGTGACGCGCGCCCTCGCCGCCGAGCTGTTCCGCGAAAATCCTTAACGACACGAATGACTTCCGCTTGACGAAAGGCGGTTTGCGCATGAACTGTCATGGCGCAGCCATTTTCGGCGGCTAAAGAAACGTCAGGGCGTCCATTCTTCAAATGGCAGACCGCGGACAAGCTATTGCGTCGGCACGGGAAATCGCTCCGGTCCTAGACCGCGAGCCGGTCCCGGGAACGGCTGAGTCCGAGGTTTCGCTGCGCGCACGTCCGGACCGATTCATCAATCGCGAACTATCCTGGCTGCACTTCAATCGTCGGGTGCTGGAGGAGGCGGCCAACGAGCACCATCCGGTGCTCGAGCGCGTGCGCTTTCTGTCGATCTCGGCCAACAACCTCGACGAATTCTTCATGGTGCGCGTTGCCGGCCTCAAGGGCCAAGTGCGCGAGGGCATTCCCATCCCGAGCCCGGATGGGCTGACGCCGAACGAGCAGCTCGCGCGCATCAGCGAAGCGGTGTCGAGCCTCGCCCACGATCAGCAGCAACGCTGGATCGAATTGCGGCCGGAACTCGCCAAGGCCGGTGTCGCGCTGGTTGACGGCGCGGACCTGAAGAAATCCGAACACGGCTGGCTCGAAGAGCATTTCTTGAGCCAGATCTTTCCGCTGCTCACGCCGCTCGCCATCGATCCGGCGCATCCGTTCCCTTTCATCCCCAATCTCGGCTTCTCCATCGCCCTGCAGCTCGCGCGCCTGAAGGACGGCAAGGCGATGAATGCGCTCATCCGCATGCCGCAGAAGATCGAGCGTTTCATTCGCTTGCCGAGCCCCAACGAACAGAAGCTGCGCCTGATCACGCTGGAGGAGGCGACCGGCCTATTCATCGGCCGCTTGTTTCCTGGTTACGCGGTGAGAGGGCAAGGCGGCTTCCGTCTCATCCGCGACTCGGAAGTGGAAATCGAGGAAGAGGCCGAGGACCTGGTGCGGCTGTTCGAGACGGCGCTCAAGCAGCGCCGGCGCGGATCGGTGATCCGGCTCGAGCTCGACGCCAAGATGCCGGCGGAGCTGCGCAGCTTCGTGCAGCGCGCGCTTGCGGTCGCCGACGACGAGGTGTTCCTGGTCGATGGCGTGCTGGCGCTCAATGAACTGTCGCAGCTCACCAAGATCGATCGACCGGACTTGGAATTCGTGCCCTATAATCCGCGCTACCCGGAGCGTATCCGCGATCACGGCGGCGATGCCTTTTCCGCCATCCGCCAGAAGGATCTCGTCGTCCACCATCCTTACGAGTCGTTCGACGTGGTGGTGCAGTTCCTGCAGCAGGCCGCGCGCGACCCCAACGTGGTCGCCATCAAGCAGACGCTCTACCGTACCTCGGCGGAATCCCCGATCGTCAAGACGCTGGTCGAGGCGGCGGAAGCCGGCAAGTCGGTCACCGCACTGGTTGAGCTCAAGGCGCGTTTCGACGAGGAGGCCAATATTCGTTGGGCGCGCGATCTGGAGCGCGCCGGCGTGCAGGTCGTCTATGGCTTCATCGAGCTCAAGACGCACGCCAAACTATCCTACGTGGTGCGCCGCGAGGGCGGTGCGCTCGCCACCTACGTGCATGTCGGCACCGGCAATTATCACCCGGTGACCGCACGCATCTATACCGACCTCTCGTTCTTCACCGCCGACGCGGTAATCGGCCGCGACGTCGCGCGCATTTTCAACTACATCACCGGCTATGCCGAGCCGGCCGAGCTCGAGCGCATGGCGATTTCGCCGATTTCGCTGCGCAAACGCATCCTCGATCACATCGCGGAGGAGATCGCCAACGCGAACGTGGGCAAGCCGGCGGCAATCTGGATGAAAATGAACTCACTGGTCGACGCCGGTATCATCGACGCGCTCTATGATGCCTCGCGCGCCGGCGTCTCCATCGATCTGGTGGTGCGCGGCATCTGCTGCCTGCGGCCGGAATTGCCGGGCCTGTCGGAAAATATCCGGGTGAAATCGATCGTCGGGCGTTTCCTCGAGCACAGCCGCATCTATTGCTTCGGCAACGGCCATGCGCTGCCGCACCCCAAGGCCGCGATCTATATTTCCTCGGCCGACATGATGCCGCGCAATCTCGACCGCCGCGTCGAGGCGCTCTGCCCGATTCTCAATCCAACTGTGCATGAGCAGGTTTTAGACCAGATAATGGTCGCGAATCTGATGGATAACGAGCAGAGTTGGACGGTCTTGCCGGATGGAAGCTCCACCCGCATCAAAGCCGAGCCGGGCGAGGAACCCTTCAACGCCCACAAGTACTTCATGACAAATCCGAGCCTGTCGGGTCGTGGGAAATCGCTCAAAGAATCCTCGCCGCGCAGCCTTATACGCCGCCTCGTCGAAAGCGCGTAAACGCTCGCCCATCGTCCAGTCCGCCAAAGGCCGCCTCGACTACGGACCGCCGATCGCGGTCATCGACATCGGCTCGAACTCGGTACGCCTGGTCATCTACGAGGCGCTGACGCGGGCGCCGACCCCGATCTTCAACGAGAAGGTGCTCGCCGGCCTCGGCCGCCAGGTGCAGTCGACCGGCCTGTTGGCGCCGGAGGCGATCGACGTCGCGCTCGCCTCGCTCAAGCGCTTTCGCGCGCTCTGCGACACGCTGCACGTGCGCAAGGTCTGGGCGATCGCCACCGCCGCCTGCCGCGACGCCCGCAACGGCCGCGCCTTTATCGCGCAGGCCGAGCGCATCTGCCGCACCCCGATCAAGGTGCTGTCCGGCTCGCGCGAGGCACATCTGACCGCATTCGGAATCGTCGCCGGCATCCACAAGCCGGACGGCATCGTCGGCGACCTCGGCGGCGGCTCGCTCGAGCTGATCGACGTGCACGGCACGCGCGTGCATGGTGGGTTGACGCTGCCGCTCGGCGGCCTCGCCTTGCAGGACATCGCCGGCAAGTCGCTGAAGAAGGCGGAGAAGTTCGTCGAGCAGACGCTTGAAGACCTGGACTTGCTGGAGGAAGGCGAGGGCCGCAGCTTCTACGCCGTCGGCGGCACTTGGCGCGCGCTCGCCCGCCTGCACATGTGGCAGACCGGTTACCCGTTTCACGTCATGCACAATTACACGATCCCGGCGCGCGAGGCGCTCGAATTCTCGCGCCTGGTGCACCGGGTCGATACCGAGACGCTGTCCAAGATCGAAGTCGTCAACGCCGCCCGCCGCCCGCTACTCGCCTATGCCGCGCTGGTGATGGAGTATCTGGTGCGCGCGATCCGGCCGAAGGACGTGGTGATCTCGGTGCTCGGCGTGCGCGAGGGTCTGCTGTACTCGCTGCTCAAGGCGCACGCGCGCGCACGAGATCCGTTGATCGAAGCGTGCGCCGATCTCAACGTGCTGCGCTCGCGTTCGCCGAAACATGGCGAAGAGCTGATCGCCTGGACCGACCGCTTCATGGCCTCCTCTGGCATCGAAGAAACCGCTGACGAGCGCCGTTTGCGCCACGCCGCCTGCCTGCTCGGCGACATCGGCTGGCGCGCCCATCCCGATTATCGCGGCGAGCAGTCGATGAACATCATCGCCAACGGCGCCTTCGTCGCGGTCGACCATCCCGGCCGCGCCTATCTCGCGCTCTCGGTCTATTTCCGCCACGCCGGGCTCTACGAGGAGGAGCTGTCGCCGCGGCTGCGCGAACTGGCCTCGACGCGCATGCTCGACCGCGCCCGCATTCTCGGCGCTGCCATGCGGGTGGCTTATATCCTCACCGCCGGCACCAGCGGCGTACTGCCGAAGACGCCGATGCAGGTGAAACGCCGCAAGCTGGTGCTGAAGCTGCGCGGCAAGCACCGCGGCCTCGCCGCCGAGCGGCTCTATAACCGGCTGCGCGCATTGGGACGGCTGATCGGACGCGAGGCGGTGATCGACGCGTAGTCGTCGTTTCGGGCGGTCCGGCGCCGGAATGACAATTCAATCTTTCTCGGTCGCCACCACGCGGCCTTTCTCCACCGCCAGCGCCAGCCTGCCGTGCTTGAGCGCCAACGCCTTCTCGCCGAACAGCTCGCGCCGCCAACCCTTGAGCGCCGGCACGTCGGCCTCGTCGTCGGCGGCGATGCGGTCGAGGTCGTCGACCGTGGCGATGACCTTGGCGGCGACGCCGTGGCTTTCCGCGGTCATGCGCAAGAGCACCTTGAGCAGCTCGACGATGGCCGGGCCGTTCGGCGCCGGGCGGAAGCGCTCCATGCGCGGCAAGGTCTTGGCATCGCGCGCGAGGCCGCGTTGCACGGCCTCGACGATCTCGGCGCCCCAGCGCGAGCGCTCGAAGCCCTTGGGCAATGAGCGCAGCTGGCCGAGCCTCTCGACCGTGGTCGGGTGCTGCACGGCGATGTCGCCGATCGCGTCGTCCTTGAGCACGCGCGAGCGCGGCACGTCGCGCGTCTGCGCCTCGCGCTCGCGCCAGGCGGCGACCTCGATCAGCACGGCGAGGTCCTTGGGCTTGCGCACGCGGCCCTTTAGCCGCTCCCAGGCGCGCTCGGGATCGGCGCGGTAGGTTTCCGGCGAGGTGAGCACATCCATCTCGGCCTCGACCCAGTTGACGCGGCCGCGCCGTTCGAGGTCAGCCTCCAGCTTCAAATAAACGTCGCGCAGATGGGTGACGTCGGAGACCGCGTAGGAAACCTGCGCGTCGGACAGCGGCCTCCGCGCCCAGTCGGTGAAGCGGTGCGACTTATCCAGCGTGTCGCCGGTGATGCGCTGCACCAGCGCGTCATAGGCGATGGAATCGCCATAGCCGAGCACCATGGCGGCGACTTGGGTGTCGAAGATCGGGTGCGGGATCTTGTTCGCCATATGCCAGACGATCTCAATGTCCTGGCGGGCGGCGTGGAATACCTTGCAGACCTTCTCGTTGGTCATGAGGTCGAAGAACGGCGCCAGATCGAGGCCCGGCGCAAGCGCATCGATCACCACTGCCTCCTCGGGAGAGGCCATCTGCGCGACGCAGAGCAGCGGGTAATAGGTCGACTCGCGCAAGAACTCGGTGTCGACGGTGACGTAAGGGTGTCGCGCCATGCGCGCGCAGATGTCGGCGAGTTCCGTCGTGGTCGTGATCAAATCCATTGCGGCAACAAACTAATCAAATCATCCGTTATGGCAATGCTTCAGCGGCCGCGGATGCGCGGCATCAGGATGAACTCCCAGGGGCTCGGCATCGGCCCCACCGGCACCTCGATCACGGTCGGCTCGCGCGCGGCGATCGCTTCGCGCAAGGCAAGGCGTAGCTCGCCGGCATCGCGTGCGCGGCGGCCGGCGGCGCCGAAACTCTCGGCGAATTTGACGAAATCGGGGTTGGCAAGATCGATGGCGATCAGGCGGTTACCGAACTGTTCCTCCTGGATGCGCCGCACATTGCCGAAGGCGCCGTCGTTGAACACGATCGCGACGAGCGGAATGCGGTGGCGCATCGCGGTCGCCAGTTCGTTCGCCGTATAAAGAAAGCCGCCGTCGCCACTGATAGAGACGACCGGCACGTCGGCGCGCGTGTGCTGGGCGCCGAGCGCGGTGGCATAGCCCCAGCCGAGATTGTCCTGGTAGCCGGGCGACAGGAAGGTGCGCGGCTTGTGGACCGGGAAGGCGAGGCGGGCGGCGAAGCCGACCTGCGTCACCTCGTCGACGAAAATGCCGTCCTCCGGCAGTTCGGCGCGAATCGCCGCAAGGAAAGCGAGCTGCGGGCTAAGTTTGGCGAGCCGCGCTTTCATCCTGGCGTGACGCTCGCGCATTTCCTCCGCGCGCGAGGCGCGTCGCATGTTGGTGCGCGCCAAAGCGTCGATCAGCCGCCGCAGGATCGGCGCGGCGTCGCCGATCAGCGCCGCCTTCGGTTTGTGCAGCCGCGCCGGCTCCTCCGGATCGGCGTCGACGCGCACGACTTGCAGATCGCGATCGATGCCCCAATGCTTGAACGTGTAGAGCAGATGCGAGCCGATGCCGAGCACGGCGTCGGCCTCGCCCCACAATTCGCGGCCCAGCGGCAGATTGACGCTGAACGGGTTGCGGTCGTCGAGCACGCCGCGCCCGCGCCGGTAGCTCATCACCGGCGCCTGCAACATGCTGGACAGGATGCCGACCTCGAGCGAAGCATCCTGCGCGCCGCCGCCGACCGAGATGAGCACGCGCTTGGCCTTGCCGAGCACGCGCGCGGCCTTTTTGATTTCGTCCTCGTCGATGCGCGGTGCGCGCCGCGGAAGCGGGGGCGCCAGTGCGACGTTGCCACGCTTGCCCCAGACATCCATGGCGCATTCGAGCGCCGCCGGCCCAGGCCGGCCCTTGAACATCGCGTGGACGGCTCTGGCGATCTTTGCCGACGCTTCTTCAGGCCCATCGATGCGAGCAACATGATCGACCAGGCGGGCGATGATGCCGTGCTGATCGCGGATCTCGTGCAGATGGCCGAGGCCGCGGCCGATGTCGCCGGCGGGGATTTGCCCGATCAAGGCGAGCACCGGCGCGTTCATGCCATAGGCGGTGAGCAGCGCCGCCCCCGAGTTGAGCAGGCCTGGGCCCGGCACCACCGCGTAGGCCTGCGGCTTGCCGGTGGCGAGTGCCGCGCCCAGCGCCATATAGGCCGCGCCCTGCTCGTGGCGGGTGTGCACCACCGTGACCTTGTTGCCGGCGCGCTGCAAGGCGTCGAACAGGTGATCGTTGTGCACGCCCGGCAGCGCGTACACCGTGTCGATGCCATGGGCGAGGAGTGTGGCGACCGCCGCTTCGCCGGTGGACATATCGGTTGCCGGCGGCGCGGGTTTTTTCTTGGACTTGCGAGCCATGCTTATCCGGATACGCGAGCGCGGGCGCCCGCGCAAATGCCTTGAACCGGCTTGCTTGACAAAGCCGACCCCCCATGCGCTTTCCTTCCTTTGCCCGCCGAAGCGGGCTTCGCGAAGGCGGGTCGCGCGCCTCGCGCTCAAACACGCAACCGCCCTCGGCACAGCCCACCGTCATGCATCGCTATCGCTCACATACCTGCGGCGCGTTGCGCGACGGCGACATCGGCAAACACGTGCGGCTGTCCGGCTGGTGCCATCGCATCCGCGATCATGGCGGCGTGCTGTTCATCGACCTGCGCGACCATTACGGCCTCACGCAGGTGGTGGCAGATCCGGACTCGAACGCGTTCAAGCTTGCCGAGACGCTGCGGTCGGAATGGGTGGTGCGCATCGACGGCAAGGTGCGCCACCGCCCCGAAGGCACCATCAATCCCGAACTGCCGACCGGCGCGGTGGAAGTCTATGTCGACGAGATCGAGGTGCTCGGGCCCGCCGCCGAATTGCCGATGCCGGTCGCCGGCGAGCAGGACTATCCGGAGGACATCCGGCTCAAATACCGTTTCCTCGATCTGCGCCGCGACAAGCTGCACGCTAACATCATGCTGCGTGGGCGCGTGATCGACTCGATCCGGGCCCGCATGAAGGAGGGCGGCTTCTTCGAATTCCAGACGCCGATCCTCACCGCGTCGTCGCCGGAAGGCGCACGTGACTTCCTGGTGCCCTCGCGCCTGCATCCCGGCAAGTTCTACGCGCTGCCGCAGGCGCCGCAGCAGTTCAAGCAGCTCATTATGATGGCGGGCTTCGACCGCTATTTCCAGATCGCGCCGTGCTTCCGCGACGAGGACGCGCGCGCCGACCGCTCGCCCGGCGAGTTCTATCAGCTCGACCTGGAGATGAGCTTCGTCACCCAGGAGGACGTGTTCGCCGCCGTTGAGCCGGTGATCCGCGGCGTGTTCGAGGAATTCGCGGGCGGCAAGCAGGTCACGCCGAAGTTCCCGCTCATCCCTTACGAGGCGGCCAAGCGCGCCTTCGGCACCGACAAGCCGGATTTGCGCAACCCGCTGGTCATGGCGAACGTCACCGACGTCTTCCGCGACTCCGGCTTCAAGATTTTTGCCAACGGCATCAAGGCCGATCCGAATTTCGAGGTTTGGGCCATTCCGGCGCCGGGCGGTGGCAACCGCGCCTTCTGCGACCGCATGAATTCCTGGGCGCAAGGCGAGGGTCAGCCAGGGCTCGGCTACATCTTCTGGCGCGAGGGCGAGGAAGACGGCGCCGGGCCGATCGCCAAAAATCTCGGGCCCGAGCGCACCGCGCTGTTGAAGAAATTCGTCGGCATCCATGCCAGCGAGCACGTCAAGATTGCGGTCGGCTTGCCGGGCGGGTTCATCCGCAACTATGCCGACCTGCGCCCGCACGGGTTCGAAACCGGCGACGCGGTGTTTTTCGTCGGCGGCGTGCCGGCCAAGCAATACAAATTCGCCGGCGAGGCGCGCACGCGCGTGGCGAGCGAGCTTAACCTCCTCGCCAAGGACCGCTTCGAATTCTGCTGGATCGTCGATTTCCCGATGTTCGAATGGAACGAGGAGGAGAAGAAGATCGACTTCTCGCACAATCCGTTCTCGATGCCGAACCTGCCGGTCGACGATTTTCTCGCGCTCGATGCCAACGACCACGGCACGCTGCTGTCGATCAAGGCGATCCAGTACGACATCGTCTGCAACGGCGTCGAATTGTCGTCGGGCGCCATCCGCAATCACCGCCCCGAGGTGATGAAGAAGGCCTTCGCCATCGCCGGCTATCCGGAGTCGGAGCTGGAGCGCAAATTCGGCGGCATGTTGCACGCGCTCTCGCTCGGGGCGCCGCCGCACGGCGGCATCGCGCCCGGCATCGACCGCATCGTCATGCTGCTCGCCGGCGAAGAGAACATCCGCGAGGTGACGCTGTTCCCGATGAACCAGCGCGCCGAGGACCTGATGATGGGCGCGCCGTCCGACGTGACGGCAAAGCAGCTCAGGGAGCTGCACATCCGGCTCGATTTGCCGAAGAAATAACGCTGCAACGAAAAGGGGCGGCCTTGCGGCCGCCCAAGTTTAAACGCCACGCGGGAGGAACCTCTACGGGTCGGCCTGAAAGACGCCGCCGGCCCGCGTGACCAAATTCAACCGTGAGTGAGTCACACGGGCGGGTGATTCGTCAATCGGATTTATCGGATTTATGACGGTGGCCGTCCCGCACCGGATACCAACAGATTTTTTCGCCGTGCGCGAGCGCCGCGCCAGCGCGCGCAAATGCACTGAACCGGAAACGCAAGTTCCGGCGCGATGGTGTGGGGAAAGGAGCCGGCCTAACGCAGCGATGCGCCGCGGTTGCAATACGCTGGTCGAGGGCGCGTGCGCTTAAGCCGACTCCTTTGTTGTGTCTACGCCGCCTCGAAATAGACGGTGGTCTCGAAGGCGTAGTCGCATGCCTCGCAGCACCAGAGATGGCGCACCCGGCCGCCATCGAGATATTCCGACCATTCGGGGATGAAGAGACGGTTGCCGCATTGCGCGCATTCGAGCTGTGGACGCGAATGGCCGTGACGCTTCCGCTCGCGGGCGTCGTTGAGTTCCATGGGGCCTCCCTTGCTTTTGCACCGCGGCCCCCACCCCCGTTGGGGCGACGATGGTAGCGCGGTGAAACGACGAGTGAAGCAGCAAGGCTGACGTAATCGCGCCTGCCGACTCATGCGCTGACATTGCCCGCGCGCGATGAACCTGATGCGACACTTGGCGATGAATTGATTCAAATGTCCTCGGCGGCGAGTTTGCGCGCGAGTCCTTCTTCGCCCCAGGCCATCACCTTGTTGTGATTCCAGGCAAAGACCGGGCGCAACAGCGGCGCCAGCGCCCGCATCCACGGTTTTTCGACTTCGACGATCCAATCGTAGCGCACCCGCGTGCCGGCGCCGTCCTGCGCGAGCGTCCAGCGGCCAAGCCCGTTCAACTCGCCCTCGGCGCGGCCTTCGATCAGGCGCATCGGCTCGATGCGGGTGGTGCGCATGGCGAAGGTGATCGTGTAGGGCAACGCCGTGCACCAGGTGAGGCGGCGCAGCGCCCCGATACCGTCGGCGTCGCCTTGCGCGAGCGTGTCGACGCGGGCGACCGCGCGCCACCAAGTGGGCCAGTCCTCCGGCTGCGCCAACGCGCGCCAGACCGCGGCGAGCGGCACCTGAAAGCGCCAGTTGGTCACCAGGTGGAATTGCGTCGCCGGCATGCTGTGGCACCGCGAAAGACGGGTTTCGCAAGGACGCAACTGATCTTACGATAGGTGGGCGGATGCAAGGATAGTTCCGATGAGCCAGACCGTCGCCACCCCGCGCACCAAGGTCAAGACCAAGACCGAGCGGCCGAAGCTGTGGAAGGTGATCCTGCTCAACGACGATTACACGCCGCGCGAATTCGTCGTCGAGGTGCTCAAGGCCGTGTTTCGCATGAACGAGAGCCAAGCCTACCGGGTGATGATGACGGCGCACCAGAAGGGCGCCTGCGTCATCGCCGTGTTCACCAAGGACGTCGCCGACACCAAGGCCAAAGAAGCGACCGAACTGGGCAAGAGCCGGGGCTATCCCTTGTTCTTCACGACGGAGCCGGAGGAGTAGGCAGCGTTAAGGGACCAGGTAGAGCGTGTAGTCGTCGTAGCCATTGATATCGAGCAGGCGGAATCCGACGCCAAATGCCTGCGTGCTCGAGGTCCACTCGCACCAGTCGAAGGCCTGCGGCGGTACCATGCGCGAATAGGGACCCGACCAATGCGCCCCGTTCTCCGCCTGAGCGTAATAGCACCAGTAGCGATTGACGTCGGAGAGGTCGAGGCCGGACACCACTTTGCTTTGTCCCGGGACCAAGCTCCACCAACCCTTCTTGGTCCAATTGCCGCCGTCGGGACAGTTCGGCGTGTACCACATGATCGCGACCCACAATTTGCTCGGGTAGAAATTGGTGAACTGCAACATCGTCGCCTCCCCCTCGCTTGCGCCGCTATTTCTTCCTGTCGGGCTGCATTGCGCGTTCGGGCAATACGGTCTTGCCGCGCGGCGTTGCCTGCAGCGCCTGCGCGAAATGGCGCAACGCGTCGTCGCCGAGGTCGACATGCCCGGGCGAATGAATGGCGGCGGCGTGTCGCCGTTCGCCCTTGTCCTCATCGCCTTTGCCGAGATCGGTAGCCTTGGCGACGCGGAGTTTGAATTCGTCTGGATCGGCCATCGCTGCCTCGCTCTTTGTTGCCGCTGTAAACCTTAAGCGTCGCGGGAGGAACGGTAATGCCTAACCTAAACCTGGCATGCCTGGGTGCCCACTGTCAACTTTTAATTGCAATATGACAGTGTAACAATTTATAGTATATTGCCGCGAGCGCGGCGAATTTAACACTAATGCGCGGTTGTCGGCCGTAGGCGCGGCGGCTCGGCTATCATGAGGTGAGTTCATGGAGATGTCCCATGCAAGAGCGGCGCAAGATTTTTCGCGAGCGCACTTATCTCGGCGGCGTCATTGCCTTCAACCGGCGCGCCTCGACCATGGACTGCCTGGTGCGCAATTTCTCGCCGCGCGGCGCTAAGCTTGCGCTCGAGGGCACCGGCATCCTGCCGGACACCTTCGAGCTCAATATCGAGCGCAAGGAGCGCAGCTACCCCGCGCGCCTCATCTGGCGGCGCTTCAACGACGTCGGCGTTGCCTTCGACGCCGGTTTCGGCGTCGCCGCGCCGGCGCAACGGGTGACCGAGCCGCGCAGCCGCGAGAGCGAGAAAGACGTGCTGCGCCAGCTGCTCGACGACCTCAACGGCGCCGAGTGACCCGCGGCGCAGGCACGAATTTATTCGATTTTTCAGCAGAATAGCGGGAGACCGGGAGGTATTTTTATACGTCTTTTGCCTCATCCTGTTACCGGCGCGGGGAGGGGCTAAGAGGGCCTTTGCGCCATGCGCACCCTGCTGGTGTCGCTCGCGCCGGTTGTCGCGGTCGCCTATTTCATTCTGTATCCGAACGACCTGTTCAACGCGATCGGATGGGTGAGCGGCTTCCTTCATTAGCCGGCGAGCCGTTCTCACGAAGCTTTGATCGATGGCTGCCATGCCGGCGGCCGGCGGCAAATTGCCGCAATTGTGGTTACGGTTGTAACCGATTGCCGGGGCCCGCCCCGGCCGGAGACCGCGATGACCGACGCTTTCCCCGCCCGCTATGCGCCGGCGATGCTCAGCATCCTGCGCATCATCACCGCGCTGTTGTTCTTCGAGCATGGGCTGGCCAAGCTCACCGGCTTCCCAGCGGGCGAGGTGCGCGCGCTGTTCACGCTCTCCTGGTATTCCGGCGTCATCGAGTTCGCCGGGGGGGCATTGCTCGCGGTCGGCCTGCTCTCGCGCTTTGCCGCCTTCATCATGTCGGGCGAGATGGCGATCGGCTATTTCATGAGCCACGCGCCGCATTCGTTCTTCCCGCTCATCAACCGCGGCGACGCGGCGATCCTCTATTGCTTTGTGTTTTTGTACCTCGCCGTCGCCGGGCCGGGGCCGTGGAGCCTCGACCACTGGCTGTCCCGGCGCGACCGGCCGCGCCTGTTGCGGCCGGCGGAGTAGGGCCGTTCGCGACCCGCTTTCACGCATCTTCGATTGTCAAACAGCCCGCCTTCGCCGGCGCTTCGGCGCGGTAAGCCAACGCGGGCGCGCGCCGGGCTTGCCCGGTTCGCGCTAAGGCAAGCGCCATCGCCCGTATTCTTTGTGCGGGCGCCGGGTACGCCCGTAGTCCAAAACCGCGCCGAAGATGGGAGGGGATGGAGCGCCGCGCGGCGCAACATCGTCGTTCCGCACCTTGCGGTGCGTCGCGTCCGGCGAAGGACGCGGCACCGCGCGACGCTCCATGTGCGGCGATTTCTGTCCCCGGGGGCCGCGCTTCCGGGCGCGTCACCGGACGGGCTTGAGGGCCCGGTCCGTCCCTGGGCGACTTTCGCCGCCCATCGTCCGCGCGCACGTGCAGCCATCAAAGGCAGCCGGTCGTAATGCCAGCGGACGGCTACCCCAGGGCCTCCCGGGCGCGGGGTTACGAGCCCCGCCCGCGGGCGCCGCGCCAGCCTTGCGACCGGTTGCCCGGTCGTGGCCCGGCCGAGAGGGATGCCGCATCTCCGGCACCCGCCGCGACCGCCGCTCCGCCTTCAGGACCGTCTCTAGAAGACGCCCCTCCCGCGAGCAGGGTGATAGGAAGATAGGCTTGTATAAGGATTACTGTCAAGCAGAATGTGAAAATATTCTGCAGGTCACTCGGCGGCTTGAACGGAGGCCCGCGGCCTGCGGCCGGGCGGCCGGATCAGCGCCTCGGCCGGGATGCCCCAGGCGCGGTGCAGCTTCCAGGCCATCTGCAAAGTGAGGCGGCGGCGGCGCTTAAGGATGTCGGAGGCGCGCTGGCGCGAGCCGATGAGGCGCCCAAGGTCGGCCTGCGTAAAGCCGCCGGTCTGCATGCGCCAGCGCACGGCGTCGACCGGGTCGGGCGGCTCGATCGGCCAGCGCTTCTTCTCGTAGTCCTCGATGACGAGCGCCAAAAGATCGAAGCGGTCGGCGGCGGGCGTGCCCTTCTTCGGCTCGCGCTCGAAATAGCGCTCGATCGCGGCAAGCGCGGCCTTGTATTCGGCTTCGCTGCGCAGCGGGCGGATCATTTTCGTCGCCATGACACGGTCTCCGGATCGATGCGGTCGTATTCGGCATGCGTGCCGATGAATTTGATGAGCACACGGCCGAACGTATAGGACGCGTGCACCACGAGCCGATATTTGTTGCCGCCGAGGTCGAAGATCAGCCGGTTGTCGCCGACGAAATCAACTGTGGTGCCGAACTGACGCTTGACGTCGGCGGGCGCCTGCCAGCGCGCCTTGCTGACGACCGCGAACCAGACGCGGATCGGCCCCTCGGCCGGCGGATGCCGCTCCCAGAACCGCACCAGCGTCCTGCGGGCGATCACCTGCATGAAAGCAAGGATAGCATGTCACCAAATTGGTGACAAGGGTCACCGGGACGCGGATGGCGGGGATTACGCCGTGCTGATCCGGTCTGCGAGGTTCATTCGCCACGGAATTTGGCGAAAGCCGCTTCGACTTCTTCCTCGGTGGCAAAGCGGCTCCGCTGACCCCGATCGATGCCCTCAAGCTCCTCGGGAGTCGGGTGGTAGATGCCGCCCTTGAGCCCAGCATCCATGTCGAGCGCGATTTCGGCCAACTGATCCTGCCATTCCGCAGGCCAGCTCTCGACGCGTGCGAGGGCGCGGGTGAGGGATTTGGTTTTCATTGGAAAAATATAGCAGGTTTTCGGTGCAACGCGCCTCTTCCGTTTGCCGACCGTTGTAATCTATTTCTTGACACTGTCATGCAATAGGTTACATTGGTCGCATGATCCGCAGCTTCCGGCACTGCGGACTGCAGCGCTTTTGGACGCGCAGCGATGCTTCGGCTCTGCGGCCGGATTGGATCAAGAAGATCAATCGTCTCCTGCGCGAGCTGGATGCCGCCCGACGAGTCGATGACATCCCTGTTGCGGGAACCGGTCTGCACGCTCTGCGCGGCGATCTGAAGGGCCGTTATGCAATGAGCGTGTCGCGAAACTGGCGCATGACCTTCGGCTGGGCCGGCGATGCCGCGGTCGATGTCGATTTGGAGGATTATCATGGCTGAACGCTATATCAGGCCCGACCCGAACCGCGAACCGGTGCATCCCGGCGAGATTTTGCGCGAGGACGTGCTGCCGGCGATCGGCGAGCCGGTGATGACGGTGGCCAAGAAGCTCGGCGTCACCCGTCAGCATCTGCATCGCATCCTCGCCGAGAAGGCGCCGGTGACGCCGGAGATGGCGGTGCGGCTCGGCAAGTTCTGCGGCAACGGGCCGGGCCTGTGGCTGCGCCTGCAGCAGGCCTACGACCTCTGGCACGCCGAGCGCGCGCTGAAGAAGGAGATCGCCAAAATTCCGACCGCGAAGGCGCGGGCGGCGTAGGGGGGAGCGCGCAATAGCGAAACGTATTGCGCCGTTGTTCGCGAAGCGGCGGATTACGCTGCGCTCATCCGCCCGACGGGCTGGCAATCCGCTCTGACTGCCGCGTCATATCGCCGCGGCCGGCAATAAGGCCAGCGATGGAAATGTCCTCGTCCAGATCTTCCCAATGCAGTCCGGTACGACTGATCGCGACGCGCGCCCGCTGCGCGGGCGAGGCATTCAAGAGACGCGGAAACCAGGCCAGCGGCACGCCGAGCGTGCGGCCGTCGGTCAGATCGACCCACATCGTGTCGTCGTCAAAGCGGACGGCGGTTGCCGAAATGGTCATGCCATTGTTTCTTATTTGAGAAGAGTCCTGATAGTGGCAATATCTAATTGTAGTGCCTCGGCCTGCTCGTCTTCAAAACGGTAGCGCACAGAATCATTATTTAACGTCAAGATTTCAATCAACTTTAAGGCGGTTAAAATGACTCCGGCAATCCCATCCAGTTCAATAATCCAAGTCATCTTAATAAAATGAGAAAAGTTGCACCGAAGATGATGCAGTTTGTTCATTTGACTCAATTCGGTTTCCGACAGGTGAACTGTTCCGAAAGATGCAGCGTAATGTTCATCCTGAATGCGTTTCAGCAACGAGGAAAAATCGGCCAATCGTTCACGCGGGTACTCTGCATTGGGACTAGTGCGCGACTCTTCGAACCATGCAAGCATTTCTTTCGCCGACTTTTTATCTAATGAACCAATTCCAGCAGTGCCGCTGACCGCGGAAACAAGGGCGCCTTGGACCGCGCTGTGTGTTGCCAGAATGATCCACTTCCAGTCAAAAATGTTATGTGTCGGATTTCGAAGCAATGCGGATAACAAATGAACTGATGCACAAACATCGGATAGTTCATTGAATTCTACCGACGCCGGGATTGAAAGTTTATCAATTGACCTTTTTGATTGTTGAAGCATTTTGACCGTCGCCGCAATTTGGTTTTTATGCGTGCTCATAAAGCGGACAAGTTCTTCGAATGTTGCAACAGTTCTGATGGCATTGACAAATTGTGCCGCCCAAAAAGGCTCTAGCTGGATGGCGGCGACTGAGTTGATCAAACTATCGCGTACAATTTTTCGGCTAACTGACGGCAGAAGGTTTCCGTTGACCGCCGCTGCGTTGATTTCCAAGAAGTTGAGTAGTTCGACAAAGGCCTGCTCTTTTTTATGATTTCCTTCCGCGTTTAAGAATGCATTTTCTCGTTCAATTGTACTGTTTACGAACCCTTGAAGGTTGCGTAGGTCAGTTGCGCGCTTAGCAGCGCGAACCTGTAGGCCAACGAATACCAAGCCTATTACTGCGGCGGCCGCCGCAATGATCTGTCCAACAGCGGCCACCGCTTCCCAGGCAGGGCCTTCATTTCCCATTCGTGGAGCTTGATGGGGCGCCAGTTGAAGTCTGTGGCGTTGGGCTCTGATTTCCCGGTGGTGAGGATGCCAGACCAGACTGCAGATTTGCCGGGGACAGGCCTCGGGTAAGAGATGCCGGCGGGCTATTGTTGAGCGCTGTCTGAAGATTGGCGGGGCTTAAGCTGTCGCCAATAATTGTTCGAATTCCACCTTTGTGTACCATCCGACGCTCCTGTATTTACGCCCTCAAGATTTCAACTTTCCGCTTACGAACACCCCGTCGTGCTTCCGCACGTGTCGCACTTCATGCAGGTGCCGTTGCGCACCAGGGTGAAGTTGCCGCATTCGCCGCAGGCCTCGCCCTCGTAGCCCTTGGCGCGGGCTTCGGCGCGCTTCTCGGAGGCCGCCTGCTTGGCGTGGGCGCGGGCGTCGAGCGCGTTGTGGATTTCCAGCGCCTGCGCCGGCGAGAGCTTCGCCTCCGGCTCGGCTTTGAGGGCGGTCGCGGCGCCCGTCAGCAGCGCGGTTACTTTCGACCCCCCACCCGGCGCGCTACGCGCGCCACCCTCCCCCACAAGGGGGGAGGGAGAAGATTGCGCAGGGGAGGGTGAAGAACCGGAGACCACCGAGAGCCGGTCGGTGCGCGAGCGGGTCAGGCCCTTCGACACATAGCTCGCCGCAGGCTGCGGCTTGCCTTCCGCCACGCCCTTGCCGAGCGCGTCGAAGCCGCCGTCGCTCGGCTCGACATGGGCGAGATCGAAGCGCTCCAGATAGGAGACCGCGAGCTCGCGGAACACGTAGTCGAGGATCGAGGTCGCGTATTTGATCGAGTCGTTGCCCTGCACCGGGCCGGACGGCTCGAAGCGGGTGAAGGTGAAGGCGTCGACATATTCCTCGAGCGGCACGCCGTATTGCAGGCCGAGCGACACGGCGATGGCGAAGTTGTTGATGATCGAGCGCAGCGCCGCGCCTTCCTTGTGCATGTCGATGAAGATCTCGCCGAGGCGGCCGTCGTCGTATTCGCCGGTGCGCAGATAGACTTTGTGGCCGCCGACCACGGCCTTCTGCGTGTAACCCTTGCGGCGGTCGGGCAGCTTCTCGCGCTCGCGCAGCACGGTGACGCGCTCGACGATCTTCTCCACGATCTTTTCGGCGAGACCCGCGGCGCGCGCCGGCGCTGCGCGTTCGAGGAATTCCTCGACCGCCTCGTCCTCGTCCTCGTCGGCGATGAGCTGCGCCGAGAGCGGTTGCGACAGCTTACTGCCGTCGCGGTAGAGCGCATTGGCCTTGAGCGCGAGCTTCCACGACATGAGGTAGGCCGCCTTGCAGTCTTCCACCGTGGCGTCGTTCGGCATGTTGATGGTCTTGGAGATGGCGCCGGAGATGAAGGGCTGCGCCGCCGCCATCATCTTGATGTGGCTCTCGACCGAGAGGTAGCGTTTGCCGGTGCGCCCGCACGGATTGGCGCAGTCGAACACGGCGTAGTGCTCGGCTTTCAAATGCGGCGCGCCTTCCACCGTCATGGCGCCGCAGACATGGATGTTGGCCGCCTCGATCTCGCGCTTGGTAAAGCCGAGCGCGGCGAGCAGGTCGAAATTGGGCGCGGCCAGCTCCTCCGCCGGAATCTTCAGCGCGTCGCGGCAGAAGTCTTCTCCAATCGTCCACTTGTTGAAGGCGAACTTGATGTCGAAGGCGGTCGGCAGCGCCTTTTCCACTTTGGCGATGGCCTCCTCGGTGAAGCCCTTGGCCTTGAGCGTGGTGTGGTTGATGGCGGGGGCCTGCGAGAGCGTCCCGTGGCCGACGGCGTAAGCCTCGATCTCGGCGATGTCGGCTTCGCCGTAGCCGAGCGTGCGCAAGGCTTCCGGCACGGCGCGGTTGATGATCTTGAAGTAGCCGCCGCCGGCGAGCTTCTTGAACTTGACCAGCGCGAAGTCGGGCTCGATGCCGGTGGTGTCGCAGTCCATCACCAGGCCGATGGTGCCGGTCGGCGCGATCACGGTCGCCTGCGCGTTGCGGAAGCCGTGCGTCTCGCCGAGCTTGATCACGCGGTTCCAGGCGCGCTTGGCGTGCTCGATCAGCGCCTGGTCCGGACAGGACTTGGCGTCGAGCGGCACCGGCGTCATCGCCACCTGCTCGTAGCCGTCGGTTTCGCCATAGGCGGCGCGGCAATGGTTGCGCATCACGCGCAGCATGTGATCGCGGTTCTTCGCGTAGCCGGGGAAGGGCCCGAGCTTCTCGGCCATTTCCGCCGAGGTCGCGTAAGCGACGCCGGTCATGATGGCGGTGAGCGCGCCGGCGATCGCGCGCCCGGCATCCGAGTCGTAGGGGATGCCGCTCGTCATCAGCAGGCCGCCGATATTGGCGTAGCCGAGGCCGAGCGTGCGGAACTCGTAGGACAATTCGGCGATCTGGCGCGAGGGGAATTGCGCCATCATCACCGAGATTTCCAAGACGATGGTCCACAGCCGCACCGCGTGCTCGTAGGAGGAGACGTCGAACCGCAACGCCGTCATTCCGGCCGAGCGCGCAGCGCGAGAGCCGGAATCCATACTCCGCAGCGCTGGGGCTATGGATTCCGGGTTCGCGGCTTCGCCGCGCCCCGGAATGACAGAAGAGGAGCGCAGGAACGTCAACAAATTCAGCGACGCCAGATTGCAGGCGGTGTCGTCGAGGAACATGTATTCCGAGCACGGATTGGACGCGCGGATCGCGCCCGAGGCCGGGCAGGTGTGCCAGTCGTTCACCGTGGTGTGGAATTGCAGGCCCGGATCGGCCGAGGCCCAGGCGGCGTAGCCGATCTTCTCCCACAGCTCGCGCGCTTTCAGCGTCTTCGCCGTCTTGCCGTTCTTGCGGTAGGTGAGCGCCCAGTCGCCGTCGCTCTCGACCGCCGTGAGGAAGCCGTCGGTGACGCGCACCGAATTGTTCGAGTTCTGCCCCGACACGGTGAGATAGGCTTCGCTATCCCAGTCGGTGTCGTAGGTCGGGAACTGGATGTCCTTGTAGCCCTGCTTGGCGAACTGGATGACGCGCTTGATGTAGTTGTCCGGCACCGCCATCTTGCGCGCGAGCTTGATCTCGCGCTTGAGCGCGGGGTTCTTCTCCGGCGAGAAACAGTCGTCGCCCGAGCCTTCGCAATTGACGCAAGCTTTGAGAATTGCGCGCAGGTGTCGCTGGTTGATCTTGGAGCCGGTGACCAGCGCCGCGACCTTCTGCTCCTCCAGCACCTTCCAGTCGATGTAGGTTTCGATGTCGGGATGATCGACGTCGACGATGACCATCTTCGCCGCGCGGCGCGTGGTGCCGCCCGACTTGATGGCGCCGGCGGCACGGTCGCCGATCTTGAGGAAGCTCATCAGCCCGGAGGACTTGCCGCCGCCGGAGAGCTTCTCGCCTTCGCCGCGCAGCGCCGAGAAATTGGTGCCGGTGCCGGAGCCGTATTTGAACAGGCGCGCCTCGCGCACCCACAAATCCATGATGCCGCCTTCGTTGACCAAGTCGTCGGAGATCGACTGGATGAAGCAGGCGTGCGGCTGCGGGTGCTCGTAGGCCGAGGCCGATTGCGTCAGCGCGCCGGTGAAGGGATCGACGTAGAAATGCCCCTGGCTCGGGCCGTCGATGCCGTAGGCCCAATAGAGGCCGGTGTTGAACCATTGCGGCGAGTTGGGCGCGCACATCTGCGCCGCCAGCATGTAGCGCAGCTCATCGAAGCAGGCGCGCGCGTCCGCTTCGGTGTCGAAATAGCCGCCCTTCCAGCCCCAATAGGTCCAGGTGCCGGCCAGGCGATCGAACACTTGCTTGCTGGAATGCTCGCCGACCGTGCGCTCTTTCTCCGGCAACTCGGCGAGCGCCGCTTCATCGGCGACCGAGCGCCAGAGGAAGGAGGGGACGGCGTTCTCTTCCACTTTCTTGAGGCGCGTGGGCACGCCGGCCTTGCGGAAATATTTCTGCGCCAGCACGTCGGAGGCTACCTGCGACCAGAATTCCGGCACCTCGACGTCGTCGGCCTTGAACACCACCGAGCCGTCCGGGTTGCGGATCTCGGACGTGGTGAGACGGAAGGCGATGCCTGCATAGGCGTCCTGGCCTTCGGTGGTGTAGCGCCGTTCGATCCGCATTGTCGTCTCTAGCCCCTGACTAGCCGGCGGTTTACCCGCCGATGATTATCCCTGACGGGCCCGAGCTTGTCGCCGTCGCCCGTCCGTTTTTGGCTCCGCTACGCCGTCCGACACCCCGGGCGCCTTCGGTTAAGTCCCGCACATGCGACCGGCACCCAGGCCACACGCGGTTTTGACGCAAGGGACAGAAAGACCCTGTCCCGAAACGCCGTGGTTGTCGGCGCGGGCGACATGAACCCTTGCGTGGTTTTTGAAGGTCCGGAGGGAACTTCAGACACGGCCGCACCGAACACACCAAAGCTAGGTGGACTCACTCAACACGTCAACAACAGATAGGGGTCAAATCTGAATCAAACGCTAAATGTTGTGCTGAACGCGGGAAAAGCGGGGATAAATCAACAGTCCCGGGCCGCAGTATCGACCGGGCGCGGGAGCGCGCAAAGGGTTTTCTGCACCGCAGCCGGTAGGTTTTCAGTCCCGCCTTCCGTGACGGAAAAATGACGCAAAATTGCGGGCTGCGGATTTTCCTCGTTTCCGGCGAGGAGAGAATTCCGCCGGGGACAAGCTTGGGACACCGCATGATCTGTGGTTTTGGGAGTCTCTGATTCTCGCTGGGGGCTCAGATGCTTAAACGGTATCGTGGGGCGCTGGCGGAGGGTGACGGAGCGCCCCACCGCTGTGGATCAAGAAAAAGGCGGACCCTTAAAGGGGGCCCGCCTTTTGTCCCGGCACTGTCATCTCGCGTGGCAGGCCCGTCTCGAATCGGCGGGCTGGCCACTGATTAAATCCTGGGCACCATAGCCAACAGCGAGAGCAAATTGCAACTGCGGCTGCTCGGCCGATCGAACAGGCGCCCTTCTGTTAGGCAGCGTCGATCAAACAATAGAGGCGGTCCGCGAGACTCCTGGCGAGGATGAAAAGTAGCGTCAACGAAAAAGCCTACATCAGGGAGAGCCCATGAGCGCCACCGCCGAGCTCGGCATCGCGTCGCAAGCTGCGAAAATCAACATTCCGGGTAGGCTCGAGCGCCTGCCGATGACAGGTTACCAGAAACGCCTGTTCACCATCGTCGCCACCGCCTGGCTGGCGGATCAGGTCGACGTCGCGCTGCTGGTGTTTTTGATCGGCGCGCTCAAGGACTATTTCAATCTCTCACCGATCGAGATCGGCTATCTCGCCTCGATGACTTTTCTCGGTCAGTTGGTCGGCAACCTGCTGATCGGTTCGATTTCCGACCTCTATGGCCGGCGCATCGCCTTCCAAAGCACGATGATCATCTGGGGGCTGGCGAGTTTTGCCGCCGCCGGCGCCTGGAGTGTCGCCTCGCTGATGGTATTCCGCTTCCTGATCGGCGTCGGCGTCGGCGGCGAGGCGCCGGTGGCGCAGGCGGTGCTCTCCGAAATCATTCCCGCCAATGTACGCGCCAAATATATCGCATTCATGGAGGGCTTCTGGGCGGTCGGCTTCGTGATCTCCGGCATCATCGCCTACACCGTGCTGCCGGTCGCCGGCTGGCGCTGGGTCTTCGTGGTCGTCGGCCTGCTTTCGCTCGTCGTGCTGTGGGTGCGCCGCAGCCTGCTCGAATCGCCACGCTGGCTCGCCGATCATGGCCGCTACGCCGAAGCGGACGCGGTGATGAGCAAAATCGAATCCGGCGTCGAAGCCGCCTATGGCGGCAAGCTGCCGGCGCCCAAGCCGTTCCTGGCCGAGACGATGCTGGAAACGCGCAATCCGTTCGCCGTGCTGTTGTCGCGGTTCTACCTGCGCCCCAACCTCATGGCCTTCTCGGTGTGGTTCTTCGCGCTGCTCGGCTTCTACGGTCTCACCTCGTGGCTCGCCATCATTCTCGGCCAGCACGGGTTCTCGGTGGTGAAGTCGATCGGCTTCATCACGCTCATCACCCTCGGCGGCATTCCGGGTTTCTACACCGCGGCGTTGCTGCTCGAGCGCATCGGACGCAAGCCGACAACCGCGCTCTATTTATTACTCAGCGCTGTCATGGCCTATGTTTACGGCCACGCGGTAGACACGACCACGCTGTTCATCAGCGGCTTCATCATGCAGTTCTTCATGTTCGGCATGTGGTCGTGCCTCTACGCCTATACGCCCGAGCTTTATCCGACGCGCGCGCGCTCGACCGCGGCCGGCATGGCGTCGGCCTTCGGCCGCGTGGGCGCCATTTCCGGGCCGATCGTGGTCGGCTATATCATCGGCGCGGTCGGCGACACCGGCGTGTTCACGCTCGGCGCCGCCAGCTTCGCGGCCGCGGCCTTGGTGGTGATGACGCTCGGCATCGAAACGCGCGGCCGCACGCTGGAAGAAATCGTGCGCCAGGAGGAGGCAGCCAACGTCGGGTCGGTCGCACAAACGGTCAAGCGCGCCGGCTAACGCGCCCCGGTTCCGCCTTCGGCTTTTGCCGACGGCTGTAGCGGGTCTCATCGGCGTTGGTTTCGTCACCGCCGCCGTCGGCGCCGAGTTGCCCAAAGGCTTCGTCTACCTGCGCGACGTCGCGCCCGCGATCCTGCAGGACATGCGCTATGCGGGCGCGCATAATTTCACCGGGCGCATCGTCGCCGGCTACCAGGCGCCCGAGTGCATCTTGACCAGAGCCGCCGCGGAGGCGCTGGCGCGCGCGCAGCGTCTGGTTGCCGCCAAAGGACTAAACCTGATCGTGTGGGACTGCTATCGGCCGGTCCGAGCGGTCAAGGATTTCGCGCGCTGGGCAAGCGGTGCCGACCGGCGAATGAAAGCCGAGTTCTATCCCGACACGGAGAAGTCGCGGCTGTTCACGCTCGGCTACATCGCGGCGTATTCGGCGCATTCGCGCGGCAGCGCCGTCGATCTCGGGCTTGTGCCGGCAAACCTCGCCGTTGCTCCGGCATGGAGTGGCGCGCGCCCGCTCGCGTCGTGCGCCGCGCCAAAAGGCGAGCGCGCCGACGACGGCACCGTGGACCTCGGCACCGGGTTCGATTGCTTCGACGACCGCGCCCGCGCGCGCAGCGACGCGATCCCGACGCGGGCGCGCGCCAACCGACAAATTCTGCACGACGCCATGCGGGCTGCCGGCTTCCTCGGCTACTGGCGCGAATGGTGGCACTTCGTGCTCGCCGACGAGCCGTTTCCCGGCCGCGCCTTCGATTTCCCCGTGACGGCGCGCTGAGCGCCTATCGCGCCGGCGGCCCGGAGCTGGTCCGGTCCCGCGAAAAACTGATCTGCCGCGATGTCGGCAACGCTTCCGGATGCTCCTTCTGCAGGAAGTCGATCATCTTCTCGCGCACCTCGCAGCGCAGGTCGAAGGCTTGCCCGGCATTCTTCGCGCTCATGATGGCGCGCACCTCGATAGTCGCCTGCTTGGTGTCGGTCACCTGCAAGGCCATGACCTGGCCGTCCCAGTTCTTGGAGGCGTCGAGGATCTCCTTGAGCTTGTCGCGCATGACGCCAATCGGCGCGCGATAGTCGAGATAAAACAGCACATTGCCGATCAGCGCCGAGGTCTCGCGCGTCCAGTTCTGGAACGGCTTCTCGATGAAATAGGTCAGCGGCAAAATCATGCGCCGCAGGTCCCAAATGCGCACCACCACATAGGCCGAGGTGATCTCCTCGATCACGCCCCATTCGCCCTCGACGATCACGGCGTCGTCGATGCGAATCGGCTGCGTCATCGCCAGCTGCACGCCGGCGAACAGGTTGGTCAGCACCGGGCGCGCCGCCAGGCCGGCGATGAGCCCGGCGACGCCGGCCGAGGCGAACAGACTCACGCCGTATTGTCGCACCGGCTCGAAGGTCATCAGCGCGGCGGCGATGGTGATGATGATGACCAGCACGTCGACCGCGCGCTGCAGCACGCGCACCTGCGTGACATGCTTGCGGGCGAGCAGATTATTCTCGGTGTCGAGGCGGAAGCGCAGCAAATAGAGATCGGCGCCGATGTGCAGCGCGGTCATCGCCGCCCAGCCTACCAGCGCGACGGTGGCGATCAGCAAGGCGTGGGCGAGCCAGTGGCGCGTCTCCTGGTCGAGCGGCGCAACCGGCAGCGCAATTGCCAGCGCGACGATGAGCACCGCAAGGCGCGTCACTCCGCGCATCTGCGTGGCGGCGGACAATGCGACGGGATGACGCCGCGCCAGGATGCGGCGCGCGAGCCGGCGCAGCCACAAATGGACGATCAGCGCGACGACGACCGCCAAGCCAATGATCAGCGCGGCGGCCAGCGGATTGGGCAGCCAGTCGAGCCATTCGCGCACCAGGATCAATGCGGATCGCAGCGAATCCATGCGGCTTTCATAGCATTCCGGTCGATTCGTCGAAGTCCGGGCGGCGCCCGCTGGACAGCGGGTGATGGAGGTGGCAAAACGCCGCGCCTTGCAATCGTCGGAAAAAACGCGCGGGCGTGATGAAAAGTTTCCTGCTGAAACTGTTCACCTGGTGGAATTCGCAGACCTTCGGCACCCAGCTGTGGACCTGGCTCTACGGCGAACGGGTCGGCGAAGACGAATTCGGCAACCGCTACTACCGCACCAAGGGCGGCAAGATCGACCGCTCGCTCGGCTTCGAGCGGCGCTGGGTGATCTACAACGGTTATGCCGAGGCCTCGACGGTGCCGCCGTCCTGGCATGGCTGGCTGCACCACACCGTCGACACGCCGCCGACCGCCGGCAAGTATACGCCGCACGCCTGGGAAAAGCCGCACAAGCCCAATCTCACCGGCACGCCCGGCGCCTACCGGCCGCCCGGCTCGACGCTGGCGCTCGGCCGCCGTCCCAAGGCGACCGGCGATTACAAGGCGTGGACGCCGGACTAAGCGCCGCGTTCCGCCGCCCTTCCGCCGCCGTATTCGCCGTGTTAACCGGGCGCAATTCCGGCGGAGCTATTCTGCACGGCAGAGGCAGGCAAGACGGCCGGTTTGATGGCGCGATCCAAAATTTGCAGCGGCTTACTCGTGCTGACGGCGCTGTGCTTTGCGTTGCCGGCGCGGGCGCAGCTGTTCGACTCGATCTTCGGCAACCACGGGCCGCCGCGGCCGCCGGCCGACGTGCCGAGCGCCCCGCCATCACAGGATGAGCCGCCCTACTATCCGAGCTATCCCGACCGCGGCTACCCGCAGCGCCAGCGCGCCGATGAGCCGCCGCCGGAGCCGCAGCCGCCGCCGATGAGCCTGCCGCCGCAAGCGCGCCCGGGCGGCGGCACCATCCAGTCGGAGCCCTTGGCGCCGATCCCCGGCACTGAGCCCAAGCGCCAGGTCACGGCGCCGCCGGCGAACGCAGCGCCGCCGAGCGCGGCGCTGCCGCCCGGCCAGACGCGGCCCGCCGTTGCGCCGCCGTCGGCCAATGTGGCGCCGCCGCCGAACGAATCGGTCGTGGTCGAGCCGCCGCCGCAACGCGTCGCCAATCCCACCGCGGTGTTCGCCGGTCTCGACAAGATCACCGGCCGCATCACCTCGTTCGACGTGGCCATCAACGAGACGGTGCAGTTCGGCGCCCTGCAAGTGACGCCGCGCGTGTGCTATTCGCGCCCGCCGACCGAGTCACCGCAGACCGACTCATTCGTCGAGGTCGACGAGGTGACGCTGAAGGGCGAGACCAAGCGCATCTTTACCGGCTGGATGTTCGCGGCTTCGCCCGGCCTGCACGCGGTCGAGCATCCGATCTACGACGTGTGGCTCACCGACTGCAAAGGCGGCAAGAACCCGGCGGTGGCGGAAGCGGCGCCCGACGCCGTGCCGCCGGTGAAACCGGCGCCCGCCGCCAAGCCGCCAACGCCGCCGGCCAGGCGCCAGCCGGCGCCGCGCGGAACGTTGCCGCCCTTGCGGTAACCGGCTAGTCGCCGTTGCCGATCCGGCATTCGCCGCTGGCGATGATCGTCAGCGCCTCGGCGCCGCGGACCGGCCGCTGCATCGGTAGCGCGGCGAAATCGGCTTCGCCGCCGAGCGCATCTTCGAGCAGCCGGTGATATTGCCGCTTCGGCACTTCACGCGCGCCGAAGGTTTTCAGGTGATCGGTGACGAATTGCGTGTCGAGCAGCGTGTAGCCGCCGGCGACGAGGCGCGCGACCAGATGCACCAGCGCGATCTTGGAGGCGTCGCGCGCGTGGTGGAACATGCTCTCGCCGAAGAAAGCGCGCCCGAGCGAGACGCCGTAAAGCCCGCCGACGAGGTCCGCGCCGTCGTAGACCTCGACGGTATGGCAATGCCCTTCGGCGTAGAGCGCGCGGTAGATCTTGCGGATGCGGCTATTGATCCAGGTGCGGGTGCGGCCGGCCTTGGATTCGGCGCAACCCTCGATCACGGCGTCGAAGGCGCGGTCGACACGCACCGTGTAAGACGTCGAGCGCACGGTGCGCGCGAGCCTTGCCGGTACGTGGAAACCTTCGAGCGGGATGACGCCGCGCAGTTCCGGCTCGATCCAGTAGAGCGCCGGGTCCTCGGCGCTCTCGGCCATCGGGAAGATGCCGCAGGCATAGGCCTTGAGCAGCACCTCCGGGGTGATTTCGATGAAATTGGTGCTGCGGTTGGCCATGCTTAGGCATTCTATGACGGCCGGCGCCGCTGTGAATACCCGAAAAGACTCAGAAGCCGCCTTAACCCTTCGCTTACGACAATGCGGTCAAGTTTCGGAAACCTCGAACAATGTCGCTCTCCTCGCGTTAGTGCGGTTATCGAACTTGAGGCTCAAGACCGCCATGGCCCGCGCAACTCCCGTCTCCGTGCTGCTGGTGGAGGACGAAGTTCTCATCAGCAACCTGGTCGCCGACTGGCTCTCCGAGCGCGGCTTTGCCGTGCACGAGGTGACGACCGGCGACGCGGCGCTGCGTTACCTCGAATCAGGTGAGCCGGTGGACCTGCTGTTCACCGATGTCGATCTGCCCGGCAAGATTGACGGCGCCGAGCTGGCGCAGCGCGCGCGGGCGCAGCGGCCGGAGTTGCCGATCGTCTACGCGTCCGGGCGCTACGGCGTGAGCGATCTTGGCGCGCTGGTGCCGCGCTCGATCTTCCTCGCCAAGCCCTATCACCGCGACGACATCTGTACGCTGCTCGAGCGCCTCACGGCGCACACCGCGCACTGACGCGAGCTAGCGGGCGCCCGGCGATCGCGGGCCACCCGGGGAGGGGCCGCCCGGAGAGAGCCCGCCCGGAAATGGTATTCTAATCTGCGGGCGCTCGGGCACATTCTCGTCCTGGCGCCGCTTTTCGCGCCGGACGCAGGCCTCGCCATTCCAGACAAAGCCGCGCTTGCAGGTGTGCTCGCGTTTGGGCTTCTCCGGCTCGACGCATTTGCCACGGCGCAGCACCAGGCCATGGCGGCAAGTGCAACCCGTGTTGGTGGCGTTGGGGACGAGCGGCGACTCGCAGGAGATCGGCTTTTTGCACTCCTTGCCGACCTGCACTTCGCCGTCCGGGCAGCGGCAGCCCACGCCCGGGATCATGACCAGCGGCGCCGTGCAGGTGTCCGTGGGTACGCATTTGCCGTCGACCAGCGTGGTGTTCTGCGGGCAGACGCAGGTGTTCGGGGTGGGCCCCGGCACCATCGGCGGCGGGCAGCGGCAGCCCACGCCCGGGATCATGACCTGCGGCGCCGGGCAGGTGTCCGTGGGCACGCAATTGCCGTCGACCAGTGTCGTGCCTTGCGGGCAGACGCAGGTGTTCGGAGTGGCACCCGCTACCATCGGCGACGGGCAGACACAGATGCCGGCTGCATTCATCACCATCGGCGGCGGACACACGTCGCGGCAGCGATAGCCGTTGATCACATTTTCCTGCGTCAGCAGACCGGTGATGGTGACGGTCGCCGGCGAGAAGTTCGGCGTCAGCCACGTACACCCCGCCGGCAGCGTCGGCAGCGTCTCTGTGACCGTGCACTGACTGCCGGCCGGCAGGGTGAGCGGCACCGAACTGCTGTTGCCGGTCACGGTCACCGTGTAGGTGCCCGCCGGGTTGGTGCAGGTCACCGTCATCAGGAACGTCAGGCTGGCGCCGAGCCCGCGCGGGTCGGGGTCGACCTTCTTGTTCACGACCAGCGTGCCGGGCGGCTTGGTCACCGTGACGCAGAACTTGTCGTTCGACGGATCGGTGTCGATGTAGCCCGAGCCCGGCTTTGGGCCGACCACCGCGCAATTGGTGAACGGCGGGTAGGGGCCTTTTCCGTCGGCGTGGGCGACGATGTTGATGACCGGAAGCACGTCGCCCGCATTCGTGGCGAGGTTATAGGTGCAGGTGATCTGCGTTCCCGGACCGCCGCTCGTTGGCACGCAAGTCCAGTTGCTTCCGGACACGCTGGTGAAGGTCATGCCGTTGGGGACGACCTCGGTCACCGTGATGGTGCCGGGCGCGGTCGAGCCCGGGCCGTGATTGGTGACGGTCACATGGAAGCCGTACCAGGGGACATCAACCGGCGGGCTGGTATCGCCCGTCTTCTCGACCCCGAGGTCGATCGGCGTGCCCTTCACGCAGCGCCCGTCCTTGAGCATGGTGCCGTCCGGACATTTGCACGGTCCGGGAACCAGCGGCGGCGGACAAACCTGCGGGACGCATTTCTCGCCCTGCTGCACGCTCCCTTGCGGGCAGATGCAGGTTCCGTTGGGGCCGTTGACGAAGGGCGGCCGACAGCGAACCGGCTCGCACTTTCCGTTGATCAGCGCCATGTCCGAGGGACAGACGCAGCTATTGGGCGTCGGCCCGGGGATCATCGGCGGCGCGCACTTCTCAGCGAGGATCTCGCCGCGCACGCATTTGCCGTCGCGCCACACCATGCCGCGCGGGCACGAACAGGAGTTGGTGGCCGCATTGTAGACTTGCCCGTCCGGACAATCGCGCTTCACGCATTCCTTGCCACGGAGCTCGGTGCCCGGCGGGCAGATGCAGGTCGGCGTGCAGAAATTCTCGCAGTCGGGGCCGACGCAGCCGGCGGGCGGCGCTGGAGGCGCGGCCTCGGCAACCGGTGCGACGGCGGCCGACGGCGCGCACGGCGTCGTGTAGACGCGGACGCTGCCCATGTGGCCGGTCGCCCGCGGATCGTCAAACTTGTCGTCGTAATCGACGAAATAACTGACCTTCGGCGGCGCGTTGGCGGGGCGCACCATGTCCGCTGGATTGCCCTGCAAGCCGTTGACCAGCAGCGGATCGCCGGGCTGTAGGGCAGGGTTGTTGCGGAGGTCTTGCCCCGTGGTCCACAGCGCGCTTTCGCAGGCGCCGGTGCTTAGCACGCCCTTGTCGTCATAGCCGTAGCCAAGAGCGACGCCGCCATTGGTGTTGCGGTAGTCGACGGGAAGGCCGACCGCATATTCGTCAGGGACGAGCTTCCAGCGGCTGGGCGAAGGCGGGTCGTTCGGACCTTTGAGCCAGAAGCGCAGCACCCGCGGCTGTCCGGGGTGGGTGAAGGCGGAGAAATCGTAGGACGCCCTGATGCGCGCGCGCTCCGCCAAAATCATCGCGCCTTTTTGCGAGAAGGCGATGTCGGTCACGGCGAGCGGGCCTGCTTGCGACGGAACGTCGAGCTCCCAGCGCGGATCGTCGGCAAAGCTGCCGTCTTGTTTGATGCCGACCGACCAGATTTTCGGTCCGGACAGCACCGAGTAATAAAGTCGGCCGTCATGCACGGCGAGCGCGAAGACTCGCCGCGCCGCCGGCGCAAAGCCCCAGGTGTCCGGGTTCTCGGTGTCGAAACTCGGGCTGGCGATGTTGGGCCGGTTCTTCGGATCGAATGCGACGGTGGGCAGCTTGGCCGCAGCGAGAGCCGTGACACCGTGGTCGAACCGGCCAAGCTCGTGGCCGTCCAGATCGAAGCGGTGGATCATGCCGCTGTAGAGATCCGACACGAACAGCTGCTTGTGCGCGGCATCGTAAGCGAGATTGCCGAGACCGGTCGCCGGATTGGGCACGCCGTCGAGCGTGACATTGGCGAATAGCGAGACGGCGCCGGTGCGCCCATCGACCTTGTAGATGGCGCCGGGGCCGCCTTGCAGGTCGAGCCCGAATTGCGCCGCCATCCAACCGGCACCGGGGCCGCCTTTCTTCCGCCGTTGCGGCACGCCGCTGCGATCGCGGCTGACGAGGTTAAGGCCGAAGAGGGAGGTGGCGCCGAGATAAATGTTGGGAGGATTGGCGTCATCGAGCGCGACGCCGAAGACCTGTCCGACATCCTTGGCCAAGACGTCGAAGGTTTTGGGCGCCGCGAACAGACGGCCGTCCCAAACGAATCCCGGCTGCGCCAGGCGCGCGACGCGCGCCGAGGGACCGTTGGGATCGATGAAGGTGAGGTCGACGGGCGATTTATTGGCGGGGCGCGGAGCGGGAAGGATCGTTCCGGAAAATCCGGTGACGACCGCATCGCCAAGGTTCAGGTTCGGGCCGGGATCGCGCTGTTGCGCGACGCCGTAGTTTGGATGAAGGAGAACAAGCAGCAGCAGCGGCAAAAGCCGCAGACAGATCCTGGACACGCGTCGCCCCCCGTGGCGCCAATCCCGCGCGGCAAGTGGGCCTCGCGTTTTTGTCGCGATGGGTCCAGCGCCGGATTGTCAGTGCAGCATCGTTGGATCGACCGCTTGCTCAATATATTCGGTCTTATTTGCCAACTTCGTAATGTTTTACACAAAAATGAGAGGCGTACAATACGATTTTTATATCACTTTTATTCCTCAGGTCCGCTGCGCAATGGCGGCGCGGTTCAGGCGAGCTTTGTCGGCCGCTTATCTTTGCGTGACGTGACAATCCGAGCAGGGAAAGGCGGCGGCGCCGGTCAGTCCGTGGCCGACGGGCGGCAGGCCGAGTTCGGCGGCGCGCGTGCAAAGCTCGGGCACCGCGAAGGTCGCCGCCGGCATGGTCGCACCGGGCGACCATTGGTGATAGTCGACGATATTGAGCCCGCGGTTCGTGGCCCCCGCTTCGGCAAACAGAATGGGGCGGCCGCTCTGCGTGTACCAGCTCCAGATCGTGCGCAGTCCCTCCGCCTTGATCGGGCAGGCGCGGATCTGACTCGTCTCGTCCGGACTGAGCTGCGAATTGCCCTCGATTGCGGCTTTGCATTCGCATCCGGCATGCGCCATCCAATCCGGGCGCAAGACGCCGGGCGCTTTGGCGGCGCAGACCAGTTTGCCGTTCGGTATCCGCTCGACCGAATAGCCGACGCCGTTCTTCAGCACGCTGACGATTTCGAGCTCCGCCGGCGCCGAACGAGCCTTGTACAAATAGGCGAACAAGGTCGCGGCGTTTTGCCAGTCATAGAAGAGCACACTCGGCAGCGGCGTCCACTTGAATTCCACCGGGCTCAGAATGGCCGTCATCGTGAAGGTTTGCGGCCAGATCGGCGGCCGGTCGGCGGCGCAGCCATTGCGGCTCAGCCCGGGGATCAGCGCTTGAATCTTTTTGCCGCGTTCGCTGGCGCCGATGTCGCTTGCGAGCGTCATCAGATCGCGCGCGGTGGCGGCGGTTCTGGCAGCGAGCGGTCCCGGTTGCGCCGTCGCCATGCAGCGCTCGCGCAGGCGTGCAAGCTCGGTCTCCGCAAGCGGCGCGAAAGTGGTGAAATAAGTCACGCCGTAGTCGCCGATCACCGGCGGCTCCGGCGAGGGGTCCGCCATCATGACGCGCCAGGGCAAGCGCGTATCGGCCGTGTACCATTGCCAATTGGTGCGCCCGTCGGGCGACGCCGTCTTCCACCACTGCACGTTCTTTGTGGCGATCGCAGCTTCGCCGTCGCACACCGCGCTGCCGCTCAGCCATTGGCGCGCGGGCGGCGCGTATTTGCGGCCGACCGCGGTGCACGTGGGCGCATCGGCGGGGCCGCCGAGCAGATAGGTTTGGTCGTCGGTGATGAGCAAATCGACGGCGCCGTATTCGAGGCCCTGGATGGTCGCGCGCATCGCCGGCACGGAAGCGTCAGCGACGAATTCGGCTACCTCGAGCTGCTGGCGCAGAAACGGAAACATCAGGCCGACCGCGCGCCATTTTTCCGGCAGCATCGGCGCAGTCGCCGGCTGGCAGGCGCTAAAGGCGGGCAGCGCCGTCGTTGCCTGCGCCGCGGCCGCGCCCGGCGCTGCGACGAGCATGAGGATCGCGAGCGCCAACGCTGCGGTCGAAGATGGGGTCATGGCAGCTTGCTCGAGGACGGCATGCGCTGCAAATTATAACGGTATCTGGAGACCGCTTGAATATGGACGCGCGATTTGTTCTGCCGGTGCTCAGCGCTGTTGTCGGGGCGGTCGCCATCGCCGGGCTTTGCGCCGCGCAAGCAGCGCCGCTCAGCTATCAGGAACTGCTCGCCCGCCAACAGCCCGCCGCGGGCAAACGCATTCCTTACGGATCGCTGCCGAGCCAATTCGCCGAGCTTTGGTTGCCCGCTGCCAAGGGCCGGCACCGTGTGGTGATCCTCATTCACGGGGGCTGCTGGTCGGCGCGGCTGCCCGGCCTCGCCATGATGGCCTCTGTCGCCGAGGACCTGCGCCGGCACGGCAACGCCGTCTGGAATATCGAATACCGGCGGCTGGGCGAGCCGGGCGCCGGTTACCCGGGCAGCTTCGACGATATCGCGACGGCTGTCGACTGGCTCAAGACGCTGGCGAAAACCTATCCGCTCGACCTCGGTAATGTCGTGGTGGTCGGCCACTCGACGGGCGGGCACCTCGCTTTGTGGGCGGCGGCGCGCGACCGACTGCCGGCGGACAGTCCGCTCACGCGCAAGGATGCGTTGCGGATCAAAGGCGTCGTCACGCTTGCCGGCATCGCGGACCTGCAGACTTATCGCGACCGCGGACCCGGAGCGTGCAGCGAAAGGCAGGTTGTCGACCAGTTCGTCGCCGCGGCGGCGCGCTGGCCGGACAATGTCTTTGCCGATACCTCGCCGGTGGCGTTGCTGCCGCTTGGCGTGCCGCAAATCGTCATCTCCGGCGCCTTCGACCCGATCGTACCGGCCGCGTTTGGCCGCTATTACACGCAGCTGGCGGCGGCCGCCGGCGACAAGGTCGAAGAGATCACGTTGACGAATGCCGGACATTTCGAGCTGATCGATCCAAGCTCGGCTGCATTTGCGCAAGTGCGCTTGGCGATCGAGCGATTGCAGAAGTAAAGGAAGAACGCCCGCGTTGAGGGCCGAGGCGACAATTTGGTCGGCTCATGCCGCCCGCATTTGCCGCGTCGGTCGGCTGCAGCCCTAAGCGGCGCGGAAAAAACGCCGGCGGCGGCGAAAAAAATAAATAAATTTCGCAGGATGGTTACGGCGGGGCCGTTTTAGCGGCGGATGACCGTCGCGAAAACCGAAAACATCCTTGTTAGGGGCTGCGGCTGTTTCAGGACAGGAGCCGGATGATATGCAGCTCGAACCACGCCACAAATCGATCAGTTTTTGGAACCAAGATATCGTCGCCCTGTTGCTCGTGGTTGTCTACATTGCCTTGATGATCGCGGCGATGTGGGCGTGGAGCTTGGCGAGCGCTGAAGCCGATGCGTTCGCCGGCAATGTGCACCGCGTTGTTGTCCATCAGAGTCGGACGTCGGCCGGCGCGCGGTGAACAGCATGAACCGGGGTAGTGTTCCATGAGCGCAAAGCGCGGCAATCGAACGATTGCAGAAATGAGAGGAGCGCGCGCCGCGTTGCGCACTACGACGCCAGCGGCTCGCTCGCCATGCCGCCGGTCGCCAGGAACTGCTCGAGCCAGTGGATGTGATAGTTGCCGTCGATGATGTCGTTCTCGCGCACCAGCGCGCGGAACAGCGGCAGCGTGGTTTCGATGCCGTCGACCACCACCTCGTCGAGCGCGCGCTTGAGCCGCATCAGGCACTCGGTGCGCGTCTTGCCGTGCACGATCAGCTTGCCGACCAGCGAGTCGTAATAGGGCGGGATCGAATAGCCCTCATAGACCGCCGAGTCGATGCGCACGCCCAGGCCGCCGGGCGGATGATAGTGCAGGATCTTGCCGGGCGAGGGGCGGAAGGAGACCGGGTTCTCGGCATTGATGCGGCATTCGATAGCGTGGCCGCGGAAATTGATGTCGCTCTGCTTGAGCCCGAGCTCGCTGCCTTCGGCGACGCGAATCTGCTCGAAGATCAGATCGATGTCGGTGATCATCTCGGTCACCGGGTGCTCGACCTGGATGCGCGTGTTCATTTCGATGAAATAGAACTTGCCGTCTTGGTAGAGGAACTCGACGGTGCCGACGCCGAGATAGCCGATCTCGCGCATCGCTTTCGCAACCGTCTCGCCGATCTGGTCGCGCGCGGTGGCGTTGAGCGCGGGCGAGGGGCCTTCCTCCCAGAGCTTCTGATGGCGCCGCTGCAAGGAGCAGTCGCGCTCGCCGAGATGGATGGCCTTGCCCTGGCCGTCGCCGAGCACCTGGATCTCGATGTGGCGCGGCTTCTCCAGATATTTTTCCAGATAGACGGCATCGTCGCCGAAGGCGGCTTTCGCTTCCGCGCGCGCGGTGGCGAGCGCTGTGGCAAGCTCGCCGGTGGAGCGCGCGAGCTTCATGCCGCGGCCGCCGCCGCCGGCGGAGGCCTTGATCAGCACCGGGAAGCCGATCTCGCCGGCGATCTTGACGGCCTCCGCATCGGAGGAAACCGCGCCCGCGGAGCCGGGCACGACCGGAATGCCGAGCTTCTGCGCGGTGCGCTTGGCCTCGATCTTGTCGCCCATCAGGCGGATGTGCGCGGCCTTGGGCCCGATGAACTGCACATTGTGCTCGGCGAGGATCTCGGCAAAGCGCGCGTTTTCCGAGAGGAAGCCGTAGCCGGGATGCACGGCGTCGGCGCCGGTGATCTCGCAGGCGGCGAGGATCGCCGGGATGTTGAGGTAACTGTCCTTCGCCGCCGGCGGGCCGATGCACACGCTCTCGTCGGCAAAGCGCACATGCATGGCGTCGGCATCGGCGGTCGAATGCACCGCGACCGTCGGAATGCCGAGCTCCTTGCAGGCGCGCAGGACGCGCAGCGCAATCTCGCCGCGGTTGGCGATGAGGATCTTATCGAACATGTGCTTCGCCTGGAAAAAAGAGGCGAATAGCGAGTAGCGAATAGCGAGTAGAGGAAGAGCGCCGCTTCACTATTCGCTACTCCCTATTCGCTACTCGCCACTCGCCATTCGCCATTCGCTTACTCAATGATCACCAGCGGCTGGCCGAACTCCACCGGCTGGCCGTCCTCGAACAGGATCTGGATCACGGTGCCGGCACGCGGGGCGGGGACCTGGTTCATCGTCTTCATGGCCTCGACGATGAGCAGTGTGTCGCCGGCTTTCACCTTCGCGCCAACTTCGATGAACGGCTTGGCGCCGGGCTCCGGCGCGGCATAGGCGGTGCCGACCATGGGCGAGGCGACGGTGCCGGGGTGCTTGCTCGCGTCGAGCGGGGCCGGGCTCGATTCGGTCATCGCCTGCACCGCGGCCGGCGCAACGCGTGTCGCGCCGGGCGCCGGTGCGACGGAACCGCGGGCGACGCGCACGCGCATGCCGTCCTGCTCGATCTCGATTTCGGTCAGCCCGTTTTCCTCGAGAAGCTCGGTGAGCTCGCGGATCAGGTCGTGATCGACCACGGGCTTGGAGGCGGCCATCAGGCTTTTTCCTTGGCGCCGGCAAGCTTGGCGATGCCGGCGATGGCGAGGGCATAGCCCTCGGTGCCGAAGCCGGCGATCACCGCTTTGGCGGCCTTCGACACGTAGGAGTTCTGCCGGAAGCTTTCGCGCGCATGGATATTGGTGATGTGCACCTCGATCACCGGCATGGTGCAGGTGAGCAGCGCATCGAGAATGGCGATCGACGTCGTCGTATAGCCGGCCGGATTGATCAACAGCCCGGCCGCGCCCTTGGCTTGCGCTTCCTGAATCCAGTTCACCAGCTCGCCTTCGATATTGGATTGGCGGAACACGACGTCGAAGCCGAAGCGCTTGCCGGTCGCGCGGCAAAGCTGCTCGACATCGGCGAGCGTGGCGCGGCCGTATTTCTCCGGCTCGCGTGTCCCGAGCAGGTTCATATTGGGTCCGTTGAGGACGTAGATGGTCTGGCTCATGACCTTGGGCCCGGTGCGCGGCGCGCGTTGCGACGATCGGCTTTATAGGGGTCTGGTTAAGGAAGGGGAAGCCCGAAGCGCCGTTCGCATTCATACCGCCTTGGTTTCCGCAGCGGCCCAGTCGACGACCTCTTTGATCGCCGTCAGCCGGTTTTTGCCGGCGGCGCGGGCGCGCGTGAACACCGCGACTTGGCGGTCGGCGCTGGTGCCTGCGTCGAGGATGCGATCGAGATGCGCGATCTCGGTGTCGCAGCCGAAGGTGGCGACTTCGTCGGTGGTCAGCGCGCGAACCTGCACCAGCCATTCGCGCAGGCTCATCGGCGTGCGCGCGAACGGGTCGACGAAAGTGGCGGCGATGCCGTAGCGCTGCGCGTGCCACTTATTCTCGGCGGTAATGGCGCGGCCGACGCGGTCGAAGCCGGCGTTGAGTTCGCGGTTGCGGTCGAGCGCGCGCACCAGGCAACGGAACAATGCGGCGATGGCGACCGCGTCATCGAGCCGTGTGCAACTGTCGGCGACGCGCAATTCGATGGTCGGGTAGTTCATCGACGGCCGCAGCGCCCACCAGATGTAGCTGGCGTCGGAAATGATCTTGGCGTTGGTGAGCGCCTTGACGTACTCGCCGAAGTCTTCGTTGGTGCGGAACAGTTCGGGCAATCCGGTACGCGGCAGCTCGTCGTAGGCGGCGAGCCGGTAGCCGACGAGCCCGGTGAGCTGGCCCTGCCAGAACGGCGAGGAGGTCGAGAGCGCAAGCAAGAGCGGCAGATAAGGCGTCAGCCGCATGATCAGATTGATGCGGGTGTCGACATCGGGCACGGCGACATGCACATGCAGGCCGCACAGCATGTTGCGGTAGCCGATCATCTGCAGGTCGTCGAGGATGGCGCCGTAGCGCGCTTTCGGCGTCACGCTCTGCTCCGGCCAAAAGGCCAGCGGAAACGTGCCCATGGCGGCAAGCCCCAGCTTGCGCTCGGCCGCCGCCGCAGCGAGCGCTTGGCGATAGCGCGCAAGATGCGCACGCGCCTGCGTCATGCTTTCGCAGGGCGGGGTGACGACCTCGATCTGCGATTGCAGCATCTCGGTCATCACGCGGTCGCCCAGCGCCCGGCGTGCGCCGACCAGGAAGCGCTTGTCGAATCGCCTGACCGCGCGCCGGGTTGCGGCGTCGAAGACGAAATATTCCTCTTCCATGCCGATCGTGTACATGCGCGCGACAACACTCGCCCAGAGTTCCGGTTCCTTTAGCGCAAAACGGCCGCCCGGAGGCGGCCGTTCGCGGGTGCAATCGGCGAAGAATGGCTTTCAGCAGGTCGCCTTGCCGCAGCGCGCGGTGTTGACCTTGGCGCGCAGCCCCTCGAGTCCGATGGCGCCGACCACCACGTCATCGCCGATCACATAGCTCGGCGTACCGTTGAGGCCCAGGAGTTCGGCCAGCTTGAAATCCTGCTGCAAGGTCTTCTCGACCTCGGGGCTCTTCATATCCTTGCCGAGGCGATCCATGTCGACGCCGACCTCCTTGGCGACCGCGAGCGCGCGTGCGCCGTCGGCGGGATTACGGCCGCCGAGGAGCTTGACATGGAATGCCAGATATTTCTTGCCGTCGGGATCCTGCATGCGCACGGCGACCGCGACCTTGGCGGCCTCGACCGAGCCGGGGCCGAGCACCGGGAATTCCTTGAGCACGACCTTCAGATTGGAGTCGTCCTTCATCAGCGCCAGCATGTCGCTCATCGCATGCTTACAGTAGCCGCAATTGTAGTCGAAGAATTCGACGAAGGTGACGTTGCCCTTGGGATTGCCGAGCGTGACTTGATCGGGCGACGAGAACAGCGCGTCGCCGTGCTCTTTGATCACGGCCTTGTGCTTCTCGGCCTCCGCCGCGGCCTGCTGCTTCTGCAAGGCGTCCATCGCCTCCTGCAAGACCTCGGGATGACCGACCAGATAATCGTGCACGATCTTCTCGATCGCGCCGCGCTGGGCGGGCGTGACATCCTCGGCGCGCACGGCATGTGAGGCGGCAAGTGCGCTGGCCAGCAGCGCGGCGCAGGCGACGGCGGCAAAGCGGCGGCGGAACGTCATGGGCTTGTCCTTGTGGCTAGCGGCTAATTCTGAGCCTTGGGCGGTTTGACGTTGACGATGTCGTCGGCGCGCACCCAGGCGGGCGAGCCGACCGGCAAACGGGTCTTGGCGCGCTCGGCGAGCTGGCGCGCGGTCTTGACGTCGCCGCGCGTGAAAGCGGCCTGCGCCGAGGCGAGATCGGCATGCGCAAGATCGCCGGTGCGGCCATAGGCCATGGCGAGCTGGTCATAGGCACCGGGCGCTTCCGGCTCGCTGCGCAACGCGCCGCTCAAGAGCGAAATGGCTTCCGCCGAATTCTTCGCATTGTTTGTGGCAATCAGCGCCTGCGCCAGCATGATCGAGATGAGCGGGGCCTGATGCGAGAGTGCGGCGGCCCGGCGCAGCGGCCCGACCGCTTCGGCCGGCCGGCCGCCCTCGAGCAGCGCCTGGCCTTTCAGCTCCTCGAAATAGGGATTGTTCGGCTCGCTCTGGATCAGGCCGTCGATCTGCGCGATCGCTTGCCGCAGGTCGCCGTGGCGATAGGTCGAAATCGCGCGTGCATAGCGCGCCGGCAAGCTTTGGTCGGTGAGTGGATAGCGGCGTAACACGGTGTCGGCGCGCTCCAGGAAGCCGGATAGTTTTGCCCGCATCAGGTCGTGACGCAGTTGCAGCTGCGGCGGATCCTTCTCATTCCAATAGGGGCTCGCCTTGGCGAGCCGTTCGAGCGCGGCGACCCGGTCGGCCGGCATCGGATGGGTCTGTAAATAGGGATCGACATAGCGCCCATTGAACAACATTTCGTTACTGAGACGCGTAAACAGCTCGACCATGCCCTTGGGCGACTGGTGGGTCAGGGTGAGGAATTTGACCCCGGCGTGGTCGGCCTGGTCTTCCTGCGTGCGCACATAGGCGAGAAGCGAGTGCTGGATCATCGATTGCGGGCCGAGCAGCGCGGCGGCGCCGGCATCGGCGCTGCCGGTGCGCGCGCCGGCGACGAGCGCGCCGACGCCGAGCAGCATGGCGATGATCGACTGCGTCTGCGCCTCGGCGAGCTTCTCGCGCAGCTTCATCAAGTGACCGCCGGCGAGATGGCCGGTCTCATGCGCGAACACGCCGATAACCTCGTTCGGCGTCTTGGCGTCGAACAGCGCGCCGGCATTGATGAAGATGTGACGGCCGTCCATGACAAAAGCGTTGAAGCTGCGGTCGTTGAGGATGACCACGCGCACGTTCTGCTGCGCGAGCCCGGCGGCTTTGAGGATCGGCGTCGCGTAGTCGCGCAGCAGCTGCTCGATCTCGGTGTCGCGGATGATCGGTAGGCCGGTCGTCACCTGTTCCTGCGCGCGCAGCGGCTGCAGCGCCGGCCCGCCGCCGGCGATGGCCAACGCCGAGACGAGCGCAAGCGTGCGCGCCGCTGGCGCCCGGCGCCGCGCCCTGATAGGTGTGCCGCTCTCGGTCATGCCGATCTATCGCCACCTGGATGGGGTGAACCTATTGACCCACCCTTGGGCGGTCAACGCGGCCTGCGATCACGACTGAGGCGTAAAAACGCAGGGCTTGCGGCAAGCAAGCCGGGGAATACGGCAACAGCGGGGCAGGGCCTAGAACCATGCTCGACAAAGCGAAAGAGCTGTTTCATCCCTCCCGCCGCAGCGAGGTGCCGCCGTTCATCGTCATGGATGTGATGGCGGCGGCGGCGCAAGCCGAGGCCAAGGGCGCCCGTATCGTGCACATGGAGGTCGGGCAGCCGGCGGCGCCGGCGCCGCGCGCCGCGATTCTCGCGGCACAGGCCGCGCTGACCGGCCGTATCGCCTACACCGAAACGCTCGGCATCCCGTCCTTGCGCGCGCGCATCGCGCGGCATTATCGCGACCTCTATGGACTTACGCTTGATCCGGCGCGCGTGGCGGTGACCACCGGCTCGTCCGGCGGCTTCATCTTGGCGTTTCTTGCGCTGTTTGAGCCGGGCGAGCGCGTCGCGCTCGCCAATCCCGGCTATCCGCCCTACCGCCACATTCTCTCGGCGCTCGGTTGCGAGCCGGTGCTCATTGCGACCTCGGCGCAGACGCGTTGGGCGCTGACGCCGGAGGCGGTGCTCGCCGAGCATCGCCGCAAGCCGCTCGCCGGCCTCGTGGTGGCAAGCCCGGCCAATCCGACCGGCACCATGATGCCGGCCGATGCGCTGGCGCGGCTGATCGCCGCCGCCGAAGATGCCGGCATCAAGGTGATCTCGGACGAGATTTATCACGGGCTCGATTACGCCTTCGCCGCCGAGACCGCGGCGAAGCTGTCGCAGCGCGCGGCGGTGATCAACTCTTTCTCCAAATACTTCTGCATGACCGGCTGGCGCGTCGGCTGGATGGTGGTGCCCGAGAATCTGGTGCGCACCATCGACCGCCTGCAAGGCAACCTGGCGATCTCGGTGCCGACGCTGGCGCAGGTTGCGGCGGAAGCCGCTTTCGGCGGCCGCGCCGAGATGGAAACGGTCAAGCACGGTTACGAGGAGAACCGGCGCATTCTGCTCGACGGCCTGCCCAAGGCGGGGCTCGACACGTTCCTGCCGGTCGACGGCGCCTTCTACCTTTACGCCGACATCGCGCGCTTCTCGAACGACAGTCTCGATTTCGCCAAACGCATGCTGGCGGAAGCCGGCGTTGCCGCGACGCCCGGCATCGATTTCGATCCGGTCGATGGCCACAATTTTCTACGCTTCTGCTATGCCGGCTCCGCCGCCGAGATGCACGAGGCGGTGACGCGCATCGGCAATTGGCTCAGGCGCTGAAAGGCCGCGCCGGCGGTGGACGCATGGAGCGTGAGATCGCGCAAACGCAATCGAGCTGGCTCGAAGTATTTCGCGTCTTTCTCAAGCTCGGCCTCACCTCGTTCGGCGGGCCGATTGCCCATCTCGGCTATTACCGCACCGAATTCGTCGAGCGCCGGAAATGGCTGGACGAAAAGACCTATGCCGATCTGGTGGCGCTGTCGCAATTCTTGCCGGGCCCTGCCAGCACCAAGGTCGGCATCGCGGTCGGTTTCTTTCGCGCCGGCTACATCGGCGCCTTCATCGCCTGGGCCGGCTTCACCCTGCCTTCGGCGATTGCGCTCGTGCTGTTTGCCTATGGCGTCGAATCCTTCGGGCAGGTACTCGGCGGCGGCTGGCTGCACGGGCTGAAGGTGGTCGCGGTGGCGGTGGTGGCGCAGGCCGTGCTCGGCATGATGCGCACGCTCGCGCCCGACCGCGAGCGTGCAACCGTCGCCGTCATCGCTGCGGTGATCGTCTTGGCCTTTGCCAATGTTTGGGGCCAGATCGGCGCCATCGTTTTCGGCTTCGCCGCCGGATTGACGGTTTTGCGGGTCGAGGCGCCCGCCAATCACGTGCTGCTGCCGCTGCAGGTGAGCCGCACAACCGGCGCGATTCTGCTCGCCGTGTTCTTTGCGATCCTGCTTGGATTGCCGCTGCTGATTGCGGTCTATCCGGCGCACACACTCGAATTGTTCGAGGCGTTCTACCGCGCCGGCTCGCTGGTGTTCGGCGGCGGCCATGTGGTGCTGCCGTTGTTGCAGGCCGCGGTGGTGCCGCCCGGCTGGGTGACGAATGACGCGTTCCTTGCCGGCTATGGCGCGGCGCAGGCGGTGCCGGGGCCGCTGTTCACCTTTTCCGCCTATCTCGGCGCGGTGATGGGCCCGCAACCGAACGGTTGGGCGGGCGCCAGCCTCTGTCTCGTTGCGATGTTCCTGCCCGCATTCTTTCTCATCCTCGGCGCGCTGCCGTTCTGGGACGATCTGCGCCGGCGGCCGGGCGCGCAATCGGCGCTGCGCGGCGTCAATGCCGCGGTGGTCGGGCTGCTGCTTGCCGCGCTCTACAATCCGGTGTGGACCGCAGGGATCACCAGCGCCTACGATTTCGCGCTGGCGGTCGCCGCCTTTCTGCTGCTGTTCATGTGGCAACTGCCGCCGTGGCTGGTGGTGGTCTTAAGCGCGCTCGGCGGGGCGGCGATCGCCCAGTTTTGACGGCGGACCTAGAACTCGACGTCGAGTTCGACCACCTCGTCAGGCTCGGCCTTCGCCGCCGCGATCCATTCCTGCATCTCCGGCATGTCCATGATGGCGCGCGCGTAAGCCGCGCAATCGGAATCGAGCGCGACATCATAGGTCATGAAGCGCGTCACCACCGGCGCGAACATGGCGTCGGCCATGCACGGCGCATCGCCGAACAGGAAGGGCCCTTTGTAGGAAGACAGGCACTCGCGCCAGATCGAGATGATGCGATCGATGTCGGCCTGCGCGCCGGCCCAGACCTTGAAGCCCGGATGATGCGCCTTCAGGTTCATCGGCAGCGCCGAGCGCATATTGGCGAAGCCGGAATGCATCTCGCCGGAGATCGAGCGGCAATGTGCGCGCATCGCCAGCGTCGCCGGCAAAAGACCGGCGTTGGGGAGGACTTCGTTGAGGTATTCGGCGATCGCCAGCGTGTCCCAGACCTTGATGCCGTTGTGGGTGAGGCAGGGGACCAGGAACGACGGCGAGAGCAACAGCAGCTCGGCGCGCGTGGACGGGTCGTCGCTGGCGACCGTCTGCTCCTCGAAATCGAGGCCCGCGAGCTTGCATAAGAGCCAGCCGCGCAACGACCAAGAACCATAGTTACGGCTGGCGATGGTGAGGGTAGCCTTGGCCATGGGGCGTCAATTGTCCCTGCTCAGCGTGGCCCGGCAAATATGCAGCTTAGACGAAAGTTATGCACATTCAATAGTTTCCCGTGATGCAAAAAGCGGCTCCGGCATGCTTTTCCCCAAGACCTGCTATTCCCACGCTGTTTTTTATCTCGCAGTGCAGCATTAAATGTTTTAGCTTTCACCCGCGGTTCGCCGGGACCGTCGGGGAGTCGTTTGCTTTACGAGGCATATCAGGCCCATTCCGACCTGATGGCACCAATCCGCTCGTTCGCCGGGCTTGCGGCCGCGCGCCTTGGCCAAAGGCTGAACGGTTCGGCGCGGCCGACGCTGCTCAGCAATCTCACCGCCGCTTACGAGCTGATCGCCCGCGCCGGCTTGACGCATGAGCGGCCGCCATACGGCGTCGACAGCGTCATGGTCGGCAATCAGCTTGTGCCGGTGACCGAAGAGGCCGCCGATGTCACGCCCTTCGGCACGCTGCTGCATTTCAAGAAGGACATTGTGCAGGCGCAGCCGCGCGTCCTCTTGATCGCGCCGCTGTCCGGCCATTTCGCCACGTTGCTGCGTGCGACGGTGAAGACCATGCTCGCGGAGCACGACGTCTACATCACCGACTGGCACAACGCGCGCGAGGTGCCGACCGAAGCCGGCGTGTTCGGCTTCGACGACTATGTGAGTCACCTCGTCCGCTTCCTGGAGAAGATCGGTCCCGGCGCGCACATGGTGGCGGTCTGTCAGCCTTGCGTCGCCGCCCTCGTCGCCGCGAGCGTGATGGCGCAAGCCGACAATGCGGCGCAGCCGCGCTCGATGACGCTGATGGCGGGCCCGATCGACACCCGCGTCAATCCCACCAAGGTCAACGAGCTGGCCAAGGGCAAGACCATCGAGTGGTTCGAGAACAACCTGATCGCCAGCGTGCCGCGCCGCTATGCCGGCGGCGGCCGCCGCGTCTATCCCGGCTTCGTGCAGCTCGCCGCCTTCATGAGCATGAATATCGACCGCCACGTGAAGGCGCACCGCGAGCTCTATGAGAATCTGGCCAAGGGGGAACAAGCCAAGGCGGCGCAGACCAAGGCCTTCTACGATGAATATTTCGCCGTGCTCGATCTGACCGCCGAGTTCTATCTGGAGACAGTCAAGCTCGTTTTTCAGGACCACGCGCTGCCGCTCGGTCAGCTCACCTATCAGAACCGCAAGGTGGAGCCGGCGGCGATCAAGCGCACCATGCTGTTCACGGTGGAAGGCGAAAAGGACGACATCTGCGCGGTCGGGCAGACGCTCGCCGCGCATGACCTATGCTCGTCGCTGCGGCCCTACCGCAAGCGCCACCACATGCAGGCCGGCGTCGGCCATTACGGCGTGTTCTCGGGCCGCACCTGGGCGAACCAGATCTACCCGATGGTGAAGAACGTCATCCTGCAGAGCGACTAGCTCGCCTCTCGTCGTTCGCGGCGCTAGCCGAAACCCCTCGGCCGCTTGTCCGTGTCCGGCCGCATCACGTCCCAGGGCTGCGCGCTGTCAGTGAAAAGCTCCAGCCCCGGTTTGTACTGGGCAGGGTCGTCGAGGCTCGCCGCCTGAAAGCCGAGCGCGTCGGGAAAGCGTTCCAGCTTGGCGGTGACCGGGCTGCCGCAATTGGCGCAGAAGCCGCGGTCGACCCAATTGCCGGCTTCGCCGACGGTGCGGAAATAACGCGGCTCTCCACGCAGCGCGACCGAGGCGGCCGGCACCACCATGACCGCGGCGTAGGCCGTGCCGACGGCGCGCTGGCAATCGCGGCAGTGGCAATTGACCATGACGATCGGGTCGGCGTCGGTTTCGTAACGAATGGCGCCGCAAGCGCAGCCGCCTGAAATCTTGGCCAAGGTGTCCTCCTCCCCGGCGCCCCTCTTTTATTTTGGGTGCCGCATGCCTACATCCGAGACTACCCGCAAAACCCCGAAACGACCATGCTCGATTTTGCTTCGCAGAGTTCGGCGGAGGGCGCGCCTGCGCCGCCTGCCGACACCGACATCCTCGACGCCTATTCGCACGCCGTCACCTCCGTCGCCGACAGGGTCGGCCCGGCGGTGCTGCGCGTCGAAGTGCGCAACGCCAAGGGCCGCGCGAGCGGCGTGGGTTCCGGCGTCATCATCGCCCCCGACGGCCTCGTGCTCACCAACGCCCACGTCGTCGAGGGCGCGCGCGAGGTGCATCTGCAGGACTCGGAAGGCCGCCTGATGGAGGCGCGCAAACTTGGCGAGGATCCCGATACCGATCTGGCGCTCTTGCGCGCCGGCGCGGCGCGCGACCTGCCCTTTGCCCCGCTCGGCGATTCCAAGGGCTTGAAGCGCGGCCAGCTCGTGGTCGCGATCGGCAATCCGCTCGGCTTTGAATCGACGGTGACCGCCGGCGTCATCTCGGCGCTCGGCCGCTCCTTGCGCGCCAAGACCGGCCGGCTGATCGAGGACGTGATCCAGACCGACGCCGCGCTCAATCCCGGCAATTCCGGCGGGCCGCTCGTCTCCTCGCGCGGCGAAGTCGTCGGCATCAACACCGCGGTGATCATGGGCGCGCAAGGCATCTGCTTTGCCGTCGCCTCCAACACCGCGCAATTCGTGCTGAGCCAGTTGATCCGGCACGGCCGCGTGCGCCGCGCCTTCATCGGCGTCTCGGCGCAGACCGCAGCCGTGCCGCGCCGGCATGCGCGCGCGGCGGAGATCGAGAATACGTCCGGCGCCATGATCACCGCGCTCGAGCCGAATGGACCGGCGCAACGCGCCGGGCTGATGAGCCTTGACACCATCGTGCGCGCCGAGGGGACCGCGATCACCGGCGTCGACGATCTGATCCGCCTGCTCGACGGCGAACGTATTGGCCGGGCGATCGCCATCGACGTGCTGCGGCGCGGGCAACTGCGCAGCGTCGAGGTCACGCCGTCGGAGCGGCCCGTGGTCTCCCCCGCACGGGGAAGATCGGGTGCCGGCGGCTAAGCCTCAGGCGGTGGCGGCTTGCTTCTTGCGCTCGTTGAACGCGCCGAAGCCGGCGATGAATGAGGCGACCCGCTCCGGTTCGAGCGGCTTGGCGAACAGATAGCCCTGCACGAAATCGCAGCCCTTGAGCTGCAGCAAGCTCAGCTGCTCCTTCTTCTCGACGCCCTCGGCGATGACGCGCATGCCCAGGCTCATCCCCATATTGATCACCGCGTCGACGATGGCCGCGCTCTCGGTCGACTGCACGAACGATTTGTCGATCTTGAGCTTGTCGATCGGGAACTGGCGCAGATGCGCGAGCGAGGCGTAGCCGGTGCCGAAATCATCGAGCGCGATCTCGACGCCGGCGGCGTGCAGCTTGCGGATCGTGGCCGCCACCACCTCGGCGCCCCAGGCCATGTAGACGTTCTCGGTCACTTCCAGCGTCAGCCGCTGTGGCGACACTTTGGCACGCGCGAGCTTGCCGAGCACGGTTTCCGCGAGGTCGGCGAGGCGGAACTGCGCGGTCGTCAAATTGACCGCCACATTGCCGAAGTCGACGCCCTCGTCGAGCCACCGCCGCATCTGGGCGATCGCCATGTCGAGCACCATGTCGCCGAGCTCGACGGCAAGATCGGGGTCGTCGAATGCGGCCATGAAGTGGCCCGGCGTCAACAGGCCGAATTCCGGGTCGTTCCAGCGAATGAGCGCTTCGAGCGCCGTCACCTTGCCGCTGCGCAAGCCGACGATCGGCTGATAGAACAACACGAACTCCTTGTTCTCGATGCCGGCCGCGACCCGGCGCAACAGCGCAAGCTTGCTTTCCAGCGTCTCGCGCATGCCGCGGTCGAAGAGCACGACCTTGCCGCGCCGCCGGCTCTTGGCTTCCAGCAAGGCGACCTTGGCGTTCTTGATCAGCGTCTCGACGTCGTTGCCGTGGCCGGGAAAGATCGCGATGCCGCTGCTCAATGCAACCGGCAGGTTCGAATTGTCCTCGGACAAAGGTCGTGCGTGCTCGACGAAGGCCTCGGTGTGAGACATGGCGGCGTCGGCGGAGACGCCGGGCAGAACTACGGCAAATTCGTTACTGCCGATGCGGGCGACGGTTCCCGTGTGGCCGAACTCTTCCCACAGCGACATGCCGACGTTTTTGAGCACCTCGTCGCCGGTCCTGTGACCAAGCGCATCATTGACCTCGCGAAAATGGTCGATGTCCAGTTTGACCAAGGCGACGTGCGAATTCTTCAGGCGTGCCGCTTCGATGTAGGCGTTCAGGCTGTCGATGAACGAGCTGCGATTGGGCAGGCCGGTGAGCGAGTCGCGATAGGCAAGATCGTGGATGCGCGCCTCGGCGAGCTTGCTCTCCGTGATGTCCTGCACCGCGCCGAACACGCGCGCGACCTTGCCGTTGACGATTTCCGGCTCGGCCATGGCGCGGACCCAGAACACCTCGCCGTTCGGCCGCCGGCCGCGCAGTTCGACGTCGTAGGGCACGCCGCGGGTGAACAGCGCGTCGAGGCGTTGGCGCGATCGTTCGCGCATCTCGGGGTCGTAGCAGGCGACGATCAAGTCATTCGACGGCGGGGTGCCGGGATCAACGCCGTAGATGCGGTAGATTTCGTCGTCCCAGACGAGCTTTTCTGACAGTAGGCCGAATTCATAGCCGCCGATCTTGGCCAAGCGGGCGGCTTGGGAGAGGCGCAACTGGCCGGCGGCAAGGTCGCGCGCCGCGCGCCGCGCGCGCACTTCGCTGACAACCATGTCCGCCAGCGCTTTCAGATGGGCGAGGTCGTCGCCGCCAAATTGGCGCGGCTTCGTGTCGATGAGGCACAGCGTTCCGATGTTGACGCCCGGCCGCAGATTGAGCGGGGCGCCGGCGTAGAAGCGGATGTGCGGCGCGCCGACCACGAAAATATTGTCCCTGAAGCGTGGATCGTCCAAGGCGTTCGCCACCACCAACGGCTCGTCGTGCAGGATGGTGACGGCGCAGAATGCGTCCTCGCGCTTGGTCTCGGTGAGATCGATGCCGGCGCTGGCGAGAAAGCATTGGCGGTCTCGATCGACGAGCGTGACCAGCGCCACCGGCACCTTGAAGAGATCGCGGGCCAGCGCGCAAACGCGGTCGATCTGCTCGATGCGCTCGGCGGCGAGCAGGTCGAGTTGATGAAGCTCGCGCAACCGCTCTTCTTCATTGGGCGGCAGGGGATAACTGCGGCGGGGCTGATCGGCGGCCATACACGCGCAGTGGTAGCGCGGTCTTGTAAATTATCGTGAAATGAAAGTAGGTTTCGTCTCGACCATGGTAAAGCTTTGGTCACCGGGTCGGCGACAAACGTAACGAATTGAAGGGAGCCGGCATGCGCGTTCCCTCGTTGATCTCGATCCTCGTCCTGCTTACGCTGGCCTCGATGCCCGCGCGCGCCGAGGTCTTCTCCGTTCGTTTTTCCTGGGCCGGCATTCCGGCCTGCGAGGAGATCTCGCCCGCCTTCGAGCTTGCCGGCGTGCCCGCCGGCACCAAGCGGCTGAGTTTCAATATGACCGATCTCGAAGTGCCGACCTTCCACCACGGCGGCTCGGCCATCGCTTATGACGGCGACACTGTGAAGCGCGGCGCCATCCGCTATGTCGGCCCGTGCCCGCCGGGCGGGCAGCATCACCGTTACCGCTGGACCGTGCAGGCGCTCGATGCCTCGGGAAAAGTGCTGGGCACCGCGAGCGCGACGGCGACGTTTCCCCCCTGACTTAAACCGAAGCTTTAGCTTTAAGGCCCGTGAACAACTCGAAGGCCTGTTTCGGGTTCAGGTTCTGATGCACCACCGCGTTGACGGCGGCGAGCATGGCGGAAGGGGCGTCCGACTGGAAGATATTGCGGCCCATGTCGACGCCGGCGGCGCCCTGTTGCACGGCGCTGTAAGCCATGGTGAGCGCGTCGAACTCGGGCAGCTTCTTGCCGCCGGCCATCACGATTGGCACCGGGCAGGACGACGTGATGGTGTCGAAACCGTCGTCCACATAATAGGTCTTCACATATTGTGCGCCGAGCTCGGCGATGATGCGGCAGGCGAGGCGGAAATATTGCGCATCCCGCGTCATGGTCTTGCCGACCGCGGTAATACCCATCACCGGGATACCGGCGCGCAGGCCGGCATCGACCAGTCTGGTCATGTTGTGCACCGAGCGCGTCTCGTGCTCGCCGCCGATAAACACCTGGATACCGACGCCGGCGGCATTGAGTCGCACCGCGTCGTCCATGTCCATGGCGATCTGTTCGTCGGAGAGTTCCTCACGCAGGATCGAGGGGCCGCCGCTCGCGCGCAGGCAGATCGGCTTGGTGCAGTCCGCGGGGATGACGCTACGCAGAATGCCGCGCGTACAGAAGAGGGCATCGCATCGCGGCAAGAGCGGCACGATCGACAGGTCGATGCGCTCGAGCCCCGAGGTCGGGCCTTGGAAATAACCGTGGTCGATCGCCAGCATCACGGTGCGCCCTGACTGCGGATTGAAGGTGCGGGCGAGCCGGTTCTTCATGCCCCAGTCGAGCTGGTGCGAACCCTTGAGGAAAAAGCCGGGCGCGGCCTGCGGCGTGCCGGCGTGATAGCGTTGACCTTCCTTATCGGCTTCCGGCATGGCGGCTATTCGCGCGCGGGACGAGCGGCACTCACTTCGGCGCCGACGGCTCGTCGTCCTCGGGCGCGGCGGCCGGCGCGGCGGAAGTAGGCGGCGGTGGCATTTTCTTGCCGGCGAGCTTCTTCTTTTCGATGGCGGCTTTTTTCAGCGCGTCTTTGCGCGCCTTCGGCTCGTAATTGCCGTTACCCATGCATTTGGCGAGGAAAATCTTGCGCTTGTCGCCTTCGAGCTTTTGATCGTCGGCGCCGATCTTGCAGGTCTCCGCCTTGTCTTTGGCGGTGATGGCAGCAGCCGGCGTCGCGGCGAGCAGCAACGGTAGCAAACCGATAAGGGCCAGTTTACGCAACATAAGCGAAGCTCCTTTGGCGTTCTTTGTTGGACGGGACAGTAGCATGGTTTTTTGCAAGACAAATCAACGCAGCGCGGCGGCGATATTGCCGCCATCGACGGTTGTCACATTGCCGGTGGTTTTGAGCGCGAGCGCCTGCGCGACGAAGGCCTGCGCCACGTCCTCCGGCGTGACCTCGCGCTGCAACAGATTGCCGCTCATATAGTCCTTCTCGGCGAGGCCGCGCGCATTCGCCCGCTCCCTGATGAACTTGTCGGTGAGGAGGCCGGAGCGCACGCGGTCGGCATTGACCGCGTTCGAACGAATCCCGTCGGCGCCGTAGTCGAGCGCGTATTGCCGCATCAGAAACAGCGTCGCCGCCTTGGGCAGGCCATAGGGGCCGAAGTTCGGCCCGGGATTTACCGCCTGCTTGGAGACGTTGAAAAGCAGGCAGCCGCCGGTGCCTTGGTCGAGCATGATCTTGACGGCGGCCTGCGCCACGTTTTGGTGGGCGAAAAAGTTGAGCTCGAAGCTCTCGCGTAAGATCGCCTCGTCGACTTCGCCGATTTTGCCCCGCCAGGCGGCGCCCGCGTTCGAGACGACGATGTCGACGCCGCCGAAACGGCGCACCACGTCGTCGAAAGCGCGGCGCACCGACGTTGTTTTAGTGACGTCGCAGGCAAGCGCCATCGCGTCCGGAATTGTCTTGGCTTTGTCGGCGGCGGCCACGGCGTCGATATCGAGCAGCGCGACTGCGGTGCCGGCAGCGGCGAACGCCTTTGCCGTTGCGGCGCCGATGGCGCCGCCGGCGCCGGTGACAACAGCGACTTGGCCTTGCAGCGGCGGCCGTTGCTGCTGCCCCAGTTTGGCGAGCTCGAGCGGCCAATATTCGCAGTCGAACATGTCGGCTTCGGCGATCGAGGCGAAGCTGCCGATCGCTTCTGCTTCGCCGATGCCTTCGACCGCGGCTTCGGCGATATTGGCGGCGATGGCCGCGTCTTTGGCGCTTTCGCCGAGCGCGAACAGGCCGACCCCGGGCACCAGCAGGACGCGCGGCATTGGATCGTGCATGGTAGCTCCGGCGTTACGCGATGCATTGCGCTTGAAATAAGCGGTGTAGTCCGCGGCAAAGCGCTGCACGGCCTCGTGCGCCGCCCGCTTGAAGTCGCCGAGCTTTTCCGCCTGCGGCGCCGGCACGATCAACGGCCAGGGCTTCACGCGAATGACGTGATCCGGCGTGATGACACCGGCGCGCGCATAACGGGCGACGTCCTTGCCGTTGACGAAGGAGAGGATGTCCGTGCTGGCGCGGAAATCGAGGATCAACCGACGATGCGCGCCTTCGCCGTCGGCGTCACGCAGCGTGCAAGCGCCGCGCAGGATCGGCGCGATTTCCACGGCAATCGCGATCGGTGCCGGCAGTGCGGCGGCGGCGAGCGTCTTGCGGTTCTTTTGCAGGCGCTGTTCCGCGAGCGTCACCATCTCGATCATGCGCTCGTAGGACTCGCGCGCCGTGGCGCCGAAAGTGAAGACGCCGTGCTTGTCGAGGAGCAAACCCTCCACCTTGGGATTCTCGTCGAAGACCTGCGCTGCCAGTTTGGCGAGGCCGAAGCCCGGCATGCGGTAGGGCACCAATCCCATACGGCCGGCAAAGACCTCATTGCAAAGCGCGCCGGCGTCGGGCTGGTCGATGAGGCTCAGCACCGCGGTTGCATGCGTATGGTCGACGAACTTAGCCGGCATGAACGCGTGTAGCAGCATCTCGACCGACGGCGCGGGCGCGCGTGGATCGATGAGGAAGGCACGCTGCACGCGCGCCATCTCGTCGTCCGCCAAGGTTTCGCGGTCGCGCAGCCGTTGCAGCGGCGCAAGACGGACGGCGGGAAACCCGTCCGGCTCGATTACGCCCATGTCGGCTCCGGAGCCTTTGACGTAGAGAACGTCGACCTCGTCGCCGGTGAGATCGCGCGCCTTGGCTTTCAGCGAAGTATTGCCGCCGCCATGCAGCACGAGTCTGCGGTCGCGGCCGATCAGGCGCGTGGAATAGACGCGGAGCGCAAGCTCGCGCGCGACGCCGCGTTCGGCGTAACGCGCGACGGCATCCTCGGCCTCGCGGTCGTTCCAGGCGGACTGCATCCCCGGTCTCCGCTCGCTTTGTAGCGCAAGGCCGCCTCGCGCGGCACTGGCCGGGCGCGGAGGGGGTTAACGGCGGCTCAGCCCTTGTCTCCGAGCAGCTTCTTCGCCCACCAGCCGCGCTTGGGCTGCGCCGGCTCTTCGCTCGAGGAAACCGAAATCACCGGCGCGGGCATCGACTGCGGAGCCGGCGTCGCCGAGGATGGCGCAGCGAACGGTGCCGGCTCGCGGATGGTCGAGCGGCGGCGTGCTGGCTCCTGCGCGCTGGTGGCCGGCGGCGGAAATTCGGCTTCCGCAGTCGGCGGCGCTGCGACAGGGGTCGGCGCTGCCGGTACGGGTTCCACCGGCACTGCCCCAGGGCCGACGTCGAAGGGCGGGGCCATGGCGTCGGCGTCTTCCTCGCTCACCGGCGGGAAGTCAACGGCGACGTGCTGCATGTGGGGTTGGGACTGCGCGCCACCGTTCGCCGCCGGCGCTTCACCGCCGAAGCGGTCGCGGCGGTTGCGACGGCCGCCGCGACGTCCGCGGCGTCGGCGACGTCGTCCTTCGCGCTCGCCGCCGTTCTCGCTGGCGAAATGAGCTTCGCGCGGCGCGCCTTCCGGCGCGGCGGCAAAACCGAAATCTTCCTCGGGCGAGCCGGCATCGTGATCCTCATGCGCCACCGCGTGCTCGGCAGCAGTTTCCTGCGTAAAATGCTGACCGCCCTCGCGTGGCTCGTCGCCACGTCCGCGGCCGCGTCCACGCCGGCGCCGCCGGCGACGGCCGCCTTCGCGCTCGCCTTCGCCATACGGCGCTTCGAGCGCGGCCTCAGATTCAACCGGCTCTTCGCTCTCGCCGGCAAATTCCGGCTCTGGTTCCTCTTCTTCCGTCGCCATCGGCGCGGCGGCCTGCGCCGCCTGTGCCAGCGAGCGCGCCGCTTCGACGGTATGCACTTGCTCGCCGCGGTCGATCACGAAAGACTGCTGGCCGGTGACCGTCGGATCCGCCGACACCGTCAGCGTGACTTGGAAGCGCTCCTCCAATTCGCGCAAATGCGCGCGCTTGTGGTTGAGCACATAGAGCGCGACCTCGGCGCGGGTGCGTACAGTGAGATTGTGCGTCGCGCCTTTGAGCAGCATTTCCTCGAGCGCGCGCAGGCATTGCAGCGCGACCGACGAGACCGAGCGGACATGGCCGGAGCCGCCGCAGACCGGGCACTTCTCCGTCGAGGACTCCAGCACCGAGGTGCGGATGCGCTGACGCGACATTTCCAATAGGCCGAAATGCGAAATGCGGCCGACCTGGATGCGGGCGCGATCGTGCTTGAGCGCCTCTTTCAGCTTGCGTTCGACGTGGCGGTTGTTGCGCGGCTCGTCCATGTCGATGAAATCGATGACGATCAAGCCGGCGAGATCGCGCAAGCGCAGCTGGCGGGCGATCTCCTCCGCCGCCTCCATGTTGGTCTTGAGCGCCGTATCCTCGATGTGGTGCTCGCGCGTCGCGCGTCCGGAATTGACGTCGATCGCCACCAGCGCTTCGGCCTGATTGATGACGATGTAACCGCCGGATTTCAGCTGCACCACCGGCGAGAACATGGCGTCGAGCTGGCTCTCGATGCCGTAGCGGGTGAAGATCGGCTGCGCATCCTTATAGAGCTTCACGTTCTTGACGTGGCTCGGCATCAGCATGCGCATGAAATCGCGCGCTTCCTTGTGGCCCTCCTCGCCGGCGACGATGATCTCGTCGATGTCCTTGGAATAGAGGTCGCGGATCGAGCGCTTGACCAGCGAGCCCTCTTCATAGACCAGCGTCGGCGCCGTCGATTTGAGCGTCAGATCGCGCACCTGTTCCCACAGCCGTAAGAGATATTCGAAATCGCGCTTGACCTCGGTCTTGGTGCGGGACGCGCCCGCCGTGCGCAGGATGACGCCCATGCCTTCCGGCACTTCCAGTTCCTGGGCGATCTCCTTCAACCGCGAGCGGTCCTCGGCGGATGTGATTTTGCGGGAAATGCCGCCCCCGCGCGCCGTGTTCGGCATCAGCACCGAATAACGGCCGGCGAGCGAGAGATAGGTGGTGAGCGCCGCGCCCTTGGTGCCGCGCTCTTCCTTGACCACTTGCACCAACATGACCTGCCGGCGCTTGATCACTTCTTGGATCTTGTACTGGCGGCGGAAGCGCGGCAGGCGCTCCTGCACTTCCTCCAGCGCGTCGGCGCCGCCCACGGATTCGACCGCTTCTTCCTCGGCCGCTTCCTCGCCATTGCCATTGGCGCCGGCAACCTCCTCGGCGGGCGCGGCTTCGGCAGGGGTTGCTTCGTCACTTTCGGCGGCGAGCGGCGCTTCCTCGACAGCCTCGGTTGCCGGTTCGGCCTCGTGCACCAGCGCTTCCTCAGCCGGCAGCTCGATTGCAGCAAGAGGCGCCGGTGCGCTTGTCGCTTCGCTTGCAGCGGCAATCTCGATTGTTTCATCGCCGGCTTGCTCGATGATCGGCGGCGGCGATTCCGGTGAAGCCGCCGCCGCCGCGACAACCGCGGTAACCGCGGCTTCACCAGCAGCAGTCGCCGGCATTTCGGTGCCGGGCTCTTGCCGCTCCGCGTCCTCGCCGGCGATCGCCTCGCTGCGCCTCACCTCCTGGTGGCGGTGCGCGCCGCGCCGGCGGAAGCGGCGGTGGCGGCCACGATTCTCCGCTTCCTCGTCGGCGTCGCGTTGCGCGCGGGCTTCCTCGGCGAGCAGCGCCTGCCGGTCGGCGACTGGGATCTGGTAGTAGTCGGGATGGATTTCCGAAAAGGCGAGGAAGCCGTGGCGGTTGCCGCCGTAATCGACGAAAGCCGCCTGCAGAGACGGCTCAACGCGGGTGACCTTGGCGAGATAGATGTTACCGCGCAGCTGTTTGCGGTGGGCGCTTTCGAAGTCGAATTCCTCGACGCGGTTGCCGCGCAGGACGACCACGCGGGTCTCCTCCGGATGGGTCGCGTCGATGAGCATTTTGTCGGCCATGGGGGAATCTCACATAGGCCGGCGCGGCAGCATGCGCGCGGTTGCCGCGCTCATCGCTGCGCCTGCCGGCCAGATCTGGGTTGAGGGGAGGGGTCGCGCGTTCCCGCGACATGCGGGCCAAGCCAACGCGCGCCGCCGCGAGGCTGTCGCGGAGGGGTAACGCGTGAAATGGCTCTTGCTGCGAAATCGGCAGCATAAAACTTGCGACCTAGCGGTTCGGCGGCGTGGGCTTTCAAGGCCAGTGCGCGGCCGGGATTAGTCAAGCGCCGACGTACTATTGGCGGTGGCTTCATGCCGCCCGCCGATCCGGCTGTCCTTCACAAGGGTTTTCGGCTCGTCTCGCTTGCCCGTCCGCCGCCTTCCTCGAGGGGGGCGGTCCAGGACCTAAAGCGGGCCGGGGCCCGAACGCGGTGCAACCGGAACTCGTTTACCGTCGGCAAACCTTACATACGGGCTGAATCTCTCAATGGCAAGCGGGGCTTGGCAGCACGCGACCGAAGCGCAACACTCGCCCCTCGGAATGGGCCGCCGGTTAAGTTCCGTTAACCAAAGCCGGTCCTAATAGAGTAAAACAGCAGCCGAAAGGGCCCGGATTCGTGACATTCGGCTTCAACGTCAAAACCGGCGGCTTGGCCGGCGTCGTGGCTATGGCTGGTGTGCTGCTGCTCGGCGCCGTGGCGTCACCGGCCGCCGAGCGGGCCAAGACAGCTCCGCCCGCGCCGGCAGCAGATGCCTTCCCGGTCGCCAGCGACGTGCGCCTCGCCGGCGACGAGAAATCGACGCGCTTTGTGATCGATCTCACAAAAAAGATCGACATTGCCGCCTTCACGCTGGCCGATCCGTACCGGGTGGTGATCGACCTGCCGCAGCTCGTCTTCAAGCTGCCGAGCAACAGCGGCGAGCATGGTCGCGGTCTCATCCAGGCCTTCCGCTATGGCCTGGTCATGCAGGGCGGCTCGCGCATCGTCCTCGACGTCAAGGGTCCGGTGCGCATCGACAAGGCCTTCACGCTCGAGGCGATCGACAATATGCCGGCGCGGTTGGTGCTCGAGCTCTCGCCCACCGACCGCGACAGCTTCCTGCACACCATCGCGCTAGCAGACCGCGCCACGCGCACGGTCGCTACCAAGCAGAACTGGCCGGTGCCGACCAACGACAACGATCCGCGACCGCTGATCGTGCTCGATCCCGGGCACGGCGGCATCGACAGCGGCAGCCGCTCGCCGAGCGGCGTGAACGAGAAAGATGTGGTGCTCGCCTTCGCCAAGACGCTACGCGAGGCGATCGAGAAAACCGGCAAATACCGGGTGGCGATGACCCGCTCGGACGACACGTTCATCCCGCTGAACGGACGCGTGCAATTCGCCCGCCAGCGCCACGCCTCATTGTTCATTTCCATTCACGCCGATTATCTGCCGCGTAATGAGGGGCAGGCGGAGGGCGCCAGTATCTACACCCTGTCGGAGCGCGCCTCCGACACCGAGGCGGCGCGCCTTGCCGAATCGGAGAACAAGGCCGACGTCATTGCCGGCGTCGATCTCACCGCTGAGCCGGACGACGTCGCCAATATCCTGGTCGATCTGGCGCAGCGCGAGACCAAGACCTTCTCGCTGCAGTTCGCGCACACCACCATGGGCGAGCTGAAGAGCGTGACGCCGTTGCATCTGCATCCGGTCAAGTCGGCGGGCTTCCGCGTGTTGACCGCGCCGGACGTGCCCTCGGTGCTGCTCGAGCTCGGCTACATGTCGACCAAGAGCGATCTCGAGCATTTGACGTCGCCAGCCTGGCGCGAGCGCACGGCGTCGGCGCTGGTGGAAGCGATCGACACCTATTTCGCCCCGCGCTTGGCGCGCTCGGCGACCGGGGCACGCTGACATGGCCTACCGGCCTCAGTTTCAACATAAAACCGGGCAAATACCGGCGCACGCCAAGATCCGGCCCAGCGCTCCGGTTCACGGCTGGACCATTCGCCCATGAAACTGATCTTGCGGTTCTTCGGCTTTCTCTTCGCGGCCGGCACCATTCTGTTCGTGGTGGGCGTTGCCGCGGTCGCCGGACTGCTGTGGCATTATTCCAAGGACCTGCCGGACTACTCGCAGCTGCAGGACTACGAGCCGCCGGTGATGACGCGCGTACACGCCGCCGACGGATCGCTGGTCGCCGAATACGCCCGCGAGCGGCGCCTCTATATTCCTATCCAGGCGGTGCCGAAGCTGGTGATCAACGCCTTCCTCGCCGCCGAGGACAAGAATTTCTACGAGCATGGCGGGCTCGATTTCGTGGGCATCGCGCGCGCCGCCTTTGCCTATATCGAGAACTACGGCAGCGGCCGCCGTCCCCAGGGCGCCTCAACCATCACCCAACAAGTCGCCAAGAACTTCTTGTTGTCAAACGAGGTTTCGCTGTCGCGCAAGATCAAGGAGGCGCTCCTGGCGCTGAAAATCGAGCGCACTTATTCGAAAGACAAAATCCTCGAGCTTTATCTGAACGAGATCTATCTCGGCCTCGGCGCTTATGGCATCGCGGCGGCGGCGCTGACTTATTTCGACAAGGGCGTGAACGAACTCAACGTCCAGGAAGCGGCTTATCTCGCCGCGCTGCCCAAGGCCCCGAACAACTATCACCCGTTCCGTGCGCGCGAGCGCGCTATCGAGCGCCGCAACTGGGTAATCGACCAGATGGCGCAAGACGGCTTCGTCAAGGCCGCCGACGCCGATGCGGCCAAGCGCTCGCCGCTCGGGGTGACGCAGAAGGCAGCCAGCACGCACCTGTTCTCCGCCGAGTATTTCGCCGAGGAAGTGCGGCGCGAGCTCTACGAACGCTTTGGCGAGAAGAAGCTCTATGACGGCGGCCTGTCGGTGCGCACTACGCTCGACACCAAGTTGCAGCTCTTGGCGACGCAGACGCTGAAAGACGGGCTCGTGCTCTATGACGAGACGAAGGCGGGGTGGCGCGGGCCGGTGAGCAAGCTCGACATTGCCGGCGATTGGGGCGCCAAGCTTGCCGATGTGAAGTCGCTGAACGACATCGCGCCCTGGCGGCTCGCGGTGGTGCTCGAGTCGGGCGACAAATCGGCGCGCATCGGATTGCAGCCGGGACGCGATCCCGCCGGTTTCGTCAGCAAAGAGCGCGCGACCGGCACGCTGCCGCTCGACGGCATGAAGTGGGTCAGGGTGAAGGGCAAGCCGGCGGCGAAAGTGAGCCAGGTACTCGAGCCGGGCGACGTGATCTATGTCGAGCCGGCGAAAGACGACGGTCAGTTCATCCTGCGCCAGATTCCGGAAGTGTCGGGAGCGATGGTGGTCGAGGACCCCTGGACCGGCCGCGTGCTCGCCATGGTCGGCGGCTTCTCCTACGACCAGAGCCAGTTCAACCGCGCAACGCAGGCGCTGCGCCAGCCCGGCTCCTCGTTCAAGCCCATCGTTTATGCCGCCGCGCTCGACAACGGCTACACGCCCTCGACGTTGATCCTCGACGCGCCGATCGAGATCGACCAGGGGCCGGGGCTCGGCGTCTGGAAACCGGAAAACTACGAGAACAATTTTTACGGCCCCTCGACGCTGCGCTTCGGCGTCGAGCATTCGCGCAATGTCATGACCGTGCGGCTCGCGCAAGACATCGGCATGCCGCTGATCGCCGAATACGCCAAGCGTTTCGGCGTCTACGACGATCTGCCGCCCTATCTCTCTTTCGCGCTCGGCGCCGGCGAAACCACGCTCATGCGCATGGTTACCGCTTACGCGATGATCGACAATGGCGGTCGGCGAGTGAAGCCGACGCTGATCGATCGCATCCAGGATCGCTACGGCCACACCGTCTATCGCCACGATCAGCGCGAGTGCCTCGGCTGCGACGCCAAGAAATGGGAAGACCAGCCCGAGCCCTCGCTGGTCGACAAGCGCGAGCAAGTGCTCGATCCGCTCACCGCCTATCAGATCACCTCGATCATGGAAGGCGTCGTGCAGCGCGGCACCGCGACCGTGGTGCGCTCGGTCGGCAAACCGGTCGCCGGCAAGACCGGCACCACCAACGAGGAGAAGGACGCCTGGTTCATCGGCTTCACGCCCGACATCGTCGTCGGTGTCTATATCGGCTATGACAAGCCGAAGCCGCTCGGTCGCGGCGAAACCGGCGGTCATGTCGCGGCGCCGATCGTGGCGAATTTCCTCAAGGTGGCGCTTGCCGACAAGCCGGCGGTGCCGTTCCGCGTGCCCACCGGCATCAAGCTGATCCGCGTCGATGCCAAGACCGGGATGCGCGCCGGCCCTAACACGACCAACGCGATTTTGGAAGCCTTCAAGCCCGGCACGGCGCCGCCCGATCCTTATTCGATCATCGGACTCGGCAATGCCGATCCGAATGCGGCGCCACAACCCTATTATGGCGCCGTACCGCCTGACGCTGACCGCGCCATCCGCAACGGCACCGGTGGGCTGTATTAGGTTGCGCGGCCGGCCGCGCGACGTTAAATCCCGCAACGACAGACTCATCTGGCCGCCTGACCGGCAAGCACCATGCGCGCGGAAACCCAAAGCCTCGTCGACGAGATCAAGCAGTCGCTCGGACTGCTGAGGAGGCACCTTTGACGTCGACACCGCGCAGCGGCGCCTCGCCGAACTGAACAAAGAGGCCGAAGACCCCCATCTCTGGAGCGATCAAGCGCGTGCGCAGCGCGTCATGCGGGAGCGCGACGCGCTGGAGGACAGTCTCGGCGCCATCGGTCGTATCGAGGCCGAGCTCGATGACCAGCTGACCCTGATCGAGCTCGGCGAGAGCGAGAAGGACGACAGGACCGTCGCCGAGGCGGAAGCCGCCCTCAAGCGCATCAGGACGGACGTGGCGCGGCGCGAATTGGAGGCGCTGCTCTCGGGCGAGGCCGACGCCAATGATTGCTACGTCGAAGTGCATGCCGGCGCCGGCGGCACCGAGAGCCAGGACTGGGCGGGCATGCTGATGCGCATGTATGTGCGCTGGGCGGAGGCGCACGGCTACAAGGTCGAGTGGATCGAGGAAACGGAAGGCGAGGGTGCCGGCATCAAATCGGCAACCATCCTGGTCAAGGGCCACAACGCTTATGGTTGGCTGAAAAGCGAGAACGGCGTGCACCGCCTGGTGCGCATCTCCCCGTTCGACGCCAATGCGCGCCGGCACACTTCGTTTGCCAGCGTCAACGTTTATCCGGTGCTCGATGACTCGATCAAAATCGACATCAAAGAAAGCGACGTGCGCACCGACGTGATGCGTTCGGGCGGCGCCGGCGGCCAGCACGTCAACAAGACGGAGTCGGCGGTGCGTCTGACCCACATCCCCACCAATATCGTGGTGAAGGTGCAGCAGGACCGCTCGCAGCACCGCAACCGCGCCATCGCCTGGGACATGCTGCGCTCGCGCCTGTTCGAGCTGGAGATGAAGAAGCGTGAGGAGAAGGCGGCCGCCGCGCAAGCCGCCAAGACCGACATTGGCTGGGGCCACCAGATCCGCTCCTACGTGCTGCAGCCCTATCAGATGGTGAAGGACCTGCGCACCGGCGTGTCGACCTCCAATACCGGCGCGGTGCTCGATGGCGACCTCGACGAGTTCATGCAGGCGGCGCTGGCGCAGAAGGCCTTCGGCGGCGGGCCGGCGGAAGTCGAGGACGCAGAGTAAGGGCGCCAACCACGCCGGCGAAGGATTGGGAGTAAGGGTGCCATGCAATTCCATCTCAACGGGTTCAGAGCCGGCGATCCCGACGTCGCCGAGCCGAGCGAGGAGGCCAAGGCGGCGTCCGCCTCCGATTCAATGCCCGAGGAGGTCGATGTCCTGATCGTCGGCTGCGGACCCGCAGGCCTCACGCTAGCGACGCAGCTTGCGGCCTTTCCCGACATCAAGACGCGCATCCTCGAGCGGAAGCCCGGGCCGCTGCAGCTTGGACAGGCCGACGGCGTCGCCTGCCGCACGGTGGAAATGTTCGAGGCCTTCGGCTTTGCCGAGCGCGTGCTGCGCGAGGCCTATTGGGTCAACGACACCACCTTCTGGAAGCCGGACGACGCGCACAAGGAGCGCATCGTCCGCAGCGGCAAAGTCCAGGATGTCGAGGACGGGCTCTCCGAGTTTCCGCACGTCATCCTCAATCAGGCGCGCGTGCACGAGTTTTATCTCAACACCATGCGTAACGGGGCGAACCGGCTCACGCCCGATTATTCGCGGCGCCTCACTGGGCTCGAGATCGACATCGCGGCGGCGTCGAAGGGCGGCGCGCACGGCCATCCGGTGACGGTTACGCTCGAGCGTATCGATGCCGCGCATGCGGGGCAGACGGAAACCGTGAAGGCGCGCTACGTCGTCGGCTGCGACGGCGCGCGCAGCACGGTGCGCGCCGCGCTCGGCCGAGCGCTGCACGGCGACTCGGCCAATCATGCCTGGGGTGTGATGGACGTCCTCGCCGTCACCGACTTTCCCGATATCCGCATGAAGTCGCTGATTCAGTCGGACCGGCAGGGCAACATCATCATTATCCCGCGCGAAGGCGGCTACTTGGTCCGCATTTATGTCGAGATGGAGCAACTCGCCGAGAACGAACGCGTGGCCGGCCGCAATATCACGCTCGATCGTCTGGTCGCGGCAACGCAACGCATCCTGCACCCCTACAGTTTCGAGGTGAAGGAAGCGGCCTGGTGGTCGGTCTATGAAATCGGCCAGCGCCTTTGCGACAAGTTCGACGACGTGCCCGAAGTGGAGGCGGCGAAGCGGACCCCGCGCGTGTTCATCGCCGGAGATGCCTGCCACACCCACAGTCCGAAGGCCGGGCAGGGCATGAACGTCTCCATGCAGGACGCCTTCAATCTCGGCTGGAAGCTCGCGGCGGTTCTGCGCGGCCAGTGCGCGCCGGACCTTCTGCACTCCTATTCGAGCGAACGACAGGCGATCGCCAAGGAGCTGATCGACTTTGACCGCGAGTGGGCGGGCATGCTGACGACGGCAGAGAACGGCGAAGGCGCCGACCCGGCCGAGCTGCAGAAATACTTCGTCAGGTTCGGCCACTACACCGCGGGAACGGCGACGCACTACAAGCCATCGCGCATTTCCGCCGAACCGGCGCACCAGCACCTCGCCTCCGGCTTACCTATCGGCAAACGCTTTCATTCGGCACCGGTCATTCGCCTCGCCGACGCCAAGCCGGTGCAGTTGGGCCACACCGTCAAGGCCGACGGGCGCTGGCGCATCTTCGCCTTTGCCGATCGGGAGGACCCGGCGGCGCCGTCATCGCGCGTGCGCGCGCTGTGCGATTTTCTCGGCGAAGCCCCGCAGTCGCCGGTGCGCCGGTACCTACCGAACAACGCGGACATCGACTCGGTGATCGATGTCCGCGCCGTCTTCCAGCAGGACCATCGCGAGCTTCGTCTTGAGGCGATGCCGGGTTTCCTGCTGCCGGCCAAGGGCCGCTACGGCCTGCGCGACTACGGAAAAATGTTTTGCGCGGACCTCAAACGCGGCACCGACATTTTCGCCATGCGCGGCATCGACCGCGAGCACGGCTGCATGGTCGTGGTGCGCCCCGACCAATATGTCGCCCACGTTCTGCCGCTTGACGCCTACGCCGATCTTGCCGGCTTCTTCGCCGGCTTCATGCTGCCGAAGAATTGAACGCGCCGGTCGCGCTACAACGTGCCAAGCTTGGCACCTGCGCGCAGAAACCTGTCCGGGTCGACCGCCTCGTTCTTGACGCGCGTCTCGTAGTGCAGATGCGGGCCGGTCGAGCGTCCGGTCGAGCCGATCTTGCCGACCACCTGACCGATACGCACCGTCTGGCCGACCTTGACGTCGATCTCGGAGAGATGCCCGTAGCGCGTCGTCAGGCCGTTGCCGTGGTCGATCTCCACCATGCGGCCGTAGCCGCCGTCCCAGCCGGCGACCGTCACCTTGCCGGCCGCAGTGGCATAGACCGGCTCGCCATAGTCGCCGCGCAGGTCAATGCCGGTGTGCATCGCCGGGCGGCCGAGGAACGGATCCGAGCGCACCCCGAAAGGCGAGCTCATCTCGAGATCGCCGGCGACCGGTTTGCGCACCGGGACGGCAGTCAACGCTCGATTCAGACGATCGACCTGCGCGCGCTCGATGTTCACGCGATAGAGCTGACGCTCGAAGGCGTTCGCTCCCGGCTTCGGCGGGCGCACCGGAACGAAAGGCCCACCGAGCGCGGGACCGTCGCGCAGCTTGGGATCGACGCCGAGCTCATCGAGCACGCTGCGCACGCGACGCACTCTGCCCTTGAGCGCTTGTTCCGCGTCGGTGAGCAGCATCGCCTGGTGATGCTCAACTTGGTCGAGCGAGCGGGACACGCGGGTGAGCGTGTCGGTAAGTCCCGTGCCATTGCGCGCATCGCGGTCGCGCGGCGCCTTGGCGCGCGCGGTGTCGTTGACAGGCGGCTTGTCGGCCTGCGTCGGGGCTGACTTGAGCGAACCGGTAAGAATATCGCCGCCCAGGGCGTTGGTGCGGCCCTCGAGCACGGTCGCGCGATTGACCAGATCGTTGAGCTTTTGCTCGAACTGCTCCTGGTCGAGCAATTGGCGGCTGGTGACGCGATCAACCTGGGCACGCAATTCGGCGATGCGGTCTTCGTAGGCGATCTGCATGTCGGCTTGCCGGCCGATCAGGCGGGTGAGCACATCCTCGCGAAACGCGAAATATGTGCCTGTCGCGACCGACCAGACCGCCATCACCACCAGCGTGCCGACGGTGATCCAGAATGCCACCGGCCCGATGCGCACCTGCCGGCCGCCATGCGCCAACGTGTAGCCGTCGAGCGGTCGATGGATGCGGCGGGACGCGACAGCCGCCGACGTCGCGCGCCTGGGCACGGGGTGGGGGGCCTGTGCCGCGGTCGACTGATACTGCGAAGGATGCGGCATCTACGCCCTCCACCGGTCGGCCAAGTCGGCGAACCGGCGAGGACATTTCAGTTCGATATGGTTAAGAAACCGGTAAAACGGATCGGGCAGGGTACGATTCGAGTTGGAAATGCAGCGATTTAAAGGGTGCGGGCGGCGGCGAGGACCTCGTCGGCATGGCCAGATACGCGCACCTTCGGCCAGATGCGCGCGATGCGGCCTTGCGCATCGATCAGGAAGGTCCGGCGGATCACGCCCATGAATTTGCGTCCGTACATCGACTTCTCGCCCCAAGCGCCGAAGGCGCGCAGCATCGCTTTGGTCTCGTCAGAGGCGAGCGCCACAGTGAGCTTGTGGTTGGTCTTGAACTTGTCCTGCGCCGCGATGGGGTCGGCGGAAACGCCGAGAATCTCCGTCTCGACTTTGGCGAAGGCACTGCGCAGTCGGGAAAACGCGATCGCCTCCTTGGTGCAGCCGGGCGTGTTGGCCTTTGGATAGAAATAGAGGACGAGCTTGCGGCCTTTGAAATCCTGCAACGACACCGTGCCGCCGCCGGCGCGGGGCAACGTAAAAGCGGGAGCCTTGGCACCCTCGCTAAGTTCTTGTGCCATATGCCTTCCTTTCGACGCTTTCGACCGGTCAATGTTGCAGATGCCATTTGCGTCCAACGGACGCAACGGCGTTTGGGGGACACAGGACTGCCCAGCGCGCCGGCCAGGCTTTAGCCTTGGGGCGAGCGGGCCGCACGGACCGAGCCGAGGGGTAGCTGACTAGCCGATGACGGGCGGCGAGCACCATCGCAGTACTGCCAGCGCTCATGCCTCGCATGCGGGCCATCAGAGGCCGCATCGACGCGTTGACGCGCGGTCTACACGTGCTTGGCAGCATGCCGTGCAACGCTGGGGGCGGCTGCGCCGGCTGGCTGGACAGCTAGCGCGCAAGCCGTGGGTTCGCCGCACATTCTGGGGCGCATCAGCCACTTTCGCGGTCGTCGTCATCGGCGTGCTCGGTTTGTGGTGGCGTCTGTCGCAGGGACCGATCGAGCTCGACATCGTGACGCCGTGGCTCAAGGCGGCGATCGAGGAAAATTTCGGTGGCAAGCACACGGTCAGCGTCGGCGGTACGCAGATTGAGCGCGATGCGGAAGGACGCACGTCGCTGCGGCTGCGCGACATCGTCGTGCGCGACGCCGACGGCACCGTCGTGGCAAGCGCGCCGAAGGCGGAAGTCGGCTTGTCCGGTCTTGGTCTGCTGCGCGGCCGGATGCGGGCGCGAAGCCTCAACCTGGTCGGCGCCGAAATGGCGGTGCGCATCGAGAGCGACGGCCGCGTGACGGTGTTCGCCGGCGCCGACAAGCGGCCGATCGCGACCGCCGAGCCATCGGCCGCGCCGTCGATCGCCAAGCCAGCGGAAGTGGCGGTGCCGCAGGGCGCGTTGCGCTCGGGCTTTGCGGATTTGGTCGGCGCGCTCGCCTGGATCGATGGGTTGGGCGCGACCGGACTCGACGGACACGATCTGCGCGAGCTCGGTCTCAAAGAAGGCAATTTGATCGTCGACGACAAACGCACCGGCAAGCACTGGACCTTCGACCACATCAACGCCAGCCTGCAGCGGCCGTTGCGGGGCGGCGTGATCTTCCGGCTCGGGTCCGACAATCCCAAGCAGCCCTGGGTGCTGAGCGCGGCGATCCGCCCGTTGGCCGATGGCGTGCGCGCGATCGGAATCGAGGCGCGCCAAGTTTCGATTCGAGACATGCTGCTGGCTCTGCGCGTGAAGGACGAGCTCGACGCCGATCTGCCGCTGTCGGCAAGCATCCGCGCCGATGTCGCCGCCGATGGGGCGCCGCAAATGGTGCAAGGCCAGATCATTATCGGCGCCGGCACTATCGCTGATCACGCGCCTGTCAATCCCATCAACATAGAGGTCGAGCACGCCGATATCCGCTTCACCTGGGACCCCGGCAGCCACTCGCTGATTGTGCCGTTCCAAGTGCAAGCCGGCGGCAACCAGTTCACCTTGCGCGGTTCGCTTGAGCCGCCGCGCGACGACAGCGGGGTATGGCAGCTCGCCATTGGGCGCGGCGACAGCGTGATCGACCCAATCATTCTCGGCGCCTCGAAGCAGACCGGCGACGAGGGCATTTCGCTTAATAATGTGAACATACGCGCGCGCATTGACACCGTGCGCAAGCGCATCGATCTCGATCAGGGCGATGCGGGCCGCGTCGACACACGGCCGGCGCAGAATGTCGGGCTGGCGGTGACCGGCAGCCTCGATTACTCGAGCGTCGATCCGCACCTTGCCTTCGGCGTCGCCGGCACGCGCATGTCGATGGCGGTGATGAAGCGACTGTGGCCGCCGTTCATCGCCGCGCATCTGCGCAGCTGGATCGAGGAGCACGTGTCCAGCGGCACGGTCGAGCGCATCGTGGTCGCCGGCAACGCGCCGCTGTCGAGCTTCCAGAGCAATGGCCCGCCGACCCCCGACGAGGGCCTGTCGGTCGAGATGGATACCAGCGCCACGACGCTGCGGCCGGTGCCGGACCTGCCGGCAATCCGCGACGCCGATCTGACCGTGCGCATCACCGGGCGCACCGCCACCGTTAACCTCGGCCGCGGCACGGTCGACGTCGCCCCTGGGCGCCGGCTCAACATCGCCAACGGCGTGTTCCAGATCGCCGACACGCACCGCAAGCCTTCGCTCGGTCACACCCAGTTTCGCATCGACGGTGGCATACCGGCGGCGGCGGCGCTGCTCGCCAGCGACGCTTTGCGCGATGACGCGGGGCCGCTGCTCGATCCGGATTCGAGCCGGGGCACCATCGCCGCGCAAGTGTCGCTGGACCTGCCCCTCGGTCATGAACGCGCGCCGGGCGCGGTGCGCTACACGATCAATGCCGATCTTTCGAGCTTTGCCGCCGACAAGATGCTCATGGGCCAGCGCCTGGAAGCCGCGCTGTTGCAGGTGAGCGCCACCAATGACGGCTATCAGGTCAAGGGCGACGTCAAGATCGACGGCACGCCGGCGACCATCACGCTCACGCGCGTGAAGAAGGAGCCCGACGCGGCGCTGCAATTGCAAGCCAATCTCGACGAGGCCGCACGCAAGCGGCTCGGCATAAATCTCGGCTCGGCGCTTGCCGGCGTGGTCCCGGTCACCGTTTCTGGCCGGATCGGCGGTGACGATAAAGACGACCGCTTTGCGCTTGACGCGGACCTGACGCCGGTCGGGCTCGACGATCTCTTGCCGGGCTGGACGAAGCCCGCGGGCGTTCCCGCCCACCTCGCCGCCACGGTGGTCAAGGGCCCGAAATCCACGCAACTCGACGATCTGAGCATCACCGGCGCGGGCACCGAGGTGAAGGGGACAGTCGAGGTCGACAGTTCCGGCGAGCTGACCTCCGCCAATTTTCCGCAGTTCGCGCTCTCCGTCGGCGACAAGCTTTCGCTCAAGGCCGAGCGCGGCAACGACGGGGCGCTGCGCGTCACCATGCGCGGCGACGTCTATGATGGACGCGCCTTTGTGAAGACGTCGCTGGTCGGCCACGGCGCCGACAAGAGCAAGCGCAAGCAGGCCGATCTCGACCTCGACGTTAAGATCGGCACCGTCGCCGGCAACAACGGCGAAACGCTGCGTGGCCTCGACCTCAAATTGTCACGCCGGGCGGGGCGCATCCGCAGCTTCACGCTCGCCGCCAAGATCGGGCGCGACACGCCGCTGATCGGCGATTTACGTCTGCGCGCGCGCGACAACCATCAAGTGATCTATATTGAGACCAACGACGCCGGCGCGCTATTTCGCTTCACCGACATGTACCCGCGCATGAGTGGCGGGCGGTTGTGGCTGGCGATGGATCCGCCGACGCCGGATCAGGCGCCGCAGATCGGTCATCTCTATGTCAGCAATTTCGTCGTGCGCGGCGACCCGACACTCGAGCGCGTCGTATCGAACGCGCCCGGCGAGCGGCAGGGCGTCGAGTTCACGGAAATGCGCTGCGACTTCACTCGCAGTCCGGGCTTGATGACGGTGAGCGACGGCGTGGTGCGCGGGCCGCTGGTCGGCGCCACTATCGAGGGCAAGATCGACTACCTGCGCAACGAGATGCATATGAGCGGCACCTTCGTGCCGTTCTATGGCGTCAACAATATCTTCGGCCAGCTGCCGATCGTCGGCCTGTTCCTCGGCGGCGGCAGCAATGAAGGGCTGGTCGGCATCGCCTATGAGGCGGTCGGCCCGCCGAGCGAGCCGCGCGTCAACCTCAATATCGCGACCATCATTACGCCCGGGCTGTTGCGCAAATTCGTACCGAATCCGAGCGCGTTCGGACCGAGCGCCTACCAGCCCACGCGCTGAGCTTATTGCGGCTTCAACAGGACGTGGCGTTTCTTGCCGAGCGAGAGCTTGATGACGCCTTCGGCCGTTAGGTCCTTGGCGCCGATCGCGTGCTTGTCGGATGTGATGCGCCGATCATTGACGGCAACCGCGTTGTTGGCGATGGCGCGGCGCACTTCGCCGTTTGAGGTGGCAAGACCGGCGGCAACGAAGGCGGCAAGCACGCTGAAGCCCTTGTCGAGCTCGGCGCGGGCGATGGCAACCGTCGGCAGCGTCTCGGCAAGCGTGCCTTCCTCGAAGGTTTTCCGCGCCGTGCCGGCGGCCTCGTCGGCCGCCTCGCGCCCGTGCACCAGCGCGGTCGCTTCGGTGGCGAGCACCTTCTTCGCCTCGTTGATCTCGGCGCCCTTGAGCGCGGAAAGCCGCGCGATCTCGTCAAGCGGCAGCACCGTGAACAGCTTGAGAAAGCGCGTGACGTCGCCGTCCTCGGTGTTGCGCCAGTATTGCCAGTAGTCGTATGGGCTCACCACGTCGGCGTTGAGCCAGACCGCGCCGGCCGCGGTCTTGCCCATCTTGGCGCCGGAGGAGGTCGTGATCAGCGGCGAGGTGAGCGCGAAGAGCTGGGCGTTCGACACACGCCGGCCGAGGTCGATGCCGCTAACGATATTGCCCCACTGGTCGGAGCCGCCCATCTGCAAGATGCAGTCGTAGCGCCGGTTGAGCTCGACGAAATCGTAGGCCTGCAGCACCATGTAGTTGAATTCGAGAAACGACAGTTCCTGCTGGCGGTCGAGCCGCAGCTTCACCGAGTCGAAGGCGAGCATGCGGTTGACCGAGAAATGGCGGCCGACGTCGCGCAGGAAGTCGATGTAGTTGAGTGCGTTCAGCCAATCGGCGTTGTTGGCCATGATGGCGGTGCCGCCGGCATCCTCGAAGCGCAGGAATTTCGCAAAGACGGCACGGATGCCTTTGAGGTTCTCGGCGATTGTCGCGTCGGTGAGGATACGTCGACTCTCGTCCTTGCCCGACGGATCGCCGACGCGCGTGGTGCCGCCGCCCATCAGCGCGATCGGCCGGTGGCCGGTTTGCTGCATCCAATACAGCATCATGATCGGCAACAGCGAGCCGACATGCAGCGAAGAGGCCGTGCAATCGAAGCCGATATAGGCGGTGATGATGCCCGTCTCGGCGCGCGCGTCGAGCTGCTCCGGCTCCGAGATCTGGTGGATGAAGCCGCGCTCGGCGAGAACGTTAAGGAATTCCGATTTATAGGCGCTCATGATCATCCGGTTCGTCATGGCCGGGCTTGTCCCGGCCATCCACGTCTTCGTCAATAGTCAAGGCGTGGACGCCCGGGACAAGGCCGGGCATGACGGTGCAAGTTGGTCGGCTGTGGTGTAACAGGTCCGGGGCGGGATTCAACCGAAGGGGATCGGTTTGGGGACGGTGCGGGCGATCGGGCTGATGAGCGGCACCTCGCTCGATGGCGTCGACGTGGCGCTGATCGCGACCGACGGCGAGCGCGTCGCCGCCTTGGGGCCGACCGGGTATCGCGCCTATACGCCAGACGAACGCGATCTGCTGCGGCGCGCGCTCGCCGAGGGAGCACGGCTGACTGATCGCATCTCGCGCCGCGGCGTGCTGGCGGAGGCGGAGGATTTCGTCACGCGGGTCCACGCGCAAGCCGTCGAGGACTTTCTCGCGGAGGAAGACGTCGATCGCGGCAGCGTCGACATCGTCGGGTTCCATGGGCAGACGGTGTTGCACCGGCCGGCGGAACGATTGACGGTGCAGATCGGCGATGGCAGAGCGCTGGCGCGCCGGCTCAAGCTGAAGGTAGCTTATGATTTCCGCGCCGCCGACGTCGCCGCCGGCGGGCAGGGCGCGCCGCTGGTGCCGATCTATCATCAGGCGCTGGCGCGCGATCTCGCCCGCCCGCATCCGATCGCAGTCTTAAACATTGGCGGCGTCGCCAATGTCACTTATGTCGACGGCGGCGACCCGATCGCCTGCGATACCGGGCCGGGCAATGCGCTGATCGATGACTTCATGCGCGCGCGCACCGGCAGCCCGCTCGACCGTGATGGCGACCAAGCGGCCAAGGGCCGGGTCCACGATGCCTTCGTTGCCCGCGTCTTGGCCGATCCGTTCTTCGCCAGGAAGTGCCCGAAGTCGCTCGATCGCAACGCGTTCGCCTTCGGCAATATCGGAATCGGACTGCCGGACTTTTCCGTTGCCGACGGCGCGGCGACGCTGTCCGCACTCACGGCCGCGGCGGTTGCCCGCGTCGTGCAGCACCTGCCGAAGCCGCCGCGCGCCTGGATCGTGTCCGGCGGCGGCGCACGCAATCCAACGCTGATGCGCATGCTGGCGGAGCGCCTTGCGCCGGCGAGCGTGGAAACCGCCGACAATGCCGGTTGGTCGGCGGATGCTCTCGAGGCGCAAGCTTTCGCCTATCTCGCGGTGCGCACGCTGCGCGGTCTGCCGATCACCTTTCCCGCCACCACCGGGGCGCCAAAGCCGCTGACCGGCGGCGTTTTGGCCGAGCCTTAACAGCCTTGGTCCGCCCGCAAAAACAAAGACTTGCGTCCGGAGCAGGGACCTCTTAGGCAAGGGCGCCGCAATTGACCGAGCCACGCCACTGGGGCACGGTCGAATGGGCAGCAGGCCACACCAGCGAGATTCATGCTGACACGGGACATCGCACAGGCGCTTTCGGCGCGCATCGAGGGTGACGGGGCGATCGAAATCGACCGGCTCGTGCATCCGGCACAGGCGGAACGCCCTTCCGATCTCGCGTTTGCCATGAGCAGCGACGCTGCCGCGGCGCTGTCACGCAGCAAGGCGCAGGCGGTGGTTGTCTCGGCCAAGCAACCGATGCCGTCCGGGTTCCGGGCTGTGATTGCGGCCGATGAGACGCGCATGGCTCTCGCGAAACTCACCGCACTGTTTGCACCGCGTCCCGACGGCGCGGAAGGCATTCACCCGGCCGCGGTGATCGCGCCCGATGCGGTGCTCGGCGAGGGCGTGCGCATCGGCGCCTTCGCTTACATCGGCGCGCGCAGCAAGATCGGCGCCGGCACCGCGATCCTGCCGCACGTCACCGTGGGCAGCGACGTCAGCATCGGCAAGGAGGGGCTCTTCCATCCCGGCGTGCGCATCGGCGACCACGTCGTAATCGGCGACCGGGTAATCGTGCACGCCAACGCCGTGATCGGCTCGGACGGATTCAGTTTTGCGCCCGACCTCAATTCGCCGATGGGCTTCAAGCCGGGCGTAGTGGTGACGCGTATTCATTCGCTCGGCAACGTGGCGATCGGGGACGACGTCGAGATCGGCGCCTGCAGCACCATCGACCGCTCGACGCTGGAAACCACCCGCATCGGCCGCGGCACGAAGATCGACAACCATGTGCATATTGGCCACAATGTGGTCATCGGAGAAAGCTGTATCGTGGCGGGCATGACGGGAGTTTCCGGCAGCGTGACCATTGGCGATCGCGTGCGCATCGGGGGCGGTGCCGGAATCGGGGATCACGTGCGCATTGGGGACGAAGCGGTGATCGGGGGAGGCTCCGGCGTCGGCGTCAATGTGGAAGCCGGCGCTTTCATGTTGGGTTATCCGGCGATCCCGCTGCAGCGCGCCCTTGAGCGAATGGTGTATCTCAACCGCCTGAAACGGCAGCACGAAAAAGTCGACAACATGGCGTCGCGTCTGGATGCCTTGGAACTGTCGTTCAAGAAATGATGGGGGCTGAAGCCACATGACCGACGTAGCCAATGATGTGATCGCCATCATCGCCAAGAAGGTGCGCGTGGAGAATCATCCAAAGATCGAGATGAGCGATCGGTTGGAGGATCTGGGCCTGGAATCGCTCGACGCCGTCGAGATGATTTTCGATCTCGAAGAGAAGTTCGATATCCAGATACCTTATAATGCCAACACGCAGAATCCGCGTACCGAGTTCGAGACGGTCGGCGACGTGGTCGCCGCCATCCAGAAGCTGGTCGACAAGAAGCCGTCGTGACCGAGGTGATGCGTCGCGTCGTCGTCACCGGCCTGGGCGCGCTCACGCCGCTCGGGCACACGGTTCCCGAATATTGGGATGGCTTGAAGGCCGGCCGCTCCGGCATGGGTCCGATCACGCTCACGGTGATGCCAGAGGAGCTCACCCAGAAGATCGTTGCCGAGATCAAGAATTTCGATCCGCTCAAGCATTTCGAGGAGCGTGAGCTTTCGACGCTCGACCGCTTCTCGCAGATCGCGGTGGTAGCGGCCCGCGAGGCGATCGCGCAATCCGGCATCGTCTTCGATATGCCGTTGTCGCTGCGCACCGCCTGCATCCTAGGCAGCGGCGTCGGCGGCATGATGACGCTCGACGACACCTACCGGCGCGTCTACCTCGAGAAGAAGAAACGCGTGTTCCCCCTCAGCATTCCACGACTGATGATCAACGCGGCGGCAAGCCAGATTTCGATGGACCGCGGGTTGCGCGGACCTGCCTTCGTCGTCGCCAGTGCCTGCGCCTCGGCGACCCACGCGATCGGCATCGCCTTCCACATGGTCCGTTCGGGTGCGGTCGAGGTTGCCGTCACCGGCGGCTCTGAAGCGTGCATCAGCTTCGGCACCATGCGTGGCTGGGAAGCAATGCGCGTGATGGCCCCCGATGTTTGCCGGCCGTTCTCCGTCGGCCGCGAAGGCATGATGATCGGCGAGGGCGCGGCCTGCCTCGTGTTGGAGCCGCTGGAACGTGCGCACAAGCGCGGCGCCCAAATCCTGGGCGAAATCGTCGGCTTTGGCATGAGCGCGGACGCCGCCGATCTCACCGCGCCCGACATTGGCGGCATGAGCCGCGCCATGATCGGCGCGCTTGCCGATGCGGGAGTGGCGCCGGCAGACGTGCAATATGTCAACGCCCACGGCACCGGTACCGCCGCCAATGACGAAACCGAGACCAAGGCGCTGCATCAGGTGTTCGGCGCTCACGCCAAGAAGCTCGCGGTGTCCTCGACCAAGTCGATGATCGGCCATGCGTTAGGTGCGGCGGGCGCGCTCGAACTGGTGGCGACCATTCTGGCGGTGCGCGAGGGCATCGCGCCGCCGACCACCGGCTATCTCGGGCCCGATCCGGCCTGCGATCTCGACTATGTGCCGAACAAGGCGCGTACCATGGACATTGACGTTGCATTGTCCAACTCGTTTGCCTTCGGCGGGCTCAACGCGGTGCTAGCGGTGAAGAAGTTTTCTTGAGATGTTCGACCTTAAGGGCCGCGTCGCTTTCGTCACCGGCGGCAATGGCGGCATCGGTCTCGGCATGGCGAAGGGACTCGCCGCCGCCGGCGCCGCCGTCGTCATTGCCGCACGCAACGAAGCGAAAGCTCAATCGGCGCTGGCCGAGCTCAAGGCACTCGGCGCCGAAGCGATCTTCGCCGGGCTCGACGTGCTGCAAGAAGCGTCCTGCAAGCAGGCGATTGATGGCGCCGCTGCGCAATTCGGTCGGCTCGACATCCTCATCAACAATGCCGGCACCAATATCCGCAAAGCCCCGCAGGACTTGAGCGCGCAGGATTGGCATCACGTCATCGATAGCAATTTGACCAGCGCCTTTCTCTGCGCGCATGCCGCTTACCCGCATCTGAAGCGCGCAGGCGGCGGCAAGATCATCAATGTCGGCTCGATGATGTCGATCTTCGGCGCCGGCTTCGCCACGCCTTACGCGGCGAGCAAAGGCGGCATCGTGCAGATGGGGCGCGCGATGGCGGTCGCTTGGGCGAAGGACAATATCCAGGTCAACTGCATCCTGCCGGGCTGGATCGACAGCGATCTCACACGCGCCGCACGCCGCGAGATCGACGGCCTACATGAGCGCGTCTTGGCGCGCACGCCGGCGGCGCGCTGGGGCAAGCCGGAGGACCTCGCCGGTCTTGCCGTGTTTCTGGCAAGTCCCGCCGCCGACTTCGTCACCGGCACGGCGATCCCCGTCGACGGCGGCTATTCGGTGCAGGGCTAAGCCGCGCTCATCGCCGTGCCCGCTAGGCGCGGCGGCGGATGCCGCCTAAGCTCGCGGCATGACTTCTCCATTTCGCATCGGTGCGGGCGCCGGCTTTGCCGCCGACCGGCTGGAGCCGGCGGTCGACCTCGTCAAGCGCGGCGGTCTCAACGCCATCGTGCTCGAATGTCTCGGCGAGCGGACCATCGCTTTTGCGCATCGCGACCGCATGGCCGATGCAAAGCGCGGCTACAATTCTCATCTGGCGCGGCGCATGCGCGCGCTGCTGCCGGTTTGTCGGGCTGCCCGCACCGTGATGATCACCAATATGGGCGCCGCCAATCCGCGCGCGGCCGCCGAGCGGACCGTCGATATCGCGCGCGAGCTTGGTGTTGACGGCCTCAAGGTCGCTTGCGTCGAAGGCGACGATGTCGCTGTCGTTGTGCCGCGCGACCAGTCCTTCATGGATGAGCCGGGCTCGCTGGCCGACGTCGCCATGCCCGTCGTCGGCATGAACGCCTATCTCGGCGCCGATGCGATCATTCCGGCGCTTGCGGCGGGCGCCGACGTGGTCATTGGCGGCCGACTCGCCGATCCCTCGATGTTTCTGGCGCCGCTCGCGCACCATTTCGGCTGGGATCCTAAGGACGCGCCGCGCATGGGTGCGGGCACGCTGGTCGGCCACCTGTTGGAATGCGGGATGCAGGTCAGCGGCGGCTATTTCGCCGATCCCGGCTTCAAGGACGTGCCAAACCTCGCACGGTGCGGCTATCCGCTGGCGGAGGTTGCGGCCGACGGCAGCGCCGTGATCAGCAAGCTCGCCGAGGCCGGCGGCGCCGTCACGCCGGCGACGGTGAAGGAGCAACTGCTCTACGAGGTGCACGACCCTGCGCGCTATCTGACCCCGGATGTCACCGCGGATTTTAGCCGCGTTCGCATCGCGCAAACGGGCGCGGACCGGGTGGCGATCTCAGGCGCCTCAGGCACCGCGCGCCCGGAAAAGCTGAAGGTGACCGTCGGCTTCAACGCCGGATTTCAAGGCGAGGCCGGCGTGAGTTATGCCGGGCCGGGCGCGCGGGAGCGCGCCGAGCTTGCCGGCGAAATCGTGCGCGAGCGGCTCGCGAAAGTTCATAACGTCGCCGGCGATCTGCGCGTCGATCTGATCGGCATTCGTTCGCTGTTCGCCAGCGCCGGCCTGCGCGCCGACGATGCGCAAGATGTGCGGCTGCACGTCGTGTTGCGAAATCGCGAGCGTGAGCCCGCCGAGCTCATGTTGTGGGAAGTGGAATCCCTATTGTGTTGCGGGCCGGCCGGCGGCGGCGGATTTCGCGGATCGATCGTGCCCTGGGTTATGACCAAATCGCTGTTGATCGCGCGCGACCAGGTCAAGCCGACCGTGGATATTCTGGTCGCATGAGCATCGATCGCCGCAACGCGCCTCGTCTTGTCCGCGACATCGCGCACGCGCGCGCCGGCGACAAGGGCAACACATCGAATGTGAGCGTGTGGGCTTATGCGCCGGAAGACTTTGCGCTGCTCGAGCGCAGCCTGACCGCTGAACGGCTCAAGCGCGCCTTTCCCACGCTCATGCGCGGCAAAATCGAGCGCTATGTTCTCCCGCACCTGCATGGACTGAATTTCGTCATGCACGACGCGCTGGAGGGCGGCGTCAACCGCTCGCTCAACCTGGATTCACACGGCAAATCCTGGAGCTATCTTATTCTCGGGCTCGAGCTTGAGCCCGAAGAAGAGCGCAAGCGCTAAGCCGCGCTCGGCTTGCGCTCGATCTTCAGCCGCTTGTCGAGATACTGGCTGATCGAGGTCAACAGCGTCTCGATCTTGCCGTCGAAGAAATGGTTGGCGCCCGGCACCACCTTCTGCTCGATGACGATGCCCTTCTGCGTCTTCAGCTTCTCGACCAGTGTGGTGACGTCTTTCTGCGGCACCACCGCGTCCTTGTCGCCGTGGATGATCAGGCCCGAGGACGGGCAGGGGGCGAGGAACGAGAAGTCGTAGAGATTGGCCGGCGGACAGATCGAAATGAAGCCCTCGATCTCCGGCCGACGCATCAGAAGCTGCATGCCGATCCAGGCGCCGAAGGAGAAGCCGGCGATCCAACAGCTTTTCGCCTCCGGATTGATGCTCTGCGCCCAATCGAGTGCGGCGGCTGCGTCCGACAACTCGCCCTGGCCGTGGTCGAAGGAGCCTTGGCTGCGGCCGACGCCGCGGAAATTGAAGCGCAGCGCCGAGAAACCTCGGTGCACGAAGGCATAATAGAGTTGGTAAATGATCGGGTGGTTCATCGTACCGCCGAACTGCGGGTGCGGGTGCAGCACGATGGCGATCGGCGCGTTCTTCTGCCGTGCCGGGTGGTAGCGACCCTCGATTCGCCCGGCCGGACCGGTAAAGATGACTTCAGGCATTCGACTTTCGTCCCCGCAGCCGGTGGAGCGCCTAGCGCGTCGCCACTCGCTTACTTAGAACTATTCTAATTATATGATTTCCGCTGTTCAGGAGCGTCCCACAGGCTATAAGTTCGCTCCCGCGAATGCGGGCTTCTAGCACGACCCCCAGGGCAAAAAGCAAGCTTTTTGAGGGACCTGCCGGAAGCGCACCGTATTTAATTACCGGCAACTGATGACGCAACGCGCTTATTTCGATTGGAATGCGAACGCCCTGCTAAGGCCGCAGGCGCGCGCCGCCATGGAGGTGGCGTTAGACGCCGTCGGTAATGCGTCTTCGGTGCATGCCGAGGGGCGGTCGGTACGCGCGCTCATCGAAAAGGCGCGTGCGCAAGTGGCGGCGCTGGTCGGCGCCGCGCCCAAGGATGTCACCTTCACCAGCGGCGCGACTGAGGCGAACACCTTCGCCCTGACGCCGTTGATCGGCGCGCCCCCGCGCGACCGCTTGTTCGTTTCGGCTGTCGAGCACCCCTCGGTGCTTTGCGGCGGCCGTTTTTCCAAGGACAAAGTCGAGGAACTGCCGGTCGATGACGACGGCGTGGTCGATCTCGCGGCGCTGGCAAAGGCGATCGCGCGGGCGGATCGGCCACTGGTTTCGGTCATGCTTGCCAACAACGAAACCGGCGTGGTGCAGCCGCTCGCGCGGGTCGCTCCGATCGTGCACGCCGCCGGCGGCCTGCTTCACGTGGACGCCGTGCAGGCGCCTGGGCGTATGGCTTGTCGCATCGACGAGCTTGACGCTGATTTTGTCACTTTGTCCGCGCACAAGATCGGCGGGCCGCAGGGCGCCGGCGCCCTCATTCGTCGTGGCGACAGGCAGCTCGATCCCTTGGTCAAGGGCGGGGGACAGGAGCGTGGTCTGCGCGGGGGAACCGAAAACATCGCCGCCATCGCCGGTTTCGGCGCGGCGGCGGAAGCCTGTGCCACGTTTTGGCGGGAGGAGGCGTCGCGCATGGCCAGCTTACGCGACCGCCTCGAAGCGGGGCTCCACGCGGTGACGCCGGACGCAATTATTTTCGGCGCGCGCGTCACGCGGCTGCCCAATACGACCTTTTTCGCGGTTCCCGGGGTGAAGGCCGAGACTGCGATAATCGCCTTCGATCTCAATGGGATAGCGGTGTCCTCTGGCGCTGCCTGCTCGTCCGGCAAGGTGCAGCCCTCGACCGTACTCAAGGCCATGGGCGTTGCCGAGGATTTGGTGCGCGGGGCCGTCCGCGTGAGCCTCGGCCACAGCACCACCGAGGCAGAAATCGACATGTTCCTGCAAACTTGGAAATTGCTGCTGGGGCCATTACTTAGAGAGAGACGCGGGCTTGCCGCCTAGGCCGCGGTTAGATTCTGCTGGAACCATCACACTAGGGATGCGCTGAGCGAGAAAACGCCAAGCACCATAACCGACAAATCCAACCCGCGGTCCTTGCCACCGTGAGCGGAGGGAAGAATGCCGGCCGTGACTGAGACCGTCGAGCAGGTCAGACGCATCGACGTTGATCAATACAAATATGGATTCGAGACGCACATCGAATCCGAAAAGGCCCCCAAGGGCCTCTCGGAAGATACGATCCGTTTCATCTCCGCCAAGAAAAGCGAGCCGCAATGGATGCTCGACTGGCGGCTTTCCGCCTATCGGCGCTGGCTGACCATGCGCGAGCCGACTTGGGCGCGCGTTTCCTATCCGAAGATCAACTACCAGGACATCTATTATTACGCGGCGCCGAAGGCGTTCAAAGCGCCGAAGTCGCTCGCCGACGTCGATCCGGAGATTCTCAAGACCTACGAGAAGCTCGGCATTCCGCTGAAGGAGCAGGAAATCCTCGCCGGCGTGCGCAAACAGGGTGAGCCGTCGCAACTTGACGACGATGAAATGACCGGTAACGAGGCGCGCGGCCGCGTCGCCGTCGACGCCGTGTTCGATTCCGTCTCCGTCGCCACCACCTTCAAGGACGAACTGAAGAAGGCTGGCGTGATCTTCATGCCGATCTCGGAAGCGATCCGCGAGCATCCCGAGCTGGTGCAAAAATATCTCGGCTCCGTGGTGCCGACCTCGGACAATTTCTTCGCCACGCTCAATTCGGCGGTCTTTTCCGACGGCTCCTTCGTCTACGTGCCGGCCGGCGTGCGCTGCCCGATGGAGTTGTCGACGTACTTTCGCATCAACGAGCGCTCGACCGGCCAGTTCGAGCGCACGCTGATCATCGCCGACAAGGGTGCCTATGTCTCCTACCTCGAAGGCTGCACGGCGCCGATGCGCGACGAGAATCAGCTGCATGCCGCGGTGGTCGAGCTCATCGCGCTCGACGACGCCGAGATCAAATATTCGACGGTGCAGAACTGGTATCCGGGCGACACGCAAGGCAAGGGCGGCATCTTCAACTTCGTCACCAAGCGCGGTGACTGCCGCGGGCCGCGCTCGAAGATCTCGTGGACGCAGGTGGAAACCGGCTCGGCCATCACCTGGAAGTATCCGAGCTGCATCCTGCGCGGCGACAATTCGCGCGGCGAGTTCTATTCGATCGCCATCTCCAACGGCCACCAGCAGGTCGATAGCGGCACCAAGATGCTGCATCTCGGCAAGAACACGACGAGCCGCATCATCTCCAAGGGCATCGCCGCGGGCAAATCGAACAACACCTATCGCGGGCTCGTGTCGGCGCACCGCAAGGCCAAGGGCGCGCGCAACTTCACCAACTGCGATTCGCTGCTGATCGGCCACGACTGCGGCGCGCACACCGTGCCCTATATCGAGGCGAAGAATGCCTCGGCCATTTTCGAGCACGAGGCGACGACGTCGAAGATCTCCGAGGACATGCTGTTCTATTGCCAGAGCCGCGGCATGTCGGCCGAGGAAGCGACCGCGCTGGTCGTGAATGGGTTCGTCAAGGACGTGTTGCAGCAACTGCCGATGGAGTTCGCGGTCGAGGCGCAGAAGCTGATCTCGATTTCGCTGGAAGGCAGCGTTGGATGAACGATCGGCCCATCGTCAACGTGAACGACGTGCCGCTCGCCGAACGCGGCAACGGCAAGTCGTTTGCGGTCAAATGGGGCCGCGTCGGGCCGACGCTCGGGCTCAATGCGCTTGGCTGCGCCGTCCACGTGGTCCCACCCGGAAAGAAGGCGTTTCCGTTCCACCGCCACCACGCGATGGACGAGTTGTTCTACGTGCTCTCCGGCGAGGGCCAATACCGCTGGGGTGATGAGACGCTGTCGGTCAAGACCGGCGATTTGGTCGCCGCGCCGGCGGGCACCCATGCGCATCAACTGATCAATACCGGCAATGACGACCTGCGCTATCTCGGCATTTCCTCGATTTCCGGCACCGAGGTCGTCGACTATCCCGATTCGAACAAGATCGGCGTGACCGCCGGCGTCAAGAATGCCGATTTCAAGAGCGCAACCTTCCTCAGCATGGGTCGGCTGCAGAAGGTCGATTACTACGACGGCGAAGAAAAATAGGACAAGAAATGGCGTTACTGGAAATCAAGAACCTGCACGTGTCGATCGGGGACAAGAAGATCCTCAACGGGCTGGATTTGACCGTGGAAAAAGGTCAGATCGCGGCGATCATGGGCCCCAACGGCTCCGGCAAGTCGACGCTCGCCTATGTGCTCGCCGGCAAGCCGGGCTACGAGGTGACCGAGGGCGAGGTCCTGCTCGACGGCGAGAGCGTTCTCGCGATGGAGCCCGACGAGCGCGCCGCCAAAGGCGTGTTCCTCGCCTTCCAATATCCGGTCGAAGTGCCGGGCGTCGCCACCATGACCTTCCTGCGCACCGCACTCAACGCGCAGCGCAAGGCGCGTGGGCAAGGCGAAGTCTCCACCCCCGAATTCATGAAGCTGGTGCGCGAAACCGCGGACCGGCTCGGCATCAGCCAGGAGATGCTGCGCCGCGCCGTCAATGTCGGCTTCTCCGGTGGCGAGAAGAAGCGCAACGAGATTCTGCAAATGGCGGTGCTCGCGCCGCGGCTTGCCGTACTCGACGAGACCGATTCCGGCCTCGACATCGACGCGCTCAAGGTCGTGGCCGACGGCGTCAACCGGCTGCGCTCGCCAGAGCGCGCCATGGTGGTGATCACGCACTACCAGCGGCTCTTGAACTACATCGTGCCCGATGTCGTGCACGTGATGGCGAGGGGCAAAGTGGTGAAGACGGGCGGCAAGGAGCTGGCCTTGGAATTGGAGGCGAAGGGCTACGCGCAATTCGCCGATGAGGCCGCCTAACATGAACGCGGATATCCGCACCATGAAGACTCCCGCCGAGCAGGCGCTGAGCGCGGCCTATCAGGCCGCGCGCGCGGCGCTGCCTGGCAAGGGGGCGGTTGCCGATCTGCGCGAGCATGCGTTCCGCGCCTTCGAGGCGCGCGGCCTGCCACACCGGCGCGTCGAGGAGTGGAAATACACCGATCTGCGCGCGCTGATGCGCGACCTCTATCCGCTTGCTGGCGCGCCCGACGCAGCGGCCAAGGCGCGCGCCAAGGAGGCCGGAAAAATTTTGGCCGGTGTCGACTGTCGACGCCTGGTCTTCGTCGACGGCGCCTTCGCACCCGATCTGTCCGATCTGACGCCGGAGCGCGGTCTTGCGATCGGCTCTTTGGCCGACGCGATGGTCCAGGGCGATGCGCTGGTCGCCCAACATGTCGGCCAGACTTTTGCGACCGATGATGTTGCAGTCGCGCTCAATACCGCGCTTATGGGCGATGGGGCAGTGATCCGCATCTCCGACGGCGCCAAGCTTGCGCGGCCGATTCATCTGGTTTTCGCGAGTGGTAGCGACAAGCCAAACTCGGCCTTCGTGCGCTCGCTGATCGTCGTGGGAAAGGGCGCACAGGCGCTCATTGTCGAGGAGCACGACAACGGCGAGGCGCAGGTCAACGCCGCGCTCGAGCTCGTGGTCGGCGACGATGCAGAGGTCGATTACGTCAAGATCACGCAGGCGAGAGGCTTGCATGTGGCGAGCCTGCTCGCGGCGATTGGCGCCGAGGCCAAGTTCAGCACGTTTGCCTTGACCCGCGACTCCAACCTTGTGCGCAACCAAAGCTTCGTCCGTTTCGCCGGGGAGGGCACCAAGGCCGGCATCCGCGGCGTGTCGCTGTTGCGCGGCAAAGAGCACGTGGACACGACTCTGCTGATCGACCACGCCAAGGGCCGTTGCGAAAGTCGCGAGCAGTTCAAGGCGGTGCTCGAGGGCGCAAGCCACAGCGTGTTCCAGGGCAAGATCGTGGTCGAGCCGCGCGCGCAGAAGACCGACGCCAAGATGATGACGCGGGCGCTGCTGTTGTCCGACGAGGCCGAGGCCGACAACAAGCCGGAGCTGGAGATTTTTGCCGACGACGTGGTCTGCGGCCATGGCGCGACCGCCGGCGCACTCGACGAAAACTCGAAGTTCTACCTGATGGCGCGCGGCATCCCCGAGAAGGAGGCCGAAGCGCTGCTGATCCAGGCCTTCATCGGCGAGATAGTCGAAGAGATCGCGCATGAGGGCATCCGCGCGGCGCTGATGGCGGCGGCTGTCGAGTGGCTGAGGGTGCGCGCATGACGGGCGCACCTTTCTCCGTTCGTCCCCGCGAAAGCGAGGAGCCAGCGCGGCAGACCGACAGGGCGGGCGCGTGGCCCTGGGTTCCCGCTTGCGCGGGAACGAGCGGTATGGGCGGCGGGAGGCGGGCATGAACGTGCACGCCGGTACTCCCTACGATGTCGCCAAGATCCGCGCCGATTTCCCGGCGCTGGCGCTCAAGGTCTATGACAAGCCGCTCGTCTATCTCGACAACGCCGCCTCGGCGCAGAAGCCTGACGCCGTGCTCGGGCGCCTCCACAAGGCCTACACCGAACAATACGCCAACGTGCACCGCGGACTGCACTACCTCGCCAACGAAGCGACCGAAGCCTACGAGGGCGCGCGCGAGACGGTGCAGCGTTTCCTCAACGCCGGGCGCAAGGAAGAGATCGTCTTCACGCGCAACGCCACCGAGGCGGTCAACCTCGTCGCCTATACCTTCGGCCGCGAGCGCATCAAGGCCGGCGACGAGATCGTGCTCTCCATTATGGAGCACCATTCCAACATCGTTCCCTGGCATTTCTTGCGCGAGCGGCAGGGCGCGGTGATCAAATGGGCGCCGATCGACGAGGATGGCAACTTCCTGCTCGACGAGTTCGAGAAGCTACTCTCCCCGCGCACAAAAATGGTCGCCGTGACGCACATGTCGAACGCGCTCGGCACCGTGGTACCGGTGAAGGAGGTCGTGCGGCTCGCGCATGCGCGCGGCATTCCGGTGCTCATCGACGGCGCGCAGGCCGCCGTGCATCTCGACGTCGACGTGCGTGATCTCGACTGCGATTTCTACGTTTGCACCGGCCACAAGCTCTATGGGCCGACCGGCATTGGCGTGCTCTACGGCAAATACGCGCATCTTGCTGCCATGCCGCCGTTCAACGGCGGCGGCGAGATGATCGCCGAAGTTTCCGAGGATCGCATTACCTATGGCGAGCCGCCCTACAAATTCGAGGCCGGCACGCCGGCGATCGTGCAGGCGATCGGGCTCGGAGCGGCACTCGACTACGTCAATTCGATTGGTAAGGCGCGCATCCGCGCGCACGAAGGCACGCTCTTGCGATACGCGCATGAGCGGCTCGGCGCGATCAATTCGCTGCGCATTATCGGCAAAGCCAAAGACAAGGGCCCGATCGTCTCCTTCGCGATGAGGGGCGCGCATCCGCACGATGTCGCCACCATCATCGACCGCGAGGGCGTGGCAGTGCGCGCCGGCACCCATTGCGTGATGCCGCTGCTTGCGCGCTATGGCTTGACCGCGACCTGCCGCGCCTCCTTTGCCATGTATAATACCCAGGACGAGATCGATGCCCTGGCAGGCGCGCTCGTCAAGGCGCAGGACTTCTTCGCATGAGTGACGAAACGAAAATGCCGGAGCCAGAGGGGCCGATGATCGAGGTGGCCGAGAAGCCGCCGGAGAACGCCGCGATCTCCGCCTCGACGGCGCTGCCGGCCGACGAGCTTAACCGGCTGACCGACGGCATCGTGAATGCGCTGAAGACCGTGTACGACCCGGAAATTCCGGCCGACATCTACGAGCTCGGCTTGATCTACAAGATCGACATCGGCGACGATCGCACGGTCAAGGTCGATATGTCATTGACCTCGCCCAATTGTCCGTCGGCGCAGGAATTGCCGGTCATGGTGGAGAATGCCGTGTCCAGCGTGCCCGGCGTCAAGGAAACGAAGGTCGAAGTCGTCTGGGATCCGCCTTGGGACCCGAGCCGCATGTCGGACGAAGCGCGACTGGTATTGAATATGTGGTGAGTGGCGAGTTCTTCAGCGAATCGCCATATTGAGACTGACGAGGATGAGCATGGCCACGGCCCGACCCCGACCCAAGGTGATGCGGCTCACCGAAGCCGCTGCGCTGCGCATCAAGGACGTGATGGCGCACGCCGACAAGCCGGTCGCCGGCATCCGCGTCGGCGTCAAGAACGGCGGCTGCGCCGGCATGGAATACACCATGGAATACGCCGACGCGATTAGGCCAACCGACGAGGTCGTGGAAGACAAAGGGGTCAAGATTCTGATCGACCCCAAGGCCGTCCTCTTTCTGCTCGGCACCGAGATGGACTACAAGACCGAGAAATTGTCGGCGCAATTCGTCTTTAATAATCCGAACCAGACTTCGGCCTGCGGCTGCGGCGAGTCGGTGCAGCTGACACCGGCCAAGAGCGCCGCAGAGTGAGCAGCGCTGTCATGGCCGGGCGGCGGCCCGCTGACGACAATTGGATTTAGGCCACGCGCACGACGGCGCTGCCGATCGCGAGCTCGGGATCGGTCTCGCAAATCACGCGATTGCGGCCGTGCCGCTTGGCGGCATAGAGGCAAGCGTCGGTGCGCTCGATCAAGCTCTGCGCATTGTCGGCCGGGCTGAGGGTTGCGACGCCGATCGACACCGTGACGCGGCCGAGATATTCGCCGGTTGAGCGCTTCATCAGTTCCTTGCCCATCACCGCGCAACGGATATGGTCGGCGACCGTCGTTGCCGCGCGCAGCATGGTGTTGGGCAGGATGATGGCGAATTCTTCGCCGCCATAGCGCGCGGCGGTGTCCTGCCCCTTGACGTTCTGCTTCACCGACATGGCCACCAGGCGCAGCACCTGGTCGCCGGTCAGGTGGCCGTAGCTGTCGTTGAATTTCTTGAAGTAGTCGATGTCGGTCATCATCAGCGACAGCGCCTCGTTCTTGACGCGCGCTTCCGCGATGGCCGTTTCAAGCGTGGCATCGAAGAACTTGCGGTTGGCGAGCTGAGTCAGGGGATCGGTCAAGCTCTCATTGCGCACCGTCTCGAGGTTCTCCTGCAGCTCGTTGATCTCGAGCCGGCGCGCGTTGAGCCGTTCCTCGAGTGCCTGATTGGACACCTCCATCTCCTTGGCGGTGTGCACCAGGGTCTCGACGATGGCGCGCAAGCCCTCGCGGTCCTTCGACTGGCTGAGCTTCTCGGTCATACCGGCCAGGCTTTCGGTGTAGCTGTTGGCGGAGCCTGCGGCGGCGTCGATCATCGCCATCACCTGCTCGATCTCGCCCCTGATCTTGCTGCCGACCGAATCGATCCGTTCCGATAGCCGGGTCGGCGCAAAATAAACCTGATAAATCCGGTTAAGATCGGCTTCGCTGAGCGTGCCGTCACGCTTGAGGAATTCGTCGATGGTTTGATTAAGCGAGGGACGGTAGCCGGTCGCGTAGCTGTACCAGATCTCGTAGTTGCGCGGGGTCGCCGCCTGCCGCAGCGACTTGATCTGGCCGAGCGCGACGTCGGCGAACGCCATCGTGCGTTCGTGCTCGTCGACCGCGCCCGCCATCAGCTCCCCCATTTTGGCCGGAAATGCCAAAAAATCCTGACGGCATGCGTATTTAACGGAAAATCGCAGTGTCCGCCGAGAAGACACGCTATGCGAGTAAAATGAAAGAGAGGTAAATGGGTGCAGGGCGACGAAAGTCGCGAACTAAGCCTTCGCCGGGATCGGGCGGAGCAAAAATGCCGGCAAATGGCTGCCGTCGGCTTCCTCGGTATGGGCCGACCGCGGTAGCGGCTGGTCGCCAGCGCGGACTGGCTCGCGGTGTCGGCGTGGCGGTGGCCGGTGACGGCCTTGCTCGCGGTCGGGCTGCCGCGCCCGCTCCTTGCCGCGGCGGCTGCCCTGACGCGAGCTGCGCCCCCGCTCGTCTGACTGGTCGGCGGCGACCGGCGCTCCCATCCAAGGAATGGTCAAGCCAATCAAACGCTCGATGGCGTCGACCGATTTACGGTCGATCGGGGCGACGATGGTGATGGCGGTTCCACTCTTGCCGGCGCGGCCGGTGCGGCCGATGCGGTGCACGTAGTCGTCGGCATGATGCGGCACGTCGAAATTGAAAATGTGACTCACGTCGGGGATGTCGAGGCCGCGCGCGGCAACGTCGGAGGCGATCAGAAGCTTGGCCTCGCCATCGCGAAAGGCCTGGAGCGCCGCCATGCGCGCCGGCTGATCCATGTCGCCATGCAGCGCCACCGCGTTGAACTTGTGGCGCAGCAGCGAGCGGTGGAGCTGCGCCACCTCGCGTTTGCGGTTGCAGAAGATGATGGCGTTCTTGAAATTATCGGCGCTGCGGATGAGCCCGCGCAGCGTTTCACGCTTATCGTGCGGCTCGCGGCCGGTGGCGACGAGAAGTTGAGTGATCGTGGCGGCGGTGGTCGCTGGCTTGGAAACCTCGACGCGCACTGGATTGTGCAGGAAGGTGTCGGCGATGCGCTGGATTTCCACCGGCATAGTGGCGGTGAAGAACAACGTCTGCCGGGTGAACGGCACCAGTTTGCCGATGCGCTCGATGTCGGGGATGAAGCCCATGTCGAGCATGCGGTCGGCTTCGTCGATCACGAGGAGCTCCACGCCGGACAGCAGCAGCCGTCCGCGCTCGAAATGGTCGAGCAGGCGGCCGGGCGTTGCGATCAACACGTCGACGCCGCGGATCAGCTTCGCGTCCTGGTCGTCAAACGAAACGCCGCCGATGATGAGGGCGACGTTGAGCTTATGGTTCCTGCCATATTTCTCGAAGTGATCGGCAACCTGCGCGGCCAACTCGCGCGTCGGCTCAAGAATGAGCGTGCGCGGCATACGTGCGCGGGCGCGCCCCTGTTCCAACATGGTGAGCATCGGCAGCACGAAGGCCGCGGTCTTGCCGGTGCCGGTCTGCGCGATGCCGAGCACGTCGCGCCGCTCGAGTACGCGCGGGATGGCTTGGTCTTGGATGGGGGTGGGGGTCTTGTAACCGGCTGCCTCGATAGCGGCGAGAACCTTGTCGGATAAACCAAGATGGGAAAAGGACATTTGACCTCAGCGTCCGGCCCCGCGGCGGACGAAAAAACATGGTTGTTGCGCGGGGGAGGGACCGAATCTTCCGCGTGCTCGGCCCGTTTGCCGGGAACATAGGGGCAAAAGACGCAAAGTCAATGCTTCGGCAATGCAATAAGTCTTATAAATGCTTAATCTTTTTGCATCTTTGAGGTTGCCATGACGTCATCCCTGCCGATCGTGTTGGTGCCCGGATTGCTGTGCAGCGCGCGCCTCTACGCGCCGCAAATCGAGGCGTTATGGCCTTATGGTCCGGTGACCGTCGCGGATCACCGGCGCGATGGCGAAATTGGCGCCGCCGCCAAACGCATTCTCGACAATGCGCCGCCGCGCTTTGCGCTCGCCGGGCTCTCTTATGGCGGCTATCTCGCCTTCGCCATGATGCGTCTGGAGCCCAAGCGCATTGCCAAGCTGGCGCTGCTCAATACCTCGGCGCGGCCGGACACGCCCGAGCAGCGCGCCGCCCGCGAAAACTTCATTGCGATGACGACGAACGGCAAGTTCGCCGACGTCGCCGACACGCTGGCGCTGCGTTTCGTTCATCGCAATCGTCACGATGACAAGGCGCTGATGGCGACCGTGCGCGCTATGGCGGAGAAAACCGGCGCGGAGGCATTCATCCTGCAGGAGAGGGCGATCATGTCGCGCCCGGATGCACGGCCGCTGTTGCCGCAAATCGGCTGCCCGACGCTGGTGCTGGTCGGCGAGGGTGACGATCTCACTACGCCGGAGCTTGCGCGCGAAATCGCCGGCGGCATCGCCGGCGCGCGGCTGACCGTGGTGGCGGACTGCGGGCACCTCTCCACGCTCGAGCGGCCGGGGCCGGTCAATGAAGCGCTCGTGCGCTGGCTTGCGGCATGAGACGACGATGAGCGAGGCGAAGGACACTCCCGGCGTGATCGCGCCGCCGCCCTTGCTCGCGCTTGCGGCGATCGTGCTCGGGCTGGCGCTCGATCGATTATTGCCGGCCTATATGCTGACGATTTTACTCTCGCTCACGCAGCGCATCGTTATCGGCGTTGTCCTGATCGCGGCCGGACTGAGCCTCGGTTTCACCGCCTTGCTTGCCTTTCGCCGCGCCGGCACCCATGTCGAGCCATGGAAGCCGTCGACCGCGCTGGTGAGCGAGGGCGTGTTCGCCTGGCTGCGCAACCCGATGTATGTCGGCGTCACCTGCGCCCTGATCGGGCTAGCTGTCGTGCTCGCCTCCGACTGGATGGTGGTGATGACCGTCTTTTTCGCGCTGGTTATTCATGTCGGCGTGGTCAAGCGGGAGGAGCGCTATCTCGAAATCAAGTTTGGCAATGCCTATCGGCACTACAAGGAGCGCGTGCCGCGCTACGGTTGGCCCAATCTGAGATAGCGCTGACTGTATCGGCCGCCGCGGCGCGACGCTTGAGGCAAAAAAGGCGGCCCGCGGGTTTCCCGGGGCCGCCACCAGTGATTCAGGATCACGAAAGCTCAGAAGTCGTGATCGTGGTCGTGGACACGGTCGTGTCCCAATTTGCAGACCGTGTTGTGCTTGACCATCGCATTAGTGTCGAGCGAGGCGTCAATCGCATGCGTGGTCGGCGGATTATCGGCATAGCCGGGCCCGCAGGTGTCGTTGTCGGTAATCGTATCGGATTTGCCGATGGCCTGAATGCCAGCCTGGTACGGCGGTGCCGTCACACTTGTGACCGCGTTATTCACCAGCGTGTTGTTGTCGGCGACGTTACGCGTCGCCGTGGTCACGGCGACTCCGGGGGAGGTGCAGTTCGTCAACGCGATGCCGATATCGCTGTCGGAGACGACATTGCGTTCGACCTTCACTCCGGTGACCAGCGAGACGGTCACGCCCGTATAGCAGGTGCCGCCATAGATAAGGATTCCCGCGGCTTGGTCGCCGTACCCCCCGCTGCCGGTATAGGCGTCGCCGAAGACAAAGTTGCCATAGATGCTGGCGTTGGCGCCCGCGATCACTTCAATCCCGTTCTGGGCGATGCGCATGGTCTGGCCTTCGCCCAGCACCGAGTTGCTGTAGACATCGGCGTAGGCGTGGTCGCCGGCGATGACGATGCCGTTCTTCTGATAGCGCCACACGACGCTATGATGGACGCTGCCGAGAGCGACGTTGCTGCCGCCCCAGAAGAAGATGCCATAGCCGCGTGAAGTACCGCTGGTCAGGTCGCCGATGTCGGACACCGATGAGCTTTCGACCTCGACCCTGCCGCCGTCATTAACGACGCCAAAATATTTCGCCCCGTGGATGTTGGCATTGGCGACATGGCCGTGCTTGCCCGGACCGTAATAGACCCCGATGTCGCATCCGCTGGCGTCCACATCGCCGCTGACATTGCCCGCCGGGTTGACCAAGGCTGCGGTCATGGCTGCGCCGGTGCTGCCGTAGCCGGTGTAGATATTGAAACTGGTCGATGTGCAGGCCGCTAAGGCCGCCTGCGGCGCGCATACAGCAGCCGCGACAAAAGCGAACGCACATGCCCCGAGTAGACGATGATTCCTCATCTCCCGTTCCTCCTGATTGGCGATGACGATTCTTATTGGCGCTGAGCGCAGACCTAGTGTTGCAAGGATACGCCCCTTGCTTGGCTCTCGACATTCCTCAGAACCCCGCGCCAATGCACGCCTAGCTTCCGCCCATTTTGCAACAGCATCAAGACACTTCTGCCACCGTCATAATTCGGAGTAGAATGCAGTGCTTTATGGGGCTCGAACGCGGCGAAGATGCCGTGCTCTACGCGGTCAAAGAATGCGGTGAAAGGGTGAAAGCAGCAGTGACTGCATTGGCGCCGTCCGCGCCGTTGCTCGGCGCTCCGGGATTTTTGCTCGCCCTCATGGTGGCGACGGCACCGTTACTTTCCACGACGGCCGTTCACGCGGAGGCTGCCGTTGGCGGAACAATGGACGCCGTTCAAATCGAAGCGCACGGCTCCTCCATCGCGGAAGTTCTAGCGGCGCTCTGCAAGGCGCTCCATTGCCGGTACCGGACGGCGGTTAAGCTCGATCAGCCGGTCGATGGGACGTTCAAGGGCTCGCTGACGAACGTCCTCTCGCGCTTGCTGCAGAACTACGATTATGTCGTGAAAGTCTCCGGCGCGGTTCGTATCGAAGAAATCGCCGTCAAGGCGAGGTCGGGAGAGCCGGTCAATGTCATCGCATTGCCGACTCCACCCTTGCCGCACAGGGGACCGTAGCCGCGCCAATCCGACTCGAATTCCACGGAGTTTGTTTGAAGGTTTTGTAACCTTTCGATCAATGCGCTGTAACCGCAGGGTCACGCGCGTGTAATTCGGTCTCTTTAGCGTCCCTGACGTTTCTACTCATTAGGGGACGACACACATGCATCTGAAAAAAGCACTGATGGCTTGCGCGGCCGGTATCGGCTTAGCGTTGGCCTCGCACGCGGCGACCGCCGACTCGTTGAACGACTACAGGTACATCGTTGTCATTTATCAGGAAAATCACAGCTTCGACAATCTGTACGGGCTGTGGGGCGATGTCGGCGGCCACCATCTCAACGGCCTGCCGTGGGCCGACCCTGCACACACCGTGCAGGTGATGCAGAACAACATCACCCATTATGCGTGCCTGCTGCAACTCGATGTGAATCTCACGTCGCCGCCGTTGCCCTCGACCTGCGCCGAGAACGGCGTCTCGCCGCCGTTCGTCAGCGCGTTCACCAACAAGCCTTTCGAGATCGACAACTATATCGCGGCGACCGACAAGACCTGTCCGGCGCCGGGTGTGTTCGCCGCGAACGGTCTCCTGAAGAACAGCCCCGGCGCGCTTCCGGGCGGCTGCACGCGCGATCTGGTGCATCGCTATTACAGCGAACAGTACCAGATCAACCAAGGCAAGCAGAACCGCTACGTGACCGGGAGCGACGCCGCCGGTCTGGTGATGGGCTACTACGACACCAAGAAGCTGCCGATCTACAAATATCTGCACGGCCGCGGCGCGCCGCACTACGTCATCGCCGACAATTTCTTCCAGGGGTCCTTCGGCGGTTCGTTCCTGAATCATCAGTGGTTGATCGCGGCGGCCACGCCCATCTTCACCGGCGCTCCCAATGATGCCGGCGCCAACGATCAGCACTCGGTGGTCGACGTCAACGGCATGCCGACCGGCACGCCGCTTTATACGAGCCCGCTCGGCAGCGCCGCGAAGGATGCGTCGCTGACGGCGTCATGCAGTCCGCCGTCCGGACGGCCCGCGACGCCGCCGAATGTTGCTTGCGGCGATTACGCCATCAATACCATCCAGCCCTTCTCCTGGCCCTATTCGCCGGGGACGGCCGATGCGAAACGGCTGCCGCTGCTCACCAATCCGACGATCGGCGACCGGCTTTCGGCAGCCCATATCGACTGGGCGTGGTATTCCGGCGGTTGGTCGAACGCCAACGGCGACGTGAACGCGCCCGGCTGGACCAACGGTCCCGGTCCGACCTGCAGCGATCCCAACGCTAATCTGACGCCGGGCTACCCGCATTGCCCCGATAAGGATTTTCAGTATCACCATCAGGCGTTCAACTACTTCAAGAACTATGCGCCTGGCACGGCGGCGCGCACGGCGCATCTGCGCGACGAAGAGGAGTTCATCGCCGCCGCCAAGAACGGGAAGCTCAAGCCCGTCAGCATCATCAAGCCGGTTGGCGAAGAGAACGAGCATCCCGGCTATGCCAGCGAGCCGGACGGCAGCGATCATCTCGTCGACCTGATCAAGGCGGTCATCGAGGGGCCGAATGGCAAAGACACGCTGATCATCATCACCTACGACGAGTTCGGCGGGCAATGGGACCATGTGCCGCCGCCGCCGCATAACTTCTGGGACGCGCATGACAGCCGTCATTGGCCGCGTCCGCCGTCCGATAAGTGGGGTCCGGGGACCCGCATCCCGGCCATGCTGATCTCGAAGCGGTTCGACAATTCCGGCGTGGATCACGCCAGCCACGACACCACGTCGATCATCAAGACGATCGAGGAGCGCTTCCATCTCGCTCCGCTGGGGACACGCGACGCACAGGTGCTAAGCCTCGCGACCGGGCTGGAAGTGGCCGACGGCTGGCGCTGACGCGCGGCTGGTTGCGGCAATCGACGAGGACCCGCAGCGCGAACGCTGCGGGTCCATTTTTTCGGGTGCTTGTCAAACGTTGGAATTGTCCGCGCGGGGCCGTGGGCTTTTGCCCGAGCCCGAATATAGCCAGTCTTTCCGGCAATCGTCCCTTTGCGCCCCGCGCGCGTTGCTTCTATAGAGCGCGCGTCTGTGGGGAGAAACTCGCATGCGCACCCAGGTCGGAATTGTCGGAGCGGGCCCCGCCGGGCTGATGCTGGCGCGTCTGCTGCACATGCAGGGGATCGACTCGATCATCATCGAAAACCGCAGCCGTGACTATATCGAGAACCGCGTGCGCGCCGGGCTGATCGAGCACTGGGCCGCCGATCTGTTGACCGAGGTGGGCGCCGGCGCGCGCATGGCGCGCGAAGGCCTGCTGCACTGGGGCATCAATATCGGCATCAACGGCGACCTGCACCGCATCGACTTCCAGAAGCTGGTCGGCAAGCGCGTGACCATCTACGGCCAGCAGGAAGTGGTGAAGGATTTGGTGGCGCAGCGGATGGCCGGCGGCGGTCCGCTGCTGTTCGAGGTCGATGGCGTCAGCCTGCACGAGCTCACGAGCAAGACGCCGAGGATCAAATTCACCCACGCCGGCAGGGCGCAGGAGATCGAGTGCGATTTCATCGCCGGCTGCGACGGTTTTCACGGCATCTCGCGCCCGAGCATCCCCGACGGCGTGCTCTCGATCTTCGAGCGCGACTATCCCTTCGGCTGGCTTGGCATTTTGTCGGAGAGCCCGCCGCCTGACCACGAGCTGATCTATTCCTACACCGATCGAGGCTTCGCCCTCTACAGTCTGCGCTCGCCGGAACTGGCGCGCCTCTATGTGCAATGCGATCCCGACGAGGAGCTCGAGAACTGGCCGGACGCACGCATTTGGAACGAGCTCGGCAAGCGGCTCGGCGGCGCGCGCAAGCTTGCGCAGGGTGTGATCCTGCAAAAGGGCATCACGCCGATGCGCAGCTTCGTCGTCGAACCGATGCAATATGGCCGGCTGTTGCTGGCCGGCGACAGCGCGCACATCGTGCCGCCGACCGGCGCCAAGGGCATGAACCTCGCCTTCGCTGACGTGATGGTGCTCGCGAGGGCATTCGAGGCGTTCTACCGCGGCAAGGGCGACGAGCGGCTGGCGGGCTATTCGGCGGCTTGCCTGCGCCGCGTCTGGTATGCGCAGCGTTTCTCCTGGTGGATGACGCAGCTGCTGCATCGCTTCCCCAACGAGTCCGCCTTCGACCGCCGCCGCCAGCTGTCCGATCTCGATTACATCACCTCGTCGGAAGCCGCCGCTCGCTCGCTCGCCGAACAATATGTCGGGCTGCCGCTGGCATAGGCTTGTGAATTCATTGAAGCGGTCGGTTTTCAGGCCTGTGACGTCGGTTTTGCCGCGGGGACGCCCACTCCTGGACGCAACGCTCGAGATCAACGATGTTGCCCTGCAATTGCTCGAGCACAAAGCCGAGGGCGAATAGTTGTTCGAGCTGGCTCGACGATAAATGCTCGAGCTCACGTTCACGTATTGCCGCGATTTCGGTTGCGCAACGGAGAAGCTCGGCCTTCAGGGGTTCAACCGGTGGCGGCTCGCGGCGGAAGGTCAACGCGCGGGCGCAGGCGCGCAGGTAGTCGGCGACGGTCGTCCCAAGGCGAGCGAGAACGGGCCTGAGCTCTTCAGCCAAATGGGCCGGTATCGGTTCGCTGCTGGCGCGACCGATCATAACAAAGTCATGGCGCAGCCGGAGCAAAGTGCGCGGCAGCGGTGAAGGATCGGGCGCCGAAGCAAGGCTGAACGGCCTTTCCCGTCGGACTTCTTCCACGACTGCCTGCAAATCCGCAACCGCGCCGCCGATGCGATCCTGCATGCGCAGTAGCTGGGTTGGCTCGGCGCCTTGAAAAAAACCGGCCAAGATTTCGGGCAAATCATTCGCCATTTCGTCGAGCACGCGCGCGGCCGCTTCGAGCGCCAGGCGATGCGCGCGCTGCGGAAAAACGAGCAGCGAAACCGCCACGGCGACCGCGCCGCCAAGCGTGACCTCGGCCAATCGGGTCAGCGCCGATTGAATTGGACCCTCGCCAAGCTGGTCCGAGATCAGAAGCACCAGCACGGCGGAGAATGGCGCGACGCGGAAATTCTGATTGAGCGCGGCGGCAAAGGCGAGAGGCGCCACGCTGAGCGCGAGCACGCCGATCTGCGCGGGCAGCGTCGCATGCGGAATGAGGACGCCGATGATGCCGCCATACAAGGCGCCGCCGAGCGTCCCGAGAACATATTCAAGACCGGCGCCGAGCGAGCCGCCAATGCTCAACTGCGTGACGACCGTTGCGGTGAGGACCACCCATAGGCCGCGCAGCGGAAGCGCGAAAAACTGTGCGATCAACAAGGCCGAGATCGCGGCGGCCGTCACCCGCACGCTGAAACGCAATTGCGCCCGGTAAGTTCGCCATTGCGTGTTGAGCCACGTCCAAGAAGCGCCGCCGCGCGTCATCGGCTGCTCTCGTCACGCAAGATCACGCGCAGTGGCCGCGCGGCAACCGCGATAAACAGGCCAGACGCGGCGGTGATCGTAACCAGCATTAGGAAGAAGCCAGGCTTGGTCATAAAACTCCAGAAGGCGCCAAGATAGCCGGCGAGAAATCCGCCGACAAAGCTGGTGGCAAGCCACACGCCCATCATCATCGACAGCAGCCCTGGGGGCGCAACCTTGGTGACCAGCGAGAGGCTGGTGGGAGACAAATAAAGCTCGCCGACCGTGAGCACGACGAAGAAGGCGATGAGCCAGAGCCAGCTCGCTTGGCCGCCGCCGGCCACCTGCGCGGCGGCGGCCATGATGAGCCACGCGGCCGCGCCGAGGAAGCAGCCGATCGCGAGCTTGACCACGGTGGACGGTTCGCGCGCCCCCTGCCAGCGCCAGAAGGCGATGATGAACGGCGTGAAGGCGAAGATCATCAGCGGATTGAGCGCCTGAAACCAGGTGATCGGGATATCGAAGCCGAAGACATGGCGGTCGGTAAACTCGCTCGCCCACAAAACGATAGTGTTGCCCTGCTGTTCGTAGGTTGCCCAGAACAGGCTGACCGGGATGAACAGCACAAGGACGGCGCCGATCGCGCGCCAGCCCTCGCGACCCAGCGGTGGCGCCGCCGCGCGCTTGGCGAAGGCGTCCCGCGGCAGCGTCGGTGTGGCGACGAGATAGATGATGAGCCCGGTGGTCATGCCGACGCCGGCGGCGGCAAAACCGAAATGCCAGCCGTAGGTTTCGCCGAGCGTGCCGCAGATGAGCGGCGCGAGAAAAGCGCCGAGATTGATGCCGACATAGAAGATGGAAAAAGCGCGGTCGCGCCGCGGATCGGCGGGCGGATAAAGCGCGCCGACCTGCGTCGAGATGTTGGGCTTGAAACAGCCATTGCCAAGAATCAGGCAGAGGAGGGCGACGAGAAAAAGCCGCTCGAACGCCATCATGAAATGGCCCGCCGCCATCAGCGCGGCGCCGATGATGACGGTGCGGCGCTGGCCGAGCAGGCGGTCGGCGATCAAGCCGCCGCCGATCGGGGTCAGATAAACGAGCCCGGTATAGAAGCCGTAAATCTGCGAAGCGAGCGGTTGCAAGTCGAGTGGGCCGAACACGGCCTCCAGCGCGCCCCTCAAGGCAGCAAGGCCAAGCACGCTGCCGCCCTGAGCCGGCAACAACAGGTACTTGACCATGTAGAGCACGAGCAGCGCGCGCATCCCGTAGTAGGAGAAACGCTCCCACATCTCGGTCGCGAACAGGAACGACAGCGCGGCCGGATGGCCGAAGCGCTCGCGCGGCGCAATCGATGTCGGCGGGACGGGCTCAGCGCTCATGAATCAAAGACGATAGCACATGCCCTTCCCCGGACCGCGCGGCGCGGTGTAGGCTTTTTCCGATAGGGAGGACGCTCATGACAAGAATTCGCACCATCCTTGCCGTCCTGCTCGCCGCGGCGCTTGTATCTGCCGGCAATGCGCGCGCGCAGAGCGATTATCCCAACCGGCCGATCCGCTTCATCGTCGGCTTCGCCGCCGGCGGCGGCAACGACATTTTCGCGCGGCTGGTGGTGAACAAGCTGCAGGAGCTGACCGGCTGGACCGCGATCGTGGAAAACAAGCCCGGCGCCGGCGGCCGCATTTCCTCCGCCTACGTCGCGCATCTGCCGCCGGATGGCTACGTCGTCCTCGTCGCCGCCACCGGGCAGATGGCGATCGCCGCCGCAGTCTTTGACAACCTGACGTATCACCCGACCAAGAGCTTCATCGCGCTCAACATGATCGCGTCGTTCCCGCTGGTTCTGGTGGTGCCGGCGAACAGCCCGATCAAGACCGTGAAAGACCTGGTGGCCTACGCGAAGGCAAATCCCGACAAGTCGAATTACGGCACGTCGGCGCCGCCCTTCACCATCGCCGCCGAATTGTTGAAGTTGAAGACCGGCATGCCCGGCGTCGGCATTCCGTTCAAGGGCAGCAACGAGTCGAATCTCTGCGTGGTCAGCGAGCAGTGCCTGTTCACCATTTCCGACGGTCCGCCGGCGATCCCGCTGGTGAAAGGCGGCAAGACCCGCGCCCTGGCGGTGACCGGGTCCGTGCGCTCCCCCGAGTTGCCCGACGTGCCGAGCATGGCCGAGGCCGGCTTTCCCGAGATCGACATCCATCTGTGGAGCGGGTTCTTCGTGCCCACTGGAACGCCGCAACCGATCGTCGACAAGCTGACCAAGGAGCTCGGCCGCGCGCTCGCCGATCCCGCCGTGCAGGAGGGCCTGCGCAAGATGGCGGTCGCTCCGGGCGGCCCGACCGGCGACGCCTTCGCCAAGCGCATCGACGCCGACATCGCCAAATTCAAAGAGGTGGTGACGGCCGCGCACCTGACCTTCCAGTAGCGCGGGCTTGCGCCGACGTCAGACGTCAAGCAGCTCGTCCTTAGCGAACTCGGCGTTCTCCTGGATGAAGGCGAAGCGCGCCTCCGGCTTGTTACCCATGAGCCGCTCGACCGATTTCTCTGTCGGCTTCACCTCTTTCTCGACCAGCACGACACGCAGCAGCATACGCTTGCCTGGGTCCATGGTGGTTTCTTTCAGCTGCGCCGCCATCATTTCGCCGAGCCCCTTGAAGCGCGACACTTCGACCTTGGCATTGGCGTGGAATTCGCGCTTGAGCAGCGCGTCCTTGTGCTTGTCGTCGCGCGCATAGACGATCTTGCCGCCGTGCGCGAGCCGGTAGAGCGGCGGCACCGCGAGATAAAGCCTGCCCGCCTCGATGAGCTGGCGCATCTGGCGGAAAAAGAACGTGATCAGCAGCGAAGCGATGTGGGCGCCGTCGACATCGGCGTCGGTCATGATGATGACCTTCTCGTAACGCAAATCCTTCTCGTGATAATGCGCGCCGGTGCCGCAGCCGAGCGCCTGCACCAGATCGGCGAGCTGCATGTTCTGCGCCAGCTTGTCCTTGCCGGCCGAGGCGACGTTCAAGATCTTGCCGCGCAGCGGCAACACTGCCTGCAGGCGGCGGTCGCGCGCCTGCTTGGCCGAGCCGCCCGCGGAATCGCCTTCGACGATGAAAATCTCCGAGCCTTGGGCGGCCGAGGAGGTGCAATCGGCAAGCTTGCCGGGCAGGCGCAATTTGCGCACCGCGGTCTTGCGCGCGATGTCCTTTTCCTGGCGGCGGCGGATGCGCTCCTCGGAGCGCTCGATGACGAAGTCGAGGAGCTTGTTCGCCTGCGCCGGATTGGCGGCGAGCCAATGGTCGAACGGGTCCTTGATCGCCTGCTCGACGATGCGGGCCGCTTCGGCGGTGGCGAGACGGTCCTTGGTCTGACCCTGGAATTCCGGCTCGCGCACGAACACTGAGAGCATGCAGCCGGCGCCGGTCATCACGTCGTCCGAAGTAACGGCAGTCGCGCGCTTCTCCTGGCCGATGCGGGCGGCGTGATCCTTCAGACCGCGCAATAGCGCCGAGCGCAGGCCCGATTCATGCGTACCCCCGTCCGGCGTCGGGATGGTGTTGCAATAGGAGTTGAGAAAGCCGTCGGTGTCGGCGGTGAAAGCGACCGCCCATTGCACCGCGCCGTGCGAACCGGTCTTGCCAGCGGTGCCGGTGAAGATGTCCGGATGCACCAGCGTCGCGCCGGAAAGCTGATCGGAGAGATAGTCCTTGAGGCCTTGCTCGAAGTGGAAGGTCGCCTTCTCCGGCACATCCTCGATGCCCTTGAGCAGCGCCTTGTCGCAGTGCCAGCGGATTTCGACGCCGCCGAACAGGTAGGCCTTCGAGCGCGTCATTTTGAAGACGCGCTCGGGCTTGAACGCGGCCTTGCCGCCGAAAATCTGCGGGTCGGGCTTGAAGCGCACTTTGGTGCCGCGTTTGTTGGGCGCGCGGCCGAGCTTCTCCAGCTTGCCCTTCGGCTTGCCGCGCTCGAAAGCCATGCGGTAGTACGTCTGCTCGCGCCAGACCTCGACCTCCATGCGCTCGGAGAGTGCGTTCGCCACCGACACGCCGACGCCATGCAGGCCGCCCGAGGTCTCGTAGACCTTGGAGTCGAATTTGCCGCCGGCGTGCAGCGTGCACATGATCACTTCCAGCGCCGACTTGTTCTTGAACTTGGGATGCGGATCGACCGGGATGCCGCGGCCATTGTCGGTAACCGCGACGAAGCCGTCCGCCTCCATCGCCACTTCGATCCAGTCGGCGTGGCCGGCGAGCGCCTCGTCCATGGCGTTGTCGATCACCTCGGCGAAGAGATGATGCAGCGCCTTCTCGTCGGTGCCGCCGATATACATGCCGGGGCGGCGGCGCACCGGCTCAAGCCCCTCCAGCACCTCGATGTGCTTGGCGGTATAGCCGCTGTCGCTGCCGCGGCTCGCGCGCGCGGCGGATTTGGCGCGCGGGGCCTCGAACAGATCGGCCTGTGGGCTGGGCTTTTTCTTGGTCGCAGTCTTGGCCATGCGAGATTCTAGATAGGAATTGAGCGATTCGCCCGCCACTCTTCATGCTCTTGGGCGTAGCCTGCGGAACGACGATTAACGCGGGGTTTAAAGGCAGGGCGGCGTAAAACCAAGGTCGTATGGACGCTTGGGGGCGGGCTCGGCTCGGCGACCGGCGGCTGATAGGATGGGCGCCTGCCGCATCCCCGCAACCAAATCGGCGGCGCCGCATTGTTCCCGGCCAAGACGCTTTCGAGCGCGACGCCCGGTCAGGACGAGATCTGAAATGGATACGCAAAGCCCGCGCGAGAGCCTCGTCGGCACACAAGAGCGTCGCGCCTTCTGGCAGGTGACGGCGCAGGCGGCAACCGTCGGCATTTTCCTACTCTTGTTTGTCGTCTGCCTCGAGCTTGCCCGCGTGCCGCTGTTGCCGATCACCGCGGCCTTTGTCATCGGCACGATGCTCGGCCCTGTCGCCGAGCGCATGCGCGCCTATCGCGTTCCACAATGGCTGACCGCGCTTATTTTGGTGCTGCTGCTGCTGGCCGCCATGAATCTGCTAATCGTGCTCTTGGCGACGCCGATCTCCGACTGGATCGGCAAGGCGCCGGAGATCGGTGCCCGGCTCAAGGACAAGTTGTCGCTGCTCGACTACCCGCTGCAGCTTCTGCGCAACTTGCGCGACCTGCTTAACCCCGGCGGCGATCATTCGGCGCCACTCGACCTCGGCGTTTCCAATCTGGTCCAGGCCGTGCTCGGCTTGCTGACGCCGGCGATCGGCTTCGTCACGCCGGCGATCGGCCAACTGCTGATCTTTTTCGCCACGTTGTTCTTTTTTCTGTTGACGCGGCTGGAGCTGCGGCGCGGCGTGGCGATCCTGTTCAGCGACCGCGAGGCGCGTCTGCGCATGCTGCATATCATGCGCGACGCCGAGGCCAACCTGACGACCTACTTCACCACGGTCGGCGCCATCTACTTCGCCGAAGGCATCGGCATCGGCATCGCCTGCTATTTCATCGGCCTACCCAACGCCGCCGCCTGGGGCGCGCTCACCTTCGTGCTCAGCTTCATTCCCTATATCGGCCCGGGCATCGTGGTGCTGGTACTGTTCGGCGTTGGTCTCGTGCAGTTTCCGACACTGACCCACGCGCTCGTCGCGCCGGCGGTTTACATCGGGCTGGCGACGCTCGAAGGCACATTCATCACGCCGGCGATCATCGGCCGCCGACTGACCCTGAGCCCGCTCGCCGTATTTGTGTCGCTGGTGTTCTGGGCGTGGTTGTGGGGGCCGATCGGCGCCTTCCTCGCCACGCCATTGCTGACCATTGGGTTGGCGGTCGCGGCGCATCTCTTTCCAAACGACGAGCCGATGCTGCCGGATTGAACCATGCCGGCGCTGGCGCCCGCCTTGCCGCTACGTTAGACAAGGCGCGCACCGCGCCGACATCGCTCCATGGACTTCCACGACTCCGTCCAGCACATCACCGCCTTCGTGCGCAATCACAGCGAATGGGCGGTGCCAATCGTGTTTGTGCTGGCGTTTGCAGAATCGCTCGCTTTTATCTCGCTGCTGGTCCCCGCCTGGGGCGCGTTGGTGGCGATCGGTGCGCTCAGCGGATCGGCCGGCATCAGGTTCTGGCCAATGTGGATCGCGGCCGCACTCGGCGCCGCGCTGGGCGACTGGCTGTCCTACTGGATCGGGCTCAAGCTCGAATATTCGGTACAACACATCTGGCCGCTGTCGCGCCATCCCGACCTGATCCCGCGCGGCGAGGCTTTCGTGAAGAAGTGGGGCGCGCTCGGGATTTTCATCGGCCGCTTCTTCGGACCGCTACGGGCCGCGGTACCGCTGGTCGCCGGCATTTTCGAGATGCCCTATTGGCCTTTCCAGGCCGCCAATTTTAGCTCCGCCTTGGTCTGGGCGGCGGTGCTGCTCACCATCGGCGACGGCGTCTCCTACGTGCTGCGCTGGCTGTGGTGAACGCTCGTTCTTGACCACCGCAATCGCCGGCCCTATATCGCGCGCCATGACGACGCTCCTTGCAGTGCGAAGCTTCCGCCGCCGCCGTGCCACTCCGGCGCGGGCGCACGCGTAGTCGTCAACCCGTGCCGTCGGACGAGGGCGCGGCACATCCTTCCCATCAATCGCCGTTGGCCTTGCTCCGGTTAAGTCGCTAAGACTCTGGAAGAGGATCGATCATGGCCACCAAAGCGAAAATCGGCGTGTTGGGCGCATCCGGCTACACCGGGTCGGAGCTCGTGCGTATGTTGCTGCGGCATCCGCGCAGCGAGATCGTGCTGCTTACCGCCGACCGTAGCGCCGGCAAACCGATCCGCGAGGTGTTCCCGCAGTTCTCACCCTTTGACCTGCCCAGGCTCGTCACGATCGATAGTGTCGATTGGAAGACGGCCGCAGTCGATGTCGCGTTCTGCGCGCTGCCGCACGCGACGACGCAGAAGGTCATCAAGCAATTGCTGGAACAGTCGCCGGCCAGCAAGGTGATTGATCTGTCCGCCGACTTCCGGCTCTCCGATACTGCGGCCTATGCCAAATGGTATGGCCATGAGCATCACGCGCCCGAATTGCAGAAGGAGGCGGTGTACGGCCTGGTCGAGATCCACCGGCGCGAGATCAGACACGCGCGGCTCGTCGCCAATCCCGGCTGCTACACCAGTTGCGCCGAGCTGCCGCTCATTCCGCTGATCAAAGCGAAAGCGATCGAGCTCGACGAGATCGTCGTCGACGCCAAGTCGGGCATGACCGGCGCGGGCAGGGCGGCGCGCGAAGCGATGCTGTTCTCGGAAGTCTCGGAAGGTTTCAACGCCTATGGTGTCGGCCATCACCGCCACATGGCCGAGCTCGACCAGGAATTTTCGTTGGCGGCGGGCCGCGAGGTCATCGTCACCTTCACGCCGCATCTCGTGCCGATGAACCGGGGCATTTTGTCGACGATCTACGTGCGGGGACGGCGCGGGCGCACGCCCGAGGATATTCATGCATTACTTTTAAAGTTCTACATGAAGGAGCCGTTCGTGCACATCTTGCCTTACGGCGAGACGCCGCACACCCGCCACGTGCGCGGCTCCAACATGACCTTCATCGGCGTGGCCAAAGACCGCATTCCCGGCCGCGCCATCATCATCGCGGCGCTCGACAATCTGGTGAAAGGCGCCTCCGGCCAGGCAATCCAGAACATGAATGTCGTCATGGGCTGGCCGGAAACCATGGGATTGGAGCAGGTCGCGCTGTTTCCGTGACAAGGAGCACTCATGTTCGACGTCACCAACCAGCCGCCGCCGCTCGAGCCCTACAATGTATTCACGAGCGACCGGGTGCTGCGCGAGGCGGTCGCGCGCGAGGGCGCGGCCTGGGCGGAAAAGGAACTCGAAACGCTCGGCGGCAAGCTCGGCGCGGCGGACACGGTCGCGCTCGGCTTTGCCGCCAACCGCAATCCGCCGCAGCTCAAAACCTTCGACCGCTTCGGCCACCGTATCGACGAAGTGGATTTTCACCCGGCCTGGCACGCGCTCTTGCGCATCGCCTGCGAGGCTGGCCTGCATTCGAGCCCCTGGGCGACGCCGCAAAAAGGCGCGCATGTCGCGCGCGCCGCCGGCACCTACATGTTCACCCAGATCGAAAGCGGCGCTTATTGTCCCATCGCCATGACCTATGGCTCGGTGCCAACGCTGCGCCAAGCGCCAGCGCTCGCCGCGGAATGGCTGCCGCGCGTCTTTGCCCGCGGCTACGATCCGCGTTTTGTGCCGGCGCGCGAGAAGGGCACCGCCTTGCTCGGCATGGGCATGACTGAGAACCAGGGCGGCTCCGACTTGCGCACGAACACGACGCGGGCCGAGCCGGCAAACGGGGCCTTCCAGCTCAGCGGCCACAAATGGTTCATGTCGGCGCCGATGTGCGATGCCTTCTTGATCCTCGCGCACTCGCCGAAAGGCCTCTCTTGCTTCCTGATGCCGCGTTGGACGCCGGATGGCGGACGCAACGCCGTGCGCATCAACAGGCTCAAGGACAAGCTTGGCAACAAATCGAACGCCTCGAGCGAGGTCGAATTCGAGGGCGCCTTTGCGCAGCTGGTCGGCGAGGAGGGTCGCGGCATTCCGACCATCATCGAGATGGGCAATTACACGCGGCTCGACTGCGCCATCGGATCGTCCGGATTGATGCGGGCGGCGCTCGCGCAAGCCGCGCATCACGCGCGCCACCGTACCGCCTTCCAGAAGAAGCTCATCGATCAGCCGCTGATGCAGAACGTGCTCGCCGATCTTGCGCTCGAATGCGAGGCGGCGAGCGTGCTCACCTTCCGACTGGCGCGCGCCTATGACGAGAGCGACGAGGCCTCGCTCGCCATCCGCCGCGCGCTCACGCCGGCGGCGAAGTTCTGGATCTGTAAACGCGCGCCGGTCCTTGCCCTCGAAGCCATGGAGGTCCTGGGCGGTAACGGCTATGTCGAGGAAAGCGTATTGCCGCGCATCTACCGCGAAATGCCGGTGAACTCGATCTGGGAAGGTTCCGGCAACATCATGTGCCTCGACGTGTTGCGGGCGTTGTCGCGCATGCCGAGAGTAGGCGAGGTGTTGCGCGACGAGCTTGCCAGCGACGACACGCGTGCCACCAGTTTCACCGATCGTCTGCTCAAGCGCCTTGCCGCGCCCGAGCGCAATGACGAGGCGCAGGCGCGCGCGCTGGTGCGCGATCTGGTGCTTGCCTGGCAGGCGGCGCTGCTCGCCAAGCATGCGCCCGCGGCGGTCGCGGACGCCTTCTGCGCCACGCGCCTTGCGGGCGAGGGCGGCGCGGTATTCGGTCTGCTGTCACGCGGGGTCGATGCGCGGGCCATCGTCGAGCGCGCCTTGCCGAACTAAGTCACTGGTCGCGACGGTCGAGCACTTCGTAGTGCGCGGCGCGCTCGTCGAAGCGCTTCAACACAGCGCGCGCCTCCGCCGGCACGTGGCTTACTTCATAATCCTCGCCACTGAAGCGCTTCACCGCCGGAAGGTCGTCGAACCACATGATGGTGACAAACTCGACTTCGGCGCCGTCGTGCCGCATGAGATCGATGTGGCGGAAGCCGGACATGCGCCTGGCCTCGATCCCGGGGATCACCTGGCCACGCACGATCCGTTCATAGACTGCGGCGTTCTCGGGCGTCGTCCAGCCGCGCCAGATCCGGCAGATCATCGGTCAACTCCGTTGCGGCTCCACGTGTGACGTGGCCGCTCGCGAATAGACCCGGACGGGCAATGCCGAAATGAGCTGCCTCATGCCGCGTTCGCGCGTCAGCGAAGCAGCGAGACGAGGCGGTCGAGCAATGCACGCGGGGCGGCTGCGTCAGTGGCGGCGGGCCCCGGTTCGGCCGATGTCGGCAGTCCGGCGCGCTTCCACGCTTCAATGCCGCCGCCCAGCAGATAGACCTGGCATTTGCCGGACGCGGCGGCCAGCCGCGGCGCGCTCATCTTGGTACGCGCGCCAGACTTGCAATGGAAGATCAGCACGGTGTCGCCGGCGCGCGCCGGATGCCGCGCGTCGATTTGCGACAGCGCATGATGGCGGGCGCCGGGAATGTTCTCCTTAACGTGCTCGCCGCTTTCGCGGATGTCGATCAGCACCGCGCCTTGCCGAACCAACTCGGCGGCTCGCGCGGGGGAGATTGTCTCAACGTGATTCATGTCTTTCCTTTTTGGCAGAGAAGGCGGGTATGCGCTCAAGGGCAGTAAATGCGGCGCAGCAGCGCGAGCAGGCGCGTCGCATTGGGATCGGCGATGTGGTAATATACAGTTTGCGCCTCGCGCCGGGTGGCAAGCAGGCCTTCCACGCGCATCTTGGCCAGATGCTGCGACAGCGCCGACTGGCTCAAGCCCACGGCTTTGGCAAGCTCGCCGACTGAGAGCTCGCGCGCTTGCGCTAGGCGGCACAGGATCAACAGCCGACTCTCGCTGGCGATAAGCTTGAGGAACTGTGTGGCCTGCGCGGCGTTGCCTTCGAGGTCGCTCGCCTCGGCGACCCGGGCTCGTCGATGTGCCGTAGGCAGGGGCATGAACGGCTCCTTATTTAGAGAATGCTAAAATAGGAAGCGCTAAAATATAAGTCAAGCCGAGCGCCGGGGGTTGCCGCCTGCGAAAGCCCATGACGGCCGCCAGCTGAAACCAGGTCGCCGCTCGCGCCGTAAGCGGCAAGAGGGGCCGGAGCGATCCGGCCCTTTTTGAGTCAGGTCCAGCTCTTCACTTTGACATAGGAGCCCGGCGCGTCTTCGAGCGGCGTAAATTTGCCGCCGCCGATCGGGCGCGCCGACACCGTCGCAGCGCTTTGCGCCTTTAGCCAGGCGAACCAATGGGGCCACCAAGAACCGGGATGCTCTTGCGCCCCCGCAAGCCAGGCATCGAGATCGGCTCCCCGCGGCTCGTCGCCGGTCCAGTATTGGTATTTCGGCTTGCCCGGCGGATTGATCACGCCGGCGATGTGACCGGAGCCGGCGAGCACAAAGGTCACCGGGCCGCCGAAATATTGCGAGCCGCAGAATACCGATTTGGCCGGCGCGATGTGGTCTTCGCGGGTCGCCAAATTGTAGATCGGCACCTTGACCTTGCTGAGATCGATGCGCGTGTCGGCGATCTCCATTTTGCCCTTGGTGAGATTGTTGTTGAGATAGCAATTGCGCAGATAAAACGAGTGATTGGCCGCCGGCATGCGCGTGGCGTCCGAATTCCAGTGCAGAATGTCGAAGGGGTAGGGCGCCTTGCCGCGCAGATAATTGTTCACGACATAAGGCCAGACGAGGTCGTTGGAGCGCAGCATGTTAAAGGCGGTCGCCATGCGCGAGGCTTCCAAATAGCCTTGCTCGTTCATGTGCGCTTCGAGCTGCTTGATGCGCTCCTCGTCGACGAAAACCAAGAGATCGCCGGCATAGGTGAAATCGACTTGCGCTGCGAAGAGCGTCGCCGACTGCACGCGCTCATCGTCGTGCGCGGCCATGTAGGCGAGCACGATCGACAACAGCGTGCCGCCGACGCAATAGCCGATGGTGTTGATCTTGCTCTCGCCGGTAATGTCGGCGACGACGTCGAGGGCGGCGAGCGGACCCTGCCGCATATATTGCTCGAAGCTCTTGTCGGCGAGCTTGGCGTCGGGATTGACCCAGGAAATCACGAACACCGTTATGCCGGAATCGACGCACCATTTGATAAAGGATTTTTCCGGCGCGAGATCGAGGATGTAATATTTGTTGATCCAGGGCGGCACGATCAAAAGCGGCGCCTTCAGCACCTCCGCGGTGGTCGCTTCGTATTGGATGAGCTGCATCAGCTCGTTCTGATAAACCACCTTGCCGGGCGTGAGCGCAAGATTGCGCCCGACCTCGAATAGTTTTGGATCGGATTGGCGGATGCGCAGGACGCCTTCGCCGGCGGCAATGTCCTCGCTCAGCATGTGCATGCCGCGCACCAGGTTTTCGGCGTTGGAGGCGAAAGTTTCGCGCAACAGTTCCGGGTTGGTGAAGACGAAATTCGACGGCGAGACCGCGTTGGCGATCTGCTTAATGTAGAATGCGGCCTTGGCGCGCGTGCGCTCGTCGAGGCCCTCGGCATTTTTCACAAGCCGCTCGGCCCAATAGACGGTCAACAGATAGACCTGCTTGAGGAAATCGAAGAACTGGTTCTGCGACCATTCCGGGTCGGCAAAGCGTTTATCCTTCGCGTCGGGAACGACCGCCGGTGCCGCCTCCTCGCCGCTCATGCGCTTGGCGGCGCTGCCGAACAGCTCGAGATAGGCGCGGCCGAGGGTCGTTTGCAGTTCGCTGCTGCGCTGCGGGTCCGACAGCCAATAATCTAGCACCCGCGCGATGGCGCGCACCGCGTCGGCGAGGTCGTCGGCGGTTTCGCGTTTGATCTTGCCTTCCTCGCGCGGCTTCATATAGGCGGCGAGCGCCTTGCCGCCTTCTTCGACCAAACGGGCGACGTTGCGCGACAATGCCTCGACGTCGAAGGCGGCCGGCGCCACCCCTTTCGCTGGCTCCGTCGCGACCAGTCGGATCGATGGGGTGGTGGGCTTGTCCATCCGTCTTGCTCGAATTCCGTCCACAAGTGGACCCGACCGCACCTCGCCGCAAGCGCCGGCGGTCATCATGCTGTGGCCATATTAGCCGGTTAGCGGCTCTATGCTATAATTCCTTGAATCGCCATGAATTTTTGTCGCGGATGGAAACGGAAAAGTATGCTGCGGGTGCTCACCACATTGCTGAGGGCGGCCGCCACGGTCGGCATGTTGGCCGGATGCACGAGCGCATTCGACAAGGTGCCGAGCGAACTGGGCGGGCTGCCGACCGACGCGCCGGCACGGCCGGCGCAGGCTTACGAGTACCCGGCCGTGCATGACATGCCGCCCCCGCGGCCCGAGCCGGCCATGTCGGTCGACCAACAACAGAAGGTCGAGGATGATTTGCGGGCGGCCCGCGACCGTCAGGAGCAGGCGCAAGCCAAGGCCGCCGATCCGAAGACCAAGGCCGACCCCAAGGCCAAGGCCAAAACCCAACCCCAGCCGGAAAATTGACGGGCGGGCAAGCCGCATCGGCGACAAAGCTGGCGTCGCCACCAACCCGTGATAAAAGCTTGCCGGGGTTCGCCTGCCGAGAGAGAGGCGGTAGGCTGCTGAAGGTCGAAAGCCGATGGAAGACTTCTACCGCATCCGCCGTTTGCCGCCTTACGTGTTCGAAGAGGTGAACCGGGCCAAGGCGCGCGCCCGCAATGCCGGCGCCGACATTGTCGACCTCGGTATGGGCAATCCCGACCTGCCGGCGCCGGCACACGTCATCAAGAAACTGCGGGAAAAAATCGGCGAGCCGCGGACCGACCGCTATTCCTCCTCGCGCGGCATTCCCAATCTGCGCCGCGCGCAGCAGCGCTATTATGAGCGCCGGTTTGGCGTGAAGCTCAATCGCGACACGCAAATCGTCGTGACCCTGGGCTCGAAGGAGGGTTTCGCCAATGTCGCGCAGGCGATCACGGCGCCGGGCGACGTTGTGCTGGTGCCCAACCCCAGCTACCCCATTCACGGTTTCGGCTTCCTGATGGCGGGCGGCGCCATTCGCGGCGTGCCTTCGGAACCGACGCCGAACTTCTTCCACACGCTTGAGCGCGCGATCGTCCATTCGATTCCGAAACCGATCGCGGTGGTGGTGTGCTATCCGGCCAATCCGACTGCCTATGTCGCGAGCCTCGATTTCTACCGCGACCTGGTGGCCTTCGCGAAAAAGCACGACATCCTCATCCTGTCCGATCTCGCCTATGCCGAAGTCTATTTCGACAACAATCCGCCGCCCTCGGTGCTGCAGGTTCCCGGCGCAATCGACATCACCGTTGAGTTCACTTCGATGTCGAAGACCTATTCGATGCCGGGCTGGCGCATCGGTTTTGCCGTCGGCAATGAGCGCGTGATCGCGGCGCTGGCGCGGGTGAAATCCTATCTCGACTATGGCGCCTTCACCCCGATCCAGGTGGCGGCGATCGAGGCGCTCGACGGCCCCGACGATTGCATCAAGGAGATGCGCGAGACCTATCGACGCCGGCGCGACGTGCTGGTGGAAAGCTTCGGCCGCGCCGGCTGGCACGTGCCGAGCCCGCGCGCCTCGATGTTCGCCTGGGCGCCGATTCCCGAGGCGTTCAAGACGCTGGGCAGCGTCGAATTCTCTAAGCTTTTGGTGGAGAAAGCGGAGATCGCGGTGTCACCCGGCATCGGCTTTGGCGAATATGGCGAAGGCCACGTGCGCATCGCGTTGGTGGAGAACGAACAACGCATTCGCCAGGCCGCACGTAATGTGCGCCGCTTCCTGGAAAACGCGCCCGAGCAACTGCATAACGTCGTTCCGCTCGCCACGCGGCGCTAGCCTTTCAGCACGGACCTTCGCTTTTTATGGCTGCAGCCCTCAAAGTTGGCGTCGCCGGATTGGGCACGGTCGGCGCCGCCCTCGTTGCTCAAATCGCGCGCGAACGCAGCGAGCTTGCCGCGCGCTGCGGGCGCACGATCGAAGTCGTCGCGGTCAGCGCGCGCAACCGGGCCAAGAAGCGCGGTGTCGAGCTGAAGGCAATGCACTGGTTTGCCGACCCGGTTGAGCTCGCGCGCGCCGCCGAGATCGACGTGTTCGTGGAACTGATCGGCGGCGCGGGCGGGGCGGCCAAAGCCGCGGTCGAGGCGGCGCTTGCCGCCGGCAAGTCGGTGGTCACCGCCAACAAGGCCTTGCTCGCCGCGCACGGCGTCAAGCTTGCCATGTTGGCCGAGCGCAAAGGCGCCGCGCTCAATTTCGAGGCGGCCGCCGCCGCAGCGATACCGATCGTGAAGACGCTGCGCGAGGGTCTTGCCGGCAACCGCATCGCGCGGCTTTACGGCATCCTCAACGGCACCTGCAATTACATCCTGACCAAGATGGAGCAGGAGCAATTACCCTTCGCCGATTGCCTGCAGGAGGCGCAGCGGCTCGGCTATGCCGAGGCCGATCCGAGCTTCGATATCGAGGGCCATGACACCGCGCAGAAGCTGTCGATCCTTGCCTCGCTCGCCTTCGGTACGAGGGTCGATGAGGGTGCAATCTATGTCGAAGGCATCTCCTCGATCCAGCCGGCCGATCTCGCCGCCGCCGATGAGCTTGGCTATCGCGTCAAGCTGTTGGGGGTGGCGGTGCGCACGTCAAAAGGCATAGAACAGCGCGTGCATCCAACAATGGTGCGCAAGGAGTCGAGCATCGCCCAGGTCATGGGTGTGACCAACGCGGTCACCATCGATGCCGAGGGCCTTAATCCGCTCACGTTAGTCGGACCCGGCGCCGGCGGGGCGGCGACCGCCTCCGCCGTGCTCTCCGATATCGCCGACATTGCCCGCGGGGTGAGAGTGGCACCGTTTGGCCGGCCGGCGGCCAGGCTTGTTGCCGTGCGCAAGGCGCCGATGCAGCGGCACGAGGGCGGCTATTACATTCGCCTCTTGGCACGCGACCGGCCGGGAACCGCCGCCACCATTGCCAAGCGTCTCGCGCAACAGCAGATTTCGCTGGAATCGATCGTGCAAAGACATGCCCAGAGCGAGCCGGTGGGCGAGGGCAAGGGTGGCGCCGTCCCCGTCATCCTCATCACCTACGCGACGACCGAGGATGCCGTGCGCAAAGCCCTTGCCGCGGTGGGCCGCGATAGGGTGATCTCGGGGCGCCCGCAGGTAATCCGCATCGAAAAGAATTGAGCGGGGAAGAGGGGACGACGAGGGGAACCCATGGCCACGATCACCATCCAGCCCGAACTGGCGATCGAGCGCATTCTGACCCTGGAGATTGTGCGGGTAACCGAGCGAGCGGCGGTGGCCTCGGCGCGGCTGCGCGGCCACGGCAAGGACAAGGCTTCCGACCAGGCCGCGGTCGACGCCATGCGGCGCGAGCTCAACAAGTTGCCGATCGACGGCACCGTGGTGATCGGCGAGGGCGAAATCGACGAGGCGCCGATGCTGTTCATCGGCGAGAAGGTCGGCAACAAGCAGGGGCCCAAGGTCGATATCGCCGTCGACCCGCTGGAAGGCACCACGCTCTGCGCCAAGAACATGCCGGGCGCGATCGCGACCATCGCGATGGCCGATGCCGGTACGCTCTTGCACGCACCCGATTGCTACATGCAGAAGATCGCGATCGGCCCGGGCTACCCGAAAGGCACTGTCGATCTCGACGCGCCAGTGGAAGAGAACATCCTCAACCTCGCCAAAGCCAAGGGCGTCAAGCCCGCCGAGATCACGGCCATCCTGCTCGACCGCCCGCGGCACGCCGACCTGATCGCCGGCGTGCGCAAGACTAGCGCCGCCGTGTCCCTGATTACCGACGGCGACGTCGCCGGCGTCATCCACTGCGCCGAGCCGAGGACCGGCATCGACATCTATCTCGGCATCGGCGGCGCGCCGGAAGGCGTGCTGGCGGCGGCGGCGCTGCGCTGCATCGGCGGGCAAATGCAGACGCGGCTCATCATCGACACCGAGGAATTGCGCGAGCGCGTCGCCAATATGGGCATCAAGGATCCGAAGAAGAAATACGAGATCGAGGACATGGTGCGCGGCGACTGCCTGTTCGCGGCGACGGGCGTCACCACCGGGGCGATGCTCGACGGCGTCAAGTTCGGCAAGCAGGTGATCGAGACCGATACGGTGGTGATGCGCTCGGTGACCGGCACGGTGCGGCGCGTGCGCGCCGAGCACCGGGAATTCGCGAAATTTCATCTCGGCTGAACGCCCTGGCGCGCCGGCACGGACTCACTAGATAAACGTCATTGTTTGTGCGTTTGAACACCGCGCGAGGGCGCGAGAAGGCACTCCGGGGACGATGGCATTGCCGGCAACAGCATTGGCGCACGACGAGCACTTCTTTCTCGGTGTGGCCCGCTCGGCGAGCGGCCGCGCCTGGCGCGACCGGCTCGATGCGCGCGGCCAAGCGCGCGCGCTGGCCATTGCGCAACGCGCCGAAGTGCCGGAATTGCTGGCGCGCGTGCTGGCCGGGCGCGGCGTCGAGGCCGAGGAGGCGCAAGCCTATCTCGATCCGGCCATCCGTCACCTTTTGCCCGACCCGCACACCCTGACCGACATGGAAGCGGCGGCGACGCGGCTTGCCCGCGCGGTCGAGCAAGGCGAGCGCGTCGCCGTCTTCGGCGATTACGACGTCGACGGCGCCACCGCCTCGGCGCTCATCTGCCGCTATTTGCGCCAATGCGGGCTCGACCCGATCGTGCATATCCCCGATCGCATTTTCGAGGGCTACGGGCCGAATGTCGAGGCGATCCGTGGTTTCGCCGAAAAAGGCGTCACGCTCGTGGTCACTGTCGATTGCGGCACTACCAGCGGCGAGGCGCTGAGCGAGGCGAAAAAGCTCGGCCTCGATACGGTGGTGATCGATCACCATCAGGCCGACGAGCAATTGCCACCCGCCGTCGCAGTGATCAACCCTAATCGCATCGACGACCTGTCGCGGCTGGGCCATCTTGCGGCGGTCGGGCTCGTCTTTATTACCTTGGTGGCGGTCAGCCGCGTGCTGCGCGCGCGTAATTTCTGGAACGATGCACGCCCCGAGCCTGATCTTCTCTCGGCGTTGCATCTGGTCGCGCTCGGCACAATCGCCGATGTGGTGCCACTCAAGGGCTTGAACCGCGCCTTCGTGGCCAAGGGTCTGATCGCGCTGAGACGGCGTGAACATCTTGGCCTCACCGCGCTAATGGATGTGGCGCGGCTGTCCGGCCCGCCGGAATCCTGGCACCTCGGTTTCCTGCTCGGCCCGCGCATCAATGCCGGCGGACGCATCGGCCGCGCCGATCTCGGTGCGCGGTTGCTGCTGGAAGAGGACGCGAGCGAGTGCTCGCGCATCGCCGTCGAGCTCGACCGCTTGAACGGCGAGCGGCGCGCCATCGAGCAGGCGACGCTGGCGCAGGCCGAGGCGGAAGCCATGGCGGCACTCGGCCTGGAGGAGAAGGGCGCCGTCGTCGTCACCGCGCAGGAAGGCTGGCACCCAGGCGTGGTCGGTTTGGTGGCGGCGCGGCTGAAAGAGCGTTACGGCCGGCCGGCCTTCGCCATTGCGCTTGAGCGCGGTGGGATCGGTACCGGCTCGGGTCGCTCAATCGCCGGCGTTGATCTCGGCCGCGCGGTGCGCCAGGCGGTACGCGAGGGCTTGCTGATCAAGGGCGGGGGCCACGCCATGGCGGCGGGGGTAACGCTGCGGAGAGATGCGCTCGCGGTCTTCCGCGCCTTCCTCGAAGAGACGCTGGCGGCGGATGTCGAGGCGGCGTGGCGCGACACCGCGCTTGCCATCGATGGTGCGGTCTCCGCCGGCGGCGCCGATCTGGCGCTGTGCGAGCTCATCGCCCGCGCCGGTCCCTACGGCGCCGGCAACCCAGAGCCGGTGTTGGCCTTGCCCGCGCACATGCTTGCCTATGCGGAACCGGCCGGCGAAAACCACGTCCGCGCCCATTTCAAATCCAGTGACGGCAAGTTTATTTCCGCGATTGCCTTCCGCGCCGCCGATCAGCCACTCGGCAAGGCGCTGATCGAAAACCGCGGCCGTCCGCTGCATGCCGCCGGCTGCCTCGCCATCGACCGCTGGCAGGGCGAGGCGCGGGTGCAACTGCGGCTGATCGACGTGGCGATTGCCGGCTGACTGCAGCCCGGTGATCAGCGAGGTCTAGCCCCGGCGTTGCTTGCGGCAGAACGCGTCGTACAAGGCGCCGATAATGCCCCGGGCGTGTTCGCTGGCGAGGCTGTAATAGATGACCTTGCCGTCGCGGCGCGTCGCCACCAAACCTTCGCTGCGCAGGCGCGCGAGTTGCTGCGACACCGTGGGCTGGCGCTGCTGCAGAATCTCCTCGAGCTCGCTCACCGACTTCTCGCCCTCGGCCAGCACGCAGAGAATGATCAGCCGGCTCTCATGCGCCAGCGCCTTGAGAAAATCGCACGCACGCTTGGCATTGCTCATCATGCGATCGATTTCGCGCACGTGACTGACCGTGTCATGGCGGCGGAGCTCTAGGTCCATGTCCACAACCTTCCTTTCAAAAGCGCTCAACCGGCGGCGGCCGGGAATCTTTCGAATCGTTGCACACGTTCCGCACCCGACGCGGCGGTGTTCAGTTTCTTGATCAGCACACCCAGCAGTCCCCAAAAACTGTCCTCGCCCGGATAGCCGCGAATGCGCCCAATTTCACGGCCCTTGTCGACGAGCACGAACAGCGGTGCCAGACGCTCAACCTCGATGAAGGCAAGATCGCTCGGCAGTGCCGCTTCGATGTTAACGCGCCGCAAGGGTGCGCGCGCTCCTTCCTCGGTCTTAGCATAAACGGCGGCGACCTCGCGGTCGAAGGCCTCGCACCAGGTGCAGCCGGCGCGCTCGAACATCACGAGCTCGGCGGCGCCGGCCGGCGCGACCAGCAAGGTGAAAAACATTGCGCCGAACAGGCCGACGCGAGAAGAAAATCGTAGATATGAGGATAACGTCGACACATTCATTCTCGCGCGCCAAAAATGCTGCTCGATCAATGAGCTTTGCGGGCAAATATATATCACATATCGCGAATATGTGAAGAGAGCGCTCAACCGTAGCGGAACGCCAACAGGTTATCGAATGAGCGCAACTCGATCAGAATGCGATGCAAGAAGTCGCGGTCGCGTTCGGCGACCGCTTTGGGAATCAGCGCCAGGCTGGTCTTGGCGCCGTCGATCAGCCGGCGAAATTCGGGCAGCTTGCGCAACGACTCGTTCGCCATACCGTCGCAGCGGCTGAGCACATAATCATAAACCGCGGCCTTGCCGGCGATGGCAAAACCGGCTTCCGGCTTCGACCAGTCGATCGGGGCGTTGTCATAGGCCATCAGCGCATCCATGGCGCCATTAGCGTCGCGCACACAATCGGCGAGCACGACGATGCCCGCCGATTTGCGCAAGTCATAGAAATCTCCGCGAACGGCGTTAAGAGCGTCGCGCGCGGCCTCCGGCCGTCCTGAATTGAGCATCATGTCGGCGGCGATCAGGCGCGTAGCGATATCGGTAAAGGCGAGGCCGTAGCGCGGGTTGCCAGCGAAGACATCCGGCCGCTTGCCTGCAAAGCGCTGATTGAGCGCCGCCCAGGCCGCGCGCAGGCGATCCAGTTCGACCGCGGCGAGATCGGTGTTGCCGGTGCGCAGATAACCGATGGCGACACGATTGTGCGCGGCGACTATTTCGACGGCGGCGTTAAACTCGGCAAGTTCACCGGCGTAGGCGGCGCTCGTCCAAACGAAGGCGAGGGCGATGATCGCGGCGGGCCAGCTCCTCATGCTATTCACCCAGTTGTGAAGCGGCGCTATAGAAGGCGACACTATAACGGACCGGGCCTGCGGCGCGAGGCGGCTACGATGGCTTGGTTTACAAACGCGAGCGAGATCGAGTCATGTCGTTGACGCGCAGAGCTTTGCTCGTCGGTGCCGCCGCCTCAGGCGCCCTGGCCGTGCGCCGCGCGCGCGCCGAGCCGATCTTGACCGACGACGGGCTCTATAAAGAGCCCTGGTTCCTGGAGAGTTTCCTTGATCTCGCCGACGATCTCGAAGACGCCCACAAGGCAGGCAAGCGCTTCGCCATCATGTGGGAGCTCAAAGGCTGCCCGTATTGCAAGGAGACGCATTTCGTCAATTTTGCGCGTGCCGATATCGCGAGCTACGTGAAGACCAATTTCGAAGTGCTGCAGCTCAACATCATCGGCTCCCGCCGGGTGGCCGATTTCGACGGCGCCGAGCTCGGCGAAAAGGAGCTCGCCGCCAAATATGAGGTACGCTACACGCCGACCTTCCAATTCTTCCCGGAACGTGCGGCGCCGCTCAAGAGCCTGCCGCCAGCCCAGCGCGAGGTCGCACGGGCCCCAGGCTATCTGCGGCCCGAGGACTTCCTTGCCTTCTTCCGCTTCGTTCGGGAAAAGGCCTACGAGAGCAAGAGTTTCCGCGATTTCATCCGCTCATCGCCGAGCTGAAAATCTGCTCCTTTGTGGCGGCGAGTCAAAAATATATTCTTTCTCGTGAATGTAATTTGAATCACGGACCGGCCCCCGCTATGGTCCGGCGAGGAGCTTAACCGCCCACAAGCAAGAAGGCATTGGGGAGGATCGCGATGCATCATCTGTCCCGCCGCGCGGCTCTAGCGCTTGGCGCTGGCGGCGCGGCGTTCACCATCGTCGGCTGGGACGGCGCCGCTTTCGCCGACGCCCCGGAGGCGGCCGAAGCGATCGCCAAGTTCACCGACGGCAAGACCGCCGAGAAGGGCAAGATCACGATCGAGCTGCCCGAGATCGCCGAGAACGGCAACACCGTGCCGCTCTCGATTTCGGTCGACGCGCCGATGACCGCCGACGACTATGTCAGCGAGGTGCTGGTCGTGGGCGAGGGCAATCCACGGCCGGGCTTTGCCGTCTTCCATTTCACGCCGCTGTCGGGCAAGGCCGCGGCATCGACACGCATCCGGCTTGCCAAGACACAGAACGTTATCGTGGTCGCCAAGACCAGCCAGGGTGCGCTGTTCACCGATCAGAAGCTGGTGAAGGTCACCATCGGCGGCTGCGGCGGCTGAGCAATCGAGAATTCAGGAGGACACTATGGCTGATAAGCCGCGGCTGAAGCTTCCCACCGAGGCCAAGAAAGGCGAGGTCATCGAGATCAAGACCTTGATGCCGCACATCATGGAATCGGGTCAGCGCAAGGACAAGGATGGCAAAACGATCCCGCGCAAGATCATCAACAAGTTCACCGCCGAGTTCAACGGCAAACCGGTATTCACGGCCGATCTCGAACCGGCCATCGCGGCCAATCCATATTTGCAGTTCTACGCCAAGGTGGAGGAGAGCGGCACGTTCAAATTTTCTTGGACTGATGACGACGGCACCATCACGACCGCGGAGCAAAAGATTACCGTGAGCTAACGTGCGCCAAGAAGTGCCGGGCAGCGAGCCCAATCGGGTTGGGGAGGATTCTGATGAGGCGGGGTTTGACGCTGGGGGCCGTGGGGCTCGTGATCGTCGCAGGCGCGTGCGCCAATGCAGGCCTATCCGCGGCGCGCGCGCAAAGCAAGGCGCCGCTAGAGACGATGGAAGACGCTGCGGCGCGGCCGTGGAAGCGCTACCCGGGTTGGCCAGCGCGTGACGAATCGAAGTTCAACACGCTCGCCAAGCTCGCTTCGCCGCCGGCGCCAAAAGCGCCGCGGCCGGTGCCAGCGCTGACCGGCGATCCGGCCAAGGGTGAGAAGCTCGTCGCCGACCGCAACCGCGGCGGCTCTTGCCTTGCCTGCCACGTGATGGGCCCGGCCGGCGGCGCCGATCTGCCGGGGAATGTCGGCCCCGATCTGTCGGAAATCGGCAATACCGGGCTCTCCGACGAGCAGTTCTACAATTTCATCTACGATGCGCGCGTCTACAACACCGACACGGTGATGCCGCCCTGGGGCAGCCACGGTCTGTTCAACGATCAAGAGATCATGGACATGGTGGCCTTCCTCAAGACGTTGAAGACGCCGGCGGTCTACAAGACCGAGGTCGACGACCCCAGCAAGCGTCCAGCCCCGGTCGAGAAGCGCGCCAACCTCGATCCGATGGAAAATCCGGGCATGTGGGCGATCGACAAAGCCAAAGTCCTCTTTGCGCAGAAGATGAACTCGGGCTTCGCCTGCGCTACCTGCCACGCCGATCCGCAAACCGCGTTCAAGACGTGGGCGGCGTCGATGCCGAAATGGGAGCCGCGGCTCAACAAGGTGCTCGGCGTCGAGGAATTCATCACCCGTCACGCGCGCACGACCACCGGTGCCAATTGGCCGATGGAAACCGAAGAGAACCGCGACATGTCGGTTTATTTGCACAATCTCGCTAACGGGGCGCCGATCAATGTCGACATCAGCGGCCCGGAAGCGAAGGCAGCCTTTGAACGCGGCAAGGAACTCGCCAACCGCAAGCTCGGTGAGCTCAATTTCGCCTGCACCGATTGCCACGGCAAAGTGGCCAATCATTGGATCCGCGGGCAATGGCTGGGCGAGCCGAAAGGTCAGTACGATCATTTTCCGACTTGGCGCACCAGCCTGCTCGCGATTTGGGACATCCGCCAGCGCTTCCAGTGGTGCCAAGTCAATATCCGCGGCGACGAACTGCCACCCGACGCCAAGGAATATGGCGACCTCGAGCTCTACTTGGCGTCGATGAATCAGGGCCAGAAGCTGAGCGTGCCGGGGATCAGGCATTAGTAATGGTCACGCGGCGCGAAGTCCTGCAAGTCGGCGCCGCCGCGGCGGCACTGCTGGCGGGCGCCTCCGCTGTCACGCGCGCGCTGGCGCAGCAGCGCCTGTCGCAGGAGGAGCTTTTCAAGTTCGAGCCGCTCGGCAATGTCACGCTGCTCCACGTCACCGATATCCACGGCCAATTGCTGCCGGTCTATTTCCGCGAGCCCTCGATCAATCTCGGCGTCGGCGCCGCGCGCGGCGAGCCGCCGCATCTGACCGGGCAGGACTTTCTTAAGCGTTTCGGCATCGCGCCGAAATCGTCGGCGGCCTATGCGCTGACCGACCAGGACTTCGTTGCGCTCGCCAAAGAATACGGCCGCATCGGCGGCCTCGACCGGCTGGCGACCGCGGTCAAGGCGGTGCGGGCCGAGCGCGGCGACAGCGTGCTGCTGCTCGATGGCGGCGACACCTGGCAGGGTTCACTCGGCGCCAACCGAAGCCACGGCCAGGACATGATCGACTGCATGGCGCTCTTGCAGCCTGACGCCATGACCGGCCATTGGGAATTCACCTATGGCGAAGCGCGCGTGAGCGAGGCGATCAAGGGGCTGGGCTTTCCGTTTCTTGCGCTCAACATCCGCGACAATGAGTGGAACGAGCCGGCGTTTCCAGCCTTCAAAATGTTTGAGCGAGGCGGCGTCAAGATCGCGGTGCTGGGCGAGGCCTTTGCCTATACGCCCGTCGCCAACCCGCGCTGGATGATCCCGAAATGGTCGTTCGGCATCCGCGAGGAAGACGTGCGCGCTAATGTCGAGAAGGTGCGCAAGGAGGGCGCGCAGCTCGTGGTGTTACTCTCGCACAACGGTTTCGACGTCGACCGCAAAATGGCGTCGCGCGTCGCCGGCATCGACGTCATCCTGTCCGGCCACACGCATGACGCGCTGCCGGAGGCGATCAAGGTCGGCAAGACGCTGCTCGTTGCCTCCGGCTGCGAGGGCAAATTCCTCTCGCGGCTCGACCTCGACGTTCAGAACGGAACGGTCAGGGACTTCCGCTACAAACTAATCCCGCTGTTCGCCGACGCGATCTCGCCAGATGCCGAGATGGCGGCGGCGATCGCCAAGGCGCGCGCGCCTTACGCGCAGGAACTTACGCGCGTCGTCGGGCACACCGAGTCGCTGCTTTACCGGCGCGGCAACTTCAACGGCACCTTCGACGATCTGATTTGCACCGCGTTGCTAAAGGAGCGCGACGCCGAGATCGTGCTGTCGCCCGGCTTCCGCTGGGGCACCAGCCTGCCGCCGGGCGCGCCGATTACGGTCGAGGACATCCACAATGTTTGCGCGATCACCTATCCGCAGGTCTACCGGCGGCCGATGAGCGGCGAGCAGCTGAAGACCGTGCTCGAGGACGTCGCCGACAATCTGTTCAATCCCGATCCCTACTATCAGCAGGGCGGAGACATGGTGCGCTGCGGCGGATTGGGCTACGCGATTGATATCGGTAAGCCGATCGGGCAGCGCATCTCCGACATGACCTTGCTCAAATCCGCGCAGCCGATCGACCCGCGCAAGGACTACGTGGTCGCCGGCTGGGCGAGCGTGAACGAAGGCACCGAGGGTCCGCCGGTCTGGGACCTGATCGAGCGCCATATCGCGGCGGAGAAGTCGGTGCGGGTCGCGCCGAACAGCGCGGTGAAGATTTCCGGCGCGTAAGAGGCATTTTTGCGTCCCTCCAGTCTATCGCCTATGACTTGAGCCGACGCGTTCAATCCGGGTGGCGCAATGGCCAAGCTTAATCTCTCCGTCGCCGTGCGCGACTACGACCGCACCCGTCCGCTGATGGACGGGCTGGTCGCGATCGACGGCGTCGATCCAGTGTTCATGGCGCTCGACCCGGAGGAAATCTTCTTTCGCGCCTTCCGCCACGCCGAGTTCGATATCTGCGAATTGTCCCTGTCGAGCTTTACGGTGAAGACCGCGCGGGGCAATTGCCCCTATGTCGGCGTGCCGGCCTTCGTCTCGCGCGCCTTCCGCCACACCTCGATCTATGTGCGTACCGACCGCATCAAGCAGCCTGCCGACATGAAGGGCAAGACGATCGGGGTGCCGGAATATCAGTTGACCGCCAATGTCTGGGCGCGCGCCATTCTGCAGGATGATCATGGCGTCAAACCGTCCGACATCCATTGGGTGCGGGGCGGGCTGGAAGAGTCAGGACGGCCGGAGAAGATCGCGATCACACTGCCCGAAGACGTGAAGCTGTCCGACGTGCCGGCAGGGCAGACACTGTCCGGGATGCTGGATAGCGGGGCAATCGACGGCTTTATCGGCCCGCGCGTGCCGTCGCCGTTCGAGCGCGGCCACCCTAATGTCGGCTGGCTCTTTCCCGATCCGGTCGCGGCGGCAAAAGATTACTACAAGCGCACCGGCGTTTTTCCCATCATGCATCTCGTCGGCGTTAGGCGCGAGCTGGCCGAGCAGCATCCCTGGCTACCGGGCGCGGTGTTCAAGGCTTTTGAGCGATCGAAGGCGATCGCGCTCGAAAAGCTCGCCGACACGTCCTCGACCAAGGTGACGTTGCCCTTTGTCGAGGAGCGGCTGCGCGAGGCGCGCGCGCTGATGGGCGTCGACTTCTGGTCCTATGGCGTCGCGCCGAACCGCAAGACGCTCGAGACGTTTCTCCAGCATCACCATGCGCAAGGCCTCTCGCCGCGCCAGCTCAAGGTGGAGGAGCTGTTCCACCCGGGCACGCTGGAGACCTACAAGCTCTGAGTCTTGCTAATCCTCATCGCTGTTTGATGCTGTCGAGCCCGCCCAGCTTGCCGACCAGCGCGTTGGCGCCGATCGCAAGCACGAACAGCACGATCAGATTGGCGTACATGCGCGGCATGTCGAAGGTCGAATAGGCGTTGATGATGAGAAAGCCGATGCCTTTGTTCGACAGCTTGGTCTCGGCGAGCAACGTGCCGACCAACGCAACCCCGAGACCGAGCCGCACGCCGTTGACGATCGGATGGCGCATCGCCGGCAGGTAGATCTTGGTGGCCATCTGTAGGGTCGAGGCGCGGAAGCTCTTACCGACGCGAATCAGCACCGTGTCGATTGCGCGCATGCCGGCGGCGACCGAGAGTGCAACTGGAAAAAAGCAGGACAGCGTGCCGAGCGCGATCTTCGACGGGGAATCGACGCCGAACCACATGATCATCACCGGGAAGAAGATGATCTTCGGCGTCGGCCCGAGATAATAGAGATAGGGCTCGAAGGCGCGGGCGAGGAAGCGGTTGGCGCCGAGCACGATGCCGACGACGAGGCCGGAAAGACCGCCGATCGCCAGCGCGACGCCGATCTCGCCGACGGTGACGGCGAGATTGTAATAATAGTTGGGGTGCGACAAGAGCTCGACCAGCGCCGCGCCGATGCGCAACAGCGAGGGCACCACGTCCTGATAGAGCCAGCCGGAACGGGCGAGCACTTCCCACAGCGCCGGCAACGCGAGGATGATGGCGAGACGCAATAGCGCCACCGGGGCGATCAGCGGCGCGGGAGCTGCGGTCGGGATCAACCGACCGGTCGTAGCCATCGCTCGATCCTCTCCAGCGCCATGAAGAACAGGACGCTCACCAGGATGACGAAGCAGATCGCGGCATAGGTGCCGCCGAGGTCGTAACGCTCGGCCAGATCCTCGATGAGCTGGCCGAGCCCGCCATAATTGATGAGGAACTCGACGCCGACGATGTTGATGAGCGCGAAGATCAAGCCGAGCCGTACGCCGATGAAAATGGTTGGCAATGCGGCCGGGAACAGAATCTTCCAGAACTGCTGCGCCGACGTGAGGTTGAAGCTCTTGCCGACATCGACCAGCACCTTGCGGGTCCCCGCCATGCCCTCGATGGTCTTGAGGATCACCGGCGGCAGCGCCGCGACGAAGCCGATCATGATGATGGTGATGGCGTTGCGGCCGAAAATCACCATGAACAAGGGATAGGCGAGCACGATAGGTGCAGCCGCCCAGGCTGCCACCCAGGTCTCGCAGGCCTGGCGCAGCAGCGACACACGCTGCAGCAGCACGCCGACGGCGACGCCGACGACCGTGATCATGATGCCGGCGGTGAGGCACTCGGCGCCGGTGAGCAGGAAACGGCGGCCGATGTGTTCCTCAGCGGTGATGCGGTAAAGGCTGCCGATCACCTCCGAGGGTGGCGGCACGATGAAGCGGCTGACCCAGTCGAGTCGGATGACCGCTTCGGCGGCGATGAGCAATACCAGCACGCCGGCAAGGCCGACCAGCATGGGCAGTGGGCCGTGTGCCGCCGGACGCCGACCTGCGGCAGCATCGGTCATGGATTGCCGGCCTCGTGGTGTAGCACGTGCGCCTCCTCGTCCTTCATGCCGCGGCTTGCCTCCTCGCGCAGGTCGTTCCAGATCTGCGCCACGTAACGGCCGAACGCCTCGCTCGAAACGATCTTAGAGCTGCGCGGGCGTGGCAAGTCGATGTCGACGATGCGCTTTACCTTGCCGGGGCGGTAGGTCATCACCAGGATGCGGTCCGACATCTGCACCGCCTCGGTGATGTTGTGGGTGATGAGCAGCGTGGTCTGCTTCAGCTGCTGCTGGATTTGCAGCACCTTATCGCCGAGCAGGAGCCGCGTCTGCTCGTCGAGCGCGGCGAAGGGCTCGTCCATAAGCAGGATCTTCGGCTCGGAGGCGAGCGTGCGCGCAAGCGAGACCCGCTGGCGCATGCCGCCGGAAAGCTCGCCCGGATATCGGTTCTCGAAGCCGGTGAGGCCGACGAGCGAGATGAAATGCCGCGCGCGCGCGATGCGCTGCTGTTTCGCCATGCCGGTGAGCTCGAGCGGAAAGGCGACATTATCGGTCACCGTGCGCCAGGGAAATGTCGATTCTTCCTGGAACACCATACCGATCGATTTGTGCGGGCCAGTGATGGCCTCGCCGGCGACGTTGACCGTGCCCGCGTGATGGCTGAGCAGGCCGCCGATGACGTTGAACAGCGTCGATTTCCCGCACCCGGAAGGGCCGATCACCGAGAGGAACTCGCCAGGCCGCACGGTGAAGGAGACATCGTCGACCGCGGTGATGACGCCGTCAGGCGTGTCGAAGCGCACCGCGATGTCGTCGACCGTCAAAATGGCGCCGTTGGCTTTGGGCGCGGCCATGTCAGTCGCCCTTGCGCGTCATCACCGCGGTCATGGCGGCGGTGTAGCCCGGCTCGACGCGCACATCGACCACCCCGACGTGGCCCGCTTCGACCGCGGCGATGGCCTTGGCGAAGGTGGGGGCGAGATCGCTGATCGCGCTCACCGGCCCAAAGCCTTGTGCGCCTTGCGCGCGCGCCATGGTGGCGAGATCGATGTCGGGCTCGGAGATGCGCTGACCGACCCAGCGGTTCTCCACCGGCCGGTTGCGCATGCGCGCCACGCGCTCCTGGTGCAGCTCATCATTGAAGAAGGAGCGGTTGTTGGCGACCACGAGCAACAGCGGAATCTTGTAATGCGCCGCCGTCCATAGTGCGGTCACCCCCATAAGGAAATCGCCGTCGCCGCAGACGGCAACCGGCAAGCGGCCAGTGCCTTTCAACGCCAGCGCGGCGCCGACCGAGATGCCGGGGCCGCCGCCGACGCCGCCGCCGCCGTCGCTGCCGAGGTAATCGAGCGGATGGCGGAACGGCCAGCTCGCACCATTCCAGGACAGCGACACGTGTGTGAGCGATGCCGGCCGGGCGCCGATCGAGCGGCGCAAGGCATCGGCGAGATGATCGACCGTGAGTTTATCGCCCGCCGGCTTGAACGACACGCGCGCGTTCGTCTCAACGAGATGCGGCTTGCCCGGGCCAAGCGACGCGATGAGGGCGGGCACAGCGACATCCGGCTCGCAGTCGAGGAAGACATCGACCGGCGGCAGCCCCTGATAGTCCATGCTCCAGCCGTTATGCAAATGGTGGTCGACTGAAATCTGCACGACTTTCGCCGTGACGGTGCCCGCGTGCTTGAAGGTGCCGGCGATGTCGAGCCAGTCGAGGCTCAGGATCGCGTCGGCCGCGCGCAACGCCTCGATCGCCTCCGGCACCGGGCCGATGGTCCCGGGCGCGCCGATATGCAGCGCGTGGTCGGTCGGGAAGGCGCAAGGCACCTTGAGATCGGTCAATACGCGCGTGTTCAGCCGCTCGGCGAGCTTGATGCGCTCGGTCCAGGCCGCCTCGCTGCGCGAGACCCGGCCAGCGAGGATCACTGGATGCTTGGCTTTGCCGAGCAGCTCGGCCGCCGCCCTGATCGCTTCAGGCGTAGGCGCGCTCGCAACCGGCGGCATGAAACGCTGCGCCTCGATCGGCGCGACCGGCTCGGCGAGCTTCTCCTCCTGCATGCCGGCGTCGAGATTGACGTAAGTTGGCCCGCGCGGCGCCGTGTTGGCGATCCATCCTGCGCGCAGCACCGCCTCGCGCGCGGCGAGCGGCGAGGCTGGCTGGTCATCCCATTTGGTGTAGCCGCGCACCAGTGCACCCTGATCGCGCGCGGTGTGAATCCAGTCGATCCACGGCCGGCGCTTGACCGTATCCACGGGGCCGGTGGCGCCGAGAATGACCACGGGCATGCGGTCGCACCACGCGTTGAACATCGCCATGGTGGCGTGCATCAACCCGACATTGGAATGCACCGCCGCCGCCATCGCTTTGCCCGTCACCTTGGCATAACCGTGCGCGATGGCGACCGCGCTTTCCTCGTGCAGGCAAAGCAACATCTGCGGCCGTTCATTGCCGAGATAGTTCACCAAGCTGTCGTGTAGGCCGCGATAGCTGGCGCCCGGATTGAGCGCGATATAGGGAATGTTGAGCGCGCGCAGCGCATCGGCGACGACGTCACTGCCAAAACCCGCCGCATTGACGCCAGATGGCAGCGGACGATCGATGTCGGCAAGTTCGGAGCGCTGTGCGGCAGCGCGGTCGGTCTCGGCCACTGGCGAAAATCCCGTCTTAAACTCCACCCGGCGGGCGGCGGCGTCATTTGAACCGGATTACGAGCCCTGGCGCAATCGGGCGAGGACCTTCAGGCCGGCATAGCCGTCGGCCGGCACCATGCCGACCTTCTTCTGGAAGGCGAGGACGGCGCGCACGGTATCGCTGCCGACCCGCCCATCGATGCCATCGGTCGGGAAGCCGCGCTCGTTGAGCCGGCGCTGGATTTCCTTGACTTCGAGTAGGGTCGGAATGCGCTCGCCGCCGGGGAACCGCTGGTGGAAGGGTGCATCACCACGGATCAAGTCGCCGAGATGCAGCAGCGCCAGCGTGTAGGCGAGCGAGGGATTGTAACTGTAGACCGCCTGGAAATTCTGCCCGACCAGGAAGACCGGCCCGCCGCGCTCCGGCTCCCAGAGTTTCACGCGGTCCTGCGGCCGGGCAAAGCCTGTGCCGTCGGCGCGCTTGACGCCAGACGCCTGCCAAATCGCGTAGGTGCGCCAGCTGCGGTTGTCGGCGCGCAAGCCGGCCGGCACGGTGACTTCGCAGCCCCAGGCTTCGCCGCGTCGATAGCCGCCGCGCGCGACGAGATAGTGTGCGGTGCCGGCCATCGAGTCGTCCGGGCGGCCGAACGGTGTGATGCGGCCATCGTGATCGTAATCGACGCCCATGTGCAGCCACACCTCCGGCATCCACTGGGTGTGGCCCATGGCGCCGGCCCAGGAGCCGATCATCTCGGAAGGCTGCGCCCATCCGCGGTCGACGATGATGAGCGCGTTGGCGAGCTCAGCCTCCCAATAGCGGCGGCGACGCGGCTCGCGCCAGGCAAGTGCGGCAAGCGCGGGGACGACCGGCCGCATGTATTTGCGGTTGACGATGACGTCGCCGAACGAAGATTCCATGCCCCACAGCGCGAGCATGGTGAAGCGGTCGACGCCATAGTCGCGCTCGATGCGCGCGAGCAGGTCGGCATATTCGCGCGCGCGCTCGCGCCCAGTGATCACCCGCCATTCGGAGCAGCGCCGGTTAATGTATTGCCACAGCTTTTCGGTAAATTCGGGCTGGGCGCGGATGTCCGCGAGCACGCTTAGGTCCGGTACGAGCGCATCCATTACCCGCGCATAAGTCTGCGCCGACACACCGCGCCTGAGCGCGTAGGCGCGGAAACTCGCCAGCCAATGCTCGAACCCCGCCGGCCTGGGCTGCGCCCACGCGGGAAACGAAAGCGCGGCGGCCGTGCTCAGGCTACCGGCAAGGACAGCGCGCCGAGTCAGTGCTGCACGCGGGAAGAATCGCATGGTGGCATTTTATTCGCTGCCGGTTTGCAGACAATCGCTGCCTTATTCGCGTGCAGCCAGTTCTGCCCGTGCGGCTCAATCATCGATGTAACGATGCCGTCGGTGATGATGGTGGCGGCGCACGTGGCGGCGGTACCGATGCTTGCGCGGCTTGTGGCGCTCGACGGATGGCTCCGCCTTTTGCGACGCCGTCATCTCGGGCAGCGGCATGGTGACGTCGCGGGTCGGCGCGGCATGCGCAATCTGCGGCGCCGTATCGGACGGAGGCGGCACGAGATCGTCCGGTGTGAGTTCTGTCCCGCGCGCGCCGATCAGTTTCTCATAAGACAGCACCAGGCTCATATACGGATTGACCCACGCCCAGCCGATCTTGCTGAACACCTGAATGTTGAAATGCACATGGTAGGAAGTCCCATTGGGGAAATCGCCCCAAGTCGCAACCTTTCCGATGATCTCGCCCTGGCTCACGACGCGACCGCTAAGCAAGCCATCCTCGTCCATGAATTTCGGATTCATGTGCAGGTAGCGGAAGCGCACGAGGTCGTTTTCCGTATTGACTACGATATAGGCGCCGAGATCGCCGGCGTTGCGCCAGATCACGCCATCGCGCGCGGCGGCGACCGTGTGCTGATATGGCATGCAGCGGTCGGCGTTGGGGTCCTTGAGTACGCAGGTGGAAGGCCGAATGTCCTCGCCCTGATGGCCCCAGCCGCCCGGACACTGGCCGACCAGGAAATCGCGCAACTCGCAAAAATTATCGCGCCAAGGATAAGAGAAGTTCACCGCCGCGGACTCATCGAATACCAGCGGAATGCCGTTCACCCGGCAGGAATATTGCGCGCCCTTGGGGCCGACGGTGCCGCTGCGTCCCGTGCGGTAGCAATCGCCCCAAGGCATGAAGGATTGCGATTTCACATAGGCGGGCGCCTGGGCGATCGGGAACCGCATGTCGGCATAGACGTGGTAATCGGCGCGGCCCGGCAGTTTGTGCCAGCCGGTCTCGGGGATGAGATCGCCGGGGCCATAATAGGTGAAGTCGGGCGAGGTCGCTTGCGGGCGGGTCAGGTCGACATGCGGCGCTTTGATCGGCAGCGGGCTGCCGCCGGCAAGCTGCAGCAGACTGAGGAAGCGCCGCGCGATCGGATCGGCCTCGCGGCAGGACAGATAGCGGCGCGCACTCGGGCGGTCGTAACATTGAATCGACACCACATAAGGCACGCCGAAGCGTTCAAAGACATAACGCATCTGCGCGTCGCGGAAGATGCGCTGAATGCCGGGAAACGCCGCGTCGAGACCGTTGACAGGGAAAACTTCTTGGTGATCGGGACCGTCGAGGTCGTAGACGAAGGCGGCGCCGGTGATCTCGATTTCGACCGGCTTGTGAAAATGAAAATTCAAATCGCCGTCGCCGTCGTCGAGCAGAAAGGTGGCCATGTAGCCGGCCGGTCCGGCGAGAAAGAATTTCGAGGGATGGAACGGCGCGAAATAATTGTCGGCGGTCAGCGCGTCAGTCTTGCCGGCGGCGGCATCGGCGCGGAAGCGGTCGATGTCGATCGGCAGCAAGACCGGCACGCTGCTCTTGCCGATGCCAGCAAAACGCCTGCCAGTTTGCGCATTGAGACGGGCAAGCTCCACCGCCGGCGGATCGATGCCGTGATCGGTGAGCGCGGCGGCCGCTTCCGCCCAGTTGACCTGGGTGAGAATAAAACGAGGCGCTTCCATCTCGCCGGCCGCAGCTGCGCTCACGGCAAGCAACGCGGCACAGGCCAGCACCGGCAGTTTCAATTCGCGCCTCGTGATTCGCTTGAAGGCCCTTGGCACCGGCAGATTAGCGGGCCTGGACCGCGACCTTCAAGCGCGCGCGGCAATGAAGTCTGAATGAACGTTAATGAAGGGGGGAGCGTGCGTGCGGGTCTGCACTTGTGTCTACGGCCCCGCTTGGTTTCAGGCGAGGCCGCAGATTGCTTTTCGCTTGTGCCGAAAGCGGCGGCTAGCCGAGGACCTCCAGCGTCACCCGCGCAAGGCCATCGAAGCCGAGAATGCGGGCGACGGCCGGCGTCACATCGATGATGCGACCGTGCACGAACGGTCCGCGATCGTTGATGCGGACAACAGTGCTGCGCCCATTGCTGAGATTAGTGACGCGCACTTTGGAGCCAAAAGGCAGCGTGCGGTGCGCGGCGGTCATGCCGTTCGGCACCGCATGTTCGCCATTCGCAGTTTTTTCACTCGTATAGGCATAGATCGAAGCGATACCGGATTGAGCATTCACTGTCGAAAAAGCAACAAGCATCACTGCGCCGCAAAGCGCGGCGACTGTACGTCGTAACATTCCGTAGTCTCCCAATTGCGCCCCCAAGAGGGGCCGCTGCATAAAGCCGCTGCGTGCGATTGCGGGGCGAAATCGGGGCGATTTCGGGAAATTATTGCGTCGCAAAAAGCGGTCGGGCGTTAATCTTTTGCGCGCTCGACATAAGAACCGTCGGCGGTCGACACCACCACGCGCGTGCCCGTCGTGATGTGCGTCGGCACCATGGTGCGCACGCCGTTCGACAGCATCGCCGGCTTGAACGAGCCCGAGGCGGTCTGGCCCTTGACCACCGGTTCGGTGTCGACGACTTCGAGCGTGACCTTCTGCGGGATCTCGATCGACACCGGCGCGCCTTCGTGGATGGCGAGCGAAACCACCATGCCTTCCTGCAGGTATTTGTCATAGTCGCCGACCACATCGGGCGGCACGCGGACCTGATCGTAAGTCTCCTGGTTCATGAAGTGGAAGCCGTCGGCGTCCTTGTAGAGATAAGAGAATTCGTGGTCCTCGACATGGGCGCGCTCGACCTGATCGGTGGTCTTGTAGCGTTGCGAGGTCTTCACGCCGTCGGAAATCCGGCGCATATCGACCTGGGTGGTGGGCGTACCCTTGCCGGGATGGAAGTTTTCGGCGGTCAAGACGACATAAAGCTTGCCGTCGATATCGACGATGTTGCCCTTGCGGAGCTGGCTGGCGATGACTTTCACGCGAACGGTCCTTGCGACGAGAGCGGCCTTTTGCCGCGGATTCGGGGCGCACCATACTCATCCTGACGCCGGATGCCAGTATTTCCGCTGCAGCCTTCGCCAGAGGTAAATGTGGCAGCAACTCCGCCATTTTGGATGCCGGGAGTGCATGCCGCGCGCCGGCCTTACCTCTCGACGCGTGCGCGGATCCAAGCCGCCTTACGGGATTGGTTTTCCGCGGAGGATTTCGTCGAGGTGGAAACCGCAGCGCTACAGGTCTCGCCCGGCAACGAGACCCATCTGCACGGTTTTGCCACCGAGCTGGTTGCGCCCAGCGGCGAGCGGGTCCTTTATCTGCGCACCTCGCCGGAATTCGCCTGCAAGAAATTGTTGGCAGCGGGGGAGAGGCGCATCGTCGAATTCGCCCGTGTCTTTCGCAACCGCGAGCGCGGGGCGTTGCACCATCCCGAATTCACTTTGCTCGAATGGTACCGCGCCAATGCGCCCTACGAGGTGCTGATGGACGATTGTGCGGCGCTCATCGTGGCCGCCGCGCGCGCCGCCAATACGAAGCAATTCAGCTTCCGCGGCAAGACTTGCGATCCCTTCGCGGCACCGGAGCGTGTGACGGTGGCGGAGGCCTTTTCGCGCCGCGCCGACATCGACCTTTTGGTGACGCTTAAGGACGGGCGCGGCGACCGCGATGCGCTCGCCGCACAGGCCGAGCGGGTGGGGATCAAAACCGCCGCCGACGATACTTGGACCGACGTCTTCAGTCGCGTGCTCGCCGAGCGTGTCGATCCGCATCTCGGCCTCGGCCGCGCCACGATTCTTTACGAATACCCGCTGCCGCTGGCGGCGCTGGCGCGGGCGAAACCCGGGAGCGACGAGGTGGCCGAACGGTTCGAGCTTTATGCCTGCGGGGTCGAGCTTGCCAATGCCTTCGGTGAATTGACCGATCCCGCCGAGCAGCGCGTACGCTTTGAAGCGGCAATGGGCGAAAAGGAGCGCGTCCACGGCGAGCGCTATCCGCTCGATGAGGACTTCCTTGAAGCGCTCGCGCAAATGCCGCCGGCGTCGGGCATCGCGCTCGGCTTCGACCGGCTGGTCATGCTGGCGACCGGCGCCGAGCGCATCGAGCAGGTGATCTGGACGCCGGTGGTGGAAATGTGAGGCGTCATGGCCGCGCTTGTCCGGCCACCCACCTTTTTGTTGCAAGGAACCCGGATGTCCGGGACAAGGCCGGGCATGACGATGGACGGACAGACATGACAATCAGAAATCGGACGTCGCGCACGCTACGCCAACTTTACGAGCACGAATTGATCGCGCTCGCACGGGTTGCTGGATTGGAACCGGTCGCTGCGCGCTACGCCGTCGCGGTGCCGGCGGCACTCGCCGCGGTTATCAACCCCGACGATCCGCATGATCCGATCGCGCGGCAATTCGTGCCCGATGTCGCCGAGCTTGAGGAGCATCCAGAGGAACTTGTCGACCCGATCGGCGACGCGGCTCACAGTCCGGTCGAGGGCGTCGTGCACCGCTATCCCGATCGCGTGTTGCTCAAGCTCACCCATGTCTGCGCCGTCTATTGCCGCTTCTGCTTCCGCCGCGAGATGGTCGGGCCAGACAAGCCCGCCGCGCTGAGCAACGAAGCGCTCACCCGCGCGCTCGATTACATCCGCGGCAATCCAGACATCTGGGAGGTGATCCTCACCGGCGGCGATCCGCTGGTATTGTCGGCACGGCGCTTGCGCGCAGTGATGCGAGAATTGGCCACGATCGACCACGTCAAGATCGTGCGCATCCATACGCGGGTGCCGGTTGCCGATCCGCGGCGCATCACGCCCGAGCTCGTGCGGGCGATGAAGGCGAGCGGCAAGGCGACCTATGTGGCGTTGCACGTCAATCACGCACGTGAGCTCACGGTCGATGCGCGCGCGGCGATTGCGCGCATGGCCGACGGCGGGATCGTGCTGCTCGGCCAATCGGTGCTGCTCAAGGGCGTCAACGACACAGCCGAGCCGCTCGGCGAACTGATGCGCGCCCTCGTCGAATGCCGGATCAAGCCCTATTACCTGCACCATGGCGATCTCGCGCCCGGCACCGCGCATCTGCGCACCGATATCGAAACTGGACAGAGGCTGATGCGCGAATTGCGCGGACGCTTCTCCGGCCTTTGCCAGCCGACCTACATGCTCGACATCCCGGGCGGCCACGGCAAATCGCCGATCGGCCCGGATTACCTCACACCCGCCGGTTCAAACGGCGGCGAGTACTTTATTGTCGAGGATTACAAAGGCGGCCGGCACGCCTATCCGTCGGCTAGCGCGTGACGCAGAAAAAGCCTGTCCGACGCGATCGGGGACGGCCGTCGGACAAGCTCAGGCGCCATCAGAAGCCGGGCATCAAGTCGACCAAGGCGGCGGCCACGACCACGCCGGCGAAGCCGATGAACACGACGGCAATCGCCGCACGCCAAACAAAGAAGGCGTCGCGCCGCAATTCCGCTGTGAGGTTCTTGCCGTTCATCATGGTCACGACGTCTTTGTGAAAGGGCGAGTCCCATCCGGTACAAGACATGCACCCGCGCCAAGCGATATGCCAATAACTTCCGTGTTAAAACAACGGCTGCTTAGTCGAAATCCTGCGCCGGAAAGGGTCCGGCGAGTATTTCTCGTGAGCTGTGGTCGTCGACCCATGTTCCGCGCGCCGGAGCCCGCGTATGTGGCGGTGCCAGCGCCACCTTTACCTGACCTGCCGATTTGGTACCGCGCCATTCATTGCCTTCATAAGAGGTAATTCCACCGCTTGTGCCGATCGGTTGTAGTGAGATAATGGGCACCCCGAGCAAGGGCAACAAGGGAGGCTACAATGCGATTGCTACGTTTGACCCTGACGGTCGCCGCGGCGGTGTTTTTGGTGGCAATGGCAGAGAATACAACGGCGAGTGCAGCCTGCATTCGAAAATGCGTCAGCATAACCTCCAGCGGTTTTTGCACGAAATATGGTTCGTGTGAACCGGTGGTGGAGTCTGTACTCTCAGCCGCAAAAACAGTGCGCAGCGCAAAGAATTGCCACCGTTACCTAGCGCTCCGTTGCGACGATGGCTCCTGCGAAACGGTATGCAATCGACCTAAGAAATAACCCTAAAACCTCTGCATTCGGGGATGGTTGGGCCGTCTCTTTGTGCGCAAGCTTCGGGGTGGCGGGCCCTAGGGGATTGGACGCCGATCACCCGGGCAAACGAAGCGCTCCGGGCGCGGTTGCCTCAACCCGGCTCCATGCCATGCGCCTTGATGATCGGCGCCGCAGCCGACGCGCTGAGGAACGCGGCGAAGGCCTTAGCCGCTTCCGTATTCGCCGCCTTGGCGCCGACGGCGGCCGAAAAGGCGATATAGGATTGTAACGTACCCGGGTAGGGGCCGGCATAATCGACCTGCGGATTGCCGACGAGATAATTGTTGAGGAATAGCGCGAGCTCGGCATCGCCTTTGACGATGGTCGCCACGACGTCCTCGACCTTGACCGCCTTGATCTTCGCCTTCATCGCGTCGGCGATGCCGAGCGTTTCAAACATCTTCAGTGTAGCGACGCCACTTTGCCCAGTCGGCACGAAGGCGACGGATTTTGCATTGAGCAGCGTCTGCTTCAGCGCGTCCGCCGAACTCACGTCAGGCTTCGGCGCGCCCTTCTTCACGGCGACCCCTTGGCCGATCCGCAGCAACTGCACCGTCGAGCCAGGCTCCAGCACGGCGACCGTCGCCGGCTGCTTGATCAACCCGTTCGCGGCGATGAACACGTCGAACGCTTCACCGCCCTGCAGACGTTTTGCCTGCTCAACGCCGAAGCCGTACTCGATCGTCAGCTTGTGGCCGCTGCTCTTCTCAAACTGCGCGGCAAGCTCCTTGACCGCGGGCTCGACCACCTCGGCGGCCAGCACCTTGAGCTCGGCGGCAGGCGCGGGCTGCGCCGCGATTAACGCGGCGGCCGCCAATGCGGCAGCATAGACAGACTTCATGGGCTTCTCCTTGGCGAGGCGGCGCGTCGGCGCGCGCAAATTTAGCAGAGGAAACCGGTGGCTGTCCTACGTGATGACGGCATGGCGCGCCCTAGGGGATTCGAACCCCTGTTACCGCCGTGAAAGGGCGGTGTCCTAGGCCTCTAGACGAAGGGCGCATGCGCAAGAATGGGCGCGGCGGGACGTATAAAGAGCTTCACGGCGAGCGGCAAGCAAGCGCATGATCCCGAAAAATGGGCACCGGTTTTCGCATAAGATCATGCGCCACTTAAGAAATGTCCGGCGCTACCACTTGCCGGTATTCGGCATCGATTTCCACGGTTCCTGCGGCGGCTTGGCCTGGCCCTTCTGCAAAAGCTCGATCGAATGCCTGTCGGGCGAGCGCACGAAGGCCATCATGCCGTCGCGCGGCGGCCGGTTGATGGTGACGCCGGCCTTCATCAATCTGTCGCAGGTCGCATAAATGTCATCGACCTCGTAGGCGAGGTGGCCGAAATAGCGGGCCTCGCCGTAGTCCTCGGTGTCCCAGTTATAGGTCAACTCCACCTCGAGTCCGGGGCGGCCCTCCTTCTTGGTCTGCTCGATCCGCGTCATATCGTCCGGCGCGCCCAGGAATACCAGCGTATAGCGGTTCTTCTCGTCCACCCGCCGGCGGGTCTCCTTCAGGCCGAGCTTGTTGACATAGAAATCGAGCGCATCGTCGAGATTGCGCACGCGCAGCATGGTGTGCAGATATCGCATGGAAAAACCTCACCGGACTGGGACGCGGGCGGACCGCCCGCGCGCAATATAGCGATGATTGCCGCTGATCTCGATAGCGCCGTCAACCGCTTGCGCGATCTCGTTGCCGGGGCCGCGCGCATCGTGCCCTTCACCGGCGCCGGCATCTCGACCGAGTGCGGCATCCCCGACTTTCGCTCGCCCGGGGGGCTGTGGACCAAGAACCGGCCGATCGAATTCGATGACTTTCTCGCCAGCCAGGAGATGCGGGACGAATCTTGGCGGCGGCGCTTTGCCATGGAGGATCATTTTGGCGGCGCCAAGCCGGGCCGCGGCCATCGCGCGCTTGCTTCGCTCTACCGCGCCGGCAAGGTGCCGGGGGTGGTGACGCAGAATATCGACAACTTGCATCAGGCCTCGGGAATTGCCGCCGCCGATGTGGTCGAGCTGCACGGCAATACGACCTATGCGACCTGTCTAAGTTGCGGGCAACGCTACGAATTGGTCTGGGTGCGGGAGAAGTTCGAATCGAACGGCCGCCACGCGCCCGATTGCGGCTGCGGCGGCCATATCAAGACGGCGACTGTGTCGTTCGGGCAGGCTATGCCGGCGGAGGCCATGCAGCGCGCCGAGGCTCTCGCACGCGACTGCGACCTGTTTCTCGCCATCGGCTCGTCATTGGTGGTGTGGCCGGCGGCGGGATTTCCGCTGAGGGCGAAACGTCATGGCGCGTCGCTCGTCATCGTCAATCGCGAGCCGACCGAATTCGACGACGTCGCCGACCTTGTCGTCCATCACGACATCGGCGACACGCTCGCCCCCTTTCTCACGCACTGATTCGGCTTGCGCTCGTTGTGCATAGGCTGTGCGCAAGCGCTTTTTTACTCTTTGCCGCGCAAGGCCCGGTGTTATCGTGAACGCGTAGATTCGTTGAAGCGCCCTTGAAGAGGCGTCAGAACATGAGCGGCGTTGCGGCGTCATGACGTCGGACGGGATTGCATCGAAAATGTCTGGGACCAATCTCCGACCCGGCGCGGCCCAAGATCTTTCCGACGAGAGCGCCAGCGAGCTCATCGAGATGGCCGGCGTCATCAAGTGGTTCGACGTCGCCAAGGGCTTCGGCTTCATCGTCCCCGATAACGGCATGGCGGACGTGCTCTTGCACGTCACCTGTCTGCGCCGCGACGGCTACCAGACCGCCTATGAGGGGGCGCGCGTGGTCTGCGAGGTGCAGCAGCGCCCCAAGGGGTTGCAGGCGTTCCGCATCCTCTCCATGGACGAGACGACCGCGCTGCACCCGGCGCAGATGCCGCCGCCGCGCACCCATGTCACGGTAACGCCGAGCAGCGGGCTCGAGCGGGCGCAAGTCAAATGGTTCAACCGCTTGCGTGGCTTCGGCTTTCTCACCCGCGGCGAGGGCACGCCGGACATTTTCGTCCATATGGAGACGCTGCGGCGCTACGGCATTGCCGAGCTGCGCCCCGGACAGACCGTGCTCGTCCGCTTCGGCGCCGGCCCCAAGGGTCTGATGGCGGCCGAGGTGCGGCCGGATAGCGGCTCCCTCGGCCCGGCCTCGCACTAGCCGTCCGCCGCATTTTCCCATTGCTGGCTGCAGTTTGCCCGCGTAAAGGCGAGCGCCATGCGCGCGCTGTGGACCGCTTTTGTGTTGATCGGGTTATTGGCGGCTGTTCCCGCCCGGCCTGCCGAATTCAAACCGCTCGAAATTGCCAGTAAGACCGGCGTGCACAGCTTTGCGGTGGAGATCGCCGCCACCGACGCCGAACGTGAGAAGGGCCTCATGTTCCGCAAATCCCTGCCGGAAGGGCAGGGCATGCTGTTCGACTTCCATCAGGAGCAGGAGGTCGGCTTCTGGATGCGGAATACTTATATCCCGCTCGACATGATCTTCATCCGCGGCGATGGTCGCATCCTGCGCATCGCCGAGGGCGCCAAACCGCTGTCGGATGAAGTCATTCCCTCGGGCGGGCCGGTGCTGGCGGTGTTGGAGGTGATCGGCGGCACCGCGCGCAAATTCGGCATAGCGCCTGGCGATCAGGTGGTGTTTCCGATCTTCAAGCGGCGGTAAGGCTTTCTTGCCGGCCTCGGTTTGAGCGTGTAAGCGAACGCCGTTGTCGGGGCGTAGCGCAGCCCGGTAGCGCATCTGCTTTGGGAGCAGAGGGTCGCAGGTTCAAATCCTGCCGCCCCGACCATTTGTTACCCGTCAATTTTGGCCGCTAGAGCTTGCGCAAGACTTGTCGTGCCAAAGCCTTGGCGAAAACATATGCAAACGGTAAAAGCTCGCCATGACCGCCCGCATCTACAAGCCGTCGAAGACCGCCATGCAGTCCGGCCAAGCCAATACCAAGGCTTGGGTGCTCGATTTCGAGCCCGAGCAGCCGCGCCAGGTCGAGCCGCTGATGGGGTGGACTTCCTCCGGCGACATGCGCCAACAGTTGCGCTTGCGTTTTGCCAGCAAGGAGGAGGCGGTCGCCTATTGCCAACGCCAAGGCATCGCCTATCAAGTGTTCGATGCCGAGCCGCCATCGCGGCGCGCGATCTCCTACGCCGATAATTTCGCCTTCAACCGGCGGGACGCCTGGACGCATTGACGCTGGATGGCTCAGGTTGGGTCGTCATGCCCGCGCTTGTCGCGGGCATCCACGTCTTGAAGACGATCGACATCAAAGGCGTGGATGGCCGGGCCAAGCCCGGCCATGACGGGCGCGGACTGGCGACCCCGGCTGGATTCGAACCAGCGACCCTCAGCTTAGAAGGCTGATGCTCTATCCGGCTGAGCTACGGGGTCTTGCGCCGGTGTATCCGCCCTGGCAGCGCAAGGAAAGGTGCGGCCGCCGGATCATCATCCGAATGCGGGATTTTCTAAACAGATAAGAAGCTTAGCGCAAATTCTTACAGGGTCTCTCGTGGAATTCATAAACTGTCGTTGCGAGCAAGCTAACGCCGGTCATCCGGTTATGACATTTTACCTGCCAGCCATGTCCTCGACACGTTCCGGGCTTGGAATGATAGTTGCGGGGTAAGCCCGCTCCGGGAGGTTCCGTCCATGTTCAGTCTGCTTCGCGCCGGCCTCACCGCCGCGCTTGTTGCGCTTGCGCTGGCTCCCGCGGTGGCCGCCGACAAGGCCTTCCAGCGCAGCGACCTCGACCAGGCGACGATCATGCTCGAGGCGCAGATCAAGCAGGACGCCGGCGCCGTCACCAAGACGGTCGCGCAGTTGCGCAACGACGCCGACGCCGCTTTCCAGAGGCACGATTTCCGCAACGGCATGGTGGTGCTCGGCCAGCTCGTCACCATCGCGCCGAACGACGCCGCCAACTGGCTGCGCCTGGCGCGTGCCGTGCGCGACATCAGGCCGCGCGACGACCGCGAAAAGAACTTCCTGCTCGAGCGCGCCACCACCGCCGCCTACATCGCCTATCGGCGCGCCACGGCGCGTGATGTCGAGGCCGACAGCCTGACGCTGGTCGGGCATACGCTCGCCGACCGCCAGCAATGGCGCGGCGCGCTCGATGCGATGCGCATCGCCTTGAGCTTGCGCGAGAGCGCCGACCTGCGCGGCGACTATGAGCGGCTGCGCCTCGAGCACGGCTTCCGCATGCTCGACTACTCGGTCGACTCCGACGCCACCTCGCCGCGCGCCTGCATCCAATTCTCCGAGGACCTGCCCGGCAAGAAGACCGACTTCTCGCCCTTCGTCGCGGTTTCCGGCATCGACAAACCGGCGATCTCCACGACCGAGAAGCAGCTTTGTATCGAGGGCCTTAAGCACGGCGAGCGCTACACGATTACGCTGCGCGCCGGCTTGCCATCGGTGGTCGACGAAACGCTGACCAAGTCGACCGAGCTCACCGTTTTCGTGCGCGACCGCAAGCCGTTCGTGCGCTTCTCCGGCAAGGCCTATGTGCTGCCCAAGACCGGCCAGCGCGGCATCCCCGTGCTCAGCGTCAACAGCAAGGCGATCAAGCTGACGATTTACCGCGTCGGCGACCGCAACCTGATCGATACCGTGCTCGGCTACAATTTCCAGAGCAATCTCGGCGGCTACGAGCGCGACCAGCTCGCCAGCACCAATGGCAGCAAGGTGTGGAGCGGGGAGCTTGCCGTCGATCCCAAGCTCAACACCGAAGTCGTCACCGCCTTCCCGGTCGGCGAGGCGATTCCCAACCTGGCGCCCGGCGTCTACGCCATGATCGCGGTGCCGAAGGAGCAGGTCGGCAACGACTATGAGCAGGCCGCCACCCAGTGGTTCATCGTCTCCGATCTCGGGCTAACCGCCTATTCCGGTCACGACGGCATCGACGTCTTCATCCATTCGCTGGCGAACGCCGCCCCGCTCGACGCCATTCAGGTGCGGCTGATCGCGCGCAACAACGAAGTGCTGGCGACGCTGGCGACCGATAATGATGGCCACGTGCATTTTCCGGTCGGCCTCACGCGCGGCGATGGCGGCCTCTCGGTGGCGGCAATCGTCGCTTCCGCGCAAAGCGACTATGCGTTCCTGTCGCTCAAAGCACCGAGCTTCGATCTTTCCGACCGCGGCGTCACCGGCCGGCCGGTGCCGGTCGGGCTTGATGCCTTCGTCTATAGCGAGCGCGGCGTCTACCGCTCCGGCGAAACCGTGCACGTGACCACGCTCTTGCGCGATGCGCGCGGGGTGGCCGCGCCGTCGGCGCCACTCACGCTGGTGATCGACCGTCCCGATGGCGTCGAATACCGCCGTGCGCTGATCGAGGACCAGGGCCTCGGCGGCCGGTCTTGGGATGTGGCCCTGGTGGCCTCCGCGATGACCGGCACCTGGCATGTGCGCGCCTTTACGGATCCCAAGCGCCCGCCGGTCGGCGAGGCGACATTCATGGTCGAGGATTATGTGCCCGACCGGGTCGAATTCGATCTGACCTCCGACGCTAAGGCAATTCCACGCGACGGCTCGGCAAAGGTTACGGTCGACGGCCGTTTCCTCTACGGCGCGCCGGCTTCGGGTCTCGATCTCGAAGGTTCGGTGACCATCGCCGCGGCGAAGGAGCGGCCAGGCTTCCCCGGCTATGCTTTTGGCTTGAGCGACGACGAGGTGACTGCCGTTCGTCAGCAGCTGACCGATCTGCCGACGACCGACGATAAGGGGCATGCCGACGTTGACATTGCGCTCGACAAGCTGCCCGACACCACGCGCCCGCTGGAAGCGCGCATCATCATCGGCATGGCGGAATCGGGCGGCCGCGCGGTCGAGCGCAAGCTCACGCTGCCGGTTGCGCCGGCGGCGCCGATGATCGGCGTCAGGCCGGCTTTCAATGGCCGCTCGCTCGCCGACGGCGCCAATGCCGATTTCGACATCGTCATGGTGTCGCCCGACGGCAAGACCGTGGAGGCGAAAGGCCTGACGTACCAGTTGCTGCGGGTCGAAACCTCGTACCAATGGTACCGCGAGAACGGCCAGTGGAACTATGAGCCGGTCAAGCGCACGCAAGCCGTCGCCAATGGCACGGTCGATGCAGCCGCCGACAAACCGGCGCATCTTTCGCTGCCGGTGAATTGGGGCCGCTATCGCCTCGAGGTCTCGACTGGCGATCCCATTGGCCCGATCACCTCGCTGACCTTCGATGCCGGCTTCTATGCCGAAGCGACCGCCGACAAGCCGGATCTTCTGGAAATCGCCCTCGATAAGTCTGACTACAAGGCCGGCGACACCATGAATGTGGCGGTGACCGCGCGCAGTGCGGGCCGCCTTACCGTCAACGTGTTCACCGACCGCTTGGTCGCCAGCACGGAGTCCGAGGTTGCGGCCGGCACCGCGCATGTCGCTTTGCCGGTCGCCGCCGATTGGGGCACCGGCGCCTATGTCGTTGCCACGCTGCGGCGTCCGCTCGACGCACCGGCGCAGCGGATGCCCGGCCGCGCCATCGGCGTGCAATGGTTCGGCATCGATCGCGCCGCGCACACGCTCGGACTGGCGATGACTCTGCCGGCAACGCTGCGCCCGAATTCCAAACTCACGGTGCCTATCCGCGTCCCCAACCTCAAAGCCGGCGAGGAGGCCCGCGTGGTGGTCGCCGCCGTCGATGTCGGCATCCTCAACCTCACCAATTACAAGCCGCCGGCACCGGACGACTACTATCTCGGCCAGCGCCAGCTCACCGCCGAGATCCGCGACCTCTACGGCCAGCTGATCGACGGTATGCAGGGCGTGCCGGGCACGATCCGCACCGGCGGCGATATGACCGCCGAGCTCACCGGCTCGCCGCCGAGCCAAGCGCCGCTCGCGCTCTATTCCGGCATCGTCAAGGTCGAGCCCGACGGCACGGCGCAAGTCTCCTTCGACATCCCGGCCTTCTCCGGCACGGTGCGCGTGATGGCGGTCGCCTGGAGCGCGGACAAGGTCGGCAAGGCGGCCGGCGACGTGATCGTGCGCGACCCGGTGGTCTTGACGGCGACGCTGCCGCGGTTCCTGCGCACCGGCGACAGGGGCGCGGTGCAGCTCGAGTTCGACAATGTCGAAGGGCCGGCCGGCGATTACAACGTGACGGTCACGGGCGAGGGCGCCGCCAAGCTCGACGGCGCCAAGACGGAGAAACTCACGCTCGCCGCCAAGCAACGCGCTCGTCTCGCCATCCCGGTGAGCGCCTCCACCGCGGGGAATAGCACCATCGATGTGAGCGTTACCGGGCCGAGCGGCTTCACGCTCGAGCGCGCCTATGCGCTCAATGTGCGGCCGGCAACGCAGGAGCTGACGCGGCGCACCGTGCGCAGCCTCGCCAGCGGGGAAACGCTGACGCTCAGCCGCGACCTGTTCGCCGATTTCGTGCCGGGCACCGGCCGCGTCGCGCTGACAATTGCGCTCTCGACCTCGTTCGATGCGGCGGCGCTGCTAACCGAGCTCGACCGCTATCCTTTCGGTTGTTCGGAGCAGCTCACCAGCCGCGCCATCGCCATGCTCTACCTCAACGATCTGGGCACCGGCGCGCATCTTGCGTTGGAGAATGTCGATGGCAAGATCCGCGACGCCATCGCGCGGCTTTTGGCGCGGCAGGATTCCAACGGCTCGTTCGGCCTGTGGTCGGTCGGCGGCGACGACGTCTGGCTCGACGCTTATGTCACCGACTTCCTGACGCGCGCCAAGGAACGCAACTTCGCCGTGCCGGCGACCGCCTTCACATTGGCGATCGACCGGTTGCGCAACTACGTCGCCGCCCAGCAGGATCCCGGCAAGGATGGCGGCCGCGAGCTCGCCTATGCGCTGTATGTGCTGGCGCGCAACGGCGCCGCGCCGGTCGGCGATTTGCGCTATATCGCCGACGTCAAGCTCAACGCCTTCGCAACGCCGCTCGCCAAGGCGCAGGTGGCCGCCGCGCTCGCCATGGTCGGCGACCAGACGCGGGCCGAGCGCATCTATCGCGCAGCGCTCGCCGACTTAACGCCGCTGCCCAACGATGTCGGTCGCAGCGACTACGGCTCGCCGCTGCGCGATGCCGCCGCATTGGTGACGCTCGCCTCCGAGACGCGCTCTGCGCCGGCAACCGTCGAGAGCGCGGTCGCCCGCGTCGATGCGGCGCGCGCTCTCTCGACCTATACATCGACGCAAGAGGAAGCCTGGCTGGTGCTCGCGGCACGCTCCCTGGCGAAGCAACTCGAAGCGATCTCGCTGCAGGTCAACGGCGAGACGCGGCAGGGTGCCTTCTATCGCAGCCTGCGCGCAAGCGAGCTTGCGAGCCCGCTCACGGTCAGCAACAAGGGCGACGGTAAGGTGCAGGCCGTAGTATCGGTTTCGGGCTCGCCGCTGGTCCCCGAGCCGGCAGCCGACCACGGCTTCAAGCTCGAGCGCAGCTACTATACGCTCGCGGGTGAGCCTGCCGATCCGAGCAAGGCCAAACAGAACCAGCGTTTCGCTGTGGTGCTCAAGGTGACCGAGCCGCAGCCGCAATTCGCCCGCGTGGTGCTCGCCGATTATCTGCCGGCCGGCTTCGAGATCGACAACCCGCATCTCGTCTCTTCCGGCGACACCGGAACGCTGTCGTGGATCAGCGATGCAGTTGAGCCGGCCTACAGCGAGTTCCGCGACGACCGCTTCGCCGCGGCCTTCAACCGCACCAAGGATTCGGCGCCCGTCTTTGCCGTCGCCTATGTCGTGCGCGCGGTATCGCCAGGCCACTACGTACTGCCGCAGGCTTTCGTCGAGGACATGTACCGGCCCGACCGCTTCGGCCGCACCACCACCGGCACAATCGACATTACGAGCGGCAAATGAAGCGCTGGCGGCCGATCCTCGCCGGCTGCGGCGGAGCCTTGATGGCTGCGGTGTTTGCCGCGGCTGTCTGGGTGTCCTCGCTTGGACCGGCCCCGCTCGGCCGCGACCTCGAAATGTCGCATGTGGTCGTCGACCGCAGTGGCAAGCTGTTACGCGCTTTCGCCACGCCGGACGGGCGCTGGCGGCTGCCGGTAACGGCGAAGGATGTCGACCCGCGCTTCCTCAAGCTGTTGTTCACTTACGAGGACAAACGCTTCTACCAGCACCACGGCGTCGATCTGGCCGCGCTCGTCCGCGCGGCCTTTCAACTGATCACGCAAGGCCACATCATCTCCGGCGGCTCGACCATCACCATGCAGGTCGCGCGGCTGTTGGAGCCGCGCACCCATCGCAGCTTTGGCGCGAAATTGCACCAGATCGTGCGTGCGCTCGAGCTCGAGCATGCGCTCAGCAAGGATCAGATCCTCACTCTTTATCTCACGCTCGCGCCCTACGGCGGCAATCTCGAAGGCGTGCGCGCCGCCTCGCTTGCTTATTTCGGTAAGGAGCCACGGCACCTGTCGCTCGCGGAGGCCGCGCTTTTGGTGGCGCTGCCGCAGTCGCCGGAGCTGCGCCGGCCCGACCGGTATCCTGAGGCGGCGCTGGAGGCGCGCAACCGCGTGCTCGACCGCGTCGCCGCCGCCGGCGTGGTGCCGCGCGACGAAATCGCACGCGCCAAGGCGCAGCCGGTGCCGACCGCCCGCAAGGAGTTGCCGACGCTTGCCCCGCATGCGGCCGACCAGGCGGTCGCCGCCGAGCCGGGTACGCGCCTGCATCAGCTGACGATCGATGCCGATCTGCAGGCGCGCTTGCAGGAACTTGCCTATGAACGGGCGCTTGCGCTTGGCCCCGATGTCTCGGTCGCCATCGTCGCCGTCGACATTGCGACCGGTGAAGTGCGCGCTGGTGTTGGCTCGGCCGCCTATTTCGATGCGCGCCGCGCCGGCCAGGTCGACATGACGCGGGCGCTGCGTTCGCCCGGTTCGACGTTAAAGCCGTTCATCTACGGGCTCGGTTTCGAGGATGGCATCATCCATCCGGAGACGCTGATCGACGACAAGCCGGTGCGCTACGGGTACTACACCCCGGAGAATTTCGACCTCACCTTCCAGGGCACCGTAACCGTGCGTCGGGCGCTGCAATTCTCGCTCAACGTGCCGGCGATCGCCGTGCTCGATAGAGTCGGCGTCGACCGCTTGAGCGCACGGCTGCGCCAGGCCGGCGCCACGCTGGTGCTGCCCAAGGGCGAGGCGCCCGGTCTCGCCATGGGGCTCGGCGGCGTTGGCATTACGCTCACCGACCTCACTATGCTTTATGCGGCGCTCGCGCGGCAGGGTGTGGCTTTGCCGCTCACTGAACGGATCGCGCAAGCACCCGCCACCCCGCGCCGGCTGCTCGACCCGGTTGCCGCCTGGTATGTCGGCAATATCCTGATTGGTGCGCCGCCGCCGGACAACGCGCCGATGGGCCGCATCGCCTTCAAGACCGGCACTTCCTACGGCTATCGCGACGCTTGGGCGATCGGCTTTGACGGCCGCATGACCATCGGTGTGTGGGTCGGACGGGCGGACGGGGCGCCAGTACCTGGCATTGTCGGCCGCGTGACCGCGGCGCCCATTTTGTTCGACGCCTTTGCCCGCACTGGCCATACGCTTGTCCCGCTCGCGCATGCGCCGGCCGGCGCCCTCTTTGCCGCCAACAATCGGCTGCCGCCGCCGTTGCGACACTTCAGCGCTGAAGCCGCGCTGGGCGAGGCACGCGACCAGCCGCACTTCATGTTCCCGCCCAATGGCGCCCGGCTCGAGCTTGCGGGCTCGACGTCAGTCCCGCTCAAGATCACTGGGGGGCGTGGCCTCATCACCGTGATGGTCAATGGCGTGCCGCTGCCGACGCAACCCGGCCGCCACACGCTATTCTTCCAACCCGACGGCCCGGGCTTTGTGCGGCTGACGGTGATGGACGGCCGTGGTCTCACCGACAGCGTGACGGTGCGGCTGCAATAGGCGGCTTTTCGCTCTATTGTCCCCGCGAGCTACAAGGAATCGTCCCCAGGGATCGCAAAACGAGATGCTCACGGCCACCGAGGAAGACTCGCCCCCGTCGTTTGTGCCGACACACGGGCTGTCCGGCGTACTCGATCGTGCCGTACTGTCGCATCGGCGGGCGGCGGCTCTGTTGATCGCGTTTTCGCTGCTTGCCTTCCTGCCCGGTTTCTTCCAGATCCCGCCGGTCGATCGTGATGAGGCGCGTTTTGCGCAAGCTTCGAAACAGATGATCGAAGACGGGCAATATGTCGACATCCGCTTCCAGGACGAGGTCCGCTACAAGAAGCCGGTCGGCATCTATTGGCTGCAGGTCGCGGCGGTTAAAACCGGCGCAGCGCTCGGCGTGCCGGAAGCGCGTACGACCATCTGGCTCTACCGCCTGCCGTCGCTGTTCGGCGCAATCGGCGTGGTGTTGCTGACATACTGGGCCGCGCTCGCCTTTGTCGGACGGCGCGCTGCGCTCTTGGCAGCACTGATGATCGCGAGCTCGGTCTTGCTCGGCGTCGAGGCGCGTCTTGCCAAGACCGACGCCATGCTGCTGCTTACCTGCGTCGCAGCCATGGGCGCCATGGCCCGCATTTATCTCGGCAGACGCCGCGATCTCGAAGCAAAGATCGGCTGGTATGTGCCGGCCGTTTTTTGGACGGCGATTGCCGCTGGCGTGCTGCTCAAGGGGCCGGTGATTGTAATGATCGTCGCGCTCGCCGCGCTTGCGCTTTCGATCTTGGACCGCTCATGGAGTTGGCTTGCTGCGCTGCGTCCGCTCGTCGGCGTCGCCTGGGTGCTGCTTTTGGTACTGCCCTGGTTTGTTGCGATCGTTGCCAAGTCGGGCATGCAGTTTTTCACCGATGCGCTCGGCCATGACATGCTGGCCAAGGTGACGAGCAGCGAGGAGGCGCATGGAGCGCCGCCGGGATTCTATTTCATGCTGTTCTGGGTGACGTTCTGGCCGGGCTCGATTCTCGCCGGCCTTGCTGCACCGGCCGTGTGGCGGGCGCGGCGCGAGCCTGGTGCGCAATTCCTGCTCGCTTGGCTCATCCCGTCATGGCTCGTGTTCGAGGCCGTCATCACCAAACTGCCGCATTATGTGCTGCCGCTCTATCCCGCGATCGCCATCTTGATTGCCGGCATCTTGGACCAAGCCGGCTTGAGCAAAGCGCGCTGGATGCGTCCGGGCCTGGCCGGCTGGTTCGCCTTTCCCGGCGTGATCGCTGTCGCCATACCGGTTGTGTTCTTTACGCTGAACAATGATCTCGGCTTGATCGCCTGGCCCTTTGCCGCCGCGGCGGTAATTTTCGGCCTCTTCGCCTGGTGGCTTTACGAGGTCGATGGGCCGGAGCGCGCCCTTCTGCGCGGCATGGCCGCCGCGGTGTTCGTGGCGTTAACAGTCTATGCCATCGCCTTTCCGGCGTTGCCTGCACTCTTCCCCAGTGAGTTGGTCGCTCAGGCGGTGCGCGCGAGCGGTTGCGAGCAACCGCGGCTTGCCTCGACCCGTGCTTATCAGGAGCCGAGTCTGGTGTTCCTGCTCGGCACCGAGACGCGCTTCACTGACGGCGCCGGCGCCGCCGAATACCTCAGACAAGGCGTTTGCCGCTTCGTGCTGGTCGACGCACACAGCGAGCGCAGTTTTGTACAGCGCGCCGAGGCCGTCGGGTTACGCTACGCGCTGGTGCAGAAAATCACCGGCTATAACATCAGCATCGGCAAAGCGGTGGCGATGACGCTGTTCCGCTCGACGGCGACACCATGAGCGTGGCGAACGGACTGCACCACGACGGCCTACTTTCGCCGCTGCGGCGCTGCGTGACGACGGTTGGCGCTGCCATCTATTTGTTGTTGCGGCCGGTGCGTGTGCGCGGCGAGGCTCGACCGCTCAGCTGGCGGGCCCTGGCGATCAGTGCCGGCATCATCGTCGCCGCTTTTCTGCTCTGCATGAGCCTGGTCGACGCCGCCGTAGTGCGTTGGGTCGGCACGTTGCCACGGACCGTTCCGTGGCTATTCGACCAGATCACCGATTACGGCAAATCCGCCTGGTTCCTGTGGCCGCTCGGCATCCTTTTTGTATTGTTAGCGGGCCTGCCGCAAAGCCGGCTCACGCGTTTTTCGCAGCTGGTGCTGGCGGCGGTCATGGCGCGCGTCGGATTTCTCTTTCTTGCAATTGCGGTGCCCGGCCTGTTCATCAACATCCTCAAACGGCTTGTTGGCCGCGCGCGGCCGGGCGTGCCGGGTGTGATCGACCCGTTTGCATTTCATCCGTTCAGCTGGAGTGCGGCCTATGCCAGCCTACCATCGGGGCATGCGACGACTGTGTTGTCGGTCATCGTAGCCTTCGGCTCGCTGTGGCCGCGAGCGCGTACTGTGTTGTGGATCTACGCGCTGCTGATCATGGCAAGCCGCATCGCGGTCACCGCGCATTTCCCCAGTGACGTCCTGGCCGGTGCGGTGTTCGGGACTCTCGGCGCCATGCTGGTGCGGCGCTATTTTGCGCTGCGGCGGCTCGTCTTTTCGATCGACCCGAATGGCGGGCTGCATGCCTGGCCCGGGCCGTCGCTCAAGCGGATCAAAGCGGTTGCCCGCGAGCTTCTGGCCCCATAGAACCCCGGCAACGGGGCTCAACCCATGACTGGAAGCAACCCGGCGGTGTCCGTGGTGGTGCCGGTGCGCAACGAGGCCGGCAATATCGCGCCGTTGGTGGCGGAAATCGCCGCAGCGCTTGCGGCGCGCTGGGCTTTCGAAATCATTTACGTCAATGACGGCTCAAGCGACGCCACCGAGGCTGAGCTGCAGCACCTGATGGGGCAACATTCCTGGCTGCGCAGCCGGCGACACAGGCAGTCATGCGGACAGTCGGCGGCGATCCGCACCGGGGTCGAGGCGGCGCGCGCGCCCATCGTCGTTACGCTCGACGGCGACGGACAGAACGATCCGAAATTCATCCCCGCGCTGATACGTGCGCTTGAAGCAGGTAGCCCGCGCATCGGACTGGTTGCCGGTCAGCGCATCGGCCGCAAGGCCAGCGGGTTCAAGAAGCTGCAATCGCGTATCGCCAATACGGTGCGTGGTGCGGTGCTACGCGACGGCACGCGCGACACCGGCTGCGGCCTCAAAGCGTTCCCGCGCGAGCTGTTCTTGCGGTTGCCCTATTTCGACGGCCTGCATCGCTTCCTGCCGGCGCTGGTGCGGCGCGAGGGCTACGCGATCGGCTATGTCGATGTCGTCGACCGGCCGCGCGCCCGCGGCGTTTCCAATTACGGCATGTGGGACCGGCTGTGGATCGGCATCCTCGATCTTTTCGGCGTGTGGTGGCTGATCCGCCGGCGTAAACGAATTCCGCAAGTGGAGGAGTGAATGCTCATCGATATCGCGCGCTCGGTTGGCGGCTATCTGCACGATGTATTCCTCGGCAACGTCGATTTCGGCATTCTAATCGGCTACATCGCGCAAGGCCTGTTTGCCATGCGCTTTGTCGTGCAATGGATCGCCTCCGAGCGCGCCGGCAAGAGCGTGGTGCCGACCACGTTCTGGGTGTTCTCGATCGGCGGCGGGCTGATGCTGCTCGGCTACGCGCTCTACCGCCGCGACCCGGTGTTCATCATCGGTCAGGCCTTCGGCGTCTTCGTCTATCTGCGCAACTTGCAATTCGTGCTGCGCGGACGCGGGGAGGGTGCCGCGGCCTGATTATTTGATCGCCGCCATCGCGGCGAAGCCGTTTTCAAGATCGGCGATGAGATCGCCCGGATCTTCCAACCCGATATGGAAACGCAGCGTCGGACCGGCCGGCGCCCATTGGGTGGCGGTGCGATAGTCGCTGCAGTCGAACGAGATCACCAGACTCTCGAAGCCGCCCCAAGAATAGCCCATCCCAAAGAGTGCGAGCGCGTCCATAAAGGCGTAGATCGCGTTGTGGCTCATCGGCTTGAGCACGATCGAGAAGAGTCCGCTAGCGCCCGTGAAGTCACGCTTCCAGATGGCGTGGCCCGGGTCGCTTTCGAGCGCCGGATGCAGCACCCGCTTAACTTCCGGTCGCGCTTGCAGCCAGCGCGCGATCTGCAGGCCCGACGCGTAATGCCGCGCCAAGCGGACGCTGAGCGTGCGCAGCCCGCGCAACGCGAGATACATGTCGTCCGGCCCGACGCAAAGGCCGAGGAGGTTCATCGTGTCTTTAAGCTTGGGCAACGTCGCAGCGGTGGCCGCGACGCAGCCGAACATGATGTCGGAATGGCCGCCGATATATTTGGTGCCAGCCTGGATCGAAAGATCGACGCCCTTCTCCAGTGGGCGGAAAAAGAGCGGCGTTGCCCAGGTATTGTCCATCAGCACCCGCGCACCTGTCTCGTGCGCGACTTTGGCGATGGCGGGAATGTCCTGCATCTCGAAGCTCTGCGAGCCCGGTGCTTCGACGAACACCACGCGCGTGTTCGGCTTGAAAAGCTTGCCGACATCGGCGCCGATCAGTGGATCGTAATACGTCGTCTCGACGCCCATGCGTCTGAACAGGCCGTTGCAGAAATTGCGCGTCGGCCGATAAGCGCTGTCGGTCACGAGAATGTGGTCGCCCGCGCCGGCCACCGCCATCAGCGCGGTCGATATCGCCGATAGCCCTGACGGCATGAGCGCAACGCCCGCGCAAGCCTCGCCCTCGAGTTCGCGCAACACGCTCTCCAGCGCCTCCGAGGTCGGGGTGCCGCGCCGGCCGTATTGATAGCGCGCGCGATGAGCGACTTGGTCCTCGGCGGTCGGATAGAGCACGGTCGAAGCGTGATAGACCGCCGGATTGACGAAGCCGTGCTGCCCCTGGGTGTCACGGCCGGCAGTAACCAAGCGCGTTTCCGGCTTCGTTGGAGATTTCGGTGTCTTGGCCATGTGTCCAGCAGCAGCGCGGGAACCTTACAGCCATATACGGCCGCCAGCCCGCCGAGCGTCAACCCCTTGACCTAGCAATCCGATCGTTCTGAGATGGCCGACAGGCGAGGGGCCTAGGCATCAATGGTCCAAAGACCGGCAGTTCGCGCCCTTTGCGCTTTGCTCAAAGGGATCGAAACGGCTGGTTATCCGCAAGGAGCGCCGTATCCGAATTCGCGCTGAGAGAGGCCATCCCATGAAACGCATTGTATTCCTTTTCGCCCTTGCCGCGATGGTGTTCGCGCAGGGGGCTGCCGCGCAGACGCTCAAGGCCGTCAAGGACCGCAACATCCTCAATTGCGGCGCCAACGGCACGCTCGCCGGCTTCGGCCTGCCCGACGCGCAGGGCAAATGGACCGGCCTCGACGTCGACGTCTGCCGCGCCATCGCCTCCGCCGTGCTCGGCGACGCCGACAAGGTGAAATTCGTGCCGCTCTCGGCCAAGGACCGCTTCACCGCGCTGCAATCGGGCGAGGTCGACGTGCTGGTGCGCAACACCACCTGGACCTCCTCGCGCGACACCTCGCTCGGCCTCAACTTCACCGGCGTCGATTATTACGACGGCCAGGGCTTCATGGTGCGCAAATCGCTCAAGGTGAATTCGGCGCTCGAGCTCAACGGCGCCTCGGTTTGCGTGCAACAGGGCACCACCACCGAGCTCAATCTTGCCGACTTCTTCCGTGCGCACAACATGCAGCTCAAGTCGGTGACCTTCGCCACCGCCAACGAGGCGGTGAAGGCCTACGACGCCGGCCGCTGCGACAGCTACACCACCGACGCATCCGGCCTCTACGCCGAGCGCTTGCGCCTGGCCAATCCCGACGACCACATGATCCTGCCGGAAATCATTTCCAAGGAGCCGCTGGGGCCGGCGGTGCGCCACGGCGACGATCAGTGGTTCGACGTCGTCAAATGGGTGCTGTTCGCAATGATCAACGCCGAGGAGCTCAACATCACGTCGAAGAATGTCGACGAGATGATGAAGTCCACCAATCCCGACGTGAAGCGCTTCGTCGGCACCGAGGGCAATTACGGCGAGCAGCTCGGGCTTTCCAAGGACTGGGCCGTGAAGATCGTGAAGCTGGTCGGCAACTACGGCGAGGTGTTCGAGCGCAATGTCGGCACCGGCTCGCCGCTCAAGATCGATCGCGGCCTGAACAAGCTCTGGAATAAAGGCGGCATTCAATACGCGCCGCCGATCCGCTAATCTCGGATGCGCGACGGAGCCTGGAGAGCTCCGCGGCGCTGACTTAGAGTAAGGTGCCAGCCGGCGCGGCGCGGGCGGGGCGGAGGGGTCGATGTCGACGGACCTAACGACGGGCTCCGCGCGGGTGGCGTTCTATAACGACCCCAAGGTCCGCAGCATTGTCTACCAGGTCGCTCTCTGCGTGGCGATTGCGCTCGTCGTCTATGGCGCGACCACCAACGCCATCGACCATCTGCGCCGCGCTCATATCACCTCCGGCTTCGGCTTCTGGGACGATCCGGCCGGCTTCGACATCAGCCAGACGCTGATCTCCTATTCGTCCGCGGCCTCGACCTACGGCCGCGCCTTCTGGGTCGGGCTGCTCAACACGCTGCTGGTGGCCGGTCTCGGCATCGTGTTCGCCACCATCCTCGGCTTCACCATCGGCATTTCACGGCTGTCGTCGAACTGGCTGCTGGCGAAATTCGCCACCGGCTATGTGGAAACCATCCGCAACATCCCGCTGCTGCTGCAATTGCTGTTCTGGTACAACGCCGTGCTCAAGGCGTTGCCCGACACGCGCGACAGCATCGCCATTCCGGGCGGCGCCTATCTCAATAATCGCGGGCTGTTCCTGCCGTCGCCGAATTTCCTCGACGGCTTCGGCGCGGTGCTGCTGGCGCTGATTCTCGGCCTCATCGTCGCCGTGGTTTTCCATCTGTGGGCGAGCAAGCGGCAGGAGCGCACGGGTGAGCGCGCGCCAGTGCTGTGGGTGACGCTGGCGCTCGTGCTCGGCCTGCCGGTGTTGGTGTTTGCGCTGCGCGGCTTTCCGCTCAGCTTCGACTATCCGCAGGCCGGCCGCTTCAACATCGCCGGCGGCGTCGAGGTGCTGCCGGAATTCGCCGCGCTCCTGTTCGGCCTGTCGATCTACACCGCGGCCTTCATCGCCGAAGTGGTGCGCGCCGGCATCCTGGCAGTGTCGCGCGGGCAGACTGAAGCGGCCTATTCACTTGGCTTGAAGCCGGGGCCGACGCTGCGGCTGATCATCGTGCCGCAGGCGATGCGCGTGGTCGTGCCGCCGCTGACCAGCCAATACCTTAACCTGGTCAAGAATTCGACGCTTGCAGTCGCCATCGGCTATCCGGATCTGGTGCAAGTCTTCACCGGCACGGTGCTCAACCAGACCGGCCAGGCGGTCGAAGTCGTCGCCGTCACCATGCTCGTCTATCTGACCATCAGTCTGGTGACCTCGCTCGCCATGAACATCTACAACCGCAGCGTGGCGCTGGTGGAACGGTGAGGAGGCCATGACCCAGTCCGAAGGCGAACTCGCTGTCACCGAACTCACTTTCGTGCGCCGCTACCATCTACAGCCGCTGGCGCCGCCGGCGCGCATGACCGGCGCGCTCGGCTGGCTGCGCGAGAACCTGCTGTCGACGCCGTTCAACATCGCGCTCACGGTGATCATCGCGCTGCTGCTTGCCTGGGCTATTCCGGAGCTGGTGAAATTCCTCGTCGTCGACGCGGTTTGGCACGGCACCGACCGCGAAGCGTGTCTCGAGGCGACGCAGCACCGGGAGATCGGCGCCTGCTGGCCGTTCGTCTGGGAGCGGCTGCCCTATTTCATCTATGGCTCCTATCCGATCCCGCAGCGCTGGCGGGTCGACGTGTTCTTTGCCATGCTCGCCATCGGTATCTTCTGGCTGTTGTGGCTCAACGCGCCGCGGCGTGACCTCGGCGTGATCTATTCCTTCGTCGTTTTGCCGATCGTTTCGCTCATCCTGCTGCACGGCTTTGCGGCGATCGGCCTGCCGGTCGTCGACACCGTGCTGTGGGGCGGCGTACTGGTCACCCTGGTCGTCGCCTCCGTGGGCATCGTGGTGTCGCTGCCGCTCGGCATATTGCTCGCGCTCGGCCGGCGCTCGCCGATGCCGGTGGTGCGGCTCGCCTCGACCATTTTCATCGAGTTCGTGCGCGGCGTGCCGCTCATCACCGTGCTGTTCATGGCGAGCGTCATGCTGCCGCTGTTCGTCTCAGAAGAGCTTGAGCCCGATAAGCTCTTGCGCGCGTTGATCGGCATCGCGCTCTTTGCCTCTGCCTATATGGCGGAGGTCGTTCGCGCCGGTCTGCAGGCGATCCCCAAGGGTCAATTCGAGGGCGCCATGGCGGTGGGCTTGCGCTACTGGCAGATGATGCAGCTCATTATCCTGCCGCAAGCGCTCAAGATCACCATCCCCAACATCGTCAACACCTATATCGGCTTGTTCAAGGACACGACGCTGGTGTTCATCGTCGGCATTTTCGATCTGCTGCGCACCATCGAGGTCGCGCGCATCGATCCGAAATGGGCGACGCCGGTGACCTCGACCACCGGCTACGCGGTGGCCGCTATCTTCTACTGGATATTCTGCTACGGAATGTCCCGCTACGCGCGCGCCATGGAGATGCGGCTCGCCAGTGGCGACAAACGCTGAAAGCATGACCATGCCAGAGACAACCGCAGCGACGACTGGGCCCACCGGCAAGCCGCGACGGCTCGCAACCGACGTCGCTGTCGAGATCGTCGGCATGAACAAGTGGTATGGCGATTTCCATGTGCTGCGCGACATCAATCTGCGCGTCATGGGCGGCGAGCGCATCGTCATCTGCGGGCCGTCCGGCTCCGGCAAGTCGACGATGATCCGCTGCATCAACCGGCTGGAGGAGCATCAGTCCGGCCGGGTTGTCGTGGACGGCCTCGAATTAACAAACGATCTCAAGAAGATAGACGAGGTGAGGCGTGAGGTCGGCATGGTGTTCCAGCACTTCAACCTGTTTCCGCATCTCACCGTAATGGAGAACTGCACGTTGGCGCTGATCTGGGTGCGCAAGACGCCGAAAAAGGAGGCGGAAGAGGTCGCGCTGCATTATTTGAAGCGCGTCAAAATTCCCGAACAGGCTAACAAATTCCCTGGTCAGCTCTCCGGCGGCCAGCAGCAGCGCGTCGCCATCGCCCGCGCGCTGTGCATGAACCCGAAGATCATGCTGTTCGACGAGCCGACCTCGGCGCTCGATCCCGAAATGGTCAAGGAGGTGCTCGACACCATGGTGCAGCTCGCCGAGGACGGCATGACCATGCTGGTGGTGACGCACGAGATGGGTTTTGCGCGGCAGGTCGCCAGCCGCGTGGTGTTCATGGACGAGGGGCAGATCGTCGAGGCCAATGTGCCGAGCGAATTCTTCGCTCACCCGCAGCACGAGCGGACGAAATTGTTCTTGAGCCAGATTCTGCGGTGAGATCGATTTAGCCGGTGTCTGTCAGCTCTATCCGCACCGTCAAGAGTCACAATATCGCCAAATGTCGCAATAGCTTAAGCGACTATGGAACTTTTTATGAGAATGCAGCGGGGGCGAATTTTGCATCGGGAATTTGTCGGAGTGTTTTCGAGGGCGGGCGGCATATTATGGCCCTAAAGACCCGGCGTGGTTCGCGCGCCAAGCGCTCGCTCACATCGCGGGAAATGGAAGTTCTAACCTGGGTTGCGCGCGGCAAATCGGCTTGGGAGATCGGCGAAATCCTCGACATCGCCAAACGCACCGTCGATGAGCATGTGCAAACCGCGGTGCGCAAGATTGGCGCGGTCAACCGAACGCATGCCGTGGCGCTCGCCGTGCGCGACCGGGTCATCTCGATCTAGATGTCACGCCACCGTCAAAATTGACAATATCGCATTGTGGGAATTGGATTTTATTATTTTGGTGTGGGGCGTGTGAGTCTACACCAGCGCTAGCGGAAGGGTGTGCGCGTTTGGAGCGGCACCATGCATTCGCCAATTCTCAAGCGGTCGGTTTCAATCCGCGGTCATAAAACCAGCGTGGCTCTCGAGGATCAGTTTTGGCAGAGCCTGCGCGAGATCGCCGATGCCCGAAACATGACCTTAGCGTCGTTGCTCGGCGAGATTGAAGCCAATCGCGAGACGGCGAACCTGTCGTCCCATATCCGGCTTTTCGTGCTCGAATATTACTGCGCGCGCGGCCAAGTCGGCGCGGCGGCTCGATCCAGGCGGACCTCGGAGCCGCTCAACTGCTGAGGCAGGCGCGAGGAGGCTAACTCTTTTCTACCGGTAGGTCTGGCCGGCCGGCCCATTCCACCCAAGAGCCGTCGTAGATGCGCGGCAGCGGCTTGCCGAGCGCGTCGAGCCCGAGTGCGAGCACCACGGCGGTGACGCCGGAGCCGCAGCTGGCGATGATCGGTTTGTCGGTATCGACGCCGTGGTCGGCGAAAACTTGTGCGATTTCTTCGCGCGAAGCGAGGCGACCGCTCTCGACGATCTCGGTGAACGGCACGTTGAACGCTCCCGGCATATGGCCGGAGCGCAGGCCGGCCCGCGGCTCCGGCGCGCGTCCGGCAAAACGGCCGGCCGAACGCGCGTCGACCACCTGCGCGCTTTGGTTGTTGAGCGCCATCTGCACGTCATCGTGCATGGCGACCGCAGCGGTCTGCATCTCGGCCTTGAAGACCTTTGCCGCGCGGTTGACTGCACCGGCCTCGGTCGGCCGGCCTTCCGCTTTCCAGGCGGGCAAACCGCCATCGAGAATGAACACGTTCTCGGCGCCGAAGATGAGGAAACTCCACCAGACACGCGGTGCCGAATAAAGCCCGCTGCCGTCATAGACCACGATGGTGTCGGTTTCGGCGATGCCGAGCTTGCCGACGGCTTTGCCGAACTGTTCTGGTCCCGGCAACATATGCGGCAACTCGGTTGAATGATCGGCGATCGCGTCGATGTCGAAAAACACCGCGCCTGGAATGTGGGCCGCAAGATATTCGGCCTTGGCGTCGCGTTTCTGCACCGACAAATAGTAGGAGCCGTCGACCACCACGACCTTGCCGAGGTTGGCGGCGAGCCATTCGGTCGATTTCAGCCAGCGGCTGGCGGATTGAGACATGTGCTGCACCATTGAATTGGTCAATGCGGACCATTGCGCAGGAGTTCCGCGCGCGCAACTCGGCAGAGCGCGCTCCTTCCCCTTGAAAAGGGGAGGGTGGGGAGGGGATCAAGCGGTCGGCGCGGTTGATCCCCACCCGCCGCGCTGCGCGCGGCGACCTCCCCTTTTCAAGGGGAGGTGACCCGCGTGCGCGGCTAGGCTAACGCCAAACGCACGCGTCGGTTCTGCTTGCCCTTCTTTTCGATCTGGGTCACCCGGACTTGGCCGATCTCGCCCGTCGCGCGCACATGCGTGCCACCGCAGGGTTGCAAATCGAGGCCGGCGATATCGATCAAACGCACGCGACCTGTGCCCATCGGCGGCTTCACCGCCATGGTCTTGACTAGGCCGGGATTGGCCGCGAGTTCCGCGTCGGTGATCCAGCGCGCGCTCACGGGGGCATTGCCGGCAATCATCTCGTTCACGCGGGCCGTAATGGCGTCCTTGTCGAGGCCGGCTTCGGGGATGTCGAAGTCGAGCCGGCTCTCGCTCTCGCCGACGGCGCCGCCGGTCACTGCGTAAGGGAGCACCGCGGAGAGAAGATGCATGGCCGTGTGCATGCGCATGCGCGCATAGCGTTTGTCCCAGTCGATTTCCGCGGTGACCGCGTCGCCGACTTTGGGGAGCGAAGAGCCCGGCGCCGGCACATGCGCGATCTGGCTTTTGGCGGCATCGGTGTAGACCGCCGAGGCAATTGGAATTCGCGTGCCGTCGCTCAAACTGAGCGTGCCGCTATCGCCGGGCTGGCCGCCGGAGTTCGCGTAAAACACCGTGCGATCGAGCACGATGCCGCCTTGCTCGGTCAGCGCCACGACGCGCGCCTCGCAGTTCTTCAGATAGGAGTCGTCGCGGAACAGGCACTCGGTCGACATCGTTCAATTCTTCACCAGCGGCGGCAGGACGTCCGACTCGCGCTCGAGCCACGCCGGCACTGGCAACTTCTTCGCGCGTAGGAAGTCGGGATTGAACAGCTTCGACTGATACCGCGTGCCGGAATCGGCGAGCACGGTCACGACGGTGTGCCCGGGGCCAAGATCCTTGGCGAGCCGGATTGCGCCGGCGACGTTGATGCCGGAAGAGCCGCCTAGACACAGCCCCTCGTGCTGCAAAAGGTCGAAGATCAGCGGCACGGCTTCCTCGTCGGGAATGAGATAGGGCTTGTCGACATGCAGGTCCGCAATGATCGGCGTCACGCGGCCAAGGCCGATGCCCTCGGTGATCGAGCCGCCTTCGGTTGTTTTCGCCTCGCCATCCTTGAACAGATGGTACATCGCGGCGCCACGCGGATCGGCGACGCCGATCACGACGTCGCTCTTCTTCTCGCGCAGAAAACCGGCGACGCCGGCAAGCGTACCGCCGGTGCCGATGGCGCAGATGAAGCCGTCGACGCGTCCGGCGCATTGTTCCCAGATTTCCGGGCCGGTCGAGGCGTAATGCGCTTTGCGGTTGTCGAGGTTATTCCATTGATCGGCAAAGATGACGCCGTTCTTCTCGGTCTTCTCCAAGCGCTGCGCCAGCCGCCGGCCGACGTGCTGGTAGTTGTTCGGATTGCTGTAGGGCAGGGCCGGCACTTCGACGAGCTCGGCGCCGGCGAGCCGCAGCATGTCTTTCTTCTCCTGGCTCTGCGTTTCCGGGATGACGATCAGGGTGCGGTAGCCGCGCGCGTTCGCAACCAGCGCGAGCCCGATACCGGTATTGCCGGCGGTCGCCTCGACCACCAGCCCGCCCGGCCTGAGCTCGCCGCGCGCTTCCGCCTCGAGGATCATCTGCCGGCCGGCGCGATCCTTGACGGAGCCGCCCGGGTTCATGAACTCGGCCTTGCCGAGGATCGTGCAGCCGGTGGCGGCCGAGGCGGCTTGCAACTTGATCAGGGGCGTATTGCCAATGGCGTCGACGATTCCGTCGCAAATGGGCATTTTTGCCGTCCTTAACCGCGGCCGACCGTAGTGGACCCCCATTCCCGCCACAAGGCTTCGGCGACCGCCGATTGGCCAGTTGGCCCTGCATTTGGCCGCTTGCCGCGGCCTTTACCAGGTGCGGCAACATTTCCGAAACCATAACGCCTCATTGACCGGCGGTAGCCGGGCACATTCACCACTTGTTTGCGCGCCGCCGCGTATTCCCTGCTGCTGCGAGGCTAAATCTGATCCATAGGCATGGAAGGGCCGGACCCGCAGTGATGACCCTCGACGTCAACACCCTCTTCATGGTGACGATCTATGTCGAGGCGATCCTCGGCCTGCTGCTGCTGTTCGCCTGGGTGCAGAACACCGCGATCCACGCCGTCGCCTGGTGGGGGTTTGCGCATCTGTTGCGCGCGGCCTCGGTCACCATCTTCGGCATGTATGGCAACGCGCCGGATCTCCTCACCATCGATTTCGCCAACGCCTTGCTGTTTACCGCCTATGCGGTGACCTGGACCGGCGCGCGCGTATTCGACGGTCGGCCGGTCGAGCCGGTCTATCTCGTCACCGGCGCGGTGATCTGGTTGCTGGTCTGCCGGCTGCCGGTGCTCGCCGACGCAGTCGATTTCCGCGCGCTCATCGCCTCCAGCATCATCGCGGCTTACACCTGGCTCACCGCTTATGAGTTCTGGCGTGGCCGCAGCGAACCGCTGGTGTCGCGCTGGCCGGCGATCTTCATGTTGTTCGCGCACGGCTCGCTGTTCTTGCTGCGCACGCCGCTGGTCGCGCTGCTGCCGTGGACGCTGGCCAACAACAACGTGTTCGGCAGCGTCTGGCTGACCGTGCTGTCGTTCGAGGCGCTGCTGTTCACCATCTCCATCGCCTTCATCCTGCTGGCCATGGCCAAGGAGCGCACCGAGCTGCGCCACCGCACCGCCGCCATGGTCGATCCTTTGACCGGCATCGCCAATCGCCGCGCCTTCCTGCATGACGCCACGGCGCTCGCCAAGCGTCACATCGCCAACCCACATCCGACCGCGGTACTCTTGATCGATCTCGATCATTTCAAGTCGATCAACGACCGCTTCGGCCACGCGCTCGGCGACCGCGTCCTCGAGATCTTCACCGACGCCGCGCGCGCCTCGTTACGCGCTTCCGATCTGATCGGTCGGCTCGGCGGCGAGGAATTCGCCGCGGTGCTGACCGACATCAGCCAGGAGAAGGCGATGGCGGCGGCTGAACGCATCCGTGAGAGTTTCGCCAAAGCCGCGAGGGTCGTCGACGGCCGTCCGGTCGAGGCGACGGTCAGCATCGGTGTGGTGCACTGCGAGCGCGATATGTTCGAAGTGGCCGATCTGTTGGCGCAGGCGGACCAGGCGCTCTATTTCGCCAAGGAGCGCGGACGCAACCGCGTCGAATTGGCGACAGCCGAGCTCGTGCTCACCGAAAGGGACGAACCGGCGGCCACGTCAGTGACGGCAATCGCCGCCAAGACCGCGGCGTGATAGGCTGCCGCAGTCGCGGCCCGGGGTAATAATTTCCCCACCAACCAGTTTCGTCGTAATCCGTCGAGCAAACGTGGTGGCTCGCGGCAGCATTGCCGATTGACCTCGGCTTACTGGTCAATTTACAAAGGGTAGGCGGGAGTGCGGTCCCACGAATTAGTGGGATTCCAAACGAATTCAACGACGTAAGGGAGGACGCGATGAAACTGGTTCGCTGGCTGGGGCTGGCCGCCCTGGCCGTCGCCATGGGCGGCAGCGCCAATGCCGCCAACGTCAAAATCGGTGTGGTGCTGCCGTTCAGCGGCGCCAATGCCGACCTCGGCCACCAGATCGACAAGGCCTTCGATCTCTATCTCAAGCTGCACGTCAAGGACATCGCGCCAAATACGGTTGAGATCATCAAGCGCGATGAGGGCCCGCCGACGGGCGCGCAAGCGAAGACCGTCGCCACCGAGCTCATCACCAACGACAAGGTGCAGATGCTGACCGGCTTCGTGTTCTCGCCGTCGGCGATTGCGCTCGCGCCGGTCGTCACTCAGGCCAAAGTGCCGATGGTGATCGCCAACGCCGGCACCGCCTGGATCACCAATCTGTCGCCCTACATCGTGCGGCTGTCGTTCAGCATGTGGCACCCGGCCTATCCGATGGGCGCCTACGCGTACGACAAGATAGGGTGCAAGACCGTAGCGATGGCCTACACCGACTTCCCGCCTGGCAAGGATTCCACCGAGGCCTTCAAGACCGGATTCGAAAAAGCCGGCGGCAAGATCGTCGACGCGATCCCGATGGGTTCTCCGGTGCAGGTGCCCGACTTCACGCCGTTCTTCCAAAAGATCAAGGACGAGAAGCCGGATTGCATGTACGTGTTCATCCCCTCCGGCGCACACGCCGCCGGCGTGATGAAGGCCTATGGCGAACTCGGCATGCGCAAGGCCGGCATCAAGCTGATCGGTCCGATGGACCTGGTGCCCGACAACAAGCTGCAGGACATGGGTGATGCCGCGATCGGCACCATCGTGATGGGCCACTACGCCCGCGATCTCGACAATCCGCAGAACAAGGCCTTCGTTGCCGAGTGGCACAAGGCCTACGGTCCCGACTCCTATCCCGATTTCATGTCGGCGGCGGGCTGGGACACCATGCATGCCATTTTCGACACCATCAAGAAGCTCAACGGCGATCTGTCGGATGGCGCCAAGGTGGTCGATGCGATGAAAGGTTGGTCGACTGACGGTCCGCGCGGGCACGTGATGATCGATCCGGCAACACGCGACATCATACAGGACGAGCACGCCCTGGAGATCTATCGCCAGCCCAACGGCAAGCTCGGCGAGAAAGTCCTCGACACCACCAAGGCGGTGAAGGACGAGTGCAAGGTGCTCAAAATCGGGCGCTGCGGCTCCTGAGCGCGGGCATTTGACACGAAAACGCGCCGCCGCGCATAACAGGCGCGGCGGCGTTTCATTTGCGACGAGGGAGTGGGGCCCGTGCCGCATTTCGCCAGCATAGCCGTCAGCATTCTGTTCGACGGCTTGGCCTACGCTATGTTTCTGTTCATCACCTCCGTCGGCCTTTCGGTGACGATGGGGCTGATGAACTTCGTGAACCTGGCGCATGGCGCTTTTGCCATGGCCGGCGGCTACATCGTGGTGTCGCTGACGCGTTCGCTCGGCATCGGCTTCGTGCCGTCGCTGATCGTCGCCTCGATCGCGGTCGGAGCGGCGAGCATCCCGTTCGAGCGCTATCTTTATCGCCGCCTATACAAGGCGAGCGACCTCGAGCAGGTGTTGCTGACCATTGGCCTCGCCTTCATGGCGATCGCCGTCTTCACCTATTTTTACGGGCCGATCCCAAAATCGGTGCCGCTGCCAAGCTGGCTGCAAGGCGACGTCAATCTCGGCTTCCGCACCTTTCCGAGCTATCGCGCCTTCCTTATCGTGCTCGGCGCCGCGCTGATCGCGGTGCTCTGGCTCGCCTTCGAGAAGACGAACATCGGCGCCAAGATCCGCGCCGCGGTCGATAATCGGCGCATGGCTGAATCGGTCGGCATCAATGTCGACCGGCTGTTCACGCTGACGTTCGCGCTCGGCTCCGGTCTTGCCGCGCTCGGCGGTGGACTGGCCATTCAATTGTTCGGACTGACGCCGAGCTTTGCCGTCATCTATCTCGTGCTGTTTCTTATCGTTGTCGCAGTCGGCGGGCTCGGCAGCCTCAAGGGCACGCTGCTGGCGGCGCTCGTGCTCGGCATTTTCGACACCACGGGAAAATATTTGCTGGCCGATGCCGGGGGTTTTTTCATTTACGCCGTCGTCGTGGCAGTGCTGCTGATCAAACCGGCTGGATTCTATGGCCGCGAGTGAGAGCAAACCCGCCCAATTGGGCAAGGCAGCGCGCGACCGCGCTGCCGAATTTCTGATCAGTCGGCATCGCTTCCGGCCGGCGGAGGTGTTGCCCTGGGCGCTGGCGCTTGCCGCCTTCTTCCTCTTGCCCGATCGGATGACCTTCGGCGGCCAGGTGCTGATCATGGTCATGTTCGCGCTCTCGCTCGACCTGATCCTCGGCTATGCCGGCATCGTGACGCTCGGTCACGCCGCCTTCTTCGGCATCGGCGCCTATACTGCCGGTCTGCTTGTCGCGCGGCTCGGTTATAGCGAGCCGATCTCCAGCCTGTTCGCGGCGGCGACCGTCGCCGCGTTGGTCGGCTTCGTCACCGGCTGGTTCTTGCTCAATTATCGCGGCCTGACGCTGCTGATGCTGACGCTTGCGACCGCGATTATGCTGCAGGAAGCCGGCAATCTGCGCTCCGGCATTTCCGGCGGCTATGACGGCCTGCCCGGTCTCACCATCTCGCCGCTGTTCGGCCGCTTCGACTACGATCTCTATGGCCACGTCAATTATCTGTATGTGCTCGCCGTACTGGCGGTGATCTTTTTTTTCGTGCGCCGCATCGTCTATTCGCCGTTCGGGCAGGCGCTGACTGGCATCCGCGAGAACGTGCGCCGCATGCACGCCATCGGCTCGCCGGTGCACCGGCGCCTGGTGACGGTCTACACGATCGCCGCGGCGATTGCCGGCGTCGCCGGCGCGCTGTTCACACAGACCAATGCCTACGTGACCTTGACCGTGTTCGACTTCGACGTGTCCGCCAAAGTGATGGTGATGCTGATCCTCGGCGGCACCGGGCGCCTGTACGGCGCCTTCGCCGGCGCCGTCGTCTACATGGTGCTGGAGGATTATTTCTCGAAGCTTTCGCCGACCTTCTGGCAGTTCGGCATTGGCTTGCTGCTGGTGCTCGCGGTTTTGTTCGCACGGCGCGGCATCCTCGGCCTCTTCGAGGACGCCGGCAAATATTGGCCGCGGAGGAAATCTTCATGACCGCCGCCTTGGAAGTGCAGCAGCTCAACCGCGCCTTCGGCGCATTGCCGGTGACGCGCGATGTCAACTTGACCCTCGAGCGCGGCGCCCGCCGGGCGCTGATTGGGCCGAACGGCGCCGGCAAGACGACGTTGGTCAATCTGATCACCGGCGCGCTCAAGCCGCATTCCGGCCGCGTGCTGCTCGACGGCCGCGATATCACCGCGACCAGCCAGGCCGAGCGGGCGCGGCGCGGCCTCGCGCGCACTTTCCAGATCAATCAATTGTTCCGCGGGCTCACCGTGCTGGAAAACCTATGCATGACCATCGGCGAGCGCGACGGCAACTGCAACAATCTGTGGCGCGCGGCCGGCGCCAAGCGCGCGGTAATCGACGAGGCGCTCGATCATCTCGATTCGCTGAGGCTCACCGACGACGCGCTCAAACTGGTGCGCGAATTGCCCTATGGCCGCCAGCGCCTGGTGGAGATCGCCATCGCGCTCGCGCAAAAACCGCGCGTGCTGCTGCTCGACGAGCCGGCGGCCGGGGTGCCCTCGTCGGAAAGTCACCTCATCCTCGACGTCGTCGCCGCGCTCGATCCCGATATCGCTATTTTGATCATCGAGCACGACATGGATGTTGTCTTCCGCTTCGCCAAAGAGATCACCGTGCTGGTGCAGGGCGCGGTGTTCACGCAAGGCACGCCGGAGGAAATCATGGCCAACGCCGAGGTGCGCGCGGTCTATCTTGGCGAGGAAACGCATCGGGGGGCGCGCCATGGCTGAGCCGGCGCTGGCGCTCGACCGCGTCTTTGCCGGCTACGGCGAGACCGTGGTGCTGGAGGATATCCGGCTCACGCTCGGCGTTGGCGAGACCCTATCGATTATCGGCCGCAATGGCGTCGGCAAGACGACGCTATTGTCGACCATCATGGGCCATACCACCTTGCATGGCGGCACGATCCGGCTGCACGGCGCCGACGTCGCCAAGATGCCGACCTACCGGCGCGTCAGCAGCGGCCTCGGCCTCGTGCCGCAAGAGCGTGAGATTTTTTCGTCGTTGACGCTGCGGGAGAACCTCGAAGTAGCCACCCGCCCGGGGGCTTGGACGGTGCAGGCGGTGTATGAGCTGTTCCCGCGCCTGGCCGAGCGCGAAAGCAATCGCGGCAACCAACTCTCCGGCGGCGAGCAGCAGATGCTGGCGATCGGCCGCGCGCTGATCGGCAATCCGAGCGTGCTGCTGATGGATGAACCGTCGGAAGGCTTGGCGCCGGTCATCGTCGAGGAACTGGCGCGGGCGATGAAGCGGCTGTCGCAGGAGAGCAAGCTCGCGCTGATCCTGGTCGAGCAGAATTCGCGCCTGGCGCTCGACATCGCGCCGCGCGCGGTGGTGATGGACCGCGGACGCATCGTTTATGATGGGACGAGCGCAGCGCTGAGTAAGGACCCGGCCAGGCTTGAACAGCTCATCGGCGTGATGAAGGCATGACGCGATGAAGGTATCCGGCTTGCGAGCGAGGAACTCCGGTCCTAGTCTCGCGGTTGACCGCTAGCCGGAGCCTTCGTCATGAATGTCAGCATCCCCCCATCCCGCGCGCTTGCGTTGCCCTTCGACCAAGAGCGGCTTGACCGGCTAATGGCGCAAGCGGGCATCGATCTCCTGCTCGCAACGTCGAAGCACAATGTGCAGTATCTGCTCGGCGGCCACCGCGCCAATTTCTTCGACTACATGGACGCAACCGGCGTCACCCGCTATCTGCCGGTGCTGGTCTATCCCAAGGGTCAGCCGGAGAGAGCCGCCTATATCGGCCACCGGCTGGAGAAGTTCCAGGTCCAGGTGAAGCCGCTATGGACGCCGGAGACGCTGACCAACTCGTCTGGTACGCTCGACGCCATGCAAAAGGCGGTCGACCATGTCAAGAAGCTCGGCCTGAAGCCAAAGCGAATCGCGGCCGAATACGGGTTCTTGCCTTATGACGCGGCACAAGTATTGCGCGCGGCGTTTCCCGATGCGCAATGGGTGGACGCGCTGTTTGTGCTCGAGCGCCAGCGCGCCAAGAAGTCGCCGGAGGAATTGAAAACGCTGAAATATGCCTCCGAGGCGGTGATCGATTCCATGCAAGCGGTAATCGACAAGACCGCGCCGGGCGCGACCAAGGCCGAGGTCACCGAGGCGCTGCGCCGAGAGGAGACAAACCGAGGTCTCACCTTCGAATATTGCCTGATCACCGCCGGCACCAGTCTCAACCGCGCGCCCTCCGAGCAGACATGGGGGAAGGGCGACATCATGTCGATCGATTCCGGCGGCAATTATCGCGGCTATATCGGCGACGTTTGTCGCATGGCGATTCAAGGCGAGCCGGACGCCGAGCTGGAAGATTTGTTGGCGGAGATTGAGCAAATCCAGCGCGCCGCCATGAAGCCCATGCGCGCTGGTGCCATGGGCCGCGAAATCTACACCTGCGCCGAACCGCTGGTGCAGAAATCGAAGCATCACAATCATCTCGAATTCCTCGCGCACGGCATGGGCCTGGTCAGCCACGAGGCGCCGCGGCTGACCGATCGCGGACCGGTTCCTTATCCTGGCGAATATGCGAACGAGCCGCTCGAAGCCGGCATGGTGGTGTCGGTCGAGACCACGCTGCTGCATCCCGCGCGCGGTTTCATCAAGCTCGAGGACACGGTCGTCGTCACCGCGCAAGGGCACGAGGTCTATGGCGAGGGACTGCGCGGCTGGAATAGGGCAGGGACGCGCGCTTAATCAGCGTCGCGTGACCGCGTCGATCTCCGCCGCCATCGTCCGCAGCGGCGCAGCGACCGTCACTGGATAATCGAACGGCTCGAGGCGCCTGAGCGGCTCGGGCAGGCGCGCGAGCTCGCGTGCGGCGCGCGCGCGGGTTTCCGCGAGGCTCGGCGAGGGCACAAGCCGCTTACCCGCGCGCATCGCCGGCGCGATCAGCGTCTCGCCCTCGTGCCGGTCGGTTTCGAGCGAGAGAATATCGCCGCGCATGCGGCCCTCGGCATCGAAGCTGCGCCAGATCTGTTTGCGCCCGGGCCAGGTCGCCTTGCCCTCCGACAGCTTGCGACGCGGCCGGCCGGCGTATTCTTGCAGCTTGTAGGCGCAATCGAGCGCCGGCACGTCGACCGAGGCGGCGAGATTGACGCCGATGCCGAAACCGTCGATCGGCGCCTGCTCCTGCATCATCCGTTGCAGCACGTCCTCATTGATGCCGCCGCTGACCAAGATGATCACGTCCTTCAGTCCGCCGGCATCGAGGATGACGCGCACCTTGCGCGCCGCTGCGGCGAGATCGCCGCTGTCGATGCGCACGCCGCGGATGGCGATGCCGTCGGCCTTGAGACGCGGCGCAAGCTCGACAACTTTGCGCGCGCCGGCCTCGGTGTCATAGGTGTCAATCAGAAGCACGACGCCCTCAGGACGCGAGCGCGCGAAATCCTTAAAGGCCTGCCGCTCGTCGTCGTGCACCTGCACGAACGAATGCGCCATGGTGCCGACGATGGGCACGCCGTAGCGGGCGCCGGCTTCGACATTGGCGGCGCCGGAAAAGCCCGCGATGTAGCTTGCGCGCGCCGAAAAAAGCCCGGCCTCCGCGCCATGGGCGGTGCGCAGGCCGAAATCGGACAGCGTCTTGCCGGGCGCCGCCAGCATCATGCGCGCGGCCTTCGAGGCGATGAGCGTCTGGTAGTGCAAAATGTTGATGAGCCGCGTCTCGACAAGTTGTGCCTGCGGCAGTGGCGCGGTGATGCGGATCAGCGGCTCGTTGGCGAAGCAGACGGTGCCTTCGGCGATCGCGTGCACCTCGCCGCTGAAGCGAAAACCGGCAAGATAGTCGAGGAGGTTGGCGCGAAAGCGCTTGGTGCTTTTCAGCCAATCGATATCGGCCGCCGCGAAACGCAAATTCTCGAGGTAGTCGAGCGCGTCGGCCAAGCCCGCGGCGAGCAGGAATCCGCGCCGCGCCGGCAGCCGCCGCACGAAGAATTCGAACACCGCCTCCTTGTCCTCGGCCCTGTCCAGATAGGCCTGGACCATGTTGAGTTCGTAGAGGTCGGTGGTGAGGGCGTTCGTAACGGGCGGCATGGCGCCTCAGGGTGGGCGGCGCGTAAGCGTGGGGCGACGGTGGTAAGAGCAAAGGTTTTCCCTGTCAAACCGAGGCAAATTTTTAAGCCGACGCTAACCCGACCGTTCGAGCATCCGAGACATGCTCGAGAATAATAATGCGATGACTGGCCGCAGGCCGTTCGGCCGCCGCGTCGATCAGCAGCGCGCGGGCGGCGCGGTCGAAGTGGCGCGCGAAAGCGCTGTGCCTGACGCTCCGGTCTCGGCAGTCGTGCTCAGCGCGGCGTCGGCGCCGGCCGATCGCGAATTCGAGGAGTGGAAAAAAGCGCGGCGACAGAATTTCCGGCTGCCGTGGCGACAATTATACTTCTTGGCGACGCTGTTCTTCGGTATTGCCTCGCTGGCGTTGCCGGATTCGGTGAACGAGGAGGTGGGCTGGCTGCTCTATGCGCTGATGGCGGCGAGCCTCTGCGCCGGTTTTGCCGCGCGTCGCCGCAAGGGCGCTTCGTAGATTGCAGGAAATGTGGCTCCCCGGGCCGGATTCGAACCAGCGACCAACCGGTTAACAGCCGGTTGCTCTACCACTGAGCTACCGGGGACCATGCCGGCGCATCGGCAAAGGCGGCCTATAACAAAGGCGCGATGCTTTGCAAAGGATCGAAGTGCGAGCCACTGTCCGCCTTCGCTGAACGCTACGGCGGACACCCGCCCTGCGAAGGTCTTGCCCGCCGAAGCTTCAGCGCAGGCGGGTGGAGGCCACGGCCGGAATTGAACCGGCGTACCCGGTTTTGCAGACCGGTGCGTAACCACTCCGCCACGTGGCCATTAAGCGCAGCGCGCCTCCCGGTGCGCCACCCATTCGGCTATATAGGAGCGCTTCTCTTTCTACAACGTCGCCGTGCCTGCCCGGCAGCTTGCCTTTTCGCTGTCCCTGCCGCAAAGAAGGCTGCGCGTCGTCCCATTCCGAGGCCCGCAATGACCGACTTTGCTGCCGCTCGCCGCCATATGGTGGACGGTCAGGTGCGGACCGCCGACGTCACCGATCCGCGCATCCTCGCGGCAATGTACGAGATTGCGCGCGAGAGCTTTCTACCGTCAGGCCTTGCGGGCCTTGCCTATCTCGATCTCGACGTGGCGCTTGGGGGAGGCCGCCGCCTGCTCAAGCCCATGGTGCTGGCCAAGCTCGTTCACGCACTCGACCTGTCGGGCGCCGACCACGCCTTGGACATAGGCTGCGCCACCGGCTACGGCGCCGCCCTGTTGGCACGGGTCGCGGGCAACGTCGTAGCGCTTGAGCAAGATGCTTCGCTGGTGCAGACAGCGACGGCGGCACTTGCGACCGCTCCGAATGTGACAGTGGCAGTGGGGCCGCTCATCGCGGGCTGGCCTTCAGCCGGACCCTATGACGCCATCCTCATAGAAGGCGCGGTCGAAACGGTGCCGCCCGACGTATTTGCACAGCTCAAGGATGGCGGTCGGCTCGCCTGCGTGCTCGGCTCGGGGCCGGGGGCGAAAGCAATGCTTTATCAGCGCAACGGCGACGAGATCGGCAGTCGGGCGGTATTTGATGCCGCGGCCACAGTATTGCCAGGTTTCGTGCGCCCGCGGGTATTCGCATTCTGACCCATTCGCAGAAAAGCGTGGCGAGAAAACCGCAACCCGCCGCTTTCTGTTAAGACCGGGCCGCCGGGGGTTTGATCCCCAGCGGCGGGCACCTATGCTTTGGCGCTTGTTGGTCGAGTCGCGGTTCCGCGCGTCCATCAAAGGCGTTTCATGCGATTGGTTGGCTGCAAACCTTGGGCGGGCACCTTCGTGCTCGCCGCTGTCATCTGCTGGGTTTGGCTCGCGCCGGCGCGAGCCGACACGCTGGAAGGCGCCCTGTCGCTTGCCTATCGCAACAATCCCTCATTGAACGCCCAGCGCGCGGCCGTGCGCGCCACCGACGAAAACGTGCCGCAGGCGCTCTCCGGCTATCGGCCGAAAATTTCGGTCAACGCCAATGGCGGCGAGCAGACCATGTCGACGACCAGCAAATCGCCGTCCTCGATTGTGCCGGGCACCTCCGTCTATTCGACGCTGGCCGGCTATAACTCGCCGATCTCTGCCGGCATTACCGCCACCGAGACGCTGTTCAACGGCTTCCAGACCGCCAATCGGACGCGGCAGGCCGAATCGCAGGTGCTCGCGGCGCGGGCAAATCTGCGCAACACTGAACAGTCGGTGCTGTTGAGCGCGGTCACTGCTTATATGAACCTGCTGCGCGACACCGCGATCCTCGATCTGCAACGGCGCAACGTCGAGGTGCTGCAGGAGCAGCTGCGGCAAACCCGCGACCGCTTCAATGTCGGCGAGGTGACCCGTACCGACGTGGCGCAGGCAGAATCGAGTCTGGCGCAAGGCCGCTCCGCGGTGCTGACGGCGGAGGCCAACTACAAAGCATCCGTCGCCACTTATCGGCAGGTGATCGGCGTCGAGCCGAGCCGGCTCGCGCCGGGCAGCCCGGTCGACCGGTTTTCGCCGAATTCGCTTGCCGCGGCGATCGCTGCGGGCACCGGCATAAATCCATCGGTGACCCTGGCGCAATATAACGTCGATGCCGCTTTGCTCGCCGTCAAAGTCGCAGAAGGCGCGCTCTATCCAACGCTGTCGGTCACCGGCAATTTTACGCAGAACTGGCTGAGCCAGCAGAGTATCAGCGTCATGAACGCCTATAACGCCTCGGTGATCGGAACGCTCAGCGTGCCGATTTACCAAGGCGGTGCGGAATATTCGGCGATCCGCCAGGCCAAAGAGACGCTTGGCCAGCGCCGGCTCGATCTCGACACCGCGCGTGACCAGGCGCGGCAGACCATCGTGCAGTCCTGGGGTCTGCTCGACGCAGCCAAGGCCAATATCGAGGCGACGCAGGCACAAGTGCAGGCAGCCGAAATCGCGCTCAACGGTGTGCGCGAAGAGGCGCGCGTTGGCCAGCGCACGACGCTCGACGTGCTCAATGCGCAGCAGGTGCTGGTGAACGCCCGCGTTGCGGTGGTGACCGCGCAGCACGACCGTGTGGTGGCGTCCTACACGCTGCTCGCCGCGGTCGGTCGGCTCTCGCCGCAGGTGCTCGGCTTGCGGGTTCCAACCTATGATGCGCGCGTTCATTACGAGCAGGTTCGCGACAGCTGGCTCGGCGTACGGACGCCCGACGGCCGTTAAACGAAAGTCGCGCAGCTTCGCGCCCATGTCCACAGACAATAGCTCTGCGGCGAAGATTTCCGGCTGCCAAATCCTCGCCGCCCTGGCGTATAAATAATGGCGGCTGATGATTCGTGCTCGGCATCGGCGAATCCATTGGAACGGCATATCCGCGAATTGGGAACGAGGTCATGAGCCAAGCGGCGAAGCTCCAGGAACCCTCGGTGGAGGAGATTCTGGCGTCGATCCGGCGCATTATCGCCGACGACGATCCCGGCAAAACGGTGAAAGCCGCCGAGCCGTCGGCGTCGGACAAGACATCGCCGTCGATGTACACCGAGCCGGCAAAGGCGGCGGCCAGCAATAGCCAGGACGATATCGATGCCATGCTGGCCGACCTCAATGCCCGGTCCAAGCCGGTTCCATCTACGAGCGCGCCGGTTCCCGAGCTGCCGCCGGCGGAGAGCGGCGTGCCGGACGTACTTGAAGAGGCGCCGCCGGTGCCGCCAGCACACTTCCGTGGCATCGACCCGGATTCCGATCTGGTGTTTGCCGATCAGGCATCGCCCGCTCCCCCGGAGCCCTTTACGCGCGGCTTCGATCAGGAGCGCCGTCCGTTCGCGGCGGAGCCGGCCGCGCGCACACTTTTATCGAACGCAGCGGAGACCGCAGTCGATCACGCTTTCGGCTCGCTTGCCAATACCGTGATCAGCACACATATGCGCACGCTCGAAGATCTGGTGCAGGAAATGCTGCGGCCGATGCTGAAAGCCTGGCTCGATGACAATCTGCCGAGCCTGGTCGAGCGCATCGTGCGCGACGAAATCGAGCGCGTCGCGCGCGGCCGTCACTGACGCTGCGCAAGCCGCCAGCGCACCCAGAGCGCTAGCGCCGGCCACAATAGCGCCATTAGCACGAACACCGGCACTGCCCCGGCGCGATCGACGATCGGCGCGGCGAGCGCGACGCCGGCGCTGGTGCCGAGGAACAGCGCCGAGGAAAACCCGGCGACCGCGGTGCCGCGCGCTTGCGGCATCATCTGCGTGGCATTGGTCTGCAACGTGTTGTGCACCATGTAATAGCCGAAGCCGAGCAAACCGCAGGCAAGCGGCGCGGTCTGCCAGAGCGGCGAGACGGCAAGCAAAAGGAAGCCGATCATCACCACCACGCCGCCGGCCATAACGAAAGCACGTTCGCCAAACACCACCAGCCGGTGCACGCTCGCGGCGTAGGCGACGCTGCCGACGCCGAACATCGCCACCACCAGGCCGACGCTGGAGAAGCTCAAGCCGAAGCGGTGATTGAGGTCGGCGGCGACATAGGTGAAGCCGCCGAAGAAGATCGCGGCTTCCAGGAACACCGCGATCAGGAGGAAGCGGCACCACGGCGCCGCGAACAGGGCGCGGTAGCTCGCGACCATTTTCGGGCGCACGCCGCCGGGATGCGCGAGCGGCCTGGTGTAGGGGTTGCCGTGGAATTGGCTTGCCAGCGCCAGCGCGGCGCCGGCAAACACAGCGGCCAGCGCCACGAAGACGAAACGCCAGCCGAAATGATCGCCGATGATGCCGCCGAACACCTGACCCGCGATCATGCCCGACATCTGCCCGGCGAGGAAACGCGCGAGCACGGTCTGCCGCCGCGCATAGGGCACGACGTCGCCGACATAAGCCATGCCCAGCGGCACGATGATGGCGGCCCCCGGCGCCGCGACGAGCCGCGCCAGCGCCAGCTGCGGCAGCGACTGCGCGGCCGCGCACAGCAGCACCAGCAGGCAGGAGGCGGCGCAGGCCAAGGCGACCGCCTGGCATTTGCCGAGCCGGTCCCCGATCAAGCCGGCGAAGGCCTGGGTGAGGCCATATGGGATGGCGTAGGCGGTCACGATCGCGGAGGCCTCGCCAAGGCTCGTGCGGAAATCGCCGGCCACCTGCGGCAACAGCGGGTCGGAGATGCGCAACGAGGAGCCGCTGGCGAAGGCGGCGAGCGCCATCACAAAAATGGCGCGCGTCAGCGCGCGGTCGGGTGGGGGAGCGGGCACGTTGACTCCGGCAGGGGTGGCGGGCTTTCTAGCGCGCGCATCGCATTCCACTCAACCGTTCGTCCCCGCGAAAGCGGGGACCCAGGACAATAGGTTGGCGCTGCATTCTGGATTCCCGCTTACGCGGGAATGAACGGAAGGGGACGACCATACGGCATGACGATCGACAAGACCTATCAGCCCGCGGCGGTCGAGGGCCGCATCTATGAAATGTGGGAGAAGGCAGGCGCATTCCGCACCGGCCGGCCCGAGCGCGCGGGCGCCGAGCCCTATTGCATCGTCATCCCGCCGCCCAACGTCACCGGCTCGCTGCATATGGGCCATGCGCTCAACAACACGTTGCAGGACATCCTCGCGCGCTTCGAGCGCATGCGCGGCAAGGACGTGCTGTGGCAGCCGGGCACCGACCACGCCGGCATCGCGACGCAGATGGTGGTCGAGCGGCAGTTGATGGAGCGGCAGCAGCCGAGCCGCCGTGCCATGGGGCGCGAGGCGTTCCTCAAGCGCGTGTGGGCGTGGAAGGCGGAGTCGGGCGGCGCCATTGTCAATCAGTTGAAGCGGCTCGGCGCCTCCTGCGATTGGTCGCGCGAGCGCTTCACCATGGACGAGGGGCTCTCGCGCGCGGTGCTTAAAGTTTTCGTGGAGCTTTATCGCGAGGGCCTGATCTACAAGGACAAGCGGCTGGTCAACTGGGACCCGAAGCTGCTGACCGCGATTTCCGATCTGGAGGTCGTGCAGGTCGAGACCAAGGGCCACCTGTGGCACCTGCGCTATCCGCTCGAAGGCAAGGCCTTCAATCGGGACGACAAGTCGACCTACATCGTGGTCGCGACCACGCGGCCGGAGACGATGCTGGGCGATACCGCGGTCGCGGTGCATCCGGACGACGAGCGCTACAAGAAGCTCGTCGGCAAAAACGCGATCCTGCCGCTGGTCGGGCGCAAGATCCCGATCGTTGCCGACGAATATTCCGACCCGGAAAAGGGCTCGGGCGCGGTGAAGATCACGCCGGCACACGACTTCAACGACTTTGAAGTCGGCAAGCGGCATAATTTGCCGCAGATCAATATCTTCAGCGTCGATGCCCACCTCGCGCTTAAGGACAACGCGGACTTCCTCGCCGGCGTGCCGGCGTCCAGCGATCTCGACCAGACGCTGGCGCTGCATGGCGGCGAACGCTTCGCCGTGCGCAAGCAGATCGTGGCGCGGCTGGAAGAAGAGGGCATGGTCGAGAAGGTCGAGCCGCACTCCCACGTGGTGCCGCATGGCGACCGTTCGAGCGCCGTGATCGAGCCGTTTCTCACCGACCAGTGGTACGTCAACGCCAAAGAACTGGCGAAGCCGGCGATCGCCGCCGTGCGCGAAGGCAAGACCAAGTTCATCCCGCAGAACTGGGAGAACACTTATTTCAATTGGATGGAGAACATCCATCCCTGGTGCATCTCGCGGCAACTGTGGTGGGGTCATCAAATCCCGGCGTGGTACGGGCCAACGAAAGTCGAGGGAGGCACGTTCGTTTTAAGAATTAAAGGCGAGCCTATACAGCCAAATATCTTTGTGGCTCAAAACGAAGAGGAAGCGGTCGCCGCTGCACAATTGCATTATGGACCGGAAAGGACAGTAATTATTGCGCGCGACGCAAAACATGCCGGAGAAATACACAGTAATCATGAGGGGATGAAGATTGGAATTTGGCGCGACGAGGACGTGCTCGACACCTGGTTCTCGTCGGCGCTGTGGCCGTTCTCGACGCTGGGCTGGCCGGACAAGACGCCCGAGCTTGCGCGCTTCTATCCGACCTCCACCCTGGTCACCGGCTTCGACATCATCTTCTTCTGGGTCGCGCGCATGATGATGATGGGCCTGCACTTCATGCACGACGTGCCGTTCCGCGACGTCTACATCCATCGCCTGGTGCGGGACGCCACCGGCGCCAAGATGTCGAAGTCGAAGGGCAACGTGGTCGATCCGCTCGGCGTCATCGATCAGTACGGCGCCGATGCGCTGCGCTTCACGCTGGCGCGCGGCGCGGCGCAAGGCCACGACATCCGGCTCGGGGCCCAGGACGTCGAGAACAACCGCAATTTCACGACCAAGCTGTGGAACGCGGCGCGCTTTGCCGAAATGAACGAGGCGGCGAGCGTGCCCGGCTTCGATCCGCGCGGCGCGAAAGAGACGCTCAACCGCTGGATCGCGCATGAGACCGCGAAAGCGGCGCGCGAAATCACCGAGGCGATCGAGAGCTATCGCTTCAACGATGCCGCTGCCGCGGTCTATCGCTTCGTCTGGAACATCTATTGCGACTGGTATCTCGAATTGGCGAAGCCGCTGCTCGCCGGCGCCGACGGCGCCGCCAAGAACGAAACCCGCGCCATGGTGGCCTGGGCACGCGACGAGATCCTCAAGCTGCTGCACCCGTTCATGCCGTTCGTGACCGAGGAATTGTGGGCGGTGACCGGCAAACACGAGGCACTGCTGGCGCTCAGCGCCTGGCCCTCGCTCGCTTTCGCCGACGACCAGGCCGAAGCCGAGATCGGCTGGTTTGTCGACCTCGTTACCGCCATTCGCTCGGTGCGAACCGAAATGAATATTCCGGTAAGTTCTCTGCTCAGGCTAGAGATGGTGAATCCATCCGAAGAGACGTTTGAACGAGCGAGATTCTGGGATACGAGCGGCTCATTCAACCGATTAGCGCGAATTGAGGGGACCACGAATGTCCGCGCACCGTCTCGTGGTGCGGTTCAATTGATCGTCCGCGGCCAAACCTTTGCGATCCCGCTCCAGGGCGTCATCGACCTTGCCGCCGAGCGTGCCCGTTTGGCCAAGGAAATGCAGAAGGCCGAGGCCGACATCGCCCGCGTCGACGGCAAGCTCAATAACCCGAATTTCATGGCGCGCGCGCCCGAAGAGGTGGTCGAGGAGGAACGCGAGAAACGGGCGGAAGCCGCCGGCCGCAAAAGTAAAATCGCCGAGGCCCTGGCCCGGCTGAAGGCAGCCGAATGACTTGACAGGGTGGGATGCCTGCGCAGTATCGCCTGAATCGGCGCGGGGCGGAGGGATTTGATGCGCGGCGTGGTGTCTGCGATCGCGCCCGACGGGACCTACGGGCAGATCGCGGCCGACGATGGCAACCGCTACAGCTATTGGACCAGCGAAGTTCGCAACGGCCCGGTCCAAGTCGGCGAGGCGGTCAATTTTCAGATGGCCGACGGCCAGCCCGTCGATATTTTTGTCTTGCCTCCGCCGGGTCCCAACCTTTCACCGCGTGCGCTTGAGGAACCTGCGTCCGCAGCCGAACCAACGCGCGCGCGTGGCTTTGCCGCCGCCGCGCTCGCCGGCTTCGCTGCGGCGGCGCCGGCCTATGTCGACGAGGAAACGCCGTTCCCGCCAGTCAACTATTGGCTTGCGCTTTACGCCTCGCCGTCGGGGCGGATTTCGCGTCGGCAGTTCTGGCTGCACGGCGTACTGCCGATCGTTGTGGTCGGCCTGCTGCTCGGATGGATTCCGGTCGTCGGCTATCTCGTGGCGATCGGACTGACCTGGGCGAGCATCTCGATTGCCTTCAAGCGCTTCCACGATGTCGGCTATCCCGGCTGGTACAGCCTCGCGTATCTCGTGCCGTTCGTCGGCGCGGGCATCGCGCTGGGCGTTGCATTTTTCGAGCCGCAGTTTCTCACCAGGGCCTGGCTGCTGGCGCAAATTCTCGCGGCGCTTGGCGCTGTCGTCGCGGTGGCGCAGGTGATCTTCGTCTATCTGCGCGTCGGCGAAGAGGGATCAAACCGATTCGGCCCGGACCCGCAGCGCGGGTTCTGATTACCCGCTGACGGGGCGCGGAAACGGCTTGCTGAGAAAGAGCGAGTCTTTCAATCCGTAGCGCCAGGGATGTTCGACCGCCTTGGTGATGCCGACGCGCGGGCCGGCGACGATGTCCGGCGCGCGGTCGCGCGCGCGCAATTCGAAGGGCGGGCGGTCGAGCACGAGGCCATTGTGCTTGCCGCTCACGCCGAGGGCTTCCGTCAGCTTGCCCGGCCCCGAGCAGAGCGAGCGCGCCTCGGCGGGGCCGCGACGGCGCCGCATCGCCGCGAGCCCTTGCGTGGGCTCAAGCGCACGGATCAGCACGGCGCTGGCCGAGCCTTCCGCCTCGCAGACGAAATTCAGACACCAATGGATGCCGTAGGAACGGTAGACATAGGCACAGCCCGGCGGCCCGAACATCACGGCGTTGCGCGCAGTCGGCCCGCGATAACTGTGCGCGGCCGGATCGGTGTGGTGGTAGGCCTCGACCTCGACGATCACGCCGCCGACGTCGTTAACCAACAAGGTGGCGCCGATCAGCTCCGGCGCGACCTTATGTACCGAGCGGTCGAAGAAGGCGCGGTGGAAGCGGGGCGGTTTGGGCATGCGGTAGTCATGCCCCGCCTTGGCAGAGCGATCCAGTCAGGACATACGGCGGAATCTGTGTCTCGCTTGCAACAGTTGGACAGGATTTGGTCCGCTGGGGCGTACCGTCCCCGCTGCGCCGCGATTTGGCCATACCCTCTACCCACACCGGCGCCGTTGAGGCGACGCAATAGCCGTTACCGGGGTTATCCGGAAAGCCGGCGATGCAGACCGGCAACGCGGGTAGGGGGCGACGACCAAGGCTATGGACGCCAAGACAGACTTGAAATCCCGGCTGCCGAGCCGTCACGCCACTGAAGGCGTGGACCGCGCCCCGCATCGCGCGTTTTACTATGCAATGGGGCTCACGCCCGAGCAGATCCACCAGCCTTTCGTTGGCGTGGCGACCTGCTGGAACGAGGCCGCGCCCTGCAACATCGCCCTGATGCGGCAGGCGCAAGCCGCCAAAAAGGGTGTCGCCAGCGTCGGCGCTACACCACGGGAATTCTGCACCATCACCGTCACCGACGGCATCGCTATGGGCCATGCCGGCATGAAGGCCTCGCTGCCCTCGCGCGAAGTCATCGCCGACTCGGTCGAGTTAACCGTGCGCGGCCACGCTTATGACGCGCTCATCGGCATCGCCGGCTGCGACAAGTCGCAGCCCGGCATGATGATGGCGATGTGCCGGCTCAACGTGCCCTCGATCTACATCTATGGCGGCTCGATCCTGCCCGGCACCTTCAAGGGTAAGGAAGTCACCGTCCAGGATGTCTACGAGGCGGTCGGCAAATACACGGTGAATCAGTTCAGTGCTGAGGACCTCGACACGCTCGAGCAGAACGCCTGTCCCTCGGCCGGCGCCTGCGGTGCGCAGTTTACCGCCAACACCATGGCGACGGTCTCCGAGGCGATTGGGCTCGCGTTGCCTTACTCCGCCGGGGCGCCGGCGCCATACGAGATCCGCGATAAGTTCTGCATGCTGGCGGGCGAGATGATCATGGACCTGATCACCAAAAACATCCGCCCGCGCGACATCGTCACCCGCCGGGCGTTGGAAAACGCCGCTGCCGTGGTCGCCGCGACCGGCGGCTCGACCAATGCCGCGCTGCATCTGCCGGCGATCGCGCATGAATGCGGCATCGAGTTTACGTTGTTCGACGTTGCCGAAATCTTCAAAAAGACGCCGTATATCGCCGATTTGAAACCGGGCGGCCGTTATGTCGCCAAGGATATGTTCGAAGCTGGCGGCGTGCCGAATTTGATGAAGACGCTGCTCGATCACGGCTATCTGCACGGAGACTGCCTGACGGTGACCGGCCGCACCATCGCCGAAAATCTAAAATCGGTGCGATGGAACCCGGACCAGGACGTGGTGCGTCCGGCCGACAAGCCGCTATTGCCGACCGGCGGCGTGGTCGGCCTCAAAGGCAATCTCGCGCCCGAGGGCGCCATCGTGAAGGTCGTCGGCCTGCCCTCGCTGAAATTCTCCGGACCTGCGCGCTGCTTCGACGGTGAGGAGGCCTGTTACGACGCGGTCAAGAATCGCCGCTACAAAGAAGGCGACGTGCTCATCATCCGCTACGAGGGTCCGAGGGGCGGTCCCGGCATGCGCGAAATGCTCGCCACCACCGCCGTTTTGTACGGGCAGGGCACCGGCGGCAAGGTTGCGCTCATCACCGACGGGCGTTTCTCCGGTGCCACGCGCGGCTTCTGCATCGGCCATGTCGGTCCGGAAGCCGCGGTTGGCGGTCCGATCGCGCTGTTGCGCGACGGCGACATCATCGAGGTCGATGCCGCTGCCGGCACCATCAACGTGAAGCTCTCCGACGCTGAGCTCGCCCAGCGCAAGGCGGCCTGGAAAGCGCGCGAGAGCGAGTACGGCTCCGGTTATTTGTGGAAATACGCCCAGCAGGTCGGTCCCGCGGTCAACGGTGCGGTGACGCACCCGGGCGGGGCGGGCGAAAAGGCATGCTATGCGGATAGCTAAGGCGCTGTTCACTGCATCGCTGCTCGGCGCGAGCCTCGTTGCCGCGCCGGCGCTGGCGTTCGACGGCAGCAAGACGGACAGCGCAGCAGCCGTCGCCATTCCGGCAGCGCCGGGCGATGCCTTCCGGTCTGGCACGCAATTGCTCAAAGCCGGCGACAACGCCAACGGGTTGCGCGCGCTCGAATACGCCGCCGAGAAAGGCCACCCGCTCGCCCTGTGGAAGCTTGGCCGGATTTTCGCTGACGGCGAGATTGTCAGCCGCAACGACTACAAGGCGTTCAAATATTTCGAGCTCGTCGCCAACAGCCACGCCGACGACAATCCCAACACGCCGCAGGCGCGTTTTGTCGCCAACGCTTTTGTTGCGCTTGGCCAGTACTATCTCGAGGGCATCGCGAACTCGCCGGTTCAACGCGATCCGGAGCGGGCGCGCGAAATGTTTGGCTATGCCGCCTCTTATTTTCACGATCCGGACGCGCAGTATTATCTGGCGCGGCTCTACCTCGACGGCACCGGGGCTCCGCACGATCCGCGCCAGGCCGCGCGCTGGTTTGTTTTGGCCGCGCAGAAGGGCCAGTGCCGCGCCCAGGCCATGCTCGGCGCCATGCTGTTCTCCGGCGATCACGTTCCGCGCCAGGCCGCGCGCGGCCTGATGTGGCTGACGCTCGCCAAGGACAATGCGGCGGCTGACGACCAGACTTGGATCGGCCGCCTCTATGACAGCGCGATGAACCAGGCGAGCGAGGACGAGCGCGCGCTCGCCGGCGTCTACCTCAGGCGTTGGCTCGAAGAGCGGCGGGAATAGCCGTTCGGGCGATCACCGCGTCGCAATATCCAAATCGACATAGACCGGCACGTGATCGGAGGGCTTGTCCCAACCGCGCACGTGGCGGTCGACGCCGGCGTCGACAAGACGATCGGCCGCCTGGGGCGACAGCAGGAGATGGTCGATGCGGATGCCCTCGTCTTTCTGGAACGCGCCGGCCTGGTAATCCCAGAACGTAAAGGCACCGTCCTCGGTGACGGCGCGGATAGCGTCGGTCAAGCCAAGATTGATCAGTGCGCGGAATTTCTCCCGCGTCGGCAAAAGAAACAGCGCGTCATTGGCCCAGGCTTCTGGCCGCTTGGCATCATGCGCACTCGGGATCACGTTGAAATCGCCGGCGAGCACCAGCGGCTCTTCCAACTTCAGGCGGTCCTGCGCAAACGCGGTCAGCCGGTCCATCCAGGCGAGCTTATAAGCGTATTTCTCTTCGCCGCCATTGCCGTTGGGCAAATACAGACTGACCACCCGGGTCACCCCGTCCCTCGTTGAGACGAGCGCTTCCAGAAAGCGCGCCTGGGTATCGCCGTCGTCGCCGATCAGGCCGGGCGCGACCTCGTCGAACGGCAGCTTGGACAGCAGCGCCACCCCGTTCCAGGTCTTCTGCCCATGCACCGCCACGTTGTAGCCGAGCGCTTCCAACGGCTCCCGCGGGAAGGCTTCGTCGGTGCATTTGATCTCCTGCAGGCAGGCGATGTCGGGATCGCGCTCCTTTAACCAGGCTTGCAGGCTGTCCAGGCGCTGGCGGATCGAATTGACGTTCCAGGTGGCGATACGCATGGGTAGCCTTAAGTCCGGGCGGAACCCGAACAAATGACGGAGGGCGGGGTGTTTACCAGCCGCCGCAGGGATATGCACCGGCGACCGTTTATATGCTAATGGGAGCCGGTTTAACCGAGGCCCCGAGGTAAAAAGCGCCTAACGACCAAAGAGGGAGCGCCCGGGCAGGGGGTCGGAAACAGCCTGGGTCGATGAATTGCAGATGAGCAGGCGAAAGTGGCTCTTTGGGGTGGCGGTGCTAGCCCTGATCGGTATTGCCGTGCTCATTCGCAGCAACTGGACGACCGAGGCCGCCCGCTCGCAGCCCAATGAGCGGGTCGTGCCGGTCGATGTCGGCAAGGCCGCGCGCAAGCCGGTGCCGGTGCTGCTCGATGCGCTCGGCACCGTGACCCCGATCTCCAGCGTTGCCATCAAGGCGCGGGTCGACACCACCATCACCGCGGTCCATTTTCAAGACGGCGCCCATGTGAGTGCCGGCGACCTTTTGTTCACACTCGACGGGCGTGCGATCGAGGCGCAGATCGCGCAAACCGAAGGCGCGATCGCCCGCGACCAAGCGCAACTTGATGGCGCGATGCGCGATGTCACGCGCTACACCGATCTGGTTGCCAAAGGCGCAACACCTCAGATCAATCTCGACAACGCCAAGACGCAGGCCGATGTCTATCGCGCCGCCATCAAGTCGGATCAGGGTAATCTTGAGAATCTGAAGGTGCAGCTGAGCTACTGCACCATCCGTGCGCCGATCACCGGGCGCATCAGCGCCGCCAACGTCAAAGTTGGAAACTTCGTGCGCCAGGCCGATACGCAGCCGATGGCCACCATCAACGAGATGGCGCCGGTTTATATCAGCTTCACCGTGCCGCAGAAGAACTTGCCCGACATCCGCAAAGCGATTGCGGCACAATCCGCGACCATCGCTGCTATTGTCCCCGGCGACAACAAACGGGCGCAGGGCACGGTCACCATGATCGAGAATACCGTCGATCCGACGACCGGCATGGCGATGCTGCGCGCCACCATGCCTAATACCGACGAGCTGCTCTGGCCCGGGACGCTGGTCACCGTCGAGATGACGCTGCGCACCGAGGAGGCGGTGGTGGTGCCTTCAACCGCGGTGCAGGTGAGCCAGACCGGCAATTTCGTGTTCGTGGTCGACAATGGAGTCGCCAAGGTGCAGCCGGTCAAGGTTGAGCGCCAGGTCGCCGGTGAAACAGTGATCACGTCAGGCCTCAACGGCGGCGAAACCGTCGTGACTGAAGGTCAGCTCCTGTTGTCAAACGGGACGCGCGTGAACCCGCGCGCGCCCAAGCCTGCGGCGCCGGCGGGCAGCTGATCCATGAACATCTCGGAGACCTGCATCCGCCGCCCGGTGCTGACGACGCTGTCGACGGCGTCGCTCATCGTGTTCGGCGCCTTTGCCTACCGACTGTTGCCAGTGGCGGCGCTGCCGGCGGTCGATTTTCCGACCATTCAGATTACCGCCACGCTCCCCGGCGCGAGCCCCGAAACCATGGCCTCGTCGGTCGCCTCGCCGATCGAGCGACAGCTTTCAACCATCGCCGGCATCTCGTCGATGAATTCGTCGTCGTCGCTCGGCACCACGCAAATTACCATCCAGTTTGATCTCGGTCGCAACATCGACGGCGCCGCGCTCGATGTGCAGACGGCGCTTGCGACCGCCGCCAAGAACTTGCCGGTCGAAATGACCACGCCGCCGAGCTTCCGCAAAGTCAATCCCGGCGATTTCCCCGTACTCTACGTGTCGATGCGCTCGGATACCTTGCCGCTGTCGGCCGTCGACGATTATGCCGAGACGGTGCTGGCGCCGCAGATTTCTCAGATGAACGGCGTCGCCCAGGTGCTGGTCTATGGCGCGCAAAAATTTGCCGTGCGGGTCCAGGTTGATCCGATCGAGGCCGCCAAGCGCAATATTTCGATCGAGGACGTGCGCAGCGTGGTGGCGGCGGCGAACTCCAACGCGCCTGTCGGCACGTTGCAAGGTCAAAAGCAGACGGTGACGTTGCTTGCGACCGGCGCCATGAAGCACGCCGCGGATTATCGCGACGTCGTGGTAGCCTACCGTAACGGTGCGCCGGTCAAGCTCAATCAAATCGCCAATGTCGTCGACAGCGTCGAGAACGACAAGATCGCGACGTGGTTCAACGACTCGCGCGCGATCGTGTTGGCGATCCAACGCCAACCAGACGCCAACACGGTCGAGGTGGTGGACGAAGTGCGCAATGCGCTGCCGGTGATGCGCGCGCAGATTCCGCCGGCCATCCAGATGGCGCCGCTGTTCGACCGCTCGATCTCGATCCGCGCCGCGGTGACTGACGTGCAGCATACGCTGGCGATCGCGATTTCGCTGGTGATCTTGGTGATCTTCCTGTTCCTACGCAAGGTTTCCGCCACGATCATTCCGGCGCTTGCCGTGCCGGTGTCGCTCATCGGCACCTGCGCAGCGATGTATGCCTTCGGCTTCTCCATCAACAACATGACGCTGCTGGCGCTCACGCTCTCGGTCGGCTTCGTGGTCGACGACGCCATCGTCATGCTGGAGAACATCGTGCGTCACATCGAAGGCGGCATGCGTCCATTCGAGGCGGCGCTCAAGGGCTCGCGCGAGATCGGCTTCACCATCATATCGATCACCTTCTCACTGATCGCGGTGTTCATCCCGGTGCTGCTGATGGGCGGCATGGTCGGGCGCGTGTTCCGCGAATTCGCCGTATCGATCGCGGTCGCCATCATCGTCTCGGGCTTCGTCTCGCTGACGCTGACGCCGATGCTATGTGCGCGTGTGCTCAAGGGCCATCGGCCGGGAGTGGTGGCGAAGGAGAACATCGTACTGCGCCTGTTCGAGCGCTTCTTCGAATGGATGCTTGCCGCCTATCAGTGGTCGCTCGACCGCGCGCTCAAGTTCAAGCCGGTCATGCTCGCGGTGACGCTCACGACCTTCTTTGCCACCATCTGGCTCTACGTCATCGTGCCGAAAGGCTTCTTCCCGACCGAAGATACCGGGTATGTCATCGGCATCACCGAGGGCAATACCGATATTGCCTTCCCGGCGATGGTCGGGCTGCAACGGCAGGTCGCCGCCGTCGTACGCAAGGATCCGGCGGTCGATTACGTCAACTCGACGGTCGGCGTCGGTGGTCCCAATTCGCTGCCCAATAGCGGACGTATGTTGGTTGCGCTCAAGCCACAGGACGAGCGCGCCAAGCTGGGAACGGTGCTGGCACGGCTACGCCGCGAAGCCAACGTGGTGCCGGGCATCGAAATCTTTTTTCAGCCCATTCAGAATATCAATCTCGGCGGCAAATTGGCCAAGAGCCAATATCAATACACGCTGCAATCCAACGACACCGACGAGCTCTATCGGCTTGCGCCATTGATGCGCGACAAAATCGCCAAGATTCCCGGTCTGCTCGACGTCACCACCGATCTCTATATTACCAATCCGCAGGTGACGATTGAGGTCGACCGCGAAAAATCGGCCGTCTACGGCGTCTCCGTCGACCAAGTACGACAGTCGCTGTACGACGCCTTCGGCGCACGTCAGGTCGCCACAATCTATACCCCAGCGAACGATTATCAGGTGATTTTGGAGTCCAAGCCCGAATTTCAGACCGGACCCAACGATCTCAATTTCGTGTATGTGAAAACGTCGAGCGGCACGACGGTGCCGCTTTCTGCCGTTACCAAATTCGTGCGCAGTGTCGGTCCGCTGCAGGTCAATCACCAAGGCCAGCAGCCCTCGGTCACGATCTCGTTCAATCTCGCGCCCGATTTTTCGCTCGGTCAAGCGGTCGACGCGATCCAGCAGCTCGAACGCGAGCAACGCCTGCCGGCGTCGATCACCACCGGCTTCCAGGGCACCGCGCAAGTGTTCCAGGATAGTTTGCGCGGACAGGGCATCCTGATCCTGGCGGCGATCTTTGCCGCCTATGTCGTGCTTGGTATTTTGTACGAGAGCTTCATCCACCCGATTACCATCATCTCCGGCCTGCCCTCGGCCGGCATCGGCGCCATTCTGACGCTGATGCTGCTGCGCATGGACTTGTCGGTGATCGCCATGATCGGCATCGTCATGCTGGTCGGCATCGTCAAGAAGAACGCGATCATGATGATCGACTTTGCCATCGAACGTCGCCGCGTCGGCTTGTCGGCGGAAGCGGCGATCCGCGAAGCCGCGTTGCTGCGCTTCCGGCCGATCATGATGACGACATTTGCCGCCATCTTCGGTTCGCTGCCGATTGCGCTCGGCTCCGGCGCCGGCGCCGAATTGCGTCAGCCGCTCGGCGTCGCCGTGGTCGGCGGCCTTTGCCTATCGCAGCTGTTGACGCTCTACATCACCCCCGTGATTTATCTCTACCTCGACCGCTTCGATCGCATGATCAAGCGCCGCATCGAGCCGCAGCTCCAAGAAGTAGCGGAAGTGCCGACCGCCGTCGCGGCGGAATGAGCGGCTGGGACCTAGAGCGAAAAGCTCGTGCCACAGCCGCAAGAGGCCTTGGCCTTCGGGTTTTTCACCTTGAACGAAGCGCCGATCAAGTCATTGACGAAATCGATCTCCGATCCCGCCATGTATTGCACGGAAACCGGATCGATCAGCACGATGGCGCCCTCGCGCTCGATGGCGAGATCATCGGCGGCGCGCGCGCTCTCCATGTCGAACTTGTATTGGAAGCCGGAGCAGCCGCCGCCTTCCACCGACACGCGCAGCATGGTGCCGGCCGGCTCGGCCTTCAGAATCTCGCCGATTCGGCGCGCCGCCCGTTCGCTGACCGTGATGTTCTCGTTCATTCGTGGTTCCTGTGGCGCATGCGCTGATCCGAAAACCGGTATTCCAATTCTCAGAAATCCTATTGGCAGAGCCAACGCCAATTAGTTAAGTGCGCCCGGCATTGACGTCAATGCAGGTCAAAGCATGGCGATTTCGAGCCCGATCCTGCGCGCGGCCTACGCCAGCGACCCAACCAAGAGTCGCGGGCGCCGCTACGCGGAGCCGCCCAGCACTACGCGCAATGATTTTCGCCGCGATTGCGACCGCATCATCCATTCCACCGCCTTCCGGCGCCTGGCTTATAAGACCCAGGTCTTCATCTATCACGAGGGCGATCATTACCGTACGCGACTGACCCATACGCTGGAAGTTGTGCAGATCGCCCGCTCGCTCGCCCGCGCCCTTGGCCTCGACGAGGATTTAGCCGAGGCCACCGCGCTCGCTCACGATCTCGGCCATCCTCCTTTTGGCCATGCCGGCGAGCGCGCGCTCGACAAATGCCTGAAGGATTTCGGCGGCTTCGACCATAACGCGCAGGCGCTGCGCATTGTCACCGCACTCGAGCGCCGCTACGCCGACTTCGACGGTCTCAACCTGACCTGGGAGACGCTCGAAGGCCTCGTCAAGCATAATGGGCCGCTCACCGATCGCGCCGGCCGCGCCGTCGGCCGATATGTCGATCATGGCGTGCCTGAGCCGATTCTTGCCTATGCACGGGTGCAGGATCTCGAATTGTGGTCCCATGCCAGCGCCGAAGCGCAGGTCGCCGCGCTCGCCGACGACGTCGCCTACGATGCCCACGATATCGATGATGGCTTGCGCGCCGACCTGTTCACGCTCGACGACATCGCCGCAGTGCCGCTGATCGGCGCGATTTTGTGCGAGATCGACGGCGCCCATCCCGCGCTCGATCCGACGCGCCGCGCGCACGAGTGCGTGCGCCGTCTGATCACGCGCATGATCGAAGACGCGGGGAGTGAGGGCGCGCGTCGGCTCGCCGCGCTCGCGCCGAAAGCCGCCGCCGACATCCGTGGCGCGGCATCGGCTGTAATTGGCCTATCCCCTGCCATGCAGAAGGCCGAGGCCGAGATCAAAGGTTTCCTGTTCCCGCGCATGTACCGCCACGCCCGTGTGGTGCGGGTGATGCACGAGGCCGAGACCGTGGTGGCCGACTTATTCGCGCATTTCACAGCCTCGCCGACCGACCTGCCGCCCGAATGGCGTTCGTCAAACGCCGGCGAAGCGGTTCGCGCGCGTCGCATCTGCGACTATATCGCCGGCATGACCGATCGATACGCGCTCGCCGAACACGCAAGATATTGGGGGGATACACCCGAGCTACGCTAGGATTTGGGTGTCATTTGCTCACCTCGGTTACCACCGAACGAAAGATGGGACAGCAGGGGCGGGTCGGAAGATTAATCCTTGGGCGACCATGCCAAAAACTTCAGCCGAGCGACGGGCCTTGGTTGTCTTGAGCCTGCCACTCTCGCGTTTTAATATATAATTTGCGCATAGATGTTAAAAAGGGTGGGGCGGTATTTGTAATGAAGCTTGGGCTGCCGTTTACGCCGATTGTGTCTCGTTGTCCGTTGTGTTTGTCCGAAGACATTCATGACACCGGGACGTCTGCGCTCGACCAGCTCACTCAGTGTCAACATTTGGTGTTTGAGTGCGACGCCTGCACCGGCCGGTTTATCGCCGACCGCCCCCAATATATCGAGAAGGTTGAAGAGGATCTGGCGGAGGCCTTGGCGTCGCCTGAGCGCGTCGCGCAGCGGCGCGCATATTTCGCGCAAAGGCGCAGCTCCGATGAGAACGATTATCCCTATTCGCTAATCCCGCTGATTGAGCGCTGGGTGTCGGGCAAGCGCGTGCTCGATCTGGGTTGCGGAGCTTCGCAGCTTCTGCCGCTATTGATCGAGCGCGGCTACGAGGCGATCGGCTTTGAAAGCGATCCCGCTAGTGCGCAAGTCGCCCGCGAAAGTGGCGTCACCGTCATCTCCGGCGATTGGCGCAAGATCGCCGATATCATTGGCGAGGGCCGTTTCGACTGCATCGTCGCCGATCAGGTGTTCGAGCATATGCTCGATCCGGTCGATACGCTGCGCGCCTTGAAACCGGCGCTCGCCGACGGCGGCGTGGTAATCTTCCGCTTCGCTAACGAAGGCAGCTTGTCGCGCAAGACGGCGGTCGCCTGGGCGCGCGTTCGCGGCAACGAGCAGCCGCTGTCTCATTTCCGGTACTGGAACTATTTCAACGAGCGCGCCGCGCGCACTTGTTTCTCGGCGGCCGATTACGAGGTGCTGCGAGTGAAGAAGGATGTGAGCTCGCAGGGCTTCCTGGCGCGCAAGGTGGTCCCAGCGCTTACAGCGGTGCCGGGATTACCGCAGCTCGTCTCGCGCACCATGGCTGTCATTGACAGCACCGTATTGTCGAATGGCTTGACCGCGATCGCGCGGCCGATTTGAGCCCGCTGCCTTGCGCGGTGGGCCTCGCCACTAATATCCTCAGTCGAGCATGACGCGTTTGGCCGGAAAAGTGGCGTTCATCACCGGGGGCGGCGGCGGTATCGGCCGCGCCACCGCCGAGCGATTTGCCGAGGAAGGTGCTAACGTCGTTATCGCCGACATCGACACGACGGCCGGCGTGGCCGCGGCCCAATCGGCGCGCGCCCAGGGCGGCAATTCCGGCGGCGATGCGCTGTTTGTCCATTGTGATGTGACCGAACGGGCGAGCCTCGAGGCGGCGTTCGCCGAGACGATCGAGCGCTTTGGCCGGCTCGACGTGCTGCACAACAACGCCGGCGGCGCCACTCCGCGCGATGGCCCGCTGACCGAAGCGCCCGAGGACGAGTTCTGGCGCGCGATCAAGCTCGATCTGTTCGGCACCTTCCTGTGCTGCAAGCTCGGCATCCCGCACATCATTAAGGCGGGCGGCGGCTCGGTCATCAATATGTCATCGATTGTGGCGTTGCGCGCGGTTCCCGGCCGCGACTGCTATACATCGGCGAAAGGCGCGATCGCCGCGCTCACGCGTTCGATGGCTGCCGAATATGCCGCGCACAAGATCAGGGTGAATGCGATCGCGCCCGGCGTGGTGCTCACCGAGCGCGTCAAGAAGCTGATGGCCGCCTCCAAGGATATTTCCAAGCTCGCTGCCACGCATTTGCTCGGGCTTTGCCTTCCCGAGCACGTTGCCGAAATGGCGCTTTATTTGGCCTCCGACGAGTCGGCGGTCACCACCGGCCAGGTGCTCTCCGTCGACAGCGGGGCGACCGTGGCATAGCCGCCCTTTTGCGATCGCATTCGCCTTAAGTCCGTCCTGGCGATTTTGACACCCCGCCCAAATTCCATTACCGGCAGCGCGCCATGAGCGCCGCCCCTCCGCACCTTTTCGCCGCCATGCTTGCCCGCGTGCAGGCGGCGACGGCGCCGCTGGTCGACGCCGGCACTGATCTGACGCGCATCGTGGTCGAGCCGCCGCGCGATCCAACCCATGGCGATATGGCGACCAATGCGGCCATGGTTCTGGCGAAGGATGCGCGCCAAAAGCCACGCGAGCTGGCGGAGAAAATCGCCGCCGCACTGCGTGCCGAACCGACTGTGGCAAAGATCGACGTCGCCGGCCCCGGGTTCATCAACCTCACGCTCAAGCCGCATGTCTGGACGGAGGCGCTGCGCGCGGCGCTCGCCGCCGGCACCGATTACGGCCGCTCCGACCTCGGCAAGGGGGAGGCTGTCAACATCGAATACGTCTCCGCTAACCCGACCGGGCCGATGCATGTCGGCCACTGCCGCGGCGCCGTGTTCGGCGACACGCTTGCCAATCTGTTGGCCTTCGCCGGCTACAAGGTCACCCGCGAATATTACATCAACGACGCCGGGGCGCAGGTCGACGTGCTCGCGCGCTCGGCTTTTCTGCGCTATCGCGAAGCACTCGGCGAGGACGTCGGCGCAATTCCGGAAGGGCTTTATCCCGGCGATTACTTGAAGCCGGTCGGCGGCGAACTTGCGGCCGAATACGGCGCGAAGCTTACCACCATGCGCGAAGCGCAATGGTTGCCGATGGTGCGTGCAAAAGGCGTCGCCATGATGATGGGCGTGATCCGCGACGATCTTTCCGCGCTCAATGTGCATTTTGACGTCTACTTCTCCGAGCGCTCGCTGATCGAAAACGGTGACCGGGTCGCGGCCACGATCGAGTCCTTGCGCAAGCGCGGCGAAGTCTATGAGGGCCGCTTACCGCCGCCCAAGGGCGGCGCGACGGAAGACTGGGAGGACCGTGAGCAGACGCTGTTCCGCTCCACCGATTTCGGCGACGACGTCGACCGGCCGCTGAAAAAATCGGATGGCAGCTACACCTATTTCGCCGCCGACATCGCCTACCACAAATCCAAGGTCGAGCGTGGCTTCCGTCATTTGATCGACGTCTGGGGCGCCGACCACGGCGGCTATGTCAAGCGCATGCAAGCGGCGGTGAAGGCGGTGAGCGAGGGCAAGGTCGACCTCGACGTCAAGATCGTGCAGCTGGTGCGGCTCCTGCGCGCCGGCGAGCCGGTGAAGATGTCGAAGCGGGCGGGGGAGTTCGTCACCTTGCGCGAGGTGGTCGACGAGGTCGGCAAGGATGCCGTGCGTTTCGACATGCTCTACCGCAAGAACGATGCGGTGCTCGATTTCGACCTCGCCAAGGTGATCGAGCATTCACGTGAGAACCCCGTGTTCTACGTGCAGTACGGTCACGCCCGCGGGCAATCGGTATTCCGCAATGCGCGCGAGGAATTGCCCGACCTACCCACCGAAACAGCGGCCCGCGTGCGCTGGCTTGGCAACGCGCCGCTCGACCGGCTCAACGATGAGGGCGAAGTGGCGCTTCTGCGTCGGATCGCGCTTTATCCGCGCCTCTTGGAAGCGTCCGCCGCGGCCCACGAGCCGCACCGGGTCGCGTTCTATCTATATGAATTAGCAAGTGAATTTCACGCATTGTGGACTAGGGGAAAAGATTTGCCTCATTTACGCTTCATTGTGCACAATGATCCACAGATGACCTTGGCGCGACTCGCTCTCGTCCAGGGGGTGGTCAGCGTATTGGCCTCGGGGCTTGCGCTGCTCGGGGTGGCAGCGCCGGATGAGATGCGGTAACTTCTTGCGTCTCCACGAGTTTGTCACGCGGCCAAGAGGGGGCGGGCCGTTTAGCCGGATAACGAATGGCAGACGATATTACGCAACGATCATTTCGTCTCAGTGACAGGCCCGTGCGGCCGAAATCCTCGAATGGGACCGATCCGCTCGCTGAATTGGCCCGCCTCATTGGCCAGACCGACCCCTTTGGCGAATACCGACGCGAGCAGACCCACGTGCGCGCCGACTCGGTTGGCGAACTGAGGGTACCGCGCGCAGCCGCGCCCGCGGCCGAGTGGAGCCTGCCGCCTGGGTCAGATGCCGACCGGGATGCGGAGCTTGCGCCGGTGCCGGGCTATTCGCCGCGCGTGCCTAGCGTGGAAACGGTAGCGGCGCCTGCCGCCTTCGCTGAGCACGGACACGACGAGCCCGATGCGCTGCACGCGGACAATGATGCGCGTGGGAATGTAGACGAACACCTGGTCGACGAAGCGAGCATCGCCCCGCTCGACGGTGAACAAGAGGACTTCTACGAGCCCGAACCGGACCGGCGGCGAACAGCGATGATCGCCATCGCTTCAGTTTTCGCGCTCGCTGTGATCGGCAGCGCCGGCGCCCTCGGCTACCGTGCGCTTCTCGGCAATACCGGCACCGTGCCGCCGCCGATTATCAAGCCGGATTCGAATGCCATCAAAGTCGAACCGCCAAAGCCTTCGACCAAGACCGTGCAAGAGCACGCCCCCGCCGCCCCGGAAAGGCTGATGCCGCCGGAAGAGAAGCCTGTCGAGCTAAAGAGCAAGCCGCCCGGTGTGATTCTCGGCGATGAAACTAACCCCTCGGCACCTACGGCGCCGACGCCCGGCGTGATCATCACCGAGCCGAAAAAGATTCACACGGTTGCGATCCGGCCAGATGGCGCTGTAGTGGATTCGGCGCCGCCCGCTGCCCCGCCCACCGCGGCGCCGCCGGCAGCTGTCTCGCGCGTGCCGGCGCCGCCAGCGCGTCCGCCGGTTGCCGAGCAGCAACAGCAACAACGCGTGACGGAAGTTGCGCCGCCGTCGCGCAGCGCTCCGCTCTCGCTCAACCCGAATGCCGCGCCGAGCGCTCCGGTCGCGCCGCCGGCGCCAAAAGCACCCGCGGCGGCTCCGGTTGCACCGGCGGCGCCGAACGGGGCGGCCACCGGCTACGCCGTCCAGGTGTCCTCGCAGCGTAGCGAGGCCGAGGCGCAGGCCGCTTTCCGCGGCCTGCAGGCCAAGTTCCCGAGCCAACTCGGCGGTCATCAGCTGATGGTCCGCAGGGTCGAATTGGGCGCCAAGGGCGTCTATTTCCGCGCCATGGTTGGACCGTTCGCCTCCGCCGAGGAGGCGAGCAAGCTGTGCAGCAGCCTGAAGTCCGCCGGCGGAAGCTGCATCGTCCAAAAGATTTAGCCGCTGCCGGCTTGCTCCGGGCGAGGGGCCAAGGCTAAGCCGGCGCCAATGCCGCAACGCGCCTTCATCACCGGCCTGGCGGGGCTGACCCTCTCCGCCAACGAGCGCGCCTTTCTGCGTGACGCGCGGCCCTGGGGGCTCATCTTGTTTCAGCGGAATGTGAAATCACGCCAGCAAGTTGCTGAACTCACTCAGTCTTTCCGAGACTGCCTCGGTTGGCAGGCGCCGATCTTGGTCGACCAAGAAGGCGGCCGCGTGCAACGGCTAAGGCCGCCGCAATGGCCGGCCTATCCGTCGGGGGCACGTTACGGCGAACTGTATGATCGCGCGCCGGAAATGGGGCTCAGCGCGGCCCGTCTCGCCGGCCATCTGATCGCGGCTGACTTGGTCGCCGTCGGCATCGACGTCGACTGCCTGCCGCTCGCCGACGTTCCGGTTCGCGGCAGCGATCCGGTCATCGGCGACCGCGCCTATGGCACCGAGCCGGGCAAGGTTGCCGCCATCGCGCGCGCCATAGCGCAAGGCCTGATGGCCGGCGGTGTGCTGCCCGTGCTCAAACATCTGCCCGGTCACGGCCGGGCGACCGCCGATAGCCATCACAAGCTGCCGGTGGTGGATACTCCCCGCGCCACGCTCGAAGCCACCGATTTCGCCGCCTTCCGGGCGCTGGCGGGCCTCCCGCTCGGCATGACCGCACATGTTGTGTTTTCCGCCATCGACCCAATCGCGCCAGCCACAACTTCGGTCACAATGGTGCAGGAAGTGATTCGAGGCTTTATCGGGTTTCGCGGCCTGCTGATGAGCGATGATATCTCCATGGGCGCCTTGTCCGGCAGCGTTGCGGCGCGCGCCAAAGCCGCGCTCGCCGCTGGCTGTGACGTCGTACTCCATTGTAACGGCGACCTGAAGGACATGACGGAACTTGCCGGCGCCGTGCCTGAGCTCTCCGGCGAAGCCGCAGCGCGTGCTGCGTCTGCGTTAGCTCAGCGCTCTGCGCCAGAGCAATTCGACGCGGAGGCCGCGCGCAAGGTGTTCACGCAAATGGTCGAAGGCGAGACCCACAGGACGACCGGTTCATGAGCACCGAGGAATTCGACAGCACGCTTGCAGCCGATCGCGGCATCTCCGAGCCGGCGATGATCGTCGACGTCGAGGGCTTTGAAGGCCCGCTCGATCTCTTGCTGATGCTGGCGCGTCAGCAGAAGGTCGACCTCGCCAAGATCTCGATCCTGGCGCTCGCCGATCAATACCTCGCCTTCATCGAGGCCGCGCGGCAATTGCGGCTCGAGCTTGCCGCCGACTACTTGGTGATGGCGGCGTGGCTCGCCTACCTCAAATCGCGCCTGCTGTTGCCGGAGGCGCCGCCCGGCGAAGGCCCGAGCGCGGAGGACATGGCGCTGGCGCTCGCTTACCGGCTGCGCCGGCTGGAGGCTTTCCGTGAGGTCGCCAGCAAGCTGATGAACCGCCCGCAATTGAACCGCGACGTGTTCGCGCGCGGCCTGCCGGAGCCGATCGCCGAGATCAAGCAGCCGGAATGGTCGGCGACGCTCTACGATCTCTTGTCCGCCTATGCGGCGCAGCGCTCGCGCAGCGCGCTCTCGCGCGTGCGCTTCAAGGAGCGCAGCGTGTGGTCGCTGGCGCAGGCGCGCGAGGCGTTGGAACGGCTGATCGGCGGCTCCGCCGACTGGGCGCGGCTCGATCAGTTCCTGATCTCCTATGTCGTGCAGCCTGCGCTGGCGGCGACGGTGTTCGCCTCCTCGTTTGCTTCCGCGCTCGAGCTGGTGCGCGAGGGGCTCGCCGAAATTCACCAGAAAGAGTCATTCGCGCCGATCTACATGCGCAAGCGCGTCGGCGCGGATGCGCATGCACCCAAGTATGACGCGCAAGAAAACCCGTAAGGAGAAGCAGTCAATGCCGAGCGTGGCCAAGAAGCTCGCGATCGTAGCAAAAGACGAGCCGCCGCCGCAGGCCGGTGCGCGCCCGGAAGAGTTGCGGCTGCTCGAAGCGCTCTTGTTCGCCGCGAGCGAACCGCTCGACGAGGCGACGCTCGCCCGCCAGCTGCCGCACGGCGTCGACGTCAAGGAGGCGCTGTCGCGGCTGCAGGCCGAATACGCTCCGCGCGGCGTCAACCTCGTGCGTATCGGCAAGAAATGGGCCTTCCGCACCGCCGCCGATCTTAACTGGCTGCTCACGCGGCAGACGGTGGAGACGCGCAAGCTCTCGCGTGCCGCGATCGAAACGCTCGCCATCGTCGCCTACCATCAGCCGGTGACCCGCGCCGAGATCGAGGAGATCCGCGGCATCGCCACCGCGACCGGCACGCTCGATGTGCTGCTACGCACCGGCTGGATCCGGCCGCGCGGCCGCCGCAAGGCGCCCGGCCGGCCGATCACCTACGGCACCACCGAGGACTTCCTCTCGCATTTCGGGCTCGAGGGTGTCAGCGATCTGCCCGGCTTGGACGAGCTCAAGGACGCCGGCCTGTTGGAGGGTCACATGCCCGCGGGCTTTGCGGTTCCCATGCCCTCGGACGACTCGACGCTGCGTGAAGATGAGGAGCCGCTCGAGCCCGGCGACCTCGATCTTGGTCTCGCCCCCGCGCCGGAGCCTGAGCCGGAGACGTGAGCGCCAGGGGCGAGGCGCTGCAGGCGCGCAACCGACGTTCATTAACGTAAATTCATGGAGTTGCTTCGACTTGCGCCACTTTGCGTGCTGCGGAAGTCCTTGTTTTTGCCGCCTGTGGAGCCTAGTTTCGGGTCAAATCATAGGCGGGACGAGCGCTGAAAGCCCGTCGCTGCGGAGGGTATGCCGATGGGTTCCTTAAGTATCTGGCACTGGATCATCGTGCTCTTGGTGGTCATGGTGCTGTTTGGCGGGCGCGGTAAGATTTCGTCGCTGATGGGTGACTTCGCCCACGGCATCAAGGCCTTCAAGAAAGGCATGAGCGAGGACGAGAAGGTGGAGGCGGAGCCGAAGTCCATCGAGGCCAAATCCGCCGCGACGAAATCGGAAACGGAACGGCAGGCGGAGAGCGTTCGCTCCTGACAATTTGCCGCGTCGCCGCTTAAGCGGGCGGACCGGCCGGCGCCGGCGCCTGGAGTAAGCCATGTTCGAACTCGATTGGGGCAAGCTCGTCGTCATCGGCGTCATCGCGCTCATCGTCATCGGGCCCAAGGAATTGCCGACGGTGCTGCGCACGGCCGGGCGCTGGATGGGCAAGGTCCGCCGCGTGGCCAACGAATTCCAGAGCCAATTCCAAGAGGCGCTGCGCGAAGCCGAGCTGCACGAGCTGAAGAAGCAGGCCGAAGAGCTGACGAGTTCGGTGAACGAATCCGTGAGCGAAATGTCGCGCTTCGATCCGGTGGCCGAGAGCCAGAAGGAGCTTGAGAGCGCGTTGCCGCCCGAGCCGGCGCTGGCCGCGCCTGAGCCGGCCGCGCTGGCGTCCGCCGACGCACCGCCGGCGCCGCCCGCGGCGCTCCCGGAGCCGGCCGCGGCCATCGCCCAGGACGCGCCGCCGAAAAGCGCCGAGGGCGCCGCATGAGCCAAGAGGACATCGAGGCGACCAAGGCGCCGTTGATGGATCACCTGATCGAGCTGCGCTCGCGGCTGATCAAGGCGCTGCTCGCTTTCGGTATCGCCTTCGGCCTCTGCTTCGTCTTCGCCAGGGACATCTACAACGTCCTGGTCTGGCCCTTCGTCTTGGTGGCCGGGCCGGAGAATTCGAAATTCATCTACACCGCGCTGCTCGAATATTTCATCACCCAGATCAAGCTCGCGATGTTCGGCGCCGCCTTCATCTCGTTTCCGATCGTGGCGGCGCAGCTCTACATGTTCGTCGCGCCCGGCCTCTATCGCAACGAGCGCAAGGCCTTCCTGCCGTATCTGATCGCGACGCCGATCTTCTTCACGCTCGGCGCGCTGGTTGTCTATTTCGTCGTCTTCCCGATGCTGATCCGTTTCTCGCTGCACATGCAGCAGCCGGGCTCATCGAGCGACGCCTCGATCGTGCTGCTGCCCAAGGTCGGCGAATATCTGTCGCTGATGATGTCGCTGGTGCTCGCCTTCGGCATCGCCTTTCAGCTGCCGGTGATCCTGACCTTGCTCGGCCGTGTCGGCATCATCACCTCCGAGCAGCTCAAGTCGAAGCGCCGCTACGCCATCGTCGGCGCCTTCGTCATCGCCGCGGTGCTCACCCCGCCGGACGTCTTGAGCCAATGCTCGCTCGCGGTGCCGCTGCTCTTGCTCTACGAGGGCTCGGTCTGGTCGGTGCGCGTGGTGGAGAAGAAGGCCGCGGCGCAGGCCGCCGCCGAGGCGGCGAACGCCAAGCCGGCGGAGTAACAGAGCCGTCATTCCGGGGCGCGGGCGAAGCCCGCGAGCCCGGAATCCATAACCCCTGCTGCGGCGTATGGATTCCGGGCTCGCCGCTGCGCGGCGCCCCGGAATGACAGCTTTGCGGGCCGTGCCGATTCCGACTAAGACACCCCGCCATGTACGACATCAAATGGATTCGCGAGCAGCCGGACGCGTTCGACCGCGGGTTGACGCGGCGCGGGCTGGCGCCGCTGTCGGGCAAGCTCCTGCTCATCGACGAGCGGCGGCGCGCGGCGATCACCAAGTTCGAGCAGGCGCAGGCGCGGCGCAAGGCCGCCTCGAAGGAGATCGGCGAGGCGAAAAAGAAAAAGGACGAGGCGGCGGCGCAGACGCTGATGGCCGAAGTCGCCGAGCTGAAGAGCGCGCTGCCGGCGCTGGAAGACGAGGCGAAGACATTCGCCGCCGAGCTCGACAAGGAGTTGGCGCAGATCCCCAATACGCCGGCCGACGACGTGCCCGAGGGCGCGGACGCGAGCGGCAATGTCGAGCGTCATGTGGTTGGCAAGAAGCGCGACTATGCGTTTGCGCCGAAGCAGCATTTCGATCTGGGCGAAGCGCTCGGCATGATGGATTTCGAGCTGGCGGCGAAGTTGTCCGGCGCGCGCTTTGTCGTGTTGCAGAAGGGCCTGGCGCGGCTCGAGCGCGCGCTGGGGCAGTTGTTTCTCGACATGCACACCGAGAAGCACGGCTACACCGAGGTCAATCCGCCGATCTTGGTGCGCGACGAGGCGATGTTCGGAACGGCGCAATTGCCGAAGTTTCGTGACGATCAATTTTCAGCATCTAGCGCACTTGATCAGTACGAGGAAATGTCCGCTCAAATTCATGCGCTCAATTTTCGGTTTCCTGACTGGGTTGAGAATGGCGTGCTGAAATTGACACTAGACCGGTTGGAGCAGGCGCGTGAGTTTATATCTGGTCAGGCTTTTGCAAAGAAGCTCTGGCTCATCCCCACCGCCGAAGTGCCGCTCACCAATCTCGTGCGCGAATCCATCGTCGACGAGGCGCAACTGCCGCTGCGGCTGACCGCCTGCACGCCGTGCTTCCGCGCCGAGGCCGGCGCCGCCGGCAAGGACACGCGCGGCATGATCCGCCAGCACCAGTTCACCAAGGTCGAGCTGGTCTCCATCACCACGCCGGACAAATCGAAAGACGAGCACGAGCGCATGCTGTCCTGCGCCGAGCAAGTGTTGAAGGCGCTCGACCTGCACTACCGCGTGGTCACGTTGTGCACCGGCGACATGGGCTTCGCCTCGCAGAAGACCTACGACATCGAGGTCTGGCTGCCGGGGCAGGGGATGTACCGCGAGATTTCCTCCTGCTCGAACTGCGGCGAGTTCCAGGCGCGGCGCATGAACGCACGCTATCGCTCCAAGAGCGGCGTGCGGCACGTGCACACGCTCAACGGCTCCGGCGTCGCCGTCGGCCGCGCGCTCATCGCGGTGATGGAGAATTATCAGGACGAGAATGGCGCCATCGCCGTGCCCGAGGCGCTCAAGCCCTATATGGGCGGCGTGACCAAGATCGAGAAGGCGAAATGATGCAATCGAAATCGGTATCTCCTGTCATTCCGGGGCGCCGCGGTAGCGGCGAACCCGGAATCCATAAACTCGGACTGGGGTTATGGATTCCGGGTCCGCGCCTTCGGCGCGTCCCGGAATGACGAGTAACATGCGCATCCTCATCACCAACGACGACGGCATTCACGCGCCGGGCCTCGAAGCCTGCGAGACCATCGCGCGCGCGCTGTCGGACGAGGTGTGGATCGTGGCGCCGGAGACCGATCAGTCGGGCGTGGCGCATTCGCTCTCGCTCAACGATCCCTTGCGCCTGCGCGAAGTCGGCGAACGCCATTACGCGGTCAAGGGCACGCCGACCGACTGCGTCATCATGGGCGTGCGCCACATCATGACCGAGCTGCCCGACCTCGTGCTCTCCGGCGTCAACCGCGGGCGCAACTGCGCCGAGGACGTCACCTATTCCGGCACCGTCGCCGGCGCCATGGAAGGCACCACGCTCGGCATCCCGTCGTTCGCGCTGTCGCAGGCCTACACCTTCGCCAACAAGCACGATCCGCATTGGGAGACGGCGATCCAATTCGCGCCCGATCTCATCCGCCGCGTACTCACCGCCGGCATACCGCGCGACGTCTTGGTCAACGTGAATTTTCCCGATTGCCCGCCGGACGCGGTGTGCGGCGTCACCGTCGCCTTCCAGGGCAAGCGCGACCAGGAATTGCTGCGCATCGATCCGCGCCGCGACGGCCGCGGCAATCCCTATTACTGGATCGCCTTCTCGCGCGGCGAGCAGCAAGGCGTCGCCGCGGGCAGCGATCTCGCCGCGCTCAACGAGAACCGCATCGCGGTCACGCCGTTGCGCATGGATCTCACCGACGAGCCCTTCATGACCGCGCTCGCGGAACTGTTCAATTAGGCCGCGTCCGAATTATACCGTCATGCCCGGCCAACCGGGTCCGGCCCTCGGCCGGCCCGGCTGCAAGCTTGTCCCGGGCATCCACGTCTTCGCAACGCTTGTGAAGAGGGAAGACGTCGATGGCCGGGACAAGCCCGGCCATGACGCTACGCGTGCGCCAGCAGCCCGGCGAGCGTCGCTTTCAGCTTCTCGGCCTGGAATGGTTTCTGCAGCGCCGGGCGGCCGCGATAGGCCGGCGGCAGACTGCCCTCGCCGTAGCCGGTGACGAACACGAAGGGCAGGCCGCGCTGAGCGAGAATATCGGCGACCGGGAAAATCTCGGTGCCGTCGAGATTGACGTCGAGAATGGCCGCCGCGAAGTCGCCATTGGCGGCAAGCTCGCTTGCCTCCGCCATGGTGCCGGCGGCGGCGGCGAGCTCATAGCCGATGTCGCTCAGCATGTCCTCCAGCAGCATGCGGATCAAATATTCGTCCTCGACCACGAGCACCCGTGGCGCGCCCTTGGAGGATGTCGTCATGTCCCGCTCCCGCCTCTCAACCCGCCTGCGGAGGTCGGGTTCCCCCGCCGCGTCCGCGACCTTACAAGAATCGCCGCAAAACATGCTAAAAAAGCGGCGGAAACGGGGGTTGGTCGTGACCGCACCGGCGCGCGAGGCTGAAGACGTCGGCCGCATGGAATTTCTGCTGACGCTGCGCCGGCGCGGCATCGGCGACGCGGCGGTGCTGCGCGCCATGGACGAGGTGCCGCGTGACCGTTTCGTGGGCGCCGAGCACGAAGCTTCCGCCTATGCCGACCAGGCGCTGCCGATCGCCTGTGGGCAAACCATCAGCCAGCCCTATGTCGTCGCCTACATGACCGAGCGGCTTGCGGTTAAGCCGCACCATCGCGTGCTGGAAGTGGGCACCGGCTCCGGCTATCAGGCGGCGGTATTGTCGCGCCTGGCGCGCGAGGTGATGACGATCGAACGCTATCGCACGCTCGCGGAACAGGCGCGCAAACGCCTCGCGTCCCTCCGCTATGACAATGTCGAGGTGGTGAGCGGCGACGGCTTGACCGGCGTGCCGGCGGGCGCGCCGTTCGACCGCATCATGGTCACCGCGTCGGCCGCGACGGTGCCGCAGACCCTGCTCGACCAGCTTGCCGCCGACGGCATCATGGTGCTGCCGCTCGGGCCACAAGACGGCGCGCAACACATTGTCAAGCTTACCAAGTCGCAAACGAGCGTCGAACGCGAGGACTTGATCGGCGTGCGCTTCGTGCCGCTTTTGCCCGGACCGGCGCGCGAGCTGTGACATTTGCGTATATTGTGCGCTGACCGGGCAAGGAAGCGGTAATTATTAAAAGCTTATTTACTGGTCACTGCTTTATTTCGCATTCGCCATTTGTTGCGTTCGAGTGAGTAACCCTATGTCGCGCCCCCACGTGCCGTCGCGCTCGCCGGTTTGGCCGCGCGTTGTCATTCTTGCTTCCGTAGGACTGCTGGCGGCCGGTTGTGCCGACAGCGCGCGTTTCTCCAGCGACGAGCCGCGGCCGCAGGCCGATATCACGGGTTCGATCACCCAGCCGGCGCCGACCAACCGCGTGATCGCGCAGCCGCTGCCCGCGCCGGCACCCGCGCGGCCCGCCATCGTTGCCGCTCCGGGCAACGCCACCGGCGCGACGAGCCTCGAAGCCTACCGGCCGCCGGCGCGTAGCGCCGACATCACCGGCTCGGTACGGCCACCGGGGCCGGCGCCCGCGCCCGCCGGGCACTGGACTTGGGATGGCGGCTCGGCCGTCGTCGTCGGCCAAGGGCAGACGCTCGAGCAAATCGCGCAGCGTTCCGGCGTCCCGCTCGCCGCCATCATGCAGGTCAATGGCTTGAGCAGCGCCTCGGCCATCCGGCCGGGCCAGCGCCTGGTCATTCCGCGTTATGTGTCGGCGAACGCGCCGCATGTTGCTCCGCCACCCAGGGCACGCGTGAGTGAGACGATTCACATCGTCGCCCCCGGCGAAACTTTGATGAGCATCGCGCGCAAACACGGGGTCACCCTGTCGGCATTGGCGCGCGCCAACAAGATCAACGCCTTCGGTAGGATCAGCATCGGCCAGCGCCTCACCATTCCCGGCGGCAAGCATGTCGCCGAACTGCGCGCCCCGGCGCCCAAGCCGGCGCGGCCCGGCACGGTGGCGCCGGAGTCGGTTGCCACTCTGCCGCCCCCGGAGAATATCCGGTTGGCCAAGCCTGACGCAGAGCCGGTCGCCCCGGCCAACAGCGCCGTCAAGACCGCCGAACCGGCGGGCGCGATTCCGTCCTTCCGCTGGCCGGTGGTCGGCCGCGTCACCTCCGGCTTCGGGCCGCGCCCGGACGGCACGCGCAATGACGGCATCGACGTGGCGGTGCCGGCAGGCACGCCGATCAAGGCCGCCGATGACGGCGTGGTCGCCTATTCCGGCGACGAGCTCAAGGGCTACGGCAATCTGGTGCTGATCCGCCACGCCAACGGCTATGTGTCGGCCTATGCGAACGCCAGCCAGCTTTTGGTCAAGCGCGGCGACACCGTCAAGCGCGGGCAGATCATCGCGCGCGCCGGGCAGACCGGCAACGCCAAGGCGCCGCAACTGCACTTCGAGATCCGTAAGGGTCCGGTGCCGGTCGATCCGGCCAAGTTCTTGGGCGGCGCCTGAAAGTCGCGATTTGTTCGGCCGCGATAGGGCGCGTCAGGCGCGCCTTATCGGCCACCTTTAATCCGTCAGCTTGACGCCGAGCCGGCCGGCCAAATCCTGCACGTATTGCCAGGCGACGCGGCCGGAGCGCGCGCCGCGCGTGGTCGCCCATTCCAGCGCCTCATGGTGCAGGGTCTCGCCCTGCGCCGGAATCTTGTAATGGGCGACATAGCCCTCGACCATGGCGAGATATTCATCCTGGCTGCAGCGGTGGAAACCGAGCCACAGCCCGAAGCGGTCGGACAGCGACACTTTCTCCTCGACCGTCTCGCCGGGATTGATCGCGGTCGAGCGTTCGTTCTCCATCATGTCGCGCGACATCAAATGGCGGCGGTTGGAGGTCGCGTAGAAGATGACATTGTCCGGCCGGCCCTCGATGCCGCCTTCGAGCACCGCCTTCAGCGACTTGTAGGAGGTGTCCTCGGCGTCGAAGGACAGATCGTCGCAGAACACGATGAAGCGGTAGGGCGCGCCGCGCGTGAGCGCCATCAGCTCGGGCAAGCTCTCGATGTCCTCGCGGTGGATCTCGACCAGCTTGAGCGCGCCGCGCGCGAGGCTGGCGTTGACCGCCGCGTGCGCCGCTTTCACCAGCGAGGATTTGCCCATGCCGCGCGCGCCCCACAACAGCGCGTTGTTGGCGGGCAAACCCTTGGCGAAGCGCTCGGTGTTCTCCACCAAAAGATCGCGCACGCGGTCAATGCCCTTGAGCAGCGACATGTCGACGCGGTTGACCCGAGCGACCGGCGCGAGCCGTCCGTTCGGGTGCCACACATAGGCGTCGGCACTGACGAAGTCGGGGAGGGCGGGAGCGGGCGGCGCCAGCCGCTCAAGCGCGCCGGCGAGGCGCGTCAGTACGTCGTCATGCTGCTCCCGTATGGGCGCGGCTTTGCGCCGCGACTTTGCTCTGGACTTCGATTTGGCCATGACTGGTGCTTCGCAGGAACTTGGCGTGCTCTTAGCGGGGAGGCCTTGCGCCTGCAAGGCGCATCGCCGCGCCGAGGCCGCTGAATCGGCCGTTTTCAAGGCCTTGCCGTCATTGCAATTGGGACCGTGGCCGCTATAGTCCGCGCCAATTCGCGGGTCGCGGACGCCGGGATTAAGCGCCGTGCCCTTTTCGTTTTGAGGACCGACGCAATGCTAATTTCACCCGCCTTCGCACAGGGCACTTCGCCATTCGGCGGCGACGGCGGCATGTTGATGTCGCTTTTGCCCTTCGTGCTGATCTTCGTGATCATGTATTTCCTGATTTTGCGCCCGCAGCAGCGGCGCGTGAAGCAACACCAGGAGATGGTCAAGAACGTGCGGCGGGGCGACACCGTCGTCACCAATGGTGGCCTCGTTGGCAAGGTCACCAAGGTGATCGACGACGATCAGATCGAGATCGAAATCGCGGACGATGTGCGCATCCGCCAGATGCGGTCGATGCTCACCGAAGTCCGCGCCAAGGGTGAACCGGTGAAGGAAGAGGCGGCGGCCAGCTGACCGCGGCGGCCCTTCTTTCGCGACCGTAAGTCGAACCAGCATGCTTTATTTCGCGCGGTGGAAGGCGGCTGCGATCGTTCTCACGGCGCTGGTGATTTGCCTGTTCGCCGTGCCCAATTTCCTGCCGGCGCAGATGGTCGACTCCTGGCCGAAATGGGCGCAGCGCCATGTCGTGCTCGGCCTCGATTTGCAAGGCGGTTCCCACATCTTGCTCGAGGTCGACACCAACGCGGTGCGCAAGGAGAAGCTGGAGACGCTGCGCGACGATGTGCGACGCGTGCTGCGCGACGCCCGCATCGGCTATACAGGATTGGTGGTGCGCGGCGACAGCGTCGAAGTGCGCGTCCGCGAGGCGAACCAGACCGAGCAGGCGCTGACCAAACTGCGCGAACTGTCGCAGCCGCTCGGCGGCTTCCTCGGCGCGAGCGGGCAGCGCACGCTGGACATCAGTAATGACGGCACTTTGATCCGGCTCACGGTCACCGAGCCGGCGATCGTCGATCGCGTGCGGCAGGCGGTCGACCAGTCGATTCAAATCATCGAACGGCGCGTCAACGAGCTCGGCACTGTCGAGCCGCTGATCCAGCGCGAAGGCTCGGACCGTATCTTGGTGCAGGTGCCCGGCCTGCAAGATCCCACGCGTCTCAAGGAACTGCTCGGGAAGACCGCCAAGCTCGATTTCCGTATGGTCGACACCAATGTGACGGCGGACCAGGTGCAGCGCGGCAACATTCCGCCGGACGATGAAATCCTGTACGGCACCGGGCCCAACGCAAAAACGCCCTACGTGATCGAGAAACGGGTGCTGGTCTCCGGCGGCGATTTGACTGACGCCCAGCCCGGCTTCGACCAGCGCACCAGCGAGCCGATCGTCACCTTCCGCTTCAACACGACGGGCGCGCGCAAATTCGCCGAGGCCACGCAGCAGAATGTCGGCAAGCCCTTCGCCATCGTGCTCGACAACCAGGTGATCTCCGCGCCGGTGATCCGCGAGCCGATCCTCGGCGGCTCCGGGCAAATTTCCGGCAGCTTCACGGTGCAGAGCGCCAATGATCTTGCCATCCTGTTGCGGGCCGGCGCGCTGCCGGCCCCGCTCACCATCATCGAGGAGCGCACCGTCGGCCCTGGCCTCGGCGCCGACTCAATCGCGCAGGGCAAGCTCTCCTCTTACGTCGGCGCCGCCATGGTGATCGTCTTCATGCTGGCGACCTATGGCCTGTTCGGCCTGTTCGCCAACATCGCGGTGGCGATCAACGTCGCCATGATCTTCGGCGTGCTGTCGATGCTCAACGCCACGCTGACGCTGCCCGGCATCGCCGGCATCGTGCTCACCGTCGGCATCGCCGTCGATTCCAACGTGCTGATTTACGAGCGCATCCGCGAGGAGGTGCGCGGCGGCCGCACCCCGATCAACGCCATCGACGCCGGGTTCAGTCGCGCGCTCGCCACCATCCTCGATTCCAACATCACCACGTTCATCGCCGCCGCCGTGCTGTTCTATATCGGCACCGGCCCGGTGCGCGGTTTTGCCGTCACGCTCGGCGTCGGCATCATTACCACCGTCTTCACCGCCTTCACGTTGACGCGTCTGATCGTCGCCGGCTGGGTGCGCTGGTGGCGTCCCAAACGCGTGCCGATTTAGCGGGACGAACGCGCGCATGATCCCAAAAAGTGGGTACCGGTTTTTGGATAAGATCATGCGCCAGGAAAAATAATATGCGCCTGCTTCGTATCGTCCCCGACAATACCAAATTCGATTTCATGCGCTTTAGGCGCATCAGCTTCCCGATGTCGGCGCTGATGTCGATTCTGGCGATCTCGCTGTACTTCTTTCACGGGTTGAATTTCGGCATCGATTTCAAGGGCGGCACGCTGATCGAGATCCAGACCAAGTCGGGACCCGCCGATCTCGCCAAGATGCGCGCAACCCTCAATGGCCTGGGACTTGGCGAGGTGCAGCTGCAGGAATTCGGCGCGCCCAACGACGTGCTGATCCGCATCGCCGAGCAGCCGGGCGGCGATGCTGCGCAGCAGGCCGCGGTCGCCAAGGCGCGGCAGGCGCTGGGCGAGGGCGTCGACTACCGCCGCGTCGAAGTGGTCGGCCCGCGCGTCTCCGGCGAGCTCTTGTCTTACGGCATCATCGGGTTGATGGCGGCCATCCTTTGTATCCTGATTTACCTTTGGTTTCGCTTCGAATGGCAGTTCGCGCTCGGCGCCATGATCGCCAACGTGCACGATCTGGTGCTCACCGTCGGCTTTATGTCGCTGACGCGCGTCGACTTCGATCTCACCAGCATCGCGGCGCTGCTGACCATCCTCGGCTATTCGCTCAATGATACGGTGGTCATCTACGACCGTATCCGCGAGATGTTGCGGCGCTACAAGCGCATGCCGATGCCTGAATTGCTCAACGCCTCGGTCAACCAGACGCTGTCGCGCTCGGTGATCACGCATGTCACGGTATCGCTCGCTTTGCTCGCGCTGCTCTTGTTCGGCGGGCAGGCAATCCATTCCTTCACCGCCACCATGATGTTCGGCGTGGTGCTGGTCGGCACCTACACATCGGTGTTCATCGCCTCGCCGATCCTGATCTATCTCGGCGTCGGCACCGGGCGCGATTCGCTCACCGGCTCCGGCAAGGACGAGAAACCCTGAGCGGCTTTGCGGCCACTCCACACCTGCCGCGTTCCGCGCCGATCGAGGCCTATGGCAAGGGCGGCTTCCGCTTCGCCGGCATGTCGCATCGCGGCTCGCTGCTCTGTCTCCCCGATGGCATCTGGGCCTGGCCGGTCGCGGCGGTCGGCGAGCTGAACGACAGTGCGCTGCAACCAATCTTGGCGCGGGCGGGCGAGCTCGATTTCTTTCTGATCGGCACCGGCGCAGATCCTTCGGTCGTGCCGGAAGCCTTGCGGGCGAGCTTTCGCCAGGCCGGGCTTTCGGTCGACGTCATGCAGACCGGACCGGCGGTGCGCACCTACAATATCTTGCTGGCGGAAAGCCGGCGTGTCGGTGCCGGATTGATCGCGGTGTAGCTGGCGATGAGCGAAACCGGCAGCGGGACGAAGGTCAAAGATGCCTACCGCTATTGCCGCGAGCTTGTTCGCGCGCAGGACAAGGATCGCTTTCTCACGAGCCTCTACGCACCGGCCGAGCGGCGCCCCTTTCTGATCGCGTTGTACGCCTTCGCACTGGAGATCGCGCGCGTCAGAAGGCTGGTCAAGGAGCCGATGACAGGCGAGGTGCGGCTGCAATGGTGGCTGGAGGCGGTCCGCGGACTGCGCGCGCAGGAGGCGGCGGCCAATCCGGTAATGATTGCGCTCAACGACGCCGCGCGGCAAGCGGGCGTAGCGCTTGACCCGCTCACCGGCGCGGTCGAGGCGCGGCAGGCGGAACTCTACGGCACGCCCGCCGTCGCATCGGCGTCGGCTGTGTTCATGATGGCGGCGCGCCTGCTTGGCGCGGAAGACGAAGCAATTGGTGCGGCGGCCGATCAAGCGGCACAGGCCGTCACTTCACTGGACGAACCACGCGACGCGGAGCAAGTGACCGCAAGTTACACCGCGTTCCGCGCGCGGATTCCACATCTGCCGGAGGCGGCTTTGCCGGCGTTCTTGCCCGTGGCGCTGGTGCCCTTACTGCTGCGCCGTCCGCAGGCGCCGCCATGGCGTCGCCAGCTCGAACTGGTGCGGACGGCGTGGTTTGGATTTCCGAAGCTGTAGGTTATTCGGCGGCGAGCGCCGCGCCGCCACTGACCCAGCGCTCGAGGTGCGAAAGCGCCCGGGCGCTGAGCGCGGCCTTGCGCGCCAGGTTCTTGGCCGAGCCACGGCCGAACTTGCGGCCGTCCAGGTCGAAGGTCACAGTCTCGGCGAGCGGCGGGAACAGGCCAAAGTTGATATTCATCGGCTGGAACGACGATGGCCCTGCATCGATCGTCTCGATATGACCGCCGGTGATATGGGCGAGTAGCGCACCATGCGCCGTGGTCGGTGGCGGGGGCACCATCGACTCGCCGCGCCGCTCGGCGGCGGCAAAGCGTGCCGTCAGCCCTCCAATCGCGGCGGATTCGACATAGCCCTCGCAGCCGGTGATCTGCCCGGCGAAACGCCAGCGCGGATTGGCGCGCAACCGCAGCGTCTCATCGAGCAGCTTGGGCGAGTTGAGGAAGGTGTTGCGGTGCAGCCCACCCAGTCGCGCGAAGTCGGCGTTCTGCAAGCCGGGAATGGTGCGGAAGATGCTTACCTGCTCACTGTGCCTGAGCTTGGTCTGGAAGCCGACCATGTTGAACAGCGTGCCGAGCTTGTTGTCTTGGCGTAGTTGCACCACCGCATAAGGCTTCACGTTGGGCGCGTGGGGGTCGGTGAGGCCGAACGGTTTCATCGGCCCGTGCCGCAACGTCTCGCGCCCGCGTTCGGCCATCACTTCGATCGGCAAGCAGCCGTCGAAATAGGGCGTCGAGGCTTCCCAGTCGTGGAATTCGGTCTTGTCGCCGGCGATAAGCGCGTCGACGAAGGCATCGTATTGGTCGCGCGTGAGTGGACAGTTGATGTAATCGGCGCCGGAGCCGCCAGGTCCGGCCTTGTCGTAGCGCGACTGGAACCAGGCTTGGCTCATGTCGATCGAATCGCGATGCACGATCGGCGCGATGGCGTCGAAGAAGGCGAGCTGCTGCTCGCCAGTGAGGCGGCGGATGGTGTCAGCGAGCGCGGGCGAGGTGAGGGGGCCGGTCGCGACGATCACGCTGTCCCAAGCTTCCGGCGGCTGTTCGACCTCTTCGCGTTCAAGTGTGATCAGCGGATGCGTGCACAGCGCATCGGATACGGCCGCGGAAAAGCCGTCGCGGTCGACGGCAAGCGCGCCACCTGCGGGCACCTGATTGGCGTCGGCCGCGCGCATCACCAACGAATTGAGCCGGCGCATTTCCTCGTGCAGCAGGCCGACCGCGTTGTGCTCGCTGTCGTCGGAACGGAAGGAGTTGGAGCAGACCAATTCGGCATAGCTTGCGGTCTTGTGTGCGGCTGTTGTCCGCAGCGGCCGCATCTCATGGAGGACGACGGGCACATCGGCCTGCGCCAACTGCCACGCCGCCTCCGAGCCGGCGAGTCCGCCGCCAATGACATGAACCGCTTGCAGGGCCATCAGCGAAAACTAGGCCCGCCGCGGCGGGGCGGCAACCCTAGGCGCAAAAATGAAAGCGCCCGCACGGGGGCGGGCGCTTTGCGAAAACGGTGAGCGGAGCTCAGCCGCGATGCGCGGCCTCCCAGGCGACCCGCGGAATATCCGCACGCGTGATGCCGATATCGGCAAGGTCGCGGTCGCCGAGGCGATAGAGCTCAGCGACGCTCTGGTTATAGCGCCGCCATTCGCGCAGGAAACGGATGATGTGGGCAAGCATCGGAAATCCTCTTGTGTCGCAGCCGGTTGAATCGTTTGCCCAATAAATACGTATTTTCTCCGGTGATTGAATGGATAATGCTGCGCTGCAGTAATGCAAAATTGCATAACTTAAGATACTGATTATTAATTGAAAAAGATGGTTTAGCGGAAAAAAGCAACGAGGAAAAAACAGGCCTAGCGGGCGATCGCAATTGCTGCCGTTCTGGCGCTTTGCTGATATCCGCTGGCCGTGCCGTTATACGAAAAAGCGGTACCGAGCAGGCATAGTGCCAGTATGCCGACAGCGAAGCGCATCAAAATCATGGGGCCACCATTCCTGCACAGATTGCGTCAAATAAATAGGTGAGGCAGGAGGGTCACTATGATCCAAATCAAATGCTCAAATCGTCCGGGTCGAAGCCAATGATCCTGCCGCTGCAAATGCTCTATTTCGAGGATCTGGCGCTTGGCATGACCGAGACGTTGCACAAGACCATCGATTCTTCCGACGTCGTCGGTTTTGCCGAGGTGACGGGCGACCGCAATCCGATCCATCTGTCCGAGCACTTCGCCGCCAAGACGCCATTCGGCACCCGCATCGCACATGGCCTTTACACGGCGAGCCTGATCTCGGCTGTGCTTGGCACGCGGCTGCCCGGCCCGGGGGCGGTGTATATCTCGCAGACCCTGCACTTCCGCGCGCCGGTAAAGATCGGCGATACCGTTGAGGTCAGCGTGACGGTGGCGGAACTCATGCCGGAAAAATGCCGCGCCCGGCTCGCCTGCGCGTGCACGGTCGACGGTGAAACCGTGCTCGACGGCGAAGCCTGGGTCAAGGTGCCGTCGAAGAAGGCCGGCGGGCGCCCGCTGCCGCGAATTTGATTCAAATGATGCGAGTGCCGCCATACGCCCGTGAGTTTGCGCTACATCAAGGTAAGCCCTCGAACAATGTGTCTGCATGGCACGATCGAAGAGGATGCCATGCCGAACAAGCTGCCGCTCAAGCCACGCGTCAAAGCGCTGCCGTCGCGTGAGACAAAGCAAAGCGATCCGATCGATTCAATCGATTGGCTGGCATTATGGACACTCTCGCTCGCTGCCGCCGCTTTGGTTCTTGCCTTAATCACTTTCTTTGCCGCAGCCGATCAAATCGGCGCCGCCTTTATCCTCGGCGGCGCTGGCCTGCTCATGGCGTTGGTGCTGAGTGCCAATGCACGCGGATGGCTTTGACCCGCCGTTGGCAACAAAAACAAACGTGAGCGACCGCGCGCCGCGCGCGCAAAACAGCTACCTCGCTTAACTTCCTGGGCGCGGCGCGAAAAAGCAGCGTGGACTTCCATCCGGCCGTTTGCAGCGCCAATAGGCGCCGTCGGGCGAGGGCAACGACTGGCTATAGGGCACGACCTCATTGACGGTGTCCTGATGGGTCGGACCATCGAGCGCATCGCCGGTAACGGCTTGGCCGTAAGTGACGGTGCCCACGATTGAGTAGCCGCCGGTGGTCGTCTTGACGGCGTTGGGCGAGACAACCCCGCAATCATTGGCGCCGCAACACCATTCGCCAGCGGGATTGCGATAGGTGCCGCGGTTGATCCAGATATCGTGAGCCAAAGCGGCAGTGCTGGATAGTGCGGCAAGAAGAGTGAGCGCCGAACAAGTTAGAGCGCGCGGCATCGGTGGCCTCCATAAGATCCCCCGGCGCGGCGTCTCAGCCGTTCTTGTGCTCCTCCTTCTCCCTAATGGATCGCCGCCGGTTCGGTTCCCGGGCTGGCAGATTTCGTTAAGCCCAACCTTGTGATCGGTTGTGACGAATCGTCGCGTAAAATCATGCTAGCACGATCGGTGCCAACCCAGACGGTAAAGTTGTGCAGTGCAGTATGGCAATTATGCGGTTTGCGCAGATGAAAGCCACGACGAGTCAAAGTGATGGGGCTCGCGGCTGGGCGCGAATTGAGGGGGAATGAGCCGTTCCTGGCAGCTCTGGCGGGACAAACGTGGCCGGCTCTCGTGGCTGCGTGTGGCGACTTTGTCGCTGCTGCTGCTGCCGGCCGCCAAGGCGCTTCTCGACGCCAACACCATCCTGCACGGCGCGCGGCCGCTCAACGAGATGATCCACCGCGCTGGATTCTGGGCGCTGGTTTTTCTCGGCGTGACGCTGGCGGTGACGCCGTTCCGCCGCATCGCCCGCTACGGCAACCTCATCGATGTGCGGCGCATGCTTGGCGTCGGCACCTTTTGCTACATCGCCGTGCATCTGTCGCTCTATATCGCCGACCAGAGTTACGATCTCGACAAGGTTGCCTACGAAATCACCCACCGCTGGTATCTGATTATCGGCGGCACGGCTTGGCTCGGCCTCGCCGCGCTCGCCCTGACCTCGACCGACGCCGCGGTGCGAAAACTCGGCGGCTTGCGTTGGCGACGTCTGCATCAGATCGTTTACGCGATCGCACTGCTCGCGCTCATCCATTATTTCCAGCAGACCAAGGCCGACGTGACCGTGCCGGTCTTTGCCGCCGGCCTGTTCCTTTGGCTGATGGCCTACCGCATGCTCGTTTGGCGGCGGGGCACCAGCGAGCTGTCGACGCTGAGCCTGCTCGCGCTTACCGTCGCCGTATCAGCGGCGACCTTTGCCGGCGAGGCGGTCGGCATCGGCATCGCGTTTCACGTTTCACCGCTGCGCATCATTGCAGCTGCCTTTGAGCTGGGCGCCGGCATCCGGCCGGGCTGGGAGGTTTTGGCCGCCGGGCTTGCCGTCGTTGTGCTCGATTTTGTGCGGGCCCGCTGGAGCAGCCGCGTCGCGAGGCCGCGCGCGGTCGCTGCGGAATAGGCCTATTTCACGCCGCCCTTCTTCTGCACCGGCCCGGTCAAGGCCTCGAAGCGCTTACGTAAATCGGCGACGAGCTCGGTGTTGCTGATGAAGGCGGGATAGTCGTTGGCGAGCTTGAGCGAGAACAGCGGCGGCAAACCGGCCGGCGGCGGCACGTCGCCGCGCGGCGACCAGGTGTCAAGCTTGCCCTGCTGTTCTTTTTCCAGGAACCAGGCGAGGAACAGCCGTGCCGCATTTGGATGCGGCGACGCCTTGAAGGTCGCCGCAGTCTGCGCCCAAACCGGAGTCGGGTCGATCTTGGAGAAAGCGATCTCGACCGGCTTACCGGTGCGCTGCTCGCGCAGCGACAGGTTCGGATTGGAGTCGACCGAGACCGACGCCTCGCCGGAGGCGAGTGCACGCGAGACGCCGAGGTGGCCTTGGATGAATTGCGCGCCATTGGCGATGTATTTGGTCATCCAGTCCCAGCCGTAGCGTTGGACCAGCGTATAGAAGAGGTACAGCGTGATGTCGTCGTCGTGCGGATAGCACGACGCCATCTTGCCCTTGAATTCGGGCTTCAAGAAATCCATCGCTGATTTCGGCGCATCCTCCGGGTTCACTAGGTCGCGGTTGAAAGCGTAAGACACCGAAGTAACAAACACGCCGATGTAATAACCGTCGGCGTCTTTGAACGAGGCGTCGACCGCGTCCCAGGCGGCGGGTTTGAACCGCGCCAGCACGCCCTCCTTCTTCCAGCGGATGTAATCCTGCACCGTCTGCAGGATGGCGAGGTCGGCATCGAGATTGCCGGCCTTGAGCTGCTGGTTGATCTTCTCGTCATGCACATTGCTGAAGCCGGCATGGATGGTGACTTTGATGCCGGGATATTTCGCTTCGAAGGCTTTCGCCGGCACCTCATAGAGCGAGGTTGGACCACCGCCGTAGATGACGAGCTCTTTTTCGAGTTTCGCCTTCTCGTAAAGGTCGTCCATGCTTTGCGCGCGCGCGCAAACGGCAAAGCCGAGCGAGAGGATGAAGGACAGCGCCGCGGCGCGGCGCAATGCGCGGATCATGTTTGCCTCCCCAGACCGTCTTTTTCTGCCTCTTAGACAAAAGGTAGCGCGCGCTTGCGCCATGTCAAAGGCGAAATCCGCGATGCCGGCTAGCCTTCCTGCATCCAGAAGTGGAGAACGCCATGGCGAAAATCGCGATCGTCGTCGGGCATCCGGCGAAGGACAGCTTCTGCGAGGCGCTTGGCCGCGCCTATCTGCGCGGCGCCGCGGAAGCCGGCCACGAGGCCAAGCTGTTCGTGTTGGCCGACATGACGTTCGACGCCATCCTACGCGAAGGCTATCGCCGCGCCCAGCCGCTCGAGCCGGATCTCGTCGCCGCGCGCGATGCCTTCCTTGCCGCCGACCATGTCGTGTTCGTTTTCCCGCTCTGGTGCGGCGACATGCCGGCGATCCTCAAAGGCTTCATCGAGCGCATCATGCAACCCGATCTGTTGGCGCTGCGCGGCCGCGGCGGCATGGATTGGAAAATCTACAAGGGCAAGTCGGCGCATGTGGTCATGACCATGGGCATGCCAGGCTGGTTCTACCGCTGGTATTTCGGCGCCCACGCCTTGAAGCTGCTCCGCCGCAACATCTTGCATTTCACCGGCGTCTATCCGGTGCGCGCGACCGTCCACGGCATGATCGAGGCGGTGAGCAACGAGACGCGCAACGAGTGGCTGCGCGAGGCCGAGGCGCTGGGGCAGGCGGCGCGCTAATCGCGCTTGGCGACCGGCACGGTGAGCGGCGCGCTGCGCGGCGTCGCCGGCCTCAAATGCGCGGCGGCGTCGAGGAAGGGCGCCACCAGCTCGCCCTTGACCGTATGCGCGTCGGCGTGGCCGGCGACGCCGAAGGTGAGCTTCTCGCGGTGCTTGGCCGGCACGTAGAGCGTGCCGAACATCCAGTCCCACAGCGCCAGGCAGCTGCCGAAATTCTTGTTGAAGTGCTTGGGGTCGGTCGAGTGGTGCACCTGATGATGCGCCGGGCTGATGAAGATGCGTCCGGCCAGCCCGCGGAACGCAATCCACATATGCGAGTGCTGCAGATGCACGTAGCCGTGGATGAACAGCACCAGGATGATGTTGGTGTCGGCGAGCGCGTATTGGTGCGCGGTATCGCCGAAGGCGTAACGGCCGAGGCCGTTGGCGACCGCGGCGCTGAAGGCAAGAATGTTGGCGAAGATCACCGCATAGATTGGGTGCACGCGGAAATTGGTGAGCGGCGTCAACACCTCGGCGCTGTGATGCACTTTGTGGAATTCCCACAGCAACGGCACCCTGTGGCTGAGCCAGTGGTTGAACCAGTAGCCGAGCTCGTAGGCGAGGAAGAGCATCAGCGTGATGACGGCGTTGGCGAGGAAGCCCGGCGCCGACGGCGCGCTCGGCCCGAATACGGCGACCAGCGCACCGATGACGGCGTTGCTGATGAATTGATAGGACAACACCGCCCAGCCGAAGACGATGCCGTAGGCGAAGACGTTGAACACCAGATAGAAGATGTCGGCCTGGTTGGAGCGGTGGCGCAGGATCTTGCGTGGGAAGAGGGCGCGCATCAGCACCTTGAAGCGCAGGCGGCGGCCGCGCTTCTTGCGTTGAAGCGCAAAGAAAGTCGCCGAAATCGCCAGCGCCGCCGCCAGCGAGGTGAGCGACAGCGGCGCGCCGAGCGTGAACACGAGCCGGCGCAATTGCTCGAAGGCGAAATGGAACGCGGACCAGTCCAACGCAACGCTCCTCGGATGAGGGAGCCCAATGTCTTACCGAAACGTAAAGATTGCGTTAGGCGGACTGCGCAAACCGCAGGGTAACCGCTATTCTGCCGGCCCCATCCATCGATTCCCCAAAAAGGCGCGTCATGAAACCCATCCTCTACCTGCTCGGCCTGGTGCTCATCTTGGTCGCGGTCGTCTATTTCGTGACGCCGGCGGATTCGCTGCCGAGCTTCGTTCCCGGCTACGAGGCAGGGGTGGCGCGCGTGCATATCAAGCACGGCGTGGTGGCCGCGGTGATCGGCGTCGTGCTGCTCGCGGCCGGCTGGTGGACGGGGCGCCGCTAGCATCACAATAAAGCCGCGCCACGTCGACGCTGTGTTGCGCGCTGGAGCCGAATCGCGGGGTTGTGCGTTAGAAGGATAACCGCGAAGGGGAGAGGCCATGCGCTTCATGCTCTGTCTGCTGCTTGCCATCGTGTTGCCGGGTTCGGCGCTGGCCGCGAAGGAAACCATGACGCTGTCGGAGGCCCAGGCCGCCGCCCAGAAGGGCAACGCCGAGGCCGCGGCCGCCTTGGCGACCACGGTCGATCGCGAGGTTTGCCTCGACGGCTGCGCCAAGCGCGGCCACAATCGGGCGCAATGCAGCAGCGCCTGCCGCCCGGGACTCTGCCATCCGGGCGCCGAGCAGCCTTATTGCGTGGAGCGGTAGACGCCTTGCGCGCCGCTGCGTTCGGTCGCATCTCACTTCGGCAAACTCCATTGTTCCCGCGGCGCGGTTCGCGCCCGGGCTTTGCGGACGTCCCGAGCCCGAACAGAGGGCCCGGGGGAGTCGACCCCCGCACAAAGTGCGAGGGGGGACGGCGCGCCGAGCGGCGCAACCTGTCCGTCAGTTCACGCCTCCTCATCGGAAGCGTGGCGCCTTTCGGCGCGCCGTCCGGCGATTTCTGTCCCTGGTGCCGCGCTTCCCGGCGCGGGACCCGGCGGGCTTTCGGCACCGCCGATCCGGGCGGCTTCCGCCGCCCTTCGTCCCCGCCACGTGCAGCCCATTTCGGAGCGGCCGGTCGTCATGCCGGCGGGCGGGTAGCCAGGGCCTCCCGGGAGCGCGGTTAGCGAGCCGCGCCCGCGGGCGCCGGCCCTGCTCCCGGCGATCGGCGCAACCGGTTCGCGTCCCCTCGGGGAGCAGGGCAAAATGATGGGTATATGGTCATAGGAATGGTGTCAAGAGTGGTTAGGAAAAAAAGTTAGGCGGCGGGAGGGCGTCCGTCGTCTTAGCCTAGGCCTCTTTTTATTCGTTCGTCCCCGCGAAAGCGGGGACCCAGGGCGATAAGGATAGTCTCTCGTTCAGTCCCTGGATTCCCGCGTGCGCGGGAATGAGCGGAGAGCTTGGCTCGCGAGTAGGAGACGTCTTGCTGTTCACCGTCTAACGTAGTATATTTATGCCATGATCCGGTCGTGGCGGAATTCCGTGACCCGCAGGGTCTGGGAAGGCGAGCGGCCGAACGCGTTGCGCGGGCTCGATTTCGACAAGGCCATCGATCTGTTATTGGCGTTGAACGTGGCGAAGTCGCTGAACGATCTGAGCCCATTGAAGAGTGTCGGCCTGCACAAGCTCTCGCGCGACCGCAAAGGCCAGTGGGCGATGACCGTGAACGAACGTTGGCGTATCTGTTTCGAGTTCAAGAAGGGCGACGCCTACGAGGTCGAGATCGTCGACTACCACAGAGGATAACCGATATGGCACCCATCTCACACCCCGGCCGGTTGCTCAAGCGCGAGCTAGAAGCGCGCAAGCTCTCGGCCAACCGGCTGTCGCTCGACATCGGCGTGCCGTCCGGCCGCATCACCGACATTCTCAACGCGCGGCGCTCGATCACCGCCGACACCGCGGTACGGCTCGGCCGCTATTTCGGCAATAGCGCGCAGTTCTGGCTCGATTTGCAGAGCCAGTACGACATCGCGGTGGTGGAGCGCGCGAAGGGCGGGGAGATCGCCAAGCGGGTCAGGCCGGCGGATGCGGCTTAGGTAGGGCGGGTTAACCGAAGGCGTAACCCGCCGTGTCACGGAAGATTGGCGGATTACGCTTCTATCGGCTAGCTAGCTTAAGCAGCGTATCAACTCGCCGCTGCGCCTCTGCAAATGCTGCCTCTTTGTCTGCTAGAGATACGATTTGCTGTTCCGATGAGAGAGTAGGCAAGCCCGACTTGGTCGGATAGATGCCGACCTGCCATGTGGGCATGTTGAAGACGCCTTGAAGCTCATAAAGTCCGTAGAGTCTCGATTCCGTTTGCATCATGCGCGTCCTTTAGCTGTTTCGACGCGCATAATTTATTATTGATGGAGCGTCCTTACCACGGCGTAAGCTTTGGCTGGTTGGTCGCATTATAAGGGGATCATCAGGGACTTATATCATGTTGACACAATATTTGATTGCTGCAGCGGCAGTCCTGGCAGCGTTCACTGTCGGATTTTATTTATGGGAAAAAAAGAAAATAAGGTCGACAGACCCAATTGAAATCTTGGTCGGACAAGCGGTTAAGCTGCACTGGAAACAAGTTGCCAGAGTTGAAAGGGACGGAGAGGGCCGACCTTGGACGCAACGAAGCTTGCGGTTTGCACGTAAAAACGAAGAAGCAATAGTTTGGAATAAGGACGCGACCATAACTCTCGTTAGAGTTCATGCGCCGCCGACATTTGATAGCTTTTTAGAAGCGGAAAAATGGATCGCTCAAAATCCAAACACCAATGACGATAATACCAACCCGGAGATCGTGTACTTGCGCGAGGTTGAAAAATTTGTCATCCGCCACGGGCATTTTGCCGATCTTTTTGGAAGTCGAAGCAACTGATGAAAAATTCTTTCGGTCACTCTTTAATTTCAAGAAGGCGGGGCATGCGGCAAAGGAAGACCCCGTTATAGTCGCGGCGCTAATCCTAGACGCGCTGATGTATTATAAAAATGATCGAAATCGCGCATTGGACTTCTTGGAAAAGATGGCAGTCCAAATTGCAAGCAAAGTGTGAGCCGGCGTGCGGGCGGGGGATACTTGGGTCGAGCCCGAGGGCAAGCTTTTCTCGCCGTCGACTACTTCGCCGCGACCGGTGTCAGTTCGAACACACGGCCGTGTTTGGCCGCGTCGGCGAGGTCGCCGCGCTGGAGGGCAAGCCGCACGGCTTCGAGCTTGCGTGCGTCGTCAAGCGACATGGTCGGTGACCAGCTCTCGTCGCTGTAGTGCAGCTCGATCTCGACTTCGGCAGCGTATCTGCCTTCGTGGATCAACTCGATGGTTTTTCGTTTTTCTCTCATCGTTGTCGCCGCAAAAAGTCCTCGGACCATTGTCGAGGATCGGGTCGATAGGCGGTCACCAGTACCGCCGGTGTCGTAGCGTCGCGCGCGATACCCCACAGGACATGAATCGGTCGGCCGGCGCTATCGTGTTGCAGGACCAGAACGGACGGCCCTTTGTGGAAACCGGGATAGTCCTCGATAGCGACGGCGTCAGCCATGCCCGCGACCGCATCTTCGAGCAGAATAGCATCCGCCGCCAATTCCTGTAAGCCGTGCCTTGAAACTTCCACCTCGCTCCTGCGCGCGAGAGTTTGGACGCGGCGCAATGTTTCACTCATGCCCGGCCCCTCATCCGGCTCGCGGCGACAGCCGCTCGCCACCTTCTCCCCGCGAGCGGGGAGAAGGAAGCTACTCCGCCGCCTGAATGCGCTTCTTCGCTTTCGGCTCCTGCCGCAGCAGGACCGGCTTCAAAAACTCCCCCGTATAACTCCGCTTCGCCTTGACGATATCCTCCGGCGTCCCACTGGCGACGATCTCGCCGCCGCCGTCGCCGCCCTCGGGGCCGAGGTCGATGATCCAGTCGGCGGTCTTGATCACTTCCAGATTGTGCTCGATCACCACCACAGTGTTGCCGGTCTCCACCAGCTCGTGCAGCACGTCCAGGAGCTTGGCGACGTCGTGAAAGTGCAGGCCGGTGGTCGGCTCGTCCAAAATATACAAAGTGCGGCCGGTGGCGCGCTTGGACAGCTCCTTGGCGAGCTTGACGCGCTGCGCCTCGCCGCCGGACAGCGTCGTCGCCTGCTGGCCGACATGGATGTAGTCGAGGCCGACGCGGTGCAAGAGCGCCAGCACGTCGCGCACGCGCGGCACCGCCTTGAAGAACTCGAGCGCCTCCTCCACCGTCATGTCGAGCACGTCGGCGATTGTTCGGCCCTTGAAGGTGACGTCGAGCGTTTCGCGGTTGTAGCGCTTGCCCTTGCAGACGTCGCAGGTGACGTAGACGTCGGGCAAAAAGTGCATCTCGATCTTGATGACGCCGTCGCCCTGGCAGGCCTCGCAGCGGCCGCCCTTGACGTTGAAGGAGAAGCGCCCCGGCTCGTAGCCGCGCGCCTTGGCCTCGGGCAGGCCGGCGAACCATTCGCGGATCGGCGTGAAGGCGCCGGTGTAGGTCGCCGGGTTCGAGCGCGGGGTGCGGCCGATCGGCGACTGGTCGATGTCGATGATCTTGTCGATGTGCTCGAGGCCCTCGATGCGGTCGTGCGCGGCGGGGGCGAGCGAGGCGCCGTTCAATTTGCGCGCCACGGCGTTGTAGAGCGTGTCGATGAGCAGCGTCGACTTGCCGCCGCCGGAGACGCCGGTGACGCAGGTGAACAGGCCGAGCGGGATCTCGGCGGTGATGTTCTTGAGGTTGTTGCCGCGGGCGTTGACCACTTTGATGGTGCGCCGCGGGTTGGGCGCGCGCCGCTCGGGGATCGGCACCGACAATTCGCCGGAGAGATATTTGCCGGTCCAGGAGCGCGGCGCGGCGATGAGGTCATCGACCTGGCCTTCCGCCACGATATGGCCGCCGTGGATGCCGGCGCCGGGGCCGATGTCGAGCACATAGTCGGCGGCGCGGATGGCGTCCTCGTCGTGCTCGACCACGATCACGGTGTTGCCAAGGTCGCGCAGGCGTTTCAGCGTCTCCAAGAGCCGCGCATTGTCGCGCTGGTGCAGGCCGATCGAGGGCTCGTCGAGCACGTAGAGCACGCCGGTCAGGCCTGAGCCGATCTGCGAGGCGAGGCGGATGCGCTGGCTCTCGCCGCCCGACAGCGTGCCGGAGGCGCGGGATAAGGTCAGGTAGTCCAAGCCGACGTCGACCAGGAACTTGAGCCGCTCGCGGATCTCCTTGAGCACGCGCCCGGCGATCTCGTTCTGCTTGGCGGTGAGCTGCGCGGGCAGGGCGGTGAACCACTCGCCGGCTTTCTTGACGCTGAGCTCGGCCACTTCCGAGATGTTCTTACCCGCGATCTTGACGCACAGCGCCTCGGGCTTGAGCCGCGCGCCGTGGCAGACGTGACAGGGCACGTCGGTGAAATATTTCAACAGGTCCTCGCGCGCCCAGTCGCTCTCGGTTTCGCGGAAGCGGCGCTCGAGATTGGTGATGACGCCCTCGAAGGGTTTGCGCGTGGTGTAGCCGCGCAGGCCGTCGTCGTAGGTGAACTTGATCTCGTCCTCGCCGGAGCCGTAGAGGATGGCATCCTGCGTCTTCTTGCCCAGGTCTTTCCATTTGCTGTCGAGCGTGAAGCGATAGTGCTTGCCGAGTGCGTCGAGCGTCTGGATGTAATAGGGCGAGCTTGATTTCGCCCACGGCGCGATGGCGCCCTTGCGCAGCGTCGCATCCTTGTCGGGGATGACGAGATCGGCGTCGATGTGCTGCTCGACGCCGAGGCCGCCGCATTCCGGGCAGGCGCCGAACGGATTGTTGAACGAGAACAGCCGCGGCTCGATCTCCGGAATGGTGAAGCCGGACACCGGGCAGGCGAATTTTTCGGAGAAGATCAGGCGTTTTTCCGCGGCAGCGGCAGCAGCGGCGAGCTTCGTTTCTTTCTTACCCTCCCCTGGAGGGGGAGGGTCGGATCGCCGCAGGCGATCCGGGGTGGGGTGTTCAGCATCACCCCCTCCCGGCCGCTTCGCGGCCGACCTCCCCCCTCCAGGGGGAGGTGAAGAGAGCGTCGCGCTAGCATCCGCCAGCTCCACCACCGCCAATCCATCGGCAAGCTTGAGGCACTGCTCCAGCGAATCCGCCAGCCGCGTGGCGATGTCGCCCTTCACCACCAGGCGATCGACCACCACGTCGATATCGTGATTGAACTTCTTGTCGAGCGGCTTGACGTCCTGAATTTCGTAAAACGCGCCATCGACCTTCACGCGCTGGTAGCCCTTGCGCAGGAACTCGGCGAGCTCCTTCTTGTATTCGCCCTTGCGGCCGCGCACGACCGGCGCCAGCACGTAGATGCGCGTGCCCTCGGGCAGCGCCAGCACGCGGTCGACCATTTGGCTGACCGTCTGGCTTTCAATGGGCAGGCCGGTGGCCGGCGAATAGGGTACGCCGACGCGCGCCCACAACAGGCGCATGTAGTCGTAGATCTCGGTGACGGTGCCGACGGTCGAGCGCGGATTCTTCGAGGTGGTCTTCTGCTCGATGGAGATGGCGGGCGACAAGCCGTCGATCTGGTCGACGTCCGGCTTCTGCATCATCTCGAGGAACTGGCGCGCATAGGCCGACAGGCTCTCGACGTAGCGGCGCTGGCCTTCGGCATAGATGGTGTCGAAGGCGAGCGACGACTTGCCCGAACCGGACAGGCCGGTGAAGACCACCAGCTGGTCGCGCGGAATGGTGACGTCGATGTTCTTGAGATTGTGCTCGCGCGCGCCGCGGATCGATATGGCGCGGGCGTCGGGGCGGCTGGACGAACGGTCGGGCATTAGGCGACGGCTTTCCGGGACGCCGGATAACGGCGCCTTTAGGTCCACGCATTGGTCGGGAACGCTACTCGCCGGACGTAATGAGAACGAGGCCCTTTTGCCAGTGCGGGCGGGAAAACCAAGAAAACCGCCAACCGCGGCGGCTCTCCGCCCTTGCGGAAGCCCAGGAAAGCGACTAGAACATTTCGTGAACACATGCAAGGCAGCCCGGCCGAGCGGCAGATACGCGTGGATGGCGCTGTGGACAGCGCCGAACGCGCTTGCCGGGGCAGGGACCGCGACTAGGGTAATTGGAGCGAGGCTCAAGCCTCAGTGGAGAGCGTCATGGCAGGCAGCGTCAACAAGGTCATTTTGGTCGGCAATCTGGGCGCGGACCCGGAAGTCCGCCGCACCCAGGACGGGCGGCCGATCGTCAATCTGCGCGTCGCCACCTCGGACACCTGGCGCGACAAGGCGACCGGCGAGCGCCGCGAAAAGACCGAGTGGCACCGCGTCGTCATCTTCAGCGAGGGCCTCGCCAAGATCGCCGAGCAATATCTGAAGAAGGGCTCGAAAGTTTATCTCGAAGGCGCGCTGCAGACGCGCAAATGGCAGGACAAGGACGGCAACGACCGCTACTCCACCGAGGTCGTGCTGCAGGGCTTCAATTCGGCGCTGACCATGCTCGACCGCGCCGGCGGCGGCGGCGAGCCGGGCGAGGATTTCGGCTCCTCGGGCCCGAGCGCGGCGCGGCCGCGGCAACCGGCGCTCGCCGGTGCCGGCGCCGGCAAGCGCGACGATATGGACGACGAAATTCCGTTCTGATCGACGCGGCGAGGAAGTGCCGCGCGCCGTCAGGCTTGGTACTGCTCGTCGCTCACTTTTTCCATCCAGTCGACGGCGCTGCCGTTGAGCGCTTCCTGAATGGCGATGTGCGTCATCGCGGTCGTCGGCGAGGCGCCGTGCCAATGCTTCTCGCCCGGCGCAAACCAAACGACGTCGCCCGGCCGGATCTCCTCGATCGGTCCGCCCCAACGCCGCGCTCTCCCGAGCCCGGACGTAACGATCAAAGTTTGCCCGAGCGGATGGGTGTGCCAGGCGGTGCGGGCGCCCGGCTCGAAGGTGACGTTGGCGCCGCGACCGCGCGCCGGTTCGGCGGCTTCGAACAGAGGATCAATGCGCACCGTGCCGGTGAAATAATCGGCCGGCCCCCTGGCCGAGGCTCGTGATCCAGCCCGTGTGATTTGCATCTCGTTCTCCATTCCAGTCGTGACGCCGCGCTGCGGCAGCAGTCAATGCTATTGGCCGCAAAATGTCCTAACGTGTTCGGCCATTCGCGGCAGCGGTCAAGATCCGGTTCATTTGACCGTAACCGTGTAGCTGACCTCCTGATTGAAGCGGTCGTCGGCCTTGTCGGCGTTGACGCGCAAATAGCGGAAACTATCGGTGCCGACAAAGCCCGGCTTCGACTCATAGAAAATGGCGACGCCGCGCATGGCCTTGCCAACGCACTGCGCATACTGGGCGACGCCATTCCGGTTTCTTGCCGGCACGACATAGTCCTGCGGTTCGGTCGTCACGGTGCCGTTGGCGGGAGGCTTGAGCACGGTGATGGTGACGCGCGCGGCGTGGCACGCCGCATCGAAGCGCGAATGAATGGTGATTTGCGTTTTCTTGCCCGAGGGAACGATCGCCGTTTCAGCCCAGGCGGCCGTCGGCACCCAAAGACAAACAATGGCAGCGAGAATAAGGCCCCGCATGGCACTGCCTCCTGTCATGTCGTGGTCATGCTGTGGCAGTTCGCTGTGAGTTTAGCCGACCCGGCCGATTGCCGAAACGGGGCGCGGCACCCATGATGCGCGCGCATGCGAGTCTTGGTCACCGGCGGTTACGGGCTGATCGGTTCGGCAATCCTCGCTGAGCTCCATCGCGACGGGCATGAGGTGACCGGCCTCGGCCGCGAGGTCGAGGTCGCCCGCCGGCGCTTTGCCTATGCCGGCTGGATCAAGGCCGACGTGCGCAGGTTGACGACGCCCGCATCCTGGCGGCCGGTGCTCGACGGCATCGACGCCGTGGTCAATTGCCTCGGCGTGCTGCAGGACGGGGCCCGCGACAATCTGCGCGACGTGCATGTAGCGGCGACCTGCGCGCTCTTCGAAGCCTGCCGCGAAGCCGGTATCCGCCGCGTCATCCACATCTCCATGATCGGAGCGGAGGCCGGCGCGCCGACTGAATTCGCCCGCAGCAAGGCCGCCGGCGACGCCTATCTCATGAAGCTCGATCTCGACTGGCTGATCCTGCGCCCGGGCCTGGTGCTGGCGCCGACGGCGTTCGGCGGCAGCGCCATGTTGCGCGCCATCGCCGCCTGTCCGCTGGTGACGCCGGTCATCGGTGTCGGCGCGCCGATCCAGGTGGTCAGCGTCGCCGACATCGCGCGCACGGTGATCTTCGCGCTCAAGCCCGACACGCCGGCGCGCGTGATCTGGCAGCTCGCGCATCCGCAGCTGCACCGGCTCGAGGACATCGTCCTGGCGCTGCGCGAATGGCTGGGCGATCCAATGCGCCCACTGGTGCGCGTGCCGGATTGGGCCGGGCGCGTGGTCGCGGCTTGCGCCGATCTATTGTCGTGGCTCGGCTGGCGCAGCCCGGCGCGTTCGACGGCGTTCGCGCAATTGACCGCCGGCGTGCTCGGCGATCCGCAGGACTGGATGACCGCGACCGGGATCAAGCCGCGCAGTCTCGGCGATAGTTTGGCCGACTGGCCGTCGAACGTGCAGGAGCGGTGGTTCGCGCGGCTCTATCTGTTGAAACCGGTCGCGATCGCGACGCTGGCGCTGTTCTGGATATTGACCGGAACGGTCACGCTCGGCCCGGGCCGCGCGGCGGCGGCCGACCATCTCATGACGGCCGGTATTCCGTCGGCCCTGGTCGGTGCGACGGTGATATTCGGCGGCATATTCGACGTCGCGCTCGGCATTTTGCTCCTCGTGCGCCGGTTCACGCGCGCGGCGCTGCTGGTGATGCTCGCAGTGACGCCGCTCTATCTGCTCATCGGCACGCTGCTGGCGCCGCAGCTGTGGCTCGATCCGCTCGGGCCCTATCTGAAGATCGTACCGGTGCTGCTGGCGACCGTATTCGTCCTGGCGATCCTCGACGAGCGATGATTGTTTTCGCGCTCAAGCTCATGCATCTCATCGGCGCCGCGGTGCTGTTCGGCACCGGGCTCGGCATCGCCTTCTTCATGTTCATGGCGGACCGCAGCGCCGAACCAGCCTTCATCGCGCGCACCGCGCGCCTCGTCGTCATCGCCGACGCGCTGTTTACCGCCAGCGCCGTCGTCATCCAGCCTTTGACCGGCGTCGCGCTCGCGTCGCAGCTCGGCTACCGGCTGACCGAATCGTGGATCGTGGCGTCGCTTGCACTCTACGCGCTGGTCGGCCTGTGCTGGCTGCCGGTGGTGTGGATCCAGATGCGCTTGCGCAACCTGGCGACAACTGCGGCCGCGGAGGTGACCACGCTGCCGGCGGCCTATTATCGGCTCTACCGTCTCTGGTTCTGGCTCGGCTGGCCGGCCTTCGCCGGCGTCATCGCAATCTTTGCGCTGATGATCGCCAAGCCGCAGCTATGGTGACAGCTGCGGGGAGGGCCGGCTCCGGCGCCATTGCAACGTCACAGCCGCAGCGAAGAGCAATAGGCCGGCCGGAATAAGCAGGGTGCCCCAGCGCAAAGCGATGCTCTTTAAACCGGCAATCGCGTGTCCGGTCCAGCGCGCAAGCCCGCGCTGTCTCGCGCGCTCGGCGCTGGCCTTGCCGACCAGTTCGGGCGGCAACAGCGGCCGGATCACTGGCGATGTTGCCAGCTCAGCCAAGCGTTGCGGGTCGTCGTAGGGGATCGCGCGCGGCGCCTTGTTGAGCAACGCGCCGATATCGCCGCTATCCAAATAGCCCCGCAAATTTTCCGTCTGCGCCCGGCCAATCGCCCGTTGTTCGGCAATGGCCGGTAGCGTCTGTTTAAAGACGGACTCGCCGAGACCGATCAGAAGCGGAAGCAGCCATATCGCGCCGACGACAGCGGCGAAGCGCCAGCGCCGCCAAATCTGATGTTTCTGCGACAGGTACAACAGGCAGGCGGCGTTCAGCGCCAGGTCCAGCATGATGACGTCGAGATAGCGTGTCTGCACGGGCGCCGGCGCGCGGCCATAGGCCAAAAGCCCGGCGAACAGCGCGAGCCAGCCGCTCAGCGCCACCACCAGCCAGCGCCGATCGGACAATGGCGGACGCGTTCGGATCGTGTCGAGGCTCACCAGCCAAGCCGGCCAATGCAGCAACAGCATACCGAGCAGCCGGGTCGGCACGAAGGTGATGCCGATCGCCGCGGGCCAGCTCATAACTTCCGCGAAGGCTTTGACGAACTCGGGGATGGAATGCGCTCGCAGATCCGCATGATCAGCAATCTGCGGCACGCCGCTCACCATGCCGGCGGTGAGCGCCGCGAGGAGCGCGAGCGCCAGCCATTCGCGCCAACCGGTGCGCTGCCCGGCAGCAATCTGCAGGATGCAAAGCGCCCCCGCGGTTGCCGCGGTCGCCGTGCCGCTCGCCATGGAGAAGTAACTCGCCACGATCAACAGGACCGCGAGCCACCAGCGTGGTGTCAGCGCCGCGGCCCCGACCATAACGACCAGTCCGACGAAGCTGAACAAGAGAACGAAGCACCATTGCGAATCGAATCCGAAGAGCGTCGTGCCCCATGTACATGGCAGCGCGTACAGGAATGCGGTGAAGGCCGCGAAGACGACCCATGAGGCCGACGACAGGAGTGGACGGAAGGCGGCGACCAAGGCCATCGCGTATGCGCCGAGCAAGAGCATGTTCGCCAGCATCTGTAAGATCGAGTCCCAGGTACCGTCGATCTCCAGCAAAAGGAGGGACCAGAGCCTGGTCATCAGCAGGCGGTGCTCGCCGTGCCAGCTGATGAGATCCGACATTTGGAGCGTGCCGTTGAAAAAACGCGGGTAGAGGAATGTTGCTTCGGCGTCCCATTGGTCGTCGAAAGGCGTCGGACTGGCCGCGTAGGCGATCAGCCAATACCGCCCGCCGATCACCACCAGCGCACAGGCAAACAGCAACAGCATCCGAAACCAGCGACCATCGCGCGCGGGGGCGTTCATGGCGGCAATTATGCACTCGGCCCCGGCGCGCGGCCAACTGGCATTCCCGCAGCGCTGGGCTGTGCTAAGCTTGACCAAGCAAAACCAACAAAATGGAGAGACGCCCAATGTTGCGCCTGGTGCGATGGACGCTTGTTGTCGCTCTGCTGTGGCCGCTGTCTGCCTTCGGTCAACCCGTCGACCTGATCCTGCAAAAGCAGACTTTCTCGATGCCGAGCTACACCACGGTCGCCGGCGCCACCATCAAGGACGTCAAGATCGGCTGGGAGGCGGCGGGCACGCTCAACGCCGACAAGTCGAACGCCGTCCTGATCACGCATTTCTTCACCGCCACCAGCCACGCCTTCGGCAAATATTCCAAGGAGGACAAGGCCGCCGGCTACTGGGATTACCTGATCGGCCCCGGCAAGGTGATCGACACCAACAAATATTACGTGCTGTCGTCGGACACGCTCACGAACGTCAATGTCAACGCGCCCAACGTGGTCACCACCGGGCCGGCGAGCATCGATCCGGACACCGGCAAGCCCTACGGGATGAGCTTTCCGGTCGTCAGCATCAAGGATTTCGTGCGCGTGCAGAAGGCGCTGATCGATTCCCTCGGTATCAAGAAACTGCACGCGGTGGTCGGCGCTTCCATGGGCGCGCTGCAGGCCTACGAGTGGGCCGAGACCTATCCCGACGCCGTCGAACGCATCATTCCGGTCGTCGGCGCGCCCGCCGGCGATCCCTTCCTCATCGCTTGGCTCGACGTCTGGGCGGCGCCGATCCGCATCGATCCGAATTGGAACCACGGCGACTATTACGGCAAGACGCCGCCGAACGCCGGCCTGCAAGCGGCCTATCGGGCGATCATCGTGCACGCCAATGCCTGGGAATGGGCAAATAAGAGCTTCGGTCTTGCCCCCGCCGACCCGGCCAAGGACCCCGGTGCCGCCATGGACAATAAGTTCAAGGTGCAGGCGGTGATCGATGCGGTGGCAATGCAGCGGGCGGCGGCGGCCGATGCCAATTCGCTACTCTATCTCGTCAAGGCGAACCAGCTCGCCAACGTCGATCCAAGCAAGATCAAGGTGCCGACGCTCGTGCTTTACGCGCCGGGCGATCTCGTCTTTTACGCGCCGGCACTGGAGGCGGAGGTGGCCAAGATCGCCGGCGCCGAGAGCGCACAATTGCAGGGCCCGAACGGCCATATCAATGGCGTCGTCGCCGTCGCCCAGCAGGGCGACAAGATCAAGGCGTTCCTGGAGAGGTGAGCCTAAGCGAGCGCAAGGCGCACGCCGTCGATGACGAATTGCACGGCGAGCGCGGCGAGCAGCACGCCGAGCAGGCGTGACAGCACGATATTGCCGGTGGTGCCGAGGAGCCGCGCAATGGCGCTGGCGAGCATGAAGGCGAGCGCGCACACGACCAGCACCGCAACGATCACGCCGAGCAGGATGGCGAGCTCGGTCGGCGCGCCGCGGACGCGCCCGGCGAGCAACACGGTCGCCGTGATGGCGCCGGGTCCGGCCATGAGTGGAATCGCCAGCGGAAAAGCGGCGATGTTGCGCATACGCTCCTCGATTGCTTCCTCCGCCTGCTGCGATTGGCGAACGGTGCGCAAGCCAAGCACCATTTCCCAGGCGATGGAAAACAAGAGCAATCCACCGGCGATGCGGAACGCGGGCAGGGTGATCGACAGCGTGCGCAACAGCCAGTCGCCGATGAGCGCGCTGCCGATGAGAATGAGTGTGGCAATCAGCGAGGCGCGCCAGGCCACGGTCATGCGCGCGCGGTGCGGCAGGCCATGCGTGATGGCGAGGAAGGTCGGCACCAGGCCGATCGGATCGACCACCACGACGAGCGTGACGAAGGCGGAGATCAGGAACTCGAGCGACATTGGGCCCGGATGCTAGCCGCTCAAGCGCGGCAAAGCGCGCGAAAACGGCGCCTCGGCCACAGCTTCAGCAAGGTCGCGAAGGCACGGGAATAAAGTGACACAACGCATTGATATAGCGAGAGAAAATAGCCTGCGCCGGCTTGCATTTTGGATGGCGGTGCATAGCTGAATCGGGTAGACAAAATCAGATTCGATTCCGTTCAGGACCTCGCCTTTGACCGACACCGAAACTCCCAAATCCGGGGACGGCAGCCCCTCCGATGTGCGCCCCATCTCCATCACCGAGGAGATGAAGCGCAGCTATCTCGATTACGCCATGAGCGTGATCGTCTCGCGCGCTTTGCCCGACGCCCGCGACGGCCTGAAGCCGGTGCACCGGCGCATCCTCTATTCGATGCACGAGCAGGGCCACACGCCCGACAAGAAATACGTCAAATCGGCGCGCGTGGTCGGCGACGTCATGGGCAAATATCACCCGCACGGCGACCAGGCGATCTACGACGCGCTGGTGCGCATGGCGCAGGATTTCTCCATGCGGCTGATGCTGATCGACGGGCAGGGCAATTTCGGCTCGGTCGACGGCGATCCGCCCGCGGCCATGCGCTACACCGAATGCCGGCTGGCGCGGCCGGCCATGGCGCTGCTCGACGACATCGACCAGGACACCGTCGATTTCCAGCCGAACTACGACGGCAATGAGAAAGAGCCGGTGGTGCTGCCGGCGCGCTTCCCCAACCTCCTGGTCAACGGCGCCGGCGGCATCGCCGTCGGCATGGCGACCAACATCCCGCCGCACAATCTCGGCGAGGTGATCGACGCCTGCATGGCGCTGATCGACGATCCCGCGCTTACCGTCGAGGATCTCATCAACATCGTGCCCGGACCGGATTTCCCGACCGGCGGCAGCATTCTCGGCCGCGCCGGCATCCGTTCCGCTTATATGGAAGGTCGCGGCTCCATCGTGCTGCGCGGCAAGGTCGAGTTCGAGACCATCCGCAAGGAGCGCGAGGCGATCGTCATCACCGAGATTCCGTACCAGGTGAACAAGGCGGCCATGGTCGAGCGCATCGCCGAGCTGGTGCGCGAGAAGAAGATCGATGGCGTCGCCGACCTGCGCGACGAGTCGGACCGCGACGGCTATCGCGTGGTTGTCGAGCTCAAGCGCGAGGCCGAGCGCGACGTCGTGCTCAACCAACTCTATCGCTTCACCCCGCTGCAGTCCTCCTTCGGCGCCAACATGGTGGCGCTCGACGGCGGCCGTCCGCTGGTGATGAACCTGAAGGACCTGCTGGCGGCATTTGTGGCGTTCCGCGAGGAGGTCGTCTCCCGCCGCACCAAGTTCCTGCTCGGCAAGGCGCGCGACCGCGCCCATGTCCTGGTCGGCCTGGCCATCGCCGTCGCCAATATCGACGAGGTGATCAAGCTGATCCGCGCCGCCAAGGACGCCAACGAGGCGCGCGAAGCGCTGATGGGCCGCGACTGGCCGGCGAAAGACATGGCGGCGATGGTGACGCTGATCGACGATCCGCGCCACAAACTCACCGACACGGGCACGATCCGGCTCTCCGCCGAGCAGGCGAAAGCCATCCTCGATCTGCGCCTGCAGCGGTTGACCGCGCTCGGCCGCGACGAGATCAAGGAGGAGCTCGACAAGCTTGCCGCCGAGATCGCCGATTATCTCGACATCCTGCGCTCGCGCGCGCGCATCCAGTCGATCATCAAGACCGAGCTCGCGGCGGTGAAGGAGCAGTTCGCCACCCCGCGCCGCACCGAAATCGCCGAAGCCGAGGCGGAGGTCGAGGACGAAGACCTGATCCAGCGCGAGGACATGGTCGTCACCGTTTCGCATCTCGGCTATGTCAAGCGCGTTCCTCTCTCCACCTACCGCGCGCAAAAACGCGGCGGCAAGGGCCGCGGCGGCATGCAGGTGCGCGAGGAGGATTTTGTCTCCCGGCTGTTCGTCGCTTCCACGCACACGCCGGTGCTGTTCTTCTCCTCGCAAGGACAGGTCTACAAGGAGAAGGTGTGGCGGCTGCCGCTGGCGGCGCCGCAGGCCAAGGGCAAGGCGCTGATCAACATCTTGTCGCTCGATCCCGGCGAGACCATCACCTCGATCATGCCGCTGCCGGAGGACGAGTCGACCTGGGGTGAGCTCGACGTGATGTTCGCGACGCGCAGCGGCAACGTGCGGCGCAACAAGCTCAGTGATTTCGAAAAGATCCGGCCCTCGGGCATCATCGCCATGAAGCTCGACGAGGGCGACGCCATAGTCGACGTGACGATCTGCACCGAAAAAGACGACGTGCTGCTCACCACCTCCGCCGGCCAGTGCATCCGCTTTGCGGTGCCGGAGGTGCGCGTGTTCGCCGGCCGCACCTCGGACGGCGTGCGCGGCATCTCGCTCGGCAAGGACGACCACGTGATCTCGATGTCGATCCTGCGCCATATCGACGTCACCGCCGAAGAGCGCGCGGCCTATCTCAAGCGCGCCAGCGCCGTGCGCCGCGGCACCGCTGAGGAGGAAGCGCCGGCCGAGGAGGCGGAGAACGGCGAGGCGGCCGGCGCCATCGAGCTCGGCGAGCAGCGCTACGTCGAATTGTCGGCGGCCGAGCAGTTCGCGCTCACCGTGTCCGAGCGCGGCTTCGGCAAGCGCTCATCGTCGTTCGAGTACCGCACCACCGGCCGCGGCGGCAAAGGCATCGTGGCGATGAATGTCACGGCCAAGACCGGGCGCCTGGTCGGCTCGTTCCCGGTGGAGGAGGCCGATCAGGTGATGCTGGTCACCGATCAGGGCAAGCTGATCCGCACGGGCGTTGCCGGCATCCGCATTGCCGGCCGCTCGACGCAGGGCGTCATTGTGCTCGACACCGCCGAGGACGAGCGTGTCGTGTCGGTCGAGCGGCTCTCCGAGGAAGAAGAGGATTAGCGCTCAGGCGGTACCGCGTACCGCCCAGGCGCTGGCGGCGAAGGAGCGCGGTCCGTCTTTCTCGCCGTCGCAATAGGCGGCCGTGAGGGCGTCCTTGAATCTTTCGCGCGCATCAGGCGTGAGCGAATTCACATAGGCGGCGAGCGGCCCATCCTTGCCCGTCAACGGCGTCCAATAGTCGGCGAAATCTTTGAACTCCATGCGGATGGTCAGGTAGCCGTCGCGCACATCGCTGAAACGCGCCTCGTGCCACGCGGCGACCAATTCACCCGGCCTTGTCATCGGCCGGGTGAAGGCTTGGCCGCGCCGCGCCGCGCCGTCGGGGTCGAGCGCGGCGGCGGTATCGAAAAACATGCGATAGGTGACCACAGCCCCGCGCGTGTCCCACACGCTCGCCGCCACGGTCGCCCCCGGGCGCGCCACGCGGCGCATCTCGGCTACCGCCTTCTTCGGCTCACGCACGAAATGCAACACCAGCAGCGACAGCACGCGATCGAAGGAACGGTCAGCATAGGGCAGGATGCAAGCATCGCCGGCCTCGAAGGAAATGCGCGGGTCCGAATTTTTCGCCGCGGCAAAGGCGATATAAGTCGGCGAGAAGCCGATGCCGGTGATCGATTTGGGACGCGTGCGCGCCGCCAGCGCGAAGGCGAGGCTGCCGGTACCACAGCCGACATCCAATACATCCTCTCCGTCCGTCGCAGCGGCGAAATCGATGAAGAGGTCCGCTAGCCTTCGGCTCCAGCGACCCATCGACACTTCGTAGCCATCGCCGTCGGCGGCGTTGAATGTGGAAGATTGCATCGCGAGCGCCCCCTTCAGCCGCCGAATCATGCACTGCGCGACGCAGCGCTGCAATGCCGGTCCGGTTGCCAGGCTCGGTGATTTATGCGTTTCTCGGGCGGCACATTCGTCCTGGAGCGGCGCATGAACTGGCAGCTTTTCTCCGCCTTCCTGCTGATCACCGCGATCCTGGTCATCGTGCCGGGGCCGATCGTCACCCTGGTGATCGCGACCGGCGCTTCGCGCGGCATCAAGGCTGCGCTGCAGACCGTGATCGGCACCACGCTCGGCAATGCCGTGCTGCTCGCTTGCATTGCGCTTGGCCTGAACTGGATCCTGCAAACTTCGGCGCAAGTCTTCGACTATCTGCGCTTCCTCGGCGCCGCCTATCTCGTCTGGCTCGGTATCCAGGCTTGGCGCTACGCCGGCAGCGTGAGCGAGACGTCGGCGCCGGCCGCGCACGTGTATGCACTACGCGGCTTCGTCGTCGCCATCACCAATCCGAAAACCATCGCTTTCTTCACGGCGTTCCTGCCGCAATTCATCGATCCGGCGCTGCCGGTTGAGCGACAATTGTTGGTGATGTGTTCGGTGACGGTCGTCATCGCCGGCCTGCTTGATGCCGCCTGGGGCATCGCCGCCGGATACGGCCGCGTTTTCCTGATGAAGCCGCAGCAGAATCGTTGGCTCGCGCGCATCTCCGGGCTGGTGCTGATCGGCGGCGGTATCTGGCTGTCGTTGCAGCGGCGGCCCGGTTAACGCCGTTACGTACTATTCCTGAGCCAATCGACTAAAATTTTAACGGCGGCGGCAAGCCATTATTGCCCCGCTCGGACGCATGTCTCGTGGCGCGCTGGCCGCCCGGACGCGCGCCGAGAAAGCCGATGTCCCGTACCGAATTCTTTCATGCCTTGCGTATCGTCGTGCCGGTAACGCTGGCGGCCATCGTGTTCGGCTACAGCGTGATCACCGTGCTGCTGTTCTTTATCGGCTTTCAGGATGCCAGGCTGCACTACACGCTCGCCACGCTGTTTCCGCTGGTGGTGACTCCGCTCACGGTCATGCCGCTGGCGGTGATGTGGCGGCGCCTGCGCAACGCCAAGCACGAGCTGGAAGCGCTGTTGCGCATCGACGCCATGACCGGGCTGCCGAACCGGCGCGCGTTTTTCGAACGCGCCGAAGCTATTTACGCGCGCGGCAAGGCCGTTGCGCTGATGATGATCGACGTCGACCATTTCAAGGCCGTCAATGACAGCTTTGGCCACGACGCCGGCGACGTCGTCATCCGCACGGTGGCGCAAGCGATCGCCGCGCTCGTGAAAGCTGCGCCGGGCGAGGGCGGGAGCATCACGGCGCGTTTCGGCGGTGAGGAGTTCGTGGTCCTACTCGAGGGCGTCGATAGCGAGACCGCGTGTCAGCTCGCCGGCAGGATTGTCGAGCGCCTGGGCGGCACCCCGACGCTTTATAGCGGTTCGATCATCCCGACGACGGTGAGTGTCGGCGTCGCCGAGCGCCAGCGTAACGAACGCGTCGACGACACGTTGCGCTCAGCCGACAACGCCTGCTACCGCGCCAAGCGCCTGGGCCGCAATCAATGGCGGGCGGCCAACGAAGTGCCCGAGCGCACGCCTCCGGAAGCCGAGCAGAGCACGCTGCGAGTGCGACCACGTCAGATCTCGTCCCGCGCGGGCTAATTCAGTCGGTCGGTAGTCACCAGCCTGATCTTCGGGTTGCCGAAACGCGTGCCGACGCAGTGCAGATAAGGCCAGGGACGCTGCGCGCAGGCTTGCATCGGCGCGCTCGCCACTGTCGGCATGGGGCCGGCGCTGACCTGCGCGCTCGACGCAGACACGAGCGTGACGGCGGCCGCGACCAACGCCGCGGCCACGACGGCGGTGAGTGGTTTCAGCATGACAATCCCCTGTGGTCGGCGGCCTCGACGCATGAGTCGTGCGGACCGCCTTGCAGGTTCGATGTGTTAATGCGAGCGGCTGCAAAAAGTTCGCCGCCCACTGCCGGCCTTGCGGGACGCCGGGGGCCGGGCTAGACGGGGCGCCATGCCGCGGACCGCTCTTTACGCCGGCTCGTTCGACCCGGTCACCAACGGCCACCTCGACGTGGTGCGCCACGCGGTGCGGCTCGTCGACAAGCTCGTGCTCGCGATCGGGGTGCATCCGGGCAAGGAGCCGCTGTTCTCCGCCGAGGATCGGCTCGCCATGCTGGTCGAGACCTGTGCGCCGCTGGCGCGCAAGGCCAACTGCGAGCTCGATTGCGTGACCTTTGCCGACCTCGTGGTCGAGGCAGCGCGGCGTGCGGGCGCCGACATGCTGATCCGCGGCCTGCGCGACGGCACCGACCTCGACTACGAGATGCAGATGGCAGGCATGAACGAGGCGATGGCCCCCAACATTTTGACCGTGTTTCTGCCGGCCTCGCCGATGGTGCGCCCGATCACCGCCACATTGGTGCGCCAGATCGCCGGCATGGGCGGCGACGTCTCCGCCTTCGTGCCGACCGCCGTCACCGCGCGGCTGAAGAAGAAATTCACCGGCAAACCGCGCTAGTCCGTCTTTCCGGAGAGATCGATGACAATCCGTGTGATGCTTGCGCTTGCCTTTGCGCTCGTCGTTGCGCCTGCTCTGGCGCAAGGCAAGCTCGACAATCCGGCCGCGCTCACCGAGCAGGCGCCGGCGACCTACAAGGCGAAGTTCGACACCTCCAAAGGCGTGTTCGTGATCGAGGTGACACGCGCCTGGGCGCCCAAGGGCGCCGACCGTTTTTATAATCTCGTCAAGAACGGCTACTACGACAATGCGCGCTTCTTCCGCGTCATTTCCGGCTTCATGGTGCAGTTCGGCATCAACGGCGATCCGACGCTCAACGCCAGATGGCGGATCGCGCGCATCCCCGACGACGCCGTGGCGCAGAGCAATACGCGCGGCATGATCACGTTCGCCACCTCGGGCCCGAATTCGCGCACGACGCAGGTGTTCATCAATTTCGCCGACAATTCCAATCTCGACCGCATGGGCTTTGCGCCGTTCGGCAGGGTCGTCTTCGGCATGACCGTGGTCGATGCGCTCTATGCCGGCTACGGCGAGGGCGCGCCGAGCGGGCGCGGGCCGGATCAGATGCGCGTGCAGACGGAAGGCAATGCCTATCTCGCCAAGGATTTCCCGCGCATGGATTACATCAAGACTGCGACCATCGAACGCTGAGCCCCTATTTGTCATCGCCGGGCTTGACCCGGCGATCCCGCTTAGCAAAGGCACTGTGCCTCCATAAACGAGATGGTCGGGACGAGCCCGGCCATGACGAGGACATCACGAAAGGACCATGACATGGCCAAGCCGGAAGACACCCTCACGCTGGAGACGACCAAGGGCGCGGTCGTGATCGAGATGCGCCCCGATCTCGCCCCCGGTCACGTCGCGCGCATCAAGGAGTTGGTGAAGCAAGGTTTCTACGATGGCATCGTGTTCCACCGCGTCATCGACGGCTTCATGGCGCAGACCGGCTGTCCGCAGGGCACCGGCACCGGCGGCTCCGGCAAGAAGCTCAAAGCGGAGTTCAACAAGGAGCCGCATGTGCGCGGCACGGTGTCGATGGCGCGGGCGCAGAATCCGGACAGCGGCGACAGCCAGTTCTTCATCTGCTTTAGCGACGCCCGTTTCCTCGACGGCCAGTACACGGTCTGGGGCAAGGTGATCTCCGGCATGGAGAACGTCGACAAGATCAAGCGCGGCGAGCCGGTGCAGAACCCGGACAAGATCGTCAAGGCGACGATGGGGGCGTAGGCCTCTATTCTGTCATTCCGGGGCGCCGCGAAGCGGCGAGCCCGGAATCCATAACCCCAGGCGCTGCGGAGTATGGATTCCGGGCCCGGCCCTTCGGGCCGTCCCGGAATGACGGCGTTCGATCATGCGCACCGATCTTTTCGAGTTTGAACTGCCCACGGATCGCATCGCGCTGCGGCCCGCGCATCCGCGCGACGCCGCGCGACTTCTGGTGGTACGGCCGGATAGAACGCCCGAGTTCGAAGACCGCTTTGTGCGCGATCTGCCCGAGCTGCTGCAGCCGGACGATTGCCTCGTCGTCAACGACAGCAAAGTGATCGCCGCGCGGCTGAAGGGGCGGCGGATCGGGCGCGGGGGAAGCGAGCCGGCAATCGAGGCGACGTTGCACAAGCGTCTCGACGGCTCGCACTGGCGCGCCTTCGTCAAGCCGGCGAAGAAGCTCAAGGTCGGGGATACGATCCGCTTCGGCGACGAAGGTCGCGTCTGCTTCCTTAACGAGTTGGATACTCAAGTGTCACAGAAGGATGAGGGAGGAGAGGTAACCCTTTCGTTTTCCTTCCACGGAGCGGTGCTGGATCAGGCGATCGCCGAGCGCGGCGACATGCCGCTGCCGCCCTATATCGCCGCGCGCCGCGCTCCCGACGCGCAAGATCGGACCGACTATCAGACGGTCTTCGCCCATGATGAGGGATCGGTCGCGGCCCCGACCGCCGGTCTGCACTTCACCGAAGCTTTGCTGGCGCGGCTCAAGGCACGCGGGATTGCCGTGCACAAGGTCACCTTGCATGTCGGTGCCGGCACGTTCTTGCCGGTCAAAGCGACCGATACTGAAGGGCACAAGATGCATGCCGAGTTCGGCGTCGTCAGCGCCGCGGTGGCCGAGGCGCTCAACGCAGCGCGGGCGAAAGGCGGGCGCATCGTCGCCGTCGGCTCGACCGCGCTGCGGCTCCTGGAAAGCGCGGCGGGCGAGGACGGCCGGCTGAAAGCGTTTGCAGGCGAAACCGCGATTTTCATCACGCCGGGCTACCGCTTCAAAGCCGTCGATCTCATGCTGACCAATTTCCACCTGCCGCGGTCGACCCTGTTCATGCTGGTCGCGGCCTTCAGCGGCCTCGACGTGATGAAGCGCGCCTATGCGCACGCGATCGCCAAGGGTTATCGGTTCTATTCGTATGGGGACGCGTGCTTGTTGTATCCGGTAGAGCCGTCATAGACGCCGTCATGCCCGGCTGCAGGCTTGTGCCGGGCACCCACGTCTTTAAAACCGCACCGCGGCCAAGGCGTGGATGGCCGGGACAAGCCCGGCCATGACGAAAGCGGGCAATGATGACCGAACCCTTTTCCTTCACGCTGAAAACGACCGACGGCGCCGCGCGCTGCGGCGAGATCGTGACGCCGCATGGCGTTGTGCAGACGCCGGCCTTCATGCCGGTCGGCACCGCGGCGACGGTGAAGGGTTTGACGCCCGAGGCGATCAAGGCGACCGGCACCGAGATCGTGCTCGCCAACACCTACCATCTGATGCTGCGGCCGGGCGCCGAGCGCATCGCCGCGCTCGGCGGTCTGCACGCGTTCATGCGCTGGCCGGGGCCGATCCTCACCGATTCCGGCGGCTTCCAGGTGATGTCGCTGTCGGCGCTGCGCCGGCTCGAAGAGCACGGCGTCACCTTCCGCTCGCATCTCGACGGTGCCATGCATCAACTCACGCCGGAGCGCGCGGTCGAGATCCAAATATTGCTCGGCGCCGATATTGCCATGCAGCTTGACGAGTGCCTGCGCTTGCCGGCCTCGGTCGAGGACATCAAGCGGGCGATGGAATTGTCATTGCGCTGGGGCGAACGCTCGCAGCGCGCCTTCGCGGGCAGAGCGCGCGAGGGCTACGCCCTGTTCGGCATCGTCCAGGGCGGCGACGAGGTCGCGCTGCGGCAGGCCAGCGCGCGCGAACTGGTGGCGATGGATTTCCAAGGCTACGCCATCGGCGGCTTGGCGGTCGGGGAGCCGCAGGCGGTCATGCTCACGATCGTGGAGGAAACCGCGCCGGTGCTGCCGGCCGCGCGGCCGCGCTATCTCATGGGCGTCGGCACGCCGCACGATCTCATCGAAGCGGTCGGTCGCGGCATCGACATGTTCGACTGCGTGCTGCCGACCCGCAACGGCCGTCACGGCATGGCCTTCACCCGGCGCGGGCCGGTCAACCTCGCCAACGCCCGCCATGCCGCCGATCCGCGCCCGCTCGACGAAGAGAGCGCGCACCCGGCCGCGCGCAGCTACTCGCGCGCTTATCTGCATCACCTCACCAAGGCGAACGAGATGCTCGGCGCGGTGCTCTTGTCGACGATCAATCTCGCCTATTACCAGGCATTGATGGCGGGCATGCGCGAGGCCATTGTCGCCGGCCGTTTCGCCGATTTCCGCGCCGAGACATTGGCAAACTGGGAGCAGGGGGATATTGCCAGCCTATGAACCTGCAGCCGACTTTCTTCGCCCAGCGCCGCAAGCCGCGCTTCAAGCTCCCGCCACGCGCCTGCGACGCGCATTGCCATGTCTTCGGGCCGGCCGCCAAGTTCCCCTATGCGCCGGGTCGCCGCTATACGCCGGAGGACGCGCCGAAGGAGATGCTCGCTGCCCTACACGCGCACCTTGGCGTCGAGCGTTCGGTGATCGTACAGGCAAGCTGCCACGGTACCGACAATGCCGCGATGCTCGACTGCATCGCCTCCGATCCCGCGTGCTATCGCGGCGTCGCCATCGTCGACGACGGCTTCCGCGATGCGGACTACGACAAGCTCCACGCCGGCGGCGTGCGCGGCGTGCGCTTCAACTTCGTCAGGCATCTCGGCGGCGCGCCCGACATGGCCGTGTTTCACCGTGTCATCGAGCGCATCAAGGGTCGCGGCTGGCACGTCGTGCTGCATCTTGATGCACCGGACATCATTCCGCTCTCCGCCATGATGCGCGCGCTCCCATTGCCCTTCGTCATCGACCATATGGGCCGCGTGCCGGCCGCGGCCGGCGTGGAACAGCCGCCGTTCCGCGCGCTCCTCGAACTCGCGCAACGAGAGAACTGCTGGCTCAAGGTCTCCGGCGCCGAGCGCATCTCCATGCACCCTTACGCTGCGGCGGTGCCGATCGCCCGCGCGTTGATGGAAGCCGCGCCGGACCGCGTGCTCTGGGGCACCGATTTTCCACATCCAAATTCGACCCACGAGCCGGACGAGGCCGACCTCGTCGATCTCATCCCGCGCTACGCGCCCGACGTGCTGGCGCAGAGGCGCCTGCTGGTGGACAATCCGGCGCGGCTCTATGGTTTCGGCTGAAATACCGAGAAGAAACGTTTGGGAGGACAACAATGATTGCGAGAATCGCGCGCCTCGCGCGCCTCGTCGCTCTGCTGGTCGCCGCCGCTCCACTGTTGTCTGCGGCGCCCGCGCAAGCGAAATGGCCGGAAAAACCGGTGAAGATCATCCTGCCATTCGGCGCCGGCGGCGTCGCCGATATCTCATCGCGCATCCTCGCCGATCGGCTGGGCAAAATGCTCGGGCAGAACTTCGTGATCGAGAACATGCCGGGCCCGGGCGGCATCAATGCCGCGCGCGCGGTCGTCACCGCGCCGCCCGACGGCTACACGCTCGGCCTCGTCACCAACGGCACCCCGATCAGCGTCGCTATGTTCAGCAAGCTGCCGTTCGACCCGGTAACGCAATTCGAGATGATCTCGGGGCTTGGCCAGTTCAACTTGCTGTTCGCGGTCGACGCCAAGTCGAAATACAAGACGCTCGGCGATTTCATCGCCGACGCCAAGGCCAACCCGGGCAAGCTCAACATCGGCGCAATCGTCGTCGGCTCGACGCAGGATCTCGGCGCCGAAATGTTCAAGTCGATGGCCAATATCAACGTCATCATCGTGCCGTACAAGAACTCACCCGACGTCGTGGTGGCCCTGTTGCGCAACGACGTGCAGATGCTGGTCGAATTCCCGCCGGCGATCAAAGGCCAGGTCCAGGACGGCAAGTTGCGCGTCTTGGCGAGCACGGGTCCCAAGCGCGAGAGCGAAATGCCGACCGTGCCGACGGTGGCGGAGGCGGGCATCGCCGGCTACGAAGTGACCTCTTGGAATGGCGTGTTCGCGCCCAAGGGCACGCCCAAGGAGGTGATCGACACCATGAACAAGGCGATGCACGAGGTGCTGACCATGCCGGACGTCAAGGAACAGTTCGCCAAGATCGGCGTCGAAGCGCATCCAAGCTCACCGGAGGAATTGATGGCGCGGCTCAAGGCCGACATCGTCAAATGGAACGCGGTGGTCGACAAGGCCGGCATCCCGCGGAAATAACAAATGGGCGCAAAGCTCTCGATCGCCGTCATCGGCGCCGGCATGGGCGGGCTTGCCGTGGCGGCAACGCTGCGGCAGGTCGGCATCGACGCGCAGGTCTTTGAGCAGGCGAGCCGCTTTGCTCGTATCGGCGCCGGCATCCAGATGATGCCGAATTCGATGAAGGTGCTGCGGGCAATCGGTATCGAGGAGCGGCTGCGCAAGACCTCGTTCGCGCCCTATTCGCATTTGAACCGCGACGGTTATACCGGCGAGGTGACGCGCGAATTGCCGATGCCGGAGCAGCTCTATGGCGCGCCGTATCTATGCATGCACCGCGGCGATTTGCACGATGCACTCGCCTCGGCGGTGCCCGCCGAGATCGTGCATCTCGGCAAGAAACTCACCGGTCTCGATCAAGCCGGCGGGCAAACGACACTCCGCTTCGAGGACGGCAGCACGGCCAAGGCCGATGCCGTCGTTGGCGCCGACGGCGTGCACTCGGTGGTGCGCGACATCATCGTTGGGCCGGACGCGCCGATCCACAAAGGCCGCATCGCCTACCGCGCGGTGTTTCCAGCCGCGCTGATGGGCGGCTTCGACATCGGCCGCTCGCGAACCAAATGGTGGGGCACGGATCGCCACATCGTCATCTATTATACGACCAAGCAGCAGTCCGAGGTCTATTTCGTCACCAGCGTGCCGGAGCCGGCGGAATGGCTGACGCGCGAAAGCTGGTCGGCCAAAGGAGACGTCAAAGAATTGCGTGCGGCTTATGACGACTTCTATGTCGACGTGCGCAACGTGCTCGAGGCCTGCCCCGATTGCCACAAGTGGGCGATCCTCGAGCGTGAGCCGCTCAAGCGCTGGAGCGATGGGCGCGTGGTGCTGCTCGGCGACGCCGCGCATCCGATGACGCCGTACATGGCGCAAGGCGCGGCAACCTCCATTGAAGATGCCGCCGTGCTGGCGCGCTGTCTCGCCGCGGTCGACGGCGACGACATCGAAGGCGCGTTCCGCCGCTATGAGGCGCACCGCAAGCCGCGCACCTCGGTGGTGCAGGCAATCTCCTCCGCCAATACTTGGATGCGCGAAGGCACCGGCGATACGAGCTGGCTCTACGGCTACGACGCGCTTAACGCACCGCTCGATCAGCCGGCGGCGCACCCGCGGGCGCGGGCGGCCTGATCACGGAACCCCGCGGCCCTATCAAGCTACCCGACCGCGCCTCACTTCAGTTCGGAGACGCTGGCCATGGTCTGCAAGCTGATTTATCGTTACGAGAAAGCGAAGCAGTAAGGCAGACACTCCATGAACGCACCGGTACAGGCGCCGACCACCGTTCCCGGCGCCGACGAACTCATCGCGCGCGCCCGTGCGCTCGCGCCCAGGCTGCGCGAGCGCGCAATCGCCGCCGAACGTGAGCGCAATATTCCGCGCGAATCCGTTGCCGAATACATCGCCGCCGGCTTGCTGCGGACGTTGATGCCCAAGCGCTGGGGCGGCTATGAGCACGATCACGAGGTGCAGTTCAATATCGCGATCGAGCTCGGGCATTCGACCTGCGGCTCGTCGGCTTGGTGCCTCAACTACCTCACCGATCACGCCTGCATGTTGGCGCACTTTCCCGAGGAGGCGCAGCACGACGTTTGGAGTCGCGACGGCGACGCCTGCATCGCCACCTCGGCGGCGCCGACCGGCAAGGCGGCGGAAGCGGACGGCGGCCACCGGCTCAACGGCGACTGGTCGTGGTGCAGCGGCTTGCGCCACTCGCAATGGATCATGATCGGCGGCCTGGTGTTCCGCGCCGGCGAGCACCATCCCGACATGCGGCTTTTCCTGGTGCCGACATCGGATCTTGCGGCGAGCGACACCTGGTACAGCGCCGGCCTGCGCGCCTCCGGGTCGAACAGCGTGCGCGCCGAGGATGTCTTCGTGCCGGCGCATCGCAGCCTTTCGTTCGGCACCATGCGCGATGCCTGCTCGCCCGGCTCGGCGGTCAACACCAATCCGATCTACCGCACGCCATTCATTGCCGTGCACAGCTACGCGCTGCTCGGTCCGGCGCTCGGTCTGGCGCGCGGCGCCTATGCGGACTACGTGGCGTGGACGCGCAAGCGCATGCTCACCTACACGCAGCAAGCGAGCGCGCAGCATGTGCCGATCCAGATCGCGCTTGCCGATATCTCCGCGCAGATCGATGCCGCCGAGCTGCTGGCACGGCGGGCGCTGGCGACGGCGCGCCGGGACTATTCGGGGATGACGATGGAGACGCGCGTTCTCTTGCGGCGCGATTTCACTTACGCCATCAGGCTGCTGCGCGAAGCGATGGACAAATTGATGCATATGACCGGCGCCAGCGGCTTCATGGATGCCAACCCGGTGCAACGCTGTTGGCGCGACGTGCACGCGATCGCCTCGCACGTGGTCATGAACTGGGACGTGCCGGCGGAGAATTTCGGCCGGATGGAATTGGGATTGGGTCGCAACGAGGCTTATCCCGCATTCTGAGGAACGGTCGAAATGGCGGAAATCGTCGGCGCTTTGGGCGTGCCTCATACGCCCTTCTATCCCTCGCTTGTGGAGCGCGAGCCGCAATGCGAGACCGCGAAGTTGTTCGCGGCGGTAACCGATGCACTTGCCGCCATGCAGCCCGATCTCATCGTGATGTTCGATACCGACCACCTCAACACGTTCTTTTTCGACAATCTCCCGATTTTCGCGGTGGGTGTCGCCGACAGATTCAAAGGGCCGAATGACGAACCGCGCTCGGTTCCAATCTACACCATCAAGTCGCGCGCCGATCTCGCCGGGCACATTCGCGGGCTTGCGGTGGAGGCGGGCTTCGACGTCGCCATGACGCAGCAATTCACGGTCGACCATTCGGTGGTAGTGCCGCTGCACTTCATGACGCCGAAAATGCAGATCCCGGTGATTCCGTTTTTCATCAGCGGCCACTTGGCACCGTTGCCCTCCGCGCAAAGGTGTTTCGATGTCGGCTTAGCGGTGAAGAAAGCGCTGCAAAGCTGGTCGGAGCCGCTGCGCGTCGTCGTCATCGGCAGCGGCAGCTTTTCCTTGGAGGTCTTCGGCCCGCGCATCGCGCCGGGAAAATCCGACGGCGTGCCCGATCCGGCATGGGCCAAGCGGGTGTGCGCGCTCATCGAGCAGGGCGACATCCACCGCCTGATTGCCGAGGCGACACCCCACCAGCTGCAGCGCGCGGGCAATGTGGGCGGCGAGCTGCTGGACTGGATTGCGATGCTGGGCGCGATCGGCGGCGGGCCGGCAAAGTTCGTCAAGCCGCAGCTCGAGCAAGGTCATGCCTACGCCGCCTGGAACGGGGGCTGAACGATGTCGGTCTATGCCGTGAATTATCTCTGCCGCGAAGTGCTTCGCGACCACGCGTTTCGCGCCGCCATGAAGGCCGATCCGGCTTCGGCCATCGCCAGATACGATCTGAGCGAAGACGAGCGGCAGGCGTTGCTCGCCGGCGACGTCGCCAAGCTTTACCGCATGGGCGTGAACGCGTTTCTTATGGGCTATCTGCCACGCTTCGAGGTCTGCGGGCTCACGCTGCCGCTCTACAACGAACGTATTCGCTCCGCCGCTTAGCGGGCCGCAATCACGTCTTGAACGACGGCTCGGCGGGTTCGGGCACGCTCGCGTCGCGTTCCCAACCCTCATTTTCAAGCTTGATCATCTGGATCGCCACCGCGCCGGCATTGGCATCGAGATCGGGCAGTGCCTGGAATTCCGAGACCCAGCAGCGCAACACGTTGTATGCGATCACCAGCTGGCCGGCCTCGTTGTACAGTTCGATGCGGATGTCCTTGCGGAAATCCTTGAGCGAGGACTCTGCGCCGGCACCGGCGCCGAGCGACCAGACCTTGTTCGCCCATTGTTCGAAGGCCGGGTCGTGGGTGACGCCGCGCTCGAGCGTGATCGGTTGGTATTGCGTTCGCCCGGGCGATTTACGGCTGGTGGAAGGGTCGCCGCCCTCCCGATGTTCAATCACTTCGGTCACGCGTCTGAGCGCGCTGATTTTGGAAACTCCGGCAACATAGTGGCCGTCCCATTTCACCCGAAACTTGAATTCCTTGTAGGGATCGAAGCGTGTCGGATTGACGGTAAACTCGGCCATCGATGCCCCCGTTGCTCGTCACGGCCCGCCATAAAGCCAAGCGATGCCGTCGTAGGACTGTTCCGGCGTCCGCGGCGACAGTGCGAGATCGCGCAGTTCGGCGGTGACGCCGCGCGCGTGATAGAACTCGCCATAGACGCGCGCCATGATCTGTACGCGCCCGGTGCGCAAGTAACGCTCCTGCTGATAGGCTTCGAAGGCCTTGCCGGGATTGTCGGGCGCGGCGGCCGCCTTCTCCGCTAGCACCACGGCGTCCTCGGCCGCCATGTTGGCGCCCTGCGCGAGATATTGCAGCATCGGATGGGCGGCGTCGCCGAGCAGGGTGACGCGGCCCTTCGACCAGTTCTTGACCGGTTCGCGGTCGCAGAGCACCCACATGCGCCAGGTTTCGATGCGCTCGAGCATGCGCGTGACCTGCGGCACCTGCATCTTGTAGTGCTGCCACATCACGTCTTTGGCGCCCTCGGCGTTCCAGCCCTCCGCGTAATGATCGGAATGGAACACGGCGACGAGATTGTAGAGCTCGCCGCGGCGCAGCGGATAGTGCACGAAATGGGTGCGCGGCCCGGCCCACAGCACGACATCGGGCGACCACAGATCGGCCGGCACGTCCTCGCGTTTGAGCACGGCGCGATAAGCGACGTGGCCGGAAACCCGCGGCTTGCCGTCGCCGACGATGCGCTCGCGGATCGCCGACCACATGCCGTCGGCGCCGATCAATGCGCGGCCGCTGACGGTGTCGCCGTTGTTGAGCGTGACGGCAACGTGATCACCATGATCTTCGTAGCTCTCGACTCGCCGGCTGTTCTCCAGCGTGATCAGATTGCTGCCTTGGCAAGCCTTGAGGAAGGCGCCGTGGATATCGGCGCGGTGGGTGACGCCGTAGGGCTGGCCAAAGCGCTTGATGAAGTCCTCGCCGAGCGGGACGCGGGTGATCAGCCTGCCGGTCAGCGCGTCGCGCATTTCCTGCGCCGGCGGCCGATGGGCATCGGCCAATACCGCCTCTTTCAGCCCGATCTTTTCCAACACACGGAATACATTGGGTCCGAGCTGGATACCGGCGCCAACCTCGCGGAATTCACTCGATTGCTCGAATAACCGCACCGGGAAGCCCTGCCGCGCCAGCGCATAGGCGGCGGCCAGCCCGCCGATGCCGCCGCCGCAGATGAGAAAGGGCGCCGAGCCATTGCCGGACGGCATTGTGCGTTTCCTCACTCACGGTTCTTCGCCAGCGTGAGCTTAAGACGCCTGGCGCTACGAGGTAAAGCAGACGAGGGATGGCCAAAAAAGAGCCCGCCGGCCTCGTGGCCGACGGGCGCTCTTGCAACGAGCGGTTCGAAAGGCCGGCCGCCGGCGCAGGATTACTTGGTCACCTGACCGCGGATTTCGCCGGCTTTGTTCGCATCGGTGTGGATGTTGACGTACCAGCGGCCGGCCATCAGGTCGGAGGCTTGCGCGTCGCTCAGCGTGGCGGAGCCATCGAATGGGCTCTTGGCGGTCGCGCCGGTGAAAATCGGTATGACGACGCCGGCGTTTTTGCCGGGCTCGGCGGGGCCGTGGAAATGCGCGGCAATGGCGGGACCAGTCAGGCCGGAATAGGTGCCTTTCCACGACAGCTTCTTGCTATCGGTGTCGTAGGTGACATCGACCGCGCCGGTGCCGCTGCTCTGCGTCGGCGGCACCTCGCTCGCGGCGTTCAGGCTCGCCTTCATATCGACCATGGCCGCCATCGACGGTGAGGCGAAGGCGAGGGCGGCGGTGCAGGCAAGAGCGGCCACGGCGGGCCGCAGGAAAGAGGTCGGCATGTTCGCTCCTCCGAGTGATATACGCCCGATCATTTCGACAATCCCGCCCGAGGCCGCGGGCGCGGTTTGCGGATCATGCGCGCAATATGAGGCTTTGCAAGCCCCGGGGAGCAAACACCGGCCTGGACCGGCTATTCCACTTCGACGGCGAGCGGGATCGCGGTTAATGACACCTCGCCGCAGGTTTCGCACACCCAGTGATGCCTGATTTCGCCGTGCAGGACGAATTCCGACATCAAGGGCGCAACCATCCAATCGCCGCACTGGCTGCAACGCGTAGGCGATGCAAAGGCGCGCCCACCGCCGAGCTTCGGCATGTCGCAATGAAGCTGCATGGTCTTGGCTTCCCTATGCTCGTTCGCCCGCCCCATGGCGCGATGAGTAAGCGGCGATCATGGCGCACATGGGACCGGCTGATGAAACTGTGATGACGCCGTGTGGAAGAAAGATGCCGGCGCGTGCAGCGCGGTAAATGGAGTGCAACGCGAAAATGTAGTCTTTAGAGCGCTGTGGCCGGTCGCTGCGACCGTTAGAGCAATGGTCAAGATTTCGGCGTCTTTATTAAAAATTGGCAAGGCGTCGTTAGCCGCGCTTGGGCAACGGCAGCCTGGCGGTCGCGAGTCGCAAATGCGCGCGCAAGTCGGCGAGCGAAGGGCGCCGCTGCATTGCCAACAATAGCGCCACGACAACGATCGCCCAGGCGGCGCCGGCGCTGCGCGCGGATACCGTCAGGTGGAATTGAGTTTGACTGCTGGCCGCCTCGAACCAGACCACCGCAGCGAGCAGTGGCGAACACAGGAGGGCGAAACGCCGCCAATCGATGCGCGAGGCCGTGGCGCCGTAATGCGCGATGGCAATCAGCGCAATCGCCGGCACGATGGCGCCGACGCGCGCAAGCGAACGCAGGAAGGTCCTCACCGTCGCCGCCAGCGGGAACAGGTAGACGCCGCCGTGGGCCGCGAATGTGCGGTTTTCGACGTTGAAGACGATGTCGTTGAGCACGCCGGCTGTGGCCGGCAAATAGAGATAGGCGATCACCCACTTGGCGATCCAGGTTTCCGCATAGCCGCCGTACCAGCCGATGGCGACGGCGAAAGCGAAGATCCCCGGCTGCGCGCGCCGGTTCAGTAGCGCAACAAACGCCAGCAACATCGGCATCAGCGGCGGGTTGATGAGAAAATCGACGAAGTTGAAAACGCTGCCGAGCACAGCCGCGAGAACGATCAAGAGCCGCGGCGACCACTCCTTGGCCATCAACGCGCCGAACAGCGCCGTGCCGGCGAGGATGTAAGCAAGGCTGAGGCTGTGCGTGGAGGTGCGCCAGATGAAAAGGATGTCGCTCAGGAAGACGAAAGTGAGCACGAATATCGTTGCCACGGTCTGGTCGCTGCATCGGCGCAGCATTGTCCAGAACACGACGAAGGCCGCAGCGACGAGGAGCGCGTTGACGATCCGCACGAACCACAGTGGAAAAGCGGCGGTGAGCGGCGCCAGGATCAGGCGATAGCCGTGCCAGTAGCGAAAATAGGGCTGCCAGGTCACGGGCGCGCCGGCGATCGCCTGGTGCAGTCCACTGCAGGCGTGGGTTTCGCCGACCATCGGATAGGGCGCGGCGATGGCGTTGTCCCAGGGCGAGCGCGCCTGATCGAGGCCGATGCCGAGCGAAATGCATTCGGCGAGCTGCTCGCCGCCTTTCCAGATCAGCGGCTTGGGCGCCCCGTCGTCGGCGAGCACGCCCTGCTCGTAGGCCGCGGCGAGATGCTGGAAAATGCGATCGGGCGGCGCGACCTGATTGAGCGAGCCGAGCGCGAGGAGGTAAATCGGCTGCAGCAGCAGAACGAGCAACGCCGCACCGGCCAGCGGCCAAAACGCCAGGCGGACAAAATCCACAATGGCCTGTCGTACGCGCCCCATCGCATCCGTCTCGGTTTTGTCAGGCCATGGGGCAATCGTGGTGAGCGCGATGGGACTCGAACCCATGACCTACTGATTAAAAGTCAGTTGCTCTACCGCCTGAGCTACGCGCTCGTCACCAAAGCAGCATAATCCGCCGCCGGATCATGTGCTCCCGGCGCTAGTTACGGGCGCCGGGGTGCCTGGTCAATAGCCGCTTTCGCCCGTTTGTTGAACTCGCGCCGGGTCCTGCAGGTTTGCTAGAATGGAATTCGCAGGAGTTTGCCCATGCCGATCGTCAACCGCGTCGCCGACCTCGCCACGGACATTACCGAATGGCGGCACGATCTGCATGCCCATCCGGAACTGCTCTACGACGTCACCCGGACCGCGGGCACCGTCGCCGAGAAGCTGCGCGAATTCGGCTGCGACGAGGTGGTCTCCGGCATCGGCCGCACCGGCGTGGTCGGCGTTATCCGCGGCCGCAAGGGTGGCGCCAAGACGATCGGCCTGCGTGCCGACATGGACGCGCTGCCGATCGAGGAGGCGACCGGCCTGCCGTACAAGTCGACCGTGCCCGGCAAGATGCACGCCTGCGGCCATGACGGGCACACCGCCATGCTGCTCGGCGCCGCGCGCTATCTCGCCGAGACGCGCAATTTCGCCGGCACCGCGGTCGTGATCTTCCAGCCGGCCGAGGAGGGCGGCGCCGGTGGCAAGGCCATGGTCGACGACGGGCTGATGGACCGTTTCAAGATCGGCGAGGTTTACGGCATGCACAATTTTCCCGGCTTGCCGGTCGGCGAATTTTCCATCCGGCCCGGGCCGATCATGGCGGCGGCCGACTACGTTCAAATCGATATCGAAGGAAAAGGCGCCCACGCCGCGCGCCCGCATCTCGGTATCGATAGCGTGCTGGTCGGCGCGCAGATCATCAACAATCTGCAGTCGGTCGTGTCGCGCAACGTCGATCCGCTGGAATCGGCGGTGGTCTCGATCTGCATGTTCCATGCGGGCAACACCGACAACGTCATCCCGCAGACCGCGCAATTGCTCGGTACCGCGCGCAGCCTGACGCCGGAGGTGCGCGACCTTTTGGAGAAGCGCGTGCCCGAGATCGCCGAAGGAACGGCCAAGCTCTACGGCGCCAAGGCGACGGTCAGATACCGCCGCGGCTATCCGGTGCTGATGAACCATCCGGCGCAGACCGATTTCGCCGCCGCGGTCGCAGGTGAAATCGCCGGCAAGGACAAGGTCGACGTCGACATGGCGCCGGTGATGGGGGCGGAGGATTTCTCCTACATGCTCAACGCGCGGCCGGGCGCCTTCATCTTCGTCGGCAACGGCGACAGCGCCGGGCTGCATCACCCCGCTTACAATTTCAACGACGAGGCGATCCCGTTCGGGACGTCGTATTGGGTGAAGCTGGTGGAGACGGCGCTGGCGGCCTGAGCGGCCTGCAATAGAGCGCTACTTTACCAATTCGCGTTCTTGCACCGGCGCCGCCGCCTCGGCGAGCGAAGCCGCGCGCTTGGGCAACACGAGGGCGAGCTTGCGCTCGAGCGCCTGCCAGTAGGCGAAGTCGTTGAGCTTTGAACGCTCGATGAGCGCGAGCCCGACGGCAGCGAGGAAGGGCAGACTCTGGATCACCAGCACGACGGCGAAGATATAGATCTCGCGGACCTGCTTGATATTGGTCGCCACGAGTGTGACCGCGCCGATAAGCAGCAGGCCGGCGAGCACCGCCTCCCAGAAGGCGTGGAAATCGGTCGCGCGCCGCGTCGCCCCCTTCGCCGTGCGCACGAAGGGCATGTGGTCCTTGATCAGGCCGAAGCCAACCGCGCGCGCCACCGTCCACTGCACCGACATGGCGGCGAAAACCGAGCCGAACAACTGGCCGGGACGGGCGCCGACGCGCAGCCGGTAAAGCGTGAGGAAATGCGCGAGCGAAACGACGAAGGTCGCGACGATCGGCACGGTCAGAATGCGATCCGGCACCGCGATGTCGAGGAAGGCGACCACCGGCACCCAGAGGATATTGAGGATCGCGACGCCGACGCCGAGTGTCTCGGCGCCGAGCCAGTTGAGCCAGCCGAGCGCGAATTCGCGCCTCTGGTCGTGGGTCAGGCGGCTCGCGCCCGGCAGCAGATAGCGCCAGTGCTTCTTGAGGATCTGGAAGCCGCCATAGGCCCAACGATGGCGCTGCTTCTTGTAGGCCTCGAACGAGTCGGGCAGCAGGCCGTGGCCGTAGCGCTTATTGGTGTAATGCGCCTGCCAGCCGTTCTCCAAGAGCGTCAAGCCCAGATCGGTGTCCTCGCAAATGGTGTCGCTCGACCAACCGCCGGCCTGTTCCATCGCGGAGCGGCGGATCAGGCACATGGTGCCGTGCACGATGATGGCGTTATGCTCGTTCCGCTGCACCATGCCGATGTCGAAGAAACCGGCATATTCGCCGTTCATGGCGTGATGCATCAGGCTGCGCGAAGCGTCGCGGTGATCCTGCGGCGCCTGCACCAGGCCGACCGTCCGGTCGCGGAATAGCGGCACCAGATCCTTGAGCCAGTCGGGGCTGACGACATAGTCGGCGTCGATCACGCCGATCACATCGGCGTCCGCAGCGCTGTGCGCCAGGGCAAGGCGCAGCGCGCCGGCCTTGAAGCCGACGACATTGTCGGCGCGCACGAACTTGAAGCGCTCGCCGAGCGCCTTGCAATGCTCCTCGATCGGCATCCAGAACGCCGGATCGGGCGTGTTGTTGATCACCACAACGCATTCGAAATTGGGGTACTCAAGCCGCGCGACCGAGTCGAGCGTCTGCTTGAGCATCTCCGGCGGCTCGTGATGCGCCGGAATGTGGATCGATACCTTCGGCGCCGGCGCATCGGGAGCGGGCGGCGGCGCGGCAATCAGGCGGCGTGGGCGCTGGCCGAAGGCGATGACCGCGACCTCCTCGATACGCGCGAGTGCGATGACGATGAGCGGGATCAAGAGCAGCGTGCCGAGGCCGAGCGCAAACAGCGCCCCGGGCACGAAATAATGGCCGTTCCAATAGGCAAACACGGCGGCGGCCCAGGCGCCGACCACATTGGCGCCGCCCGCCATCAGCGCGGCTTGCTTCACGGTGACGCCGCGCATGGCCAGGATCGGCAGCGACAAGAGGATGCTGATCAGCAACGCCATGCCGGCGAGCCGCCAATAGTCGGGACTGGTGATCGGGCCGGTCCAGGCGAATTTGGGATGGCGGGCCGCGTCGAACAGGCCCCAATAGGGGCCGACGCCGCCTTCGAAGATCTTCCAAGGCTGATCGATCGCTTCGACGATATTGTAGTCGATGCCGTAGGCCTCCATGCGCGAGACAAAATCACGCACGACCGCGGCCTGCTCGGTTCGCCCCGGCACGGCGTTCTTCAGATTGTAACCGGCGCTCGGCCAGCCGAACTCGGCGATGACGATGCGCTTGCCTGGATAGGTCTGGCGTAGCTTGTCGTAGATGATGACCGCCTGGTCGACGGCCTGCGCGCCAGAAAAGCCCTCCCAATAAGGCAGGATGTGCGCGGCAATATAGTCGACCTGCGAAACCAGCTCCGGATGCTCGATCCAGACATGCCAGATTTCACCCGTTGAAACCGGGACATTGGTCGAGCGCTTGACGCGCTGGATCATCTTGATGAGGTCGGGCACCGACTGTTCGCCGCGGAAGATCGTCTCGTTGCCGACGATGATGCTTTTGACATTGCTGTTCTTGCGGGCAAGGTCGATGGCCGCGGTGATCTCGCGCTCGTTGCGATCCTGGTGTTTGTCGATCCAGGCGCCGACAGTGACGTTGAGGCCGAATTCGGCAGCGATGGGGGGCACCAGTTCGACACCGCCGGTCGAGGAATAGAGGCGGATCGACCGGGTCAGCGGCGCCAATAGTTTGAGATCGGCGCGAATGCGCTCGGCGCGCGCTTTGCCGCCTTCGTCGGGATGGGCGGTGCCATCGAACGGCGCATAGGAAACGCTGGCAAGCTGCGACTCGACGTCAGGAGCCCGTATGTCCGTGCGGGTTAGCGCCCACACCCCGGCTTGCAGGAGCGCCACGAGGGCGATCACGGCAGCGACGGCGCGCATCGACTTAAGACCACGTGGGGCGGGATGGCAGATCGTCGAGCCCGTCCCCTGAGCTCGGCCGAAGCTTGATCTGCAGCGATGCAAGGTAGCGCGGCATCGCTCGTTCATTCAAGTAAGGATTGGACATGGCAAATCCTAGGCGCACGCATGGACATGCAAAAAATATTCCCACCGCTGGCAACGCAGCCGGCAGGCGCCTGTTCCGAAAAAGGGCTTATTTTGCGGTAGCGGGCTTTTCGCCGGTCGTCGGGGCGGGGGCCTTGGCGGCGACCGGCTGCGGCGGCTCCATACCGGGATTGAGCCAGCAGGCATGGACGCGCCCGTTGAGGGTTTCCGGCGCCTTGGGGTCGATCGGGCCCTGCCGGATCAGACAGCGGAAAGTGGCCTGGATATGCGGGCTCGGGCAGCCAAAACGGTCGTACAGGTCCATATGGCGGAAGGCGGTGTCGAGGTCGTCCCGCCACAGGAGCGTCACCACCCGGGCGCCGACCCAGACGCATTCCGGGTTTCCCGCCGGCCCGCTCAGAACCCGCGCCGCCTCGGCGATTTCGTCGATCTTCTGCTGGGTTTCCTTGGCATTGTCGGCCGCCGGCTTGGTGGGTTCGGGCACTTTGCCGTCCCCGCTCTGGGCGAAAACGGGACCGCTCGTGACGACGGCGGCAGCCATGGCAAGCATGGCAAGAAGCAGACGCAACGACCGGATTACGCGCATAGTCTCGTCAGTGCCATGGGGAATTGCCGTCCTGAGCCCGCTGTACCCTGTGCAACTGGATTGGGACACCAATGCGGCACGGGGCAACCGCTCAGGCGGTTGAGCAGGACCTCAAACGTCGCTTGCCGGCGGGAATCCCCCCAAAGTCAAGGGTGGGAAGCTTGGCCTCAAGCCGGTGTCTTTGTCCAGCACTTAGGCAAAGCGTGCTTAAGATGAGGAGCGTGTAAGCTTGGCAGTCGCATGCACGCGGGATAAGCCGGGCAGGTCGATCCCCTTTGGGTTCTCCGATGCGCTTTGGCCTCGCCTGCCTTGCCGCTGCCCTGGTGGCCATTGTCGGTGTCTGGGCTTGGCTGGGGCAGCCGGTGCCGATGCCGCATTCGCCGCTGCAACCGGGCGAGAAGCTCTATTGCGTGTCCTATGCTCCATTTCGCGGCTCGCAAAACCCGTTCGATCCCGCGTACCGAGTGCCCACGGCGCAGATCGAGGAGGACATGCGTCAGCTCGCCAAGCTGACCGACTGCGTCCGTACTTATTCGGTGGACCAGGGACTGGATGAGGTCGTGCCGATTGCTGCTGGACTCGGCCTTAAGGTCATTCAGGGCTTCTGGCTATCGAACGATCCGCTCAAGAACAGATTGCAGATCGAAACGGCGGTCGCGCTGGCCAACCGCTATCCGGATACGATCCGCGCGCTGGTGGTCGGCAACGAGGTGCTGTTGCGCGGCGACCTTTCGGCCAACGCGCTCGCGGACACCATCCGCGCGGTGAAAGCGCGCGTGAAGGTCCCCGTGACTTACGCCGATGTCTGGGAATACTGGTTGCGTAATCGCGATGTGGCGGCGGCGGTCGATTTCATCACCATCCATATTCTGCCCTATTGGGAGGACTTCCCTGTCGCCGCCGATGATGCCGCCGCGCATGTCGAAGCGATCCGCGACAGAATGATTGCAGCTTTTCCCGGCAAAGAGGTGCTGATCGGCGAGGTCGGCTGGCCGAGCGCTGGCCGCATGCGCGAGGGCGCACTGCCGTCCCCGGCCAATCAGGCGCTGGTGATGCATAGTGTGCTGGCGCTGGCCAAACGGCAAAACTTCCACGTCAATCTGATCGAGGCCTACGACCAGCCCTGGAAGCGGACGCTCGAGGGCACGGTCGGTGGGCACTGGGGGCTCATCGACGCCGACACGCGGCAGGTGAAATTCGTCTGGGGCGAGCCGGTGAGCAATCATCCGTCCTGGCGCTGGCAGGCGGCCGGCGGTGCCGTTTTTGCGCTGTTGATTTTCGCTGCCGCCTTCGCGGGACTGCGCGGCGGGCAGGCGCCGTTTGCGCTCTGGCTGGCGGTGACGGCCAACGCGCTCGCTGGTGGCATCCTCATTGGCTGGACGATCGCGAATGTGCCGCTGGAAAGTCTCGGCGTCGGCGGCTGGGCGCGCTCGCTTGGCCTTGCGGCGCTTGCGCTTGCCAGCCCGCCGCTGTTGAGCGCGGCTATCATGCGCAGCGCGCCGACGCCGGCCTTCGCGCGAGTCGTTGGACCGGGCGGCGGGCGGACCCGCGAGCCACTGGCGCTTGCGGTCGGTATCGTGATGATCCTCTCCATGCTGCTGGCGCTGCACGCGGCGCTCGGCCTGGTTTTTGATCCGCGCTACAAGGATTTTCCCTTCGCGCCGCTGACGGCTGCCGTGGTGCCGCTCATCACCCACAGTTTGACCGTCAAACGCGGGCACGGGCAGCGAGGCGTCGCCGAAGTCGCGGGGGCGGGGATGCTTCTGTTGTCGGCAGGCTATATCGTGATCAACGAGAGCTTGGCGAATTGGCAGTCGGTTTGGTTTTGTCTTGTGCTCGTCGGTTTGGCGCTCACTCTCTGCCGGATGCGCGACGCGCGAAGCTAAGCAGCAGCAGGCCGGCGGCGAGCGAGGATAATCCCGCGTTGTAAAGCACGATGCCGAGACAGGTCGCGGCGAGCGCGAAGCCGAACAGCACGAGTGAAGGCCGCCAGAAGTTGAGGCCGGCGGCAATCAGCGCGATCCAGCCGAACACGTAATTCTGGAACAGCAGGACCAGCAGCTTGCGCGAGGCGCATAGCCAGGTATCGAGCCCGCCGGCACAGGCAAGGCCGACATTGGCCTGCTCGATGGCGTCGTAGCGCATGTAGAGCGCATAGCCGATCGACAGGAAGCCGACGATCAGCAGCCAATTGAGCTCGCGCGCGCTCGGCAGGAACAGTTTCATGATCGGATTATGCCGCCTGCAGGGCGAAGCGACAATCGACGGGTGAGCGAATCGCTGCAAATCGCGGCAAAATGCCGCGTCGTTCGCCCTTTTTTCGGCCGGCGTCCTCGGCTAAGGCTGCATCGCAAAACGAAGTTGCCGACACATGGTTCAACGCACATGCCTTGCCATCGTGCTCGCCGCCGGCGAGGGCACGCGCATGCGCTCGATGCGGCCGAAGGCGCTGCACGAGATCGGCGGGCGGGCGCTGCTCGCGCATGTGCTGGCGACGGCGGAAGCGGCCGGCTGCGGCGACGTCGCTGTGGTCGTCGGGCCGGCGCAATCGGCGCCGCGTGCGCTGGTGCATTCGCTGGCGCCGCGTGCGCAAATCTTCGAGCAGCGCGAGCGGCTCGGCACCGCCCACGCGGTGCTGGCGGCAAAGAAAACGATCGCGCGCGGCGCCGACGACATTCTAGTGCTGTTCGCCGATACGCCGCTGGTCCGTCCGCAGACGCTCGCCAAGCTGCGTGAGGCTTTGGCGCAAGGCGCCAACGTGGCGGTGCTCGGATTTACGCCGAAGGATCCGACCGGCTATGGCCGGCTGGTGAGCAAAGACGGCGAGCTTATCGCCATCCGCGAGGAGCGCGACGCGAACGCCGAAGAGCGCGCGATCGCGTTCTGCAACGCCGGGCTGATGGCGCTGTCGGGCAAGCACGCGCTGGCACTGCTCGAGCGCATCGATAATCGCAATGCCAAGGGTGAATACTATCTCACCGATGCGGTCGCCTTGGCCCGTGCTGCGGGCCTCAAAGCGGTCGCCATCGAAACCGAGGAGGATGACGTGCGCGGCATCAACACCAAGGCGCAGCTCGCCGAGGCGGAAGCGGTCATGCAGCGGCGGCTGCGCACGGCGGCGCTGGAGGCCGGCGTCACCATGATCGCGCCGGAGACCGTGTTTCTTTCCGCCGACACCAAATTCGGCAAGGACGTCACCATCGAGCCGCATGTCGTGATCGGACCGGGCGTCACCGTCGATGATGGCGCGACCATCCGCTCCTTCTCGCATCTCGATGGCGCTCATGTCGGCAAGGGCGCGCGTGTCGGGCCGTTCGCGCGTCTGCGGCCAGGCGCCGAGCTTGGCGCCGACGTGCACATCGGCAATTTCGTCGAGGTGAAGGCGGCCAAGATCGAGGCCGGCGCCAAGGCCAACCATCTCGCCTATATCGGCGATGCGCGCGTCGGCGCCGAGGCCAATATCGGCGCCGGCACCATCACCTGCAATTACGACGGGGTTAACAAGCACCACACCGATATCGGCGCTGGCGCCTTTATCGGCTCGAATTCGGCGCTGGTCGCGCCCGTTAAGATTGGTGACGGCGCCTATATCGGCTCCGGCTCGGTGATAACCAAAGATGTGCCGGCCGATGCGCTGGCCTTCGAGCGGGCCGAGCAAACGATTAAGCCTCTCTGGGCAAAACGCTTGCGGGAGCGCAAAGCCTTGGGCAAGAAGAGAGCGAAAACGCGTGGCTGAGGAGCGCGTGCTCGCGCGAACGTCTGTTATAGAGCGAAATGCGTTTTGATTTCCGCGCGCCTGCGCACGCGGGTTACACACCAAGCGTAATCAGGGGGCCGTCCCACAGGATGTGCGGCATCGTCGGAATTCTCGGGCGCGAAGCCGTCGCTGGTCAGTTGGTCGAGGCGCTCAAGCATCTCGAATATCGCGGCTATGATTCCGCGGGCATCGCCACGCTCGAACACGGACACTTGGCGCGCCGGCGGGCGGAGGGCAAGCTGCGGGCGCTAGAAGCGCGCCTTGCCGAGGCGCCGCTGGCCGGCCACAGCGGCATCGGCCACACGCGCTGGGCGACGCATGGCAAGCCGAGCGAAGCCAACGCGCATCCGCATGCGACCGATAAAGTGGCGGTCGTGCATAACGGCATCATCGAGAATTTCCGCGAGCTGCGCGAGAAGCTGAGCAAGGCTGGCGTCAAGTTCAAGAGCGAGACCGACACCGAGGTGGTCGCTCATCTCGTCACTGAGCGCCTGAAGAAGGGCGACACGCCGGAAAAGGCGGTGGTCAAGACGCTCAAAGACTTACGCGGCGCTTTCGCGCTCGCCTTCCTGTTCAGCGGCGAGGACGATTTGATGATCGGCGCGCGCAAGGGCTCGCCGCTCGCCGTCGGCTACGGCCAGGGCGAAATGTATCTCGGCTCCGACGCCATCGCGCTGGCGCCGTTCACCGATACCGTCAGCTATTTGGAAGACGGCGACTCGGTCGTCATCCACCGCAACGGCGCAGTGATCCGCGACGAGGGCGGCAAGACCGTCAAACGGCCGATCATCAAGTCGACGGCCTCCGCCATGCTGGTCGACAAGGGCAACCACAAGCATTTCATGGCCAAGGAAATCCACGAGCAGCCGGAGGTGGTCGGCCACACGCTCGCCCATTACATCAATATGGCGAGCGAACGCGTCGAGCTGCCCGGCAAGCTGCCGTTCGATTGGCGCAAGCTCAAGCGGCTGTCGATCTCGGCCTGCGGCACCGCCTTCTATGCCGGACTGGTGGCCAAATATTGGTTCGAGCGTTTCGCCAAATTGCCGGTGGAGATCGATATCGCTTCCGAGTTCCGCTATCGCGAAGCGCCGCTGGAAAAAGGCGATCTCGCCATCTTCATCTCGCAGTCCGGCGAAACCGCCGACACGCTGGCGAGCCTGCGCTACGCCAAGGAGCACAAGCTGCACGTGCTGTCGGTCGTCAACGTGCCGACCTCGACCATCGCCCGCGAAAGCGACGTGGTCATGCCGACGCTCGCGGGGCCGGAGATCGGCGTCGCCTCGACCAAGGCTTTCACCTGCCAATTGGCGACGTTGGCTTGCCTCGCCATCGCCGCGGGCCGCGCCCGCCGCAAACTGTCGCCCGTCGACGAACAGCGACTGGTGCATGCCTTGATCGAAACGCCACGGCTGATGTCGGCGGCGCTCGCGCTCGAGCCGCAGATCGAGCAGCTGGCGCGCGATCTCTCCAAGGCGCACGACGCGCTCTATCTCGGCCGCGGCACCAGCTTCCCGATCGCGCTCGAAGGCGCGCTCAAACTCAAGGAAATTTCCTACATCCACGCCGAAGGCTACGCCGCCGGCGAGCTCAAGCATGGGCCAATCGCGCTCATCGACAAGACCATGCCGGTGATCGTCATCGCGCCGTTCGATCGGGTGTTCGAAAAGACATTGTCGAACATGGAGGAGGTGGCCGCCCGCGGCGGCCGCATCATCCTGGTGACCGATGCCAAGGGCGCCAAGGAGGCGGCAACCGCGCAATTGCAGACGATTTGCCTGCTGGACATGGCGGCGACGGTCACGCCGCTGGTCTATGCCATCCCGGTACAATTGCTCGCCTACCACGCCGCCGTCGCGCTCGGCACCGACGTGGACCAGCCGCGCAACCTCGCGAAATCGGTCACAGTAGAATAAGATCGGCCCTATGGCTGACACCGACAGGACGCCCGGCGACAAGCTCGCGGCCGATGTCACCGCGGCTGCTGCGACGCATACCGGGATCATGGGCCGGGTTCGCAATTATTTCCTGACCGGCCTCGTCGTTGCCGGACCGCTCGCGGTCACGGTCTGGCTGATCTGGTCGATGATCACCTGGGTCGACAGTTTCGTGCGACCCTTCATTCCGCCGGTCTACCGGCCGGACAGCTATCTGCCGTGGCCGATTCCCGGCACCGGGCTGATCATCGCACTTGTCGCGCTCACCTTGCTCGGCTTTCTCACCGCCAACCTGGTCGGCCGCACGCTGGTGGAGCTGGGCGAAGGCCTACTCAACCGCATGCCGATCGTGCGGCCGATCTACAAGACGATGAAGCAGATTTTCGAGACCTTGTTCTCCAAGACCGGCTCGAGCTTCCGCAAGGTCGGGCTGGTGGAATTTCCGGCGCCTGGCATGTGGTCGCTGGTGTTTCTGTCGAACCCGCCAGGCGGCGATCTGGCGGCCAGGCTGCCGGACGGCGAGCACGTCTCGGCCTTCATGCCGTGCACGCCGAACCCGACGACCGGTTTCTTCTTCTACGTGAAGCGCAAGGATCTGATCGAGCTCGATATCACGGTCGAGAGCGCGATGACGCTGTTGATCTCGGCTGGCATGGTGCAGCCGGACGGCGACGCGCAAAAGAAACTGGCAAGCCTTGCGGCGACGGCAAAGGCTGCGCAAGCGGCGCGGGAGAAGGCCGCGGTCGACTAATCAGTTTCGCCCGAATGTGACCGTCTAGCCGGCGCGAATGAGGCGGATCGCCTCGTCCTTCTCGAACAGATAGAGCAGCGCGCGCAGCGCCTGTCCGCGCGTAGTGGCGAGCGTCGGGTCGCGCGACAGGATGAGCGCGGCGTCGTCGCGCGCGGCGCCAAGATATTTGCCGTGCAGCTCGAGCCGCGCGATGCGGAAGCCGGGATCGCCGCTCTGCCGCGTGCCGAGCAGGTCGCCTTCGCCGCGTAGGCGCAAGTCCTCCTCGGCAATACGAAACCCGTCTTCGGTGTCGCGCAAAATGGCGAGCCGCGCCTTGGCGGTCTCGCCAAGCGGCGTCTTGTAGAGCAGGAGACAGGTCGAGTGACCGGGCCCACGGCCGATGCGGCCGCGCAACTGGTGCAACTGCGCTAAGCCAAAGCGCTCGGCGTGCTCGATCACCATCACGGTCGCCTCCGGCACGTCGACGCCGACCTCGATCACCGTGGTTGCGACCAACAGACGCGTCGCGCCGGCGGCAAAGCGCGCCATGGCGGCGTCCTTGTCGGCACCCTTCATGCGGCCATGGACGAGGTCGACGACGTCAGCGAATTTCTTGCGCAGCTCCTCGAAGCGCGCCTCGGCCGCGGCGAGATCGGTCTTTTCAGACTCTTCGACCAGCGGACAGACCCAGTAGACGCGCTGCCCGCCATCGAGCGCGCGGCCGACCGCATCCTCGACCTCGGCAAGGCGCGCGAGCGGGATGGTGCGGGTGTCGATCGGCTGCCGGCCGGCCGGCTTCTCACGCAATTCCGAAATATCCATGTCGCCGAAATAGGTGAGCACCAGCGTGCGCGGGATCGGCGTCGCCGTGAGCACCAGCATGTCGACCGCTTCGCCCTTCTGCGCCAGCGCCAGCCGCTGATGCACGCCGAAGCGGTGCTGTTCGTCGACGATGGCGAGCGCAAGATCGTGGAAGGCGACATTCTCCTGAAACAGCGCATGGGTGCCGAGCAACAGATCGATGTCGCCGAGCGCCAGCCGATCGAGAAGGGTGTCGCGCTCACCGCCGCGCTCGCGGCCGGTGAGGATGGCGACGCGAATGCCGGCGGCCTCGGCAAGCGGCGCAATCGTCTTCAGGTGCTGGCGCGCGAGAATTTCGGTCGGCGCCATGAACGCCGCCTGCCGGCCCGCCTCGATCACGGTCGCCGCGGCGATCAGCGCCACCACCGTCTTGCCGGAGCCGACGTCGCCCTGTAGCAGGCGCAACATGCGCTGCGGGCGGGCGAGGTCGGTGACGATGACGTCGACCGCCTGCTGCTGCGAATGGGTGAGCATGTAGGGCAGCGCCTTCAAGATGCGCGCGCGCATGAGGCCTTCGCTCGCCGCGCCGCGGCCGGCCTGGCGTTTCATGTGCGCGCGCAAGAGCGCGAGCGCGAGCTGGCCGGCGAGCAATTCGTCATAGGCGAGCCGGGTCCAGGCCGGGTTCTCGGGCAGCACGTCATGCGGCTGCGCTGGCCGATGCAGATGACGCAACGCCTCGGCGAAGGAGGCAAAGCGCTCGCGCGACACCCAGGTCTCGTCCTGCCATTCCGGCAGCGCCGGCAGCTTGGCCAGCGCCCCATCCATGGCGCGCCGCACATTGCCGAGCGACAAGCCCTCGGTCAGCGGATAGACGGGCTCGACCAACGGCAATTCGGCAAAGCCCTTTTCGTCCACCACCCGGTCGGGATGCACCATCTGCAACATGCCGTCGTAGAACTGGGCGGTGCCGGAGACGTAGCGGGTCTCGCCAACGGGCAGCAGCTTCTCCAGGTAATCCTGCCGGGCGTTGAAATAGGTGAGGGTGAGCGTCAACCCGCTGTCGTCGCCGGTGATGATGCGGTAGGGCGCGCGCGGGCGGTGGCGCGGGGCGGGGCGATGCTCCTCGACGGTGACCGCGACGGTGACGACCTGGCCGTCCTGCACCTCGCTGAGCTTCGGCCGCGCGCGGCGGTCGATGACTCCGGAGGGCAGGTGAAAGAGCAAGTCGATGACGCGCGGCGCCTCACGGTCGAGCAGGCGCCGGTAATGCTTCTCCAGCTTCGGCCCGACCCCGGGCAGACTGGTCAGGCCGGCGAACAGCGGATCAAGCAACGACGGTCGCATCCCCACACGCTAACGCCGGCCGACCGCTATTCAAGCAGGCCGACGCTCAGGGCGCCGGGTTGAGCAGATAGACGTCCGGCTTGTCGGTCACGCCCGACCGTTCCATGGCGGCTTTCAGATCGGGCGAAGCGCCGAATGCCTTCGCTCTGCCGATGTCGGCCGCGTCGAAGAGGACGACGGTTTCGTTCGGATTGTCGGCGAAAACATAGACGCGTGGGTTGGACAGCCCGGCGGCGGTTTGCGCGCCCTTGTGGCCGTCGAACACCTTCTTCCAAGCGGCGTAATCCTTCACCTTGTGACGAACGACGAGCAGCGGCATGACTCGCCTCCTCCCGTTGGTTGACCGACTCTCGCACTATAGCAACCGGCGGCTGCCGCGGCAGCGGGGCGCCACTGACATTGTCACGTGACGGCCCTATATAAGCGCGGCCCGGCCCCGTCCGGGTTTTTGGCGTTGGAGCGGCGGACTTTGAGCGGATCGACGCGGTCGAGTGATGGGCTGGACGAGCGCCGGCGGCGTCTCTTGTTGCGCGCCTGGCGGCGCGGCATGCGCGAAACCGACCTCATCATGGGCCGCTTTGCTGACGCGTACATCCTTACGCTCGACGATGCGGAGCTTGCCGAATTTGAGCGCCTGCTCGAGGTGCGCGACCAGGATTTGTTGGGCTGGGTCACCGGCGAATTCACGCCACCCGTGGAGTACGACACGCCGCTATTCCGCCGGCTGCATGACTTTCATTGGAACGCGGGCGCGCGCGAATGAAAGCCGATGTCGCATCGCCTGCGCAAAGGCTGGTGCCCGGCCGGCCGCTCACACTTGCGCAGGTGGCCGATGGCGCCGAAGGGCTGGTGCTTGCCGATCTCGCCCGCGCCATCGCGGCCAAGGCGGAGGCGCCGGCAATCTCGCTGTGCATCGTCTGCCGCGATGGACCGCGCATGGCGCAGTTGTCGCGGGCGCTTGCGTTTTTCGGGCCGGATATCGCGACGCTGGAATTCCCGGCCTGGGACTGCCTGCCTTACGACCGCGTCTCGCCGAATGCCGGCGTGGTGGCGCAGCGCATGACCGCGCTGTCGCGGCTGGTGCGTGTCAAGGGCCGCGACAAGCCGTCGGTGCTGCTGACGACGGTGAACGCCGCGCTGCAGCGCCTGCCGCCGCGTGACTTCGTGGCGACGCACGCGCTCTCGGTCGCGCCGGGCAACGTCACCGGCATGGCGAGCATCATCGAATGGCTCGAGCTCAACGGCTTTACCCGCGCCTCCACGGTGCGCGAACCCGGTGAATACGCGGTGCGCGGCGGCATCCTCGATCTGTTTCCGGCCGGCATGGACATGCCGGTGCGGCTCGATTTCTTCGGCGACGCGCTGGAGACGATCCGCAGCTTCGACGCGCAGACCCAGCGCAGTGAAGCCGATCTGCGCGGGCTCGATCTCGTGCCGGTCGCCGAATTCCAGCTGGTCACCGAGACCATCCGCCGCTTCCGCACCGGCTATGTCGCCGAATTCGGCGCCACCGCGCCGGACGATCTGCTCTACGAAGCGGTGAGCGAAGGCCGCCGCTATCCCGGCATGGAGCATTGGCTGCCGCTCTTCCACGCCAAGCTCGAGACGCTGTTCGACTATCTGCCGGGCACGGTGCTGGCGATCGAGCCCTTGGCCGAGGACGCCGCGCGCGAGCGCTTCACGCAGATCTTGGATTATTACGAGGCGCGTCGCGAAGCGCTGAAGGAAAGCGCGTCGCCCGTCTACAAGCCGCTGCCGCCGGGGCGGCTCTATCTCAGCGAGCAGGACTGGAGCGCGCGGCTCGACGCCTCGGCGCTGGCGCGGCTGACGCCTTTTGCCGTGCCGGACGCGGCGCAGGCGATCGACGTCGGCGCGCGCGCCGGACGTAATTTCGCCGCCGAACGCGCCGAGCCCGCCGCCAATGTGTTCGAGGCCTTGAGCAAGCACGTCCTTGCGCTGCAATCGGCCGGCAAACGCGTCGCCGTCGCGCTGTGGAGCGAGGGCGCGCGCGAGCGCATGAGCCACGTGCTCGCCGACCACGCGCTGCATAACCTCACCAATGTCGCGTCCTGGCCCGAGGCGCAGCGGCTGCCAAAGCAGGCCGTGGCGCTCGCGGTGCTCGGCGTCGAGTCGGGCTTCGAGACTGCGGACGCCGCCGTCATCAGCGAACAGGACATCCTCGGCGACCGCCTGGTGCGGCCGCGCCGCGCCACGCGCCGCGCCGAAAATTTCATCGCCGAGGCGACCAGTCTCGCGCCCGGCGACCTGGTCGTGCACGTCGATCATGGCATCGGCCGCTTCGCCGGCTTACAGGCGATTGAAGCCGCCGGTGCGCCGCATGATTGCTTGGAGATCCACTACGCGGAGGGCGCCAGGCTCTATCTACCGGTCGAGAACGTCGATCTGCTGTCGCGCTACGGCTCGGAGGAGGCGACCGTCGAGCTCGACCGGCTGGGTGGCGTCAATTGGCAGGCGCGCAAGGCGCGCATGAAGAGCCGCATTCGCGAGATCGCCGGCGAACTGATCAAGATCGCGGCCGAGCGGCAATTGCGCGAGGCGCCCAAGTTCACCGTGGGGCCGGGCGCTTATGACGAGTTCTGCGCCGGCTTCCCCTACGAGGAGACCGACGATCAGCTTGCCGCCATCGAGGCGACCATGAGGGACCTCGCTGCCGGCCGGCCGATGGATCGTCTCATCTGCGGCGATGTCGGCTTCGGCAAGACGGAAGTGGCGTTGCGCGCCGCCTTCGCCGCGGCCATCAACGGCAAACAGGTCGCCGTCGTGGTGCCGACGACGCTGCTCTCGCGCCAGCATTTCAAGACCTTCAGCGAGCGTTTCCGCAGCTTTCCGGTGAAGGTCGCGCAAGCTTCGCGCCTGGTGCCCGCGGCGCAGCTTGCCGAGACGCGCAAAGGTCTTGCCGAAGGCATCGTCGACATCGTCATCGGCACCCATGCGCTGCTCGGCAAGAATATCAAATTCAAGGACCTCGCCCTGCTCGTGGTCGACGAGGAGCAGCATTTCGGCGTCGCACACAAGGAGAAGCTCAAAGCCCTGCGCGCGGAAGTGCACGTGCTCACGCTGACGGCGACGCCGATCCCGCGCACCTTGCAGCTGGCGCTGACCGGCGTGCGCGAGCTGTCGATCATCGCCTCGCCGCCGGTCGACCGTTTGGCGGTGCGCACCTTTGTCTCGCCGTTCGATCCGATCACCGTGCGCGAGGCGCTGCTGCGCGAGAAATACCGCGGCGGCCAGGCCTTCTACGTCTGCCCGCGCATCGAGGATCTGGCCGGTGCCAAGGACTTCCTCGACAAGAACGTGCCGGAAGTGCGCGTCGCCGTCGCCCACGGGCAGATGCCGCCGACCGTGCTCGACGACATCATGTCGGCCTTCTACGACGGCAAATACGATGTGCTGTTGTCGACCACCATCATCGAGTCCGGACTCGACATTCCAACCGCCAACACGCTGATCGTTCACCGCGCCGACCGTTTCGGCCTGTCGCAGCTCTATCAGCTGCGCGGGCGCGTGGGGCGCGCCAAGCTGCGCGCCTATGCGCTGCTCACGCTGCCGGTGCAACAGAAAATCACACTGCAGGCCGAGCGCCGGCTCAAGGTGCTGCAATCGCTCGATACGCTCGGCGCCGGTTTCCAGATCGCCAGCCATGACCTCGACATCCGCGGCGCCGGCAACCTGCTCGGCGAGGAACAATCCGGCCACATCAAGGAGGTCGGCTTCGAGCTTTATCAGCAGATGCTGGAAGAGGCGGTGTTGAGTCTGAAGGCCGGCATCACCGCGCCGGTCGCCGACCGCTGGTCGCCGCAGATCACCATCGGCACGCCGGTGCTCATTCCGGAAGACTATGTGGCCGACCTCGCGGTGCGGCTCGCGCTCTATCGGCGGCTCGCCGAGATCGAGGACGAGCGGGAGATCGAGGCTTTCGCCGCCGAGTTGATCGACCGCTTCGGGCCGCTGCCGCGCGAGGTCGAGCATCTGCTGCAGGTCGTCGCCATCAAGGCGCTCTGCCGGCGCGCCAATGTCGAGAAGGTCGAGGCCGGGCCGAAGGGCATCGTGCTCGGCTTCCGCGACAATGTCTTCCCCAATCCGGACGGGCTCATCGCGTTTATCCGCGAGCAGGGCGCGGGCGTGCGCATGCGCAGCGACCCGAAGAACGCCAAAGCGCAGCAGCTTGTCTTCTTCGAGGACTGGCCGCGGCCCGAGCAACGGCTCAAAGGTACGACGGCGATCGTGCGCAAGCTCGCCGGCATCGCCGAGCGGGCGAAGGCGGCGTGATCTTCACCCTCGCCTGGAGGGGGAGGGTCGGCGAGCGTAGCGAGCTGGGATGGGGTGCGCTGAAGAGCAGAGAAGTTCACCCACTCCCGATAGGCTTCGCTCCGCTCAGGCTGTCACTCCCCCCTCCCAGGGGGAGGTGAAGAAAAAAGATTATTCCGCCGCCTCGGACGTTTGCGCCGCGCGCGCGATAGCCTCGGCGAGATAGTCCGGCGATTGCGCGCCGGAGACCGCGAACCTGCCGCCGAAGATGAACATGGGCACGCCCTCGATGCCGGCGTCCTTGGCGTTCTGCGCTTCGCGCTCGACCTCGGCGACGTCCTGATCGCTGGCCAGCGCCTCGCGCACGTCCTCGGCGTCCAACCCGATGTCGGCGGCCGCCTGCACCAGCACCGCCCGGTTGGTGAGGTCGGCGCCCTCGGTGAAATAGAGGTCCATCAGCTTCTGCTTCATCTCGGCCGCCTTGCCGATGCCGGCGGCCCAGCGGATCAAGCGGTGGGCGTCGAGCGTGTTGGGCTGCCGGCTGATCTTGTCGATCGCATAGGTCAAGCCTTCCTCGGCGGCCGCCGCCGACACGCGCATGGCGATGCCGCGATAGCGCTCGGGCGAACCGAATTTAGTGATGAGATAGTCCGCGCGCGAAATGCCTTCGCGCGGGATCCAATCGTTGAGGAAGTACGGGTGCCAATGCAGCTCGACCGGAATCTCCGGCTTCAGCGCCAAGGCCTTCTCCAGCCGGCGCTTCCCGATAAAGCACCAGGGGCAGACCACATCGGAGACGATATCAATGCGCACGGGTTGGTCGGGCATGGCCTGCTCCTCTATGCAGCAAGCTATGCCTGGCCTTAGGCCGCCGCAACCGTCGCGCCTCGCAACTTGTCAAGCGCCGAGCGGTAAGCGCCGCTGACCAGTGCCGCAGGAGGCCCAGTAATGACGACGCTGTCCTGTTCGACCCGGCAGGGAAAGCCGGTGTCGACGAAGCCGTCGGCATCCGTCGCCAGCTGTGGTGCTCCGGGCGGGAAAGCTTGCGCCGACACCATGGCCCCGCGCAGCAGCATTGTTCCAGTGGCGGAAAGGCCGGTTTCGATGGTGGTGTTGGCGGCGCCGCCGCCGCGGCGCGCGGCAAAGAGGCCGACTTCGCCGAAAGCGGTGACGTCGGTCAAAGGCGCCTCACCATGCCAATCCGGCACATCGGCGAGCCGTTCCGGCGCCCGCCACAGCGCGACGATGCTCTTGACGCCCGTGCCGAGGAGGCCGGCCTCGGCCAGCGGCGCGAGCAGTGGGCCGGGCAGCAGCAGATGGCATTCGCCCAGCGCCCGGCTTTGCGCGGCGAAATCGTCGGCGTCGAACGGCTGCTGCAGCGCGAGCGTCCCGCCGGTCAACAGCCATGGCACGATGACGAGCGCAACCGCGGCGAAGGAACCGGGCACAAGCGTGGACAACATGGTCGAGTTCGGCGCGAGCTGGGCGGCGCGCATGACCTCGATGCCGCCGGCGATGAGCTCGCCGTGATTGCGCGCCACGCCGACGAGGCCGTGCGCGGTCGTGTCGAAGGTGACCGCCGCGATCTGATCGGCGGCATAGCGGGTCCGCGCCGGCGGTTCTGATGTCGCGCCGCCCGGCGCCAAGATTGCGGCGAGCGAGACCATACCGTCCGCCAGATGGTCGCCGAAACCGCAGACGTAGCGCACCGGAAACAGCTCGGCGGCGGCGTGCATGAGTGTGTCGGCGTTCGCCGCCGTGCCGATGATCGCCTTGGCGCCGATCGAGGCGAGCGCCGCCACGATCTCCCGCCTGGGCCAGAATGCCGGCAAGGGCGCGGCGATCATGCCGGCGCGCAGCACGCCCATGAGCGTGATCACGCCCTCGATCGTATTCGGCAGCTGGATTGCGACCACCGCGTTGGTCGGCAGGCCGAGCTCGCGCAGCCGCGCGGCGAGAGCGCCGACAGCGCGATCCATCTCAGCGAAGCTGAGCAGGCACGGCCTGCCGCTGCTGAGGCTTGTGCCCCGCAGCGCCAGCCGCTGCGGCTCGCGCAGCGCGGCGCGGCGGAACAGATGGTCAAGCGTGATGTGGACGCCTTGGCCAATAAAGGGATCGCCGATCATGCCGCCCCCTGCCACCAGGTTTCCGGCAGATAGCCGAACAGCGAGGTCTTTTGCGGGTGCCGGATGCGCTTCCAGCGCGCCACCCATTGCACCGGCAGGTGATAGAGAGGCACCACGTAGAAGCCGGACAACAAGACGCGGTCGAGCGCGCGCACGGCGGCGACGAAATCCTCCTCGGTCCGTGCGCTGAGCAGGGCCGCGATCATGGCGTCGAGCGCCTGCGACTTGACGCCCATATAGTTGCGGCTGCCTTGTTCGTCGGCGGCGGCCGAGCCCCAATAGAACAGCTGCTCGTTGCCAGGCGACAGCGACTGCTCCCAACGGTACTCCATCATGTCGAAATCGAAGGCGATGCCGCGGCGGGTGAACTCGGTGGCGTCGACGCTGCGCACGCGCGTATCGATGCCGGCGCGCTTGAGGCTGCGCGCGAAGGCAAGCGCCACGCGCTCCTGATCGCGCGTCGTCGTCATGATCTCGAAGGTCAAAGGCGCGCCGCTGGCGAGATGAGTGAGCGTAGTCCCTCTGATCGCGTAGCCTGCCTGCGCGAACAGGGCGAAGGCGCGGCGCAGCGCGTCGCGATCGCGCCCGGAGCCGTCGCTGACCGGCGGCGACCATTGCCCCTGCATGATGTCGGCGCGCACCGCGTCGGGAAAGCGCGCGAGCAGCTCGCGTTCGCGTGCGCTCGCCGGGCGTTTGTGCGCGGACAGTTCGCAGCCGTCAAAGTAGCTCGCGGTGCGTTGGTAGAGATCGAAAAAGTAAGTGTGGTTGATCCACTCGAAGTCGAACAGCTGCAGCATGGCTTCGCGCACGCGCATATCGGCAAAGACCGACCGCCGCGTGTTCATCACCAGGCCTTGCATGCCTTTTGGCAAGCCGTAGGGGAACGACTCCTTCACCACGCGCCCCTCGCGCAGGGCGGGGAAATCATAAGCCGTCTGCCAGCGCCCGGGGTCGGTCTCGGCGCGCACGTCGTAGAGGCCGCGTTTGAAGGCCTCGAAATGCGTGTTGCCGTCGCGGTAGTAATCGAAGCGCACGCTGTCGAAATTCCACGAGCCGCGATTGATGGCGAGATCGCGCCCCCAATAATTGGCATCGCGCGTGAAAGTGACGCTCTCGCCCGGTCGCACCGCGCTCACCGTATAGGGTCCGCTGCCGATGGGCGGCGCGAAAGTCGTGTCCTCGAAACGGTCGAGGTCGATGGCGTGACGGGCGAGGATCGGCATGAGGCCGAGGATCAGCGGCAATTCCCGATCATCGGAGTCGCCAAGATCGAAGCGCACGCTGCGCTCGCCGACGATCTCCGCCTGGCGCGGCTTCTTGTAGTAGATGCCGAAATTTGGCCGGCCGTGGTCGCGCAGCAGTTGCCACGTGAAGACAATATCGTCAGGCGTGACGGGTTTGCCGTCGGAGAAGCGCGCGGCGGGATTGATGGTGAAGGTGACATAGCTGCGCGCGGCATCGGTCTCGATCGTCTCGGCGATGAGGCCGTAGAGCGTGAACGGCTCGTCGTAGCCGCGCGCCATCAGGCTCTCGACCACGTAGCCGCGGATGTTCACCGCCGGCAGACCGCGCACGATGAAGGGGTTGAGACTGTCGAAAGTGCCGAGCACGCCTTGCACCAGCTGCCCGCCCTTGGGCGCGGCGGGATCGGCGTAGTCGGGGTGCGTGAAAGTCGTCTGCCAAGCGGGCGCGCCATGCATGGCAATGGCGTGCGCGGCGCTTTGCGCGCGGGCCGCGCGACAGGGGAGAGTGGCGCCGGCGAGCGCGCCGAGCATCACCGCGCGCCGCGACGGCATCCATTGCCTTGAGCGAAGATGCGAAAGCAAGGCCAATTCGATTCGCTTGCCTGGTTGCGCGCAATCTAGCACAGGGCCGCTTCGCCCCGTATTTTCGGCGCATTCGTGGCTTTATTGACGGGGCGATTTCGGTTATCAGGCAGCCGAGCTTGGGTCACGCTCCCGCCGCATTTGACGGGGAGAGAGCCGAGCAAGCGGAGACCGTCCATTGGCAAGGGGCTGCGGGCGGTTGGGAACAAAGGATCGATCGCAATGAATTTTTGGAACGCAACGCCGCGGCAGGCTCGCCGGGGGCTGACGGCCGCTGCCGCGGCGTTTGGGCTATTGACCGCACTCGGTACCGGCGCGCTGGCGCAGGCGCCCAAGCCGGCGCCCAAGCCGGCTCCGGTCAAACCGGTGGCGCCGGCGCCGGCACCACAGCCTCAGGCTCAACCCCAGCCGTTGCAGGAGCAGGCCGCGCCGCAGCTCATGTATTCGCCGTGGATGAAGGTCTGCGGCAAGGGGCAGGACACCAACAACAAGCAGGTCTGCGTCGTCACCAAGGACGGACGGCTCGAGAACGGTATGCCGGTCGCGATCGTGCAGCTGTTCGAACCGGAAGGCCTGCCCAAGGTACTACGTGTCACGGTGCCGCTCGGCATGCAGCTGCAACACGGCACGCGCGTGATCATCGATCAGGGCCAGCCGGTGAATGAGCCGTACAAGATTTGCTTCCCGGTCGGCTGCATGTCCGACTACCCGGTGACCGACGACATGATCACCAAGATGAAGGCGGGCAAGACGCTCACCGTGCAGGCGATCAACATGCAGGGCACGCCGATCAGTCTGCCGCTGCCGCTCGCCGATTTCGCCAAGGCCTATGACGGGCCGGCGACCGATCCCAAGGTGTTCGAGGAGCAGCAACGCAAATTGCAGGAAGAGCTGCAGAAGAAGGCGGAAGACGCACGCAAGAAGCTGGAACAGCAGCAACAGACCAATCCGCCGGCCGCGCCGGCGCCGGCTCCGGCGAAATAGACTACCCCGCGACAATGCAAAAGGCGCGGCTTGCCGGCCGCGCCTTTTGTTTGTCTGCAACCGCGCTCAGTTGAGCTGACTGTGCCGCGGCCGGTAGCCGCCGTCGCCGTCCTTCTCGAAGACTTCGGCCACCTGCGGATGGCGGACCGGCTCGCCGGACGTGTCCGGCAGCAGATTCTGCTCGGAGACATAGGCGATGTATTCGGTCTCCGCGTTCTCGGCGAACAGGTGATAGAACGGCTGGTCCTTGTGCGGACGAACCTCGGCCGGAATCGATTGCCACCATTCCTCGGTGTTGTTGAACACCGGGTCGATGTCGAAGACGACGCCGCGGAACGGAAACAGGCGGTGCTTGACCACCTGTCCGATCTGATACTTGGCGTTGCGCATCTTGCTCATGGACCGATTTAGCTAATCGAGTGCGGTGGCTTTTTCCAGACGTTAAAGCCCGTAGGCCGCCGCCATGTCCGGGTCCTTGGCGGCGACCAATGTGGCGAGATCGAGTAGCACCTTGGCCTGCTTCCAGGTCGCGTCGTCCTGCATCTTGCCGTCGATCATAACCGCGCCGGCGCCGTCCGGCATCGCCTCTACGATCTTCTTGGCGAAGGCGACCTCCGCCGGATCGGGCGAGAACACTTTCTTGGCGATGGCAACCTGCGAGGGGTGCAGCGACCAGGCGCCGACGCAGCCGAGCAGAAAGGCATTGCGGAATTGCGCTTCGCAGGCCGCGGCATCGGCAAAGTCGCCGAATGGACCGTAGAACGGCTTGATGCCGGCGGCCGCACAGGCGTCGACCATTTTCGCGATCGTGTAATGCCAGAGGTCCTGCTGGAACGCTGCGCGCGGCGTACCAGCTTGTGCATCCGCGAGCACCTTGTACTCGGGATGGCCGCCGCCGACCCGCGTCGTCTTCATCGCGCGCGAGGCGGCCAGATCGGCCGGACCCAGACTCATGCCGTGCATGCGCGGAGACGCAGTCGCGATCGCCTCGACATTGTTGACGCCCTGCGCCGTCTCCAGGATGGCGTGGATGAGGATCGGCTTCTTGACCTTGTGCCGCGCTTCGAGCTGCGCCAGCAACTGGTCGAGATAGTGGATGTCCCAGGGCCCATCGACCTTGGGCAGCATGATCACGTCGAGCTTGTCGCCGATCGCGCCGACAATCTCGGTGACGTCGTCGAGCAGCCAAGGCGAGTTGAGCGCGTTGATGCGGGTCCATAGGCCGGTCGCGCCGAAGTCGGTCGCCTTCGCCATCTCGATGAAGCCGGCGCGCGCGGCCGCTTTCGCCTCGATCGGGATTGCGTCCTCGAGGTTGCCGAGCACGACGTCGACCTGCCGCGCCATCTCCGGCGCGCGCGCGCGCAGCTTTTCGATATGCGGCGGCACGAAATGGATCATACGCTCGAGCCGCACCGGCGGTTCGCGCAAAGGGGCGGGCGCGCCGATGGCCAGCGGGGCGAAGAATTGGCGGGGCAGCTTCAAGATGCCGGTCCTTCCAAAAGGCTTTGCTGCCGTTTAGAGGAATGCAAAGGCCGCGCCAAGTGGCCCGGGAAAGCACGGGCTGGGGTCCCCGATGATCGACGTCCTTAATCTGGCGCTGCCCTATTTCGGGCTGATCTTCATCGGTTTTGCCTGCGGCAAGCTCAGGCAAATCCCGGATACCGCGCTCGCCTGGATGAACTTCTTCATCGTCTATGTGGCGCTGCCGGCGTTGTTCTACCGCATCCTGGCGCAGACGCCGCTCTCCCAATTGGCCCAAGTCGATTTCATCTTCGCCACCACGCTGGCCACCTTCTGGGCGTTCACGCTGTCGTTTGGGATCGGCATGGCGTTCCGCAGGGGCAATATCGCGGATGCCGCGATCGCCGGGCTTGCCGGCGGCTACGGCAATATCGGCTATATGGGTCCGGGGCTCGCCCTGGCGACGCTCGGCGCGCAAGCGGCCGTGCCGGTCGCACTCATCTTCTGCTTCGACAATATCATCCTGTTCACCATGGTGCCGTTCCTGATGGCGCTGGCGCGCCCGCAGCCGCTGAGCGTCGGCGCGATCGCGCTCGAGGTTGGCAAACGCGTCGGCGGCCATCCGCTCATCATCGCCAGCGCGCTCGGCGTTGTCGCGGCGGCATTGCATTTTCAGCCGCCGATCGCGCTCGACCGCCTGCTGTCATTCTTGCAGAACGCCGCGGCGCCCTGCGCGCTGTTCACGCTCGGCGTCACCGTGGCGCTGCGGCCGTTGCAGAGAATGCCCTGGGAGATTCCGCTGCTGACGCCGGTAAAGCTCGTGCTGCATCCGGTGCTGGTCTTCGTGCTGCTGTCGCTGTTGGGCCCGTTCCAGCAATACTGGATCGACACCGCCGTGCTGATGGCGGCGCTGCCGCCGGCGCTCAACGTCTTCGTCTTCGCGCGCCAATATGATTGCTGGGTCGAGCAGGCTTCCAGCGCCGTGCTGATCGGCACCCTGGTCTCGGTGGTCACCTTGACCGGGGTGATGTGGTTGGTGAAGAGCGGCACCCTGCCGCCGTTATTGTTTCGGTGATCGGAATGCAGCCGCTCTCGGGACTGCTCGTCCTCGATTTCTCGACGCTGTTGCCCGGGCCGCTCGCCGCTTTGATGCTGGCGGAGGCGGGCGCCGAGGTGATCAAGATCGAACGGCCGGGCGGCGAGGACATGCGTTTCTTTCCGCCCATGCGCGACGGCGAGAGCGCGACCTTTGCGCTGCTCAACCGCGGCAAGACGGCGCTCGCGCTCGACCTCAAGAGCGAGGCCGACCGCGCCAAGTTGACGCCGCTCATCGCGCGCGCCGACATTCTGATCGAGCAGTTTCGCCCCGGCGTGATGACGCGCATGGGCTTCGGTTATGACGAGGTGCGCAAGCATAATCCGCGGCTGATCTATTGCTCGATTTCCGGCTACGGGCAAAGCGGCCCGCGCGCCGGTGAGGCGGGGCACGACATCAATTACATCGGCAATACGGGACTGCTCGATCTGCAGCCCGGGCCGCTTGAACATCCGGTGGTGCCGCCGGCGCTGATCGCCGATATCGCCGGCGGTACATTCCCGGCGGTGATCAACATCCTGTTGGCGCTGCGCGCGCGCGACCAGAGCGGGCAGGGCTGTCATCTCGACATCGCCATGACCGATGCCATGTTCACCTTCGCCTGGTATGCGCTGGCGCTGGGTGCGGCGGCCGGCCGTTTCCCCAAGCCCGGCGAACTGCCGCTGGTCGGCGGCACGCCGCGCTATCAGCTTTATCCGACCAAAGATGGCAAGCTCATCGCCTGCGGGGCGCTGGAGCAGAAATTCTGGGAATCCTTCGCGAAAACAATCGGTTTGCCGGTGGAGCTCGTAAACGACTTGCGTGATCCGAAAGCGACGTGTGAGGCGGTTGCCGAGCTCATCGCCGGCAAGACCGCCGAGGAATGGCGGCCGCTGCTCGTCGCCGCCGATTGTTGCGCCACCATCGTCGTTTCGCTGGAGGAGGCGATGCGCGATCCACATTTCGTTCGCCGCGGGTTGTTCGCGCATCACGTCGCCGGCGCCAAGGGCAAGACCATGCCGGCCTTGCCGCTGCCGATTGCGCCCGCATTCCGCGATAAGCCCGCCACGAAGAAGGCGCCGCCGTTCGGCAAAGCTTAAAGCGCTTCCCCGCGCATCAGGCTCGGCTGCGTCGCCGGCGCGATGCCTTCGCGCATGACGGCGCGGCGCAACGGCCCGATGCGGTCGAGCATATAGAGTCCGAGCCCGCGTAAGCCTTGCGTCGGCAGGAAGCCGCTGAGCAGGGACCGATTGAGCAGATCGACCGCCAACGAGCGGCTGTCGATATCTTTGCGCCGCATCCTGTCATAGCGGGCCAGCACATCGATGCCGCCGAGGTCGCGGCCGGCGCGGTGCGCCGCGATCGCGCACTCGCCGATCGCCGCGGCATCGCGCAGGCCGAGATTGAGACCTTGGGCGCCGATCGGCGGGATCACATGCGCCGCCTCGCCGACCAGCGCGATGCGCTTGGCAGCGAAACGGCCCGCGGTCGCGACATGCAACGGGAACCGGCCCCGCCCGGGCTCGACCGTCACCTTGCCGAGAATGGAATGCGAGCGGCGTTCGATTTCCCATGAAAGCGCGACATCATCGAGTGCGGCGACCTCCTCGGCGTCGGCCGGATCGAGCACCCAGACCAGGCTCGAGCGCTGGCCCGGCAGCGGCACCACGGTGAAGGGGCCGCTCACGGTGTGAAATTCGGTCGAAGTGTCGCGATGCGGCCGGCTATGCGCAAAGCTCGCCGTGAGCGCGACTTGCGGATAGTCGCGCGTGTCGATCTTGATGCCGGCGGCCTTCCGGCAAAGCGAGCGCTGCCCGTCGGCGGCGACGATGAGCGGCGCGCACAAGGTGGCATCGCCCTTGAGCGTGAGCGTGACCGCGTCATCGGCGGACTCGGCAGAGGTGACGACGTCATCGACCAAGTGGAGCGCGGGCAGGGCGCGCGCCCGCTGTTCGAGCGCGGCGACGAGATGCTTGTTTTCGATATTGTAGCCGAAGGCTTCGAGCTCGATCTCGCTCGCCGTGAATGTCACTTCGGGAGCGCGCCAGAGCCGGCCGGTATCGTCGATGAGCCGCATGACTTTGAGCGGCGCCGCCTGACCGGCGCAGAGGCCCCACACGCCGAGCGTCTTCAGCGCAGTGACGGAACCGGCGAGCAGGGCGGTGGTGCGGTTGTCGGGCTTGGCCGGACGGCGGCCGACCAAGGCCGTCTCGATGCCGGCGCTGGCAAGCGCAATGGCTGCGGTTAGGCCGGCCGGGCCGCCGCCGACGATGATCACGCTGAATTCGGATTTGTCCGGCATCAAACCTCCGGTTCCGGATGTCCCCTAGCATGGGCGCCTAGGGGGCGGAAATGCTATGCAGTGGCGTTAGCCATCATGAGTGAAACCGCGCATCGCCTCGACCATCTGCCGCCCGCCGCCGGCCGGCTCGGGGCAGCATTCGCGCGCCCGAAAGTCCTGGCCGGCGCCTGCGTGATCGCGCTCACGGCGCTCGGCTGGCTTTACCTCGGGCTGATGGCCGCCGGCATGGAGGGGGCAGGATTCCTACCACGCGCCTTTGCCGCGCTCTGCCAGGCGATGCCGCAGAACGGGACGACGGCGGCGTTACTTACAGCCTCGATGTGGGTCGCCATGGTCCTGGCGATGATGCTGCCGAGCGCGGCGCCCATGATTTTCACCTACGCCGAAATCGCCGACACCGCTGCCAGGAAGGGCGAGCGCGTCGTCTCGCCTTTCGTGCTTGCCGGCGGCTACGGCGTCATCTGGCTCGGCTTTGCGACCGCTGCGACCGCGGCGCAAATCGCGCTCATCCGCGCTGCTTGGCTCGACTCCAGCATGGCCTCGGCCAACGGCCTTTTTTCCGGCGCGATCTTTATCGCCGCCGGCGTCTATCAGTTCTCCGCGCTGAAAAACGCTTGCCTCACGCAATGCCAGCATCCGTTCCCGTTCTTTTTCACGAACTGGGAGACGACCTCACGCGGCGTGTTCAGGCTCGGCGTGAAGCAAGGGCTTTTCTGCCTCGGCTGCTGCTGGGCGATGATGCTGGTGATGTTCGCGGTCGGCGTCATGAACATCGTGTGGATGGCGGCGCTCGGCGTCGCGATGACGATTGAAAAAATGCTCACCGGCCGTCGTTTTACCTATGCGCTTGGCGCGCTGCTGATCGCGATCGGCGTGGTGTTGGTCGCGGGCGCAATCGCCGCCCATTGGCCGGCGCGGGCCGCCTGAGCTAAGAACGCAAACGCCGGGGGCATGCCTTGACCGAAGCCTGGAGCCTGAAAGGGGAGATGGCGCTGTCGTGCAGCTGCACGGTGTTCTGCCCCTGCGTCATCTCGCTCGGCAATCATCCGCCGACCGAAGAGCGCTGCCAAACCTGGGCCGGCATTCGCATCGATGCGGGCCGCTTCGAGTCGACCGACCTCGCCGGCATCAAGGTCGGGTTGATGATGGACCTGCCCGGCATCATGGCGCGCGGCAACTGGACCGCGGCGCTGTTCGTCGACGACAAGGCGCCGATCCAGGCGGTCAAAGGCTTGACGCGCATCTTCACCGGGCGCGTCGGCGGCACGACGCATCTGTTGTCGATCCTGGTCGGGCAATTCCTCGGCGTTCATCAGGTGCCGATCACTTATGAGACGCAGGGCGAGACGCGCATCGTCAGCCTCGAGCGCTATGGCGGCGGCGCCATCACCCCGATCCGCGGCAAGCAGGCGGGCGAGAACGTGGTCGTGCGCAACAGCGAATACTGGGTGGGGCCCGACATCATCGTGTCGCGCGCCGACAAGTCGCGTTTCCGCGGCTTCGGCCGCAACTGGAATCTGGCCGGCCGTTCGGCCGAGATCGTCAAGCTGGACTGGGGCAATGACTAGAGTGGCCGCGCTGCGCACGGTGCGTGCGTTTGCCGTACACGTGTTCACCACGACCGGCGCGGCGCTCGCCTTTCTGGCGCTGATCCTGGCGACCGGCGAGCATTGGGCGGCGATGTTCTTCTGTCTCGGCCTGGCGCTGATCGTGGACGGCGCCGACGGGCCGCTCGCGCGCGCCTTCAAGGTGCACGAGGAATTGCCGCGCTGGTCGGGCGAGACGCTCGACCTTGTCGTCGATTACGTCGCTTACGTCTTTGTGCCCGCCTATGCCATCGCCGGCAGCGGCTTCTTGCCGCCGGCGCTGGCGTTGATCGCCGGTATCGTCATCTGCATGAGCGGCGCACTGTATTTTGCCGACCGCCAGATGAAGACGGCGGATAATTTCTTCCGCGGCTTTCCGGCGCTGTGGAATCTCGCGGCCTTTTATCTTTATCTGCTGGCGCCGCCGCCGTGGGTGGCCGCCGCCGGCGTGCTCGCGCTCGTCGTGCTGAGCTTCGCGCCGATCCCGTTTTTGCACCCGCTGCGGGTTGCGCGGCTGCGGGCACTCAATATCGCGCTGCTGATCGTCTGGGCGCTGTTGGCCGTCGTGGCGGTCGCGGCCAACTTGCAGCCGGGGCTCTATGTCACCGTCCCGCTGTCGCTGATCGCGATATATTTCTTCGTCGCCGGCTTGTTGCCGAAGCCGGCGTGATCGTGATCGCACTGCAAATTTACCGGGGAGCTTCCGCATGTCTGTCCTTTTGATCGCCGGCGGCAGCCGCGGCATCGGCGCCGCCACCGCGCGCCTTGCCGCGCAACGCGGTTATGACGTTGCGGTCAACTACGTCCGCAACGCGGAAGCCGCGGCCAAGGTGGTCGCCGACGTGAAGGCCGCCGGCCGCAATAGCATCGCGCTGCAAGGCGACATGGCGAGAGAGGCCGATATCGAGCGCGTGTTCGAGGAGACGACGAAGGCGCTCGGCCCGATCACGCATTTCGTGCATAGCGCCGGCATCCCCGGCCGGCTATCAAAGCTCGAGGACGTCGATACCGACACGCTGCGCGCCGTGGTTGACGTCAATCTGATGGGCGCGCTGCTCTGTGCGCGCGCCGCGGTGCGCCGCATGTCGCAAGCCAAGGGCGGCAAAGGCGGCGCCATCGTGCTCTTGTCCTCGATCGCGGCGGTGACCGGCGGCGCCGGCGAATACGTGTTCTATGCGGCCGCCAAGGGCGGGGTTGACGCGCTCACCAACGGACTGGCGCGCGAGGTCGTCAAAGACGGCGTCCGCGTCAACGCCGTGCGGCCGGGTCCGACGGCGACCGAGATCCACGCGCCGGGGCGGCTCGAACGGATCACGCCGCTGTTGCCAATGGGCCGACCGGGCGAGCCGGACGAGATCGCCGAGCCGATCCTGTTTCTGCTCTCGGATGCGGCCTCCTACATTACCGGCGCCGTGCTCAACGTATCGGGTGCCCGCTAACGACCCGCCTTGTCATTGGCGGTCGGCTGCCTATGATCCCGGCCGAATTCGAAGCGTCACAAAATTCGAGGGAGTGAAACATGGTTGCGGCAGTGCGCGTGCATAAGACAGGGGGTCCCGAGGTTCTGACCTACGAGGACGTCAGCATTCCGGCGCCGGGCCAAGGGCAGATCAAGATCAAGCAGCACGCCGCCGGCATCAATTTCATCGACTGCTATTTCCGCATGGGCATGTATCCCTCGCCGGTCGGCATGCCGTTCATCGCCGGCAACGAGAGCGCCGGCGAGGTGATCGCGGTCGGCCCCGGCGTGAGCGACCTCAAGGTCGGCGACCGCGTCGCCTATGTCGGCCCGCTCGGCGGCTACGCCGAGGAACGCATCGTACCGGCTGAGCGCGCGGTCAAGCTGCCAAGCAATATTGGCTACGAGCAGGCCGCCGGCATGATGCTCAAAGGCATGACCGTGCAATACCTGCTCAATCGCACCTACAAGGTCGGCAAGGGCACCGTGTTGCTCATTCATGCCGCGGCGGGCGGTGTCGGTCTGATCTTTTGCCAATGGGCCAACCATCTCGGCGCCACCGTCATCGGCACCGTCGGTTCCAAGGCGAAGGCCGAGATCGCCAAGAAGAACGGCTGCCATCACACCATTCTCTATCGGGACGAAGATTTCGTGGCGAAGGTCAAGGAAATCACGAGTGGCAAACTGTGCGACGTGGTTTACGACAGTGTCGGCAAGGACACGTTCATGGGCTCGCTCGATTGCTTGCGCCCGATGGGTTATTTCGTGAACTTCGGTGCCTCCTCGGGCGTCATCGAGGCGTTCAACATCAATCTGCTGCAGAACAAGGGTTCGTTGTTCGCGACGCGGCCGACGCTTAATCATTACGCGGCCAAGCGCGAGGACCTGCAGAGCATCGCCAAAGACCTGTTCGACAAGGTCGGCTCCGGCGTGGTGAAGATCCCGGTCAATCAGACCTACAAACTAAAGGATGCGCAGACGGCGCATAAGGATCTGGAAAGCCGCGCCACCACCGGCGTATCGATCTTGGTGCCGTGAGCGAGACAAAGTCCAGCAACGTGAGGCCATGGGGACGCGCGGCCAGCTTCGGCCTCGGGGTCGGCGCGTTGCTCGCTGGGCAGGCGGCGGCGCTGACCGCGCTCTCCTGGTGGTACGGCAAGAGCCTCGGCGAAATGCCGGATTTCTCCGGCGATGGCGTCGCCGTCATGATCGTCATCCTGGTGTCCACCCCGGTAGAGGTCGGCTTGTTGGCGCTGATGGCGCGGCAGACCGGCGCCAACGCCGTAGACTATCTCGGCCTTACCGTGCCGCGGCGCGCCGACGCCTTGATAGGCATCGCCGCGGTCATCGCCTTCGTCGTCATCGGCAACACCATCAGCTGGCTGCTTGGCGCCAATATCGTCACCCCGTTCCAAAGTGATATCTACCGCACGGCGAGCGCCGCCGGACTGCTGCCCTTGCTGTGGTTCACCGTGGTCGTAGCGACGCCGATCGGCGAGGAGACGTTGTTTCGCGGCTTCCTGTTCCGCGGCTGGTTGCGCACGTCGCGCGACGCCTGGCCGGTCATCGTTGCGACCGCGCTGCTCTGGGCGGGCATCCATGTCCAGTATGACTTATTTGTCATTGCGCAGGTCTTTGTTTGCGGCCTGATGCTGGGCTGGTTCCGCTGGGCGACCGGCTCTACCTTGTTGACCATGCTGCTGCACGCTCTGGTCAACGCCGAAGGCATGTTCGAGACCTTCCTCATTGCCCATGGCTGATATCGACCCTGCCGTGCTCGGCGCCCGCGCCGAAACCATGATCAAAGCGCTGGCGGCGATCTCGGCCGAGCCGGCGCGGCTGGTGCGCTTGTTTCTGACGCCGCAGCATCGGCGCGCCGCCGACCTTATCGCGCAATGGATGCGCGAGGCGGGGCTCGCCGCGAGCGAGGATGTGCTCGGCACCGTACGCGGGCGCGCCGGCGAGGGGCCGCGGCTGCTCATCGGCTCGCACATCGACACAGTGATCGACGCCGGCAATTATGACGGACCGCTGGGTGTCATTGTCGGCATCCTCGCCGCCGCGCACTTCAAGGGCCGGCCGCCGGTGCCGCTCGACGTGCTCGCCTTTGGCGACGAGGAAGGCTCGCGCTTTCCCGCGACGCTCACCTCGTCCTCGGCTTGCGCCGGCGTCTTTGACACGAAAGCGCTGACGGCCGTCGATCGCCAAAATGTCAGCCTGGCCGATGCGCTCAAGACCTACGGCAAGAATCCCGATGACATCGCGAAGGCCGCCTACAGTCCGCAGGACGCGCTCGCCTATGTCGAGGTGCACATTGAGCAGGGGCCGCTGCTCGAAGCCGAGCGCGAGGCGCTCGGCGTGGTCACCGGCATCGTCGGGCAGAGCCGTTTCCGCGTCACCGTTACCGGTGAAGCGGGCCATGCCGGCACCGTGCCGATGACGCTGCGGCGCGACGCGCTGGCCGGCGCCGCCGCCATGATCCTGATGGTCGAGCGCGTGGCAAAGGATTTCGCCGCCGAACGCACGGTAGCGACCGTCGGCCGCATCGAGGCCATGCCGGGGGCGATCAACATCATCCCGGCGACGGCCTCTTTCACCATTGACCTGCGCGCTATGAGCGACCAGGCGCGCCAAGCGGCCATGGCGGCGATCCGCCGCGAGGCCCGCGCCATCGCCGAGGCACGCCATCTCGCCGTCGTCTTCGATCCGTTTCACGAGGAGCCGGCGGTGGCCTGCGACGCCGGTCTGCAGGAGCGGCTGGCGGCGGCGATCCGCGAGCTTGGCGGCCGCGCGCTGCGCTTGCCCTCGGGCGCCGGTCACGACGCGCAGGTGATGGCGCATTTGTGTCCCGCCGGCATGATGTTCGTGCGCTGCCGGCACGGCATCAGCCACAATCCGGCGGAGTATTGCAGCCCGGCCGACATGGGGCTCGCCGCCGCCGCGCTAATCCGCTTCATCGAGGATTACGCGGCGCGCTCAAAGTAGCGCAGCAATCCGGTCGAACGCCGGATGCGTGACGATGCCGGCCGGCAGGCGCGGCAGGCCGATCACCGCGCTGTCCTTGGCAAAGCGTGCGATGCTGGCGACCGTTTCCGCAAGCTCGACCGGATTGCGCTCGCTCTCCGAAACCACGATGGCGGCGACCTTAAGCTTGCGTGCGGCGAGCACGTCGAGCGCCGTCAAGGTATGGCTGATGGTACCGAGATAACCGCCGACCGCCAGCAAGAGCGGCAGCTCAAGCGCCGCCATCCAGTCGAGCACGGTGTGCTGGCCGTCGAGCGGGACCATGATGCCGCCGACGCCCTCGATGAACAGAATGCCGTCGGTTGCGGCGACGGCGTTGCGGCTGAAGGCGATGAGTTCGTCGAAATCGATGACGCGGCTCTCGCGCGCGGCGGCGAGATCGGGCGACACGGGGGCGTGGAAGCGCCAGGGCGCGATCGCGGCGATCTCCTCCGCGCTCACCGGGCGCCCAAGCGCGCGCAACAGCACCGCCGGATCGCTGGTTTCCACCACCGAGGAGTCGTAGCCGCTCACCACCGGCTTAAGCGCGGCGACCTTGCGGTTCTGCGCGCGCAAAACGCCGATGAGCCCGGCGGTGATGAAAGTCTTGCCGATATCGGTGCCGGTCGAGGTGACGAAATAGGCGCTCACGCTGCGACCAGGATTTTTTCACGCACGATGCTAGCCAAACGTTCGATCTCCGCGTCCGGATGCTGCGCTGTGAAGGTCAAGCGCAGGCGCGCGCTGCCAGCCGGCACGGTCGGCGGTCGGATCGCGACGGCGAGGAAGCCGGCATCCTCGAGCAGGCGCGAGGCCGTGAGCGCGTCGTCTTCGCCGCCGATGACCACCGGCACGATCGGGCTTTGCGCGTCGGGCAAGCCGGCAAGCCGCGTGAACGCGCGTGCCTTTTGCACCGGCCGGGCGGCATAGTCGGGTTCGCGCTCGATGAGATCGAGCGCGGCGATGGCGGCGGCGACGATCGCCGGCGGCAGGCCGGTCGAGTAGACGAGGGTGCGCGCGCGGTTGCGCATGAGGTCGATGACTGGTGCCGAGGCGCAAAGATAGCCGCCGTAAGCGCCGACCGCCTTGGACAGCGTGCCCATCTGTAACGGGATCGGGATGTGCGTGTCGCCGACAAACGAGGAGCCGCGTCCGCCGCCGATCACGCCGAGCCCGTGCGCGTCGTCCGACATCAGCCAAGCGTCGTGTTCGTTGGCGAGTTCATTGAGCGCGGCGAGCGGCGCCAGATCGCCGTCCATGGAGAACACGCCGTCGGTGACAATCAGCGCCTGGTCGTGCTCGGCGCGGTGGGCGGTCAATAGCTCGCGCGCGTGCGCCACGTCGTTGTGGCGGAACGGCAGCACACGTCCGCGCGACAGTTGCGCGCCGGCATAGATGCAGGCATGCGACAATTCGTCGAGCAGCACCAGGCCGTCGCGCCCGACCAGCACCGGGATGATGCCGGAATTGGCGAGATAACCGGAGCCGAAGACGACCGCCGCCTCGGTCTGTTTGATGCGGGCCAAGCGCGCCTCGAGCTCGGCGTAGAGCGGATGATTGCCGGTGACGAGCCGCGAGGCGCCGGAGCCGGCGCCGTATTTCTCCAAGGCGGCGATGGCGCTCCGCTTGACGGTCGGATGCTGGCTCAAATTGAGATAGTCGTTGCAGGAGAACGAGAGCAGTCGCTTGCCGTTGCGCTCGACCCAGATGCCATCCTCGCGGTAGGTGTCGGTAAGCGCCCGGCGCAGGCGGCGGCGGGCGAGATCGTCGAGCTTGTCTTGCGCAAAGCGGTCGAGCGAGTGCATCAGTTGAGTGTAGCGGGTTGGGGGCAGGGCGTCACATGGCGGGAAAGGACAGCGACCGGCCGGACTGGTATGGGCTCGACCATGTCTGGTTGCCCTATGCGCAGATGAAGACGGTCGCTACGCCGCTGCCGGTTGTGCGCACCTCTGGCAGCCGCATCGTGCTCGCCGACGGGCGTGAGCTGATCGACGGCATCGCCAGCTGGTGGACCGCCTGCCACGGCTACAATCATCCGCATATCCGCGTCGCGGTCGAGCGGCAATTGGCCGAGCTGCCGCATGTGATGTTCGGCGGGCTCGCGCACGCGCAGGTGATGACGCTGGCGCAGCGGCTGGCCGCGCTTTTGCCCGGCGACCTCAACCGCGTGTTTTTTTCGGACTCCGGTTCGGTCGCCGTCGAGATCGCGCTGAAGATGGCACTGCAATACTGGTTCAATCTGGGCGTCGGCTATCGGACCCGCTTCCTCTCGTTCAAGGGCGGCTATCACGGCGATACCACTGGCGCCATGTCGGTGTCCGATCCGGAGGGCATGCACAAGCTCTTTGCGCCGCTGTTGCCGCAACACATCATTGTTGATTTGCCGAAGACCGAGGCAGAGGCGGATCAATTCGAAACGTTCGTCGCCGATTACGCCGACACCATCGCCGGCATCATCGTCGAGCCTTTGGTGCAGGGCGCCGGCGGCATGGTCTTCCACAACGCCGCAGTGCTCCGGCGGCTGCGCGCGCTCGCCGACAAGTACGATTTGCTGCTGATCTTCGACGAGATCTTCACCGGCTTCGGCCGTACCGGGACGATGTTCGCCTGCGAGGCGGCCGGCGTCGCCCCCGACATCATCACGCTCTCGAAGGCGTTGACGGGCGGGACGCTGCCGCTGGCGGCGACGGTTGCCAATCGCAAAGTGTTCGACGCCTTCTGGTCGGACGATCCGGAATGGGCGTTGATGCATGGCCCGACCTATATGGCCAATGCGCTCGCTTGCGCCGCCGCCAACGCCTCGCTCGATTTGTTCGAGCGCGAGCCGCGTCTGCAGCAGGTCGCAAGCATTGCTCGGCAGATGGAGGAGGGGCTTGCACCCTGTCGCGCTCTGCCGGGGGTCAAGGATGTGCGCGTGAAAGGCGCGATCGGGGTGGTTGAACTTGCCCGCATCGCCGATCTCGCCGCCTTGCGCGCGCGCTTCCTCGCCGAGGGCGTGTTCATCCGCCCGATCGGCAACATCATCTATCTCACGCCGGCGTTCACCATCGGCGCCGATGAACTCAAGACGCTGACCGACGCCGTCGTCAAAGTGGTCCGCGAACTCCAATAGGAGGAACCATGGGCAGCTATGTCGGCCCGATGATCGACACGCATCATCACATTTGGCTGCGCAAGGATGTCGGCTGGCTCGCCGACCCGCCGATCCCGCGGATGTTCGGCGATTATTTCGGCATCCGCCGCGACTACCCGATCGAGGAATGGATGCACGACATTGTGCCGGAGGGTGCGGTGAAATCTGTGCACGTCACCGCCATGTGGGGCCCCGGGCGCGCGTTCGATGAGAGCAAATGGCTGCAATCGGTCGCCGACCAGCACGGCTTCCCGCATGGCATTGTCGGCAATGTTGATCTTGCCGCACCCGACGCCGAGGCCGCGCTCAAGGCGCAGAAGCAATTTCCCAATCTGCGCGGCGTGCGGCAGATGCTGTATTGGGACAAGGAGCCGGTGCGGCAAGGCGCACCGCGCGTCGATCTCTGCAACGATCCCGCCTTCCGCCGCGGCTTTGCGCTGTTGGAGGAATACGGCCTGAGCTTCGAACTGCAGGTCTATGCGCACCAGGCGAACTACGCGGTCGAGCTGATCCAAGCCTTCCCCAACGTGAAGATGATCCTGGTGCATGCCGGCATGCTGACATCCCGCACGCTGGAAGCGATCAACGAATGGCGCGCGGCGCTCGCCGCCATGGCCGCGTTCCCGAACCTGCACGTCAAGCTGTCGGGGCTCGGCATGTACTCCGGCGGCATCACCTATGCGCAGGCGCGGCAGGTGATCCGCGACGTCGTCCAGATTTTCGGCGTCGAGCGCGTCATCTATGGCAGCAATTTCCCCCTGGAGAAATTGCACGCAAGCTACGCCGATTTCTTCGCTATCTATCGGCGTGTGCTGTCGGAATATACCGAGGCCGAGCAGCGCGCCGTCTTCCACGACAACGCGGTCAAGTTCTATCGGCTGTAACTATGCGCGGCCATTATCGTCCGAGAAACAGGCGCTCGGCGAGCCAACCCGGCAGTCCGTTCTCGCGAATGCGTTCGGCCGCCTGCGCAACGTCATAGGGACAGCGGCAATAGGTCAGCTCATTCTTGGCGGTGTCGAGCATCACGTAAGAAGCGGCCGGATTGCCGTCGCGCGGCTGGCCGACCGAACCGAGCACGGCGAGCCAGCGCCGGCCCGGCAGCAAAGGCACGGCAATGCCTGTTGTGGGGATGAGCGAGGACATCTTGGCCGTCGCCGACATCGTATAGAGCGCAGGCTGGTGGATGTGGCCGCAGAAGGTCACGTGTGCGGTCGTTGCCGCCAGACTCTGCGCCGCCTCCGCCGCGCTCTGCACGTAGATCCAGCTGCGCGGACGGCTCGCTTCGGCGTGCACATAGAGGCGGTCGCCGTCCTGCTGCGTCAGCGGCAGCGCCGCGAGAAATCTGCGCTGTGCGGCGTCCAACTGGCCGCGCGTCCATTCGATGGCGATCTGCGCCTCGAGGTTCATCTGTTCGGGCGTACTCACCGCCCTGTCGTGATTGCCGAGCACGGCGCGCGCGCCCCCCGCGACCAGGTCCATGACGGCGTCGACCGCCCACGCCGGATCGGCGCCATAGCCGACATAGTCGCCGAGCAGCACGAAACCCTGGGCGCCAAGCTCGCGCGCCTGCTTAAGGCAGGCCTCGAAGGCCTGCCGGTTGGCGTGGATGTCGGCAAAGATCGCGATCAGCACGGCCTCACCCCGATGCCGCAAGGTGGCGCGATAGCCTCACGCCGCGTTGACCTTTGTCAAACGGCTAGAAGCCGACCGCGGTGCCGTGCAAGTCGTAGGCATCGGCGCGCTCGATCTTGACGGTGGCGATCTCGCCGACGCGCAGGGGGCGGCGGCTCGTCACATAAACCGAGCCATCGATCTCCGGGGCGTCGGCCATCGAGCGGCCTTTGGCCAGCGCGTGGCCAGCAAAAGCGGGCACCGGTTTTGCGTCCGGCGCGCTCACTAACGAATCCGGGCCGATTTCGTCGATGATGACGTGCTGGCGCGTGCCGATCTTGCGCTTGAGGTGGCGAGCGGAAATTTTCTGCTGCGCTTGCATCAGGCGGTGCCAACGCGCCTCTCTGATTTCGTCCGGCACCGGTGCTGCCAAGTCGTTCGCTACGGCGCCCTTCACCGGTTCGTATTTGAAGCAGCCGACGCGGTCGAGCGCGGCGTCCTCCAGCCATTGCAGCAGCAGCTCGAAATCTTCGTCGCTCTCGCCGGGGAAGCCGACGATGAAGGTCGAACGCAGCGTCAGATCGGGACAGACCGCGCGCCAGCGCGCGATGCGCTCGAGCGTCTTCTCCTGCGCCGCCGGCCGGCGCATGCGTTTGAGCACCTCGGGCGAGGCGTGCTGGAAGGGAATATCGAGATAGGGGAGCACCTTGCGCTCGGCCATCAGCGGGATGACCTCGTCGACATGAGGGTAGGGATAGACGTAATGCAGCCGCACCCAGACGCCGAACTCGCCGAGCGCGCGCGCCAGATCGATGAACTTCGCGCGCACCTCTTGGCCGCGCCACTCGCTCGTCGCGTATTTGAGGTCGACGCCGAAGGCCGAGGTGTCCTGCGAAATCACCAACAGTTCCTTGACGCCGGCCTGCACCAGCTTCTCGGCCTCGCGCAGCACGTCGGCGGCCGGACGCGAGACGAGATCGCCGCGCAGCCTGGGGATGATGCAGAACGAGCAGCGGTTGTTGCAGCCCTCGGAAATCTTCAAATAGGCGTAGTGCCGCGGCGTCAGCTTGATGCCTTCCGGCGGCACCAGGTCGAGGAAAGGATCGTGTTTGGGCGGCAGCGCCTTGTGCACGGCCTTGACCACGCTCTCGTATTGCTGCGGCCCGGTCACCGCCAGCACGTCCGGAAAGCTTTGCGTGATGCTCTCCGGCTCGGCGCCCATGCAGCCGGTGACAATGACTTTGCCGTTCTCCTTGAGGGCCTGGCCAATGGCGCCGAGCGATTCTGCCTTGGCGCTGTCGAGAAAGCCGCAGGTATTGACGATGACGAGATCGGCGCCCTTGTGCTCACGCGCAAGCTCGTAGCCTTCGGCGCGCAGGCGCGTGACGATACGCTCAGAATCGACCAGCGCCTTCGGGCAGCCGAGCGAAACGAAGCTCACCTTCGGCGCGGCGGTTTCGGGGTTTGCGGACATTTCTAAGCGTCATGTGCGGGCTTGACCCGCGCATCCATCGGAAAACAGCGCCTGCTGATCCCTTAGATGGGTTGCCTGGTCAAGTTTTACACCCGGGCCGGCCAGGGGCCAGACCGGTTGCCCGGCAACGACATCAGCGGTTCCTGAAGGCTTCGGCCTCCTGGTAGAACTTCTTCTCCCAGGCCTTCTGGTTGTCCATGCCCTCGCGGATGAAGGGCGTGAACACCGCTAAATGCAAGAGCAGCCAGTTGAGGAGGCGCGCCGGCTGCCGCGTCGGCTTGATAAAATCGACGAACAGCACCACCCGCGTATGGTCGGTGTCGTTCCAGGCCTCGTGCTCGTAGGCGTCATCGAAGATGACCGCTTCGCCTTCCTTCCAGCGGTAGAGCTGCTGGTCGATGCGGATGCCGAGCCGGTCGCGCGGCTCCGGCACGATGAGGCCAAGATGCAGGCGCAACACGCCGTTATAGGGCCCGCGATGCGGCGGCAGATGCTTGCCCGGCTCGAAAATCGAGAACATCACGGTGAGCAGCCCGGGGATCTTCTGGCAGATGCGCCAGGTCTGCGGGCAGAGCGCGATGTTGGCGTCCGACTTCAAGCCATATCCGCTCAAGAGAAACGTCTTCCAGTCGCGGTCCCGGCTGATGGAGGCGACGTCGGTCGCGAGCTCATGGAAGCCGGGCAGGTCGTCCTTACGCATGAGCACGCGGTCGAGCTCGGCGCGGATCGAGCGCCATTCCGTTTCGATCTCGCGCGCCCAGGGGAACACCGATTTGTCATAGACCGGAGGGTTGCCGACCTTGCTGTATCTCAGATTAAGCCGCTCGACCGCCGCGACGATACGCATGAACAGGCGGGTGATCAGGCTCGGCCGCTGCAGCGGCTTGATGCCCGCCGTGCCGAATTGTTGATTGGGTTCGTCCTGAGTTGTTTGTGCGACGCTGGCCACGGCTACTCCTCGCGCGAAATCTGCCGGCGCGCCCCCTAAGACATTGCTGTCACATTAGCAACAGGGCCCGGACGGCGGAAGACGGGACATTTGGCGGCGAGCAGGGAGAGCGCTATCGTGGCGAAACCGAGGATTCGCATGACGCGCGCGCTGCTGGTCGGAATGTTGGCGGGGACAATCGTATTTGCGGCCGCGAGCGCCTTTGCCGCCGACGCCGCGCTGCGGCGGGCGCCGCCGATGCCGCTCTTCCCCCGCAGCGAGCGGGCGGACGCGGTCTGGGCCGAAGGCGCCTGCTGGAGCGACTGCGGCTCGTTCACCGCCTGGGATCTGGCCGGCTGCCTCGAGCGCGATCCGCAAGGCCGCTGCCTCAAACTTGCCGACGCCGGCGACCGCGCCTGCCAGCGCGCCTGCCGCACCCGCGGTGGGCCGTATCTGCCGATCGATACGCTTTTCCCGCTCGGCGACTGAGGCTAACCGTCCTCACGGCGTCTCTCCTCTCCCGACCGCCAGCAGGGCAAATAACCGTCAATTTTTTGCACGTTCGGGTTGGAGCAAACGAGCTCCCAAGAAGCCAGGGCGCCGAGCTTGGCGGGCCTGTGAAAAACTGCGAGTAATTGCGCGAGGCGTTTTTAATCGCGGAGGGCCGATGAAAAAGCTTTGCTTTGGAATCATCGTGGTCTTCATTGCGGGTTTTTTCGCTGTCGGTGCGGCGCTCGCCGAGGGCAAAAATGGCGGAACTGAACCGACCACGCTGGATAAAATTGCTTGTCAGGGCGTATACAACACCTGCCTCGCAAACTGTGACAAGCCAGGGCCTTTTGGGCCCGGCAGAAACGCGAGCGAGTGCAAGAACAACTGTGATTACAGCTATATCAATTGCCTCTCCGGCACGAATCCGAAACGAGCGACAAAGCGCCCCGGCACGCCGCCCAAACGCATCAAGCCGACGAAGCCGCTTAAGCCCATCAAGCCAATCGAGTCGGGCGAACCGATCAAATCCAAAAAGTGAATTCGGCTTAGCGATATGGGCGCTGTTCGCGTTCGGCCCAATTCGGTCGGGCGTGGCGCCGATTGTGCCGGAGATCGCGCATACCATGCGCGGGCCGAACGCCGGCACGGTCACGCCGTCGGGTATCTGTCCGTGTCGAGTACGGCGCACCGACGATCGAAACGGTGCACCGTTTGGGGCGTTGCAGGCGAGCAAGTCTGACACCGGAGCCGCCGTTGAGGCAGAGCAACGGGGCCGTATCCGCAAGCCGTCTTGCGTCGACCACTGAGCATGATTGCGCTGGCGGGCCGCGACCGACGATGATGAGCACTACGTCTACGCCATAGCCCTATGAATTCGATCCGAGCAAACGGGACGGTGTCCGCCCGAGCCGGTTGGCGACGAACCGAAGATGACTCGCGGTTCTCCCATAGACGAAGCGCTCCGCGATCCTGGCCACCTCATCATTGACCGACATCACCACATCGGTCTTGTTTCGACGATTAATCTTGTGTTCGGCTTTTCGATCGTGCGTGGCGATGAACAATTTCGTCGGCGTCAACGGAAACAGGATCGTGCACCGGGGGTCTTTCAGACCGTAGTATCGCAGATGCGGCATGTCACCGGTCAGCAACTCGTGCCGGCTCGCCGACATGTCGAGCGTTGACCACCGCATGTTGATGATGATGTTGCCGATGCCATCGCTCTCGATCGCCCTGACAACCATCTCTTTCGCGGCATCGTCGATCAGGTGCGGATGGTGCTTCTGCATCCACTCGAAGCGGGTCGGCGGATCACCCTCTTTCTTGTCCGACTCGTACGACGAGTCCGCGAAAAGGTTCTGTCGGAGCGTGCTCTTGAAAGTCTCGCCTATCTCGGCGACCCCTGCCGGCCGGCGAAGCAGACTCGCGATCATGAACCGTGTCCAGGCTCCCCGCAGCGCCTCGGTCAGCGCGCTAGTGTCGGTGCCCAGCAGCACCCGGAGCGATTTCGCCGCGGGGTCGTCCACCTTCGGGGCCATATAGTCCTTTTCGATCGTCTGCTTCTGATCGTCGGGCAACCCCTCCATCGTATAAAGGAACGGTTCATACCCAGTCGCAGCTGGATGCGCGGGTTTGGCGATCACGTCCTTGTACGGACGCGAATATGCGGTTAACAGGCCGGTAGTGCTGTCGCACCATCCGCGCAAGTAGAAGACGGGTGAAAAGTGGTGCTTTATCGGTTCGGTCACTAAAGTCGGCTCTACCACGGGTTTTTGGACCGGGCCATTCGGCCGCCGTCAGAGAAAGACAGCGACAGCCTGAATGGCGAAACTCACACAGAGGAGTGCTAGGCCGATCCGCTGGCGCACCACACGCTCCGCGTTGGCGGTCCTGATGGCGTTGTTCGAGGCGGTCAGGGCATCGCTTCCGAAAATGCCGCCCTGAAACGGCTGAAGCGCGTAGCTGTTGAAGAACAAGACCACCGTCCCGATGGTGCCGAGGATGGCCGACGCGAGTCCTGCTAATTGTGCGTGGGTCACTCCACTAATCCCTTCGGCTTACCGCCGTCGTAGCCATCAAATCCCGCAATCATGGATTTCGACACGCACTTGCAGCCGTCCTTTCGTCCCGGCCACGTCCACTCGCCATTCAAAAACATGCCCTTGCTGATCAAAAAAGGTTTGCCGTTCGCCGCTTTGTGCGCTGCGTCCTGGTCTTCGCCGCCCGGTTGTTTGGGGTTCACGCGGCACGGGGCGCCGGAATAGAGCCATGTGGCATATTTTATGCCGAGCTTCGTTTGCTGCTCTGCATCCATGATTGCCTTGGCTTTGAAGTTCAACGACCGGGAGATGTCTTCAGCACGCCGCTTAGACATCCCTTCGATGTCCATCAGGGCCGCGTAGATGATGTTGAGCGCGCCACCCACGGAAATGGCTCGGAAGGCGGCTTGATAGACGGTCTCGAAATCGTTGGCGCCAACTTCGGGTAACGCGCGGATGTTTTGCTTGAGGTCTGTCAACACGGCATTTGTTACGCGTGTCGGATCGAACTTGACCGTGGGGATGCTATTGGCCGGTTTCTCCGGGCCGACAGGCGGTGTCTTGTGGTCCTTTTTGCCCCATCCAAACATAGATGCCTCGTTAGCTGTGTGACAGCGAAGCTATCACGCCGGGTCAGAAATACGACCGTGACCACGCCGCGCCCGTGCTTCTCAATGAGCACCGGTTCTGCACGCGCCGTGTCGATCAACAGCCCAAAGGCGTTCTTCGCCTCCCGTGCCGACATGGTTTTCATGGGCGAACCTCGTGGCGATCCAATGCGCCATTAACGGCTGAATGGCTCTTTTCGCCAAGCTGTTTCGGATATGGCCGGGAGGGAAGTAGCGGGCAGATTTCGGCGGCAGTAGGGACGGTTCCGCGACGGCAAGGGAAAAGGCTGGCTGGCCGCTGGTCGGATGTCTCTGAGGAGATTGAGATTTTCGGCCTCCCGCTGGACACCCTGTGCTGGCGCTTCCAGCCGAAAGCTCAATGATATCAACGCACCGAGCGCCATCCCCCTAACAAAGGCTTCAGTATTGCTTTTTGTACCTATGAGTGGTACATAGATACATGAGCGGAGCCGCCGGATGATCGTGAGCTTTCGGGACGAGTGGCTGCGTGCGTTCTTCGTCGAAGACGTGCGATCGCGGCACATCCCGTCCGACCTCGAAAGCCGACTCTTTCGCAAGCTCCAGATGATCGACGATGCGACGACCGATCAGGACTTGCGAGTGCCGCCCAGCAATCACTTCGAGAAGCTGCGTGGCAATCTGGCGGGGTTCCACTCGATCCGCGTCAACAGTCAGTGGCGGCTGGTCTTCCGATGGGACGGTAGTCGCGGCGAGGCGGAAGGCGTCTATCTCGACGACCACAGCTACAGATGAGGCGAACCATGCTGACGACGAAGCGTAAGCCGGCCACGGTCGGCGAAATCCTGGTTGAGGAGTTCATGCAGCCGATGGGGTTGACCCAAGCCGCGCTGGCGGAGGCGATGGGCGTTCAGCGCAAGCACGTCAACGAACTGTGCAACGACCGCCGGACCGTGACTGCGGCGACCGCGCTGATCCTCGCACGCGTGTTTGGCAACAGTCCGGACTTCTGGCTGAACGTGCAGCGGCGCAGCGATCTGTGGGAGGCGATGAACAGCCCCCGCGAGCGCGAGCGGATCGAACGTGCGACGCCTCTCGGTACTGCGGCGTGATGTTGATCACCGGGAAGGGGAAGGATGCTCTGGCGTAGAAATCGGCCGTTCCGGTCCCGGAGGCTTCGCGCGATCCTGGCGCAATGTCTCGACCACGCGCCAGCTTGGGCTTGCTGCCTGACGATCTTTACATCGAGCCGGAACCCTGGCCGCGCATCGGGCGCCCGCCCAAGCACGATGTTGAAGCATGGACCGTCACGGACGATTGGCCCGACCCTGTGCCGATTACCGATGCCGAGCTCGACGTGTTCGAGGCGTGGTTCGGCGATTTATTTGATGAATTGTTCGGGCCGTGCCGATGATCTGAGAGGACAATCGCGATGACCGTGCCGTTACGCGCCGCCCTCTACCTGCGCGTCTCGACGGCGCGGCAGGCCGAGCATGATGTCTCCATTCCCGACCAGAAGCGGCAAGGCGAAGCCTATTGCGTCACGCGCGGCTACCAGCTTGTCGAGACGTATGTCGAGCCAGGCGCTTCCGCCACGAACGATCGCCGGCCCGAGTTTCAGCGCATGATCGAGGCGGGCACCAGCAAGCCCACGCCTTTCGATATCGTCATCGTCCACAGCTTCTCGCGGTTCTTCCGCGATCACTTCGAGCTTGAGTTCTACGTCCGCAGGCTCGCGAAGAACGGCGTCCGGCTTGTCTCCATCACCCAGGAGATGGGCGACGATCCCATGCACGTCATGATGCGGCAGATCATGGCGCTGTTTGACGAGTATCAGTCGAAGGAGAACGCCAAGCACGTTCTCCGCGCCTTGAAGGAGAACGCGCGGCAGGGCTTTTGGAACGGCTCCTTGCCACCGATCGGCTACCGCGTCGTCGCGGCCGAGCAGCGCGGGGCAAAGGTCAAGAAGAAGCTGGAAATCGATCCGCTTCACGCCGACACGGTGCGGCTGATCTATCACCTCGCCTTGGAAGGCGACGGCACGAACGGCCCGATGGGCGTCAAGAACATCGCGGCGTACCTGAACGAGCGCCGCATCTTCACCCGCGATGGCGGACGCTGGGGCATCGGCCAAGTCCACCGCATCCTGACGCGGCCGACCTATGTCGGCCGGCACGAGTTCAACAAGCGCGCCAAGAATAAGGCGCTGAAACCTATCAGCGAGATCGTCGCTGTCGAGGTGCCCCCGCTGATCGATCAGGCGACATTCGATGCGGTGCAGGCGCATCTGCGCGCCCGCAATCCCAAGGTCACGCCGGCGCGCGTCGTCAGCGGCCCCACCCTTCTTACCGGCATCTGCTTTTGTGCCGACTGCGGCGGCGCGATGACGCTCAGGACCGGGAAGGGAGGGCGGTATCGCTATTACACCTGTTCGATCAAGGCGCGTCAGGGCGAGACCGGCTGCAAGGGCCGCTCGATCCCTATGGAAAAACTCGACAACCTTGTCGCAGAACACATCGCCGAACGGCTACTCCAGCCGGAGCGGCTCGATGAGGTGCTGGCGTCCGTCCTCGACCGCCGGCAGGAGCGCGCCGAGCGCCGCCGCGAGCACATCGCCGAGCTGAACAAGCGCGCCGCCGAAACGGACCTACGCCTGAAGCGCCTCTATGACGCCATCGAGGCCGGCGTCGCCGATCTCGACGACCCGGCGCTGAAGGAGCGAGTCGCTAGCCTCAAGGCGATCCGCGACCAGGCGCAAGCCGATGCCGATCGCGCGGCGGCAATGCTGCAATCGTCAGCCCAGCAATCCATCACGCCGCAGATGGTCCAGAGGTTCGCCAGGACGGCGCGCGAGCGGATCAGGATCGACGGCGGCGGCTATCGCCGCGACCATCTCCGCGCGCTCGCCCAGCGCGTCGAGGTGGCTGACCGCGAGGTCCGCATCATCGGCTCGAAAAGCAATCTGCTTCGGACACTGACCGCCGCGGCCGGCGTAAAGCCGGCTACGCCAGGCGTTCGCAGTTCTGTTCTGACGTGGCGGAAGGGGTGGGATTCGAACCCACGAGAGAGCTTTCGCCCTCTGCCGGTTTTCAAGACCGGTGCCTTAAACCGCTCGGCCACCCTTCCATCACGCCCAGAGCTTAATCGGCCTTCTGCTACGATTCTGTTGCCTGTTCAGGCCGCTACCGGCGGGCTCTCTCGCATCGGTCGAGCTTGCCCGCGCCCGCAAGGCGCCTGGCGCGCCGGCGCCTAAGCCTCAGAAATGCCTCGGATTTGCCAAACTCCATACGCCTACTAGCAGCTCTTTTACCATGCCCTCGGCCCGGCGGTTCCGGTAACGAAGTGGTACGGTATTTTGGGCTATGAGGCGCGCCGCAACTCCTTCCAGCGCTTCATGAGCGGGGACATAGTGCGGATGGGTCGATCGGGGGGATACGCCGGCCGCGTGGTGAGCGTTCTGGCGCTTGGGGCAGGAGCTTTGGCGCTGGCCAATTGCTCGGGCGGGCCTGGGCACCTCGATCCGCGCTACGGGGTCGCCGCCAGCACCCGCGTCGTCGAGCCGGGTGAGCCGATCCCGAAGGGCGGCGGCGTTTACCGGGTCGGCAAGCCCTATGTGGTCGCCGGCCGCACCTACGTGCCCGAAGCCAACCCGCATTACAGCGCCGTCGGCATGGCCTCGTGGTACGGCGATGAATTCCACGGCCGCTATACCTCGAACGGCGAGATCTTCGACGAGAACGCCATCACCGCCGCGCATCCGACCCTGCCGCTGCCGTGCTATGCGCGGGTCACCAATCTGCAAAACCACAAATCGATCGTCGTGCGCGTCAATGATCGCGGGCCTTTTGTCGGCGACCGCATCATCGATCTGTCGATCAAGTCCGCCAAGCTGCTCGGCTTCTACGGTCACGGCCTGGCCAAAGTGAAGGTCGAATATGTCGGCGCCGCGCCGCTTGCCGGCTCCGACGACAGGATGCTGCTGTCGACGCTGCGCCAGGGCGCGCCGGCTGCGGCGCCGGTCATGATCGCATCCAACAAGACCTCCGCGCCCTCCTATACCGACGCGCGATCGCTACGCGATTTCCCGCCGCCACCGGAACGGCCGTACCGGCTGGGCGAGGGCGACCTGCGCGGAGCCGAGGTGGCCGCCGACCGTCGCTCCAGGGTTCCCGCTGCGGCGGACCGCGCGCCCGACGAGCCGGCCGAAGCCTCGACCGTTTCGGCCTATGCGCCGACTCGCTATGATGGCCGCGCGGTAGGCTTTATCAGCGGCCGCGGCCTTTACTGAGCCGCTTTTTCCCGCCACACAGCCGCACCTGCACTTCCGAGCGCGCCCGCGCTCGCAAACGATCGTATGGCGATGACGTTGCGCAGCTCATGTCTGGCGTTTGTTCTGCTCAGCACGGCGGCTGCATTGGCGGCCCTGTTTGCACCGGCGCTCGGCGCCGCGCCGGAGAAGAAGGAAGGTCCGCAGATCGGCGCACCGCACGCGATGCTGATCGAGGCGACGAGCGGCAGCGTCCTCTACGAGCGCGACGCCGACACGCTCATCTACCCGGCGAGCCTCGGCAAGCTGATGACCGCCGAATACGTGTTCCACCTGCTCGAGGAGCGGCAGATCAACATCGCCGACGAATATTTCGTCAGCGAGAACGCCTGGCGCAAAGGCGGTGCGCCTTCGCACACCTCGACCATGTTCGCCAAGCTCGGTAGCAAAGTGAGCGTCGACGACCTGCTGCACGGCATGATCATCCAATCGGCCAACGACGCCTGCATCGTGCTGGCGGAGGCGATCGCCGGCAACGAGGCGGAATTCGGCAAGAGGCTGACCGAGCGCGCGCGCCAGATCGGGCTGAGCAAATCGACCTTCACCAATTCCAACGGCCTACCCGATCCGGACGAGCAGGTGACCTCGCGGGAGCTGGCCAAGCTCGCGCGCCACATCATCCTCACTTACCCCGACTTCTATAAGCTGTTCGGCGAAAAGGAATTCACTTGGAACAACATCCGCCAGCAGAACCGCAATCCTTTGCTCGGGTTGGTCAACGGCGCCGATGGTCTGAAAACCGGCTTCACCAAAGAGGCCGGCTACGGCCTGGTCGGCTCGGCGGTGCAGGACGGCGTGCGGCTGATCGTCGTGATCAACGGCGCCAAGACCGCCAAGGATCGCGCCGACGACGCCAAGAAATTGCTGGAATGGGGGTTCCACAATTTCGAGGCGCGCATTCTCTTCGCCGAGGGCCAGCGCATTGGCAGCGCCAAGGTCTATGGCGGCGCCAACGGCCACGTGCCGCTCGAGGCCGCCGGCCCGGTCGTGGTGATGGTGCCGAAGAACGGCGGCGACCGCCTGATCGCGCGCGTCGTCTATAACGGACCGGTGCCGGCGCCGATCAAGGTCGGCCAGCCGATCGGCAATGTGAAGGTCTGGCGCAATGACAGCGTGGTGCTGGAAATGCCGTTGCACGCCGCCGAGCCGGTCGCCCAGGGCACCTTGTCGCAGCGCGCCTTCGATGCGGTGACAGAGTTGATCATCGCCCTGTTCCGGGCCGGCGCTCAGAAGCTATGATCGTTTCATGCGCGGGCGTTTCATCACTTTCGAGGGCGGCGAGGGCAGCGGCAAGTCCACCCACGCCCGGTTGCTGGCAGATCATCTCGCCGAGCTCGGCATCGAGGTGGTGCGCACGCGCGAGCCGGGCGGGTCGCCCGGCGCCGAGGCGATCCGTCACATATTGCTGTCCGGTATCGCCAAGCCGCTCGGCGCCGAGGCGGAGGCGATGCTGTTTGCCGCGGCACGCGACGACCACGTGCGCAGCGTCATCCACCCCTCGCTCGAATCCGGCAAATGGGTGGTGTGCGACCGTTTCATCGATTCAACGCGCGTCTATCAAGGCATCGTCGGTCAGGTTGACGGCAAGCTCATCCGCAAGCTCGAGCGCGTGACCGTCGGCGACACCATGCCCGATTTGACCTTTGTTCTTGACGTGCCGGCGAGCGTCGGCCTCGCGCGCGCCCAGCAGCGGCGCGGCGGCGGCAGCGCCGATCGCTATGAGTCCGAGCAGCTCGAGTTCCACGAACAACTGCGCCGGGCCTATCGTGCGATCGCCGCCGAGGAGCCGCGCCGCATCGTGATCATCGACGGCCGACCGCCGCGCGCGGTGGTGGCGAGCCGCATTTGGGAGACCGTCGAGGAACGACTCTTGGCAAGGTCGCGGGCCGTCGAAGGTGCCGCGCCGTGAGTGAAACCGAAGCCAAGCTTCCGCGCGAGACCATCGCCCTTTATGGCCATGGCTTAGCCGAGCAGACGCTGCTTGCCGCCTACCAGAGCGGGCGCCTGCCGCATGCTTGGCTGATCGGCGGCGAGCCCGGTATCGGCAAGGCGACCTTGGCCTATCGCTTCGCGCGCTTTGTCCTGGCGCATCCCGATCCCAGCACGCCCGCGGTGCAACGGGCAACGTCACTGGCACTCGATCCGGCGCATCCGGTTGCGCGTCGCATCGCCGCGCAGGCCGAGCCTGGTTTGCGGACGCTCGAGCGGATCGTTAATCCCGACACCAACAAGCTCTATACGGTTATCCGCGTGGAGGAGCTCCGCGAGGTCCTTGCTTATTTCAGCTTGACCGGAGAGCCTGGAACGTGGCGCATCGCCATCGTCGATACGGTTGACGATCTCAACGCCTCCAGCGCCAATGCGTTGCTCAAGGTGCTGGAGGAACCGCCCGCGCGCGCCCTGCTGCTCTTGGTCAGCAACGCGCCGGGACGCGAGTTGCCGACCATCCGCTCGCGCTGCCGGCGCCTGTTGCTACGGCCATTGTCCGACAGCGAGGTCGCCCGCGCGCTCGCCGACGCGACCGGCCGCGACGCCGATGACGCCGAGGTCAGGCAGGTCGCCTCGGCGGGTTTCGGCAGCGTCGCCCGCGCCTTGGCCTGGCTCGACGAAGACGCACGTGCGCTGCGCCAGCACGTGCTTGACGTTTTGGCGCAACTCCCCGATCCCGATCCGCGCGCCTTGCACGCGCTCGGCGAGGCTTTGGGGGGCACCGATCCACAAACCTTGGCTGCCTTCATGGCTTTGGTGAACGACTGGCTGTCAAAGCGGCGCGCCTCCGGGGCGCTGCCCCAACAGGCGCGCGTCGCAGAGATCTGGGAACGGGTGAACCAATTGGGGCGGGACGTCGACGTCTACAATCTCGAACGCAAGCCGCTGGTGTTTTCGGTGTTCGGCGCGCTGGCGGAGGCGGCGCGCGGTTAGCTATTTCGCGACGCGCAGCCGCGCCGGCCCGTGCTTCGTCTTGCCTGCGCGCGCACGCGACTTGAGCCGATTCCAGAGTGCGGCGGGCAGTTCCATGAGCGCCGGCAACGGATCGTCGAGCGCGAAGGTCGCAAGCGTGAGCGGTTGCCGGAAACCGGTGAGGTAGTCGTGCAGCGTCAGCGTGCCGGCGCGCCACTCCCGATAGGCCGCTTTGAGATCGGCGCGTTCATGCATCCAGGCGACGCCGGGGCGCGCGCGGGCGGGCGGGATGACCTCGCCGCGCGCCTGTTGAAAGGCGAGATATGGAAAGTCGATGCCGGCGAGCGATCCGAGCCCGCACCAAGTCCAGAAGCGCCCATTGACGTCGAGCAACTTGAAGCGTCGCTCGCGCGCATCGTATTTGAATTCAAGCTCTCCTATGCCGGTGTAGTTGAGCGAGCGCATGAAGCGGCAGGCGAGTTCTTCGACCTCGCTTTGAACGATCGTCTCGACGAAGGTGCTGGAGCGGCCAAAATCGATCGGATATTGCCGGGTGCGACGGGCGGTGAGTGTCGCGATCGGCTCGCCGTGCCGCCACAGACCAGCGTGGGAGAACTGCGCATGACCGCTACCCGGAATCCACTCCTGCACCATGACGGCTTCATTGCCGATGAAGGCCGCCGCGCGCCGGTAGAGCGCGAGTAGCGCCTCACGATCGTCCGCCTTCCAGGCCTTGGCGAGCGTGAAGGCATCGACGCCGTTGCGGAAGGCCGGCTTGAGGATCACCGGGAAGCGGCAATCCAGGCGGTCAAGTTCGTCGAGACCATTGACCTCGAAACTCAGCGGCACGTCGATGCCGAGTGAGCGGGCCCGCTGCTGGCTGAGGCGCTTGTCGTAAGCCCATTGCGCGGTATCCCAGGCGGCCGGCAGAACGTGAAAAATCGAGGCGAGCCGCGCCCGGTTCTGCGCGATCACGCGCATATCCCGATCGCCGGTCGCCATCAGCACCCAGCCGGCGAGGTCGTATCGTTCGCCGAGTTGGAGGAGGGCAGCGACACCCTCTTCGTCAGAGTCGGGCCAGTGGAAGCTGCGCTCGACATAGCGCGAGAATTTCGGCAGCGGATGGTTGGCCAGCAGCCACACCGGAATGCCGCGTCGCCCCAGGCTGCGGGCGACGGCGATGCTCACATGGGCACCGCCAACGATGAGCGCGCCGGGTGGGTGTCGCGCCATGTCAGTCGCGCCCGGCTCCCAGCGTGACTGGCCCCTGCATTGCAAAGGCGGCGATCGGCTCGGACTGCATGCGACGGCCGCGCGCGGCGGCGCGGGCGACGCGCCGGGCGGCAAATCCGGCGCCGGCGATGAAGCGCACCAGCGGACCGAAGCTCGCGACCGCCGCGGCGCCGACAAAATACAGGCCGGGGACGGTGGATTCAAACGCGCCGGACAGGCGCGGCAAACCGCCGTGGCGGGCGATGCGTGCGCGCAAGGGCGGCGCGAGCATCGTCATTTTGTCGACTTCGGTGCGGTAACCGGTCGCCAGGATGACATGATCGAAACGCCGCGTGCCACTCTCGAGTCGGAGCGCGACGCCGTCGCCTTCGCGCGCGGCGCCGCGGATGCGCTGGCCGCCATGCACCGGCACGTATTTCAGTCGGTCGCGCAGCCAAGTGATCGCAGTCGCGCGCAGCGAAATCTCGTTCAAGGCGTCGCGCTTGCTCTCCGGCATCAGATGGATCACGCCCGGTAACTCGTTCAGCCAGCTATAGGGGAAGGGGCCGACCTGCGAGGGCGGGATGAGCTTGTTGCCGAGCAGGGAACGAATGCCGCGGCGGAGCGAGCTGCGCTGCTCGGGATCGGCGTTCCAGACCAAGCTGCCACGCGCGATGATCTCGACTTCAGCGCCGGCTTCGTGCACCAGCGCTGCAGATTCACAGGCGCTCTGGCCGCGGCCGATGACCGCGACATGCTTGCCGCGATAGCATTCGGAATCGATGTGTTCGCTGGAATGAATGACCAATGGCCGCGGCAGACCGTCGAATTCGGCCGGGCGGTATTCGTGGCCGTGCAGGCCGGCCGCCACCACCACGCGCTGTGCCAGCACAGCCTCGCCGTCCGCCAGTACAAGACGGAAACCGTCGTCGCGCGGCTCGACGCGCACGACCTTGCGTGTATCGACGTCGGGCGCCACGCGCTGCTGAAACCACAGTCCGTAATCGACGAACTGCTCGAGCGGGAGCAGCTTCGGCACATCGAGGCCGACCTCGCGGAAATGTTCGTCGAGCGTCAAGCGGCCCTGCGGATGCGCGATGTGAGTCGCAATCCACGGCGAACGCAGTTTCATGCCGTTCGGCATGTGGCCACGCCAGAACGACATTGGTTCGCCGAAGACGCGCACCTCAGCGCCGGCGGCGCGCGCATGTGCGGCGGTGGCAAGGCCGTAAGGGCCGGCACCGATAATGGCGAGTTCGCAAGCGTGTTGAGTCCGGATCGGATCGACCGCGATGTTCATGGCAAGAACTCTCCGGGAAAAGCCGCACTCTGGCCGACCTTTATTAGCAGTCTACGAAGAGGCTCGAATAAATCGTCTGCTATTAAGCCTAATGTTTGCAGCGTGATGTTGCGTATCGTCGCCCTGCAGCCGGCACAGTTAACGCGTTCGCTTACGCGAAGCTTTCGAGAATCTCTGTCACGCGTGCCGGCTCGTCGAGCATCACGTGGTGGCCGCAGGCAAGCGTATGTGCGGTCCAGGTCGGGTCTTTGCTGACGCGCTCATAGAACGGCTTGAATGGACTTTCGCGCGGCAAGACCGTGCCGTGCACATAAACGCGTTTTACGATTTTTTTATGCGCACCGATGAGCGAAATCTTCTCGGTGAAGCAGGCGAGCGGATGCGGACTCGCCAGGCGGTCGACGCGCTCCGCGTCCTCGGCATTAACGTTGAAGAAAGCCGCAGGGGGTGCCGGAACGGCGAGGCCGCCATGCGCCCCGGCGGCGGCAAGGAATCTTTGCGAGTTCGCCGGAACATTGATGTCGAAGAGCGACTGGCCGTCCTCGGGCAGGAACGCGTCGAGATAGGCAAGCGCCGCAATTCGCTCCGGCGCGCGGTCGGCGACGCCGGTGATCACCATGCCGCCGTAGGAATGGCCGGCGAGCACCACGCCGTGCAATTGCTCGTAGTGGAGGACGGCGAGAATGTCTTCGATATGGAGGCTGAGATTGACGAAGCCGGAAAGGAGATGCGTGCGTTCACCCTGGCCGGTCAGCGTCGGTGTAAACACAATGTGGCCGTGCGCGCGCAGGCGCGCCGCCACCTTGTAATAGCACCAGCCGCCCGACCAGGCGCCATGCACGAGCACGAAAATGCCGGATTTATTCGCCATACCGTCATGTCCTTGACGTCAAATGATCGGAAGCTAACAGCTTTCGACCGTCGCGTGGTTGTATCAGTGTCCGCGCTGCATTACGGTTTCCCGCCATCGAACCGCCGCGTGTTCCAAGCTGCGCGGCCAGAACCAACAGGGGGCGCCCATGAAGCTCAAACTATTCGTCGCCATCGCCGTCGTCGCCGCGCTCACCGCGTCGGCCGAGGCGCAAAAGAAGCCGACCAAGGCCGACGTCGACAAGGTCGTCAAACTGATCAGCGCCGACAAGGCCAAGGTCAAGATTTATTGCGACATGGCCAAGCTCGGCGACCAGGCGCAGGAGGCCGAGCAGAAGAAGGACACCAAGAAGTCCGATGAGATCGCCCAGAAAATGGACGAGATGAGTAAGCAACTCGGTCCCGAATATGTCGCGGTGATGGATGGGATGCAGAATCTCAACGACAAGGAAGCCGACGCGATCAGCGCTGCGTGGGAGCCGCTCGACAAGCTGTGCGGGCAGTAACGAACGAAGAGCCTGCCGCCAATGCGCGCGAGCGGAAATATTGGAATAGCGTAGCCACGCGCGGCTGGTCGGAGCGGCACGAGGCGATCGACCGGTTGTTTGTGGGCGTGACGCAGCTTGCGCTCGATGCCGCGGACGTGCGTCCCGGAGAGGACGTCCTCGATATCGGCTGTGGTAGCGGCACGACGGTCTTGGCGCTAGCCGCGCGCGTCGGCGGCGATGGTTCGGTGCTCGGCGCCGACATCGCGGAAGCTTCCGTTGCGAAGGCGCGCGAACGCATCGCCGCTGCCGGCCTGGCGCAGGGAAGCGCCATGGTCGCCGACGTCGCAACCCATCACTTTCCACCGCACAGTTTCGATTTGGCGTTTTCGCGTTTCGGCGTGATGTTCTTTTCCGATCCGGCGGCGGCCTTTGCCAAACTGCGCCACGCCATGAAGCCGAGCGGGCGTCTGGCGTTTGCGGTGTTCCGCACGCCGCAGGAAAATTCCTGGGCGATGCTGCCGCTCGCCGCGGTGCGCGACCTCGTTGAGTTGCCGCCACCCGCCGGCCCCGAGGAGCCCGGCGAGTTCTCCTGGGCCAACGCCGAGCGCGTGCGGCGCATTCTCGGCGCCGCCGGCTACCGGGATATTTCGCTCACCCCGCACGCGTTGGCGATGCCCCTCGGTGCGCTGGGCGGTGCGGCGGATGTTGCGGACTTCGCCATGCATGTCGGGCCAGTGGTGCGCGCCACTTTGCAGGCGGCGGACGAGCTGCGCGCGGCGGTGCGGGCGAGGCTGCAGGAATTCTACCAGCAGCATGACGGCCCGCAGGGCATCGCGCTGCCCGGCGCCATCTGGATCGTCACGGCGCGAGTCTGAGAAATCCGGTCTTGCATAAGGCGCCGATGCCCGGCACAAGGCCGGGCACGACGATCCAGGACGTTTGACGATCCGCGAAATGCCAGCCAAGACCCCGTTCTACATCACCACCGCGATCTCCTATCCGAACGGGCCGCCGCATATCGGGCACGCCTACGAGGCGATCGCCACCGACGCGATCGCCCGCTTCATGCGGCTCGACGGTTACGACGTCTATTTCCTCACCGGCACCGACGAGCACGGGCAGAAGATCCAGCAGACCGCGGCGCGCGAGGGCTTGACGCCGCGCCAGTTGCTCGACCGCAACGTGCCGCGCTTCGAGGCCATGGCGAAGCGGCTCAACCTGTCGAACGACGATTTCATCCATACGACGGAAGAACGCCACCATCGCTCGTCGGAGGAAATCTGGCGCCGCATGGAGAAGAACGGCGACATCTATCTCGGCAAATATGCCGGCTGGTATTCGGTGCGCGACGAGGCCTATTACGCCGAGGACGAAACGCAGCTCAACGAGCAGAAGCAACGCGTCGCCACCAAAACCGGCACGCCGGTCGAATGGGTGGAGGAGGAGAGCTATTTCTTCCGCCTCTCGGCCTACCAGGACAAATTGCTCAAGCTCTACGAACGGCCGAATTACGTGCTGCCCAAGGAACGGCTCAACGAGGTGGCGAGCTTCGTGCGCGGCGGCCTGCAGGATCTGTCGATCTCGCGCACGACCTTCGACTGGGGCGTGCGCGTGCCGGGCTCCGACGGCCATGTGATGTATGTGTGGGTGGACGCGCTCACCAATTACATCACCGGCGTCGGTTTCCCAGATGACAACAGCGCCAAGTTCAAGCGCTACTGGCCGGCGGCGTTGCACGTCATCGGCAAGGACATTGTCCGCTTCCACGCCGTTTATTGGCCGGCCTTTTTGCTGTCGGCCGGCATCGAGGTGCCGCAACGCATCTTCAGCCACGGCTTCCTCTTCAACCGCGGGGAGAAGATGTCGAAGTCGGTCGGCAATGTCATCGACCCGTTTGCGCTCGCCGACGCCTATGGCGTCGACCAGTTGCGCTATTTCTTTTTGCGCGAGGTGCCGTTCGGGCAGGACGGCAATTACAGCCACGAGGCGATCGTCAACCGCATCAATGCCGACCTCGCCAACGATCTCGGCAATCTGGCGCAGCGTTCGCTGACGATGATCGGCAAGGCTTTTGGCGGCACGCTGCCGGAGCCGGGCGAGTTCACTGCTGCCGACAAGACCATCCTGGCTGCCGCCGATGCGCTGATCGTCACCGCCCGTGAGCAGATGAAGACGCAACAGCTGCATCAAGTGCTCAACACGGTGTGGGCTGTGGTCGCCGATGCCAACCGTTATTTCGCCGCGGAAGAACCCTGGGCCAAGGCGAAGACCAATCCCGAACGACAGGGCACCATCCTTTATGTCACTGCCGAGGTGTTGCGGCAGGTGGCGATCCTAACGCAGCCGTTCATGCCGACCGCGGCAGCAAGCCTGCTCGCTTTGTTGGCGGTTCTTCCCGAACAGCGCTCGTTTGCCGAGCTTGGCGCCGGGCGCCGTATCAAGGCCGGCGCGCAATTGCCGGCGCCGAAGCCGATCTTTCCCCGTTATGTCGAGGCCGAGGAGAAGGCCTGAACGATGCTGGTCGACAGCCACTGCCATCTCGATTTTCCGGATTTCGCCAGCGAGCTCGACGACGTGGTGGCGCGCGCCCGCGCGGCCGATGTCCGGCGCATCGTCACCATCTCGACCCGGGTGAAGATGCACGGGCAAGTCCTCGCCATCGCTGAGAAATTTCCCGATGTTTTCTGTTCGCTCGGCACCCATCCGCACAATGCGCAAGAAGAAACAGATGTCACCGCGGCGATGCTCATCGAACGCGCCCAGCATCCGAAAATCGTGGCCTTCGGCGAGGCCGGCCTCGACTATCACTACGACAAGAGCCCACGCGACGTGCAGGCAAGGAGCTTCCGCGAACACATTGCCGCGGCACGCGCCACGCGTCTGCCGTTGGTCATCCATTCGCGCGACTGCGACGCCGACATGGCGCGCATTCTCGAAGAAGAGATGGAGCAGGGGGCCTTCCCGGCGGTGCTGCACTGCTTCACCGGCGGGCGCGATCTGGCGATGAGGGCGCTCCGGCTCGGCCTCTACATTTCCTTCACCGGCATTCTCACCTTCAAGAATTCCGCCGCCCTACGCGAGCTCGCCGCCGCACTGCCGCTCGAGCGCATGCTGGTCGAGACCGATGCGCCCTATCTCGCGCCCATGCCATATCGCGGGAAACGCAACGAGCCGGCCTATGTGGTGGAAACCGCCACGGTGCTGGCCGAGGCTTGCGGCGTGTCGGCGGAGGCGATCGCGCGGCAGACGACCGAGAACTTCTTCCGGCTGTTCGCCAAGGTACCGCGGGCGCTCAAGGACGCGGCATGAGCTTAACTTTCACCATTCTCGGCTGCGGCTCGTCGATGGGCGTGCCGCGCGTCGCGCTCGGCTGGGGCGATTGCGATCCTGCCAACCCGAAGAACCGCCGGCGACGCTGCTCATTGTTGGTTGAACGCGCGCAGGGGCAAGGCAAGGTTACGCGCGTTCTGGTCGACTGCTCGCCCGATCTGCGCCAGCAGCTGCTCGACAACGACGTCGACTGGGTCGATGGTGTGCTCATCACCCACGAGCACGCCGACCACACGCACGGCATCGACGATTTGCGGCCGCTGTTCATCAAAAAACGGCGGCGGGTCGACGTCTTCATGGACGAGCCGACCTCGCGCGCGCTGCACGCCCGCTTCGGCTACTGCTTCATGACCCCGCCTGGCAGCGAATATCCGCCGATCCTGACCGAGCACCGTATCGCGCCCGGCCGCGCGCTCACCATTGACGGGCAGGGCGGCCCGGTCGAGGTCGTCCCCGTGCTGCAGGAGCATGGCGACATTCCCTCGCTCGGCTTCCGCTTTGGCAAGCTCGCCTATTCCTGCGACATCAAGAGCCTGCCCGAGGAAAGCATCGCCGCCCTATCCGGCCTCGATGTCTGGATCGTCGATGCTTTGCGCAAGGCGCCGCATCCGAGCCACATGAACCTCGACGAGGCGCTCGCCTGGATCGGTAAGATCGCGCCCAGGCGGGCGATCCTGACCAATCTGCACAGCGATCTCGATTACGAGGCTTTACGGGCGATTTTGCCGCCCAATGTCGAGCCGGCATTCGATGGCATGCGGATCGGCTAATCAGCGCACTTATCAACATTTCTAATAAAGTAGATATTTCAATTCGCTCGCTCTGAGAGCTAAGGTCCAACGATAAGGCATATAGAGATATTCCATAATATGACTTATGCGAATCTGCGGTTGCGGGTTCGACGCAATCGCGCTTCGCCATACGTGACGCCGTCTCCCATTCCACCGTTAGCCCGTGAAGCCATCCCGCGACATCGCCCGCCTCATTGAGATCATGGCGGCCCTGCGTACGCCTGGCTCGGGCTGCCCCTGGGATCTCGAGCAGGACTTTTCGACCATCGCGCCCTATACGATCGAGGAGGCCTACGAAGTCGCTGACGCGATCGCACGCGGCGACATCGCGCATCTGAAGGACGAGCTCGGCGATCTGCTGCTGCAGGTCGTCTTCCATGCCCGCATGGCCGAAGAAGAAGGCGCCTTCGATTTTGGCGACGTAGTCGCAGGCATCACGGAGAAGCTGATCCGCCGCCATCCGCATGTGTTTGCCGACGAACAGGGACAGACCGCCGAGGCGGTGAAAGGCCTGTGGGAGCGCATCAAGGCCGAGGAGAAGGCCGCGCGCGGCGAGGTTCCCGGCGGCGCGCTCGCCGGGGTGCCACTCGCCCTGCCCGCGTTAACCCGCGCGCTGAAGCTGCAGGAGAAGGCGGGCCGGGTCGGGTTTGACTGGAACGATGCACGCGCGGTGCTGGCCAAGATCCGTGAGGAAGCCGACGAGATCGAGGCCGAGCTCGACGCGCGGGCAACGAGCGAAGCGGCCGCCGAAGTTGGCGATCTGTTGTTCGCGGTGGTTAATCTTGCCCGTCACCTGCGCGCCGACCCGGAAGGCCTGCTGCGGGCCACCAACCTGAAATTCGAGCGTCGCTTTGCCGCCATTGAGCGCGCGCTCGCCGCGCGCGGCAAGACGCCGAAGGAGGCAAGCTTGGCCGAGATGGAAACGCTCTGGGATGCGGCCAAGGCTGCGGAGAAATCCTGAAGCGTTTGTCGTGACCGGCCCTGTCCGGGCCATCTCGGTTGGTCGGGCGCAGCCTTCGCCTCCCCCGAGCAAGGACACTGGGACAAGCCCGGTGACGACGGGTGTCAGCCGCCGAATTTCGCCCGCACTTGCGCTGCCTCCTCGGCATCCGCGCGCACGGTGACGGCGAGCCGCCCGTCCTCGGCCATGTCCTTCGCCAACACCTCGGCATGGCGGTAGAGCCAGCTCAGGCCGGCGCCATCGGCCGGGTCAAGCGACAGGCGCAATGTCTGTCGGCTTTGCGCCAGACGCGCCTCGATCGCCTCGGTGAGCCGGTCGAGTCCCTCGCCGGTGACCGCGGATACCAGGATTGGCCCCCCTCGCCGCTGCGCCAGATTCGCGAGCCGCGGTTTGGCGTCCGCGTCGAGTCGATCGATCTTGTTCCAGACTTCGATCAGCCGATGGTCATCGGGCGCGATGCCAAGCTCGCCCAGCACTTTCGCGACGTCCTGCGATTGTGCCTCAGCTTCTTCGTGCGACATGTCGCGCACGTGCAGGATCACATCGGCTTCGATCACCTCCTCGAGCGTGGCGCGGAAGGCCGCAACCAGCATGGTCGGCAGGTCAGAGATGAAGCCGACCGTGTCGGACAGGATGACGCGCATCCCGTGCGGCAAGTCGACCGCGCGCAGCGTCGGATCGAGCGTGGCGAACAGCATGTCGGCCGAGAGCACGCTCGCCGCGGTCATGCGATTAAACAGCGTCGACTTGCCGGCGTTGGTGTAGCCGACCAGCGCCACGATGGGATAGGGCACGCGCTTGCGTGCGTCGCGGTGCAGCTTGCGCGTGCGCTTGACCCTGTCGAGCTCGGCCTCGATGCGCGCGATACGCTCCTCGATCACGCGCCGGTCGGCCTCCAATTGGGTTTCGCCCGGCCCGCCGAGGAAGCCGAAGCCGCCGCGCTGGCGCTCGAGATGCGTCCATGAGCGCACGAGGCGGCTCTTCTGATAAGTGAGATGCGCGAGCTCGACTTGCAGCGCCCCTTCGCGCGTATGCGCGCGGCGGCCGAAAATCTCCAGGATCAGCCCGGTGCGATCGAGCACCTTGGCGTGCCAGGCTTTCTCCAGGTTGCGCTGCTGCACCGGCGATATCGGGCTGTCCACCACCACGAGGGAGGCATCGTGGGTCTTCACCAAGCCAGCGATCTCGTCGACCTTGCCCTTGCCGATATAGGTCGCGGGACGAATGCCGGAGAGCGTCACCAGCCCCTGCTCTACCACAGTGAGATCGATGGCGCGCGCCAGACCCGCGGCTTCCTCAAGCCGCGCTTGCGGCGTGCGCATCTGCAATTGCGCGCGCGCCGTTGCGCGCAACGTCTTCAGCCATGGCTCGATGACGATCGCGCGTCCGCTTTCGCCGCCCGTCGCCGGGCTTAACGCCGGCGCGCCCCGCTGCCGCTGCCGTGGTTCCAATCAGCTCTTGTCCCCGGCGGACGGCTCGTCGGCGCCCTCGAATAACGTGATCGGATGTCCCGGCATGATCGTCGAGATTGCATGCTTGTAGACGAGCTGGGAGTGTCCGTCGCGCCGCAACAGCACGCAGAAATTATCGAACCAAGTGACCACGCCCTGCAATTTCACGCCGTTCACCAGGAAGATGGTGAGCGGGACTTTGCTTTTGCGGACATGATTGAGAAAGGTGTCTTGCAGATTTTGCGCACGCTCGGCTGCCATGGCCGGTGCTCCATTTTGCCCGCGTCTTCACGCGCGAGACCGTCGTTGCCCCATATCCTCGACATGCGTTCCGCGGCATGCGCCGCCATGCCCCACGCAGAGGGCGGCTTGGGATGTGGAGACCGCTATTAGATGGCACCTCCCTCGCGGGCGCAAGCAAGCTATCCAAGGCGCTGATACTGCTAGCCTTTTTTATGATCTGGAGTTGTGGGCTGTTACGAAAACTCGGCGTGTTCGTGATAGGCGCGCCGCAATGCAGCAACAACCAGACCCGGCGCGCCATTGCCGACGGGACGGCCGTCGATGCGTACAACCGGCAATACGATCTGGCTCGCCGAGGTGATGAAGGCTTCGCGCGCGGCATAGGCCTCCTCGATGGTGAAGGCGCGTTCGGCGAAAGCGAGACCTTGCGCCTGGGCGACCTCGATCACCACCGCGCGGGTGATGCCGGGCAGAATATCATTGCCGAGCGGACGCGTGATCAGGGTGCCGTCGCGCGACACGATCCAGGCATTGGACGAGGCGCCCTCGGTGACGCGCCCCTCCGCGTCGATGAGCCAGGCTTCGCGCGCGCCCTGCTCGCGCGCCGTTTGCTTGGCGAGCACGTTGGGCAAAAGCGCAACCGACTTGATGTCGACGCGGCCCCAACGGATGTCCGCTACCGTGACGACGGCGACGCCTTCTGTTGCCAACTGCTCGAGGCGCGAAAGATCATTGCTACGCGCGAGCACGACCAAGGATGGCTTGGTGGCCTCGGCGGGAAATGGAAAGTCGCGTCGCGCCACCCCGCGGGTGATCTGCACATAGACGACGCCGTCGCGCACGCGATTGCGCCGCACGGTTTCGTGCAGCACGACCGACAGCGCGGCCGCCGACATCGGCCGCGCGATGCGCAGTTCGTTGAGCGAGCGCGCAAGCCGCGCCATGTGGCGGCGCTCGTCGACCAGGCGCCCTCCCCGCACCTCGCAGACCTCGTAAACGCCGTCGGCGAACTGATAGCCGCGGTCTTCGACCGAGACGCGGGCTTCGGCGCCCGGTAGGTAGCGGCCGTTGACATAGACGATGCGCGACATCGAACCGGCGCTAGCCGATGCCGAGCGCTTTGAGCTTGCGATGCAGCGCCGAGCGTTCCATGCCGACGAATTCGGCGGTGCGCGAGATGTTGCCGCCGAAGCGGCTGATTTGGGCCACCAGATATTCGCGCTCGAACACCTCACGCGCCTCGCGCAGCGCGAGCCCCATCAGATGTTCGCCGCCATTACCGTTCGGCATTGTCGGCACCATCGAACCGACATCGGGCGGCAGCATGCCGGCGTCCATGACGGCATCGGGATCGCCGCCGGCGAGGATCATCAGCCGTTCGATGTTATTGCGCAGCTGTCGTACATTGCCCGGCCAGTTGTGCGATTGCAGCACCGCCATGGCGTCCTCACCGATGCGCCGTTTGGGCAGGCCGGTCGCCTGTGAAATCTGATCCATGAAATAATCGACCAGCGCCGGGATATCCTCGCGCCGCTCCGCGAGCGGGGGCACGCGGATCGGCACCACCGACAGCCGATGATAGAGATCCTCGCGAAACTTGCCCTCGGCGATCAACGCCTCCAAGTTGCGCGCGGTCGAGGACATGATGCGCACATCGACGGCGACTTTGCTCGCGCCACCCACGCGCTGGAAGGTCTGGTCGACCAGCACGCGCAGAATCTTGTTCTGCGTCTCGGGCGGCAGATCGGCGATGTCGTCGACAAACAACGTGCCGCCATGCGCCTCTTCCAGCGCGCCCGGCTTGCGGCCCCCTCCGCCGTTGGAACCATCGACGCCGAACAGCTCGATCTCCATGCGCTCGGGCGTGATTGCGGCGGCATTGATGACGACGAACGGCCCACTCGACCGGGCTGACAGTTGGTGAATGGTGCGCGCCGTCAATTCCTTGCCTGCCCCGGAAGGGCCGACGATCAGAATACGGCTGTTGGTCGGTGCCACACGTTCGATGGTCTGGCGCAATTGCGATATCGCCCCCGACTGGCCGATCAGCATGGGCAGCTGCGGCGCCATCTGCTTCAACTGCCGCACCTCGCGCTTGAGGCGCGAGGTCTCGAGCGCCCGCTCGGCCACCAGCACCAGCCGATCGGCCTTGAACGGCTTTTCGATGAAGTCGTAGGCGCCATGCTTGATGGCGGCGACCGCGGTTTCGATATTGCCGTGACCGGAAATCATCACCACCGGCACTTCCGCGTGCTCCTGCTTGACGGCGTCGAGCAGCTGCAGGCCGTCGAGTTTTGAGCCCTGCAGCCAGATGTCGAGGAACACCAGGTTGGGCCGCCGCGTGGCGACGGCTGCGAGCGCCTCGTCGCTATTGCGCGCCGTACGCGTGCTGTAGCCTTCGTCCTGCAGAATGCCGGCCACCAGATCGCGGATATCGGCTTCGTCGTCGACGATCAGAATTTCGGCGCTCATGCGATCACGTGCTCACGCTCGGTTGCAGTTCACTCTCGGACGTCTTGCCGGCGGTGGGGAAGCGGATGCGCACCAGGGCGCCGCGCTGACCGGGGACGCGTTCGCTGGCGTCGCGCAGCTCGATCTGCCCGCCGTGCTCTTCGACGATGCGGCCGACAATGGCGAGGCCGAGACCCGTCCCTTTCTCGCGCGTGGTGACATAGGGTTCGAGCAGCCGGCTGCGCTTCTCCCTGGGTAAGCCGACGCCGTTATCGACGACGTCGATGACGATGTCGTCGCCGTCGCCATAAGCGAAGATCTTGATCGCGCCCTTGCCGAGATCGGCCGGCGGCACCGCGGCGATCGCTTCGGTGGCGTTCTTGATGAGGTTGGTGAGCGCCTGCGAAATCAGCCGGCGGTCGAAACGCGCCGGCATCGGATCCGCGGCGATCTCGGCGTCGATATCGATGTCGGCATGGCCGACCCGCATGAGAAACACGGCCTGACGCACGGTGTCGGCGATGTCGTCGGCTGCCATCACCGGCTTGGGCATACGGGCAAAGCGCGAGAATTCGTCCACCATACGCTTGATGTCATCGACCTGACGCACGATGGTTTCGGTGCACTGCTCGAACACTTCGCGGTCGTCCGCGATCACCTTGCCGTATTTTCTGCGCAGCCGCTCGGCCGAGAGTTGAATGGGCGTGAGCGGGTTCTTGATCTCGTGCGCGATACGGCGCGCGACGTCGGCCCACGCGGACGTGCGCTGAGCGGCGACCAGCTCGGTGATGTCGTCGAGAGTGATGACATAGCCGCGATCGGCTGCCGCCGACGGCTCGCCGGTGACGCGCACCGACAGATTGCGCTCACGGCCTTTGCGGGTGACGGTGATCTGGTCCTGACCGCGACCGCCGGCGCGCGCAGCGGCCATGATCTCGGCGAGCTCCGGCAGGACGTCGGTCAGCGGCTTGCCCAGTGCTTCCGCTTCGCTGCGGCCGATAAGCTTCTCCGCCGAGCGGTTGAGGATGCTGACGCGCCCGTCGCCGTCGACGCCGATGACGCCGGCGCTGGCGCCCGCCAGCACCGCCTCGGTGAATCTGCGGCGGCTGTCGATCACGTCGCGCGCGCGCATGATATCGTCGCGCTGCGTCCGCAATTCGGCCGTCATGCGGTTGAAGGTCTCGCCGAGATTGGCGAGATCGCCCTCCGACTGGCGCACCGGCACGCGTACATAGAGATTGCCGGTGGAGACGAGGTTGGCGGCCCCGATCAAGCGGCGGATCGGCGCCACCAAACGGTTGGCGAAGTTAAGCCCGATCCAAACCGCCGACAGCAGAACGATCAGCGCGATCACGGTGTACATCAAGCCGAAGGCGACTTGTACACCGAGCCGGCGCGCCTCGAGCTGCGCATATTCCTGCGCACTCTCGCGCATCGCCTGCAATTGCGGCACCACGCGCGGATCGAGCAACCGCGTCACATAGAGATAGTAGTCGTCATATTTGTCCACTTTGACGATCGCCGCCACATAATTGGTGTCGGGCAGCAATACGACCTGCGGCTCTTTGATTGAGATGTTGGGAAGCGCCTCACGTGGCGGAATGGCAAAGGTTTGGTTGACCTTCAAATCGGCGTGCCCGACCACCTTGAGATCCTTATCGAGCACGATGGCGGTGGCGAGTCCGCGCACGGACGCCTGGAAGGTCAGGAACTGTCGCAGTTTTTCCTTGTCGTCCTTGAAGACCGGTTCGGCGCGCGCCATGTCGAAGGCCATGACCATGATGTCGGAGCGCACGATCTGCGCGGATTCGCGCAAATAGGCGTCGCCAACGATCAACGAGTTCTCGATCGCCGCGCGCGTGCGGGTTGAGAACAGCCGGTCAAGACCGCGGTCGAGCGTGACGCTGGCGACGATGGCGACCAGGATGGCGGGCGCCGCGGCAATGATCGAGAACAGACCGACGATGCGCACGTGCAGCCTGGCGCCCGCGCGGCCGTTGCGGCGGGCCTGCACGACCTGCCAGACCTCGCGCACAATGACCCCGAGCAGCAGCACCACCGTTGCCGCGTTCACCAGGAGCAACGTGACCACGACATTGTGCGTCGGCAGGAGCGGCGTGAGATCGGCAAGAACGATGAAGGTGGCGAAAGCCGACAGCAGCGCCAGCGCCACAGCGATGGGACCGAGGACGCGCGCCTCCCCGCGTTTGGCGGGTGGCGCGATCAATGCGCTTTCGGCGGCGGCTTGCTCGACGGTCATAAAGCCCGGCTGGCTGTATGAGGGGTTTAAGCCCGAAAGGATTCGGCCGGTCAGCCGTCAAGGCTCCGGCACTGAGGCTTTTATACAACAATGTTGCGAAAATGCGACTAATCCGGGGCGCGGACAGGCCACTAAAGGGCGATCAATCTCAATTGCCGCTGCGATAGACCTGGATGTCGAGGTCGCGGATTTTCTTACGCAGAGTGTTGCGGTTGACGCCGAGCAGATCGGCGGCGCGGATCTGGTTGCCGCGGGTGGCCGCGAGCGCAGCGTTCAGCAACGGGTATTCAATCTCGCGTAGAATGCGATGATAGAGGCCGGCAGGCGGCATGCCATTTTCGAAACCGGCGAAATAAGTCGCCAGATGGCGTTCGACCGCGGCGCTCAGACTCTCCTCGGCACGGGGCTCCTCGCTGCCGACCGGCAGCGCCGGCTGCGCCAGCTCCGCCTCGATGACGGCAACGGCGATGGTTTCCTGCGGATAGAGCGCCGCCAGGCGCCGTGCCAAATTCTCCAGCTCGCGCACATTGCCCGGCCAGCGGTGACGCTTGAGCCGGTCGAGTGCGGCCTGGTCGATCTGTTTCGGCGGCAGTCCCTCGCGCTGCGCCTGCGCGAAAAAATGCCGGATCAGATCCGGAATGTCCTCCACGCGCTCGCGCAAGGGCGGCAGCCGCAACGGCACTACATTGAGGCGGAAGAAGAGGTCCTCGCGGAACAGACCCTGCTGGATGAGCTGACGCAGGTCTTTATTGGTGGCGGCGATGATGCGCACGTCACTCTTGATTGGAGTGCGGCCACCGACCGTCGTGTATTCGCCCTGTTGCAAGACGCGTAACAGCCGCGTCTGCGCCTCCATCGGCATGTCGCCGATTTCGTCGAGGAATAGCGTGCCGCCTTCCGCCTGCTCGAAACGGCCGGAGGAGCGCGTATTGGCGCCGGTGAAGGCACCCTTTTCGTGGCCGAACAATTCCGACTCGATCAAGTCGCGCGGGATCGCCGCCATGTTGATGGCGACAAAGGCGCCGGTGCGCCGCTTGCCATAGTCATGCAGCGCGCGCGCCACCAGTTCCTTGCCGGTGCCGGACTCGCCGGAGATCATCACCGTCAAATCGGTCTGCATCAGCCGCGCCAGCACGCGATAAATTTCCTGCATGGCCGGCGAACGTCCGACCAGCGGGATCGTGTCGAAGTCCTCCGGCTTTGTGTTGGCCGGGCGTTTATCTTTCGGCTCGGACAATGCCCGACCGACAATGGCGATCAACTCCTTCAAGTCAAAAGGCTTGGGCAGATATTCGTAGGCGCCGCGCTCGGAGGCGCGGATCGCGGTCATGAACGTGTTCTGCGCGCTCATGACGATGATCGGCAAATCGGGCCGCGCCTTGCGGATGCGCGGAATGAGGTCGAAGGCGTTCTCGTCGGGCATCACCACGTCGGTGATGACCAGATCGCCGTCGCCCTGGCTGATCCAACGCCACAGCGTCGCAGCGTTGCCGGTCGAGCGCACCTCGTAGCCGGCCCGCGACAAAGCCTGGTTGAGGACGGTCCGGATCGCAGCATCGTCGTCGGCAACCAATATGCTTCCCGTAGGCATCTTATGTCCTCGCGGGTTCTACGCTGTCTTCGGCCGGCGGCTCGTCGCCGCTGTAGACCGGCATCATCACGCGGAAGATTGTCCGCCGCGGCGCCGATTCACATTCGACGATGCCGCCATGGTCGCCAACGATCTTGGCGACCAACGCCAGGCCGAGGCCGCTGCCGGTTGGCTTGGAAGTGACGAAAGGATCGAACAGGTGCGGCATCAGGTCCTCAGGCACGCCCGGACCATTGTCTTTGACGCAGAACTCCAGCGGCAACGACACCCGCGTCTTGCCGCCCGGCACGGCAAGCCGAACACCCGGGCGGAACGCGGTCGAGAGCTGGATCTCGCCGTCGGTTGCCTCCTCACCAATCGCCTCGGTCGCGTTCTTCACCAGATTGAGAAAGACCTGCACCAGCTGATCACGGTTGGCGAGCACTGGCGGCAGCGACGGGTCGTAGTCCTCGACGAATTTGATGTGGCGCGCGAACCCCGATTGCGCCAGCCGCTTCACGTGATCGAGCACGACATGGATGTTGACCGGTTCGCGCTCGACCGGGCGCTTGTCGGCAAAAACCTCCATGCGGTCGACCAGTTTCACGATGCGGTCGGTCTCGTCGCAGATGAGCTTGGTGAGCGCGCGGTCGTCGTCGGCCGCCGATTGCTCGAGCAATTGCGCCGCACCGCGAATGCCGGACAGCGGGTTCTTGATTTCATGCGCCAGCATGGCGGCGAGCGCGATGACCGAACGGGCGGCGCCGCGATGGGTGAGCTGGCGATCCATCTTGTCGGCGATGGTGCGCTCCTGCAGCATCACCACCACGTGCCCGGGATACTCTGCGAGCGGCGCCACATGTAGGTCGACCAGACGCTCGCCCGGATTGCGCGGGGTGGCGAGATCGACCTTGTACTCGTTTACCGCCGCACTGCGCTGACGCACCTGCTCGACCAGCGCCAACAGCGGCGAGCCGAACGGCACCAGATCGCGCAGCATATAACGCCGCAACATCGGGATCGAGGCCTCGAAGAATTGCTCGGCGGCGACATTGGCGTCGGCGATACGACCGTCAGGCGAAACCATGATCACCGGATGTGGCAACGCGTGAATCATCGCGTCGGCCGGCGTAATGAGCGGCGTAGAGATGGCGTGCGCCCGGCTCATGCGGCAGCTCTCCAGGCGAAGACATCATACGCGTCGGCGAGCAGCGCCCGCGCCATGCGCGGCTCTTCCGCGGTCAGCACGCGGGCACGGTGATCCTTCAGCAGGTCGACCGGCGCGCCGGCCGTTGCCGCTGCGGTGTCGAGCGCCCAGGCCAAATGCTTGCGCGCGTGGCGGCGGCCGATCGCCGGCCCATGATGCTCGATCATCTCATCATAGACGGCCTCGATCAGGGCAAGCTGCTGCGCAAGCGGCGGCGGCCCTTCGCGTTTGCCGCTGGCGAGAAAGCGGGCGACCTGCCCCGGGAACCATGGCCGACCTTGCGCGCCGCGGCCAATCATGACCGCGTCGGCTTCCGATGCCTCGAGCGCAGCGGTCGCGTCATCGAACGAGCGAATGTCGCCGTTCACGACGACAGGAATTTGCACGTCTCGTTTGACCGCGCGAACCGCGAGCCAGTCGGCCCGGCCGTCATAGAACTGGCAGCGGGTGCGGGCGTGCACTGTGATCATCTGAATGCCAGCTGCCTCGGCGCGCCGCGCCAGCTCGGGCGCATTGACGCTGGCGGTGTCCCATCCCAAGCGCATTTTCAGCGTGACCGGTACAGAGACTGCCGCGATCGTGGCGTCGATGAGACTCAAGGCGTGATCGAGATCGCGCATCAAAGCCGAACCGGCGGCGCCATTGGTCACCTGCTTGGACGGGCAACCCATATTGATGTCGATGATGTGCGCACCTTGCGCTTCTGCAATACGGGCGCCCTCGGCCATCCAGCGCGCTTCACAGCCCGCCAATTGCACGACGTGAACGGCGACGCCGCGGCCTTCGCTGCGGACTTGTGCCTCCCGCTCACCACGGGCAAGCCCGGAGCAGGCGGTCATTTCCGAGACGACCAGCCCCGCGCCCAAGCGTTCGGCCAAACGCCGGAACGGGGTGTCGGTGATTCCCGACATCGGCGCTAGAAACGCGCGGTTCGGCAGCTCGATCGCGCCGACTTGCAAAGTTTGGGCTAAAAAACGAATGGTTTCACCCCGCTTGACATGCCTGCCTAGCATTTAGGCGGTCATTATCTGATGCTCATACTTTAGACAGTTTGACAACGCGCGCAAGTGCTGCACTGCAAAAAACTGTTCAAGCTTAACGACAATCGTCTGCACGCCGCGTGGTTTCCTTGGCCAACGAGAACGCGGTAAAGCCTAGCCCTTATCTGGAGCGTGAAATCGCATGAGGAATGTAGCGGCGGTCGTCGTGGCCGCGGGGCGCGGGCTAAGGGCCGGAGGCGGTCTCCCTAAGCAATTCCGCCATGTGGGTGGCGAGGTGATGCTGCGCCGGGCGTTGTTCGCGCTTGCCGCGGTGCCCGAGCTCGGCGCGATCCAGCCAGTGATCGGCCGCGACGACGTCGACCGCTATGCCGAGCTCGGCCGACATGACCGCATCCTGCCGCCGGTGTTTGGCGGCGACACACGGCAGGCCTCCGTGCGCGCCGGCCTGGAGGCTCTGGCGGTCCGCCTGCCCGATACCGTGCTCGTCCACGACGCGGCACGGCCCTTTGCCAGCGCGAATCTCGTTGCCCGCGCAATTGATGCCGCGCAGCAGACCGGTGCCGCGATCCCTGCGCTCGCGGTCACCGACACCGTCAAAACCGTGGATGCGCAAGATCGTGTCCTGAGCACGCTCGATCGCGCGAGCTTGCGGCTCATCCAAACGCCGCAAGCGTTCAACTTCGACGCCTTGCTCGCCGCGCATCGTCGCGCCGCCGCCGAAGGCCGTGAACAATTTACCGATGATGCGGCGCTCGCCGAATGGGCCGGCATGACCGTGAGCGTGTTCGCAGGCGAGCCGGGCAATATCAAGATTACCACGGCGGAGGATTTCGCCGCCGCCGAAGCGATGCAGGCGTCAACCCGCGGCGACGTGCGCACCGGCTCCGGTATCGACGTCCACGCCTTTGCTCCCGGCGATCACGTCACACTGGGCGGCGTGCGCATCCCGCACACGCGCGCACTCAGCGGCCATTCCGATGCCGACGTCGTGCTGCATGCCGTGGTCGACGCCGTCCTCGGCGCGCTTGCCGAAGGCGACATCGGCGTGCATTTCCCGCCGAGCGATCCGCAATGGCGCGGCGCCTCATCCGACCGGTTCCTCGCCTTTGCCGTCGAACGGGTGAAGGCGCGCGGCGGCCTCATTGCCCATCTCGATATCAATATCGTGTGCGAGGCCCCGCGTATCGGGCCGCACCGCGACACCATGCGGGAAACCATCGCCCGGCTTGCCGGCATCGATGTCACACGGGTGGCGGTGAAAGCGACGACCAGCGAGGGGCTCGGCTTCACCGGCCGCGGCGAAGGCATCGCCGCCCTGGCGACCGCGACGCTGCGGCTGCCGTGGAGCGCGAGCGATGCCTGACCAGGAAGTGCTGGCGGCCGCCGGCGCGGTGCTCGATCTTTGCAAGGCCAAGCGATTGACACTGGCGACGGCGGAATCCTGCACCGGGGGCCTGGTCGCCGCGGCGCTCAGCGAGATTCCGGGTTCTTCGCTGGTGCTCGATCGCGGCTTCGTGACCTATTCCAATATCGCGAAGCAACAGATGCTCGGCGTCATTCCGTCGACTATCGACGTCTATGGCGCGGTCAGCCGAGAATGCGCCGAGGAGATGGCCAAGGGTGCGCTCGCCCACGCGTCCGTCGATCTCGCCGTGTCAATCACGGGCATTGCCGGCCCGACCGGCGCGGTGCCGGGCAAGCCGATCGGGCTCGTGTTCTTCTGTGCCGCCTCGCGCAGCGGCCGCCTCATCGCGCACGACCGAAAATACGGCGATATCGGCCGCGCCCAGGTGCGCCGCGCCTCGCTGTTGCAGGCTTTGGCGATGCTGCGCGAACTCGCGGAAAAGGAGGAGCCGAAGCCGCCGGCTGCAGGGGAAAAGCCCTAGCTCCCGCCTGCCCGCTTTCTGGGCGGCGCATTCGCGGGGGGCTCGCGATCGCGCCCGATTTGCCGCCCGTCCGCCACGGAACTCGCGGCCCTATTCATTGCTCGTTCATGCAAAATCAGTCACCTAGGCATGACGGGATGGCCATGTTGCAGCTCAACAAGCCGATCATTGCGACCGCACCGCCGCCACGGCTTCGCGCGGCCGGATTTTCCGGACCGCAGATTGCCGTGCTGTTCGGCGCGCTCATGCTGCTGATCTCGGTGCCGATCTGGACGCATCCGCTGCCGCCGCTGTCGGACTACGTCAACCACCTGGCGCGCATGCATGTGATCGCGACGCTCGCCAAGAATCCCCTGCTGGCCAAATTTTATCAGCTCAACTGGCAGCTCGTCCCCAATCTGACCATGGATCTCGTGGTGCCGCCGCTGGCGCGCGTCGTGAACATCTATCTTGCCGGGCAGATCTATATCGTCGGCATGTTTACGTTGATCATTTCCGGCGCGCTCGCGCTCAATCGCGCCTTGGTCGGCCGCTGGACCGTGTTCCCGCTCGCTGCCACGCCGCTGCTCTACAATTACGTCTTCCTCGTCGGCCTGATGAATTACATATGCGGCATCGGTGTCGCGTTGTGGGCGCTCGCCGGCTGGGTGGCGCTGCGCGAACGGCCTTGGCCGCTACGCTACGCCTTGTCGGCTGCCTCGGTTTGCGCGTTGTTCTTCTGCCACCTCTCGGTGCTCGGGCTATACGGCATCGGCGTGCTGTCGTTTGAATTGCTGCGCTTGTGGGAGCAGCGGCGGCAGCCATGGTCCGCGCGCCTCGCCGAATTCGTCGCCGGCGGGCTACCGTTTCTCGCCGTCGCGCCGTTGCTCTCTCTCAGTCCGACCATGCAGCTCCTCTCCGGCGTCTACTGGGAGCAAGGCGGCAAGCTCGAGGGCTTGATGTACGTGGTCTCCGATTATTCGGACGCGGTGGCCTTTGCAATCATCGCGGTGATGGCAGCGAGCGTCGTGTGGGCGATGCGCCATCGCGTGCTGCGTTTCCACCCCCTCGCGCTGGTGGTGCTGGCGGTCGGCGCCGCGGTCTATTTCGCGCTGCCGCGCGTGATGTTCGATGCCTACATGACCGACCAGCGGGTGCCGATCGGGGTCGCCTTCATGCTGTTTGCCTGCGGCGACCTCGAGCTGCGGCGGCGCCTGGTGCGTCGCGGCTTCCTGGTCGTGCTCTTGGTGCTGATTTCGGCGCGGCTGATCGAGATCGACTACAACTGGTCGCAATTGTCCGACTCGACCAGCGAATTTCGTTCATCGGTGCGACGCATCGCGCCCGGCTCCAAGGTCTTCGTTTCCTACGCCGACCGCTCCTTCGGCGACGACGTGAACGACCTGGGGCTGGTGCATGCCGCTTGCATCGCCACCATCGAGCGCTCGGCATTGGTGACCACGCTGTTCACCGTGCCCGGCAAACAGGTGTTGCACATGCGGCGCGACTATCAGGACTATTCCGACACCCGTGACGGCACGCCGCCAGCGGTCGCTCAGCTGATCCTCGACGCCGAACACCCGGGGGCCAACGATCCCAAGTTCTGGCTCAACTGGACCAAATTCGACTATCTGTACGTGCTCTTCACCGAGGATGACGCGCCTAATCCCGATCCCGAGCGCCTCAAACTCATTGCCGATGGCGACCGTTTTCAGCTCTACCGCATCTTGAAGCCGCCGGAGATTCGCGCGAGCGAATGAGCGAGACGACTAGGCGTTGGCACGCCCGTAGACGTCGTCGGCGCGTTTCTCGAACGCCGCGACCATGCGGTGGAACACGGTGTCGAACATGGCGCCCATCAGCATCGACAGCGCGCGGCTCCTGAACTCGTAGTCAATAAAGAATTCAACCTCGCACGCACCCTCGCCGCTCGGATGGAAGGTCCAGCGGTTCTGCATCCGGCGAAACGGACCGTCGAGATATTCAACCAAAATGGTCAGCCGGTTGCGGTCGAGCGTGGCGCGGCTGGTGTAGCTCTGGTGGATTAGTTTGTAAGCCACGGTCATAGTCGCGACCATGATGGTGGTGCCCTCGTCTTTGTCGACCCGGCTGCGCAGACGCATGTCGCTGCACATTGGCACAAAGCGCGGATATTTCTCGACATCGGCCACCAGATCGAACATGTCGGCGGCGGCGTGGCGAACGCGGCGCCTCGTCGAGAATTGCGGCATCAGGGCCGCGCGCCGCGCGCCGCTTTCAACTTGGAAAAATCGTCGCCGGCATGATGCGAGGACCGGGTGAGCGGCGACGCCGCGATCATCAGGAAGCCCTTGGCATAGGCGATTTTTTCCAGCGCCTTAAATTCATCGGGCGGCACGTAGCGAACGATCTCGTGATGCTTGCGCGTCGGCTGTAGATATTGGCCGACGGTGAGAAAATCGACATTGGCCGAGCGCAGGTCGTCCAACACCTGCAGCACCTCGTTCCGCTCCTCGCCGAGGCCCACCATGATGCCAGACTTGGTGAACATCGCCGGGTCGAGCTCCTTCACCCGCTGCAGCAGGCGCAGCGAATGGAAATAGCGCGCCCCCGGCCGTACCGTGAGATAGAGCGAGGGCACCGTCTCGAGATTGTGGTTGAACACATCAGGTTTTGCTTCAACAACGGCCTCCAGAGCACCGTCCTTACGCAGGAAGTCGGGGGTCAGAACCTCGATGGTCGTGGTCGGGCAGCGCGCCCGGATAGCGCGGATAGTGTCGGCGAAGTGCCGTGCCCCGCCGTCCGCGAGATCGTCGCGGTCGACCGAAGTGACGACAACGTGCGCCAACCCCAGCTTGGCGGTCGCCTCGGCGACGTGTGCGGGCTCGCGCGCATCGAGCGCGCCCGGCAGCCCGGTCTTCACGTTGCAGAACGCGCAGGCGCGCGTACAAGTGTCGCCCATGATCATGAAGGTCGCGTGCTTCTTCTCCCAGCACTCGCCGATGTTCGGGCAGCCGGCCTCCTCGCACACGGTGTGCAGCCCGTTGGCGCGCATGATCGCGTGGGTCGCGAAATAACCGGGCGACACCGGCGCCTTGACGCGGATCCAATCGGGCTTTGGCAGTGTCGCGGAATCGGAACGGCGCGCCTTTTCCGGATGGCGCGGGCGCGGCTTGTTGACGAGGTCAAGAACGACAACCATGGCGGATACTTACGGCTGCGACCGCGGCGCCGCAAGGCCGCGCTAGCGGCCGCGGACCGCCCGCCAGATGAGCAAGAAGATGATGGCGCCGATGGTGGCGGTAATCAGATTGCCCCAAAAGTCGGGCATCGCGTGCAGGTTCAGCTTCTCAAACAGGAAGCCGCCGACGATGGCGCCGATCAGGCCGACCGCAATGTTGCCGAAGATGCCGCCGCGGCCGCCCATGATGACGTGCGCCAGCCAGCCGGCGATCAGGCCGATGATGATCCAAACGATGATGCCCATGGGGCAATGCCCTCAGTGATCCGAGGGCATTATAGCAAAGCTTCCGGTTCGCCATCACACGCATCACGGCGCCCGCAATCGTCGCGGCGGTCTATGCGCGCTCTTCTTGGTTACGCGCATGCAGGAGCTTCTTCTTGAACTTGCCGATGGCCGCTTCGGTGTGCGCGTAACTGATGACGCGGTACACATCCCGCGCCGCGGCGACATTCCCGCCGCCGACGTTGCAGATGATGACGGGGCCGTTATCGCTCGCCAGGCCCTTCGTCCGCGCGCTGAACCAGTCGTGGTTTTCGATCGTTGTTTCGACCCGGCAATTTTTGGCGATCTCTATGCCCATCGATTTGAGGAATTTGCGCGGGTCTCTGAGGTATTCCAGATATTCCTTCGGCGTGCATTCCCAGAAATGAAGTCCGAACGGCTCGGCCTCGATGATGCGCGAGCGTGCGGACAGGTCGACGATTTTGGCCGGCATAGTGTCCCCCTTCGGCTACACAAAGGAGGCAACAGTCTATAGTTGTATTGTGATCGTGCCAATGCCTGCGGTTGCCAGCGCGGGACTCAGGCCGGTTTCGCCGGCATGCGGTTGCTCGGCGTTGAGTTGGAGATCTGCTGCTCCTCTTCGGTCATGTCGGCTGGAATGTCCGCAAACAGCGGGGTCGATAGATAACGCTCGCCGGTGTCCGGCAGCATGGCGAGGATGGTGGAGCCGGGCGCCGCGCTCTTGGCCACTTCGAGCGCGCCGGCAAGCGTGCCACCGGCGGTGATGCCGACAAAGATGCCCTCCTGCTGCGCCAGCGCTTTCGCGCATTTCATGGCGTCGGCATTCGGGATGGTCAGAATACGGTCGATCACCTTCATGTCGACGGCGTCGCCGGTGATCTTGGGGATGAAGTCCGGGCTCCAACCCTGCATCGGATGCGGCTTGAACGCGGGATGCGGCTTCGCCGGCGAACCGTCGGGCTTGCGTTCCTGGGCGACACCGCTTGTCAGCATCGGCGCCTCCGCCGGTTCGCACACGACGATCTTGGTGTTAGGCATTTCCTTTCGCAGCACGCGGGCGACGCCTTTGAGCGTGCCGCCGGTGCCGAAGCCGGTCACCCAATAATCGAGCTTCGCGCCCTTGAAATCGTCGACGATCTCGCGCGCGGTGGTGCGCGAATGCATGTCGGGATTGGCCTCGTTCTCGAACTGGCGGGTCAAGAACCAGCCGTGCGTGCGCGCCAGCTCCTGCGCCTTGTTGACCATGCCGAAGCCGCGCTCGGCGGCGGGTGTGAGCACCACCTTGGCGCCGAGGAAGCGCATCAGCTTGCGCCGCTCGACGCTAAAGGTCTCCGCCATGGTCACCACCAGCGGATAGCCCTTGGCGGCGCAGACCATGGCCAGGCCGATGCCGGTATTGCCGGAAGTCGCCTCGACCACGGTTTGCCCGGGCTTGAGCTCGTCGGATTTCTCCGCCGCTTCGATGACGCCGAGCGCCAGCCGGTCCTTGACTGAGCCGAGCGGATTGAAGGCCTCGATCTTGACGTAGAGATTGATGCCTGCTGGCGCCAGCCGGTTGATCTTGACCACCGGCGTGCGGCCGATGGTGCCGAGGATGCTGTCGTACTTGGCCATCCGTGTTTCTCCCTCTGTCATTCCGGGGCGCGAGCGCAGCGAGCGAACCCGGAATCCAGATGCACGCACTGCATCCATTTCTGGATTCCGGGTCCGGCGCTTCGCGCCGTCCCGGAATGACCGTTAGATGTTCAACACGCGCCCGTAAGCATCGAGCACCGCTTCCTTCATCATTTCCGACAGCGTCGGGTGCGGGAAGACGGTGTGCATCAATTCTTCCTCGGTCGTCTCCAGGTTCATGGCGACGACGTAACCCTGGATCAGCTCGGTGACCTCGGCGCCGATCATATGCGCGCCGAGGAGCTGGCCAGTCTTCTTGTCGAAGATCACCTTGACCAGGCCCTGGTCCTCGCCGAGCGCGATGGCCTTGCCGTTGCCGATGAAGGGAAAGCGGCCGACGCGGATGTCGAGATTCTTGTCTTTCGCCGCCTGCTCGGTGAGGCCGACGGAGGCGATCTGCGGCGAGCAGTAGGTGCAACCCGGGATCATCAGCCTGTTCATCGGGTGCGGATTGAGGCCTTTGACCGCCTCGATGCAGATCACGCCCTCATGTTCGGCCTTGTGCGCGAGCATCGGCGGGCCGGAGACGTCGCCGATGGCATAAATGCCAGGCACGTTGGTTTTGTTGAACTGATCGACGACGACGACGCCGCGCTCGGTCTTCACCCCGAGCTTTTCCAAGCCGAGATTCTCGATATTGCCGACGACGCCGACGGCGGAGATCACGCGCTCAACCTCGATCGTCAGCGTCTTGCCGCCCGCCTCGATCGTCGCCGTGACGCCGTCGGCTTTCTTGTCGAGTTTCGTCACTTTGGCATTGCTGTGAATTTTGATGCCCTGCTTCTCGAAGCTCTTGCGTGCGAAGGCCTGAATCTCCTGGTCCTCGACCGGCAGGATCTGCGGCAGCACCTCGACCACCGTGACCTCCGAGCCCAATGTACGGAAGAACGAGGCGAACTCGATGCCGATGGCGCCGGAGCCGATCACCAGCAGCGATTTTGGAATGCTCGGCGGCGCCATGGCTTCGAAATAGGTCCACACCAGTTTCTTGTCCGGCTCGAGGCCGGGCAGCACGCGCGGCCGCGCCCCGGTGGCGAGAATGATGTGCTTGGCCTGATATTGGCCGGCACCGAGCGCGCCCTTCGGCGCCTCGCTTTTCGAGGCCTTCACGGTCACCGTGCCGGGCGCCTCGATCGCCGCCTCGCCCCAGATGACTGTCACCTTGTTCTTCTTCATGAGGAAGCCGACGCCGTCGTTGAGGCGCTTCGACACCGCGCGCGAGCGCTGCACGACGGCGTTTGCGTCGTAGCCGACATTATCGGCCTTCAACCCGTAATCCTTGGCGTGCCGCAGGTAGTGGAAAATCTCCGCCGACCGCAACAGCGCCTTGGTCGGGATGCAGCCCCAATTGAGGCAGATGCCGCCGAGGTAATCGCGCTCGACGATCGCCGTCTTGAAGCCGAGCTGCGCCGCGCGGATGGCGGTGACATAACCGCCGGGGCCGGAGCCGATGATCAGAACGTCGAAGGAGGTATCGGCCACGACGCCTCTCCACTCATAAACCTGCCGGCCCCGGGTGTCCCACGGGAGCCGGCTGCAATCAAGTTAGCGCTCGCAGCGCTTGGTGCCGACCTCGACCCGCGCGACGTGCGAGGGACCGACGATGATGCGCCCCTGCGGGTCCTTGGCGCTTTCGCGAAACACCGTGACCTCGACGTAGCAGCTCTTGCTGCGCACGATGAATTTGCCGGCTTGCGTGCGTTCGATGGCCTCGACCACGCCGATCTCGCGCGGGATCGAGTCCTGCGCCACCACGGCGGCGAAGTCCTGCCAGGTCGTGTATTGCGGCGGCAACTCGGCGCGGGCGGACGAAACTAGGAGAACACCCACGACCCCGGTCAACACGAGCATGCGGCGCGCAATAGTCATCGGCCCCTCCTCTCCCGGTTACACCACCATCATCACCGGGTTCTCGATCAGGTTCTTGAACGCCTTCATCAGTTCCGCGCCGAGCGCGCCGTCGACGGCGCGGTGGTCGGTCGAGAGCGTGCAGGTCATGATCGTGGCCACCGCAAGCTCGCCGTCGCGCACCACGGCGCGCTCTTCCCCGGCGCCGACCGCGAGGATCGTGGCGTGCGGCGGATTGATCACGGCGGCGAAATCCTTGATCCCGTACATGCCGAGATTGGAGACCGCGGTCGAGCCGCCCTGGTATTCCTGCGGCTTCAGGTGACGCGTGCGCGCGCGGGCGGCATAGTCTTTCATTTCAATCGAGATGGTGGAGAGCGATTTCGTCTCGGCGTGGCGCACGATGGGTGTCATCAGGCCGCCGGGAATGGCGACCGCGACGCCGACGTCGGAATGACGGTGGTGCAGCATGCCGCCTTCCGTCCAGGTGACGTTGGCCTCGGGCACGCGTTGCAGCGCCAGCGCCAGCGCCTTGATGACGAAATCGTTGACCGAAATTTTGTAGGCGGGCTTGCCGTCCTTGTCCTCGGGCGCGGCGGCGTTGATCTCCTCGCGCGCGGCCAGGAGCTTGCCGATGTCGCAGTCGAGCGTCAGATAAAAGTGCGGGATGGTCTGCTTCGACAGCGTCAGCCGCTGCGCGATGATCTTGCGCATCTGGTCGTGCGGCACGAGCGCGTAGGAGCCGTCCTCGTAGAGCGAAAGAATTTGCTTGTCGGACAGCGAAGGCGCGAGCGCGGCTGGGGCGGCGGCCGCCGCAGCCGGCGCGGCGCCGCGCGCGCGCAACCCTTGGCCTGATTGCGCCGCCGCGATGTCGCGCGCGATGACGCGCCCATGCGGGCCGGAGCCTTGTACGCGGCCAAGATCGATATTGGCTTCCCTGGCAAGGCGCCTGGCAAGCGGAGAGGAGAAGATGCGGTTTCCTCGCGAGGCAGGGACCCCCTCACCCGCCCGCCTTCGCTCCGCTTCGGCGGGCGACCTTTCCCCGCTGGGGAGAGGTGAAGGACGCGGCGCTTGCGGCGCGGCCGGGCGCGCTCCCTCTCCTGCATAGCCCGTCGAAGACGGGCGTGAACGCCCTGATGGGGGAGAGGGTTGGGGTGAGGGGGTTACTGACTCGATTTTCTTCTCCGGCGCTTGCGCGGGCGTAGCCTTTGCCGACGCAGCGGCAGCCCTCACGTCCTCGCCCTCGCCGGCGAGCACCGCGATCACCGCATTGACCGGCACGTCCTGCGCACCCTCCGGCACCACGATCTTGGCCAGCGTGCCTTCGTCGGCCGCCTCGACCTCCATGGTCGCCTTGTCGGTTTCGATCTCGGCGATGACGTCGCCCGACTTGACCGTGTCGCCCTCCTTCTTCAGCCATTTGGCGAGATTGCCCTTCTCCATCGTGGGCGACAGCGCCGGCATGAGGATGTTGGTGGGCATTCAGGCGCCTCTCTTATTCGCGTCCTGAACGTCTTTGATCGACTGCGCTTCTTCCGCAGTCAACTCATAAACGGCTCTCGCATAACGGTCCCACGTCCCACACCACACACCGTTCCAACGATGTTCAAAATTAAAATATGGAACAATCTTAGGAGCATCAAACGCTCTTTGTATTGAACCCTTTCTGCGATTGACGTAATATGCAAGCATCTCGCGCGCATTTTCCGTCCTATACCGCACTACAATTGCTTTCAAAAACGCATCTAAATCTCTTCGGCCTAATTGATGCATTGGCGCTTTAAGCTTTGCCAAAATCTTGGCCTTCTTCCCAACAGTGATATTCCATTCCTTCGGCTTGTTCATCGGTAGCAGACCGCTTTGGCCGCCTCGACCACTTCGGCAACCGAGGGCAGCGCCAGCTTCTCGAGATTGGCGGCGTAAGGCATCGGCACGTCCTTGCCGGTGACGCGGGCGACCGGCGCGTCGAGATAATCGAAGGCCTGTTCCATCAGCCGCGCGGCGATTTCGGCGCCCACACCCGACTGCGCCCAGCCCTCCTCGACTGTCACGCAACGGCCGGTCTTCTGCACCGAGTTGATGATCGTCTCGCTGTCCATTGGTTTCAGCGTGCGCAGATCGATCACCTCGGCCTCGATGCCGGCGCCGGCCAATTCCTCGGCGGCTTTGAGCGCGTAAGACATGCCCATCGACCAGGCGACGATGGTCACATCGTTGCCGGGACGCGCGATCTTCGCCTTGCCGATCGGCAAGACGAAGTCATCAAGCTTCGGCACCGCAGAAGAGTGGCCGTAGAGGATTTCGTTTTCCAGGAAGATCACCGGATTGGGATCGCGGATCGCCGCCTTCAACAGGCCCTTGGCGTCGGCGGCGGTCGAGGGCGCGATCACCTTGAGGCCCGGGATGTGCGAATACCAGGAGGAATAATCCTGGCTGTGCTGGGCGGCGACGCGCGCCGCGGCGCCGTTCGGCCCGCGGAACACGATCTGGCAGCCCATCTGCCCGCCCGACATATAGTGCGTCTTCGCCGCCGAGTTGATGAGCTGGTCCATCGCCTGCATGGCGAAGTTGAAAGTCATGAATTCGACGATCGGTTTGAGCCCGGCGAGGGCGGCGCCGACGCCGAGGCCGGCGAAACCGTGCTCGGTGATCGGCGTGTCGATGACGCGTTTGTCGCCGAACTCCTGCAGCAGGCCTTGCGTCACCTTGTAGGCGCCTTGGTATTCGCCGACTTCTTCGCCGATCACGAAGACGTCGTTGTCGCGCCGCATCTCCTCGGCCATGGCATCGCGCAAGGCTTCGCGCATGGTCATGGTGACCATGTCGGTGCCTGCGGGGATATCGGGGTCGGCGGCGGCTTTGACTTCGGGCGGCTGCGGCGCTTCCTGCTTCTTCGGCGCCGGAGCTGCGGGCGCCGTGGTCTCTTTGCTTTCGGCTTTCGCCGGCGGCGCCGACTCGGCGGCCTTCTGTTGCGGCGAGGGTTTGGCGGCCTTGATCGCCGATTTGTCTTCGCCCTCGCCGAGGATCACCGCGATCGGCGTGTTGACGGCGACGTCGGCGGTCCCCTCCGGGACGAGAATCTTGCCGAGCGTGCCCTCGTCCGCCGCCTCGACCTCCATGGTCGCCTTGTCGGTCTCGATCTCGGCGATGACGTCGCCGGATTTGACCGCGTCGCCTTCCTTCTTCAGCCACTTGGCTAGGTTGCCCTTCTCCATGGTGGGCGACAGCGCGGGCATCAGCACTTCGGTCGGCATGGGCGCTACTGTTTCCTACCCGGGCAACTTTTTTGTTTCCGCATGATCTTATCCGAAAACCGGTTCCCACTTTTCGGGATCACGCGGGTTATCAGCGATACACATCGGTATAGAGCTCGGAAGGCTCCGGCTCCGGATCGTGGGTGGCGAATTCGCTCGCTTCGTTGATCAGGTCGCGCACCTCGCCGTCGATCTTCTTCAGCGCGTCCTCGCTGGCCATCTTCTTTTCCAGAATGCGGTGGCGCACCATGTCGATCGGATCGTGGTGCGTGCGCACCTCGTCGACCTCCTCGCGCGTGCGATACTTGGCGGGGTCGGACATCGAATGGCCGCGATAGCGGTAGGTGAGCATCTCGAGGATGTAGGGCCCCTTGCCGGCGCGGCACCAGGCGGCCGCCTTCTCGCCAGCGGCTTTCACCGCGCGCACATCCATGCCGTCGACCTGCTCGCCGGGAATGTTGAAGGAAAGCCCACGCTTCGACAGGTCGGTGGTCGCCGACGAGCGCGTGATCGCGGTGCCCATGGCGTAGCGGTTGTTCTCGATCACATAGACGATCGGCAGCTTCCACAGCTCGGCCATGTTGAAGCTTTCATACACCTGGCCCTGGTTGGCGGCGCCGTCGCCGAAATAAGTGACGCAAATATTGTCGTTGCCGCGGTAACGATTGGCGAAGGCGAGCCCGGTGCCGAGCGGCACTTGTGCGCCGACGATGCCATGGCCGCCATAGAAGCCCTTCTCCACGCTGAACATATGCATGGAGCCGCCCTTGCCCTTGGAATAGCCATGCGCGCGGCCGGTCAGTTCCGCCATGACGCCCTTCGGATTCATGCCGGTCGCGATCATGTGGCCGTGGTCGCGATAGCCGGTGATCACCTCGTCGCCGGACTTGAGCACCATCTGCATGCCGACGACGACGGCTTCCTGGCCGATGTAGAGGTGGCAGAAGCCGCCGATCAAGCCCATGCCGTACATCTGCCCTGCCTTCTCCTCGAAGCGGCGGATGGTCAGCATCAAGCGATAGGCGGCGAGCTCCTCGGCCTTGCTGAAATCGGCGATCGCGGCTTTGCCGTTGGGCGCCGGCTTTGCTTCGGCGCCGGCTGAGGTGGCGGCCACCATGGGCACTCCCGTCAGAGCAGGCATAGGGGCAGCTCCGTGAATAGCGTAAATCACCCGCAGGCGAAAGCAGCGCGCGCGGCGCGGCTTTGCGAAAATTGCGGCAAACACTTCATTGCGCGCAATTTTCCTCCGGCGGTGGATAACGCGGAGGGAGTCTTCGGGTTCGCTTAGCGCGGATGGAGCAGTAGGATCTCGTCTCGCGGGTCAGCCACGCCGAGCTCCGCGCGCGCACGCTCGTCGAGCATGTCCGGATCGATAGTCTCCGGGCGCAATAGCTTGACTCGCCGCTCCCAAACCGCGCGCTCTGCCTCCAACTTGTCGAGCTCGCGCTGCATGGAGGCGAGCTTCTGGTCGAGGTCGGCTTGCGCGCGTAGGCCATGCGCGCCGGTGAAGGCGTTGACGCCGAAATAACCGATGAACGCGGCGGCGAAGAGATAGAGGCCGATGGCGGTCAGGATGGCGCGGCGGCGGTGATGGGTGACCATGGACGTCCAGCATGGCCGCCGAGCGTAAAAAACCCCCTAAGGGGCACGTGCTTTGCCACACGCTTTTCGTGTTAGGATTCGGCCATGTCGCAAATCATCGACCAAGGAAACGCCGGCGGGCTGCGCGGTCGATTGGCTTTCGGGGTAACAATCTCGGCCGCCATCATCCTGGTGCCGGCCGTCCTCGTCGCGGCCCTGGCTATCTATCTGAACGGGGTTCCATGGCATTCGGCCAGCATCGATGTTGCCGAGCTGCAAACGCGCCTGACGCTACGCTTCTACGGTATGTGGGGTCATGCGGAAGACCCCGGCCGTTACCTGACGGTAGACGCGCCGCAGGGCACGACCACCATCGCCATGACTGCTCCGGATTGGGCGCACAATGCCCGTACCGGCGTCTACCTCACGCCGGCACGCCAGATCGCGATCCTCGGTCCGGTCGGTGACGATTACCTGGTGTCACTCGACCCGTTGAGCGTCGACCGGACGCGAGGTCCCGGTGACGATTGGACCTATCTCGGCGCCTTCGACTACGAGCTGTTGCCGCGCAGCGAACGGCAACTCCGTTTCATCGCAGCCGACGAGCAGGCCGAATGCATTCCGATGCGCGGCAATGGAGTCGATCCGTCACAAGCGCGCAAAGCGGCGCGGCAACGGGATTGCGCTTACTACATGCGCTCGGTCGCACAATAAGCGTCAGACCCGCTGGCGGATCTCGTTGAGCACGAAATTGCCGATGCGCTTGCCGCGGTTGCGCAAGACCTTCAATAAGCCCTGGTCGACGAAATAGGTGAGCAGGATGGAATCGCGCGTCTTGACGCGACTGTGCACCGGGTCCGCCGAGTGCCAGGTGTCGCTGCCGACCGCGAAGGCGTAGCCGGTGTTGGGCGCAAAGCGCATCTGCGCTTTCTTCGGCATCGAGCCGTCGGCAAGCCGCTCATGGAAGATAGTGCCGATATCGGTATTGGCGTCGTCCGCCGGCAGATACAGCTGAACGGTGATGCCCTTCCACTTGGTGTCGGTGTGCGGGGTGATCAGGTAGCCGGGAATGTCGCGGGTGAGGATCGGGATCGGATACATGCCGACTTTGGCAAAATCCTTGCCGAAGCGCTTCTTCAAGCCCGGGGCCAGGCGGCGGACGAAGGCTTGACGCACTTTGTCAGAGGTGAGCGCGCGCCCGACTATATCCCACAGTGCGCGCTTCTCGGGCGGCAGGTTGCGGATGTATTCCGGGAACAAATCGATCTTGACGCGCGTATGCGTGCCGTCCTCGAGATCGTGGCCCTTGCTGCGGCCGTGCATCGGCCGGTAGTCGGCGTTGACCGGCATCAGCCGCAGGATCTGCGCGTAGACGTCGTCGGGGAACACGCGGTCGAATTCGAGATGGAAGAACGGCGTCTCGACCGCGCGCGCGGCTTCAATTGATTGCACGATAAAATCGGCAAGCCGCTCGGCGGCGCGGTGACGGTCATTCAGGGAGAGTGTCGTCGTCTGGTCCATCGGGATGGTCCAAGTTTCAGCGGCTCCCGGTATTTGCGGTAATTTCACAGGCAAATGCAAGCCGAGCCGGCCCACATTCGTACTTACCGAAAAGCTGCTTTGTTCCAGACAATGTAAAAACCAAAGCTGGTTGCGAGCAGTGTACCAAGCGACATTCCCGCGGCCTGCTGGAAAGTATCCACCGGGTAGAAACCGGCCAGTACCAATGCAATTCGTCCACCAACCACAAAAACAATAAGGTAAATGGCTGTTGCCGCCGCCTGCCGTTTCATCGTGATGACCAGTAGACCTGCCGCGGCATACGCAGCACCGATTGCCGCTCCTGCAAAAGTCGGTAACGGGCCTGCGCTTGTATGAAGGCCGAAGAAATCGTGCGTGAAGGCAGTAATTACTTCGGCAAGGCCAAAGAAAATCATCAGCGTGCCGATGACAACAAGGCTTCGGGTGCAGTTCATGCCCTCAGCGCCGCGCGGCCGGCATATTGCGCCTGCGCGCCCAATTCCTCCTCGATGCGCAGCAGCTGATTGTATTTCGCGGTGCGGTCGGAGCGCGCGAGCGAGCCCGTCTTGATCTGCCCACAGTTCGTGGCGACCGCGAGGTCGGCGATGGTCGCGTCCTCGGTTTCGCCGGAGCGGTGCGACATCACCGCCGTGTAACCGGCCTTGTGCGCCATCTCGACCGCGGCCAGCGTCTCGGTCAGCGTCCCGATCTGGTTGACCTTGATCAGGATCGAATTGGCGAGCCCGTCCTTGATGCCCTGCGCCAAGCGCTTGACATTGGTGACGAAGAGATCGTCGCCGACGAGCTGGCATTTGCTTCCGATCAGATCGGTGACGATCTTCCAGCCGGCCATGTCGTCTTCGGCCATGCCGTCCTCGATCGAGACGATCGGATAGTCGGCGGTCAGCTTGGCAAGATAGTCGGCCTGCTGCCGAGGCGAGCGCGTCTTGCCCTCGCCTGCGTAGACATAGGCGCCGTCCTTGAAGAATTCGCTTGCCGCCGGATCGAGCGCCAACATGACATCGTCGCCCGGCTTGTAGCCGGCTTGCTCGACCGCTTGCATAACGAAGTCGAGCGCGGCTTCGGCCGATTTCAGATCGGGCGCGAAGCCGCCCTCGTCGCCGACATTGGTGTTGAGGCCCGCCGCTTTGAGCTGCACCTTCAACGTGTGGAAAATCTCGGCGCCGGCGCGCAGCGCCTCGGCGAAGCTCGGCAGGCCCGCCGGCACGATCATGAATTCCTGGAAGTCGATCGGATTGTCGGCGTGCACGCCGCCGTTGACGATGTTCATCATCGGCACCGGCAGGAGCCGCGCGGCGGTGCCGCCGACATAGCGGTAGAGCGGCGCGCGCTTGGCGGCGGCGGCCGCCTTGGCGGTCGCGAGCGAGACGCCGAGGATGGCGTTGGCGCCGAGCCGGCTCTTGTTGGGCGTGCCGTCGAGCGCGATCAGCGTCTCGTCGATCTTGGCCTGCGCCTCCGCGTCCATGCCGCCGAGGGCATCGAAGATTTCGCCGTTGACCGCGGCCACCGCCTTGGTGACGCCCTTGCCGCCGTAGCGCGCCTTGTCGCCGTCGCGCAGCTCCACCGCCTCATGCGCGCCGGTCGAGGCGCCTGAAGGCACCGCGGCGCGTCCGCGCGAACCGTCCTCCAGCACGACGTCGACTTCGACCGTCGGATTGCCGCGGGAATCGAGGATTTCACGGCCGATAATGTCGGTGATGGCGGTCATTTAAACGGTCCGGCGGCTCGATTGGGGGCGCTTCTACAGGATGCGTGGCCCTCTTGTCATGTCCGATGCGGGCGGGCATGCAACGGCCCTATGAGCCGCAAGCCGCTGCAACTCGGCCGCCCGAGCCGCCTGCCCGCCTCGCCCGAGGAGGCAGAGCTCGATCGCGTCGCCAATCCGCACCGCGACACCGACTATGTCGCGCGCTTCACCGCGCCGGAGTTCACCTGCCTTTGCCCGATCACCGGGCAACCGGATTTCGCGCATCTGGTCATCGATTACGTGCCCGGACGCTGGCTGGTCGAGTCGAAGTCGCTCAAGCTTTATCTCGCCAGTTTCCGCAATCACGGTGCCTTCCACGAGGACAGTACGGTCGCCATCGGCAAGCGGCTCGTCGCGCTGCTCAGGCCGAAATATCTGCGCATCGGCGGCTATTGGTATCCGCGCGGCGGCATGCCGATCGACGTGTTCTGGCAGGCCGGGCGTCTGCCCAAGGGCGTATGGCTGCCCGACCAGGGCGTCGCGCCTTATCGCGGGCGCGGCTAAATCGCCGCGGCCAGCGGCCGCCGCAGCCACTGCGCGCACGTCAGCCCGACCGCGGCAAGCACCACAGCGCCGAACAGCAGCACCGGTCCGAGCCCGACGGTCGAAAGCCCGCCGCCATAGACCACCGGCCCTGCCGCCTGCCCCAGGAAGAAGAAGAAAGAATGCAACGCCATGGCCGAGCCGCGCGCCACCGGCGCAAGCTCGCTGGCGTAAATCTGGATCACGGCGTGCAGCATGTAAAAGCCGAAGCCGAGGACGGCGAAATTTAGGAACTCCAGCGGCCAGGGCGCGCGGGCTGCGACGACCACCAGGCACGCGCCCATCACGATGCCGCCGGCACGCATCATGCGCGCCTCGCCGAGGAAGCGGAGCAGCTGCGATACCGTGACTGCGTAGAGCGCGCCGCCAATGCCGAAGCCGGCGATGACCAGGCCGGCAATCGAAGCGCGCGTCTCGCCCAGCTGGTGCAGCATGGTCGCGACATAGGGAAACATACCGTACATGAACAACGCCTCGAGAAAGACCGCACCGAAGCAGATCTTGGCCAGCGGATTGCGGAAGATCGCGCGATAGTTCGGGCCGAGGTTGGAGAGATCGAAATGGCCGATGGCTTCGCTGAGGCCGCGCATGCCGCCGGCGGCCGCCACGAGTGCAATCGCACCGGCGCCGCCGGTGAAAAAGAAGACGCTGCGCCAGCCCACGAGATCGGCGACCACGCCGGCGCAGGTCGCGCCGAGCAGGTTGCCGGTCATGATGGCAAACAGGAGACGGCCCATGGCCACCTGCCGCTCGGCGATCGGAACCTTGTCGCCGACCAGCGCGAAAGCGATCGGCACGACGCCGCCCGAGGCGAGACCCGCGATCACGCGCCCCGCCGTCAGCACTTCAAAGTTCGGCGCCAGCCCGCAGGCGAGCGTTGCCACGGCCACCCCCGCCAAACAGAGCAGCATCAGCCGCATCTTGCTGAACATGTCGGCAAACGCGCCGAGCAGCGGCTGTACCAGCGCATAAGGCAAGGTGAAGGCGGTGGTGAGCAGCGCTGCTGTCGCCTGTTCAACGCCGAGACCCACTGCGATTTGCGGGATCACCGGATCGGTGGAGCGGATGAACAGCGCGCTGGCAAAGACGACGAACGCCAGGAGATTGAGCGTGCGAGTCATTGCTTGCGCGCGTTTTGGCGAGCTCAGATTTTGGCCAGCCGGTCGAATTCAACCAGCTTACGCAACAGCGGCTCCATCTCCTTGAGCGGCAACATATTTGGTCCGTCGGACGGCGCCTTGTCCGGATCCTGGTGCGTCTCGATGAACAACCCGGCGACACCGACGGCTACCGCTGCGCGCGCAAGGACGGCGACGAATTCGCGCTCGCCGCCCGAAGTGCTGCCCTGCCCGCCCGGCCGCTGTACCGAATGGGTGGCGTCAAAGATCACCGGCGCTGCCAGGCGCTTGAGGATCGGTAGTGCGCGCATGTCGGAGACGAGCGTGTTGTAGCCAAAGGAGACGCCGCGCTCGGTCACCAACACATTGGCGTTGCCGGCGCCGGTCACCTTCGCCACCACGTTGGCCATGTCCCAAGGCGCCAGGAATTGGCCCTTCTTGACATTGACGACCTTGCCGGTCTTGGCGGCGGCGACCAACAGATCCGTCTGGCGGCAGAGGAAGGCTGGAATTTGCAGCACGTCGACCGCGTGCGCCGCGCGCGCGCATTGCGCCGCTTCATGCACGTCGGTCAACACCGGGACGTGCAGGCGGGCGCGGATCTCGGCGAAGATCGGCAGCGCCTGATCAAGCCCGAGCCCGCGCGAGCTCTTGGCGGAGGTGCGGTTGGCCTTGTCGAACGAGGACTTATAAACGAAGCCGACGCCGACGCGGCCAGCGATTTCTTTCAGCGCCGAGGCCATCTCTATCGCGTGGGCGCGGCTTTCGAGCGCGCACGGGCCGGCGATCAGCGCCAGCGGCAGGTCGTTGCCGAATTGCGCCGTACCGACGGTGACGATGCTATTTGGTCGCTGCTCCAAGGCTCCCTCGCGGCAGGCGACCATGGCGGGCGCAGGGTCGCCGGTCAATCGTGCGGTTCGAATATCAAAACCGCGCCGAGCGCGTCTTCGCGGCCAATCACCGTGGCGTTCCCGCTATACAGGCCGGCGAGACCGGCCAGTTCTGGCACGGCCTGCAGGCGATCCGCATCGGTCGCAAACAGGCGCAGCGCCGCGAGCCTTGGTCCACGTGAAACATCAGGCGCGACGACACCATAGCGGCGAAGAAAGGCGCTCGGCGTCAACACCTCGATCACGCCACGTGGGGTAGCGAGCGAGAAGCCACCATCGATGCTGGCGGCGGCTGATGCACCGCTAAAGTTTTGCATGAAGTTGAGGTGTTGCTCAGGTTCATGGGCAACCACCACCACGCCGGCGACCGCGTGCGCGCCGTTGCTGTGGTGTTGAAATGCTGAGTTCCAGAAGTTCTCCGGATAATGCTGCTGACATGTCGCAAAATGAATCCGCGACGCCCGCTTGTCCTCGGCGAAAGCGAGCGAGAAGCCGAGCTTCACCGGCGAGCCGTCCGGACGTCTGCCCTCGCGCTCAAAGCGCAAGACTTGCGAGCTGGCGATGCCGGCAGCGCGAAAATCGGCGGCGTCGGCGGCCGCGTCGCGTGACTCCAGGATGAGCAGCGAGAAGCCTTCGTCCTCTTGCAGAAAATCGCGGTTGTAAGCGCCGAACAGGGTCGAGAATCCATCACTGCCGAGCTTGTCCGGCTCGGCGAGCGTCAGCAGTTCGATGAAGAAGCCTGCGAACTGGACGATGTGGTTATGCGTCCCCCACGGATGCCGATTGCGCGCGCCAACGGTGAAGCCGAGGCCGCGGTAGAGCGCGGCGGCGGCGTCGAGATCGCGCACCGCGTGGACGATGTGGTCGAGGCCGCGTGCCATGTCGCGCAGCTTGCGGCAGTCGTCGGAATTACACCAGCCGGCTTCTCTCCACCGCCGCCCCGATAAAGGAGGCAAACAGCGGGTGCGGCGCGAATGGCCGCGATTTTAGCTCGGGATGGAACTGCACGCCGATGAACCAGGGATGGTCGTCGTATTCGATGATCTCGGGCAGGATGCCGTCGGGCGACATGCCGGAAAAGCGCATGCCGCGCTGTTCGAGCCTGCCCTTGTAAGTGGTGTTGACCTCGTAGCGGTGGCGGTGGCGCTCGGAGATGTCGGTTGCGCCGTAGATCTCGGCGACGCGGCTGCCGCGCGCCAGCATCGCGGGATAGGCACCGAGCCGCATCGTGCCGCCGAGATCGCCTCCGGCCGCCCGCTTGTGCAGCTCGTTGCCTTTGAGCCATTCGGTCATCAGGCCGACCACCGGCTCTTTGGTCGGACCGAACTCGCTCGAATTCGCCTCCTCGATACCGCACAGGTTGCGCGCCGCCTCGATCACCGCCATTTGCATACCGAAGCAAATGCCGAAATAGGGCACGTGGCGTTCGCGCGCGAACTGCGCCGCCTTGATCTTGCCTTCGGCGCCGCGCTGGCCGAAGCCGCCGGGCACCAGAATGCCGTTGACCTGTTCGAGGAACGGCGCCGGATCCTCGTTCTCGAATACGTCGGACTCGATCCAGTCGAGATTGACCTTGACCTTGTTGGCGATGCCGCCATGCGAGAGCGCCTCGATCAGTGATTTGTAGGCGTCCTTCATGCCGGTGTATTTGCCGACAATGGCGATGGTGACGTCACCCTCCGGATTGCGGATGCGCTCGTTGATCTGCCGCCATTTGTCGAGATCGGGAGCCTGCTGTGGCTCGACGCCGAATGCCTCCAGCACCTGCGTGTCGAGTCCTTCCGCCGAATAGGCCTCCGGCACCGCGTAGATGTTGTCGACGTCGCGCGCCTCGATCACCGCCTCCTCGCGCACGTTGCAGAACAGGGCAAGCTTGCGGCGCTCGCTCTCCGGGATCGGCCGATCGGTGCGGCAGAGCAGGATATCGGGTTGGATGCCGATCGAGCGCAGTTCCTTGACCGAATGTTGGGTCGGCTTCGTCTTCAGCTCGCCGGCGCTGGGGATGTAGGGCAAAAGCGTGAGGTGGATGTAGATCGCGTGATGGCGCGGCAATTCATTGCCCAACTGCCGGATCGCCTCGAAGAACGGCAGGCCCTCGATATCGCCGACGGTGCCGCCGATCTCGCAGAGCACGAAGTCGAAACCGTCATTGCCGTCGCGGATGAAGGCTTTGATCGTGTCGGTGACGTGCGGAATGACCTGCACGGTGGCGCCGAGATAATCGCCGCGCCGCTCCTTGGAGAGGATCTCCTGATAGATGCGGCCAGTGGTGATGTTGTCCTGGCGCGTGCAGGGCCGCCCGGTGAACCGCTCGTAATGGCCGAGATCGAGATCGGTCTCGGCGCCATCGTCGGTGACGAACACCTCGCCGTGCTGATAAGGCGACATGGTGCCCGGGTCGACGTTGAGATAGGGGTCGAGCTTGCGCAGGCGCACGCGATAGCCGCGTGCCTGCAGCAGCGCGCCGAGCGCCGCCGATGCGAGACCCTTGCCGAGAGAGGAAACCACGCCGCCGGTGATGAAGATGTACCGCGCCATGGGGCCTAACCTGTAGCGCGGCCGATTCGATTCGACGAGAGTGAAAAATGGGCGGCAGAGCTGCGCCGGAGCGCGACCCCGGAAGCGTCATATTTCCAGTGACTTGCGCCGGCTACCTGATCTTGCGGCAAAACGTCGCTTCGCATTCGCATCCTCATAATGGCGAAGGGGCCGGTTGCCCGGCCCCTTGCGGTTGTTTCATTTCGACTGCGGCACCGTCGGCCCCGCGGGAGCGGCAGGTGCCGGCGCGGCGGGCGCCGCCGGCGGCGGCCCACCTTGCAGCTGGTTGAGCAGCCCGCCACCCGGGCCGCCGATCGGCGGCGGCGCGCCGGGCGCCGGCGCGCTCGGGCCGGCCGGGCTGCCTTGCAGGATCGAGCTCGGCTTGCGGTTCATGCCGGCCAAAATCGAGAGAACGAGACTGGTGGCAAAGAACAGCGCGGCCAGGATCGCGGTTGCGCGCGTGAGCATATTGGCGGTGCCGCGGCTGGTCATGAAGCCGGAGCCGCCGCCGATACCGAGGCCGCCGCCTTCCGAGCGCTGCAGCAGCACGACGCCGATCAAGGCGAGGACCAGCATCAAGTGGATGACGATGACGACTTGCTGCATGCAGTCAAAATCCGTTGGCTCCCGCCGGGATCGGCGGCTCACCACCGCTCATATAGGAAGTCGCGGCGGTCTCTACACGATCGCCGCATGCTTTTCCACCCTGCGAGGAACTACCGATAAACCGCCGCGATCGCGAGAAAATCTGTCGCCTTGAGGCTGGCACCGCCGACCAGGGCGCCGTTGACCTCCGCGATCGTCAACAGCTCTCTTGCATTGGCCGGTTTGACCGAACCGCCATAGAGGATGCGGACCCCCTGCCCGCCAAAACGCGCCGTCAACCGCTTCCGGATGAAGGCGTGCACCTCGGCGACGTCGGCGGGGGTCGGCGTCAATCCGGTGCCGATGGCCCAGACCGGCTCATAGGCGACGACGAGGTTGGCGCCGGTCGCCCCATTGGGCACCGAACCGGCCAACTGGCTCCCGACGACATCGAGCGTGCGCCCAGCCTCGCGCTCGGCCTGCTGCTCGCCGACGCAGACAATGGCGGCAAGGCCCGCCCGCCAGGCGGCCTCCGCCTTGGCGCGTACCTCGGCGTCGCTCTCATGATGGTCGGTGCGCCGCTCGGAATGGCCGACGATTACCGCGCGGGCGCCCGCGTCAGCCAACATCTCCGCGGAAATGTCACCGGTATGGGCACCGGATGCGGCCGCATGGCAATCTTGGCCGCCGATTGTAACGGCCGAGCCATGCGCGGCCTGCGCAAAGTGCGCCAGCAGCGTGAACGGCGGACAGACCATCACATCGGCGTCGAGCCCGCCCGCGCCGGCGATGATCTTGTCGAGCTCGGCCTGGGACGCGGAGAGCCCATTCATCTTCCAATTGCCGGCGATTAGTGGGCGCAAGCCTGCCATCGTTTAGTCCCTTTCGGCCTGCCGTTATCAGACCCGTCCGGCAGATGCCAGTCGTGGCCGGCCGCGCGGCGATCCTGCTTGAGTTGCAAGCGTTTGGGCCGCTCCCTATAAGAGCGCGGCCACCCCTGCGGCGATGCCGATCGCGACGGAAGAAACACGCGCCGATGCTCCGCGGAATTCACAAAGCGTCCTCGACCTGGCTCGGCAAGGCCGTCATGGCCGCCGTGATGGGCTTCCTGGTGATCAGCTTCGCCATCTGGGGAATTGGCGACATTTTCCGCGGCGCCGGACGCAACGACGTCGCCAAAATCGGCGGCAGCGAAATTTCGATCGATCAGTTCCGCCAATACTATAACAATCGCCTGCAGCAATACTCGCAGCAGGCGCGGCGGCCGATTTCGTCCGACCAGGCGCGCGCCCTCGGCCTTGACCGTCAGATTCTCGGTCAGATCATCGCCGAAACGACGCTGAGCGAAAAGGCGCGCGACATGCGGCTGGCGCTGAGTGACGCCGAGATTGCCAACCGTATTACCAGCGATCCGAGCTTTCGCGGCCCGGACGGTCAATTCGACCACAACCGCTTCCAGGCGATCATCAACCAGGCCGGTTATACGGAAGGGCGCTTCGTGCAGGAGCAGCGCGATGTGCTGCTCCGCCGCCAGATCGCGCAGAGCATCAGCGGCGGCTTGACCGCCCCCAAGACCGCGATTGAAGTGGTCAATCAATTCCGCAACGAGATGCGCGCCGTCGATTACCTCGCGCTCGGGCCGGCGCAAGCCGGCGATGTTCCGGCGCCGACCGCCGATCAACTCAAGCAATATTTCGACGAGCGCAAGGCGCTGTTCCGCGCGCCCGAATACCGGAAGGTCACGCTGCTTTCGGTGTCGCCCGCCGATCTCGCCAAACCAGACGCCGTCAGTGACGCCGACGCCAAGGCCTATTACGAGCAGCACAAAGGGCAATACGGCAAGCCGGAGAAGCGCGAAATCCGCCAGATCGTCTTCGCCAACGCGGAGGATGCGGCGGCGGCACGCGAGAAGATCAGCAAGGGCGCGAGTTTCGACGACATTGTCAAGGAGCGTGGGCTCAAGCCGAGCGATACCGATCTCGGTATGCTCACCCGTTCCGACATCATCGATCCGGCGGTGTCGGCAGCGGCGTTCTCGCTCAAACCCGGCGAAGTAAGCTCGCCCGTCAAAGGCACCTTCGGCGGCGTGCTGGTCACAGTCGGCAAGATCGAGGCGGGCGAGCAAAAGAGCTACGAGGAGGTCGCCGGCCAAATCAAGCGCGAGATTGCCGAGGAGCGCGCGCGCATCGAGGTCGGCGAACTGCGCGACAAGATCGAAGACGAGAAAGCTTCCGGCGCGACGCTGGCCGAGGCGGCCAAGAAACTCAGTCTCAAAGCGGTCACCATTGACGCCGTCGACCGCTCCGGACGCGGACCCGATGGCAAACCGATTGCCGAATTGCCGAAAGGCGTCGATCTCGTGGCGGCCGCCTTCAACAGCGACGTCGGCGTCGACAACGAAGCGCTGCAATTGCCGACCGGCGGCTACGTTTATTTCGACGTCAACGCCATCATGCCTTCCCGCGAGCGCACGCTCGACGAGGTCAAAGATAAGGTCGAGGCCGCGTGGCGCGACGACGAAATTACCAAGCGCTTGATCGCTAAGGCCGACGCCCTGCTGGCCAAGCTCAAGAGCGGGGCGACGCTCGAACAAGTGGCGAGTGAGGCTGGCCTGCAGGTGCAGAAAGGCGCCGGCCTGCAGCGCGGACGCCCGGGCGGATTTGTGCCGGCCAAGCTCGTGCAGGCGGTCTTCGCTTCACCCAAGGACGTGCCCGCCGTCGCCGAAGGCGACAAGCCGACCGAGCGCTTCGTCTTCAAGGTGACGGAGGTCAGCGATCCGGTGCTCGACCCCACCTCGCAAGAGGCCAAGGCCATCGCCGCCACGCTCGAAAATTCCTATGCCGATGACCTGATCGGTCAGTTCATCGCGCGACTGGAAAGCGACTATGGCGTGACCGTCAATGAGGCGGCGCTCAACCAGGTGGTCGGGGGTTCATCCGAGCCCGGCGGCTGAGGTCATGCAGATCGAGCCTTCGGAGGCTGAATTCGCCGAGCGCTACGGCCGCGGCGAGCCGCAGGTGGTGTGGACAAGCCTGGTCGCCGATTTGGAGACCCCGGTCTCCGCCTTCCTCAAGCTGGGCGGCGGCAAGCCGATGAGCTTTCTTTTGGAGTCGGTCGAGGGCGGAGCGACGCGTGGCCGCTATTCGATCATCGGCCTCGAGCCGGACTTGATCTGGCGCGCCAACGGCGCGCGCGCCGAAGTCAATCGCCAGGCGCGCAGCCAGAGCAAGTTCGCGTCCTGCCCCGAGCCGCCGCTGCAGGCGCTGCGCGCTTTGATCACGGAAAGCCGCATCGCGCTGCCCGCGGCGCTGCCGCCGATGGCGGCCGGCGTGTTCGGTTACCTAGGCTACGACATGGTGCGGCTGATGGAGGAACTTCCGGCGACGCACCCCGACCCGATCGGCATTCCCGACGCCATCTTGGTGCGCCCAACCATCATCGTGGTCTTCGATACGGTCGAGGATTCGATCACCGTGGTGACGCCGGTGCGGCCGGAGCGCGGCACCGACGCCGGCGCGGCGCTTAAGCGCGCGGTCGAGCGCCTGTCGGCGGTCGTTGATGCGCTTGACCGGCCGCTCGACAAGTCGCTCGCCGACACTCACGCCGGGCCATTCGAGGTGCCGGCGCGATCGAACACCGCGCCCGACGAGTACAAGGCCATGGTGCGGCGGGCGCGCGACTACATCGCCGCGGGCGACGCCTTCCAGATCGTGCTGGCGCAGCGCTTCGAGGCTCCGTTCACGCTGCCGCCCTTCTCGCTCTACCGCGCGCTCAGGCGCATCAATCCGGCACCTTTTTTATTCTTTCTCGACTACGGCGATTTCGCCGTCGCCGGCTCCAGTCCGGAAATTCTCGTGCGGCTGCGCGGCGACACCGTCACCATCCGGCCGATCGCCGGCACGCGGCCGCGCGGCGCCACGCCGCACGAGGATAAGGCGATGGAAGAAAGCCTGCTCGCCGATCCGAAGGAGCGCGCCGAGCATCTGATGCTGCTCGATCTCGGCCGCAACGATGTCGGGCGCGTCGCCAAGATCGGCACGGTGAAGGTCACCGACCAGTTCTTCGTCGAGCGCTACAGCCAGGTGATGCATATCGTCTCCAACGTCGAAGGCATCCTCGACGGCAAATGCGACGCGCTCGATGCGCTCGCCGCCGGTTTTCCCGCCGGCACCGTGTCGGGCGCCCCGAAAGTACGCGCGATGCAAATCATCGACGAGTTGGAGAAGGAAAAGCGCGGGCTCTATGCCGGTTGCGTCGGCTACTTCTCCGCCGCCGGCGAGATGGACACTTGCATCGTGCTGCGCACCGCGCTGATCAAGAATGGCATCATGTATGTGCAGGCCGGCGCCGGCATCGTTGCCGACAGCGATCCCGACTATGAGCAGACCGAATGCATCAACAAGGCGAAGGCCTTGTTCCGGGCGGCGGAGGAGGCTCGTCGGTTTGCCAGCACCGCCAAGCGCGGACAGTGACGGAGACAGCCATGAGCCACGACCACGATCATACGCTGAAGTGGAAATACGATGGCGTGCGGGTCATTCCCGGCCATTCGCTCGATCCCAACACGGCGCAGACGCCGGGCATGGACCGCAAGGCCGCCATCAACTATGCGCGCGTCGGCGCGCAGAAAATCTGGGCAGGCACCGTCTCCATCCACCCCAACGCCAAGACCGGCGCGCATCATCACGGCGCGCTGGAAAGTGTGATCTACGTCGTCCGCGGAAGAGCGCGCATGCGCTGGGGCGAACACCTCGAATTCGTCGCCGAGGCCGGACCCGGCGATTTCATCTACGTGCCGCCTTACGTGCCGCATCAGGAGATCAATGCCAGCCGCGACGAGGTGCTCGAATGCGTGCTGGTGCGCTCCGACAATGAGGCGGTGGTGGTCAATCTCGACATCGCGCCGGTCGAGAAGCCGGAAGACGTCCCCTGGGTCGACCCGATCCATAAACGGTAGGCAGCAAGGCCGGCGCAAGCTGGTGTAAGCTTGCGCCGGGGGCTTGGGGACCGCCAAGGTCATGATCGCGCGCATTGCCGTCGGGCTCGACCGGGCGGTCGGCATTTGCATAGCCGCCGCGCAATGGTTGGCGCTGCCCCTCGTCTTGCTGCTGTTTCTGCAATGGCCGTTGCGCGACCTCGTGCGCGCTTATTCGCGCGAGGCCAACGATCTCGGCCAGATCGCCTTTGCACTCTATGTCGCGGTGAGCGTCACGGCGGCGACGCGGGCCGGCACGCATCTCGCCGCCGATACGCTGGCGCAGCGCTATTCGCCGCGCGTCCGCCACTGGCTCAAGAAATTCGGGTCGATCGTTAGTCTGCTGCCCTGGGCCTTATTCGTGCTGATCGCGAGCCGCAACATCGTGCTCTCGTCCCTCGGCGAGCTCGAGCGCTTTCCCGACACCAACAATCCCGCCTATTTCGTCATCAAGCTGGCCCTCTGGCTCATGAGCGTCTTGCTGCTCGTCCAGCTGGCGGTCGACCTCGCCCGCCCACTGCCGCAGGATGCGCGCTGATGGAATGGACCGGCCTTGCGCTGCTGATGCTTGTCGGCGCGGGGATTATTTTCACCGGCTTGCCGGCGGCCTTCGTCCTGATCGCGGCGGCGGTGCTCGGCGCCTTCATCGGCGTTTGCAGCAGCGTCATTCCGCTGAGCCTGCTCGGCGCGCTGCCCGGCCGCCTGATCAATCTGTTCGACAACGACCTGCTGCAGGCCTTGCCGCTTTACGTGATCATGGGCCTCTTGCTCGATCGCCTGCCGGTCGCCGACGCACTCTACCGTGCCGGCAACGCCGCCCTGCCGCGGGGGCCTTCGGCGCCGCTCGTCTCCGGTATCTTGCTCGGCGCGCTGCTTGGGCCGATGAATGGCTCGGTCGGCGCCAGCGTGTTCGGGCTGTCGCGCGTGATTGCGCCGCGGCTTACCGCCGAGGGCGTGCCCCCGGCCTCGCGCGATGCCGTAATTGCGGTCGCCTCCACGCTCGGCGTGCTGGTGCCGCCGTCACTGGTGCTGATCCTGCTCAGCGACGCCATGCTCAACGCGCACACCCTCGCCGTCACTGAGACTGGCCGCGCAGACCGCGTCATCAATACCCAGGACATTTTCCATGCCGCACTGGTGCCGGCCGGGATTTTTCTACTGTTGTGTCTGATCCTGGCATGGTTCGTTGGCCACAACGCCAAACGCTTGCCGCCGCGCGAGCCACTCACCATGCGGCAAGGTTTTCTCGCCGCATTTGCCGTGGCGGCGCTGATCCTGCTCCTCGGCGGTGTTGCAGCCGGTTATTTCTTCGCCGTCGAGGCGGCGGCGGTCGGCGCATTCGTGCTGTTGGTCGCGGGTGTTGCGACCGGGCAGCTGCGCCTGCCGGTGCTGCGCGGCTTGCTGCACGACGCCATGGCGATCACCGGCGCGCTGTTCACGTTGCTGGTCGCGGCGACCAGCTTCACGCTCATCTTGCGCCTGCTCGGCACCGACCAGCTGGTGAGCAACCTGGTCGCCGCCATTCCGGGCGGCGACATTCCGGTGACCGCGGTCGTGCTCGCGGTCATTGCACTCTGCGCCTTCGTGCTCGACGCCTTCGAGATCATCTTTGTCGTGGTGCCGATCGTCGTTCCCCCGCTCCTCATCCGCGTCGCCGATGCGCGCTGGGTATCGGTGCTGGTGCTGCTGACGCTGCAAGCGAGCTTCCTGCTGCCGCCATTCGGCTACGCCTTGATGATGGTGCGCGGCTTGGCGAAACCGCCGGCGCCGTTCCGCCTCTTCGTGCGCGCGCTTGTCCCCTTTCTCGCCGCGCAATGGCTGCTGCTTCTGTTGGTGCTGGTCATGCCGCGCATCGTGCACCTGGTCGACAACCCGGGCGATAGCCTGCGCAACGCGGCGCCCCTGAGCGACCAGGAAATCGACAAGCGGTTCAATGAGATGGTGCCGCTGCCGCCGGATTCGCCGCCATGAACGCTGCTTGACCCCCCGGGGAGCGCCGCTTAAGACCCTTGGCGGGTGCGCCATGATCGTTCTGATCGACAATTACGACAGTTTCACCTTCAACCTGGTCCACTATTTCGGTGAGCTGGGCGCCGAGGTGACCGTCCATCGCAACGACAAGATTTCAGTCGCGGCGGCGATGGCGCTGCAACCGGAAGCGATCGTGCTGTCGCCCGGTCCCTGCACCCCGAACGAGGCGGGCATCTGCCTCGACCTCATCCAGCAGGCGGCACCTACCGTTCCGATCCTCGGCGTCTGCCTTGGTCATCAGGCGATCGGCCAGGCCTTCGGCGGTAAAGTGGCGCGCGCACCGCAGCAGGTGCACGGCAAGCTGTCCGAAATTCACCACGGCGGCACCGGCGTGTTCCGCGGCATCAACGCTCCGTTTCCGGCGACGCGCTATCATTCGTTGGTGGTCGCGCGCGAGGGCCTGCCGCGCGAGCTTGCCGTCAACGCGGAAACCGCCGATCGCACCATCATGGGGCTCGCGCATACGAGCCTGCCGGTCCACGGCGTGCAATTCCATCCCGAGAGCATCGCCTCCGAGCACGGCCATCTGATCCTGCGCAATTTCCTCGACCTTGCGGCCGCCTGGAACGCCAAGACTGGCCGGCACGTCGCGACTATGCACGCGGCGGAATAAGCGAGATCGGCCGTGACCGACGATTTCAAAGCGCTCATCGCCAAGGTCGCGACCGGCGCCTCCCTCACCCGCGAGGAAGCGGCGAGCGCCTTCGATCGCATGATGTCGGGCGAGGCGACGCCCTCGCAGATGGGCGGCTTATTGATGGCGTTGCGCGTGCGTGGCGAGACGGTGGACGAGATCACCGGCGCGGTCACGACCATGCGCGCCAAGATGTTGGGTGTGAAGGCTCCCAAGGATGCAGTCGACGTCGTCGGGACCGGCGGCGACGCCTCCGGCTCGTTCAACATCTCGACCTGCGCCGCCTTCATCGTCGCAGGATGCGGCGTGCCGGTCGCCAAGCACGGCAACCGCGCGCTGTCGTCGAAGTCAGGAGCCGCCGACGTGCTTGGCGCGCTCGGCGTCAAGATCGACTTGAATGCCGAGCAAGTCGGCCGTTGCATCAGCGCGGCCGGCATCGGCTTCATGTTCGCGCCGGCGCATCATCCAGCCATGAAAAATGTCGGTCCGACGCGGGTCGAACTCGGTACTCGCACCATCTTTAATCTGCTCGGGCCGCTGTCCAATCCGGCAAGCGTCAAACGACAGATGATCGGCACCTTCTCCAAGCACTGGGTCGAGCCGATGGCGCAAGTGCTGCGCAATCTCGGCTCGGAGGCGATCTGGGTGGTGCACGGCTCCGACGGGCTCGACGAGATCACCACTTCGGGGCCGACCACCGTGGCGGCCTTGGAAAACGGGACGATACGGGTGTTCGAAATTGCGCCGGAGGATGCCGGCCTGCCGCGCGCCAAGCCGGAAGCGCTGCGCGGCGGCGATGCCGACTATAACGCCAAGGCGCTCATCGACGTGCTCAAAGGCAAGCCGGGCGCGCTCCGCGACGTGGCGCTGATCAACGCCGCCGCCGCGCTCATCGTCGCCGGCAAGGCCAAGAGTTTGCGGGACGGCGCCAAGCTCGCCGCCCGTTCGCTCGACAGCGGCGAGGCCGAGGGCCGGCTGGACCGGCTGATCGCGATCTCCAACGCGTCGGAGGCGGCATGAGCGATATCCTCGCCAAGATCGCGGCCTATAAGCGCGAGGAGATCGCGGCGGCCAAGCGCGCCAAGCCGCTGAGCGTGCTGGAAGCCGAGGCCAAGTCGGCGCCGTCGCCGCGCGGCTTCCTCAAGGCGATCGAGCGCAAGCTTGCTGGGCGCGATTATGCGTTGATCGCCGAGATCAAGAAGGCAAGCCCGTCAAAGGGGCTCATCCGCGCCGACTTCGATCCGCCGACACTCGCGCAGGCCTATGAAGCGGGGGGCGCGACTTGTCTGTCGGTGCTGACCGACGCGCCCTCGTTCCAGGGCAAGCCGGAATTCTTGGCGCAAGCCCGCGCCGCCACCACACTGCCGGTCTTGCGCAAGGATTTCATCTACGAGCCCTATCAGGTCGTGCAATCGCGGGCGCTCGGCGCCGACTGCATCTTGATCATCATGGCGGCGGTCGACGACGCGGCGGCGCGCGACATCGAGGACGCAAGCCTTGCCAATGGAATGGATGTTCTGCTCGAAGTTCATCAAGAAGATGAATTAACAAGAGCTTTACGGTTGCGCTCACGCCTGATCGGCATCAACAACCGCGATCTGCGTAATTTCAAAACTTCCCTCGCCGTCAGCGAGCGCCTGGCGCCGCGCATCCCCAAAGACCGCATCGTGGTCGCCGAAAGCGGGCTTAATACGCCGGCCGATCTTGCCCGCCTCGCGGACGCCGGCATTTCCACCTTCCTCATCGGCGAGAGCCTGATGCGGCAAAACGACGTGGCGGCCGCAACGCGCGCCATCCTCGCCCGCGCGCCGCGCCACGCCGCCGTGGATTAGCCCCATGGCGCGGGGCAGCAAGAGAGGTCCCGCCAAGAAGAAGGCGCCCCTGCTCGGCGACGCCGAACTCACCCATATCGACCAGCGCGGGCAAGCACGCATGGTCGACGTCTCGGCCAAGAGCGCGACCGAGCGCGTCGCGGTTGCCGAGGGCAAGATCATCATGCGCAAGGAGACGCTCGACCTGGTGCTCGCTGGCAATGCCATGAAGGGCGACGTGCTCGGCGCGGCGCGCCTTGCCGGCATCATGGCGGCCAAACGCACGCACGGGCTGATCCCGCTTTGCCATCCGCTGCCGATCACCAAGGTCGCGATCGAAATCAATCCCGAGCACGCCCTGCCCGGCTTCCTGGTGCAGGCGACGGTGAAAGTGACCGGCCAGACGGGCGTGGAAATGGAAGCGCTGACCGCCGTGTCGATCGCATGTCTGACCATCTACGACATGGTCAAAGCGGTCGAGAAAGGCATGCGCATCGAGGGCATCCGCCTGTTGTCGAAGACGGGCGGCAAATCCGGCGACTGGCGCGCCGAGGACTAGCGCATGATCCCGAAAGTTGAGAACCGATATTCGGATCAGATCATGCACGCACGAAAGATTCGTCCGTGGCTTTGATGCCGGTCGCTGAAGCTTTGGCGCGCGTGCTCGCGGATGCGCGTGCGCTGCCGACGGAACAGGTGCCGCTCAAGCACTCGGTCGGGTGCGTGCTCGCCGAAGACGTCGTCGCCCTGCGCACGCTGCCCCCGGCAGATGTTTCCGCCATGGACGGCTACGCGGTGCGCGCGCGCGATGTGGCGCAGGCGCCGGCGAGGCTGCGCGTGATCGGCGAAGTGGCGGCCGGCCATCCCTTCGCCGGCGGCGTCGGTGCGGGCGAGGCCGTGCGCATCTTCACCGGCGCTTTGCTGCCGGCGGGCAGCGACACCGTCGTCGTCCAGGAGCTGGCGAGCCGCGACGGTGACGAAGTCACCTTCACCAAGCCGACGGCCAAGGGCCGCAACGTCCGCCGCACGGGAATCGATTTCGCACAGGGCGCGGTACTGCTGCACAAGGGCCGCCGCCTTACCGATCGCGACGTCATGCTGGCCGCCGCCATGAACCATCCGGCGCTGCCGGTGCACCGCCGGGTCAAGGTCGCGGTGCTCGGCACCGGCGACGAATTGGTCCCGCCAGGCAGCGCGGCGAATACGGGTGAAATCGTCTACTCCAATGGTTTCGCGCTCTTGGCCTTAGCCGAGAGCGAAGGCGCGGTCGCCGAAGATCTCGGCGTCGCGCGCGATAACATCGCGGACATTGCTGTCTGCGTTCGGCGCGCGCGCGCTTGGGGCGCCGATATTCTGCTGACCTCGGGCGGCGCCTCGGTCGGCGAGCACGATCTGGTGCAGCGGGCGCTGCGCGCCGAGGGGCTCGCGCTCTCCTTCTGGCGGGTGGCGCTGAGGCCGGGACGGCCAATGATGCATGGCCGGCTCGGGCCCATGCAGGTGCTCGGCGTGCCAGGCAATCCGGTCTCCGCCTATGTCTGCGCCTTCCTGTTCCTGGTACCCCTGATCCGGCGGCTGGCCGGCCGCGCCGACCTCACGCCGACTCCGCAAGCGGCGCGGCTCGGCCGCGATCTACCGGCCAATGACGAGCGGCAGGATTACCTGCGGGCGACCCTCGCCGAGGGGCCCGGTGGCCTTGTGGCGACCCCGCTGCCCGACCAGGACAGTTCCCTGATGGCTCCGTTGGCCAAGGCCGATTGCCTGCTGATTCGCGAGCCGCACGCGCCGGCGGCGGTAGCCGGTTCACCCTGCGTCATCCTTAAGCTCGGCCTTTAGCGGCCTTTCGATTTTTTCACCTCAAATTAAACCCTTGCAGAACACATATCGAACAGATAGTGTCCGTTCATGATTTGTTTCTGGCCGCCCGCCGCTGTGACATGAGGGGCGCCGGCCGCGACGGGGAAAAACCGATGCTGACCCGCAAGCAATTCGAGCTTTTGCGCTTCATCCACGAGCGCCTCACCGAAAGCGGCGTGCCGCCCTCTTTCGATGAAATGAAAGATGCGCTCGATCTGCGCTCGAAGTCCGGCATCCACCGGTTGATCACCGCGCTCGAGGAGCGCGGTTTCATTCGACGGCTCGCCAATCGGGCGCGCGCGATCGAGGTGATCAAGCTGCCCGAGTCGGTCGGCCATGGCCTCTCCGGGCGCGCGCGCGGTTTCACCCCGAGCGTGATCGAGGGCGGCGGCCGCGTGCGCCCCTCCTCGGATGAGGAGATCGCCGAGGGTGGGCGTCCAATCGCGGTGCCGGTGATGGGCCGCATCGCCGCCGGCACGCCGATCGAAGCGATCCAAACCCGCAGCCATGTCATCAATATGCCGCCCGATTTGCTCTCCAGCGGCGAACACTTTGCGCTCGAAGTGCGCGGCGATTCGATGATCGAAGCCGGCATCCTCGACGGCGACATCGCGCTCATTCGCAAATCGGAGGGCGCCGAAACCGGCGATATTGTCGTGGCCCTGATCGACGACGAGGAGGCAACGCTCAAGCGCTTCCGCCGGCGCGGCGCCTCGATCGCGCTGGAGCCCGCCAACACCGCTTACGAGGTGCGCATTTTGCCGCCTAACCGCGTGCGCATCCAAGGCAAACTGGTCGGATTGTTCCGCCGCTACTGATCATCGGCTTCCAAGGCGTCCTTTGGCGGCGTGGCGTCCGGTGGCACAGAGCGCGTTGGTCCCAAGACAATCGGCTCGGTGGGCGGGCCATGCGCCCAGGGCCGATCAAGGCCGACCGGGCGCGCCGCGGTTTCCTCAAGTCGCCCGTCGATCAAACGCAACGCCAGCGCGCCCCTTGCGCGCCAGACCTTGCGGTCGATGATCAGCGCCGCGCACGGCGCCTTCGCCTCGCGCTGGCTCACCACCACGGCGGCGCTCGTGCAGTCCTCCGCCAAAGCCTCGAGCGACCGCGCAAAAGATACCGGCCGGCCGTCGGGCAAATGCCCAACGCAGCCGATGGCGTCGCAGGTCACGCCGGTTTGTAAGCTGGCGTCTTTCGGATCGCGGCTATCCGCGTCCGCGGCAAGCCATTCCTTGACGGTGAAAGCATCGCGTTCGTTGAACAGAATCGAGAGCCGGCCGTCGGGGCCGCGAACGGCGGCGGTTCGGCCGTCGGCAGCGACCAGGACGTCCGGACGCGGCGTCATCGCCGCCCACAGGCAGGCGGCGGCCGCCACCACCGCTCCGCTCGCACGCAGCGGCGTGCGCAGCAGGCAAATCAGCAAGAGCCCCGCCGTGCCGAGCAGCAATGGACCGGTACCGAAGGCGGCGATGCGTCCGACCGCGCCCGGCAAATGTGCGACCCACAAGACGACCGTGATCATCCAATCGATGCCCAGTCCCATCGCCCGCCAACAGATCGCGTCGAAGCCGAAGGGCATGGCCAGAACGCCGAGCATGCCCATCGGCATCACCCAGACCGAGACGACCGGCATAGCAAGCAAGTTGGCGAGCACGCCGTAGGGCGCCAAGCGGTGGAAATGGAACGCGGCGTAAGGCGTCGTGGCCAAGCCGGCGACCAGCGAGGCGAGCACGAGGCCGATCGCTTCGCGCCCGCCCCAAAGCGCAAGCCGCGCCGAGAGCGGGCTGTCCTTGTCGATGGGCAGCGGCAGGCCATGCTGGTAGCCGGCGATCAGCGCGAGCGTCGCGGCAAAGGACATCTGGAAGCTCGGATGCACCACCGCCTGCGGCGACAATAGCAGGACCCCCAGCGCGGCGATGGTCAGCGTGCGGAAGGTGAGCACCGCGCGGTCGGCCAAGACGCCAATGAGCACGATGGCGATCATGATGAAGGAGCGCTGGGTCGCCACCTCGGCGCCCGACAGCAACAGATAAAACGCCACGGCAACGAGCGCGCCGGCAGCCGCCCATTTCTTGATCGGGTGGCGGCTCGCGAGCGACGGCACCAGCGCGAGGCCGGCGCGGATGAAGAAGAACACAATCCCCGCCACCACCGCCATGTGATAGCCGGAGATCGACAAGACGTGCGCGAGGCTCGAGACGTACATCGCGTCGTTGACCGGGGCGGTAATGGCATCGCGCTTACCCGTGATCAGCGCCGAGGCGATGGCACCGCGGTCGCCCGGAAGTTCGGCGCGCATGCTTTTGTCGATCGCCTCGCGGATCGAATCGATGACGGCGGCGTAATGCAGCCAGAAGCCGCCCGCGGCCGGCGCGGCCGCCGCCGTGATCTTGCCGAGCACGTAGCCGGAGGCGCCGATGCCCTGGAAATACATGTCGCGGGCAAAATCATAAGCGCCCGGGGCCAACGGTTGCAGCGGCGGCGACAAATGCGCCTTGAAGGTGATGAAGCTGCCGACCGGCGGCGCCGTTCCGCGACGTACGGCGACGCGCACGCGCTTCGGCGCCTCGCTGAGGCGACGGGCTTCGATGTGTTGCACGCGCACGACAATACGGTCACTGCGCTCGCGCTCTTCGCGCAGCTCGACAAAGCCGGTGATCGTCGCGCTGGCTACCGGGTATTGCAGGACCGGGTGCGCGAGGCGCAGCGTCTGCAGCGTCGCCGTGGCAAAGCCAGCCGCCATCGCGGCAAAACCGAGCGCAACGGGAAACGCGACCGCACGATGGCGTGCGAGCACGGCAATCGCGGTCGCGGCGATGGTGGCGCCGAGCGCTGCCCACCAGGCCGGCTCATGGCCGGCGGTGAAATAAAGGACGATGCCGAAACCGTAGGCGACCGGCAGCCAGGGCGCGAGGCGCCCCGGCGCGCATTCAGCGAGCGCCCACTCCGCGATCTGGCGCTTAATGCGCTCGCCGACGGCGTCGAATTCGGGCAATACGCCGGCCGGCCGTCGAGTGGCATCGACGGTCCACGTTTTCGCGCTCGCTTTGCGATTTCGCGGATTGTTCTGCGCCATGCGCGACGCCCCCGATGCGCTCACGCGGGGATTGCAACGCCGCGATGCTACCTCAGCTATTAGTTGTGGCTACGGGAACGGTTGTGAACGCGCACCGCATTTTTGCGGTCAGCCGGCGGCTTTCTCCTTCGCCACATCCTTCGCGAAAGTGTCGCGCAGCCCAATGGTACGGTTGAACACCAGGCGACCCGGCGTCGAGGTCGGATCGAGGCAGAAATAGCCCTGACGCTCGAACTGTACGGAAACGCCTTGCGCGGCCTCCACGAGCGCCGCCTCCAGGCGGGCCGCGCTCAGGATCTCGAGCGAACTGGGGTTGAGGTCGGCGGCGAAATTCGCGACGTCCGGTTCGGGCTTGGTGAACAGCGGATTATAGAGCCGCACTTCCGCGGGCACCGCATGTGCCGCCGATACCCAGTGGATCGTCGATTTGACCTTGCGGCCGTCAGGCGCATTGCCGCCCTTGGTCGCCGGATCGTAAGTGCAGCGCAGCTCGACCACCTCGCCGGCGGCGTTCTTCTTCACCGCGCGGCAGGTGATGAAATAGGCGTAGCGCAGCCGCACCTCGGCGCCGGGTGAGAGCCGGAAGAATTTCTTCGGCGGATTCTCCATGAAGTCGTCGCGTTCGATGAAGAGCTCGCGGGAGAATTTGAGCTTGCGCGATCCGGCCGCCGCGTCGTCGGGATGGTTGGCGGCGTCGAGTTCCTCGACCTGCCCTTCCGGGTAGTTTTCGATCACCACTTTGAGCGGCTTGAGCACCGCCATGCGGCGGGAAGCGCGCCTGTTCAGCACTTCGCGGATCGAGAATTCGAACATGCCGACATCGACGGTGCTATTGGCCTTGGCGACACCGATGCGCCTGACGAAGTCGCGGATCGCCTCCGGCGGCACGCCGCGCCGGCGCAGGCCGGCCATTGTCGGCATGCGCGGATCATCCCACCCCTTCACATGACCGTCGCGCACCAAGAGCGTGAGCACACGCTTCGACAGTACCGTGTAAGTGAGATTGAGCCGGGCGAATTCGTACTGACGCGGCCGCGACGGCACCTGGAGGTGCTCGATGAACCAGTCGTAAAGCGGGCGATGATCTTCGAATTCGAGCGTGCAGATCGAATGGGTGATGTGCTCGATGGCATCCGACTGGCCGTGCGCGAAATCATAGCTCGGATAGATCTTCCAGGCGGTGCCGGTGCGCGGATGCTCGGCGTGCAGGATGCGGTAGAGCACCGGGTCGCGCAGGTTGATGTTGCCCGCGGCCATGTCGATCTTGGCGCGCAGCACCCGCGCGCCATTGGAAAATTCGCCGGCGCGCATACGGCGGAAGAGGTCGAGATTGTCCTCGATCAAGCGGTTGCGGAACGGGCTGTTCCTGCCCGGCTCGGTGAGCGTGCCACGATTGACTCGGATCTGCTCGTGCGTCTGATCGTCGACATAGGCGAGCCCGGCGCGGATCAGATTCTCGGCCCATTGATAGAGCTGCTCGAAATAGTCGGAGGCGTGGTAAAGATGCTTGCCCCAATCGAAGCCGAGCCAGCGTACGTCGCGCTCGATGGCGTCGATATATTCCTGCTCCTCCTTGGCCGGGTTGGTGTCGTCGAAGCGCAGGTGGCAGCGGCCGCCGAACTCCGCGGCGATGCCGAAGTTGAGGACGATCGACTTGGCGTGACCGATATGGAGGTAGCCGTTCGGCTCCGGCGGGAAGCGGGTAACGACTTCGCGCACGCGGCCAGCGTCGAGATCAGCCTTAACGATGTCGCGGATGAAATCGCGCCCGGCCTCCGCTGCGTCCGTCTGCCCGCTTGCCGTATCGGCCTTGGCCATCTGTCCTCGCACTCCGTTCGGCCCCGTTGGCGGCGGCCTATGCCATGACGGGATGCACCGCTCAATGTCAATTGCGCTGACACTATGGTAGACGGACCGCGATGACGGTCGTCACGCGCTTTGCACCCTCCCCCACCGGCTTCCTCCACATCGGGGGGGCGCGTACCGCATTGTTCAACTGGCTCTACGCGCGCCATCGCGGCGGCAAGATGCTGTTGCGCATTGAGGACACCGACCGCGAGCGCTCGACCAACGCGGCAATCAACGCCATCATCGACGGCCTCACTTGGCTCGGGCTCAATTGGGACGGCGAGCCGGTGTTCCAGTTCTCGCGCGCGGCGCGGCACCGGCAAGTGGCCGAGCAGCTGCTTGCCGCCGGCAAGGCGTACCGCTGCTTTGCCAGCCCCGAGGAGCTGACCGCCATGCGTGAGGCGGCGCGGCGCGAGGGGCGCGCCAAGCTCTATGATGGACGCTGGCGCGAGCGCGACGCGTCCGAGGCGCCGCCCGGCGTCAAGCCGGTGATTCGCCTCAAGGCCCCGCTCACCGGCGAGACGGTGATCGAGGACCAGGTGCAAGGCCGTGTCACCTGGCAGAATTCGGACCTCGACGACCTCGTGCTGCTGCGCTCCGACGGCACGCCGACCTACATGCTGGCGGTGGTGGTCGACGACCATGACATGGGCGTCACCCACGTTATCCGCGGCGACGATCATCTCACCAATGCCGCACGGCAGACGCAGATCTACGAGGCGCTTGGCTGGGGCTTGCCGATGATGGCGCATATCCCGCTGATCCACGGACCGGACGGTTCCAAGCTCTCCAAGCGTCACGGTGCGCTCGGCGTCGACGCTTATCGCGCCATGGGTTACCTGCCGGCCGCGATGCGCAATTATTTGGTGCGGCTGGGTTGGGCCCATGGCGACCAGGAAATCTTCACGACCGAGGAAATGGTCGCGGCATTCGATCTGCCGGCGATCGGACGTTCGCCGGCGCGTTTCGACTTTCCCAAGCTCGAGAGCCTCAACGGCTATTACATACGGCAGACGGCGGACGCCGATCTGTTGGCGGCGATCGAGCAACTCTTGCCGCACATCGCCGGTGGTGGGGAACTTGCGAGCAAAATGACGCCCGCTATGCGGGCCAAATTGCTCGCCGCCATGCCCGGCCTGAAGGAACGCGCCAAGACTTTGGTCGAACTCTTCGAGGCCTCCCGCTTTGTCTGGACCGATCGTCCGATCGACATTAACGACCAAGCGCGGGCTCTGCTCACCCCGGAAGCAAAAGCCATGATCGGCGCGCTGCTGCCCGAACTGGCGGCTTCTGCCGACTGGAGCACAGCTACCGTCGAAGCCGCGGTGCGCGGCTTTGCTGAGCGCTCGGGGCTTAAGCTTGGCGCCGTCGCTCAGCCGCTGCGCGCCGCGATGACCGGCCGCACGACCTCGCCACCGATTTTTGACGTCCTTGCCGTCCTCGGGCGCGAGGAGAGCCTGGCGCGGCTGCGCGACCAAGCTGCGGTACCGAGCGAGGTGTAACCGCTGCAAGCGTTTCGGAGCCGACAGGCCGTGCCCATATTGTGGGCGCGTCTTTCGAGGGCCCTATCTTGCAGTGCACACAAGGATGGGCTACGCGAAAGACGCCGGAAAAGACTGCGCGGCCGAGCCGCGATCGCGCCGCTTCCGGCCCCTTTCGAACCGAGACGCCGCTGCTCGCTGTAACACGAGGGTTCGCCCATGGACGCCAAAACCGACACGCGGAAAACCAGCTCGATTACCGTCGGCAACAAGAACTGGGATTTCCCGATCTACAAAGGCAGCATCGGCCCGGACGTGATCGATATCGCCAAATTCTACAACGAGACCGGGATGTTCACCTACGACCCCGGCTTTACCTCGACGGCGAGCTGCGAGTCGAAGATCACCTATATCGACGGCGACGAGGGCGTGCTGCTCTATCGCGGTTACCCGATCGAGCAACTCGCCGAGCACGGCGATTTCCTGGAGACCTGCTATCTGTTGCTCTACGGCGAACTGCCGACGCCGGCGCAGAAGGCGGATTTCGATTACCGCGTCACGCGCCACACCATGGTGCACGAGCAGATGGCCCGTTTTTTTCAGGGCTACCGGCGCGACGCGCATCCGATGGCGGTGATGGTCGGCTCGGTTGGCGCGCTGTCGGCCTTTTACCACGACTCGACCGACATCTCCGATCCGCATCAGCGCATGGTCGCCTCGATCCGCATGATCGCGAAAACGCCGACGCTTGCGGCGATGGCCTACAAATATTCGATCGGTCAGCCCTTCGTTTATCCGAAGAACGACCTCGACTTCGCGTCGAATTTTCTGCGCATGTGCTATGCGGTTCCCGCGGAGGAGTACAAGGTCAACCCCGTGCTCGCGCGCGCCATGGACCGCATCTTTATCCTGCACGCCGATCACGAGCAGAACGCTTCAACCTCGACGGTCAGGCTTGCCGGCTCCTCCGGTGCCAATCCGTTCGCCTGTATCGCGGCGGGCTGCGCCTGCTTATGGGGCCCGGCGCATGGCGGCGCCAACGAGGCGGCGCTCAATATGCTGCGCGAGATCGGCACGGTCGACCGTATTCCTGAATTCGTACGCCGCGCCAAGGACAAGAACGACAGCTACCGGCTGATGGGCTTCGGCCACCGCGTCTACAAGCATTACGATCCGCGCGCCAAGATCATGCAGAAGACCTGCCACGAGGTCTTGAACGAGCTCGGCATCAAGGACGACCCGCTGCTCGAGGTCGCCATGGAGCTGGAAAAGATCGCGCTCAACGACCCGTATTTCATCGAGAAGAAGCTCTATCCGAACATCGATTTCTATTCCGGCATCACGCTCAAGGCGATGGGCTTCCCGACCACGATGTTCACCGTGCTGTTCGCGGTCGCGCGCACCGTCGGCTGGATCGCGCAGTGGAAAGAGATGATCGAGGATCCGCACCAAAAGATCGGCCGCCCGCGCCAGCTCTATACCGGCGCACCCAAGCGCGACTACGTGCCGATTTCGCGGCGCAAGTAAGCGAAGTCAGCCGCCCTTGCCGTTGCCGCCCTTGCCGTTGAGCTTGGGCGCCTTGGCGCCGTCATAGGCCCACTGCGCGTAGATGCCGGCCCAGGTGAACCCGCCGCCGAACGCCGCGAGCACCATCTTGTCGCCGCGCTTGAGCTTCGGCTCGTAATCCCACAGGCACAGCGGAATGGTCGCGTTGGTGGTGTTGCCGTATTTGTGGATGGTCACCATCACCTTGTCCATGGCGAGCCCCATGCGCTCGGCGGTCGACTCGATGATGCGTTTATTGGCCTGATGCGGCACCAGCCAGTCGATCATGTTGGCGCGCAGATTGTTGCGCGCCATAATCTGGCCCGCCACCTCCGCCATCTTGGCGATGGCGAATTTGTACACCGCGGCGCCTTCCTGATGCACGTAATGCAGGCGCTTGGCCACGGTCTCGACGCTCGCCGGCATGCGGCTGCCGCCCGCCTTCTGATGCAAATGAATCATGCCGGAGCCGTCGGAATGGATCTGCGCGTCGAGAATGCCGTAGCCCTGGTCGTTGGGCTCGAGCAGCACGGCGCCGGCGCCGTCGCCGAACAGCACGCAGGTCGCGCGGTCGGTGTAGTCGATGATCGACGACATCTTGTCGGCGCCGACCACCACGACCTTGCGCGCCGTGCCGGTGGCGATGAATTGGGCGGCGATGGTGAGCGAATAGAGGAAGCCGGAACAGGCCGCCTGCACGTCGAACGAGCCGATATTGTTGATGCCGACCATGTCGCAGATGAGGTTCGCGGTCGAGGGAAACTGCATGTCCGGCGTGGTGGTCGCGCAGATCAGGAGATCGACTTCGCTCGTCTTGGTGTTGGTCTTTTGCAGCAAGCCGCGCACCGCTTCGGCGGCCATGTGCGAGGTGCCGAGGCCCTCGCCCTTCAAGATGTGACGTTCCTTGATGCCGGTGCGTTCGGTGATCCAGGCGTCGCTGGTGTCGACCATGCGCGCCAGCTCCGCATTGGTGAGCAGATCGGGCGGCACGTAGCCATGGACGGCGGTGATTGCGGCGCGAGAGGGAATAGGCAAGGTCAAATCCCGGTTTGGCACCAATCGCTTAGGCCGCAGGGCCGAAGGGCGGGGCAACTTACGCTGAAGGCCGCGCCAATGCCACTAATTCCTGTGCAACCTGGCCGCGCTTGGGGAGATAGCTCAGCACCACTCCGGCGGCGCGGGCGCTGGGAACCCCTTCCCCGACACCCATGATGGCGTCGAGCCGGCCGAAGGCTGCGGTCTGCCGGGCGCGCTCCGGGCCGTCGGTCAGCAAGGGAAACAAGGCGGCGGCAAGGCGCTCCGCCGTGCAGTCCCGCTGCAGGAATTGCGGCACGATCTCCTCGCCAAGGACGAGATTGGCCAGAATGACCGTGCTCACCTTGATCAGGGCCCGCGCGACTGCTTCTTCGACCATGGAAACCTTGTAAGCGGCCACCATTGGCACGCCGGCCAGCGCCAGCTCCAACGTCGAAGTTCCCGATTTGGTGAGTGCTGCCCGCGCCTGGCGGAAGGCAGCATGCTTGTCCGCGGGCTCCGTGACGACGCGCGCCGGCACGCTCCACGCAGCCGCGGCCTGCCGCACCTCGCCGGCCAGGTGCGGCACAGCCGGCACCACAACCTCCAGCGGACCGAAGCGATCCCGCAACCGTTCAAGCGCGGCGCCAAAGGTCGCCGCCAAGCGGCGGACCTCGCCCGTCCGGCTGCCCGGCAGAGCCAGCACAAGCGGTGGATCGGCCCGCCGCCGCAGCGCCTCCGCTGCATTTGGGCGCAGCTTTCCGATTTGCTCGGTTAAAGGGTGACCGACATAGGTCGCCGGCGGACCGCCAAGACGGCGCAGCGTCGCCGGTTCGAATGGCAACAGCGCCAATACGTGATCGATGTAACCGCGCATCGCTTTGGCGCGGCCGGGTCGCCAAGCCCATACCGAGGGGCAAACGTAATCGATGATCGGAATATGCGGCGCCTGCCGGCGCACGCGCCGCGCTATTCGGTGCGTGAAGTCCGGGCTGTCGACGATGACCAACACGTCGGGATTGGCGGCGATGACCGCAGCGGCGGCTTCGGCAATGCGTTTGAGAATCTTCCAGAGGCGCGCCGGAATGGCGGCAAAGCCGATGATGGCGAGATCGCCGAGCGGAAAAGCGCTGTTCACGCCAAGCGCCGCCATCTGCGCACCGCCAAGGCCGGAGATTCGGATATGGCCGTCGGTTGCCTGCCGCAGCGCCCCGATCAACGCCGCCCCCAGGCGGTCACCGGATTCCTCGCCCGCGATGATGTACACGTGCGCGCTGGCCTTAACGGCGTCCGCCATCATTCATTGTCCTGTGGGGATGCCGACGACGAACACATTGGCGCGATCAGCCTCCTGCACTAGCCGCTCGGCCTCGGCCACGATCGTGCTGCCCGCGGCCACAGCGATGCCGGCAAGGCCGGCGTACGCCACATGTTCGACGGTTTGCGGTCCGATCGAGGGCAAATCGAAGCGCCGGTCCTGTCCGTGCTTGGGACCCTTGACCAGCACGCCGTGACCGGCCGGTGCGCGCACGCGGCCGCTTGCGCGCATGTGCGCGATGCGGCTGAGCATCTCATCGGTGCCCTCCGCCGCCTCGACCGCCAAGACGTGCCGATCCGCCACCACGACAGCCTGCCCGACATCGAACGGCGCACTGGCGCGCAGATAGTCGAAGCCCAAGGCGATGTCGGAGCGGTCGCGCTCTGACGGTTGCGCGCGGCCGAGCACGCTCCCCGGCATCAGGATTTCCGGCGCCACTTCATGCGCCCCGAGCACGTGGAAGCCGTTCTCCTCGAACAGTCGGCCGATGTTCTTGAGCAGATGATCGTCGCCGCCGCTATAGGCCGCGATGATGCGTGGCATCAACATCAGTGTCCGCCAATCCGGTCTGATCTGCCATAAGGCCGGCCGCAGCAGCGAGCCGATCAACACCACGTCGTGGCAGCCGGCGGCGTGGGCGAGACGCTCGAACTTGCCGGCCTGTCCGACATAGAGCCAATGGTGCGGCCGTTTGGCGAAATCCGTGGGATCAGCAGCGCCGTGCAGCGGGAACAGCAGCACTTGCCGCCCCTGTGCGGCAACTGAGTCCGCAACCGCCAACGGCAAGCTGCCGCCGCCGCAGATCAGCGCGAGCGGGCCCGATGCGCTCACCTGCGCCGTGGCGCTCATAGCTCCTCATCGGCTTCGTTGCGTTTGACCGCCATGGTGAGCGGGCGTGTGCCGGAACGAATGAAGGCGATCATCTCGGCAACAAGCGGCTCGCCGCCGCACTCCGCTTCCAACTGATCAAGGCGCGCGCGAAACTCGCCGGTGCCGAAAAACAGGGCTTCATACGCCCGCCGCAGCGCAAGAATCTCGGATTTCGCTGTGCCCCTGCGGCGCAGACCAATGACATTGAGCCCAACCAGATTGGCCAGCGGTCCCTGCACGGCGCCCCAAGGAATGACGTCCGCGCGCGCGCCGGAGAGACCGACAATCATGGCGCCTTGGCCGATGCGCACGAATTGCCGCACCGCCGCGCCGCCGCCGAACACCACGTGATCGCCGATCTCGACGTGGCCGCCGAGCATCACATTGTTGGCGATGGTCACGTTGTTGCCGACTTTGCAGTCGTGGCCGACATGGCTGCCAATCAGCAGAAAGCAGCGATCGCCGACTTGTGTGAGACCGCCGCCGTCCTCGGTGCCGGTGTTGATGGTGACGTGCTCGCGGATTTCGCAATCGGCGCCCACCAGGAGCCGCGTCGCGCCGCCGCGATATTTCACCGACTGCGGCGGCGTGCCGAGGGACGCGAAGGGATAGATGACCGTGCGCGCACCGATCGCGGTGTGGCCGCCGATATTGACATGCGACATCAGCCGACAACCGTCGCCGAGTGCGACGTCGCGCCCGATGGTGCAATAGGGACCGATTGAACAGTCTCGTCCGATCGCGGCCCCGGCGGCGATCCGCGCCGAGGGATCGATCATGGGCGCGTTCATGCGTCGTAGATCATGGCGCCGACTTCCGCCTCGGCGACGATGCGGCCGCGCACCTTGGCGAGGCCCTTGTACCACCACATCTGCCGGCGCTGCTTGGACAGCTTCATGTGATATTCGATGGTATCTCCCGGCAGCACCGGACGGCGAAACTTGGCGTTGTCGATGGTCATGAAATAAACGCCCGGCACTTGTTCGATGCGCAGCCCCAGCACGCACAGCACGCCGCCGGTCTGCGCCATGCCTTCGATCATCAACACGCCGGGGAAGATCGGATTTTCCGGGAAATGGCCCTGGAACTGCGGCTCGTTGATGGTCACGTTTTTGATACCGATGCCGCTCTCATTGCCGCGAATATTGATGACCCGGTCGATCATCATGAATGGATAGCGATGCGGCAGCATCTTGAGAATTTTCCCGATGCCAACGCTGTCGATGCTGGTAATGGCTTCGTTCATCGCAATCGCCTCACTCACCGCAGACGGCAAAATCTTCCGTAGTGGAACCGCCGGAAATGCCGGTTTGTGCCACCACCACGCAATGTCGACCAATCATGACATTGTGACCGACCTGGACGAGGTTGTCGATCTTGGCGCCCTCCCCGATCACGGTATCGCCGTCGCCGCCGCGGTCGATGGTGGAGCCGGCCCCGATCTCCACATCGTCCTGAATGATAACGCGGCCTAACTGCGGTATCTTAAGGTGGCCGTTCGCAACCGTGAGATAGGCGAAGCCATCCTGCCCGATACAGCAGCCGGGATGGACGACGACCCGGTCGCCAAGCAAGGCGTGGCTGATCGTCGTTGCAGCCCCGACGGCGCAATCGCGGCCGATATGCACGCCGCCGCCGATCACGGCGTTGGCGGCAATCAGCGTACCGGAGCCGATCGCGGCGTGCGGTCCGATCACCGCGCCTGGCTCGATCACGACGCCGGCTTCCAGCCGCGCCGTCGGATCGATGTGCGCACCGTCGGCGCTGCCGCCGGCATAGAGCGAAGATGGGCGCAGCGCATCGGGAAAGAGCGCGCGCGCCGCCGCCACAAAGGCCTCATAGGGCTTGTCCACGATCAAGGCCGTTACGGAAGCCGGCAGATCGGCTGCGCGTGCCGCAGTCGTCAGGCACGCCCCCGCATGCGTTGTGCGCGCGGCGGCGGCGAACCGGTCATGGTCGAAGAAGGAGAGATCCGAAGGACCGGCGCGCTCGAGCGATGCGATCGAAGCGATACGGCGCGCGGCTGTCCCCTCGCGCGGATGTTGGGCGGCTGTGACGATGGCGACCTCGCCGATCGTGAGACCGCTACCGCGTGCGAAGAATATCGGCTCACTCATACCGGCACAGCCGTGTCGCCGCGAGTGCGGCCCAGTCAGAATTTGGTGCCGCCGCTGAAGCGGAACATTTGCGTGTTGTCGCAGACTTCGTTGCCCGCAGTTCCCGTGGCGCAATATTTGGTCAGCGGGTAGGCAAAATCGAAGCGCAACGGTCCGAGCGGCGAATCCCAGATGAACCCGACGCCGACCGAAGAGCGGATCATCGAGGGATCGTCGAGTCCGACCTGCAGGGTCTCGCCGGTGACATTCCAGCTGGTCGCGCCCTTGTAGCCCCATAGCGAGCCGGCGTCGGCGAAGGTCGCGAGCTTGATGCCGATCTCCTTCGGCAGGAAATAGAGCGGCGTCTGGAATTCCAGCGACGCGCCCCAATACATGCTGCCGCCGAGCGCGTCGTTGGTGGTGCCGAGCGTGAGATCGCGCGGGCCGATACCAGCGGGCGCGAAGCCGCGCACCAGGTTCGGCCCCATGAAGAAGTGATCGAGCATGCGCAGGTCGCTGCCGCCCCACCCCGTGATGTGGCCGGCCTGGACCTTGAACACGCCGACGACGTCAGCCAGCACCTCGGAATAAGTACGCGCCTCGACCGCGGTGCGCAGGAAATTCACATCGCCGCCAAGGCCGGCGAGATCCTGCCGCAGCTCGGCATAGAAGCCGCTGGTCGGCACGCGGTTGTTGTCGAGCGTATTGTAAGCAATCGTGTAACCGGCCGAGGACACCAGCACCGGCCCGCTCGCCAGCTCCTTGCGCACGGCGAGCGAAGCTTCGCCGTCATAGTAGCAGCCGCCCTGCGTGCCTGGATTAATGACCGTATCGGTATTTTGCGCCGCGTTAATCACGCCTTCGTTGACCGGCGTCACGCCTGGACCGCCGTTAATCGTCGCGTTACTGGAGTACTGACAGTTATTATATTGATCCGCCAGGTCGATTTCCTGTCGATAGATCGAATAGCGCGGCTGCAGCGACAACTCCTCCGTCAGCGCAAAACCGAGCCGCAGATTGGTGCCGAACGTTGTCGTGCCGTAGGACACATAGTTGGTCGCCAAGGTCTGGCGCGCGAAAAGATCGACGCCGCCGGACATGCGGTAGCCCATGAGATAGGGTTCGACAAAGGACAGCTCGAAGCCCTTGCTGTATTCCCCATAGCTCACCGAGGCCTTGGCGAACTGGCCGCGTCCAAGCAAGTTGCGTTCGGCGATGCTCACCTCCGAGATGAAGCCGTCGGACGTGGAGTAACCCCCGGAAACCGAGAATTCGCCGGTCGACTTCTCCTCGACATTGACATTGATGATAACGCGGTCGGGGGCCGAACCTGGCTCATTGGTGATTTTGACGGTCTTGAAGAAGTTGAGATTCTTCAACCGCCGCTCGGCACGGTCGATCAGCGCGCGGTTATAGGGATCGCCTTCGCCGATATCGAACTCGCGGCGAATGACGTAGTCGCGCGTGCGCGTGTTGCCGATGATGTTGATGCGCTCGATATAGGCGCGCGCGCCCTCCTCGACCACGAACACAAGGTTGATCACGCGCTTCTGGAAATCGCGGTCGCCGCGCGGACGCACCGTTGCGAAGGCATAGCCGCGCTTGGCGGCCTCGATGGTCATCGCCTCCACGCTCTTCTCGACGAGGTCGGCGTTGTAGACATCGCCCTGGCTTAACTTGACCCGACCGCGCAGCGCGTTCGGGTCCATGGCGCGCACGTTCGACACCACATCGATGCTGCCGACGTGATATTTCGGTCCCTCGTCGATGGTGAAGGTGATGACGAAGCCCTTCTTGGCCGGAACGTACTCACCCACCGCCGAGATGATGCGCACATCCGCATAGCCGTGCTGCAGGTAGAAGCGGCGCAGCAAATCGCGGTCGGCCTCGACCCGGTCGGGATCGTAGATGTCCGTCGTCTGCAGGAAGCTCAGCCAGTTGCTCTCGCTCGTCTTGATGACGTCGCGCAAGCGTCCCTGCGAAAAAGCATGCACGCCAACAAAAATGATATCCTTGACGCCGGTCTTTGGGCCCTCGTGGATCTCGAACACCAGGTTCACGCGGTTGTTCGGCAGTTCGATGATCTTGGGCACCACGGTGACGTCGAAACGGCCGCTGCGGTGGTAGATATCGATAATGCGCTGAACGTCGGCCTGCACGGTCGGCTTCGACAGCGTGCCGCGCGGCTTTGACTGCACCTCGGCCTTGAGCTGTTCGTCCTTGGCTTTCTTGTTGCCCTCAAAGGCAACTTCGTTGATCACCGGACTTTCCACCACGGTGATGACCAGGTGGCCGCCGACATATTTGTAGTTTAGATCTTGGAATAGGCCGGTGGCGTAAAGGCCCTGAATGCCCTCGTTGACCTGGGCTGGGCCCACCCGACCGTCGGGGCCGGGCTTGAAATACGAGCGGACCGTTGCCGCCTCGACCCGGCGATTGCCTTCCACCACGATCGAGCTGACGGTCTGCGCCGATGCAAGACCGGCCGAGGTCACAGCCACCAGCTCGGCACCGACAAGGGTGCCGCCGAGGACTAAGCAGGTGATCGCCAGTCCTCGCAGTAAGCGCACACAAAGTCCCATGCGTCTTTGCGCCCTGTTTCGTCGTTACGGCCGCCCCGTCCCGGGTACAGTTACGGACGGCTGCCGGGCTGGCTTGACCCGCTTTGTACAGCCTTTCTGGTACGCTGCAAACGACTTGCCCACGCAAGTTTCCCTTTTCTCTTCAAAAAGTTGCTGCCGGGCAACGGTTATGACGTGGCGAGGTGGAGAATGTCATTAAAGGTTGCAAAAATCATCAACAGGACGACGATTGCCAACCCAACGCGGAAGCCCATTTCCTGCGCGCGCTCGGACAGCGGCTTACCCCGGATCGCCTCGATTCCATAGAACAAAAGGTGACCGCCATCGAGCATAGGGATCGGGAACAAATTCAACAGCCCGATCGAAACCGACAGCACCGCTGTCAAATGAATCAGTGCGGTGAACCCGACACTGGCGACTTCCGCGGAAACCTGAGCAATGCGGATCGGCCCGCCGAGTTGACTGGCCGCTTCACGGCCGGAGAACACGCCGCCGATATAGGAAATCGTCCGGTCCACCAGGAACCAAGTTTCCTGCGTACCCGCCACGAGCGCTGCGAGTGGTCCAAGCTTTTGCGTCTTGACCTCGCCCGGCGCCATCGAGCGGCTGATGCCGAGAACCCCGATGCTTTGGACATTGCCGAAATTGTCCTTGAGCTCGCGCAATTCCGGTGTGGCATGCAGCGTCACCGGCACACCGCCGCGCTCCACCACGATGGTCAGCGGCTCGCCGGCGCTCACGCTGACAATCCGTTGCATGTCGACGAAGCTGTCAATCTTGCTGCCGTCGATGGAGACGACGAGGTCGCCCGGTTGGAAGCCGGCGGCAGCAGCAGCGCTGCCAGGCTGAACGGCATCGACGCGTGCCGCGGTGGTCTGCTTACCGACCACCATGAATATCCCGGCGAAAATCACGATGGCGAGCAGGAAATTGGCGATCGGGCC